>VOFD01000678.1_pt1 | contig 1472000 bp, 1845 predicted proteins | sample 5384101 | NCBI WGS metagenome assembly VOFD01 (sample SAMN12384723, study PRJNA508395) | human gut metagenome | isolation source: healthy gut C | host: Homo sapiens | reverse complement strand
ACTTTATTTAAATATTCAGATAAAAATGGCTCCACCTCGGTGAATCCTAGTTCATCTAGGTTATTAACTAGTTGTGCATACATTTTTATAATCCTCCTATGCATCGATCCATGTTTAATAGATTACCTTGGACAAAGTCTAAAATCTCAGCATCTGTCTTATGACGCATAGCATCACTTTTAAGATTTCACATGCAGTATCAACTGTGTAGTTATATTTTTTGGTGCTAAGTTCGTGACAGACAACAAGCTCGTTGTTATAATAGATGCTAAGAACACCGTTATCATCAACTTTAACGGTCATTCTTTCACCTATGTAACGAGTAGGTACTGAGTATTTTTACCTTCATACTTAATCATGGATTCTCTATTAACAGGATATGTTTTATCTTCTTGGCGGGAGATGTAATTCTGTAATATTTCCATGCGCGGTAATGGTAGAAAATACTCTTTTTTTTTTTGAAAGAGGTCAACTGGTATTTCGCCAGAGCCTTGAGATACTTCATGATTTATATCATCCATAAAGTTCTTACTAATAAGGATCAAGTCATCCCATGTATTAAACTCTTCATTATAAGCTTTCAATCTATCCATAAGTTTTGCAAGCGATTCCACCTTCCCTTTAGTCTGAGGTCTGTATGGTGGCAGGCTATTGGCTTAAATCCGATATCTTTAGCATAGTATTCAAACCTGTCATTAAATACTGTTTTAGTAAAGGAACTTCTAGAATGGTCCACAACAGTCTTCATGTTATCAAAAAGAATCTCCTGTGGAATTCCACCAAAGAATTGAAAAGCTTTTGTCATACATTCAAAAAGCGTTGGTTGGCTTCGGTCTGATGTTATCATTAGAAACTTTAGCCTTGAATAACCTAAAACCATAAGAAAGATATTTATTTTAAATACTTCTCCCGTTCTGCTTACAAGAGTCATATCTTCCTTCCAGTCCACCTGAGCTTGTAGACCAGGATTAGTTTCAAATCGAATAGTAGCTTTTTTACTTCCTCATCTTTATGGCGTTTTACAAAATCGGCAACTAAGCTATATTTGCCAGTATAGCCTTTCTTTTCAATAAACTTATATACAGCCATTGCGGTGCAACCATAATTGTCAACTTTATGAATTATTAAATCTTTATAATCATCAAGCTTAGAGTGATACTTACGAGTATTCTCTTTGGCTTAATCTCGCCTGACTGAATCTTTAGATATCTGTCTATGGTTCTAGGATCGCGACCATAACGCCGGGCAAGTTCGGCCTTGTTATACATTGGCAATTCCTCCTTTGTAATAAAATCTATCAAGTCTTTAATGTCACCTCGCATCTTGGGTACCTCCGATAAAAAGATGACATTAGTATAAAAAAAAAAAGATAGAAAATGCATGAATTCCTACATTTTCATGTTGGAACTTTCTTACATTTCTATGCTAGCATTTACATTTTGTTTAAGTAGATTATCAAATATCTTGTGCTTTTTGCGGCGTTTGTAATTAGGCTTTTTACGCATTATAACTGCGCCAAGTCCTAAATCTTTATTCATATATTTATGCACTGTTGTTTTACTCAAATATATGCCATATCTTTTTAAAAAGATCCTTACAGCTCTATGTCCAACAGTTCTATTGTTGTTATAGAAAATGTATTTAATCCTTTCTAAGATGGCTTCACATGCTGCTTATGATAATCCTCTTTTTATCAGCAAGATAATTGTAATAACAATTAAGGCTAATTCCGAAATGTCGGCACAGCCATCTTAAACCAAAACTTTCTTTTGTGCTCGTCAATGAAGCGATATACCACTAATCTATCTCCTTGGCGAAGAATGCCGTCGCTTTTTAAGAAATCAATTTCCTTATCTTTTTCATGTAATAGCTTATTTAAGCGACGAATCTCTTTAGCAGATTCTGATTCATTAGTTTTTTGTGGTATTTTTCTTATATTTTACATTCTTCTCTTAGCCGTATTTTTTACCCATTCCTCAATGGTCGCTTCATCAACGCCGCACTCACGCAGCAGCTTTTCCTCCGCTTCTTTCCAGATACGCCATTTCCTGTCCTCCCGTCCGTGGTTGTATGCCATTCTTACTTCCTCCAATCAGAATTGATTGAGAGGGCAGAGAAAAGCCCCCTCATCTTCCCAAAGGAAAAAACAAGGGGGCTGAACGCCTTAAATTTTAATTTTCTATTATCTTTCTTAGTTTTATTAGGATTCTGGCTTTGCGTTTGTTTACAACGCTCTGGGTTATGCCCAACCTCGCCCCGACTTCACGCTCGGAAAGTCCGTCAAAAAAGATTGCCTGTATCAGCTCCTGTTCACTATCCGACAGCAAAGGCAGGGCGGCTTTCAGCCTGTCCACCATGACCGCATTGACAACGGTTTCTGCAATGTCCACCGCTTCATCAGTGATAAAGTCCAGAGGATTCCCCTCGCTGTCCGTAAATCCGTCGAGAGATAGCAGTCTATTCTTTGTATCTAATTTTTGCAGATAACGCCACCGTTCCTTGTCACGGTAGAAGTCTGTGTATTGCTCCCTCACGACTTCAAGCAGACAGCCTTGAATGGGGATAAACAGCTTGTCCATATAGGTCTGGTCGGATTCCCTGCAACGGCAGAACTCCGTGTAGGATAATTCCACATAGCCGCCACTTTCTCTGATATATACCTTTCTTGGTGCATATTTCACCATAAATACCTCCCATCTGAATTTTTGAAATGTAAAAAATCCAGATGGAGAGGCGGAGAACGACACCGCATATCAGAAACAGCCCTACGGCACTTTCCAACAAAAATCGACAAAAGAAAAACCGCAAAGGCTCTGTGACCTTTACGGTTATAGGAAATAGTAATTCTATTGTATGGAGATTGTACTTCTACTTTCAAGGTGAGAAGTACCGTTGCACTGGCAGAAATTTTTTTAACTGGTTTCCTGCCGTTCTCTGATATGCTATGTATTGATAAATTTTGCTTCGTATGAGCAGATAGATAACTGCCCGAAAAAAGACATAAAAAAATCCCTCCAAATTTAAAAACAAATTCAGAGGGTAATTTAGGGTATAACAAAATAACCCACCCGAATATCGTTTTTTTTATTTGGTGAGTTTGTTCTTTCAAATACGAAACAAAAAGAGCCGATGATTCGTGAATTGTTCCACAATTTCATCGGCTCTGCGTCTTAAGCGTCTGGCTCTTTGATGACAGTTATCTTCAAGTTGTCAACTTTAATCAATCTTTCTTGTCTGCATTTTGGACAATAAAGGGGATAATTCTCCAAAACAGTGTCCTTCCTAATTTTATTACGGGTTTTGCTCCCACAAACAGGACACAATATCCATTCGCATTTCATCATAATTAGTCTCTAATCCTTTCAAATCTCATTTTATATGACTTTTGCAAGCTGTTAAGCTAACTTGTGGAACATATGCCGAACCTTATCTATACGGCTATTCGGGCGGCGGGGTTGGCAAATAAATTTACCAATAGCTGGCTGGTATCCTTTTAACTCTGTCAAGCAGACTCCCTGCCCATTTGTGAAATAAGTTAAATCGTTCCTGTATTCTTGAATACATCTAGCAGGGATTTCTCCTTTCAGAATGACCTCGTCATTCTTTATCTGAGTACTTACAATATCTGCACAATACCTTGGGGCATCATGATACGCCCGTGAGAGATATTCCTGCGGTGCATAAATTTCAAAGTGGAGATATGGCTCTAATAGTTCTGTCCCTGCTTTTTTTAAAGCCTGCTCCAATACGATAGGGGAAAGCAGCCGAAAGTCTGCGGGGGTACTTACAGGACTATAATACAATCCATATTCAAAACAGATTTTACAGTCTGTCACTTTCCATCCATACAGCCCCTGCTCGCAGCCATAAAGAACCCCCTCCATAACCGCATTTTGGAACGATTGGTTTAAATATCCAAGTGAAACTCTGCTTTCATACTGCACTCCACTTCCAATAGGGAGCGGCTCTATGGACAACCCGACAGAAGCCCAGAAAGGATTTGGCGGGACTTCTATGTGGATGGTATATTCTGCTTTTCTAAGCGGTCTTTCCATATATATAACAGTAGGCTCTTTTATTTCTGCCTCCACATGGTATTTTTCCTCAAGGATGGCACAAATGACTTCCATCTGCACATTCCCCAAAAAAGAAAGTATAATCTCATGCGTTGTAGTATCCACATAATATTTTAAAAGAGGGTCGCCATCTGAAATTTCTGTAAGTGCCCCAAGCAATATTTCCCGCTGTTCAGATTTCTTTACTGCAATCGTTGTTTGGAGCATAGGGAGAGGATTTTCAATAAATTTTCTCTGCGGCAACAGTATTTCGTTCCCCAAAATACTGTTTAGCTGCAAAACATCATTTGGTAAAATTACAATATCACCAGAGCAGGCTGTATCGGATGAACATAATTCACCGTTTGTCGGAACACACATCTCTGTGATTTTTATTTTCTCTTTTTCAGATATTCTAATAACATCCCTCAAATGCAATGTTCCGCTATATATACGCACATAAACAAAACGCCGCCTTTTCTCTGAATATTCAATCTTAAAAACCTGCCCGCATAGTTCAGATTGACCTTCAGGCGTTGATGAATAAAATTTACTGGCAATTACTTCTATAAGCTGCCGAATCCCCAGATTGTTTTTAGCACTTCCGTGATAAACGGGAAATAACGTTCCGTTTTGGAATCTCCTGTTTTCTTCCTGTTCCAGTTCTGACATTTTAAACGGTTTCCCTGACATATATTTCTCTAATAGTTCATCGTTTCCCATAATTACCGCATCCCACTGTTCCATATCGTCATTGTCCGTTACATTTATATGAGGATGCTGCCCAACCTTTTGCTTCACTATAATTTCCGAAGAAAGCTTTGCTTTCATTTCTTGATATACCATTGGCAAATCAATCCCCTCTTGGTCAATTTTATTGATGAAAAAAATTGTCGGAATCTTCATTGTCTGTAGTGCATGAAACAGTATACGGGTCTGTGCCTGTATGCCATCCTTTGCAGAAACTAATAATACTGCTCCGTCTAATACGGATAAAGAACGGTATACTTCCGCCAAAAAATCCATATGGCCTGGCGTATCTATAATGTTGACTTTTACATCCTCCCACTGAAAAGATGTCACTGCTGTCTGGATAGTGATTCCCCTTTGACGCTCCAAATTCATTGTATCTGTCCTTGTTGTGCCTTCATCTACGCTCCCTGGTTCTGCAATTGCACCACTGGTATACAATAGATAAATACTCCTATCACTGGGTAAATAACTCAATAGCCCCAAAACACTTATATGTTTTCGGGCATATAAAATTACATGATAAAAGTATTCTTAAACTGGGTACAAAAAACTAAGCCCCATATTAAAAGTGAAACGGGACTGCTACTTTTTGTTCCCACTATCAAATTGACAGTTTATTTAAGAATACCTTGCCGCATATTTATTAACTCCTTGTATAATACTGAATCTAATTATATTCCTTAACCCTTTATTTGTCAAGCTGACAAACTAAAGCAGAAAAAGCGGCAGGATTTCCCCCTGCCACTAATCATCTGTTTATGCAAAAATAATTTCCTTTTCCACAATCTCCCTCGCACAAGCCCTTATGTTATTGAGGCATCCTGTCCATTCTAAGGCGTTTTCTGCCTTTAGCTGTTCCGTTATGCCCTGTGCCTGTTTCATACCCTCTATGAGCCTTTCAAAGCGTTCCTGTGCCTGTCTGTTGATGTCGGCAAGGTAGGCGTTTAGCCTGCCGCTTGTAAGAAGATTGGTGTATGTAACTTTGCGGTACTCCCGCAGATAGTCCAAGTGCCGCCGTCCGAATAAGTCTATCGACTCGGGTGGTATGGTAAGGCAGGGTAAAATGTATTCGCCTTGCCGTTCGTATCTGCCGCCCATTTCCTCAAAGATTGATTGTACCATTTGTTTTTCCTCCAAATAAGATATTCACTCCATACTCATGTCTGCTATCATTAACACAATTTACGTTTTCTCCTTATCTGGTTTCATACATTATTTAAAATTAAATAAAAAAGTTAATTGGGTAAAATCATGTTTTGCTACATGTGATAAAGATGAATTGTTTTTAGGAAAAAATGTATTAAATGCGAGAATTACACAAGAACAGTTTGTTGAAGAAATGAAAAAAATTAAATAGTATTAAGATAATAAAACGCCCACTTTGTAGGCGTTTTATTTTGAAATACAGATTTAATTCAACTATATAATTCTAAGGAACTTAATAAAATGAAGAAAAATAATATAACACTTGTATTTGTTGCTATCGTTTTTCGATTATTGTTGGAATGATAATTGGAAAAAGCTTATTAAAGTATAAAGAAGGTGAGCCAGATGTAGTTGGCAGTTTTTCTATGAATAGAGATGAAAATTTTACAGTAGTTGCTAACAGAAAAAATATTTCTGATAAAGAAGCATTTGCAAGACTGCTTTTAAAAATGTACAAAGAGAATTCATTTCATTCAATAAAATTTTCTACAGATCATGGATATGCAACCAGCCTTGATATGACCGTATATTCTTGGAAAGAAGATATCGAAAATGGCGAATCCATTATGCAAATAGAATTTAGACCGATTGAATATGGAAAAGATTATGATCTTGTTCATAATCCGGATAAATATGTGCTTCTTATCGATGGAACAGAAATAAAGTGAAATATATAGATATGTAGATAAAGCGCAGAAAAAAGAGGATTGCTCAATACAGGTTATTTTCAATTATTACCCCTAAAATGATAAAAGAGAGGCAGCGGATAATCCGTTGCCTCATTACAGTATACGACACTTAATCTAGTTCCGCCCCTAACTCATACCTCCAATACTCCGCCGCCTCATACTCCCTGGGTTCTGAGAGTACCGGTACGGTAAAGAGTTCAACCGGAACACCGAGTGTTGATGCAAAGATCTTCATAAGATCCTCTTTTTGAGTTCGGACATCACTCTCATACTGAGCAATCCGGACATCAGCACAGCTGTCGGGAAATCCAACAGCCATGCCAAGTTCTTTTTTTTGGGTGAGATGATTTTTTTGTCTTAAGTGTTTTAATTTTCTTCCAAATGTAATCATAGTATTATTCTCCTGTGCTTCCAAAAGCCCCAGTTCCTCGTTCTTCACCGAGATCCAGGACAAAGTCTGCGATCACAACCGGTGTGATCACCAGCTGACCGACGCGTGTGTCTTTATGAATGGTCTGAGAAGATGTGCTCACGTTGCTTATAATGGCATGGATTTCACCACGATAACCGGAGTCAATCGGTGGAAGTTCACATACCAGTCCTTTTGCTGCCATGCTGCTTCGTGGAAAGACATATCCGGCAAATCCATCTGGGATGATGAGACCGAATCCAAGCGGAATTCTTGCAACCTCGCCTGGTTTTAATACGCAATCATAAGGCATGAATACATCAGCACCGACATCATTTTCATGTGGCCGGAATGGATGATGATCTGCTTTCAGACCAAAGTCAATCAGTTTAATCTTTATGGATGCTCATCTCCTTCCGGATCAGCAATGGATAATCTGTTTTTAAGATATCTGCAGGCATCCAAAGTTTTGAAATGGGATTCTGACAGGACATCTGTTTTTCCATGCAGCTTCCTCTCTGACAGAATGGACCGGTCAGATCTGGTGCAAAAAAGAATCGGGCTTAATTTGTACAATCTTTGCCAGATATAGAGCATCACAATCCTGGTTTCATCCGTATTCCTTCTGCAGGTTCTCTGACCAATCATATGCTTCCACTGGTAAGGTGTCGCGCTGATGATCAGTACGTTTCGAAGTCCCTGAGGTGTGGCATATCCGGCTGAATCATGATCAATGCCTAAGGCACAAAGCTCTGCATAATGATCCAGATCTGACTGACAGCTTTTCTTGTAAATATCCTGGATTTCTTTATCTGCTTTCATGATTCCATATGGAATAGCAAATGCAGCATGACCGGAATAATTGCTGTACTGCAGAGATGCACTCATGTACTTTACTTCATTCTGATGTCTTGTGATCTGTGCCAGGAAGCGTCTGCTTGCACCAACAACAGCTACGGTAATGACCATGAATTTCTGCACGGTTGGATGCGGAAGCCCTGCAATGTTTTCTACAGTCTTCTGACTGTAGGATTGACGGTAAAGATCCATCAGATCTGCCATGTTCTGGATCGTATGACCGTGTTGTGTGAGTCTGGCAGCAAAGACCATATTCTGTTCTGCTTCCCGGATTCCATAGCAGTTTAAGATAGCTGTTTCAATGTGATCCATAGGCCTGTTCCTCCTTTACCAGAGCTTTTAAAAGGATCAGATAATTGATGCAGTCTGTTTTTTTCATCCCACTGTTCCATGTCAAAATGTAACAGAGTGGAATAACACATATCGTAAAGGGATACGACATGTTTCGACATCATACCGGCCAGTGCTGCTTTTGGATCGCAGTTTTGTAAGGCGGCAGCAATCTTGAATGCACTGAGGCGGTCAATATTGTCACCGGTATATTCTTTCTTTTTTATGTGCCAGAATATCGGCACACTTTCTCATCTGAAGTTCAAATACAATATTAAATTCTTCTTGTGTCATGTGATAGTTCCTCCTTTGTTTTGTGATAGTTATCGTTCGAGATCTTTGTTTTTTGATCTTACTGGTTCTGGTATCTGCATCTGAAGAATGGCATCAACATTCTGATCGGCAGTATCCAGATCTTTTAATTTTTCTTTCAAGCTGCTTATTGCTTCTTCTTCGGAAGCTATCTGCTGTTGCAGTTTTTCTTTTGCAAAGTCAAGGTTTTTAGGCTTGTCATATTTCCATCCTGATAAAAGGATTTCAGCCAATTTCTGGCTTCTTCATATTTCTGAATTTCCTTCGCATGTTCTTTTCGGTACTTTCCTTTGTACTTTGCTTTTGAAAACTGGGAATAAACTTCCTTGTTTGCATAGTACTGACCGGTATAACGAATCTGATCGTTGAGGATCCTTAGATCGGAACGATGCTGAGCAACCTGTGTCTGCATTTCTTTCAATTCCTGCTTTGATGCAACCAGTGTATTTTTCAAATCTGACTGCGTATCAAATCCATGTTCCTGCACGTAGATAATGGTATTTGCCATTTGCTGCAGGTTAGAAAGTTTTACCCGATGAGCATAAGCCGGGCTCTGCATTGCTTTCACATTTGTCTGGAGATTTACAACCAGGCGCAGGTGAGATCTGACGTAGAGAATGGCCAATGGATCCTTGCGTAAGAAGGTCTGTTTCAGGTGTTCTTTTCCATATCGTGTTCCCAGTGAACGTTCAGTAATCCGCTTCTGTCGATCAGGATGAAGATAGCTGTATCTGCCACGATGCTCAATTACAGAGATTTGAAATTGTTCCAGAAGTTTGGATTGGAATTCATCAAAACTATTGGATGTGGAAGCACATTCATCAATCGCATTTCGCAAATATTCTTTCTGCGTAAGGAATACAGTGGATGTTGGTTTGAGACCATCTTCGATAATTTTCTGATTGATTTCATCCAGTTTTTGCTGACCATGTTTCTGTGCTATATATTCTTTTTTTTGAGTAGTTTTTCTTTCAGCTGGAACAAGAAGATCTATCTGGTGAAATCCTTCTTGTTGACACCGTTCCATGACTGTTTTCTTGAATGCGTTCATGAATTTATCGGTGGAACGATGCTTGTAACCGGCAGCTTCCTCATGTGGCTTATCCATATACGGCTGCCTTCCCACTGCAGTCTTCCGCACACTGTTGATGACGATGTGGGTATGGATATTTCCGGACTCATTGTGCCCATCGGTATGAGTAACCACCAGTGCCTGATATCCGGGAAATCTGCTTTGCAAGTTCCAAACTGATTGCGTGTGCTCTTGGTCCGGTAAGTCCATTTTCTGTAACATCGGCTGGATCGTAGCTGATAATGTAGTGGTGACTTTTGATATCTGCACGTTTCTTATTTTTGTGAAAATGAGCATTTGTCAGTTCACATTCCTTGTCAAAAGACATCGGATCACAGTTCAGCCCATCCATATAAAACTCTTTTCGCATGATGCTTCGTCCGGATTCGTCTACAATCTTTTTCCCGGTTTTTTCATCATGTTCAAACAGAAGGTAATTGATAGCAGCTGAGTAATTTGCATTTCTGCTTTTAATGTGTTTTACGATTGCCATTCATACCACCTGCCAGTTTCAGTACCTCTTTTCTCAATAGGAATAAGTCCGTGATGCACTGATGGATTTCATTTTCTATAGCACGTGACTGACTGCCACCGCTGTTAAAATGCTTGGCAATCTGATTGAGATTCGATCCAATTTTTCCATATTCACTGACCAGTTTTCTGAGATCATTCATGTCTGCAACCACTTCAATCTGATGATTGATTTGCTTTTCAAGTAGTAGTTTTCTCACATATTCAGAACGAGAAAGTCCTGTAACGTCAGCGGCTTCATTTAATACTGCCAATTCAATATCCGTTAATTTTAATGTGATGATGTTACTCCTCTTGAGATTCTTTTCTTTCTTCTTTGGTGCCATAGTCCTCCTTCTTTTTTGATAAGACATCTTGGATGTGCGATTACACTTTTTAACCGGCTGTCCCTTCCGGTTATATAAAGTGCTGCGACTATCTTTGATAGAGAGCCAACAGATATCTTCGATGTCTGTACGAGGGTATGGGGAATCGGAATCCCCATCAAGAGACTTACCCGGAGGTATGCCGTAGCCATAAAATGGCGATACGGTAATACCTGGGTGGATCTTGCTCTTATTTGTATCCCTCTATATAACGAAACGCTCAGAGGCTGTTTTACAGTGGGGGAAAAGAAAAAATATCAAAAAATTGATGATTAATGGTGAGCTTGTGATAGAATGGAAAAAAGAGAAAAGCATAAAGTATGTAGTTGTGGAGAATATTTGTTATGATTAGAAAGTTGCTGAACGGAGATATCGATAGAGTCGCTGACATATGGTTAAAGACAAATCTGAAAGCACATTATTTTATTTCCAATCAATACTGGAAAAGTAATTATGAATTAGTAAAAGAAATGATGTCACAATACGAAGTTTATGTGTTTGAAGCAGATAAAATGATACAAGGATTTGTAGGACTAAATGATAAATATATAGAAGGTATTTTTGTCTCCGATGAAATGCAGTCATGTGGCATAGGTAAGCTTTTATTAGATTATGTTAAGGATAAAAAAGTTAGCTTACGATTAAATGTATACCAGAAGAATGCCAGAGCAATTTCTTTTTACCAAAGAGAAGGGTTCATTATTCAATATGAAGGCTTGGATGAAGCTACTGGTGAAAAAAGAGTACACTATGCTATGGAAACGAAAATAGAAATCGTAATTTATCAGAAAATGAGGAATAGTTGAAATGGAGGCGCTATAATAACATGAAGATTGAAGGGAACCAGAAAGAACTGGATGCAATGGTAGAATTTCATAAGGGAAACCGTGTCGAGGGGCTGAGACTGCAAGAAGAATTTGCAGCGGAATTTCGTAAGGAGTATAAAGACAAAGATCACTGTCCTTGCCTGAAAGCCTGTCGTTATCACGGAAACTGTAAGGAATGTGTAGCAATCCACAGAGCGCATCAGGAACATGTTCCTAATTGTATGCGACCATTGATTAATAAAAAATTGAAATTGATGTCAGAATTAACAGAGCATACCTTGGCAAATGAAATAGAAGCTCCACATGAGATTTTAAGAAAATAGGCAAGTCAAATTCAAGTTTACAGAACTGAATCAAAAGAGCTCGAAGGAGCTCTTTTTCCTTTTTTATAATAGTATCATTATGGTATAATAGAGACATTAAAATCGGAATTTGTAGAATAGAGGAATTATGATGTTTGATAAGCACAAAAGGGAATCCTTGCTATTGCGGGACTTATTAAAGAAATTGATAATTATTGTGATAGGTTCCATTGTTGCAGCCTATGGCATTACACTTGCACTGTATGCAGGATTTCGTGGCGCCACGCTCGCAGTGCTATGGCAGGGTATCGCTGAAACGTTTCACTTGAGCATCGGTATGGCATCTTTTGTTGTAGCAGTGGGGATGATTTTGTTTGCATTAATTTACGATAAAAGTCAAATCCATATTGGGACGGTGCTATATCAAATTGTATACAGCACCTGTGTAGATGTATTTGCCACCTGCCATGTCTACAGTACATATCGATGGTTCAACTTCTTTATCATGTTGCTGGGTGTTATTTTGTTTGCTGTCGGGACCGGACTATATGCGTCTGCCTCACTTGGTCGTGGCTCTTATGAAGCAGTTACTTTTGCCTTGGCAGAAAAGAACAACTGGCAAGTTAAAATTGTTCGAATAGCATTAGATATTCTGGTTGTGATAATAGGTGTTTTGCTTGGCGGGAAGTTTGGCATATGCACAATCATTACAGTTATCATTTCAGGCCCGATTATCCAATTTGTTAATGCGAAAGCAAAACGAATTTTAAAGATATAATAGCAAAGAAACCTACAACTTCAAGTTTGATGAATTAAATTAGATGGCAATTGATGGAGTAACAAGTTGTATGAAAATTCGAGAAGTTAACAAAAATAAAAAGCAGTTTATATCATTATTGTTATTAGCTGATGAACAGGAGAGCATGGTTGATCGTTATCTTGAAAAAGGAACTATGTATGTGCTTGAAGATAATGATGTAAAAGCTGAATGTGTTGTCACCGATGAAGGTAACGGAATACTTGAAATCAAGAATATCGCAGTCGATCCGGAAAACCAGGGAAAGGGCTATGGCAAAGCACTAATTGATTTTCTTGCCAGTAAATATGCAGATGAATATTCTGTTTTGCAAGTTGGAACAGGTGACAGTCCATTGACGATACCATTTTATGAAAAATGTGGATTTGTTCGTTCTCACAAGATTCCCAATTTTTTTTACTGACAATTATGACCACACAATTTATGAGGGCGGTGTACAGCTAATAGATATGGTATATTTGCAAAGACATATATAAATTCAAGTTTGTTGAATTAAAAATGAAATAAAGTTCCAGTAATCATAGAGTGTATGGATTCAATTCCATATGCTCTTTTTCTTTACTTAATTTCATGAAAAATGTAAAAATCTAATGTTACGAGTTTCTTACGAGTTGCATTAAAAAACTCGCAAGAAAAAAGTAAAAAAATTTGCTTTTGACCACTGTAAAACAACCTCTGAGCGTTTCGTTATATGAAGGGATAATTTTTCTTTTCATATTTCAAAGAAAAGAGGATAAAGAAATGTCAGAGAAAAGATGTTATACAGTTCAAGAGTTACAGGAAATCTTAGGAGTCAGCAGACCTACTATTTATAACCTTTTAAAGAAAAAAAAGGAATTCCGGTGGATCCAGTTGGATGGCGGAAAGTATCGCATCTCTAAGAAGAGTTTCGATGACTGGCTCGATAACTTGGAACAATAAAAAACAGGGTGTTGATCAGGCAGATTTTGTCTGCAATCGACATCCTAAATTTTTATCTGGATTTGAGATATGATATAAGAAAAAACACTAACACTAAAAAAGACAGGAAGTGAAGAATAAATGGCAACAGCAATTATGAAACAAAAAGAAGTTCCGGAAATGGACGATGTTGAAGAGATCATTTCGAAGATATCAGAAGACAGTCCTTACAAACGTCGTCCAACACAAAAGAGGACCTGGATGACAGTGCCGGAAATGGGAAAGCTGTTGGGATTAAAAAGACAGATCGATACTGGCTGGTGCATAAAAATGTTTTTGAATCAAAAGAGATTGCCGGAAAGATACGAATCAATATTGCCAGCTTTGAAAAATGGTACGCCAATCAGATTAAATATTATAAAGTTACCGGAGAAAAACCCGGGAAAGAATTGAAATCCTGGTCCTATTCCGTTAAGGAAGTCGCAGATCTGTTGGGTGTTGATGAATATCTTGTTTATGATTTACTCAAGAAAAATCAAATGGAAGCTGTTATTGTCGATTACTGGAAACGAATACCAAAAGACTCTTTTCGGAATTGGTATAAAAGCCAGTCCCGGTATCGAACAAAGGAAGACAGAGAAAAAGACGCTCTTCTGGAAAATGCAACTATTACGATGCCTGAGATGGCACAGCTGCTTGGAACAACCAGAAGCTCAGTATATACAATTCTTGATAATCCGAAGTATAGTCATTTTTTTTTTTGAATTCATTGTGATTGCAGAAAAGAAAAGGATCACAAAAGAGAGTTTTCAAAAATTCCTGGAAGGTCAGGATCGGTATATGCTGGATCCATCGAATGATTATGAAGAACTTGCACAGGAACAGAATATTGCCCTGGCTAATTTCCGGCGGAAGAAATTATCACAAACCGGAATACGAGGAAGCAATGGAAATATAAAGTATCTTACTTTTGATGAAGCTTCCTATCTGGCAAAGGTCAGCAGAAGCATGATCAACAAGTGGGCGGATAAAGGAAAGTTCACGGTAATAAAAGTTGGCAGTCGAGTTAGGATCCGTCGGGATGAATTTGAGGACTGGATGGAGCAAAGAGATTTGGAAAGGAGTATGCAATAATATGGCATCAATAAGAGAACGAAACGGAAAATTCAATGTAATCTATTCTTATACGAATGAAAAAGGCGAGAGAAAACAAAAATGGGAAACCTATGAAACAAAAGCCGAAGCTAAAAGAAGAAAAAAAGAAATTGAATATAAAAAAGAGATGGGATCATTTGTCGTCCGCAAATGCAAAACACTGGACGAGCTTATTACAGAATATGTTGCACTTTATGGCAAAGAAAACTGGGCGCTTTCTACATATGAAGGAAATGTCTCTCTTATCAATAACTATATTCTTCCGATCATTGGTGATACGAAACTCTCAGAGATCAATACCCGTTTCATCGAAAGATATTATCAGAGTCTTTTGAAGAGGCGTGCAGTTATCAATCCATTGAATAAAACCAGTCGAAATGAATTTGTATCTTCCAGTACGGTCAGGGATATTAATAAGCTGCTTAGAAACTGTTTTGAACAGGCAGTGAAATGGGAGTTGATGGAGAAGAATCCTTGCACCCATGCGACTGTACCAAAACATAAATCACAAAAAAGAGACATCTGGACAGCAGATACATTAATGTATGCGCTCAGTGTCTGTGAAGATGAGCGATTAAAGCTTGCAATAAATCTATCCTTTTCATGTTCCTTACGACTTGGTGAGCTGCTTGGTCTTACCTGGGATTGTGTAGATATTTCTCCTGAGGCAATTGAAGAAAACCGTGCATATGTCTTCATCAACAAAGAATCACAGCGTATAAGAAAAGAATCGTTGAATGCATTGGATGGAAAAGATGTGTTGTTGGTATTTCCGACAAATCATAAGAAGAATTCTACGGTCCGTATTCTGAAAACACCGAAGACAGAAAGCAGTGTGCGTAAAATATTCTTACCGAAGAGTGTTGCTAATATGTTGGTAGACTGGAAAGTTGAGCAAGATGAAATGAAAGAAATTCTTGGTGATGAATATATGGACTATAACCTGGTTATGGCAAGTACCTTTGGGCTTCCTCTCGGAGATGGAGCAATCCGTGGTCCTTTAAAAAAACTGATCGAGGACTGTAATCTCCCACCGGTTGTATTTCACAGTTTCCGTCATAGCAGTGTTACTTATAAGCTGAAACTGAATGGTGGAGACATCAAGGCGGTACAGGGTGATTCCGGCCATGCTCAGGTCAATATGGTTACGGATGTGTACTCTCATATTCTGGATGATGACCGAAGGAAAAATGCAGAGCTTTTTGAAGAAGCGTTTTATGAGAAAAAGAATCTGGATCCACAGATGCATGTACAGCAGGAAAATAATAATGCAACTGTTGCTGATGAAGTCGATCCGGAACTTTTGGCAAAAGTGTTGGCAAATCCAGAGATGCGGGCATTGCTCAATTCACTGGCGAAGACGATGAAGTAATTAGTCTATCTCCATCATATCTATTGGAATCTCCATCATTTGATGATGGAATGATGGAGATTCAGTTACAAAAAAGGTTACAGATATTTTTACTGAATAAAATTTGCCAGTCAAAAACGCATGGACAAACCGTCTCGTATGCGTTATATTATTTATAGACAAGAAAATATCTTGTGCTTTCGATAGGAAGTTTAATTGAATACTGTTTACCATGATCGAACGTACGAAGCATGGTGGTCATATAACAGATGTCGATGGTAATATCAAGGCATTCCCCAATTATTAGCTGGAGCAAACAATCAGCTAACTTTCAGAGCTTTACAGAGCTTGACAGAGGGGGTATTCAGAATAACTCAAATTGAATCGGAAACAGTTTTTAATAGTGTCCCATATGGGTTTACCTTACCTCAGATTGACAGAGAGTGACAATAGGTTGGAGCTCTCCTAAGCGCTAGTTGGGGGTTCGATTCCCCCTGAGAACAGTTGTTTGAAGCAGTAATGATTAAGAAAATTCATTACTGCTTTTTTCATTTTGGGGTGGAAAAATCTGTAAAATTGGTTTTCTTGTCTGAGAAATCAGACCTGAGAGATATAAAACGCTCAGATTAGATTTACAAAAAATCTAGTCTGGGCTTTTTTTAGTCCAGGGAAAAGGAGGTCAAACATGAATATAGGTAGTGAGAAACAGAGAGACCATGATGAAAAAGTTGTGGAGATAGAAATGAAGGACGTTTTTGACGTCTGCTCTTGACATGCCCGAAATCATGTCGTATATATATAGCAAGAGCTGGAATACTGATCCAGATAAGCATTGTTACAACAGACACAATTTCAAAATCAGAAATTGTTAATGCACAGGCAATGTACAGCAATACCATCGGAAACGAGATGTGATATTGTTTTTTTCATATTTCAAAAAAGAGAATAAAGAAATGTCAGAAAAAAGATGTTATACAGTTCAGAGTTACAGGAAATCTTAGGAGTCAGTAGGTCTACTATTTATAATCGTTGCTGATGAAGTCGATTCGGAACTTCTGGCAAAAGTATTGGCTAATCCAGAGATGTGGGCATTTCTCAATTCACTGGCGAAGACGATGAAGTAATGAAAAACACGATTAAAATGCGGGATAAACACTGCTTCTAAAGAACATAATATGATTATGGAATAGAGAGAAAAACAGAAGGGAACTGAATTCATATGTTTACGCATGAGATGATAAAATCCTTTAATCAGTTGGAGATGGATGTGTATAATTACATTATCAGCAATGAAGAGAAAGTAGTATATATGAAAAGTACGCGAGCTGGCAGAGGCGGTTCATGTTTCAACAACGACGATACTTCGCTTTTGTAAAAAGGTAGGATGCGAGGGATATTCTGAATTCCGTTTGAAATTAAAACAGGAAGTCAGCAGCAAGGAAAAAAAAGAAAATCAATATGGATCTTACTGCGGTTAAAGTTCTTTGAACGGGTGCAGACACAGGCATTTGCTGAGAATATCCAGGAAGCTGTGAAGTTACTTACAAAGGCATCGTCAATTATATTTGTAGGTGTGGGGAATTCTTCTTTTATAGGAAAGTATGGGGCAAGATATTTTAATAATGTAGGCTGGTTTTCATTTGCTATTGATGATCCGTTCACGCCAGTATTTCGTGGAAAAGGTGAGAGAATAGCTACAATCGCATTGTCTGTATCAGGAGAAACGGAACAGACACTGATGTTGGCAGAAAAGTTGAAAAGAAGAGGGAGCAGCCTGATATCTATTACAAATAAGGCAAACTGTTCTTTGGCGAAGATGAGTGACTGCAATATAAATTATTATGTTTCAGAGTATAAATATAAACAAGACGAAGATTATGATCTGACATCCCAGATGGCAGTCGTTTTTATTTTGGAATTAATCGGAAGAGAATTGAAGGGCGTCCATAACGATACAGATGATCTGTTTTAAAATGATATGGAAGACTTATTTCATTAAGGTTGTAGAATGTAATGGTACGAATAGTAACCAGACAAGTAACAAAAAAAAACAGAATACACTAAAAAGTATCATAATATACAAAAAGGAAAAGGAAAACAGTGCATTTTACACAATAAAGTAGAATGCCCTGTTTTTTTTTGTAACAAATTCCGTCTATATGGAACAGAAACCAGAAACAGGAAAAAGTACTGACAAAACGAAAAATACTTGTTATACTAGCACCATCAAAGCAAATGAGAAAAAAAATAAGGGAGGAAACAATCATGGTAATTCGATTATTTTGTGCAGCAGGAATGTCAACCAGTCTTCTCGTAAAGAAGATGGAAGAGGCAGCAAAGGAAAAAGGAAAAGATGTTGATATCGTAGCATATCCATTTACAGAGATGGAACGCGTGATTGAAGGCGTGGATGTAGCACTGCTCGGACCACAGGTAGGATATCAGCTTGCCAGAGCAAAAGAGATCTGTGATCCAAAAAAGGGTTCCGGTAGATGTGATCCCAATGCAGGATTATGGAATGTGCAATGGAATGAATGTTTTGAAATTTGCATATAAGCTTGCGAAAAATAAATAAGAGAAAACAAAGATACACAATTTAAAGCAAAAAACAGAGCAAAGGGTAGTAGCAAATGAAAGAGAAATTTAACGAAAAAGTAATCCCTGTAATCCTTAAGTTTATTAATACAAAGGCAATACAGTCAATAAAAAATGGTATGGTGACTTCCATGTCTCCTCTGATCATCGGATCAATCTTCCTGATCCTGTCAAACTTTCCGGTAAAGGCAGTTGTCGATGTATTAGAGTCTACAGGAATCAAACCAGTATTAGATCAGGTATGTGGCGCAACATTCTCCATCAGTGCGTTGATTGCAGTTATCGGTATCAGCTATAGCTATGCGAAACTGGAAAATCAGGAACCACTCAACTGTGCAATTATTTCATTAGCATCATTCTTGATCCTGATGCCTTCATCCATAACAACAGAAAGTGGAGAAGTTGTTACTGGAATCATTAATAAGACATGGACAGCAGGACAGGGAATGATTGGAGCAATCATTGTCGGATTGATTGTACCGCCTATTTACTGTTGGTTCTTGAAGAAAAATATACGTATTAAAATGCCGGCCGGAGTTCCGGAAGGTGTAACAAATGCATTCTCAGCATTAATCCCGGCATTCGTAATCCTGACAGGGGCTGCAGTAATTCACGGTATCTGTTCTATTGGATTCGACACAACAGGTATTGAAATTATTTACAAAGTTGTTCAGACACCACTTCAGAAAATGACAGACTCCCTTGGTGGAGCAGTTCTGATGTGCTTTACAGGACCATTCCTGTGGTTCTTCGGAGTTCATGGTTCAACAGTAGTTGGTGGAATCATGACAGGACTATTACAGGCAAACAGCCTTGCAAATCAGGCTATTATTGACAGTGGTGTAGAACTTACAATAGCAAATGGAGGCCATATTGTAACACAGTTTTATGATCAGTTTATCAATATAACAGGTGCAGGTATCACAATCGGACTTGTAATGTATATGTTCTTCTTTGCAAAATCAAAACAGTTGAAAGCACTTGGTAAATTGGGAATTATTCCGGCATTATTTGGAATCAATGAGCCAATTCTGTTTGGTGCTCCAGTCGTTATGAATCCAATGCTTGCAATTCCGTTTATTGGAATGCCTGTGATCGCATGTTTAATCCAGTATTTTGCACTGTATACAGGAATCTGCCCATTATATGGAGCAACACAGATCCCATGGACTTGTCCACCGATTATCTCAGGATTCCTTTTAGCAGGATGGAAAAGTGCTTTACTTCAGTTAGTGATCCTTTGTGTTTCATTCTTCGTTTATCTGCCATTCATTAAGAAGGTTGACAAGATGAATTTGGTTCAGGAGAAGAATCAGCCGGTAGAAGATGAGGATGAAGACTGGTAAAATCAGAATAAAAATAATAGCAGGATAGGAGAAAAAATGGACGAAAAATTTGAATTGTCATGTTTTCAGATCATCACATATGTAGGTACAGCAAGAACACATTTTATCAATGCGATCCATTGTGCGAAAGAAGGAAAATATGATGAGGCAGCAGAGCTGATTAAACAAGGAGATGAAGCCTTTTCACTTGGACACAACGTTCATGCAGATCTTTTGGCAATGGATGCAAATGGTGAAATTTCCAATGGATACATGCTTCTGATGCATGCAGAAGATCAGCTTATGAGTGCAGAAGCATTCCGCATTCTTGCAGATGAATTCATTACACTGTATAAGAGAATTGATGAGAAATAATCATCAAGATGTAATTGAATATAGAAACAGAAAAGTTGGGGGCAAAAGCCCCCAACGCTATTATACAAAAAGTAATTAAGACAACAGGAAGGAAATAACAATGGGATTTCGAAAAGATTTTCTCTGGGGTGGCGCAGTTGCTGCCCATCAGCTGGAGGGTGCCTATGATCGAGATGGAAAAGGCTTGAGCATTATGGACGTTGTAACCAGCGGAGATGTGAATACAAGAAGAAGAATAACAGGTGAAATACTAAAAGGCGAGAATTATCCGAATCATGAAGCAATCGATTTTTATGATTACTATAAAGAAGATATCCGCTTATTTGCGGAAATGGGATTCAAGTGTTTCCGTACAAGTAGTGGATGGACACGTATCTTCCCAAATGGTGATGAATAAGAGCCGAATGAAGAAGGATTAAAATTCTATGATGACATGTTTGAGGAATGTCTGAAATATGGGATCGAACCAGTGATCACACTGAGTCATTTTGAGATGCCTCTGCATCTTGTACAAGAGTACGGTGGATGGAGAAACAGAAAACTGATTGATTTCTTCGTGAAATTTGCAGTAACATGCTTTGAGCGATACAAAGACAAAGTAAAATATTGGATGACATTTAATGAGATTAACAACCAGGCAGATATCGGTGATGGATTTATGCTTTATGCTAATTCCGGGATTATAATTAAACCGGAAGAAAATGCGGAAGAATTGATGTATCAGGCATCTCACTATGAACTGGTTGCCAGTGCCGAAGCGATAAAAGCTGGACATGAGATTAATCCGAAATTTCAGATTGGCTGCATGATCGCAATGTGCCCAATCTATCCGGCTACCTGCCGTCCGGAAGATATACTGCAGGCTGAAAAAGCCATGCAGAAAAGATATTATTATACAGATGTGCATGTAAAAGGAGAATACCCTGTAAATATTTTGAAATACTGGGAAAGAAAAGACCTTAAGATTGACGTAACAGAAGAAGATCTTGCAGTGTTAAAACAGGGCTGTGTCGATTACATCGGTTTCAGTTATTATATGTCTTTCTGTACAAAAGCAGAACCAGACAATCCGGAATATGATTACCGTGGAGAAAAGGATCGCATAAAGAATCAGTACGTAAAGGCAAGTGAATGGGGATGGCAGATTGATCCGATCGGACTGCGCTATTCATTGAACTGGTTTACAGATCGCTACAAAGTACCATTGTTTATTGTAGAAAATGGATTTGGAGCATATGATACTTTAGAAGAGGATGGAAGCATCCACGATCCATACCGTGTGGAATATCTGCAGCACCACATTTCAGAAATGAAAAAGGCGGTAGAGGAAGATGGTGTAGATCTGATGGGTTATACACCATGGGGATGCATCGACCTTGTCAGTGCAGGAACCGGTGAGATGGATAAGAGATATGGATTCATCTATGTGGATAAACATAACGATGGAACAGGAGACTTGTCCAGAAGAAAGAAAGATTCTTTCGAGTGGTATAAAGAAGTTATTTCAACAAACGGCGAAAATATCAATTAGTTAATTGAATGACTATTAAAAAAAGTGTCTATATCAAGGAACGATAAAAGGTTCTGATATAGACACTTTGACTAACCGATACATCAAGCAAGTTTCCATCAAGATATAATCTTGCATATTCAAGAGGTTCATCAATGGTGAGTGCGTTTAATGCACAGTCTGATCCTGGTGTGGTTTTTAAGTCCTTTTCAGCTTCCCAACAGTCAATGCGGAGCATATAGCCAACAGAGGTGTAAACATCAATACTGTTGCGCTTGGTCTTGTTTTTTTTGCCCTTATCAGAGTTCGTAAACACTGGTGGGACGATATACCAAAGAGTTCTGTGATGGATTGCGTTTTGGCAGAGTCCTATGTAAAATAATCGGACAAGGATGAAAAGAAAAAGGAGATTCTTATGGGAACAAATGAAAAAAATATGACCACTGGATCACCTGGAAAACTGATCATAACGTTTGCCATACCATTGATGCTCGGAAATATTTTCCAGCAGTTTTATACGATGGCGGACACCATGATCGTCGGACAGGTGGTAGGGGTTGAAGCACTGGCGGCAGTAGGCGCCGGAGACTGGCTGGTCTGGCTGGTGCTGGGCATCATGACAGGTATCACACAGGGCTTTTCGATTCTGGTAGCTCAGTTTTATGGAGCAAGGAAAAGAAAATCTGAAATGCGCGGTGGCGAAAAGCTATATCATGACAGCACTGCTTTCTGTGATTGTACTTGCGGTAAGTGAAGGGGCAGTTTATCATGTTCTTTTGTTTTTACAGACACCGGATAATGTCATTGACCTGACAATGCTATATCTTCGGCTGATCTTTGCCGGAATTCCGATCATAGCGGCTTATAATATATTTGCAGCGATTCTTCGAGCACTGGGTAACAGCAGATCTCCACTGATAGCAATGACCGTGGCAGCGTTTATCAATGTGGGACTGGACCTGTTATTTGTGGCAGTTTTTGGCTGGGGTGTAGCCGGAGCAGCAGTGGCGACAGTCATCGCACAGGGATTTTCAGCCCTGTACTGTCTGATGGTGTTACGGAAAATTCCGGATATCCGACTGGAAAAACAGGACTTCTACAGACAGCCGGCAATGAGTCTGCGGCTTTTGAAAGTGGCGACTCCTCTTGCAATCCAGAATTTGATCATCTCTGTAGGAGGACTTACGGTACAGTACGTGGTGAATGGATTTGGATTCCTGTTTGTAGCAGGATTTACAGCATCAAACAAATTATATGGAGTTTTAGAGATGGCTGCCGTTTCATACGGATATGCAATTACAACCTATGTAGGCCAGAATCTTGGTGCAAAGAAATATCAGAGAATCCGAAAAGGTGTGCATAGTGGAACTTATATGGCATTGCTTACTTCTGGTGTGATCTCAGGTGTGATGGTGTTATTCGGACGTAATATATTGTCACTGTTTGTATCCGGCGAACCGGAACAGATTCGACAGGTGTTAGATATTGCATATAAATATTTGTTTATTATGGCAATTTTTCTATGGGTACTGTATCTGCTGTATGTATATCGTTCGGCGATTCAGGGTCTGGGTAATACCCTGATTCCCTCGCCAGTGGCATTGCAGAATTTGTGATGCGTGTCAGTGTTGCATTATTGTTACCAAAACTGATCGGTGAAGACGGAATTATGCGGAAATTTGTGCCTGGACCAGCGCAGCGGTTTTATTGTTTATAAGTTATATGATTATTATACGAAAATACAAAGAGTATAACTGCTGACTGTTAAGTAAAAATAGTTCGACTCCATGGACAAAAAGGTGTATAATGAAATAGAACTTCAGTATATTAAGGAAAAAGATATTATAATCTTCCAGCAACTCCGCAATGGCATTATGGGACAGACCATGAATCTTCCGGGTAAGGGAGGCCGCAAGATTTCGGTTGCGGCTTATCGATTGTCGCAGAAGGTTGTCGGATTTAATTAAGAGGATAAAGGGGAATATAAGGGCAATTCGTTTGCAATTACACAAGTGAGGAGAAGAGATTATGGCAAGCATTCGAGAAGTTGCAAAGCTGGCACATGTAGCACCAAGCACGGTATCCAGAGCGTTAAATGGTAGCGGATATGTATCAGAGAAAAGCAAAAACAAAATTAAGAAGGCGGTAGAGGAGCTAGATTATATTCCTAATCAGTGGATCAGAAATCTGTATAAGAAAAGAACGGGTATTATCGGTGTTATGACACCGGATATTATCCATCCGTATTTCTCAACTCTTTGGAATTATCTTGAGGCAGAATTAGATCAATACGGATATAATGTGGTCATTTGTAATACCAGAGGAAATCAGGACAAGGAAAGAGAATATCTTGATACATTGGAACGTAATCTGTTCGATGGACTGATTGTAGGATCTGCGTTTCTTTCTGATGAATATTATATGAATATTGAGAAACCAATTATCTCACTGGATCGGATTATACCGGGAATCCCGCTGGTGACATCGGATCATCATCAGGGAGGAATTTTAGCGGGCGAATTGTTTTTGGAAAAAGGCTGTAAAAAAGTGATGTGCTTTAGTGATCCGACCAGGATGGAACTTGCCTCTGCCGATAGCGCGAGAGCCCTTATCGATGTGATGGAGAAGCATAATAGGGAGGTTATCATTGAATCTTTTCAATGGGAGGAAGTTATAAACTATCAATTGTGTATGAAACGTACCAGAACATTGTTGGATCAATATCCGGACGTTGATGGAATTATGGCTTTGGACTTGTGTGCAGCCGCCTTCCTCAAGACAGAAAAAAACAAAAAATATTGGCTTATGATGGAACTTATGTCACGGACTTCAATTACCATTCGATTGATTCAATTGTACAGGATGCGAAGAAGGTTGCAAAGGAAAGTGTGAATATGCTTATTAAACTGATCAATGATCAACCACTTAAGAAAAGGGAAGTATTGGTTCCTGTAAAATATAAAAAAAGGGCGATACTTTGTAGAATGGAGAGCATTGGCACAAAGGAGTGTGTGAAACTTTTTCTGTAAATAGCTAATAACAGCAAGGTCTTCTATGGTAAAATATAAATCATAGGAGGCCTTTTATTATGGCAAGAAGAGGCTTCAAGCTCAATCATTATCATAGAAGATTATTATTTACAGACTTTTCTTCATAGTCTCCTTTTTCTAGTGATTTTTAATAAAAAATCAAGATGATTTTTGGATATAGTAACGAATCTGTGAATAAACTGCATTTTTATGTTGCAATATAGTTACGCATAGTGTATATTACAGATATGGAACAGTTCCACAAATGATGTGGACAGTTCCGTGGCACAAAACGAGGCATCCATAGATGAAAAATTTTTTTTAATCAAATATGGAACAGTTTCACAAAAAGGAGGAATATATATGAAAGCAAAGAAGTTAGTAGCAGTTGGAATGACAGTGCTAATGCTTGGGGGATTATTTGTGGGATGCGGAAATTCTGCAGATACCTCGACAGGAGCAAACAGTGGAAAAAATGTAAAGATTACAATTTTCCAGAGTAAGATTGAGGCAAATGAAGGATACAAGAAATTAATTGCAGCATATGAAAAGGATCATCCAAATGTAGAAATTAATCTTGAAGCTGTCACAGGAAATGATTTTGGCGCATCAATGAAAGCAAAGATGCAGTCGGATCCACCAACAATCTTTTCTGTAGGTGGTTTTTCGGACATGAAAGATTACGGAGATGTTATTGAAGATGTTTCTGATCTGGATATTATGCAGCACGCATTAAAAGGAACAACGGATACTTTTACAAAAGACGGAAAAGTATATGCCATTCCGTTATACATGGAAGGTTATGGATTCGTTATTAATAAGCAGATGTTTGAGGATGCTGGAGTTTCTGTAGATTCTATGATGAATTTCGAAGGCATGAAGGCCGGTTTTGATACTTTGAGAGAGAAAATCGATAATGGTGAGATGAAGGATAAATATCCGAATCTGGAAGCTGTTATGGAATACCCGACAAAGGAGTTATGGATTGCAGGAGACCATGACGCTAATGTTGCTTTAACACATGACTTTAAGACTCCGAATGAAGCATATGCGGCAGATTCGCTTCCGGGAACCGGCTTTGAAGACTATAAGAAAATGGTTGATTTTCAGGCCAGTTATACAACCAATGCCAACAATACGGCAAATCTTAATTCTGTAGACTACACAACATCATTAGAGGGTGGACTTGCCATTGAACGTGTTGCATGTATCAAGCAGGGAAACTGGGTAGCTCCAGCAGTAGAGACAACGGATCCGGCAGTCCTTCAAAAATTGGATATGTTACCATATTCTGTTCCGGGATATTCAGATGGCAAGTATTTTGTAGGTGTATCAGGATATTGGGCAATTCATAGCAAGGCAACCGATGCGCAGAAAGCTGCTGCAAAAGACTTCATCAATTGGATGTTCACCGATTCGGAAGCACAGAAAATTGTTGTGAATGATTGTAAGTTTATTCCTCCATATGATAATTTTGATGGAATAAAAGCATCCGATCCACTTTCACAGAGAATTATGGATGCAAATAATTCCGGAAATACCATGAACGGATGGGTATACAGTGGAGCTCCAAATACATGGGGTCAGCAGGTGGCTGGTGTAGAAGTACAGAAATATCTTGCCGGAGAAGCTGATTGGGATGAGGTTACAAAGACCTGTATCGAGCAGTGGAGTGAGTTAAGAAAACAACAGAACAACTAGTAAGAGTTAAAGAGGTTTCCGGGATAGAGCTTCTATCCCGGAAATTCAAATAAGGGTAAAATCCTTTGTTTGGAAAGGACGGATAGAAGAAGTATGAGAAAAAGTAAATTACGGTTTTGGGGCTTTTTGGCACCGTCATTAATTGCATTTTGTATTGTTGTAATCATACCTACATGTATTGGATTTTTCTATTCCCTTACAAACTGGAATGGAATTGTAGGCTCGGACATTAAGTTTGTAGGTTTTCAAAATTTTATTGACATTTTTACGAGAGATGACTCATTTGTACATGCTTTTTTATTTACTGCGCTTTTTTCGGTGTGCGCAGTTGTATTGGTAAACCTTGTTGGCTTTGCTCTGGCGTTGTTAGTGACACAGAAATTTAGAGGCGCAACGCTGTTACGTGGAATTTTCTTTATGCCAAATATGATAGGCGGATTATTGCTTGGATTTACTTGGCAGTTTATTTTTATATCGATTTTTGAAGCTTTTTCAAAAAAGACAGGAATTGCAGCCTTTAGCGGATGGCTATCGAATCCAGAAACCGGATTTATAGGATTGTTGATTTTGACTGTGTGGCAGATGTCGGGATATATGATGATCGTATATATTGCGCAGATTCAGCAGATACCGGAATCGGTTAAGGAGGCAGCAAGAATTGATGGAGCAAACTCATGGCAGCTTATGAGATATATCATCCTTCCGTTGATGATGCCTGCGTTTACAATCGGATTATTCTTATCTATTTCGAGTTCATTTAAAATGTTTGATCAAAATTTAGCTTTGACACAAGGTGGACCATACAAATCAACAGAAATGATTGCGTTAAACATTTACAATTCTGCCTTTGGAGCAAATGAATTTGGTTTTGCACAGGCAAAGGCAATCGTTTTTCTGATTATTGTGGCAGGAATCGGAGTTACGCAGTTGGTTATAACAAAGCGCAAGGAGGTTGAAATGTAATGAAGAAAAAAATCGCTTATGGAGTAACAGGACTTATTCTTGGATGCATTTTTTTGTTTCCGATTTATATTTTGATTATGAATTCGTTCAAGACGACCAAGGGGATTTTTACAGATGTGTTGGGATTTCCGGCGAAAGGAACATTCACACTTGAAAACTATAAGAATGCGTTTCAAGAACTGGATTACATAAGATCTTTTATGAATTCGCTGCTTATCACGGTAGTGACAGCGGTTCTGGTGCTGTTGATATCGGCTATGGCGGCCTGGGTACTTGTACGTTATAAAACCAAAGCAAGTAAGATTATTTTTTTGATATTTGCCGGTTCTATGTTGATTCCATTTCAGTGTGTCATGCTTCCATTGGTTGGATTTGCAAGCAAAATCGGTTTGCTGTCTCGTGGTGGCTTGATCTTTATGTATATGGGCTTTCAAACAAGTATGGCAATCATAATGTTTCATGGGTTCATAAAAAATATTCCGGAGGAATTGGAGGAAGCCGCTACAATTGACGGGTGTGGTTCAATACGTCTGTTTATTTCAATCGTGCTTCCTTTGATGAGAACGATTATAGTCACGGTTGCAGTTATTAATGTTATGGGAACATGGAATGACTTCTTATTACCATCGCTGATTATTAATAAACAGGGCTTACAGACGTTGCCTTTAAAAACATATCTGTTCTTTGGACAATTTGCAAAACGTTGGGATTTGGCTTCTGCCGGATTGGTTATGTGCATGGCTCCTATTATTATCTTTTATTTGTTTAGTCAAAAATACATTGTAAAAGGTATTACAGAAGGGGCAATAAAGTAAGGTGAGGAATTTGTGAATGAAAAACAATTGGTGGAAAGAGTCCGTAGTGTATCAGATTTATCCGCAAAGTTTTATGGATAGCAACGGAGATGGAATCGGAGATTTTAACGGAATTATCCAGAAGCTTGATTATCTCCAAAATCTAGGCGTAGATGTATTATGGATATGCCCGATGTACGCTTCTCCACTTGTGGATAATGGATATGATATATCGGATTATTACAAGGTAAATCCAATCTTTGGAACAAACGAGGATATGGAGCATTTAATAGAGGAGGCTCAAAAAAGAAAGATTAAAATCATATTGGATCTGGTGGTCAATCATTGCTCGGATCAGCATGAATGGTTCCAGAAGGCAATGAAGGATCCTAATTGTGAGGAAGCGTCTTATTTTTACTTCCGAACAACGGAGAATGATAAAGAACCGAATAACTGGCGATCCAATTTTGGCGGATCCGTATGGTCGAGATTACCAGATGGCAGATGGTATTATCATACGTTTGCGAAGGAACAGCCGGATCTGAACTGGGAATGCAAAGAGCTGCGTCAAAAAATTTATGAGATGATAAACTGGTGGTTGGAAAAAGGAATCGCCGGTTTTCGTATCGATGCAATTACCTTTATCAAAAAAGACTTAAGTTTTGCCAGTCGTCCTACGAATGATGGGGAACGATATCCGGTTGAAAATCTTACGGATTATAAGGGAATCGGAACATTCCTTGATGAGATGAAAGAACAGTGCTTTGATAAATATAACTGTATGACAGTTGCCGAAGCACCGGGGGTTGACGATGCTGCTTTTGAACGGTATGCCGGAAAGAATGGTTACTTTTCCATGATTTTCGATTTTGGATGGGAAAATATGGAAGGGGAAAATGATAAATCAAGCATTCATGCGGTAGAACGGTGGAAGAAAAAAAATGTTTACACATGTAGCGCATAATAGCGGAATCGGTTGGAGTGCTATCTTTTTTAGAAAATCATGATCAGTCCAGATGCCTGAACAAATTTCTGGAAAGAGAAAATATTAGTTTCTATAGTGCATCGGCACTGGCGAGTATCTATTTCTTTTTATATGGAACGCCTTTTATATATCAGGGACAGGAAATTGGTATGACCAATGTTAAGTGGAAGAATATTAATGATATGGATGATATAAGGGCGAAAAGAACATATGAGGAAGCGGTCGGACAGGGCAAGGATCCGGATGAAGTACTTGCATACTTTTCAGAGTTAGGAAGAGATAATGCAAGAACGCCGATGCAGTGGGATGACTCGGAAAATCGAGGATTTACGTGTGGAAAGCCATGGATTAAATGCAATGATAATTATAGAACAATCAATGCACAGAGTCAGGTGAATGATCCGGATTCATTATACAATTATTATAAGCGTTTGATTCAGTGTTACCATGACCATGCAGATATTGTGAGACAGGCGGAGTTTCGCCCGATGTACGAAGAATATCCGGGATTATTTGCATATGAAAGAGAAGTAAACGGCAAAGGTTTATTGGTAATCGTGAATTTTACAAATGAAAAGCTGATGTTTAAAAAAATTGATCAAAAATGTGAATTGTGCAATTATCATGAAACGGAGTCCGAATGGTTGCAACCATATGAGGCGAGAATATACAGCAAATAAAAAAATTCTATGTGTAAAGAAAACATTTTGGCGTTAAATGAAATTGGACTGTCAGTCGATTAAACTTTTTATAAATACAGACCTCTCAGATACTGAAAAGTGTAATGGGAGGTCTTGTTTTTATTGTTTAAAATTCATTTTAGGTAGCCATACAGCAGCGAAATTGCCTGTTGCATTACATGAATGCTTGTGCTACAACACAGCTACGTAAGAAAAGTGAATAGAAATCTTCAGGGCAGGGTCAGATTCCCTACTGGTGGTATAGCCCACGAGCCGTTAGGCATGATTTGGTGAGATTCCGATAAGGAGAACCTCTTCGCAGAGATTCTCCTTGATTTTAAACGGTAGGTTTTGTAGGTCTTACTGTAAGCTGTAAACCGAGATGCTGAAAAATATTAAGCAGTGTTCCGAGATTCGGGGTTGTTTTGCAGGATTCGATCCGTGCTACGGATGATTGTGGAATACCACACATAGCAGCAAGCTCTCTCTGGCTAAGTCCAAGAGAAGTACGCTGTTCACCATGGCACTTACGATGGAGGAAATATTTTCAACTTCATCGATGTCTTTTCCAATTTCAGGATCAACGGTTCTTACATGTTCCTTATAGTCATTCCAGGTTTTCATAATCATTCAGCCTCCTTTCGGGCAAGGTAATCATCACGTTCAGCCTTTGCCCGTTCAATTTCGCGCTTGGGAGTTTTTTGTTTTCTTGCGGAATTGATGCAAAAGCACAAAGGTATCATTTTGGAAATAAAAATATAAAACACGGTTATTGCCTGGGCAGAAGTTCCCAGATATCATCATCAAGGTGTTTTGTGATATTTTCATTAAGCCGTGTACCATTATCTTCGAGGAGCTGGATGTACAAACTTATCTGCTTGTATTGAATACGGGCATCTTTGTTTGTAGCTGCTTTGACTCGAAGAGATTCAAGAAATTCCCAAAGCTCTGATCTGCCATTGGAATCTTCGTAAAATTCAATGTTGTACATTAGTATATGTTCTCCAAGTGGAAATATTTATTCTATATACATGATAGCATTTATGCTATCAAAAAGCAAATAAAAAATGAAAGAAGGAAACAAAATTTGAGTGAAAAAAATATAAAATTAGTAATTGCCGAGAAACCTTCGGTGGCGCAGTCCATCGCAAAGGTAATCGGTGCAGATAAGAGAGAGGACGGATACCTGGAGGGCAACCAGGTTATTTTCTACCCTGTATGGACAGACACTGAATGTAGGAAGAGTTATGACACCGACTCTTGCGTGTTATATTGTGAGCGGAAGGAGGCATGCGGATGGATGCTATGAATGATATACAGAAAATCAGGACGCAGATTGAACAGCATCAGGCTGAGCAGGAACAGGTCCTTCGTCGCACCATGTCAGTGCCGGAAAAAGAACTAAGGGAAAAATCTTATTCATTTAAGGAAGCTGCAAATATTCTGGGAATAGTAAAGTAATAATATCAACATGACGATATAGAAAATGCAGGGAAGCATTGTATTTCAAAGAGTTGAGATACAGTGCTTCTGCGTTTCTATAGGAGATAGTCGTTCTATGCGCAAAATAGTCATTTGATGCAGAGAATGATCGAGTGAAAGATTTGTTTGATATAATAAAGAGTGCTAGGTGAGACTTGTATGGTTTATAGGCATGAGAGCAATTAAAGACAGGAATGAAAAATATGAACATTATTATTTGTGATGACAGGATAGATGACAGAAAAAAAATCTGTCAGATTTGCTGTCAGACTATGGTGAAAAAAAAAAAGAATTATGAGTTTGCTATTACAGAATATGATTCTGGAGAACAGTTATGCGAAGAACAATCGGCTTTGGAAGCGTGTCAGCTATTATTTCTGGACATCAATATGCAGGGGATGGATGGGCTGAAAACAGCTATGAGGATTAAAGAAAAATATCCAAAACTTCCAGTTGTGCTGGTGACGGCATACATGAATTACGCACTGGATGGATATAAGGTGAAAGCAAGCCGATTTCTGCTGAAAGATAACCTTGCAGACACCATAGAAGAATGTATGGATGATTTGATAGCAGAAATTAATAAAAACCGTAGAATTCTCGAATTTCGTTTTGTGGAGGGAACGATAAAACTTTATGCAGATGACATCATTTATATAGAAACAGAACTTCACAAAAATGTATTTTATACTGAAAAAGGTACGTTTCAGATTTATAAAAAACTGGATGAACTGGAAAACGAATTAAAGAATATGGGATTTGTGCGGGCGCATTTAAGTTTTCTTGTAAATATGAGGTACATTACAAAGATCAGCGGATATGTGATGACACTTACCACGGGAAAAAAGATTCCGGTTCTCAAGGCACGATATGCACAGGTGAAGAGGGAATATATGCTGTATAAAGGAGAAGAATAATATGACATTCTGGGTATTGGTATTTATTGCGGAAATGCTGGAAGTAAAAGGAACGCTATACTTTTTTGATACTTTTATGGAAAAAAGAGATGGCGGATATAGGAACAGATACAGATTTTTGTTTATTGCGGAGTGCTTTATCTGGCAGCAGTCACAGGGATATGGATCGGAATGTTAAAATGTATCCTGATTATACTGGTTATGTCTTTACTAAATCTGGCTTATTATGAGGTCTCCTTCCGGCAGAGTTTTTTATTTTCAATCATCAACTATACAATGCTTGTATTGATTGATTATGTGACTGTTTTGCTGGGAAGAGGAGGTTCAATCCAAGAAAAATGGTTTTTACAGGCACTGATATCAAAGACGGCTTTTATCATTCTGATGTTGTTTATCAGAAGATTTAGCAAGACAAGAAAAAGCTACGGTCTGATTACAGGAAAAGAATGGTTACAGTTTTTCTGTGTTCCTGTATTTACGGTGGTCGGTTTCATTCTTATGTTTTATTCAGAAAACGATGATATGCAGAATGTATTTTTATTTCTTTCGGTGGGACTGGTTGTGATTAACCTTATCCTTATGGAGTTCATGCAGAATACCATTGAAAAAAGAAGAGAGAATAAAAATTGCGGTACTTACGGAACAAAATCAGAAAATCGTATTGCAGATTATCAGGACCGGGAAGAAATCTATGAGCGTCAGCGAAGAAAAAATGTACGATTATAAAAATCAGCTTTCCACAATCCAGACGTTGATTAAGAATGGACACACAAATGAGGCACTTTCATTTACGCAGAAGCTGACAGAGAGCATAGCAGTTGAGATGTCGGCAATCAACACGAACCATCCGGTGGTCAATGCTGTTTTAAACCAGAAGTACCGCAGCATGCAGGAGAAACACATAGCGGTTATCCTGAAAGTAGGGGATTTGCAGGAGATCTGTCTGGAAGAGGAAGATATTGTGATCCTGCTCTCCAATTTACTAGATAATGCAATCCGGGAGAGTGAAAAGGTACTGAAAAATACTGGAAAAGCGGTCATTCATCTGAAATTAGAGTGCGAAGATCATAAACTGATATTTGCGATAAGAAATCCGGTGACAGAAAAGGTGGAAATTGAAAATGACACGATAAAGAGCAAAAGAGGGGATCATCACGGCATTGGGCTGTTAAATGTAAAAGCAGTTGTGGATAAATATGGCGGCGACATGGTGCTTTCCTGCGATGAAAATGAATTTAAGGCTGTGGTTATCTTGTAAAGAGATGGTCTTTGTGTGCGTAATATGGTCGTTTGATGATATGGGACTAGGAGAACAGGTTATTTTATCCGATAAAAAAATAGAGGAAATAAGTATGTTATGAGAATTTTAAAGAATGAATATGATAAATGGATAAGTATATATAGAGGTTAAAATATATGCAGAGAAGGTAGAAAATATGAGGTGAATTTATGGGAATTTTGATTTCAAATGCAACGAGTTCTGCCATTACAAAATATAGTGTATCGCTGAGAAGTGGAGAACCTGATTGGTCTATGATTCCAAGTACAGGGAAAAGCAATAAGTCACAGGCAGAGTTTGTCTCTGAGATTAAGGAACTGGCTCAGAGAGCTGCCAACACTACGAGTAAAACGGAATTAGAATCTATTCACAGGCAGAGAACAAGGTTATGTGCAGAATACATATCCGATGTATCCCCTGACAGAAAGGCATTATATCAGCAGGCTAAAAATGCGGTAAAAAGTCAAAATGGTAATCCGAAATGCAAAGGAATCGGAGAATTATCATTGCTCGATTTTCTGGAGAGGGCAGAGGGGAAAAATAACAACCTTGCGCAAAAAAAGTTTGCTCTGGCGGGAGGAGGCACACTGGAATGTCCGATTCTGACAGGCGAAGGATATGGTGCCGACATTTCTTATCAAGGAACAAAAGTGTTGACCTATCTGGGAGATAGTTATGGATGGGGATGCGAAAGAACTCCGGCTGAGCGGGAAAAGGAAAGAGAATTTTACGGAATGTACTTTAATGAATACCATACGCAAAAAGAATGCCCAAAGCTCAGAAGTGAAAGAACTGCCAAACTATTTGGAAGAGAAAACGTCTTTTGATAGGAAAGTGTAAGGATATAGGTAAGATAACAGGTTTAATATGTGAGGTGACTTTAATGAAAGATTTTTCATGGAAAATTTTTGCTATAAAAACAATAATTTTTAGTATATGGGGTTTAAGTACACTTCCGTTCCTTTCAATTATTGTTCAATATATTGACTCAATAACTGGATTTAGTTCTGGAAACGGATATCATACCAATCACATGGATTATATTTTTGAAAGTCCTCTTGTTTATATGGGAGTTGTTTTTTGTATCAATATCATCCTAGCAATCGCTTACTTGATATATTGTTTTCTTAAAGCAAAACGGGAATGACTTTTAAATAAAATTAAAATAAAGTAAGGAAAGTTTATATTATAGACAAGTGTTTCGGGACAGAAACTGCGGGATAGCATTATATACAGACACAGAAAAGACATCATCAGACAGACATTCAACATTCATAGGATAGAAAATTTCTTGAAAAATGAAAAGATTGTGTTATAATATATTTAACAATTAAGTTAAATGTTAAATGAAGGAGGGATGGACTTGGGAATGCAAGACACGCTTCGTGCGCTTGCCGATCCTACAAGGCGCGAAATACTTAATCTGCTCAAACATTCAAGGTTGTCGGCCGGCGAGATTTGCAATCATTTTTCGATTTCAGATGCAGCAGTTTCCCGCCACCTGTCCGTTTTAAAGGATGCTGATCTGATTCGTGATGAACGTGAGGGAAAATTTATCTATTATGAGCTCAATGCATCTGTGCTTGAGGAGATTATTTTATGGATTAGTGAATTAAAAGGAGAGGATGACTATGATCAGACAACATAAAAAAATGATATTACTCACATCAATTATAACGCTGTTTCCGATTTTTATCGGCTTGCTATTGTGGAATCAATTACCGGATTCGCTGGCAACACATTGGGGAATAAATAATGAACCAAATGGGTATGCATCCAAAACATTCGCTGTGTTTGGACTTCCGCTCATTATGTTATTGGGACATGCAGTGAGTGTGATTGCAATGAATATTGATCCTAAAGTAAAAAATATCAGTGAAAAAGTATACTTTGTTATCTTATGGATTATTCCATTGTTATCGCTTTTCATTTGTAATGTACTCTATGGATATAATTTAGGATTTCAGTTGGATATGGGATTCCTGTGTGGTCTGATGATCGGAGTTTTTTATCTGATTTTGGGAAATTTTATACCGAAAGTAAAGCCAAACTATACGATTGGATTTCGGATTTCGTGGGCATTATGCGATCCGGAAAACTGGTATCGCACGCATCGGTTTGGAGGAAAATGCATGGTGATCGGTGGGATTATCATGATTGTTACAGCACCATTCCAAAATATGTGGATACTTATTGCACTTATTCTCGTCCCTTGCATTTTGCCGGTAATCTATTCTTATCTGTATTACCGCAAGATAATTTCATAATTATGTTATTCCATTTTACATTCAATCAGCGGGTAATATGCCCGCTGATTTTTTCGTCATTCATCCAGAGAAACTACCGATGGCAGGTGGTATATATTTTATTTATGCAATGTATGGTCTTTGTGTGCGTAATATGGTCGTTTGATGAGATGGGGCTAAGAGAACAGGTTATTTTATCCGATAAAGGAAATAGAGAAACTGAGCAGATTATGCTTTTTTATTTCAAAAAACGTTCGGGACATCAGGAGAAAATGTAATAGGCAGTTTTCAGTTGTCTCAGTTGAACAGCAGTTCTGTTCAGTCCCAGTTAAAAGCTGCCGGGTACACCCTTGAAAAATATGAGAGAATTTACAGACAGGCATTTTATGATGCCGCAAAAAAGGCTGATCCTAACTGGGAAATTGGTAAGCCAATTAAAGATGGTGCATTAGATAGTGTTACAAGAGAATTGGCAGAGTCGGGGAAATCTCCTGCATCTGGGGAAAAGACATTTTGTACGGTTGAAACACCAAAGGTATATCAGATATTCACAACAGATAATATGTTGTGGACGGGAGGTAATGGTACCGGTCTTTCTTATTGTCTTAAATATGCGGATGATTCGACGGATGAAAATCCTGTGGTGTTAGCGAAAGGTGTGGATGAAAACGGGAAAGAGTTTGAGCAAAGAATTTATATCAATGACGTTAATCCATCAAATGCTACAGTAGTCGAAATGCGTGCATTGGAGGCACATTACAAAGTGGAGAAGCAGGGAGGTTTCACGTCTCTGCCGCTTGAAGCTGGTAATATGGGACTTAACGACAGAAGAGATTTTATCTCAATGTTCAAAAAAGCATAGAAGATTTAAATAAATTGGGAAAGTTTGACTTATCGTTGCTTTGGACGAAAAGTATGGATACATATCTTGATCTGACAAATGCAAATAGTAAGTATAAATAGTGCTTAGTCATTTGAACATAGGAAAAAAAGAGAACTTGGATTACATATCATATTGAGGCTGAGAGAAATCCAATAGGTGACATAGTCGGAAGAACTCCGAATAATGAAGAAAAAATGTGGAAAATAAAATGAAAAAAGTTTATCGATAGGGTTTCAGTATGATTCACATGATACAGATTATAAGGTAGGTGGTATAGTATGGTTACTGTAAATAATTCTGACTATTATAACAACATTCCAGCTGGCAGGGATTTAAACAAGCTGCCCAATACTTCCAACACTGGTACAACTGTAGGTTATCAATATGATGGACTTACCGAGGAAGATCGTTTCGTACAAAAAGTTTTGCAGGAGCATTATGATAAAGTGTACAAAGAAAATTTGTCTCATTCTGATCCGATGACATATATCGAATCAAAATATTGTGATGTGACCTCACCTAATTTTTGCTCATATATGACAGAAGATCAGCGTTCCATAGCTTACCGCAATGAGAAAAGAATGTTACAAACAGGAGGAAAATATTCGGCTGGATTTGCCCGGTATGATTATGCATTAAGGAATTACAAGGATGTATATACAGGTGGTTCAAGAAGTGTTGGTTATGTACGCAATACTGACAGGGAAAAACAGTATGCCAGAAGTGTTGTAAATCAGCAAATTTCAAATCTACTTTCAAAGAATGGGATATCAATATCAAAACAGGCAGATCTGGTATTTTCTATTGACCCATATACATATCAGCTAACGGTGTCGGGAAATGCAGATAGAGATACATTATCGCAGATAGAAACATTACTGAATGAAGGGGATAATGCGAAAAATATATGGACACATGCGTGGATTTGTATGCATGATTCAGACAATGAAATTGTTAATTCGCAAGCAAATAGGACAAAGGCGAACCAATATTCTTTATGGCATGAAATGTATGAGACAACAGGGTATGATGCACGCAATGCGACATATAGAAATGGTACTTTTATTGCAGAGGATGGCACAGATTTACTTGCCTTGTTTAAGGAAAAGGCTAAAAATGGCGCAGGGTATGAACTTTATTCTAATAGATGGTTGGAATATGCTAAGAATGGATGGAAAAAAAGAAAATGATTTAGTATTGAAAATAGGCTTTGACAGCAGTGGGTTGTATGATATAGGGCAGGAAAGAGGGTATGGAGCAACGCAGAATATGTGGATAAAAGGTATTAGTCAAAGTATATTTGAAGCTAGCGTGTAATCAATATTATATTGATTCTGAGAGAAAATCCAACAGGTGGCATAGTTGGAAGGACTCCGAATAATGAAAGGAGATATGTTAATATGGCAGTTACAGGAATAGGAACATATGCGTCATATACGAATAGTTATGGCAATACACAAAATGCTGGAAACAAAACGGGCAGGACATATAAGAATGCTCATGAATATAAGAACTATTTAACACAAAAATACGAATGTTTACGAAGCAGGGATTCCGTAAAAATATAAACAGTTCTCTTTTGTCAAAGGCTATGGGAGATGAAAAGACAAAACAATGGTTGGAGTACAATTTATCGCTAATACCAAAAACAATAGAACAGTCAAGAGCTTATGTGGCAGCAAGAGGAGCAAAGATACTGAGTTATAGTATTACTATAAATGGATATGATAGCATGAGTTCTGTAATGTGTACTCAAGATGAAGTTGATCCGGGAACAGAAAAAGCAAGGAAAGAACTTGAAGAAAGACTCGAGAAAAGGAAAGCAGAAAAGAAAGAGACAGAGGAAAGACTGGAAAAACAGCGTGCCGAAAAACAGGAGCAGGAAGAACGGCAATATAATCTGAAAATTGATGGAAAAGATGTAGATGACCTGACAGGAAAAATGGTGGAATTGCTAGGTACTTCAACTTCTATAGGAGTGACAGAAAATGGAGTTTCGGCATTTGATGCTTTGGCATAGGAACTTTGATATGAAACCGTAAGGTGTGCAATTAAAATAATGACTTATGCTAGAACATAAAATAAACAAAAATAAATTTTTTGATTTTTGCAATGGAGATGTAAAGGGAGAAGATACAGAGACACTGAATCATTTTGATGAGCATACAAGATATCAGTTTACAAGAATGCTGTTTGCATATGGAACCGGAATGACCGGACAGAATCCTTTTGCCAATGATGAGAAAGTCGAGATTACAGCGGATATAGACAGTGCAACCCATACTTCCTTTTATGTGAATGGGCAGAAAGCGTTTACGGCAATTACGGGTATGTCATATCTCCCATCCGAGATTCAAACCTTTGGAACCGTACAGCAGCCATTTAAAACCAGAGGGTACAAACCATATGATCCCAGTACAAACAGTATCACGATTGGGGTTGGAAGCAGATTTAATCTTGGAAATGGATACAGCATGACGGTACAGGAAGATTTTGTCTGGGGCGAGGGCTATGGAAACGGAAGCAAGGCAGATGATGAAAGATGCAATATGATGATAGGTGGTCTGAACTCCCTGATACATTTTGCGGATCAGCAGTATTTTTCAAGTATGACAGATACATACACCGATTATATTTTAGATTTTCTTGCGTCACAGGGAGTGGATACAAGCAGAGAATTTGTGATAAACAGGACACATTGCGAACTGGTAAATGGGAAAATAAGTGAAGTTGGTAATGATTATGTGGTGCCTAGTTCCATTCAGCAGAAAGCAGTGAAAAGATACAAAGAAAGTATGTCACAGCTTTTGAATGGCGGAACTTGGTATAGATGGTCATAAAAGTAATAGATCACTTGGACCGTTATGGAGAGTGAATAGGCGATGGTGAAATGTGAAAGGAACTGATATGAAAATATTTCAAACACCTTCTTACGATAGGTTTTGTTTATTCGAAATGGAAAGAAAGAGTAAAGATTTCAGAGGTATGGATGACAATGTTGCTTATAAAAATAAGCAGATAGACAATGTAGAAATATCGAATGAAGGAAGGCGGGCATTGCGGGAAAAATTAAGAGAAGTAAAGCCAAAAGTTGAGGAACCGATAGGATATGAATTAACAATACAAGATACAAATGAGGTTGAATGGGAACATTATACTTCAATGAGAGAATATAGTGGACTGACGTTAAAAGACGGAAAATACAATCTAGAAGATGTGATGAAGTCTATGATGGATGCTTATGAAACACGTTACAATTATATTGTGAAAGAACATGAGAATGGAGAACGTCAGGTTTCTTATGACCTCACAGGAGAAAATTCATTAACACTTGATGAAGATTTGGCAGGTTTAGACAGGGCATATAATAAGCGATTAGCAAATCTGGCGGGATATATTGTATGTCAGCAGACAAATGACGGTTCTAAATTCTTTCAAACAACTAATGTGAAGAAGAATACAGCAGAACAAAAAGAATATATAGATACTGCGGTATCCATGATGGAGAAAAGCACAAAAAAGATTTTTAGAAATGCGTGAAGAACCGAAATACACAGCAGGAATTGCAAAGAGTGTAATTTGGGATATTATGAGTAGCGATAAGAACTTTATGGAAACGACTCAGAGGTTATTTGCTAAAACAATATATCACAATACTTAAAAAAATATTTTCTAGAGACATGAAAGGCTGTTTAATGTTATAGAGAATGTTGGCAGTTGTTATGAGACTTATATAAGGTAGGAGATAATATGGTTACTTATATATTTATAAATCACTTGGACCATATAAGGAAAGTGATTGCAAATTCCGAATGACAGAGGAATATCAACGAAAAAAAAAATGCAATGGAGGAAATGCAATGGGTATAACAGGCGTAGGAAGTTCTTATAATTTTGTTTATAACACAAAAACAGGTAAGCTATCTACAAAGGATGGCAGTAAAAATGAATTTGTTGATTTTTGCAATGGAGATGTAAAGGGAGAAGATACAGAGACACTGAATCATTTTGATGAGCATACAAGATATCAGTTTACAAGAATGCTATTTGTATATGGAACCGGAATGACCGGACAGAATCCTTTTGCCAATGATGAGAAAGTCGAGATTACAGCGGATATAGACAGTGCAACCCATACTTCCTTTTATGTGAATGGGCAGAAAGCGTTTACGGCAATTACGGGTATGTCATATCTCCCATCCGATTCAAACCTTTGGAACCGTACAGCAGCCATTTAAAACCAGAGGGTACAAACCATATGATCCCAGTACAAACAGTATCACGATTGGGGTTGGAAGCAGATTTAATCTTGGAAATGGATACAGCATGACGGTACAGGAAGATTTTGTCTGGGGCGAGGGCTATGGAAACGGAAGCAAGGCAGATGATGAAAGATGCAATATGATGATAGGTGGTCTGAGCTCCCTGATACATTTTGCGGATCAGCAGTATTTTTCAAGTATGACAGATACATACACCGATTATATTTTAGATTTTCTTGCGTCACAGGGAGTGGATACAAGCAGAGAATTTGTGATAAACGGGACACATTGCGAACTGGTAAATGGGAAAATAAGTGAAGTTGGTAACGATTATGTGGTGCCTAGTTCCATTCAGCAGAAAGCAGTGAAAAGATATGAAGAAAGTATGTCACAGCTTTTGAATAGCGGAACTTGGTATAGATGGTCATAAAAGTAATAGATCACTTGGACCGTTATGGAGAGTGAATAGATTCCGAATGACAGAGGAATGAAAATAATTGAGGTTGAGATGATGCAATCAATATCAAGTTATATTAATCCCAATACAAGAGCACTTACATCTAATTATAAAAATACAGTTATTAAAGATAAGGAAGCATATAATGGGGCGATGTTGCAGCACTTACTAAATCCGGTAGAGGATCTGGCACAAGCGTTAAAAACACCAATAAAATTGGCGAAGGGTGCTTCAATTAGCAGACAGAATAATTCTGTTAATATTGCAGAAGGACAAAGTATTCGTGTTAATGGAGGTCATGTGCTTACGGTTACGGCGCATAGCAAAAATGGCTGGTGTTGAGGAAAATGATATTGACAGGCTTTTAGCCAATCCACCAGAAAAGATTGAAATCGAAGTAAAGTATAAAATTGCTGTGACGGTTATGGAACTGCGATTTTGGCTAAAAGATTGTGAATCACCGATATAATCGGGATTTGTGAGTAGAGGGCACTTATGAAAAATAAAAGTATCAATCAAGTTTCCATAATAAATGGTGAAGATGGTCCCACAAGTGTTTTTATATTTGGAGAAGCTCAAAAGCAATCTCTAAAGATTAGAATCCGAAATGCTATCTATCAATCCAGACGAAAAAGGATAGAAAAGAGAATAGCGGTCAACCCGCATACCCTTGCGGAAGTGGTGCAATACGCAAAGGATCATTATGATTTAGTGGAAATCAATCCTGCCGCAACAAATTGGATAGAACGACAGAAAAATCTAAAAGCTAGTTTGATTATGCAGCATAAACCAGAACTTTTGGGTCAAAGGAAGGATATTCCAAAACCAGATTTTCATAATGAAGAATCTGTTAAAAATTTTTTGAATGAAATGGAAATTAGAAATAAATTGATTGACCAAATGCCTGATAATGTAATTCCCATGGATTTTCATTTATATGAAATAAAAATTGGTGAGGATTTAATGGAAATAGAGGTAGATTATACCTGGAATATATTTGGAATATCTTACTCTGGAAATAAGTCGGTCATAAAAAGGTTTAAGAAAATAGCCAGAGATTTATATTGTTATTATGGTGTCAGTGAGGAGGATATAAAGAACCGGACAAAAAGATATTCTTCACTGGTAACGGAATTGAGTTCATAAATAAGCAGTTAATTTAGCAACAACTTGTTGCAGATTCTAAAGTTATCTTGCATAATTAAAATATAAAAGATGTATATAAGGTCGGAACAGAGACCTTAAACCTGTTCCAGTGGTCGGGATGGAGACCGAAAACCCATTCCCATTGCGGAATAAACTGCAAATACAGTGATCGCGTTGCAGAAACCTGTGAGGCCTGCGACCGGGGGAGAACCTGCGGGGACTCCTCTTTTCTATATTATGGAGATGGTGTATATGCAGAAGATGCTTGATTTTATAACATAGAAGAGAGTACGTGTAATGCGGAGTAAATAATGGTCAAAAAACAATCAACATCCGACCTCACACACGTTATAATATAGATAATCTAATAAGAAAACAGTGTTATCATTACCGCATATTCAGTGAGAATGGTAGCCATAAATATGAATTCGTAGGAACGGAATGGTTGAATCCTCAGGGTGACAATGTCACTCATTTGTCAGCGAGAGGTGCTTAACTCGGATGATTTTCAGTTTTCTTATTTTGACATGGATTTACAGGAAGGTTAGAAAAATCAATGATTTCATTGACTTATCCTAACTCAAAATAATATAGGTTTCCAACGGGGGCTTGAACTCCTAAGCGCTAGTTGGGGGTTCGATTCCCCCTGAGAACAGTTGTTTGAAGCAGTAATGATTAAGAAAATTCATTACTGCTTTTTTTCATTTTTGGGTGGAAAAATCCACCGAAAATCATTAAAAAATGATTATTTCATCCACCCAAAATTAAAAAATTTCCACCCAAATGAGAGGAAATGATGAAAAAGTTGTGGAGATAGAAATTGAGAGACTTCACGATTTTAAAAATCATCCATTTAAAGTTCAGGCTGACAGTCAGATACATGCTGGATGAGGAAGCAATAAATGTTATCGCATAGGCATATTTACTATGATATAATGTGGCTATGTGAGAAAAATTATTATTTAGAACTTATTTGCTTATATGATAAGCAGAATGGAGGCTTTGCGAGATGAAAGTAATCATTATAAATGGAAGTGCAAGAAAAGGAAACACTCTTACAGCGATTGAGGCTTTTGTAAAAGGAGCATCTGAAAAAATGAAATTGAAATCATTGAACCTGACAAACTTAACATCGCACCATGCAAGGGATGTGGTGTCTGTCAATGCTCTAAGGGATGCGTTGATAAGGATGATACGAACCCTACAATTGATAAAATTGCTGCTGCAGATATGATTCTTTTTGCTACACCAGTTTATTGGTGGGGAATGTCAGCACAATTGAAACTTATCATTGATAAGTGCTATTGTCGTGGATTGCAGTTGAAAAATAAAAAGGTTGGCACGATTGTTGTAGGTGGTTCTCCTGTAGACAGTATCCAGTATGAGCTGATTGATAAGCAGTTTGATTGTATGGCTAAATATCTTTCATGGAATTTGCTTTTCCAGAAATCATATTATGCTACAGCAAAGGATGAGCTTTCTAAAAATCAGGATGCTATGAAAGAGCTTGAGGATATTGGAAAAGAACTATAAAGCTTGCACTGAAAATCAAGGTTGAAGAAATGGAAAATTGAAATTTGTGAGGGATAAAAATGCTATTATTGACACTTAATATGAATATGTTCAATTTTGTTATTGATGATAGTTTTAATGATTATTTTGACTCTATTTCCACTGATATAGCATTTATTCAAGAGTGTAGATATAATAGGATTAATGAACAATATTATGCAAAATGGGCGGGAAATTATGAAGAACCTATTGATAGACGATTTCATTTATCAGTAGCAATTAGTAAAGATGAGAATATTTCAAAGTCTAATAATGATTTGAAAGCTATTACACGTGTATATTCGTAAAATATGCACTAAAAAGGAACCTGCATAAAAAAAGATTCCTTAAATGAGGGAAAATCCCTGTCGAAGAATGGCAGTCCAGTTACTTTTCTGATAGAGAAATCTGACTATGATTACAGTCTGCTTTTCTTCATCAATCGTATAAAAGGCAAGGTAATTATTGATTATTACAAAACGAATGCCCCAGCTTGCCAGTACCGGATCATCTACCAGATGAAACTTCTGTGGCAGGTCGGCTAGTGAGCCTATCTGCTCAGTCGCAGCATCTAACAGATTATCTGCGGCATTCGGATTTTTGAGGGTAAATTCGATGTAATCCGCAGCACGCATAATATCGTGTTCTGCGGTGGAAGTGATATGAACCTGATAGCTCATCGACTGCGGCGGCTCCTGATATCAGCCATAGCTTCAGAAAATGGTCTGGTGTTACCTGTGGCAATATCGTCCATTCCTTCCTTGATCTGGCTGTAAAGTTCAAAGCGGCTGGTCAGTTCTTCGTAGGCTTCAATGCTCATAACGGCAAGGTCGCCTTTTCCATTCTTCGTGATGAAAACTGGTTCAGGATAATTATGACAAAATGTAGAAATTTCATTGTAATTATTCCTTAAATCAGCACTTGATTTGATTGCTGGCATAAAAACACCTCCCTATTTGATAACAAAATTATACACAAATTTTGTTATGGAGTCAATGGATATACCATTAGTGTTAGCAGGATAAACACAACTATTCATATGTATCTGACCGCAAGGTCGGGAACACAGCCCGCAGGGTGAAGTTCCCGGCGGGCTTTCATTATAAGAAAGCGAGGTTAGAGACATGGGTTTATTTACAGGCGGATTTAAGTTACTGAAAACGGCATTTTTGAAGTAAGCAAAAATAAGTATTCCAAATGTACACATAGAAATTATCCTATGATTGAACTTAAGCAATACATTGATAATATAGTTTTGAATTCAAATATGTTTTTTCCGTAGCAGTGCCAATTATGAGAGAAATCAATACAAATATCAGAAGATTATCGGCACACACTACTATAATGACATATGAGGAATTGGTAAATACACGTCAAAGGATATTGGGAATCAGGTCTATTGCATTTCCTTCCATATCAACGGGAGCATATAGTTTTCCGGTGGTGCTTGCGGCAAAGATTGCGGTACGTACAGTTGCTAGATTTCTGCATGAGAATCCGGACAGCTTCGATTTGGTGGAATGGGTGCTGTTTGATACTCAGACTGAATCGGTGTACGAAGCAGAAGTTACGCTCTATTATAATATACGAATTTAGTTTATTTGAATCAAAGCAAAAAGCTCAAAAAGGAGAGATTATTCATGGTTTTATTGGTTGTAGATGCACAGAATGGTATCGTGGATGAACGCTTATATGAGTTCAGAAAGTTTGTTGGTAATATCAAAAAGCTGATTGGAGCAGCTCGAGAACAAGGCATAGAAGTTATTTATGTACAGCATGATGATGGACCTGATACCGGATTCTCTATCGGGGATGATGAGTTTGAGGTCTATTCCGAGTTTAAACCGATGCCTGATGAAAAACGATTTATTAAGTCTGTATGCAGTTCGTTCAAAAAAGAGAGTGGTCTGCTTGAGTATCTGACTGCAAAGGAAGAAAAAAGACGTGATGATTTGTGGCATTATGACTGATTTCTGTATCAATGCCACGGTAGAGGCTGGTTTTGAGCATGGCTTACACATGATTGTTCCTGCTTATGCAAATTCTACGCAGGACAATGAGTACATGACTAGGGAACAGGCTTACCATTACTATAATGAATTTCTCTGGCCTGAACGTTATGCAGACTGCGTACCAATGGACAGGGCATTGGAATTACTCAAAAAATGATATAGCGTAAACGGTCTTTGCTGAATACCTTTGTTACCGAAATACATTACATAAACTTCAAGATTATGTTGCAGTAAATTCAATAAATCAGTATCATATATTTATACATACAAACAGCGTAAAGTTTTAAAATATGAATGCGGAATAAAACAGAGGATAAGAGGATATGAAGAACGATGAACCGGAGATAAAACCGGCATACAAAAATCCTTTAATGGAGCATTACAGATGAAGACAGCAATAGTATATGCATCAGTGCATCACGGAAACACAAAAAAAGATAATTGATGAGATAGCAAAGACAAACGATGTCGAGCTGATAGATGCGACACAGACTGTAGAGAAAGACTTGTCGGAAGGTTTTCATGCAAGGGATTTGATACGTTCGGACCGTTCAAGCTGATTGGCGGGGTATCAAAGGGGCATCCGGATGAGAAGGATATTGCGGCGGCTATAGAGTTTTACAACGGATTAAAATTAAAGTATGATTAGAATCTGTATATTAGTAAACTATCTTATTGGGTGTTTTACTTGTAGGTATTATTTGCAGAAGGAAGGATATACAGGCATGAAACTAATTTGCTCTTTATTTATCACATTCTTAAAAATCGGTGCGTTCACCTTTGGCGGCGGATACGCTATGATTGCGCTGCTTGAAAATGAGTTCGTTGAAAAGAAAAAATGGCTTGAAAAAAAGCGAGTTTCTGGACATGGTTGCGGTAGCCGAATCCACGCCAGGACCAGTCGCCATCAACAGTGCGACTTACATTGGTTACAAAATTGCAGGATTTGCGGGTGCAACCATGTCCACACTTGCTGTCTGCATTCCATCTTTCTTTGTAATTTATGTTATCTCGCTGTTCTTTGATCAGTTTCTCAGTTTGCGCTGGGTTTCCTGCGCATTCCGCGGGATTCAGGTATGTGTGATCTATCTGATCCTTACCGCAGGACTGAAAATGCTTAAAAGTATTGACAAAAACACACTAAACTTGACGCTTCTCACGTTGGTCATGGCTTCCATGCTCTGCTGCTCGATCACAGCAGTTTAGTTTTCCTCTGTGTTTTACATCCTGATCTGCGGCGCGGTCGGGCTTGTTGTTTTCTTTCTGCGAAAAATCCGGAAAGGAGATGGGAAAACGTCATGATATATCTGCGTCTCTTTCTGAACTTTTTGATGATCGGTGCCTTGTCTTTCGGCGGCGGCTATGGAATGGTTTCGCTGGTACGCGAAAGGGTGCTTTCCAACGGCTGGCTGACAGAGAACGAGTTTCTGAATTTTATTGCCGTATCTGAATCCACACCGGGACCCCTTGCCGTGAATATGGCAACCTTTAACGGCTCAACACAGGGCGGAATCCTCGGTTCATTTGTTGCAACGCTGGGCGTGGTGTTGCCGTCATTTTTGATTATTCTCTTAATTGCATCCGCACTAAAGAATCTGATGAAATATGCACCCGTCAACGCCTTTTTATCGGGAGTTCGTCCGTGCGTTGTAGCGATGATCCTTGCGACCGCGCTCAGCATGGCGCTGTCTACGCTGTTTGGCCTCACAGATTTACAGGCCGGATTTGCGCCCGATTTGCGCTCTATCGCAGTATTTGCCATGCTCGGAGCAACACATCTGATTTGTAAAATAATCAGAAAAACAGCTCCATCGCCAATTCTGATGATTCTGTTTTCAGCAGGCCTCGGAATCTTGTTTTGGTGAATATTCTAGCATGGCGATTGATTTTATTTCCAACTTCAATAGCAATTCCTGCTGAACCGCGCTTATTTCATTGCGTATAATTTCGAGCGACATCACCCTTCATTCATGATGCCGCTCCGCGCTTCGACCATACCATTCTGCCACAAATGAGCTGACCATCCCCTTATTTAATACTACAGTTTACGTCTCCGATATATCGGTACAGTTGTAGTTATTTGTTTTTTTCAAAAAACCAGTTCGTAAAATTACACTTTTACGAACTGGTTGTATTTTTAGTCAGTTTTGCAAACTGGAATTGAACAAAATCGCTGCGCGATGGCCTGCCAAGGCTGTGACGCAGTTTTTCTTTTCCTAAATAAAAAGCAGTGGAAACCAAGTCCTAATAGTAGTATTGTTAAGTCACCACAACCAACAATCAAACAGGATCGACATTACCACTGCCTATGAAAAGATTAACACCTAACCGTTCTTTTTAGCAAGCGGTTTTATTATTCCAATGCACCTCCATGTAAGCAGTGATACCCGAAATTACTGACTTTACATGGAGGAATTATTATGTACGAAAAATATTTACTACAGCTTGAGGAAGCTGGAAAAAATCCGTAACCTTAAAGAGCGTTCCATTAACTGCTACAAAAACTATGTTTCTTATTTCCTTAATTACATGGAAAAGCACCCGGAAGAGCTTACCTGTCAGGATGTCAGGGACTTTCTTCTTGCCAAGAAGGACAATGGTCTGAAAGCGACCACCCTCAACCTTTATAATTCAGCCATCCGTTTTTTCTATCGGAATGTACTTCACGTTCTGTGGGATGATATCACTGTTCCACGCATGATAATAGAGCACAAACTCCCAACCGTACTTTCTACTGATGAAATTGACCGGCTTCTTGATGCTACGGATGACCTGAAATATAAAGCCATGTTCGCCACAATGTATTCTTCCGGAATGCGTGTCTCGGAAGTGATTCATCTTCATTATGATGATATTTCCCGCACAAACATGCAGATTCATGTCCGGGATACCAAAAACCGGATGGACCGTTATACCATTCTGTCTGAAAGAAACCTTGCACTTCTTACGGAATACTGGTTCCGGAAAGGCAGACCAAAGGGCATTCTGTTTCCGAATCAGTTTACAGGGCAGTATCTTACCGTAAGTACACTGGAACAGGTTATCCGACGTTCTGCATCGGCTGCTGGGTTATCCGGTGTCACTCCTCACTGCCTCCGTCACAGCTTTGCTACCCATCTGATGGAGCAGGGGGTAGAGCAACGGAAGATTCAGGCACTGCTTGGACACCGTGATCCGAAATCTACTGAAGTTTATCTTCATGTCAGCAACAAATCACTTATGGGTATCCGCAGTCCTTTTGACAGAAAGGATGGTAAAAACAATGGATAAGCCTACCGTACAAGATATTTTTTACCGTTTTTATCCAGCATACCTTGAGCAGTATTCGCCGTCCCCTGTACAAGCAAAAGTTGCACAAAACATCATGAACTGTAAGACCGGTGCCTATGGTGCAAATGTATGTGTATGTGAGGATTGTGGCTTCGTACAGATTCATTACAATTCCTTCCGTAACCGTTGCTGCCCCATGTGTCAGGCTGTTCCGAAAGAAATGTGGATGGATGCACGCAGAGAGGATGTCCTTGATGCTCCTTATTTCCATCTGGTTTTTACGGTTCCTGATATTTTAAACCCTGTCATTTACAGCAACCAGAGACTTCTTTATGATGCCTTATACCATGCAGCTTCTGCAACCATCAGTGAACTGGCTGCCGATTCAAAGTATCTTGGTGCAAAAGTCGGTCATATCTGTATTTTACATACATGGGGTTCTGAAATGAACTTTCATCCCCACATTCATACCATCCTGCTGGGGGAGGACTGGCTTCCAACAACCAATGGAAGGACAATGGTGAAAATTTCTTTCTTCCCATCCGGGTCATTTCCAAGGTGTTCCGCGGAAAATATATGGAGGAACTGAAAAGGCTATGGGAAGAAGATAAACTTGTTTTTCATGGTACTGCTGAAAAATTTCGCAACCATTATACGTTCAAGGAGCTTTTAGATTCCTGTTATGGTATGGACTGGATTCCTCATTGTAAAAAGACATTCAATGGTGCTCAAACAGTAATTAAATACCTTGGTAAGTATACTCATCGCATTGCCATCAGCAATCACCGCATTATCCGCATGGATGATGATACCGTTACATTCTCGGTAAAGGATTACCGTAATGAGGGACAGTGGAAGGAACTGACTATTTCGGGTGTAGAGTTTGTCCGGCGGTTTCTCATGCATGTACCACCACGGCGTTTTGTCCGCATCAGGCACTACGGACTGCTATGTTCCCGTACTAAAAGCCAGAAGCTCACCCTTTGCAGAAATTTACTTGGATGTAAGAAGTATCTTTCAAAGCTTCGTGACATGGAAATGCCTGAAATATTGGAACATCTTTATGGCATCAAAGTTTGTGTGTGTAAGGCATGTGGTGGGCATCTCGGAAAGCCACAGATGAGAATGCCACTGCGCTGCTAAAGAGCAACATCTAATACTTTCAAAAGCCTCAGTTTCTGAGGTTTTATCGTCATGCCCATTTGCCTGTTTTTTATAAAATGTTGTAGCTTTCATACCGAGAATCATATATAATCATGGACAGGAACAAAGAATTGAAAGTCCATAGGTTGCGGCTACCCGGACGCTCACTTTGTTCAATTAGGTCAAATCGAAAATGGTGTAAACGAAGGGGCAGTTCTCTGCAATGTCAAAACTGCTCTTTAGTTTACCCCATCATCGATTGTAACCTAAAGAATTTATACCCGGTACTTGTCTCGATTTATAGTCATATCAACTAAATGAAATACAAGTAAGATAATAAAAAAAACGGAAACTATTATTATTCCTGCGCCCAGCTTGATAAAATCAATTATACCGCCAAGACAAAAGAGCATTGCCCATGTCTTAATCCGTTTTCCAGTAACTCTGCATATTTTCTCTGTATTTAATCCAGTATAATCTCCTGATAAAAACAGCACACTTATTTCTGTATTCCTTGATTTGATAAAAAATCTTCCAACAAAAAAGAGAACAGTTGCCATCAGTAAATCAATAAATATAATTATTATTTTCATTTTCAACACCTCTAATTCTAAGTTCACAACTCCCGGTTTGTATGTCTCTATTATACCATAATGAGCTTTACCGCAACAGACTATATCGGTATGCCGATATAGTCTGTTCAAAAATAATATACACGTTGCGCATTTTTCATACTAATGTTATTATAAAAATGTGGGTGGAACGAAATAGCACCCATATCATTCATCTTATTCAATTTACATATCCAATGTGTACCCAAATACCAGTTGGTTGCAAACGGCTGGTATTTATTTTAAATAAAATTATTTGTTTTTCCTATTTAAAGTGATATACTAAGAGATAGTTACTTTATTTATAATTGTTTCATACAAAAAATTATTGTAACTATAAAAGACATCATACTAAAAAATCATTAAAGCAGCCGGTTGCCACTAATCGACTGCTTTAACGTTCTGTTATTTGTTAATTTATGTATATACATATGTATATCAAAATTAATACATATGTATATTTTATTTTTAAATGATAAAGATGCAACCAGAAAAGCAGCCGGCCAATAATTGACCGGCTGTTTCCTTCCTTTAAAACTATTTAAAGGAGCTTCTGAAATTGACAAATGTGAATGGTGGAACTTCCATCCACATTTATCAATTATAACAATTGGACAAATTTGATACAATTGTATAATAGTACCATTTCACCACATATCATGTGGAAAATTTGGGACATATTGTGTCCATATATTTCTATCACTATGATCAACTGTAATGTTCTCATTTTGTATAGGATTTTACAGATAAAAGTTATAAAAAATACTTGCAATATCCTCTTGACCATGATAATATAACGAACGGTTCGTTGGTCAAGCGGTTAAGACGCCGCCCTCTCACGGCGGAAACACGGGTTCGATTCCCGTACGGACTGCTAATAATAAAAAAAAAGCCCACAAGCATTAGTGCTGTGAGGCTTTTTTGTGAGATTCTAAGTATATATATGTATTAATATTGATATACACATGTATATACATTTTAAAGTTGGAACGACGGTGCACTATCCGTTTTTTTTTGACAATCAAATTCCATTAGCATCTCTTCAATTTTCGATTGCATTTCGTTCACACTATGCTTCCGTGTACGAGCACATTCCTGAGCCTGACACCCACAGATAATACATTTTCGGAAAGAAGGACGGGATAACTTCTGACCATTTATATCAATCACATCAAGATCAAAAAGGCGCCCGACAGGATGAGTTTCTTCAATATCTGTTGTCAGATCCTTGATTTTTTTGCAGGATAGTCAACTGCAAGAAGAAGTTCATCTCCTGTTTTTTCGTGGATTTCCAATAAATTTTTGATTTTGGCTTGTGTCGATTCTAACTTTGCTAATAACGCATGCTTTCCGCTGGTAAATGCAGCATGGATTCGGTGAGAGTGAGATTTCCTGGACAACAACCGGAAAAGCCAATATCATACTGGATAACCTGATCGAAATGGGAAAAATAAAACCTTTTACACTTGTGATGAGTGACGGCATGGTACAGGAAAAGGTCGGCTCAGAAGAACGATTAAACCATGTTTTGCTGGAACGTATGCTGGTAGAGGAAATTATTCCGATGGCAGAGAAAAAATATCAGTTTGGCGGTCGGAAGAAAACCTTATGAGCAGACCCATCTGAAGGCGATGGACGATCCGGACTTTAATAACTATTTTCATACCTTTTTCAGATGCATCGGAGATAATGACTGTTTCCTTTCCAGATTTCTGGAAGAGGATGCAATCATCCAGGAGAAAGGTGTCCATGAAATCAGGAAAATCTATCCGGGCGGACATGACTGGAATGTGTGGAGACCGTGCTTTACGGATTTTGCGCAGATGATTTTCCGGTAGGATTGTATAAAGTAAGAAAATATAGTCGAGCAGGAGCTGCCCGGCTATTGTATTTTATGCGAGCAAGGAGCCCAAGTCCGTGCCTGCACGAAATCACTGCCCCTGCGTGCCTCTCGCTTCCCGATAAGCAGAAGGGGACATCCCCAGTTTCTTCTTAAAACTGTTGCTGAAATAATATTGATTCGTATAACCACACTTTGTGCTGATCTCTTTTAACGAAAGACTGGTGGATTCCAGATAATGACAGGCACTTTCGATGCGAAGCGCAGTGATGGTATCACTGATGCTTTGCCCGGATACCTTTTTTGAACAGAGAACTCAGATATGCAGGGCTGATGTTGGCATGTCGTGCGATATCATTCAGGCACAGGGTGTTGGTTTCAAAGTTTTCCCGGATATATCCAAGAGCCATGGTATATATCTGATTGTGATAGTTCTGTAAGGATGAATCCATCTTTTCGCATACGGAGGCACATAACTGCGTCAGCCATTTTACAAATTGTTCGTAGGTGCGGAAGGAATCAAATCGGGTATAGACCTGGATGATTTCCCTCTCCAAATCTCCGGTATCCAGGTTCATCTCGTATAAGAATTTCAGAATTCGTCCCAAAAGGGAGTAGATTCGGATGAAAACCAGATTTTTGTCCTGAACCTGTCCTAACAGATTCTGAAAATAGCAGGTAATCCATTCTTCGATAGCAGTCATGTCTTTGGAACAGATAAGACGTATCAGTTCTTCGTCGGTATTTTCGGAAAAGGACAAAAGATTTAATTCTTTACCAAGTGCTTCTCTCGCATCGAAAATATTTTTGTGTGGGAAGAAAAATAGGTATTTCAGCGAGTGGGGAGCACTGGCAAAGGACACCGGGAGCTTCCAGATGCTGTCAGCAAGACTTCCGATTCCGATGTTCAGAGAAAGTACATTGTTTTGCAGGACTCGACAATAGTGGAGGCTACTTGGTGTATGACTTGAAGAAAATGCTGGGGATGTTTTGAGTTCTGGCCGATGATGCAGACGATTCCGCTGAATTCTTTTAAATAAAAAACATTGTCAAAAATCTCCATTTCTTCTTTTTTACCAGATTCAGGATATTCAGAAGCTGGATCTGGTATTGGGTAAAGTCCAGTTCGGATTTGGCAGGATCTGGTTCTGTTTCCAGGATCAATACGTCAAAAAAAGTCATAGTCTGATCTCAGATCCAGATATTTCAGATACTGGCTCAGATGAGTGGCCGGATCCTCACCGGGATAATGGAGCAGATCATGAAAGAATTTTTCTGTCATAACAGGCCGGCTTGCTTTTACCAACTCCGTATTTTTTTGTGTACGGTCGATATCCGTAAAAGCATTTTTGATTTTTTCCGTAAGATAATGATAATCCAAGGGTTTCTCGATATAGTCATATACACAAAGGCGGATCGCCCGTTTGGCATATTCGAACTTGTCATAGGCACTTACAAGAATAACTTTTATGAAAGGCTGGATCTCCAGAGCTTTCTGACTCATGGAGATCCCATCTAGATCCGGCATCTCAATATCCGAGATGATCAGATCTACATGGGTGTCTTTCAGGATGTCCAGAGCGGAAAGACTGTTATATTCTACGGCGATCACAGTGGCATCCAGAGAACTCCAGTCAATATTTTTTTTCGATGCCTTCTGCGGTGAGGCAGTTGTCATCTACAATCATTACATTCTTCATCATATTTCTCCATCTGATCAAATTCAATGGTAATGGAAGTGCCTTCATACAGACAACTTTCTACAGATATCCTACCATTTCCAAAATAATGATTGGAGATTCGTTTGTTTACATTTCCAATACCAAAGTGTTTTTCATAATTAACAATTTTTTCATCCAATGTTTTCTGCAATTCTAAAAGCTGTTCTTTTGCCATTCCGATTCCGTTATCTGTGATCACAATAATAACCGTATCATCTCCGTAGGAAAGATCAATGGAGATATGAACCTCCGGCGTTTTCTGAGAGAGACCATGCATAATACTGTTTTCCAGAAATGGCTGCAGTGTGAATTTGCAGATCAGGAAGTTGTCAATGCCGTCTTCCATATTGATCTCCCAGGTAAGATTATCATTATGGCATAATTTTTCCATTTCCAGATAAAGCTGTGCGATGGTCAGTTCGTCCCGGATGGAGATCAGGTCTTCCGACTTTCTGAGTGTCATGCGGTAAAAACGTGTAAGATTCGTCAGCATCTGATTGGCAATATCCAGCTTTCCAAGGGACTGACAGGTCTGGATGGATCCCAGAATATTATAAAGAAAATGTGGATTGATCTGGGATTGGAGAAGCTGGTATTTTAGCCGTTCTTCCGTCAGTGACAGTTCCAGAATAGACTGCAGATTGTCATTCAGGGAATGCTGCATTTTTTCAAAGGTTATCCCCAGTTTATCAATCTCATCGAAGGTTTCAGGTGCACGATCCTGTGGTACCAGTGCCTTCATGTTGGTGTCGGATGCATCTAATTGTAGTGTTTCCATAGCCCTGGATAGTGTCTTGATTCGTCTGGTAAGATTCTTCGAGATCAGAACCACAACCAGAATCGTCAGCGGAAGAGAGATCAGGATTGTCAGGAGGATACTTTTGATCAGTATATGCGTGTTTTGCATGATATAAGAATCCGGTATCTCTGTCACCTGTAGCCAGCCGTTTCGTAAAGTAGTAGTGTGATAATTAGTGTGAGCTCTCTTTTTTTTAGAGAATCTCCCTTGTTGTATAAGAAATCCAGTTTTTCTTCGTCAAGAGATGCAGAAAGCAAAGAAGGATTGTTGCTGGCAACGATTTTTCCGTTGTCTGTAAGGATATAGCTGGTGATCTGATTATCCTGGAAAATTTCCTGTAGAATGGAGGAAAATTCAGATGCGTCCAGATAAATTATATAAGCATACTTTATGCTGTCTGTACCCGGATGTTTTAAAACTCTGCAACAGGAAACAGAATTCGTAATATGGTAGCTGTTATTCACAAGAAACGGAACAGACAGCAGATCCTGATAAAACCAGACAGAGGATGTTCCCGGATTTTCCAGAACTTCTTTTGGAATCTGAAAGTCAGAAAGCTTAGACACAGGGAAAAAGTATAAGCTTTCGCTGGATGCCATATGCTCGTCCGGAAGAAATATATTGATATAGGCCAGATCAAAGGATGTCTTAAACATGTACAGATTGCTCCGAATCTCGGAAAGCATAGCCAGAGTGTCCATGGGTGCATCTGCCTGCATCAGGTTGTACATATTATATTGAAGCGTATCGGCTATATTTTCCACTTGCTGCAAGCGGTTATCAAACTGTGTATGCAGCTGTGCATCAGCGGAAATAGATGCATTCAGAATCTTATCTTTAGCAATGTTATAAGAAACAGCATAGGAAATTCCGCCTATGATGAAAATAGGAATCAATGTGCACAGCAAAACGCACATAAAATCCTGTTTTGAAAATGGGAAAAGTATAATCGTGGACCTCTGGACCCTTTTTTTTTGAATGTTTCATAAAATCTCCTTGTATTGTATCCGGGCAAAATCTATCAAAAACGCTTTCGTCAATGAAATCTTGCATGTGATCGTTTGTATTTCGGCATGCTCATGCCAGAACACTATTATATATGATCAATTTCTATTCTTATTATAGATTAAAAAAATGTTTTTAACAAGGATAAAAATAATATAAACGAATCGAAAAATATTGTATTTTGAGAAAACAGACTTTTGATATCCTTAACTCATCAAAGAAATAGGTGTAAGGCTACAAACAAACAGGAGGTAATTAAATGAAAAAGAAATTAGTGAGCGTGTTACTGGCAGGCGTTATGACAGTGGGAATGTTGGCAGGATGTGGCAGCTCCAAAGGAGAAAGTACAGGAAAATCCAAAGATTATGATCTGACTTTGTACAGCGTCATGACAACAGATCCTGACTTTGATGAATGGCTGAAAAATGTAGAGGATGCCACAGGACTGAACATCAATGTAATCGCAGCTCCGACAGATTCCGATACCCGTCAGCAGAAAGTTACGACAGTCTTATCTACAGGAGATGCTTCTATTGATATTATCGAAATCAATGATGAGATGACTGCGTCATTCAAAAACTCAGGCTGGCTGGAAGGTCTGAACGACACAGTTATGACAGAAGATGTCCGTAGTCAGTTTGCACAGGGTTATCTGAAGAATATGATCACAGATAAAGACGGTAACATTGTCGGTGTTCCGGGATATACCGGATACCTGGCTTTCTGGGTAAATCAGAAAATCATGGATGAAGTCGGAATTACAGAGATCAATACAAAAGAAGACTTCATGAAATATATGGAAGCAGCTTCTGGTGACGGAAGATATGGATACGGCGGATCCTGGGAAAAAACCTATGCATACAATGAGATTGCACAGTTTGTAAATATGTTCGGTGGAGATTATTTTGACTGGACAAAGGCTGAAAACAAAGAAGCCATTCAGTTCATGAAAGATATGGTGGATAATAACCAGACACCGATCGATCAGATCGCAGATAAATATGAGCAGATGAACCCGAAGATCAATGATGGAAAATATGGAAGCTTTTTCATGTGGGGACTTGGAACTGATTACGAGAAAGCCGGTATGCTGGGAGCTGACAAGATCCACATGGCAATGGTACCTGATTTCAGCGGCAATGGAGAGAGAGCAATCTTTACAGATTCCTGGAATTATGTTCTGAATTCCGCTTCCAAGAACAAAGAAGCAGCCATCAAATTCCTTAAGTACATGACAGAAGAAGGCGGAATGGAAGCATCCTACAAAGCATTCGAGAGATATCCTGCAAGAAAGGATGTTGCAGAAAAAGTTGTTCCGGATACAGATCCTGCAAAAGAAATGTATTCCCGCTATGCTTCTGAGTGCAACGTTAACGGACGTCCGATGCTTCCTCAGACAATGGAATTTATCACAGATATGGGAACTATTTTCCAGTCATGTATGAAAGATGAGATCTCTGTAGATGAGTTCTGTGAGAAAGCTCAGGGCCTGGTTGAAAAATACAGCAAGTAATATAGCTGAACAATGATAGAAATAACTGATGAATAACAAAACAGTTGGCAATAGGCAATGAATGCGGATTGAAAAAATCTGCTTGGTAAAAGGGAACGCATCATAGCAATTTATGGTGCGTTTTCCTAAGATGACAGGAGGAGAAAAGAGTGACAATCAGTAAAAATCGATGAAATGGATTCCATGGATTTTAATTCTTCCGGTTGTGATTATCCGTGGTTTTACTACTTTATATCCGATTATAGTAACTTTGAAAAATAGTTTATTTGACGTAAAGGTTTTATCAGGAGTCAACAAATTTGTCGGACTGGCAAACTACGTTAATGTGTTTAAAGATCCCAAAGTGCAGACATCCATATCCTTTACCGTGGAATTTGTGGTTGTTCATGGTATTCCATGTGGTTTTAGGTGTGATCCTGGCTTTGATCCTGAATATGAAATTTAAGGGCAGAAGATTCTTAAGAACCATCGTACTGATCCCGTGGGCTATGCCGGCTGTTGTTATCGGTATGGCAGCAAAATGGGGATTCAACAACGATTACGGTCTGGTGAACGATTTTATAAGACGGTTTGTACCAAATTTTCAGTATGACTGGATGATCCACACCGGTTCCGCCAGAGCAGCGGTTATCGCCATGGACCTGTGGAAAGACCTTCCGTTCTTTGCAATCCTGGTATTGTCAGGACTTCAGTTTATTTCCGGTGATATCTACGAAGCTGCAAAGGTGGATGGGGCAAACGGAGTGCAGATCTTTTTCCGTATCACATTACCGTTGATCCTGAAAAATGTTATCACTTTATGTATTCCGTTTACACTTTGGAGACTGACAGCTTTCGACTTGGTATATGCTATGACTTCCGGTGGTCCTGGTGAGGATACATCCCTGATCGCATATAGAATTACCACAGAAGCATTTACCAATCTAAATGTGGGGTATGCATCTACACTGGCAGTTATGTTGTTCATTGTAATGGCGGTCTTTAGCTTTATCAACATCAAATTCATGAATAAACTGGCAGATTAGGAGGTATTGACATGCAGGATACTAATAAATATAAAGTATATAAAGCCATTACTGCAGTAGGCAAATGGCTGTTATTTGCAATCGTTTCCTTTTTGATTTTATTTCCGGTTCTGTGGATTTTCGTATCATCGATCACACCGCCAGGTGAATTGTTCAAGATGCCAATCGACTATATTCCGGATCACCCGACACTGGAAAGCTACAAATTCCTGATAGAGAACGTAGGACTTTTGGAAAAAATCGGAAACACAGTTCTGATCGTAGGTGTCACAATTGTGGTAAGTACTGTTATTTGTGCCATGGCGGCATATGGATTTTCAAGATTCAGAACAAAGGGGATCAGCATTGCCTTCGCGTTCATTATTGCAACAATGTTGATTCCGGAAGTTGTAACAGCAAGACCGTTGTATGATTTCATGAGAGCAGTAGGACTGTATGACACTTATCCGGGTCTGATCATTCTTTATATCAGTGCAGTCATTCCATTTACTGTATTGATCTTAAAGAACTTTGCATCAGAGATTCCGATTTCCCTGGAAGAAGCAGCAACCATCGACGGAGCGAATTTTGTCCAGAGATTATTCAAAGTGGTCTTACCACTGATGAAACCTGCAATCGCTACAGTTTGTATCATTAACTTTATCACCTGTTTGAATAACTTCTTTACTCCATTGTATTACTCAAATAATATCCAGGTGCTGTCTGTTGCAATTGTACAGCTGCCACTGAGAGATAACATGTATGGTGTTCCGTGGGATCTGGTAAGTGCCATGGGTTGGATCATCCTGTTACCGATTATTATTTTCGTAGCAGTCTTTGAAAAACAGATCATGGATGGTATAATGGCAGGAGGAGTAAAAGCTTAATTGGTAATTGTTCATAGGAGTATTAACCTGTGAAACGAGTTCTTGTGAATGAAGTGAACAGTAATACAAAACCTGATATAATTTGCCAACCAGAAGGAGGATGTAACAATGTATAACGAATTTGGTGGAACTTTAAGTAATCTAGCATTAGCAAAACATAGAAAAAAGCCGTGCAATCAATGCAGAAAATCCAAGAGGAGAAAAAAGGAAAGGGAGGTATGGCAGCCAGTGATCTTGGACCATCCAGAAAGGGAAGCCCGTGTCTTAATGACATCGCAAGTGGTCAGACAGTGACACTGGCAGAAATCGAGGGACCTGGCGCAATCAATCATATCTGGATCACAGTGGATGCGAAAACCACAGACGCAGATTGCTTTGTACTGAGAGATCTGGTTCTTCGTATGTACTGGGATGATGAAGACGAACCGTCTGTAGAAAGTCCGCTGGGAGACTTTTTCTGCTGTGGGTTTGGTAGAGAATGCAATATAAATTCTATGCCGATCGCAGTAGTGCCAAGCAGAGGATTGAACTGTTATTTCCAGATGCCTTTCAGAAAAAAAAAGCAAGAATCACTCTGGAAAACCAGCATGTCAATTCAATTCCAGCATTCTTCTACCAGGTGGATTATTGCCTGTATGATGAGGGACTGCCGGAGGATATCGCTTACTTCCATGCACAGTGGAGAAGAGAAAAAAAGATCACTCAGTTGCAGAAAGATTATGTAATCCTTGATAATGTCAAAGGAAAAGGTCACTATGTAGGTACTTATATGGCACTGACAACTCTGGAGCGTTACTGGTGGGGTGAAGGTGAGGTTAAGTTCTATATCGACGGAGATGAAGAATATCCTACCATCTGCGGAACAGGAACAGAAGATTATTTCGGTGGTTCATGGAGCTTTGCTAAGCAGGTAGATGGTAAGACCGTGGAACAGAATTATTGTACACCTTATCTGGGATATCCATATTATTCTTCTCACGATGAGTTGATTCACAATTTCTATCACAATGACGATGTTATGCCGATGAGAGGTTTTTATCGCTGGCATATTCAGGATCCGATCTGTTTTGACGAGGATCTGAAAGTGACGATCCAGCAGATCGGTGTGGGCTACAGAGGATTATTTGAGAGACAGGATGATGTGGCAAGTGTGGCATACTGGTATCAGGCAGAACCACATAACAGCTTCCCGGAACTTCCTGGAAAAGAAGAACGCTGGCCTAGATAGGAGCAGAACTTGAAGAAGTATGTATTAGGTGCTTTTATTGGATTTTTGTTGCTGATGTCCGGATGCAGGGATCGACAGGATGGAGTCCATACAGAGGATACGGATTTGCAGAAAGAAAAATTAACCATCATGCACGTAGATGCAGAATCTCCCGGATTCAGAAAATTTATAGAAAATGCAGAAAAAGAACTGAATCTTGAGATAGAGACGATAGCCTGCCCTGCAGATGCAGATGTGCGGCAGGCTAAAATCTCCACGATTCTGGAAGCCGGAGATTCTTCAATCGATATCTTCTCTGTCAATGATGAGATGATCAGTGAATTTAAATACAAAGATTATCTGAAACCATTGAACGATACGGTGATGACGAAAGAACTGTTATCCAGTTATCCGGAAAGTTATATGCAGAATGTAACGATGAAAGATGGTAAAGTTTATTCTGTCCCCTACCTTATGGATATTATGGTATTCTGGGTAAACCGGGAAGTCACAGGAGACCGGGAGATCCGGACGCAGGAAGATTTTGCTGCCTTTTTGAAAGAAAACCTGGGCAACGATGTCTACGGATATGGAGGAGCATGGGATCAGTCTTATGTGTACAATGAACTTTCGGAATTTGTAAATCTCTTCGGAGGAGACTATTACGACTGGGAGAATAAAAACACGAGAGAAGCACTCAGCTTTCTTCACGATCTGACAGCAAACGGAGAAGTTCCGATTTCACAGATCACAGACCGGTATGAACAAATTGAACAGAAATTTTTGGATGAAATACGGCAGTATTTTTATGTATAGCGGAGCCATAAACACTTTTGAATGTGCCGGAGCTTACAGAATGGAAAAAAATCCAGGTGGCACCATTACCGGGATTTCGAAAGAATGCTACCAACATCGCTACATGGCAGTATGTGTTAAACAAGGCATCTGAGCATGAGAAAGCGGCAATAAAATTCCTGAAATATGCCGCAAGCAGAGAAGGAAATATTGCTTATGCAGAATGCATGAAACGTCTTCCGGCCAGACTTGATGTGATTCGTGAAGAAAAATTTGGATATCCCAGGATTTCAGGTCTTTCAGGATTATGTGAATCATGTTGAATTGAAGGAACGTCCGTTTTCTTCAAATCCAATGAAGGATATCTCTAAGACCGGCATATTATTTCAACAATATGTGATGGATCAAATATCTCAGGATGAATTTTGTGAGAAAATGGAAGAAATGCAAAAAAAATCAGAGATAGTTAAAGAAACAGAGCAAATCGAAAAAACGATTTGCTCTGTTTCTTTGTTTGTACGGCAGCGCCACGAGGCATATTTTGGTCATTAAAGTGTATTGTACGAACAGATTACGTTGTGTCTACCGTGTCCCCATCTTATATTGATTGTGGGAATGCAAAAACGTTTATTTAGAATAAGCAAAGAATAACGATTAATGTTAGTTTTTACCTAAAATTTTTTCTTTAAATTCATCAAATGTCTCAATAGTAGTGCTCTGGCTCTCGAGCAGCCAATGACTTCCGTCCGGTAGGAGTTCCCACGCATCAAATGTTTTTTCCGAATGATCATGGATGAACTGGATATATTTGCCGGATGGAGTGTAGTAGATATCCTTCTTACTTATCTGGTTTAAATCTTTGACCTCTGCATCGCTCATTTTTATTTTCCTCTCTATACTGATTTTGTAGATTTATCAAGTGCAAATATTTCTTCAATCGGGACTCCAAAATAGTCGGACATCTCAAACATGAATTCTGCGGACGGACAGCATTCGCCCAGCTCAACGCGGCGGATAGTGCGCGGATCATATCCGGTGTCCATGGCAAGCTGCTTTTGGGCGGTTACAACATACAGCGCTAACATGGGACTCATTAATAATTACATTTTACCGGTTATCGGAAAAACAGACGTAAGTTCCGTGAATAATCATTTTGTGGAGAAATTTTATAGAACGTTGAGCAATATGCCAGCGGTTGATGGCGCAAACAACAAAAAAAAAGCAAGGGAAATGTTTCTCCAAACACAATCTTTGAAATACATAAGATTCTCAGAAGCTGTTTTCGTCAAGCTGTAAAATGGGGAATCATGGAAAAAAATCCGGCGATAGATGCAACTCTTCCGAAACGTAATAAGAAAAAACGTGAAATATGGACAGCAGAGATGCTAATGCAGGCAATAGAGACAAACAGTTGTTATATTGTCATCAACAAGATTATTGAGCGTGTAAGTGTTGAGGCATTGGATTTCATGGACAGGAAAGATATTATTAGATTTTTCCTACGCAGAAAAGGAATAACACCACAGTTGTCGTGATGAAGACTCAGAAAACAGAAACAAGTAACAGAAAAGTGTATATTCAAAGTCATGTGGGAAAATGTCTGAAGGAGCTGAAAGCAGAGCAGGATCATACAAAGGAAATCCTTGGAAATGAATATAAGGATTATAACCTGGTGCTTGCCACGACTTTTGGTATGCCAATTGGCGCAAGCCATGTTGTACCAAGATGAAGCAGATTATTAAAAAGGAAGGATTGCCGGATGTGGTATTTCACAGCCTGCGTCATACATCGGTGACATACAAGCTGAAACTGAGTGGCGGTGATATAAAGGCGGTCCAGGGCGATTCTGGTAATGCGCAGGCAGACATGGTAACAGAGGTATATGGACATATTCTGGACGAGGACCGCAAAAAAGAATGCCCAGTTTATGGAAAATGCTTTTTATAACAAGGAAAACTTAAATCCTGATATTCATGGGGCATCAGGTATACAGAATAATAATAACAATAATATGATAAGTGTTCCGGAGGGGGTAGATGCGGATATGCTTATGAAAGTGCTTGAAATCCGGAGATGGCAGCTCTGCTGACGAGTCTGGCGAAGTCGATGAAGGGATAGCTTATAAAACTTATAAACCGTGAGCTCCTTTTTCCTTTTTTTTATAATAGTGTCATTATGGTATAATAGAGACATACAAACTTGAATTTACCGGGATGATAAATTCTTACTCTGGGAGTATTGTTGTTTTTTGTTGAATACGAATATTGATAAAAACAGCCTTCAGATTTATAAGAATCTTGGGTTTTTTCTATAAAGAAAATTTTTATCTTGATTATAGTCCGAAATCGTACTATAATGTCAGCGCGAGGTGAAAATGATTATGAATATCAGACAAAGATTAAACAAAAATTATAATGAACTAAATGGATTATACCATGATATTAGCATGAAGCTTGGGTTATCAGACAGTGAATCAATGGTCATGTATATGCTTTATGATATACAAGAACCTTTGACTCAAAGCGATATTGTAAAGGCTACCGGATTAAGTAAGCAGACTCTTAATTCTGCTATCAGAAAGCTAGAAAAAGAAGGAATCATTATTCTGGAGAAATTGAATGAAAAATCGAAAAAAATTGTGATGACGGACAAAGGGCAAGTATTGATTGAGCAAAAGATGAAGCCGTTAGTTGATATGGAAGATCGCGTTTTAGCTTCGTGGACGGAAGAAGACAGACGCAAATACCTTGAGCTAATAGAAAAGTTTAAAGTGCAATTTGAAAAGGAAGTAAAAGCATATGATAAAAGGAAATAGTATCCAGTTATCAGCCCATTTCACATACAAAAAAGATGTTTCGATTTGTTCTCGCTCCAATTTGCACAATGCTCTTTACATCCATTTATGGTATTGTAGATGGTTTTTTTGTTTCAAATTATGTGGGGAATACAGCATTTGCATCACTCAATCTGGTTATGCCGTATATTATGATGATTGCATCAGTCGGATTTATGTTTGGCTCGGGTGGAAATGCGTTAGTATCGCTGCATCTGGGGCTTGGCGAAAAGAAGAAAGCCAATGAGTATTTTTCCCTTATTGTTTATACACTGATTGGAATAGGTGTGGTTCTTGCTGCTGTCAGTTTCTTTCTTGCATCGAGCATTTCCAGACTTCTTGGTGCAAGTGAAGCAATGCTTCCATACGGTGTGCTTTATTTAAGAATTAATATGATTGGCATCGTTTTTTATATGCTACAGAACCTGTTTCAGAATTTTTTGATTACTGCAGAAAAACCGAGAACAGGATTTGCCATAACGTTGATAGCGGGATGTACAAACATGCTGCTCGATTGGATTTTAGTAGGAATATGTGGTTTGGGCATAGCCGGAGCAGCTTGGGCAACCGTTACCAGTCAGATAGTCGGTGGTATAGTTCCGTTTACCTATTTTCTGGTTTCAAAATCCAGTATCTTAAAACTGACCGGTACAAGGTTTGAAGCGAGAGTAATTGCCAAAACCTGCGGTAATGGTGTGAGCGAATTTTTGTCGAATGTATCAGCATCTATTGTCGGATGTTTATATAACCTGCAATTATTGCATTATGTGGGAGAAAATGGTGTATCCGCTTATGGCGTTATCATGTATGTATCTTTTGCATTTGTGGCGATATATATTGGATATTCTATGGGAGTCGCACCGATTATTGGATTCAATTATGGAGCAGAGAACAAATCAGAACTTCAAAATATATTTAGAAAAAGCGTTACTATTCTTGGAATAACAAACATAACAATGTTTGTTATGGCTGAAGTCCTGACAGTGCCTATGGCAAAGATATTTGTTGGATATAATCAGACTCTGAACGAATTAACCATACGGGGAATGAGGATTTATTCGGTCGCTTTTTTGGTCATGGGATTTAATGTATTTGCATCTGCTTTTTTACGGCATTAAGCAATGGAAAGATTTCAGCGATTATATCTGTTACCCGTACTCTGATTTTGCAGTTTATCATGATCTATGTAATGCCGATGATATTAGGTGTAGATGGGCTTTGGGTCGTGGTAATAGCAGTTGAAGGAATAAGTCTGATAGTGACGGTTTATTATATTCTAAAAAATCGAAAGAATTATGGATATATGAAATAAGTGTTATTGTTTATATGCAAAGATTTCGACAGATTCAAGTTTGCAGAACTAATAGAGAAATAACATATAAAACAATAAATATGGTCAAAAAATCATCGACATCCGGCCTACAGCACGTTATAATATAGTTAATCTAATAAGAAAACCAAGTGATCATTGTTACGAAGCTGAATCGTAATGGTGGCCAACTGAGTGAACTCGATGGAAAGGAATGGTTATATCCTCCGGGTGCTCCGAGCACCGGACGAGCACCGAAAGATGATTTACTAAGATGAAAACAGGTTTTCTTATTTTGACAGGGAGTAACAGAATAGTTAGGAAAACCAAGGATTTCCTTGACTTAGGTTGACTAATCATTGTATGTATTTATAGTGGTATCTCGAGCTCCTAAGTGCTAGTTGGGGGTTCGATTCCCCCTGAGAACAGTTGTTTGAAGCAGTAATGATTAAGAAAATTCATTACTGCTTTTTTTCATTTTTGGGTGGAAAAATCTGTAAAATTGGTTTTCTTGTCTGAGAAATCAGACCTGAGAGATATAAATCGCTCAGATTAGATTTACAAAAAATCTAGTCTGGGCGTTTTTTAGTTCAGGGAAAAGGAGGTCAAAATGAATATAGGTAACAGTTTGTTGTACAAAGAAGATTTTGCATGGATGAAAAAACAAACCTTGTTGAGGTTAAATTGAGTTTTCCATTGTATTGTATTGCTAATGAATAAGAAAAAGAACAGACAATGCTGAATACACTGAAAACAAGAATATCTGAGTATAGTATGTAAGTTCGTAACAGAATGAAAGGAGCGATTCAAATGAGCAATTTGGAAAATTATATGAAACAGCAAGCAATTTTTTGTGAACAAAATGATAGCATTAGTAAGAATCTGTATTCAGAGTATGGTGTAAAAAAGAGGCTTACGAGATGAAAAAGGCCAAGGTGTGTTGACGGGGCTTACAAATATTTCTGATATAAAAGCTTTTGAATATCGTGATGGAGTAAAGAGTCCATGTGATGGCGAGTTATCTTATCGTGGTTATAATATAAAAGATTTAGTAACAGGAAGTAAAGGAAAAAGGTTTGTCTTTGAAGAAGGAGCATATCTTCTTTTATTCGGAGAATTGCCAACTGATACATAGTTAATGGAATTTCAGGGAAGACTATCTGATTGTATGGAACTACCGACTAACTTTACCAGAGATGTCATTATGAAAGCACCTACATCAGATATTATGGGTTCTATGACTCAGAAGTATTCTTACATTGGGCTCTTACGATAAGGAAAAAGAAAGTCTTGAAATTCCGAATGTGCTAAGGCAGAGTATGCAGTTGATCGCAGCATTTCCTATGTTAGCAGTATATGCATACCATGCTTATTGTCATTATGAAAAAAACGAAAGTATGTATATTCATAGACCTGAAAAAGATTTATCTATTGCTGAAAATTTCCTGCGCCTATTAAGACCAGATACAAAATTCACAGAACTGGAAGCAAGAGTACTGGATATAGCATTATTGTTACATATGGAACATGGTGGTGGTAACAATTCTACATTCACTACACGGGTAGTAACATCTTCAGGTTCAGATACTTATTCTGTTATTTCAGCAGCAATGTCATCCTTAAAAGGAAAAAAAACATGGCGGTGCAAATCTGATGGTAATGAATATGATGGATGATATTAAAAGTCATGTGAAAGATTATGAAGACGAAGAGGAAATTACATCATATCTGAGTAAGATTTTGAAGAAAGAGGCGTTTGATCAGAAAGGACTTATTTATGGAATGGGACATGCTGTGTATTCTATTTCAGATCCGAGAGAAAGGGTGTTCAAAGGCTTTGTAGAACAACTCGCAAGGGATAAAGGACGTGAGAAAGATATGACCCTTTATAACAATATTGAGAAGATTGCACCTAAGTTGATTGCAAAGCAGCGTCAGATATTCAAAGGAGTAAGTCCTAATATAGATTTCTATAGTGGTTTTGTGTATGACATGTTGAATATTCCAAGAGAATTGTACACGCCATTATTTGCGATAGCAAGAATTGCTGGTTGGAGTGCACATCGCCTGGAAGAATTGATAACTACAGATAAGATCATTCGCCCGGCATATAAGAGTCTAGTCAGCAAAAAAAGAATATATAGAAAGAGAGGAACGATAATATGGGAGCAGGAACCAGTGCAGAGGAGTTTTTTTTAAAGAGCGTCAATGTTGAAAGCATATTTGAATTTATTGAAAGAACAGATTATTTGTTCCTTTATAGTATAAAGGAATGTGTTGAAAAAATCAGACTGTCATGAAGGAGTATATCTTTCAGAAGTGGCAGAATACATGAAATTATCGATTCCAGACATCTAAGATGGTAAAAAGTCTTGAAAATAAAGGATATATTATCTGGAAATTAGATGAAAAAAAAAAGAACGTACCTTGTTTTGACGAACAAGGCAATTGAATTAAGCAATTGTCAGAAAGAAAAAATGATAGAAGCTTATGAAAAAATCATATCGAATATACAAGAAGATGACCTGGCAGTTACACGGTGTACATTGAGAAAAAAATCCGACAGCTTATTGAAGAAATAAAATAGTGATTAATACAACGGAGTAAGAAAAGCTCCTTCATATATTAGAATAAAAATATGACTGTTTCTTTAAAAAGAAGCCTGTCATATTTTTTTTTTATGAAAAAATAAATTTTGTTGAGGTTAAATTGAGATTGACTTTGTATTGTATAAGTATGAAATGAAAAGGAATCAGGTGATATACAATGAAAAAAAATGCATGATCTGTCTGTAATCGGTTCCTTTAATATGGACATGAGAAGTGCATATCTGGATACGGAACTGAGCTTGTAATTCGCAGTAAAGATATTAATAAACAGTTGGAAGAGAGCATGGTGGAATATGAAAGAGTGTCCCGACAGGTATTGGAAGATGGAACCTATCGTGATCCGTATCATGTAGAGCCAATTGAATTGACAAAGAAGCGTCAGAGAAACGTACTTTTGGTACAGCATCTGCTTGGATGGGCAAGGTATCTGTTTTAATAAGGAGGAAGGAAAACGTGTTTCAAATATTGATTGTAGAAGATGATAAAGAATTAAGCCAGCTATTCCAAAAAGTGCTTGAGAAGAATGGATATCAGGTCAAAAGTGCATCGGATGGAGCACAGGCATTAGAAGTATTGGATAAGGAATATATTGATCTGATCATTTCTGATATTATGATGCCGGTTATGGATGGCTATGAACTGGTGTCAGAACTTCGTTCAGCAGGATATCAGATACCAGTGCTTATGATCACTGCGAAAGGTTCCTTTGATGATATGCGCCAGGGATTTCTTTCGGGAAGTGACGATTATATGGTAAAACCGGTAAATGTGAATGAAATGGTTTTAAGAGTTGGAGCACTGCTTCGCCGTGCACAGATACTGAATGAACACAAAATTGTGATCGGTTCAACAGAGTTTGATTATGATGCAATGACGGTTATAACTGATAAGGAGAGTCTTGTTTTGCCTAAAAAAAGAATTCCTGCTTTTATATAAGCTTGCAGCTTCGCCAGGCAGAACATTTACAAAACAACAGTTGATGGATGAAGTATGGGGATACGAGACGGAGGCAGACCCACATACGATAGAGGTACATATAGGAAGAATCCGAGAGCGTTTTAAAGATAACCCTGATTTTGAAATCGTAACAATGCGTGGAATTGGATACAAGGTGGTGAAAAAATAATGGAACAAAAGAAAGAAAAAGGATTGCGAATCCGATCCTGTCTGACTGGTGCAATCTGGCTGGCACTTGTATTTTCAACAGTTATATCTGCTTTATTATTTGCTTTTTGAATCTTTTTTAATCTGCCGGGCAGCATACCTGTGCTTGGCTGGCTTTTGATTTTCAATACATTGATTGCAGGGCTGATCACTTCATTTATTAATGCAAAGTTACTAGAACCAATTACCAGACTTAGTAAAGCAATGAAGGAAGTTTCTCGGGGAGATTTTGAACAGCATTTGGAAACGAACAGCCGTATAGCAGAAGTTGGAGAATCTCATCAGAGTTTTAATGTGATGACAAAAGAGCTTCGTGCAACAGAGGTGCTGCAGATGGATTTTGTATCTAATGTTTCTCATGAGTTTAAGACCCCGATTAATGCCATTGAAGGGTATACAATGCTTCTTCAGGGAGAAGAACTGTCTCAGGAGCAAGAGGAATATGTAGAAAAAATCTTATTTAACACCCAAAGACTTTCCGGATTGGTTGGTAATATTTTGCTGTTATCCAAGTTAGAGAATCAGAATATACCAATGAAAAAAAACAGAATATCGTCTGGATGAACAGATCCGTCAGGCATTTCTTTCCCTTGGAAACAAAATGGACAGAAAAAGAAATTGGTTTTCAGGTAGAATTGGAGGAAGTTAAATATACTGGGAATGAAGGACTTTTTATGCATATCTGGATAAATCTTTTGGATAATGCGATTAAGTTCAGCCCTTCAAAGGGGACAATTACGATGTTTCTGAAACAAGAACAGGATTCTGTTAAGTTCATTCTGGAAGATGAAGGACCAGGAATAGAGGATGATGTAAAATCCAGAATTTTTGACAAGTTCTATCAGGTAGATGGATCTCATAAAGCAGAAGGAAATGGCCTAGGTCTTGCACTTGTAAAACGGATTGTAGATAGTGCCGGAGGAACAATCAAAGCAGAAAACCGTGAATATGGTGGATGCAGATTTGTTGTAGAGCTTCCAATACAGAAAGATGAGGCCATATAAGTTTAAGAAAAACAGATAGAGGAGGAATTACATGACATTTTATCAGGAATTGCAGTTAAATCAGGCAGGTTAAAATCTGTTGAAAAAAGAGTGAAACAGTGAAAGAAAAATCATATCATATACTGGTATATTTGGTAAAGATAGCTGTTACAATGGCATTTTGTTTTTTATTTGTTACTATTTTCAGTATCTTATTTGGAAATGAGAATAGTATTGTGGGTGTAGTAGTTTTATTATGCCTTATGGTATTTCGGAATGCGGATCTGGGGATCCACACCGGACAATCTACGATGCTTTTGGCTTTGTTCTTTGTAATTATGACTGTATGTCCGCATTTAGCAAATCAGTTTTCACCGGTATTGGGAATGCTGTTAAATATTGCGGCACTGGCTGTGTTGATTCTGTTCGGATGCCATAATCCATTCATGTTTAACCAATCTACATTGGTTCTTGGGTATCTGCTGCTATATGGTTATGATGTTACGGGAAAAAAGCTATCAGATGCGATTAGTCGGAATGGCTTTAGGTGCAGCACTTACCTGCTTCGTATTTTATCGAAATCATAAAAACAGAACGTATAAAAGAAATCTGAAAGATCTGATACAAGAATTTGATATCACTTCTTCCAGAACAAAATGGCAGATATGTCAGATTTTATGCGTACCGATTGTCCTTTGCATTGCAGAACTTTGTAATATGCCACGTGCAATGTGGGCTGGTATTGCGGCCATGTCCGCGATTTTGCCGTTTATGGAAGATATGCACTACAGAGTCCGTAAAAGGATTGTCGGAAATATTGCAGGTGTTATATGTTTTACAGTGTTATATTTTCTGCTTCCTTCGTCAATCTATGCATATATAGGAATTCTTGGAGGAATCGGTGTAGGATTTTCAGCACAATATGGCTGGCAGGCAGTATTTAACACATTTGGTGCTTTAGCCATTGCTGCAGAGACTTATGGACTAAAAGGAGCAGTTAGTCTTAGAGTGATTCAAAATGTTTTTGGTGTTGTGTTTGCTTTAGCATTTTGTGTTATATTTTATTGGTTTATGTCTAAAAAAAAAGGAAAGTGATGTGACCGTACATGCAGAGTGAAGTGAATCAGGAAGAAAATTTGAATAGAATTATTACGGTTCCTAATCTTCTTTCTTTTTTTTTCGGCTTTGTCTGATTCCGGTAATTATATGGAGTTATTGTGTAAAGAAAAAAATCCTCTGTTAGCTGGTGAAATCTTATTGCTGTCTGGTCTTACGGATCTTGCTGATGGATATATCGCAAGAAGATTCCATAGAATTAGTAATTTAGGAAAAATACTTGATCCGGTGGCTGATAAGCTGACACAGGCAGCGATGTTAATCTGTCTGTTTACTCGTTTTCCGCATATGCTTCTTTTAATCGTAATAATGGCAGGTAAGGAGCTGTATATGGTAGTCAGTGGATGTCTTGTGATACAAAAGACAGGAAAAGTACATGGTGCAGACTGGCATGGAAAGATAGCAACCTTTTTATTATATGGAACTGCAGCGGTGCATATTATATGGTTCCAAATTACACCGATGGTATCAGATCTGTTGATTGGTTTGTGCGCTATAATGATGGTCATATCGGTCGCTCTGTATATTATCCAGAATACCAGGACGCTTAAGGGAGAGACTGTATAAGCAATTTTATATTGCAATGACTAGAAAAATATTTAGGAGAAGATAGATATAAACAGTAAGTCAAACACACAAACTATGGAGTCTTTAGTCGGTTTAATAAAATTTTAGATAGAAAATAAATCATTCAATGTCATTTAGATAAGGTTTTTTATGACAAAAAGACAGATTGCTTATCTGCCTTATAATGCAGTATAATGGTAGTCAGACAGTTTTGGATATAAGAGATGATCTGGGAGCAACCATGAATGAATGCAGGGAAGTGACCGAAAAGTACCGCACAGGACGGAGTGCATATTTACGGCTCGGACAGTTGTTTATGCGATTGTTTGCAGGACTATTATAGCAGAAAGAAGAGGTGTTCGATATGTGTACAGCAGCAACTTACAAAACAAAAGATTTTTATATGGGCAGAACGCTTGATTATGAATTTTCCTATGGGGAATAGATCACGATAACGCCAAGAAATTACGAATTTGATTTCCGGTTTTCCGGGAAGATAAAAAGCCATTATGCTTTGATCGGAATGGCATTTGTTGCAGGAGGTTATCCGCTTCTGTCCAAGGGCGAAGTCAGATGGCAGAATCAATAATACGAAAATGCACGGAGAAAGCATAACGCAGAACAACAGGAGGAAAGAAAATGAAAGAAGTTAAAACACCGAAAAAACCACTGGCATATTATTATGGGATTGTGTTAATAGTGCTGATAGTATTTAATCTGGTTGTCACACCAATCCTTATGAAGCATCAGGTAAAGGAAACGGATTATGGAACTTTTATGAGCATGATCGAGAAGAAGAATATCGGTGAAGTAGAAGTTAAGGACAATCAGATCATCTTTACAGATAAAGATCAAAAAAATATTTATAAAACAGGTCTGATGAACGATCCGAACCTGACGGACAGGCTATATGAATGTGGAGCAGTATTCGCAAAAGATATCGATAAACAGATGTCACCGATCATCAGCTTCCTGCTGACCGGGATTTTGCCATTGATCCTTTTTATCGCACTGGGAAATTATATGGCGAAGAAACTGATGGAGCATGCCGGAGGAAAAAATTCGATGGCTTTTGGAATGGGAAAAAAGCAATGCGAAGATTTATGTGCAATCCAGTGAGGGAATCCGCTTTTCAGACGTTGCAGGAGAAGATGAGGCGAAAGAAAACCTTTCAGAGATCGTTGATTATCTTCACAATCCGAAGAAGTATACCGATGTAGGTGCGTCTATGCCAAAAGGTGTCCTTCTTGTAGGACCTCCGGGAACCGGCAAAACAATGCTTGCAAAAGCAGTGGCGGGTGAATCAAATGTACCGTTCTTCTCCATGTCCGGATCGGAATTTGTCGAGATGTTCGTCGGAATGGGCGCATCCAAAGTTCGAGATCTTTTCGGCCAGGCAAAGGAAAAGGCACCCTGTATTGTGTTTATTGATGAAATTGATGCCATTGGTAAAAAGCGTGACGGACAAATGGGCGGAAATGATGAGAGGGAGCAGACCTTAAACCAGCTTCTTACAGAGATGGACGGATTTGAAGGAAATAATGGTGTCATCATTCTTGCTGCAACGAACCGTCCGGAGTCGTTAGATCCGGCACTTACACGTCCGGGACGTTTTGACAGACGTGTGCCGGTTGAACTGCCGGATCTTGCAGGCCGTGAAGCAATTTTAAAGGTTCATGCCAAGAAGATAAAAGCATCTGATGATGTTGACCTGCATACGATTGCACGTATGGCATCGGGTGCATCCGGTGCGGAGCTTGCTAATATTATAAATGAAGCAGCATTACGTGCTGTCCGTAGTGGAAGGACCGTTGTAAATGAATCTGATCTCGAAGAAAGTATAGAAGTGGTTATTGCAGGATATCAGAAGAAGAATGCGGTTCTTTCAGATCAGGAGAAGAAGGTTGTTGCATATCATGAGATAGGACACGCTCTGGTAGCTGCATTGCAGAGTCATTCAGCTCCGGTCCAGAAGATTACGATCATCCCACGTACCTCAGGTGCACTTGGCTACACTATGCAGGTTGAGCAGGGTGATAAATATCTGATGACGAAAAAAGAACTTGAGAATAAGATTGCCACATTTACAGGCGGACGTGCGGCAGAGGAGATCGTATTTGGTGAGATCACGACCGGAGCCTCCAATGATATCGAACAGGCAACAAAAATTGCAAGAGCGATGATCACCCGCTACGGCATGACCGATGATTTCGACATGGTGGCAATGGAAAACGTGACCAACCAGTATCTTGGCGGCGATACGTCTCTTTCCTGTTCTGCAGATACACAGAAGGAAATTGATGAAAAAGTCGTGCAGCTCGTAAAAGCAGAGCATGAAAAAAAGCAAGAAAAATCCTTGCTGAAAACAGGGAAAAACTGGACGAACTGGCTATGTACCTGTATGAGAAGGAAACAATTACAGGTGACGAATTTATGGATATTTTAGACAGAAAATAATGTAGTTAATTAGATAATCAATGTCATTTAGATAAGAAAAATAGTTAGTAGTTCTGAAAAATGGAATTATTTTATATAAAGGAGCGGACAAATTCAAGTTTGCAAAACTCACAACAATTTAATATCAAAAAAATTATATTTCGATAGATGATGATTTCAGAAGACTCTTTGCAGATGTCAGAAAGCATAGAGCAGAAATTGATATTAAAATAACCCCAACCGCAAGGGATAATTCACCCAAAGACAAGCCAAGATTATTGCGTTAAGATAAAGAAAATGGATAGTTTACTTGACTTTGCAAGCTATCCATTTTATTACATCATATAAAAAAAGTACTTCCACAGGGGACGACAACACAGCATGGTCATTTGTAGTGGTTATGTTTGCAGGAGTTATACTTACAGTATTTGGCAAAAAGAAAAAAGAGAATGACGGAGATATTTCGCCCTGCTTATTCTTGTGTAACCAATCGGCTATATCGTGAATTTCAATTCCTTCATAGCTATATTGTGGATGTTTGGTTCTGGCAATAATCATTTTCGGATAAGCATCTCGAATCTGAAGGAGAGGAGAGCATTCTCTCTCAAATGTTTCCTGACCGGAAATGTTGTCGCTGACTTGAATATAAAACTTCTCGCTGCCTCGCTGAGCAACAAAGTCGATCTCCTTTTGATAGAGCTTGCCGACATAGACATCGTATCCACGGCGAAGAAGTTCGATGCAAACAATGTTTTCATATACTCTGCCATAATCCATATTTCTGCTTCCCAGTATTGCATATCGAATACCGCTGTCACACAAATAGAACTTTTCAGAGCTTTCAAGGTATTTCTTACCTCGGATGTCGTATCTCTTAATATCATAAAATACAAAAGCATTGCACAAATGCTTAATGTACTTACCAACGGTTACATGATTGGTTGGGGTCTCATTTGCTGTCAGCAGCTGACTAACCTTATTCGGAGAAGTCAGGTTGCTGATATTATCCATAAGGAATTCGCTCAGACGTTGTAAAACCAAAGTGTCCGGGAGAGCATATTTCTGCACCAAATCCCTTGTAACAATAGTTTCGTAGACCTCTTTGATATAGTTTGTTCTGTCTTTTTCAGTTCTGTAAGCGTAAGAACCTGCTAAACCGCCTTTGATTGTGTAATCATCAAAGAGTTTATCTTTATCACTAACATCATCATAATATTGGCAATATTCCTGGAAACTGAAAGGAAACACATGAATTTCAATATAGCGTCCGGTAAACAGCGTTGCCAGATCTGCACTCAATAGGAAAGCGTTGGAGCCTGTTACATAGATGTCGTAAATTCCCTTAGAGTACAGGCTATTAATTGCCAGCTCAAAATTAGGACACATTTGAACCTCATCTACAAACAGGTAGTTCGTTTTACCTTCCTGATAATGTTCTTCCACATATGCGTGTAAGGCATGGTATTCCTTGATTTCTTCATATGCTAAATCCATGAAGTCAATGAAGATAATATTGATGTTTTCAAAGTTGCTTTTCAGATACTCAATATACGCTTGCATCAGCTTGGACTTACCAGAACGACGAATACCCGTGATGATCTTGATGTCAGGAGTGCCATTCAGTTCAATGATTCTATCGAGATATTTAGTTCTCGTGATTGTTTTCATATAGTCACCCACTTTCAAAAATTGAATTTTTTTCATTTCTCGAAACTGATTCGTTGTACTTAGTATACTGTTTGCTAATAGTATATGCAAGATGTCACTTTCAAAAACACAAATTTTTACTCAAAAACTTAACTTATAACATTGACTAAGTTAAAATAAAACAAATTGAGTTAAAAGGAGAATGAGAAATATGCTTACAAGCGTATTCGGGATTTCTATAAAATATGAAGCATGGAATCATCAGGATTCTTTGCCTGTTTATATTGCAGGGAGTTATGATTTTCATACAGCATATATTGGAAACAGACGCTGTATAATGCTTGCTCCAACAGAAGAACTTGCCACACTTCCGGCATTGAAAAAACAAATTGTAAAAATACAGCAGATTGATAATGTGCCAGTCGTATTTGAACTTACAACGGTATCAAATTATCGAAGAAAAAGTCTTATAGAAAATAATATACCGTTTATTACTGATAAGCAGGTCTTTCTTCCTTTCATTGGGACAATGCTTTCTGATGAAAAAGAACCCCCAAAAAGCTGACTGGTAAGTTTGTTTACTCCACGCAGCAGTTGTTTTTATTTTATCTGTACAGTAAGAAAAAAACGATTGTATACTTCAGAAGCCGGAAAAGTGCTTCCGTTTACAGCAATGACCTTGACCAGAGCAGTGAAGCAGTTGGAAACGACAGATTTGTTTCTTGTAGCAAAAGACGGTGTTAATAAGTTTATTGAGTCAAAATATAAGCGAGATGAATTATTTGAAAAAAGCAAAAGTATATTTGACGACTCCTGTTCGAAAAACAGGATATATAGATAAGACGCAAGTTACAGAAAATATGGTCTTTGCAGGGGAAACGGCACTTTCTGAAAAAACAATGCTAAATCCAAGCTGAGTTGTTACCTATGCAATTAGTGAGAAAGATTATGATAAAGCCTTGCTGACTGATGAATTGATAGACCCGGATAAACAGGTCAGACTTGAATTATGGGCATACAACCCGAAACAATTTTCGGAGGATAACAGTGCTGACGATATTTCCATTGTTTTATCTTTTGGAGATACAAATGATGAGAGAATTGAAGAAGCAGTAGATGAATTGCAGGAAAGAAGGTTGCAGGAGTAATGGTCAACGGATTTACAAAATTTAAGGAAAGATTTCAGGGGTTTGAAAATCAATATGTCATCATCGGCGGGACAGCTTGTGATTTGATTATGGAAAACGAAGAACTACCATTTCGTGCTACAAAAGACGGATATCAGAGATTCGGATGAAAAAGTAGTTGAAATTGAAATGGAGCGGTTAAGAACTTTTACGAATCATCCATTCAAGGTGATCGGTGACAGTCAGATGATTGAACTACAGGACAGTATTAAGAAATATGGAGTTCTTAATCCATTGATCGACAGGCCGAGGAAAGAAGGTTATTATGAAATCATTTCAGGGCACTTTTTATGGTCTCTTTTTGCAGTCGCAATGAATGAAATGTAGGCAAATGTAAAATACGTGAAAAATACAGCACAATTTTTGCCTGTATTTTATGAGGTTGGTAGTTATTATCGAGGCATCACTTCGAACACAAATCAGATCATCAGCGCAGGGAATCAGATATCAGGTCTTATGAAAATTTAAGAGCTGTTGGCTTTGGGAGAAATCCTAAGGGTGACAGTTCTTTTTTATATTTTATTCTGCTTTGGATATACTAACCATAGCAATCAAAATAACATTGACAGATTTTAAAAACAGGAATAGAATGTTATTAACAAAAGTAACCATTATAGTTACAAAAATTTAGGGAAAGGAATGAGGTTTATGTTATATGAATTCTTGAAAAATAATTATAAGGAAGCAGAGCCTATATTCTTTTCTGATATAGTGATTGAGGGAATTACAAAATCTGCAGTAAATCAGCAGCTAAAAAAGCTGTGCGATGAGGGAAAACTACAAAAATATGAGAACGGCATTTATTATTTGCCTAAGAAATCACGATTAAAAACAAATGTAGGCGTAAATGCAGATATGGTTGCCAGGTACAAGTATGTTTCCAGAGGTGGAAAAGTAGATGGTTTTTATTCTGGTAATACATTTGCCAATCAGCTGGGAATTTCAACACAGGTTCCAAATAAAGTTGAGATTGTTAGCAATAACATGGCAGCAAAAAATACGAGAAATTCCAATTGGAAAGAGAACATTCATTGTAAGAAGACCAGTGGTTCCGGTAAATGATGAAAATGTTTATGTGCTGCAGCTACTTGACTTATTAAAAAAAAATCTGGATATGTATCTGGATGAAAGCTATGATGTGGCCCATGACAAAGTATCTCAATTTGTGCAGATACATGGCATCACAAAAAATGATGTGGATAGTTATATAAGAGAGTTTCCGATTGCAATATTTAAATATTATTACGAATTGAGGCTGGACGATGTATTTGCATAAAGATGATAAAGAAAAAAACGAAAATCATTAAAAAATGATTATTTCATCCACTAAAAATTAAAAATTTCCACCCAAATGAGAGGTAATGATTTCCACCCGGTATTTTCAAATATTGTGTAATATAGGAAAAGGGGTGTCAAAATCTGTAAAATTGGTTTTCTTGTCTGAGAAATCAGACCTGAGAGATATAAAACGCTCAGATTAGATTTACGAAAAATCTAGTCTTGGCGTTTTTTTAGTCCAGGGAAAAGGAGGTCAAAAATGAATACATGTACTGTAGTCTGGGAAATATCTTAAGTCTGAGAAAATCTATGGTATTGTGTTTGTTGAATAGGGGTAAATGGTGGTATAATCCTATTATTGATAGATAGTAATAATAGGTGATTTTTATGGAACGAGTGGTGAAGTTTTAATGACGAAGGATGAATGGTACAGGCAGTTATTTGAGCGACTGGATAATTCCAAGTTCCGAAGCAGTTTTCATCTGAAGCAGAAAGATATTGATTACATAAATGAAAAAGGGTTGGACACAATCAGACAACATGCAAAGGATTTTATTGCAAAGAGAGAAGCTCCGGCATATATAGCAAATGATGGCAAGCAGACACCAATGAAGGGTCATCCGGTATTTATTGCTCAGCATGCAACAGCTACATGCTGCAGGGAGTGCATCCGAAGTGGCATAAAATGCAGCCGGGCAAGGAATTGAGTCAGGTGCAGCAGGATTATCTTGTAGATGTAATTATGACATGGATTCAAAAGGAAATCGAGAGGCAGGAACATAAAATATGAGTTTTGTCAATACATGCTGGATAATGACATTAATAATTGGATACATCATTATGCTTATAAGCTTACTGTTGGGAGTAGTATTACTGTAATAGTGTTCATATAGAGGGTGTATTATGGGAAACGAATCAGGTGAATGGATTATGCATGGCATGAAGTGGGACAACCCGGATTGCATCCATTCTGTAGATGAAGCAATCAAGTATATAAATGAATTTGGCTTTTTACCATTATTTAAGAATGACATAGATGGGTTTTCACTCAGAAGAAAGAACTGTTCCAGAGTACTGGTGGAGTGATAATCCGGAGATTGATCCATGGATGTGGCGGGCTATTATAGCAAGGCGGCATGATATCGTCTATGGAAAATTCTTTGATAAGAAGGCAGGATTTATATCAAAAAAGTGGCTTCCTGTATTTGCTAATTATCGCCGGGATGGATATGATTTTGATGCATTGTATGATGATGGAAAAGCGCCTAATAAGCATAAAAAAGATAATGGTCAATTTTATGGAAGATAATGCTGATTCAGAGATTTATTCAAATGAATTGAAAAAACAAGCTGGATTTGGTAAGGATGGAGAAAAGGGATTTGATGGTGCAATAACGAATCTTATGATGCAGACATATCTGTGCAACTGCGATTTTAAAAAGAGAGTGAATAAAAGAGGTATTGAATATGGATGGGATGTTGCAGTGTATTCATCTATTGAGCATATCTATGGATACGATTATGTGACTTCCTGCTACAAGGATAATCCACAGGATTCATGGAAGCAGATTGTAGATTATATGCATGAGATGTATCCCGAGGCAACGGATAAGCAGATAAGGAAGCTATTAAAGTAATACAGGTATGGATAAGGAGGTGCCACAATGCCATTTAAGATTGTCCGCAACGATATTACACGAGTAAAAGCAGATGTAATCGTAAATACTGCTAATCCAAATCCGATATGTGTAAGTGGCACGGACTTAGCAATATATGAGGCAGCAGGAAAAGAAAAGCTCCTCGCAGAAAGAGCGAATATCGGCAAAATTGCAAGAGGTGATATTGCTGTCACTGGTGCATATAACCTAAAGGCAAAATATATTATTCATACAGTAGGTCCGGTATGGACGGATGGATTGCACCATGAATTTGAAATTCTGAAGCATTTTATGGAATCCCGGCTGTGCTGATTGCAGAGTGTAAAAGTCGGATTGATAAGGGACTGATGACGGCTGTTCTTGATGAATTTGATCATGTACTTGGCAGCAGGAGCGTTTTTTGAAACAACAGAGGCGATTAAGATGAAGTTTGGAATGAGAACACCGAGTATAAAGAAATCAATAAAGGCAAGGACGACAGAAAAAGGCCAAGCGAGCTGTTAAGAAAGCTTTAATTTCAGGGTACGGAAAGAAAGGTGCAGGCAATCGTGAAAGCAGCAGTATACCTATATTGATGTTATATTTTTGGGACCATTATTCTCGTTTATTGGAATCGTGATTTCTATTATCACACGAAAGACTCGAAAAATACATCCTGCGCTATGGATATCAGGGATTATTAGTTGCATGCTTGGTTTTATTGTATGTATGTTTGTTTTTAGTATGTTGATAGGAGGTTTGATTTGTGGACTATATATGGATTGGAATTAGAACATTCACATATGTAATAATTTTTACTCTTATAAAAATTATAGTTCCTAAATTGTTAGGAAATGTAAAATATAAAAAGGATGAGATGGGAAGAACCTATTTCTCTAAGAAAAAAAAGATTTCTTATTTTCTTTTCGTGATTGCAGTGTTTTTTACAGTGTTATTATCTTTTTTTGAGTACTATTCCATCAAATGTTAGTGGGGATGCAAAGATTTACTTAAATGTTGGTATAGTTATTTTTTGTTTATTATGGTATATTTTAAGCATAATGTTTGACGTCTGGTATATTCATTTGGAGCCAACTCAAATAATATATAGAAATTACTTGGGTGCAAAAAAAGTAATAAAAGCAAGTGATATTTATTATTTTGAAAGAAACTCAAATGGCTCGTTAATTATAGTATGTTCTGATAGGAAAGGAAGGGAATGGATATGAACGAAGAATATGGGCTAACTCCTTATGAAACAAGGGAAATCCTGTTTTATAAAACCGATAATGGTGAAGTTCGGGTTGAAATCCTTTTATATCAGGAAAACTTGTGGCTGACGCAGGCAAAGATGGCAGAATTATTTGAAGTGCAAAAGGCGGCTATTTCAAAACATTTGAAAAATATTTTTACATCCGGCGAATTGCAGGAAGAAGCAGTTGTTTCCAAAATGGAAACAACTGCGGCAGACGGCAAGCGGTACAATACAAAATATTACAATCTGGATGCCATTATTGCTGTCGGATACCGTGTTAATTCTAAAAAAGCTACAATGTTCCGTATTTGGGCAAATCGGGTATTAAAAGAATTTATTATTAAAGGTTATGTGATGGATGATGCACGGCTACGTGAACCGGAAAATTTTTTTGGTAAAGATTATTTTGAAGAGCAATTAGAACGCATTCGCGATATTCGTTCCAGTGAAAGACGTTTCTACCAGAAAATCACAGACATTTACTCTCAGTGTAGTGCTGATTATGATGTGAACAGTCCTGTTACAAAAGAGTTTTTTGCCACAGTACAGAATAAGCTTCATTACGCTGTCACTCATCATACGGCGGCTGAGATTGTTTATGGACGAGCCGATAGCACAAAACCAAACATGGGCTTGACAACTTGGAAAAATGCTCCGCAAGGGCGTATTCGCAAGTCGGATGTTTCAATCGCCAAAAACTACTTGAACGAAGAAGAAATGATAAATCTGAATGAGATCGTGACAATGTATCTGGACTATGCCGAAAGACAGGCACGGCGGGAAATATCATGTATATGCAGGATTGGGTTAATCGTTTGGATGCGTTCCTCCAGTTCAACGAAGAAGATATTTTACATGACAAAGGCAAAGTGACCGCTGCCATCGCAAAGGCGTTTGCAGAAAGTGAATTTGAAAAATTCCGTGTTTTGCAGGACAGAACATATCAGAGTGATTTCGACCGTCTTGTGGCAAATATCGAAGAAAACAGCAAACAAACAAAATAAATCAGGAAACGATGTTTTCATAAAATTCAGCTCCTTTTGTATTGATTTCCAGCGGTTATAAGGCTTTTTGAGTCCTTTCTTACAACTGCTTTTCAATTCACCACAAATGAGCCGCAGTCATATGTATTAGGTGGCAGAAACTACCCTTTGGATTTATCATCGGTGTTTGGAAAAAGTCCAGCATCCGGAAACGCGGAAACTGCTATCCGGCAAAAATTTACGGCTATGTACAAAATACTTCCTATTTAATAAATGGCCGCTACCCACTCAATACCGTTGTCCATTATTTTGATAACTATCATATAGAAAGAGAAGCGATTCTTCCAACCAGTTTCTGTCATGGGTCTTCGCAATATCCTTTGGGCATGACCATAGATATTTTTGAATATCAGGGAAAATATGAATATGATCCAAGCTCGGTACGTTATGAAATTCTTCCGGGCGAACAGGAATTGATGGATAATAAGCCAGTAGAACCTTCAAAGCTGCACATGATCTCAGTTGTCTGCCAGAATTGTGATGCAAGCTACAAAAAAAAGGCGGACGGTTATGCAGAGAAATGTCCTTATTGTAGAAGTTATCAGAATACATAAAAGAGATGTGGCATAAATAGCAAGAACAACAAAAAGAGGACTATAGTTGATATGCTATAGTCCTTGATTTAACTTATTTGTTTAATTTCCCATCTGTCATGTATGGAACCGTGACATCGGCAAACTGCATCTGATTGTAAAAAGCTATAGAATACACTTCATAATGAAGATGTGATTTGTATATACAGGAGTATTGTTATAGTAATACATATGTATATCAAAATGTTAAAAGAATGAATATGGGTATTGAAATAATGGTAAATAATCTGCTAATTTTGATGTGACTATCGTGTATGAGGGAAACAGCGAAGGTAAGAGAAGATAAAGCCAGATAGTTTTGAGGACGTGGGAGAGATTCCGCGTCCTTTTTTGTAGTTTTATTGCAATAAAGAACAAAGATTCGATGCGCGAGGGCAGACTTTGGGACTCGTAAAATGCTAAGCTATAGCCATCATAAGAAAAAAAGAAGAAACAAGCTTTTAATTTACGAAAAACAGGAGGATAGGACAAAATGGAAAAATTTATTTACTGGATAAAAAGGACACTGCATCATTCAAAGCACTGCAACAGCTTATGTATGCTGTGCAAGTATTATGATGAATGTAAAATCGACGGACCGGTATAATATCAGGAGGACACGACAATGAAAGAAATGTATTTTACAATAGCAGGATATAACCATTATTACGGAAGTGACTTCATGGAAAAAGGCATGAAGGTCAAGCTGGTCAAGGAGCCGGACAATGAGTATGACAACAGAAGCAATACAGGTAAAGATTAAAGGACTTGGCAAGGTAGGCTACGTAGCCAACAGCCCATACACCGTGAAGGGTGAGTCAATGAGTGCAGGCAGACTGTATGACAAAATCGGTGGTAAGGCAAAAGGAAAGATTGTGTTTGTGACAGACGGCGGAGTGATTTGCAAAGTAATCAGAGATGGTAAGGATAAGACGGTGATGATAGAGGAAGACAAAGTAAATGATGAAGATCAGTTAGGTTTTAAAATATAGTTTTTTTCAATGCTTAATGGTATAATAAACTCATGATGAACAAAAACAAAACCTTGAGTATTACAACAAAAATGCAGATAATTTTGCAAAAACAACGATAGATGTAAACTTTTACGAGACACAGAAGTATTTTCAAGAACTGTTGCCTGAGCACGGATATATATTGGATTTTGGCTGTGGTTCAGGAAGAGATACAAAATATTTTTTGGAACAGGGCTTTTATGTAGATGCCACAGACGGCTCAGAGGAAATGTGTCATATCGCAAGCAATTACACAGGAATACAAGTCAGAAGGCTGCTATTTGAAGAACTTGACGAGAACAAAAGATATGATGGCATATGGGCCTGCTCGTCAATACTTCATCTTCCTAAGAATGAACTTAAAGCCGTGTTTATGAAAATGTTTAAAGCGTTAAAGGAAGACGGCATAATCTACACATCCTTTAAGTATGGTGATTTGGAAGGAGAAAGAAATGGCCGCTATTTCACAGATTTCACGGAAAAAGACATTTGAAGAGTTTGTTGATGAAATAGATAATCTGCAACTGAAGGAAGAGTGGATTACAGGCGATGTAAGACTGGGGCGGGGAGAGAAAAAAATGGCTGAACGTAATACTGCAGAAGAATTAGATGATGTATATGAAATAAAATATTCGACAGATGCAATGACCGGAGGCGCTGATAAGAGAATGTATCTGTACTATCAGCTTGCAGACAGTATAAAAAAAGGCTGACAGTGTGGATATTATTGTTTCGTTCCTGATGGAATCAGGCGTGAAAATGCTGCTCGGTGAGCTTGATGATGCACTAAAACGTGGTGCAAAAATCAGGATTCTGACAGGAAACTATCTTGGCATTACGCAGCCATCAGCACTGTATCTCATAAAGCATAAGCTTGGTGACCAGGTCGATTTGCGTTTTTATAATGAGAAAAACCGTTCATTTCATCCGAAATCATATATGTTTCATTACAAGGATTACAGTGAGCTATACATTGGTTCCTCTAATATTTCAAGAAGTGCACTGACATCCGGTATCGAGTGGAATTACAGATTCAGCAATAAAACAGATCCGATTAATTATGAGAAGTTTTACAATACTTTTGTAGACTTATTCGAAAATCATTCCATAGTAATAGACGATGAAGAACTGAAAAAATATTCAAAGAACTGGCACCGTCCGGCAGTATCAAAGGACTTGGACAGATACGATTTGCAGGATGATAAAGAGACATCAAATCAGATACCGCTATTTGAGCCGAGAGGCGCGCAGATAGAGGCTTTGTGTGCGCTGGAAAATACGAGAGAAGAGGGCGCAAGGAGAGCCCTGGTTCAGGCTGCAACCGGTGTCGGAAAAACATATCTTGCGGCGTTTGATTCAAAAAATTATGAGAGAGTTTTGTTTGTTGCACACCGCGAGGAAATATTAAAGCAGGCGGCAGAATCTTTTAAAAATGTACGTGATTCAGATGATTACGGATTCTTTAACGGAGATAGTAAATGCACTGAAAAGTCGGTGATTTTTGCGTCAGTTGCGACTTTTGGCAGAGTGGAATATCTGAATGAAAATTACTTTGCACCGGATTATTTTACATATGTTGTGATTGATGAATTTCACCATGCTGTTAATGAACAGTATCAGAGAATTGTTGATTATTTTAAGCCAAAATTTCTCCTGGGACTCACCGCGACTCCGGAGAGAATGGACGGAAAAAATATCTATGTCAAAGGTGTATAAAATGCCGGTGCTTATGGCTTTTTATAATCATGGAAATATCCTGATGGAGGTGTCGGAAGAGCAGCTGCTTTCAAGCTGGAAGGAGTTCTTTTCAACCGGAACTAACTGGAAAGATCTCGATAAAAATATGACTATTCAAAAATACAATTCCATATCGGATAAGGAACATTTAAAGAAGATTCTATCTATGCCGGTGCATTTCCTTTTGGAGTCGGGAAAGGGATTTTTTGTGAAGAAAGATGGTGCGGCAATCGGGCTTAGAGAAGAGCTGAGACCGCTAATTGATAATCCGGTAATGGTTTGTCAGATGAAGGATGTGATTGATTATAGGGCTATGGACTATTATCAGAGGAGATATAGGCAGTCACAGGAAGATGGAGAATTATAATGTAAACTTATGAAGCAGTTAGGGGGATGAAATCATATGGCTCAAAGAACAGTGGCATTATGTGATGGAAAATTTATAGGAATTGAATCAATTTATACCGTCATAGATGGTAAACAAATTAATATTCCGGACAAACTTGAACAGCTTCGAGCAAAAAGCCGTAATAATGAGTTGTTCTGTCCTTGTGGCTGTGGAGCAAATCTTGTACTGGTGGCAGGTGAACGAAATTTAAGAGAACAGCATTTTAGAATAAAAGAGGGCTTTGATGGTATATGTCAGATGCCCGTTGAAGGAATTAATTCAATTGATTCAAAGATTGCTCTAAAATGTTGGCTGGAGGATAAACTGCATACAGATGATATTGAAAGCAGGGTTCCTATAAGAACTGTATCTGAGTCTGAAAGAAAATATGAATTTACATTTATGTCAGCGAAAAAGAAGGTAGCTTTATCTTTTTTTGCAATGAATACCGTAATTTATCTGATGATAAATTTACTATTCTTGAACAGCATAGCAATGGTAATTCAATTATTTATGTTGCGTCAGGGATAAATCCGAAACAAATGGACAGTACCCGGAAGGGTTAATGAAAATTCAGAAGAGACAGGGCTATTGCCTGCTTTTAAATGTAGATGGAGCTGATTATTCAAAGGCTGAGTTGACAGTTGTATATTATGAAAAAAATGCTGATGGAGTATGGGAAAAAAGTCAATATAGCAAGAGATAAATTAAGTAAATTTGACATATCAGATTCATCACAGATAATGTATCATAATCATTCGCTGTCTGATATGTTAAAGGAAAAACAACTGGAGTTTAATAAGCATAAGCAGGCAATTATTTATCAGCGTGAGTTGGATAAGATACATGCTGAAGAAGCCTGGAGAGCTGAAGAGGAACGAAGAAAACAGGCTAGAATAAAAGCTGAAAAAAGATAGAAAGGCAGAACTTGAGCGTAGAGAAAAAGAAAGAATAGAGCAGGAAAAAATTGCTGCTGAGAAAAAAAGAACAAGCCCGAATGGAACAAGAAAGAGTTGAGGTTGAAAAAAGACAGAAGAGACAGGAATTCCTAAAAGTCATAAATAGTGGTGATTGTCCGGAAGATAGGGTTTTAACTGATGAAGGAGGACGCAGATGGGTACAGTGCGAGTTCTGTGGAAAATTTGCTCCGGCAAGTGCATTTGCTTCATATGGTGGTTTCGGAAAATTAAATAAAGGAAAGTGCTATGAATGCTCAAGAAATCCGAATATAAATACAGAAGTAAATGTCTCAGAGGAAAAAAGCAAGACAAAAGCAAAGATATGATCCTAATATATGTCCTGAATGTGGTGGACGTTTGCGATTAATACAAGGTCCTTTTTGGTAAATTTGTTGGATGCGAGAATTATCTTACGTGTAAATTTAAAAGAAGAGTAAGAAAAAAATAGGAACGTTAGAGTTCGAACTGTGCGTATTGTTTTGTTATAGAGGGAAAATTAAATGGCTGATTCGAATGTACAACTTGAAGAAGTATATAAAAGGGTACCATTTTTCCCAACTAATTGGAACACTCTATAACAGAGAGATAACTTTAAATTTGTGATATAATAATTGACATTACAGAGAGAAAAAAAAGAAGAAAAAATGAAATTAATTACTTTGACATGTCCAAAATGTGGAGCTCAAATGGAAGTTAATCCTGAGCTCGAAGCAATAATATGTAATTACTGTGGAAATAAAATGTTGATAGATAGAGAAGTTGTTGAACAAAAAATTACTGGTGGCTTTGAATTTGGATATCAACAGGAACAAGGAAGATTAAAAGCTCAGCAGGAGGAACAACAAAAAAGAATCCGTGAAGAAGAAAAAGAAGCAAGAAAGAATGAAATTCTATATCAGAGGAAAAAAAAGAGAGGAGATTATTCTCTCATATGGTAAAGATATTCGCAATATAAGTATTGGTCTAATGATTATTGCTATATTAATATCTGTTATTTTATTTGGGAAACTTGATGGCACGATAGATAAAGCAATGGGAGTAGTTTCAGGACTTGTTCATGTAGTAATTTCATTGGCAGTTATTGTTCTTATAAACAAAATAAGTCTGGAACGGTTGCTGTTTATAACTGTATTTGGAATTGTTGATCTGATATTTAGTATATTTGCAGTAATGAGTTTTGGATGGTGTTTTGTATATACTGTTGTAGATATTGTAATTATATTTCACGCAATCAAAGTATATAGGGTTTTAAGACGCAGAATGGATATGGAGTAGATAAATATTTTATTGTTTACATTATTCATGAAAAAATGACCATATAAATAATAAGGCATAGAATATAGTTGATGAGACAGGTGCTAAGTATATTGAGTTTGAGCGGTGTAATGAAGATAATGATATCGAAGGTGTAGTTAAAAAGCTGGAGTCAGAGAAGTATGAGGTAAGATATGCTACAGCACTGATAGAACTTGATGGAGGACAGAAGCTTGTAAGATTTTATGATCCGTCCGGCAATCTGATAGAGATTCGTACACCATGGGATAAATTTGGGAATAGAGAGTGATTAGGATATGATAAGGACAGTAAAAGGCGATATTACAAAAATTAGAGATGTGCAGGCAATTGTAAATGCAGCAAATAACTCACTTCTTGGTGGAGGCGGTGTAGATGGTGCTATTCACAGAGCAGCAGGACCGGAACTTCTGGCGGAGTGCAGGACACTTCACGGATGTGAAACAGGAGAAGCAAAGATAACAAAAGCCTATAATTTACCATGTGATTATGTTATTCATACTGTAGGACCGATATGGAATGGAGGAAGGAATAGAGAAGAGGAGCTTCTTGCTAACTGCTATTTTAATTCTATGAATCTGGCAATGGATAATGGAATTAGGTCTATTGCCTTTCCTTCCATATCAACGGGAGCTTATGGTTTTCCGGTTGAGTTGGCAGCAAATATTGCAGTACATACAGTAAACAGGTTCTTGCAGGATAATCTGAACAGCTTCGATTTGGTGGAATGGGTGCTGTTTGATACTCATACTGAATCAGTGTACAGAAGCTGCGGAAAAATCATACATGGAAGATGAAAGTGATGATTTTGATTTTTGATTAAAGTTTTGATTGAGTATTTTGGAACAAAGATTCGAATTGCGAGGGCAGACTTTGGGACTCGTAAAATCATATACTAAAGACAATCAAAGAGCTGATATCATTTGCAACTAATAAGGGAGTGTGTGATTATGAGAAATAACAAGAATTCTATCGTAGAAAACGTAATTTTGTTTCTGGTAGCTATTGGAGTATTTGCTATAATAGGTGGATTAGCAGGATGGATACGGTGGAGATGAAAGCTTTCCACATGATGGAAAACAGGGAAGATGTGGCTGTGGCGAGGGCTACAGCTGGGATGATAATGATGGCAAATTCAAAAGAAGGTGGTCAGAGTGAGACTATTTAAGAAAAAGACAGTTGCAAAGGTATATGATAAAGAAAATAAGAAACCGGTAATCAAAGCGAGCATATGTAATGGTGAGCAGGTTGCAGGCTTTAAGAACATTCATACAGGTAAGATAGAAGAAGTTATGCTGATTAAGAATCAGGCAGACCTTGATGCATTCAAGAAAATGTATGGAATAGATGGAGAGATAGAGAAGGAATATTAAACGAGGTATTTGAAGTTATGTTATCTTTTACTCCTGTAAGCATATAAGGATTATATTTACTTTTACACTTAAATATAATAAAATTTAAGCACAAAAGTAAATATCAAGGATAAGGAGGCCAACTATGTCAACATCAGATATTTTGGAATCGCTAATTGAAAAAGACAATGGGTATTTGATTACATCGAAGGCCGTTGAATCAGGTGTATCAAAGCCATCTGTCTCAAAATACGTCAGAGAGCATGATATGGAAAAAAGTGGCACATGGCATTTATATCTTAGATAATGTGTGGCCAGATGAGTTGTTTGTCCTCCAGCAACGAAATAAGAATATTATTTATTCGGGCGAGACCGCCCTTTATTTGCATGGTCTTACTGACAGAGAATACAGTCATATTTGTTTCACTGTTCTACCGGATATAATGCTACACATATCAAAAAGAAAAACAAAGAAGTTCATTATGCAAACCCAGAGATTCTTGATATGGGGACCTGTGAAATCCCGTCAAGCAGCGGTAATTTGGTTAAAGTATATGACAAGGAAAGATGTATTTGTGATTTGATTAAAGATCGAAAGAAATATGAAATTCAGTTATATCAGACAGCAATCAAGGAATATATGTCCTCGAAGGAAAAGAATCTATCAAGATTGATTGAGTATGCGGTTAAACTTGGAGTAAGGGATGAAGTGATGATGTATGTGGAGATAATGGTATGATTCATACAGCGAAACAACTTAAAGACAAAGTAAAAAACATGTCTGGCGGGAATAGTGAAGTTTTGTCGTATAATCTTGAAACTCTTCTTGCGGAAAAGATGCAGACGATTTTGGCAAGAGGACTTGCGAATACCAGAATGAGGGATTTTTATGATGTATATGAGATTATGAATTCAAAGGCTGATCAGATAAGCTTTGATGTTTTGAAAAAGGCATTTGCGGCTACTTGCATGAAGCGTGAAACTTCTTTTTGGTGAGGAGAAAGTGAGAGAAACCTTAGACAAGATTAAAGATGATTCTGGACTCGAAGAAATGTGGAATCGTTTTAAGCGTGTAAACTATTTTGTTGATGATCTTACGTGGGGAGAAGTATCGGAAACAATAGTAGAAGAAATACCTATTGTCTTAGAGGATTTTTTATTGAAGAATTTTAATATTTAAGAGTTTGTTTTATAGGCAATGTTAGCAGATATGAGCTGATTTACAAATATTATTGTAAATACGGCTCAAGGCAGCATGCAAGGGAGATGGAAAAATCAGAGTGATTTTTTTCGTAGGAAGATTAATATCGCTTATTTTTATATTTTATTTTTGCAAAGTCATATTCTCTCAGCAAAGTTTATGGATTTGAGAGAGATAAAACGTATAAAAGGTGGATCGCTATTGACGAAAATATAGTAAAAGTGTATACTGCTATTTTATAACATGCTTTGTATTTTTGGGTAAAATATACAAAAGTGATCAGTTCCAAGGAAGGGAGAATAAAAATATGAAGAATATGAAGGTAAGAACCAAGCTAAATCTGATACTGGTTCTGGTTATTTTACTTGTGGCTCTTGGGAGTGTTGTTTCCTTCAAGGATTTGGAAGATGTGAAAGATAAAGCATTGGAGACAATGGATGCATCATCCCGTCAGAGTTATGATGATTCAATTAAAGAGCAGGTGGGCGTGGTTATTTCCCTGTTGTCGGAGATTAATGACGCATATAAAGCGGGAACTTATACGCTGGATGAAGCCAAGAAAATTGCAGCGGATGAGGTTCGGCAGATGCGTTACGGAGAGACAGGTTACTTTTGGATTGATCAGTCAGATGGAACAAATGTAGTTCTGCTTGGCAGCGATACCGAGGGAACGAACCGTATGGAGACAGAGGATGCAAAAGGATACAAGATGGTGAAAGAAATCATACGTGTAGCAGTGGAAGATGGTGGAGGATACACAGATTATGTATTTCCTAAAGAAGGAGAGACTAAACCTTCACCGAAGCGTTCCTACAGTGAGTATTTTGAACCATTTGACTGGGTGGTCGGTACAGGAAATTATACCGATTATATTGATACTGCTATTGAAAAGCAGGACAAGGTATTTTCCAGCTATGCAATGAAAAAGGCAATCACACTGATTGGGGCATGTGTTGCAATGCTTGTGGTTGTTGCAGTGCTTGTTTTCATGATCGCACAGGATATTACAAAGTCACTAAAGAAAGTTGTAGCAGAGATTGAAGTGATTGCAGGTGGTAATTTTGCGCATAGAATGCAGGACAATATGATGAAACGGAAAGATGATTTCGGACAGCTGGCAGGAACACTTGAGACAATGAGGGAATCAATATGCGGATTGCTTTCCCAGGTAAAGATAGAGGCAGCAAATATTGATACAGTTGTGGAAGCGATGGATAGCAGTATATCAAATCTGAATGGGGAAATTGAGGATGTGTCTGCGACAACCGAGCAGCTTGCTGCAAGTACTGAAGAAACTGCCGCATCGACAGAACAGATCAACAGTATGACTCAGCAGATTGATGGTGCAGCGAAAGAGATTGCGATACGTGCACAGGATGGGGCTACGGAAGCAGAAGAAATTCATAAGAGGGCAGCACAGACGAAGGAAGCAACGGTGGAGAATCGACAGAAAGTTCAGACGATGCTCGGAGAAATCAGGGGAAGGCTGGAGCAGGCACTTGAAGAGGCAAAGGTTGTGGAACAGATCGGCGTGCTTGCTGATTCTATCCTTGCGATTGCAGGACAGACTAATCTGCTTGCACTGAATGCATCCATTGAGGCAGCACGTGCTGGCGAGGCCGGAAAGGGATTTGCAGTTGTTGCAGAGGAAATCCGGGTATTGGCAGAGCAGTCTAAAGATGCCGTGGCAAATATTCAGGCCGTGACGGAAAATGTGGATAATGCAGTAGCAAATCTTGCAAATGACTCTAATCGTCTGTTGGATTTTGTAGATACAGATATTGTGAAGAGTTTTGACAATTTTGAGAAAATGGCAGATGATTATAATATGGATGCATCTAAAATTAATGATCTGGTATCGGATTTTAGTGCAACCTCAGAAGAATTGGTAGCATCAATTTCCAATATTACAGAGGCGATTGAAGGAATTACCTCCGCGTCAAATGACAGTGCTGCAGGTACAACAAATATTGCGCAAAAACCGTTTCTATTGCAGGCGAATCGGCAGAAGTCATGAAAGGTGTTAAGACAGCAGAGGCTTCGGCAGGAGAACTCCGCAAGAATGTAAGCAACTTTGTAATTGAAGAATAAGAAATATATTTACAAGAGGAATTCGTATCAGGTTCACTTGCATGCAAGCATGCATCGATGATACCTTTTGCCCCTTTAATCATATTATTACACGAAAAAGATATAGGTTCGCCTGTATCTTTTTTTGTGTAATGTATATTAAGATGCTATTAAACAGTATTAGGATAGTAAAAATTTCCTATTTTAGGAAAGCTTATTGGAAAGAAAAGCAGGTTTGTCATTTTCAAATTTTTCATGGCAATCTAAAAAATATCTGCCAAAGAAAGCTGTTTATATGGTATCATAAGTATCAGGATACAGATAGATGAAAGGCTAAATATGAAAAATGAAATTTTATTAATTAATGTACTTATTGAGACATATATGGTGGAAATATACCTGGACAGAAGGGAGTAAATAATGGTAAAGAAGATAATGCGTGATCCACTGTTTCTTGCACAGAAATCAGTGGATGCTACAGAAGATGATAAACAGGTGGTTACGGATTTACTTGACACATTGAAAGCAAATCTTGACCATTGTGTTGGAATGGCAGCTAACATGATTGGCGTGAAAAAGAATATCATAGTGGTTGCGGCCGGACCATTCCAGTTTGCCATGATTAATCCGGTGATTACCGGAAAATCAGGAGCTTTTCAGACGGAGGAAGGCTGTCTTTCGCTGGAGGGTGTGAGACCATGCACAAGATATAAAGAGATTGAAGTGGATTATCTAGACCAGAATTTCAAAAAGAAACATGGCAAATACACAGGCTGGACAGCACAGATAATTCAGCATGATGAATGCGATATAATAGGGACAAGTTAGAAGAAAACCTTGAAAACAAGGGGTTCACGCTGATTTAGTCCCTATTTTTTATACCATTTAATCGGTAGATAAGGCAGCGCTGTTATTTAAAATCCGAAATTTATGAGAATACATAGTTGCTTCAGAATATAAATTCTGAATGTAATTTGTGTACCCAAGAGAGGTGAAAATTGAATAGTAATAATTTTAGGTAGGACTAAATTAGCTTTGCACTGAAAAGTGTATCCGGCTGTTTGTCCTGCCTTTTTTATTGGAAAGGAGCAGGAAATGGCAGAAAGGAAGCTGATTTGGTCCGAATGTAAGTCATCTCACAAAAAAGAGAGGTGGCTGGATATGAAAGTATTTATAGTAGTAGCAGTAATCATTGTAACAATCTGTTTGGCATGCCTTATGAAAGCTAAAGCAGAGGGTGATCGCATATATGATGAACTTGCTTATAAACATTTCAGCAGCAAAGAAGAGAGAAAAGGCGAACAGACCGAAAGGTATGGGTAGATGTATGAAAAGAATATGCAGATTATGGAGGAAGAAGAAAATGAATAACAAGTTAGAAGTAATCGGTATTGATCATGGCTGGTCAATGATGAAAACAATCTCTCAGGTATTTGTCACAGGTGTTAAGAGCATAGTCGATAAGGCAAAAGAAAAGGGAAGATCTGCATTATACAGGTTGTCTGAGTTCTTAGGAATTAAGAAAAGACTTCTTGATATCAGAGAGAATGTAAGAGGTGCAATCAAGACAACGGATAAGGATATAGTAAAGACAGAACTTCTTGCAAAAGGATTTCGTGAAGCCGGTCAGACAGTAACCAATGCATTTCGTACTTTTGCTGACAAGCCAGAGGTGGATTATTCACAGAAAGAGCAGAAACATCCAATTACAAAGGCAGTACTTGCTCCGATGAAAGCAGTGAAAAAGATGCTTGTATTAATGGAGATTCATTTGGACGCATCCATAGATAAGCTGGATAATCTGGCGATGGATGTGAAGCTTGATAAGGAAAAAAAGCATATGGAGAATATGAAGAAGCAGGAACAGACAGAGCCGGAGAGGGCAGAAGCTGAGCGAGTGGAAGAAGAGGTTGTATATTTACCGATGGTTGCTGAACCACAGGAGTATCAGTATAATGCAGATGCATTTGAGGCTAGAGGTGTGGATGAGGTGAAGCAGGAAGCGGCACATAAGGAAGCACCGAAGGTAAGAGACGATAAAGCCAGATAAATGCGAGGACGTGGGAGAGATCCTGCGTCCTTTTTTTAATGCGGATATGTTGCAATACTAAACATTAATTCGATATACAAGGGATGATTATTGGACAGTATAAAAAGTACTATAAGGATCATAAATGATCATAAATGATAGAATCTGCTCTGGCATTTTCAATGAGATCAAGGTTTGGATACTCTTTGACAATGGATACAAGATTCTGCTTTGTATACCAGCTGTCACAAAGTATGATAACATTTTTTTGTGATGAAAATTCAGGCATGACATGACGTACCATGGATGCAGCAAGCTCAAGCTTTGATTCTTTTTTCTGCCACATGCGGTATCCTAACGGCACCGCAAGATATGATATTTTATCACGATTCCACACGGGCACACATAACATCAGACTTACAAAACAGTGTCCATTAAGATAATTACAGCCATTATGCGTTGCATGATCAAACAGCTTTGATACATTTTCAAATTTTGTACCAAATTTGGAGATTATTGTATCATCAATGCAAAGAAACACCGGCTGTGATTTAAGCTGTTCCGAATAAGGTGCAGTGCCATTTTGGCAGTTACATTCATAAATCTTGAATAATCAGCTTTGGCATAAGAGCAGGCATGATAAAAGTATTCAGGGATTTTTCTGTTATCACGGCAAGAAAATGCTGGTACAGGAATCTGATTGAATGAGCTGACTCCAATGCGAGTATTTAAAGTACTAGTAAAAATAATGTTTCTGCCGTAGGAACAGAAAAAAGTTGTAAGTGGTGTATATAAAGTGAGTTAATTATTATTAAAAGTATATTTGACAGTTGAAATATATATAAAAACTAAACTGTCCCCTTTGTCAAGGACATTTTGAATTAGTGTAGTGCCTGTTTTTTAGACATCTACACTAAAGTGATATCCTTGATTTTGGACATTCCCTGGTTTGGTTCCCCACAGAAGTGGACACATGACATTTTCGGTATCCACGGAAATGGACATACCATCCCATCCAGTGTGATATTTAGTTGGTTTATTTATTATCATCTATATCAACTGCCGATGCACCAAGCTCTTTAGGATCCTTTTTTATGGCTGGCATGGCAGGAACATTAGGAATATCCAGAGGATATTTACCCGTAGTAACAAATTTGTAGAATTCATTAGGCGACAGCCTGGCAAGATGCCATTGATACCGCCGGTTGTTGTAATAATCAATGTAGTTATCAATGATGACCTGAACATCAGCAAATGATGTACATTCAGCAAGCTCAGGCTTGATATGGTCTTTCATGTGGCCGAAGAAACTTTCCTGTGGGGCGTTGTCCCAGCAGTTTCCCTGCGTGACATGGATTGGCGCAGTTTTTTGTCATACAGGATATTGATAAATTTGTGGCTTGTATAATGACAACCCTGATCCGAATGGATGATGGTTTCAGCCTGCAGGGACACTCCATGATATTCTACCAGTTTATTGATGGTTTCCAGAACGAAATCAACCTCTAGTGATGGACTGAGCACATAGGACAGTATCTGCTTAGTAAAGGCATCCAGGACAGTAGATAAATAGGCAAATGTGCCATTATAGGGCAGATAGGTGATGTCTGTCAGCAGGACGATCCGTGGACCATATGCTAAATTCACGTTGAAGCAGGTTATCTGCGACACTGCTGGTTTTAAGGGCTTTTGCCATCCGCCTGTAGGGATTAGGACCTCTATAAGGGCATGACAGATTGAATTTATCCATCAGACGCCGGATCTTTTTGAGATTCATAACCACGGGTGGATCCATGTGAAGAAGAGCCATATAGATGCCTTTTGCGCCTTTGGAATAACCGTGCATTTTATATGCAGTAAGGATTTGTTCAAAGTCCTCTCTGTCCTGCTGTTCCCGCTGCGCTCTTGCCGGGGCGGCATTCAGCCATGCATAATAACCGCTTCTGGAGACTCCGGCCATAGCACAAAGTGTTTTTATGGACATGGTGTTATGACTTTGTTGCATGGTATTGTAGATTATTTCAAAAATACAGGAAGAATCGTTCATGAGCAATGCACCTACTTCCTTGTAGTTCTGATTGAGGAAATTTTTTTTAAGAACTCCATTTCCTGTTTCAGGTAATCTACTTCCTGTTGCAGTTGCTTGATTTTGTCAGCATCTGAGTTGTTTTTTGAACCGGTGTCATCGGAAGCATCAGCAGCTGGTACACTACGAGGCCTGTAGCCTTCGTGAAATTCGCCGTACTTTTTATATTCGGTACGGATGTGATTGGAGATGCTCCATATGCGGCGTTCTCCGATGATACTAATGTCAAAACCGTGATCTTCAAGGATTTTTCTTGGAGAAGTACCAGATTTATATTCTGCCAGAAATATCTCCTTGAATTCCTTAGTAAGATTGATCCTTGTATCAGTAACACTGTAGATATAAGGGTTTTGACGAAGTAACTGTTGTTGTTCCTCAGTAAAAATTTTTCTGCTCATGAAATCCTCCATTTCTGTGATTAGAATATCACATTTGGAAGAGGGTGTCCAAGAAAAAGGTGTTACTTAGGGGTGTGTTTATAAACAGGGATACAAATGGTGAGGGTGTCCTAAAAGTAGGTACTACACTAATTCGCGTGTCCACTGTTATGGGTATATTATAAACTTTATACTAAACTTAATTTGTGTTTGTAAATCATTAAATATACTGTATTATTATAAGTATAATAAGAAAAATTTGAAATAGAAAGATAATAACCACTTTAAACTAATTTGTTGGATTGACTATATTCTATGAATAAACATTAAAAAAACGCAAGGAAATAAGGAAATGAGGTGTTTCCGATGGTTTATGACAAAGATAATATAATTATCTTATTGTAAGTGTGCTACATCAGAAAAAATTGACTTTTTGTGGTGAAGGAGGAATCATTATGTTTAAAAAGCATAAATTTATAAGTTTCTTAATAATATTTGCAAGAATGGGAACAAGTACTAATTACATTGAGTTAAAAAGAGGATTATCGTTGTATATTAAGCAATACTATAAACCAACTACAGTAACTGCAAATACATATAGTTGGGGAGATAGAATTAGAACAATTATTGGTAAAAATTATCCATGCATATTAGGATTGACATCTCATCCACGATATGGAGAACATTGGGTTGTTGTAACGGGTTATAATTTTACATCTCATAATTCTGGAACCTATACAGTAAATGATGGATGGGGAAATGTTGGAATAAAGATTAATTCGAGTTGTACAGATGGGGGTGTTGATATTGGGTAATAAATCTGTTGTAAAACGCAAGTCGTATATTACAATGTTAGTGTTTATATCCACGATAATTATACTTTTTTTAATAGTGAATATGAATGAAAATAGTAGCAAAATAAAGGTAAAAGGTGGAGAAGGATATGGTATGTTTGATAAAGCAACAAGAATAGAGATTATATTTAATGATAATGAATATATTGTATCCAATCCAGATGAAATTGAACAAATAATTCGTTTGTGCCGTCAAAACTGGGAGCCATCAAATACTCATATTACAAAGGAAGATTGTGATATGTGTGTTAAGTTTATTGGTACAGATACAGAGGTTTGGGTTGATACTGAAACATTATCATCATATATAGGGGAAAGTTTTGTACAAATGCCAGAAGATTTATTTAAAAAATTAAAGAAGTAGTCTCGTTAAGTAATACACCTCGGCCTGGAAAATTTGTGTATAAATTAATGTTTCTCAAATTTTCCAGGCTGATATTTTAGATGAGGTATGTGTATGAAAAAAAAATTTTTTACAATTTGTGCAATAGTGTTTCTAGGATTTACTGGATGTACGCATAGAGAGAGTGCGAATATAGATCTAACAACTTCATCTGTTGGAGTTATTGAAACAAGTGGTAATAGTAAAAAAGTAGAATTTACTTTTATAAATCAAAATTTAGAAAAAACAGCTACGCTTCCATTGGAATACGCTTCATTAGGAAGTATTTTTTATAATCCAGTAATTTATGAAGATGAACTATATTTGATTCCTCAAGGAAAAACTAATGTTAAGGATGAAAAAAAGGTTCTGAAAATTGAGTTGAAAAGTGGGAATCAAAAAATCTATGAAATCAATCAGTTGGCAATGAATAGTATTTTTGTTAATGATAAAAATATTTATACTTGCAATACGTTAAACGGTGATTCGTACATTAATAAATGTAGTAAAGAAAATAATCAAGTCGTAAGTGAGAAAATTGAAGGTGTTTATGTAAGCAAGCTATTGTGTAGTAAAGATATGTTATTTGCATTTGCTACTACAAAATACGGAAAAGAGATGAATTCTTACATTTACATTTATGATGCTGAAGAACTGAGTTTTGATGAGAAAATTGATATTACAAATTATGGAGGTACTCATTATAAAGCAATTCTTTTCGACAACAACATATTGTTTTCAAACTCAGTAGATTCTGGTGATCATCCATGTAATACCGTTTGCATATATTCGATAAATGACAAGACGATAGAAACAATTTCATTTGATCAATATTATCCACTAGATTTGGCCGTATGGGATAACATACTTATCGTTTCTCACTTTGACTTGGTAAAAGAGAAGGTGGAAGTATATCTATATATAACTTAGAAACCAAAGAGTAATAATATAGAACTTGGACATGATGTAGAGCAAATGACGATTAATGAGAATGTTATCTATATTTTATCAGATAAAATAATTTATCAATATGAATTAAAAGATATGAATTTGTATCTAAAATGTAAGACTCAAATAAAAAAAATCAAATGAAGAAAATTATCTTTCGGGGATTTTTTATATTAAACCTGAATCCATGAAGTTCACTCTTTAATAAGTCAAACCTGCCAAAGGTAAGTTGGTTTCATGATTGGAGTATACTTATATGACATTTTCGGTGCTAGTGCTGGGAACAAAAGCAGTCACCCAAAAGATGAAAGTAATAGTATTACCAACCAGAGAAATCTTATTATGGAATATATCAAATCTGACGCAGTTCTTTCAACTTATACTGTTAGAGAATATATTGATGATGGTATAAGCGGAACAAGGTTTGACAGAGAAGCATTTGAAGAAATGATGACACAGGTCAAAGAAGGCAATATACAAGTTATTATTACAAAAGATTATAGCCGTCTGGGTAGAGATTATCTGGAAGTTGGAAGATATCTGGAGTTTGTATTTCCGGTGCTAAAAGTAAGGTATATATCAGTAAATGATAATTATGACAGTAATAATTTTACAGGAGCAACAGGAGGAATGGAGGTTGCGGTAAAAAATGTTATAAATATGATGTATAGCAGAGACGCATCAAAAAAAGGTACGAAGTGCAAGAACGACATTAGCAAAGGCTGGTAAGTTTATAGGACCGCAGGCTCCATATGGTTATAAGAGGTCTGAAAGTGATAAACAAAAGCTCGTTATTGATGAAGAACCTGCAGAGGTGGTCAGACTTATATTTGAGATGGCTATCGATGGGAAAAAATATAAGCAAATTGCCAGATATTTGAATGCTAACAACATTGATACCCGTGTACAATATAAAGAAAAGCATGGTAAAAAGTGGAATCACCCAAGAAATTATGAAATAAAACAATGGAGTGCCACAGCAGTTATGAATATATTGTTTAATGAGATTTATACCGGAACAATTGTTTATGGAAAGACAGCATGTAATGCTCAAACTGGTTATAAGTCGAAAAAATGAATCCTGATAATTGGATTATAGTAGAAAATTGTCACGAGCCGATAGTGTCGAAACAGACATTTGAGAAAGCACATACAGTGATTAATAAGACAACCTGTAATCGAACTAAAGAGCAGGGTTCATATAAAAAATCTATAATAATATGTGGTTGCTGTGGTAAAGGACTTGTAAATTCTTATGGGTATTATAAGTGTAGCTGTGATTATGATCCGAGTAAATATAACTGTCGCAATGTCAGAATGAAAACGGAAGAATTTGAGGCAGGTGTTATGCAATATATTAATACAACAGCGGCAGGTATGCTTGAACATTTGCAGATATACAAAAAAGAAAAGAAGCAGTAGTGTTGAGTTGCAAAAAGAAATTGATAAGCTGCATCAAATGAAAAGCAAGGCTGAAGCTAAGAAGTTTCAGTTGTATGATGATTATACGAAAGGAATTGTCCAGAGAGATATTATGGTATCGGAAAGGACAACGCTTACTGAGCGTATTGGTGAAATTGAGATAGAGCTTCACGAACTTGAGTCTAAAATACAGTTGGAACAATGTATTAATAAAGCTGGTGAGGAAGAAACAATAGAGTTGTTGTCCAAAATGGAGACATTTGACTTGGATCTTATTCGTCAGGTTGTAAAGCGTATCACAATGTATGATGACGGCAACATTCAATTTGAGTGGAATGTGGATGATTTTTTACAGGTTAAATGATATACTTTATACAAGAAAAGCTTTCAAGAACTATCGTTTTTTGATAGTTCTTGAAAATAAATTTTTTGGTCTTTACTTGACACAAGCAGAGGTGGACCATTGTAATGGGGTGGTCATATGAAGCTAAAGAACATATTAATAGTAGTGGACAATATCGAAGAGTCAATCCACTTCTATAACGAACTGTTTGGCCTTAATGTGATTTCGAGACAGGAAGGTAATGTAATAATGTCGGAGGGCCTGGTATTGCAGGATGCCGGAGTATGGAAGGAAAGCATGCAGATACAGACTATTCCATATAACAATATGACGGAACTGTATTTTGAAGATAATGATATCGAAGGTATAGTTAAAAAGCTGGAGTCAGGGAGGGATGAGGTCAGATATGCTACAGCACTGACAGAACTCGACGGAGGACAGAAGCTTGTAAGATTTTATGATCCGTCCGGAAACCTTATTGAGGTGCGCACACCATGGGATAAATTTGTGAATAGAGAGTGATTAGGTGTTCAGGTATCTGGATAAATAATCTCGTTTATTTGAAGAGGCTGGAAAAAATGCAAATATTAGTAGACGAAGCTCACATAAGAATTATATCAAAGGACCGAAAAAAAGCGCACAGAGGAAGATGATGAGAGGTTTGCACAGTCGTTTGAGAAAATGATACTGATGGCAAAATCAAAGGAAGACTAAGGAACACAGAACGGTAATAATAATTGTATTTTGCCCCTCAATCCGCTATACTATAGCTAAGTATAGCGGATTGATACGTTTTGTGGAGGTTCATATGGTGAGTACTTTAAAACTGCCGGTAGGAATTGATAGTTTTGAAAAAATCAGAAGGAACAACTTTTATTATATTGACAAGACAAAGCTCATAGAGCAATTGGTTGAAACCGGTGGAGAGGTCACCCTTTTTACACGCCCGAGGCGTTTTGGAAAGACTCTCAATATGAGCATGCTAAAAAGTTTTTTTGAGGTTGGCACGGATGAGTCATTGTTTGATGGCTTATATATTTCAGGCAACAAAGAGCTTTGTGACAAATATATGGGAAAGTACCCGGTTATTTTTCTGTCACTCAAGAGTGCTGAAGGACGTTCATTTGATGATGCAAGATATATGATTACTGAGCTCATTGGGAGGGAAGCAGAAAAATTTAAGTTTCTGGAGCATAGTGAGGTTCTTTCAGAAAACGATAAGGACAGGTATAGGGCTATCATTTCGCTGTGTGATGGCAAATATACGATGGATGAGCAGCTTCTTGTATCAAGTCTGCAGAGTCTGTCGCAGTTATTGTTTATACACTATGGTCAGAAGGCTGTTATCCTCATAGACGAGTACGATGTACCTCTGGATAAGGCATTCCAGAATGGTTACTATAAAGAGATGGTTTCACTTATCAGAGGACTCTTTGGAAAGGCACTCAAGACTAATGAGTTTCTGCAGTTTGCCGTACTCACAGGCTGTCTTCGTGTATCCAAGGAGAGTATTTTTACAGGTCTCAACAATTTTGAAATCAATTCCATTGTAGATATCGCCCATGATGAACAGTTTGGTTTTACTGATGATGAGGTCAGGAAGCTGCTTACGGATTATGACAGGGCTGAGCGTTACCCTGATGTAAAGGAGTGGTATGATGGCTATCATTTCGGTAATACCGACATTTATTGTCCGTGGGATGTAATCAATTTTGCCAAGAAGCTGGTTTTGACACATCAGCCAGGCCGAGTGCATTCTGGATTAACAGCAGTGGCAATGACATGGTGAAGCGCTTTGTAGACAAGGCAGACCAGACCACGAGAGATGAGATAGAAAAGCTCGTGGCAGGTGGTTTTGTTGAGAAACAGCTCCGCCTTGACTTGACTTATGATGAGATTGACAATACTATAGACAATCTGTGGAGCGTACTTTTTACAACAGGCTACCTGACTACGGCTGGTGAGGTCAGGCTGCCTGACAGTGAGAGCTATGCCTACAAGCTGGTGATTCCAAATAAAGAGGTGCGTGAAGTGTTTGTTCTCCAGATTCAGGAGTGGTTCAAGGCTGTTGTTGCAAAAGATGATGATACCATGAAGCTTTTATCCAGAGCTATCCTCGATAAAGATGAGAAGCAGATTGCAAGACAGCTTAACATCGTTATGAGCCGCATGATAAGTATACTTGATACAAAGGCTTCTGATGATATGAAAGAGAACTTCTATCATGGTCTGCTCCTCGGCCTGCTTCGCGGAAGCAATCCGGGCTGGCTTATTAAGTCAAATCGTGAGTCGGGAGACGGTTTCAGTGATATTTTAATCAAGCCGGAGGATCCGGATGCAGGCATCGTTATTGAAGTGAAATATGCAAAAGAGATGAAAAACCTTGATGCAGCGTGTGAGGCGGCTATGACGCAGATTAAGGAGAAGAGATATGATGAGGCTCTGCGCGATGAGGGCAGGTGCGATATTTTAGCATATGGCATTGCTTTTTGCAGGAAGAGATGCAGGGTTGTAGGAGAAAAAATAAATGATTAAAAACATAGTATTTGACATAGGAAACGTGCTTATCAGGTTCCAGCCGGACGAGGCAATGCGTGAGATTGGCATTGAAGAAAATAAAATAGCAGCTTTAGCCCATGCAACATATGAAAACCCTGTCTGGGTTGAGCTGGACCGTGGTGTAATTCCTGAGAATGAGATAATTGATGAGATGGTTAAGGTGGCTCCACAGTATGAGGCGGATATCAGGAGATTTTTCAAAGAGGGAAAGGCTTTTGTCGTAAAGGCATTCGACTATGCAGCAGACTGGATTAAGGAGTTAAAGAGCAGAGGCTATAATGTGTATTTATTATCGAATTATCCAAAGGACTACTTCGAGCTTCATACGCACAGTGAACTTAGTTTTGTGTCACTTGTTGACGGCAAAGTCATTTCAGCTATGGTTGGGATGATAAAGCCTGATGCCGGTATTTATCAGTGCCTGTTTGATAAATACAATCTGAATCCGAAAGAATGTGTGTTCATAGATGACAGACCGGAGAATATCGAAGGTGGCAGAAAGCTTGGTATGGAGGGAATTGTGTTTACAGACTATGAGACCGGAAAGAAAAAGCTTGAGCAGATGCTGATGGCAAAATCAAAGGAAGACTAATAAAGGATTGGAGCATTAAAGATGAAGACAGCAATAGTATATGCATCAGTGCATCATGGAAACACAAAAAAGATAATTGACGGATAGCAAAGACAAACGATGTCGAGCTGATAGATGCGACACAGACGGTAGAGAAAGACCTGTCGGAATATGATTTAATCGGTTTTGCATCAGGAGTATATGGTGGAAAGTTTCATCAGTCGGTGCTTAAGTTTGCATCAGTCAATCTCACAGACAATAAAAATGTATTTCTTATCTGCACATATGGCGGCAGACCTGTCTTTAAGTCAATTGAGCAGGTGATAGCATACAAACATGACAACATTGTTGGAAGGTTTTCATGCAAGGGATTTGATACGTTTGGTCCGTTCAAGCTGATTGGAGGGGTATCAAAGGGGCATCCGGATGAGAAAGACCTTGCTGCGGCAGTGGAGTTTTACAACGGACTAACAGAACAGCCAGTGTTTCTGAAATAGGAAAACTTTGAAATAGGAGGATTGAATGTGTGAAGAATGAAATCAATGAATCTGTATATGATATCAATATGGATAAGTTATGTCAGAATTCAATTGAATTAATTAAATATGCACGAAACATTACTGCAAAGCAGGTAAATAATGTCCAGATAATGACCTATTATTCTCTTGGCAGGTGGATTGTAGAAGTACAGCAGCAGGGAAAACACAGGGCTGAATACGGTAAAAAATCATAATAAATCTTTCTAAAAAATTAACAGAAGAATTTGGAAAAGGCTTTTCAGAATCTACGCTGGAAAAGGCAAGAAAGTTTTATTTAACATATAAGGATCGAATTTCGGAAACACTGTTTACGGAATTTGCAATCAAGAAATCGGAAACGGTGTTTACGATTTTTGAAGAGGAGCATCCGTTTGTGGTAACATGGTCTCATTATCTACAATTGATGAGAATAGAAAATGAGGATGGACGCTCATTTTATGAGATAGAAGCTGCCAGAGAGAAGTGGGGAGTCAGAGATTTGTCACGTCAGTATAATTCTTCTCTTTATGAGAGACTTGCGTTAAGCATGGATAAGGACAAAGTGCAACGCTTATCACAGGAAGAAATGTGATTACAACCTCAAAGGATGTGCTGAAGGATCCATATGTTTTGGAATTTGTAGGTCTTGAAGATAAATATAATTATTCAGAAACTGATTTAGAAAACAGGCTGTTAGATAATTTGCAGCAGTTTCTTTTGGAATTGGGAAAAGGATTTACTTTTGTGGCAAGACAGAAAAGATTTTCATTCGAAGAAGATCATTTCAGAGTGGATCTTGTTTTTTATAACAGACTGTTGAAATGCTTTGTATTATTTGATTTAAAAATTGGCAAATTAAAGCACCAGGATCTGGGGCAAATGCAGATGTATGTCAATTACTATGATAGATACGAAAAAACAGAGGAAGAAAATCCTACCATTGGTGTATTGTTGTGCAATGAAAAAAATGATGCGATGGTTGAACTGACATTGCCGGAGGATTCTAATATTTATGCATCACAGTATAAACTGTATCTGCCGGATAAGAAACTATTACAGGATAAATTGAAAGAATGGTTACAGGAAGAAGGTGGTGCTGAAGATGAAATTTAATTTTAAAATACAACAGTACCAGGCAGATGAAAGATATGTCACAGATTGAGTTGAAATTCAATTCAGAACAGAATGCATTTGGTTTAACAGAGGATTTCGATGATTTGTATATCCCTAAAAAAGCCAGCCGGTTGCAAACGGCTGGCTTTTAGCTATATTAGATTTCAATACGCATAAAACTATAGCTCAAGATTCAGATAAATCTCATCACGTTCATCCTGCTCAATACCCAGATAATGCTGTGTGACTTTATAGGACGAGTGATTGTAGACGTCCATCAGCAGAGCAGGTGGCGTGCCGTTCTTCCAGGCGTGATATCCAAATGTCTTTCTCAGAGAGTGACAGCTGATATGTTCATCCTGAACTGTCTCCTCGGCAGCAGTCCTTACAATCCGGTATGCCTGAACTCTGTTTAGTGGCTGCCTCCTGCAGGTGGCTTTTGTAAAAATAAACTCATGTTCAGTCGGATGCCGTTCGTTGAAATAAGCCCGGAGAGCATCGGTGGCATTGCAGTTTAGAGTGACATAGTTATTCTTGCCGGTCTTTTGCTCGTTGATAAGAAAATGAGAGCGAAATACATGGTGCTCGAAATTGTATACGTTATCCCACTTCAATTTAAGCAGGTCACTGATTCTTAGTGCTGTGTTTAATCCCATAACAATTAAACAGTAATTGCGGCGGTTTGGATGGATATCTTTATAATACATCCTGAAAGCCGCCAGTTCATCCTTAGTACAGACAGCAGAAGGTGCCCTCACAGAGGTTCACTCAATGCTTCAGCGTATGAACGAGCTTGCAACACAGGCAGCCAATGGTACAAACTCAAAGGATTCAGACCGTCAGGCTATTCAGGACGAGATTGACCAGCTCACAACTGAGATTGACCGTGTATCAGAGACAACAAAGTTCAATGAGACATATCTGTTAAAGGGTGAAGCAGGAACAAAGACAATCAACATGAAGGCTCATGATGCAGGTCTTAAGGGAACACTTACAGATAACGGAAATGGAACTGCTACATTTTCAATGGATGCACTCAATACTGGAGATAAAGTTAGTATTGGTGGAAAAACGTATACAATTGGTGGAACAGATGCAGATACCGCTAAAATGATTGATGATGCAAAAAATGCATTAGGAACAGGTACAGGTAAAGCATCAATTAAAATACGTGGTAATGAATTCCAGATTGATAAAGATGGAAAAGTATATGATAAGGATGGGGCTGCTCTTTATGTAGAAAGTGCAAAAGATGCTACAGCGCCGGCTACATTTGATCCAGCTACATCAACATTTACGACAACTGATAAATTTAACACAACAGCTACTGGAAATGCAGAAATAACAAATAATGCATTAACATTAGCTAATTTAAAATCTCTTGCTGCTGTGGCTGGAAAAACAACAACTGTAAATTCTAAATCAGTTACTGTTATGACAGATACTAAAAATGCGGCTGGTGGTGCGAGCTGATGGAGTTGATGATAATGATTCAACAATTATTACCAAAACTCATGCATATGAGTTGGCTTCTAAAGAGCTTTTAGCTGCAAACCAGATTGGAGATACAAAGGGTTCTGCAAAGGTAGAGAATGCTGGAGCACAAGCAGATGGTTCTTTCAAGATTACTACAGGTCAGGCAGAAGTTGCAAACAGCTTATCATTCAGCCTTCATGTAGGTGCTGATGCAGATATGACTAACAAGATTCAGGTTAACATTGATGCTATGGATTCTGCAAGTCTTGGAATTAAGGGACTTAATGTAAAGGATGCTTCCGGAAATGCTGCAACATACGCAGTAGACGCTATTTCAGATGCTATCTCAAAAGTATCTTCACAGCGTTCATCACTCGGTGCAGTTCAGAACCGTCTTGAGCATACAATCAACAACCTCGACAACGTAGTTGAGAATACTACAACAGCTGAGTCTCGTATCCGTGATACAGATATGGCTGAAGAGATGGTTAACTACAGCAAGAACAACATTCTTGCACAGGCTGGACAGTCTATGCTTGCACAGGCAAATCAGTCTAACCAGGGTGTACTTTCACTCTTACAGTAATCATCTACAATTTAATGTTGTACAAAGCGAAAAGAGCTCGAAAGAGCAATGTCATTAAGTTAAGAATTTTGACATAATTATAAAACACATCATATTTGCAATTATTTGATAAATATGATGTGTTTTTTTCTTTTTGTCTATTTTGCAGTACAACAAAAAAGACAGATTGTTTATCTGTCAAAAAAACCTTATAATTATCTATGATTAAGCCACTCTATATAGAAAGCTTACAGATGCCTGGGGTTTGACTTTGCGAGGGTCTTTTCGACCAGGTCTTACTGGTAATACATGCTTTTCTATTAGGTTAATCACATCAGGTGGACTAAGATTGCGTTTATTACGGAGATATTCTCTACAAATATAAATGGCGATTGTAAAGTTCACCTGTTTTGTTTTATCACTTTCGTGGAAGATAATCAAACACTTGATTTACAGGCATCCACTTATAGCCTGCATTTTTTGTGGTCTTTGTATTTATCCTCGAAAAAATCTGAGTGATATCTATATCAAACTCATCATTTGGAGGAAGATTTAACCCAGATGCAATTCCATTACTATTTTTATCTTTGACACGTATAGCGAATTTCCATCCTTTTTCAATTGCATGTGCAAAAATGTTATAGTTTTCATATCCTCTATCAGCAACAAGAATAACATTCCCTAGTTTCGATCTGTCAATCATTGTTGCACATGCTCTAAACTCGTTGCAATCTGATGCTAAGATCTTGATTGGTCATCTTAACTTAATGACATTGGATAAACGGTGGCTTTTATGATTTAGTCACCGCCTCCTACTCGATTTGTAAAAACACAAAAATGATCCTGCTAGATTGTGCTTAAAATCGTTATATGATAAAATGAATTATCTTAATCGTGCAATTCCACTACACTGGAGGGAACGAAAATGGTAAAAAATAATTTAACACCGGAGCAGAAAGAATTTGCACAGCAAATCGGAGAGACCTTGGATCAAGACAAAGGGATATGGTATAATAAAAGCTGTTGACGGAAAAAAAGAGCAAAAAACTACTCCAACAGCAAAAACCACAATAAAAAAACAAACAAACTGAGCCAGACAGACGGCATCAGATGGTAAATTCTATGAGATACTGGCAGATTCTAAGAACATTAAGGCAAAGGAAAAGTAGCTGATGGAGAAATAAATGCAAAATTTGAGTATATTTGACATAAATATTTCATCAAAATTAACAGGAATATTTGAACAACTTCAATCGACTTTACGAAAATTTGATTTTAGCGATATAAAAGAAAAAGAACTATATTCAAAAGTTCAATCAATAAATCCGAAACAAGATATTGTTTTGGAGGATATAGAATGGTTATATGAAGATTATGAAAAGCTATCAGATGTATTTGATGGATTAGATTCGGATTTTTCATTTTGGATTCTGAGCTGGCCAATTACTTAAAAAAAGATCATATATAGCCGAAATATTGCAAAACGAGAAAAAATAGTTATATTGATATCTCATATTGAAAAATTGATTGAGGAGTGCCTTGATGAATCATTTGGAAAGAGTGGAATAAAACAAGAGGTAAAGAATGCAATCAATTCAAAATTGGATAAGGTAACAGGTGCTAATATAGGACGATGCCATATATTGGCAATAACCAACATTGTTTTTGCAAGGACGGATGCTTTTAACGATGAAATAGATAAAAAATTCCTTTTAGAAATCATATATTGCACAATGGAATATATCAATATAGTGATAGCGAAATCTCGCAAATGTATTTTGTATTGCTGTCATTTATTAAGAATATTCTGATTGGTGGATGGGCAATTAAGTATGAAGCTTTTGATTAGAATTGGAGGTAGAATTATGGCAGAAGATAAGCTGTTTTCCGGCGAATCAAAGAATATAGAGTACAAGGTTACTGTACCAGAGAAAAGCGAAAAATACATGAAAACAGTGGTTGCTTTTGCCAATGGCAGAGGTGGAAGGATATATGCTGAAGGAACTGATTTTAGAGGGACAGAATCGCTATTTTGATAGTGAGATATGCCAGAATATGCCTGTTTCCGACAGCGAGATCGAGAAACTTTGCAAAAGTATGAAAGAAACTGCCTTGAAAAATACATGGCAGGATAGTGAGAAAGCAAAGATAAAAGATGTAACAAAGAATACATTGATTTCATGGGGCGTGTTGAAGGATGCAGAGGGTAAGGTATATCCGACAAATGCCTATGCACTTTTAACAGGCAAAATGCCGCAAATGCCGGCAATTCAATGTGGTGTGTTTAAAGGAACGAATCGTGCGCATTTTGTTGACCGTAGGGAATTTGAAGGCTCTATTCAGGAGCAGATGGAAGCAGCTTATCAGTATGTCCTTGAAAAAATCAATATGGGAATGACGATAATGGGGATGTACAGACAGGATGTATATGAGCTTCCGACAGACAGTATTCGTGAGTTAATTGCAAATGCAGTGGCACACCGCAGTTATCTTGAGCCGGGAAATATCCAGGTAGCATTGTTTGATGATAGACTGGAAGTAACTTCGCCTGGGATGCTCCTAAATAATGTCACCATTTCTAAAATGATGGTGGGGTATTCAAAACCGAGAAATCCTGCAATCGCCAGAGCCTTTGCGTATATGAAGATTATTGAGAAATGGGGAACCGGAATACCGAGATTATTTGAAGCATGTGAGGAGTATGGACTGCCGAAGCCAGAGCTTGTCGATTTTGATGGCGATTTCAGAGTAAATATGTACCGTAAGGTAAAAGGTGAGTTTGGTGTCAATGGTGTGACTACCCAAACTACCCAAACGCACCAATCTACTCAAAGCAAGAAATCAACATTATCAGATGATGATAAAAAGATACTGGAATTAGTCCATAATTATCCGTCCATGTCTCAAAGAGAGTAGTATGCAAATGAATTGGGATGGAATTTAGATCGTGTAAAGTATTATTTAAGAAAAATGAAAACACAAGAACTGATTAAGCGTGTGGGTAACAGCCACAGCGGTTATTGGGAAGTGCTGGCAGAGGTGAATCAATTGCAGAATTAAACTTAAAGCAGATTGTTTGAATGCATCGAAAGAATTGAGTAAGTATGAAGTAGAAACACTGGTAGACTGTGATTCTTTTTTGCTTGCGTATAATCAAAAAACGAATACGAAAGTTATCTTCTGATTGACTTTGCTAAAAAAGATAAGGAAGTCGAAAGGTATTTTGAGCGATATCTGAATGATCTGGATACATTTTTTATGCTGTTACAGACACATTTTGGAAAAAAAACTGACAGAGAGCAACTCTCTTATTATTTTTGATGAGGTACAGATGTTTCCACAGGCAAGAGCTGCGATAAAATATTTGGTTGCAGATGCTCCGAAAGCAATAAAAGCTAAGAATGATGGTAAGACAGAAGCAAGGACAAAATGATTTTTGAAAGCCCGGAGATGTTAAAATGGTAAATAATAATTCCGGTGTGCCAAAAGAAAATTATAAACAATTTATAAATTATTAGCACTCTCTATTGACGAGTGCTAATTTTAGGTATATAACATAGTCAAGAACAAAGGAAAGGAACAAAAAGCAAAGGCTTCGAGTTCTTGAAACATCCCAGTTCCAAAGAAACAGGTTGACACAGATTTTATAGATTAAGAAGGAGAGATGACTTATGTTGATGCCTAGTATTTTTGGAGAAAACTTATTTAACGATGATTGGATGGATTTTTCATTTCCTGATGTTGACAAGGTGCTTTATGGTAAACATGCAAAGAACGTTATGAAGACTGATGTCAAGGAAACTGACAATAGTTATGAAGTAGATATAGATCTTCCGGGATTCAAGAAAGACGAAATAGAAGCTAAGCTGGAGAATGGTTACTTAACTATCAGCGCAGCCAAAGGACTTGACAAGGAAGAGAAGGATGAAAGGATGGCAAGTACATCCGTAAGGAGCGCTATTCCGGTGCTATGAGCAGGTCTTTCTATGTAGGCGATGAGCTGAAACAGGAAGATATCAAGGCAAAGTATCAGGACGGTATTCTTAAACTTTCAGTTCCGAAGGAGGAACCAAAGAAAGTTGAGACCACAAAACATATTGCTATTGAAGGATAAACTTAATTTAAATCATCTTATGAGAAGCCGCACAGGTCTATGGCCTGGGCGGCTCTTTTTTGCTGTAAGCAAAATCCATATTTATTACAGAAATTATCTGATTAATGGTAATTTTGACCTATTGCGCCATTTACTAAAGTAATCTAAAATTATATAAAATAATTGCTTTTATTTAACGATTAAGCTAAAGCCCCGGACTGTTTGATACAGTTTGCGATAAGGCTTCGTCAGCGTGGAATGATGTTGAAAATAATGGAGATTATTATGTTATAAAGGACAAAAGTGAATGGAGAGGGAGGTTTATACAATATGGCAGAACCTATGGAACAGCCGAATTACGTGTTGCAGTTTAAAGAAGGCAGCTATGTGCCAAAGCATGAATCTAGAACACCATTATACAAGGTTGAGATACATGGAGTGACGGAGGCTACATTTTATAAATATAATAAGGATGGTACATTAAATTCTGTACCGCAGAAGAATATTACATGTGATGCACATTCTTCATTTTATACAATGTTTAATCCGGAAATTGATTTTGCAAAGGTATTTGAGACACATACACCACTAAAAATAGAATATCAGGATGCTTAAGAAATAATATAAGGATAGGTAGGAAAACTTTTCTAGAGGAGGTATTATGATGGTGGAAACAAAAGAAATTTCGGAATTGACGCGGTCGAATCGCATTGCGATGCTGTCACATATCAGTACGGTAACGGTTATGGTGTTTTTTATGATATGGGAAAGCGTAAGAGGACAACTGTCTCCGGTATATATGACAATCGCTACGGTCGTTGGTGTCATACCTTTGATTGGCGAGGTGATTTGTTGGAAAAGTAATACGGAACATGCGATGATCAAACATCTGGTTTCCTATGGATTTTCATTGTTTTACACAATATGTCTTTTTACCTCACCGACAAATCTGATTTATGTATTTGTAATTCCGATGATTTTTGTTGTCACCATTTACAGTGACACACGTTATCTTCTTCTGATTAATACAGGTACCATATTAGAGAGTATCATTGTTGTTGTGATCGGTGCGACAAAAGGCGGTTTTGGGTATCATGGAATCGAAGCAGCAGTTGTACAGATTGTTGTTATGATCATGGTTGGAGCGAATTCTGTTTTGACTACAAAAGTGATTCGCGAAAACACAAGAAAGAGATTTACAGAGGTGGCGCAGGCAAAAGCAGAGGCTGAAAATCTTCTGGAAAGAAATGAGGAACTTGATCAGCAGCTTTCCGGCAATATTGCAGATATCAATGTACGTTTCGAAAAGCTGACAGCGGCATCTAAGACAACGACTGAGGCAATGCAGGAAGTCTCTGCAGGTGCTACTGATACCGCAGAACATGTGCAGAATCAGTTGGAACAGACACATGCAATTCAGGATAAGGTGGATGAAGTTGCAACCGCTGTGGAAGAAATCGGAAACAGCATGACACTTACTCTGAAAGCGTTAGCGGAAGGCAAACAGGATATCGAGCACCTGGCATCGGAAGTTGAAGCTTCTGTTGATAATGGAACCGAGGTTACAGAAAAACTGGAAAATCTGAACCAGTATATGGATGAAATGAATTCCATTGTAGAACTGATTGGAGGAATTACGAACCAAACAAGTCTTCTTGCATTGAATGCGAGCATTGAAGCAGCCCGTGCCGGAGAGGCAGGAAGAGGATTTTCTGTCGTTGCAACAGAAATTTCCGGTATGGCAACGAGAACCAAAGAAGCAACCGTACATATTACAGAGTTGATCAGCAACGTGTCCAATGCAATCATGGAGGTGGTCGGTGTTGTCTCCAATATGATAAATGGAATTAACGAAGAGAAGACTGGTGCATCAAATGCAGAAGAAAGCTTTGAAAGTATTGAGGACAATACGCGGGCAATTCAGAAAAATGCAGATACTCTTTCAAGAAGCATTTCCGAGTTGCAGAATGCAAATAAGGAAATTATAGATTCCATTCAGACAATCTCAGCGATTTCCCAGCAGGTATCGGCGCACGCAGGCGAGACGATGCAGGCAGAGGAAGAAAATTTGAATGTAATGCAGGATGTAAGTGCAATTATGCAGAAGCTGGCAGCACTGGCTGCCCATTCATAAAGGAAAATAAACAAAAATCATTCATGCCCTTTATTAGCCTAATCGGATGCTCAACCGAACAAAAAAGAACCCCCAGCAGCTGGCACTACTGGGGGTTCATTTCATAATAGTATCATTATTATATTTTCTCAAAAGGGGATTAACGGACGGCTGATTCAGGCACAGTAGCGTGGCGAAGACGATGAAGTAATGAAAAATAGTGAAAAAATAGTGTAATTTTAGTGGAAAAACAATTCGCAAAACGATATAATATATGGATGAAATGGAGGTGGAACATGTGATTAAAGTTACTCTGACAAATGAAATTTTAAAAAAGAATATCGGAAATAGACGAAAAACGCTTTTCACTTAGTTCGATAGAAATGCCACCTGTTACAAAAAACAGGCTAAGAAAAAACTCCAAGAAAAAAAAAGCTCCTATGCTTCTAATAAGATTGAAGGAAATCCATTGACTGAAAAACAGGCAAATGAAGCTATTGATAGTGATCCGCACAAACATTTTTTAAAGCCGGAACAGGAAGTGCGAAATTACTTTTTGGCCTTAAATGTTTTAGAAGAAAAGCTGAAAAAGAAGGAACGTTTTTCAAAAGAAATGATTTTAGAAGTGCAGGCAATGGTTGAAAAAGGTGCTTCAAAAGAAAAAGATAGGCCTAAGAGGTCCTATGCCACCAGGGATGCTATTTGCAGTATATGATTCCGAGACAGGTGCAGCGGAATATATTCCGCCAGAGTACATTGATATTCCGGATTTACTGGAAGAGCTTGTTGAATATGTAAATACTACAGATGACCATCCGCTGATTATCGCTGCTATAGTTCATTATCAATTGGTTACCATTCATCCTTTTGAAGATGGAAATGGCAGAACCGCCAGATTAATGTCAGGATATATCCTTGATTATTATGGATATGGTTTTAATGGAATAGGTTCTTTGGAAGAATATTTTGCCTATGACCCGGATGCGTATTATGCATCACTGCAAATGGGATTACCGGCATTGTATTATTCCGGACGAGAAAATCCTCCTCATCCGGAAATTTGGATCAATTATTTTTTAAGAATGATGGTATTGTATTCTAAAAAAGTATACGAATTATCAAAAGAATCCGAGAACGATGAGTTAGATGGAAGCCTGTCCTACTTAAATGCGAAAGAAAAGGAATTCTTAGCCTTTCTGTTAAAAAAGCGATTATATGAGTTTACACCAATTGAAGTAAGCAAAATGCTTGGTGTAACCAACAAAACGATTATTAATAGATGTGCAAAGCTGGTAAATAATGGTTTGTTAATTCCAATCATTGTCAAGACACGGATCCGATCCTATCGGTTAAGTGATTTTTCTAAGACAAAAGAGAAAAAGATTTTGAAAAAAATATCATAATAGATGCATGAGATGTACAAAGACAAATGATAAAGAAAATAAGAAACCGGTAGTCCATCAGTATCTTTCCAGTTTTGTTTTAAAAAATTGAATTAATGGACCGTTGAAGCAGGCATTTATAATTGTACCAATCCCTACTACCGACCAGATACCTGCCCCAGATGCAGTGGCAGATTCATCTGAATCTGCACTACATCATTCGTTACATAACAAATAAAGTCTGCAATGTATCCGACAAATATCATATTGATAATGGTACCCGCACCAATGCAGGATCTTGCCTGAAAGAATACAACTACATTACCTCCTGAACTTTTGCCTTTCAGCATATATATTCTAGATTCAAAATCGGTACAAGGAGTCACATTCCAGGCACTTCACCGGCTGTCGCATCGGATGTGATCAATCCATAATTCATTAATTCATCTCCGTAATTTTCTGTATGGTTCCATACATTTTCATAAATCATATCAGGGTTCAATCCCTGTAATCTGACACGGCTATACGGCTGATTCACTCCATTTAAAATACGATAGTAGCCTACGATTGCAAGCGTGCGGTCTTCATTTGTCACCATCCATAATCCTTATCCGGAAGATCCAGGCTTAAGCTCATCATATTTAATACATGCAGATTTTTCACACCTGCATTTTCAATATAAGCACTTCTTGCAATTGCACTATATTCATCAAAAATCGTATATAAAAGCGCCAGTTTTGCACCAGTCAAAGCGTCTTTCAGGAAGATGCGCAATGTCTGCGCTTCCTCCTCGGACTCTGTGTAAGTTGCCGGCAATCCGGAGAGCTTCGGTTTTCCGGCAATAATCTCATAGCTGTCATATTGGAACTCACTGACCCTGCTGCCATTTTCCTGCAACAATTCAATTGCCGGGTGTCTGTAGTCTGTCGTACCGTAAACAGGATATTCCTGTCGGATATGTTCCAATGAAAAAGTACGATCCCATTCATATATCTCAAATGTTATGTATCAGATGCTTTTTTAACATTTTATCTATTCTTTTATCTAAGAAAAAAATACAATATTAACATGAATATCATGAATATAATATTTGAGGCTGTGAATATTCCCAAATACTTCCCTCTCAGATTCCTGTTTTCTTTTGCAATATATTTGAAACTTATCAGGCTTGCCATGGATGCAATCAGTGTGCCGAGACCTCCAATATTGGTTCCGACAATTAAAGCCCGGTAATTATCTGTAAAGCCGGATAAAAGAAGCGCAGCGGGAACATTGCTCATAATCTGACTGGCAAGAACAGCAGTAAGTGTTTCCCTTCCTGCCATGATTCTTTCCAGAAAACTGCTGAATTGCGGAATCCTTCCAAGGTTGCCGATAAAAATAAATAATGCGATAAAGGTGGCAAGCAGGGAGTAATCCACCCTGCTTATATTTTCCCTGTTTCTTAGCAGCATATATATAAGAACCAATACAAGAGGAATCTGGTATGGAATGATACGTGCAACAGTGAGCAGGCAGATTGTAAATAAGATCAGGTAAGCGGCCAGGTATTCCATGTTAAGTTCTTTTCTGTCAGAGAATCCCAAAAGAGTTTTATCTTTTTCGGAACCGCATACGTGAGGTGCTTTGGCAGCGGCTGCCTGTATCCATATCAGAAGAAGGATAAGTGCTGTGGCGGAATAGGGAAGCATCAGGGTTATTAATCCTGCCGCGGACATCCCTGCTCTGGCATATAGATAAAGGTTCTGCGGATTTCCGATTGGTGTGAGCATGCTTCCTAGATTAGCAGCGATTGTCTGCATGGCTACTATTTTAAGAAGCCAGTAATTGCCCAGTTCCTTTGGCATTTTATGCACAATGATCAGTGCAAGAGGAACAAAAGTAATCAATGCCACATCATTGGTGATCACCATTGACAGGAAGAAACATAAGAGTACCAACAGCCTGATCACACCCACAGTTCCCGATGTTCCCATCAGCAATTTTTGGGCAAGTATATCAAAAACACCAACAGCCTTCAAACCAGCTACAATTGCCATCAAACAGAAGAGGAGCCCGAGAGTCCTGAAATCGATATAAGTAAAATAAGCCTTATCCGGTCTGACCCAGAACATAGAAAGAAGCGCCAGGATCACTGCAATTGACAAAACGGTTTCTTTCCTGAAAAAAACATATATAATTTTTGTAGCATAATATTTCCTTTCCGGTCTGATACGACCCCATATAAGTATATCACAGAAACATCCAGAATAAGAAGAGTCAATATTTTGGTCGTCTCGCTTTTCTTTTTTTATGCAGCTGGAAGGAATTTCGATTCCTTCATAGCTATATTGGGGATGTTTGGTTCTGTCAATAATCATTTTCGGATAAGAATCTCGAATCTGAAGCAGAGCATGGGAGTACTTGTTGCTCTTTTATCAAATTTTGTGTATATTATAGTAATTGTAGTGGGATACGTAGCGTGCAGGTGTTTGAGGCACTTTAGCGGTCTGCGATGATGAACCCAGGGCTGTACTCTGTACGGTGCAGGAAACTGCGGTTGTAAGACAGTGTAGATTATAGATAGCAGAATAAATTATAGATAGAATTATAGATAGAAAGGAGTTTCAGGATTAAATATGGCAGAAATAAAGAACTCGGAATCAGATATGAGCACTCAGCAGAAAGCTGAGCTGGACAAAGAGAAAAGAAAAGAAGAGAAGAAAGAGGCAAAAAGAGCAAAAAGGCAGCACTACAGGGAACTGAATGAGCCACCAAAACTCACCGTGCTTGAGGAAGTGGGAAATGCAGTCACCCATGGAATAGGAGCAGGACTTGCCATAGCCGGCTTTGTCCTTCTTCTCCTGAAGTCAGACACAGGGCTCAAAGTGATGGCATCGTGTTTTTATGGAATATCACTGATATTGATGTTTCTTATGAGCTGCCTGTATCACTCATACAAATCCGGGCTAGCAGTCAAGCGTATCTGGAGAAGATTTGACTATTCCTCGATATATCTGCTGATAGGCGGAACATTTGCTCCGATGTACCTTGTGTACTGGGAAAATGTGCTTGGAATAGTGTTGTTCTGTGTGCAGTGGGCACTTATCATAGCGGGAATCACCATCATATGTGTGTTCGGACCGGGAAGGTTCAGACCGATACACTATACGCTGTACTTCGTCATCGGATGGAGTGCTATCATGTTCATTCCAGACTGGTTCAGAAATGACAAGCCGCTTTTGGGATGGATCGTGGGCGGTGGTATTGTCTATACGCTCGGCATGATTCCATTTGTGAAGGACACCAAGGGGATGCACTTTATCTGGCATATCTTTGTGATGCTGGGGGCTGCGCTGCATTGGTTTGGGATGTACCTTTATGTGTATTAATAAAGATAGATAAAAATGGGCCTATTTTCACAGTCCATTTTTCTGTTGCTAGAAGTTGATTACAGACATAAACAATGGTATCCTTTAGTCAGTTATAAACATGATGAGTAAATATTATAAATGAGAGGAGAAAATGCTATGGATAGAGTAGAGAAAATGCTTGGAAGAACGAAAGCAAGTAAATTATACAGATGTGTGGATTGGGATCCGGAGGATAAGGCGAAGGATCTGGTAGATAAGTTCAACAGTGCTTCGAGGTCTGAGACTATGACAAGAACCGGAGAATATCTTGGAAAATTATTTGCACACATGGGAAAGGAGTGTTATATAGAGCCACCTTTTTATTGTGACTATGGAACCAATATACACGTGGGAGATTATTTCTATGCAAATACAGGGCTGATAGTTCTGGATCAGTGTGATGTCATCATTGGAGATCATGCATTTCTGGGACCAAGGGTCAATATATACTGTGCATGTCATCCGATAGATGCGATGATCAGAAATACCGGTGTGGAGCTTGGCAAGCCGGTTACAATAGGCGATAATGTATGGATCGGTGGCAATACGGTCATCAATCCGGGTGTGACCATAGGTTCAAATGTTGTCATAGGCTCAGGGTCGGTTGTCACAAAGGATATTCCGGATAGTGTGATAGCGGCAGGAAATCCATGTAAAGTCATAAGACCGATAACAAATAAAGATAAGGAATATTGGCTTAAGCAGCTAGAGGAATTTGAGGCAGACACAGGTGAGTAGGTAAAGCTGGAGCAGGACTGATTCGACATTGCTGCTGTGAGTTGAGATTCCAAAGCGTTTTTCTATACCACACATCCTAATGAAGATCCAATAAAAGCTATAAAAAAAAAGATGAAACAGACTGATAACTTTAAGTTCGACGAGGCAAATGTTATGAATGAATTAGTATATAGAAATCTATCCGAAGATGAAAAACGACAAATATGTGCATGGAAATATGGCGGAGAATACGATTTGTATAATCTTCCTTCTTATGAAGAAATGCAAGTTCGACAGATAGGATTCATGAATCCCCAAAGGGAAAAAAAAATTATTATGGTTTTTGGGATGAAAGCATATTGGTAGGATTTGTCAATATATTGGAGGAAAAAGAAGAGGTATTTATTGGAATAGGCGTAAATCCTGATTTGTGTAATAAACATTATGGTCAACGAATGCTCTTGATTACTTATGAGATTTCAAAAAAGTTATATCCTAACAAGCCGTTGTATCTGGAAGTTCGTACATGGAATATCAGAGCGGTAAAGTGCTATCAAAAAGCAGGATTTAGGATTGATGGACAAGCTTATGAGTTGACAACAGGAATTGGTACCGGAACATTCTATCGAATGATAAGAGAATAGGAAACAGCACATGAAATATGATAAGATAGTGGAAGCAATTTTCATAGAACGTCCCAATCGTTTTATTGCGCGGGTAAAGATTGACGGAGCGGAAGAGGTAGAATTGGTTCATGTAAAGAATACGGGCCGTTGTCGTGAATTACTGCTGCCAGGGGCGGAAGTGATTTTAGAAGATTGCATAGAAAAGAATCCAAATCGAAAGACACGTTATGATTTGATTGCGGTTAAAAAGAATGGGATGTGGGTTAACATTGATTCCCAGGCGCCGAATAAAGTGGTAAAAGAATGGCTGATCAAACAGGGGTATGATTGTATTAAACCGGAGTATGCCTTTGGAAACAGCCGGATGGATTTCTATATGGAAAAAGGAAAGCAAAAATATCTAATGGAAGTCAAAGGCTGCACCCTTGAGATAGACGGAGTTGGATATTTTCCGGATGCCCCGACGGAAAGAGGAGTTAAGCATTTACGGGAACTTGCAGCTGCGTGCGGACAAGGATATAAATGCTTGATTGCATTTGTGATTCAAATGGAGGAAATCAGTGAAGTCAGGCCGAATACGGCAATGCATCCCGAATTTGGCATTGCTGGAGGAGGCAAAGGACGCAGGTGTTGAGGTGCTTTCCCTGAAATGTCATGTTGGGATGGATAGGTTGGAAATCATAGGAGAAAATGAGCCTTGAGGGCAAGGCTCTAAGGGAGAGAGAAATCTATGATACGAGAAATTGAGAATAGAAGAAGTATAAGAAAATATAAGCCAGATGAGATCGAAAGAAAGTTAATTGAAGAGATCATATACAGTGCTTCCCTTGCACCATCTGCTAAAAACAGGCAGCCTTGGAAATTTATTGTATATCAGGGGAAAGAAAAAAAGATAAACTGGTTGATGTCATGCGTCATGGTATAAATTCAGAAAAAACGACTCATGAACTTATGCCGGAATGGGCATTTGCCATACCGGATGCTGAGAATACAGTCAGAATCATGCAGGAGGTCCCATGCCTTATAGCAGTGCTTAATACCAATCAGCATACTCCATTTGCAAGCATTGAAAATGAAAAGCGAATTGTTGAAATATGTGATTCGCTGTCCATAGGTGCAGCGATTGAAAATATGATTCTGACAGCAACAGGGTATGGATTAGGTACTTTGTGGATTGCAAATACTTGTTTTGCCTATAATGAGCTGATGGATTTTATCGGAACAGACAGCCAGTTGACAGGAATTGTTGCGGTTGGCTTTGCCGACGAAGCTCCGGACAAAAGACCGAGGAAACCCTTCAGAAGAAATCGTTGAGTACAGATAGGTAAATTCTTTAGGTTACAATCGATGATGGTGTAAACGAAAAAGCAGTTTTGACATTGCAGGGAACTGCCCCTTCGTTTACACCATTTTCGATTTGACCTAATTGAACAAAGTAAGCGTCCGGGCAGCCGTGCCCTATGTACTTTCAATTCTTTGTTCCTACCCATGATTATATATGATTTTCGGTATAAAAACTACAACATTTTATAAAAAACAGGCAAATGGGCATGACGATAAAACCTCAGAAACTGAGGCTTTTGAAAGTATTAGATGTTGCTCTTAGCAGCGCAGTGGCATTCTCATCTGTGGCTTTCCGAGATGCCCACCACATGCCTTACACACACAAACTTTGATGCCATAAAGATGTTCCAGTATTTCCGGCATTTCCATGTTACGAAGCTTTGAAAGATACTTCTTACATCCAAGTAAATTTCTGCAAAGGGTGAGCTTCTGGCTTTTAGTACGGGAACATAGCAGTCCGTAGTGCCTGATGCGGACAAAACGCCGTGGTGGTACATGCATGAGAAACCGCCGGACAAACTCTACACCCGAAATAGTCAGTTCCTTCCACTGTCCCTCATTACGGTAATCCTTTACTAAGAATGTAACGGTATCATCATCCATACGGACGATGCGGTGATTGCTGACGGCAATGCGATGAGTATACTTACCAAGGTATTTAATTACTGTTTGAGCACCATTGAATGTCTTTTTACAATGAGGAATCCAGTCCATACCATAACAGGAATCTAAAAGCTCCTTGAACGTATAATGGTTGCGAAATTTTTCTGCAGTACCATGAAATACCAGCTTATCCTCTTCCCACAGCCTCTTTAGTTCCTCCAGATATTTTCCGCGGAACATTTTGGAGATGACCCGGATGGGAAGAAAGAAATTTTCACCATTGTCCTTCCACTGGTTGTTGGAAGCCAGTCCTCCCCCAGCAGGATGGTATGAATATGGGGATGATAGTTCATTTCAGAACCCCAGGTGTGTAAAATACAGATGTATCCCACCTTTGCGCCGAGATGTTTTGGGTCGGCAGTCAGTTCGCTGATTGTGGAAGAAGCTGCATGGTATAAGGCATCATAAAGAAGTCTCTGGTTGCTGTAAATGACAGGGTTTAAAATATCAGGAACAGTAAAAACCAGATGAAAATAAGGTGCATCAAGGACATCTTCTCTGCGGGCGTCTATCCACATTTCTTTCGGAACAGCCTGACACATTGGGCAGCAACGGTTACGGCAGGAATTGTAATGAATCTGTACAGAAGCCACAATCCTCACATACACATACATTTGCACCATAGGCACCGGTCTTGCAGTTCATGATGTTATGTGCAACCTTTGCCTGTACAGGGAAGGTGAATATTGATCAAGGTATGCCGGATAAAAACGATGAAAAATATCCTGTACTGTGGGCTTATCCATTGGCTGTACCATCCTTTCTGTCAAAAGGACTGCGGATGCCCATAATGGATTTGTTGCTGACATGAAGATAAACTTCTGTGGATTTCGGATCGCGGTGTCCAAGCAATGCCTGAATATTCCGCTGTTCCACTCCCTGCTCCATAAGGTGGGTGGCAAAACTGTGACGGAGGCAGTGAGGAGTAACACCGGATAACCCAGCAGCCGATGCAGAACGTCGGATAACCTGTTCCAGTGTACTTACGGTAAGATACTGCCCTGTAAACTGATTCGGAAACAGAATGCCCTTTGGTCTGCCTTTCCGGAACCAGTATTCCGTAAGAAGTGCAAGGTTTCTTTCAGACAGAATGTAACGGTCCATCCGGTTCTTGGTATCCCGGACATGAATCTGCATGTTTGTGCGGGAAATATCATCATAATGAAGATGAATCACTTCCGAGACACGCATTCCGGAAGAATACATTGTGGCGAACATGGCTTTATATTTCAGGTCATCCGTAGCATCAAGAAGCCGGTCAATTTCATCAGTAGAAAGTACGGTTGGGAGTTTGTGCTCTATTATCATGCGTGGAACAGTGATATCATCCCACAGAACGTGAAGTACATTCCGATAGAAAAAACGGATGGCTGAATTATAAAGGTTGAGGGTGGTCGCTTTCAGACCATTGTCCTTCTTGGCAAAAAGAAAGTCCCTGACATCCTGACAGGTAAGCTCTTCCGGGTGCTTTTCCATGTAATTAAGGAAATAAGAAACATAGTTTTTGTAGCAGTTAATGGAACGCTCTTTAAGGTTACGGATTTTTCCAGCTTCCTCAAGCTGTAGTAAATATTTTTCGTACATAATAATTCTCCATGTAAAGTCAGTAATTTCGGGTATCACTGCTTACATGGAGGTGCATTGGAATAATAAAACCGCTTGCTAAAAGAACGGTTAGGTGTTAATCTTTTCATAGGCAGTGGTAATGTCGATCCTGTTTGATTGTTGGTTGTGGTGACTTAACAATACTACTATTAGGACTTGGTTTCCACTGCTTTTTATTTAGGAAAAGAAAAAAACTGCGTCACAGCCTTGGCAGGCCATCGCGCAGCGATTTTGTTCAATTCCAGTTTGCAGAACTGACTCAAAAAAAGAGCTCGAATGAACTCTTTTTCCTTTTTTATAATAGTATCATTATGGTATAATAGAGACATTAGAATCGGAATTTGTCTAACTGACACATTAGACAGGACTGTATATGAGCGAATTGATTAAGGCTGATAATGAATATAAAGAGTGGATTGCCGGAATATCCACTGATTTTAGAAAAAGCCAAATCAGGGCTTCTATGAAGATAAATGATGAGATGCTGAGATTTTATTGGAAACTTGGTAAGGGCATTTCATCTATGAGCGAACAGTTCGGGTATGGAACGGGATTTTATAAAACGGTGAGTGACGATTTGAAATCCATTTTGCCAGATGTGAAATCATTTTCTCCAACTAATTTGAAATATATGAGATATTTTTATGAGATGTATCCTGACGCAGTGATTTGTCCTCAGGTTGAGGACGAATTGATTACAGATGCAAATCGTCCCCAAGTTGGGGATGATTTACAAATCATTTTTAGAATTCCATGGGGACACAACAAAATAATACTTGATAAATGCAAAGGAAATTCTGCAAAGGCATTGTTTTATATCAGAAAAACTATTGAAAACAATTGGTCAAGAGATGTTTTACTAAATTTCTTAGGAACGGATTTGTATGAACGCCAAGGCAAAGCAATAACTAACTTTTCTAATACACTTCCGATAGAACAGAGCGATTTAGCACAAGCAATTACGAAGGATCCATATAATTTTGATTTTGATTTTGACTTTGCGTGAAAGGTATGATGAAAAGGAATTAAAGGATGCGCTTATAGAGAAAGTTAATAATTTCCTTATGGAGTTAGGTACTGGCTTTGCTTATATGGGCAGGGAAGTGAGAATTGAGGTAGGAGATACTGAAAAATTTATAGACATGTTATTTTACAATACTCAAAGGCATTGTTATGTTGTTGTAGAAATAAAGACAGGAAAATTTGATTCTTCTTATGCAGGTCAATTGGGAACTTATGTTGTGGCTGTTAATCATCAGATGAAAACAGAAGCTGATAATCCTACTTTGGGACTTCTGATTTGTAAAGATATGGATAAAGTAGAAGCCCAATATGCATTAGAATCTACTAGCCAGCCACTTGGTATTTCTAGTTATGAGTTATCAAAACTTATACCAGAAGAGTTCAGAGGTAGTATGCCTACTATTGAAGAAATTGAGGCCGAATTAAATGAATAATCAATTCATACAAAGAGTAATATTCGATTGGAATAGAATTGATAACGATAGTTATTTAAAGGGAATCGAGGCTTTTAAGGGAATTGAAAAACTTGATTTCAATAAACCAATCACATTTTTTGTTGGAGAAAATGGCAGTGGTAAATCAACTTTGTTGGAAGCACTTGCCGTAGCACATGGTTTTAATCCTGAGGGAGGAACAAAGAATTATGTTTTTTCTACGCATGATACACATTCAGAGTTGTGTGATGCGATAAGAATTGCCAAAGGCTATCGGAAGGAAAAGTGGGGATATTTTCTTAGGGCAGAAAGCTTTTATAATGTTGCAACACAGGAAGAAGAATATGCAGATATTACACATCCTTCCGCTAAATATCATGAAAAAAATCACATGGAGAGAGTTTTCTCGCATTAGCGCAGAATAATATGAATCCAAATGGCTTGTATCTTTTTGACGAGCCGGAAGCTGCATTATCACCACAGAGACAGCTTACATTGTTAATGCAAATATACAGATGTGCAAAAGAGGGAGCACAGTTTATTATAGTTACGCATTCGCCGATTTTGTTAGGAATACCAGATGCAGATATCTATTGTTTTGATAATGGATGCATACATCTGTGCGAATATGAGGATACAGAGAGTTACCAGGTAACAGAAATGTTTATAAATAATAGGCAGATGCTGTTGGATAGATTACTAACAGATTAGATAATAAAGAAATCAACAACTTCAAGTTTAACGAGGAGGTGCTTTACATGAAAAAAAAGTTTATCAAGGAATTCGAATGTGGAGCCGGATTGTTAAAATGTCCCCGGTCGTATTTGATTCGATCACAAATTATATTAGAAAGCAGTTGGTAAAGGAGTAGGTTATGACATTAGAAACTGAGAGATTAATACTTCGTCCCTGGAAAGAGGATGATGCAGAGAGTTTATATAAATATGCAAAAAATCCAGAGGTTGGGCCTATAGCAGGATGGCCAGTACATACAAGTGTAGAGAATAGCAGAGAAATCATCAAAAGTGTTTTGGCAGCAGATGAAACATATGCAGTGTGTTTAAGAGAAGATAATGTTGCAATTGGAAGTATCGGATTGACTCCGCCAGCTCAGTCGCACACAAAAGCAGCTGATGATGAAATAGAAATTGGATATTGGATAGGTGTTCCATACTGGGGGCAGGGCTTGATTCCCGAAGCGGGTCGAGCTTTACAGAAGCATGCTTTTTTAGATTCGGGTTGTAGTGCTATATGGTGTGGATATTATGACGGAAATGAAAAATCAAAACGCTGTCAGGAAAAATGTGGATTCAAATATCATCATACGGAAGAAAATAAACCCTGTGCACTTATGGGAGATGTTAGAACGGAGCATTTTACTTATCTTACAAAAAGAACAGTGGTCTGATAGTCAGGATAAAGTAAATTTTATGGAGGTATAGAACTGTGAAAAAACACCATATTGAATATGTTGAAGTTGTGGGTGTAGATGGTGGATGTTGCTCTTATTTGTATCCCTCTGTATAACGAAATGTTCAGAGGCTGCTTTACAGTGGTGGAAAGAAAAATATCAAAAAATTGATGATTAATGGTGAGATTGTGATAGAATGGAAAAAAGAGAAAAAGCACACCTATTGTTTTGACCGTGGGTGAGCATGGATGCGGAAGCCATAGCTGTCATTAAGAAAAATATATAAATACGCCAGTGAAATAATACAGATTGGCGCAGTTCTCTTAGATGAAGGATTCAACAGAAAACGAGGTATTAAAGATGATAAAAATTATATCAGACAGTACATGTGATCTGTCACAGGAAGTTTTAGAAAGATACGATATAGATATTATTCCGCTTCATATTGTAAAATGAGATGAAGAACTGGAGGATGGACCGCAGATAGACATTCATGCATTGTATGAGTGGGCTGATAAAAATAAGACTACACCAAAGACTTCAGCTCCATCTATAGAAACAGCAATGAATGTAATGCGACCATATATTGATGAAGGCAGGGAGATCATATGCTTTTCCATATCAAGTGAGATGTCGACATCAATCAATGTGATCAGAATGGCGGCAGAAGAACTTGATGCGGAAGATAAAGTTACGGTGATAGATTCAAGAAATCTGTCCACAGGAATAGGCCTGCTTGTTGTTGAGGCGGCAGTTATGGCAGCGGATGGTAAATCCCGTGAGGAGATAAAAGCCGGAATTGATGAATTGATCCCGAAGGTAAGAGCAAGCTTTGTTGTAGATACACTTGTGTACCTTTACAGAGGTGGCAGATGCAATGCTGTTTCTGCGCTTATAGGAGGAGCATTGGCGCTTCATCCCATGATCGTTGTAAAGGATGGTAAAATGGATGCAAGCAGGAAATATAGAGGTAAGGGATTACATAGCCTCTCTTGGCATTTTTAAGGAAATTATAGAGACAAGAGCAGGTGGTGTGAGTTCATCACCTTGTGGGCCTGGCACACTCGGAGTGTTATTTATTGCAAAATAATGGAGTTCCATATAGTAAGTGCTTTGAAGCTGCTGGAAAATATAAACATTTTATAAATTATTAGCACTCACTATTGACGAGTGCTAATAATAGGTGTATAACATAGTCAAGAACAAAGGAAAGGAACAAAAAGCAAAGGCTTTGAGTTCTTGAAACATCCCGGTTCCAAAGAAACAGGTTGACACAGATTTTATATATTAAGAAGGAGAGATGACTTATGTTGATGCCTAGTATTTTTGGAGAAAACTTATTTAACGATGATTGGATGGATTTTTCATTTCCTGATGTTGACAAGGTGCTTTATGGTAAACACGCAAAGAACGTTATGAAGACTGATGTCAAGGAAACTGACAATAGTTACGAAGTAGATATAGATCTTCCGGGATTCAAGAAGGATGAGATTGAGGCTAAGCTGGAGAATGGTTACTTAACTATCAGCGCAGCTAAAGGACTTGACAAGGAAGAAAAGGAAGAAAAGGATGGCAAGTATATCCGCAAGGAGCGCTATTCCGGTGCTATGAGCAGGTCTTTCTATGTAGGTGATGAGCTGAAACAGGAAGATATCAAGGCAAAGTATCAGGACGGTATTCTTAAACTTTCAGTTCCGAAGAAGGAGCAAAAGAAAGTTGAGACCACAAAGCATATTGCTATTGAAGGATAAACTTAATTTAAATCATCTTATGAGAAGCCGCACAGGCCTATGGCCTGGGCGGCTTTTTAAAATTAAAATTATTACAATACGGTCACAGGAATGATTTGAATATATGGAAGCTTTGGGATGCAGCATCTATGCAAGTCGCAAGAACAACGGTTTAACGGATTTACGAGATTGCCAGGAAGAAAATAGCAGATAGCTGCCATTAAGAAGAATAGAAAAAATAAAATGGTTATTCAGATAAAAGATGATCGGTTCCTTCTACAGCTTTTATTAATTTCTTTAAGACTACCTTTTCCTTGAGAGAAAGCGGAAGTTCATCAATCGGTTTTTTATCAACTGATTTTTCTAATAATAATTCCTTAAACGCAAATTCAAATCATTGTCTTCATTAGGGCATGCGGAATTTAGAAATTCATTTTACAATGAAAATCGAAAAGCGCTCGAAAGAGCTCTTCTTGTGTATAGAAAAATGGGAATAATAGAACGGTAATAATATTTGTATTTTGCCCCTCAATCCGCTATACTATAGCTAAGTATAGCGGATTGATACGTTTTGTGGAGGTTCATATGGTGAGTACTTTAAAACTGCCGGTAGGAATTGATAGTTTTGAAAAAATCAGAAGGAACAACTTTTATTATATTGACAAGACAAAACTCATAGAGCAATTGGTTGAAACCGGTGGAGAGGTCACTCTTTTTACGAGGCCGCGCCGTTTCGGAAAAACTCTTAACATGAGTATGCTTAAAGCTTTTTTGAAACCGGTGCGGATGAGTCATTGTTTGATGGCTTATATATTGCGCAAAATAAGGCACTTTGCGAAGAACATATGGGTAAATATCCGGTTATATTCCTGTCATTAAAGAGTGTGGAGGATTGAAATACGAGGATGCCATATATCGTATTACTGAGCTTATAGGAATGGAGGCAGAAAGATTCGGCTTTTTGGAAGATAGTGAATATCTGTCAGAAAATGAAAAAAAAAGCGTTACAAGGCGATTATTGCATTGAAGGATGGAACGAATGCAATGGATGAAAAAGTGCTTGTATCGAGTCTGCAGATTTTATCTCAATTATTATATAAGCATTTCGGACAAAAGACTGTAATATTAATTGATGAATATGATGTTCCTCTGGATAAGGCATTCCAGAATGGTTACTATAAAGAGATGGTTTCACTCATCAGAGGGCTTTTTGGAATGGCACTAAAGACAAACGAGAGCCTGCAGTTTGCAGTTTTGACAGGATGTTTACGGATCACGAAGGAAAGCATCTTTACGGGGCTTAATAACTTTAAAGTGATGTCTATTCTGGATGCAAGATTTGATGAACAGTTTGGATTTACAGATAATGAGGTGAAGAAAATACTGGATGATTACGATTTGGCATCACATTTCGAAGAGACAAAGGAATGGTATGATGGGTATCATTTTGGTAAGGCTGATATTTATTGTCCATGGGATGTCATAAACTATGTTGATCAGTTAAAATATGACAAGACTGCAGAACCGCAGGATTTCTGGTCAAATTCAAGCGGAAATGCGATTGTCCGCAGATTTATCGACATGGCTGATGTTTCTACAAAAACGGAAATAGAGAGGCTGATAGCAGGGGAGAGTATTGAAAAGGATGTAGCTCCTGAGCTGACCTACGACGAGATATATAAGAGCATAGAAAATTTGTGGAGCGTGCTTTTTACAACAGGATATCTGACGCACAACGGCCGCACTGAAAGCGGAAAATATTGTCTTGTAATTCCTAACAGAGAGATTAGAAATCTTTTTGTCAAAAAAAAAAAAGAATGGTTTTCGGATGTTTCTAAAAGTGATGGAAAAACACTCGAAGAGCTTTGTAGTGCGTTTGTGAATGAAGATGCACAAAAGATTGAACAGATATATGGTGAGTATCTGTGGAACACAATAAGCATACGTGATACAGCAATTGCAAAAGAAAAGAAGGAAAATTTTTATCATGGTATTTTGCTGGGGCTCCTGGGTTACAAGTCAAACTGGCTTATCAAATCGAATGCTGAGTCGGGAATCGGCTATAGTGACATACTTGTGGAAGTACCGACAAACAGAACAGGAATTGTAATAGAACTCAAGTACGCTGAAGACGGTGATTTGGATGCAGCATGTGAAAAGGCATTAAAACAGATTGAAGAGAAAGATTATGTGGCAAAGCTAAAGCAGGATGGTATGGATAACTTTATCAAGTATGGGATTGCATGCTTTAAGAAAGTGTGCAAGGTTGTGTGTTAAATAACAACTGTTGTTCCATCACGATGACTTAATTCTTATTTTGCAATGCCCTTTCATAAACATGCTCGCATTACTATTGAGAATCAGCATAAAAAAAATAATACCGGCTTTATCAGATTGATTACTGCCTGTATGATTCGCTTCCAGAAGACACTTCTTATTTTCATGCTCAGTTGAGAAGGCAGGCAATAACTGAAATTGGAAAAGATTATGTTATTCTTGATAATGTAAAAGGAAGTGGCCGTTATGTAGGTACTTATCTGGGACTTTTTGCTTCGATGTACCTTTATGTGTATTAATAAGCATGTAGAGAGATATAGTTTCTCTCTTCTGCATAGTTCCGTAATGATTGCTGCTTGACAGTCTCCTTCAAGTTCGTTATAATGATAAACGCAAAATTTTAGTGGACTTTTCCGGATTCGGTCATCTTTTTTTGCCACACAGCTATCTTGTGATAGTTGTGTGGCTTTTTTGTTGCTTGTAACTCGGAAGTATTAGCAGAATGGAGGACTATAATGTTCGGACAATTTGTGGAGAAGAGGGAAAGCATGCAGACAAATAACAAAATGGCGGTTGCGCCGCGCTGGCAACCGGCATCGGGCAGGCTCTGACGCTGGCGATTTATCTGGTCGTCTATTTTGTGCGGCCAATTCGCGTGCATATCCGCAGGCAGCACATTCTGCCTGGAAAAAAGATGGTCATCAAGCTGTATTCTATCGGCATTCCCGCAACCCTGAATCTTGCACTTCCGTCTCTTTTGATTTCGGCGCTCAATGCGATTTTAGCTGCCTATTCCGAAGTGTATATTCTGGTTTTGGGGATCTATTACAAATTGCAGACCTTCATCTATCTTCCGGCGAATGGCATTGTGCAGGGGATGCGCCCCCTGATCGGCTATAACTACGGTGCGGGGGAGAACAAAAGAGTCAGCCAGATTTATCAGATCGTCTTGTGCATGAGCGGTATCATTATGGTGCTTGGAACCGCGATATGTCTGCTGATCCCCGGCCAGCTGATAGGGCTGTTTACCCACACGGAAGCGACGATCCAGGCCGGGGAAACCGCCCTGCGCATCATCGGGGCCGGATTTATCGTCTCGGCGGTTTCCGTTACATCTTCCGGCGCGCTGGAGGGACTTGGAAAAGGCATTCCTTCGTTACTGATTTCTCTTTGCCGGTATGTAGTGGTAATCATCCCGGCTGCGTTTTTACTCAGCAGGTTTCTCGGAGCGGTTGGCGTCTGGAATGCGTTTTGGATCACGGAAGTGATTACAGCAATCATTTCTATTTGTGTTTACTACAAGGCAATATCACAAAGCCAGCGGAGCCAGTCAACAGTAAAATGAACGTTGCTTTCCCCCTTGGTGAAAATATCTTTTTTTGATACTGTAATAAAAAGAATATGTAACTATTGAATATGGGCATGAAAATAATATATTTATTCCGCAATTGAAATAATAAAATAAGATAGTATAATGGAACAGAAAGGAAGGACAAAATGATTTTGAAAGCCTGGAGGTGTTAAAATGGTAAAAATTATATCTGACAGTACATGTGATCTGTCACAGGAAGTTTTAGAAAGATACGATATAGATATTATTCCGCTTCATATTGTAAAAGGAGATGAAGAACTGGAGGACGGACCGCAGATAGACATTCACGCATTGTATGAGTGGGCTGATAAAAATAAGACTACACCAAAGACTTCAGCTCCATCTATAGAAACAGCAATGAATGTAATGCGACCATATATTGATGAAGGCAGGGAGATCATATGCTTTTCCATATCAAGTGAGATGTCGACATCAATCAACGTGATCAGAATGGCGGCAGAAGAACTTGATGCAGTAGATAAAGTTACGGTGATAGATTCAAGAAATCTGTCCACAGGAATAGGCCTGCTTGTTGTTGAGGCGGCAGTTATGGCAGCGGATGGTAAATCCCGTGAGGAGATAAAAGCCGGAATTGATGAATTGATCCCGAAGGTAAGAGCAAGCTTTGTTGTAGATACACTTGTGTACCTTTACAGAGGTGGCAGATGCAATGCTGTTTCTGCGCTTATAGGAGGAGCATTGGCGCTTCATCCCATGATCGTTGTAAAGGATGGTAAAATGGATGCAAGCAGGAAATATAGAGGTAAGATCGGTAAAGTCATAAAGAATTATGCAAAAGATCTGGAAGAGGACCTGAAAAACGCAATACCGGATCGGGTATTTATTACACATTCGGAATGTGATGCTAAGACAGTTGAAGAGGTGAGAGATTACATAGCCTCTCTTGGCATTTTTAAGGAAATTATAGAGACAAGAGCAGGTGGTGTGATTTCATCACATTGTGGGCCTGGCACACTCGGAGTGTTATTTATTGCAAAATAATGGAGTTCCATATGGTAAGTACTTTGAAGCCGCTCGGAAAATATAAACATTTTATAAATTATTAGCACTCACTATTGACGAGTGCTAATAATAGGTGTATAACATAGTCAAGAACAAAGGAAAGGAACAAAAAGCAAAGGCTTTGAGTTCTTGAAACATCCCGGTTCCAAAGAAACAGGTTGACACAGATTTTATAGATTAAGAAGGAGAGATGACTTATGTTGATGCCTAGTATTTTGGAGAAAACTTATTTAACGATGATTGGATGGATTTTTCATTTCCTGATGTTGACAAGGTGCTTTATGGTAAACACGCAAAGAACGTTATGAAGACTGATGTCAAGGAAACAGACAATAGCTACGAAGTAGATATAGATCTTCCGGGATTTAAGAAGGATGAGATTGAGGCTAAGCTGGAGAATGGTTACTTAACTATCAGCGCAGCCAAAGGACTTGACAAGGAAGAGAAGGATGAAAAGGATGGCAAGTACATCCGCAAGGAGCGCTATTCCGGTGCTATGAGCAGGTCTTTCTATGTAGGCGATGAGCTGAAACAGGAAGATATCAAGGCAAAGTATGAGGACGGTATTCTTAAACTTTCAGTTCCGAAGAAGGAGCAAAAGAAAGTTGAGACCACAAAGCATATTGCTATTGAAGGATAAACTTAATTTAAATCATGTTATGAGAAGTCGCACAGGCCTATGGCCTGGGCGGCTTTTTAAATTAAAATACAAAGGAGCAGTATGATGTTTGCATTAGAGGGAAAGCATAAGAAATGGAAAAATGTCGATAAAGAATGCTATATTGTAATTTGCCTTTCAATCGGATATACTATAGCTTAATTATAGCGGAATGAGGGAAAAATAATGTCAAAAGATGAATATCTAATTACAGATGCCCCGTTAAAGGCACTGACAGTTTTTGCAATGCCTATGATTTTGGGTAGTTTTTTTCAACAAATATACAATATGGCTGATTCAATCATCGTTGGCCAGTTTGTAGGCTCCTCTGCACTTGCGGCAGTTGGAGCCTGTGCTGCGCTTACGAATGTGTTCATTTGTGTGGCACTGGGAGCCGGTGTCGGAGCCGGTGTGCTTGTGAGCCGCTATTTTGGAGCCAGGGATTATAGTAAAATGAAAACAATAGTATCAACATCACTGATTAGTTTTCTGGTTTTAAGCGTACTTCTGGGTGTCTTTGGCTTTTGTTTTTCCCATTCGATGATGAGTTTATTGCAGACACCTGCTGATATACTGGAGGAAGCAGTACTGTACCTTCGTGTTTATTTTGTGGGATTTCCGTTTCTGTTTATGTATAACATACTTTCAACGATGTTTACATCGATTGGCGAGTCAAGGATTCCGTTGGGTCTTTTGATATTTTCTTCTGTCTTGAATATTGTTATGGATCTTTGGATGGTGGCAGGCCTCGGCCTGGGCGTTTTCGGTGCAGCTCTTGCAACTCTTATTGCGCAGGGAATTTCGGCAGTGTTTTCACTTTTGATTTTCTTTAGCCGGATGCGTCGATATAAAAGTCGCTTTGACTGGTTTGATGGGAAGGAATTGCATTCCATGCTTCGGATCGCTGTACCATCTGTTCTTCAGCAGTCCACAGTGTCAATTGGCATGATGATCGTACAGGCAGTTGTGAATCCATTCGGTACACAGGCACTTGCAGGATATTCAGCAACGATGAGAGTAGAGAATGTTTTTTCACTGATATTTATATCTATTGGAAATGCAGTTTCACCGTATGTTTCTCAAAATCTTGGTGCAAAGAAAAACAAACGTATCAAAAAAGGCTATCACGCAGCGCTGGTGTTAGACCTGTGTTTTGCAGTTCTTGCTTTTATAGTTATTGAGACATTGCATACGCAAATTTCTTCGTTATTCTTAGGAAAAGACGGAACTGCTTTAGCTTATCAGGTATCAGGGGATTATATGAGATGGCTTGGCTTCTTTTTCATTTTTATGGGTATAAAGATGGCCACCGATGGTGTGCTTCGTGGACTTGGCATCATGCGTCCGTTTCTCGCTGCCAATATGGTAAACCTGGCAATCCGCCTGTCGGTTGCCTTAATCTGTGCGCCCCGTTTTGGTATTGCATTTGTCTGGCTTGCCGTGCCGGCCGGCTGGCTTGCCAATTTCCTGGTTTCCTATGTGGCTCTCAGAAAATCCTGGCCGGCAGAATAGAAGGTACTATAATTCAAGCTTCAGATAAATCTCATCCCTCTCATCCTGTACTGTTTTGCCGGCGGCAGTCTTTACAATACGATATGCTTGCGTCCTGCTTATAGGCTGGTATCTGCAGGTGTTCTTGGTAAAAATAAAAAAAATGCAATATTTTGTTTATAAAAGGGTAAGAAAGTAAACACAGCATTTTCACAATTGTCCTGTATACTGACATCATAAACAAAAGAAATACTCATATTAATCTTTTTTTCATATTTTTAGCCGGCACACTCCACATGTACCGGCTTCCTCTTTATAGTTGGAAGACTAAAAAGTGCCTATATAAGTAATGAAAAATCAGTTGATTTCGTAAAGTCCCTCGCCTATAATGATATTAAGGCAGAGAGCCTTTGCGGAATCTTAGAAGTGTTATGCACAGTACAAAAGGAGGGATGCCGACTTGAATACAGAAATAGCAAATGCTGTGAATGCAGCAGGAGATAAGGCACAATATGATACTCGTGTTAAAAGGTTACTGGCACAGAAGAGTATATTAGCACATATTTTGGTGAAAACAGTCGATGAATTTAAAGGAATGAAGCCGGAAGATGTTGTGAAATACATCGAAGGCGAACCGAGTATTAGCGTTGTTCCGGTTGAGCCGGGATTAGCAAATATGGAAAAACCAGATGCTGCAGGACAGCGTATTGTAGGTCTTAATACAGAAAATGCTGAAATTAATGAAGGATTAGTCAGATTTGATATTATTTTTTATGTCCGTATGAAGAATGGACTTTCGCAGATTATTGTGAATATTGAGGCTCAGAAGGATGAGCCGACGGAATATAAAATTTTAAATCGGGCAATCTTTTATGTGAGCAGGCTGATTTCGTCACAAAAGGAAAGAGATTTTGTAAATACTAACTATGATGACATTAAGCAGGTATTCAGCATATGGATATGTATGAACATGGATGATAACAGCCTAAGCCATATCCATTTGACAAAAGATGAGCTGCTGAAACCATGTAACTGGAAAGGTAATCTCGACCTGTTAAACATTGTGCAATAGGAATCACAAATGAGATTCCGGAACATGATGAAAAATATGAAATGCACCGGTTGATTGGAGCTTTGCTTTCAAGTGAATTGAAAGAACAGGAAAAATTGGATATTATAGAACATGAATATAATATTCCAATCAGTCAGGAATTTAGAGAGGATGTGAGAATTATGTGTAATCTGAGTACAGGAATTGAAGAAAGAGCTACTGAAAAAACAAGCGAAAAGTTTATTCTGAATATGTATAAAAAGGGTTATACATTGGATCAGATCGCAGATGTAGCTGAAACAGGTGTTGATGAAGTTGAGGCAATTATTAAGAAGAAAGAGCCTGCAATGGCGTAACTATCATTATCAAAAATAAAACGTAATTTCTTGCATATCTCCATAGTATATGTTACGATTTTACTGTTGTTAAGACGAATCTAAAGGATGATGCTTGCACGCATCATCCTTTTTAAATACAGGAGAAGTAAATGGATATCAAAAGACAGGAAAGAGCGCCGATTTATGAGGCTCTTGAGGAGTTTAAGAAGAAGAGAGTTGTGCCGTTTGACGTGCCGGGACACAAGAGAGGCAGGGGAAATCCTGAGCTGGTGCATCTGCTCGGAGAAAAGTGTGTAGGGCTTGATGTCAATTCAATGAAGCCGCTTGACAATTTGTGCCATCCGGTTTCGGTAATCAGAGAGGCGGAGGAGCTTGCGGCGGATGCCTTTGGAGCGGCAAATGCTTTTCTTATGGTAGGAGGCACCACCTCTGCGGTGCAGGCCATGATTTTGTCCACCTGCAAGGCAGGAGACAAGATTATACTTCCGAGAAATGTTCATAAAAGTGCTCTTAATGCACTCGTGCTTTGCGGAGCGATACCGGTTTATGTCAATCCGCAGATGAATGGTAAGCTTGGTATTTCGCTTGGAATGGAGGTTGACCAGGTGGCGAGGGCTATCGAGGAAAATCCGGATGCAAAGGCTGTGCTTGTAAACAATCCGACGTATTACGGAATTTGTTCTGACCTTAAGTCGATAGTTGCGCTGGCTCATTCAGAAGGGAATCAAGGTGCTCACGGATGAGGCACATGGTACACATCTTTATTTTGGAAAGGGGCTTCCGATATCAGGAATGGCAGCCGGGGCAGATATGTCTGCGGTATCGATGCACAAATCGGGAGGAAGCCTGACACAGAGCTCTATTCTACTCACCGGAAGGGATGTAAATGCTGATTATGTGAGGCAGATTATCAACCTCACACAGACCACGAGCGCATCTTATCTGCTATTGTCAAGCCTTGATATATCAAGAAGAAATCTGGCACTCAGAGGCGAGGAATCCTTTGCCAAGGTGGCACAGATGTCGGAGTACGCAAGGCAGGAGATTAATTCCATAGGAGGCTATTATGCGTATGGGCGTGACCTTGTAAACGGCACGAGCATATATGATTATGATGTGACAAAGCTGTCCATCTATACACTCGATATAGGGCTTGCCGGAATAGAGGTATATGATCTGCTGCGTGATGAGTATGATATCCAGATAGAGTTTGGAGATATCTGTAATATACTTGCGTATATATCAATTGGTGACAGAATACAGGATATAGAGAGGCTTGTAGGTGCGCTGGAGGATATCAAGCGCCTTTACAGCAAGGACAAGACCGGACTTTTGTCGGGAGAGTACATAAATCCAAAGGTGGCGGTATCGCCGCAGGAGGCGTTTTATTCGCAGAAGAAATCAGTGCGCATTATGGACGCGGTAGGCGCTGTAAGTGGTGAGTTTGTCATGTGTTATCCACCGGGAATCCCGATTCTTGCACCGGGAGAGCTTATCACAAAAGAGATTGCGCAATACATTGTCTACGCAAAGGAAAAGGGCTGTTCAATGCAGGGAACAGAGGATCCTGCGGTAGAATATCTTAAGGTATTGAAGCAGTAAACAGGAGGAAAAGCTATGCAAATGTGGTTTTCACAATATCATACTGCCAATGTCAAGCTGGATGTAAGGATACAGGAGCAGCTTTTTTCAGGGCAGAGTGATTATCAGAAAATAGATGTGTTTAAAGCATATGAGTTTGGCAAAATGGTCGCGCTGGATGGCGAGATTGTTTTTTCGGACACAGATGAGTTTATATATGATGAGATGGTCACACATGTGCCGATGGCGGTCCACCCGAACGCAAAAAGGATACTTATAATAGGTGGCGGCGACGGCGGCGTGGCAAAGGAGCTCATCAAATATCCGTCTGTCGAGCATATTGATGTGGTTGAGACAGACAAGATGTTTGTCGATGTATGCAGGCGGTTTTTCCCCGAGGTAGCATGTGGACTTGAGGATGAAAGAATTTCCATGTTTTATGATGATGGTCTGCGATTCTTACGCAGAAAGCATGATGAATATGATCTGATAATCAACGATTCCACAGACCCGCTCGGACATACGGAGGGACTTTTCACAAAAGAGTTTTATGGAAGCTGTTATAAGGCACTAAAGGATGATGGAATCATGGTTTACCAGCACGGCAGTCCTTTTTATGATGAGGATGAGCTTGAGTGCCGGAAAATGCACAGAAAGGTGTATAAATCATTTCCTATAAGCAGGGTATATCAGGCACATATTCCAACCTGTCCGTCAGGCTACTGGCTGTTTGGGTTTGCATCGAAGAAATATCATCCGCTTTATGATCTGGATGCAAAAAGATGGGATGCACTGGGGCTTAAAACCTGGTATTATACAACACATTTACACAGGGGAGCCTTCATGCTTCCGAAATATGTGGAGGATTTACTCGAGGAAGAGGAAACAAAGTAAAACAAATTAGAAAAACTATATCATAACCAAAGCGAATCAGGAGGGACAAAAATGAGCAGATTACTTATTATCGGATGTGGTGGAGTTGCGCAGGTGGCAATCAGAAAATGCTGCCAGAACAGCGAGGTATTTACCGAGATTATGATTGCAAGCAGAACCAAGTCAAAATGTGATGACTTAAAGGCAAAGCTCGAGGGAAAGACAAGCACAAAAATTGAGACTGCAAAGGTTGATGCCGACAATGTGGAAGAATTAAAAGAGCTGATTAATGCATACAAGCCGGATGCGGTTTTAAATGTTGCGCTTCCGTATCAGGATCTTACAATCATGGATGCATGTCTTGCGTGTGGAGTTGACTACATCGATACTGCCAACTATGAGTGTGAGGATACTGAGGATCCAAAGTGGAGAGCAATCTACGAAAAGCGCTGCAAGGAGCTTGGATTTACGGCATATTTTGATTATTCATGGCAGTGGGCATATCAGGAGAAATTTAAGGAGGCAGGGCTTACAGCTATTCTTGGAAGCGGATTTGACCCGGGTGTGACCTCTGTTTATTCTGCATATGCGCTTAAGCATTATTTTGATGAAATACATACAATAGACATTCTCGACTGCAATGGCGGTGACCATGGATACCCGTTTGCGACAAACTTTAACCCTGAGATAAATCTGCGTGAGGTTTCTGCGAACGGCTCATACTGGACAGACGGCCACTGGGTAGAGACAAAGCCTATGGAGTGGAGAGCGCAGTACAATTTTGACCAGGTCGGAGAAAAGGATATGTATCTGCTTCACCACGAGGAGATTGAGTCGCTGGCCAAAAATATTCCGGGAATAAAGAGAATCAGATTCTTCATGACCTTTGGACAGAGCTATCTCACACACATGAAGTGTCTTGAGGATGTAGGCATGCTAAGGACAGACCCGATCATGGTGGACGGAAAGGAAATAGTGCCAATACAGGTGCTTAAGGAGTTACTTCCTGACCCTGCATCCCTGGGACCTCGTACAGTCGGAAAGACAAATATCGGATGTTTTTTACAGGTGTCAAGGACGGAAAGGAAAAGTCAATCTACATCTACAATGTATGTGACCATCAGGAGTGCTACAAGGAGGTTGAATCGCAGGCGATTTCTTATACCACAGGTGTGCCGGCAATGATTGGAGCCATGATGGTGGTAAAGGGACTCTGGAAGAAGCCGGGAGTGTTCAATCTCGAGGAGATGGATCCGGATCCATACATGGAGGCTCTTAATAAGTTCGGACTGCCTTGGCAGGTAGTGGAGAATCCGGTTCCTGTGGATTGCTACAAGACTGAGGATGAGTCAGTACATATGGATTAGTCCGGAGGCCGGTATGAAGATAAATGAATTAAGAACTCCCTGTTATGTGATAGACGAGGGAAAATTAACTGAAAATCTTTTGATATTAAACGGTGTCATGCAAAGGACAGGTGCAAGGATTCTTCTGGCACAGAACGCATTCAGCGCATTTTATGAATATCCTCTTATCGGCAGATATCTAAGCGGGACAACTACAAGCGGGCTTTTTGAAGCCCGCCTTGCACATGAAGAAATGGGAAAGGAAAACCATGTATTCTGTCCCGCTTTTTTGCCGCAGGAGATGGATGAGCTTGTAGAAATATGTGACCGTATTGTATTTAATTCCGTATCGCAGTATCTGCTTCACAGGGATAAAATAGAAAAGGCTGATAAAAAAAAAATAAGTGTCGGGCTCAGAATAAACCCTGAGTGCTCCACACAGGAGGGGCATGAGATATATGACCCATGTGCGCCGGGCTCAAGGCTTGGGATAACGAGAGAGGCACTCGATAAGGCTATTAAAAACGGGCTTGATTTATCACGTATAGAGGGTTTTCATTTTCACACGCTTTGTGAACAGGATTCGGATGCGCTCGAAACGACCCTTGCAGCGGTAGAGGAGAAATTCGGAGATTTACTGTATGGACTAAAGTGGCTCAATATGGGAGGCGGACACCACATCACAAGGGCAGATTATGACATTGAGAGGCTTGAAAAATGCATTATGCATATGCGTGACAAATACGACCTGGAAATCTATCTGGAGCCGGGAGAGGCGGTTGCGCTTGATGCAGGATATCTGGAGACAACGGTGCTTGATATAGTTGAAAACAATGGCATAAAGATACTTATTCTGGATACCTCCGCTGCCTGCCATATGCCGGACGTGCTGGAGATGCCCTACCGGCCGCCGCTTATGGACAGTGGCGAGCCGGGTGAGAAGAAGTATACCTACAGATTGTCCTCATGTACCTGTCTGGCAGGTGATGTGATAGGGGATTATTCATTTGACAGAGAGATAAAAACCGGCGACAGGCTGTGCTTTTGCGATATGGCAATCTACTCGATGGTCAAAAATAATACCTTTAACGGCATGCCGCTTCCGGACATTGCAGTAATGGATGAAAATAACGATTGTAAGGTTATCAGGAGATTCGAATATGAAGATTTTAAATGCAGGCTGTCCTAGAGCAGACGGCTTTTATATGCCGGCAGAGTATGCTCCCCACAAGGGTACCATCATCATCTGGCCAAAGCGCCCGGGCTCATGGATTTACGGTGCCAGGCGGGCAAGAGAGGCTTTTGCGGAGGTGATATGTGCAATAGCAGAGTCTGAGCAGGTATATGTGCTCGCTGAGGCAGATGTGATAGACAATGCAAGGTCTGTTGTGGAGGCTGTCAGAAAGCAGAAAAATTATCAGGAAAATTTCCCGGTGAAATATATACAAATGGAGTCAGATGATGCCTGGGCCAGAGATGTGGGGCCGACCTTCGTGAAAAATGAGGATGGTGCTGTCAGAGGAATCGACTGGTGTTTTAATGCCTGGGGCGGCAAGGTGGACGGACTGTACGCAGACTGGGCAAAGGATGACAGAGTAGCGGCTTTATTTTTGCAACAAAGCCGGATACGACATGTATGATGCGCATCCGTTTGTCTTAGAGGGTGGAGCCATCCACACAGACGGAGAGAAAACTGTGATAGTGACGGAAAGCTGTCTGCTAAGCAAGGGCAGAAATCCGGAATTATCGAAGTCTGAAATAGAACAGAAATTAAAGGATTATCTCGGTGCCGAAAAAATTATCTGGATTCCTTATGGAATATACAATGATGAAACCAACGAGCATGTCGACAACGTATGTGCGTTTACAAGCCCGGGGCATGTGGTGCTTGCGTGGACTGATGACATGGATGACCCACAGTATCAGATGTCCTCAGCGGACCTTGAAATATTGGAAAATGAAACTGATGCGAGGGGTAGAAAAATTGAGGTTCACAAGGTTTACATTCCAAAGAAGCCGGTGTGTATCACAGAATATGAGCTTTCCGGCTTCACCTTTGAGGAGGGTGAGGATGAGCGAGAGGCAGGAGAACGCTTAGCGGCAAGCTATGTGAATTTTTACATCACAAACGGCGGTGTGCTCATTCCACAGTTTGGTGATGTGATGGATGAGCCTGCGCTTAAGGCAATCGGAAGCCTTTTTGAGGGAAGAAAAGTGTATCCGATATATGCGCGCGACATAATTGTCGGCGGGGGTAATATACACTGTATCACACAGCAGATACCACAGTAATTTAATTCAGGATGAGAAAGGTGAATAGTATGAGAGAGGTTACAATTGCTGCAATCCAGATGAGCTGCAGCCGTGACGTAAAAGAAAATATTGAAAAAGCAGCAAAGCTTATAAGGGCTGCAGCAGGGGCCGGAGCGCAGATAATACTTCCTTCGGAGCTTTTTGAGAGACAGTATTTCTGTCAGGAGAGGCGGTACGATTATTATGACTATGCAAAGCCGCTTTCTGAAAATGATGCGGTGCAGAGCATGAAGGCACTTGCAAAGGAGCTTGGCGTAGTGATTCCTGTGAGCTTTTATGAGGCTGGAGAGGGCAGACAGCTTTTCAACTCAGTGGCGGTGATAGATGCCGACGGAGAGGTGCTTGGAATATACCGCAAGACACATATTCCGGACGATCACTATTATCAGGAAAAGTTTTACTTCACACCGGGAAATACAGGCTTTAAAGCTTTTAAGACAAGATATGCAACAATTGGAGTCGGTATATGCTGGGATCAGTGGTTCCCGGAAACGGCAAGAGGCATGGCTTTAAAGGGCGCGGAGATACTTTTTTACCCTACAGCCATAGGCAGCGAGCCGATACTGGAATGTGACAGCATGCCACACTGGAGACGGTGTATGACTGGGCATGCAGCCTGCAATCTGATGCCGGTAGTGGCGGCAAACAGGATAGGCACAGAGGAGGTTGTACCGTGTGCAGAAAACGGAAACCAGAGCTCTGCACTGACATTTTATGGTTCTTCGTTTATCACAGATGCGACCGGAGAGGTTGTTGAGCAGATGGACAGAGTATCGGAGGGCTTCATACTTCACAGTTTTGATTTGGATGAGCTGGAGAGTGAGAGAAAGAGCTGGGGGCTGTTCAGGGACAGGCGGCCGGAGATGTATGGGGAGAATTAGCTTAGATTACCCTAATGATTGCAAATTAATTTTAAAAGTTAATTTAAAACACAGGATATAGCAAAGGCACTATATCCTGTGTTTTTTGAGTTCCCTATTAGTGTATTAGAACATCGTAAAAAATACATATTATTGTTTCAACAGCACTTTGATGTCTTCTTCTGGTGTAGTAATAGGTGCAATACCATATTTTCCACCAGATAGTTCAGAATATTAGGTGATAAGAATGCTGGAAGAGAAGGACCAAGACGAATGTTTTTGATACCCAGGTGCAAAAGTGTCAGTAGGATACAGACTGCTTTCTGTTCATACCAGGAGAGAACGAAGGAAAGCGGAAGCTCATTTACAGAACATTCAAATGCATCCGCAAGTGCCACAGCAACCTGGATCGCACCATAAGCATCATTACACTGACCCATATCCATCAGTCGTGGCAGGCCACCGATTTCTCCCAGATCGAGATCATTGAAACGGAATTTCCCACATGCAAGAGTGAGGATCACACTGTCAGAAGGTGCCTGTTTTACAAATTCTGTATAATAATTTCGACCTGGCTTAGCACCATCACAGCCGGCAACCAGGAAGAAATGGCTGATATCGCCTGATTTTACAGCTTTTATTACAGTATCTGCATGGGACAGGATGGCTGCATGACCAAAACCAGTTGTTACCTGTGTGCCGCCATTTATGCCTGTGAAGGTCTGATCCTCCTTGTAACCACCGAGCTCAAGTGCTTTTTCAATAACAGGAGTGAAATCCTTCTGTTCATCGATATGAACAGTACCCGGGAAGGCAACCACTTCTGTTGTGAACACTCTGTCGATGTAGCTGCTTTTTGGAGGCATCAGACAATTTGTGGTGTAGAGAATAGGAGCAGGAATATGATCAAATTCTTTTTGCTGATTCTGCCATGCTGTTCCGAAATTTCCTTTCAAGTGAGGGAATTTCTTTAAGAGTGGATATGCATGGGCAGGGAGCATTTCACCATGAGTGTAGATATTGATTCCCTTTCCATTTGTCTGTTCAAGCAAAAGCTGCAGGTCCTTTAAATCGTGTCCGGTTACTACAATAAAAGGTCCCTTTTCCACCGTAAGCGTAACATCTGTTGGCTCCGGTGTTCCATAGGTTTGTGTATTTGCCTTGTCTAGAAGTGCCATGCACTTTAGATTGATTTCACCTACCTTGAGCACTGTTGGAAGCAGTTCATCCATACTTTCTGCGTAACCAATCCTGAACAAGGCTTCACAGAAAAACTGATTTACCTCGGGATCTTCAAAATTCAGGACATATGCATGATAGGCATATGCAGCCATTCCGCGAATACCAAAGAGAATAAGTGACTTCAGGGAACGGATATCTTCATCAGCATTCCATAGCTGTTGCATATCATATTCGTCAGTTCGTCCACAAGGAGACTGACATTTATTACAGTCGCCAACCAGAGAGTCTTTTTCTGCTCTGACCTTTTGTATCATATCTTCAATTGCTGCATTATCAAAGCTTACATTTGTAATTGTGGTAAATAAGCCTTCGATAATGGTCTGCCAGGTCTTTTTTGAAACAGCTGATGTGTCATCGACAGCTCTCGCCAGACCAATCAGTGCGCCTGTCAATTCATCCTGTAACTGTGCAGTATCTGCCTTTTTTCCGCAGACACCTGTATTTCCGGTACAGCCGGTGCATCCGGCCGTTTGTTCACATTGAAAACAAAACATCTTTTTTTCCTCCATCAGTAGTTTTTTATGTGTTTCTGACAGAATAATAGCGTTATAAAAACAACTTGTATGTTTGATTTCCAACATAAAGAATACTTTTGAAAAAAATTTGTCTATTTTAATCAAGCAATTCAATCAATTTATCAAGAAATGCCTCTTCCCCAAAAGTATTAAGCTTGAAAAAAAACAGCCTGGCTTCCACCTGCCGTAATTGCGGAAAGGTGAACAGGCTCCTCGCCATTTTGAAAAAAAGTGTAACATTGAGACTTACCCTGTTACCACCGGTATAGCTGTAGCGTTCAAATACCCTGACGCTGCAACGCGCATCTTGGCTTCGAAAGTCACTGGAATCCTCCAGAGATGCTGACACACTGCCATTTATTATTCCGTCTTCAATCGTGGAAAGTAACTGGTCAAAATCTTTATTGATAATTCTCTCTATTTTTGCCATGTACAAGCCCTCCTCTTTCATCATATATCATAATTGTGATAGGTTTTCTTAATCATAAGTATATCACATGGAAAATAAGTATGCACGAAAATAGTTCACTTACACCTATAGCCTGCATCTACAGCTTAAGCCGCCTTAATCCTTTAACAATAATAAACATAGTCACAAATTCAGCCGCCGGAAAAGCAAGCCACACACCTGTCATGCCGAAGGCGGCTGAAAGTGCGAATGCGAAAATGCTTATAGCGATAAAACCACGCATGATAGATGCCGCGAACGCATATTTTACGGACTCAACGGCACTTAGGATAGCAGAACCTACTATATTGATTCCGGCAAAAATAAAGCCTGTAAAGTAAAGGCGCAGTCCGCTCTCGGCATACGAAGCAAGCCTGGCATCGTGCTCGCTGTTGAAAACAGATGTCACAAAAGGTGCAAAGGTGCATATGAACAAAATGAGCAGTGCAGCAATTAAGAGAGATGAAACGACAGCCATCCTGAGTATCGAGCCTACATTTTTTCTAAGTCCTCTGCCGTAATAGTCGCTGATAAGAGGCTGTGAACCCTGTGCTATTCCGTTGAACAAAGCTACAGCGACCAGTGACGTATTGGCAACCACACCGTATGCTGCCACGCCGATATTTCCTGCAAGCCTCAGGATAATCATATTGAAGACAATAGTTATGACACCTGATGATATCTCAGCAACAAAGGAAGAAACACCAACCTGGCAGGAGTAAAAGAGTCTCTTGACAGATGGAACCGTCGGCTTAAGCTTTACGGAGCATTTGTCTGAGCAGAAATGAATACAGCATATCAGGATGCCTATAATCGGTGAAATAGCGGTAGCTAAAGCGGCTCCCTCCATACCAAGTCCAAGCGGGAACATGAGTATGTAATCAAAAACAATATTAAAAAGGCTGCTGAAAAGAGTGGCGCACATGGCAATGGATGGTGCACCATCATTTCTTACGAAAGCGTTGCACACATAGTTGCACATGAAAAACGGTGTAAAAAGCATGAAAATACGTGTATAGTTTTTACCGGTATTTATAATTGCCGAATCTCCGCCGAGCAGCCCTACGAGCTTGTCCGGGATGAAAATACCGATCAATATGAATATAACGCTTATCATAATACACCACAGCAGGGCATGAAAAAAGTAGCTCTCGCTGGATGTGTCGCCCTTATTTTTCTCTACGACATATCTGATAGCGGAGCCGACTCCGATCATTGCGCCTATGGCAAAAATCAAATTGTATACAGGCAGCACCAGATTGAGCGCGGTGATACCGTTTGAGCCGACCGCCTTTGATATAAAGAAGGTGTCGGCAAGTATATATAATGACATACCCACCATGCCGAGTATGTTTTGTGAGACATATTTTACAAATAATTTTTTCATAATAGCTATATTGTAAATGCATCTGTTATTTAAATCAATGACAATTTTTTGTAGGTCGGGATGAGTTCAAAATGAGGCATTTTGACTATTGAAATATTTTTTCCGGTAAATTATAATGAATATGTTGAAAAAATTGGGATTACTAAAGGAGGATAATTATGGAAAACAATAAGCTTTCAACAGGTTTAACCGTATGGTTATGGATTATTTTTGTGCTGAGTATTCTTGCAACAATTGGAGGAATTGTTGTTGCGCTGGGTGCTTCAGTCGTAGGAGCTACTTTAGGATTAGGTTCGATATATGTCGTACTGTGTTTCATTAGCGTTATACTGCAGATTATCATAACTGTTTCTATCGGTATTTTGCTTTTCGCACACAAAAAGATTGGTTTGGTGCTTATTTTTGCACTTGCAGCCCTGGGATTCATAGGAAATATGGTTACATATGCCATTACAGCACAGCTTGGTGTTGGTAATATTGTCAAAGCAATTATTTCAGCCATTCTTATGCCGGTTATTACATATTTATTTGCCAAGAATGACATTGCAAATGGCACAATAGCTTAGAGCAATAAAAAATAAGATGAAAATTAAATAATGTTTTATTAATCCGCTATACGATAGGTGAGTATAGCGGATTTTTTTTTTGCGCGCCATGGGCGCGCTCTAACGGGTGCAAGTCCCGAATACTCCTAGATAGTGGGAAGTGTATAGCCGAACAGCAAGGGTGTCTACCATGAGGTAGAATCTGAAGGAAGCTGTAAGCAAATCTCTGGTACGACGAACAGAAATCACATATAAGTCTAGGCTACGAGAGATAAGTTGGCTTAAAGCAACGAAGTCTAATAACTATCACTTTTGTAGTAGCAGAGTAAATGTGGCGGATATATGGAGAGAAAGAGCGTGCACCTTAAGCGTGGAGGTCTCACAGAGGTTTCATCAGCCTAGTAACAACGAACTGTGAGAAGTCAGCCGAGCCCATAGTAGTGAAGAAGTCTCTGTAATGGAGATGGAGTAAAGGGGCGAACAATCAATAAGTTTGAGTATGTCTCGTATTGCAGAAATGGCAACATCTGCCGTAACCAATCGGGAAAAGGGTGATTAAAAAAGAATTGAGATCCTATACCTGGCGAGACTTGGAAACAAATGGTAAGTTTGCTAAGAATGATAAACTCTCCTTCATTACGGATGACATGCTTATAGCAGGATGCGATATAGGCAGTGAAACTCATTATATTAGGGCAATCGATGTCAGATGAAGAGAATTAAGTAATGGGGCATTCGAGTTTAGCAATACTTCAGAAGGCTTTGCGAATGCCAAGGCATGGATGCTGGCACTTGCGGCAAAAATGGTGCTGCAGCTGACAATTTAACATTTTATCCAGAAAAATATATTGACAAAAATGTGCAAATTCAATAAAATTATTAACCATAAGGGCACACTTATGGAAACATAGGGTCGCAAAGCCAGAGTCTAAAACAGTTACATGTAGTAATGACAGTTCGGCTGCAACAACCGGTGAATACCGGTTGCTGCAGCCTTTTTGTATGTATGAAAAGTTTATTGAAGTATGAGGTGAAAAGATATGAATGAAAAATTTGATTTTCTGCCACTTGGGAGCATTGTAGTAGTAAGCGGTGGCATAAAAAAATTTGTGATTGTTGCAAGAGCACTTCAGGTAAATATAAATGGCTGTAAACAGTTCTTTGATTATGCTGCCTGCCCATATCCTGAGGGAATGAATGGTGACAGGCTTATGTATTTTCAGCATACAGATATCAGCAGGGTTGTGTTTGAAGGGTATGTAGATGATGATGAGATAATGATGTGTGACAACATCGTTAATGCCATGGAGAAAACAGAAATAGAGCGCGCAGATGTAAGAAAACTCAAAAGAAGCATGGTGAACTGATATGGCAAAAAAGAATGACAGAAAAGAATACAATAAACTGAAGAAAAAGAAAGCTGACAATAAAAAACAGCAGGAACAGTGCCAGTCAGAGATAGATGTGCTTGATGAGAAAATAGAGAGGCTGAAAGCGGCATACAGGAAGCTGGATGATGCCAAGGAGGCTATTGATGATATCAAGCATAACCAGAGGAATATGATAAATTCAGACCTTTATTAGTGCATGTGGACAGGCAGCAATGCACAGGAATGTTATGATTCATGTGAGAGCGGAAATTTATATACAGCATATGACGGATATGTGTCAAATATAGATGCAGCGGAGGATGCCATCAACTGGGAAATAAATACACTAAAAGAAAAAATGAATGAAAAATATGGTGTGCTTTCAGGACTTGTTAACGCATGGGATGATCTGTGCACGAAAATACAGAATTTTTTCAATTAATAAAAGGGAGAGGAGAAATACGAAGATGGAAATCAGCCTTGATAATATGCAGGTATCTTTTATGACTGCCGGTATAAAAACAGCTTCTGATTCCGTAAGTCTCACAGCGGCAGAGACAGAAATCAAAAGCAGATCTGAAGCAATGGACAAATTTCAGGAAGAATACAGGCAGCTGAAAGCCTTTGTGAAAAGATTACAGAGATACTTTAAATAATGATCTGGCAAAAATAGACCTGATAATAAATGCAATAAATGAAAATGACAGAAAACAGGGAGATTATATTAAAAATGGTATTGGACTATCAGATACAGCTGTGATACCATAAAACTAGGAGATGAAAATGGAAGGGTTTCAGATAAATTATACGGATCTCAGCGATCTGTTCTGGGAATATAAGCGAAAAATTGAAAATCTAATTGAAAATATTGATAACTGCATAGAAAAAATCAATATGTTTACGGAAAATGCAGTATTTACAGGAAAAACCGGAGACGCAGTAAAGAGTTATCTTGGTGAAGCACATATAACAATCCTGTCAGGCATTAAAGTAACTGCACAGACACTGCTTGACAATATGGCAGCATACAAGGATGGATACCGTGCCATTGATAGCTCGACGAACTTCAAACTGGATGAAGAAGCAATACAGGAATTCAGGAAAAAACTGGCATCAAACTATGAGGATACTGATGAGTATACGGGCGAAATAAGAAGTGCACTTTCAGAAGTATCGGACATATCTGATGTGGGCATGCCGGACAGTAACGGAGTATTTGATATCCATGAGCAGATGGACAGCGACCTTATAAAGCTTGTCTCAAATGTAAACAGCTACGAGAGGGAAAATGTGGTACGGCTTGAAAATTCAGTAGAGCTGCTTCTGGAAAATCTGCAGTCATGTCTTTCAAAAATAGGCCTTAGCCAGTGTGCGATTGAGAGCTATGAAACAGGCAGTTTTATCACAGGTAAAGATGCAGGTACCTTGAACACGGGCATTAAAATATTTGGAGACCTGCATGAGAAGAATAAAGAAGCATACGATGAAATCTATGAGACAGAACAGAAGATAAAGGATGAAGCCGAAAAGAGAAAAGACACAGGGAATCTGGAGGACGGTTGGAGGAGCAGTACTAATTGCGACGGGTGCAGCATGCATAGTGCTGACAGGAGGTGCTGCAATACCAATAGTAGCTGACGTTGCAGTAGCAGTAGGAAGCGGAACAGCAGTATTCGGAGCTGCAGATGCCATAGAGGGCACTCAGGATATTTATTATGGAAGCACAGGTGACATTGACAGCACGGCAGTAAACGGCATAAAGGATGACCTGTTTCAGGGAAACGAGGATGCATATTATCTGACAGAAAATGCCTTTGCATTTGCGGCATCCGCAATGATTCCAATCGGGCAGGCATCTACAGCGGGAAATCTGACATTCAAAAGCACAGCAACAATAGTCGCCAAAGAAGGCATCTCAATGGGAGCCGGAGCCGGTGCGCAGAAGATAACCACAGATGTGACAGGAAATGATACAGCAGGAATGGTTGCCGGTATGGTTGCGAGTGGAATGACAGCAAAAGGGCTGAATGGAATTGAAGCAGAGGCGAACAAGCTGGCGAAACCGAAGCTTGGAGATGTGGGAGATGGTGGTGACGCAGTATTAAATGATGCGGATGGTCCGGTTGTGAAGGAAGGTAGCATAGAGCAGTTAAGCGAAATAGAATATAAAGAGTTAACAGGATATGAATATTTAGATACGCAGTTAGGCAACTTAAAGGATAAAGTTAAATTAAATCAGTATCAATCAGCAGAAAGTGTTAATGATTGGTGGGCAAATAATGGGTATGACAGACCACCATATACGCCGAAAACGGTGGTACAAGATATAACATTAGATTGTGATACGATTTTTGTGAGAGTGTATGATGGTAATATATCTGGATTAAGAGGTGGCTGGGTAATGTGCGCAGAAGACATTAAAGGATTAACCCCAGAACAAATACAACAAAAATTTGCATTACCATCAACACCCAAATATATAGGAGAGGTAAAATTGAAAGCAGGAAGTAATATTAGAATGGGAGAGGTAAACCCTAACTATGGATTTAATGGTGGCGGAATTCAATTTGATTTAAAAGGTCAATACATTGGAGAATTTAAAGAAATAGGAAGTTTAGTAGATTGGAGTATGGGAAAGTGAAAAATATAAGTTTTGATAAAAATATACTTTATATAGGTGATAAAAATATTGTTTTTGAAGATGAAATATTTCAAGTGAAAATTGAGGATGACAAAATATATGTTTTATTAGATATTAAACCGAAAGAAAAATTAACCTATGATGATTGTAATAATGTTTTTTGTTATTCTGGGAAAGGACGAAAAATATGGCAGATAGGAGTGAGACCGAAAGGAAATCCAACCGTATATACAATGATAAATTTTGATGATAAATATCTTTATGCGAATGACTTTATGGGAAGAAGATATTATATTGATAAAAATACAGGAGAAATACAAGGGATGATGATTGCAAAATAAAATTGATGAATAAGCAATGCCTGCTGATTAAGAATATATCTGTAATTTCTAACTTTTATGTTTGCATCGTTCATACCATAATCAGAACAAATGCAGAGGCGTACAAAGTATTCGTCTCTGAATCCAGAGCAGAAGATAAAGGATGACCCAAAATGCCTTTGCATTTGCGGCATCCGCAATGATTCCAATCGGCCAGGCATCCACAGCGGGAAATCTGACATTCAAAAGCACAGCAACAATAGTCGCCAAAGAAGGCATCTCAATGGGAGCCGGAGCCGGTGCGCAGAAGATAACCACAGATGTGACAGGAAATGATACAGCAGGAATGGTTGCCGGTATGGTTGCGAGTGGAGTGACAGCAAAAGGGCTGAATGGAATTGAAGCAGAGGCGAACAAGCTGGCGAAAGCCCCAAAAGGGATTGATGGAGTAACCGAGGGAGCTGGAAATTTAGCGGAAGATGTGGGGAAAGCCGGAAAAGGGCTCGAGGGAGCAGCCAAGGGAGCCGAGAGTGCAGCGGAAGATGCTGGGAAGGTTGTTGAGAGTGGTAGTTCATCAGGTAAAGTATGGGATTATTCTAAACAATTTGATGGTGAATTAGCTAACTTTAATGCTGGATATGAGATAAAAAACGTTATTAAAGAAGATTTGTATTTAGTTCAATTTCATTCTAATGCTGAAGTTGGTAGTGGAAGAAGTTTGAAATACTGGACTACTTTTGATGCAGCAAATAGAATTAGTACAGTAGATGACTACATGAATCAAATGGCGTTATTGAGTAACTGGGGAGCAAGAGATAATGTGTCTATTGCTAAAATACCAGCAGGAACAAAAATTAAATATGCAATTGGAACTGCAAAGGAACAAGTTGGAGCAATAGAATCAAGACCTGGTGGGGGACTACAGATATTATTTGAGAAATTTGATGATGGCTGGGTTTTAGATACAAGACCGTTACCATAGAAAGAAGGAAATATGAATAAATATGATATATTAGAAGGAAAGTTGACTGCTATAAATGCATATATTGATACTATGTGCTTAGAAAGTAATGCTACAATGGAATATTTGAAACAGTATAAGGAATATGTAAATGAATTAATTATTGCTATTCAAAATAGAACAATAAGAAATTCAAATGGTGCTGTGATGGGACTTATTAGGGGTGTTTCAGATTATGATGAGCTTTGTGCCGATGATACTTTTTGGCAGTTAGTAACAGATGCAGACAATTATTATTGTAATGAGTGTCAATCATTTTAATTATGTCTGCACATAAGGACAACCACCACAAAAATTTTGGGCCTTTAAATTAATCGGAATGGCTCTTACCGAAGCTGATAAAATCCATGGAGATTAGTTTAAAGAACTTAGGGCGAAATTTGCATCTGGGTGCACTTAAGGACATCCGAAATAAAAACGGAATATTACTTCTTCAAAGACTTAGAACATATTGTTTTCATAGCATTTAGTGTTGTGAAGACAATGTGTTTTCTTGTGACAATTTCAAATTCTTATTCAGAATGCGGATAATTCTTTACGAGCATATTAATCCATGGGAAGAATATCAGATGATTTATTGCTAAATCCGAAAACAAATACAAATGGTGCAAATAATCTGACTGAATGGAGAAATTTCGATGGAACAAGACATTCAGAGAAATTGAATCAGATTACTTTGGCAGATATGGAATTGATTCCCAATACAGCCTATGTTTATTTTGAATTTTCGGGGACGTCAAATGTAGGGGGAAATGAACTCAAGGTTATTAGAAATGTTCATGTTCCATTAAAATAGTAGAATGGCAGGTTAGTGCAGTTCCTCTATAATGAAAACAGGGAAGTCGTAGCAGAGAAGGACTACAGCGGCAACATCATCCGCTATATCCGTGGACTGGGACTGATCAGCTCCGACAGCGAGAATGCCAAGACGTATTACCATTATGTATGCGATGAGCAGGGCAGCGTGAGCCGTATCATCAGAGGCGAGGATAAGGAGAACGGAGCAGCCGCACAGGACAAAGTCTCGGACAGAGTACTCAATCATTATGAGTATGATGCGTTTGGTAATACCATAAGCTGTGAGGAAAGAGTAGCGAACCGTTTCCGATACCAGAGTGGTAGTAAGGCTGATACAAAACCATATACTAACAGTAGACCTTCATTTAGAAAAGGTGTTGTTGAAGAAGTATGGGAGAATGCTAAAGGTCCTGATGGATTGGTTAGAGATCCAAATACAGGTGAGGTTATTAATTGGACACCAGGAGAATCTAGAAAATGGGTATGGGATATGGGACACCTTCCAGAAGCAAAATATTCAGAAATGCATGAAGCATATATGAATGGTGAATTGACAACAAAAGAATTTGTGGATTGGTATAATGACCCTGCCAACTATAGACCAGAATTGCCAAGTAATAATCGTAGTCATAAGTATGAATAAAGGAGAAAGCAATGGATATAAGTTTAGTAGCAAAAATGAAAAAGTATGATGAGTTTATTTCCTGCTATAATGAAGGTGACGAGAAAAAAGTATATAAAGGTAAATCATTATTATTTTATTCATTATCCAATAATGATACAGAAAGTCGTTATTTAATAACAGATTTTTTACTCAATAAAGGTGCTGAAGTTAATGTGATAAATGAGTGTGGCGAAAATCTGTTGCATATTCTACTGTCAAGAACAAAGCACAATATAAAACAGACAGCAGAGTTGTGCAAAAAATTAATTGATAAGGGAGTAAACATTAATCAATTAGATGAGAAGGAAAGAGTACCCTTACAGTATTTGATTAACTTAAAATATACAGATGAGGAACTTGAACCATTATATCAAATTTGGTTTGCACAGAACAGTATTTTGGTTAATCACAAGAATGCATGGGGAAAAACACCATTGGAAATTGCGGAGCAAATGCCGTATAGAGCAAGTTTGTTGGAGAGGATGAAAAAGTATGAGTGAAGTAGTAACTTTTATACCCGATGCTGGTGGAAGTATTGTTATAAACGGTAAGTGCTTTTTTATCAAAATCAGTCTTATAAGCGGTATTTCAGATACAAAAATTGGTCTAAAAAGCGGAAATCTATTTACAGATTTTCTTCAGTATACTGGTAATTTTAAGAGATGCATTTCAGTATACTGAAATCGTTGTACTCAGACAAAAGTGTCGGACAAAGTTTTCAGATTATGGTGGAGAGCCATACAGTATCGGCATTTCTGCTAATGGAGAATTATAGCTGCTCCACAGAACTGATGTTTTTATAGGTGATAGAAAACCTTATAGTATCTGATTTTATGTAAGAAGCATCCGACCTTGCATTTATTATTTCAGTACGAGGTTTTATATTAAATTTCTTCATATTGTGGTGGTATGAGAAGGATATCGTTTTACTCATTTTTATAGCACAGAACTACCAGAATGTATCTTGAAAACATAGGAAGACAAGTGTTTTTCAAGATTTGTTTGCAATTAAGTTTCACTTCAAGATGAATTATGACGTTCACAGACAGGCTACTAACAATTTTATTGCTATATTACATCTGTATGAATAAAGAAAATATATTGACAAAAATGTGCAAATTCAATAAAATTATTAGCCATAAGGGCACACTTATGGAAACGTAAGGTCGCAAAGCCAGAGTCTAAAACAGTTACATGTAGTAATGACAGTTCGGCTGCAACAACTGGTTAATACCAGTTGCTGCAGCCTTTTTGTATGTATGAAAAGTTTATTGAAGTATGAGGTGACAAACTATAAACAGTCAAGAGAATTTTGAAATTTTTTTGAATTGTAAAAAGGGGTAACTTTAATAAGCCATCTGAATACATCGTATTTCAGATGGGAGAAATTAGTATTAATCCACTAGAGATTAACGAAGTTCCTGAGCATTAAAGTCGATATCTTGGCTCTCCAATGCGTAGATGACTCTAATAAGCTTTTTAGCTACATGAGTAATGGCTACTCGATGCGGTTTGCCTTCTCCGCGTTTCTTGGCATAGTAAGTTGCAAATGTCATGTCAAAGCGGATTAATGGTAGACAACAATTGATAAGTGTGTAGCGGAGCTGGGATGATCCACGTTTAACCATCTTGCCTCCGTGAGATTCAGTACCAGATTCGTTGATTCCCGGTTCTATTCCAGCAAATGCAAGCATTTGTCCTGGATTAGTGAAGTTAGATATATCGCCGTATTCAGAATAGATTACAGCTGCTGATAATGGTCCGATCCCAGGAACTGACATATAGTGAGGATGTACTTCTTCAATTAGTTGGTTGATTTCTTTTTTAATGGTATCAATCTCTTTTTACAAGGGATTTGTATAAAGATAAAAGACTGTTCAGCTCTACATCAAAAATAGAGTTATTTACACCAACAGTATTGACAGCAAGTTCTTTTAGTCGTAGGAATTGCTGTGGTGAAAACTTCCCTCGGGATACGGAACGTAGCTTTTCATAAGAGGCTGAGTTCATACGAGCCATCTTTTCAGCAGAACCATAGTTCTCAAGCAGATAGAGAGCGGTTTTGGATAAGCGTTCATTAAAGAATGGTTTAAACTCAGGGAATGTATGATCTAACACATTTGTTATTTTAACAAGATAGAAAGAACGCTGTCGGATAAGTTTATCGCGTAAACGAGTTAATGACTTTAAAGAGTAAGCATGGTAAAATCCTTTTGAATGGGGTTTGTATTCAACAGTCATTAACCAACGAGCTATTGATTCACAGTCAACAGAGTCGGTTTTTGTACGCCTAAGTGTTTTGGATTTCTTGTATTCACTGATGAGAACAGGATTTACTTCCATGAAGGTTAGGAGAGAATTTTCAAGGAAGAGTTCAAGATTGAGAGCATAATGGGCAGTTGATTCAAACCCTATTCTTATGTCCGCAGGATTTGCAAGAGAATGAATGATTGTAAGCAGTTCATTAAAGCCGGCTTTATTGTTTTTGATTATGACTTTAGAAACTACTTTTTTTTGATTAGCTGCAGAAATGATGCAGCAATCATGTTTGTACTTGGAAATATCAATTCCAATAAAGTACATTGACATAGGTTTATACCTCCTGATAAATATTTTGAGCACTGCTGTCTTCCACAGAGAATTCGGCTGTGTAATCACGAAAATAGAAACGTCAATGCGTTAACAAACTGATTAACAGTAATAGACGAAAAGCTGTGGTCTGAGTCACCTCGTACCAGTCAAAGCTGTAAAAGTTATAGATACAGATCCAGTGCCTTTTCAAAATATATCAGAGATGGAAATAAATACCCAGTGTTAACTGGGAGAAAGGAAAAATCCAATCACCATCATTGATGATTGGATTATACGTGAAAAGATATGAATGGTGACAGGCTTATGTATTTTCAGCATACAGATATCAGCAGGGTTGTGTTTGAAGGGTATGTAGATGATGATGAGATAATGATGTGTGACAACATCGTTAATGCCATGGAGAAAACAGAAATAGAGCGCGCAGATGTAAGAAAACTCAAAAAAGAAGCATGGTGAACTGATATGGCAAAAATAGACCTGATAATAAATGAAAATGACAGAAAACAGGGAGATTATATAAAAAATGGTATTGGACTATCAGATACAGCTGTGATACCCTAAAACTAGGAGATGAAAATGGAAGGGTTTCAGATAAATTATACGGATCTCAGCGATCTGTTCTGGGAATATAAGCGAAAAATTGAAAATCTAATTGAAAATATTGATAACTGCATAGAAAGAATCAATATGTTTACGGAAAATGCAGTATTTACAGGAAAAACCGGAGACGCAGTAAAGAGTTATCTTGGTGAAGCACATATAACAATCCTGTCAGGCATTAAAGTAACTGCACAGAAACTGCTTGACAATATGGCAGCATACAAGGATGGATACCGTGCCATTGATAGCTCGACGAACTTCAAACTGGATGAAGAAGCAATACAGGAATTCAGGAAAAAACTGGCATCAAACTATGAGGATACTGATGAGTATACGGGCAAAATAAGAAGTGCACTTTCAGAAGTATCGGACATATCTGATGTGGGCATGCCGGACAGTAACGGAGTATTTGATATCCATGAGCAGATGGACAGCGACCTTATAAAGCTTGTCTCAAATGTAAACAGCTACGAGAGAGAAAATGGTACGGCTTTGAAAATTCAGTAGAGCTGCTTCTGGAAAATCTGCAGTCATGTCTTTCAAAAATAGGCCTTAGCCAGGGTGCGATTGAGAGCTATGAAACAGGCAGTTTTATCACAGGTAAAGATGCAGGTACCTTGAACACGGGCATTAAAATATTTGGAGACCTGCATGAGAAGAATAAAGAAGCATACGATGAAATCTATGAGACAGAACAGAAAATAAAGGATGAAGCCGAAAAGAGAAAGACACAGGGAATCTGGAGGATAGTTGGAGGAGCAGTACTAATTGCGACGGGGGCAGCATGCATAGTGCTGACAGGAGGTGCCGCAACACCAGTAGTAGCTGACGTTGCAGTAGCAGTAGGAAGCGGAACAGCAGTATTCGGAGCTGCAGATGCCATAGAGGGCACTCAGGATATTTATTATGGAAGCACAGGTGACATTGACAGCACGGCAGTAAACGGCATAAAGGATGACCTGTTTCAGGGAAACGAGGATGCATATTATCTGACAGAAAATGCCTTTGCATTTGCGGCATCCGCAATGATTCCAATCGGACAGGCATCCACAGCGGGAAATCTGACATTCAAAAGCACAGCAACAATAGTCGCCAAAGAAGGCATCTCAATGGGAGCCGGAGCCGGTGCGCAGAAGATAACCACAGATGTGACAGGAAATGATACAGCAGGAATGGTTGCCGGTATGGTTGCAAGTGGAGTAACTGCAAAGGGGCTGAATGGAATTGAAGCAGAGGCGAACAAGCTGGCGAAAGCCCCAAAAGGGATTGATGGAGTAACCGAGGGCGCTGGAAATGTAGCGGAAGATGTTGGGAAAATTGTTGAGAGTGGTGGTAAAATTTTTAAATTTTCTGATATGACAGAAAGTGAAATAGTTAAAATAGTAGAAAGGTATAGGAAAAAGGCACCAATAGAAATTCCTGATACTGCAAAGTATAAAGCAAAATCTATGGCGGATGGATATGAACAGATTTCTTACAAATGGAATGATGGAACATATAAGTACGAAGTGAGATGGCATACCCGTACTTCAGGGGCACCAGAAGGACAAGGCAATACTTGGGTAATTCAAAGAACAATTCCTGGAAATGGAGGCAAAAACCATCGACACAATTTTTAATTGGTGAAAATGAATGGGTTGAAGGATGGAAATGGTATGATGCAATAAGCGCTCGGAAAAATGGAACAGCTACGCAAGAGCAGATTGAATTGTTGGATAAAGGACATTGGAAGGAGTAAGCATATGTTGGATACAAGGTATTATGAAGGATATGAAGGCGAAGGAGAAGTAAAAGTATGGAGTGAAGAAAACGGCAATGAGGATGGTATAGTTATTTGGATTGGCTTTTTAATACAATTTTAGAGGGGTGTTTTAGTTCAGAATTCCAGAAAAATGGAATTATTGAGTGCTATTTTAATCAAGATGGATTCTATGATGAAAAATGGGAGATGAAATATCCACATATTGTATTGGAAGAATTAAAAAGATTTAATGAAAAGTTATTAGATACGAGAAATGAAGAAATTATCAAAAAAATCTAAGGAAGTTGTTGAGCAATTAGTCTCTTTTATCAATATGGCTGTTAGAAATGAAAAAAATATATATGTTGAATATGATTAAAAGTAATATTTATTAGGGTTATACTTTAGGACTCGAAAGTAAAAAAATTAATCCTACTGAACTAACATAAGCAGATAGAGGGAGAGGCTACCAGTTTTGACTGGATTGTGCAGGATACAGGAAGCACACTGGCAACCTACAAGCGGCTGTTTATTCCCAATCCATTTAGCAGCGACGAAGAAAATGAAGCAAAAAAATCTGCCCAGCAACAGGAAGAAGATGCAGGAAATGCAATCAAGGATTTCATGACAGGCGTGTGGGACAGCCTTGCAGGAACTGTTATGGGACTTTTGACACTTGGAGTAGGTTTGGGAACTCTATATGTGGATGTCGGGTGGAAATCTGTAGTGCCGATACAGGTTCCGGAGGTGCTGGATCAGGAAGTGGAAAAGATAAAACAAAAGTACGAGCCGCGACTCAAAGATCCGGTAAATACCATTGGAGGAATCGGGCAGTCAATATGTGACACAGCAGATGAAAAGGGAGTTGCGTACTCGTCCTGATATATAGTAACGGAAGTTGTGACAGCACTACTTGCAGACAAGGGACTGGATAAGACCAATAAATTGTTTAAAAATCAATCCTTGTTAGATGAACATTATGGCAAACATGGTCAAGAAATTGCAGATGTTTTAGGTGATTCCAACTATTCTATTGATAAATACTTAGATGATGCAAATTACATAATAAACAATGGAACATATGCACCAGAGTTAAATGGTTATGTGAGTTTTATGAGTGGTAAAAAATATGGTTTTGTAGGGCTTGACCGTACTACAGGAGATATAACCACATTCCATATAAAAAACATCTCTGAATTAATTAAGAAAGCACCAAGTTTAGGGTTTGAAAGGTAGGTATAAAATATGCGCATTAAAGAAATTAACTGGTTAGATATAGGGGAGAAGAAGCAGTTTTAAAAGTTGTAAGTGATACAGATTGTTTAGTTTGTTTTTCATGCCCATGTTCATGTGATGTTGGAGATGTATTAGGAGAACCGTTAGAATGTCTCGATACAGATAATATTATATTGTGTGAAACAAAGGACAATATTATTGAAAAAATGGAAGGCGAATTTAAGTATAAGTTAAGAGGTGAATTAAAAGATATGCAGAATGGGATTGTTGAGGTAAAGGGTTTTAATTTACATATTGATGAAGATAAAATCCCAAAAGATATGTCAAATGGGATGTGTATTCAGTTTGAAGTATCTAGAATTGATATTTGGTAATTTGTGACTCGGATTAGGTGTAGATTATTTATGTTATGTAAAAGTCAGTAGATGTAAAATGTCTACTGACTTTTGATAAAAGAAAATAGTAAGACCAGCTATGGGAAGTCAAGTGGAAAATATGATACTACAGCAGATTTTCTGACTAATATTGAAAATCGAAATGGAAAATTTTATACAGATAAAGCCACAATAGATAAAATTGGACAGGTTGAAGCTAGAGGAGAAGATTTTTCACCGTTGAATAAAAGGATAATGAGTTCCCGTGCATCTACTGAAGGAAGAACTTCTGTTGTATATAAATATAGTGATGAATTAGGAACAAAATATTTGATTCATGAAGTTACAGATGCCAGGGGATATATTATTCACAGAGACTTTGATGCTGTAAGAATTTCATCGGGACAATTGATAAACAAGGGACATTAGTTAGGAGGTTAATATGTATCATAATGAAATGGAAAAAATAATAGAAAAAAGTAGTAAAAGGTGATATAGATAAAAATGTATTAATGGAATATTTAATTGACGATTTTGATTGTGAAAAAATATATGACTCAGATGAGGAACTGATAACAGATGCTTTTTTTACATTAAAACATTATGCCAGTGGCGAAGAAGAGGTTAGCAAAGATGAGTGGATGTATTTCTTAGAGTGTTTAGCAGGAAAACGTGAATATAATATGGAAACAAAAATGAGTATCACAACTAAGCCTCCCCACAGGCAGGCTTAAATCATAGTCTTACTACCAGACATTAACAAAAACTTTTAGGCTCATAAGGCTTACTATCCCGTAATACTGCATAGATTACGGAGGTAAGCTTTCTTGCTACAGCTCCTGTGGCAGTTAAGTGATGTTTACCTTGGTCACGTTTCTTTTTGTAATATGCATTCAACGGACTGTTATGGAAACAACAGGTAGTTGCAGCGAGAAAAAAAATGGCATGCCGTAAGTAAGGTGAACCCCGTTTGGACATGTGATTATGAGTGCTGCTAAATTCACCGGATTGTCGTACAGTTGGATCAATACCTGCAAAGGCAACTAAGGCAGATGAACTCTTAAATCTGTTTATATCACCGATTTCAGCAAGAATGGTTGCAGCAGCAATCATGCCTATTCCGGGAATGGTATGAAGATAACAATCAAACTTCTCGTAGTACTCAAGAATCTGGCAGTCAAGAGCTTCAATCTGCTTATCAAGAAAATTCATTCTGTCAATGAGCTGTTTAACTGGAAAGAGAAAGCATCCTGTGCTATCTTAATACCAAAGGTATCAGCTGCAGCTTCTTTGATGGAAATGGCTTTAGCTCTGGTAAGTCGGTTGTGGCTCTTATCTTTTATGATTTCAAAGAGCTCATCTATTGGTGCATTCTCAATATTCTCAGGGGTGAGGTATTTTTCAAGAATGCCCATGGATGTGCTCACCCAAAGAGAAGAAAACTGTTTTTCGTACTCTGGGAAGATTTGTTCCATAATTGTGCCGATTCGGAGCTTAATTTCAGTTCTGGAAGAAATGACAGAATCACGATAACGACATAACTGACGCATGGCAAGGATGTTTTCATCAGCCATGGAAGTAGTCCCAAACTGACCGAAACGTATCACTTCTGCAATTAAAAAAGAGTCAATTGAATCGTTTTTGGTTTGTCGTATATACATTTTTCTTAAAGAATCAGACTGGATAGGATTGATTACATAGATGGTATATCCTTTTGCTTTTAGAAATGAATAAATGGGATACCAGTAATGACCTGTAGCTTCCATGCCAAATACACAAGGGGAATTACCGATGTTTTTGAAGATAAAGCTCATAAGAGAATCTGCACCTTTGTGTGTAGTTGCAAAGCGAAGAGAACGGCCGATTTGTTTGCCTTCAGGTGAAACAATGGATGCTTCATGATGATTTTTGCCAATATCAATGCCTACGATGTACATAATTGAAATCCTTTCTAATGTGAATTGTAAGTAGATAGAATCCTCACTTCAATGCGGGTTACAATCTGGTTAGATATACGAAGTACAGCACATATGCTGCCAACATCCAGCTAATACGCAAAATCCTGCAAAGCAGAGGGAGCAGTCTCAATGAACGAAGTCACAAGTGCTTCAAGAGTGGTGACGCACACCTCTATCTATTACAGGATAATTGTGAAATAGGAATAAAAGAAAAAGCAATAGATAGAAAAAGACTGCTTTGATTCCTATGTGTTTAGCATACCAGACAGCTATGGATGAAAATGTAATTGAAATAAAAAAAACAGGTTAGAAAAATAATTGAATTGTTGGAACAACGTATAATACTTGAGCCTAACAGACCTATTCTAAAAACATTATATGATAGATATATGAAAGCTGAAGAAATTATATCAAGTAATGAAGATATTAGTAAAATTATGATTAGTGGTGGGTGTAGAGCTTATTTAGATGCGTTTAGTGATTATATGAATCCTTTATTAGGCGAAATGGATAAAGCAGAGAAAATGCTTTCTAATTTAAAAAAGTAGTGTTGAAAGAGGATGCTTGGTTATTTATATGTTTATTCTTTCGGACTCCCAACAACCTATAACTCCTGCACGTCTAATAATTAACCATCATGGCTGCCCAGAAGCAATTAAGAATCCATGATGTTAATTAATAGACGCTAGCGAAATTTTGCCGAGTTGGGTATACGAACGAACATTACAAAATCAAAATAGAATATTTAGTTCCAATATGCTGATAAACGCACTCTTAGCAACAAGAAAAAATGTTGCGAAACATTACCGAGAGAAGAACGGAAGCATCGAGAAGTTTACCTATGATATCCTCGGCCGGCTGCAGGGAACATATGGCGGATTACAGCTATGATGCCATGGGACGGCTGTCCTCTGCGCTTGGAGGCGGCATGCGCTATGATTACAGATATTATGAAGGTGGAGCAGGGCAGATGAATACAATTTATAGTTGGGGAACTTTAAAAGAAGCTGGAATAATTTTTGATATGGATACTGTTGTGATTAAGTAAGTGTAGAAATAAGAAAGTGGTGAATAATATGTTAAATGAAAAAGCGGAAAAAATAAAAAATGTGTTATTTGAAAAAACAGAGCAGAATCTGGAAAAGTATAGAGATTTTCATTTTGGTGAGTTTATCTAAAAGCCAAATCAGTGTGGATATTTTGAAAGAAATGGAAATTGGTATACATACGTAATAGATGAAAGAAATTTTTGTACATTTACAGGACCATTTAATGGGAGTGCAATAATATATGCGTGTTCCAAGGTATTACATATTTCAAAACTGTTCAAAGAATATAAATTTACAGAACAGGAACTAAAAATTTATATAAATAACAGTTTTCATTCTTTTGGTGAAATAGATAAAAAGTCAGAGAGACATTTCGATTGTAAGTAAAGACACAGGGAATCTGGAGGACAGTTGGAGGAGCAGTACTAATTGCGACGGGTGCAGCATGCCATATAAATACCTTTGCATTTGCGGCATCCGCAATGATTCCAATCGGCCAGGCATCCACAGCGGGAAATCTGACATTCAAATGCACAGTGGTATATTATTTTTGCTAACTTGAAAAAGTAAATTCCAGTGCAGAAGTAAATTCCACACTCATTTAAAAGTTCTTGATTTTCTAAGAGTTTTATAAGCTCAAAACGCTTATTTCTGTTATAATAGGAGTAACTTCTTGGAAAAAACTGATTTGATGGTATGACAAACGGACCACTGGAAGGTAGTGTGCGAGACTAAATTCCACCGGTCATGTGAGGAAAATGTGAAAGTTTAATTTCCAGTCCGACAGCAGATTTCTAAGTGGTTGTTAATGGTTGAAGCGAATCAGCTTAGGCGTTAGATTGACCAAATCAGGGTCAATGCGCTTAAGCTGAAATGCGTTTAGGGTTTCTTTTTTCCGAGTGTCTCTAATGCGGCGTCATAAGGCGTGCTTCCATTAAGACTTTCCCTTGGAGTGGAGTTGATGTGATTCACGATTAGATTCACATCCCATTGTGTCAAAAATTCAAAACTAGTTCCTTTGGGAAGCACCATGCAGAAGCATGGTGTGAGCCTGCTCAAGACCTCCTTTTTGTCCGCTACGCATGGGATCACAATAGTAGATGCTGGTACGCTGAATTTCATCCAGTCCTGTTTCAAGAGCGACAGGATCTCCGAATTCTGAACCTCTGTCTGTCAAGATATATTCAAAGACAGATAAGAACTCATAGGTGCCCATACGTTTTTCTAAACGGTCAAAAATAAGCCGGACAGCGCCTTTAGTACAACGATTCAGGAGAAAGGCAAGGAACAGCTTTTCCTTAGTGAAGAAAAAAGGTCAGTAACGTCTTGTTGGATTCTCTGGATGAGTGTACCGTATCCATTTCTACAAAAGAGGATAACTGCAGCTCACTAAAATCACTGAATAACCTTTTCTCGAAGACGGTTCTGTTTGTAATCTGTGTTTTATGGCACTTTCGTGGCTTGAAGCCGGGCTTACGTTTTAAATCAATGTTTCTGGCTGTAAACAGACCTTGATCCAGATAGGTGTACAAGGAACGGACTGACATATCCAGTTCTGGATGATTGGTAATGATTTGATATGGAGATTGTCCCTGCTCGATTAAAGGAGAAACAATGCCATCCTTTTTGCGTAATTCATGTTTTGTCATGTTTATACCGGCTCTGGAACCGGAAAGCTTTTCACGGTATTTTCTATCAGCAAAACGTGCATCGTATCTGTATTTCTGGGCGATGGTGCAATGATTTATCTTTTTTGTGCAGCCATTACAGACATAGGGCGCCTTATCCAGTCTTTTGCACTGTTCCTTCACAAAATCCTTGCAAGTTTGATTACAGGTGGGGCAGGAAGTGCATTTTACATCGCAGAGAATGATTTTTTTTCCGCAGACATTGGTTTTCCGGCAATGGAAGCGATGAATACAAAAGTTATGGGCATTATAGAAAGTACCTTTGTGATACCAGTCGGATAGACGGTGAGCCCTTACTTCTTTGGAAATGGTTGTTGGATCCTTGCAAAGAAAGCGGGCAATGTTCTTAAAGGTTTCTCCCTTGTTCAGTTCGTTTTCGATATAGATACGGTCTTCAAGGGAAAGGTGCTTCTGGTTTCCTGGAATATATTTACTCATGGATATCCTTCTTTCTACTGCTGTCAGAAAGAAAGATAACCTTACCATTTTTATATGAAAGAGTAAACCTTTACTGTGCGGGGTAAATTCCACCAAATGTGGTGGTGGAATTTAAAATTTCATTTTTGGGTATATTATTTTTTTTTAATATTTAGGGTGACAAAACAATATATTTATAATAAAATGATATTGTTAAATTATTAATAAAAAGCATACTAAAGAGAGGAGAAAGTTATGCAGGACATTAGTATCATTGGAATTATTGTTGCAGTTGTTGTTCTTGTTATCCTGTTGTTTATGGCAATCGGATACGTGAAGGCACCGCCTGATATGGCGTATATCATTTCAGGTGTGAAGAAAAAGTCAAAGGTAGTTATCGGAAAGGCAAGCATACGTATTCCGTTTTTTGAGCGTCTTGATAAGCTGAATCTCAGACTGATACCTATCGATGTAAAGACGAGCAATGCAGTACCGACAGCAGATTATATCAATATCAACGTCGATGCTACGGTAAACGTAAAGATCAGTAATAATCCTGAAAAGCTACGCCTTGCGGCTGAGAATTTCCTTAACAAAAACACAGAGTATATCGGTGTTGCCAGAGAGGTTCTCGAGGGTAATGTACGTGAGATTGTTGGAAAAATGAAGCTTGAAGAGATGGTCTCAGACCGTCAGAAGTTTGCCAATCTGGTAGAAGAGAATGCAGAGCCTGATCTTGCGGCAATGGGACTTGATATCATCAGCTTTAATGTGCAGAATTTTGTGGATGGCAACGAGGTAATAGAGAATCTTGGTATCGACAATATCGTAAAGATTAAAAAGGCCGCCGCCATCGCAAGGGCAGAGAGTGAGAGAGACATCAAGGTAGCTCAGGCTTCGGCTGATAAAGAGTCAAATGATGCAGCGGTTGCAGCACAGACAGAGATTGCCAAGAAACAGAATGAGCTCGCTATCAAGAAATCAGAGCTTCAGATGGAGGCTGATACAAAGAAGGCTATGGCGGATGCGGCTTACGACATCCAGAAGGAGGAGCAGCGTAAGACCATTGAGGTTGCCACAGCAAACGCTGATATCGCAAAGCAGGAGCGAGAGATTGAGTTAAAGCAGAAAGAGGTTGCAGTAACAGAGCAGTCTCTTGAGGCAGAGGTCAAGAAAAAGGCTGAAGCCAATAAATACGCAGCACAGCAGCAGGCAGAGGCACAGCTCTACCAGCGTCAGAAGGAAGCAGAGGCAAGACAGTTCGAGGCACAGCGTCAGGCGGAGGCACAGAAAGCAGAGGCAGAAGCCATGAGATATGCCAAGGAGCAGGAAGCTGCCGGTATCCGTGCAGTCGGAGAGGCAGAAGCATCAGCTATCCAGGCAAAGGGTATTGCAGAGGCTGAGGCTATGGAGAAAAAGGCAGAGGCATATGCCAAGTACAATAAGGCAGCCGTTGCAGAGATGATGATTAAGGTGCTGCCTGATATCGCAGCCAAGGTTGCAGAGCCACTTGGACAAATCGACAAGATTACTATTATCGGTGGCGGTGATGGCGAAAATGGTGTAGGCAAGGTTGCCGGAAATGTACCGGTTGTAATGGCAAAGGTATTTGAGAGTATGAAAGAGGCAACAGGTATTGATTTATCTGAGATTATCAACGCTGATTCATATGACGCAAAGGTAAATCGCAACGTAAATGTAACCGGACTTGATGGAGTAAATCTCGTTGTAAATGCGGATACGGACAAAAACGGTGAAAAGACTGAAAATTAAATAGTGTTATATTAATCCGCTATACGATAGGTGAGTATAGCGGATTTTTAATATTTTCTGAAAAAAGACAAATATTTGAAAATTACAGGATTATATGATATATTTTGTTGCATAAAAGCAGATTGCCTGTACATGGTGACATATATAAATAATGAAGAGGAAAATCTATGAACGATAAAAAAAAAAGATAATAGCAATATTTATAATTGTTGCGATAGTAGCTGCACTGGCTGCAGTTGCCACATTTTTTGTGATTAAGTCAGCAAAAAACGAGGCTAAAGGCTCGTCACAGATGACGGAAACAGCCACAGAGGATAGTTCAGACAAGGAAGACCCGCAGCATACGGGAGACAATGCCGGCTCAATGAGTGTTACAGCTGATGATGGTGCTTCTGCGGATGAGACACAGATACTGTCTGCAAGCACTGTTGCGGAAAACAGTAATCTGACCTTCGGAATTGATGTATCTAAATATCAGGGCACCATAAAGTGGGACAAGGTTGCCGCAGGCGGAATTGATTTTGCGATGATACGTGTGGGCTACAGAACCCAGAAAACAGGCGAGATGTGTGTTGATACAAATGCCCGATACAACATGCAGGAGGCACAGAAAAATGGCATAAAGGTTGGAGTATATTTTTTCTCATCGGCAGTAAATGAAACAGAAGCCATTGAGGAGGCAGACTGGGTGGCAGATTACATCTCAAAATATCAGATTACATATCCGGTGGCATTTGACTGCGAGGGCTTCACAGACTCAGCCAGCAGACAGTATGGCATGTCATCAGAGGCACGCACCAAAGTAGCTGAGGCATTTTTGCAGGAAATATATAATAAAAGGATACACGCCTATGTTTTACGCTGCCATGAATGAGTTGTCGGAAAACAGCCAGTGGGATACTAAGGCGCTTGAGAGCAGGTACAAAATCTGGGTGTCACAATATCCGGATACGGCTTACCCTGAAACACCGCAGTCATCCTATGAGGGCACACATGCCATGTGGCAGTATACCAATAAGGGAAAGGTGTCAGGGATTGATAAGCCGGTAGATTTGAATGTGGCATACTTTGGTTTTGATGAGACAGAGTCTGCAAAAAATGGTGATGCGGCTGACAATGCAACGGCTGACCCGGAAGCAAATATGAAGTTTTCGGATGTAAATGAGACCGTAACTGCCAAGGAAAGTGTCAATCTGAGGGATATTCCAAGTCAGGGCAATGACAGCACAATTAAGGCAACGCTCAATAACGGTGATACAGCAACAAGAACAGGAGTCAGTGACAGTGGCTGGTCACGTGTCGAATATAATGGACAGACGTATTATGCCATTTCAAACTACCTCACAACAGATATGAACTATGTAGTTCCGGGGCAGGACGGAAGTGGCAGCGGAGACGGATTGAAGACAAAGTTCAAGGAGTGTAATGATACTGTCACTGCAAAAATAGAGGTTAATCTGCGTGCACTTCCAAGTGTCACAAATCCGGATGCTACAGTTGTTGCAACGATAAAAAATGGGGAAACCGTCACCAGAACCGGAATCAATGAGGAGTTTGGCTGGTCACGCGTGGAATATAATGGACAGACACTTTATTGTGTGACAAGCTATCTGAGTGTGCAGTGATATAATGAACGCAGTGTTTTAGGGAATAAAGTCAAAAAAATAAAATGTTATTAATCTAAAATCATGCATAAAGTAGAAATAGTGTAAAAATGTCATGGATATAATGATAGAATTGTTTGAGATAGTGCGTTAAAATACAAAATAACGAAATACGTAAGTAAAGGGGCATTTTATGGAATATTCAGCAATTTTTCATGACATGGATAAAAGATTCTGCTATGCGATAGATAAGGATTTGTTTGTGATACGCGTGCAGGTAAAAAGGATGATATGAAGGAGGTAATCCTTCACTATGAGGATAAGTATATACCAATGGAGCGCAAGGATACGCGAATGACTCTTCCTATGAAGAAGGTAGCTACCTCGCAGTTTCACGATTATTATGAAGCACAGATTCAGATGCATCTGATATGTCTGAGATACTTTTTTGAATTTACGGACATGCAGGGTGAAAAGGTATATTACGGCAATTATGAGTTCGATAAGGAGTGCATCACAAACAGGGACAGAATGTTTGACTGCCCGCAGAATCTCAGAGAGGAAGAGATGTTTGAGGTGCCACAATGGGCAGCCAACAAGGTAGTGTATCAGATTTTTCCGTCGCGCTTTGCCGCAACACAGCCGGTGGACAAAGAGCTGTGGTATAAGGCGCCGATTACGCCTATGGATGATTTGCATGGCAATCTCAGGGGAATCATAGAACATCTGGATTATATTAAAGATCTGGGAATCGATGTGGTGTATCTGACACCAATCTTTAAATCAAATTCATGCCATAAGTATGATACTATTGATTATTATCAGGTTGACCCATCATTTGGAACAACAGAGGACTTAAAGGAGCTTGTACAAAAATCCCACGAGCGTGGCATGAAGGTAGTGCTGGATGCGGTATACAATCACACAGGAAGAGAATTTTTCGCATTTCAGGATATACTTGAAAAGGGCGAAAAGTCAAAATATCTCGACTGGTATTTTATCGACGAGCTGCCGCCTAGGGGTGAATGGGGAGAAATTCCAAACTTCAAATGCTTCGGATATTACGGTGGAATGCCAAAGCTTAATCTGAAAAAATCCTGAGGTTGAAAAATACATCACGGATGTTGCCTGCTACTGGATTAAGGAATGTGATATTGACGGATGGAGACTGGATGTAGGAGACGAAATCAGTCATTTCTTCTGGAAGAATTTCAGAAAGGCAATCAAGGCAGTAAAGAAGGATATGCTGATAATTGGTGAGATATGGCACTACGCAGGAGACTTCCTAGAGGGAGATGAGTGGGATACTGTCATGAATTATCCATTCTACCTGAATCTGATAGACCTGCTTGCAGACGAAAAGATTAATGTCAGCCAGTTTGTACAAAATCTTGGATATCTGAAGGGGCGCTTAAACAAAAAGTGCTATCCGCTGATGTGGAACCTGATTGACAGCCACGATACAGCAAGATTTTTACATCTGTGCCATGATAATAAGAAAAAAGCAGCATCTCGCAGCAGCCTTTCAGCTGCTAATGCCGGGAATGCCTATGGTCTACTATGGTGATGAGTATGCAATGCCGGGAGCAAATGATCCGGACTGCAGACGAGGCATGTACTGGGATGAGGAATACCAGGACAAGGAGATGTATAATTGGTATAAGAAGCTCATGCAGATTAGAAAAGCACATGCATGCATCGTAGAGGGCGAAATGATTGAGACAATCACAAATGACGATGATGATACGATTGTTATGATCAGAAAAAACGGCGAAGAGACAATCGCAATGCTTTTCAATTGCGGCAGCAGTGTAAAGGAATTTAATGAGTATGCCGAGAAATATAATCTGCTGACAGATAGCGCATTTGACGGAAAAGTAGACGGGCTTGACGCTGCCGTAATTGTGCTTTAAAAACATTATATGGATTATCTATAAGAAGTCATGGAGCTTTGCACATCAGGAAAACGGAAAGATGGTAGAAGCGACGAAAAATAGGTAAATCGCAGTAAAATAATTTTATATGAGTTTTTATGGACAGGAAATTGCAGGCAGCTGCTTTTTCCTGTCTTTTTGCATAAAATCAATTCTGTTGAGGTAAAATTGAGATTGACATTGTATTGTATGAGTATAAAATACAAGGAATCAGGTGATGTACAATGAAAAGGCATAAGATATGTAAAATTATTTTTGCTATACTGGCAGTTTTTTTTATGTGTGGCTTTTTATGAGTATCGGAATCTGCGTCACATATAAAAAACAGCCGGCGGTGTCTGATGCTACTATAAAGGAAACACAAAATATTATGAGTGTGGCGGGGAGAGAGAATACGGAAAGAGCAGTAATCATTGAAAAAAATTCGCAGGCTCTTTTAGAAAGAGTTAGATTAATCCAAAATGCAAAGGATGAAATAATCCTTTCTACATTTGCATTTAAATCAGACGAAAGCGGAAAATTGATTTTAGGAGCACTGCATGATGCGGCAGACAGAGGCGTACATGTCCGCATATTGGTAGATGGAATGGAGAGCTGGATTGATATGGAGGGTAATCCATATTTTTATGGATTATCTTCGCATGAGAATGTTGAGATTAAGCTGTACAATAAAGCAAATCCGCTTAAGCCATGGAAGACAATGGGAAGAATGCATGATAAATATCTGATTGCAGATGGTAAAATATATATTCTTGGCGGAAGAAACACATATAATTATTTTTTGTTGGTGATTTTCCGGGGCATAAAAATTTTGACCGGGATGTGTTAGTTGTCTGCGATGAGCCACAGAAAGATAATGCGGTCAATCAGCTTTGGAATTATTTTGAAACAATATGGGAACAGGAGGACTGTCGGTATTTTCATAATAGTAAAAAATTAGCTGACAGACAATCTGTAAAGAAAGCAGTTTTAGAGCTGCAGGAAGGGTATCAGCAATATTTTGAAGTTAATAAGGAAAAAATTTGTGATACAGATTATGCGGATGAAACCTTTGAAACAGAAAAGATTATATTGTTATCAAACCCAATCCACACCCAAGCTAAGGAACCGGTGGTATGGTATCAGCTGGGAGAATTAATGAAAAATGCAAAGGAACGCGTAAAAATTCATACACCATATATTATTTGCAATGATATGATGTATAATACATGGGAGGAAATTGCACAGAAGGTTCCGGACTTTTCTATTATGACAAATTCTGTTGCAAATAACGGAAATCCATTTGGAGCTGCTGATTATGCCAAAAACAGAAACAGAATTTTAGAAACAGGAATTGATATCTGGGAATATGAAGGCGGTTATTCGTATCATGGAAAAAGTATTCTGATTGACGATGATCTGTCAGTAATAGGTTCATTCAATATGGACATGAGAAGTACTTATCTGGATACAGAGCTGATGCTTGTAATACGCAGTAAAGAGATTAATAAACAGCTGGAGGATGGCATGATGGAGTATGAGAGCGTGTCCAGACAGGTATTAGACGACGGAACATATTATGATCCGTATCATGTAAAGCCGATTGAATTAACAGAAAAACGTAAAAGAAAGGTGTTTCTGGTACAGCATCTGCTTGGATGGGCAAGGGATTTGTTTTGATTAAAGGAGAACATAAAGCGTGTTTAAGATATTAATTGTAGAAGATGATAAGGAATTAAGTCTGTTATTCCAAAAGGTGCTTGAAAAGAGCGGATATCAGGTCAAAAGTGCGTCGGATGGAGCACAGGCACTGGAGGTATTGGACAGAGAATATATTGATTTAATCATTTCCGATATAATGATGCCGGTTATGGATGGATATGAACTTGTGTCGGAGCTTCGTTCGGCGGGATATCAGATACCGGTGCTTATGATTACTGCAAAAAGCAGCTTCGATGATATGCGTCAGGGCTTTCTTTCGGGAAGTGACGACTATATGGTAAAACCTGTAAATGTCAATGAAATGGTTTTAAGGGTAGGGGCACTGCTTCGTCGTGCACAGATACTGAACGAACACAAAATTGTGATTGGCTCAACCGAGCTTGATTATGATGCAATGACAGTTGTGACCGGTGATGAAGCGCTTGTCCTGCCAAAAAAAGAATTTCTGCTTTTATACAAGCTGGCAGCTTCACCGGGCAGGACATTTACAAGCAGCAGCTAATGGATGAGGTATGGGGATATGAGACGGAGGCAGACCCACATACGATAGAGGTACATATAGGAAGAATCAGGGAGCGTTTTAAAGAAAATCCGGATTTCGAAATTGTAACAATGCGTGGTCTGGGATACAAGGTGGTGAAAAAATAATGGAACATAAAAAGAAAAAAGAATTGCGTATCCGCTCGTGTCTGACTGGTGCAATCTGGCTGGCACTTGCATTTTCTATGCTGATATCAGCCTTGTTGTTTGCGTTTTTGAATCATTTTTTGGATTTGCCCGGGAAAATACCGGGCCTTGGCTGGCTTTTTGATTTTTAATACATTGATAGCAGGACTTATTACATTATTTATCAATGCAAAGCTCCTTGAGCCGATTACCAGGCTCAGTAAAGCAATGAAAGCAGTTTCCCAGGGAGATTTTGAACAGCATCTGAAACAAACAGTCGCATAGCCGAGATTGGAGAATCCTATCAGAGCTTTAATGTCATGACAAAAGAGCTTCGTGCAACAGAGATGTTGCAAATGGATTTTGTATCCAATGTTTCCCATGAATTCAAGACACCAATCAATGCAATTGAAGGCTATACGATGCTGCTCCAGGGAGATGAGCTGTCACAGGAGCAGGAGGGGTATGTAGAAAAAATCCTGTTTAATACTCAAAGGCTTTCAGGCCTTGTTGGAAATATTTTATTGTTATCAAGGCTGGAAAATCAGAATATTCCAATGAAAAAAACCAAATATCGTCTGGATGAACAAATCCGTCAGGCATTTCTTGCATTGGAAGACAAATGGACTGAAAAAAGGAATTGGCTTTCAGGTGGAGATGGAGGAGGTCAGATATGTTGGAAATGAAGGGCTTTTTATGCATATCTGGATGAATCTTTTGGATAATGCAATCAAGTTTAGTCCACAAAATGGGACAATCACCATGTTTCTAAGGCATGAAAATGATTCTGTGCAGTTTATTCTGGAAGACGAGGGACCGGGAATCGCGGATGATGCAAAAGCCAGAATATTTGACAAGTTTTATCAGGTGGATGGTTCCCATAAAGCCGAGGGAAACGGCCTTGGTCTGGCACTTGTGAAAAAAGAATTGTAGACATCGCCGGTGGAACAATCAAAGCTGAAAACCGGGAATACGGAGGATGCAGATTTGTAGTAGAACTGCCAATAAAGAATTATAATGAGTAGCTATTTAGAACATGATAGTTACAATAATAAAATAATAAGATAAAAAGATAGGAGAATTTACATGACATTTTATCAGGAACTGCAGTTAAATCAGGCCGGCTCTAAAAGCCTGCTGAAAAATAGTAAAACAATGAAAGAAAAACTATACCATGCGTTTGTATATATGGTGAAGATAGCTGTGACAATGGTTTTTTGCTTTGCCTTTGTTACTGCCTCAAGCATCATATTGGGAAAGGATAACAGCATTGTGGGAGTAGTGGTCTTATTATGCGTTATGGTATTTCGAAACGCTGATCTGGGAATCCATACAGGACACTCTACATGGCTTTTGGCATTGTTCTTTGTAATTATGACAGTATGCCCACATCTGGCGAATCAGCTTTCACCGCTTCCGGCGCTGCTTATAAACATTGCAGCTCTTGCAGTGCTGATTCTGTTCGGATGCCATAATCCATTTATGTTTAATCAATCCACACTGGTTCTTGGCTATTTATTGTTATATGGATATGATGTGTCAGGAAAAAAGCTATATGCTTCGAATAGCAGGGATGGCCGCAGGAGCTGCCATCACATGCCTGGTATTTTACAGAAATCATAAAAACAGAGACTATAAAAGAAATATGAAAGCTGTAATTGAGGAGTTTGACCTTTCTTCATCACGTACAAAATGGCCGCTGTGCCAGATACTATGCGTACCGTTAGTTCTATGTATTGCACAGCTTTGCAATATGCCGCGTGCAATGTGGGCAGGTATTGCAGCCATGTCTGCCATCCTGCCGTTTATGGAGGATATGCAGTACAGAGTCAAAAAAAAAAAAGGATTGTCGGTAATATTGCCGGGGTTATATGCTTTACGGTATTATACTTCCTGCTTCCGCCATCAATCTATGCGTACATAGGAATCATAGGTGGAATCGGCGTGGGATTATCGGCACAATACGGCTGGCAGGCTGTTTTTAATACATTTGGTGCTCTGGCTATAGCTGCAGAGAGCTATGGGTTAAAGGGAGCAGTCAGCCTCAGGGTGATTCAGAATGTGTTTGGAGTCGTATTTGCGTTGGTATTTTGTGCTGTATTTTACAGATTTATGTCAGGGAAAGCGTCGGTGAAAGAGAAAGCTGTATAATACAAGTGGAAACGTGTAATCAGTCATAAGGAATTGTATTCTTCAGATGAAACAGTCCCAAAATCCAAAGTGAAGGAAAAGGTTAAAACAAATATGAGTCAGATAATATTGGCGTCGGCATCACCGCGCCGCAAGGAATTATTAGAGCAGATTGGGGCAGAGTTTGTTGTCTGTCCTGCAAAGGGAGAAGAGATAATCACAGAGGAGAAGCCATCTGCGGTTGTCATGGAGCTATCCCGTCAAAAGGCAGAGGAGGTAGCGTCAGGTGTGCTTACCTACAATGAACAGCATGCAGAGCTTGTGACACCGCAGGATATTCTTGTAATCGGAGCGGATACGGTAGTGGCTTATGAGAATCAGATTCTTGGAAAGCCGAAGGACGAAGAAGATGCCAGGCGTATGCTTTCGATGCTTTCGGGAAAAACACACAGTGTCTATACAGGGGTAACGTTTGTTTTTATTGACAAAGCCGGAAGAACCGGAGAACACTGCTTTTATGAGAAGACGGATGTCAGCATGTATACACTGACGGAAGAGGAAATTGACCGCTATATTTCAAGCGGAGATCCGATGGATAAAGCAGGAAGCTATGGGATACAGGGGCGCTTTGCCATCCACATTAAGGGAATACAAGGTGATTACAATAATGTGGTAGGGCTTCCGGTAGCGCGCCTGTATCAGGAGCTTAGAAAGCTTGGAGTTGATGTTTAGCGAAGTCTTTTTTTTTAATAGCCGGTCCGATAAGCATGGCAATTATCATTTTTATCAGGTCGCCCGGGATAAATGGGAACACACATATTGAGAGCGCACCGCTGACTGTGCTTTTTGCCTCAAAGCAGAACCACGCTGTACCGAGTACATAGCATATGATAGTTCCGACAATCATACCAATGAGCTGAAGCCAAGGCTGGTGGAAATGATCGATTACAAGTCCTGCAATAATTGCCATGGCAATAAAACCGATGATGTATCCGCCTGTAGGGCCGGCAAGCTTAGCTGGGCCACCGGTGAAGCCTGAAAATACAGGGATTCCGACAAGTCCGATAAGCAGGTAAATGAGGTAGCTTATAGTTCCACGTTTCCATCCGAGCAGATATAATGAAATATATATGGCCAGGTTTGTCAGTGAAATCGGTACCGGCCCAATCGGGATAGATAATGGTGCAAGAATACATGTGACAGCTGTCATGAGCGCTGTTACCGTTATGGCATAGGTCGTTCCATGCTTGTAGTCTATAGTTTCTGTCTGGTTCATGATAAAATCTCCTTTTTGTAAATTTCATAGTGATTTTGTACGGTTAACACATTAACATGAAAAGATGTCAATTGTCAACCGTAACTGCAATAAAGGTTTACAATTATCGGGGAGTAATGAAAAAAAAAATACTAACATCGGTATATACGTACGCTATTCGGAAAACATGGATACTTGGAAAATGTCTGAAAATGTCTGAAAATCATTAAAAACAATCGACATTACAGCCAATAAACGCTATAATAGATACATTAAGATAAATGTACTGGGACTTGTATTATCCACAGCCGTCACGCGGTACGGCTGTCGCGGATAGCGTCAGGCCCCGGGAAGGGGAATTATATGCAGGATAAAAAAGCAAAAAAAAGGCAAAAATACAGGTTATATTTCTAATTCTTATTTCCACGCTTGTTATTTTAGCGGATTTTTATGCGATAATTAATTATCCAAAGGAATACATGCTCATTGCAGCAATCACAGTTATCTTTATGATTTGCCTGTGGGGAGTGATAAGCGGATTTTTCTCACTGAGTGCTCTAAAGGAGGACAGGAGGGAGGAACAGTATGACAGTATTTTTAAGTCGGAAAAGGCATCTTACCTCATGCTTAGAAAGTATTTTGATGAGATAGAGGGAAAGATTGAGATACTGCAGAAGGAGTCAAAGATTCCGACTGAGGATATAATCAATGCACAGAAGGGAATCGCAAAGGTTGTTATCAACAGGAATAAGGAAAATGCTGATGCGATTATGAACTCTAATGAACAGCTTATGGAGACTTTTGAGCATCTTGAGAATAAGCTCAAGGAGAGCAATGATTTCATTATTGAGAGCCAGAAAAATGTGATTTATGACAACCTCAAGGACATTATGGAAAAGCAGCAGGTTCTGTCTGACAGCATAAAGGATATGGAAATCCGTCTGAGTCAGGCAATCACAGCAAATCCTATTCAGTTTACAGCAAATGTTGAGATGCCTAAGCAAACGATCGACGCACCACAATCAGCACCGGCCATGGAGGCGATACCTGAACCGGAATCTGTACAAGCGAATGAGTCAGAACAGATACCTGAGCCTATTCCGGTAAATGAGCCGGAGCCTGTAGTTGAGACACCACATGTACCTGAACCGGAACCTGTGAGTGAGACACCACATATACCTGAACCGGAACCTGTAGTAGAGCCAGGCCCTGCTGCAGAAGAATCTGTTGCAGATACGACAAACAGCGACCCGAACCGTCAGCTGAGTGCAGATGAAATAGCAGCACTTTTTGCAAGTGCAAACGCAGGTGCGACAGAACCTGAATCAGAGCCGACAGAGAAAGTGATTACGGAACCGGTCACAGAGGCACCACATGTACCTGAACCGGAGCCGGTAGTAGAGCCAAGCCCTGCTGCAGGCGAAGCTGTTGCAGATACGATAAACAGCGATCCGAACCGCCAGCTGAGTGCAGATGAAATAGCAGCACTTTTTGCAAGTGCAAACGCAGGTGCGACAGAACCTGAATCAGAGCCGGCAGAGAAAGTGATTACGGAACCGGTCACAGAGGCACCTCAGGCACCTGAGCCGGAGCCTGTAAGTGAACCGGAACCTGCAAAGTCTCCGGTTGTAGATTTGAATAACACAAATCGTAATCTGACACCGGATGAGATAGCAGCTTTATTTAGCAGTATGTAGTATTTTGGTAACTATTCAGTAAAGAAATATGCGGTATTGCATATTTCGTAAAAAATGAAGAAATAATATTTTGTAATTATCTCACAAATATGTTAAAGTGTGCATGTTATAAAAATATGCACACTTTATTTTTTTGAAAGGAAATATAAAAAATATATGGAAACAATCAGATTCGACGAATTAGAACTAAACCCTAAGATTTTGCGAGGCATCAAGGATATGGGCTTTGAGGAGGCAACTCCAATACAGGCTCAGGGAATCCCGGCAGTGCTTTCGGGCAGGGATGTAATCGGACAGGCGCAGACCGGAACAGGAAAGACAGCAGCCTTTGGTATTCCGGTGCTTGAGAGCGTTGATGCATCAAGTCACAAGACACAGGTTATCATCCTCTCTCCTACAAGGGAGCTTGCCATCCAGGTGGCAGATGAAATCAGGAAGCTTGCAAAATATATGCATGGTGTGAAGGTACTTCCGGTGTATGGAGGACAGGATATCAGCCGCCAGATTAAGGCACTTAAGGGCGGTGTGCAGATTATTATCGGAACCCCGGGGCGTCTTATGGATCATCTCAGGAGAAAGACAATCAGGCCTGACCATGTAAAGACAATAGTGCTCGACGAGGCAGACGAGATGCTCAACATGGGCTTTAGGGAGGACATCGAGACAGTGCTCGAATACCTGCCACAGGAGCATCAGACAGTACTTTTCTCGGCAACAATGCCAAAGCCTATTTTGGAAATTACAAGAAAATATCAGCATGATGCTATCAATATCAAGATTGTGAAAAAAGAGCTGACAGTCGCAAACATCGACCAGTATTACTATGATGTGAAGCGCAAGGACAAGATAGATGTACTCACAAGACTGTTGGATTACTATAATCCAAAGCTCTCACTTGTATTCTGCAACACCAAGAAGATGGTCGACGAGCTGGCATATGAGCTTTGCGGACGCGGCTACAGTGCAGAAGGACTTCATGGCGATATGAAACAGGTGCAGAGAGATCGTGTCATGAAGAATTTCAGAAACGGAAAGACAGATATTCTTATTGCCACTGATGTCGCAGCGCGTGGAATTGATGTGGATGATGTGGAGGCTGTTTTCAATTATGATCTGCCTCAGGATGACGAGTATTATGTACATAGAATCGGTCGTACAGGAAGAGCAGGCCGCTGTGGAAAGGCATTCTCCTTTGTAAAGGGCAAGGAGGTATATAAGCTCAAGGACATACAGCGCTACTGCAAGACAAAAATCTATGCACAGCCAATTCCATCATCTGATGATGTTGCCAAAATCAGGGCAGAAAAGATTATGGACCAGATTTCCACCATTATAGATGAGGAAAATCTCAGTGTCATTGATATTATAGAGAATCAGATAAATGAGTCAGATTACACGGCAATGGATATAGCGGCGGCATTTTTATACCAGGCTATGGGTGCTTCAGAGATATCCACAGCTGAATCAAAGGACGACTATGATTTCCACAATACAGGAGCAGAGGATGGCATGGTACGTCTGTTTATCAACGTAGGAAAGAAGGACAAGATAAAGCCGGGTGACATTTTAGGTGCCATTGCAGGCGAGTCAGGCATGCCTGGCAGGCTTGTCGGTGCAATCGACATGTACGACAAGTATACATTTGTTGAGGTGCCGGCTGAGTATGGCAAGGAAGTGCTTAATGCCATGAAGAATGCAAAGATAAAGGGCCGCTCTGTGAACATGGAGCCTGCAAATTCACGATAGCAAAGTCAGGCTTTTCTGATGACGCATCAGCTTTTTTGTTCTCAGTGGTTCTGAATAGTTACGATGGTTGTATAAAAAATACCGGGACACAAAATGTGTTGCCCGGTATTTTTGATTACTTGTCGTCATCGATTCCCCAATGCTCTTTCATGTAATCCTTTCCCATTCCTCCGCCGATATCATTTTGATTTCTGCGAAGATAATTTACAAATATTCCACCAACAACTGCAAAAATGATAAGTGCTGCCGGATTACTGGTTACATTGTTAGTTGTGAACAGTAACGTGGCCGTGGCTAGTCACACTGTTAGTTGTGAACAGTAACTGACCGGCAGCGAAATCACGCGTCAGCCAGCATCAGCACATGCTTCACAATTGATTTGATTATATTAACCGCAGTCTCCATACCCTCCACTGATATGTGCTCAAATGGGCCGTGGAAGCCGTAGCCGCCGGTACCGAGGTTTGGACAGGGAAGTCCCATGAAGGATAAACGTGCGCCGTCTGTACCGCCGCGAACCGGGCGTGATAGCGGCTTAAGACCGTTTTCCTCTATAGCAGCCTTAGCCAGGTCGATAATGTACATGTTGTCCATTATGATTGAAAGCATATTCTCGTAGGAGTGGGTGATAGTCAAAGAAACAGTGCCCTCACCATATTTTTTGTTCATCTCTATCTCAAGAGAGCGGAGAGTATCAAGTCTTTTAGCAAAAAGAGCCTTGTCGTGGTCGCGTACAATATATGACAGATGGGCTGATGCTACATCACCGCTCATATCACACAGATGGTAAAAGCCCTCTCTGCCCTCAGTTGTGGCAGGAGTCTCGTTTGCAGGCAGCGCTGCGGCAATCTCGCAACCAACCAAAGCAGCATTGACCATAATGTCCTTTGCTTCGCCCGGATGCACGTTGACGCCCTTTATGTTAAATTCAGCGCTTGCGGCATTAAAGTTTTCATAGGCCACCTCGCCCTCGTAATCACCATCCACGGTGTAGGCAAAATCTGCCTCGAAATAGTCCAGATCAAACAAATCCGCACCCTTTCCGACCTCTTCATCAGGGGTAAATCCAACCCAGATATCGCCGTGAGGAGTGCCCTCTGCGATAATCTGCTCTAAGGCAGTCATAATCTCAGCCACACCGGCCTTGTCATCGGCACCAAGCAGGGTAGTGCCATCTGTGGTAATGAGAGTGCGTCCGGTGAGGGCTTTAAGCTCAGGAAAATCGCTTACTCTCAGGTATTCGCCACTGCCTCTAAGCAGCACATCGCTTCCGTCATAGTGACGCAGCAGCTGTGGCTTGACATTTTCCCCGGAAAAATCAGGTGCAGTATCCATATGTGCAATAAATCCGACCGCTTTTTTGTGCTCCATGCCGGCAGTGGCAGGCAGCAGACCATACACGTAACAATGGTCAGTGAGCACAACCTTGGATAAGCCAAGTTCCTTAAGCTCTCACTCAAGCTCTCTTGCGAGTGCAAATTCCCTGTCACTGCTTGGTATTTTATCACTTGCTTCATCAGATGTGGTGTGATAGCCCACATATTTTAATAATCTTTCTTCTACTTTCATTATCAGTAAATCCTTTCTGAGAGACTTTGGATGGGAAATCTGGAATAAAAAGTCTCTGTATATAGAAAATAATATAGCTTAAAACGGTGTAAAATCAACTGTTTTACAAAAAATCTAAAAAAAATTTAAAAAATTAAAAAAAGTGTTGCATTTCTATAAACTATACTATATAATAAATTTCGCGTTAAGGAAAACGCAAACAAATTAATAAACGCGCTTCTAGCTCATTTGGTAGAGCACCTGACTCTTAATCAGGGTGTGCAGGGTTCGAGCCCCTGGAGGCGCACTCAAAGGTACCGGTTTTATGGACGTATGAGCCATAGGGTTGGTGCTTTTTTATTATATCATGAAGCCTTGCTTCATGATCAACATTCGTCGTTCGCCGAATGCATAAATGCATTCTTCTCACTTGCACTCATTATATCATATGCTTACGCATATGATAGGCCTGCGGCTGATACTTATGCGCATTCGCGCGTGATATAATTCGCTACGCTCATTATATCATGATTAAAGAATTAAAAGGTATCATGTCATATTTAGATAGGCTGGCAGCTCAGGCACACAAAAAGTGAAATTAATATTGAAATTTTGAAATAATGAGTTTATACTGTTGAATAGGAAAAAAAAGTAACATTTGGAAAGATGCTTTGGTCGGAGTAAAATATGATGAATGGGGTAGACAAATATTCAACAGACAATATAGCGGATAACGAAATGATAATTGCAGTAGATGACGTGGTAAAGAAGGACTATGACAGTGCGGTTGTACGTATAAAGAAAGCGCTTGCGCGCTTGAAGAGCACCGGTCACGTGGAAAAATATGCAGAGTATCTCAATATCCTGGGATTAGTATATGAACTTGAGAACGATGAGTCAAAAGCCTTTGAATGTTATCTGGAGAGCCTTGCCACGGCAGAAATTATCCGCTCGAGAGATCTTAAGGCTATGGTTTACAGTAATATCAGTTCAAGCTATAGCAAGATGGGAAGAGATAAGGAAGCGCAGAGATATTTCAACGATGCCAGAGACGAAATATGACAGTTCCTCAGAAAAATCTGAAGAATGTCATAAAAGCTGGGTCATGTTTGACTATATAAATCATGCGATTAACGACAGATATGTTGCATTATCTTGAAGCAATCAGCTTGCAGATAGGGTTTCCGACAGCAGAGAATTTCTCCTCGTACTCGGTCATGATGTTGCCCTCATTCATTGCAGCATCATGATGCAGGTCGCGTGTACTGGCGTCGAGGTGCCATTTATCAGAGCTTTCAATCTCTTCCAGAGAGAAGGTGAAGAGGTCCTGGTTGTCAGTCTTGAACTCTATGCGTCCGTCAGGTGCGAGAAACAAATCATATCTGGCAAGAAATTCGCTTGAGGTGAGGCGTCTTCTTGCGTGCCTGTCCTTCGGCCATGGATCGGAAAAGTTCAGGTAAATGCGGTCAACCTCATTACGGTCAAAAATATCCGGAAGAGTTGCGGCATCAATGCACAAAAAGTGCACATTTGGCAGCTCGTCCTCCTGCATTTTTTGTACAGCACGAAGAAGCACACTGGTATATCGTTCGATACCTATATAGTTAATCTCGGGATGAAGCCGTGCCAGATCCATCAGAAATCTGCCCTTTCCCATACCAACCTCTATATGAATCGGATTATTGTTTCCTAAAAAATCATGCCATTTTCCTTTTTAATTCAACAGGCTCCTTTATGCAATAAGGGCTGTTGTCGATGACTTCACCGGCGCCCGGGATATTTCTAAGTCTCATGTAAATCTCCTTATAAAAACGTAAAATTTCATATAGATAATACCCTACAATTGTGTGGGTGTCAAAATAAAATGGAAAAATACGATGCACATGCCCTTGATAACATGTTTTTCATACATTATAATTAGAAATAGTACATTTTGGTTATAGTACTGAACAGCTACCCAATTTTAGAATTAATAGGAACAGATATGAAGCATAAAATTATAAATTTAAAAAAATCAGGAATACTAATAATGGCAGTGTTTGCTATGGTCACGACGCTTTGTGCGAGACCGCTTATGGCATTTGCGGATGGTGATGACACGTACTGGCCGGAGGGACCGCAGATAAATTCACCGTGCGCCGTGGTGATGGAGGTCAATACAGGTACGGTGCTCTATGAGAAAACTTCACACGAAAAGCATTATCCTGCAAGTATCACAAAGATTCTCACCACATATCTGACTATACTCAACTGCAAGATGGATGAGAAGGTTACATTCTCAAAAGAGGCGGTGAAGGAGAGCAGTGATGGTTCGTCGAGCATCAAGAGGGATGTGGGCGAGGAGATGACCATGGAGCAGACACTATATGGAGTTATGCTTGAGTCGGCAAACGAGTGCGCATATGCTGCAGCAGAGCATACAGGCAAAAAGCTTGGGGAGATTACAGCACATTTATTGATCTGATGAACAAGGAAGCCAAAGAATTAGGCTGTACAGATACACATTTCAACAATGCAAATGGTCTGCCCGATGAAAATCACTGGACAAGCGCATACGATATGGGGCTTATCTCGTGTGCAGCATACAGAAATGACGAGTTTCGAAAGATTACAGGCACAAAGACCTATATCATACCACCTACAAACAAGCATACCGAGGATACTCCGCTGTACAATCATCATGCGATGCTGCATCCATTTAAATCGTATTCACAGTTTGTAAATCAGGATTGTACCGGCGGCAAGACCGGCTACACTTCAGTGGCTAACAGCACGCTTGTCACTTATGCGGAGAAGGATGGCCTGACGCTGTGCACGGTTATTATGAATGCGCAGTCGCCTGACCAGTATGCAGACACAAACACGCTGCTCAATTACTATTTCAGTAACTTCAAGGCACTAAGCATAGCTGAAAATGAAAACAGCGCAGCTACTGATAATACGCCGGATCTGGGCGTAATGAATGAGCACGGCATGTATGCAAAGGTGTCGGAAAACTATGTTGTTTTGCCAAACAATGCGGATTTTTCAAGCGTTAAAAGGGAAGCTGCTGACATGAAGTCCGACAACAAGGATGCTCTTGCTACGGTCAGATACAAGTATGGTGATCATGTGGTAGGCTGTGTGGATCTGCTGAAATCAGGAGCAAAGGTCGATCTGTCGTACTTTGATGAGAACAGCAGACAGAACGTGGAAAGTGATATAATAAGGATAAAGCCGGTATATTTTCTCTGGGTGCTCGTACTTATCTCAGTGATTATTCTGAGCATTTTCATGATTAGAAGAATATCAGACAATATATATGTGTTGAAACACAAATGGAGCATTAAGAAGGAGCAGCGCGAGCGCTTCAGGGAGCACAAGCTTGAGAGAAAACAGCGCAGAAGGAGAGACAATCTGAAGTTCAGCGGTCGACATAAATATTAATACATTTTTTATTATGACATTATAAATGGATGCAGAAATGAGTGATGAAAGATGCGCCCTCGTGCTTGAGGGTGGAGCCATGAGAGGTATGTATACAGCCGGAGTACTAGACTGTTTTATGGACCATGATATTAGCTTTGATGCTGTTATCGGTGTTTCGGCGGGAGCACTTTTTGGAGTGAATCTGCTGTCAAAGCAGCGCGGCAGGGTTATACGATACAATAAGAGGTTTAACAGTGACAAAAATTATATGGGTATCAGGCCGCTTCTTAGGGAGAAAAACATTGTGAGCACGAAATATGCCTATGATACAGTACCAAGGGAGCTTGACCCGTTTGATGATGAGGAATATAAGAAGTCGGATATCCCATTTTATGCGGTTGTGACGAATATCAGGACAGGTAAGCCTGAATATGTGCAGATAAAGAGTGTCTTTGACCAGATGGATGTGCTCAGGGCATCGGGCTCCATGCCTGTAGTGTCAAAGCCGGTGAAGCTGGGGCATGAGTGGTATCTGGATGGCGCGGTGACGGACAGCATCCCATATGAGCATATGCTTGATATGGGCTATGACAGAGTGGTTGTCGTGCTGACAAAGCCGGCAGACTATATAAAAAAACCTATGCCAAGTATTTACATCGGTATACAAAAAGCGTTTTCCGAGGTTTTACGAGGCATTTTCAAACAGGCATATCATGTACAATTATCAGCTTGAGCATCTTAAGGAGCTTGAAAAGCAGGGCATTGCTAAGGTGTTAAGGCCGTCGGAGCACATTAAAATAAGCAAGATAGAAAAGGATCCTAATAAGCTTGAGAGCCTGTATCAGCTTGGATTACGTGATGCCAAGAGGCTTTTAGCCGATAAGCAAGGGATGGAGAAGCAGTAATGAATATACAACAGGTACAGACGATCATAGCTGATGCCATGGAAAAGCACAACGGAATAGTGAAAAAAAAGAAGAGCTTACAAGGCTTGGTATAGACTACAGGCGAATTGATAAGCTTGTCAGGGATGGGAAGCTTGTCCGCATCAGAAACGGCTATTACACCGACCGCGTGGATGATTTTTCTGAGGATGCACTTGTCGCGGCACTTTTTCCGGATGCAATGCTTTGCATGGAAAGCGCACTTTACGCCTATGGCTATATAAAGGAGAAGACTTACGGATGGACGCTTGCCGTGGACAAAAACACATCAAAATCGCGTTTTAAGATGGACTATCCCAGAATCATCCGTTTTATACGGAGCCCACAGCACTTACGCTTGGAGCCACAACCATTGAGCTTGGAGGCAATACCTTTGGAATTTATGATAAAGAGCGTGTGATATGCGACTGCCTGAAGTATGAGTCGAGACTGGACCGCAATGATTTCAAGGCAGCTGTACAGTCATACATAGCGGATACGGACAAGGATATTTCCGTGCTCATGGATTATGCAAGGGCGAGGCGCGTGGTAAAGAAGGTGCAAAGCTTCATAGGAGTATGGTTGTAGTGAGGGTAGATTTAAGACATATAAGCGATGAGAAAAAATTATCGTACAGCGATGCGTTATGGCAGTACGTGAAGCAGGATTTTCTCTGGCGCATAAATAATGCCGGTCTGGGAAAAGTGCTTTGGCTTCAAAAGCCGTATTTGCAACAGGAGAAAAGCTGGCGTTTTATTATGTATATGGCAGCCCCGGTGGCAGGGCAGAGGATAAGGGTACGCCGTTTGATGTACTGCGTAATATCATTATAGGCAATGCAGGGCTTAACAGTCACAGTGATGTGGTATGGACTAATGCAGAATTATCTAAGCAGACGGCAAAGGTATCAGATAATGAACCGGACGGCAGTGATATGCAGCCGCTGATACACACGTGGAATCTAAGCGCTATGTGTGATGGCGGGGAAGTACCGTTTGCAGTGAGGCTTGAGCGCCTTAATGAAGCGGATGCAGGAGTTCCCATGACTAAAAATATTGTTTTTATGAACAGCTTTTATGGAGACGCAGATGTTTGTATTTTTTCGCCTGAATCCAGGCTCGGAGAACAGCTGTTTGAGATAATGGATAAGCTTGAGCTGGTTAGCGATATGAAACCATATGGTGATGCATATGAGATACTTAAGAGATATTCGGTCAGCGGAAGGCAGATAATTGATATTTTTAAGGTTAGAGCGAAAAATAAGCCGAAGACAGTGAGCATGCACCGGCTTGAGCAGGTGTATGGCTATCGCAGCTATGCTTATATGAGAAGGCGCTGGGAGCGGTATTGTAAGAGGCTGACACGACAGCAAAGAGCATATGCGAATGCAGGCTGGGAGGAGACACTTGATTTGATACTTGATTTCCTCACACCGGTCTGGAGCGCGTTTTGCAATGATGAAATATTTTATGATGACTGGATGCCGGAGCTTGGAAGATTTCTGGGCTAAAAAGGATATATAGGTACTTAAATGGAAAAAAAGAACTGATAAATAATTCACAATCAAATATTTATCCGTTTCACATGCCGGGGCATAAGCGCCGTGGCAGTGATATAGGTGCAGGGCTGGACCCGTATGCTATTGATATCACAGAGATAGACAATTTTGACAATCTGCACCACGCTGAGGGCATTATAAAGGAGGCGCAGGCTGAGGCAGCGGCACTTTACGGTGCAAAGCGTGCATATTTTCTCATAAACGGAAGCACCTGCGGTATACTGGCAGCAATATCTGCGGCCACCAAAAGGGGAGACAAGGTGCTTGTAGCAAGGAACTGTCACAAGGCGGTGTATCATGCGCTTTATTTAAGGCAGCTTCACCCGGTGTTTACATACCCTGAAATTACACGGACAAGGCTGCAGGGGCAGATAACCGAGGCACAGATAAGGGCGGCATTTGATGAAAATCCCGACATAAAAGCGGTTGTGATAACCTCGCCTACATACGATGGTGTGGTTTCCGATGTGGCGGCAATCGCATCTGTGGCACATGCACATGGAGCTTTACTCGTAGTTGACGAGGCACATGGCGCGCACTTTGGCTTTGGAGGCGGCTTCCCTCAAAATGCCATAGCGCTCGGGGCCGATGCGGTCATAGTGAGCCTGCACAAGACGCTTCCGGCATTTACACAGACGGCGCTTTTACTGCTGGGTGGGATGCGTGAAGCTGCAGTGGAGAAGTTTCTCGGCATTTATGAGACAAGCTCACCGTCATATGTGCTTATGACAGGCATAGAGCGCTGCATACACTATGTGCGCGATCACAAAGAGACTGTCTTTGGACAGCTTAGGAGCAGACTTGACAGATTGTATCAGAAGGTCAGCGGACTTTCGCATCTGAACGTGGTCAGAAAAAGTGATTTTTCTGCCGATGAGGCATATGATTTTGACGAGTCAAAGATTATTATATTTACGAAAGAGGCTATGAATGGACATACGCTGCTTGAGCTTCTGCTTAAAAAATATGAGCTGCAGCTTGAGATGGCAGCGGGCAATTATGTACTGGCGCTGGCATCTGTCATGGATACGGATGAGGGCTTTGACAGGCTTGCGGATGCTTTGATTGAAATAGACAGCCGGCTCGAAAAATATAAGTCTGATTTTGAAGAGTTTTATGATATATTAAAACAGGAGGGTGTGGTACATCGATTTTACTTTCCTGTCAAAATGGACACAACTATATACCAAAAGCTGCCTGCCGTAATGGAAATGTATGATGCATATGATGCAGACCATCAGGCGGTCTATGCCTTTAAGGCAAGCGGGAAGGTGAGCGGTGCCTTTATAAATATATATCCGCCGGGGATACCGCTTGTGGTGCCGGGAGAGATAATGAACGACAAGCTCATAGATGATGTAATAAAGGCTGTAAATTCAGGTCTTGAAGTGGATGGCCTGTATTTTGATCCGATGCCAATATGTGGAAGTTTGTTGCGGTGCTGTAAGCAACAGTTTGACATAGCAAACAATCATATTTATACTAATTAAAATATAAGAGGTTTACAGATGGGTAAGATTTTCTGCGTGATGGGAAAAAGCGCATCAGGCAAGGACACTATATACAACAAAATACTGCAGGATGATTCCCTAATGCTTAGCAGGATTATCCCGTATACCACGCGCCCGATAAGGGACGGAGAGACACAGGATAAGGATTATCATTTCTGCAATGAAGAGGATGTAAAAAGGCTCAGTGCACAGGGGCGCATCATAGAGCTTCGAGAGTACAATACAGTGTACGGCGTGTGGAAGTATTTCACGGTAAACGATGATAATATAGACCTTCGCTGCAAAAGCTATCTGACAGTCGGAACACTGGAGTCTTACACAAAGATACGCGATTATTTTGGCAGTGACAAGGTACTGCCAATCTATGTGGAGGTGGAGGACGGCGACCGTCTGATACGCGCCATTCACCGGGAAAAGGGGCAGCAGGTGCCTAAATATGAGGAGATGTGCCGCCGTTTTCTGGCAGACGCATCAGATTTCTCTGAGGAGAAGCTGCGTGAGGCAGGGATTACACGTCGCTTCATAAATGATGATATGGACACTGTGCTTGCCGAGATTTCAGAATACATACGACAGAGTTCTTAATTGCAGAGCAAGAAAATGGTTACGGCTTGCACATAAGTGTAACCGGAAACGAATAAGGAGGCAGCCTCATGGCAGTCAGAGTAAATGAAGTAAATCAGGTGACACAGGTTCCTGATGCACAAAAAAACACAGGCCGGTGACGGCTCGTTCAAATTCACACTGGCCAGCGCCATAACAGACGCTGATCTCCAGGCAAAGGTAGATGCGCTGATGCAGGATATCACAGCACAGGGCAACAGAATAGCCGAGCATATGGACATCAGGGATATGAAGCGATATCGCGGGCTCATAAAGGATTTTTTAAATGAGGTGGTCTACAGATCCCATAAATTTTCCAGAGAAAATTTCCTCGACAGGAGAGGAAGACACAGAGTTTATGGTATAATAAGACTGATAGACAGCAATCTGGATGAGCTGGCATCAGAGCTGGTGGAGGATGAGAAGGATCATCTGTCCATACTGGCAAGAATCGGAGAGATACGTGGACTGTTGCTTGATATATTCACGTAGGATATAAAAGCTATAACAGACACAGGCAGACTAAAACGGAGGCAGCAGCTATGGCAGGATTTAAGGATATAGTAGGAAATGAGCAGATAATAGAGCATCTGCAAAATGCCATATCAATGGGAAAGGTCTCACATGCATATATAATAAGCGGACCACAGCTGTCCGGAAAAATGATGATAGCCGAGGCATTTGCCAGGGCACTGCAGTGTGAGAAGGAGATCACAGACGGTTGTGGAGAGTGCAAATCGTGCCATCAGGCAGATGACCACAATCATCCTGATATAATATATGTCAGTCATGAAAAGCCCAACAACATATCGGTTGATGACATCAGGACACAGCTCAACAACGATATAGTGATAAAGCCGTACAGCAGTAAATACAAGATTTACATAGTGGATGAGGCTGAAAAAATGAACCAGCAGGCGCAGAACGCGCTTTTAAAGACCATTGAGGAGCCACCGGCATATGCGGTCATCATGCTTCTCACCACTAATGCAGACAGCTTTCTGCAGACCATCAGGTCGCGCTGCATCACACTCAATATGAAGTCGGTAAAGGACGAGTGATAAAGGCATACCTGATGAACGAAAAGCATATTCCGGATTATCAGGCAGATATCAGTGCCGCATTTGCACAGGGCATCGTCGGAAAGGCTGTTAAGCTCGCCTCATCAGACGAGTTCAACGAGCTAAAGGAGTCAGCACTGTCGCTTATAAAGCGCCTCGATGACATAGATCTCTACGAGCTGGGTGCAGCGGTAAAGCAGATAGCTGAGTATAAGCTTAAGGTGCAGGATTATTTTGACCTGATTATGGTGTGGTACAGAGATGTGCTGTATATGAAGGCGACAAACGATGTTAACGGACTCATATTCAAGGATGAGGTCTATGATATAAAGAAACAGGCAGCAAAGCATTCCTATCATGGAATCGAGGCAATACTTGAGGCACTTGAGAAGGCGAAGATAAGAATTAACGCAAACGTCAATTTTGACCTGGTAATTGAGCTGCTGCTTATGACCATAAAGGAGAACTAATCACATGACAAAAATAGTTGGTATCAGATTCAGGACAGCAGGCAAAATATATTACTTTGACCCGGCTGATTTCGACCTCGACATGGCAATGCATGTTATCGTGGAGACAGCAAGAGGCATAGAGATGGGAACTGTCCTCATTCCGCCGAAGGAGGTGGATGATGATAAGGTGGTTTCACCGCTTAAGCCTGTCATCAGAGTGGCAACCGACGAGGATGAGAAAACGGTTGAGAGAAATAAGGAAAAGGAAAAAGAGGCATTTGCCATCTGCAAGGAGAAAATCATCAAGCACGGACTTGAGATGAAGCTGGTGGATGCAGAGTATACCTTTGACGGAAACAAGCTGCTGTTTTACTTTACAGCGGACGGCAGAATTGACTTCAGGGAGCTCGTAAAGGATCTGGCAGCGGTATTCCGCACCAGAATAGAGCTGCGCCAGATTGGTGTCAGGGATGAGACCAAGATGATGGGCGGCATCGGAATATGCGGCAGACCGCTCTGCTGTCATTCTTATATGGCAGATTTTGTGCCGGTTTCCATAAAGATGGCAAAGGAGCAGAATCTGTCGCTCAATCCGACCAAGATATCAGGTGTGTGCGGAAGACTTATGTGCTGTCTCAAGCATGAGCAGGATACTTATGAGTATCTGAACAGCAGAATGCCGTCGGTAGGAGAAAAGGTAAAGACACCTGAGGGAATCATCGGAGAGGTCAAGTCAGTCAGCGTGCTCAGGCAGCTCGTGCGTGTTGTCATTGACAACGGCGAGGAGAAGGAGCTTCGTGAGTACACTGTAGATGATCTGCGCTTAAAGCCGCGCCAGAAAAAAAATGATGTAAAGCTCACAGAGGAGGAGCTTCGCGAGCTCAAGGATCTCGAGGATAGCGGCGATGAGACGATGGAGGACAAGTCACAGGAGAAACAGCAGAGAAACCGTGGACACCGTGACAACAAAAATGAATATCGCGAGCGCCGTGATAAGCGTGACAACAGAGAAAGACGTCCGTACAGGGCGGACATAGAGGCAGCGGAAGCTTCTGCAAATGAGACAAATGAAGTAAATGCTGCAAATGCCGGCAGAGAAAATAAGGACGGTTACAAAAAGCCGTACAAGGGCGGCAAAAACAGACCAAACAAGCAGAAATACAACCGCAACAAGGATTACAAGAACAAAAACTATAATAAAGAGTATAATAAAGATTACAACAGGGACAAAGACAATGGAAGCACTGATACACAGTAATGAGCGACTAGACGATTTGTGCCGCAAGGGCTATAGGCTCATACAGGATCCAAAGCTGTTCTGCTTCGGCATAGACGCCGTGCTTTTATCTGACTATGCAAAGGTAAAGCGCGGCGAGAGAGCTGTGGATTTGTGCACCGGAAACGGTGTGATTCCGATACTTCTTGAGGCAAAGAATAACGGAGAGCATTACAGCGGGCTTGAGCTTCAGCCTCAGTGTGCAGACCTGGCGAGAAGAAGTGTGAAATATAACCATCTTGAGGACAAAGTGACCATAGAAGAGGGCGATGTGTGCAAGGCATCGGAGATTTTCGGTCGAGAGTCCGTGGAGGTGGTGACGGTAAATCCGCCGTATATGATAGGTCAGCACGGTATCAAAAATGCAGACGATGCCATGACGATAGCACGCCACGAGGTAAGGTGTACACTTGACGATATAGTCAGGGAGAGCGCAAAAATGCTCAAATTCAATGGGCGTTTTTACATGGTTCACAGACCATTCAGGCTGGCAGAGATCTTTAGCACGATGATGAAATATCATATCGAGCCAAAGCGCATGCGTCTTGTACATCCCTACGCGGACAGGGAGCCAAACATGGTGCTTATAGAGGGGTTAAAGGGCGGCAAAAAAGCCGTATCACCATCGAAAAACCGTTAGTTGTATACAAGGAGCCTAATGTATACACGGATGAGATATATGAGATATACGGCGATAAGCCCCGGAATAACGGAAAATAACAGGAGAATCATATGACAGGAACACTGTATCTGTGCGCAACTCCGATAGGAAATCTGGAGGACATCACATTCCGTGTGCTGCGCACACTTAAGGAGGTAGACCTCATCGCAGCGGGAGGATACGAGAAACTCCATAAAGCTGCTCAATCATTTTGAGATAAAGACACCCATGACGAGCTATCATGAGTTTAACAAGATAGATAAAGCCTACCAGCTTGTGGCAAAGCTTAAGGAGGGCAAAAATATAGCCCTCATCACTGATGCAGGAACACCCGGCATTTCTGACCCGGGTGAGGACATCGTGCGCATCTGCTACGAGGAGGACGTGCCTGTTACCTCGCTTCCCGGGGCAGCGGCGTGCATTACAGCACTTACCATGTCGGGCAGACCGACCAGGCGGTTTGCGTTTGAGGCATTTTTGCCGAGGGATAAAAAAGGAACGCGCGCGTGTCATAGAGGAGCTTAAAAACGAGACCCGGACAATCATCATCTACGAGGCGCCTCATCATCTTGTAAAGACGGTCACGGAGCTTTACAATGCGCTCGGAGACAGAGAGCTTACTGTGTGCAGGGAGCTCACGAAAAGCACGAGGAAAAGGTGCAGACTACATTTTCGGAGCTTTTGGAGCGTTCAAGGACACAGGAGCCAAGAGGTGAATATGTGCTTGTAATCTGTGGCAGAAACGTGGCTGAAATAGCAAAGGAGCAGCAGGAAAGCTGGGAAGCCATGCCGCTTGAAGCGCATATGGCACACTATGAGTCACAGGGGCATTGACAGGAAGGAAGCCATGAAGCTCGTGGCAAAGGACAGAGGTGTCGGCAAGAGGGATATATACAAACAGCTTTTGTAAGCTGACAATAATACATTCTGCAGCAAATAGTTAGGATTGGATATGAACGATATAAAACATGACATAAAAAACGACATAAGAACCTGACAGAGTTCAGATACATCGCAGTTGGCTTTTTTCTGACAATATTATCAGGGGCAATAATGCTGAGCCTTCCGTTTTCTTCAAGAGACGGACAATGGACTAATTTTCTGGACTCACTTTTTACGGCAACAAGCGCAACCTGTGTGACAGGTCTTGTTGTGTTTGACACCTTCAGACACTGGAGTATCATAGGGCAGCTTGTAATTCTGGTGCTGATCCAGATAGGAGGCATGGGCTTCATCTCAATCGGTGTGGCATTTTCCATGCTTCTGCACAAAAAAATCGGACTTAGACAGAGGGATCTGATGCAGGAGAGCGTCAATGCACTCGAGATTGGTGGAATAGTTAGGCTTTTCAGCGTGATAATAAGGGGAACCTTCCTTATCGAAGGCATAGGAGCGGTGCTTTTTTAGCAATCCGCTTCATACCGGACTTTGGCATATTAAGAGGCATATATTTCTCGGTGTTCCACTCGATATCTGCATTTTGCAATGCAGGCTTTGATTTTATGGGCATAAACGAGGAGTACTCATCGTTTACAAAATATGTCGCAGATCCGTTAGTCAATATCACAATTATGCTGCTTATCATCATAGTTGGTATCGGTTTTACCACCATGGAATGAGGTCAGAATCAAAAAGCTTAAGTTTAGCAGATACTCGCTCCACGCCAAGATAGTAATATCAACCACACTGATACTTGTCTTCGGCGGCGGACTGTTTATGTATATTTTTGAAAAAAGTAATACCATAGCAGGCATGGATACACTGGGTGCCATATTTGCATCGTTATTCGGCTCGGTTACGGCGAGAACGGCAGGCTTCAATACAGTAGACACAGCAGCACTGACACAGGAGAGCAAGCTTTTGACTATAGTGCTCATGTTCATAGGAGGAAGCCCGGGCTCGACAGCCGGCGGAATCAAAACCACAACCATGGCGGTTATGATAATCTATATTGTTTCTTATATGAGAGGAAGCAACGGCTGCAATGTGTTTGGCAGGAAAATAAGCAGTGAGGTAATCAAAAAGGCCGGAATGGTGCTTATCATCAATCTGGTGCTTGGACTTACAGCGGTGATAGCTATACTTGCCACATCCAATATGAAGATGGATGTACTGTTTGAGGTATACTCTGCAATCAGTACGGTCGGCATGACAACAGGCATCACAAGAGATTTAAATACAGTAGGACGCATAATTATCATAATTATGATGTATTGTGGAAGAATCGGAAGCATGACCTTTGTGCTTTCGTTTGTGCATAGACCGGATAAAGCCAATATAGAGCTTCCGGAGGAAAAAGTTATCATTGGATAAGGATAAGGAGAAACGAAATGAAATCAATTTTAATTATTGGAATGGGTAAATTCGGACACCATCTGTGTGCGGATTTGATAAAAAACGGAAACGACATTATGGTGATGGACAAGGACGAGGCCAAGGTCAGGGATTTAATCTATGACGTGACCAAGGTGCAGATAGGTGACTGTACCGACCCACAGGTAGTAAAAGCACTCGGAATCAACAATTTCGATTTGATTTTTTGTATGCATCGGCACCAATTTCCAGAGCTCACTTGAGATAACAAGTCTCGTTAAGGAGATGGGCGCGAAAATACGTCATCAGCAAGGCAAACAGGGATGTGCATGCCAAGTTCCTGCTTCGAAACGGTGCGGATGAGGTTATCTATCCTGACCGCGACATGGCAGAGAGAGTGGCAAAGAAATACAGCGCTAACCATGTGCTTGATTATGTGGCGTTAAACGATGATTACTCAATCTACGAGATAAATCCACCTGAAGGCTGGGTAGGAAAGAGCATCAAGGAAAATAATGTGCGCCAGAAATACAATGTAAATATCGTTACAGTAAAGGAAGCCGGAAAGAATCGCGTGCTTCCGCTGCCGGACTACGTGTTCAAGGCAGACGATGCAGTGATGGTGCTTGGACTGAATGCAGATGTGGACAAGCTGGTGCGCAAGCTATAAAAGTGTGGCTCAAAAAATAATAGGCAGCAATTTAAAGAAGAAAAGAAGAAAGGATGGATACATATGGGTAACAATGACAGCAGTGTAGAAACATTTTTGCAGTGGATAAAGGCTTCGGACAATATTGTATTTTTTCGGCGGAGCAGGTGTATCAACCGAGAGCGGCATACCTGATTTCAGAAGCGTGGACGGACTTTACAATCAGAAGTATGACTACCCGCCAGAGACCATCCTGAGCCATACATTTTACAGGAAGCATCCGCAGGAATTTTACCGCTTCTACCGTGATAAGATGCTCTGTCTTGATGCAGAGCCGAACATCACGCATTACAAGCTGGCAGAGCTTGAAAAAGCAGGAAAGCTTAAGGGTGTTGTGACGCAGAACATAGATGGACTGCATCAGAAGGCCGGCAGCAAAAATGTGATGGAACTGCACGGCAGTGTGCTGAGAAACTACTGTGAGAGGTGCTTGCAGTTTGTAAGCGCAGAGGAAATCCTCAACTCGACAGATGTGCCAAAATGTCCAAAGTGCGGCGGCCCGGTAAAGCCGGATGTCGTATTGTACGAGGAGGGCTTAAATCAGAAAACGCTTGAGGATGCAATCTACTACATCAGTCATGCCGATGTGCTCATAGTAGGCGGTACATCACTTGCGGTATATCCGGCGGCAGGCCTCATAGACTATTACAACGGAAACAAGCTCGTGCTTATCAACAAGTCCACCACACCGATGGACGCAAGAGCAGACCTTCTGATACAGCAGGGACTGGGCTCTGTATTTGAGCAGATAGAGGTGTAGTATGAGGGGCAAAATACCTTTTGACCCTCATATCATAGTATATAATATGGCAGATATAGGTAGAGAAGGAATATAGAATGGATAAATACGCAGTAGGAGATATCGTAAAACTGAAAAAACCACATCCGTGCGGCAGCAGCGAGTGGGAAATCATGCGTGTCGGCGCAGACTTCCGCCTGAAATGCATGGGTTGCGGACACCAGGTTATGGTGCCAAGGAAGCTGGTCGAGAAAAATGACCGCGGTCTCACCAAGAAGCAGGCTTGAGTAATAGAAACAAAGCAGAACAACAAAGCAAAGAAGAATAACAAAACAACAAAACAGAGGAATAAAAACAGAGGTGCAGTTTACTGCACCTCGTCTTTTTATTTATATTCAGCCACAGAGTAAGGGACGTGCGCCGCGGACAGGGGGAGGGCACAGGCGTACTTTCGCAAGAGTGCATAGCGAAGCTGCTTAGAGGCTGTAGAATTGTGCTACGAAGTACAGAAATGCCCCGGCATGGAAGCCGGGGCAAGGAGCTATCGAGCCATGGATGGCGAGTAGCGACGGTTTCGTCAGGCATAGAAAACCAAAATCACAATTCGTACAGCCACTTAGCAGCGAAGCATAGCTCACGCGGAAGTATGCCTGTGCCCTCCCCTGCCCGCGGCGCACGTCCCGACCTGATAAAAATTAAAGAAAAATTGCAAAAACCCCTTGAAAAGTACCACGATTCATGTTATTATCTAGACTCGTGATATAAAATTCCTTGCTCATAATCAGATTTATGAGCCAGAGACCAAAAAGGAGGTAACATTCGCATGAACAAATATGAATTAGCACTTGTTGTTAATGCAAAGATCGAAGATGACGCCAGAACAGCAGTAGTTGAAAAGGCAAAAGAGTACATCACACGTGACGGCGGTACTGTTACAGAAGTTGAGGAGGCTGGTAAGAAGAGATTAGCTTACGAGATTCAGCACATGACTGAGGCCTTTTATTACTTAATCCAGTTCGCTGCTGAGGGAACAGTCCCAGCAGAAATCGAGCAGGACGTTCGTATCATGGACAACGTTCTTCGTTTCTTATGCGTTAGAAAAGACGAGGCATAGTATAAGAAAATAGGAGATTGTATTATGAACAAAGTAATACTTATGGGTAGATTAACCAGAGACGCAGAAATCCGCTATGCCCAGGGGGACAACTCACTTGCAATAGCAAGATTTTCACTTGCGGTAGACAGACGATACAGCAAGAATGCAGAGGAGCAGTCAACGGATTTCATCAACTGCGTAGCTTTTGGAAAGATAGCAGAATTTTTTGAGAGATTTGGCCGTAAAGGAACAAAATTTGTTGTTGAAGGCCGAATCCAGACCGGCAGCTATACAAACAAGGACGGACAGAAGGTATACACCACTGACGTCGTGGTTGAGAATGCAGAGTTTGCAGAGTCCAAATCAGCCGCATCAGGAAATGCAGGCGGATTTGCACCGGCAGACAGACCTGCACCTAGCCAGGCTGCTGGGGATGGCTTCATGAACATTCCGGACGGAATCGACGAGGAGCTTCCATTCGATTAGTAGTGTCCACGAGGACAAATATTCAAGGAGGTAACAAAAATGGCTTACAATAAATCAGCTGATGGTTCATCAATGAAGAGAAGACCAATGCGTAGAAGAAAAAAAAGTCTGCGTATTCTGTGGAAAAGACAATGTCATTGATTACAAAGATACAAACAAATTAAAGAGATACATCTCTGAGAGAGGAAAAATCCTTCCACGCCGTATCACAGGAAACTGTGCAAAGCACCAGAGAGCTCTTACAGTAGCAATCAAGAGAGCACGTCATCTTGCTCTTATGCCATACGTTTGCGAATAAGATAAATGTATGATAAATCCCGACTACCGGATGGTGGTCGGGATTTTTAGGTTAAAAATGTTTTATGTTTAAAAAATTAATATTTGTTGCATAATCAAATTACATAGTATAAAATGGATATAAAACAAATACTAATAAAAAGGGAGGGTTCAAATGGATACATACATTGTTTTCTGGTTGGCAGCCACCGTAGTTTTTGTTTTAGTTGAGCTTATGACAGTCGGGCTCACATCCATATGGTTTGCGGCAGGCTCATTTGTAGCGTTTATAATCGCACTGCTTGGCGGCAATGTCGTGGTTCAGGGAATTGCATTTATACTCGTTTCAGTCGTGCTTTTAGCTCTCACAAAGCCATGGGCCGGGAAGTACATCAATTCCAGGACAGTGAAGACAAACGTGGACAGTCTGGTCGGAGAAAGAGCTGTGCTCACCGAGGATGCTGACAGCATGAAGCAGACGGGAAAAGCCGTTGTAAACGGTCAGGAGTGGACAGTCAGACCGCAGGACGAGACCCAGGTCATAAGAAAAGGCGAGCTTATCGAGGTAGTAAAGATAAGCGGAGTAAAACTAATTGTAAAAAGGGTAAAGGAGGCTTAACCGGAAATGGAAGGATTAATAGCACTTGCAGTGTTACTCGTAATCGTACTTATAGTACTGGTAAACTGCATCAAAATCGTGCCACAGGCACATGCAATGGTAATTGAGCGTTTGGGAGGATATCTCACCACATGGAGCGTAGGACTTCACCTCAAGGTGCCATTTATCGACAGAATAGCAAAGAGAGTCATCTTAAAGGAGCAGGTGGTAGATTTCCCGCCACAGCCTGTAATCACAAAGGATAATGTAACAATGCAGATAGACACTGTAGTATATTTCCAGATTACAGATCCAAAGCTCTATGCATACGGAGTAGAGAATCCAATCATGGCAATTGAGAACCTCACAGCCACAACACTTCGTAACATCATCGGAGACTTAGAGCTTGATGAGACACTCACCAGCCGTGAGACAATCAACACCAAGATGCGCGCAACACTCGATGTGGCAACAGATCCATGGGGCATTAAGGTAAACCGTGTCGAGCTCAAGAACATCATACCTCCAAAGGCTATCCAGGATGCCATGGAGAAGCAGATGAAGGCAGAGCGTGAGAGACGAGAGGCCATTCTTCGTGCAGAGGGTGAGAAAAAATCAACAATCCTAGTTGCAGAGGGAAATAAAGAGTCAGTCATCCTCGATGCCGAGGCTGAAAAGCAGGCAGCCATCCTTCATGCAGAGGCAGAGAAGGAGGCAACAATCCAGGAGGCAGCAGGTCAGGCAGAGGCTATCCTTAAGATACAGCAGGCCAATGCAGACGGACTTCGCATGTTGAAGGAGGCAAATCCGGATAACGCAGTGCTCCAGATAAAGAGCTTGGAGGCATTTGCCAAGGCCGCAGACGGCAAGGCTACAAAGATAATCATCCCATCAGAGATTCAGGGGATTGCAGGTCTTACAAAGTCAATTGCAGAAATAGCTGCGGATAAGACTGAGAAGTAATTATATTTAATCAAAATGAATACCGGAAGATGAGAGCACACAAAAAGCATCGCATGTATCGTATCAATATCAGATATATGCGGTGCTTTTTAGATTGCACAGAATTGTGCTTAGATTACACAGGATTGCCCAGAACTCCTGTAATTCCAAACTGATAAATATAGTACTAGGAATAATCCACACAAAGTGGTATACTCTCTAGTAGGTCTATCAATCGATGAGGGCTGCACAAAGGTGTGGCCGGTAACTATTAATTTGTAGTACATTCTCGAAACCGCAAACGTTGCACCGGCAGCATCAGTGCAGCGCACCGGGGATAAGGAGAGTAAAATGAAGAAAAAATAAAATTCAAGGGCAGGCTGAAAAGCTACATGTGCTGGCCGCTATATCTGACGTTTGTGTGGATATGTGCTGATGGAATAGCACTGCGCTATGACAGAAGGCTTGGCTATGGCATGGTAGGCTTTACAGTGTTTTATTTTGCGCTCGTGCTGTTTTTGTATGTCAGAAGCAAGTCAGTCGTTGCAAATGAGCTGATAAGCTTTGCAACACAGTATTCATCGGTGCAGAAGAGGCTGCTTAATGAGTTTGAGGTGCCGTATGCCCTGCTTGAATACTCCGGCAAGATACTCTGGGTAAATGACAAATTCGCAGAGCTAATGGGTGTGGATAAAAAATATCACAAATCCATCACGACACTTTTTCCTACAGTGACCAGAGAGCTTCTCACCAAGAGTGATGCGCCGACAGACTTCAAGATAGTAAATGAGGAGGAGGACAGCATAGTCCGTCTGTCCGTCAAGCGAATATATTTCAACTCAATCGCAGAGGAAAATGAGATAATCGACACAAATGAAGCAGACCAGTTTTTGACGGCACTGTACGTATTTGATGAGTCGGAGCTTTATCAATGCAAGAAGGAAATCACAGAGCAGAAGCAGGTCTCAGCGCTTGTTTATATTGACAACTATGATGAGGCACTCGACAGCATAGAGGACGTAAAGAGGTCACTGCTCGTTGCACTTATTGACAGGCGTGTAAACCAGTACTTTGCCAAGTATGACGGACTCGTCAGAAAGATAGAAAACGACAAATACTTCGTGGTGTTCAAGTACAAGTATCTTGACAGCATGAAGGAGGACAAGTTCAAGGTGCTCGATGAGGTCAAGGCTATAAAGGTCGGCAACGAGATGGCGGTCACACTCAGTATCGGAATCGGTATAAAGAGCGATAAGTATAATGAAAACTACGTATATGCGCGAAATGCCATAGACTTAGCCCTCGGACGAGGCGGTGATCAGGTAGTTATAAAGGATCATGATGATATCCTGTATTTTGGCGGCAAGTCAAAGCAGGTGGAGAGCAAGACAAGGGTAAAGGCGAGAGTCAAGGCACAGGCGCTTCAGGAGATTATTGAGACATGTGAGAACGTGCTTATCATGGGACACAGCATCACAGATGTAGACTCGCTTGGAGCAGGCATAGGTATATACTGTGCAGCCAAGAATCTCGACAAAAAGGCACAGATAGTAATAAATGATCCGACAAGCTCAGTCAGACCTCTCATGGAAACATTTTCAGAGGCAAAGGGCTACCCGGCGGATATGTTTATAAACAGCGAAGAGGCTCTTGAGATGGTGAGCAAGGATACGCTTGTCATGGTGGTGGACACCAACAGGCCAAGCTACACAGAGTGCCCTGAGCTCCTCAGAAAGACAGGAAAGATAGTCGTATTTGACCACCACAGACAAAGCAGCGAGATAATAGAGAATCCTATACTCTCATATATCGAGCCGTATGCATCAAGTGCGTGTGAGATGGTCGCAGAGGTATTGCAGTACTTTAACGACGGAGTCAAGATCAATGCGACAGAGGCCGACTGCATCTACGCAGGAATCCTCATCGACACCAACAACTTTATGACGAAGACAGGCGTGCGTACATTTGAGGCGGCAGCCTTTTGAAGCGCTCAGGCGCAGAGGTAACACGCGTCAGAAAGATGCTTAGAAATGACATGGCATGCTACAAGGCAAGAGCCGAGGCAGTGCGCCACGCGGAGGTATACAGGGGCTCGTTTGCCATATCGGTATGCCCTAGCGAGAATGTGGAGAGCCCGACAATCGTCGGTGCACAGGCGGCAAATGAGCTGCTCAACATAATAGGAATCAAGGCATCATTTGTGCTCACGGAGTACAATGACAAGATTTATATCAGCTCTCGTTCAATCGACGAGATAAATGTCCAGATAATCATGGAGAAGCTGGGCGGTGGCGGACACTTAAATGTGGCAGGCGCGCAGCTGACAGGCGTTACTATCGTGCAGGCAAAGCGCATGATACAGGATACACTGGACGAAATGCTAAAAGAAGGAGACATAGAAGAATGAAAGTAATCTTATTACAGGACGTAAAACCATTAGGCAAAAAAGGCGAGATAGTAAACGTAAGTGACGGCTACGCCAGAAACAATATCATACCTAAAAAGCTCGGAGTAGAGGCTACTCCAAAGAACTTAAATGACTTAAAGCTTCAGAACCAGCACGCTGACAAGGTGGCACAGGAAAACTACGAGAGTGCACTTGCACTCGCAAAGGTAGTAGAGAACACAAAGGTAGTAGTAAAGCTGCGCTCAGGAGAGGGCGGCAGGACCTTCGGCTCCATATCCACCAAGGAGATCTCGGCTGCAGCAAAGGAGCAGCATGGCTTAGAGCTCGATAAGAAAAAGATGCAGCTTAACGAGTCAATCAAGGCACTCGGAAACTATGAGGTGCCTGTCAAGCTTCATCCAAAGGTAACAGCAAACCTCACAGTATCAGTAGTTGAAGGATAGGAGGAATCCCCTTGGAAGAAGCATTAATCAAACGAATAATGCCAAACAGCCTTGAGGCAGAGCAGTCTGTGGTCGGCTCCATGATTATGAGCAAGGATGCCATAGTGACCGCCAGCGAGATGCTCCTAAAGGAGGACTTTTATCATCAGCAGTACGGCATCATATTTGAGACCATGGTTGAGCTCTTTACAGAAGGGCAGCCTGTAGATCTCGTCACACTCCAGAACCGTTTAAAGGAAAAGGATGTGCCGCAGGAAATACAAAGCCTTGACTTTGTGAGAACTCTCGTCACCAGTGTGCCGACCTCTGCAAACATCAAGTACTATGCCAATATCGTAAAAGAAAATGCCATAAAGCGAAAGCTCATCCATGTGACAGAGGACATAGAGAACGAGTGCTACGCCGGCAAGGAATCGCTCGAGAGCGTGCTCGACAAGACAGAGCACGATGTATTTGAGCTGCTTTCCACAAGGCAGACAGGTGACTACGTGCCAATCCGTACTGTAGTCATGAATGCCCTCGAGAAAATCGAGAAAGCAGCACAGCAGGAGGGCACCGTAACAGGAATCCCGACAGGCTTCATAGACCTTGACTACAGGACAGCGGGTCTTCAGCCGTCAGATCTCGTGCTCGTGGCAGCCCGTCCGTCAATGGGAAAGACAGCCTTCGTGCTCAACATAGCACAGCATGTGGCATTTCACGCACATCTGTGTACAGCCATATTCTCACTCGAGATGTCGAAGGAACAGCTCGTAAACCGTCTGTTCTCACTCGAATCAAAGGTAGATGCGCAGGCACTGCGTACAGGAAATCTGTCTGATGCCGACTGGGAAAAGCTGGTCGAGGGAGCCGGAATCATCGGAGACTCCGAGCTCATCATAGACGACACTCCGGGTATCAGCATCTCAGAGCTTCAGAAGCAAGTGCCGTAAATACAAGCTCGAACACGACTTAAAGCTAGTCATCATCGATTACCTGCAGCTCATGACAGGCTCAGGACGAGGCTCAGAATCGCGTCAGCAGGAAATCTCAGACATATCACGTTCACTTAAGGCACTCGCCAGAGAGCTTTCAGTCCCTGTGGTGGCACTCTCACAGCCTCACGAGCCGTAGAGCAGCGACCGGACCACAGACCTATGCTTTCAGACCTTCGAGAGTCAGGAGCTATCGAGCAGGATGCCGACGTCGTTATGTTTATCTATCGTGACGACTACTACAACAAGGACACAGAGCTAAAGGGTATCTCAGAAATCATCATCGCTAAACAGCGTAACGGTCCAATCGGCACCGTAAACCTTGCATGGCTGCCTGAGTACACGAAGTTTGCAAATCTGGAGCATTAAGACTAAATTGCAAAGAGAATAAATAGACAATCAATCCCGGCTCACGTCATAGGATAAAGTTAAGTATCCTGATGTGGGCCGGGATTTTTCAAAATCTCTTTATACTTAAAAAGGGAAGAAAGCTATAAACTTTCCCGCGATTCATCCGATATATTCCTTAGAATAGGGTAAGAACAACAGTCAATTGCAACATATTTTCACACGGAGGTGTTATAGATGGCAATAGAGGCAATCAAGGGTGCAGGAATGGTCTATCAGGGAAGTACATCAACTGCACAGATAAAGGAACAGGCACAGGGAAGGACAGAGGTGTCCAGTGCGGACAATCAGGTCGTGTCTGACAGCATCGCAAGGAATATTCAGGCGATGAATACGAAGGAAGCAAGCGGTGATTCAGCCGGTGATGCCGGAGCGCAGGGACAGGCACAGGCTGCTGCACAAAAGCAGAATGAGAAGAATATGCAGCTTAAAAAGGCTGTGGATGATATCAACAAGAGCGCGTTGGCTGACCAGTCGGAGGCAGTGTTCGGCATCCATGAGAAGACTAACCGCGTGACAATAAAGATAATAGACAAAAAGACAAAAGAAGTCATCAAAGAGTTCCCGCCGGAGAAGACACTTGATATGATAGCGAAGGTCTGGGAGATGGCAGGACTCATGGTAGATGAGAAGAGATAGGAGGACATCATGGCAATCAGATTATCGGGAATGAATTCGGGCCTCGATACGGATTCAATTGTCAAAGCACTTGTATCAGGCTATACAACCAAGAAAGAAAAATATGAAAAAGCACAGACAAAGCTTGGCTGGAAGCAGGAATCCTGGAAGTCACTGAATACCAAGGTGTACAGTATGTACAGTAATATATCAAACCTGCGATTTTCAAGTGCCTACAACCTTAAAAAAAAGACATCGGTTTCAGACATGACAAAGGCCACAGTTACAGCATCATCAACAGCTCCAAATGGCACGCAGTCGCTTAAAATAAAGGAGACCGCAAAGGCAGGCTCGCTCACAGGAGCACAGATAAATGCCTCAAGCTCAACGACCACACTGGCTCAGCTTGGCTATACAGGTGGAGATGCGCAGATAAATGTAAATACAGGCGGCACCACAAAGACTATCACGCTGAGCGCGACATCCACAATGTCAGACGTGGAGAAGCAGCTCAAGGAGACAGGACTTAATGCCAGCTATGACAGCAACTACAAGCGTTTTTACATAAGCTCAAAGGACACAGGTGTGGAGAATGACTTCACTCTCACAGGAGCAAATGCCGCAGGAGCGAGCGCACTCTATAAGCTCGGAATCGCAGTGGGAGCATCGGCAGACGGAACCAGACCAAACCCATATGGAGAGTACGCAGGCCTGTCCGGTAAAAACAACGGAAAAATCACACAGCAGAATATAGAAGACGCCAGAAACGCATATGTCACAGCAGCAGACCATGTTGCAAAGTACAATGCACAGAGCAGCAACCTGCTCAATGCCATAACATATGGCAATGCTTATGCGGATGTTCAAGACTTTTATGCAGCACACAGCAGTGCAGACAAGACAAAGCTTGAAACACTTGCAAAGCTTGGCTCAGGAAGAGACTCAGCCGTCATAATGAAAAACAGTGATGACAGCTACACCACATACAGTCTGACAAGTGCAAAAGACGCAAAGGGCAATGCGGTATACAAATCAGCAGACGGCAAGTACATCTCAGCAGAAGAGACATATACGGCCGACGGCAAAACATACAAGAAGGATTCCGATGGCAATTATATCAACGTAGCTGATGAAACAGATAAATACAGCGGAGATACAGCAAAGCTGACCAAAAACGTGGCATATCATGAGGTTACAGAAAAAATATCATACACATCCACAACCGGCGAGGGCGATGACGCCAAGGAAGTGTCATACACAAAGGTCGGAGACACTGATGAAAAGCTTCAGGATGCAGACGGAAAAGTATATACCAAGCGTGCAGACGGCAAATATTATGCAGACGGTGAACCGGATGATTCAAAAAACGGCATAACAATCAAATCAAAGGCAGATTACACATCCAAGGAAGCGTCGCTTACAAATGCGGAGGCTGCAAACACAGCCTATACAACTATCACAAATGGTATATCAGAGGCTGATCTGAACACATACACAGCAAACCTGTCAACAGTCACAGCCTTTGAATCATCAGAGGATACAGTGCTGAAAAAGGATGATGATTACACCATAAGCAAGCTCACAGAGGCTGTCCATAGTGCGTATGCGGACAACGGCGGAAAAGCCGGAGTGCAGGCACTTATATCAGGAACCGGCGCCTATGCATCAGGCAGTGATGCAGCAGATAACAGCTACGCAGGCAGAGTGTCAGCGCTCACAACAGCAGCACAGACAGCACAGGAGACCGTAGACAAAAACAGCATCGTAAAGGATCTTGCAGCAATAAAGGACACAAACTCAGAGGAGTACAAAGCAGCCCTTTCAAAGCTGGCAGCTGAAGTGGATGCAGCGTATGACCTGTCATCAAGTGCACAGTACAATACCGATGCCAGCAAGATAGACGGAAAAGACGCCGAAATTGAGTTAAATGGCGTGAAATACACCGGAGCCAGCAACAGCTTCAACATCAATGGACTGAACATTACAGCACTCTCAAAGACCTCCGGCAATGATGAAATCAGCATCACCACAGCCACGGATACACAGGGCATTTATGACAAGATAAAGGACTTCCTGACAGAGTACAACAACGTCATAAACGAGATGACCAAGCTCTACAACGCAGCATCAGCAGGCAGCTATGAGCCGCTGACAGATGATGAAAAGGAAAAAATGTCCGACAAAGAGATTGAGAAGTGGGAGCAGAAAATCAAGGATTCATTGCTCAAAAACGATACAACTCTCAGCGGCGTAATGACAGCCATGCAGTCAGCCATGTCATCAGCAGTGGAGATAAACGGCAAGAAATACTCATTCTCAAGCTTCGGAATCCATACGCTCGGCTACCTCAATGCTGCAGACAATGAGCAGAATGCATACCATATTGACGGAGATGAGGATGACACCAACACCTCAGGCAACACAGATAAGCTCATGGCAGCAATCAATAATGACCCTGACAGTGTCATGACATTTATGCAGCAAATCTCCAACAATCTCTACAAGGCAATCGGAGATAAGATGTCATCAACATCGCTGAGCTCAGCGTTTACCATATACAACGACAAGCAGATGAGCACAGAGTACAGTGATTACACAAAGCTTATCAAGGAGTGGGAGACAAAGATATCAGACAAGGAAGAATATTACTATAAAAAGTTCTCCGCAATGGAGAGCTCACTCGCCAAGCTCAACAGTACACAGAGTTCACTCAGCAGCTATTTCTCATAAAGAATAACCATACATGAGTCAGAATGTGTGAAATATATTGAAAATGTACATTTCAACAAACAGTAAATGTGCGAAATCAGGGAGGTAACAAATGTTACAAAGCAAAGGATACGCAGTATATGCAAACAGCAAGGTTCAGACAGCATCGCCAGCGGAGCTGACACTCATGCTCTACGAGGCAGCCATCAAGTTCTGCAACATAGCAGAGATGGCTATAGAGAAAAATGACATACAGAAAGCACACGATAATATCAAAAAGGTAGAGGCAATCATCGAAGAATTTCAGGCCACCCTGAATCACAAATATCCGGTAGCAAAGGATTTCGACAAGGTATATACATACCTCATGCAGAGACGGGTTGAGGCAAATATCAAGAAAGATACAAAGATACTCGATGAAGTGCTTGAGCACCTGCGTACCATGAGAGATGCATGGAAAGAGGTCATGCGTGTCACTTGCAACGGAAGCAAGGTAGGCGTGTCGTAAAACAAAAAATAATAACGATAAAAGACAAAAAGGCTATTGCAAAGTTATGGAGCTTGGCAATAGCCTTTTTGAAAGGAGAACACCATGGAACAGACATACATCGCAATAATGATACAAAGCCTGGAGAAAAAAAAAGAGCAGGTACTTGACAAAATAATAGAGCTTGACACGGTACAGAAAAACCAGCTCGAAGACCCAAATCTCACACCGGACGATTTTGATGATGTTGTAGAGCAGAAATCAAAGCTCATAGAGCAGCTAGACAACCTGGACAGTGGCTTTGAAAAGCTCTTTGAGCGCGTAAAAGAAGAGCTTGAAGGCAACAAAGAGACACACAAAGAAGAAATCCGCATCATGCAGGACCATATCCGCAAAATCACAGACAAGAGCGTAAAAATCCAAAGCCAGGAAGCCAGAAACAAAGCCCTTATGACAAACAAATTCAACGGAATAAAAAACAGGCCAGACAGGTGCGAAAGGGCGCAAATGTGGCCAGCAAATATTATCAGTCAATGACCAAGACCGGATATGTAGATCCGCAGTTCATGGACAATAAAAAGTGAAAATGGGCGGATGAAAACGGTGAAAATGGGTGGATGAAAACGGTGAAAATGGGTGGATAAAAACGGTGAAAATGGGTGGATGAAAACGGTGAAAATGGGTGGATGAAAATGGCGAAAATGGGTGGATGAAATTGACAAATGCTGTAAAATCAATGTATAATCTACATATTAACAGGAATACTATAACTATGTAGAAAGGCGGTAGAACATGCTTACACCGGAAGGTTACAAATCGAGATTGACAGAATCAAAGTTTGATGAATATTTGGAGACATTTGGGGCTGTATGTATAGAAGGTCCTAAATATTGTGGTAAGACATGGATGGCGAGGAGCAGAGCAAATAGTGCAGCATTTGTAGGAAATCCTGAAAACAATTTTCAGACCAGAACAATGGCACAGATAAGTCCGGACCTCGTATTAAAGGGGGAATTACCACGTCTGATAGATGAATGGCAGGAGGTACCGCCACTATGGGATGCGGTAAGATTTGAGGTGGATAAGGATAATAACAAGGGAAAATTTATACTGACCGGCTCAGCAACACCAAATCATAAAGGAATATTACACAGTGGGACAGCGAGGATTGGAAAAGTCCGCATGAATACAATGTCACTATATGAAACAGGTGACTCAACAGGAGAAGCATCACTGAAGGATATATTTGAAGACAGGATGGAGAATGCCATAACAGGTAATGTCACCGTGGAACAGCTTATATACTATGCAGTCCGTGGAGGCTGGCCGGGCAATTTGGAAACCCCTGAGAAGATATGCGGTAATCTTGCAAAGGAATATTTAAAAACAGTTGTAGATGACGATATGTTCAGTGTGGATGGAGTAAAGAGAGATTCCAGAAAGGTGTGGTCGCTGCTACATTCACTTGCCCGAAACGAGAGTACGCTCGTCAGCAATAGCACCATTCGAAAAGATATAGGAGCAAAGGATGAAATAGATGTAGATAAAAGTACTATATCTGATTACCTTGATATATTTAACAGACTATTTATACTGGATGATCAACCTGCATTCAGCACAAACCTGCGCTCGTCCAGAAGGATATTAAAGGCATCCAAGAGACATTTTGTCGATCCATCACTGGCGGTAGCAGCGCTTGGAGCCACACAGAAAATGCTTTTAAATGATTTGAATACATTTGGATTCATATTTGAAAGTATGTGTGAGCATGATCTGAAGATATACGCAGAATACAATGATGCCAATATGTTTCATTTCAGAGATGAAAAAGGAAATGAAGCAGATGCGATTGTGGAGTTTCCGGATGGAACCTGGGGAGCTTTTTGAGATAAAGCTCGGCGCCAATCAGATAGAGGCAGCAGCAGAGGAGCTTCTTAAACTCAAATCAATAATGGAGAGAGAAGGGGATAATCCGCCAAAGGTGCTATGTGTGATATGCGGTATGAGTAATATGGCATATAAGAGACCGGATGGAGTGTATGTGGTGCCGATAACGGCATTGAAGCCGTGAGCGAGGAATGAGGAATAGAAAAAGGTTCTATGATAATCATTGAACAGCCTAAACTATAATAGAAACTGACCGATATATAATATAGAAATTCAGGATGAATTTAGATGGTGCATGGATGCAAATGGATATTATATAATTATAAAACATATTGTGCCATTCGAATTTTAAAAGTTCGAATGGCATTATTATTTATATGGAGATTAAAATGAAGTATAAAATAAAAAGAAAAAATCGAAAGCAATTTGCAGAATGGAAATTTACAAAAAAGTATATTGATATTTTAAATGCATATGAACATAAATATCCTAAAGATAGAGATTTAAAGTTCTATAAATGCATTTATATGTTGCAAATTGGAGACATAGAGAAAGCGATAGAAATATCTGAAGAGTGTGTGAGAAAGTTTCCTACAAGTTATGAAGCCTACTATTATAATGGCTGCTCATATCAGGCAGCAGGAATGGTAATAGAAGCGTTAAAGGCGTACAAAGTAGCGGATTATTTATATGATTATTTAAAAATTAAAGATCCTGATATATATGATGATATATGTTGTCAAATAACTGATTTGGAAAAAGCAATACATTGAACTTGTTGATAAATATTTAACATTGAAAGATATAAATAATATTATGAAGGCTGATTCGTTTTTGAAGCGAATGGATTGTATTTGGGGAAAGAATGTAAGAGCACCAAGAGATAGCAGTAAGCTAATAGTTGGCACAGAATATTGGGTAGCAGATAATGACTTGCGCTATATTGGCATATATAGAAGCCCGGTTCAAGACTTTATTGGAAAAGAAAATATGAATCTGATTAGAACACAAGCTGTTCTTGAAGTATACTAATAAAGGTATAGAAGCAAAGGTTATTGGAACTGACAATGAATATTTAATTCCTATTGCAAGCACTGAGAATAATAATTTGTATGAGTTCAAAAATGAAGAAAATAAAAATATAATTGTACAAAGAGATGCTAAGCATTTTAACTATTATAGGGTAAAAAATGGAACATATATAATCTCAAAGCATAAAGCATATTATGGTTGTCCGATTCCGCTAAAACATGACGCAAAACGAAAAAAAACTTGTCTTGAGCTTTTTTGTTGATGGATTAGCACAGGAAGTTATTAATGGAGAAGATTTTAGAAGGCTTATGCCGAATACATACGCTTTTTTTCAAAAAAGGTACAGTATGTACAAATACTTTTAGCTGTTCGGAATGGACATTTCCAAGTTTGGCAACATATGAAAGCGGATTAGATACACTTGGACATATGATGTTTCATAATACAATAGATGGTGAATTACCGCAAAGTGTTCCAACATTGACTGAATACATTAAAGAAAAAGGCTATTTTTACAAGTAAATTAGATGGTGATTGGAGATGTATATATTCATACGGATTTGCAAGAGGGTGTGATCAGTATGTATATCAAATTCAATCAATGGGAGCAAGGGCAGAGCATGAGATCATAAATGCTATCGAGCATATAGAAACATTTAAAGATACGGATCAGTATTTATGGATGACGGTTGGAGATTTACATGATATTGCAGATGGTTTTGATTTGTCACTTGCAGTACAAAAAAAAAATCTAACGCTTGATGAACTGGAATATGAAGATGTTGGAAAGACATCTGTTAAACAAAACTATAGCTGGGGAAAAAGTCAGAGATATAAGAAGACTATTCAGTACTTTGATATGTTGTTTGGATTTTTATATAACTATATAGAGAAGAATTATAAGGATGATGAGATTGTTATAAGTCTTTTTTTTGCGGATCATGGACAGGGGTATTTGGTTCCAAATGATAAACATTTTTTGTCAGGAGAGAACCAAGGTTGCATTTATGTTTCGTGGAAGCAATGTGGATGAAAAAATGTCAGATGAAATTATTTCAACGGCTGATTACTTGCCTATAATGTGTAAATTGTGTGATATACCGGTTGATTATGAGAAAATAAATGGTAGGCTTCCACTTAGTTTCGGAGGTGAAAAAAGAGAGAAATATGCTATAACAGAAAGTATTCATCCTGGAGATAAATATTGTGCGGTAGCAAATGCCAATGACTATGAAATATATTTTGATAATCAAGCTCTAACTGATGAAGAGGGAAGATTTGAATTAAAAGATTACAAGGTGTATGGGTACTATAAAGATGGTACAAATATCGAAGATAAGGCTTTATTGGATAAATATGAGAAGATTTTTCTGGAAAGAATAGCAGAGCATGTGATATATGACTAGATAATGAGGAGGAATATTTATGCAGGCAATAATTCTTGCTGCTGGAATGGGAAAGCGATTAAAACATTTAACAGAAAACAATACTAAATGCATGGTGAATGTTAATGGCATATCCATAATAGAGAGAACATTGAGAATACTGGATAGGAAAGCATTAAATAAAATCGTAATTGTTGTGGGTTATGAAGGACAAAAGATTGTAAATTATATTGAATCGTTAAATGTAGCTACACCGATTACATACATATGGAATAATGATTATGAAAAAACTAATAATATTTACTCTTTGTCATTAGCTAAAGAACATTTATGTGAAGATGATACAATTTTACTTGAATCAGATCTTGTATTTGATGAGGCTATTATAGATGGGGTATTGACAGATGAGAGAAAATCGCTAGCTGTTGTTGATAAGTTTGAAAGCTGGATGGATGGCAGTTGCATGATTATAGATGATGCTGACAGAATAATAGATTTTGTGCCGGGTAAATATTTTAATTTTAATGATAAAGAGAAATATTATAAGACGGTAAACATATATAAGCTGTCGGTAGATTTTTCAAGTAACATATATGTACCTTTCCTGGCAGCCTATGAAAAGGCGATGGGTGAAAATGAGTATTACGAGTCTGTGATTAAGCTAATTGCTATGCTGGAGACTAATGAAATACGAGTTAAACGTATAGAAGATCAGAAATGGTATGAAATTGATGATATTCAGGATTTGGATATAGCGGAATCACTGTTTACAGATGATCCGGCAGAAAGATATCGTAAAATAATGAGCAGATATGGGGGGGATTTTGGCGATATCCTCATATGACAGACTATTGTTATCTTGTAAATCCGTATTTTCCACCGAAAAGGCTAATAGATGAGGTGGAGTCAAATTTTAAGACATTGCTCACGCAATACCCTTCTGGACAGAAGGTCGATTCAACGATATCTTCAAATATATTTGGAGTGAAAGATGAGTATATTATATTAGGTAATGGTGCGGCCGAATTAATAAAGGCGTTACTTGATATACAAACTGGGACAATGGGCATTATAGAGCCATCATTTAACGAATATAAGAACAACATATTCAGGAAATGTGGAAATATATCATCCGTATATAAATGAAAAAGGATATAACGCAGATGATGTGATAAATTATTTTGATGATAAAAATATAGGTTCTTTGGTTTTGATAAATCCTGATAATCCAACAGGTAATTATATACCGATACATGATGTACTAAAGCTTATACAATGGGCTGAAAAAGAAACAAATAAAGTTTATTTTAGATGAGAGCTTTGTTGATTTCGTCGATTTGCAGGAGAACGAGAGCATTGAAGATGTTACTTTGATAAAAGACGATATATTGGAAAAACATACAAATTTATATATCATAAAAAGTATTTCCAAATCGTATGGTGTGCCGGGGGTTAGACTAGGGGTCTTGGCTTCAGCAGATAAGAAAGAAATGGGGTTAATAAGAAGCACACTGCCGATTTGGAATATAAATTCTTTCGGAGAGTTCTTTATGCAGATATTTAACAAATATAAAAAGAACTATATAGAAAGCATGGAAAAATTTAGAAATACAAGACAAAGGTTCTTGAGGGACTTGCAGGAGATAGCTTATCTAAAGGTGTTGCCAACTCAGGCAAATTATGTAATGTGCGAGGTAGTTGGCATAGATAGCGAACAGTTGTGCATTAGATTGTTTGAAGAAGGCATATTAATAAAAGATGTTTCCGGCAAGATATCCAATGGAAGGAGTTATATTAGAATAGCGGTTCGTACAGAGAAAGAAAACAATATATTGATTGGATATCTTAAAAAGGTTTATAATGATTTGCAAAATTTTTAAAAAAATTTTATTTTAGGTATAAAGTATCGGAAAACAAGTCCGATATAGATAATAAGTAAGCAAGATATTACTTAATAGTAGCAAGCCAAACGAAGCGTACGGTCGGGCGGCGAACTACAATGATAAAACAGATTGAAGCATGGACGCTTCACTTAATTCAAGGAGGAAACAATTATGGTAGTACAGCACAATATGGCTGCGTCAAACGCAAACAGACAGTTAGGAATCAGCACAAACTCACTCAGCAAATCGACAGAGAAGTTATCTTCTGGTTACAGAATCAACCGTGCAGCAGATGATGCGGCCGGTCTCTCAATTTCAGAGAAGATGAGAAGCCAGATCAGAGGACTTAACAAAGCTTCTTCTAATGCTCAGGATGGTATCTCAGCTATCCAGACAGCAGAGGGTGCTTTAAATGAGGCTCATTCAATCCTTCAGAGAATGAACGAGCTTGCAACACAGGCTGCAAATGACACAAATACAACAACAGACAGAACAGCAGTACAGAGTGAGATAGATGCTCTTACTAAGGAGATTTCGCGTATTGCTTCTACAACACAGTTCAATACACAGAATCTTCTTGATGGAAAGTTTACAGGAAAGAATCTTCAGGTCGGAGCACTTAAAGATCAAAAAGATATCTATTTCTATTAAGACAATGAATGCAGATGCGCTTAGTGTAAATGCACTTGATGTTGCATCATTCGGTGCTGCTGGTAGTGCAATGAAGAAAATTCAGAAAGCTATTGATAAGGTTTCGTCTCAGAGATCTAATCTTGGAGCACTTCAGAATCGACTTGAGCATACAGTAAACAATCTTGATAATGTTGCTGAGAATACTCAGACAGCAGAGTCACGTATCCGTGATACAGATATGGCTTCAGAGATGGTACAGTACTCAGCTACTTCTATCATCCAGCAGGCAGGTCAGTCTATGCTTGCTCAGGCAAACAGCCAGACACAGGGTGTACTTTCACTGATTCAGTAATATTGATTATAGTGTGTACTATGATAAAGCCACTCATTTTTGGGTGGCTTTATTTAATATACGGATGGAGCTTATATGGAACGGAATGTAATTGAGAAAATAGATGATTTTGTTGAAATGATATATTGCGATTTCAACGAGGCCACGAGGCATATAGAGGAAACTGTAGCATTGATAGAGCCATATATGGTGAGCTTTTTAAGTAAAATAGATTATTATAATAAATGTGGTGAAAAAATAGATAAAAATATACTTGTTCAACAACTTCAAAATTTGTTGGAAGGAATACAATATAAAGATCAAATTGAGATTGCAGATACACTAAAATATGAAATAAGAGAGAGCCTTTTGATTTACAGTGAATTGGTGCAGATATATGGAAAATAAAGAGATAGAAAAAAAAAAATATAGTGAGTTAGTATATAATTATCCATATTTAAAGAATATAATAAATGAAAGTGAAGATGAGAAAGTTCATATAGATATGGATTTAAATAATAAGAGGATTTACTCAATAGAGAAAAATGAACATAGCTATTTCATGAGCAGCAGATATGACTGTGAGATAGTTACAGCATTTTTGATAAACAAATTGAATGCACAAACAAATCCGTTTGCTCCAATACTGGTTTTTGGGGTAGGAGACTTGTTTTTTATAAAGACAATAAGGGATAAATTTCCGGATAACTATGTATATATTCATGAACCATCGGTTTCGATGTTTAGAGCTGTGGTAGAATCAATGGAGGATATAAGCATATTGATTGATGACCATGTACTTATAACTGTTGGAGCAAATATGGATGGAGCCAGAACTGAGATATTACATGACCTGATAGATGAAAAAGAATTATTTTATTGCAGATATTGTCTGCATGCCACAGTATGATCATCTTATGGCACAAGCATATTCTGAATTTTTGAGGGCAATACACACTCGCGTTGAGCAAATAGTAATGCAGAAAAATACCGATATAGTATTAAATGATGAGCATATAAATACGTTTTGGAATAATATAACGGATATAATAAACCAATATGGAGTTGGCACATTAACAAATGAACTAAAAAAATAATGATTCTGAAAATTATGCGGCATTTATTGTATCGGCAGGTCCATCTTTAGACAAAAATGTAGATGAATTGAAGAAAATTCAAGGAAGAGCGATGATAATGGCTGTTGATACAGCGTTAAAGCCGTTATTAAAAAAAAAGGTATAGTTCCGGATATCATTGCGTCTGTTGACCCGCATAAGCCGTTAAGCCTTTTTGAGAGTGATGGATTTGCTGAATTACCTATGCTTGTAGATATAAACTATAATTCTGAAATTTCAAAGATGCATACGGGAAAGAGATTCTATGCATGGAGCGGCGAATCATTTATTAAAGAACTTTTTAAAAATGAGTTTTCTAGGCTTGATATAATAGAGAGTGGTGGCTCAGTTGCGTGTAATTTACTTTCATTAGCTATAAGGAGTGGTTTCAAGACGATAGTTCTTGTTGGCCAGGATCTGGCATATCCTGAAGGGAAAGGACATTCTAAGCTGTCGTATGATAATGAAAATAATATTGACTTGAAAAAAAAAAAGAAATATTACGAAGTGGAAGATATCTATGGCGGAAAAATATATACTGAAAACAATATGAATGCATACAGAAAATGGTTTGAAGGTACAATATCCAGATATACAGATATTGAATTTATTGATGCTACTGAAGGTGGGGCAAAAATAAATGGTACAGACAATGACGCTTAATGAAGCGATTACGAAATGCTGTAATGGAAAGAAAACGGAGCGTTGGCGAGAAATAGTAAATGGCTGCGCTAAACTTTTATCGGAGGATGAAAAAAGAAGAAAAAATAGCAAAACTTAAAGCCCTACCTAATAAATTAGATAGACTTCAAAAGGAATTAAAAACAGGAGAGAAAAAATAAAGAGGGCACGAAAGGCACAAGCCAAAAATGATATTATAAACTTAAAAAAAGAATTGAATGGTATAATCAAGATTAACCATAAAATAGATGAAGGCCTTGAGATCGCGCTACTAAATATGTATAATGCTAAAGAAAGCTATGAAGTTGCAACCGCTATATATGATTTGGATAAGAATCAGGAGAATGAAATAGATAATACATTAAAAATTTGTGAATTGACAAATAAACAATATCAAAAGGCTTTAAAACAAGCTAGGAAAGATTTAGCAAATAAATTTAATATGTTGTAGAAAAAAGTATAAAGAAAAATAATAAATTGTCGATATATAATGTAAGAGATTCATGAAGAATCGTTAAGGTGCATGGAGGCATAAGTTTATATCGGATGAATTATTATGCCACTCGGACTATGTACGTTCGGGTGGCTTTTTATTTATGAAGGTATTCCAAGCACTGGTAGAAAATATCAGGGAGGAAATATTTCGTGTTAAATGGAAAGTCGATTTTGGTAACAGGGGGAACAGGTTCATTTGGACATCAGTTTGTTAGCTATGTGTTGGAGCATTATGAGCCTAAGAAAATAATAATATATTCAAGAGACGAGTATAAGCAGTTTGTAATGCAAAATGAATATAAGAATCATCCACAGGCTGACAAACTTCGTTTTTTTTATTGGAGATGTAAGGGATAAAGAAAGACTTTACAGAGCTTTCGATGGTGTGGATTATGTGGTTCATGCAGCTGCTTTAAAAGCAGGTTCCATCCTGCGAGTACAATCCGATGGAAGCTGTTAAGACAAATATAAATGGTGCAATGAATATAGTTGACGCAGCGTTGGATTGTGGTGTGAAGCGGGTTGTGGCACTCTCGACAGATAAGGCAGTTAATCCGATTAATCTTTATGGAGGCACTAAGCTTGTTTCAGATAAGCTATTTATTGCGGCAAATGCCTATGCAGGAGAAAAGAATGTTAATTTTTCAATAGTAAGATATGGTAATGTGGCAGGAAGCAGAGGCTCGGTAATTCCATTTTTTAGAAATATAGTTGCTAATGGTGGTACTTCTCTTCCAATAACAGATTATAGAATGACAAGATTCTGGATAAGCCTTGAACAGGGAGTAGAGCTTGTGATTAAGGCATTGTCAGAGGCAAAAGGTGGAGAGACTTTTATTTCAAAGATTCCTTCATTTAAGATAACAGATTTGGCACAGGCTATACTGCCGGGATGTGAGATGCCGGAGGTAGGTATACGTGAAGGCGAAAAACTTCATGAAATAATGGTTACAAGAGAGGATTCATTACTTACATATGAATATGACAAACACTTTATAGTTTACCCTCATTTTGACTGGTGGGATAAAGATAAGATACAGACCGGTGGAAAAAAAGGTGGAGCAGGGATTTGAGTATAGTTCAGGTAAAAATACAGAGTGGCTTTCGGTAGATGATTTGAAAGAGCTACTAAAAAATGTGGAAGAGCATTAATGGGGGAATTATACGTATATGAATAAGAAAATTATAATTGGAAATAAAATGATTTCTAAATATACTCCGACATTTATTGTAGCTGAGATGTCTGCTAATCATAATATGGATTTTGAAAGAGCCAAAGCAATTATAAAAGGGGTAAAAGATGCAGGTGCGGATGCAATTAAACTTCAAACATATACAGCAGATACAATTACTATAGATTGTGATAATGATTATTTTCAAATTACACAGGGAACACTTTGGGATGGAATGACATTACACAAACTATATGAAAAGGCATATACACCATGGGAATGGCAACCAAAATTAAAAAGAATATGCTGAAAGTCTAGGATTAATATGTTTTTCATCACCATTTGATTTTACATCTGTAGATTTTTTGGAAACAATGAATGTTCCAGCCTATAAAATTGCATCATTTGAAATTACTGATATACCTTTGATTAGAAAAATTGCGAGATTAGGGAAACCTATTTTTATATCTACTGGAATTGCTTATTTAAAAGATATTGAATTAGCACTAAGGACATGTGTTGAGGAAGGTAACAATAATATAATTTTACTAAAATGTACATCTACATATCCTAGTCCATATAAAGATATGAATATTGAGACTATAACAGCGTTAGAAAATACTTTTAATTGTCTAATAGGATTGTCAGATCATTCTATGGGATATACAGTTCCAATAGCAGCAATAGCTAAGGGAGCCAAAGTTATCGAAAAGCATGTAACAATACGTAGGAATGATGGGGGACCTGATTCGGAATTTTCAATGGAGTTACAAGAGTTTAAGGAGATGTGCAAACAGATTAGAATAGCAGAAGCTGCAATAGGAGAGGTGACATTTGATTTGACAGAAGCACAAAAAGGGAAAGAGAACATTCAAGATCACTTTTTGTTGTTAAAGATATAAAATGTGGTGAAACATTTACTTCTGATAATATCAAATCAATTAGGCCTGGATTTGGGTTACATACAAAGTATTATAATCAAATTATTGGGAAAAAAAAGCTAGGTGTGATATAAAAAAAAGGTACACCGTTAAAATGGGAAATAATTGAGTAGGTAAGCGCATGTACGAAAAAGTTTTTTTAAATAAGTATGGGTTTTATGAATTAAAAAATAAACCATTTGTAGAAGATATGAAAAAAAGATTTTGAAAACTGTTATTTTCAAAATTCTAAAGGAAATTATGAGAACACATATAGCGAAAAAGAAAAGAAATTTTTTTTGACTATAAAATGCGACAAAAAAGAATAATAATTGAAAAAAATATCACATTTAAATCTGAAAAAGGAAAAAGACATTTTTAGATATAGGATGTGGCGAAGGATATGCAATTAAATATTTTTATCTTCAGGGATATGATGTATGTGGCATAGACTTTTCGAAATATGGAATAGAGCAAAATAATCCGGATATGCTTCCTTATTTTATTCAGGGAGATTGTATTGATAAATTAAAGAAATTGAACTGTATGGGCAAGCAATATAAAGTGATTAATATGGATGAGTCTTTAGATATGATGTTAGATCTAAAGACAGTTTTAAATTTATGTAATACCATGTTATGTGACGATGGGGTATTGATTATAAAGGTTGCGAACAATTATTCTGTACTGCAGAGACATTTATTAAATAATAAAATGATAGATAACGAATTTTGGTTAGATGAGGAAGGACATCCATATTATTTTAATAAAAATGGATTGATTAATTTACTTGATGATTTTGGATTTAATTGTGAAGAAGTCTATGGTGAATCCTTTATCGACTTGAATTTATTTAATGAAAATACAAATTATCAAAAAAATAGAACTGTAGGTAAATCTTGTTACTTATCTAGAATTGATTTAGAGTTATTTATGAATTCAATTTCTGAAGATAAAACTCTTGAGGTATTTAAAACACTTGGAGAGATGGGATTGGGAAGAGAAATAATAGGTGTTTTTAAGAAAAGGTGATTAAAATGAAGTATAGTGTAATTATTCAAGCTAGAAGAGGTTCTACAAGACTTCCAGGAAAAATATTATATTCTGTAAAAGATAAAACCTTATTAGAGTTTGGAATTGAAAGAATAAAAAAAGCAAAATTGGTAAATCAAATAATTGTTGCAACAACAACTCTTGATAGAGATGATGTAATAGAGGATATTGCAAAAAAATGTGGTGTTGAAGTTTTTAGGGGAAGTGAAGAAGATGTATTAGCAAGATATTACTATGCGGCTAGGTACAATAATGTCCAAACTGTTATTAGGATAACATCGGATTGTCCTTTAATAGATCCTAATATAATAGATTTAGCAATAAACGAATATGAGAGAACTCAATGTGATATTTTGACCAATGTTCCTAACAATGGTGAAAAATTAACATATCCAAGAGGTATGGATGTAGAAATCTTTTCAATGAAGTTGTTAGAAGATGCTTTTTTTAATGCTGAAAAAAAATATGAGAGAGAACATGTTACACCGTACTTATATAAAAACAAGAATAATGTGTATTATATGAGATCTCCAAAGGATTATTCGAAATATAGACTCACTTTAGATACACAGGAAGATTTAGAAGTGATAATTAGAATAATAGATAATATTGGAGATGATAATAATGATTTTAATTTGAACGATATAGCTGATTATCTGGAAAAAAATCCTAACATAAAAAAAAATCAATGAAGAAGTAAAACAAAAGGAAGCATACATATGATATATTTTAGAGCTGATGCGAATGCAGAAATAGCATCAGGTCACGTTATGAGATGTATAACGATTGCATTAGAATGCAAAAAAAAGAAATCATGAAGTGAAATTTTTAATAGCAGATAATGAGGCAACTATTTTATTAGAAAATTATGGATTAGAATATATTGTATTAAATAGTGATTGGAAAAATCCCATTACGGAATTGGATACAATGTCGAATATTTTAAACCGGCAAAGAGACATAGTTATTATTGACAGTTACTTAGTTACGAATGAATATATAAGACAGTTAAATGATTTGTCACATATAGTATACATAGAGGATCAGTTTACTGGTAAAAAAAAAATGTGGATTTACTTATAAATTATAATGTTTATCATTATATTTTTGATTATTATTCTATATATGCTAATACAAATACAAAATTATTATTAGGACAACAATTTACTCCACTTAGGACAGAATTCACAGATCATAATGATTATACCAATAATTATAATGTAAAAGATATATTGTTAATGTGTGGTGGAAGTGATGAAAAAAAAAGCTTTTTGCTTTCATTTTTGAATGTTGCAACAAAATTTTTTGCAATATACATTTCATGTTGTTCTTGGGGTATATAACAAAGATAAAAAATGTATAAAATGCAAATATGCTGAGAATAACAGGATTCGGTTATATGAAAACATTAGTAATATATCAAATCTCATGTGTAAATGTGATTTAGCAGTAACAGCTGCAGGAAATTCATTGTATGAATTATGTGAGATTGGGGTTCCTACTATTTTTTTTTTGCATATTCAGATAATCAAAAATATGATTGTATGGGATTCAATCAAAAAAAAAATGGTTAGGTATGCGGGAAATATTGATGTCGGTAAAAAGCATTTAATACAAAATATAATGGAAAATATAGAAGAACTTTCTAGTAATTTGAATTTGCGAATTGAAATGTCAAATAATATGAAAAAATTTGTAGATGGTTATGGTACTGAGAGAATAGTAGATAATATCATGGAGGTTTATAAATATGTTAACAATACATCAGCCTAATTATTGGGCTTACCCAGGATTAATAGGAAAGATAATGAGAAGTGATAAGTTCTTGTTTTTAACTAAAGTTCAATTTGATAAAAGTTCATGGCAGAATAGAAATAGAATTAGAATAAAGGAAGGGTGGAAATATTTAACTGTACCAGTAGAAAATAAAGGAAAAAAGAAGGACAGTTGATTTCTGATGTAAAAATAAGCAATGTGAATAACTGGAGAAATCAACATTTAAATGCAATAAAATTTGCATATCAAAAGGCCCCATATTATGAAAAATATTTTCCATTTATAAAAGACTTGTATTCTGAAAAGTGGGAGAATTTATCTGATTTAGATATATATATTACTAAATTTATTTTGGAAGAATTGAAAAGTGATACAGAATTACTATATGATACTGATTATAATTTTTCGGGTGAAAAAAAAAATGAGTTGCTAATAAATATATGTCATGAATTAGGTGAAACATTTTATATGTCAAATAAGGGAAGTGAAAATTATGTTGATATAGGATTGTTTAATAAAAATGGCATAGATCATAAATATATAAATTATGATGGTGCGGAATATAAACAAGTGTATTCTGGATTTGAAACAGGGTTATCGGTGATAGATATGTTACTTAATTGTGGACCAGAAGAAACAAGAAATATTATTATGGATGATAAATATTATACATTCAGTGCATTAAATAAAAAAATTGAGTAGAGGAGAATACGAACTTGAAGGATATATATGGGTCAGATTGGGTATTTTACGATATTGTAGAAAAAAATTTAAAAAATTTACTTCAAACTTGTGATTTGAAAGAAAGAAAACTGGTTCTCTTTGGGATTACAGAGGCTACGAGCGTTGCTATAGATTTTTTAAAGAAACAGGGATTGAAAATATATGCAGTTATTGATAATAATCCAACAAGAAGAAATTTTATAGATAGTAATATTAGTGTATGTGCTCCGGAAGAGCTATTATCCGCATATGATGATGAGGTTTTAGTGTTAATTGGTACTCCTTATTTTGATGAAATGAGTAATCAGTTGATAAAATTAGGGTATGATAAAGAAAAACATATTTACCAATTTTTTGATCCAAGGGTAGAACAAAAGAAGTATGAAATATCTGGATTGAAGGAAGTGTCGGAAGATGAATCAAAAAAGATTCAGTTTGAAATATTAAAGTATATTCATGATATATGTGAAGAAAATAATTTGCAATATTTTTTAGCATATGGTTCCTTATTAGAGCGGTAAGGCATTCGGGATTTATTCCTTGGGATGATGATATAGATATATATATGCCAATCAGTAGTATCAATGAATTATATAGACTTTTGGAAAAAGATGTAAGGTATAAAATGTGTCTGCCAGCATGCACTGATGGCTATTTTTATATGTATGCTCGTGTAATTGATACTAGAACAATTCTCAATATTATTGATTTTCCGTTGTTAATAAAAAGTGGGATTAGTATTGATATTTTTCCTTTAGTATATCTAGGGAATACGGTAGATGAAGCTCAAAAAATAATGAATGAGTCATATTATGAACAAAAAAAAAGAATTAAGAATATGATATCTGAAAAGAAAACTTCTAATGAGATATTTAGAAATATTAGGATGTTATGGGATAAACTAGAGAAAAAGAATTATCAAGATTGTAAATATTGCGGTAATGTTTTTGGACCGTATGGATACAAAGAAATATTGCAAAGTGAAATATTTAGTGAAAAAAGATAATTATAATTTTGAAAATACTAAATTTTGGGGACCAATAGATAGTAAATTATACTTAACTCATATATATGGAAATTATTTGGAGTATCCACCATTGGATAAACGGAAAAGTCCTCATATATGGAAAGGATATTGGAGAAATACGATATGAAAAATGCAATAATATTAGCTGCCGGAAAATCATCAAAGTTTGCACCATTTACATATGAAAAACCAAAGGGATTATTTTGTGTAAAAGGCGAAATACTGATTGAAAGACAGATAGAACAATTACAAAATGCTGGAATTAAAGATATTTATATAGTTGTTGGATATATGAAAGAAAAATTTTTCTATCTCGAACAAAAATATAATATAAAGTTAATTATCAATAATTTGTTTGATAAAAAGGGAAATTTATATTCGTTATATAAAGCAAGAGAGTATTTATCAAATACATATATTTGTTGTGCAGATCATTATTTTATCGATAATCCTTTTATCGATGATAATTCGTATAATCAGTCATATAGAGCATGTACTTATCTAGAAAATAGATTCAATGAGTTTGCGATTGATTTTTCGGATGAGGATGTCATAACTGATTTGTCTGTTGGTGGGGAAAACTGTATGGCAATGGTTGGGCATGCTTATTTTAATGAACGATTTTCTACTATATTCAAATCTTATATGGAAACAGAAATCAATGATTTTGGTATTTCGAGTATGTTTTGGGAAGAATTTTATGCAAAACATCAGAAAAAAACTTACATTGTATATTAGGAAATATGATAATAATAAAATTTTGGAGTTTGATAATATTGATGACTTAAGACAGTTTGACTCAGAGTTTTTAATGAATGTTGATTCTGATATCATTAAAAATATAATATATGTTTTGAAATGTAATCCCAATCAAATTAGTGAGATAAGTGTGATAAATGCGGACTAACAAATGTATCATTTGCATTTAAAGTAGGCAGTAAAAAATATGTTTATAGACATCCTGGTGGAACCGCAGGAAATTTAGTGGATAGGAAAACAGAGATATATGCACAAAATATTGCGAAGAATATAGGGATTGATGATTCTGTCATATATATGGATAAGACAGGCTGGAAACTTTCATACTTTATTGAAGGTGCACAGAATTGCAAGTTTGAAGAATCGGATGATCAATTGATGACAGCAATGGATTACTTACATAAGTTACATTCTATAGAAGTAAAAGATGAAATAAAATATTTTGATAATATTGATGAAGCGTTAAGATTGATTGAAATTGCATCTTTAACAAAAGGAAATTTAAAAAAAGAATTTAAAGTTATAATTTCAAAAGTTATAGCATTATATATGGCTCTTGAACAGGATGCTAAGAAATTGGGGTACAAAAAAGTATTATGTCATAATGATACATATGCACCAAATTATTTGTATGGTGATAATGGGAAAATATATTTAATTGATTGGGAGTATGCAGGATTAAATTACGAGGCAAATGATATCGGATGTATATTGTGCAGGAGTGATTATACGGATGAACAAATTGATAGATATATGAAAATGTATTTTGGTAGAGAATTAAATAAGAAAGAAAAAATTTTTTTATTCATTTATTCCTATTTCGGCATTCTATTGGTTTGCATGGGGACTGTATAAAGGAAGTGTTGGTGACGACGATAGTTTTTTCTTTTTGCCATCCTATCATAATTTAATAAGGTTTATAGATAAGGCTTTAGATAGTTATGGAATTACAATATAAGGGGGATTATTCAGATGATTACAGCTATGATATTAGCGGGAGGAAATGGTACTAGAGTAGGTGCAGATAGACCGAAACAATTTGTTGAGATATTAGGAAAACCAATTTTAGCATACACAGTTGAGATATATCAGAAAAATCCTAACATTAATTCTATTGAAATTGTATGCCATAAGAACTGGATTGATTATGTTAAAAATATGGTAAGACTGGAAAATTTAACGAAGGTCAAATGGATTGTAGAAGGCGTTAATACATTTATGGAGTCTGTTATTTCGGGAATTAATGAACTTGAAAGAAGTATATGCCAAGAAGATATTGTTATGATCCATTATGGAGCTGCTCCGTTTACAAGCCAGGAGATTTTAAATGATTCTATAAAAGTATGTAAGAAAAATAGAATGTCAGTATCATGTACTCCGTGCTATCAACTATTAGGCAGTAATGAAAATGGGATTTGTAGTACTAAATGGATAAACCGAGATGAAATAATACAAATTTGTTGTCCTCAAAGTTTCAAATTTTCATACCTAATAGAATTGTATGAGGAAGGTAAAAGAAAGGGTATTATTGAAAAGGTAGAGCCACATATTACAAGTTTGATGTATGAACTTGGAGAAAAAATATATCAGTCATATGGAAATCAAACTAATATTAAGATAACTACAAAAGAAGATATAGAATTATTTAAAGCTATAATAATTTCAAAACAATATTAATTAAGGTAAATGATGGTGAATGAAAAATATATAATTAGTGCTATAATTCCATGCTATAATGTGGAAAAATATATAGACAGATGTCTTTCATCTGTAGTACAACAGTCTATTGGTATGGAACATATGCAGATAATATTAGTTAATGATGCATCTACGGACAATACATTAGAAAAACTTTTATTATGGGAGACACGCTACTCTGATAATATACTAGTCATTACATATGAGCAAAATATCAGGCAAGGTGGCGCTAGAAATATTGGGCTAAATTATGCTACAGGTGATTACATAGGATTTGTGGATTCGGATGATTGGATTGAACCGGATATGTATGAAGTATTGGTGGAAAAAAATGCTTGAAGGAGTCTATGATGTTGTAAATTGCCAATTGATTCGAGATAAAGGAAATGATGAAGAAGCAAATTTTCAGCCGGAATGGGGTGGAATTGTAACCGGATTGTATGATAGAGAGTTAATTTACGGACATAATATTGTATTTCCGGAGAATGTTTCATATGAAGATAATTATTGGGGGTCATTAATCAAGCATTATGTTAAGAATTCGTATAGGATTGAGCGACCATTATATCATTATTTTATAAACCAAAATTCTACAGTAACTTCACGCAATAGTATTTCACAATTGGATAGAATGGATATGGAAACATTGCTTCTTGATGAATATATAAAAAGAGGCTTTTTTGAAAAAGATAATGAGCAAATATTTGATGAATTTTTAACTAGATATTTTCTAAATACATGGTTCATTATTTTTACTCGATTTGATGATGTACCAAATGTGTTAGAAGAAATGATAGATACAATTTTTAAGTATTTTCCTGATTACAAGGACAGAATAGCGAAGAAAAGTTTTTCTTATAGATCAAATTATTAATAGATATGCTATTAAAACCAGAAGAAAATGATATTACTTTGGTAAAGATTAATTGGCTTCGGAGTTGGTTAAAAGATCAGGGAGTAGAGATTTAATAAAGTTAAGATTCGGAGATTTAAAATTATGATACCATACGGAAAACAAACAATAGATCAAGATGACATTCAGGCAGTTGTAGATGTCCTCAAATCAGATTTCCTTACAACAGGACCCAAGATTGCAGAATTTGAGCAGACTGTGGCAGATTATGTTGGAGCTAAATATGCAGTTGCCATTTCAAACGGCACATCTGCTCTTCACGCAGCTTGCTTTGCGGCAGGGATTGGACCGGGAGATGAGGTCATTACCACACCGCTTACGTTTGCAGCATCTGCAAACTGTGTACTGTATTGTGGCGGTACACCTGTATTTGCTGATGTTGATCCGAAGACCTACAATATAGACCCGGAGGATATTCGCAGAAAGATTACTGACAGGACAAAGGCAATCATAGCTGTTCATTTAGCTGGACAGCCTTGTGATATGGATGCTATACACAGCATTGCACATGAGTATGGGCTTATTGTAATCGAGGACGGAGCGCATGCGCTTGGCTCTGTTTACAAGGGCAAGAAGGTTGGTAGTCTGTCTGATATGACTACATTCAGCTTCCATCCGGTTAAGCCGATTACCACGGGCGAGGGTGGCATGATTGTTACTGACAATGAGGAATTTTATAAAAAGATGGCACTTTTCCGCAGTCATGGCATTACAAGAGATGATTCTATGATGACAAGGAATGACGGACCGTGGTTTTATCAGCAGTTTGATTTGGGCTACAATTACAGGATAACTGATATACAATGTGCCTTAGGCTGTAGTCAGATGAAGAAGCTGGACAGATTTTTAGCACGCCGTAAGGAAATTGTTGCACGTTATAATGAGGCCTTTGCGGATTGTGACAATATTATCACACCTTATCAGCTTTCGGATACGGAAAGTGGTTGGCATCTTTACATAGTTCAGGTGAAAAACTGTGATAGGAGACAGGTTTTTGAGGCTATGCGTGAAAAGGGAATTGGAGTGAATGTACATTATATTCCTGTTTATATGCATCCGTATTATCAGGAGCATGGATATGAGAATGTGCATTGTGCTAATGCGGAGGAGATTTATTCTCATATTATTAGTCTGCCTTTGTATCCGGGACTGACATCTGAGCAGCAGGATTATGTTATTGATACATTGAAGAGTTTGTGCGGGGAGTAGAATGATGGATATAAAGTTATTCTTTAATAACCAGCAGAGTATTAAGCTTTCCTATGATATAGCCGAGAGCTTCAGAAAACAGAATTTCTACATTGCAACAAGCAAGCTGAAAAAGTTGCTGGGAAATCTGGATACTGTTGCCGGATATATATTTTCACAGGAAGATAGTAAGGCATTGGCAGATGAGCTACAGCTTATTTTACTGGCATTACTTGACGCACAGGACAATTGTGATTATGTTACAGGCGGATATTATAGAAGGCGATTTGCTGCCTTTATTGCAGAAGCTTCAGATTGCTTTTCAGGAACGTGACTTGGTTCAGGTTCCTGATTTTTTTGAGCAAAATATAAACTCTCTGAAAGAATATGACTTTGGTTTGTATAAGCTGTTGAATAATGAAAATTTGATTGAGGGAAAGAACTCCTTGTTGTCTGATAAGCTTACATTAAGTCTGGCAATTAACGGACAGCCTACCGCTCAGGCTTTTGCAAATGGACAGTCGTTTTATCTCCACAGCTCTGTTAATCCTGAGAGGGAAGCAAGGTTTTTGGCAGATAGTTTAAAGCAGGCAGAGGATTATATAGTTTTTGGAATGGAGCTTGGATACCATGTGCTGGAGCTTTTGAACATACATCAGTCGGCAAGAGTGTGTGTATTTGAAAGTAATATCTATATGCTTCATATGGCATTTACATATATTGATTGGACAACGTATATTGCAAACGGCAGGATACGAGTGGTTTATAACGATGACACGAAGCAGCTTGTCACTGAGCTTAGCAGGCAGTTTGCAGAAATGAAGAATGCACAGTTATTAGTACATTATCCTGCTATCAAAATGATTGAAGACGCACAAACCAGACATTTGCTTGAAGATTTCTTTGTTACAACGAGTAGCATGAGAGAACAGGGAAGCTTGCTTGATTCCAATTTTGAGGTGATTTCCAAATTGAATTTACCGGAGTGTGGTGAATTGAAAGATATATTCAAAGATAAAGCAGTGGTGATAGTGGGAGCAGGTCCATCGGTTGATTCACAGTTGACTTCAATAAAAAAATGTAGAGATAAAATAACCGTATTTGCTACAGGTCATATCACAAGAAAGCTTGTCAATGAAGGAATTATTCCGGATGCAGTTATCATAACAGATCCACAGCCGCTTATGTATAAACAAATTGATGGAGTGAACCTGAAGAATATTCCTATGATTCTCCTTTCAACGGCTTCATCATCAATAGTTGAGTATTATAATGGTCCAATCTATGTGGCATATCAAAGTGGATATGTTCACGCAGAGATAAAAGCAAAAGAGATTGGTGCAACACTTTTTGAGACAGGTGGTTCCGTGACCACAACGGCATTGGATATTGCTCTGCGTTTTGGAGCAAGAAAAATTATTTTCGTGGGTGTTGATTTAGCCTATACTGGCGGTTATTCTCATGCTTCGGGCGAGGGACGCAGGATAGAGAATACAGATGGATTGCGTCAGGTCAGAAGCAATACAGGTGGTATGGTGTATACTAGCAAAAATTTGGACATTTACAGGAAATGGATAGAGCGAAGGCTTGAAGGAGTTAGGGATACAGAAGTTTATAATACAGGAGATGGAGCTGAGATTAAGGGAACTGTTTTGGTGAAGGACTTTATGAGCTTGAGATTGTGATGGAAAATATATGAGTGCTATAAAACATTGCACTTATGAGTAAACTCATGTATAAGATGAAGTTCTCAATGAAATGACGACTCGCTCCATAGCTCTATAGCGTTGTCGGAGCCTAATCCTCCATATATTTATTATAACTGTTATCTATCTCAGCAAGCTCCTGCAAATTGTCAATCTCAATAATATCGCCTTTTTGCATCTCATATATGCCAAGCTGATATTCATCCGGATAGCAGAACATTGCAACATCATCCCAATATATCTGAGTATTTTTTTGTTTTCAAATTCTATTTCCAGATGTTTTTTCAGTTTGCTCCCATCTGCTGCTGTCCATCTGGAAATGCTATAAAGCTGCCATCCATGACTTCCGCCACTCCTGCTGCAAGATGTTACAATCCCATCCTCTACGGTCTGAAGCCACTCATCTGTTTCATCATCAGTCCAAACACTGTTATAACCCGAGCGTTCGAATTCTTTTTTGATAGAATTTCCGGATTATATATAATTTGGTCACCATCAAGAATAATGGCATCCTCAATATGTTCTCTTGCAACATATAATGATGAAATATTATTGCAGCTTTCATAATATGGATTTTCGATTATAGTAACTCCCGGATATTCATTCTCCAATTCATAAAACTGTTCCTTTAAATATCCGGCAACAATATAAATCGCCGTTATTTCATTATCATGTAAGCCTTCAATAACTGTATCTATCATACGCTTTCCATTCACTTTTACTAATGGTTTCGGAGTAGTCAGCGTTACCGGTCTAATGCGGTTACCAAGTCCTGCTGCCATAATAATAGCCTGTTTAACTTCATGCATTTTTATCTATCCTCCATTTTCTGCAGTTCATCCTGTACTACATTGTAATAATCTTTTGCGTATCTGTACTGTCTGAGAGAATATTCACCAAAATCAATACCCAGATTTCTCTTATATTCACACCAGTTACTCCATAAGAGTCCACAAGCTGCAATATAACAATAAATCTTTATTCTAATTTCTTTTGGACAGCCCTCCGTAAAATATGCATTAATAAGTTTGTCAATCTGCTTTCTGTCATACATAGCATATATACAAAACATTGCAATATCCACATGCGGATCCTGCATACCTGCATATTCCCAATCAATAAGCCTTATATCTTCACTTCCATCCTCAGAATCAATAAACAAAAAATTATCTGGAACTGCATCTATATGCGTAAGAACCTTTTCTCCTACATGAGCCTCTATATAAGGTCTGAGTGACAAAACATTTTCCTTTGTCTGAGTATAGTGTCTATATGCAGAAGGTGAACCATTCCACAGACTCTCATAAAACTCAAGCTGTCCGAATATATCAACTTCATGGTTTACGGTAAGCTTCAATTCATGAAATTCTCTGAGACGCCTCATGCATTTACATACATCATCATAATTTTCCGGATCACATACTCTTGCATTTTCAAGAAACTCTGTAATTTTGTAACCATTATCCGGATTTATATAAGCGATATCATCACATATATGTCTGCCATCAATAGTCCTATAAACCATTGCTTCATTTCGTCGGTTTATTAGCTGATCTGTACCTTCGCCCGGAATTCTCATAATATATTTCTTACCATTGCAGGTAAACAAAAACGAACGATTTGTCATTCCCTTTTTCAATACTGTAATATCTACAATATCATCTGCTGATACAGACAATGCTTCACAAATAACCTGTATCGCATCCATCTTAAGATGGTTTGAGTCTCCATCCATCTCCCTGAGCTGCTCATATGTGTTTATTTCAACCACATCCCATGAATGTACCACTTTGGCAGTGATAAACATTCTGTCTTTATCATACAATGCGGTTTCCCAAAATGAACCATCATTAGCCGGATTATTACATAACTTTTCTATTCTGCCTTTGACTATTTGTGCATCATTATCCAGCAAATAGCTTATGCCTATCATTGCATTGCCACCTGCAGCCTTTGGAATAGTAACAAGCTCCATTTTCCTATTCACCCGAACAGTGCTTTTGTCATCTATCAAATCACTGACCATATACCAGGAATATAATTCATGATGATGATGGATTCTTATCACACCATATATCACACGGTATGATATACGTATTTGATAAATGATTTAAAACCATCTTTACAGAGTATAAATTATTTTTTGTTGTATATTCTTCATTAACAACAAGCTCAACTCCAAAATCATCTATTAGATATTCATAACGCTCTTTCATAAAACCTACAACCACGTAAATCTCATAGATTCCAACTTCGTGAAGCTGTCTTATTATTCGCTCTATCAAGACCTCTCCATTAACCTCTAAAAGACCTTTGGGTGTTTCAGTATTAATAGGCACCGTTCGCATACCATATCCTGCTGCAAGAATCACCGCATTCTTTGGCGCTTTTTCTTTGAATTCTTTAAGAGCTTTCGTTGTCACACTACACTTCTCATTTATATAACCTTGATTCATCAATTCTTTTATTGACTTGTTAACCACTCCAAGAGAATGACCCGATAATTCTGATATTTCTCTTTGATTAGTAACTGAATGACGATATAATATGTTTAAAACATCTTTTCTTTGCTTGTTCATGTACAATACCTCTTGTTATATTGTGAACACATATACTTTACAATATTAATAAACAGAAATCAAGACAGAAAGCACCAAAATAAGCCTATGAAGAAACGTAAGCGTTCAATAAGAATGCTATTATGGAATGCTATGCAACAGTTGCAACTTTTTTTGTATGTTGTTATCTTTATAAAGATTGTGTGAATATTCTTGTGCAGCAGAGCCACATATTCTGACAGTTCATGGCGTCACCTTTCATTTAAACATTGGACAATTCACTGATAATTTTTCCAGTTCTGCATTATGTTCCTCAAGCGTCTGGATCATTGTGGACTGTGCCTCAATAAGCTGGTTCTGGATTTTATTTTCACGCTGCAGACCGGCAATGAGTTCCTCGTATGCTTCAAGTTTAGTTTTATCGTTTACACTCATTTTTATGGCATGCAAATAATATTAAGTACATTTCCTGGGGCTATGACTGTCCTTTTAATGTGCGTGATATTGAGAAAACACTTGGAAATCCTTGCAATTATGTGTTTTGTTTTGACAGAATCCAGGCACAGGCGTATAGGAATCAGGGATTCGATACCGTTTATCATTTACCGCTTGGTATCAATGCAAAGCGGTATGAAAATATAAGACTGTCATCTGAGCAGCGTTCAAAATATGGTTCTCAGGTCAGCTTTATAGGCAGTTTGTATGAGGGACAGTATCCGGCCATCACAGAGATTTCCACAGATTATGCAAAGGGCTATATGGATGCAGTTATTAATTCGCAGCTACAGTTATATGGAGCTTATATTTTGAATGATGTTATAGACAAGTGTTTTGTGGAAGCTATGAATAAGCACTTTAAGGAGCTTCAGCCTGATACAAAATTTCAGCTTGATAAGGCAGCTCTGGTGCATGTCCTTGATCAGGAAACAAGCCGCAGAGAGCGTTTGTTGCTTTTAAATTTGCTTGGAAGCAGATTTGATACAAAGCTTTATTCAAGACAGGATTATTCTGTTTTACGGGGAGTGCAGTGTATGGGACCGGTTAATTATTATAGAGAGATGCCATATGTTTTTGCAGCGTCAGATATCAATCTGAATATTAGTGTCAAGGGCATTCAGTCAGGTGTTCCACAGAGAGCATTTGATATTTTGGCAAGTGGTGGTTTTTTACTCTCCAATTATCAGCAGGAGTTGGTTGAACTCTTTTCTTATGGGGAAGAAATGGTTGTGTATGAGAGTCTGGAGGATGCTGTTGAAAAGTGTAATTTTTATCTCAGCAATCAGGAACTGAGAGGCAAAATTGCGAGGAAAGGCAGGGAGCGTGTCCTGACAGAGCATAATATGGTTGATAAAATCAGATATATGATGGATGTTGCGGAGGTTTAATACAGTTATTTTTTAATATTGTGCTTGACGGATGAATCATTAAGGAGCCGGTTAATAGAGAAAATTAAATTAAACTGAATTAATTGTATTTTTCAATAAAGTCCGCTATACTAAAATAAGATTTTATATAGCGGACTTTATTATATAGTCAATATAGGGTGAAGTATGATTAAGACCTTTAAGGTGGATAATTTTAAATCATTAAATAATTTGTCAATAAATTTGCAACCAATGACTGTAATTGTTGGAAATAATGCTACAGGAAAAAGTTCAATTTTACAGGCAATTGACTTTGTATGCGGATGTGTTAACGATGACTTTTCAGTTTTATTGGAGAGGCGAGGCTGGACGGTTGATAATATTCGTTCAAAGTTTATACGCTCAGGGACAGCCCGTATTTCATTTGGAGTAGAGGTTCTGTTGGAGGAACCGGTTAATACGACACTTAAATGGGGAATGGTATTACAGCCCAATGTGGCCAAAAATCAATTGCATCTTGTTTCGGAAGAGATTGTAGATTTAGATACAAAAGAGACATTAGTACAATATAAAGCATCTGCTGGAGGCCGGATTAAAGGGGATAAAGGAGAGCTATCAATAATGCCGAATTTTGTGATTACAAGTTCCTGTCTTAAAGTAATCCAGCATTTGCATGGAGTAGATAGCCGTTTAAATAGACTGGTTGCTTTTTTTTTGATAATTCTGAGTCGTTTGAGATGCTGGCGCCGGATAATATGAGGCTTTCCAGCCGAGGCATTGTAAAGAATATTGGAGAGACAGGAAAGAATTTACCATCATTTATCAGACAGATGTCTGCAGAACAGAAAAATAATTTTATGAGTAAATTAAAACGGATTATGGGTGCTAGGATTAGTGACGTAAGTGCATCGGTAAAGGGAAAACCGGGATGGACTCTGATAAATGTAAAGGAACATTATGATACAGGTGATGTTGAGTTTTCATCAAAGGAAATTAGTGATGGTATTTTAAGAGTACTTGCTTTTATTGCCATAAGTGAAATAGAGCCTGCAAATGCGATATTTTTACTAGATGAAGTGGAAAATGGAATTAATAGCGATTATGCAGAGGCTATGATAGATGTTTTGTCAGAAATATATGAGGAAAGCAGGCATCAACTTGTATTGACAACACATAGTACAGTATTCCTTGATTATGTAAAGCCGGAGCAGATAGTTCTCTTATACAGGGATCAAAATGGAAGTACAAGGGCAGATAATTTATTTGATTCAAAAGAAATCCGAGATAAATTGGAGTATATGTATCCGGGAGAAATTTTGCTTAATATGTCTCAAAAGGAGATAGCTGATATATTTTTAAAACAAAATTAAGGGGATAAAATATGAGAATAGCGGTTACAGGAGAAGGACCAACTGATTACGGAAAGGTGGATTATGGTAATCCGGGACATTGGATTGATGGCCCTGTTCAGGTGTACTTGAGAAGGATTGCGGAAGAGCAAAATATTGAGCTTGATTTTGAGATGATTGAGCGTGCAGAAGTGCAGAAGATTAAATTGCAACGTAGGCATCTTAATGGATTAGATGGTAAAGAACAATTCCGGCAAGAAGATTTTATATCAAGTGTAAGGAAAAGCAATTAAATTATGGTGTGTATTATTGTGATGCGGATAGGAACGCAGGAGAACACAACAGTAATGTGCATCAATTAGAAAACAGATATAAAGAGGTATATGGCGAGGTAAAAGAGGGGATGTATAATTGTGATAATTATATTCCAATGATTCCTTGTCGCATGATTGAGAATTGGATATTGGCAGATGGGGAAAATATAAGAGATTTTTTTTTTCAAGTGAATAAAATAGAATATAATCCGCATAATGTCGAGCTTTTATGGGGAAATGATAACAATCCGGAAAGTAATTATCCAAAAAATGTGTTTGAGAGAATCAAGAGTTCTTCAAAAAATAGGGACATTAAGAATTTATCGAATAGTGAGTTGTTTTATGAAATAGCAGAAAGACAGAATTTAGCAATTGTAAAGAAAAATAGTAGTATAAGTTTTGCGAGATTTCATGATGATTACATAAGTCTGTTAAGGAGCGAGATGCTTTGGGCTGTTCGATTTCAAGACCTGACATAAGCCAATCGAATTGCTGCCTTGTAAGCTGACGCACTTCCTGGCTTGAACGTGGCCAGCGGAACCTGCCTTTTACTTCCATGCGTTTATACAGGAGTACAAAGCCATCGTTTTCCCATAGAAGTGCCTTTACCCTGTCACAATATAAAGCTCGCCGGCAGCTGTTATATTGCCTAGCATGAAAGCTCCGCAAGTATCTGGATTGTTTTAGCAAGAAGCAGTTGATCCGTTTCGTTTGAAATACGCAGATTCATCTCCGAAGCTATTCTTGCGGAGACGCTTAACCCAGTTGTAAAAGGTGCCTGGATTAATGTCATTGTTTAAACACCACTGATGATCAGACAGTCCGCTTTTGCGGCATTCCATGATCAGGCGGTATTGTTCTTCGACTGGTACTCTTGGTGCTCTCATAGCTTTTACCTCATAATAATCAGAGTAAAATGCTAGCATCTAGCAAACATAAGTATAGTAAAATACTAGCATTTCCTGATACTTATTATGAGTTGATAATTAACTTGTTGCAATCCGTCGAATTATTTTGCGCTTACATTTATCGGATGATATCGTATTAATATTTCACCACAATATCCCCAAGCCCCGAGTCGATAACCAGGTGCTTTTTGGCATGCTCATTTACCTCATACTCATCATCATAGTCATTGCCGTTGATTGTGATATCGCCTGTACCTGAGTCCAGGTCCATCATGTAACTGTCAAGTGACTGTGAGGATGTCACAGTGATGTTACCTGTACCGCCGTCGATATCCATTTCGTCAAAGGCACAGTTTTCAAAGCTAAGATTGCCGGTTCCGCCATCCACATCACATGTGGCGAAGCTGCAGTCTGTAACATATAAATCGCCTATGCCGGTGTCAAATTCTGCATCGGCTGCGGTCAGGGAATTAAGGTTTACCTCGCCTACACCGGTATCAAGGGAGAACTCGTTCAATGCTGCGCCCTCAGGAATGGTAACAGTGATTTCACTTGTGGTTTCTTTTGTAGTTGGCTCCATTGCTCTGTGATATTGTGAGGGTATCGCCTGTGCTCTTAACCTTTGGAACCAGACGCTTGTTGCATTTGTATGAGACCATGTAGCTGTCACCGGTTTTCACGTTGATGTTCGATATGGTTGTATCAAATACCAGGTTTGAAAATTCATCGACTGAAAGCTCCTCTGTGCATACGTTTCCGAGAGACTTGTCTGAGCGCGGAATCAGATTGTCAAACAGGCCTAGGGCAAAGCCCCCGATATGGTAGAGACTCCCGGCGATGATGCAGACCACGGTAATTATTGTAATTATTATTAGATATATATTCTTTTTCATGACTTGTCTCCATTTCTGAATTATCTTGTTGCATAATTTGTTTTGTGATTATTCAAAATATGCTACACACATTTTTGACTGTCTTGGTTTCCATTAATTTCCATGTTTATCGCCGAGCAGATTTTCCACCAGCGAATTGATGATTGCGGCTATTGGCCAGATAATCCATGTGATACCCCAGTCAAAGGTAATAAAGCTCCAGCATAGATAGATGCATGTGACAGTTGACCAGTAGACTGACATGATTGCAGCCACAACAGGGTTTTCATAGTGTACCTTGCCATCGTGTGAATTGGCAAAATTACCGCCCATAGTCTGTGCTCCGTTCAGGGAAAGAAGCTTGTCAAAGCTTGATTTCTTCATGTTTGTGAATACTATCATGAATACACCGATTGCTATAAACACGAGCACAAGTCCGCCTGAAAGTGAGTCTGCGAAGGTGCTTTTGGTGTTCAGTGAGCTGATTATGATTGCCGGCACTGCGCAGAGTATGCAGAGCATGATACCCACTGTTAAAAGCATCGCATGTGTGGAGCGGTAGCTTTCCTTTCGCTCGATGACCCAGTTTGCTGTTTCAAAGTCTATGCAGTAAGGCTCTTTTTTCAGGTAGCTCCATTTAGATGAGAGAGAACCTGAGAAGATAAAGAAGCCGACTGCCACAGCGATACAAACGAACAGGAAGGTAATGCCGATTGCATCAGATGCGTCAGGTGAAGCGAGTGAACGCGGAATGCATTCGCTGAATATCGGTCCAAGGCTTGCGATTATGCAAAGCAGCACTCCAAACGCTGTGAGATATGCTTGTTTTGCCGAATCCCTGAGGAATGCGGCAGCAGTCTCGCGGGAGAGTGTTTTGGCAGCAGGCATTGCCTGACTGGGATTCACGAAGCTCTTGATACCGAGTGAGTCGGCGAGCTCGTCAAGATTTCCAAACTCTGATATGACTATGCCTATGGCTTCGTTGTCAGATTTGCCCTCGGATATTAATTCGTTGTATTTATCCTCCATCATCTGATAGAGCTCATATTTGGCTTTTTGCACCTCGGGGGTATTCGGGAGGTGCGAAAACATATTTTCCAGATAATTCTTTATAGTTTCCATAAAATGTCTCCTTTAAAATCGTATAAATTTGCTTACTACATCAAGTGTCAGCTTCCATTCCTCGCATTTCATCCTGTAATATTCTCTGCCGGAATTGGTAATCTGATAGTAGGTCCGCCTTTTTTGCCGCTTGCATTGTCGCTCGAAGAGAATGATGTGATATAACCGTTTTTCTCAAGGCGGGTAAATGCAGAGTAGAGAGTTGTTTCTTTGATGACGTATTTTTCCTCGGATATCTGCTTTATCTGCTTTGAAATCTCGTAGCCGTAGGACGGTTTGTCGAGAAGCAGGTAGAGGATGATGGTATCGTTGTATCCTCGGATGACATCGCTGCTTATATTGAGCATTTTTCACCTCCTGTTTTAAGTATTTTATTTCATCATGATGTTCATATTTTATTAATATAAGACCTGATACACAGATGAAAGGTTGTACATCAGGCGTGTTAAAATTAATTGATACTACGTGTGACGTACTACGAGTGTCATACTATGTCTGTCGTAGTAAATGTATCACATGTTGTTTTTCATGTCAACAGTGATTCTAAAATAATTTATGCTGCATAATTTGTTCTGAAAAATTTATTCTGTAAAAAATTATTCCGGGTAGCCACGATTATTTTAAAAAGTTAGCCACTCCGTACAAAGATTAGCGGTAAAATACATTGACACAGCCCATGTCATTTGATATATTTTTTTTAGAAGCAAAGGCGATTAATTAAATACACACTACCTCTGAGGGAGTAGTTCGCGTATCATTACATATACGTGGTTTGTCAACAGACCGGTCAATAGACCTGGCAAACATTAAAGAATGAGACTCAAGTATGCAGCACACAATAAAGCTATATAAGCCATATAATTATAGCTTTATAAGGTTTCGTGTCTGCATGCGAGGGTCTCATTTTTTTCATATGCTTATCCGGGAGAAATTAATCGTCGCACACTAGGCAAAAAGGGAGAAAAATATGGTATTATTTATTGAAATCCTGCTCATAGGAGTAGGTTTGTCAATGGACGCCTTCGCAGTATCCATCTGCAAGGGACTTGGAATGACAAATGTAAACAGAAAGCAGGCGCTGACAATCGGTCTGTATTTCGGAGGCTTTCAGGCGCTCATGCCGTTTATCGGCTATATGCTGGGCATCCGCTTTGAGAAGTACATCACAAGCATTGACCACTGGATAGCATTCATCCTGTTAGGATTTATCGGTGGAAAGATGGTTTATGAGGCAGTAAAGGAAAAGGATGATGACGCGGTCGTGGAAAAAGACCTGGCGCTCAATCAGGGAGAGATGCTTCTGCTTGCAATTGCGACAAGCATCGATGCGCTTGCAGTCGGAATCATGTTTGCATTTACCTATGACAGCTTAAACATCTACTGGGCTATTGCAATCATCGGACTTACAACCTTCGTGCTCTCAATCATCGGAGTCATAGTCGGAAACTTTTTCGGCAATAAATATAAAAAAAAAATCAGAGATAGCCGGAGGAATCATTCTCATACTCATAGGTGTGAAGATATTGCTTGAGCACCTGGGTATTATAAGCTTTTAATGAGCGTGTTATGATATGACATAAACTGTGGCTGGGATTACATTTCAGATACTATAAGAAATGAAATAATATAGAATACAAAAATAAAAAATGGAGGAATCAACATGGAAAATTTCATCAATAATGCACCGTTTATAGTGGTGCTGATCTGCCTGATAGTGGGCTTTGTGTTTTTGGTAAAGGGCGCAGACATGTTCGTGGAGGGCAGCTCAAGCGTGGCAAAGCGCTTCAAGGTGCCGTCACTTATCATTGGACTGACAATTGTTGCGATGGGAACCTCGCTTCCTGAAACAGCGGTCAGTGTGGCAGCATCCATAGCACACAATAATACGCTTGCAGTCAGCAACGTGACAGGCTCAAACATATTTAACCTCATGGTAGTAATCGGTGTGTGCGCTTTGATGACACCGGTAGTGGTGGACGGAGCATCCTTAAAAAGGGACTTCCCATTCTCGATGATATGTGCCATTTTACTTCTTGTAATGGGAACAATCGGCATGATACTCGGCAGAGTGGACGGAATAATACTGCTCGGCTGCTTTGCAGGATATATTTTCTACCTTATCAGACACACATTAAAGCAGAACAGGCAGTCATCAGATGAGGAGGTCGATGAGATACCTCTCATCTCAATGCCAAAAGCAGTGATTTTCATTCTGATCGGAGCTGTCGGCATCGCAGTAGGCGGAGATGTCGTAGTAGACAGTGCAAGCCGCATAGCGATTGACCTTGGAATGAGCCAGACACTTGTCGGACTGACCATCGTATCTATCGGAACATCGCTTCCGGAGCTTGTGACATCAATAGTCGCAGCCAGAAAAAATGAGGTCGATATGGCACTCGGAAATGCAGTCGGCTCATGCATTTTCAACATACTCATGGTGCTCGGAATTGCATCAGCCATCAGCCCGATAGCATTCATACAGGAAAATATCATAGATATTATCGTGCTTGTGGTATTTTCACTCATCGTGTGGATTATGGCATGGACAAAACGTGAGATAAAAAGAGGCGAGGGCATCATCATGCTGCTAATGTATGCAGCATATACAGCGTATATTATTATACGATAGGGTAAAATACCTTTTGAACCTTTAATGCATAATATTACTTAGAAAATGTGCAGATACTTATTGAGTATCTGCATTTTTTTTAGTCAAATATATGCATAAAGGAGGAAAATATGCAACAAAATATGTCAATGCAAAATATATCAATAATAAATAGAAAATTTCCCACAAATTTTACACAGCCACCTCAATATATTTTCAATTATTTGTTACGCTTATAAGTGCAGAAATAAAGATTACAAAACATGTACGAATATTTTTATGAAAAGCAGACTATAATTTATGATTAAGTAACAAAACAGGAGGCAATAATTTGACATACGATGAGATAAAAAAGAATAAGGAGGTCTGTGAATATTTAAAGAAAGGGAATGAAAACCTTGGAGTATTGGGCTTTACAGACCATTCGGCAGCTCATTGCACAATGGTAGCCAAAAGAGCAGCATATATATTAAAGAAATTCGGTTACAGCGAATCTGATATTGAAATGGTAAAAATCGCGGGATTTATGCATGATATCGGAAATGTGGTAAACAGAAGCCGTCATGCGGAATATGGTGCAATACTGGCAAACGAGATACTCAAAGAAACAGATATGAGTCTGAAGGATAGGATAACGGTTGTGTCTGCGATAGGACATCATGATGAGTCAACCGGAGGGGCAACGGATCCTATTTCAGCAGCACTCATCATAGCAGATAAAACCGATGTGCGCAGAAACCGTGTAAGGAACAAGGCAAAAGAAAATTTTGATATACACGACAGGGTAAATTATGCAGTAACAGATGCAGCTCTTAAGATAAATATGGATAAAAAAGTCATAGCGCTTAATCTGCAGATTGATACGAAAATCTGCTCTATGTATGAGTATTTTGAAATTTTCCTGGGTCGAATGATGATGTGCCGTGGCGCAGCAGAGGTGCTAGGTGCAACTTTTAAGCTTACGGCAAATGGTTCAAAGGTGTTGTAGAAGTGTATCTACAACATTTGGACTACATATTTTGCGTAAGTTTTCTGTAATTCCGATGCACGACGTCTGCTAATGGGAATTTCTAAACCATTCTTTAAAATGACGCACTTGGAAGTAATAGTGCGTATATATCTTAAATTGACAAGATAACCTCTTGAAGGAGAAACAAATCCATATGGCATAAGCTGTTTTTCAACATCAGATAAAGTGGATCTTGAAACTAACTGATTGCTTGTCAGTTGGTATCTGATGCGAGACTTACTCTCTTTCATGGAGGTTATAAAAAGTATTTCATTTATTGGTACAAAGTTCTTTTCTCCCTCGGAATCAATTACTACAATATTTCCGGAACGACGGTTAAACTTTTTAAAAATACTACTGAACAGCCGGGATACAGAGGTGTAATCAATAGGCTTTGTAAGAAACTGGAAAGGCTGCACATTAAAGCTTTCCTGCATATATTCAGGATAAAATGTGGTAAAAACAATAAGCAGATCGTCATCTACATCTCTAAGCTGCTTTGCCAGCTCCATTCCACTCAAATCAGGCATCTCAATGTCCAAAAGTACGACATTGTAGGAATGATTATTATATTCTGAAATTAATTTTTTGGCTGATGTATATGAGGAAACCGTAATATTATTGTCGGTTTCGATGGTGTATTGTAAAATGTGCTTTTTCAAAAGTTCTATATCTTTTATTTCGTCATCGCATATTGCTAGGTTAAGATTCATTTCCTGTTCCTCATAGTGATTTGATATGGATAGTATACCATAATTTGTGTTTACGTGTGAAAAATACTGTTTAGCTGCTCATAGGCACGATAACTGTTACGGAATATATGTCATTCTCATGCTGTATGACACAGAAACCGCCACAAGTTTCAGCCGAGTTTTTGACATTTTTAAGACCATATCCGTGAATGAAATCAGTACTTTCAAAATCCTCCGGAGCCTTATCGGAAGAGTAATAACATATGTGTTGGCAACGTGAATTGAGAAGTTATCATCTGCAGTACGTATGGATACGTTAATCTTGGCATTTAGCTGGTTTTTACAGGCATTAAGCGCATTATCAAGCAGATTTCCAAGAATAATAGTCATATGATAGTCGTTTATCGGAAGTATATCATTATCAAATTTCAAATCAGTCTGTAAAGCAATGCCACGAGACTTCGCTTGAAGCAGCAGGTTACTCACAAAGGCATCTACTACGAGATTTCCGGTATTAATAGTGCAGTAGCGCGATTCTAAATCGTGCATGATCTCTCGTGAATAGGGAATTATGTCATCATATTTTTTATTATTAACGCAGCTTTCCATGTAAAATAGATGCTTTTTGGTATCATGCATAAAACTGCGGATATTCTTGTAAGCCTCTCCGAGCTGCTGATATTTGCTGCGTTGAAATTCAAGCTGTTCTTTTTGAACTGCAAGCTGAAAACGAAGTTCCTCAGTATCAAGGACGTTGTATAGCAGGATATAGTTCATGAAGTTGATAAACAATACAAATGCAGCAAGAATGAAATAGGTTGATGGCAGATTTATATTCAGGTATAAAATAGGTTTTGACAAAAGCATACATATAGAAAGAACCGGTATGATCAATAAAATCATAGTATAGTTAAAAGAGTGAAAAAAAAAAGCTGTCCTTTTCCAAATCAAGTGAATAATCATTGAAAATAGAAACAGAAAAAGAGCAGCAAGCATGGAAATGCTAGAAAAAACAAAATTATCCATAACATCTGCTATAGGATTATAGGAATATATACTTGTTGTGATAAAATATGAAAAATTTTCAAAAACAGCACCAAGTATACAGTATTCGATTGATAAAAAGACTCTGGTTCTGATATTAGAAGAAAATAAAAAGCTAAGTAGTAATGTAAAAATTATGGAAACGCATATACGTATAACGGTTGCAAAATTGGAGGTATTTCCGGTTAGATGTAAAGTAAGTGCATTATAAGAAATATAGCCTACAATATATATGGCAAGAACGGAGTAGTAAGGAAGCTTTGAATGCTTTTTTCCCAAGTATGGTCTGAAAAAATATGAAAGCAGATATGCCGGCAAAAAAAAAGGCATCAAATAGGTTTAATAATATGATTTTCATGAGGTCTCCTTTATTTGTATATTTTTTTAAAATTAACTACACCATATTACTTGTTTATAAATTTGTGTAATTTTAAACTGTTTAAAATATATCCGGCATAAAGTCCTGTCATACATACGGTCAGACTTAAAACATTTGAATAAATTACTTTATTCCAGTGTAGCAAAAATGAGAAAAATGTAAAGACAGAATCACCAATAAACAGAATAAGAACTCTTCGTTTGGCTGCTTTTTTCATAGTATCAGTAAAAGGTCTGTTCGGTGTGTCAACAGGTGAAATTATTAATATGAGTACCCAGCTGATTACAAATATTAATAATGAAATATATATAGGAATTGTTGACACAATTGTGTTAAGACTAATATACAATGCAAATACAGTATATGACAAGATAGTACATGTAATATGTCTCTTACAATGGTAGCCACCGGCTACAGCTCGTAAATATCCGGTTATAATAACATAGGTTATTGTGATTGCTGATTTATGTAAAATAAATCCGATTAAAATCAGGGTAAAGTTGTATAATGCAAAATTGAAGATATAATCAAAAATATATGCATATGAGTCGATATATTCAGAATCAATAATGCCGTTTGTAGCATATTTTTTTGATAATTTGTGTCCTAGTGATAACATAGTAGCTCTCCATAAAAAAATATATTGAATTATATCATAATACTTTTAGTAGAAAACGTTGTTGGGATAAACGGTTAAAAATAGGGAGTGAGTGGTAAATTTGACCGCTCACTCCCTATTTTCGACCGTTGAGCACAAATTTAGCGTGTTTAATGATTTATGTGGTAAAGTATTGATATCAAAAAAATTGAGGAGGTAACAAAGATGAACAAACGAAAGAAAACAGGTATGTATTTGGGGAAGGTAATGTGCAAGTTCGCAGAGACTTTTGCGCCACAGGCATCAGAACTTTGCAGGGGACAATATTATCAACCCAAAGAACCGGATAATATGAAATTGTTTGTAGCAAAATGTCAAGGCAAAAATGTATAAATGGAGGAAAAATAATGATGGGACTAAAAGGTAAATTGGGGACAGCTTTATTATCAGCAAGTATGTTAGGAATGTTAATTGGAACACCTGTACAGGCAGCAAGTAGCGTGTCAGGAAAAAAATCAATAGTTCAACATGTTCGGGTAGTGTGTCATATGCGTATGCACCTGGAGGAGCCTGTAATGGAATACAGGCAAAAACAATATTTGGAAATGGTGGCACACTAAAAGTAAAAGCTACCGTATATTACAAGGTAAATGGTAAAAGTTATACCAATCAAGCATCGGATTCATCCAGAGGTGGCGGAGTTTCTGCAATAGCCAGAAATAAAGATTTTGGAAATGTTTATGGCGGCACAGGATGGCATTACATAAAATCAGGTGCGTATACCTGGGAAAATAATACAAAAATAGGAACGACATGGTAAATAATAATTAATGATTTAATAAGGCGGTTAACAAGGACCGCCTTATTAAGTAAAAAGAGGGATTTTTATGAAGATAAAAAGAATTAAAGTATTGGTAATAATTATGCTTATGGCGATTTCAATAATGGGATGCGATAATGCTAAGGACTATAGTGGCGAGTATAATTTTGAAACAGATGATCAGTATTCATATGCAACAAGTATAGTATCATGGAAGAAATATCAGTCAGATGGTAATGGACAATACATTTTGATGAATGATTATATATATTATTACAACAATGAAACAAAGCAGATGAATCCATTGTGTAGTAAGGCAAATTGCCTTCATGATATGGAAAATGATAAGGAGAGACGAGGAGACTGCAATGCCTATTTGAATAGAGGTGGTGATACTGATGGAGCTTCAGTTGATGTAGAAGATTCAGGCTATAAGTATATACAGTATTATGAGGGCAAAGTATATTACTTTATGGGATCAAGCCTATATAGTGTCAGTAAAGATGGTTCAAGTAAAAAGAAAATATATATGGTAGGAGATGGCAAGGAAGTTGGTAGCTGGCTCATCCATAGAGGAAAACTATATTATGGGCTTAAAGAGTATACTTATGAAGGGGAAAGAGTATATTCGAAGGGTATTATCAGCATGATAAAATTAGGAAAATCAATGGACGAGAAGAACTCTGAAGTTATATTTGAAACTGAAGATGAATTAAATCTTCAAGAAATGGGAAATATACAAGCCTATAAGAATAAATTATTTTTTCAAGTATCGTGTAATAGCAAAGATTTCACTATGACTGACAATGAATCTTGGATAAGATCTCTAGAATCGAATTATTACATGTATGATGTTGATAGCAATCAATTGTCAGTAATTGATGTTCCTGACAAAAAAAGCAATACTGATAATATTGGAGCGATAGCATTTTTAAAGGACAAGCTGCTTATAAAAAAATATGATGATATGCATGATTTGCAATATGAGACACCGATATATGCAATGAACTATGATACGAAAGATATTTCTGTCTGGATGGACGGGATACCACAGGATTCAGGAATCATGACATATGATGATTATGTGATAATAGATGATGCAGACATACAATTTTTTCAATAATGATAATACTGAATCATGTAATGTGAAAATATATTCTTCCGATGCAAAGCAGGTATCTGATTTTGAATATGAGCTGAATTCAGTAGGAACATTTGCAGGATTTGGTCCTGATGGAGTTTCTGTTGATGTTATTCAAAATGATACATCATGGAGTGTGTGTGAAATTAAATTTGATGATGTTAAAAAATGCAATGGTGATAAAATAACTCCTAAAATAGTTAATGTACGTGATTTTGGGGAGCTTAATAACATTGTATGGTAGTTTGGGGGATTTGTATTGTTTATTGGAAAAATAAAAAAAAATTAGTAAGAAATAAGAAGTTTATAGTTGTTGTCAGCATCATGCTGCTTGTAGAGATAATGACAATTATATACTGTCTTGGTGAGAAAAAAATGCGGAATATGTGGATTATAGAAATAGTCTGCAAAAAGAATACATAGAAACGTATGATATATTTATAAATGGCATAGATGAAAGAGCGCAGACACTTCTTTCGTCATTAGGAAATAATAATGATGTCTATTATAAGCGCAATATTGACAAAATGGTATCAGATTACAAAAGATTATCCGGTGTACAGATTGATCAAAAATATAATTGGGGTGTCGAAAAATACGCAGACTATACATACGGAATATTTTTTTTTTGTATTGTATTTACGTTTGTTTGTATGGAATACATATATGTTTCAGAACGTAAAAGCGCAATGCTGGGTATTATTAGGGCGACCAAAGAAGGAAGAAGCAGAATTATTTTGTCAAAATGGACAGTGCTGGTTGTGATGACAGTTATTTTTTCACTTGTTCAGGAGATAATGGTAATTGTCTTTGATTCATTTATGTATTCAACGGGAAATCTTAAGTGTTCAATTCAGAGCTTACAGATATTCAGGGATTGTCCATATGAAATCAGTATGTTTACAGCGATTATAATCTCAATATTAAATCATTTGTTAATTGCAATAATTATTTGCAGTATTGTTTTTGTATGTTTTGTATCAATAAATAGCAGAATAATGGAGTGTGGTATTCCAATTGCTATTTTTTTATTAGAATTTTTGAGTTTAAACGATTCACCGAATAACATATTTTATGCATGGAATATGAAAAATGTTATTGGGGTGTATCAAAATCTTAATATTGCAGGAACCCCGGTTGATAAAAATTATGTTAATTTTATTGTGGGATTAGCGATTATTGTATTTGCAACGCTAATTGGAACCATATTGTTCAGTATACGCTATGTTAGTGAGATTAAGGTTGTGTTGCAATATATACAAGAAAAGATTCGTAATATTTTTTTCACGGCTATTATGCGTTGAAAATATGTATGTTAATGAATTTTATAAGCTGATGATTGTACAGAAAAAATGGATATTACTGTTGTTTTTATCTATTGGTATTATAGGTTCATATAAGACATATATGCCGGCCAATACCTATCAGAGTGCATATGAAGCGACATATCATATGTATTTGTCTGCTATACATGGAAAAATTGATGAGCAAACTGTGGACTATATTGAAAAAAAAAAGCAGTATATTCAAAGCGTGGAAAATCAGATAGAATTGGCGATAGAAAATAATGGAATTGACACAGCCGAGATAACAGCAGAGTTAGACAGTAGAAAGAGAGCGTTTGACAGATTAAATCAGCAATATGAAAAGATGACAGATGATGGCAGCGTTGGATATATGATAGACGAGATGAATTTGAATTCGGTAATGAAAAATTATAGGAGCGATATAATTATTTTTATGACCGTATCAATAGTGCTTGTTATGTTTATTTCGGGACTGTTTGCCTCTAAAGATGAAATGCAGGTTAGTCTGTTGCTAAAAACTTCAAAAACGGAAGATACAGGCTAATGAGAGTGAAAAAAAAAGCTGCGCTATAATTATTGGAGGTATAATATATCTGACCGGCCTTATACCATCAATTGCAGGTTATATGCATGTTTTGGGGATAGAAGAACTGAAAGTAAACGTTAATAAATTATATGAGCCTCAAATATCAGCAGGAATATCGTTACTTGTATTTCTGGCATTAATCTATTTGATAAAAGCCTTGTATTTTGGACTTATAGGAGCTATTACAATTGCTCTTTCGAAAGAAAACAGGCAATGAATTTGTAGTATCGGTTTTTGTGACATTGTTTGTTATAGTTATTGCTTTAATTCTTTACTTCTCAAAAATCAATTTAACAATGATATTAATAAAGCTGGCAAACAGGGGGATTATATGATGGAACTGCGTATTAAGAATATCAGTAAAACTTATGGAAAAAGCAAAAAAAAGCTTTGCAACGTAGACATAAGTCTTACACCGGGAATATATGGGTTACTAGGCCCTAATGGCTCTGGAAAAAGTACATTAATGAATATTATAACGGACAATTTAAAAGCGGATCGGGGATGCGTCTATTACGATGGAGATCCGATTAGTAAATTGGGAAGTAAATATCGTGAAAAAATAGGATATATGCCGCAACAACAGGAGATTTATGACAATTTTACCGGTGAAGAGTTTCTGTGGTATATGGCAGCTTTAAAGGGATTAGAAAAAAAGTATGCAAAAAATAAGATAGATAACCTTTTGAAAGTGGTGAATTTGACTTCTGAGAAAAACAAAAAAATAGGTTCGTATTCAGGTGGAATGAAGCAGAGAATATTGATAGCACAGGCATTGCTTAATGATCCGGATATTTTGATAATGGATGAGCCGACTGCAGGGCTTGATCCGAGTGAAAGGATTCGCATTAGAAACTTTTTGAGTGAAATGTCGGAGAATAAGATAAATAATTGCTACACATATAGTCTCTGATATCGAATTTATTGCAAAAGAAATAATATTGCTTAGTCACGGAGAAATAATTGAGCATGGTACTCCACAGCATTTACTAAAAAAGCTAAATAATAAGGTATACGAGGTCGAAACATCTTCTGAGGATGAATTCAAACAAGAAAATGTCATGATTGTTAACATAAAAATGGGAGCGAATGGAAAAATATACAGAATAATAAGCGAAAGTGAACCTAGAGGTTATAATTTTTCTGTTGTAAAGGCAGGTCTTGAGGAATTGTATATGTATTATGTCTCATTGCAGAGCTAAAGGAAGAATAGCTTAGTAATACATAATTAAAGTACAATTATTTCTTTAATGAAAGATAAGTTTGTTGACTTACAACAGTTGACAATTTAAAAGCCACATGCTACTCTAGAAATGTATGAGATAAAAGCGACGAAAAAGAGAGTACTTTTATGGCAGATTTACAGAGAAATCCCACACAGGCTGAGAGGGGATGACCTAAAGTAGGAGGAACATGGCTTTGGAGCAGCAGTATCGAACCATTGGCTAGATACTGACAGGAACCGCCTGTTATAGCGGAAAGAGGCGCAGCAGTGCCGGCAAAAGATGCCGGATGATTTTGATAGCTGCGTGAAGAGAAGTGGTACCACGATATAATCGTCTTCTTGGGAGTTTTCTCCTAAGGAGGCGTTTTGTTTTATTATTACGGCTTCGCACGTAATATATTGAATTGCCGGAGAGCATACAGTTGTTCTGAGAAAATAAATATAGTATTTTTTCTGAGAAATATATTGTATGTGATACGGCATTATAGAAGACTATATGTGCGAAGCATTAAAAACAGGAGGAAACTAAATTGGCAAACAAAGGTAAATATTACATGACAACAGCCATTGCGTACACATCGGGCAAGCCTCATATCGGAAACACATATGAGATCATTCTTGCAGATGCAATCGCCAGATACAAGAGAGCAGAGGGATACGACGTGTACTTCCAGACCGGAACGGACGAGCACGGACAGAAAATCCAGGAAAAGGCCGAGGCAGCCGGAATTTCACCGAAGGAGTATGTAGATCAGATTTCAGGCGAGGTAAAGAGAATCTGGGATATGGTAAATTCATCATATGACAATTTTGTCCGCACAACAGATGAGGACCATGAGAAATGTGTAAAGAAAATCTTCAAGAAGCTTTACGATCAGGGCGACATCTACAAGGGCTCATACGAGGGACTTTACTGTACACCATGTGAGTCATTCTGGATAGAGTCACAGCTCGTGGACGGAAAATGCCCGGACTGCGGACGTGAGGTACAGCCTGCAGAAGGAGGAGGCATATTTCTTCAAGATGAGCAAATATGCAGACAGACTCATCGACTATATCAACACACACCCTGATTTCATCCAGCCGGTTTCAAGGAAAAACGAGATGATGAACAACTTCCTGCTTCCGGGACTTCAGGATCTTTGCGTATCAAGAACATCATTCAGCTGGGGAATTCCGGTAGATTTCGATCCAAAGCATGTAGTGTATGTATGGCTTGATGCCCTCACAAACTATATTACAAAAATCGGTTACGATCCTGACGGATCATCAGAGCTTTTCAAGAAAAACTGGCCTGCAGATCTGCACCTTATCGGAAAAGATATCGTGCGTTTCCACACTATTTACTGGCCTATTTTCCTTATGGCACTTGACCTTCCGCTTCCAAAGCAGGTATTCGGACATCCATGGCTGCTTCAGGGCGGTGACAAGATGAGTAAGTCAAAAGGAAACGTTATTTACGCAGACGATATGGTCAGACTTTTCGGCGTAGATGCCACACGTTACTTTGTGCTTCATGAGATGCCATTCGAGAACGACGGAATCATCACATGGGATCTTGTAATCGAAAGATTCCACTCAGATCTTGCAAACATACTTGGAAACCTTGTAAACAGAACAGTTTCCATGAGTAATAAGTATTTTGACGGTATCGTAAAGAGCACAGGCGCAACAGGCGATGCAGATCAGACTGCCATTGACGCAGATCTTAAGGCTGTTGTTACAGGCACAAGAGATAAAGTGGCAAAGAAAATGGAAGGACTTCGTGTGGCAGATGCCATCACAGAGGTATTCGCACTTTTCCGCCGCTGCAACAAATACATCGACGAGACAACACCTTGGGTGCTTGCAAAAGACGAGGCACAGCAGGATCGTCTTGCTGAGGTGCTTTACAACTACACAGAGTCTATCACAATCGGAGCAAGCCTGCTTCATTCATTCCTGCCGGAGACAGCAGAAAAGATTGTGGCACAGCTAACACAACACTCCGTGAGGTCGATGACCTTGACAAATTTGGTCTTTATGAGAGCGGCACAAAGGTTACAGACAAACCTGAGATCCTCTTCGGCAGATTAAAGGCAGAGGATGTGATGCCTGAGGTAGAGAAAATCCAGGCGGTACAGAAAGCAGAGTTTGAGGCTGAGCAGGCTAAGCTTGCTGCAGTTGAGGGTAAGGCAGCATGTGGCTGTGGTGCAGGTGAAAATGCCGCAGATAGTGCAGATCTTGAGCCTATGGATGTGGAAGCAAAGGAAGAAATCACATTTGATGATTTCGAAAAGCTTCAGTTCCAGGTTGGTGAAATCGTAAAATGTGAGGCAGTTGCAGAAGTCAAAGAAGCTTCTCTGCTCACAGGTAAGGATTGGAAACCAGACAAAGCAGATAGTATCAGGCATCAGAAAGTACTATTCTCCTGAGGAGATGGTAGGCAAGAAGGTAATGGTTCTCGTAAACTTAAAACCGGCTAAGCTCGCAGGTGTTTTATCAGAGGGAATGTTACTCTGTGCAGAGGATGCAGAGGGCAATCTCGCACTCCTGACACCGGAGAAACCAATGCCGGCAGGAGCACCTATCGAGTGATCCGGACGTAAGCGACAAGAAAGGAGTCTCATATGGAATATTTTGATATAGTGGACGAGCAGGGAAATCCAACAGGACAGACCGTAGAGCGCAAGCAGGCGCACAGAAACAATATACTTCATAGGACTGCGCATGTCTGGATAGTCAGACGCCGTGGAAATTCCATACAGATACTTTTTTTGCAGAAAAGGTGCATGGAAAAAGACTCCTTTCCGGGCTGCTACGACATATCAAGCGCGGGACACATACCGGCCGGTGTGGACTACATACCGTCTGCGCTCAGAGAGCTTAAGGAAGAGCTGGGGCTGACAATAGAGCCCAAACAGCTTATCGACTGTGGACTGCACAGACACCATGCAGACGAGGTGTTTCACGGAGAAAGATTCCTGGACAACCAGATAAGCAAGGTGTTTCTTCTGTGGCTCGATGTGGACGAAGCGGACATCACCGTGCAGAAGGAGGAAATCGACTCTGTAAAGTGGTTTGACTACGCAGAGTGTAAGCAGGACGTGATAAACGGCACGATTCCAAACTGCATAGATGTGGCGGAGCTTGGGATGCTTGAGCCACACTTTGTGGAATGAAATTTTTGTGAAATCGTGTGGCGATGGCTCTATTCGAGCTATCATGAGAACATAAAAATATATTTTATGTTAAATCAAATTGGGAGGATACTATGAAATCAACAAAAGACTCTCTCTTAGAGGATATCAAGGCAGAATTTGCCGAGGTCAATGCCATGATGGAGGCGCTCGAAGCAAAGGAGCCGGAGGATGAGGCGAGTGAAGCCTACGATAAGTGGATTGAGGAGTGTGAGCAGCTCGCCATCGAGTCAGAATCACTCATGACACTTATAGATTACAAGATGACACAGGGACTGTAGAGGGATATCCTGTATATATTATACAAAAATAAACACCCGGATATAGATAAATTGCTATATCCGGGTGTTTTCATAAAGAAAAACTTCCGAAAAATGAAATTAAATATATAAAAAATTGGACAAACCGTGTTATACTTTATACGTTACACTAAATTCAGTAGGAGAAAAAGATGTTATCAGTAATAGAAAAAGTCAATGACGTGGTCAACAATTTTATCTGGGGCGTGCCTGCGATGATATGTATCATAGGTGTCGGGCTGCTTTTGAGCTTCAGAACGGGATTTATTCAGATTAGAAAGTTTCCATATGCGATGAAGGTTACTCTTGGCAGGATGCTCAAAAACGTGAGGCATCCGACGGAGCACTCACACCGTTTCAGGCAGTGTGTACGGCACTTGCGGCGACGGTCGGTACAGGAAATGTGGCAGGAGTTGCGGGAGCCATCGCGATAGGCGGACCGGGAGCGGTGTTCTGGATGTGGATTTCAGCACTTCTGGGCATGTGCACCAAGTTCTCGGAGGTCACACTTGCTGTACATTTTCACGAGAGAAATGCAAACGGCGACCTGGTAGGCGGCCCTATGTACTATATTAAAAACGGTCTTAAAAAGCACTGGCACTGGCTGGCATATCTGTTCTCAGCGTTTGGCGTGCTCACCGTGTTCGGTACAGGAAACGCTACACAGGTAAACACCATAACCACAGCGATTGATTCAGCTTTATATAATTTCGATATAATTTCAAAAGAGTCGGCATCAACGTTCAATCTCATAATAGGAATAGTGCTTGCCGCTCTTATTGCGCTTATTCTGCTTGGAGGAATCAAGCGTATAGGCCAGGTTACTGAAAAGCTTGTGCCATTTATGGCAGTGATGTATATTCTGCTGGCACTTGGGTAGTAATCATCAACTTTAAAGCTATACCGGGTGTATTCGGAGCAATAATAGAGGGCGCGTTCAATCCGTCAGCAGTGACAGGCGGAGCAGTAGGAAGCTTTTTATGAGCATGAAAAAGGGAGTTTCCAGAGGAATTTTTTCAAACGAAGCAGGTCTTGGAACAGGCTCTATCGCACATGCCTGTGCAGACACCAAAAAGCCTGTAAAGCAGGGCTTCTTTGGCATATTTGAGGTGTTTGTGGACACTATCGTGATATGTACACTCACAGCGCTTGTCATACTTTTGCAGCGGAGTTTCTGTGGGCTAAGAAGCAGCAGGCGCAGAGCTTACCATCAGCGGATTTACATCCACTTACGGCGGCTGGGTATCAATTTTTACAGCAGTTGCCATGTGCTGTTTTGCATTTTCAACCATCATAGGCTGGGGACTTTACGGAACCAGATGTATAGAGTTCTTATTCGGAACTAAGGCAAATAAGCCGTTCATGGTAGTATATTCGCTTGTTGCGATTGTCGGTGCGACAATGAACCTCGGACTGATGTGGAGCATAGCGGAGACCTTCAATGGCCTTATGGTGATACCAAACCTTATCGCAGTATTTTTTTGCTTTCGGGTGTAGTTGTAAAGCTTGTGAAGGAATATTTTGCCGGAGAGGGAGCTGCATCTACCTTGAAGAATAGCCGGGAAATAGCCGGGAAGAGGCAAAAAAGATAATGACAAGTCTTTTCCTCTGTGCTACAATTAACTCAAAGCATTATATTTCTGTAAATACGACACCACAGCATATTTTTTATCGGTGCGTATCACTTGAAGAGGGCAGACCACTTCGCATTTTTCGACAAAGACATGGAAATTTTCAATGCTTTATGTTACCAGTTAATAGCAGGAAAATTGAAATGTCAGATGTGAAAACATTGCGAGAAAAGCGGGGGTGGGGATTTTGCCGGCTTTTATATAAGTGATTATTGTACACATCATATACGTGGAAAGCATAAGTATACAGTATTTTTATTCGACTTCAGATTTTCCTGCTCACACAAGAAGAGGAGGTTAATTTGGGTACAAAGGACTCGAAGGCAAAGGAGTATTTGTCAGACAATATGAGGTTTAGTGAAATCTGTAATTATGTATTGTTTGACGGAGAGAAGGTTATCAAACCGGAGGATTTAAAGGAATGTGACACCACAGAGGTGTTATCAGTTTTCGGTATTGATAAGAAGCAGATTGTTAAGCAGAAATGGAGAGATTTGCTAAAAAGTGTTTCCGTGAAGCATACAGGGCAAATGTATGTTATCTTAATTGGAGCAGAAGCGCAGACAGACATTCATTATGCTATGCCTGTTAAAACTATGATTTATGATGCATTGAATTACGGAGAACAGGTCAACGAGGCAAAGAAATGTCACCGGAAAAATAGGGATTACAGGTCTTCGGACGAGTTTCTGTCAGGCTTTACACTTGATGATAAGCTGACACCGGTGATTACAATCACACTGTATCTTGGAACTACACAGTGGGATGGACCAAGAAGCCTTGTAGAGATGATGCCACAGATGGATGAAAGAATACTCCCATTCATCAATGATTACAGGATTAATTTGCTGAATCCACTGGAAATTACAGACTTTTCCAAGTTCGAGACAGGGCTCAGGCCATTGTTTGAGTTATTGAAAAATGCGTCAGATGAGGAAAAGCTGAATGATTTAATTACAAACGACGAAACCTTCACAAGGGTTGACGTTGAGACAGTAGCAGCTATCAATCTATTTGTTGGAACTGACATTAAGTATGATGAAAAGGAAGAGGTGGTAAATATGTGTAAGGCATGGGATGATCATAAAAAACGTGGCATTCAGGAGGGAATACAACAAGGAATGCAGCAAGGAATACAGCAAGGAATGCAACAAGGAAGATGCCTTGAAGTATATTCACTTGTTCAGGATGGTATATTAGAGCCTGAGGTGGGCGCAAAGAGAGTAAGTATGTCATTAGATGACTTCGCAGACGCAATGCAAAAAAGCGGGCTACAAAATTCCTGAATTGGTGTAGTTTGATAGCTTAAAAGTATAACAGTAATTGCCCCGGCCTATGTGTGTTGGGGCATGATTTTTATATGACAGGGGAAAGTAGATGTATCTTGTATCTGTATATTTTGACAAGACGGCAGAGCATATTTTACAACGATATATAAATAAAATAGCTGAGAAAACAGGTAACTCATTCATGACGGATAACAATGTGCCGCCACACATGACGATATCGGCAATAGAAGCCCGAAGTGAAAATGCTTTATTGGGAGCAATGGATAATCTGCGAAATTCACTTTCTAATGGGACGATTAGCATTGTGTCAGTTGGACAATTGCTGCCATATGTATTTTATGCCACGCCGGTGCTTAACGGATATTTGCAGGATTTATCGGAAAAAGTATTTGATGAGGTGAAAAGCATTCCGGAATCTACAGTGAGCAGATACTACAAGCCAATGAGCTGGCTGCCACATATTACACTTGGAAAGACACTGACAAAGGAACAGATGCAGATGGCATTTTCAGTAATGCAGGAAAGCTTTGTGCCTTTTGAAGCGGCAATTACGGAGATTGGACTTGCCAGGGTTAATCCACATAGAGATGTGGTGCGATGGGAGTTAAAACAGCAGCAATGAAGCCACTATAAGCCGTTTTTTTGAAAGGATAATAAACATGATAATAGATAGAGAACGAGTAAAAAATACATTCGCAGAGTACACATCAGGATATAATGCCACAGACCCAAAGATTAAGCTTAAAATAGACCATACCTATAGGGTAGCGGAGCTTTGCGAGCTGATAGCAAGGGATTTAAAGCTTGATGAATATGAGACAGATGTGGCATGGCTCACAGGAATGCTGCATGATGTCGGAAGATTTGAACAGATTAGGCGTTATAACACATTTAACGATGCACAGTCTGTTGATCATGCCAATTTTGGAGCCAACCTGCTGTTTAAGGAAGGACTTATCGACACATATGTGGAGGAATTTCATGATGATAAATACGGCACAATTGTTGAAAATGCGATAAGAAATCACAGTGCTTTCAGAATAGATGAGAGGCTCGATGATTATACGGTTATGTTTTGCAATATACTAAGGGATGCTGATAAGGTAGATATTTTCAGGGTAAATGTAGATACTCCGGCAGAGGATATATATAATGTGACGACGGAGGAACTGAAAAAATTCGCAGGTAAGTCCTGATGTTATGGCAGCCTTTGATGAGAGGCACGCGGTACTTCGTTCCTGTAAAAAGACCGCGGTAGACCATGTGGCAGGGCACATTGCACTGACATTTGAGCTGGTTTATCCTATCAGCCTTCAGATAGCAAAGGAGAGAGGATATCTTGACAAAATGATGGCATTTGAGTCGGATAATGAGGTTACAGGAAAGCAGTTTGAAGAGATAAGAGCGAAGCTAAACGAATATGTGGCGTCAGTCAAACCATTATAGTGACTAATGCAGGGCAGATGAAAAATATAGGGGAAAGGGATATGGCAGGCTGATGGTTGATCATGTTAAGAAGCTTGCCAAAGCGCGTGGCTGCAAGGCAATCATATTGGATTCAGGTATGCCTCGAAAAGCTGCACATACATTTTATGAGAAGTATGGATTTGAGAAAAGCTGTTATGGGTTTGAGTCGTTTTTGGAATAGCAGGTAGCTGAAATATAAAAATATAATGACAAGCTTACTTCTGTGTGCTACAATCAACTCAAAGCATTATATTTCTGTAAATACGACACCACAGCATATTTTTCCGGTGTGTATCACTTGAAGAGGGCAGACCACTTCGCATTTTTCGACAAAGACATGGAAATTTTCAATGCTTTATGTTACCAGTTAATAGCAGGAAAATTGAAATGTCAGATGTGAAAACATTGCGAGAAAAGCGGGGTGTGGGGATTTTGCCGGCTTTTATATTAGCATACAGTATTTTAATTCGATTTTGAATTTTCCTGCTCACACAAGAAGAGGAGGTTAATTTGGGTACAAAGGACTCGAAGGCGAAGGAGTATTTGTCAGACAATATGAGGTTCAGTGAAATCTGCAATTATGTATTGTTTGACGGTGAGAAGGTTATCAAACCGGAGAATTTAAAGGAATGTGACACCACAGAGGTGTTATCAGTTTTCGGTATTGATAGGAAGCAGATTGTAAAGCAGAAATGGAGAGATTTGTTAAAGGGGGTGTCTGTAAAATATACAGAATCAGTATACATCGTATTGATGGGGATAGAGGCACAGACAGATGTTCATTATGCGATGCCGGTTAAGACCATGATTTATGATGCCATGAATTATGGAGAACAGGTCAACGAGGCGAAGAAGCAACATCAGAAAAACAAAGATTATAAATCATCAGATGAGTTTTTATCAGGGTTTACACATGAGGATAGGCTGACACCGGTGATTACAATTACATTATATCTTGGAACAAAAAACTGGGATGGTCCAAGAAGTCTTGTTGAGATGATGCCTCATATGGACGAGAGATTTCGGCCATTTATCAACGATTACAGGATTAATCTGTTGAATCCACTGGAGATTACGGATTTTTCCAAGTTCAAAACAGGACTGAGACCACTATTTGAAGTGCTGAAAAATGCGTCAGATGAGGGAAAGCTGAATGATTTAATTACAAAAGACGAAACCTTTACAAGGGTTGACGTTGAGACGATTGCGGCTATCAATCTATTTGTAGGAACTGACAATAAGTATGATGAAAAGGAAGAGGTGGTAAATATGTGTAAGGCATGGGATGATCATAAAAAACTTGGCATTCAGGAGGGTATGAAGCAAGGAATACAACAAGGAATGCAACAAGGAAGATGTCTTGAAGTATATTCGCTTGTTCAGGATGGTATATTAGACCCTGAGGTAGGGGCAAGTAGAGTAAGTATGTCATTAGATGACTTCTGCAGACGCAATGCAAAAAAGCAGGCTACAAACTTCCTGAGATGGTGTAGTATAATAGCTTAAAAGTATAGAAATTGCCCCAACTGATTTGTGTTGGGGCATGATTTTTATATGACAGGGGCAGTAGATGTATCTTGTATCTGTATATTTTGCCATGCAGGTGCTTAATAGATATTTGCAGGAATTTATTTTAGATATGAAAAGGAATAATTGATGAATTATATAGGCACACAGAATTTTGAAACAAAACGATGCTTTTTACGAAGAATCAAACTATCCGATTATACTATGATGTATGAAAATTGGGCTAAGTATGATGAAGTTTGCAGATACTATCCATTTAATCCTGTTGATGACATAGAAATATATAGGGACAAGGTAAAGCATTGGATATCTAATTATGAGTCGGATTCATATTTTCATTGGGTAATTGAGTGGAAAGAAACGGGAGAATTGATAGGAACAATTAATTTGGGAAATGTGGAAGAAGCATGTCATATGTGTGATACATGCTATATGTTGTCTCCCGGCTTTTGGAATAAAGGCATTATGACAGAAGTATTGGAGGCTGGCTTAGATTATGCCTTTGATAGCGTTGGATTTAACAGAGATCAGGCAGAAGTATTCTATGGAAATGATGCTTCCTCTGCGGTATTAAAGAAATGCGGCATGGTGTTAGAAGGCATTGCCAGACAAAAATACTATAAAAATGGTGAGTATATCGATACTGCTTTATGGGCAATTATTGTAGGTGATAGGTTATATTGAGACAAGAACTGATATTAAGTATGATGAAAAGGAAGATGTGGTAAATATGTGTAAGGCATAGGATGATCATAAAAAGCTTGGCATACAGGAAGGAATACAACAAGGCAGATGCCTTGAAATATATTCACTTGTTCAGGATGGTATATTAGAACCTGAGGTAGGCGCAAGTAGAGTAAGTATGTCATTAGATGACTTCGCAGACGCAATGTAAAAAATTAGGCTACAAACTTCCTGAGATGGTGTAATAATTAGAACAAGGATGTTGATAGTAAATATCAATGTCCTTGTTTCTTTGTAGAGCTGTTATGGGTTTGAATTGTTTTTGGAATAGCAGGTTAATAAAGTGAAATTGAAAAATTTGGACTGCACGATGCGATCCACACCAAATCAGCATAGTGTCATTGACATTTTGCCAATGTGTAGTATAATACTTATACAAGAGATTGCCAGTTTGTCCTCCGGTGTCCTTCGGACCCGGGGGCTTTTTATATAGGAGGTACCATGGCAGATAAATCATACAAAAAGTATTAAAAATTTCTCCGTTTTAGGGATTGTACGTGCCAAAGATGGCGCCTATACTTATGGAACTAATGATGCATACGCCATAGCTATAATGTTTGCGCTATTACTAAGCAAATCCGACTTAAAGGACTTTATTTCATCTATGAGAACTGCTTTTGGCAAACTTCAAAAACAGTTACATACCATTTCAGCCACAGATATCATGTCCATAATGGGTTATGATGCAAATTGGACGAACTTAGCAAACTTAATATAATATACATTTTGCCAGAGACACTGACCTCTGGCTTTTTTATTAAAACACCAGCATGGAAAGGGTTAGGCACTGTTAACATCAAAAGCTATATTCTGTGTAGCTGAAATGACAAATAAAAAAAAATAAAGCAAAAAGTTTTAAAACTTGCAAGCAAAAGGGATCGAATCCGTACTTAATAAATAAGAGAGGGTTGTAATGGACGATAGAGAAATAATTAAACTATATAATTGCCGATCCGAGGATGCATTGCTAGAAACAGAGAAGAAATATGGGAAACTTGTATCATTTATAATTGGCAGGCTGATAAAGAATCAGTTAGATGTTGAAGAATGTACAAATGATACATATTTAGGTGTCTGGTTTACGATTCCCCAAAAACACCAGATAACTTGAAAGCTTATATTTTAAAAATTGCAAGGAATCAGGCGCTAAAAAAGTATGAACATATTCATGCGGCAAAAAGAGATATAGATATGTGTTTGCCATATGAGGAATTGAGTAATTATCTGGCGAAAGCGGGAGAAGAAGATTGGGAAAATAATGAATTGAAAGATATTGTTGAGGATTTTTTGGAATCGTTGCAAAAACCTCATCGACAAGTTTTTGTATTAAGATATTGGTACTTTATGTCGGTAAAAGAGATTATGAAATGTTGTAATATGAGCAAAAGCAAAGTCGAAACAATCTTATTTAGAACAAGAAAAAAGCTGAGAGAACAATTAGCGGAAAGGAAGTATTTATGAAAACTTTGAAATCAGATATTTTTTATGCAATGAATGAAATTAACGATAAATATATCCTAGAAGCTGCACAATGTTTAGAGCAAAAAAAGGAAAGCGATATTTCCTCACAAAAAGAAGATCAAACTATTTAATGAAAGTAACGCACATAGCCGTAAATGGTTGGCTCGCGTTGTAACTGTAATGGCGGTAAGTATCATTCTTTTTACAACAGGAGGGATTGCCAATGCGGCGACAGGAGGAAAAAACTTGTTCAGTGGATTAATGGGCTGTTTTTTTTGCATTGCGAAACCTTCAACTTCTGACGAAATTAAGACATCATATTTGAGAGGTACTTTTTCGATTGATTATAGCGATCTGAATGCAGTTGTAGGCGATGCTGATTATGTATTCGTTGGTACGGTCGCAAGTGAAGAAGGTACTGTTTATAAAGATGCTGTTACGGTTGAAACAGACGATGGAAAGACTCGTGAAGTTTCCGGCCCATACACAAATTATACTGTGAACGTCACAAAAAATATCAAAGGCAATTTAGTTACTGACACGGCTATCCCGATTCAAAAATCTGGCGGACTTTCGGAAGATGGCTCACAATATTTTGTTTATGAGGGTGATGAGCTTCCGGTTGTAGGAAATGAATATATCTTTTTTTGCTTATGCCCAGCCGGACGGGTCATTGTTAATTTCCGGTCCTGTTTCTAACATGAGTGTATCTGACAATACAAGCGATATTGCTCCTTTTAGCGATTCAACGGAATATAGCGACATTGTAGATGCGTATAATAATCAAGTCGATTCTGGACGGACTAGGTTTACTTCTTCTTATGAGGCAAAATAAATTAAAATTGCAGGAAATGTAAGAATGCTTTCCGATAGCTATATGATACTTATAACTTCGGATCAATGCGATCCGAAGTTATTTTTTAGGCGTTGAAGAAATGACTTGAACATGTTTATATTGCCCGATAGTATCTTAAAAGGCATATTTTGATATGCTTTTTGGATTCACTTTAGTAATCAGTGTAAAAAGATTGCAGTATGGGCGAATTTAACTCGGTCGCGGAAAAAATAGGGTTTATATTGAAATGAGCTTTGGAGAAAGATGCCAACTATTCCAGCACTTTAAGTTTCTCTGTCAAGTAAGAATATTTTCCAGTAACTATATAATACTTATTTTTTTGGAGCATACATGTTTGGTATATGGTAATTAGAGTGATAGGAAAAAAAAAAAACAGGAGGGGTCAATATGATTAAGAAAGTCATTAGCGTGGTAATTGCAATATGTTTGATGTTTATTTCAACCATTGGAAGTTCTATTCAGCCGATATATGCAGCATCATCGGCTCGGATTAATCCGGATGATATGTTGACAGTGCTGAACGATATAACAGTAGCGGGACAGTCATGGGAGAATATTGGTTTTGATTCGGAGGATATTGCCAATATAATGCAGATGCAAAGGAAAGATGACTCCATATTATGCGTCGTTGAACACGGACATAGCTAGATTATCAGTAGAAACAGTAGAAACAAAGGCATTAGAAAACGCAATAGCAGGGCAAGGGTATATTCAATCTTATGCACAGAACGGTAATCCGCCAGCAACCCCACAAGAACAGAATGAAAGGATGCAATATGTTACACAAGTAGCATTAGAGAGATATGGTAATACATATAACACAGCAGATTTTAACAAATATGTACTTTATCTTTATATGTCCCATTATATAGACAATCCTAATTATACTAAAGAAAGTCCAGGATTTGATAATATATATGCTTATGTTATTACTTCAGATGATATTACAGCATATGAGAATTTTATAGCACAAAGTAAGTTTTCTATGTTCTCTACAAATCTGGTTAATTTTATGGATGAGTTCAAGTCTGCGGTAAATAATTCGTCAGACATTCTAACCGCGGTGGATGAGGGAAAAGTTATATCCATAAATACCGCAAATGCGATATATGGTTTATCTACGTTTGATCCGGAAAAAACCGCATCAAGAGCAAAGTTAATTGTCACTTCATTTAAGGACCACTATGAGAGTACGGCTTCTGTAAATGAATTATTAAATGCAATGTATGTAGATTTGGAGCCGGAGGATGTCAGCCAACAGTATATTGATGCATGTGTTACGGGATTTTTAGGAGTATTGGCAGGAACAACATTATTTGGCTTTGGTATGTCAATATCGCTATGTTATTATAACGTGTATGCAAATTTGTACGATAAGGCAAAGCTAACAGCATTGCATTATTCATTGTCAGGAAGAGTGGCTATCAGGCTTGATGAACTGATTGGGGGCTAAGTTATGAACGACGACAATGAAAATGTGTTGATTATTGCATATAACTTGTTCTGCACCATACTAATACCAGCAGTAATAGTATTGACAGGAATTTGGTCTTTGGAGTCGGAGAGCGATTTCACACATGGACGAACAGGAGGATTGCCGATGGGGGCATTGACTGTATTCGTTCCAGAGGTTATATTGGGTTTGAAGTGGAAAATGAAAAGGGCGTTTACAATTCCATGCTGTATTGCGTGGTGTATCTTCCTTCTTAAGATGGCACATTATTTCTTTGCTGTGGTTACAAATGCACCAATTACATATTATGGAACGGTGTGCATTGTGCTGTCTGGATTAATGTGGAGTATAGTCATGGAATTGAAGCAGGAATTAAAAGAATACCTTTTGGGGTTTCCACAGGAATATTGGCTTGTTCCGTGTTCTAATAGTTCGAGATATAACAAGGTGTTTCGCTTTATATGGTTAGTAGGCGTCGTTTTAGGAACGATATTTTTATTAATGATTAAATGGGGATGAGTCTTTGATAAAAGTTATATTTTATTTTTTTTGCTTGTAAGTATAGGAGCAGGTTTGGTGCAGATGAAAATACCGCTGTTTGGTCGTCATAGCAAGCGGTGGGAAGAACAAAATTATGCACAGCGGTTTGGCGGTATCTTTTTCCGACATTCATTGCGCTTGTAGTTATCTTTTTATTTAATGAGTATAAGACGGCTCAATTACCCACTTTGAATGAAGAAATGCTGATGAATGGAGCGGAGTATTGTTTGGTAACTGATCTGAATGAGATAGGAGATGCGGGTTATGCTTATGAGATAAAAAAGCGGAAGCTCACAAGAGGAGATTTGCGGAATTATATCAAGTATATGTATAGACTTAAAAAGGGAAGATGATTTTGTAAATGTCAGATATGAAAACGGAGAATATATTATCATCAACAATGGCATAACAATAGGACGGGCTGTCATAAATGACAAAGCAACAACAGATTTGTTGAAAATATACTTTTGCAACTAAAAGTGGATGAGCGTTTCAGTGTAACCTTTAGGCGAGAATATCAAAAAACAAAAAAAATACAATTTATCCGGTTGACCGAATGATACTTTTGTCATATAATCTAATCAAAAATAGTAATAATTACTAATTTAACTGGAGATTATTAGCAGGAGGTACCTATCATGGACAAGAAGATTACAGACAGCATTATTTACATCGGTGTGGATGACAAGGACATTGATTTATTTGAGAGCCAGTATGTTGTTCCAAACGGTGTTTCATACAACTCATATGTGATTATGGATGACAAAATTGCGATCATGGATACAGCAGATGCAAGAGTTACGGATAAGTGGTTTGCCAATTTGAGAGAGGCGCTCGGTGACAGAAAGCCGGATTATCTCGTTGTTTCCCATTTGGAGCCGGATCATGCTTCCAATATCCAGAAGGTTGCAGAGGCATATCCTGATATGCAGATTGTAGGTAATGCAAAGACCTTTAACATGATGGGACAGTTTTTCGATATAGACTTAACGGACAGAAAGGTTGTAGTGGCAGAGGGAGATAAGCTTTCTCTTGGAAAGCATGAGCTTACATTCGTCATGGCTCCTATGGTTCACTGGCCGGAGGTTATGATGGAGTACGAGTCAACAGACAAGGTGCTTTTCTCAGCAGATGGCTTTGGTAAGTTTGGTGCGCTCGATACTGATGAGGACTGGACATGTGAGGCAAGACGCTATTACTTCAATATTGTTGGAAAGTATGGTGCCCAGGTACAGGCAGTTCTCAAAAAGGCAGCAGGGCTTGACATTGAAAAGATTTGTCCTCTTCACGGACCGATTCTCACAGAGAACCTTGGCTTCTACATAGATAAATACAATACATGGAGCAGCTATCAGCCTGAGGATGAGGGAATCCTTGTGGCATGTGCTTCTATTCACGGCAATACAAAGAAGGCAGCAGAGCTTTTAGCAGAAAAGCTCAAGGCTACAGGCGTAAAGGTTGCATTTACAGACCTTTGCAGGGATGATATGGCAGAGGCTGTTGAGGATGCGTTCAGATACGACAGGCTTGTGCTCTGCGCATGCACATATGATGGAGGCATTTTCCCACCAATGGAGGATTTCTTACACCATCTCAAGGCAAAGGCTTATCAGAATCGTAAGATTGCCTTCGTGGAAAACGGTTCATGGGCTCCTACAGCAGCACGCCAGATGAAGGCTATTGTTGAGGGCTTCAAGAACATAGAGTGTGTTGAGCCTGTTGTTACAATTAAATCTACTCTCAATAAGGCATCTGAAAAGCAGATGGATGAGCTTGTTGCAGCACTTACCAGATAGAATTATGGATTAACGAAGACCCGGACGTTTGTCCGGGTTTTTGTATTAAAGTATATATAAATATGCTATCATACAAACAAAGAAAAAAAAGCCATAATAGTACAATGTCAAATGAGGTAAACTATATGCAGCAGCGAATTACCATAAATCTTAACACAGATAGCAAAACAACCGACAAAACCACTATTCTTGAATACTGCCGCAGTCACGGCATTGCAGGGATAGAAACACCGTGCGGTGGAAAAGGAACCTGCGGCAAGTGCAAGGTGACGGTGGCAAAACCATACTATAAGGACGTGCTGGCCTGTCAGACGAAGATTTGTGACGGTATGGAAATTATTGTTGGAAGAAAAGAAAGCACCGGAACCAAAGAAGACAGCATGGTTGTTCTGACAAATGGAGAAAATGTATCGGAAAAATTTAATGAGCATGTGAATAGGAATGTTGAAGACACTCTGGCGGCCTGTGATATCGGAACCACAACAGTAGTCTGTTATCTGATTGATAAAGAGACCGGGCAGATTATCTCAACCAGAAGCGGTGCCAATCCACAGCGCAGCTTTGGAGCAGATGTACTTTCCAGAATTGATGCGGCAGCGAGGGCGGATGATAACGATAAAGCGAATGGCGGCCTGCAGATGATGCAGACACAGATAGTGTCCCTGCTTAACGGCTGGATATCAGAAATGCTCACGGAATGTGGCAGAACTAAAGTAAGCCGGTTTTCAGTTGCCGGAAACACAGTTATGTGTCATCTGCTTATGGGAATTTCACCGGAAAAGCTTGGCAAGGCACCGTTTATGCCGGATGAATATTTTGGCAGGGAATTTAATCCTTTGGATATAGGACTTGAGAATTGTCAAACCATGATTATATTTCCGGCTGTATCAGGCTTTGTAGGCGGAGATATTACAGCGGGTATGATGGAGACAGTGAACTGCAACGAGTTGACGCTATATCTGGATATCGGAACAAACGGTGAGATGGCGCTTGGAAAAGGCGACAGATATGTGTGCTGTGCCACCGCGGCAGGACCGGCTTTTGAGGGTGCGCAGATTGAGCTGGGCATGCCGGCGGCTAAGGGAGCCGTGGATAAGGTATGGCTGGAAGGGCGCAGAATTAAGTATTCGGTTATCGGAAATGACAGACCTGTTGGACTGTGTGGTTCGGGGCTTATCGATGCGCTTGCCGTTCTTCTGAAAGCCGGAATCATAGATGAAAACGGCACGATTTTAAGCGGACAGGAGCTTCCTATACTGTTTAGGTCGTATGTGTTTGAGGTGGAAGCGGAGGAGACTGCACAGAGCACAGAGTCCTCTCTCGCCGTTCATATTGCACCTGGAGTCTACATTACGCAGGAGGATATCAGGAAGCTGCAGCTTGCGAAGGGCGCGATAGCCGACGGAATAGAAGTATTGTTTAAGGAATATGGCTGTACGCCTTGTAATATTGATGTTCTCACATTTGCAGGAGGCTTTGGAAACTACATTGACAAAGCAAGTGCGGCTGCAATAGGATTGTTTCCACAGGAGCTTTTGGACAAGGCAAAAGAAGTGGGAAATGCGGCAGGAAACGGAGCTGTTTCGGCAGCTTTATCGCAGGAAGCCTGGGAAAGAGCACTGGAGATAAGCGGGAACATGCGTTACATCGAGCTGGCATCGTATCCGCATTTCAATGAAATGTATGTGGAGCATATGAATTTTTAAATAATTGAAAAATATATATTTTTACTTTATTGTTGGAGAAAATTGTCATATAATGACTTCGGGTGAGATTATATTTTAAAAGAAAAGCTGATAGGGTGATCAGCATCAGGAGGAATATCAATGCGTAAAACAAAAATTATCTGTACTATTGGACCGGCCAGTGAACATGAGGATGTCCTCACCAGGATGATAAAGGCAGGTATGGATGTTGCCAGATTAAACTTTTCTCATGGTTCACATGAGGAGCATCAAGGCAAAATAGATTTAATCAAGAAGGTAAGACAGAAGCTTCATATGCCAATCGCAATCATGCTTGACACAAAGGGACCTGAGTATCGTATCAAGACCTTTGAGAATGGCAAAATAGAGCTCAAGGATGGAGATACCTTCACACTTACCACTGACGATATTGTAGGAAATCAGAAGAGAGTATCAGTTAATTACGAGAATCTGATCAAGGATTTAAAGGTTGGTGACCGTGTGCTTGTTGCGAACGGAATCATCATTCTGCAGGTTAGAGAGCTTAAAGGAAACGATGCAATCTGTGATGTTATCGCAGGAGGTACACTTTCAGACAGAAAGAGCATGAACTTCCCGAACAAGGTCATGAAGCATGCATATTTAAGCAAGCAGGACAAGGATGATCTGCTTTTTGGTATAAAAAACGAGGTGGATTATGTTGCTGCATCATTTGTTTCTACGAAGCAGGATGTAGCTGATCTGAGCTTTTTGGATGAAAACGGTGGAGAGGACATCGAAATCATCGCAAAGATTGAGAACCGCTCAGGTGTAGACCATGTGGAGGAAATCTGTGAGATAGCAAATGGAATCATGATAGCCAGAGGAGATCTCGGTGTTGAGATTCCGGGAGTTGAGGTGCCGGCAATACAGAAGTATCTTATCAACAAGTGCCGTATGCTTGGTACACGCGTAATCACAGCAACAGAGATGCTTGAGTCCATGATTCACAATCCACGTCCTACAAGAGCTGAGCTTTCGGATGTAGCCAATGCGGTATACGATGGCTCATCAGCTATCATGCTTTCGGGAGAGTCTGCAGCAGGTAAATATCCTGTAGAGGCTGTAAAAAATATGGCAGAGACAGCAGAGTATACAGAAAAGCAGATAAACTACGGCAAGAGATTTGCCAATGCGGATTTCCAGACAAAAAGCATAGTTGACGCTATTTCACATGCTACATGTGCCATGGCAATAGATGTGGATGCGAAATGTATCGTAGTCAGCTCGCTGACAGGCCGTACAGTGCGCATGGTCAGCCGTTTCCGATGTCCTGTTGATATAATAGGCATGACAACCTCTGAAAAGGCATGGCGCAAGCTGAACCTGAGCTGGGGTGTAAAGCCGGTTCTGTGCGAGGAATACAACTCAATGGAGGTTATGTTCTACAATGCGATGAACGAGGCAAAGAGTGTCATGAAGCTCAAAAAGGGTGATCATATAGTGCTCACAGGAGGTCTTATCAATGGTAAGACAGGCAACACCAATGTAATTAAGGTTGAGACAGTTTAGTACATTTATACTATTGATTAAATCGTATATATGTCATATAATTCTTAACGATTAATAAAAACAATAAATTTAAAATAAACAATTTCGAGATGAAGTTTGCAGGGAAACGGCAGCGATTTTACCTTATCAAAGCCTGCCGAAGGAGTAAAACTCTCAGGTGCCGCAGCAGGCGGTGCAACTGTAAATGGATCGACTCTCTGGAGACACCCGCTTGGCGGGGGCCGAAGGTGCAACGTACGAATAGGAAGCAGTAGGAGTGCAGTGACTATGAATATATCATGGCACAGGCTGCTTCTCGTACGAATCTCTCAGGCAACAGGACGGAGAAGATATTGGACAGATATTCTTAAGATAATCTTCTTAATCCCATGTATCAGACTGTATATGCAGCGTATATGGGGTTTTTTATTTCAATTCACGTAAGTGCTGCTAAGCTTGCTTTTTCAATTGTTTCCGGATGAAATTATTTATATCAATAGTATTTGCTCAAAACACAAAGATCTTGTGTTTAGATAAAAAAAGAGAGGCAGGAGTATTTCAATGTGGAACACAATCAACAATTTTCTTAAAGCAGTGGACGATTTCGTCTGGGGAGTGCCGCTCATGGTGCTCATCATGGCAGGAGGTATAATGCTCACAGTTCGTCTGGGGCTTCTTCAGATGAGAAAGCTTCCTCTGGCACTAAAGTGGATGGTCAAAAATGAAGAGGGCGGCGATGGCGAGATTACGAGCTTTGGCGCACTCTGTACCGCGCTTAGCGCAACAATCGGAACCGGCAACATAGTCGGTGTAGCAACTGCAGTCGGTGCAGGAGGACCGGGAGCACTTTTCTGGATGGTGCTTGCAGCCTTCTTTGGCATGGCAACAAAGTATTCAGAGGGACTTTTGGCTGTAAAATATCGTGTCATCGGCAAGGACGGACATAGTCTCGGCGGACCATTCTACTACATAGAGCAGGGAATGGGTACAAAATGGAAATGGCTTGCAAAGATATTTGCATTTTTCGGCGTATGCGTTGGACTTTTCGGAATAGGAACATTCAGCCAGGTAAACGGAATATCAAGTGCTGTAAACAACTTTTTTGACCCAAAAACCAGCATACAGTAAAGGTTTTACCGTTCCTTGGTGAGTATTCATGGTCAGTTGTCATTGCTTCGCTTGTACTGGCATTCTGCGTGGCAGCAGTGCTTATCGCGGAGTAAAGCGTATTGCAAGTGTCAGCCAGATAATAGTTCCTTTTATGGCTGTTATATATATTGTATTTGTGCTCGTGCTTGTGGTATGCAATATCACAGCGGTTCCGGCAGCGTTTGCTACAATAGTAAAGGCAGCGTTTTCACCGAAGGCCATAACAGGCGGTGCCGTGGGAAGCTTTCTTGTTGCAATGCAAAAGGGTGTTGCCAGAGGAATCTTTTCAAACGAGGCAGGACTTGGTAGTGCCCCGATTGCAGCGGCAGCAGCCCAGACAAAGGAGCCTGTACGTCAGGGACTTGTCAGCATGACAGGAACATTCATTGATACAATAGTTATATGTACACTTACAGGACTTTCCATCGTGCTCACAGGCGCATGGCAGGTTGACGGACTCGAGGGCGTGCAGGTTACTACGTACGCATTCCAGAATGGTCTTCCTTTACCGAAAGAGCTATCAGCATTTGTACTTATGCTGTGTCTTGTATTTTTTGCCTTTACAACTATACTCGGTTGGGATTATTATAGTGAGCGGTGCTTAGAGTATTTGAGTGGCGGAAGGATGAAATATGTAAAGGTTTATCGCTGGATATATATACTTGCAGTTTTCATCGGACCTTATATGACTGTAAGTGCGGTGTGGACTATCGCTGATATCTTCAATGGTCTCATGGCTCTGCCAAATATGATAGCGCTGTTTGCTCTTAGTGGTGTTGTTGTTAAGGAGACAAGGCATTTCTTCGAGAGACATAGAAATGGAGAAATCGAGGATTAATTATGTTTTATATTTTGCGACATGGAAGAACAGATTGGAATGAGGAGCACAGACTGCAGGGTGAGGTGGATATCCCACTCAACGAAACCGGCAGGCAGATGGCTTACGATGCCGCAGAAAAATATAAGGATATAGATTTTGACATATGCTACTGCTCCCCACTTAAGCGAGCACAGGAGACGGCAAGGATTTTTCTTGCAGACAGAAACCCAGCAGTAGAGATTATCACTGACAACAGGCTTCACGAGATGTGCTTCGGTGATTATGAGGGAGTGAAGAACATCAGGCAAAAGCCCGAATGCCCTGTCTACCTGCTCTTTGAGGAGCCGGAAAAATATGTGGCAAAGGACGGCGCAGAGAGCTTTGAGGAGCTATATCACAGAACAGGCGAGTTTATAGAGCAGGTGCTAAGACCGCAGCTTGAGGCAGCCAAAAATGTGCTTGTCGTGGGACATGGTGCAATGAACTGCAGCATAGTCAATCAGTTTCGCGGCACACCTATAAAGGATTTCTGGAAGGATATGCAGGGAAACTGTGAGCTGCTTAGGGTTGAATAAATATAGATTATTCTGAATAGCTATATCGTTTGTAATAGATAGGGCATACCGGTTGTGGTGTGCCCTGTTGCTGTCAGGAACTAATTTCAATAGCATTTATTTATAAGTAAATGGACATTATATTATAAGTAATACTAAATTGACCACATAGCCTTATGCTCGTAAAATAATTTGTAAATTTTTTATTAAATTAAGAGTATAATTATTTGGAGGAACCAATGAAAAAGACAACGAACTCTTCACCTTACCAGTTTGAGGGCAGAATACCTCTGTCTCAGGCTATTCCGCTTGGACTGCAGCATGTTATGGCTATGTTCATCGGAAACCTTACACCTCTTATCATTGTTATGGGAGCATGCGGGCTCACAGCGGACGCTGGCTTTGCGGAGCTTAGAACTGCTCTCTTACAGAATGCAATGATTATCGCAGGTATTGTAACATTAGTACAGATGTTTTCCATCGGACCTGTCGGCGGAAAGGTACCTATCGTTATGGGAACCTCTTCGGGCTTTCTTGGAGTATTAAATAATACAGTTGCAGCGTGTGGCGGCGGAGTTATAGCATATGGTGCTATTATGGGAGCCTGCCTTGTAGGAGGTATCTTCTTCGAGGGCATACTCGGAGCCTTCTTAAAGCCTTTGCGCAAGTTTTTCCCGGCAATCGTTACAGGCTCAGTTGTTATAGCAATCGGACTTTCACTCCTTGGAGTGGGAATCAATTACTTCTGTGGTGGAACAGGCAAAAATGATTACGGCTCACTGCCAAACCTTTTTATTGGAATGGTTGTACTTATAGTAATCGTGCTTCTTAAGCATTTTGCACCATCGCGCAGTATTTTTTCATCATCTGCCATCCTTTTTGGTATCCTGGCAGGATATGTTGTAGCAATCATTATGACACTTACCATGTCACACACAGGTGTGACCGCTGACGGTGTTAAATACACATACTCATGGGTTGTAAACTTTGATGAGGTTAAAAATGCGGCATGGATAGCAGTTCCAAGCTTTATAGGCTTTGGAAAGCTGTCAGATGTGGGAATTTCCTTCCATGCCAATGCAATCATCCCAATCGGCATCATGTTTATCGTTACTGCAATCGAGACAGTTGGCGATATCTCAGCCTGTGTGGAGGGTGGAATGGACAGAGAGGCTACAGATTCAGAGCTTTCAGGCGGTGTTATCTGTGATGGTCTTGGTTCATCATTTGCAGCGCTTTTCGGAGTACTGCCAAATACCTCATTCTCACAGAATGTAGGTCTTGTTTCAATGACAAAGGTTGTCAATAGATTTGCTATTTCAATGGGAGCTATATTCCTTGTTATTTGCGGCTTCTGCCCAAAGATTGGAGCTCTCATGTCAATCATGCCTCAGTCAGTGCTCGGCGGAGCTGCTGTTATGATGTTTGCCTCTATCCTGATTTCGGGAATTGAGCTCATCACAAAGGAGCCAATCGGCAGCCGTGAGATTACAATTATCTCAGTAGCAATCGGTTTAGGCTACGGACTTGGCGCTACAACCGGTGCTACATCACATCTGCCATACTATGTACAGCTTATATTTGGCGGTTCAGGTATCGTGCCTTGCTCACTTTGCGCTATTCTTCTCAATATTATTTTGCCGAAGAAGTCAAAGAACGCGCCATATATGTGGGATATGGACGAGAAGGACGATGTGAAGCGTGTGGATGACTAACGCTTAGGATTTTGAAGCCGTCCGGTGCATTAAGTACACCGGCGGCTTTATTGTTTGTGGGAAAGTATGGAAATATATGGAAAAAGTGATTTCAATAGTGGGCGCAGGTGGCAAGACCACACTCGTTCATAAGCTTGCAAGGGAATATCACAGGAGTGGAAAAGGTGTGCTTGTCACAACAACAACGCACATGTATGTCGAAGCTGACACTGACCTATCCTGCGATTTTTTTGCGTTAAGGGATAAAATACTGAAAGATGGATATTGTATGGCGGGGCAGAAAATATCAGAACAGTCAAAGTCAAAGATGTGCGGACTGCCGTATGATTTGCTCGATAAACTGATTAAAGACATGCCACAGGCGTTAGATTATGTTATAATCGAAGCAGATGGGGCAAAGCATCATTCCCTCAAATATCCGGCAGCGGATGAGCCTGTCATATATCCGGGTACCACAGATGTTATCATAGTGCTTGGCACATGGGAAAAGGGCAGGTCATGTAAGGACGTTGTATTTCGATATGAGCTTATGCAAAAGGAGCTTGGAACGGCAGAGGATGTAGTGGTTGATGATTCGGTTATAGATACGCTGCGGCAGGTCTATGTCAGAAAGCTGCGCGATAGCGGGTTTGAAGGACGAATATCGTGCGTTTTTGCGAATGAGCGTGGGGGCTGAATAGTTGCAAATATGGAAATAATAAGGTAACAGGGTAATTAATCAGATGAGCATGAATCAGAGCAAGAATCAGATAATAAAGAAAAATTTGTTAATCATATGCCGCGGTGCAGGAGACCTTGCGACCGGCATCATCCACAGACTTCACCGTGCAGGGCATAGGGTGATAGCGCTTGAGACAGACTATCCGGCTGCCATACGGCGCCAGGTGTCCTTTTGCGAAGCGGTGTATGATGGGAGCGCAGCTGTAGAGGGTGTGACAGCCAGACTTGTTCCTGCCTTGGCTGATGCAGAGACTGATACAGAGACATGTTCAGGGATAAATGACACACCGGCAGCTCATATTGTATCAGAAAAGTGGGATAGTTCAGCCATCGAAGCTGTGCTTGAAGCCGGAGAGGTTCCGCTTTTTATAGACCCAAAGGGTGAGTCAATTGTACTTTTAAAGCCGGATGTTGTGGTAGATGCCATAATAGCAAAGAAAAAAATCTGGGCACCACAATCGATATGGCACCGCTTGTGATAGGAGTAGGCCCGGGCTTTACGGCAGGGCAAGACGTGCATCTGGTGATTGAGTCCATGCGTGGGCACAATCTGGCGCGCATCATTACCGATGGCATGGCACAGCCCAACACAGGTGTTCCGGGAAATATCGCCGGCTTCACAAGTGAGCGTGTGATTCACGCTCCGGCGGCAGGATATATTCATGACGTCAGAAAAATCGGAGACATCGTGCAAAAGGGCGATGAGATAGCGCGGATATATCCGGATAAAGAAAGCTATGACAATGCATTGTCTGAATATGTCCCTGTGAATGCTACAATTACAGGCATCATACGAGGCCTTATCCGTGAGGGTTATTATTTCAGGAAAGGCTTCAAGATAGCGGATATCGACCCGCGCGAGAGTGAGATAACAAATTGCTTTACAATCTCTGACAAGGCAAGGAGTATAGCAGGCAGTGTGCTTGAGGCGGTATCGGCATTTGAGCACGGCGTAAAGATTTATTAAATAATAAATGAGGGTAACTATTAAGGTGTTTTAGTGGTTCTGAATAGTTACAGTGAGGATAAACAGATTGACGCAGGAAAACGAATTAGATATCAATAATCAGAAACAAAATAAAGGAAAGCTCACACATTTTAATGAGGCAGGGGAAGCTCACATGGTGGATGTGCATGCAAAGGATGACACATACCGCGTGGCGAAAAGCCTGTGGCACGATAAAGGTAAATGGCGCCGTATACAGGGCGGTATCTACGGGCACAGCTAAAAAGGGCGATGTGCTGGCAGTAGCGAGGTTTGCGGGAATCATGGGCGCAAAAAACAATTCCATGCTCATTCCGCTCTGTCATACTATTGCCATGACAAAGTGCGATGTTGAGTTTGAGCTGGATGAAAAAAACAGCAGTATCACGGCAATCTGCACGACAGCCTGTGTGGGAAAAACCGGTGTAGAGATGGAGGCCATGACAGGGGTCAGTGTGGCGCTTCTTACCATATATGATATGTGTAAGGCACTGGACCGTGGCATGGAAATCGGGCAGATACATCTGCTGGAAAAATCCGGTGGCAAGAGCGGACATTACGTTACTGATCACAACTAACAATGTGACCGGCAACGATTACAGCCCATTTAAAATGCTGAGAAGTTAAAAATACACAATTAATCAAGGATAACAGGGTGATGTAATGTATACTGTAGGGATTATAACGATAAGCGATAAAGGCGCAGCGGGCCAAAGAGAGGATAAAAGCGGTCCGAAAATAAAGGAACTGCTTCCCAAAGATAAGTATGATGATGGTTTCATATAAAATCATACCGGATGAGAGGGAACAGATTGCAGACGAGCTTGTCAGGCTGTGTGATGATGTGAAATGCAATCTGGTGCTTACAACCGGAGGTACCGGTTTTTCACCGAGAGATATCACACCGGAAGCTACAATGGATATTGCAGAGCGTAATGCACCGGGTATCGCTGAGGCACTGAGAGCGTACAGCATGAGTCTTACACCTAAAGCCATGCTTGGCAGAGGAGCTTCAGTTATCAGGAAAAACACACTGATAGTCAATCTGCCCGGCAGTGTGAAGGCAGTGTCGGAGAGCATGGATTTTCTGATGGGAAATATAGAGCATGGGCTTGATATTTTACTGCAGTATGACAGTGAGTGCGGCCGGTGACAGAAATGCACGGGGTATGGTTTAGGACAGTAACTATTTACAAAAATAATATTTGGAGTGTGGGATTATATGAAGCTTATGAAGACAACGGAGGCAGTCGGACAGGTGCTCTGCCACGATATCACACAGATTATCCCCGGTGTGAAAAAGGATGCGGTTTTTCGCAAGGGGCATATTATAACAAAAGAGGATATACCGGTGCTGCTTAGCGTCGGAAAAGACACCATATATATATGGGAAAATGATGAGACCATGATGCACGAAAATGAGGCAGCAGAGATGCTTTATCGCATGAGCGCATGTGGCACAAATAGCAATGAGACCGACGTCGAACATCATTGTGAAGCCGCAGAATCCGGCATTTTTGGTGGCACCACAAGTAAAATGCATCCATCCCCTGTAAAGGAAGGTAAGATAGAGGTGATTGCTGACTGTGACGGACTGCTTAAGGTGGACAGCGAAAAGCTGAAAAAGGTCAACTCCTTTGGTGAAATGATGATAGCCACGAGGCACGGCAATACCACTGTGAAAAAGGGGGATAAGCTCGCCGGAACAAGAATCATACCGCTTGTTATAAAAAAGGATAAGCTAGAGGCGGCTTCACACATATGCGATGACAGACCGATTCTTGATATAAAGCCGTTTGTGGTCAGAAAAGCAGCAATAATCACAACCGGAAACGAAGTGTACCACGGCAGGATACAGGATGCGTTTACCCCTGTCATCGAGAAAAAAATAGCAGAGTTTGGTGCACAGATGATGTTTCATGAGGTGTTTGATGATGATGACCAAAAAATAACAGACGGATGCTTACGTGCAATAGAGGCAGGAGCGGAGATTGTATTCTGCACAGGAGGAATGAGCGTGGATCCTGATGATAAAACACCGCTTGCCATAAAAAAATACAGGCGCGCGGATCGTGTCGTACGGTTCACCGGTGCTGCCGGGAGCCATGTTTTTGCTGTCGTACTATGATGCAGGTGACAGGCTGGAGCCGATATGTGGACTGCCTGGCTGCGCCATGTATAACAAGCGCACGATATTTGATATTGTATTGCCGAGGCTTATGGCGTGTGATATGATTTTGGCAGATGAGCTTGCCGGACTTGGAGAAGGCGGACTGCCTGAATTGTGATGTCTGTACGTTTCCTAACTGCGGTTTCGGGAAGGGCTTTTAATATGCGCGATAGATTTGGCAGAGAGATTGACTACATGCGCATATCGGTGATAGATAGCTGTAATCTGAACTGTTATTATTGCAACCCACAGGACAATGATAAAAAGTGTCAGGCAATAAATACACTTAGCGTAAAAAGGTGTTTTGCATAGTCCGCGCAGCCACAAGGCTTGGAATCACGCATTTTCGTCTGACAGGCGGTGAGCCGCTTCTGCATCCGCAGATTGATGAGATGGTTTCACAAATCAAAAAGATACCCGGTGTCAGGAGTGTATCGCTCACCACGAACGCAGTACTGCTTGCGCAGCATGCAAAGCAGCTTAAGGAAGCCGGCATAGACAGTATAAATGTGAGCCTGGACACGATAGATGCGTCAGAATATGAACATATCACAAAAAAACCGCTGCTTCATAAAGTGGAGCAGGGAATCGATGCCGCCATAGAGTGTGGAATAAGAGTGAAAATCAATGCAGTGCTCACACCTCAGACAGATGTGGTAGCTCTCACACGGTATGCTTCAAAAAAAGGCACAGATATCCGTTTTATAGAGATGATGCCGGTAGGTGAAGGGCATACCAACGGAGTCGAGCCGTATGAGAAGGTTATTAGCGCACTTTTAGAAGTATATGGAACTCCTTGCCATATAGATACTGAAAATAGAGAAGAAATTAATTCGGGATATAATAATGCGGATAACGGTCCGGCAGAGTATTACAGTTTTCATGGACTTGATATCAGAGTAGGGCTGATTCAGGCAATCCATGGGAAGTTCTGCGATACCTGCAACCGCATACGGGTTACGGCTGACGGCAGGCTTATGCCATGCCTGGGAAGCAGCGTGACGATGGATTTAGTACCTGATTCATGCGAATTTACGGATGATTTGGAAAAAAAGATTTTGTAATAGCTCAGGCACTAAAGGCTGCCATAAAGGCAAAGCCGGGGTGTCACAATTTTAATGATAATGCAGTGACATATACAAAAACTACAGAGACAAAGACTGTGGAGACAAAGACTACAGAGCTGAAAGCTGCGGAAGTAAATGCAGCAAGAAATATGAGCCGGATAGGAGGCTGATAGCAAATCATGGGAAAGCTTCTTGCAATCAATATAAGCAAAGAGAGAGAACTGAAAAGAGAGGGTGCCACAGGCAGAGCTTGTTGCGGACTATGGCATCATGGGAGATGCACATGCCGGAAAGTGGCACAGGCAGGTCAGCCTGCTTTCAGCGGAGAAAATATATGCCTTCAGGGCAAGAGGAGCGCAGATAGACAACGGCGCATTTGGCGAAAATTTAATTATATCAGGATTTGATTTCAAGAATTTACCGCTTGGAACACGCTTTTGCATAGGAGATGCTATTCTGGAGATGACGCAGATAGGCAAGCAGTGTCATTCGCATTGTGCTATCTACAAGAGGATGGGCGAGTGCATTATGCCAAAGGAGGGCGTGTTTGCAGTAGTCATAAGAGGCGGCCAGATTCATACCGGTGACGAGGTGAAGCTGATTCCGGCAAACATATATGCTTCGATAAAGGACAGACCGGCGGACAGTCGCTGTGAGCTTTTGACAGTCACAGAAGGAGCACATGCCGGTGAAAAGGCGCTTTATATAGATGGCAGAATAAGAGTGGCATCAGGCAGTGCATGGGCAGATGAAATAAATGACAATGATAATTCCATTGTGATGTTTAAACAGCAGATAGGCAGCAGACCACGCCTCATAATCTGCGGAGGAGGTCATGTATCGGCGGCACTTGTACGCATGGCATCGCTTTTGGCCTTTGACATATGGGTGATAGAGGACAGACCTCTGTTTGCCGATAATGCAAAGCGCCAGGGAGCAGACCATGTAATTTGCGGCGATTATAAAAAAACTCTCGCCAGGCTGGAGCCACAGGCGGATGATTACTATGTATGCATGACAAGAGGTCATCGCTTTGATATGGAGTGTCTTACAGAGATTTTCAGAAAACCATACGCCTATGTGGGGATGATGGGCTCAAAGAAAAGAGCTGCCATAGTAAAAAAACCTTGAAGCGGGATTTTCACAGGAAACCATATCCGGATTACATTCTCCGATAGGCCTTGCAATAGGTGGACAGACACCGGAGGAAATTGCGCTTTCGGTGATAAGTGAGATAGTAAAGTGCAAAAATGAGCGTACCGGCTGCACACAGGTGGATAACGAAGTGCTTGATGCACTTATTGAGGCATCAGATGGGAAGTATATACTGTGTACCATCATAAAAAGAATGGCAGTGCACCGCGCGGAGTCGGAACACAGATGCTCGTGAGCTCAGACAATCGGATCATCGGAACTATAGGCGGCGGTTGTGCGGAGGCAGAGGTTATAAGCCATTGCAGGAGACTGTTTCGCAAGCAGGAGTTCAAATGCGGTTTGATGGATGTGAGCATGAACACTGACGATGCCGAAGAGGGCATGGTGTGCGGAGGCAGTATTTCGGTGCTGCTGGAGCAGATTGGATGATGAAATTATCATATATTAATAAATCAAGATAAGCTGAATATGCACATTAATCACATGCATATTGTCTAAATAAAAAGAAAGGTTAAAAGTATGAGCTTAAGAATAGCGACAGGCACTGACGAACCAATAAAAGTGCGCAAGGGCTTAAAGAGAAAATTTAAAGCATATGCAGGACTTGCGTTTGGACTTATCCTTATAGCAGGACTTCTTGCGGGCTGTGGAAAAAAGGATACAGCAGATGCAGATGTCGATTTATCAATTTTTGCGGCAAAGAGCTTAAACGGTGTTATGGATGAAATTTGTGCAGCCTACACCAAGGCGCATCCAAATGTAAACTTCCAAAACAACTATGACAGCTCCGGAACTCTGATGGCACAGATTAAAGAGGGTGCGAAGTGCAACATCTTTTTCTCAGCAGGAGTGGCACAGATGGATGAGCTTCAGAATGGCTACGACGGAGGAAGCGTGGTGGATGGTACTCGTGTTGACCTGTTAAATAATCAGGTGTGCCTTGTTACATATAAGAATAGTGGCACGGCAGTTACCGGCTTTGCAGACATCTCAAAGGCTAAAAATATGGCGCTTGCTGACGGAACAGTTCCTGTAGGACAGTACACCAGAGCAGCGTTAGTAAATTCAAAAATGGTTGAAGGTGATGCTTCAAAGCCACAGGATATTTCAGATTCTGATATCTCAAAGGCACTTGACGGTCTGGAAATAAACAGCTGTGCCAATGTAGGTGCGGTTGCATCTGCCGTAGCTGAGGGCGCAAATGAGATAGGAACAGTTTATTACTCAGATACATTCGGATACGAGAACCAGCTTGATATTATAGAAAAGCTTCCAAACAGCTTAACAGGTGATGTCATCTATCCGATAGCAGCCTTAAATGGAGACAGCACTACATCAGATGAGCTTGAAGCAGCAAAGGAATTTATAGCATACCTTCAGACAGATGAGGCAATGTCAGTATTTGAGAAATATCATTTTTCGGTAAATGCATAATGGGACAGATTGATTTTTCACCGCTTTGGGTGACATTAAAAACAGGAATAGTAGCGTCAGTTTTTTCTTTTTTTATAGGAATAGCTTTTGCTGAGCTTGTCATAAACACAAAGGGCAGAGTGAGGGCGTTCTGGGATGGACTGCTGACACTTCCGATGGTACTGCCGCCTACAGTGGCTGGATACATTCTTTTTTAAGGATTTTCAGCACAAGGCGTCCTTTTGGAAGCTTTTTAAGCCATAGCATGGGGATACAGGTAGTACACACGTGGCTTGGCTGTGTGGTGGCAGCAACCATCATTGCACTCCCTCTCATGTACAGAAATGCGAGGGCGGCATTTGAGCAGATAGATGAAAATGTCATATATGCGGCGCGCACTCTCGGCATAAGTGAGTGGAAGATTTTCTGGAAGATACGTCTGCCGATGGCAAAGCCCGGTATCATATCGGGTGTCACGCTGGCCTTTGCCAGAGCTATCGGTGAGTACGGTGCCACATCGATGCTTGCCGGAAATATAGCAGGAAAAACATCGACCATATCACAGCAGATAGCAATGGTCGTCCAAAGCGGTGATTATGCCACAGCGGGCTTCTGGTGCATAGTAATCATAGCGATTTCATTTGCATGTCTTGTATCGATAAATATGATATGTGGCAAAAGCAAGGGCATAAAGAGAAAGAGAAAAAATAATGTCGCTCATAGTAAAAATAAAAAACAGTTGGATAATTTCATGCTCTCGGTTGACATTGAGCTTACGGATGAGGTTGTGTCCGTAATCGGTATGTCGGGCTCAGGAAAGAGTATGACATTAAAGTGCATAGCAGGGATAGAGACACCGGACTCAGGCTTTATATCATTAAACGGCCGTGTGCTGTATGATTCGAAAAAGCGTATAAATCTGCACCCCGGTAAGCGCAGGGTAGGCTATCTGTTTCAGGACTATGCATTATTTCCGACAATGACTGTGATGGAAAATATATGCATAGCAATGGGGCAGCGTAACGAGGAAAAAGTGAAGGGCTGGCTGAAGAGGTATGGGCTTGAGGGCATGGCATACACATATCCCAATCATCTCTCCGGTGGTCAGAGGCAGCGCGTGGCAATGCTTCGCATGCTTGCGGCTAAGCCGGAGTGCATACTGCTCGATGAGCCTTTTTCGGCACTGGATGAGCATGTGAAAAGAAGCATGGAATCAGAGCTTATGGAGATGCTCACCGATTTTCACAATCCTGTTATTTTTGTGTCACACAATCGCGATGAGGTGTATCGCCTTGCCGAGCGTATCGGCAGTATTGAGAGCGGTGTGCTGAGTACAGTCCGCGACAAAAAAAAAAGATTTCTTCATGCGGCCTATGTCTGTGGAGCAGGCACTGCTTGTGGGCTGTAACAATATATCAGAGGTGAAATGGCAGGATAAGCATCATGTGCTTGCCGTGGAATGGGATAGCGTATTTGAGGTCACTGATGAGCAGCTTGAACAGACTGCAATGGATATGGACGGCATATCGCACATAGGTGTTTTCCCACAGGATATAATAATATCGGTAGGCAAAGCAAAAACGGCACTTGTATATAATGATAAAAATATAATCAGGATTAAAGATTATAAAATGATTGAAGAACTGAAAAATTGGGAAGTGTCGTGCAAATTAAATAACGATTCAATAATTTACGCAAGCCTTCCGAAGCATGTCGAAGCAAATATGCTTAGCAAAAATATAAATGATGAGCTTTATATAAAGAATTTTTATCTGCTTGGATGAGAAGTAAATGAGGACATACTATGATTTACCTGGATAATGCTGCCACAACAATTAAAAAGCCGGATGCGGTATATGATGCAGTACTTGATGCAATGAAGCACTGCGGCAATTCTGGGCGCGGGGCATCGGATGCATCGCTTGATGCGTCGAGGAAAATATATGAGGCCAGAATGTGCCTTGCAGAATTTTTCGGCGGAGATGATGAGGCCAGACTCGTTTTTACGGCAAATGCCACTGAGGCACTAAACATTGCAATCCACGGACTGTTTGAGCCGGGGGAGCATGTGATTACAACACAGCTCGAGCATAATTCTGTGCTCAGACCTCTTTATATGCAAAGGGAGCGGGGCGTGGGTGTGGATATTGTACCATGCAGTGATGCAGGCATAAAAAGGGGGATAATTTCCCCGTCGGACATAGAGGCTTTAATCCGTCCGGATACAAAAGCCATCGTATGCACACATGCTTCAAATCTCACAGGCAACGTGGTGGATATTAAGTCGATAGGGCAAATCGCACGAAAGCATAACCTTTTATTTATAGTCGATGCATCGCAGACAGCCGGTGTACTTCCGATAAATGTAAAAGACATGAATATTGATGTGCTCTGCTTCACAGGCCATAAGGGGTTGATGGGACCGCAGGGCACCGGAGGACTTTATGTGGGAGAGAGAGCAGATATAAAGCCGTTTAAGAGCGGTGGCACCGGCGTGCTAAGCTTTCTTGAGAACCAGCCTATGGAGCTTCCGACAAGACTTGAGGCCGGTACCTTAAACGGTCCGGGAATCGCAGGGCTTTTAACTGGTGTCATGGAGCTTGAGAAAATCGGCCTCGACAATATATACGCTAAAGAGCATGAGCTGATGCAGGCATTTATTGAAAAAATAAAGACAATCCCCGGAATCAGTATATATGGAGATTTCGATATGCTGCCCGACAAGGGTCTGCACTGTGCGATTGTTTCAGTAAATATAGCTGATATGGACTCGGCGGAGGTGTCAGACATACTTATGAATGAGTATGGCATTGCAACAAGGAGCGGCATACACTGCGCACCGCTGATGCATAAATTCTTTGGAACACAAAATCAGGGTATGGTGAGATTCTCATTTTCATATTATAATACAGTTGATGAGATAAATCAGGCCGCTGAAGCGCTTATGCAGATTGCGGCATTGCGATAAATAGTATTAAACAATTGAAAGGAGCAAAAATGCCACAGGAAATAGTGTTTTGCAAGGGCGGTGGCTGTACTGCAAAGCTTGGTCCGGATTTGTTAAGTCATGTTTTAGCAAAGCTGCCAAGGGGTGAAAAAAGACAGCAATCTGCTCATCGGATATGATAGCTGTGATGATGCGGCAGTGTACAAAATTTCAGATGACACGGCGGTAGTCCAGACGCTTGATTTTTTTCCGCCGATGGTTGATGATCCGTATACGTTTGGACAGATAGCGGCTGCAAATGCGCTCAGTGATATCTATGCGATGGGCGGCACAGTAAAGACCGCATTGAACATCGTCTGTTTCCCTGAGAAAATGGATCTGAATATACTTGGCAAAATAATGCAGGGCGGTGCCGATAAGGTGATAGAGGCAGGCGGCACACTTGCGGGCGGCCATTCTATAGCAGACAGTGATGTAAAATACGGACTTTCAGTCATGGGTACGGTCCACCCGGAGCATATTTACAGCAACAATACAGGGCAGCCGTCAGATGTGCTTATACTTACAAAGAAACTCGGAGTGGGGCTTGTATGCAACGCAAACCGCGTCGGGGAAGCTCCGTTAGGTGCAATTGAGGATGCGGTAAGCTCTATGACCACACTGAATAAGGCAGCATCCGAAATCAGTCATGCTTTCGATATACATGCATGCACGGATGTCACGGGATTTAGCTTTTTAGGGCATCTGAGTGAGATGTTAAATGATGATATAACAGCACTTATCGACTCGATTTCCATCCCGGTCATTACCGGAGCACTGCGATGCGCAGATGAGTTTTTCCTCACGGCAGCGGCCCAGCGCAACAGAAACCATGTAGGTGATAAGGTGTGCTTTGCAAAAAATATACCTTTTTCAATGGAGGAGGTACTTTTCGATCCGCAGACCTCCGGAGGATTGCTGTTTGCAGTAAAAGCCTCTGAGGCAGATGCATTTTTGCATGAGCTTAAAGCCGCAGGGCCCCGCTGCAAAGGTGGGACGATTTGTTAAGCGTCGCGATGTGCCGATATATGTGAACTGATTTTAAGCTGCCATAGCTTATGCAAATTTGCTGACAGGCTGCATGCCCTGCATTCTGAGGGCTGACGAGTTGAAATAACATAGGGAGGATTATAAATATGATAACAGTAAATGCAATAGGGGATACATGTCCGATCCCGGTTGTAAAGACAAAGAAGGCGATAGAGGCTCTCACACAGCCGGATACGGTGGAGACACTTGTGGACAATGAAGTTGCAGTGGAAAATTTAAAAAAGATGGCTGCACAGAAGGGCTATAGCTGTGATAGCAGTAAGCTCGACGACGGAAGCTACAGCGTAAAGCTGACAATTGAAGCTGTAAATGCCGATGAGCTTTCGGATACAGACGAGGCTTCACAGTATGCATGCAGGCCGGCCGCAGATAACAGGGTTGTTGTAATCCGCTCTTCATATATGGGAGGGGCAGCGAGGAGCTTGGCAAGGTACTTATAAAGGGCTTCATCTACGCACTTTCGCAGCAGGACAACCCGCCTGAAACCATGCTTTTCTACAATGGAGGAGCGAAGCTGACCTGTGAGGGCTCAGAGTCACTTGAGGATTTAAAGGAGCTTAAGAGCCGTGGGGTGAAAATTTTTACCTGCGGAACATGCCTGAACTACTATGAGCTGTCAGATAAGCTTGCAGTCGGAGAGGTGACCAACATGTATGATATCGCAGAAAAGATGGCTGGGGCATCTCTTATTGTAAGTCCGTAGAGTTATACAAGGTGTGAGGTAATGGATAAAAATTTGGCAAGAGAAAAGAAAAAAACGGCTAATCATCACCTTCGAGACTAACACAGCACCGTTGAAGCTTGATATCAAGGGCAAGGCATGTGGTATTCCGGGACGCACGATTCCTCTTCCGTCTGTCATATCGGCGGGCTGCGGGCTGGCATGGAGAGCAGAGCTTTCTGACAGGGAGTGCCTCATAGCCTTTATGAAGGAGCATGACATCAGGTGGGAAGCGATGTATGAAATCGAAATGAGGTAACTGATAGTTACCTATATAGCAGGATAACAGGAGAAAAATATGTTTTATTACAATCAATATGTGAGGGCGCAAAGCCTTGATGAAGCCTATGAGCTTTATCAGAAAAAACCGAATTTTGTGCTGGGCGGCATGCTCTGGCTCAAAATGAAAAATAAGACGCTTGGCACGGCAATTGACCTGTGCGATCTCGGACTTGACCAAATTGATGAGGATGAGAACGAGTTTAGAATCGGTGCGTATGCAACACTCAGGCAGATAGAGACTCATGAAGCACTGAATGCATATACACACGGCGCAATCGCAGAGTCGGTCAGACACATTGTCGGAGTGCAATTTAGAAATGTGGCAACTGTTGGAGGAAGCATCTGGGGCAGATTCGGATTTTCAGATGTCATGACGATTTTCAGGGCACTTGGAGCAAAGGTGCAGCTTCACAAGGCGGGAATTATGGATTTGGATGAGTTTGCGGCACTTCCAAGAACCACGCGCGATGTGCTTGTGTCAGTAATAGTACCGAAAAATGCAAAGGGCGTAGTATACTTAAGCCAGAGAAATCAGTCAACAGACTTTCCGGTGCTCACATGTGCAGTGGCAAACAGAAGCGGCAGGTATGTGGCGGTTATCGGAGCATCACCATATATGGCAGAGCCTGTGTGGGATGAGGATGGCATACTCGATTGTTTAGCAGATGCGAAGACAGACGGTAGTGCAGCTTTGACAGATAACTCCGAAACCAATGCAAAAATAGATAAATTTGCCGAATATGTTGCAGAGCATATCCGTTTTGGAAGCAATATAAGGGCAGGAGCTGAGTACAGAGAGATAATCTGCAGGGTGCTTACACGCCGCGCTGTTACACAGTCGCTTGACATCTGCGATGAAATTAAGCACAAGCATTAAGTAGGAAGGAATTCATATATATGGATGTTAAAATAAAATTAAATGGAAAGTTAATAACCGACTCGGTAGACCAGGATATGGTCCTTTTAGACTTTTTGCCGCAAGCACAATTGCTTTTCGGTGAAGAGAGGCTGTGAGTCAGGCAACTGCGGTCTTTGTACAGTGCTTCTGGATGGAAAGCCAGTGCTGTCATGCAGTACGCCGATAGGCAGGGCAGACGGCAGAGCGGTGGACACCCTCGAGGGACTTGAGGAGGAAGCTAAGCAGTTTACAGGATTTTTTGCTGCACAGGGAGCGGATCAGTGCGGCTTCTGTAATCCGGGTTATATTGTAAATATTGTGGCGCTTCTGAGAGAAAATCCAGACCCGACTGACGAGGAAATTCTTGAATATCTTTCAGGAAATCTGTGCCGTTGTACAGGATATCAGAGTCAGCTGCGCTCAATCAGAAATTTCTTAAACAGTAAGAAGGAGGGCGCACCTCTTAATCTTGAGGCAGGCGTCTACGGAGAGGATATCGGAAAGGAGTGGAAGGATGAGCACAAATCAAACTAACGAAAACGGCTTCAACCGCGCCAGAAGGGATTACCACGCGGTTGGAAAATGTATACCTAAAAAGGACTCGAGCCAGCTTTTACTCGGAAAGCCGGTATTTACCGATGATATCACACCGCGTGATGCGCTTGTCATAAAGCTTCTTAGAAGCCCGTATGCAAATGCAATTGTCGAGGATGTAAAGACAGATATCGCTCTTAAGGTGTCGGGCATGGTCGCAGTATACACCTGGGAGGATGTTCCGAAAAAGCGTTTTTCTATCGCAGGCCAGACATTTCCGGAGCCGTCACCATATGACAGATTAATCCTTGACCGCCATGTGAGAAGCGTAGGTGACGCCGTCGCTATAGTGGTCGGAGAATCTGAAAAGGCGGTGGACAAGGCTCTTAACATGATAAAAGTAAAGTACACGGTGCTTGAGCCGGTGCTTGACTTCAGAAAGTCGCTGGATAACAAGGTGCTCGTGCATCCTGAGGATGACTGGTCATCCAGCATAGATACAGGCGATGTAAAGCGCAATCTCATTCATCACGAGGAGGATGAGCATGGAAACGTGGAGAAAATTCTGTCAGAGTGTGATGAGATAATTGAACACACATATCGCATAAAGGCCGCGCAGCAGGCATATATGGAGACCTGCAGGGCATACTGTGAGATAGACAGATACGGCAGACTTCACTGCATCAGCTCGACACAGATAGTTTTCCACCTGCGCCGAATACTGGCAAATGCACTTGATATTCCAAAGTCTATGGTGCGCGCTGAAAAGCCGCGTATCGGAGGCGGTTTCGGTGCCAAGCAGACAGCGGTCTGTGAGGTGTATCCGGCATTTGTTACCTGGAAGACAAAGCGCCCGAGCAAGATAATCTACAGCAGAAAAGAGTGTCAGACTATCGCGTCACCGCGTCATGAGATGGAAGTTACCGTGCGTCTCGGAGCGATGAAAGATGGTCATATAAGGGCGATAGATCTTTATACGCTGTCAAATGGTGGAGCATACGGAGAGCATAGCACTACAACAGTAGGACTTTCCGGTCATAAATCGCTTCCACTTTATACAGGAGGCTGCGAGGCAACAAGATTTTCGTGCGATGTTGTGTATACAAACGTGCAGGCGGCAGGAGCATACAGAGGCTATGGAGCCACACAGGGCATATTTGCACTTGAATCAACCGTCAATGAGCTTGCAGAAAAGCTGCATATAGACCCGGTTGAGCTTCGTTTGAAAAATATTGTACGTGAGGGCATGTTTATGCCGGCATATTTTGGCGAGACAGCCAATGCATGTGCACTTGACAGATGTATAATGCACTGCGCGGACAATTTCCACTGGGCAGAAAAAGTATCCTGTCCGCGATATGGGAAATGGCAAGGTTCGTGCGGCAGGCATGGCGCTTGCAATGCAGGGCTCCTGCATATCCAATGTAGATGTCGGCTCGTGTACCTTAAAGCTTTCAGACTGTGGCACCTACAATATGATGATAGGTGCGGCAGACATGGGAACAGGCTGTGATACAATACTTGCGCAGATGGCGGCTGAGGTACTTGACTGCGAGCCGGATGATATAACAGTGTTTGGAGCGGATACAGATGCTTCTCCTTATGACTCGGGTTCATATGCCTCATCAACCACCTACATCACAGGAATGGCCACACAGAATGCAGCACTTGAGCTTCGTGAAAATATAAAGAAAATCGGTGCACAGCTGCTGGGCTGTGCTGCATCAGAGGTGGATTTCGATGGTAAAGAGGTGTATATCATAAATCCGGACGGTGCAGACAATGGGGCAGTTTCCGTAAGTCTTTCCGATATAGCAACAAAATCACAGGTCAACAACACGATACCTGTAGATGTCACCGCCACATATTCATCACCTGTCTCACCGCCACCGTACATGGTAGGCATGGTCGAGATAGAGCTTGATAAGGAGACAGGAGCAGTTAAAATACTTGATTATCAGGCTGTCGTGGACTGTGGAATCCCGGTCAATCAAACCTTGCGCGTGTACAGACAGAGGGTGGCATAGGTCAGGGAATCGGCATGGCACTTTATGAGAATGTCACCTACAATGCCGGTGGTAAAATCGCAGAAAATGATTTCATGCAGTACAAGATACCGACACGACAGGATGTGGGACATATCAACGTCGAATTTGAGACAAGCTATGAGCCTTCAGGCCCATTTGGAGTCAAGTCAATCGGCGAGATAGTTATCAATACACCGGCTCCTGCGCTGGCACATGCCATTTATCGCGCAACAGGCGTATGGCACAGGACAGTTCCGTTTACCCCAGAGAAAATACTTATGGGAATGGCAGACCCTGACTGGCACGAAAAGGACCTAAGAGTGAAATGATTCATATCATATACATGGCGGCTGGAAACAGCCGCCGTTTTGGAAGTAACAAGCTGTTTTATGAGCTGGATGGAAAACCTATGTACAGGCATCTGCTTGACCACTTGATAGAAATTAAGGATAGATATAATAAATTAAAAAATACCGGAACTAATAAGCCTTTAGACAGTGATGAAATGGATGCTGATACTGTTATTGATACTTATATTGGCACAGACACCAGTTTATCAAAAAAGCCTGGAAAAAAGACAAAAATGCAGAATCGAATAACCCGGTCATAGATATAACCGTCGTTACACGTTACCGGGAAATACTGGACTACTGCTCATCTATCCCCGATTGCCATACAGTCTTAAGTCCGGACAGCGAAAAAGGCATATCCTACACCATAAAAGCAGGAATTATGGCGGTGCAGGAGCAGAAAAAGACTGGTATGCAGGACTACTACATGTTTGCAGTAGCTGACCAGCCATATTTAAAAAGTCAAAGCGTGATTAAATTAATAGACAAAGTACTTGAAAATAAAGGAAATATGAGATTGTTTTTTTCGCTTCGCTGTGGAGATGCTGTAGGCAATCCGTGTGTATTTCATTCATCGCTTATCCCGCAGCTTTTATCACTGGAGGGTGATAAGTGGCAGAAGTGTGGCAAAGAAGTATGACTGTGTATATGTGGATATCGCAGATGAGCGTGAGCTGATGGATATAGATACCTTATCAGATTCAAAACATACCGTGACATTATAAAAGCTATTATGAAAGAGCACTGTATCAGTGCATACCGAATGTATATTTTATTCAAATTCCCATATACTACCTCCAAAGCATGAATGCAAATGCAAAAAAGTAACCGGAGGACAATAAAGTGAAAATCACAGGATTGACCAGAAGAGTAGATTCCCTCGGCAGAATAGTCATACCAAAGGAGCTTCGCAGGATGCTGCATATAAAAAGAGGGAAGCCCACTGGAAATATATATGGATGCGGACGAGACGATAGTGCTAAAGAAGTATTCGCAGGTGGGAAGCCTGAAGAATATATCACAGGCATATGCCCAGAGCCTGTCAAAGGTAACAGGAGCCATGGTATGTGTGGCGGATAGGGATGAGATAATAGCGGCAGCCGGCAAAAACCACAAAAATTATATAGGCAAGGCTTTGTCAAAAGAGCTCGAGAATATTATGGATAAGAGAAAAAGTGCATTGTACAGTAAAAAAGACGATACCCTGATACCTGTGGTAAAGGACGATAAAGTTGACTGTGAAGCGCAGGCAATAGCAGTAATAGTGCATGATGGTGATAGCGCGGGAGCCGTTATACTGTGTGTTTACGATGAAAAAGCCGATAAGTCTGAGATTGCCGAAAAGCTGGCGGGTGCAGCAGCAGAATTTCTGGCTGACCAGCTTGGCTAGAGATAGCAAAAAGCATTGTAAAAAACTATTTACTTGACTACAACAGTAATAAAGATGTAAAATAGCTTGATAAAGGGAGCAATTAGCTTCCTTTTGTGCTATAAAGGTATAATAGAAAATTAAGCAATTATTAATTATCTGATGTAGAGGCATTGTAGTATAATAGACAGTACATATTGGATACAGTTGTCAATTATCTATAAAGTATGCCGATATACAATGGTATACCGATAGTTTGGAGGTAACGTTTAGAAATGGCAAAACAGAAAAAGAAAAAAAGAAGAAAAAGCAGCATCGCGTTTTCTGGTTTTTCATAAAGCTTCAGATTTTTCTGATGGTACTGATACTTGGTGGATTATGCTTTTATTACTTTGGAGGCTATGCAGACAAGGTGGCGAAGCTTCACTCAGAGGCAGTAGAGCTCGTGCAGAAATCTGACAAAAACACATTTTTACCGGCGCGCACGAGTACACTCTACGATACAAACGGTGATGAGATATCAGAGACGGCCACTACCAAAAAAGGCTGACTATGTGAAGTATGAGGATATACCGCAGAACTTCGTAAACTGCATGGTCAGTATCGAGGACAAGAAGTTCTACAAGCACAATGGTGTGGACCTAAAGGCAATAGTGCGTGCCGCAAAGTCCATCATAAAGAACAAGAGAATTACCCAGGGTGGCAGTACCATCACGATGCAGCTCGCCCGAAATATTTATCTGGATACGAACAAGAACTGGCAGCGAAAAGTCAAGGAAATGTTCATAGCGATGGAGCTTGAAAGGAAATATTCAAAGAACGATATTATGGAGTTCTACCTGAATAATGTCTATTTCATGAACGGATATTATGGTATTCAGGCAGCGTGCCATGGCTATTTTAACTGTGAGCTTTCGGATCTTGATTTGTCGCAGACTGCCTTTTTGTGTGCGATTCCGAACAGCCCGACATACTATGACCCGATAAACAACAAGGATCATACATTGACACGTCGCAATCTCATATTGAAAAATCTAAGGGAAGATGGCAAAATCACACAGCAGGAATATGAGGCCGCTATAAACGAGGAGATAACCCTCAATATGCCTGAGAAGGATGACACGGTCAAGTACAATTATGTGGATACCTATGCATATTACTGCGCTACGAGGGCGCTCATGGAGAATGAGGGCTTCAAGTTCAAGTATTACTTTGACTCAGACGATGAAGAAAAAGTATGATGATCTTCATATGATGAGATGTATTCATATTGTCAGAAAAAGCTCTACTCAGACGGTTACAAGATTTATACATCAATTGATCTGACTATGCAGCAGCAGCTTCAGGATTCGATTGACCTGACGCTTTTGGACTTTACAGACACGACCGATGATGGCACATTTAAGCTGCAGAGTGCTGCAACCTGTATAGACAACGACACAGGCGAGGTGGTTGCAATAGTTGGTGGACAGAAGCCAGGATGCGGTCAGTCATACGCTAAACCGTGCTTTCCAAAGCCATCGCCAGCCGGGAAGCTCAATCAAGCCGCTCATTGTGTATACACCATCATTTGAGCGTGGTAAGACACCGGATACCATCGTAAATGACCACAAGTTTGATGGAGGACCGTCTAACTCGGGTGATTCATATTACGGTGATGTGACTATCAGGTTTGCAGTTCAAAAGTCACTGAATACTGTAGCATGGCAGCTATATGATGAGCTCACGCCAAAGGTAGGCTTACAGTATCTCAAGGATATGAATTTTACCAATATTGTAAAGGATGACTATGTCACAGCAACAGCACTTGGAGGTTTTACAACAGGTGTATCCACACTGGAGATGGCATCTGCATATTCAACACTTGAGAACGATGGAATGTACAGGAATCCGACCTGTATAAAGTCGATTGTGGATTCTGACAACAATATCATATATACATCATCGCAGAAGGACACCGTCATATATACAGAGACAGCATCGCGTATGATGACAGATGTCATGACAGATGTTATGAAATCAGGAACCGGACGTAGCGCTAATCTGGACAATGGCATGCCTTGTGCCGGCAAAACCGGAACCACAAACGATAAGAAGGATGGCTGGTTCTGTGGCTTTACCAGATACTACACCACATGTGTATGGGTAGGCTGCGATATGCCTGAGACAGTCAAAAAACTGACAGGAAGCTCTTACCCGGCAGAAATATGGAAGAACTACATGGATCAGATACATGCTGACCTTACACCAATAGATTTCCTGCCATATGCCCAAATATCGGATGATTATCAGGACAGCCAGGATACACCTGCCGATGACCAGACGCAGAATAATCCTACAGATCAGACTGTGACCACACCTGATGCAGGAACCACCACACCGGATAAGACAACAACAGACACGAATAAGACAGATGCTGCTGGTGGAAATCATGAAAAAACACCTACTACACCATCAGAAAATCCATCAGGTGGAGCCGGAGACAGTGGTTCAGCCGGAGGCACAGGTGGAGCTGGAGACAGTGGTTCAGCCGGAGACACAGGTGGAGCCGGAGACAGTGGTTCAACCGGAGGTGCAGGTGGAGCTGGAGGCAGTGGTTCAACCGGAGGTGCAGGTGGAGCCGGAGGCAGCGGTTCAACCGGAGGCACAGGTGGAGCTACCGGTGGTACCACCGGAGGCGAAGCAGCCCAGTAGATTTTTTCTTTGCAGTGCTGTCGGGAGTTGTGTTCTTTGCAGCATACGCACCTGTCACGATAGGAAACAAGATGATAGATGCGCTCATATATTCAGTGACCTACAACGGCTCATACCTTGCAGTAGAGGAAATTATCACAATCATAGTGATATCAATCCCACCGGTTAAGAAGGCGCTCGACTATGTGAAGCAGATGGCGAACAGCCGGTAGATAATCTATATTTAAATAATTAAAATATGTAAAAAAAAGAGCAGAATAGGTAGAAATACTTGTCCTGCTCTTTTTTTAGTATTCGAAAAAAAGTAAAATAAAACACTCGAAAAATATAAAATAAAACATTAGAAAAATACAAAACAAAACACTCGAAAAACATAAAATAACCTTGTATAATCTGTGAATTAAATGGTATAATAACCATGAAGGGAGCAGATATTTATGGAATATATAAGCAGAATTGTTGATGATGTGATAGATAGAAAAACAGAGGCATTTAATGCAGTGAGCATCACAGGACCAAAAGGATGTGGAAAGACAAGAACAGCAAGAGAACGATGTAAAACTGTTATTGAATTTCAGGATGAAGACAAGAGAGAGGGGTATCTTGCAGTAGCAGAAACTGCACCTAAGCTCTTTTTAAAGAATCCTAAGCCAATACTGTTTGACGAGTGGCAGGATGCCCCAAAGATATGGGGAACAATAAGAAAAGCGTGCGATGACAATCCGGAGAGTGTAGGAGAGTTTTATCTGACAGGCTCATCAAGTAAGAAGATTAATACACCCCATACAGGTACAGGACGAATAACAGAGGTTACGATGTACCCTATGACTTTGTTTGAGACAGGAGAATCAAACGGAAGCATATCGTTGTTTAAATTATTAGAAGATGAAGCATATGATATTGATGGACTTACCACAGATATAAAGCTTGAGGATTTGTTTTTTGCGGTCTGTAGAGGTGGATGGCCGAGATGCATGGCACTTTCAAAGGACAGTGCAAAGCTTGAAATAGCTAAGGATTATTATAGGCAGATTTATCAGAAGGACATATCAGCGATTGATGGAGTAAACAGAAATCCGGAATGGGCAAGGACACTGCTTTGGTCGTATGCCAGAAATATGGCTACTACAGCAAAACGCAAGAATATATTTTCAGATGTAAAAGCCACACAGAATGTTACAGATGTAACGCTTTCTTCATATATAGATGCTCTGGAGCTATTGTATGTTGTAAAGGATATAGATGCCTGGACACCGCATTTGCGTTCGAAAACAGCTATCAGAGCTGCCAAAAAGCATATATTTGTTGATCCCTCTATAGGATTGGCTGCGCTTGGTGTTAATCCGACTATTTTATCAACGATTTGGATCTATTTGGGCATGTATTTGAAAATATGGTGCTTAGAGATTTACTTGTATTTGCTGAAAAGCACAATGCCAGAGTGATGCATTATACAGATGATATGGGCGTAGAAGCAGATGCAGTCTATCAGTTGGAGGACGGCCGTTATGCGCTTATTGAAATAAAAACCGGAGTGAACAAGATTCCGGAAGCGGAAAAATCCTTGCTGCGATTCAAGGATATTATCTTAAAATATAATGAGAAAGCATTGGAAAAAGAAAAACATCCACGTGATGTATATAAAGAACCATCGGCACTGATTGTGATTTGCGCAAATGCAACCATGGCATATACCACGGAGTCAGGAGTTCGGGTTGTGCCGGTTGGGTGTTTGAGAGATTAATATAGAGCAGACTGTAAAATTGAGCTGACCACTCATAATTACAGTCTGTTTTTTATTGTATATTATTGTCACAGTGTAAGGGAGCAGGCGGGCAGAAAAATTGCCCATCCAATGAGTTTGTACGAAGCTGCTTAGAGGCTGTTGGAATTGTAATAGGTACACAGCAGCGCACGTGCATGGAAGCACGGGCGAGGCGTTACCGCGCCAAGGACGGCGCGTAAAGCCGGCTGCGTCAGGCATAGAAAACCTGACTTACAATTCTTACAGCCTCTTGGCTGCTGGTAGGAGACGTTTTGGATGGGCAATTTTCTGCCCGCCTGCTCCCGTACCATATAAAAAATGAAAAATAAAAATACTTTGACTTGACAACTATTTAAAATGTGATATACTTTCACTGTCAAATGATTTGATAATGAAAATATTTGACATGCAAACTAGTGCAAATATACCAGCACACAAAACCGAAAATAAACACAGAAAAAGGAGAACAGAAATATGTTGGAGAAAATCAAGGAAATCGTAGCAGATCAGTTAGGAATCGACGAGGATGATATCAAATTAGAGTCAAACTTCAAGGAGGATCTTGAGGCAGATTCATTAGATCTTTTCGAGCTTGTAATGGCACTCGAGGAGGAGTACGGAGTAGAAATCCCTTCAGAGGATTTAGAGAAAATCGCAACAGTTAACGACATCATTGAGTATCTTAAGAACAAAGGTGTAGAGGCTTAAAAGACATGGAAACAAGAATAACAAAGCTTCTTGGAATCAAATATCCGGTCATTCAGGGTGGCATGGCATGGGTAGCAACCCATGAGCTTGCCATCGCTGTGTCCAATGCAGGCGGACTTGGCATCATCGGAGCAGGCGGAGCCCCGGCTTCATGGGTAAAGGAGCAGATAGTCGCTGCAAAGAAGGAGACAGATAAGCCGTTCGGAGTCAACCTCATGCTTATGAATCCAGAGGCCGATGAGATAGCAAAAATCATCGCCGAGGAAAAGGTAAAGGTAGTCACCACCGGCGCAGGAAACCCTGCAAAGTACATGGACATGTGGAAAGAAGCAGGCGTCATCGTAATCCCTGTAGTTGCAAGCGTAGCACTCGCAAAGCTCATGGAGAGAGGCGGGGCAAGTGCAGTAATCGCCGAGGGAATGGAGTCAGGCGGACATATCGGAGCACAGACTACCATGACACTTGTGCCACAGGTTGTTGATGCAGTGAGCATCCCTGTTATCGCAGCAGGCGGAATTGCAGACAACAGAGGCTTCAATGCAGCATTTGCACTCGGTGCGGAGGCAGTCCAGATGGGTACACGCTTTGTCACCGCAAAAGAATCGATAGTACATGAAAACTATAAGCAGAAGGTCATTAAGGCCAAGGATATAGATTCCGAGGTTACAGGAATGAGCACAGGCCATCCAATCAGAGTGCTCAGAAACAAGATGACCAGACAATATCTCAAGCTGGAAAAGGAAGGAGCTCCATTTGAAGAGCTCGAAAAAATGACACTTGGCGCACTCAGAAAAGCCGTTGTAGACGGAGATACCGTATATGGCAGCGTCATGGCAGGTCAGAGCGCAGGCCTCGTAAAGAAAGAGGAAACCTGCAAAGAAATCATTGAGGATGTAGTGGGACTGAACAAATAGACAGTAATCACTTTTACATGCAAATTTAAGGATACCGGGCCGCCTGCAAAGCGTGGCTTACGGTATCCTGTCAGAAATAAGGAGAAACCGAAAATGGGTAAGAGAGTATTTATGTTTCCCGGACAGGGCTCACAGTATATAGGAATGGGTAAGGAGTTTTACGATACAATGCCAAATGCAAAGGCAGTAATCGACCTTGCCAGTGAACAGACAGGCTTGGATATTCCGGCATTATGCTTTGAGGAAAATGACAAGCTGAATATTACAGAGTACACACAGATATGTATGCTTGCAGTTGAGGCAGCTATATATCAGGCAATCATTGACAAAGGTATCACACCTGATGTCACAGCAGGCTTAAGCCTTGGGGAATATGGTGCTCTCATCGCATCAGGAGCCATGACTATGGCAGATGCATTCGCAGTTGTCAGAAAAAGAGGAATCTACATGCAGGAGGCAGTTCCTACAGGTGGAGCCATGACAGCGGTTTTAGGACTTGATCCGCAGATCATTGAGGATATCTGCAAAAAGACAGCAGATGAGACAAATTCAGTGGTATCGGTAGCCAACTATAACTGCCCGGGACAGATTGTTATCACAGGAGAAAAGGCAGCAGTAGATGCCGCCGCAGCAGCATGCAGCGAGGCAGGCGCCAAGAGATGCGTACCGCTCAAGGTCAGCGGACCTTTCCACTCAGCAATGCTTAAGGGTGCAGGCGAAAAGCTTGCAGATGCACTTGAGAGTGTAGAAATCCACGATATCAAGGTGCCATATATCACAAATGTCACAGCAGACTATGTGAAGTCACCGGCAGATGTCAAGGATTATCTGACAAAGCAGGTTTCATCGTCAGTACGCTGGCAGCAGACCATCGAGCGCTTTATCGCAGACGGTGCAGATGAGTTCGTGGAAATCGGACCGGGACGATCACTCAGCGGATTTATGAGAAAGATAAATAGAGACGTAAAAGTCGTAAACATAGACAAACTGGAGGATTTTGAAAAGTATGTTAACAGGTAAAAATGCCCTGGTTACAGGCGCAAGCCGCGGAATTGGAAGACAGATAGCTCTTACACTTGCCGCAGCACACGCCTTTGTAATAGTAAATTATAATGGTTCAAAGGAAAAGGCAGATGCCGTTGTTGAAGAGATAAAGGCAGCAGGCGGTGATGCAGTTTCTTATCAGTGCAATGTATCTGATTTTGACGAGTGCCAGAATATGATAACAGCGCTCATCAAGGAGTACAAGCACATAGATATCCTCGTAAACAACGCAGGAATCACAAGAGACGGTCTCATCATGAAGATGAGCGAGGCAGACTATGACGCAGTGCTCGATACAAACCTTAAGGGTGCGTTCAACACAATCCGTCACATGTCACGCTATTTCTTGAAGCAGAAATCAGGAAGAATTATCAATATTTCATCAGTTTCCGGCATACTCGGAAATGCAGGACAGGCCAACTACAGTGCCAGCAAGGCAGGAGTTATAGGACTCACAAAGGCTGTAGCCAGAGAGCTTGCCAGCCGGGGAATCACAGCAAACGCAGTGGCACCGGGCTTTGTAGAGACAGAGATGACAGATGTGCTTGCCGATGCGGCAAAGGAGAATCTTTTATCACAGATTCCGCTTGGCAGACCGGGAAACACAAAGGATATCGCAAACGCAGTATTATTTTTAGCATCAGATGCAGCAGGCTACATCACAGGCCAGGTGCTGTCTGTTGACGGAGGAATGGCAATATGAGTAGAAGAGTAGTTGTAACAGGACTTGGAGCAGTAACACCAATCGGAAATAATGTGGACGATTTCTGGACATCGGTAAAGGCCGGAAAAATCGGATTTGACCACATCACAAAATTTGACACAACAGATTATAAATGTCACATTGCAGCAGAGCTTAAGGATTTTAATCCACAGGATTTTATGGATAGAAAGGCAGCAAAGAGAATGGAGCCATTCTCACAGTACGCTGTGGCTGCAGCAAAGCAGGCAATTGATGATAGCGGACTTGATATCGAAAAGGAAGATCCATACATGGTTGGATGTGCCATCGGTTCAGGTATCGGAAGTCTTCAGGCTATGGAGCGCGAGACACAAAAAAAGCTTTATGAAAAGGGACCAAACAGAGTCAATCCTCTGCTTGTTCCGCTGATGATCAGCAACATGGCAGCAGGAAATGTTTCCATCCAGTTCGGTCTCAAGGGAAAGAGTATCAATGATGTAACAGCCTGCGCTACAGGAACAAACACAATCGGTGAGGCATACAGAAGCATCCAGTACGGTGAGGCTGACGTGATGGTAGCCGGTGGTACAGAGGGCAGTGTATGTCCTATCGGAATCGCAGGATTTACAGCACTTACAGCGCTTTCTACAGTAGATGATCCGGCAAAGTGCTCACTTCCGTTTGACAAAAACAGAAGCGGCTTTGTAATGGGTGAGGGCGCAGGAGTAGTTATCCTTGAAGAGCTTGAGCATGCAAAGGCAAGAGGTGCAAAGATTTATGCAGAGGTAGTCGGATACGGCTGCTCATCAGATGCATACCATATCACATCTCCGCAGGAGGATGGCGCAGGTGCAGCAAGAGCCATGACCAATGCCATGAGCGATGCAGGTGTCACACCGGCAGATGTAAAATACATCAATGCTCACGGAACAGGCACACATCATGATCTCTTTGAGACAAGAGCAATCAAGCTTGCGTTCGGTGATGAGGCTGCAAATCTTAAAATCAATTCAACAAAGTCTATGATAGGACATCTGCTCGGAGCAGCGGGAGCTGTTGAGTTTATAACATGTGTGAAGGAAATCCAGGATGGATTTATACATAAGACTGTTGGCTATGAGACTCCTGATGAGGAGATTGACCTCAATTACTGCAAGGACAGCTATGAGGAGCCTGTTGAGTATGCACTTAGCAATTCACTGGGATTTGGTGGACATAATGCAAGTATTCTGCTCAAGGCTTATAAATAAATAGCTTCTGCTTTTTAGGGCTTCGCGAATTTAGACTGTGAGGTCCGGTGGAGCACACAGTATATTCCTCATAAAAAATATGAAGTCAGTCACGGCATTTTGCACGGACAGGCTGTGATATGGTGTTAGCACTTCATGCTAATGGAGCGGATGGAACGCCGTGACAGTTCATATTTTTCATTCAGAACACGTGTGCTTTCCGGCTCCACGTTATTGAGCGCGAAGCGTGTAGATAGTTTGGAGTAAATTGAGAAAGGATAGATGTATATGTCAATTATGAATACGCAGCAGATTATGGATATTCTGCCGCACCGCAGTCCGTTTCTTCTCATTGATACGGTTGAGGAGCTGCAGCCGGGCGTAAAGTGTGTGGCTAAGAAGAATGTGACTATGAATGAGCCACATTTTATGGGACATTTTCCGGGAAATCCGGTGATGCCGGGAGTGCTTATTATTGAGGCTTTGGCGCAGACAGGTGCAGTTGCCATTCTTTGTCAGGATGAGTGGAAGGGCAAGACTGCATATTTTGCAGGCATCAATAATGCCAAGTTCAAGCAGAAGGTGGTTCCGGGAGATACGCTGGAGCTGACCACTGAGATTATAAAGGTTAAGGGTCCTATCGGTGTGGGCAAGGCTGTTGCCAGGGTAAATGGCAAGGTTGCCTGTATGGCGGAGCTTACATTTGCAATAGGTTAATTGCATAAGGAGACATGATGAAGTTATTCAAGAAGAAAGATAAAAATATAGAGGCTGAAGAGACTTTAGCCAAGAACGCTGAGAGCGAAAAAACAGCCGCAGATGGCAAAAATGCCGGTGTAGCACAGGAAACAAAAGAGGATGCCCCTGAGACAATCGTTTGTCCCAAGTGTGGCAAGACTGTGCTCAAATCAGTTGTAAAACAGCACAAATACGTCTGCTATGAGTGTAATTATTATTTCCGTGTGCGTGCTAAAAACAGAATCAGAATGGTTTCCGACAAGGAAGCATTTGAGCCATGGTTTACAGAGCTTACAACAGGAAATCCTCTCAATTTCCCTGAGTATGAGGAGAAAATTGCAAAGACTCAGGAGAAAACAGGACTTTCTGAGGGTATTGTCATCGGTAAGACAAAGATTTACGGCGAGGAGACAGTGCTTGGTGTAATTGATTCAAGATTTATGATGGGAAGCATGGGCCATGTGGTTGGTGAGAAAATCACAAGCGCATTTGAGCGTGCCACAGAGGAAAGACTTCCGGTTATATTATTCTGCTGTTCAGGCGGTGCCAGAATGCAGGAGGGTATCATTTCGCTGATGCAGATGGCAAAGACCTCAGCCGCAGCAAAACGTCATTCAGAGGCAGGACTTTTATATGTGCCTGTACTCACAGATCCTACAACAGGTGGTGTGACAGCCAGCTTTGCAATGCTTGGAGACATCATTCTTGCAGAGCCAAAGGCACTTATCGGCTTTGCGGGTCCTCGTGTTATCGAGCAGACCATCGGACAGAAGCTGCCTGAGGGCTTCCAGAGGGCAGAGTTCCAGCTTGAGCACGGCTTTGTAGATATGATAGTTGAGCGTGAGGATTTAAAGAAGACTCTTTACAAGATTTTACGTGCTCACAGACCTACCACAGGCTATGCCAATTTTGACCCGCTTCACTCAGACGACAATTACGAGCCGACAGAGCTTATGAAGGAGCGCGAGGCAAAGGCTAAGCCATTTAAGGTATGGGACAAGGTCAGCGCCGCAAGACAGATTAAGAGACTTGCATCGGTTGACTATATGGACTATATCTTTGATGAGTTTATGGAGCTGCACGGAGACAGATATTTCCGCGATGACCCGGCTATCGTAGGCGGAATCGCATATTTAGACGGCCAGCCGGTTACAGTTATCGGTGTCCACAAGGGAAAAGACCTTGAGGACTGCGCAAAGAGAAACTATGGTATGCCATCACCGGAGGGCTACCGCAAGGCACTGCGCCTCATGAAGCAGGCAGAGAAATTCAACCGTCCGATCATAACCTTTGTCAATACATCAGGAGCTTATCCGGGAATGGAAGCAGAGGAAAACGGACAGGGTGAGGCAATCGCAAGAAACCTTTATGAGATGAGCGGCATCAAGGTGCCAATCCTTTGTCTCATGATAGGAGAAGGCGGAAGCGGCGGAGCTTTAGCTCTTTCTGTAGGAAATGAAGTGTGGATGATGGAAAATGCCACATACTCAATCCTTTTCGCCAGAAGGCTTTGCATCTATCCTCTGGAAGGACGGAAAGCGTGCAAAGGAAGCCGCAGAGGTAATGAAGATTACAGCACACGACTTAAAGGAGCTTGATGTCGTGGATGATATAATACCTGAGTTTGGCGGAGCCGACGAGGATGCCCTTTCATCAATCGGAAACTACATGAAGGGCAACATGAAGAAATTCTTGGAAAAAGAAAGCAAATTGACAAAGGACCAGCTCTTGGAGGAAAGATACAAGCGTTTCCGCAAGTTCTAGTCCCGGAAAGGAAATTCTATGAAGATAGTTGGAACAGGAAGCTGCCTGCCACAGAGAGTGGTCTCAAACGATGACCTGGCAGCCATAATGGACACATCTGACGAGTGGATCAGCTCGCGTACAGGAATAAGAAACAGACACATTGCAACGACTGAGACAACCACCTCACTTGCCTGTGATGCAGTAAAAAGTGCGCTGCAGGATGCGGGGATTGACGGAAGTGAGATAGACTTGATAATAGCGGCAAGCGTATCCACAGACAAAATCGTTCCATCGCTCGCATGTCAGATTCAGGCTGAGATAGGTGCAGGCAGTGCAGTGGCATTTGACATAAATGCCGCATGTTCAGGCTTTTTATTCGGGCTTGCCACAGCGGATGCATATTTTAAGACCGGCAGGTTTCACAAGGCAGTCGTAGTGGGAGCAGAGGTTCTTTCAAAAATAATGGACTGGAACGACAGAAGCACCTGTGTACTCTTCGGAGACGGAGCAGGAGCAGCCGTTGTGACAGACGAGGGCGATGCCTTCAAGGGCTTTGTACAGGGTTCTGACGGAAAAGGCGGTGAGGCGCTTGACGGAGACAACCGTCCCGTAGTCAATCCGTTTACCGACAATGGAAAGCAGTCTGCACTCGGTGGCTATGTCATCATGGACGGTCCTGCTGTATACAAGTTTGCGGTAAAGACAGTGCCAAAGGCTATAAATGAGCTGCTTGATGAAATCGGCTGGAGCGCAGATGATGTGGATGTCTATGTGTTGCATCAGGCCAATATACGTATTATTGAGTCGGTTGCCAAGAGGCTTAAGCAGCCTATGGACAAATTTCCGACCAATTTACAGCAGTGTGGAAATATTTCTGCGGCAAGTGTGCCGATTTTGCTTGATAAAGTCCGCAAAGATGGTATGATAAAGCATGAGGAAAAAATAATTTTATCAGGCTTTGGAGCAGGACTTACATGGGGAGCTTGCGCCATAGAGTGGCAATAGAAAGAGGTATTTATGACGGCAGATGAAACTTTAAATGAATTATTGGTGTGTCTGTTCAAGGATTTGACAGAGATAGAGGGCAGATGTCTGATAACAGACGAATTTTCTGATATTTCTATCAACGATATGCATATAATAGAGGCAATAGGAGTCGATGAGCCAAAGCGCTCCGGAACCGTAGCCAAGCTTATGTCTATCACTCTGGGCACACTGACAAAGGCAATAGATGGTCTCACCCGCAAGGGATACGTGAACCGTATCCGCAGTGAGGAGGATAAGCGTGTGGTAAAGCTCTCACTCACCGGCAAGGGAAAGAGTGCATACTATCATCATGAGCAGTTTCACCGTCATATGATAGAGCATATAAAGGACGATCTTTCGGATGACGAAATGAAAGTTCTTATAACTTCACTTGCAAAACTCTCGGATTATTTCAAGGTGGTATATTCCGATGATGAGGAGAATCAGTACCAAAACTGGGATAATATAAATGAAGATAATAAATAAAATGAATTTTTTTATATAAAACTTTCAAAAATTACTTGATTATAGCAATAGATTTATATAAAATAAACTTGTTGATGTGAAAAATAATTTTGTAAAGGAGATATAAAAATGAGCTATGTTGATGAAGTACTCAGAAGTAGTAAAGAAGAAAAACGCAGATCAGCCTGAGTTCTTACAGGCAGTAACAGAGGTTCTTGATTCTTTAAGACCTGTGATCGATGCAAATGAGGAATTATACAGAAAGAATGCGATTCTTGAGAGAATCACAGAGCCTGATCGTCAGATCATGTTCCGTGTTCCTTGGGTAGATGACAACGGACAGGTTCAGGTAAACAGAGGTTTCCGTGTACAGTTCAACAATGCCATTGGACCATACAAGGGAGGTCTCAGACTTCACCCATCAGTAAACCTTGGTATCATCAAGTTCCTTGGTTTCGAGCAGGTATTCAAGAACTCACTTACAACACTTCCAATCGGTGGTGGTAAAGGTGGTTCTGATTTCGATCCTAAGGGTAAATCTGACAGAGAGATCATGGCATTCTGCCAGAGCTTCATGACAGAACTTTGCAAATATATCGGTGCTGATGTTGATGTTCCAGCTGGTGATATCGGAACAGGCGCAAGAGAAATCGGATTCATGTTCGGTCAGTATAAGAGAATCCGTGGATCATACGAAGGTGTGCTGACTGGTAAGGGTCTTACCTATGGTGGATCTCTTGCACGTACACAGGCTACCGGATATGGTCTGTTATATCTTACTAACGCATTATGGAAAGATCATGGTATGAGCCTTGAGGGAAAGACAGCAGCAGTTTCCGGATCTGGTAACGTTGCTATCTACGCAATCGAGAAGGCACAGGAGTTAGGTGTTAAGGTTGTAACATGTTCTGATTCTACAGGTTGGATCTACGATCCAGAGGGAATCGATGTTGCACTTCTTAAGGAAGTTAAGGAAGTTAAGCGTGCTCGTCTTACAGAGTATGCAGCTGCTAAGTCAACTGCTGAGTATCATGCAAAGCAGAACGGTGAGCACGGTGTATGGCAGTACAAGGTAGATCTTGCTCTTCCATGTGCGACTCAGAATGAGTTAGACATTGAGGATGCCAAGATGCTCGTTGCTAACGGTGTTACATCTGTAACAGAGGGTGCTAACATGCCTACAACTCTTGAGGCTACAAAATACCTTCAGGAGAACGGAGTACTCTTCGTAGGTGGTAAAGCTGCCAATGCAGGTGGTGTTGCTACATCAGCACTTGAGATGAGCCAGAACTCTGAGAGACTTTCATGGACATTCGAAGAGGTTGACGGAAAGCTCAAGGGCATCATGGAGACAATCTACGCTAACATCAGTGATGCTGCTAAGAGATACAATGCAACAGTTGGTGGAAAGACTGACTATGTTGCAGGTGCAAATATCGCAGGCTTTGAGAAAGTAGTTGACGCTATGCTTGCACAGGGTGTTTGCTAATCTGTAGGCACTTATTGAATAATGACTATAAAAACCCCTCCCACAGATAGAAGTCTGTGGGAGGGGTTTTGTAATAATATATAAAAAAGAGAAAACTAATTTATTTTTTATTAGCAAATGCTTTGATACCGCCTGCTACGAAAAGTATAGAGGCGATAATAACGCCGGACACAAGTACAATAGCGTAAACATTGGCATTCACGCAGATATTGGAAGTCCAGTCAGAAAAATTCACGGACTTTATAGTGATTTGTCTGGTGCCAAAAATTAAAAACTCGCATATGTCATCGGCAAAAGCTGTCCAAACCGAAGCTGTCAAAACTATAATTGCGGATTTTATAAATCCGTTTGCGTTTAAATATCGTGCATCAAAAAATATGAGCCAGGCTGCAAGTACAAAGACAAATGCTATAATACAGCCGGCCTTCATTCCGGCAACATCGTTTGTATGACCACACACCTCAATGATTGTGAGGAAAAGCCATAAGGTATCCCACAGCATAGTGATAAGAGCTTTTTGTCTGATAAAGCAGGTGGAAGCTCAATTCTTCTGATGACAAACGGAAAAAGAACAATTGATAATCCAAATATAGTTGGAACAGACCAAAGCATAAATTCATTTGAACTATACATTCTGTCAACAAAAAAGAATATCAAAAGCAGAGCAAAAATACCGCAGATTATGCATTTGGTCAGTTTTTTCTGCTGTGCCATAAGTGGAACAACTGTCATTGCAGCTACAAGAAGCATAGATGCTGTTACCACCGCAAAGGTATTTAAACCACCGCCATTTGACAGGCACACTATGAATGTGATGAGTATTGGGATAAGCAGTAATCCGGCTATTATGACTCCGGCCTTGTAAGCAGCAGTTTTTTCTTTTTTTCTCATGTTGCTTTAATACACTGTCAGCCTCTTTTTTTTATCATTGAATCAATAGAATCGTTTTTTAGCTCATTGTATGTATTTTGACATTTTTCACAAGTCTTAAGGTGTTTTTCAACAAGCCTTTTGCTTGAGGGACTGCATACTTCGTCATAGTATAGTGGGAGTAAATCCTGAACTATATTGCAGGTTTCATCGGTTGATTGTGTAATTGGATTATTCATTTCTATCCATCCTTTCTTTGATTTTCAGTTTGGCCCTATGGTAAGTTACCCGTGCCCAGTTCTCTGTTTTTCCAAATATCATACCTATGTGGGAGAATGGCAATTCACCAAATATTCTAAGCTGAAAGACCTCCTTGTAGGGCTCATCAAGCTGGTGCAGTATAAGATGAATCTGAAGAGCGGTATCTTTATTTTCTAGGCTTTTTACCATATTATCGGGTTGTTCGAGCTGCTCTTCGTCAAGCTCTGTAAATTTTGTGCTTTTTCGGCATTCGTCCATTGCCAGATTTCTTGCTATGCTGCAAAGCCAGGTCTGTTCGCTTGATTTGCCGGCATATGCCTTCTTTGCGGTCATGGCCTTATAAAAAGTATTCTGGGTAATTTCCTCAGCCTGATGTTGATTTTTTACAATTGTCATTACATATGAGTATACTTGCAAGTAATAGGAATTGTACAATTTCTCATAATCCAGAACTGTCACCTCCTTTGTTCATAGGTTAGACGTAGAAAGGATTGTTTTGTTACAAAAAATTTTAAGATTTTTAGATTATATCATAAAAGGTAGTTATAAGGCAGGTGGAAATAAGCATATATTTACAGACCAAGAGCTTTACGAAGAATACAACCTTACTGATGAAGAAATAAATATCATAGAATCAGTCATCAAAGGACGAAAATAACAATACCAATACCCTTTGTCATGTGGTAAAATAAAGAAAACCTATTATGAAATATAAGGGAGGATTGGACATGAAAATTTTGAAAAGTATTCTTAATTATATTCCATTAGCCACGTTTATCATATTTGTGGTTACTGATGGAATTATTTCTTTAACATCGGCATTAATTTTTGTTATTTCCTCGATTGGTCTACTGATTAATTGGAAAAGAAAAAAACCAGTGATGAAGAATTAAGAAAATTCCAATTTATCAATTACAGGTGACATTGAAAGAGACAGCCCATTCAAGGTGCTGGCTCTTTAAAAATTCCATTCTAATAAATTGCACGACAACTTATCAAAAATATGCTCCACATTATAAAAATAATCTTGACATACAAGCCACAAAGGTTTACTATGGTTAGCGTAAGCTAATTAAATAATTATTCTTCAGGGCAGGGTGCAATTCCCTACCGGTGGTATAGCCCACGAGCCGCAAGGCATGATTCGGTGAGATTCCGAGGCCGACAGTAAAGTCTGGATGAAAGAAGATGTGAATATGATATATGCAGAGTATAGATAGCTGGGCTTTAGATTCAGTTTCAGATATAGATACAGCATATATCATAGTTATAACAGATATCTACTCTGGAGTGTTTTGATACATTCCAGATTTTTTTATCTCAAAATACTTTTTGACACTCATATCATGAAATGCAGCTAATGCATATTTTTTTGAGATTATGATATTTGAAATTACTAGGCCCTGAACATTAATAGTTTGGGGCTTTTTTAGTGGGCATATAAAGAATATGCAGAAAGGAACTTAAATGACTGATGAACAATATATGAGAAGGGCGATTGAGCTTGCAAAACGCGGCATGGGGTATACCTCGCCAAACCCGATGGTCGGAGCTGTGATTGTAAAGGACGGCAGGATAATCGGAGAGGGCTGGCATGAGAGATACGGAGAGCTGCATGCGGAAGAAATGCGTTAAAGCATTGCAAGGAATCGCCACAGGGAGCGGAAATGTATGTGACTCTCGAGCCCTGCTGTCATCATGGCAAGCAGCCGCCATGTGTGGAGGCAGTGATAGAAGCCGGGATAAAAAGAGTATATGTGGGCTCGGATGACCCGAATCCGCTTGTCGCCGGGGGCGGTATCAAAATCCTTAAAGAGCATGGGATAGAGGTTGTCACGCAGGTGCTTAAAGACGAGTGCGACAGGCTGAACGAGGTATTCTTTTTTACTATACAGACCAGACGTCCATACGTCGCTATGAAATATGCCATGACGATGGATGGAAAGATAGCCACATATTCAGGACTATCAAAGTGGATAACAGGAGAAAAAAGCGAGAGAACATGTGCAAAACCTGCGCCACAGATATAAAGCCATAATGGCAGGAATAGGAACAGTGCTTGCAGACGATCCACTGCTTACATGCAGAATCGAGGGCGGAGTAAATCCAATCCGCATAATATGCGATACGCACCTTAAGCTTCCACTGGAATCGCAGATAGTAAATACTGCAAAGGAAGTGCCGACGATAGTTGCAGTCAGTGAGCGATATCGTGAAACCGCACATTCAGAAGCCTTGCCTGATACTGAAAAAGATAGTATAGAAGAAAACAATAATTATCAAAAAACAGAAAAATAACACGGCTTGAAGAAAACGGAATAGAAATTCTGTATGTAGCTGAAAAAAACGGTCATATTGATTTAAATGACCTCATGCAAAAAGCTCGGCGAAAGAAGCATAGACAGCATTCTGCTTGAGGGAGGCGGCATACTCAACTGGTCAGCCCTTAAGAGCGGGATTGTGAATAAGGTATACGCTTACATTGCACCAAAGCTTTTCGGAGGGGCGGATGCAAAAACTCCGATAGAGGGAATGGGAACCGACTCGCCGGCACATGCCGTGATGCTTGGAAACGGTAAGGTGACAAAGCTTGGTGATGATTTCCTTATCGAGTGTGATGTTGTGTAATTGATGTAATTGTTACTGTTTCGCCTTGGTGAGACCGGAAACAATTGTAAACAATTTATCATGTAAATTATGCAAATGAGTGTGAGGAAAATATAGAAAAAGAAAAGGCGATACACAATGTTCACAGGAATAGTTGAAGAAGTTGGAACAATAGATACAATTTCACGTGGAGCAAACTCAGCAGTTCTTACAATCAGAGCTGAAAAAGTGCTAGCTGGAACAAAGGTCGGAGACAGCATAGCGGTAAACGGTATCTGCCTCACGGTCACAAGGCTCATGCCACATGCGTTTACAGCGGATGTCATGCACGAGACGCTAAACCGTTCATCGCTTGCAAATGCGATGAGAGGAGCACATGTCAATTTGGAGCGTGCGATGGCAGCAGATGGCAGATTCGGCGGGCACATCGTGTCGGGACATGTTGACGGAACAGGCAGGATTGTGGAGGTCAAAAAGGATGACAATGCCATCTGGTATACAATACAGGCCGCACCACAGCTCATGCGCTATATAGTCGAGAAGGGCTCAGTCACAATCGATGGAATAAGCCTCACAGTTGCAAAGGTGGCAGAGGATAATTTCTCGATATCAGCGATACCGCACACGGTAAGCCAGACAGTTCTAAAGGACAGAAAAGTGGGCGCTGTCGTAAATCTGGAAACAGATATCATAGGAAAATATGTTGAGAAGCTGTTGTTTAAAGGGCAGTCGGGTGGAATAACAGAAGAAATGACAGGAGCACAGACAATTAAGGAAAATGCACTGTATAAATCCGGCGAAAAACAGCAGAATGGAATAACAAGAGATTTTCTGGCAAAATATGGCTTTTAACATAAAAGGCATGGGTATCGTGCGGGTTTGCAAATGTGCGTGGGCTGAAGGGTTAAAAATCATGTAACTCAATAGCTATAAAATCACAATAGAAAGACGAGGACATAAAATATGAAATTCAACACAGTAGAAGAAGCACTTGATGAGCTTCGTGCAGGAAAAATAATACTTGTCACAGATGATGAGGACAGAGAGAATGAGGGCGATTTCATCTGTGCGGCAGAATTTGCCACAACAGAAAACATCAACTTTATGGCGATGCACGGCAAGGGTCTGATATGCATGCCTATGTCGCAGGAATATGTAAAGAAGCTTCGTTTTCCGCAGATGGTGCAGGAAAATACAGACAATCATGAGACAGCATTTACAGTCTCAATAGACCATGTCTCAACAACCACAGGTATTTCCGCAGCAGAGCGCTCAATCACAGCAATGAAATGTGTCTCTGATGACGCAAAGCCTGAGGATTTCAGACGTCCGGGCCACATGTTTCCGCTTCTTGCAAAGAAAAACGGCGTACTGGAGAGAAACGGACACACAGAGGCAACAGTCGATTTATGCAGGCTCGCAGGACTAAAGGAATGTGGACTGTGCTGTGAGATAATGCGTGAGGACGGTACCATGATGCGCACAACAGAGCTCATGGAGCTTGCAAAAATGGAACATCAAGTTCATCACAATAGCGGCACTTCAGGAATACAGAAAGATACATGAAAAGCTCGTTGACCGTGTCACAGAGGTAAAGCTGCCGACCAAATACGGCGAATTCAAGGCATATGGCTTCGTCAACAGATTAAACGGAGAGCATCATGTGGCACTTGTAAAGGGCGAAATTGCAGATGGAAGAGATGTGCTCTGCCGAGTACATTCAGAGTGTCTCACAGGAGATGTATTCGGCTCACAGCGCTGCGACTGCGGCCAGCAGCTTGAGGCAGCCATGAGACAGATAGACGAGGAGGGCAGAGGAATACTGCTCTATATGCGTCAGGAGGGCAGAGGCATCGGCCTGATAAATAAGCTGAAGGCATATGAGCTTCAGGAGCAGGGAATGGACACACTCAAGCAAATCTGGCACTCGGCTTTGCCGGAGATGAGCGCGAGTACTATATCGGAGCCCAGATATTAAGAGAGCTTGGCGTACACAGCCTGCGCCTTCTCACAAATAACCCTGACAAGGTATACCAGCTCTCAGAGTTTGGCATGGAAATCAGCGAGCGTGTGCCAATCCAGATGAGCGCCACAGCGCATGACCTGTTTTATCTGAAAACCAAGCAGAACCGCATGGGACATATACTCTCATATTAGTACACCGCATCGAGCGTTTTTGCAATGTGTGCGGGGATTCTGAATAGTAACAAATTCTAAATAGTTAATAATTGCAGATAAACTCATCTGAGTAAAAATAAAAAACATAAGGAGAACAAAAAATGAACGTAATCGAAGGAAAAATGACACAGGATGGAATCAAGATAGGAATCGTAGTAGCAAGATTCAATGAATTTATCACATCAAAGCTTTTAGGAGGAGCAAAGGACGGACTCGTAAGACACGATGTGCCGGAGGAAAACATAGACGTAGCATGGGTGCCGGGAGCATTCGAGATACCACTCATCGCAAAGAAGATGGCAAAAAGTGGAAAATACGATGCAGTCATCTGCTCGGAGCAGTAATCAGAGGCGCAACAAGCCACTATGATTATGTGTGCAACGAGGTATCAAAGGGAATCGCATCAGTATCACTCGAATCAGAAATCCCGGTAATGTTTGGAGTAGTCACCACCGAAAACATCGAGCAGGCAATAGAAAGAGCCGGAACAAAAGCCGGAAACAAAGGATATGACTGTGCACTCGGTGCGATCGAAATGATAAATCTCGTCAGACAAATCGGATAATATAATTATATAGCATAATGGCATTATAACATTATGGCGCTATAGTGCTACGGTGCTATGGTGTTATAGTATTATAGCATAATCCTCCGAGGTTCAAATATCTTTGATATTTGGACCTCGAATATTTATTATATCTGATGTATCTGAAAACTGACACATATGTTAATTGTCATCATGAGATATCGTAGTATTCCACCAAAAAATAACTTTCAAACGCAAGCTTGACAGCAAGGTGTCAAGCTTGCAACTAACCAATAACTAAAAAACCGCAAATCATAAATTGTAAAGTACTGTCACAACGTAAGTGGCGTAAGCGCCGGGCATCCGGCAGCGCACACGCACTCCCGCGCAGGCGAATAGCGAAGCTGCTTAGAGACTGTAGAATTATGCCCAAGAAAAACAGAAATGCCCGGCCATGGACGGCCGGGCAAGGCGTTATGCGCCACGGACGGCGCATAAAAGCCGGTTTCGTCAAGCATAGAACCACCCCAAGGCATAATTCGTACAGTTCTCTTAGCAGCGTAGCGTAGCAGGCGCGGGAGTGCGTGTGCGCTGCCCGGATGCCCGGCGCTTACGCCACGCCCTCCCCACACAAAAAAGAAGAAAAATTTAATATCTAAAGAATTGCACGAAAAATCTGTATATAGTATAATGATAGTTCAGGAAAACAAAACGGAGGACCATGAATTTTGATAGATATACATTGCCATTTATTATACGGAGTGGACGACGGCTCAAAGTCGCTCGAGGAATCGGTAGAGATGCTCAAGATAGCCAAAAAGCAGGGCATCACAGGCATAATCCTCACACCGCACCTGCGCCATGGAATGTTTAAGCATCCGCTTGAAAAGATAGAGCGACACTATAAAAAGCTGATGCCATATGCAAATAAGCTTGGAATAGAAATAAAGCTCGGCACAGAGTATCATGTGGCAACCGATATGATAGATGCCTTTCATGGTGGGCTGTGCCATACACTGGCAGATACACAGTATATACTCACAGAGTATTCACATTCCAGCGAATACTCGTTTGTATACAAGATGACGCGCGAAGCTATATTTGCAGGATATATACCGGTGATAGCACATGTTGAGAGATATGAGTGTCTCAGTGATATAAGCCGTATAGAGGATTTGCAGGAGCTGGGAGCGCTCATACAGGTTAATGCAGACTCAGTGCTTGGCATAGATGGCAGACACTTCAAGAGATACACAAAGAAGCTTTTGAAGGCAGGACTTGTTGATGTAATAGCAAGCGACAGATGGCACAAAGGAGCGCGTCTGCAATATGAAAAAATGCTATGAGTACGTGGCAAAGAAGTTCGGTGATGACTACGCGCAGGAAATCATGCAGACCACACCGGAAAATATAATAAACGGAAGATAATCATTGTAAATGCGGGGATACGTAATGGAGAGAGAACAGGATTTTGACAACGAGATAGAGATAGACTTAAAGGATCTGTTTCTTGAGATAATTTCATATTGGCAGTGGATAATTCTTGTTACGATAGCAACAGGTGCAGTGGCATTTGCGATAAGCAGATTTATGATTACACCCATGTATGAATCTACATCTGAGCTCTATGTACTTTCAAAGAGCACATCCATCACAAGCCTTGCGGATATCCAGACAGGCACCAGCCTGACAAATGATTACATAGTTGTAGTAAAGGGACGTCCGGTGCTGGATCAGGTCATAGAGAATCTCAATCTGAATGAGAGCTACAAGACACTTGGCGGCAGGGTGACGCTTGATAATCCGTCCAACTCGCGAGTACTCAATATCACAGTAACAGATCCCGATCCGCAGATGGCAAAGACCATAGCAGATGAGATAGCAAAGGTCGCATCGGCATATATAGCGGAGAAGATGAAGCAGGATCCGCCGACCATCATCCAGAGCGGATATGATGATGGAGGCGCGGTAAGCCCTAATATCGGCAAAAACACAGTGATAGGAGCCTTTGCGGGAGCATTTCTGTCGATTGCGGTTATAGTGGTTTCTTATCTGTTCAATGATACAATCATAGATACAGAGGATGTGGAGAAGAAGCTCGGCATGAACGTGCTTGGTACACTTCCGCTTGATGAATCGGAAGATGACGGAGAGCAGGGAAAGGGCAGAAAGCATGGCAGAGGCAGCCACAGAAAGAAAAGAAAAAAAAAGAAATCGGCTTCAGCATAAGGGAGCCTGTATCAGGAGATGGGCAGATGGAATTAGTAAAATTTGGCAAGCTAAAAGAACAAAGCTATACGATGAAGGAATCGCTTCGAGCTTTGAAGACAAATATACAGTTTTGCGGGGATGATTTACGCACGCTTCTTGTGACAAGCTCTGTACCAAATGAAGGCAAAAGCACCGTGGCACTTGATCTGGCACGGTCACTTACAGAGTCGGGAAATAGAGTGCTTTTCATAGATACTGATATGCGTAAATCAGTGCTTGCAGGGCGTCTGCGTGCCACAGCAGCAAGTGGAGGGGAGATATGCGGATTGTCGCACTATCTTTCCGGTCAGAGACGTCTTGAGGAAGTGATGTATGGCACGGAAATACCGGGCCTTTTTATGATATTTGCAGGGCCGTCTGTGCCGAATCCGACAGAGATTCTCGAGAAAAAATACTTTCAGGAGCTTCTTAATTTCGGCAAGGAGCACTTTAACTACATAATTATAGACTGTGCACCGATAGGAGCTGCCATAGATGCGGCATTTGTAGCAAAGTATTGTGACGGAGCTATAATAGTGATAGGACAGGGCATGGCGAGCGCCAGGATGATACAGAGTGTGAAAAAAAACAGCTCGAGGCATCGGGAGTGAGGATACTGGGCGCTGTGCTCAACAAGGTAAACAACAAGAAAAACAGCCATGTCAGTGGGTACTATGGCAATTACTACGGCAGCTATTACGGGCAGTCGGATAAAGCATGAAAAGCATCGATGTAGAGTTAGGAAAATCAAATATGCTTCCGCTTATTGCAAGCCAGCAGTTTTATGCTTCGTGGAAGGTCTTTATCAGGGAGCTTTTGCTCAATGCCATGGATGCCTGCAATGTGCGGCAGGCACTTGAGTGGAGCTGGGGCACGGAGTTCCTTGAGATGGAGCAGGCAAGCCAGATGCGCGATGTCAGGGCCATATATGAGCCACGCATAGACATCACGTACAGCAGTGATACAAGACTGTTTACGATAGAGGATAATGGAATAGGCATAAATGAATATGACCTGGAGCACTTTATCGCACAGATAGGGGCAAGCTATTATACAAGCACAGATTTCTTCAATCAGCAGCTGAAATATGAGCCGTATTCCCACTATGGCATCGGGCTATGCTCGTGCTTTACAGTCTCAAAGGCTGTGCTCATCGAGTCGAAAAAGGATAAGGTCATAAACACTGCCTGGAACATAAGCAATCCGCAGGATACCGCACCGGTCATGGCAAAGTGGTTTGGAGAGAGCGGCCAGATAGAGTATGTCATATCGCAGAAAAAGACACCGGGCACACGCATCTCTATCCCCGTAAAACCATCATATGCGCCGTATATAGATCTGGACTTTATAGTAGAAACCATAAAGCACTATATGCTTACACTGCCTATACCTGTAAATATCAGGTGTGATACGAGGGAGGTATGCCTGTCACAGCCAAAGGCAAAGTGGAACTATCCGATGAATGAGCTTGTTGGCATGAATATCATACGAGTGGATAACAGCCTGCTTGAGGGCTATGTTGCCATATATCATCCAAAGCACAAGGGGTATTTTCATAAGTCCACGCTGTATCAGCAGGGAGTCCTTGTGTCAGATGCTACAGACATACTGGGGCTTGCACCCTCATGGATAGACAATTTCTCGTATCAGCTCAATATCAAAAAAGAGGTTTTTAAATATAAGCATATCAAGAGACGGAGCAGCCCTCGATGAAAAGCTCATAGAGCTCCGCCAGTATATAGGACAGATTATCATAGATGCCTTTGGGCAGAGCCCGCTTACACTTGGCCAGTATCTGTCAGATGGCAGAAAACGGCTGGTATGTGAATACGAGGCGGAAAACGAGCTGGTAAGCAGAGCTGTACAGGTGCTTGTATATATAAAGGAGCGCGAGGTAGAGGTCCCGGTGAGGACAGTAATAAACGGCTTTATCGGGCGGAAAATAAAGATAGCTTTCATGCAGAGGGCACTTTTTTCGCACTATAGGGAGAACTACCCTTATGATTATGGTCAGTTTATTGACAAGTACGATATCATAGTATTTGAGCAGAATATCAGAGCCTTCTGGCAGTTTATGACACCGTATATCACATCGATGGAGTATGTTATGGGTGACATGCCGGGCATCATATACACGGATGTATCGGCAGACCTAACCGTGGCAAAGACAGCAGCAACGTTTCGAAACGACTACGTGCTAAGACCGGAGTATTATGATCTGGACCCTGTATTTTGTCTGGTGTCAAATGAGCTGACAGACCCGATGGAGCTGGTGATAAATACCCACAACCGCAATGCAATGCTTTTGCAGCGCGCCGAAAAGTACAAAAAGGTAAGGATTGCAAGAGCTGTGATCATAGAAAATATCAAGCAGAGGATACTGGGCAATGCATCCAGATGGAACAGTATCATAGATTTTGGAGGCGAGCTCGTGCACCAATATGAGCTGGAAAAGCCAATGAGCCTGCAGGCACAGTGGTGCCTCGAGAGAGACTTCCCGGATGAAATCAATGCGTATATAGCAAAGACCTTTACAGATAAGGAAATCGCAGATTACGGGCTTACAAGTCTTTATTTTACAAGGAAGGACTTTATAAAGTGGTGGATGGCACCATAGGCTGTACTGCCATGACATATATTATCAAACACTTATTGAAGCATAAATAAGGAGAACATGAAAATGGAGATATTAGACTTAAACAACGAAGAAGACACAAAAACAACCGATGAGATGGAGCCAAAAAGCCGGAGGAAAAAACATCACCTGTCAAGGAAATCTTAAGTTGGTGTTAACAATCGCATTCGCCATTGTAGCGGCAATACTCATAAAGAACTATGTCATTATAAATGCAAATATTCCGTCAGGCTCGATGGAGAATACAATACAGATTGGAGATGACATATTTGGCTTCAGGCTCGCATATACATTTTCTGACCCAAAGCGAGGGATATAGTCATATTCAATGCACCGGATTCGCCTTCTGAAAAATACATCAAGCGTGTAATAGGTCTGCCGGGAGAGACAGTCACCATAGAGGATGGCCAGGTGTATATAGACGGTGAGGCGCTTGAGGAGGATTATCTCAAGTCAAACCAGAGCGGTGAGGATCTGTGGACAGTAAATGCCGGACCTTACGAGTTTAAGGTGCCACAGGACTCATATCTGTTGCTCGGTGACAACAGAAATGGCTCATCAGACGCAAGAGTCTGGGAGCACACATATGTGTCTAAGAACGATATACTTGCAAAAGCGATATTCAGATATTACCCGTTCGACAGATTCGGAGCGGTGAAATAAGCTGTAAATCAGGATATAAAATAAAAAATAGAGGTAAAGTAAATGCCAAAGACAGAAACAGACATCGAAAAACGAAATAAATATGGCATGCTGTGCGGTATAGTCGGTATATTTTTAAACCTCATACTCTTTGCCGGCAAGCTCTTTGCAGGAATGCTTAGCGGTGCAATCTCAATCACTGCGGATGCATTCAACAACCTGTCAGATGCAGGCTCATCAATCATCACAATAGCGGGCTTCAAGATGGCGGCACAGAGAGCCGACGAGGAGCATCCATATGGACATGCGAGGATGGAGTATGTGGCTACACTGGCAGTTGCAGCAATCATACTCATCATGGGCTTTGAGCTGTTCAGGGATTCCTTTGGCAAAATCATAAAGCCGCAGGACATAGAGTTTTCATGGCTTATTGTAGCGATACTACTGGCATCAATAGCAGTAAAATGCGTCATGGCGGTATACAATTTCTATTTTTCAAAAAAGCTTGATTCATCAACACTCGAAGCGACAGGCAGGGACAGTCTGTCAGACTGTATCGCTACATCTGTAGTACTTGCAGCCACACTCATAGCGCACTTTTCAGGACTCAATCTGGATGGAATAGGCGGTGTATTTGTGTCATTGTTTATATTCTATTCAGGGATATCGTCAGCCAGAGAGGCGATAGACCCGCTGCTTGGAGCAAAGCCGGAGCCGGAGTTTGTCGATAGACTCAAGGAGATGGTATTGGACTTTGACAAAAACATACTCGGTATGCATGATCTTATGGTGCATGATTATGGACCGGGACACAGGATAGTATCGTTTCATGCAGAGGTGCCGGAGGACGGAGATATGGTCGAGCTGCACGATATAATCGATAATCTGGAGCGCAGGATACGAAGGGAGCTGGGCTGTATAGTGACCATCCACATGGACCCGGTAGCGATAGAGGATGAGGAGGTAGCCGGACTGAAGGCCGAGGTGCTCTCCGTGATAAAAGGGCTTGATTCGCACATAAATATGCACGATTTCCGTATTATCAGAGGTGATACACATACGAATCTGGTTTTTGACATTGCAGTTCCATTTGGCTATATCACCTCAGATGATGATATATGCAATGCAATACAGGAAAATGTCAGGAAAAAGCTTGGAAAGAATTACTATACCGTGATAGAGGTAGACCGCGACAATTACATAAATATATGACATTGTAACTGTAAGACGCTTAGAAGGACTGTAAGGTGGTTATAGGGGGATTTTAAGGAATTTAATATATGCAATACGAAACTATAAGAGCAGCAATATGCGATGATGAAGAATTTTTTCGGAATGAACTTAAAAATTTCGTGAGTGAATACGGAAATGAAATGGATATTAATGTAAGCATCGATCTCTATGATAATGCAAAAGAACTTATGAATAATATACTTTCTAAGAGTAAGGAATATGATTTATTGTTTCTTGATGTGGAAATGCCCGGTATGACAGGTATTGAGATGGCTGATGCATTAAGAAAAATCGACCAATGGGTATGTATCTCATTTGTGACGAGTTATGATGCATTTGCGATACAGGCATTCAGACTTGATGCACTTGATTATGTCATGAAACCGATAAAATATACACAGGTAAAGCACATTATCGAAAAAGCAAAAATTCAGATTGATTATCGTAAAAATGCACAAAAAGCGGAAAAAAGATATCTAAAAATTAAATCCGGATATGAAGATGTTCTCATAGACCTTCAAAATGTATTATATATAGAAAAACGCAGGAACCAGTGTGTATTCCATAAAATTGATGAGGAAATAAGCTGTTATGAGCCTTTAAAAAATGTATATGAAAGATTGGATAATGATGTATTTATGTATACACATCAGGGGTATATAGCCAATTTTAATTACATTAAAGAAGTAAAAAAAGATGTGGTATGCTTTGGACGAGGCATGGAGGTTCCTTTGAGCAGGAAATATCATGATCAGATAAAGGAGCTTCATATGAACAAGATAAGGAGAGCATATAAGGAGCAGGAACTTAACTATAATTAGGGAGCTCTGCCTTTACGCTAAAATATCCGCTGGCATAAGAAAAATCAATGTGTCCGTTAAGGTTGGAAACGACTTTACGGACATTTTTTATGCCTATTCCATGAGGTAAGACCTTGTCATTTTTGGTAGATGTAAATTCACCATTGTTTTCTATAATATTTCCGGAGTAGGAATTTTCAATAACTATATTCATATATGAGCCGGTCTGGGTGATGGAGAATCTGATCCAGCCATGTTCACACTCAGCGGCTGCTTTTATCGCATTATCAAACAGATTACCTATTATGGTCGTAATTGAAAAATCGTCAATATTAATACCGGGTGTACTTATATTAATTTCGCATCTGATATTTTGTAACTTTGCCTTGTCCTCTTTTTTCAGCTATAAGAGCTGAGACGATATGAGAGCCTGAATCTACAGCATTTGTCAGAGAAAGGTCTTCAGAAATATTATGAATATATTCATGAATTTTCTTATCATTGTGCTGTGAAGCATAACCATCAATTACTATCAGATGGTTTTTCATATCATGTCTTAAAGAATGGAGCTGCTTTAATTTATCGTCGAGCTTGGCAGAATATACCTGTTCCATTTTATTAAGTTCAAGTTTGAACCGGTAATTTGTGTTTTCTTCAATGACTGCCAGAAATTTATCATATAGTGAAATGCATATAATAAGGAATAAAAATATAATTGAAAAAATAACAATCAAATTATAAGAGTTTGGATTTTCAATGCATATTGAAAGCGTAATGTAGCCAAGCAACATACTTAATCCCAATATAATAATTGCAAATGCATATGAATAAAAATTCGCACTGGATTTCCTTTTTATATTGTTGGTATAAAGTATGTAAATATTATAAACAACTATAAAAATGGTTGTGGTTTTATAATGTAAATATTCCTGAGAACTCAGTGCAAAATGTGCATCATTTAATAGTAAAGTTTGTATAATGGCAATTGGTATAAATAGAAATAATGTAGCTATATAATTGAATAAACATTTTAACAGTAGTTTGTTTAATTTTCTAAAAATTATAAGCATGAATAGGATAGGAGCAAAATATGATAATATCCCAATAGCATGTATTGTGGCTGGAAAAACTACAAATACTATAATATAAAATAACTTCATCGGAATGCTGATTTTATTGTGCATATTTTCTTCACATATTCTGAATAGCAAGAATGCATTACAAAGAAGATATAAAAATTCTAAAAAAATATTAATGTAATTATTCATACCGTGTCTCCTTATGTTTAATATTATAACTTAAAAAACGACAAATTAAACAATAAATAAAGTAATTTGTGTTAATCCAAAAATGAAATTTTAAATTCCACCACCATTTGGTGGTGGAATTTACTCCCGCACAGTAAAGGTTTACTCTTTCATATAAAAATGGTAAGGTTATCTTTCTTTCTGACAGCAGTAGAAAGAAGGATATCCATGAGTAAATATATTCCAGGAAACCAGAAGCACCTTTCCCTTGAAGACCGTATCTATATCGAAAACGAACTGAACAAGGGAGAAACCTTTAAGAACATTGCCCGCTTTCTTTGCAAGGATCCAACAACCATTTCCAAAGAAGTAAGGGCTCACCGTCTATCCGACTGGTATCACAAAGGTACTTTCTATAATGCCCATAACTTTTGTATTCATCGCTTCCATTGCCGGAAAAACAATGTCTGCGGAAAAATCATTCTCTGCGATGTAAAATGCACTTCCTGCCCCACCTGTAATCAAACTTGCAAGGATTTTGTGAAGGAACAGTGCAAAAGACTGGATAAGGCGCCCTATGTCTGTAATGGCTGCACAAAAAAGATAAATCATTGCACCATCGCCCAGAAATACAGATACGATGAACGTTTTGCTGATAGAAAATACCGTGAAAAGCTTTCCGGTTACAGAGCCGGTATAAACATGACAAAACATGAATTACGCAAAAAGGATGGCATTGTTTCTCCTTTAATCGAGCAGGGACAATCTCCATATCAAATCATTACCAATCATCCAGAACTGGATATGTCAGTCCGTTCCTTGTACACCTATCTGGATCAAGGTCTGTTTACAGCCAGAAACATTGATTTAAAACGTAAGCCCGGCTTCAAGCCACGAAAGTGCCATAAAACACAGATTACAAACAGAACCGTCTTCGAGAAAAGGTTATTCAGTGATTTTAGTGAGCTGCAGTTATCCTCTTTTGTAGAAATGGATACGGTACACTCATCCAGAGAATCCAACAAGACGTTACTGACCTTTTTTCTTCACTAAGGAAAAGCTGTTCCTTGCCTTTCTCCTGAATCGTTGTACTAAAGGCGCTGTCCGGCTTATTTTTGACCGTTTAGAAAAACGTATGGGCACCTATGAGTTCTTATCTGTCTTTGAATATATCTTGACAGACAGAGGTTCAGAATTCGGAGATCCTGTCGCTCTTGAAACAGGACTGGATGAAATTCAGCGTACCAGCATCTACTATTGTGATCCCATGCGTAGCGGACAAAAAGGGTCTTGAGCAGGCTCACACCATGCTTCGCATGGTGCTTCCCAAAGGAACTAGTTTTGAATTTTTGACACAATGGGATGTGAATCTAATCGTGAATCACATCAACTCCACTCCAAGGGAAAGTCTTAATGGAAGCACGCCTTATGACGCCGCATTAGAGACACTCGGAAAAGAAACCCTAAACGCATTTCAGCTTAAGCGCATTGACCCTGATTTGGTATCTAACGCCTAAGCTGATTCGCTTCAACCATTAACAACCACTTAGAAATCTGCTGTCGGACTGGAAATTAAACTTTCACATTTTCCTCACATGACCGGTGGAATTTAGTCTCGCACACTACCTTCCAGTGGTCCGTTTGTCATACCATCAAATCAGTTTTTTCAAGAAGTTACTCCTATTATAACAGAAATAAGCGTTTTGAGCTTATAAAACTCTTAGAAAATCAAGAACTTTTAAATGAGTGTGGAATTTACTTCTGCACTGGAATTTACTTTTTTCAAGTTAGCAATTTGTGTTAATTTGTGTCAAACAGCACCGAAATCTTACCAAATAGCACTTATATATTGTTTATTTTTTTACATGGTGGTAGTTTGAATAGCGAAAGGAGATATAGTTATGTTTATAGAATTGACAAATGAAAAATTGATGGAATGTGATGGTGGAAATACATTTTACGATTTAGGAGAAAACATTATTAGGAGAATATTGAAGTGGATGGTGTAAAACTGATTGGTAAAATGAAAAATTGGATTTACGGCAGGTATCAGCAAAATACGTGAAGTTGCCGGTACGGACAAGCAGGGAACAAATGCATATGGTGTTATAAAAGCAGCCGAGCAACTTGGATTTAGCGCCAAAGGAGTAAAGGGAGATAAAGAAGCATTTTTTCTCGGAGTTTCCATTACCATGTATAGCACATGTTATAGTAGATGGAGCATTACTGCATTATGTTGTTATTCATAAAATAACGAAAAAGACGGTAGTGATTGCAGATCCGGGAGAAGGCATTGTAAAACTTACACCGGAGAAGTTTTTTGGAGAAGTGCATGATGAGGGAAAACCTCCGAAATATCAGTGGAGCGGTATCCTTATCATTCTTGTTAAGAATGAGACATTTGAGAAAAAGGATGAGACAAAAGGAATTTTCTCCAGATTTTTTCAGCTGCTCATGCCACAGAAGAAACTTATATTTCAGGTTCTTTTAGCATCTCTTATATATACCGTGCTTGGAATATTGGCAGCATTCTATTTTCAGATATTAATAGACAGTGTTCTTCCGAATGGATTGAAGAAAACGCTCATGACTTTATCAATAGGTAGGTTTAAATGTCTTAGCGTTATTGTTTATTATGCAGACTGTAAATTCAGCATGTATATGGGTGGCTTACCAACCTTAATTTCCAGAAGCGGTTAATAAGTTTAAAGTTGAGTGATTTGTAAATGGTTGATATAATGTCGTATTATATTTTATGTTGGCAAACATATAGAAATATATGGGCGCAAAGCTAGAAGTCTAAGGCAGTTATGTTATGATGGTTCGGTTGCAACTTTGTTGTTTGGAGGTGGCGGAAAAACATATTTCAATGTAAAAAAGTACGGTGTTGTGAAACACTACTAGTAGAAGTAGGGAGGTAAAAAAATGTGGATGATGATCGTAAGTAGTTTTATTGTGCCTATGTTGATGTTTGTGTGTGGATGTATTTTTTAAACGAAGAGCACCTAAAAAAATAAATTGCATTTTTGGATATAGGACATCGACATCTATGATAAATAAAGAGACTTGGGAATATGCACATGCTTGTTTTGGTAAGGTATGGTATATGTGTGGCGGTGTTTTTTTCCTTATAAGTATGGTTGCTATGATATGTTGTTATATCTTAAATAAAGAAATGATAGAAATTATTTCAATTATATTGATTGTAGTCCATTGTATTGCAATTTTTGCTTCAATTTTTGCTGTAGAACGAAAACTTAAACGAAATTTTGACAAGGAAGGTAAACGTATATAAATATTGTGTGGTTGTTGAAATGATTAATTATATGAAAAAAAAATAATGTTGAATATTTCAATTTGGTACGTTATAGAAACTGGATTAGGCAAGAAAAATTGAGTACTTTGTATGATGAATTAAATAGAGTAATTAACGGAATAATGCAAAAAAATGTGGCCCATTAATTTCATGTACGCACTTTCTAAGAAAGAACGGAGAAGCTATAAGTTGGATTTTGAGATAATGGTGCCAATTGATAAGGATATTCCTTTAACATTAGAATTTTGTATGTGTGATAAGTTTTATATCGAGAAAGTGTTGGATATTCATGTTGTTACAAGTAAGTTTTCTTTTGAAAAAGAAATGACAGAAATAAATCAATATATAAGGGAAAATAATATATTACCAAAAACTGCGACATATTCATTTTTAGAAAAAGATGATAATGAAATGATTGATACGCATATAATATTTGGGATATAGCGTTGTGAGTTCAATGGATAAAATGACATATATTGATGCTGGTTTACATATATGGAATCTTAGATGAAAGGGGGATAAAAAGATGAATGATAATAAAATGGAATACCAGACTCCGCAATTTATGCCAATGACAGATTTTGAACTACAATCAGTTAATGGCGGAGGAATACCAGTTGTAGTATTTATACTTGTTGCGGCGGTAACAGTCGTAGAAGCGGCATTTCTTGTAGGCGCAGCTGTTGCATGGGATGTTGCAGTTGGAACGGTGCTGGCAGTATCAACAAGCGAAGTTACAAAGTCATAACAATAAAATGTGGGAAAAATTTATGTTTTTCCCACATCTTGAATGATCAAGGAAGGTAAGAAAATGAAAAATTTACATCAAAGTATATTACAGGAACGAATGAAGAACGCAAACTTAGATAAATTATCTGGACCTTTTTCAGTGGCGTTTACTGTTACAAATAAGTGTAATTATAGATGTAGACACTGCTATAATAATAGCGGGCAGAACATATATAGGGAATTAACTGATGACAGGTTGATAAATATTGCAAGACAAATAAGTGAACTAAAACCAATGAATGTATGTCTGTGTGGCGGAGAACCATTAATAAGAGGGAAAGTCATATATGATATAATAAAAGAATTAGCTTCAAATTGTGGAATTGTAAATATTGTTAGTAACGGTTATTTATAAACTGTCCCCTTTGTCAAGGACATTTTTTTGAATTAGTGTAGTGCCTGTTTTTTAGACATCTACACTAAAGTGATATCCTTGATTTTGGACATTCCCTGGTTTGGTTCCCCACAGAAGTGGACACATGACATTTTCGGTATCCACGGAAATGGACATACCATCCCATCCAGTGTGATATTTAGTTGGTTTATTTATTATCATCTATATCAACTGCCGATGCACCAAGCTCTTTAGGATCCTTTTTTATGGCTGGCATGGCAGGAACATTAGGAATATCCAGAGGATATTTACCCGTAGTAACAAATTTGTAGAATTCATTAGGCGACAGCCTGGCAAGATGCCATTGATACCGCCGGTTGTTGTAATAATCAATGTAGTTATCAATGATGACCTGAACATCAGCAAATGATGTACATTCAGCAAGCTCAGGCTTGATATGGTCTTTCATGTGGCCGAAGAAACTTTCCTGTGGGGCGTTGTCCCAGCAGTTTCCCTGCGTGACATGGATTGGCGCAGTTTTTTGTCATACAGGATATTGATAAATTTGTGGCTTGTATAATGACAACCCTGATCCGAATGGATGATGGTTTCAGCCTGCAGGGACACTCCATGATATTCTACCAGTTTATTGATGGTTTCCAGAACGAAATCAACCTCTAGTGATGGACTGAGCACATAGGACAGTATCTGCTTAGTAAAGGCATCCAGGACAGTAGATAAATAGGCAAATGTGCCATTATAGGGCAGATAGGTGATGTCTGTCAGCAGGACGATCCGTGGACCATATGCTTCAAATTCACGTTGAAGCAGGTTATCTGCGACACTGCTGGTTTTAAGGGCTTTTGCCATCCGCCTGTAGGGATTAGGACCTCTATAAGGGCATGACAGATTGAATTTATCCATCAGACGCCGGATCTTTTTGAGATTCATAACCACGGGTGGATCCATGTGAAGAAGAGCCATATAGATGCCTTTTGCGCCTTTGGAATAACCGTGCATTTTATATGCAGTAAGGATTTGTTCAAAGTCCTCTCTGTCCTGCTGTTCCCGCTGCGCTCTTGCCGGGGCGGCATTCAGCCATGCATAATAACCGCTTCTGGAGACTCCGGCCATAGCACAAAGTGTTTTTATGGACATGGTGTTATGACTTTGTTGCATGGTATTGTAGATTATTTCAAAAATACAGGAAGAATCGTTCATGAGCAATGCACCTACTTCCTTGTAGTTCTGATTGAGGAAATTTTTTTTAAGAACTCCATTTCCTGTTTCAGGTAATCTACTTCCTGTTGCAGTTGCTTGATTTTGTCAGCATCTGAGTTGTTTTTTGAACCGGTGTCATCGGAAGCATCAGCAGCTGGTACACTACGAGGCCTGTAGCCTTCGTGAAATTCGCCGTACTTTTTATATTCGGTACGGATGTGATTGGAGATGCTCCATATGCGGCGTTCTCCGATGATACTAATGTCAAAACCGTGATCTTCAAGGATTTTTCTTGGAGAAGTACCAGATTTATATTCTGCCAGAAATATCTCCTTGAATTCTTAGTAAGATTGATCCTTGTATCAGTAACACTGTAGATATAAGGGTTTTGACGAAGTAACTGTTGTTGTTCCTCAGTAAAAATTTTTCTGCTCATGAAATCCTCCATTTCTGTGATTAGAATATCACATTTGGAAGAGGGTGTCCAAGAAAAAGGTGTTACTTAGGGGTGTGTTTATAAACAGGGATACAAATGGTGAGGGTGTCCTAAAAGTAGGTACTACACTAATTCGCGTGTCCACTGTTATGGGTATATTATATTATTAACTGAAGGCGTATTATTGGATTTGAAAAATGCAGGTATAAATACGATTCAGGTAAGTCTAGACGGAAATAATACCTTTCTACATGAAAATATGAGGTTGATTTCCGGAGCATTTAAAAAAGCAATTGAAGCAATTAGGAGGGCTTCGGAAAAAGGGTTTAAAGTTGCGGTATCTTTTTGTCCCAATAAACTAAATATATATAAGATTGAAGAAACATGTAAATTGGTTAAAGAGTTAGGTGCAAATGATTTTAGAGTTATGCCATTGATATTGATGGGAAGAGGGAAAAGTATGGTAAATATGAAGCCATCCCCTGATGAATATTTGTGGCTACAACAAAAAAATCAGCAAGTTAAAAGATTTGTATCAAGATGAAGATTTTGTGATATCTTGGGGGGATCCATTAGATCATCTTACTAGAATGCCTGAAAATAATAAGAATAGTATGAATACATATTCAGTTGAGATTCGTTCTGATGGCAAATTATTATTATGTAATTATTTGCCGATTGTCGTTGGTGATTTGAATAAACACAGTTTGAAAGATTATTGGCATGCTGGATACAATAATATATGGGGAAATAATAAATTACAACCATATATAAGTAATTTGTACAGCACAGAGCAGTTTAGTTCATTTTGTCCAGAACCATACACAGGTAGGGATATTGTTTATGATTTGATTGATGCAAAATAATGGGAGGAAAATATGAGATATCAAATAAAAGATAAACATAATTTTTTTATTAGAGAAGATGGAGATTCATCTATGGTGCTTTTTAAGGAAAAGCATGACCAATTTATTCTGAATGGGACAGGTTTGGTTATGTTTAACCTAATATTAGAAAATAATCAAACACAAAAAGTGTTAGAGGAATTGAAAAAAATATATGAAAATATTGAAATTGCTGTGTTGGAGAATGACCTTCAAGACATAATAAGAATGTTAAAAATGTATGGCATACTTGTTATGGAACAAGAAATAGAAGAGAATGTATGTAAACATACCGACATTTCAGCTGTGGAGGAAAATGATTATGAAAAAGTTGGACGTTTTGTTGAAGAAAACCGTTGTAGCGATTTTTTTGTGGCTGGTGGAAAAGGTTATTATACTGCCGTTAATATTCGAGCACATATAATGAATAATCAAGAATATTATTTTTATAAAATTGGTGAAAATGGAAAAATTGATGGACTCATTATTGTTGTTCCTAATGTTAGCAATAATTCGGTTGTCAATATTACAACATTAGTTGTATCAAAAGAAAAAAATAGAGAGGAAAGAATAAAAATTGCAAAAGATTTGATTGATTATGCTATGAAAAGTATGATTAATCAAGTAAATAAGCTTAGAATTTCATTTTATGCAAAAGAAGGAAATGAAGTGTCATTTTTAGGCATGTATAAAAAAGTTAGGTTTTGAAAAAGAGGCGGAACTAAAAGATGAATATGAGAATAAGAGTTTGTTTTTGTACAGCATGTTCATATAAATCCACTTTTAATAATGTAAAATATAGGTAATTAAAAAATAAAATGGATTTTCCTTTTGCATTCTAAGATTATAAATTCTTGTAAAGCACATTTTTTATGATTTCGACCAGATGGACTTTAGATGTATCTTTAAGATGAGTTATAGAGCATGTACAAGATTATTAGTTATATTATTTTTGTATTTTGTAGGGTTCAAATAGGTTGGATAGGACAAATTATTAATATCAAAAAATGATATGGTGTCAGTAATATTTATGTGATACGCTAGAGAAAAAGAGGTGACAAAAATGGAAGGCAAGTTTAATAATTGGCATAAATGCTTGGAAGTTGCATGTTTTGTATTGATTTTAACATCTAGTATATATAAAGGACTTTATTGTGATGGAGATATGGGTGTAGTAATTATTTTGTCCTTTGTTGCAATTTTATTATTTACAATTATTTCAATTGCAGCGTTATTTCCAGCGACATGGAGAATGACTGATCGTGAGAAAGAGAAAATTAGAGATTTAAAACGATATCAAGACAAATACACTAGTATATTTGTTATCGTAAATGTAGTGTTGAGTACTTTTATGGTTTTGCTAATATTAGTTATAGGATGATAATTTAAATTTATTGTTAATAAAATATTTGAAAATAGAGTAAAAGATGAGATAGTATTGCATAAAGCAACACGACATTACTGACTGTGGTGCGGCTTGTCTTGCAACCATTTGTAAACAAAACGGTTACAAAATTGGCATTACGCAGATTCGTGAAGTAGCTGGAACAGATAAACAGGGAACAAACGCATATGGTGTAATTAAAGCAGCAGAGCAGTTGGGCTTTAGCGCAAAGGGAGTAAAAGGGAATAAGGAAGCCTTTTTTCAGAGTTTCCATTACCTTGTATTGCTCATGTCATCGTAGATGGAAATTTATTACACCATGTGGTTATACATAAAATCACCAAAAACAGGTGATTATTGCCGACCCGGTAGTTGGCATAGTAAAGCTTACACCAGAGGAGTTTTTTGAAAAGTCCATGAGGAAGAAAAGCCGCCAAAATATCAGTGGAGTGGCATTTTGATTCTGCTTGTAAAGAATGAAACATTTAAGAAGGACGATGAAACAAAAGGTTTGTTTAGTCGCTTTTTTCATTTGCTGTTAACACAGAAAAAGCTGATTTTACATATCTTTGTGGCATCTCTGGTATATACTATTCTTGGAATTGTAGGGGCTTTTTATCTTAAGGAATTAATAGATAGCGTATTACCTGATGGACTTAGAAAAACTTTGATGACTCTATCTATAGGTATTATTTTACTGAATGTATTTAAGGTTATTTTGAATGCTTTTCGGTCGCATTTATTGTTGTATTTGAGCCAAAAGCTGGATATAGCTTTGCTTTTTGGCTACTACCGCCATGTTATTGAATTGCCGATGAATTGTAAGTAGGTAATCATCTGTATCTGTTAGCGCCCATATTTTTCTGATACACTCTTTTCATAACAAAGGAAGGAAAATGTATCATTATGAAAACAGATGAAAAAAAAATTACACTGTGGTCTGAAAGAATTAGTGAATTTCATTCAAGTGGACAGCCGTGCAAAGCATGGTGTCAGGAACATCACGTTCCGGTCTCTACAATGAGTTACTGGATGCGCAAGCTGAAAACATTGGACGAACAATCGGATACGGATATGATTTTTTTGCAAAAATGCCAACCGAAAAAGAAATTTCGACGAATGAGACTTTGAACACCAGTCTGTCTCCAGTCCGTATTTTTATCACTAACAGTATTCGGATTGAAGTGATGCCAGAGTGCCCTTCAGATCTTTTTAGTGTTCTGATTCAGGGATTAAAAGACCATGCTTGATCTGGCAGGTGGCACAACCGTTTACCTTGCCTGTGGAGCTACCGATTTGAGAAAAAGCTATCACGGACTGGCTGTAATTATCAAGCTGAAATTCAAACTTGATCCCTATTCGCGCTGCATGTTTGCGTTCTGCAACCGCAGGCGGACTTCTATTAAAATTCTGCAATGGAACGGATCCGGTTTCTGGATTCTGATGAAGAGGCTTGACCGGGATTCCTTTCTATGTGCATTTATAATAGTGAGGTCGAATCTGCAATATGCTCTTAGAAAAAGTTGTAGTGGATATTGGTAAATAAAAGATTAGTAATTAAGGAGTTAAATTGGGGCATATGTCAACGAAATATTATTGTATAAAACAACACGACATAACCGACTGCGGAGCAGCCTGCCTTGCAACAATCTGCAGACAGAATGGATATAAAATAGGTATCAGCAAAATACGTGAAGTTGCCGGTACGGACAAGCAGGGAACAAATGCATACGGTATGATAAAAGCTGCAGAGCAGCTGGGCTTTTCCGCTAAGGGAGTAAAGGGAGATAAAGAAGCATTTTTCTCGGAGTTTCCATTACCATGTATAGCACATGTTATCGTAGATGGAGCATTACTGCATTATGTTGTTATTCATAAAATAACGAAAAAGACGGTTGTGATTGCAGATCCGGGAGAAGGTATTGTAAAACTTACCCCGGAGGAGTTTTTTGGAGAAGTGCATGATGAGGGAAAACCTCCGAAATATCAGTGGAGCGGTATCCTTATCCTTCTTGTTAAGAATGAGACATTTGAGAAAAAGGATGAGACAAAAGGAATTTTCTCCAGATTTTTTCATCTGCTCATGCCACAGAAGAAACTTATATTTCAGATCTTTTTAGCATCTCTTATATACCGTGCTTGGAATATTGGCAGCATTCTATTTTCAGATGTTAATAGACAGTGTTCTTCCGGATGGATTAAAGAAAACACTCATGACTTTATCAATAGGAGTGATATTGCTAAATCTTTTCAGGGTAATCCTTAATGCATTCAGGTCACATTTACTTTTGTATCTTAGTCAGAAACTGGATATTGCGTTATTATTGGGATATTACAGGCATGTAATGGAACTTCCGATGAACTTTTTCGGAACAAGGAAGGTCGGAGAGATTATCTCCAGGTTTAATGATGCAGGAAAGGTAAGAGATGCCATATCAGGCGCAACACTTACCATTATGATAGATACTCTTATGGCAGTTGCCGGAGCAATCATTTTATACATACAGAATTCAAAATTATTTTTTATTACGATCATAATGATCGTACTGTATGCAGTAATCGTACTTGGATTTAATAAATGGTATGAAAAACTTAATCGAAAAGAAATGGAAGATAATGCCCAGCTTACGTCTATATGGTCGAGTCTCTTAATGGAATACAGACTGTAAAGGCTTATAATGCGGAGAAAAAGTAAACAGGGAAACAGAAGTAAAATTTGTAAAACTGTTAAGAAGTGTATTCAATCTCACATGGGCTAACAATATACAAGTGTCACTGAAAACTTTCGTAGAACTCATAGGTGGTGTAGTCATCCTGTGGGCAGGTGGTGTCAGTGTTATAAACGGAGACATGACAATAGGTGCACTTATTACATTTAATTCACTGCTGGCATATTTCCTTGATCCTGTAAAGAATCTGGTAGATCTGCAGCCACAGATGCAGACCGCAGTCGTAGCGGCAGACAGACTGAGGGAAATACTCGATCTTGAAGCTGAAAAGCAGGAAAATGAACAAAGAAAAATGGCACCCGAAAGTCTTGCCGGGGATATAAAATTCGAACATGTGAATTTCAGATACGGAACAAGGCAGAGGGTACTTGAGAATATAGATTTTACAATAAAAAAGGGCAAAATTGCCTTTGTTGGAGAAAGCGGTTCAGGAAAAACAACATTATCGAAACTGCTTTTGCACTTATATCAGGCAGAGTCAGGTAATATTCTGATAAATGATAATAATATAGAAGATATACAGATAGAGACACTTAGAGACAAAATCGCATATATACCACAGGAAACATTTTTGTTTAGTGGTTCAATATTTGAAAATCTTACACTGGGACTGGATGATGCAACGATGGATGACATCATAGAGGCATCAAAAAAGGCGCAGGCTCATGAATTTATTAATAAACTGCCACTCAGATATGAGACAAGACTGGAGGAAAACGGAGCAAACCTGTCAGGCGGTCAAAGGCAAAGGCTGGCTATAGCAAGAGCCATGCTTAAAAAACCGGATATATTGATATTGGATGAGGCTACGAGTAATCTTGATGCAATAACTGAAAGAGCACTTGATAAGACAATAAGTGAATTTTCAAAAGATGTTACAACTATCTTTATAGCACACAGACTCAGCACTATAAAAAATTGCGATAAGATATATGTGCTGGAAGATGGAAAGATTATAGAAAGCGGTGATCATGCATCATTGACAGCACTGGGTGGAAAATATGCGCAGCTTGTTAAACAACAGTCGCTTGATACTGTGGATGTTAAAGCAACCGCATAACTTCTATTATGAAAAGAGGAAAATTATGAAACCTATAATTGTGGATTTAAAGGATATAAGTGACAGTACGGAAGTATATGATTCTAAGCCAAACAGATTTGTGCCGTACACAATATATATAATATGTGCAATTCTGACAATAGCCCTGATCTGGATGTATCTTTTCAGGATGGATATAGTAGTAAAAGCTGATAGTGTCTTTAGAGGTGACGATGACAGTACGGCAGTAAGCTGTGCAGTTACAGGAAAGATAACTAAAATGTCGGTAAAGGACGGACAGTATGTGAATGAGGGAGACGAACTGTATGAGGTAGATATTGAAAACCTTGGAAGTACTATCGAAGATTATAAGAGTAAACTTGATAGTGTACAGCAGCGTCTTGACATGCTAAATGCATATCAGAAAAGTCTTGACGGAGATAATTCTGAATTTGATGCAATGTCTGATAACCAGTATTATTCAGAATTTAAAGACAGGAAAGAATTATTAAATACTTCAATTGATGCAGGAAAGGAAAAGAATAAAACTGGGGAGGTATACGATGAAAATATTACAGTTATCAATGATTCTATTGATAAGTATAATGAAAAAATTAATAAACTTAACAATGTAAAGCAATGTATCATATCGCGTAATAACACATTTGACCAAAACGATACATATTATTATTCAATGGTGAACAGTTATATTTCATCATATGATTATACAGCACTTCAATATGACAATAAAAAAGGATGAAACCACAATGGATTCAGCACAACTGGCAGAGGTGGATACAGAAAAAAATCAGGCATTGTCTAATCTTGAGTCTAATGAGATTTCAACAATAGAACAGCAGATAGAAACTGCAAATGAACAGATAGAAAGCCTTAAATCTAATATATCCTCTGTAGAACTTCAAAAGAAGCAGACAGAAAATTCTAATAATACAGATGAGTCAGATATAAAGATTCTTACGGAAAAAGGAAATGTGTCCGCTGAAATTCTTACTTATGAGGATAAGAAGCAGGAGTATGAGGCTTATTTAAAAGATTATGATATAAAAAATAATAACTGTACCATAAAGGCAGGAACATCAGGGTATTTTTACACAAATAAGGAAATCTCAAATGGAACATATATACAGGAAGGAGATTCTATAGGACAGATATATCCAAAGGAGCAGTCAGGTTATTATGCACAGGTGTATGTGGAAAATTCTGACATAGCAAAAATAAAAAACGGATCAGGAAGTAAAATTTGAGATGGCTTCATATCCGTCAAGTGAATATGGATATTTTACAGGAACAGTAAAAGAAATTGCAAAAGATGTGACTGTAGACCAGAATACCGGTAATGCATATTACGTTGTAAAAGTAGAATGTAAAAATATGGAGATAAAGAATAAGGATGGAGAAAAAGGAAATCTGAAAAGTGGAATGGCTGCACAGGCAAAAATTGTTGTTGATGATGACAGTGTGCTGCATTTTGTGTTGGACAAGATAAATTTGGTGGATTAGTAAAATAAATAAGGTATATTCCGGGATTACCGGTTTATATAAATAAATCCTATGAGCGCGCGTAGGAAAAAATCAATGGAAGGAGATAGTTGATTTATGGATTCAACATTTACATGTATAAGTAGCGAGGAACTGCTTGTTGTAGAAGGTGGAAAAATTAAAACTGAAGACGTATGCTATTGGGTAGGTGCTGGTGTAGGCTTTGGTTATTCTTGTTTAAAGCTTCTGTTAGGGTATTAATAGTATATTTTCAAAGGAGAGATGATAAAATGGAAAAATTCACTAGTTTATCAAATATAGAACTTATGTATATTGATGGTGGATTTAATGCAAAAGGAGTTTGGCATAAATTTACCAAAAAGATCAAATCATGCTGGGATAGTTTTTATCAGGGATTTTCTGATTATAATTTTTATTAAAAAGTGTATAATAAAAAAGTATGGCAAATAATTGCCATACTTTTTATGTACAGGAGGCTGATATGAAAATAGAAAACATTAAATGGTATATTGGCTGGATATTCTTTCCGGTCTGGTACTTGATAGGGAAAAAATATATTTTATTGCCTGTTATACAATCAGTTTTTGAAGAAACGAGTTATCAGGATGCATATCTGATAGCAAATTATTTATGGAATTTTATAGCTATAGTTATTTTATTCAGCCTTTATGGAACAGGGATTTTAAGAGATATAAAACAGATAAGACAGTATGATATCAAATCAATAGCTTCGGGATATATCAAATCATTTGCTGTAATAGTATTGTTTACAATATTAGGTGGTATTATGCAGTTTATTTTGTCATCCGGAAATAATGAGCAAAGCATAAATGAAATTACGCTCAGAATGACAATGAAAGAACATTATTGGGCTATTATGATCCTTTCTGCATTTATAGGACCCATATTAGAAGAACTGATTTTCAGATGGTTTATATTCAGCTCTATCAAAAAAAGTCTGATAATTAAAGTGATTGTATCATCAGTGCTATTTGGATTAATGCATTTTATACCATCTATAGGGGCAATAAGTTTAAATGAGCTTTGTCTGCAATCAATACAATATGTATTAGCTGGAATTGCGTTTTGTCTGGTTTATATAAAAAGAGGAAATGTTGTTTTTGGGATAGCAGCTCATATGAGCATCAATTTGATGCATAATTTAATGTATTTGGTTAATCAATGAATGCCGCATTTTAAAAGCTTGTTTGGTGATGGAAATTTATTAGATATAAATTAGCCAAAACAGTGTTTATTATTAAAGATGAAGCCAATGTTAATAAATTCAACTATTGGTTGTGCGGCAACGGGTGTAGGTATTGGAGGCGCAGCAGGATCTGTGCCAGGTGCAGTGATTGGAGGCGCTGTCGGTACTATAGTTGGAATATGGTAAAAAATATATAACAATAGGAGCGGAAGTTTATGGAATTAAATAGAACAATGATATTGCTTTCTGGTTGCTTTTTGATTGTTTGGTCTACTTTTAAATGGAAGATACCACATGTGATTTGGGATGTTAAATTAACCCGGGTATGTTCGGTAATTTTGGGATTATATAATATTATTTTAGCAATTTGCTTTGAAAAAGACCTAAGTATTTTTCTATTTATTGTAGATTTAATCCTCTATATGTTATTGGATATAGGATTTTTAATGGTTAAGCTGAAAAAAAAAGATAAAAAGGGAAAAGTAAAAAATTTTCAACTTGGGATTTGTTCCATTTTTGTAATTTTGGCTATGATTATGGCATGTTTTAATTTGAATGAAATTTATTCTAGCATAATGATTTTATCTGGTATGATGATGGTGATATCAACTCCTTTTCAGAAAATGAAGTCGCTTCGTGAAAACAGCAACCGCTAACAGACTTATATGGGCAATTGTATTCAAGTTGGTAACAGATAGTGAATATGCAAACAATGATTTTGACCATATTGGTGCCAGATACCATTACATAAAATTATAATTAAATTTATTAGATATAAATTCACCATAACAGTACATTGTGTCAAATGGCACCGAAATCATACCAAATAGCACATATATATTGTTTGTTTTTTTTTTCTTATGGTTGTAGTATGTATAGCAAACAGAGATACTGATAACACTGTTAAAGCTTCAACATTTAATAAAGATATCTATATAAATTTGGCAAAAAATGAGGAGTACAAAGAGATGAAAAAAGAAAACAATTATATATCCACTGATATGAATCATAAAAAGCTAATATTTGGAGTCGTAATAATTCATATTTGTTTTTTAATTATTAAGAATAGTGGCATTACAGACATTTTAAAAGAAAAGAATATATTTTTTTTGGGGTGCTGATAAATATGATTTATCAGTTGACTTTGATTATCATGATTGGAGTGGCAATGAAGCAATATTTGATCACTTCATTTAAAAAATTCAAAGCTGACAGAATTTCTGTAAATATAAAAAGAGTTTTGGCAGGTGTGGGAATTGCATTCTTGTTAAGCTGCATTGCTGGAATTATTGAAATGACAGTGTGTTCAAATATATCGGTTCCGGCAAATCAGTCAAACGTTAATGGGTATTTTGTGGATTATCCTATTTTGGCTGTTATAATGAGTGTAATTATGGGACCTTTTACAGAAGAGATAATTTATAGAGGTATATTGTTTCGGTTTTTCAGCAAATATGGAGAACTGTGTGCAGTATTGGTGACAGGATTTTTGTTTGGAACAATGCATATGCTTTCTTCATTTGGAAACACAAATATACTACTATTTTTGTGTCAATGGTTAGACTATTTTTTGTCAGGAATATTTTTGGGATTTATTTATAAAAAATACAAAAATATCTGGACAAATATTTCAATACACGGCACTTGGAATCTGATTGGCGCTGTAATGATATTAACGAAAATAATGTTAGCAAAATAATATGGACAGACCAGAATATTGAAAGGGGTGATTTACATGCAAGAAATCATTAGCTGGTATATGGAACATAAAACTTATGGAAACATATTAATTATAGGGATAATTGGACTTATGCTATACAATATAGGATATGGAGCAGGTACCGATATTTACAGAATTTTTGGTTAATTGGTAATTGGGTGGAAGAATAAAAGAAATGAAAAAATGTATTTTAGTATGGCAGGTGCCGGTAATAGAAGGAGAGCAGTATAATCCGGTGGAATATGCTGTCCATGTGAGAAAAGCAAAAAAGTTTGCGGAAGCATTGAATCGGTATTTTGCGGAAAAAAATATGGACTATAATTGTGTGCTGGACAAATCAGCCTGCAGCCTTGATGAGATATTTTCTCCACAATATCAGGCAGTGCTGTTTGCACCGGAGGCTAAAACAAGACAGTGGCTCTATAAAAAAAGAAGTGCAGAATGAGACCGTGAAAAAGATTATTATCTGGAATATATGGAGTACAATAGTGCGCAGATAGAAAAGGTTGCTGAATTTCTGAGCGAATAAATCGGAAATAACGCATTTATAGGACCAATATTAGAAGAACTGTAAGGTGGTTATAGGGGAATAACATTACCAAATAGCATTAAAGTATTGAAAATGTATGATGATAGGTTTAATTTCTAAAGGGAGACATAATTTATGAATAAAAAGAAAATAATCCTTCTGTTTATATTAACATTAATCGGTATTTTATGTGTTTTTTAAATGGTAAAGAAGAGCCTGAAATAGGGGTTGGTCAGAATAAGGTGAGTTTTTCAAATAAAACAAATTCATTTTATTATGACCAGCTTGACGAAACCGAAAAAAGGGTGTGTAACGATATTACAGCATTAGTTGAACAGGGAAATGGTGGAAAAATTGATCTAACAGCTCCGATAAGTACATACCGGTATCTGAGGATAGTAAGAACATTATCATTTGATCCGGAATATCAGAACTGGGCGATTTCATTAATTTTTCCGGTTGGAGAAAATAATAAACTAATTGATCGAAACACAATTAACGATGACTGTAATATTATGAAATTATATGTTCTGGTTAATGATTCAAAAAAGCGCAAGGAGTTGAAGAATTTTAATCTTGTTTTAAATGATGAGAATATAATTACCAATATAGATGAGCTTGAAAAAATATGTAAAAACGCTGATTTTTCAACAGAATATTATCAGGAAAAATCAAAAGAAATAGATGCTTGCTATGATGAGATTATAAGAGAAATGCCCAAGAATATGAATGAAAAAAGAGGCTGTACAATATTTCTTAAATTGGATAAAAGACAACATGGAATATGATTATTCTGTCTATGAATCAAGTATTGAACCATATTATGACAAATTGTATGAAAATGAAGTATATGCTGATGTCTCAAACAAAGGATGTATTTTGGATAAAGAGGTATATGCGGTGGAATCTCAATAATATTATCAGAATTATGTAACAGAGTGGGAATAACAGCTTATCCTGTTTTTGGTACAATTAAATCAGATGGTACACTCATACCACATGGATGGGTTGCTATGAGAGTAGATGATTCAACATATTATATAGATCCTACATATGTGTGTCAAACCGGCGAAATGGACAATCTGAAAATGAAAAATGAAATGGAACGCATTGGAGACAGACAGTATCAGCTTGAGGATTCATTTGAGTATTAGGCAAGGAGTTTATAAACAAATAGAATTTTTAAACGTTTGGTTCATCTTGATTAACAAGATGAACCTTTTTTAATACATATATTATATTTGACGAGAGTAAAATAATGTTGATGCTAATGATATAACAAAGATATTAGCATAAAGCGTGAGAAAAAACAAAATTAAAGTAAATAAAAATTGACAAAATAAAAGATGATGTATAATATTATTTACATAAGGAGAAAAAAAGTATGCCTAAAAAATCAATTGTATTATTACCGGAAACGGAACAGATACTAGAACAGATGGGATTACAAATAAAATATGCAAGATTACGGAGAAAGCTTCCGGCTGAGTTGGTAGCGGAGAGAGCTGGAATAAGCAGAGCTACATTGGTTTCTATAGAAAAAGGTGCATCATCTGTGGCAATAGGATGCTATGCAGCAGTGCTACATGCACTTAACTATATGGATAAGGATTTATTACTGGTTGCTAAGGATGATGAGCTTGGACGTAAACTACAGGATTTGGATTTGCCGGTTAGAAAGCGTATCAGGAAGGAATAGTAAATATGGATAGAGAAAAAAAAGATATATGTATTTGCTGATTTTCTGTCTTTTAAAAACGAATTGATTGGGACGATTTATGTATCGCAGACAAGAGGAAAAGAATTTTATTCTTTTGAATATGAGCAAGGGTGGATTGAACAGGGATATATGGTATTAGATCCTGATTTGCAATTATATAGAGGAAGGCAATATATAAATGATGATAAGAATATCTTTGGGATATTTGCTGATTCCTGTCCGGACAGATGGGGGCGAAGATTAATGAAGCGTAGGGAAGAACTTCAAGCGAAGAAAGCTGAGGTGAAACCGCGAAAACTATTAGAAAGTGATTATCTTTTGGGTGTATATGATGAGGCTAGAATGGGTGGTTTACGATTTAAATTAGATTTAGATGGTGAATTCCTTTCAAATGATAAGGAATTTGCAACACCACCATGGACATCCTTAAGAGAGTTGGAACAGGCATCAATCGCATTTGAGAATGATAATGAGGGGCTTGATGAAAAATGGTTAAAACAATTGCTTGCACCGGGATCTTCATTGGGAGGAGCCAGACCAAAAGCATCTGTTATGGCCCCGGATGGCTCATTGTGGATTGCAAAATTTCCGTCGAAACATGATGATTTTAATTCAGGGGCATGGGAAATGGTTGTTCATGATCTGGGTGCATTATGTGGACTGAATGTACCAGAGGCAAAAGCTATTAAATTTTCTAAACTCGGAACAACATTTTTAGTCAAGCGTTTTGATAGAGATGGACAGCAGAGAATTCATTTTTCATCAGCCATGACAATGTTAGGAAAGAAAGATGGCGCAAATGCGACAGACGGAAGCAGTTATCTTGAGATTGTATCATTTTTAAAAGCTAATGGAGCAAAGCCAAGGGATGATGTACAGGAACTCTGGAAACGTATCGTGTTTAGCATGGCTGTATCCAATACCGATGACCATTTTAGAAATCATGGATTCATATTATCAAATGACGGATGGGAACTTTCACCACTGTATGATGTGAATCCGGATATTTATGGTGAGTATTTATCACTTAATGTTGATGAGTATGACTCGGGGATTGATTTTGATTTGGCGATTGAGTCAGCACCATATTATGGATTGAAGAAGAATCAGGCTAAAAAAGAAATCGACATGATAAAATCTGTTGTAAGAAATAATTGGCGGGAGCTTGCAAAAAAAAATGGCATCAGCCGGGGCGAAATAGAAAGAATGGAACCAGCGTTTCATATATGTGAAGAGTAGTAGGGGCAATTCCTAACCTCTCACCCGTGGATACATTGGTGCCTGACACAAAAGAGCGAATAAACTGGAAAATAACGCATTTAAGAAATGAAATAACAAACATTTTGTGTTTTCGTTAAAAACTCGATATAAACATTTCTGTTTTTCGTTAAAAAACATAAAACTTATGGAAATATATTAAGTATAGGTATAATAGGAGTTATAATTCACATTATGGAAATTTATAGTAAGGATTCTATGGGAATGTTCAATGAAAAGAAACATATCAATATCTTATCGGACAATTTGTGCAGGGATTTTTGTAATCATAAGTATTATAATACTTGCGATAAATGGAATTTCATTATTCAAATATGATAATGCCACGGATTATGAAAAGTCAGCTTTGCGTCCGGGCGAGTATGTCAAGTTCCAATTAATGGATTATCTGTCCAAACCGCTTGATGAATACAATTCAGACGTTTCTTCAGGACAGTGTGAGGTAGAGGTGACATTTTTCGGAGATTATTATGTATACAATATTCCATACATGGATAATACTTATGTGAGAGTAAAGGTATACGATAAGAATCTGGAAGAACAGTTAGAGGGAAAGGTTGATTTAATTGGTAAAGTGTTGCCAGAAAAAGATGTTTCTATGGAATGGTATGAACAGGTGCCGGATTTTTCACTTAGCAGCTTGAAAAAGGGCATATGTATACAGGAAGTAGATTGCAAAAAGTATCAAAACATGCTTTGGCTTGGTGGAATTATGTTGTGTGTAAGTGTGGCTGTCATGTTACACGACTATAGAGTGAATCGGGACACTATTATTACGGAAGAGGGAAGGATTGCACATACAAATCTGCCTGATTATGATTTGGCGTATACTTTAGAGTATAATCTTCGAAAGTATAAGGAACTGGAGGAAATACAGATTCAGAACAGAAAGAAGATATTTTGGATAGTTTTGTTTGAACTGACAGGAGTATGGTTCTGCATAAATTTTTATTATTGGGAAATAAAAGTTATAGGTGTGGTGTTTATTCTTTGCGGGCTGAAAATAGGATGGAATATTTTTATTAATTCGGACTTGAGCGTGGCAGTAAGGTTATCAGAGTTATTTGGTCTAGACACGGTTTCACAGAGAAAAGAGCATTTGTTATCATACATACATGAGCTGGAAAAGAGAGTATTAAGATAAGAAAGATATCGATACAGCGGACCATATCATTTATCAGACATTGCATTGCAGATTCCTGTTCTGATAGTGATGTTTGTTATTGCGGTTTTTTGTATGTATAATAAGAGACAGATGAGGTTACAAAGCGTGTAAAAGATATCTATATATAAATTTGGCAAAAATGAAAGGAGTACAAAGAGATGAAAAAATGTATTTTAGTATGGCAGGTGCCGGTAATAGAAGGAGAGCCGTATAATCCGGTGGTATGCTGTCCATGTGAGAAAAGCAAAAAAGTTTGCGGAAGCATTGAATCGGTATTTTGCGGAAAAAAATATGGACTACAATTGCGTGCTGGACAAATCAGCCTGTAGCCTCGATGAGATATTTTCTCCACAATATCAGGCAGTGCTGTTTGCACCGGAGGCTAAAACAAGACAGTGGCTCTATAAAAAAGAAGTGCAGAATGAGACCGTGAAAAAGTATTATCTGGAATATATGGAGTACAATAGTGCGCAGATAGAAAAGGTGGCTGAATTTCTGAGCGAATAAACCGGAAATAACGCATTTAAGAAATGAAACAACAAACATTTTGTGTTTTCGTTAAGAACTCTATGAAAACATTTCTGTTTTTCGTTAAAAAGCAGGCATAAACATTTCTGCTTTTCGTTAAAAAATAGGCGAAAAAATTTTGCATTTTCGTGAAAAATGGTAGAATTGAGGTGGAAATATGCTATAATACTACCAAGTAAAATGAAATGAGGAATGCTAAATGATTTTTAAAAGAAAAGTTTATGACAAACTGATTGAGTGGAAAACATTGGCAGCAGGCACATCAGCAGTATTGCTTGAAGGAGCCAGACGTATCGGGAAAAAGTACCATTGTAGAGGAGTTTGCAAAAAAGGAATATGATGACTATATGATTCTTGATTTTGCAAGAGAAAACCAGGATGTAAAAAATAATTTTGTCGAGAACATGAATGATCTGGATACTTTTTTCAGGAACTTATTTCTTCTGAAAGGAAAACGTTTAAAAGGGAAGAACTGCGTGATTATTTTCGATGAGGTACAGTTGTTTCCGCAGGCACGGCAGGCGATAAAATATCTAGTCGCTGATGGTCGATATGAATATATTGAGACAGGCTCTCTAATCTCAATCCGGAAAAATGTAAAGGATATTCTGATTCCTTCGGAAGAGTACCGGATTAAGATGTATCCGATGGATTTTGAAGAATATTTATGGGCAATCAATGATGAGGTTACAATTCCTACGATCAGAGAATCTTTTGAAAAAAGGAAGCCACTTGGAGATGCGATTCACCGGAGAATTATGAAAAGCTTTCGTACCTATATGGTTGTAGGTGGGATGCCGCAGGCAGTAGATGCTTATGTTTCAGGGAAAAGTTATGAACAAATTGATTTTGTTAAACGGAATATTCTGAGCCTTTACGAAGAGGATCTGGCAAAATACGATACAGAAAACAGGGAAAAAGCGTCAGTTATTTATCGAACAATACCAGAGCAGCTAGAGAATAAAAATTCACATTTCAAACTTTCTATGGTAGATAAAAATGCGCGTTATCAGAATTATATGGATGCGGTCAGTTTTATTTCTGAAGCAATGATAGGAAATGAGTGTATCAATGTGACAAAACCGGAGGTTGCACTGGAGCTGTTTGCGGACAGAAGCAATTTCAAATTATATATGGGTGATACCGGACTATTGGTTACACAGATTATGAAGAACCGGGACAGTACAGATGAAGATTTATATAAGGCTCTGATTATAGACAATCTGGGAATTAATCAGGGAATGATTGTTGAAAATATTGTAGCACAGATGCTCAGAGCAGCTGGACATGAGTTGTATTTTCATGAATATTTGTACGTGCCGGAGGGAACGACCAGAGAAAAAAAAATATGAAATTGATTTTATGATTGTGAAGAAAAAGAAGATATGTCCGATTGAAGTAAAATCTTCAAACTATATGTCACACAAATCATTTGACTATCTGATTCAGAAATATCAGTTAAAGTGTGAGAACAGATTCATTATTTATACAGAAGGATTTAAAATATCAGGACGGAATTATGTATATACCAATTTATATGACTATGTTACTGTAAGATGATTAGTCGGAATGAACTCATGTTTTTTCATTTTGTCAAGTACAAGCTTGATACCATTAAATTGAAAACAAAATTGTTTGCAGGCAGCAAAAGGGGGTACTCTTTTTGCTGCCTTTTTTGCGGGCTGTTTCGTATATAGCGATTCAGGATGAAATTCCAATGATTAATAGTTTCAATCTATTTAGAAGAGAAGCAGATATTTCTTTTGGGTGGAATCTGCCATAGAAATGCAGGAAAAAGGATTGTGTCTGGAGGAATATATCGAGTCACTGAGGTGAAAATTATAAAAAATTAAATGAATATTAATTTTCCACTAACTTTTTATCACCTTAAGTTGTCTTATTATTATAGAGGACAAGAGAGGTGATATGAGATGATTGCTGATTTTTTATTAGTTCAGAAAATCAGAAACGGTGACAATCAAGCAGGTACTCAGCTGGTTGAAACGTATTATTCTTCTAACTATCAATATTGTTATTTACATACTCATAATCAGGAATATGCGGAAGATAGGGTACAGGAAACTTTTGAGAGATTCTTCGGGGCACTAATAAGCGGGGCAGAGATCAAGAAGACAAAGAGCTATTTGTATAGCATAGCAGGGAATATTATAAAGAATAATTACAAGAAAAAAAAGAAGGAAATAATGACAGACCGGTTGCCGGATATAGAAGATGAGAATCCGAAAAACATAGAAATCCGGATTGATATAGAGAGGGCTCTGGAGCAGCTCCCGGAAGAAATAAAAGAGATTGTAATCCTGTTTTTCTTTCAGGGATTAAAACAAAAGGAAATTGCTGATTTATTAAATATAAAATTGTCGCTTGTAAAATATCGTGTTTCAAAGGCAAAAGAATTGCTGGCAAAACAGTTGGAGGTGGAAAAATTATGAAGCAATATCAGAGAAAAATCGAGGAGTATAAATCCTTGATACAGAAGGAATATATACGGGAAACGGCTGTTCACACAGTAAAAGAGCGGTGTTCAGACATTATGAACAGACAGGATAACAGACGAGCATCATATTTTGAATTTTTATTTGAGCAGTTCAAATTTATCAAAAAGAGATGGTGGGTTCTGCAAGGAGGAATCTTAATTCTGCTTTGGATTCTGCTTGTGGACTCGGATGGGGGAGCAAATACAGAGAGAACACTGGGGGCTATGTCAGTGATGTTTTCGGTAATGATCATACCGGAAATTTGGAAGAATCGGAGCTTTTCAGCAGTGGAAATTGAAAAAACAGCATTCTATTCACTGCGCCAGATCTGTGCTGCAAGGATATTGCTGTTTGCAGTGGTGGATTTACTTATGACTACCTTTTTTTCGGTATTTCAGTTTATACACTACAGATTTCGGCATACCGGATCATCATAGATTTTCTAGTGCCGCTTAATGTTTCCTGTTGTATCTGTTTCCGACTATTGTATAGCAAATGGAATGATATGGAGCATATTGCTGTTTTTCTAAGTATAGCATGTATATTTATCTGGACACTGATTGTATCGACAGATTCTATTTATCAGAGGATTTCGATGCCAATCTGGGTGAGCTTGTTGATCATATCGTTTGGTTATCTTATTTTTTGTGTTCACAAATCGCAATGTAACTGTGAAATAAACTGGGAGGTGAAGTCGAGTGGAACTGCAATTTAAAAATGTAACAAAAGAGTATGGGAATGTACACGCAGTAGAACATGTAACACATTCTATGGGGAAAGGTGTATATGGATTATTGGGAGTAAATGGAGCGGAAAAACCACTTTAATGCGGATGATATGTACAGCGATAACCCCAACAAGCGGAGAAATCTTGTGGAATGGAAAGGATATCTTTAGTCTGGGGGCATCTTATAGGGAAATACTCGGTTATTTGCCGCAGAGTTATGGGTTTTATCCTGATCTTTCGGTGTATGACTACATGCTGTATATTGCATCTATCAAAGGAATCAGGCCCATCATGGCAAAGAAAAGGGCATTAAAACTGTTGGAGCAGGTCGGAATGGCTGAAAAGAGGAAAAGAAAGATGCGGACTTTATCAGGGGGCATGATCCGGAGGGTCGGAATTGCCCAGGCGATGTTGAATGATCCGCGGATATTAGTGTTGGATGAGCCGACCGCAGGTCTTGATCCGAATGAGAGAATCCGGTTCCGAAATCTGGTCAGTGAATTGTCGGAAGATCGTCTTGTACTGTTGTCTACGCATATTGTGTCAGATGTTGAATATGTGGCAAATGAGATTATATTAATGAAAGAAGGAAAATTTTTTCTATACAGGGACCTCAGATGAGATTATTTTGTCTATGGATATGTCAGTATGGAATTGTACTGTTCCTAAAAGGGAACTGAATAATTATATGAAGAAATATCTGATTGGAAATGTAAGGACAGTTTCTGATGGAGTAGAGTTGAGAGTCCTTTCAAAGATGCCACCGACCGGAAATGCAGTACAGGTGGAGACAACACTGGAGGATGCATTTCTTCTGTATTTTGGAGAAAAGGCAGGTGATAAAGATGATGTTCAAATATGAGTTGAAAAAGATCTTTTCAAAGAGGATGAATAAGGTTCTGCTTGCGGCAGTACTTGTGATGACGGTTATTTATTCAGGTATGGCAATCGGGAGTATGAGCTATACGGATGCAGACGGACAGAGCCACACAGGTATTGACGCGGGACGGCTTCTGGCTGAAGATGTCAATCAATGGAAAGGGAAACTTACAACGGAGAAAATTTCCGAAGTGATAAATGATTACAAGACATTATCGGCTAAGTATCAAGATAAGATACCTAATACAGAATATGGTAAAACAGTACAGTCATATTACGATATTTATAGTTTTGTAATTGGCGTATTGACTCCGGATTCAGAATGGAATGAAGGTGCAGTGTATCAGCTCTCAGATGAACAATTACAGGACATCTATACAATCTATCAAGATAATATGAAGAAAATGGCAGAAGAGTACGGAACCACACCTGAAAAGAGAAGTTATCTGGAAAACGTTTATAAAAAGATAGAAATACCTTTTACGTTCGAAGCAAAAGGTTCCTGGGCTACGATGACAATGTACGCACAAACTTATGTACTATTAATGGCAGTGATCATAGGTTTTTGGTAGCCGGTATATTTTCCGGAGAGTTCCGCCCCGGAACAGAGGATGTTTTTTTTTGCTACAAAGTACGGGAGATCGAAGGCAATAAAAAACAAGATTATTGCAGGAATCTTCGTGTCAACGGTTATCTATTGGATCGGAGTAGGGATATTGTCTCTTATCTCATTTGCAGTAATGGGAACGAGTGGATTTTTCACACCGTATCAGATTGATGATCCATATAGTATTTATGTTATGACATATGGAGAATATTATTTGCTGATACTTGTGGGCGGGTATATCGTGACAATGTTTTGTGCTGCGTTGACTATGCTGGTGACAGTTAAGATGCATACACCGAATCTGGCGATTTGTATCCCGTTTTTCCTGTTTTGTATGATATCGTTTATCGCAAGAGTATTACCGGCATTTGATGCTTTTTTTCAATTTGTTGCCGACTGTATTGACTAATATTTTTAATGCAGTGAGGACGCCGATTCTTTTTTTTCAGATTGGTTCGTTTGTATTTCGTCAGATTTCGTTATTGATGTTTCTGTACATTATTATTTATTGTACTGTTGCCTTTAATATATAGAGGTTATAGTCGATATGGGTTAAGGAAGAAATAGTATGACAAATGTCTGCTATCCTTTTAACTCAGTGCGAAACGCTTGCGGCTCACAACTGTGAAGGTACTGAACAGTTACATAAAATTATAATAAATAGCATATTATTATTGACATACTAATGATGATTACTTATGATAAAAATTGCTAAAAAAATGTTAAGGAAACATATAAACGTGAAAAAACAAAATCCAATAGCCCTGTTACCAATAGCAGTATTTCTCGTACTGTATCTGGGATTGGGAATACTTTTTGAGTATATAATGAAAATTCCGATGGGGTTTTTATAATGTGCCCATCATAATAGCATTCCTCGTGGCAATACTGGTGGCATGTCTGCAGAATCGTAGTGTGAAATTCGACCAAAAGCTAGAGATAATGGCACAGGGACTGGCTGACAAAAATATCATAACAATGCTGCTCATTTTCCTTACCGCGGGGGCGTTCGTGGGTGTAGTAGGACGAAGCAGTGCGGAGAGCGTGGCATATTTTATGCTGTCACTGATACCGGCAAGGTTCGCGGTGATGGTGCTTTTTGTTGTGGCATGCTTTGTGTCTATTGCGATGGGGACATCGGTTGGAACCATAACACTGATTGTGCCGATAGCGGCAGCAGTATCGGATGCATCGGGTTTTGGTCTGCCGCTTTGTATAGGCTCCGTAATGGGTGGCGCGATGTTCGGAGACAACCTTTCCTTTATATCAGATACGACCATTGCCGCATGTAACGGACAGGGTTGTCAGATGAAGGACAAATTCAGGGAGAATTTTTTTATTGCACTTCCGGCGGCAGTAATGACGCTGGTTGTTATAGCAATTCTGTCATTCAGGACAGATATCGCGGGCGCTGTATCGCAGGAATATCATCTGTTGCAGATAGTACCGTATATTCTCGTGCTGATCGGTGGAATTGCCGGAATAAATGTATTTGTAGTGCTTATAATAGGAATCATATCGGGAACGGTCATAATGCTCGCAACAGGAAATACAGCACCATACGATCTGCTTACCAATATGGGAAGTGGAGCGTCAGGCATGTTTGAAACCTGTATGGTTGCAGTGCTTGTGGCAGCCATGTGTGCGCTGATTCGTGAATATGGTGGCTTTGATGCCCTTCTTTCGGGTATTTACAGGACATTCAAGGGCAAAAGAGGTGGACTGCTCGGTATGGGACTTCTGGTAGGACTTATCGATATTGCCACTGCCAACAACACAGTTGCTATAGTTATGGCAAATCCGATAGCAAAGGAAATGGCTCAGAAATATGATATAACTCCGCGTAAAACAGCGTCTATACTGGATACATTTTCGTGCATTTTTCAGGGGATGATACCATATGGAGCGCAGATGCTCGTGGCCATATCGGCAGTACACGAGCTGGGGCATGATGTGTCAGCCTTTAATATACTGCCGTATCTGTTGTATCCGATGTTTGCTGGTAAGCTCGCTGGTGGCGGTTTTTGTTGTTGAAAATGGGAGAAAATTTAATTGAAGATGAAGTTTAAAGCAAAAGAATAATGAGGTTATAAATGAAAATGCCGGATAGAAATATGATATTTCATCCGGCATTTATTATGTGAAATTTAGGCTGCATTTTGAAAGTCAATTACAGTTATTTCTGGTAGCATGGATTTTAGTTTTGATATAATGGACTCGATTTTTTGCATTGTGGAGCCATTAATAAACTCTTCACCACACTGTGAACATTTTTGGCATGGAACATTTTTTATAATAATATAACAGTTTTTATATGCAGTCATATAAGTTGTGGTACTTTTGACAGTATCACCTTTGCACAGGAAGCATTTCATAATATCAATTCTCCTTTCTTGTTTTTAAATCGGACTCCCATTTGTCTGAAGACGGGTAGTATGCGGTGATAATCCAGAGCTGTTCGTGATTGGAACCGACTACAACATGTAATGGACATTTTGTATTCAGATTTCCAAGTGTTAAGCAACTGGGATATGGATAGTCATTAGGGTATTCCTCAATTATTTCACCGGTCATGATACATGATATGACATCGTCAATGAGGATACCACGTTGCTCAAGTCTTTTTTTGACGCATGCAGTGTTAAATAAATATTGTCGGGAGTACACAAACCTCTAAGTTCATCAATTGTAAGACACATCTGTTATTCTCCTCATATGAATTAATTATAATTATAGTAGTATTTGGAGAGATTAGCAATGCTATTCTAAAAATTCACTAATTTACATTAATTAACCTTAATTAACTCCTTGACAATCATTTATGACAAGAATATAATACATTATGACAAACAAAGTTGTCAAACAGACAAAAATAATTGTCACACGGAGGCGCTATATGACACTGAAGAATCGTTTAAAGGAACGCAGGGCCGCGCTGAATGTCAATCAACAGGAGATGGGCAGGCTGTGTGGTGTGTCGAGACAGACAATCAGCCTTATAGAAAGAGGCGACTATTCACCATCAGTTACCCTGGCACTGACGATAGCAAAGGTGTGCGGTGTTACAGTTGAAGATGTATTTTATTTGCAGGAGGAAGATGAAGATGGAGAGAAATGAGATTAAAGAAGCAAACCGCAAGGCTATGCCGGGATTTCTGCTTCTTGCACTTGTGGGAGCACTTGTGGGTGGTATTGTCGGATTTTATTCCGCAGAATATGATGTTGAACAGTTGGCAGGCAGTATGAAAAGCGCGGGAGCATTTTTCAGTAAATATGTTTCGAGTTGGATATTGCTTGCTATAGCCGTCATCACACCGATAGTGGTCATACCTGTTTATCAAAAGACAAAAAGGCTGCTTTTGGCATGGGATGGAGAGGATGAATCTATATGCGACATCGCAGAGAAGAAGCTTAATACGGTACTCATGATAATCAGCATTGCAATGATATGTGCATTTTTCCTTATCAGCGCAACATATTCAGGTGGATTTGCAATGATTGAAAAACATTTGAATATGTATGTGCTTGCAATTGTGACATTTCTGATAATACTGGCTGAGGGGATAATCATCCAGCAAAAGGCAGTTGATATTAACAAAATAATGTATCCGGAGAAAACTGCTTCGGTATATGATCTGAAATTTCAAAAGAAATGGGTAGACAGCTGCGATGAAGCAGAAAAAATGATGATAGGCAGATGTGCCTTTGAGGCATTCAAGGTGACCAATTCAGTATGTGGCGCACTATCCATTATTCTGGCAATAAGCGCTATGATGTTTGATATAGGATTTTTGCCATCATTTGTCGTCTGTCTGATATGGCTTGTCAACCAGTGTGTATATTGCAGGGCTGCGGCAAAGTGTTCTAAAGTACTTTAAGGTGACCTGATGCAGTAGGGAGGGTAAGCTATGGATAAAACATTGTACATTTATTATTTATTTTTGATGATTATAATATTGTATTTTCCGTGGAAAAGACGGAAACGATATGCAGCAAAAAGAATTATGAAAAAAGGTAAAATAAACAATAGTCAAAGGAGTGCAGGAAAAATCATGAGAGAATTAGCAGAACGTTTTATAGGAAAAGATGTCTATATCAATTTATTGGATGGAAGAGCTGATGGAGTAATAAAGGAAGTTACAGGTAATGGAATTGTGTTGGAAAATAAAAATGGAGTGCAGGTAGTGAATCTCGATTATGTAGTAAAGCTGCGTGAGTATCCATATAATAAAAAGGGAAAACATAGCACGATTACGGATATGTAGTGACAAAACATGAAAAGCTGGCTGAATTTCCGGGAAACAGTCACAAAATAAATACGATTAAACAGGTGGGAATAGGGGTGTTTTTGAAAAAAAAGCATAAAAAATACTGCATACGTGTTATACTACATTATATAGATGTCGTATGAAATATGAACGATAAACACATAAATAAACACAGGATATGAGAAGTAATCGCAATCACAAATATATTTTTGTGAAATACAACAATTGCTTCTCATAGGAAAAGGAGATAAAAATGCCGGAAAACAGTAACTGTAGCAGCGCGGGAAGCTGCACAAAATCAAGCTGCGAGGGCTGTCCATCACATAATGGCGGACCACAGAGCTTCCTCGTAGAGCAGAATAAATTTTCAAACATCAAGCATGTAATAGGAGTTGTCAGCGGAAAGGGCGGAGTAGGAAAATCATTCGTCACATCCTCACTGGCAGTAAACATGGCAAAGAAGGGCTACAAGGTTGGTATCCTCGATGCCGATATCACAGGACCGTCAATACCAAAGATGTTTGGCGCACATGACCAGATACTCGGAGACGAAAACGGCCTGATGCATCCGTATGAGACAAAAGAGGGCATCAAGCTCATCTCAGTAAACCTCCTCATGGACAACGAGGAGGATCCGGTTATTTGGAGAGGCCCAGTCATTGCCGGAGTAGTAAAACAGTTCTGGAACGAGACAGCATGGGGCGATATAGACTATCTATTCGTTGATATGCCACCGGGAACAGGAGATGTACCTCTCACCGTATTCCAGTCCCTCCCGGTAGATGGAATCGTAATTGTCACATCACCACAGGAGCTTGTCAATATGATTGTCAAAAAGGCATATAACATGGCAGAGGCAATGCATATCACAGTGCTTGGTGTGGTAGAAAACTTCAGCTATCTCAAATGCCCTGACTGCGGCAAGGAGATAAAGCTTTTCGGAGAGAGCCATATAGACGAGATCGCCAAAGAGCTTTCAGTTCCGGTACTTGGCAAGCTGCCGCTCGATACATCATATGCAGCTATCGCCGATAAGGGTGATTTCTACAGCATAGAAAACGACCACCTCGAAAAAAAAGCAACCGAAGTACTTGAGCGCATTTAAATATTTTGTAATTGTTCAGTATCTATATAGTTACAATATTTCTTTATGAAGCAGGTAGATATCCGCCGGGTGCGGTATATATGCCTGTATTTAATAGAAAACCTTTAAGCATAATTCATACAGAATCTTAATCGCATAGAGTAGCTGCTGGGTGTGTGGTCTGCGGCACCTGAATCCGCGGCATCCGCCCTGCACTGCCAAATATTAAACTTTCTTTAAATATGCGATTTCCCTATTTACATTTCAATCCATTGGCTTCATAATCATATTACCCACGGATTAAACAATAGTTTTCATACTCAAAATTTACGGAAACAACCAAAAAAAGGTAAAAAGAGTTAATTTTATTATCAATATTTACCCAAAAATAATAATTTTAACGTCAATTTTTATAAAAAAATGCCCTTGTTTTTGTGCATATTTTTGTCTATATTATCATGTAGTAAAGAGAAGGTAAAAGAAAAGGCAAATAGGAGGAAAATATGAAGAAAATATTTGATGTATTGAATGTCATTAAACAAAAGCTCTTTGTAAAGAAAGACAAGATTCATTCAGAAAAATATTATCGCAGAATTGATTTTTTAAATAAATATTCGCTTTTATTTCATGCAATCATAGCTATGGCTATCGTATTTATAGTGGAGATTATCTCGCGCAGGAGTTTTATCTCTGCATGTAAGTTCGTAGATGCACATACACTTGCGTTCATGTACAACTCATTTTTAGTGTTTGTATCATTTTCACTTGTGTATCTGTTCAGGCGCAGGGCTTTTGCAAGGGTAATAATTACAGGCTTTTGGACTATCCTCGGAATCATCAACGGCTGTGTGCTTTCAAACCGTGTCACACCGTTTGGTTATACTGATTTAAAGTGTATTCCGGAGCTTTTAGCCATGAACAATACCAGCTATTTCACAGCGCAGCAGGCTACAATAGTTGTAGTTGGACTTGGTGCATTTGCACTGTTTCTTGTGGCACTTTTTATCAAGGGGCCTAAATATACAGGCAAAATCCGTTATGCAGGTGTTTCAGTGGCATTTTTAGCTTTGCTTTTCGTAGCAATCCCTGTCACAACCAATGTGGCACAGAATACCAATGTGGTTGCCAGCTACTATTCAAATATCGCCCAGGGCTATGATGATTATGGCTTTGTATACTCATTCTCATCTACCGTAGTGGACCGTGGAATGAAAAAAAAAGCCGGATGACTACAATAAGCAGAATGTGGAAGATGTAGAGCAGAAGGTCAATTCTCAGAAGCAGACCACCACAGTGGACGGAAAGACCGGTCCAAACATCATCTGTGTGCTTTTAGAGTCATTCTGTGACCCGAACGAGATTAATTTCCTTCAGGTGAATGAGGATCCTATTCCTACATTCCATGAGCTTGAGAAAAACTATTCAAGCGGATATCTGAATGTACCTGTAGTCGGAGCAGGAACTGCTAACACAGAGTTTGAGATGCTTACAGGGCTTAGCATGCAGTATTTCGGTACAGGAGAGTATCCATACAAGACTATCTTAAAGCAGACAGATTGCGAGAGCATTGCCTCTGATTTATCTAAGATTGGATATGCAACACATGTAGTGCACAACAACGGTGGTAATTTCTACAGCCGTACCAATGCATTTTCTAAGATGGGCTTTGATACCTTTACAAGTAAGGAGCTCATGAATATCACAGAGTACACTCCAAACGGAAGCTGGCCTACAGATGATATTCTCGTCAGTGAGGCTATGAAGACCTTTGATGCTACACCGGATCAGTCTGATTTTACTTATATCATCACAGTTGGCACTCACGGTGACTATCCAAAGGAGCCTGTTATTGAAAATCCTACATACACCGTATCAGGTGTTGAGGACGAGGGCATGAAAAATGCCTGGACATATTATGTAAACCAGCTCAACGAGGCTGACCGCTTCATCAAGGAGCTCACAGATGAGCTTTCTAAGAGAGATGAGGACACCATCGTTGTTATGTTTGGCGATCACCTCCCTACAATGGGACTTCAGGATTCTGATATGAAGTCAGGTGATATCTACAAGACAAAGTACATCACATGGAACAACATGGGACTGCCAAAGGAGGATGCTGACCTTTATGCTTACCAGCTTCTTGCCCGACTACAGACACTGTAGGTATCCATGAGGGAACTATCATGAACTATCATCAGACTCAGATGAACAGTACAGATGAGGCATCATATCAGGATGGACTTGACCTGTTACAGTACGATATCCTTTATGGAAAGCGTTACTGCTATAACGGCACAGATTTATATCCGGCTTCAGATCTTGTCATGGGAATTGACAAGGTGGACATCACAAATGTGTCTGATTCATCGACCGGTGATACAGTATATATTTACGGTCACAACTTTACCAACTGGAGTAAGGTTTATATCAACGACTCCAAGGTGGCTTCGACTTATCTCTCAGCAGGTGTGCTTGCTATCAATAAGGAAGACATCAGTGATGGTGATGAGATAACTGTGTGCCAGGTTGGATCTAGTGATACCATTTTCAGAAAGTCTGAGAATACGTATACATATGTGGATCCTGCAGTGGAGCACGACAGTGAGTCGGAGACAGATGAACCAACAGAGAACCAGTAGATTTTAATGAATTTTTTCTTGGGTGGACGGGGCGTAGGTCCCGGGTCCCAGTGTGGAGTGGCGGCATGTACTCTTGCGTTCCCCACGCTTTGCTGCCCATATTCCGTACGCAATTATGCTTTTAGGGTTGCTATGTTTGACGAAACCGGATTATATGCGCCGTCCATGGCGCATATAATCCTTGCCCCGCCGTCCTTGGCGGGGCATTTCTGCGTTTCATGGGCATAATTTCTACAGTATCTAGGCAGCTTCGCTATGCGCTCACACGAGAGCACATGCCGCCACTCCACACCGAGACCCGGGACCTACGCCACTTACGTTGTGGCAAAATGGTCGCGTGTGTGCACCGGTCTTCGCCCGGTGCTTACGCTTCGTGCTTGTAAAATGTAGGTATGGTGTGTCTTAAGATATAATTAATGGGTTGAAAATTGTGTATATTGATGATACAATTTCTACGGTTAAGAGTTTGGTAGGATTTACGGACGTGACAGATATCTGCAGGCCGGTGATGTATACCGAATTTAATACTTTAATTGTAGAAATTAAGAATCTAAGTATGGAGGTGAATTTCATGGACAGTAGTGATGGTCTTGGGCGAAGTAAGAACAACATCGGTGCTGATATACAAGTGAGTATTGTATTGGCAGGCATAGTGGATTCTGTCCGTGGAAGGATTCATCACCGGACAGTTTTTAGAGGTACAGTGTAGGCATATTAAGGAATATCGGCTTACGCCGTGCTGTATTTTGCTGTGCACAAATGCATACTTGTTTATATATCAGGGCACCGTCAGGTGCTTTTTTTTCGTGCACAAATATATAGAGTGCACGGGTTTCGTCCTTTCTATCATGGAATGATTTTTTATGTTCCAAAATCCCGGGATTTTGGAGAACCACATATGTTTATTTTATGTGGAAAATGCTATCGGAAATGAGAAAGGAGAGAAATGGAGATGAATACAAAAAGAAATACGAAGAGCTTCTTGTTCTATTGAGAAGCCACAAAACGGATAAGGAAATTCTGGAGGTTTTGTCAGATTATCATGAGAATGATAGTGCTGATATGCTTGTAGGAATGAACGAGAAGGAGCGCAAACGTCTTTACAGGCTCCTTGGAACACAGCGGACGGCGGAGATTTTTGCATATCTTGATGAGCCGCAGGCCTATTTTGATGAGCTGTCTGTGGAGCAGGCGGCAAGGGTAGTATCGCTGATGGATTCGGATGATGCTGTCGATTTACTTGAAAATCTGGAGGATGAGGACAAGAAGGAGATTGTAGAGCATCTGGATGAGGAAGCGGAAAAGGATGTCATGATGCTTCTGTCATATGACGATGATGAAATAGGCAGCTATATGACAACCAACTATATCTGTATTCCGGGCGGCCTGACAGTGAAGCAGGCTATGAGTCAGCTCGTGAGGCAGGCGGGCGAAAACGACAATATCATGACTATATATGTGGTTGATTCAGATGAATGCTTTGCGGGAGCTATTGATTTAAAGGATTTAATCACAGCCAGGGAGGGCATGAATCTGGAAAGCATTATAGCCCATTCATATCCATATGTGCTAGACCATGAGAAAATCGATGATTGTATCGATACAATCAAGGACTACGCTGAGGATTCAATTCCGGTACTCTCAAAGGATAAGCATATCCTCGGAGTCATCACATCTGATGATATTGTAGAGATGGTAGACAATGAGATGGGTGAGGACTATGCAAAGCTCGCCGGACTGACCGCAGAGGAGGATCTGAAGGAAACCACGCTGCAGAGCATGAAAAAGAGAATGCCATGGCTTATCATCCTGCTTTTTTTTTTGGGAATGATAGTGTCTTCCGTAGTCGGAATATTTGAGAATGTGGTAGCGGCTTTGCCGATAGTCATCTGCTTTCAGTCGTTGGTGCTTGACATGGCAGGAAACGTAGGAACACAGTCACTGGCTGTCACAATCAGAGTACTTATGGATGAGAATTTAAGCGGTAAGCAGAAGCTTTTGCTTGTAGTAAAAGAGGTAAGAATAGGCCTTGTAAATGGTGGCTTGCTTGGAATAATGGCACTTGTATTTCTGGGAATATATGTGCATCTGTTCAAGGGCTACACATGGCTTGGAGCATTTGCGGTATCAGGCTGTGTAGGAGTTTCACTGCTTGTGGCAATGGCAATTTCAAGCCTTGTGGGTACAGTGATTCCGATGTTTTTCCACAAGATAAAGATTGACCCGGCGGTTGCGTCAGGCCCGCTTATCACGACGGTGAATGATCTGGTGGCGGTTGTGACCTATTATGGACTGGCATTTCTTTTCTTGATTGAGTTGTAATATTGGTCGTAGTACATAAATATTTAGAATATATCTTGACAAAGGTGTGCATATACTGTATATATTTGTATATACAGTATATGCACACCTATTTTAATTGTGGGAAAGCAAAGGAGAGAGTTATGCTAAGGGTTCGTGAATTGGATAAGGAAATGTCCGGGGAGGACAGGTTTCATCTGGAAAACATATCGTTTCATTTGCCAAAGGGTTATATATGCGGCCTTGTAGGAGAAAACGGAGCAGGCAAGACAACTCTTTTACGCTGCCTGATGGGATTGTATAGGTCAACAGGAGACATAGTGATAGATGGACACAATTTAAACAGCGATGAGGCAGCCGCCAGGGAAGTAGTAGCGGTAGTAGGTGATGAGGGATTTTTTGATGAGAATATAAATCTCGAAAAGCTCGGAAAATACTATGGGCAGATGTATGTGAGGTTTGATATGGAAAAGTATCTGGGATATCTTGAAAGATTTAACCTTGATAGAAAGCAGAAATACAAAAAACTGTCCAAAGGTATGAAAATCAAAGCGCAGCTTGCATTTGCACTGTCGTATGGAGCAAAGCTTTTTTGTTCGATGTAAAATGAGGTATAGCGTGTGGGCGTGTATAGAGTGTATACAGTTTATTTTTTGAGTTAGACAGGTACATGAAGCACAGATAATAGAAAAAAATGTGTGTATCCAGTTGAATACAGAAACAGGTAGCAGGTATGAAAGAATAAGATTCTTCCATGCCGTTTTTTATTATAGAGAAAGGATAGGTTGCACAGGATCTGCCAGGAGATTTCAGTAGGTTTGATGAATAGCTTTCTTCCAGAAGTGTGGTATAGTCTTGTGCTTGGAACAGGAAAACTACACAGAAAGGAGACACCGATATGGCAGGACAGCAAGATATCATATGGAACGAACAGTGCCTTGGGATACGGATAGGAGAACAGGTATGCACCTATCTGAAAAAGCATGATGCGGAATACCAGAGACTGCAAAAGAAAATACTGGAATTTACAGAGAAGTATCCAGTGATAGAAACATTTATGGAGACGAATCAGTCAATCAGCCTAACGGAAGAAGAGCATAAGGCAGTACATCGATATTTCCAACTGGAGAGCGAAAAGGAAATGATAGAAGAAGAGTACCATTTTTATATGGGACAGGCCCAAATGATTTCCTATGGAGCAATGCTTGGAAAATTAAAAAAGCAATATTGGGAAATGATGACGGTGACACAAAGAAACTGCTGGAGTTGCTGCTGGATACCTGGATTGATGAGGTTGAAGATCAGCTGAAAGAAAATGCAGCGTATCAGAAACTGCTGGAAAAAATATCAAAATATGAAGAACAGGTTCAGACAATGGGATTATCAAAAGAAAAGCGAAAAACAATAGACAAATACGTTACTGAAGTTAGTGAGAGATGGATATTATATGCGGAATCTTTATATCAGGCTGGTATGCAGAAAATTCTGGAACTATTGAATCTGTAAAAAGGACGGATAAAATGGGGAAGCACGATTGAACTTCCCCATTTGTCACTTTTATTCGTCTTTGCCATCAATGAGAAATATGTATGAAACCTGAAAAATTTCAGCAATGGCTTTTGATTCAAGATCAGTGACATAACGCTTGTTTGTTTCGATTCTGGTGATTACATTTTTATCCATATCGTAACCAGCTAACTGGAGTTTATAGGCAAGATCACGCTGAGACATATTGTGAGTCCTGCGAAGCTCAATCAACCGCTGGCTAATCAGATTCTTCTCACCAGACTGTGTCCTTGGCTTTGGCATCTTAAATCTCTTCCTCTCTGGTAAAAGGATGGCTTGTCTCACTTTTTGCACCATCTGTATTGATTTTAACGATTGGACAAGGTAGAATCGGTTGTAAAAGTGAGACAAAATAGAAGAGAAGGGAGAAATATATGGAGCAGGCAAAAATAGAACAGCTTGCATTTTTATATTTATGCAGCGAGCATGATAAAAGGTTATTGCTGAAGAAAGAAAAAAAAATGGCACTAGCTGATTTTGACAGGTTGACTTACTTGATTTACCATTTGGGTTTTAAGGAATATCATATAAAAGTGTGGATGGAATTTGCCGGAAACTTCAAAAAGGAATGGGCTTGCCTGGAAGCACTTCAGGAAACAGGTGGGTGTGCTGGAAACATAGACAGTGCAGAATCAGAAGTCAGACTCCATGAGATGTGGATTCAGGATTTTTGCGAAAATGCACCAATGGAAACCAGAGACTGGATTCAGGAATTGGATTAAGAAATGTAAATAAAAATATACTCTAACTCATTTTTATGGTATCATTATTGGTAGAATTTATGAAATTTGTTTTTGAGGAAACTTGTAATCATTGTGAAGTGATAAGAGATAAGTATAAAAGGAGCATATTGATATGAAGAATAGGCGAAAGTTTTCTATTTTTATAAGTTCTACCTATGAAGATCTTAAAAATGAAAGACAAGCATTGGTAGGTGTGGCACTAGAGAATAATTTTATTCCAGTAGGAATGGAGCAATTTCATGCTGCGCCTACAAGTCAATGGAATGTTATAACAAAAATGATTGATGAGTGTGATTTTTATCTTCTTGTTATTGGTGCTAGATATGGATCAATTGATGAAGAAACTGGTATAAGTTATACGGAGAAAGAATACAATTATGCAAAAACTAAAGGATTACCAGTACTTGTATTGATTAAGCAACCTTCGGCTATTGCTGAAAGTGAAAAGGATACTGGAAATGATAAGTATGATAAAATGAAGAAACTGGATGAGTTTAGAGAAAAAGTCAAAAATGATAAAAATACAGTTGATTTTTTTCACAGATTTAAATAGTTTAAAATATGTGGCATCACCGACGTTTAGGAACGCCGTTAACTATGTTGATGATAACGCTGGATGGGTTCGATATCGAGATATAGTGGATATAATTAATGAAGAGGCAGAAGGACGGAATAAGGCAAATACTGAACTTGGAGAACATCAACAGAAGATGCTAGATGATATGAAAGAGATGTTTTCTCAATTCTATAGTAGACTCACTGACCTAGAGAATAATCAGTTAACCTTGAAAGAAATTCCTACCGCAACAAGTGAAGATATCAAAAAATTGTTCCAGGTTGAAGATAATACGTTAATTATTGGAAATCCAGAAGAAAATAAATCAGTTGTAGGGCTAGATGATGTTGGAAACATTCCAGTGGACTCGGCGTTTTTATTAGTGTATGCGGCTGATGGTGATGGTCAAATATTAAAGATACGGACACTTGGTTCGCCTACTCAGATTTTTACATCAGGTAAACAGTTTATGGCTGATAATTCAAAAAAGAGAATCTGCTAGATGGGAAGAGGCTTTAGACAGACTTATAGAATGGGGCTGGGTTAAAGCTGTAGGGTATAAAGGTGAAATATTTGAATTGACCGGAACAGGTTATAGCAAAGCTGATTGGTTAAAGAACAATATGGCGATAGATACTTCAAAAGAACCTCTTGACGAGTTAAAAGAGTTTGAAGATTAATAAATAGGATTAAACTAATACAGTTATGTGTATTTATTTGTAAATATGCATAGCTGTATTTTTTATTACAGGCAGGACTCTTCGGGGTTCTGCCCTTTTCTTTTTCCAGACCAAAAGACCACCTGCTGGAAAAGAACAAAGAAAACCAGAAAGGATGTGGTGACTTATCATTATAGGAATCGATCATGGATATTATGCCATAAAAACTCCCCATGTGTGTTTCCCGACTGGACTGACCGGGTACAATTACGAGCCGTATACCATGCAGAATGTCCTGCAGTACAATGGGAAATTTTATGTGTGTGGAACCGGGCGGCAGACGCTGGTGAGAAGTAAGACTTCCAATGACAATTATTATCTTTTGACAATGGCAGCCATTGCCCAAGAAATCCGCTATCGCCGGGGAGAGCGGAAAACAGATGTAGTTCTGGCAGCCGGTCTTCCACTGGCAAGTTTTGGCAGGGAGAAAAAAGGCTTCCGGGAATATCTGTTCCGGAAAGAGCAGCCTCTGCGTTTCCGGTACGAGGATGAGAGCTATGAGATCCGGATTCAGGATGTAAAACTGTTCCCACAGGGATACTCAGCCCTGGCTCTCCACCCGGAATGTGTTCGGGACGAGCCTTCTGTTCTTCTCGCAGATATCGGTGGCTGGACCGTAGACCTGATGCGGCTGGACAACAGTGTTCCAAATGCCGCAACCTGCCGCAGCCTGGAGCTTGGTGTGATCCGGTGTGTGGATGAGATCACCGAGCAGGTACGCAGAAATACCGGATTGTCTGTAACGGACATTCAGATTGAACGTGTTCTGAACGGCCAGAGCTGCAGCATGGACCAGGCCGCAAAAGAAATCATTGTCCGGCAGGGAAGGCTCTACACGGAGAAAATACTGTCTGCAATTATGGAAGCCGGGTTCGATCTGAAGGCAATTCCGTCCGTGATCATGGGCGGCGGAGCCAGCATTCTGAAACGGCACGTGACACCGCAGGACGGGCTGTGTCGGCAGATTTACCTGACAGACGTACACGCCAACGCTTCCGGCTATGAGCGGATTGTGGGGCAGATGTGTGCGAAGTAAAAAGGCCCGTTTTCTCGTTCCGCCTGAACCTTGATAACACGGACCACAAAAAGGCATGGGAGATCCTGCAAAGTGTTCCGGATGGACAAAAGAGCAGCTATCTGGTTCAGGTGATCTTAAAAGATCAGGAAAACAACCAGCTGGAGAAAAGCATCCGGCAGGCAATCCGGGAAGAACTGGCAGGTGTTTCCATTTCAGGCTCCGGGGAGAGTGTTTCAAAAAAGGAAGAAATCCCGTCCCAGATGCTGGATTTTCTCTCTGGGCTTGAGGATGCATTCTGAAAAAGTCAAGTCTTTCCTGGTGATAAAATAGCCAAAATTCAAGCAGTCAAATTAGTATAAATCACGGATCTTTGAAAGGGGTGATGCCTATTGAATGTTATTGGATCTGCATCCTTTGGGTGCTTTTGAAGGACTCATATTCGTTGTGTATTGTGAATATCTTTCTGTCACGTTTTAGGGTATGTTATGTATAGAAAAAAGAAAAAGGAGAACAAACTCATGGAGATGAAAAACATATGCGGAAAGATCCCGGTAGACTTACATGAAAAGATGAAACTGGAGATCGAAGAATTAGGAATCAGCATACCAAAATACCTTGAAATGGTAATCGAAGAACACATGACAAGAAAAAAAGGAGAAAAGACGAACATGGCAGATTTAAGAACAGTAGCAGTACAGGTAACCGAGGATTTATTTTCCAGACTGAAAGCAGTCCTCGCCAAGAATGGCATGAAACAGAAAGACTTCTTAATCGGGCTTATCGAAGATGCAATCGAAAAAGAAGAAGCCAAATGGAAAGCAGAGTCAGAGGAAGCCGAAGAAACAGAAATGGAAGATCCTGAGACTGCGAAATCAGAACCGGATGAAGAGTCAGCAGAACCTGAAGCAGAAGAGCTTGAGACAGAAGCACTGGAATCTGAAACAGACGGAGAAATGACAGAACCGGACGAAGCTGAAGCAGATGAAGAGCCGACAGAGCCAGAAAACGAAGAGCCAGCGGAAGCAGAGCCAACAGAACTGGAAACCGAAGAAGCAGAAGAATCTGAGCCAGAGGAAGCGGAATCAGAAGAATAGACATCACAAAACAGAAACTAAAAGACGGAAACGGTGCAGAGAAATCTGCACTGTTTTTTTCGATTCAGCGAAGGGAGGCTGATAGCCGGAACAATTCGATTTTTTGACCTTTTTAGTGGAATCGGAGGATTCCGAGAAGGGCTGCAGAGGGCAGGAGGCTTCACCTGTGTCGGACACTGTGAAGCGGATGCGTATGCAGACCACAACTACCGGGTGCTGTTTGATACGGAAGGAGAGTGGTTCTGCAATGACGCAAGAACAATCGAAACTGAACGAATGCCGGACTTTGATCTTTTGTGTGCAGGATTTCCTTGCCAGGCATTCTCTATCGCCGGAAAGCGGGAAGGATTTGCAGATGCCAGAGGAACCCTTTTCTTCGAAGTTGCCAGACTGGTTGCAGACAAGCGACCTGCGTATTTCATCCTTGAAAATGTTCCCGGACTGCTTTCGCATGACAAAGGCAGGACGTTTCACACCATCCTCAGTACGTTATCTGAGCTGGGGTACGGTGTGGAATGGAAAGTGCTTAACAGCAAGGATTTTGGAGTCCCCAGTCAAGGAAGCGGGTGTATATTGTCGGATATCTTGATGGAAGATGTGCCGGAAAAATATTACCTTTCCCAAAAGCAAATGGAACAGCTCTTATACAAGTCCATGCTGGCAAACAGGGAGAAAGAGTCTACGCAGAAGAAGGACTGAGCTGCACGCCTGACCAGCGGGGCTGGTGGTATGGGCGGCAAGACCGGATTATACGAAGTCGGTATCCCAATCAAGGAAAACACCCGAAAAGGATACAAGATGGCCTACGAGGGGGACAGCATCGATCTCGGATATCCGGGAATCAACAGTCGCAGGGGGAGAGTCGGGCATGAGATCGCCCATACCCTGACGACCGGAAACCAGCAGGGAACACTGCATTTTGTAGATATCTCCCCTCCGCCGCTGGTGACAGACGTTGCAAGGTGTCTGAATACCAGACAGGATTCCAGCATCCATAACCACAGAGGCGAAAGCCGGGGTGCTGGTGGAAGAACCGCCAAGGGCAGTGCTGACACCGGCCAAGGAAAAAAGTCCGCCAGAATGGAAGAAGGATGAAAGAACCGGAAGAGCCAATGTTCACCATTACGGCAACTGACCGTCATGGAGTGATTTACCACGGCAGAATCCGCAGGCTGACACCAAGGGAGTGTCTGCGGCTGCAGGGATACCGGGATGATCAGATCTCCAGGATGGAAAAAGAGACATCGGATAATCAGCTTTACAAGCAGGCCGGTAATGGTGTCACTGTCAATGTCATTGAAGCAATAGGCAGAAATTTGAAAGCAGTAGATGAAGAGATCCAAAGCGGCTCACCTGTTCCAGAAGCGAAGGGTGGGTGAAGCAGATCGACTTAAAAAATCAGTATTTTGGTACAGAGATTGAGATGACAGGTATCAGCCGTTACAATGCGGCTGCCGCTGTTGGAAGAATGTTCGGAACAGAGCCATATTCCATCAGCTCTTACAGATCATGGTGTGTGAAAGACCCGGATGGAAAGGTCTGGAAGTTTTCCTATGATTCCAGTATCCGTTGCCAGTACAAATCTCACGGGAGGTGTCTGAATGCTGACAGCGATTATGCTGCGGAGATGGTATCCCCGAAATTGGAATATTCGGAAATGGGGAAACTCCAGGAAGTGGTGCGGTGTGTCAAAAACGCAGGTGCTTTTGTCAATTCCTCCTGTGGTATGCATGTTCATGTGGATGCAGCCAACCATACACCAAGGAGTCTGAAAAATGCACTGACGATCATGTACTGCAAAGAGGACATTCTGTTCAAAGCCTTGAATGTACAGACCAGAAGGGAAGATGAGTATTGTCAGAAAGTCCGTCCTATGGTACTGGAGAAGATCCGCCGGATGCCAAACAGCACCATCACAATGGAAAAATTCAAAAGGGCATGGTATGAGGGAAATGACGGAAGCTCCGAGCATTACAACTGGACAAGGTATTACGCATTAAATCTACATGCTGTTTTTTCCAAGGGAACACTGGAATGGCGCTGTTTTGAGAGTACCCTCCATGCAGGAAAAGTGCGGGCAAATATCACGCTGGCTCTTGCCATATCCGCACAGGCGATCAACCAGTCCTGTACCCATGCAAAAAAGACGGAGATCGGGGATAACCCGGCATTTACGTTCCGCACCTTTTTACTCCGCCTCGGATTGATCGGGGATGAATACAAAAATGTGCGGAAGCATCTGCTTGCCAATCTGGACGGGGATAAGGCATGGCGGTATGACAAAAGTACCTATGCCTGTCTGCAGAATCCAAGACGGACAGATGATGCGAGATAACAGAATAATGAGAACAGACAGGCCGGGTGGAAACATCCGGCTGTTCTTATGCAAAATGAAGAAAAAGAAGAAAGAGGTAGAAAACATGAAGAGTAAATATCGATTCAGGCGAATCCTTTCAGGGGTGATGGCGGCAGTCACCATCTTATCCACGGTCATTTCACCGCTGACGGTGTATGCTTCGAAGAGCCGAAAGCGGCGGAACCGCCAGCGTATGAATCCGTAAAGGATCAGCTGGATGAAAATGAAGTGGTAAAAGCCACCGATCTGGAGCTGGAAGTCGGACAGGACTTTGATGTTTCCACGGATTTTACAAATTTGGAAATCAAGGACGAAAGCAAAGTCAAAGTGACATTCCAGAAAGCAGAGAATGACGCCGGGGAGAACTTCAGCACCAGCCATGCGGATACTTACCATGCCGTTTATTATGTGGAGCCAGTCAACCAGAACCACCCGGTTTATCAGATTGGGAGAAACCTGATCGTAAAGAGCCTGTGACAGCAGCTCAGAGTGAACCGCAGACAGAACAGTCAGTTACCGAAGAGGATACAGGTTCTGATGATGAGGAAGCTGCCTCGCAGGAAGAAACTGAGACAGAGCCTGTTGAGACAGAAATTGTTGAGCCGGAGACAGCTGAATCTGAAACAGAGGAAGCGGAGACAGAAGAACCGGAAGAAACAGAATCCGAATTTCAGGATGGACTTTCTGAATCCGAGTTTGATGCCGCATTAGAGGAATCCGAAACGGAAAATACAACCGATGAAGAATCCGGGCTGACACTCAGCGATGTTCTGGAGCAGGCAGGGGAACAGGATATTGACCTGATGGCAATGGAAGATGGGGAAACCGTTTCATTCACCGCAGTCAATACCAGTACAAGAGCAACCCAGGACGTGGATGTGACAAGAGGGACTGCATACTATTATGCAGACTACGGTCTGGGCTCCTATGTAACCTATAAATATACCGTTAAATTTGGAAATGTGTCTGCAACTGCCTACTGTGTGCAGCCATCCAAAGCCGGACCTGGGGATGGTGTCTATAAGATCACCAAACTGGGTGACAGCAAAGCACTGGCAAAAGTGTGCTACTACGGAACCAAAGCATCTGGTGAAAATGGATTTTTCTCAGAGAAACATCCTGATTTTTCCGCTGGAAAACAGTTTATCATTGTCCATCTGGCAGCGTCCTACGCCAATAACAGCGGTGACGCTTTTTCTGGTACGAATGCTACCGGGCAGGCTCTTGCAAAAGAACTCTATGATTATTGCATGAGCCAGCCGGAGATCCCGGAAGTGGACATGAGTTTCTCCAATGCAGATGTTACCGCATATATCAGCGGCAACAGCCAGAGAACCGAAGAGATTACCTTCAAGGCATCCGAACTGCAGACCATCACCATGAAACTGCCGTCCGGTGTCAAACTGCATAATGTGACAACCGGAAAAACAAGCAGTGCAGGTGCATCCGTGGAGATTTGCGGCGGTACTAAATTTTATTTATCCGCACCGCTGACACAGGCTGTGGATGTCAAAGGGGAATGGTCTGTCACCATGAAGGGAAGCATTATCAAAGACTACTCCGCTTATAAAATTACCACCGGAAGTGAGACACAGGATCTTGCCCTGGTATTTGGTGAGGGCGTGACTGATGAGAAATATGTAGATTTTAAAGTATCATGGGTAAAACAGGCAACACTGGAGATCGTAAAGAAAGACCGCAAGAGCAACAAAGCCATCGCAGGTGCAGTTTATGGCGTTTACAGTGATAAGGACGGAAAGAACCTGATCACAAAGATGCCAGCCACAGATGCCAACGGAGCTTCCAGCGTTACAATCACCAAAACACAGGATACCGTATATCTGAAAGAGATCTCCGTACCAAACGGATACCTGCTGGACACCAAAACCTACGATATAAAACTGGTGATCGGGGATACCGTAAAACAGACCGTTACCGATGCAGAGCAGATGGCAAGTCTGACTGTTTACAAGTTAGGAGAAGTGCTGACCGGGGCAAACGTAACAAACAATGGCGTTTCCTTTGTTTATACCGAGCAGAAGCAGAAGGGTGCTGTTTATAACGTTTATGCTGCGGCTGACATTGTATCCGCAGACGGAACGGTAATCTATAAAAAAGATGCACTGGTTAAAGCCGGACTTACCACCGGGGACGATGGAGTGCCACACTGGATAATCTATATCTGGGAAAATATGTCGTAAAAAGAAATGAAAGCACCACAAAATCTGGTATGCACAGGCGAAAGCCAGGAGATCACACTTTCCTATGCCGGAAGTAACGTAGAGAAGGTCATGGGAAGCGTGACATTCAAAAATGACCGCCAGAAAGCAAGCGTAAGTGTATACAAACAGGATAAAGAAACCAGAAAATACCTTCCAGGCGGTACTTATGGTCTGTATGTCGGAAATGACATCAAAGCAGCGGACGGAACCGTTGTGGTTAAGAAAGATACCCTCATTGAAAAGGCTGTGACTGGAACAGACGGAAAAGCTGTGTACCAGGCAGACCTACCAATTGCCAACAGCTACTACATGAAAGAAGTGGCTGCACCGGCCGGATACACCAGAAACAGTGAAGATGTATACTCCTTTACGTTCCAGTACACCACGGATAAAGAGGCAACCGTTTCCTTTAGCCATACGTTCCAGAATGAGCGTGTCAATGCGAAGATCAAACTGGTAAAAGAGGATTCCGAAACCGGAAAGACCGCACAGGGAGATGCAACCCTTGAGGGTGCGGTTTACGGACTGTATGCCCGTGAGGATATCGTTCATCCGGATGGACAGACGGGTGTCCTTTATCCGGCAGGAACGCAGATTGCAACCCTGACTACGGATGCCGAGGGAAATGCAGAAATCGCAGACCTCTATCTCGGAAAGTATTACGTGAAAGAATTGACGCCGCCTGTTGGATATCTGGCAGACCCGGAAGAACATGATCTGGAGTGTGATGATGAAGGAGATCTGGTTCAGACGGTAGAACGTACCGAAACTTCTCTGGAAGATGTGATCAAACAGCCGTTCCAGGTCATTAAAGCAGCCAACAACGGTAAGACCGATGCCGATCTGTTAAAAGGTGTGGGATTCAGTGCTTATCTGGAGAGCAGCCTGAAGAAAAAAAATAAGGACGGCTCCTATGACTTTACATCCGCAACCCCAGTTGTACTGACCGCAGACGGACAGACAGAAATGTTCACAGATGAGCGTGGATATGCATGCTCCATTCCGCTTGCATACGGAACCTACATTGTAAGGGAGACCACCACACCGCACAACTTCAAACCAGTCGATGACTTTAAGGTTGTGATCTCGGAAAACCATCCGGATCAGCCGCAGGTATGGCGTGTGCTTCTGGATAAAGAGTTTGAAGCAAAATTAAAGATCATCAAAAAAGACGATGAGACAAAGAAATCTGTCCTGGTTCCGAATACCGAATTCAAGGTATACGATCTGGACAACAAAAAATATGTGGAACAGGTAACCACTTACCCGTCCACTACGGTACATAAATCTTATTTTACGGATGAGAATGGATACCTGATCCTGCCACAGAATCTGGCTTGTGGAAATTACCGCATCGAAGAAGTGACTGCACCGGATGGATACACCCACAGTGCCAATACCGTGGAAATCAAGGTAGACAGCGATACCGCATACCAAGAAGATCCGGTCAGCGGTGACCTGATCATCGAGGTGGAATTCGAGAACCACCCGGCAAAAGGCAGACTGACCATCCACAAGGAAGGAGAAGTAGTCAAAGGTTTTGACAAGGATTTCACCTACGAGGAAGCCAGCCTTGCAGGAGCCGTGTTTGAGGTTTATGCCGCAGAAGATATCTATACCGCAGACCATCAGAAAGATGAGAACGGCAACCGTTATCTGGAATATGCCAAAGACACACTGGTGGCAACGGTGACAACCGATGAAACCGGAAGTGCCGTAGTAGAGAACCTTCCGCTCGGCAAATACCGTGTAGAAGAGAAAAAAAAAGCGCCGGAGGGCTACACCTGGAATTCAAAAGGGGAAGAGGTAACCTTTACCTATGCCGGACAGGATACCCCAGTCGTAGACGAAGAAGTGACTTTTACCAATGAACGCCAGAAAGTAAGCATCACCGTGGAAAAACAGGATGCAGAAACAGGAAGCACGGTAGCTGGAGCTGTATTCGGTCTTTACAATAAGAATGAGATCAAATCCGGTGACAAGGTCATCGTGAAAGCAGATACCTTATTACAGGAGATCACAAGCGATGAAAAAGGACAGGCACACTTCACCCTGGACCTGCCGCTTGGAACTTATTATGTGAAAAGAAATTTCTGCACCGGATGGTTTTGTATCTTCTGACGAGATACTGGAATTCGATGCCACCTATCAGGGACAGGACATTCCGACCATCCAGCTGGAATCTGTGAAGAAGAACCAGCCTACTACGATTGAGATAACCAAATCCGATCTGACTACAGGTGTGGAACTGAACGGGGCATCTCTTTCTGTTCTGGATGAGGATGGAAATGTGATCGACAGCTGGACTTCCGTAAAGGATGAGCCTCATGTGATCAAATACCTGACCGTTGGAAAAACTTATACCCTCCGTGAATCTCTTGCACCGCTTGGTTATTTAAAGACCACGGATGTGAAATTCACCATCGAGGATACCGCAGAAATCCAGAAAGTGGAAATGAAAGACGATGTGCCGAAAGCCCTGCTGATCGTAAACAAGAAGGGTGAATTCCTTGATAAGATCACCCTGCTGGACAATGTCAAAGGCGTTGTAGAGCATCTGTTTGAGTACATCACAGGAAGCCTGACAGACGTTACCTTTGAGATTTACGCTGCAGAGGATATCAAAGCAGCCGATGGCGTAAGCCCGGATTATTATGCTAAGGACGAGCTGGTGGCAACCGTGACTACTGATGCAAACGGTGTTGCAGAAGTATCTGACCTTCCGGTTGGAAAATACTATGTCAAAGAGGTGGGCACAGCATATGGTTATGTGCTGGATGAAGAACCACGATATGTAGATCTTTCCTACCGTGACCAGGATACCCCGGTTGTCGTATACGATGAGGACTGGCAGAACAACCGCCAGAAGGTAAAAGTGAACGTCCTGAAGAAAGAAAAGGATACCGACCGTGTATTAAAGGGCGGCATCTTCGGGCTCTATACCAGAAACGACATCCTGTCCGCATCTGGAAAGGTGCTGATGGAAGCTGACACCCTGATCGAGTTAAAAACAACGGATGCAGATGGAAAGATTTCCTTTATTGCAGATCTGCCGATCGACGGAACCTATTATGTGAAGGAGCTGTATGCACCGGATGGATTTGTCACCACAGGAGAAGAGCAGGAATTTGTTTTTGAGTACCAGGGAGACAAAGAAGCGGAAGCGGTTTATGAGTTCGTATTTGAAGATGAGCCGACCACCGTGGAACTTTCCAAAACCGATCTGACCACTGGAGAGGAACTGCCGGGAGCCAGATTACAGCTGATGGATGAAACCGGATCTGTGGTTGAGGAATGGACTTCCACAGAAGAAACGCACATTATCAAAGAACTGGTTGTAGGAAAATCTTACACCCTGACAGAAACCAAGCCGGCCGATGGATATGCCACTGCGGAAAGCATCACATTCACAGTAGAGAATACAGCAGAGATCCAGAAACAGGTAATGGAAGATGACGTGACCAAAGTGGAAATCAGCAAAACGGATATTACCGGAGATACTGAGATCGAAGGAGCCAAACTGACCATTACAGATGAGAATGGCAAGGTTGTAGAGAGCTGGACTTCCGGAAAAGAGCCGCACTATATCGAAAAACTTCCAATCGGCAAATACACCTTAAAAGAAGAGCAGGCTCCAAACGGTTATGTCGTAGCGGAAGAGATCACCTTCGAGGTGGCAGACACCGCAGAGATCCAGAAGGTAGCCATGAAAGACGATACCGCAAAGGGACGTCTGATTGTTGAGAAAACGGATAAGGATACCGGAGCCGCACTGAAAGGGGCAGAATTTGAACTGAGGGATGCCGATGGCAAAGTGGTAGAAACACTGACCACCGATGAAAATGGCCATGCAACCAGCGGACTGCTTGCAATCGGAACTTATAAGGATGGCAAGTTTGACAAGGCAGCCACTTATTATCTGGTTGAAACCAAAGCACCGGAAGGATACCAGCTAGACGAAACAAAGCATGAAGTGACATTTACCTATGTAGATGACAGAACCCCGGTAATCGAAGTCATCCAGAAAGTGACCAATGAGAAGCTGCCGGAGGATACCCCGTCTGTAAGCAACCCGAAAACAGGCGATGATACCAACCTCTGGATTCCGACCCTGTGCCTGGTTCTTTCCGCAGGCGGTCTGATCGGCATGGGTGTGGCATCCAGAAGAAAGAAGAAAAAAGAGGGGCAGATAGGCTGAAACAATTATATTTTGCGTATGGAAGCAACATGGATCTGGACCAGATGGCATATCGGTGCCCAAAGGCGGAGGTGGTAGAAATCGTCCGCCTGGAGGGGTATCGGCTGACCTTTGCAGCCGCAGGAAGCGGCCTTGCAACCATCTTCCAGGAAGAGGGAAGCCATGTGGACGGCGTCCTCTGGTCACTGACCGGGGACTGCGAAAAGAGTCTGGATCTTTATGAAGGTTATCCTGATTTTTACGACAAACAGGAGATCACCGTCAAGGACAAAGCTGGGAAAGAGATCAAAGCGATTGTCTATATCATGACGAAAGACTATATGCAGAACTTTAATCCGCCCGGACGGTCTTACCTGACCGGGATCTTAAAGGGATGCAGGCAGAACCACATCCCAACAGGCCCGATCCTGAAAGCAGCCAGGAAACCGCCAGTGCTGGGAATGAAACAGAAGGGACAGACCAAAAAGCAGAGAAAAGCCGGACAGGAACGATGAAGAAAAAACCAAAGACAGGAATCTTACAGAGGTTTTTCAAGATCATCTGCCTTGCAGTGACGCTGACAAGTGCCGGGTTTCTGCTTTACCACATGGTGTATCTTCCAATGGAGAACGAAAAGCTGATGGCAGAGCTGAAAGGGAATTTCCCGGAGCCGGAAGCTCCGGGAGCCTCAGGCTCTGAAAAGAAAGACCAACCAGCTGGAAGAAAATGCCCGGTGGCTGCGGTAGACCTTGTTTCTCTTCGGGAACAATACCCGGGTGTGCAGGGATGGCTGACAATACCGGATACCGGGATTGATCACCCGGTGCTTCAGTCCGAACAGGAGAATGGGGAGTTTTACCTGAAACGGAATTACAAAAAGGAATATGACATCAACGGAAGCCTGTTTTTACAGGCAGACTGCAAAGTGTCCGAAAGCCGGAATCTCATCATTTACGGTCATAACATGAACAGCGGGGAGATGTTCGGAAACCTGGACTTATATGCAGGGGAAGATTATTATAACGCTCATCGTTTTGCTTATCTTCAGACAGAGGACAGCATTCAGGAATACAGGATCGTCACGGTGCTGAAAGCAGACCGGGATCTGTTCCCATTCCAGCAGAAACTTCCAGATGCGGCGGCTGTGCAGGAGTACTTAAAAGCAGCCAGGCAGAGAGAAGTGTTCGAAACCGGGGATGATTACCTGAAGTGTATATACGATAAGGCTTTGACGCTCGTCACGTGTTCATATGAATGGAGCGGTGCCAGGAATATCGTCCTGGCGGTGCCGGTTTCCGGGGCAGTGTGGAGCCAAAAGTGTTCGTAAGTACCCAAAAAGTGCAGAAAACGAGACAAATAATGACCGCGCGGGCAGGGATGTGTTCAAAACAGGGGAGTATATCAAGGGTGTATGCCAGATGTATTCAGATGGAAAATGTGTTCAAAAGTGGAAACTTTGGTAAATACTCTACGGAATATCAGCGAATGCTCTGACGAAAAGTGTCTGAAAGCCCCCAAAAAGTGCAGAATGTGAGACAGCTCATAACCCAGATCCAGCAGAAAGTGTTCCAAAAGGAGTGCTTTCTGCTGGATCTATTTACTTATACGAGCTTTGACTCGTTGGAAAGGATGGTAACAATTATGAAACGTTTTTATACAGCAGAATCCGTAACAGAAGGACATCCGGATAAGCTCTGTGACCTGATCGCAGACAGCATTCTGGATGCGTGTCTGAAAGAGGACGAAAATTCCAGAGTGGCCTGCGAGGTGCTGGCGACCAAAGGGAACATCATCGTGGCAGGAGAGATCACCAGCCGATATGAGCCACAGGTGTTTGAAATCATCAAAAAGGTGCTGGAGAGTGCAGGCTATGAAGCAGAGGAAATCCACATGGATGCTCTCATCCACAAACAGAGTCCGGATATCGCCGGGGCAGTGGAACATTCCAGAGAACGCAGGACAGGGACTGTTTCTGTTCAGAGCGGACTTGCCAATGGAGCCGGGGATCAGGGAATCATGGTGGGATACGCCTGCGATGAGACGCCGCAGCTTATGCCGATGCCAGTAGTTCTGGCGAACCGCATCGTAAGGGAACTGTCTGCAAGCCGCAGAAGCGGATATATCACGGGAATCCTGCCAGATGGAAAGGCACAGGTGACCGTGGAGTATGAAGATGACAGACCTGCCCGGCTGGATACCGTCGTTGTGTCCTGCCAGCATGAAAAAGAAAAATCCCTTCGGAAGCTGGAGCATGAGATCCGGGAGAAAGTGTTACGCCCGGCACTCCGCATGCTGCCGCCGGATGAGGATACCAAGATCCTGATTAACCCATCGGGCAGATTTGTGTGCGGAGGTCTGGATGCAGACACCGGACTGACCGGAAGGAAGCTGATGGTGGATACCTACGGCGGCCTGGTACCGCATGGTGGCGGTGCATTTTCCGGGAAGGACTGTTCCAAAGTTGACCGATCCGGGGCATATATGGCCCGTTACATCGCCAAAAACATGGTAGCTGCCGGACTTGCCAGCCGATGCCAGGTGTCCCTTGCCTATGCCATCGGGGTTGCCCAGCCAGTCATGGCGCAGGTGGATACCTTTGGAACGGGAAAGATCTGTGCGGATGACTGCCTTGCCGCCGCGATCCCTCTGGTGTTCGGACTTACCCCAAGCCAGATCTGTGACACCCTGCATCTGAAGCGGCCGATCTACCGACAGAGTGCGGTGTTCGGGCATTTTGGAAGAAAGGAATTCCCGTGGGAGAAAACGGATAAGGCAGAGCAGCTCCGGGATACCGTACTGTAATGCCGTGGATTCCGGAAGAAGAAATCAAACGTGCAAGGGAGATCACCGCCATTGAATACCTGAAGAAATACCAGCCAAACCGTCTGAAAAAATCTTCAGCCAGAAATGAATGGGAGCTGACGGACCATGACAGCTTTAAAATCAACGAGCAGACCAGCCAGTGGCACTGGAAGTCCAGAGATATCGGGGGCACCAGTGCTTTAAATTTCCTGATCCATGTAGACGGGTGTTCTTTTCTGGAGGCGGTGCAGATGCTGAAAGATGAGTATCCCACCTATATCCCTCCTCCAGTGGAAGCAAAGCCAAAGAAGCCATTTGTCCTGCCTCCGGCCAGTCCGGACTGCCGCAGGGTGTTCCGCTATCTGAAAGAACGGGGCATCAGCGGCGAGGTCTTACAGCGGTGTGTTCATTTGGAAATCTTATATGAGAGTCTGCCCTACCACAATGCCGTGTTCATAGGACGGGATGAAAACCAGGTGGCAAGATATGCTTTCCTGCGTGGGATTTACGATGCCAGCGGAAAGTCCTTTAAGATGGAACAGGCCGGAAGCGAAAAGGCATACGCTTTTTGTGTTCCGGCAAAGCACGAATGCAGACGGGTTGCCGTTTATGAAGCCTGTGTGGATGTGCTTGCCCACATGACATTGGAACAGGGAAGCCGGGATAAGTACCGTCTGGAGCTTGGCGGGATCAGCGCACCAAAAGAAGGGCAGAGCCAGCGGAGCATGAAAAAGCCGCAGGCATTGGAACATTTTCTGTCCCAGCACCCGGAGATCACCGAGATCGAAGTGTGTACCGACAATGATTTTGCCGGACGGTGGGCGTGTGAACATATCCGAAAAGCCTACGAGGGAAGCTATCGGATCATCGAGAACCTGCCGGAAATCGAAGGGGCAGACTGGGCAGACATGGCAAAAATGGCTGCCCGTACACCAGAGAAACGGCAGAACAGAGAAGCGAGGTGATGCCTTGAAAGATAAAATAGAAGTGGAAATGCTGTCACCTCTGATGGCAGAGTTTATTCCGGACTATTCAGACATTGTGGATCTGGATGATGCGGAGCCATTGGAAGGACCTGACCTGGTGCAGTATCAGACATCCATAGCAGAAAAGGTTGACGAGATCAACCGGCTCGGTATGCCCGACAACCAGCCATGCAATCTGATCGATTATTTTGACCAAAACAAGGACATTAAGGAAAAAGTGGAACGCATTACAATGGCGGTAAAGGAACAGGAGGGCGTTTTATATGGCTGTGCAAACCTGACACTCCGGGAGAATCTGACACCAGAGGAATACCGTGTGGTGGGGCAGTATCTGAGAGGCCAGTACAGTGATGGATGGGGAGAAAGTCTGGAACAACGGGAAATCAAAGTAGACGGCGGCGAATTATATCTGCATTTTTATGTTGGTGCCGACTCGGATTTCCAGATACAGGTGAAAGCACCGGAAAACGGTGTGCAGGAAAAGCAGCCGGAACAAAAGCCGTCCCGTCCAGAACTTAAGCTCTTAGGGCATGACGGAAATATTTTCTCAATCCTTGGGGATGCCGCAAGACTGCTTAGACGTGCTGGAATGTCCGAACAGGCCAACGAAATGGCGGACCGTGTCCACAAGAGCAGCAATTACTATGAAGCACTGGGAATCATCAGCGAATACGTGGAAACCGAGCTGTCGGACCACCGTGAACAGCCCAGAACGCCAAGAAAAGAAACACTGAAAAAAGAGGATACCTGCCGATGAGCAGTTCCATAAAGAAAAGCACTTCCAGAGAAATCTGGAAAATAAGCGACCGAAAGGATGATGCCTATGGGAAATACCCTGAAACTTGAAGATCTTTTAAAACCGGACTGTGTACCGGAAGAGTCTGCCGGAGGGGAGAACTGGCGTATCCTGCATGGGGATACCTTAAAGCTGGTCAAAGGATTCCAGCCGGGGATCTTTGATGCAGTTGTGACCGATCCGCCCTATGCGTCCGGGGGAACCAAGCAGAACGAACGCAACCGAACTACCAACCAGAAGTACAGCAGCATGAAAGCAGAAAATGCCCTGCCGGATTTTGATGGGGATAATAAAGACCAGCGTTCCTGGACCCACTGGATGGCAGAATGGCTCTACGATGTGCGGAAAGCCTGCAAGAGAGGGGCTCCAATCTGCCTGTTTATTGACTGGAGACAATATCCCTCTATTACCGATGCACTCCAGTGGGCAGGCTGGATCTGGCGAGGGACTGCTGTCTGGGACAAGGGAAACTCCCGTCCGCAGAAAGGCAGGTTCCGCCAGCAGGCAGAATATATCGTGTGGGGAAGCAACGGCCCGATGCCGATCAACCGCCCGGTGTCCTGCCTTCCGGGTGTGTTCCGTTATGGGAATCCCCAGAACCGCATCCACCTGACGGAGAAGCCACCCCAGCTGATGAAGGATGTCATCCAGATCTGCGAGCCAGGAGGTTTGATCTTAATCCGTTTGCCGGAGCTGGTACTACCATCCTTGCGGCGACAGAGTCGGGGTTTCAGGCAGTCGGCATTGAAGTGACCGATGCGTATTATAAGCTGGGAAGCGACCGTGTCCGCATTGCACTGGAAGCTGGGGAAGAAGCGGAAAACAAAGAACCACAGTAGCCGGATGTCTGGCAGACATCTGAAAAAGAGAAAAAGAATCCAGATGTCCACAAGACATCCACAGAGCCGGAATGTTTTGTGGGTGTTTTTTTTGAAAACGCCGGGCAGAGGAAACCTGTCCGGCCAGGAAAGGAGATGGTCGTATTGGAACAGGCACTTGCTTATGTCTGCTGTTCTGCAGAAGAGGGAAAGACCAAAGTGCAGAGGTACTGCAGGAAGATCTACGAACTGGGATATGTACCGATCTGCCCACAGTACAGCTTTTCCCCATTCCTTGATGACGGGGATGCAGAGGATATGCAGGCCATGCGGAGAATGTCCCACCAGATCTTAAGGCGGTGCAGGATGGTGGTCGTCTGCGGAAAAGAGACCACCGGGACGATGAACACGGAGATCAGCATGGCTGACAGACTCCATATCATCTGTACCACACTGGATGGGTTGAGCAAAATCAAGGAAAATGAATGATTCAGAAAAACGACTGGTTCAGAGGGGACGAAACCGGATGCGACTGGTTTTGCAAGCATAGCGTTTGGATATCCAAACGCACTTTGGGGAGAACCCCAATCCCCCATGCTGGACGGCAATCAGACGAAAGGAGAACGAAAAAATGTTAGGATTTATACTTGGTACAATGACCGGAGGAGTTATGGGAGTTTTTGCAATGTGTCTTTTCATAGCTGGAAAGCGGGAGGACGAGGCACTGGAGCGGTGCCGGATGAAACCAAAGGAGATCATTGACCACGGCGTGTGCATCTGTTTTGTAAACAGCCAGGGAGAGGAACTGTTCCGTCTGGCAGACGGGGAAAGCCTTGTGCAGAATGCCCCAAATGGAGAGCGTAATATATCCACCTGCCACTATCTGGATGCCGATTCTGCCATGATCGATGGGAAGAAATGGAACCTTCTGGAATTCGCAAAAGAGATGGAAAAGAGGGGAATTATGCTTGCCCCGATGGAGCTGTGCCAGGTACCGGAAAGGGGTGAGGCCTATATGAAGAAAAAAGATCATTGCTGCAGCCGCAGCCATTGGCGTGCTGACAGGCTTCCTGATCTGGAAAAACCGTGAAATGTAATGAAGTAATCAATAACCCGTTGGAAAGCAGGTGAAGAGATGAGAAAAAGAAACCATGTAATACCAGTCCGCCTCAATGCAAAGGAGCTGCGTTTTCTGGAAGAGCAGGTAGAAAAAAGCGGCCTGTCCCGTGAGGAGTATATCCGTTCCATCGTCATGGGCGGCGAAGTCCGGGCAAGACCCTGTGAGCATCATGCGGAGCTTTTACGGAAAATATCCGGTCTGTGTAACAATGCCAATCAGCTTGCCCATGTAGCCAATGGCTGTGGGATGGCTGGGGAAGAGAGTATCCGGGAAATGCTCCGCATGACGAAAGAGACATGGAGGCTGGTCAAAGAGGAATGGTAGCCGATGGCATACACCAGTATCATCCCGGTCAGCCGTCTGGACAATTCCATCACTTACATCCGAAATAAGGATAAGACCACAAAGAAAGGGCAGAGTGCCGGCTCTCTGGAAGAAGCCATTGATTATGCCATGAACCGGGACAAGACGGAGCGTTCCGTTTTTGAGGATGCTATCGGCTGTGTCTGCGAAACTGCTTATCAAGATATGGTAGCTACAAAGAAACAATACCACAAGATGGACGGAGTACAGGGGTACCATCTGGTGCAGAGCTTTGTCAAAGGGGAAGTCACCCCGGAGCTTGCTCACCAGATCGGCATGGAAATGGCAGAAAGGCTCCTTCAGGGAAAATACGAAGCAGTCATCACCACCCATCTGAATACGGAACATTACCACAACCACATCGTGTTTAACTCCGTGAGCATGGAAGATGGGAAAAAGTACCACAGCAACAGCAGGAGCTACTATGAGGATGTGCGGAAAGCATCGGATGCCCTATGCCTGAAATACGGATTATCCGTCATCGAGCCGAAAAAACGGCAAGGGGAAATCCTATGCCCAGTGGATGGCAGAACAGGACGGAAAGCCGACCTGGAGAACCTCGATCCGTCTGGATATCCGGGATGCTGTGGCAGAGAGCTTCACATGGAAACAGTTTCTGGAACAGATGAAGCAGAGGGGATACCAGTGGAAGCTGAACCGGAAGTACATTGCATTAAAAGCACCGGGGATGGAACGGTATATCCGTCTGCGGAGCCTTGGAAAGCATTACTCGGAAGAGTGCATCCGGCAGTGGATCTTACAGCCAAAGAGCAGGACACCTGCTGGGAAAGAAAGAACTTCCCAAACCCTGAAAAAGAAGTTAAAAAGGGATACCGGCCCTGTACTATTCCTATCTGTACCAGATGGGTGTTTTAAAGCAGAAGCCAAAAAGGATCTCCCCGGTGCTTCGGGCAGATATCCGGAAACTGGATGCCAGGATCGAGCAGATGGAATTCCTCCAGAAGCATCAGATTACCACCCGTGAAGCGCTACTGGCATACCGAATCCCATTGGAAGAACAGGTGCAGGCACTCACCAAAGAACGGAAGCGGCTTTACCGGAGCGAACCGGACAGTGTCCGGTTCGGTCAGATCAACGAAGAACTGAAGCCGCTTCGGAAGGATATCCGCATTTGTATCCGGATCGAACAGCAGTCCCAGGAGATGGAAGAAAAGATGCGTCTGGCAGAGCAGATCCAGAGACAGCAGGAAGAAGAACAGACGGAGAAAACCAGACAAAAGGAAACAGAAAGCAGGTGAACGATATGAATTATGGAGGCGATGCGGCGGACCAGATCGTCCGGTATTCCCTGGACGGCGTGGACCACGGGCTCAGGCTTTCCGGTACGCTGGCAAAGCATCTGGCGGTATTTGTTGCCGCGTATTAAAAGACCAGAAGAAAACAAGGGGCAAGACCCGGATGGTGCGGATGTTAAAGGAGAACAAACCATTGAAGTTCTTCACTGTGCCATCTGACCGCCTGCGAGAATTCTGCAGTGAGGGCAGGAAACGAGGACTGCTCTATGTCATTATCCGGGATAAAAAGAACCCGGAGATGAGCGAGGTCATGGTCTTTGCAGATGATGCAGCCAAGGTCAACCGGGTCATGGATAAGATGAACCTTGATTTTGTAAGAAGTGAGGTCGGGGAAGCTGTCCATGAGGTAACTGCCGGAATGGAAGCACCGGAAACTGGAGCGGTACAGGAAACTGTACAGATGCCGGAGGGCGAGGTGCAGTTTGAAATCAGCGATCTGGACGAGGCATTCCAGGTCGGTGACATGGATTTTTCCGAAGGGGAAAAGAACCAGAATCATCCCGAAAAGGAGTTTTCTGAACCGGAAAATTTTATCCCGGTGCAGGAAGAGGGGGAAGAGAATCTGTCCGGCTCTTCCTTGCACAGCAGAAATACTTCTACCGGGCAGGAAAAAGGGACTGATGAAGCAGGACAGAAAGAACAGGAGCGTCCCAGTGTCCGCCGGGAGCTGGAGAACATCAAACGGGAGAAAGCAGAGGAATCCCAGAAGCGGAGCCGGGAAAAGAACCGTGGACCAAAGAAAACGCAGAAGAAAACAAGAAAGAAACGAAAGGTGAAAGCGAGGTAGGAGATGGACCTGACAAAATTTTTTAGGGCAGGATACACAGGAGCAGTCCACCCAGCGGCTATCGAAAGAGGAATATGCCGCACAGAAAAAGCAGGAGAGGGAAGAACTCTGGGGCATGATTGATGGGAAAGCACAGGAGGTCTTCCAGAATGGGACCTCCTTAAAAGGGTTCCTTGATTTTATGGGACAGTGCAAGCCGCAGAGGACAGACAACCTGTTCCTGCTCTACGCACAGAACCCGGAGATCCGGCAGGTCAAGACCTTTGAAAAATGGAAGGAAGAAGGCAAAGTCGTCAAGACCGGAAGTAAAGGATACAACTTTATTGTCGGTCAGGAATACGAAAAGGACGGCGTCATCCAGCAGGGGTATTCCATCCAGAAAGCCTATGACATCAGCCAGATCCGCACCAAACAGCCGGAAGAGCCGGAGCCAAAACCGATGGATCAGCTGATGGAAGCCCTGCTGACCGACAGCGAGGTCAGAATCCAGATCGCAGATAATCTGCCGGATAAGGTGCAGGCACAGTACATTCCAAGTAAGCGGACGATCTATGTCCGAAACGGCATGAGCGAAAATGCAACATTCCATTCCATCAGCAGGGAACTGGCGTATGCATCCCTGGACCATCACGATGGAAGCTACAGCCGGGCAGGGGTATCAGCACAGGCTTATTGTGCGGCGTATGTGACAGCACAGAAATACGGTGTGGATGTCTCCGGCTTCTCCTTTGATAAGGTTTGCGAGATGCAGGCATTCGGACAGAAAGACCCTAAAGACTTGTTCCTTTATCCAGGACGTAAAGAGTGCAGCATATTCCATTGGTAAACAGGTAGACCGTAACCTTGGCAAAAGCGAACAGGAATTTATGCCCGATGAATTTGCCGTCCCGGAGGAAAAACGGAGAAACCAGCCAGGAACAAAAAGTCCCCGGAACGCTGATAAAAAGGGGCTTTTCCGGCTCTTTTGCAGTAGCTTTCCGGGAGAAAGTGTGGTATGTTGTGGTTGAGAAAAAAAAGAGGAAAAAAGGAGGCTCGCCTATGACAAGAATGCGATATGTAAAGATGGACCGGATCATGAACCACATGCTGATCCATGCACTTCGGGAAGTGTTCCGGCAGGAAAAAGAACAGGGGCTTCCGGTGGATACCACACGGGATCTGGTTCTGAAGCTGGCAGAGCAGGAAGAGGGAAAGCTCTACCTGACAGAAGCCGAACACAGCAAATCCGTGGAAGCCTTAAACCAGCTCCGGGACACATATTTGAAAAACGGACGCTATTCCGATGGGATCGACAGTGTCCTGTTAAAGATCATGAAATCCAGATACCGCCGCCCATACCGTGGACGGGGAAGATGAAAGGAGACTGTATAGATGACGAAAAAAGGAAACCTATTACGGTGTGGAACTTTTTGGAATTGCCGGGTTATATTTTAGGGAACGTCCAGAGAAAAGTGAGATCCCGTCTGGTTTCTTCTGTTATGACCTGAAGGGAGATTACTACAACGAAATGGTTCAGGTAGGGGAATCTGTCAATGCCAGATATGCAGGATCTGTCTTACTGCCCATACCGATCCCATTTGAAAACAGGGAGACTCTCTGGATCACCTGGGAACTGGAATTTTCCGACAAGCGTATGACTGTTAAAGAATACAGGAAAAAGCAGGAAGGACTGAATCCGGAAAAAGCCCGGCTGACAATGGAAAGTGGAATCCAGCGTGCAAATGAGGAACTTATGTATATTGATCCCTCCGACCAGTATGAAGTATTCCAGGTATCCCGAAGCAGCTATGGCAATGGATACCGCTATCAGTACCGGGACATGAGCTACGTCAGGGAAAAGGTGCTGGATGTCCATGCCGAAGATTATAAGATTGTAGGCGGCGGGAAACTTATGCCGGAAGAGACCATCGACTCCCTGATTCAAAAGATTAATACCCAGCATCTGATCGGAAGCAAAGGCCATGCTGTTTCCATCAGTGATGTAATCATGATGAAGCGGAATGGAAAAATAAAATCCTATGATGTGAACCGGGATGGCTTCTGGCGATTGCCCCTGTTTGAAGAGCAATGGATAAAACGGCACGAGTTTCAAAAACTGAAAGGATTTCCAAAAGAATATTTAAAGCCTAAGAAGAGCAAGCAGAAAGAACGGTAAGCATTTCTGTCTGCTTTTTTCTATTTACAGCCAGATCAGAAAGGAGGCGATACCAATGTATCGAAATATGACACAAGAAAGATTAGAATCCATGCGGAAGCGTTATCCGCCGGGAACAGAGGTCACGCTTAACAGCATGGAGGGGGGAGAGCCACATGCCACCCGGCTTAAAAGGTAAGGTGGATATGGTAGACGATGCAGGGCAGATCCACGTAAACTGGGAGAATGGAAGCAGCCTTGCCCTCGTTCCGGGAGTGGACAGCTTCCACATCACGGACCTGCCAAGAGCAGAGAGGCCCAAACAGCAACCATCCCGGTAACAAACAGCCGGAAGTCAGACTGGGTGATTTGGCTTGCCGGACTGCCTGTTATCTGGTGGGCAGCAATTCTGATTGCGGATGCCATCCAGCCGGGCAGGAATCTTTTTGAACTGATGGAGGTTCTCACCGAAAAACTGAACCATCCGTTCCAGTTTCATTATACAGAATATACCATCAAGTCGATGCTGGTCTGCACGTTACTTTACGCAGCCGGGATCGGCATTTTTTATTCCAGTCAGAAGAACTACCGCAGAGGGGAAGAACATGGCTCTGCCAGATGGGGCGATGCCCGGCAGATCTGTAAGAAATATAGCAAGAAGCCGTACTCCCAGAACATCCTGCTGACACAGAACTTCCGCATTAGCCTTGACACCCACAAGCACCGCAGATGTCTCAACATCCTTGTGGTGGGCGGTTCCGGTGCAGGAAAATCCAGAGGCTTTGCCCTGCCGAACATCATGCAGTGCTGCTGTTCGATGGTCATCACCGACCCGAAAACCGAGCTGCTCCGAAAGACAGGAGGTCTGCTGGAGAAAAAAGGGATATGAAGTGCGGGTGTTTGACCTCATCAATCCGGAAACCTCTTTTTGTTACAATCCATTCGAGTACGTCCACGATGACAAAGATGTACTCCGTCTTATTTCCAATCTGATACAAAACACCACACCCAAAGGTTCCCAGTCCTCCGATCCGTTCTGGGAGAAGAGCAAGACCGCACTGCTTCAGGCACTGATGCTGTATCTGCTCCACGAAGCACCGCCGGAAGAACAGAACTTCTCCATGATCATGGAAATGTTAGGCTCTGCCCAGGTAAAAGAGGACGATGAGGAATACCAGTCACCCTTGGACATTTTGTTTGAACGTCTGGAGATGCGGGACCCGGACAGCATTGCCGTGAAGCAGTACCACATCTACAAGCAGGCGGCAGGAAAAACCGCCAAGTCCATCCTGATCAGTGTCGGTGTCCGTCTGGCAGCCTTCAACCTGCCGCAGATCGCCAAGCTGACCAATACCGATGAGCTGGATCTTTCCAGCATGGGCGAGAAGAAAAGTAGCCCTTTTCTGCTGTATCCCGGATGCGGATACCTCTTTGAATTATCTGGTAGGCATGATCTACAGCCAGCTTTTCCAGACTCTTTATTACATGGCAGACCGTGTGCATGGCGGTGCCCTTCCGGTTCCGGTCAACTGCATCATGGATGAGTTTCCAAACGTATCCCTGCCAAACGAGTTTGAGAAGATCCTGGCAACCTGCCGATCCCGCTCCATTTACTGCAGCATCATCATCCAGAACATGAGCCAGCTAAAAGCTCTGTTCAAGGATTCGTGGGAGAGTCTGGTGGGCAACTGCGATGAGTTTTTATACCTGGGCGGCAACGAAAAAGAGACACACAAATATGTATCGGAATTATTGGGAAAAGAGACCATTGACACAAACACCTACGGCCAGACCAAGGGGAAATCCGGCAGCTACTCCACCAACTTCCAGCAGAGCGGAAGGGAGCTTCTGCAGCCGGATGAAGTCCGTATGCTGGACAACCAGAATGCCCTTTTGTTTATCCGTGGGGAGCGTCCCATACTGGATGCCAAGTATGACCTGATGAAGCATCCCAACATCCGGTATACCGAGGACGGCGGTGCCGGCCCGTTCAACTATGCGAAAGCACCGCTGGCACATGACGATTTTACCTTTGACGAAACAAGATATAACGACTACGAACTGCTTCTGGATGAGGACATCATCGGGGAGCTTTTTTGATTGGAGGAATGCCGATGAATTTACTGAAAAATAAGAAACACACAGAAACCAAAAAAGAGACCACACCGCTGAAGATGAAGAGAGGGCAGAAGAAACTGTTTGCCCTGTATGCAGTCATGGTATTGTCGATCTGCATTGGGGCGACCTGCGTTTATGCCGCAGGCGACCCGCTGACCGTAGTCAATAACCTGTCCACCTTTATCTTTTCCCTGATCCGGGCCATTGGTCTGATCCTGCTTGGATTTGGTATCGTGCAGGTTGGACTGTCCTTAAAGAGCCACGATCCGAGCCAGAGGGCAAACGGATTCCTGACTCTGGCAGGAGGCGTCATCATTACCTTTGCAAAAGAGATCCTGGACCTGATCATGGGATAGGATCAGAGACCAGAAGGGGAGCCATGCGAAATGCTGGTTCTCCGCTCACTTTTGCAGGATGGGAGGTGAAACTGTTTGAGTGATAACTGGATCGTACAGAATCTGAATTCTGCCTTGCAGACCTGGAGTGACAAGCTGGCCGAGATCTGGACACTGCTGACGCAAAGCCCGGAGAATTTCAAGGGCGGTGCGATCTGGAGCGTGATGACGAACATCAACGGAGGACTGAAAGCCATCGGGTACGGCCTGCTGGTTTTATTTTTTGCGGCAGGGCTGGTGAAAACCTGTGGGAGCTTCACGGATATGAAGAAGCCGGAACATGTAGTGAAAGCCTTTATCCGTTTCGCACTGGCACAGGGAGCCGTCATGTCCGGCATGGAGCTTCTGACGGCAATTTTTTCCATTGTGCAGGGGATCGTGTCAAACATCATGTCCCATTCCGGGATGGCAGGTGGAACGGTAACGGAACTGCCCTCGGAGATCGTGGACAAGATCGAAGCGGTGGGGATGCTGGAATCCATCCCGTTGTGGCTTGTAACCCTGTTGGGCAGCCTGTTAATTACCGTGCTTTCCTTTGTAATGATCCTGACCGTATATGGAAGAATGTTCAAGCTGTACATGTACACAGCCATCGCACCGATCCCGCTGGCAACCTTTGCCGGGGAGCCAACCCAGTCCGTGGGAAAGAACTTTATCCGTTCCTACGCCGGGGTGTGTCTGGAAGGTGCCATCATCGCACTGGCCTGCATCATCTTTTCGGTGTTTGCTGCAAGTCCGCCGGCCGTCGGGGATACCAGCCTGTCTGCTGTGACGATTGTCTGGAACTACATCGGGGAGCTGATCTTTAACTTACTGGTACTGGTCGGGGCAGTCAAGGCATCTGACCGGATCGTAAAAGAAATCATGGGATTATAGGAGGCAAAACAGAATGGAAGAACCAAAGAAATTAGTTTATGACAGTGGAGAGCAGCCGGAGGAAGTATTCTTACGGGTCAGCGGTTACCTGGACAGGGACCGCCTGTATGTCGGGATTTACCAGATAGAATATGGCTACCCGGAACTTTTTTCCGACCTTACGGTGAACCTGCACCATGCTCCGTTGAACGGTGTGAACGAAGCCTATATCGATCACAATTTCAGCAAAGAGCATCTGCGTTTTATTCGGAAATACAAGCTGGGCAGGGTACTTCCGGAGACCGCAGTTTCCGGTTACTGCACCTTTCAGAAGGTCGCCTTCGACCTGAAGAAACTGGCAGAATATGATCCGCAGGGAACCAGGGAATTTATGGAATGCCACGGCATCCAGATAAAGAATGCATCAAAGCAGAAACCAAAGAACAAATCACAGAGAGAAAGGTAGAAAACAACATGGAAGTGAAAATGAATAAAGAAATCCGAGACTATCAGGAGTCAATGTTCTGGGGCTTAAGTTTCCGGCAGTGCCTTTTTTCGGTACTGGCGATCCTGGCAGCCCTTGGGATCTATTTCCTCACCAGAAAGTATGCCGGGGAACAGGTAACCGGATGGCTGTGCGTGCTTGGGGCGGCTCCCTTTGCAGCCTGCGGCTTTTTCCGTTACCACGGCATGACGGCAGAACAGTTTGCATGGGTAGTCATTAAATCCGAACTGCTGTACCCGAAGCGGCTGGTATTTAAGTCGGAGAACCTGTACTTTTCCTGCATGGAAGAGAGCCTGCGGCTGGGTGAGAAAATGATGGGAAACGGAGCAGAACTTCTGGAAAAGAAGCGGACGAAACAGAAGAAACCAAAGAAGCGAAGAGGAAGGGGTGATGCCTTTGATTAAAACCCTGAGTCAGACACTGAAACAGGACAAAGAAAAATTTAGAGTACCGAAGTCTGTCCAGCAGGCCATCCCCATTCGCAAGATCTGGCCGGATGGTATTTTTCAGGTAGAGAATAAATTTTCCCCGGACATTCCGGTTTACGGATATCAACTATTCCATTGCCAGCAAAGCGGACAAGACAGAAATGTTTCTGGATTATTCCGAGCTTTTAAATGCACTGGATTCCGGCTGTACGGCGAAAATCACCCTGAACAACCGTAAGATCAACAAGGAAGAGTTTGAGCAGTCCCTTCTGATTCCGATGAAAGGGGACGGGCTGGATGAATACCGGAAGGAGTACAACGACATGCTCCTGTCCAAGATCTCCGGTACCAACAACAGTATCTACCAGGAACGCTATCTGACCATCAGCGTCCACAAGAAAAACGTCGATGAAGCCAGAACCTATTTCGCACGTGTGGGAACGGACATTATCACCCATCTGGCCAAGCTGTCCTCCATCGGGGAAGAGCTGGATGCAGAGCAGAGGCTCCAGATCTTCCGGGACTTTTTCAAGGCAGATGTTCCGCAGAGTTTTCCATTTGACATGAAAGCCTTTGCAAAAAAGGGACACAGCTTCAAAGACTGGATCTGCCCGGACACGATGGAATTCCATAACGACCATTTCAAGCTGGGCGAGCAGTACGGCAGAGTCCTTTTTATGGAAGATTACGCCAGCTATGTAAAAGACGAGATGGTATCGGAGCTGTGCGGCCTTGGCAGAAACCTGATGCTGTCCATTGACATTCTCCCGGTGCCAACAGACGAAGCAGTGCGTGAGATGCAGAACCGCCTGCTGGGCGTGGAAACCAACGTGACCAACTGGCAGAGACGCCAGAATGCTAACAATAACTTTTCTGCCGTTGTCCCCTACGATCTGGAGCAGCAGCGAAAAGAAACCAAGGAGATGCTGGATGACTTGACGACCAGGGATCAGCGGATGATGTTCGGCATCCTGACAATGGTACATATGGCAGACAGCAAGAAACAACTGGACTCCGATACGGAAACCCTGTATTCTATTGCGAGAAAACACCTCTGCCAGATGGCAACTTTGAAGTGGCAACAGGTCGATGGACTGAACACCGTCCTGCCATATGGTCTGCGGAAAATTGATGCCGTGCGTACCCTTACAACAGAGTCCACCGCCGTCCTGATTCCATTCCATACGCAGGAGATCATGCAGCCGGGAGGCATCTATTATGGGCAGAATGCCGTCAGCAAAAATATGCTGGTGGCAGACCGAAGGAAGCTGTTAAACGGCAACTCTTTCCGACTGGGTGTCAGCGGCTCCGGCAAGAGCTTCTCGGCAAAAGAAGAGATCGTCGTAGACCTGCCCTTTCCACAGAAGATGACATCCTCATCCTTGATCCGGAGTCGGAATTTGCTTCTCTGGTGGAAGCCTTAAACGGAGAAGTCATCCGGATCTCGGCAACCTCGGATACCCATCTGAATGCACTGGATATGGATTCTGCCTATGGCAATGACCGAAACCCTCTGATTGAAAAATCAGAATTTATCCTTTCCCTGTTTGAGCAGCTCGTAGGAGCCGGAAACCTTTCGGCAAAGGAGAAATCCATCCTTGACCGCTGCACCGCAGATGTGTACCGGGATTATATGAGGGGCGGTTACAAAGGGCAGGTACCGACCTTGAAGGACCTGTACCGACAGCTCATGCTCCAGCCGGAAGAAGAAGCCAGAGGGCTTGCCTTGTCTTCGGAACTGTTTATCAATGGAAGTCTGAACACCTTTGCCCAGGAAACCAATGTCAATACGAAGAGCCGTATCATCGCCTATGACATCCGGGAACTGGGCGAGCAGTTGATGCCGGCATGCTGGTCACACTGGATTCCATCTTTAACCGTGTGATCCAGAATTGGAAGAAGGGAAAGACCACATGGGTGTTTGCCGATGAGTTTTATCTGCTGTTTCGCTACGAATACAGTGCGGACTTCTTCTACCGCCTGTACAAGCGTATCCGTAAGTATTCCGGATTTGTGACCGGGCTTACCCAGAACGTGGAAGAACTTCTGAAATCCGATACCGCCCGCCTGATGCTGGCAAACAGTGAGTTCCTGATCCTTTTGAATCAGGCAACCACCGACCGGGATGAGCTGGCGGCACTTCTGAATATTTCAGACAACCAGTTATCCTACATCACCAATGTGGGTGCCGGCCACGGCCTGATCCGCTGCTCCGGGAATCTGGTGCCGTTTGAAAATTCGTTTCCAAGAAATACAAAGCTGTACCGTCTGATGACGACCAAGCCGGGCGAAGGGTAAGAGCGGGACAAGCCGGGACTGGAGGTGAGAGATGAAGGATATCAAAACCAAAGAAGTTACAACAAAACCAAAGACCAAAAATCCTGCCTCCAGAATCCCCAAGGAGCTGATGCGGACGGCCATACTGGAGAGCAAGGAAAAATCCCAGGCCATCGCAAATGCCAGGGACAATGACATGGGAGAACAGTCCCCATCCGAATATGCCAGTGGGAAAGTCGCATCCGCAGAGGAATGGGCTGCAAGAAAGACAGGCAGAACTGTAACCAGAGCCGGAAAGACAGCCGCACAGACTTCCTACGAGAAGATCAAACAGAGAGCCGCTGGCAAAAAAGAAGCAGAAAAAGAAGCGGAGAAAGAAACCGCCAGAGGAACAGGGGACACACAGACCGCCGATCCTGCCAGCCGGGAAGCAACCAAGCAGAAGAGCCGGGAAAAGGCGGCTGTAAACGGGAAAATCAAAAGCCGGGAAATTCAGGAAGTGCAGATTCAGAAAGCCCAGCGGCAAAAAGCAGTTTCGGATGCCGTTAAAACGAAAGAGCAGAAGATCCGGGCTGCCAGGGAGACACCAAGAATCCAGAACGGACAGGAGATCTCGGAAACCAGGCAGCTTTCAGTCAGGGGGCAGAGCCAGGAAAAGATATCCGAAGATACCGCAAGGCAGACCGCCATCCGACAGAAACAGCCGGAAACCATTCGGATCAAGGAAAAACCAAGGAAACAGCCGGAGCCGAAAATCATACAGAAGCGTACCATCAAGACGGCTCCCCAGTCTGCGAAGATCAGCGTTCAGCCAGAACAGAAGCTCCGTGCGGCCAGCTCCAACGCCCTGACAGCCCGGATGCAGAAGCAGATGGAACGAAGGGCAGCAAAACAGGCGGCAAAGAAAGCTGCCTTGCAGACTTCCAACAGCGTCCGCCGGATACAGAAAACGGCAAGGGCAGGGGAGAATACCTTCAAGGTAGCCAAGGCAGCCGTGGAAGCGGCAGCGAAGACCGTGCAGTCCATGATGGCTGCACTGGGAGCCGCCGGGGCAGTCATTGTTCTTCTACTGGTTATCATGGTTGGAATCATTGGCGGTGCGGCATTTTCGGGAAGCTCGGAGAGCAACGAAGCACTCAGCCAGGAAGTACTTTCCTATACGGCAACCATCCAGAAATACGCCAACCAGTATGGAATCCTCGAATACGTTTCCGTGATACAGGCAATCATGATGCAGGAATCTGGCGGCCGGGGGACTGATCCCATGCAGAGCAGTGAGTGCCCATACAACACCAGGTACTCCAACAGCCCGAATGCCATCCAGGATGCCGACTATTCCATACATGTAGGAATCCAGTATTATGCGGACTGCCTGAAGGAAGCCGGATGCACCAGCCCCCAGGACATGGATAAGCTGAAGCTGTCTCTGCAAGGATATAACTACGGCAACGGATACATAACGTGGGCGCTCCGAAACTACGGGGGCTACAGTGTAGAAAATGCCCTGCAGTTTTCCAACGAGCAGGCGGCTTCGCATGGATGGAGTGCCTATGGCGATCCAGAGTACGTCCCACATGTCCTGCGGTATTATTCCAGCGGCGGATTGTTTGCCGGCCTGTTTGGAGGCAACGGCCAGATCGTATCCGTGGCACTTACCCAGCTTGGAAATGAAGGAGGCCAGAAGTTCTGGTCGTGGTATGGCTTTGACAGCCATGTGGCATGGTGTGCCTGCTTTGCCAGCTGGTGTGGGGATCAGGCGGGTCTAATCGAGAGCGGAAAGATGCCAAAATTCTCCCTGTGCGATGACGGAATCGCATGGTTCCAGAGCAAGGGAAAGTGGAAAAGCCGGGGATATTCCACAGCACCCGGAACCCTGATCTTTTTTGACTGGAACGGGGACGGAACCTCAGACCATGTGGGAATCGTGGAGAAAACCGAAGGCAGTACCGTATACACCGTAGAGGGAAACTCCAGCAATGCCGTGAACCAGAGAAGCTATGATATCAATAACGGAACGATCATGGGATATGGTATACTTTGAAAATTAAAATAGAATATAAGTTATAACCTATGAAAAGAAATTTGATATGTGTAAGTTGATAATGAAAGTCGATGCAAGTATGGATTCTTATGCAAAGATTATTTAAAGAACCATAAAAATACGCTGTATCAGTTTATGCTTCTGTAGGACACTATTAGAGAGCATGTGATATATTATCTGTAAATAAAAAACCAGAGATCAGTAATGGACACACTGATTTTCTGGTTTTTTTATGAATAACTGTATTACTGTATTGACAAATATATCACAGTGCGATATAACGTAAGTATCGAAGTACGATATATCGCACTGAAAGGAAAGGTTTATGGATGCACATATAAAAAAAGGTTTACGTTCCCATGACGGAGACAAGTTTTTACATATTGTTATGTCTTCGTACTCCAAATCATGGATACGGGATTGTACAAAAAGTAAGAGAACTGACAGAAAATGAAGTGGTACTTGGTCCTGGAACCATGTATGGAAGTCTTTCAAAAATGGAAAAAGATGGCCTAATCCATTTTATCAGGGAAGAAGATAAAAGGAAAATTTATGAGATCACAGAACTCGGTACGGAAGTTCTGGAGCTTGAGCTAAAAAGAATCCGCAGATTGTATCGTAATGCACAGGAGGTAACGCAATGAAGAAACTCAAAAAAGAAATTCGCTGGTTTAGTATTATGGAGTACGAAAAAGAAGAAAATTACCTGAGCAAAAGGCACTTGGAAGGTTGGAAATTCAAGAGCGTAACATTTCCTGGACTATATACATTTGAGAGATGCGAGCCTGAGAAGGTAATTTACCAGCTAGATTACAATAAAGAAGGAATCAAACATCAGAGTGAATATATACGAATGTTTGAAGATTGCGGATGGGAATACCTGACAGAATTTGATGGATACAATTATTTCAGGAAACCAGCAGACAAGATGCAACAGAAAGAGGAAATATTCTGTGACGACATCTCCCGTCTGGATATGATGAATCGGATTTTTCGTGGAAGAGTAATTCCGTTAATATTGATGATTCTTTGTAAAAGAACCAGTGAGAGAATCGTTAAATTTCACTCACTGGCTCAATTCATTTCAAATTTCTCGGACAACTCTGTCAGTTCTTTCACCGTTTCTTGGGTGTGATGCAACAGGGTGTCACGCATTTTTGGCGGACAGCTGGAATAAAGCATTTTCATCTGATTGACACCTTCATCTTCCAGGGAAACATCTGGATTTATAAGTGTATCTAAAGAGATGTGCAGGACCTTTGCCAATGCTCTTAAAATCAAATAGAAAGGATTCATTTTCCCCTTTTCGATATTGGCGATTTGCTTTACAGAAACATGGCTCAGATCAGATAGCTCCTGTTGTGTTAGTTCTTTATTCTTTCGGGCTTCTCGCATTTTGCCCCTAAAGCAACTAAGTTATTTTAGCTGTGGGGAAGACAGACATATCACCTCCGATTTCAGAGAGCACCTGAATAGCAGTCAATGGGTTCTTATCGAATCCTGGTACGGTTCGTATAAGATTGAGAATGCTTTCATACTTATCACTGAGACGAAAGATTTCCCGTTCTATTTCTGCTTGATGCTTTTCTAATTCATCGATGTGATTCAGACATTGTCTAAGTTTTACAGCCTGTTCCATAGAAATAGCACCATCAACAGCAGCCTGTATTTCTTCAATAGGAGTTTTACACCTGCCGTCAACAAAAGGTGCCACATCAAAAGTTTCCCCAGGGTGTTGTAAAATCTGTTCCGTGATGGAACGTGAAGATTTCCCAAATACATCAGAAAAGACATCGTCAAGTTTAAAGTTGGATACAGTAAGACAATTCTGAGCACGGTTTTTTTCACCGGTAATCATACAGGTAAGTTTGAAACGATATCTTACAAGATCTCTTAACTGACGAATATCAGCTGGTGGTATAAAGGAAGGCTTGACCATACCACACATATATAGATCGCAGATCCATTTCGCGTCTTTGCGGTCAGTCTTATTTCCTTTTTGTGGTTTGGTATATTTAGGATGAGACAGAGTAACCCATAAGTTATTCTTCTCTAAGATATTGAAAACTGGAATCCAATACTTGCCGGTAGATTCCATGCACATCGTTACAGTTATATTTAACAAGCCAGTCACACAACTCTTGCAATCCTTTAGTAAAGGAAGAAAAGCGGGCTTGCTTATACTCTGTACGTCCATTGGGATCGGTAATGCCGATACAGGCATAGATCCAGGTTTTGTGGACATCAAGTCCGCAACAGTTATTTTTGAGAATTTTAAACGACAATAAAATAACCTCCTGATGATTTTAAGTTTAAAACTGACAGTGACTGGCCATCCGGCAAAATCGAGTCGACTTTGGAAGAGATAAGTTTACGGGCTACGTTATGCGCCAATCATTGATGCCTTAACGGATGACCGACAACATATACAAATGCGAGGTCGCCGCTATACAGCCCCGCCACTCACCTCCACGTGTTCTGTAGTGTGTCAGTCTTATAATTAAATAATATCAGAAAGAAAATAGATTAGATAGCGAAAGCTCAATGCACATGTTTCATGACGCATTGGTGTCTTTCGCAGAAAGGCGGATTATACAACAAATGAGCGAACAGCAGTTTACAGACTTCTTTGACCCGGAAGTTCAAAAGATTGTCAGCGAAGATGGCTGCTCTATTTATAAAATGAAGAATGTGACGGGCGAGGGTGTTATTACTCGTTACGAGATTCTTCCGGGAATCGAACTATTTTATAATGACTTTCACATGAGTGACGGGCAAAATCAAAATAAGCTCCCTCATTCAGATGTACTGGAAATCAATCATTGTCGGGAAGGACGCTTTGAATGCGAGTTTGCAAATGGAGATTATCAGTATGTCGGTGCTGGCGATCTCGCCATCAATCGTTTGACAAAAACCACGTCAACCTATTTTCCATTGTCACACTATCATGGTATCTCTATTACCATTGATCTACCCCATGCAGATCAGACTCTAAAACGAATAGAAGGTGTAATTGGAGGGTTGAATATAGATATCTTTGCAATTGCAGACAAATTTTGCGAAAATGATACCTGCCTTGTGCTGAGAAGTCAAAGTGAAATTGAACATATTTTTTCTGAGCTTTATCATGTGGAACCACGGATGATTGCCTATTATCTGAAAGTAAAGGTTCTGGAATTGCTGATGTTTTTGAATCAAGTTTCACTTCAAGAATGTCAGGAGGAACAGCGATACTTTGCAAAAAATCAGGTGCAGACAGTAAAAAAAATTCAGGCATACATGACAGCCAATCTTCGCAATCACTATACCTTGCAGGAGCTATCAGAAAAATTTGAAATTCCTCTTACCTCAATGAAGGTTTGCTTCAAGGGCGTTTATGGGTGTTCTATTTATGCTTATATGAAATCCTATCGTATGCAGGCTGCCACAATTTTACTCCGTGATACTAAGGACAGCATAACGGAAATTGCGGCTAAAATGGGATATGATAATCCAAGTAAGTTTTCCGAAGGGTTCAAAAAGGAGTTTGGGGAGCTTCCATCTGAGTTCCGCAAAAAAATGTCCAAATAGAGGAGGTTTGGTCTTTTTCAGAGTGGCGGCAAAATGCCAGATACTATATACTGCCATCTGTGTGAACAGATGACTAAGGAGCGTCGCATACGGCGCTCTTTCTTTTTTGAACAATGGTTAGCGGAATCTAACCAATTTTTAAGGAGTCGATAGTATGAAACGGGATATGAGAAAATATATCCTACGGAAACTGGTTGAGCTGATATTTACTTTATTGTTTGTAACTCTACTGTCTTTTTTTGTTGATGAGGTTATCGTCCGTTGATCCGGCAACCGCCTACGCAAAAAAAGAATGATTGGTAATCCAACAGCGGAGCAGATTGAAAAAATTCGGATTCAGTTAGGTTTTGATAAACCATTGCTTGTACAGTATGGCCGCTGGGTATGGGATTTACTTCACTTTGACTTAGGTGTTTCTTTGGCAAATGGACATGATGTTTGGACGGATATTGCCACAGCCTTTCCAAAGACATTAGGGATTGTATGTTTGGCGTCAGCCTTTCAGGTTATTTTCATTGTAATCATTAGCTGTATTGCTTTCTTGCTTCCTTGGAAATTTCCTAAAAAGGCTGTACGGCTTTTGTGTATATTGGGTGTATCGATACCGTCCTTTTTTTTGGCAACTGTCTATTTGGATTATTTTGCGGTTCAAAAGTCGCTGATTTCTGTTGCAGGAAACACAACGCTTCTCAGCTACATATCTCCAGCAATCTGTATTGGTGTATTTGGAGCTTCTTTTTATACGCCGCTTTTGATGGACGCTTTGGAATACGAAAGTGATGAGGATTACGCATTTTATGCCCGTTGCCGTGGGCTTTCGGAAAAAAGGCTTTTGCTGTGCCATTTTTTTCCGCGGGCAGCGATTGGACTGGTTCCAAACTTTTTACAGAGCATTGGTTTGGCACTGGCTAACGCAACGGTGATTGAATCCATTTTTTCAATTCCGGGATTTGGTTATCTGATTGTAAACCATGTGCTTGATCGCGATACTCCCATGATACACGCTGAAGTATTTTTTTGGCCTTGGCGATTGCTCTTTGCAATATTGCCGCTGATTTGGTGCAATGGGCAATTGGACGGAAAAAGGGGGTGGCTTAAATGAAGGCAATACGTTTTCGGAAATGGTGTATACTTTTCATCCCTATGCTTGTGATAGTATTCTTTTTTATTGGGTTTCTATTTGCACCTAATGATCCGATGGAATCAAATTTGTTGGCAAGGTATGCTACCCCTAGCGCAGAATATCCATTTGGTACAGACGCATTAGGACGCTGCATTTTATCCAGAATTCTATACGGCGGCTGGACGACGCTGGGGATTGTTTTAGGTGGTTCGCTCATAGTTTTTTTAATTGGGACTGTCATTGGAATGGTGACAAGCCGTGCTGTTATGAAAGAAAACGCACTTGTAGATGGTCTTATCAATGCTGTTACGGCAATCCCCCGATTGCGTATTTGATTGTATTCATCGGGGCTTGGGGCAGCGGAGCAAAGACTACGCTTGTTGCCCTGACTGTATCCTATATTTTGAGATACATAAAACTGGTTCGCACCCGTACTGATATGGAAATGGGAAAAGCATATGTCATGTGTGCGATAGCTGCAGGAGCTTCAAAGGTCAGAATCATGCTTATCCATATTTTCCCCAATTTGTTTGCTGAGATGGTTCGTTTTTTGTGCCTTTCGTGTGCGGATATGATTTTGGCTATTACCGGATTTTCCTTCATTGGATTGGGGCTTGGTGACAATGTAGTGGATTGGGGAAGCATGATCTTAGATGCTAGGGGCGCACTGGTTCTACACCCAACTTTAATTCTGTATCCGATTGGAGCAGTTATTATATCGACACTCTGCTTTAATGTCATCGGCAGACAGTTGACAACGAAGGAGGCGGAATAATGTTAAAAATTGAACAGTTAGATGTAAAGGAGCGGTCAGGTCGTTACCTTTTGAAAGATATATCTATGGAAATCCCGGCAGGTCAGATCATTGGTCTTACAGGTCATAGTGGTTCTGGAAAAACGACATTACTGCGAAGCATTTTTGGAATGCTTCACACAAGCTGTCATATCGATGCTGGAAAGATTTTGCTGGATGATGTGGATTTATCACATCTTTCCCGCAAGTCACATCGTGAGCTTTGTGGGAAAAAGCTTGGATTTATCACCCAGAACCCTATGACGGCTTTTTGACAGCCGCTTAAAAATTGGTTTTCAGATACGGGAAACATTTACCAATCGTTTACAGATGAGCAGCAATGAAGCAATGGCACTGGCAAGAGAAAAAAACTGGCTGCTGTAAACCTGAAAGATACGGAGAGGGTTTTTAGGTGCTTGTCCTTCTGAATTGTCAGGAGGAATGCTGCAAAGAGTAGCAGCCGCAATTTTGCTTGGAATGTCACCGGATTATATTCTGGCTGACGAGCCAACTGCCGCGTTGGATGAAGAAAACAGGGATTTGCTGCTCCAAATTATGCAAAAACAGATGGAGGGCAAGGGAATTTTATTTGTATCCCATGATGTGGCTGCACTAAAAACGCTCTGTCAAAATGTTTATGTGTTAGGCAATGGAAAGATGATTGAACATGGAACAATGAAGATGCTTTTGGAAAATCCGCAAACGGACTGGATGAAACAGTTTTCCATGCTAAGTCACAAGGAAAGTCGGGGTGAATGGAAATGGGAGAAATTGTAATCCAGAATGTAAATCAGGTATATCATAATGCGAATCAGGGAGATTTCAATGCACTTTCAGACATCAATCTCCGGCTCAGAAAAGGGGAAAATCTTGCTGTTGAGGGTGAAAGCGGCTCAGGAAAGAGTACACTTGCAAGGCTGCTGATTGGGCTTGAAAAACCCACTTCGGGTAAGATTTTGTTGGACGGTGAAGATATAACCTGTTGGAATTATCGGACATGGAAACAGCATCGAAAAAAAAAATACAGGCGGTCTTTCAAGATTCTTCCGGCACTTTGAATCCTGCGAGATCTGCATATGCCAACGTAGAAGAAGCACTGGTAAATCTGACTGACAAGAAAAAGCCGGAACGGAAAAAAGCATATTTTAGATTTGATGGATGCCGTCCACATGGATTATAGACTTTTGGAAACTCCTGTCCGCCAGCTTTCAGGCGGCGAGCAGAGACGTCTCTCTTTACTTCGGGCGATTGCCGTAGAGCCGGATTACTTAATTATGGATGAAGTAACAAGCGGGCTTGATCTGATCTCCACGGACGCCGTACTTACTTTAGTAGAGAACTTTGTGAAGCTATCCGACAGCTCCTGCATTTTCATTACGCATAGCAGAAAGGATGCAATGCGTATTGCAAACAGGGTAATTATTATGCGGGAGGGGCAGATTACGGAACAGGGTTATCTAATAAATAAATTACCAAAACAGAAAGGAAAAGGATAACATGAAAAAGATTTACAAGAAACTTCTCGCCGCTGCATTGGGCGTGAGTATGCTTCTGTCTATGGTTGGCTGCGGTCAGAGCAGTGCCACCGATCAGACACAGGAAAGCAGCGAGCCGACGCAAACGGCTGATGAAAGCGAAACAAAGGTGCTGACGATTGCCACAGCGAAAGAGCTGGACAATCTTACCACACTGACCATGAACAAGGAAAATAATATTGCCTGCGGACTGGTTTATGAAACTCTGGTCGGCTATGAGGATGGAGAAATTGTTCCTGTACTGGCTGAGGAATGGGGATGGGATGACACAAACACTATCCTCACATTCAAGCTCCGCCAGGGTGTCACTTTTACCGATGGAACTGCTTTCAATGCAGAAAGCGTAAAAGCAATCCTGGAGTTTGACAGTTCCAACCCCAACTTAGCGGTATCAAGGGAATTTATAACATTGAAAGTGTGGAAGCTGTTGACGAGTACACAGTGGCTGTTCATTATGCCGCGCCTTGCTTCTCTTATATCAATGACTTCTGTTTCCAGAATGTTGCTGGAATGATGTCTCCGAATGTGTTTGAAGCTGAGAACTTCCAGACATTCAAAGATGTTGTCGGTACAGGTCCGTACATTCGTGAAGAAATGATTTCCGGCGATTGTACACGTTTTGTCAGAAACGAGAATTACTGGGGTGAGGCTCCTTACTATGATGAAGTCGTTGTGAAATATATTCCAGAGGCTTCTTCACGTCTCCAGGCATTGCAGACCAGTGAAGTTGATCTGATTTATGGTGCTGATCTTCTCAGCTATGATGATTATAATCAGGCAATTTCTTTAGACGGCATTGAGGGTGCAATTAATGACGGAAATACCCTGACCCGAAATCTGGTGCTGAATGCATCCAGCACGCTTTTGAGTGACGTTAAGGTTCGTCAGGCGATTGCATACGCTGTCAATAAGGAAGAAATTACCGAGGGTCTGACTTATGGTTATGAAACTCCGGCAACTTCCCTGTTTGCACCAGGAGCACCTTACACAGATATTTCCTATAACAGCACATGGAACTATGATCTGGATAAAGCTAACGCCCTGTTAGACGAAGCGGGATGGGTAATGAATGACAGCACCGGTATCCGTGAGAAGGACGGACAGCAGCTTTCCCTGAATTACACCTATTGGACTGATCTTTCTCTTGCACAGGACATGGCTCTTGCAATTAAGACCCAGCTTGCAGAGGTTGGTATTGACGTAACCACTACCGGCCAGGATCAGATGACCTGGTGGACCGAAGGCGTTGCAGGAAATTATGACATTACAACATGGAACACAGAAGGGTCTTACACGGAACCACATAAATTCCTGCAGGAATCCCTCGGTGCTGATCCTCATGCTATTTCCTTTCAGGCACTTGAGGATTTCCAGAGCTATTCGGATGCGGTAAATGCGTTCTCCACCTCTGCTGATCCCGAAGTGGTTCAGAGTGCGATTGCTACTGCACTGAATGTTTCCAACGACAATGTGATTGACCTTCCGATCTCCTATTCTAAGGATTTGGTTGTATATAATTCTTCAAAGATTGCCGGATATACTTTCTCCAGTGTGCCGCAGTTCTTTGAAATCGACAATGTACAACCAGTGAAGTAAGCATAATTTGATGTCTAAATGGAGGGTAAAAAACCTATCAGAGTAGCAGGAAATAGTTAAACAAGTATAATAGAGGTTGGTTAGAAGTGTTTAACCAATCTCTATTTTTATTGAAAAGGAGCGAATGTGAAATGGACAAGAAAGATAATCCAATGTCCAGGCTGATGGAACTTGCTGCTCCATATAAGAGTAAATATGTTCTTTCAGTGATAATGGCAGTTCTGGGTGTTGCTGCTGGGTTGCTGCCGTTTTTGCAGTCTCGAAAATTGTGATTCTCTTGATGGATGGAGAGACATCTGTGTCCGTCTATATGGAGTGGTGTCTGTTTGCCGGACTTGGTTTTCTTGCAAAAGTATGTTTTTCTAATCTGTCTACTTTAGTGTCCCATACGGCCACTTTCGCAACTCTGGCGGAGATCCGCCTGAAACTAGCAGATAAACTTACCAGGGTTCCGATGGGCTATATGATTAACACCCCATCGGGAGAATTAAAAAATGTCTTGGTAGATCGTGTGGAGGGAATGGAAACGACCCTTGCGCATTTAGTACCGGAGCTGACAGCGAATCTCTGTATTCCGATTTGTATTCTGATTTACCTACTGTTTTTGGATTGGAGAATGGCGCTGGCTGCATTGATTACCCTGCCGATTGGTATGTTGTGCTATAAGGGAATGGCAAATGGATATGAAGAAAAATTCCAGGGTCTTATTATGCGCGTGCGTAAAATGACAAATACAGTTGTTGAATATATTGGCGGTATTGAAGTCATCAAGGCGTTTAATCAGTCAGCTAATTCTTACCAAAAGTATTCAGACGCAGTGGAGGATAATGCTTCTTATGCTGTAAACTGGATGAAAAGTGTGCAGCTTTACAAATCCATGCTTGTTACAATCTGGCCCAGTGTGTTAGTGTGTGTTCTCCCCATCGGCTGTATTTTTGTATCAGAACGGAACTCTGAGTGTTCCGGCATTTGTTACCTGTATCGTGCTGTCATTGGGTATTATCACACCAATTTTAAATGCTATGAACTTTACGGACAGCATTTCTCAAATGAAATCAGTGGTTGGAGAATTATGCGCTGTACTGGACGAAAAGGAACTGGAACGCCCAGAAAAACCTGTCCCTATTCAGTCTTCCAATATTTCGTTAGAAAATGTCAGCTTTTCATATGAAGCCGGGAAGCCATTACTGAAAAATGTCAGCCTTTCGATTCCAGAAAATACGATCACGGCTTTTGTGGGTCCAAGTGGTGGTGGTAAGTCTACTATTACAAAGCTGATCGCAGGCTTTTGGGATGTGACGGACGGTGCGGTTAAGTTAGACGGAACAGATATTCGTAAAATTCCATTGTCGCAGCTTATGGATCAAATTGCCTATATTTCACAGGACAATTACCTTTTTGATGAAACGGTTTTGGAAAATATCCGTATGGGAAAACCATCCGCAACGGATGAAGAAGTATATCAGGCTGCCAGAGATTGTGGCTGCTATGATTTCATTCTGAATCTGGAAAATGGATTCCATACAGTTGTCGGAGGTGCCGGGGGGGCATTTGTCAGGAGGTGAACGTCAACGGATTGCGATTGCCCGTGCTGTACTGAAAAATGCACCTATTGTAATTCTCGACGAAGCTACTGCCTATATTGATGCTGAAAACGAAGCTTTAATCCAGGAGGCAATGGCAAAAGTGATTGCCGGAAAAACAGTTCTGATGATTGCCCACCGACTTTCAACGATTACTGACGCAGATAAAATTGTTGTCATAAAAGATGGGCAGATTATAGATGAAGGAACACATGAAAACTTATTGACTTCCTGTACGCTCTATCAGGAAATGTGGAAAGCACATACGGATACAAAAGACGAGGCATAGAATGGAGGTGTAAAAATGATAAGTACATTAAATAAAATTTATCGGTTTTCGGGAAAAATGCAGGGAACGATGAAAAAGGTAATTCTGTTTTCCGTTCTCCATTCACTTTTCGATATGATGTCCTTTGGAGCATTAGCCATGGTTTTTTCGGGTTTAACAGATGGTTTTACAACCTCCATGATTTGGATGGTATTTGGAATTACCCTGATAAGTATGTTGCTTAAAATCTGGTGTAGCTATATTTCTGATTTTGGCAAGGTACAAATTGGATATTTTATGTGTGCAGAGAAGCGGATTCATATAGGAGATCGCATGAAATATATGCCGATGGGGTATTTCAACGATCACAATTTGGGGAATTTGACTTCTGTCGTCACTACGACTATGGGCGATATTGAAAATAATGCGTCCATGGTGCTAACTAACATATTGGGTGGATATATCCATGCGGCAATCATCACTGTTATTATGCTTTGCATTGACTGGCGTATTGGGGTGACGATTTTATGTGGAATTCTGCTTTTTACATGGTGCATCAGCCGATTGCAGAAAAAGGCAGAAATAATTTCTCCACAGAGGCAGCAGGCTCAGGAAACACTTGTTTCTAATGTGTTGGAATATGTCCAGGGTATGTTGATTGTAAAATCATTTAATCTGGGGCAGAATTCTAACAGTAAAATGAAGCAGGCCATTATGGATAGTAAGGACAAGAACTTGAAATTGAGCGTACATTTGTGCCTTACAACATGTTACAGCAGATTCTTCTCTATGGAACAAGTATTTTAGTTATAGTGGAAGGATTGTGTTTTTATCTGGAAGGAACAATGGAACTTTCCATTTGCCTATTGATGACTGTTGCCTCGTTTATGCTATTTGGTCAGCTTCAATCAGCGGGAAATACTTCTGCACTTCTGCGTCTGCTGGATGTGTCGATTGATAAGGTGGAAGAAATTGATAAAACGCCTGTCATGGATGAGCATGGAAAGCCGACTAAACCAGAAAATTTCAAGATTGTTTTTGATGATGTTTCCTTCTCCTACGGAGAACACAAAATCTTGGATCATGTCAGTTTGACTATACCTGAAAAGAAGACGACAGCCATTGTCGGTCCGTCTGGTGCCGGAAAGAGTACGCTTTGTAATTTGATTGCACGGTTTTGGGATGTTGATGGAGGAAAAATTACAATCGGTGGAGTGGATGTGCGGGATTACACACTGGACAGCTTGCTCACAAATATTAGTGAAGTATTTCAGAAAGTCTATCTTTTTGCTGATACGATAGAGAATAACATCAAATTTGGAAAGCCGACAGCTTCTCACGAAGAAGTGATAGCAGCTGCAAAAAAAGGCTTGCTGCCATGAGTTTATTATGAGTCTGCCAGATGGCTACAACACCGTGATTGGCGAGGGTGGTGCTACTTTGTCTGGTGGAGAGAAACAGCGGATTTCCATAGCAAGGGCGATTCTAAAAGACGCGCCTATCATCATTTTGGATGAAGCTACATCAAGTGTTGATCCAGAGAATGAAAATCTTTTGATGGGTGCGGTAGCAGAGTTGACAAAAAATAAGACAGTTATTATGATTGCCCATCGATTAAAAACAGTTAGAAATGCAAATCAAATTTTTGTGTTAGCTGGTGGGCACATTGTTCAGAGCGGTACGCACGAAGAATTGATAAAACAGCCTGGTATTTATGCGGACTTCATTGGGGTTCGTAAGAAAGCGATAGGCTGGAAATTGAAATAATCACAAAAAGGAGGTTGTTATGAAAATCCATGCGTCAGGTGAAGATTACTTAGAAGCCATATTGATACTTCAAAAGAAACTCGGTATGGTGCGTTCCGTGGATGTTGCCCGGTACATGGAAGTTTCAAAACCCAGCGTATGTTACGCAGTAGGAACTTTACGAGAGGGCGGTTTTTTGACAACAGACGAAAACCATTATATACACCTGACCGATCTTGGCCGGGATGTGGCTGAAAAAATAATTACGAACGCCATTGCTTTTTTTTACTCATCAACTTATATCCGTTGGAGTTAATCCACAAATTGCAGAAGTTGATGCTTGTCGTATAGAACATGCAGTCAGTGATGAAAGTTTTCAAAAACTGAAAGAGCATGCGATGAGAGCGTGTGCTTCACAAAAAATTGACAATACATTTGATGATTTTCCTGTGAAGAAGTAGAAAAGGTTGCTTTACTAAAATAGATTAAATATGAAAGACACAAAATACAAGATATTAGCATATTTTGACAATCAATCATATCGAAAACTATTCAATGAGGTAAACTCAGATTATGCAGAAAATCTACAAATTTTACTGCATAATTTGAGTTTATTTTCTTATGATGTGCTTATAATAGGAGTGATCCTTTATAAAGAGAACATAAGTAATATTATATCTGCTATTAGAAAAATAACGCAGATACCAATTATTATTTTGACGGATGCTTCTTCTTTATTGTGTATGTCATGGAAAAAAAAGAATTAATATACGCTGGTGCAGATTGTGTAATGGATATAAATAGCACTATAGAAGAAGTAGATCTGCAGATTTTTTCATTGGCACGACGAAACAATAAACAAAAAATAACTCAAAAGCAATCCGAAACGATGATTAATAAGGGAAAACTTGTAATGGATCATAAGAAACATAAAGTATTTTGGAATAGAGTAGCGTTACATTTAACACGACAAGAATATAATTTTTTATACTTATTAGCGGTGACACCGATGAGAGTATACACATTTGAACAGATTTACCAGCTTGTCTGGAAAGATTATCCTGTTGGTGATATTAAAAATATCATTTGGTGTCTGGTAAAGCGACTGAGAAAAAAGCTGAATGTTGTTGAAGATGGTGCCGGGAATTGCATTGTCAGTGTGCGAGATATAGGCTACAAATTTGAATTGAATAAAGAAAACGAACAGCAGTAGTATCCGAAATACAGGTTACAAATTTGAATTGAATAAAGAAAACGAACAACAGTAAGGCGAATGATCCGTAAAAAGATTGTTCGTCTTATTTTTATTTATTCTGGAAAGAAGGTGATAAAAACTGACTGTCAATTGACAGTTTTCTGACCGTTAGCTGACAGGTGCATCCGATACACTGTACCTTTGTAAAGATATGATGACAAAGGAGATCCGTGTTTGCAGGGAGACAGCAGAGATGCCGGACATTCCTGTAGACAGGAAGAACGAGCCAGGTCACCGCCACACTCCGATTTGATTTCGCAAAAATTCAGATCGGAGGAAAACATAAGTGGCTTACAATAAAGCAAAAGAAGAATATAGATGGAACCAGTGGAAAGCAGAGGAAGAGAAGATCCTGCGTGAACAGGGCGTGGATGAAGAGACGATCCAGAAGCTCCGGGAGTATGACTGGGATGATTTCAAGGCAGAGCGGAGATTCCGGGAACACCAGACCTCGCTTCTGGATTGCATGGAACTGCTCTTGGAAGAAAAAGAAACCAAAGAGTCCCAGCCGGAGAGCGTAGAAGCCCTGCTGGATACCGTGGAGAACGAAGAACTGCTTCAGATCCTGTTATCAACTGATAAGAAAACTCTTCAGATGATTGTCCTGAAGATGATGGGATATGCACCAAAAGAGATCAGTCATCACATGGAACTGCCGGAGCAGACGGTTTATACAAGATTGCGGAGGTTACGGGAAAAGATCAAAAAGTCCATGAAATTTGAATAAAACAAAAGGTTCTCATCGGCTGACTATTAGAACGAACAGACAGGAGGATTGATACGATGGATGAGAAAGAAGTGTCCGAAATGCAAGAAGAAATTATGACAGTGTTGGTAGTTGAGCCGATGAAAGCACCTTATGTCAAGAGCATTCCCAATGAGCTGGAAGATCTGCAGCAGGCAGTAGGCGGTGACATTTAAATGACCTATCCGTTTGAGGATGAAGTTGGAATCATTTTAAACGGTAATGGAAAATTTGAGGGATTGCCACTGAACCGGGCGTTATATGATGATCATGGACAGGTCTATGATGCCATAGCCGGGACTTTCCTTGTGGTAGGACTGACAGAAGATGATTTTACTTCGCTGACACCGGAGCAGATTGAAAAGTTTAAAGAAAAATACCAGTCCCCGGAAATTTTTACTCTGTTTAACGGGGAACTCCATGTGATGAAGATGCCGCCGAAAGAAGCAAAAGAACAGAAGGAAAGCCGGAAGAACGACGCACAGCAGAAGAATCCGTCAAAAGGAAAAAAAGAAAAACAGATCCGGAGAAGCACGATAAAAAAAAAAATTTTTTCTATGAAGTGAATAAAAAATACACTGCCATCGGCTAGTAAGCAGAGGGAGATCCCTCGGCTGTTCTTTTTGGCAAGTGAATATCGGCACTACAGGTACGTTCCCAACCGTAGAAGCGTGACAGCATGAGCGCCATGATTAAGTATAGGGTAAAGATTCTTAGACTTGGAGCGAGGAAGCATAGCTGTGAATAAGGCGGTGGCAGCCTTTCGCCAGGATCACGGACGGGGGATAATGATACACGTTACCAGCCAGAGAGCGGAAGATGGACTCCGGGTTGTAATCAGAAAGACCCCTAGGACATCTGTGAGCGGCGGCAGGCCAGCCGCCCGCCTGTAGTGTCCCCTTTCCTAAACGCAGGATGGTTCCGGGGGTGCGAGGTCAAATGCGGAACAGCAAGATAAAAACAGAAATCAATGAAGAAGTGTGTCGTTGATATCAGATACCATGCGGCTGTGGGAAACTACAGCCGTATTCTTGTGATATTAACGTCACATCAAAGGGAGAGAAAAGATGGAAGAAACCAAAAGAAGTGGAATGAATAAGGATCAGTTCTGGAATCTGATCGAAAAGGCAAAGGAAGTCTGCGGTACCGATCTGGATGCTTCGGCGGTGTGGATCAAGCAGCAGCTTTTTTATATACACCGGAGGATGTCCTGCAATTCCACAATCTGGTTTACAGTTACCGGGATGCAGCTTATAAGTATGGCTTATGGACAGCGGCAGGTATTCTGATGGAAACCGGATGCAGTGATGACGGATTTTCTGATTTTCGGATGTGGCTGATCGCCCAGGGAAAAGATGTATATCTGAATGCCTTAAAAGATCCGGATTCCCTTTCTGGTGTAACTCCTTATGGATACTGCAGTTTTGAATCACTGGGATATATCTCGTCGCAGGTCTACAGTGCCATGAAAGGGAAAAAATATCTATCAGGACAGTACAGCCAGAATGCAGATGGAATGCTATGAGCAGGTGATCCGGGATATTGTGTACCATCCCATGATTGAGTATCCGCTGGAATTACCGGAAGCCATGGTGGTTTATCCGAAACTCTGTGAAAGTCATTTGTCCGAGCGGGTAAGGAAAGCTCCGCAGAAAGTAAGGACATGGAATGTTTCCCGGACGGATATCCGAAGGATGATGGCAAGAGGGAATGCTGCCATAAAGAAAATGCAGGAGCAGGGACAGAATACAGCGGAAGCGACCAGATCCATCCATAAGGGTATGGTAAGATAAGCTTTCTGGCAAGGAGAAGTAATGTGTTATAAAAATGAATATCAGAAAAGGGCGCATGGCGAGGTGGAAAGGATCTTCCGGGAACTTCTCCCGGAAGCCGGGCTTCATGTAAGGGAAGAACAAATTCGTCTCTGCCATGAAATGTTGGATGCCATTATGAAAAATGAGATCACGCTCTGTGATGCAGGAGTCGGCATTGGAAAGACCTATGCTTATCTGACTGCCTGCATCCTGATGCGGAAATATAGTGTACTGCATTCCGGTTATTCGGGATGTGACAGGCGGCCTGTGGTGGTATCCACTTCCAGTATTGCCTTACAGAAAGCTATCATAGAGGAATATGTTCCTTTTTTATCAGATGTACTGTTAAAAGCAGATCTACTTCAGGGAGAATTAAAGGCAGTTGTCCGCAAGGGAAAGGAACATTTTGTATGCGATTACAGGCTGGCCCAAAGACTGGAGGCAGTCCGGGATAAGAGTAAAAATCAGGCACAGAAGGAGGCATTGAAGTCCCTCCGGCATAACTTTGATTTAGATTCCGTACATAACCTGAGCGGTTTTGACCGCAGGCTGGTGTGCGTACCGAAATTCTGCCCCAGGGAGTGTCCGGGGAAAGCAGGATGCCGTTACCAGAAGCATCTGGACACTTCCAGAAAAGAGGACATTTTTTTACAGATTTGCAATCATAACTACCTTCTGGCAGATGCCATGCACCGGGCAAATGGATACCGGCCGCTTCTGGCAGATTACAGGGCTCTGGTCGTGGATGAGGCCCACAAGCTCCCGGAAGCTGCCAGCCAGATGTATGGAAGAAGCATTGGAAAGGAAGATGTGCAGGAGATTTCCTATTTTCTTTCCAGGGAGCATAAAGGGAGCGAAGGGAAACGGCTGCAGGAATGGTTGCCGCCCTTCAGGAAGAAATCCGAAAGCATCGGAAAGATGGCATAGAGGACATGGCTGGAAAAGAAAGTTTTTATTTTCCACCGGGGACTGGCAGCCTTCTGGCCCAGGCGAAAGAAAGGATTCAGCTTATGATCCGGCGGCTCGCCGGGAACATTCCTTACTGGATCTTCCGGCGGCTGGAAGAGATGGATGAGCTGTTCGGGTGGTTCTTAAAGAACGATAAGCGGTATATTTTGTTTTTACAGCAGGACAGCCGGGGACATCTGACCTTTATGGCGGTCAACCGGGAGATCCCGAAGTATCTGAATGCGACCTTATGGAGCCAGGGGATTCCCGGCAATCTTAACTAGTGGAACCTTAAAAGCCGGGAACGGTTTTGCAAGGACCAGACAGATGACCGGGCTGGAAAAAGAAACTGGCGTCCGGGAGTGTGTGGCAGAATCCCCTTTCTGCTATAAAGAGAACTGTCTGCTTTATATCCCGGAGAACCTAAAGCTCATGAAAAAGGGAAGCAGGGAAGAGACCGGGCAGCTTGCCGGACAGATCCGCGATCTGGTGTGTTCCACTTACGGACATACGCTGGTACTGTTTACCTCTTATACATTGATGGGAAGTGTGCAGCAGCTCTTGCGAGACCAGATTCCGTTCCCGATGGTGCAGGTATGGAGAAACTCCCAGGAAGAGATCGCACGTTTTAAAAAGATGGAGAATGCTGTACTGTTTGCAGCCGGCTCCTGCTGGGAAGGGGTAGACTTTCCGGGAGACATGGTATCGTCCCTGATCATCGTAAAACTGCCGTTTTCTGTTCCAGACCCTATCCATGAAGCTCAGAGGGAACAGTACCGATCGCTGGAATCCTACATCCAGACCATCGTGGTGCCGGATATGCAGAAGAAGCTGCGTCAGGGATTCGGACGGGCGATCCGCACGGAGCAGGACACCTGCGTTGTGTCCATTTTAGACCACCGGGCATCGAAGAAAGGCAGGTACCGGGGAGATGTTCTGGACGCTCTTCCGAAGTGTCAGATGGCAGAACGGATCGAAGAAGTAGAAGATTTTATCCGAAGCCGGAAAGTAGAGCGTTACTACAGCTGAGAGCATCCGTGGCGTTGTTGGTTCTGCCCAGATCCGGACAGCAGACAGGACCAAAAGTTTAGTGGTATTTCAGGGGTGGTTTGGAGCGAATTGGTGGTATTTGTGATAGCTTTATCGGCATGAGTTGGGTATACTGTGTATAGCGTTAGAGGAAAGGAGGCAGGCAACATGAAGCGTTATAAAGTGGAAATGCAGCGAGAAGGTTCCGTAAAATATTTCTTTATAAGGGATATGGAAACACTGGAAATCGTGTTGCTGCCAAGCAAGTATCTAATGCATCAGGTCAGGGCAAACCGTTCCCCGAATACCATACGGAGAAATGCATTTGCCCTTGCCTATTACTGGGAATATCTGCTGGAAGAAGAACATGAAGCAGAAGATGTCTATGGAATGGATTACGAAACGCAATATGATTTTTTCGCAGAATATCTGAAATGGCTGAAAGCCGGGAAACATACCGACAATTTGGATAAAGAACCGCAGAATAAAACCTGTAACGCTTACCTAAAAGAAGTGTTCAGGTTTTATTCTTTTTGGAAATCATCAGAAATAACGGTTCCTGCCTGTCGGTATTATCCTATAACCAGCCGATCACAAAAGCAAATGCCATCGGAGTCAGAAGAACCATTCGCTCCCGGTCATTTAAAGGATACTTAAAAGAAGAGGAACGAAATGTCCGGGCAGCCGAAAGGAATGAAATCGTCACAATTTTAGAAGCCTGTACAAACTGCCGGGATCAGGTGCTGATCTTACTGACATCGGAACTGGGATTCCGCATCGGTGAAATTTTGGGAATTGATTATACCAAAGACATCGATTACGAAAATCACGAGATCCGGGTAGACTTCCGGGATGACAATGAGAACGATGCAAGAGCAAAAAATGCGGAAGAACGAAGAGGACGGTAAGCGATGACACCTTTGAATTCCTGCTTTATTATATCGGGGAATACTGGGACATCCTGCAAAAACAGGAATACCTGTTTATTAACATCAAAGGAGATACCATAGGGAAGCCGTTAAGAGTAGACAGCGTCTACGATATGTTTGAACGCATGGAGAAAAAGACTGGGATCAAGATCACACCGCACATGCTTCAGAAGATATTATGCAAATACGAGATGGGAAGCGGACTGGCCTCTGGAAATGATCAGCCAGGCACTGGGACACAAGCATCTCGATACAACCATACGATATCTGAATGTTTTAGACGACAAGCTGAAAACAGCAAGTCAGGAATTTTACCGCCGATATTCCAAACTTTACGGAGTAGAACAGTTTTTGGAAAGCAGGAGGTGAAGATAGATGCCGGCAAGAAGGGTGTTTGCTTGGGAGCCGGAAGAGCAATGGAGATCAAGTGAAGAACGGGAAAAGAAGATAGAAGAACTGAGCCGGGAATTAGATGAAAGCATGGACAGCAACTCTGGAAAAGGCTGTCTGAAAGCATACTTGGTAAAAAATGAAGTGTGGCATATAGCAGACATCGATTATGAGCTTAGAGTGGATTATAGGAAATATCTGAAAAGCACTTATTCTGATTCAGCAGTACGCAGCCATTTACGTGGAATGGATAAGGCAAAATTATATGCAATCAGAAAGCATGCCAATACGTTAAAAGGAAAACAGGAGATAGTAAAGAATACAGATTTAATCCACGAACTGCTCTTTTTACCATATCATCCAAATCCGGCAATCGCAGAAAGATATGACTGCAAAGTTGCTATTGATAAATTAGTTTGGGATTTTCGTGTAAACGGCTCAGAACTATGCAAGCGTCAGCTTTTAGAAATTATCGAAGATGTCGTACTGCGTGACATAATGCTGAGAGAATGCACAATGCGATTAAACGGTTTGAAGGTGGTATATCAATTTTGTATGCAGGAACATATTGAGGATTTAAGATATATTACACAGGTACAGGCCGATCAACTTGAAAAATATGCAGATACGGCATATGCAAAAAGAGCTTGCAGAAAGAGAACTCCGAGAATGTCAGAAATATCTTTTCTGCCATGCCAAGAATATTTTATGGGATTCAACAGTCTGGTATTTGGAAAGACTGCATCTGGAACAGTATAGAGTCAACCCATCCAATCCTGTGAAAAGATTTTCCTTTATGGGCATAGAAAAAAGAGAGAACCGGGAAATTTTGCAGGAATACATGAAATACTGTCTGGGTGTTACACATTTGGCAATGAGTGGCATACAAGCCGAATTCTATAGAATTCTGGCATTTGCCATGTGGATGGAAAAAAAAACCGAGATGGAGCTGAAACTTGCATCGGAAACCGAAATAAAAAAATATTTCCGGACAATTGAGTTAAAAGAAGCATCTTATTTTAATGATATTGTTATAACAATCTATCAGCTATATGAATATCTGCAGACGAAAGAAATCATAGACAGGATACCATTTCGTTATGAGTATTATTTGAAAAAAGAAATACATTGTCATAATAACCGAAGCGTAGAGATGGAAATATATGAGAGGATTCTGAGAGAATTAAAAAATTTCCCTGAAATTCCAAGATTGATCCTTTTACATTCTATGCTGGTTGGACTAAGGATCAGTGAAGTATGCACCCTGAAAGGGGATGCTTATTCCTGGCAAGGAAAAGATGCGTGGATACAAGTCTATCAGATGAAAATGCGAACATACAAAAGAGTACCGATTCCAGATGTTCTTTATAAGATTATGAAAAGATATTTGGAAAAATATCATATCGGAAGTGAGGATTATGTTTTTCAAAACAAACGGGGAGGTGCATACCAGTATGGTTCGTTTAAGTGGCAAATGAAAGAACTGTTTAATAAGAGGCAGGATATTTTTAAAGGGTATGATTTTAAATCACATGATTTCCGCCATACGATAGCGACTCTGTTATATGATGACGAAGTCCCTCTTCAGAGTATCCGGGACTATCTGGGACATGATTATGAAGAGATGACACAGCAGTATGTAGATTTTATGCCAAAGAAAATTTCAGCAGCGAATCAGGAATTTTTCAAGAAAGGAGAAAACAGCCTGGCATCAGGAATCAAGAGGTGCAAACGTGGAAAATAAATTTTATATAAAAAAAAATTGGACTCCTATGAGAAAGCAAGTGAAATTTCAAAAATACGAATGGGAACAGAACCTTCGTATGACCTTGATTTACTGCCGTCTGTACAGATGCAGAAAGAAATGAGAGAGTTCCTGAAATACAGAGGACAACAGCTTGGGGCGGAAAAAATTTTATACTGAGAGAAGATTTTACCATCATTTATGTAAAATGCTGCAAACCAGAAGAGACAGACCGGAAAGTTTTTTGGACTGGGACAAAGAAAAATGGAAGCAGCAGATGAAAATATGGCTTTTTACAGCAGGGATTGCCCCTGACAGAAATTGCAAAATCCCATTGTGGGAATGAAACGGTATCACAGGCAAAGACATTGCACTATATTGACCGATTAATAGATTATTTCCTTGATTTAAGAGATGCTGATGTAGATGAGATGACAAAGGATGTCTGGCAACTTGAAAAACTTGATATACAAGTGAAACAGGATCTGACGCGCACGACCAGAATCATAAATTTTAAGGAAATCTCCCAGCAGGATCTCAGAGAGGAAGTAAAAAGGCAATTTATTTTCAACTGAAAACAGAAAGCATCGGTACTGTAAAAAAAGAAATGACTGCCATTCGAAGGTTTTCAAGATATCTGAAGGAAAACAATAAAGAAGTAGATTCCTGCTCAAAGCTGGACAGGAAAATCATGGAAGAGTATTTGATATACATGAAAACAGAAGATACCGGGACAAAAAGATATCGGGCGGAGCTGACGAGACTGCGGGCATTGCTGAATATGGTGGCTGACGTCTATCAATATCCGCAGGTAAAGGATTTAATTTTGAATCGGGATATTCCGCCAGATATAAGGGGAGAAATCAAAATTTATTCCGATCAGGAATTAAAGCGATTTAATGCTTTCCTTACGAAAGTGGATGTGCAGACGGCGAGACTTATGCTTATTCATCAAATGCTTGGAACAAGAATGTCAGATACACTGACACTCAGGACAGACTGCCTGATTGAAAAAGACGGTGAAACCATCATACAGATTCACCAAATGAAAACACATTTTTATGAAAAACCGATTAGTCAGGAACTGGCTGCCTTAATAAAGGAAGCGATTCGATACAGAGAAAAGGAGCACGGAAAAGGTAAATATATTTTTACAAGTTTAAGTGATCCTTCAAAACCAATGAAATATGCTACAGTCCAGCAAAAATTACAGATAAAATATATCAGGAAAATCTCCGAGATGATAAGGGAGAATATTTTGGATTCGGTTCTCACATGTATCGGCATATTTATGGCATGAAGCTTGCCGAGATGCATGTGGATGACTGGACAATCGCAAGACTACTGGGGCATAGAAGCCTGAGAAATGTAAAATATTACAGAAAGATGAGCAACAAAATACTGGCAGATGATACACGAAAAACAAGAAATCGATTATCTAAGATGGTACTGGAATGTCTGGAAGGATAGGAGGAAGAATATGAACAAATACGATTCGATGATAGCCTGCAATAAAAAAGCCAGTGAAGAAAAAAGTAAATAGGGCAGTGACAGAAATCCGGCAGATGCTGACAGAACGGGAAAAAGTGACAGTTCCAAAACTGACAAAGAGGACAGGATTGTCCAGAGGATTCTTTTTATAAGAATGAAACGGTCAGAAAAGAAATGGATCGTGCACTGGAGCAGCAGGCAGGAATGATAGATCCAAAAAGATACATAGGTGACATTGTGCTGAAGAATCGGATCAATGTATTAGAAGAACAGATCCGGGAGATGAAACGTGAAAAAGAGCAAATGGAAAAAGAAAATGTAAGATTAAGAAAAGCCCTAAACAAAAGATCTGAATATGTTAAAAACTTTATAATCTGAATTAGAAAATAATCTGCAACAACCGGGAAGAATTTCCCGGTTGTTGTGGTTGAAAAGTGTAGATAACAAAAGGTGTGCATAAATTGTATTTATGATATACTTATCGATAAGTTAAATTCGAAGAAAGAGGATGATAGAAGATGGAAAATCCGTTTGAATTTCATGAAGAAGATACAATTATTGCATGCGTAGGTGACAATGGGGGAACTACCGATGAGGATATAAGAAATGGGTTCAAGCGTACCGTTGAACTTCTGACGGAATCATTGAAAACAGGTTCCGAAGTTGAAGATCTGTTAGTATATCCTATCGTTTATAACGCCAGACACAGCATTGAGCTATCTTTGAAGATTGTCATAAAAATGTTATGGCGAATAGAGGAAAAGAAAGGGATATGTTATTCTGAAGAAATCTTAAAGGAAAGAAAAAAAAAAATTACACACGCATAGTATTGAATGCCTATATAAATTAGCATGTGATAAGAAGAATATTGACAGAAGAGTTCCTGCATATTTTGAGAATATAGAAGATATGATTCACTTTTATTATTTCGATGAAGAGGGGATGCCTTCAAATATGAACTAAATAAAGAAGATGAACCACATATGATAAAAAACAAAATTTCTCATGTAAGTATTGAATTGTTAGAAACAGAATTTAAGGAAGTAATGAAAAAATTTGATGATTTGATATATTTTCTGGATAATTGTATCTTTGAATATTCGCTAGGAACATTTACCAAGAACTTGTCGAGAGCAGATATATGGGATATTTCAGAAGCGGCTTCCTGTATATGAAGAATGGAGAACAGAGAAATTCAAAGAAGTCAAAGATGAGATTAAGCAAGAATATCATCTCGGAAGTAAAGAATTTTCAGATGCTGTAAATCTAATTAAGGAAAATAGAGAGTTTTCGATAAATATTGGATGCGAGAAAGTATTCGGGTCAATTACAGAAAATGAATTAAAAGAATACGCTTCATTGGTTAGATACTATTCTGAGAAAAGTAAATCTGACAACAAGGGTAAAGAGATAGGGTTTGATTTACGCAAAATACAAAAGAATGGGGAGATTTTGAAAAAATATTTATCCAGCATTTCTATGAATACATTAAATACACTATTATGTTTTAGTGAGATGAGTAATAGTTTCTTAGCGGTTGAACATTTGGAAGAGGTTCATGATGACATAGTCTCTAAGGCGTTTGACGGAACATATCTCATAAGAAAACTAAAACAAAGAAATATATGTTTAAGAATCTTATATGGAATGAAAAAGTGTGGACAGGTGACTTATGCAAAACAGTTGAGTGCTGCACTGGAACAAGAAGGAGTAGAGCTAACGCTTTGAGAACAATAGTGAACACGATACACTTGTGTCTCTGACGTTAAAACCAGTGTTTTAGAGGGCTGGGAGAGGGCTACCCAATTTTATTGACGAGCCTACTGCAGGGCTTGACAAGCACTTCAGGGAGGATTTTTTAAGGCTGTGTACAGAGCTTGTGTCGGATGGTGAAAAAAAGCATTATCATTTCTTCTCATATTACGGAGGATCTGGACAGAATAGCAGACTATATTGCATATATGCAGGCAGGGAGGCTGTTGTTTTTTAAGCCTAAGGATGCTGCGTGTGAGCATTTTCGGATAGTTACAGGACCTGTATATAAATGTAAGCTGATACCCAGGGAAGCAGTGGTTTACATGGAAGAAGGCACATACAGCTCCACTGCCATGGTTATAAGGGATAAATGTATTCTGGTAGACAGAGAGCTTCAAGAGCATACTCCGGATATCAGGGAGCTGATACATTATCTGGTGAAAGGGGAAAGGAAAATGCCGAAAATATTGTGGAAAAATATTTTGGATAGCAGCAGGCGGGAGCTTGTTTTGACCATAGTTATGATACCATTATTCTGGCTTGGAATTACAGAAGGCTCATTTGGAGGCCTGAATCAGGTAATGTATATACAATTTGATGATCAGCATTTTTTCCATTTTCAGCAATCATAATAGAAGCGCATTCGAATTGCCACAGTATATGTATCTAGCTCCGTATTCAAGAGAACAAAGACAGCATTATATACAAAAAATGTTCAAATACAGATTCCGTGTGTCGTATATAGTGCTGCTTTTACCTATATTAATCACAGCAATAATCAGGCCTGATAAGACTCTGACAGTATCAGGAATAGTCTATTATATGTGTGAGATGCTTGTAATGGCAGGTATTTTGTATTGTACTTCATTTGACAATTATCTGGGCAGCGTGAATCCGGGCAGATTAACGATATTTGATGTAATCATGTTTATGTCTGCGGTGGTTGTTGCCGCAAGCTATGACCAGAATGACAGCTCGCTGGATTTGGTTCAGATATTAATTTCTTTAGTGATAGGTGTGTTTTTTATATCGATGATTGTATCCTGCAGGAAAAAATATTATGACGATATTGTTCGCTGTATGGCAGATTACGAGTTTGCGGAATCAAAAAAGACAAAAAATTGCATAGAGGTGTGTATGAAAATAGTCATTTCAACAACAGTTAGTATGCCGATATATGAGCAGATTATAAATCAGATACGCGATGCAGTGGTAAGCGGTGAGCTTAAGGCAGGCGATGGCATGCCGTCAATCAGAGTGCTGGCAAAGGAGCTGGCAGTCAGTGTGATTACAACAAAGCGTGCTTATGAGGAGCTGGAAAAGGAAGGTGTAATAGAGTCGGTGCCGGGGCGTGGATTTTACGTGTGCGAGCAGAAAAATGATCTTTTGCGTGAAAAACAGATGATGAATCTTGAGAACAGGATGTCAGAACTGCTTGCAGATTGTGAGAATGCCGGAATGACCTTGAAGGATATAATAGATATGGTTCGTGTATTGGGAGAAAAATAATGGATGAGACAATTATAAAAATAGAAAATGCCGCTTTAAAATTAAAAAAATTTATGATTAAGCCCGCAAATTTAGAAATACCAAAGGGCTACATTGTAGGTGTACAGGGAGAAAACGGTGCGGGAAAGACCACACTGCTTCATATGATGCTTGGAATGTATGACAAAATGAAGGGAAAAATATACATAGACGGTCTTGATGTTGTAAAAAATAAGACCAAGGTAAAAGAGCTTGTAGGAATAGTGTCGCAGGACAGGATATTTTACCTGTCGCAGGATGCCAATGGAAACGAAAAAATATACAGTCCATTTTATAAGAATTGGGATAGTGAGGAGTATCACAGGATGCTTGCACATTTGGAGCTTTCTCCAAGACGCAGATTGTGCTCGTTTTCTACAGGAGAAATGATAAAGTATCAGTTTGCATTTGCGGCAGCATACAGACCCAAAGTGCTTCTGATGGATGAGCCGACTGCCAATCTCGACCCGGTGTTCAGGGATGATTTCTTAAAATTACTGCAGGAATTTGTGGCAGAGTATGAGATGACAATACTTCTTGCCACGCATCTGGACGAGGATTTGTCGAGGGTGGCAGACTATGTTATAGATATAAAGAACGGAGAATATTCAATGCGTGAGATACTTGAGTAGCTTATAATTGCTGCCGGTAATACCGGGGGTGAATGGTATAATTTTATAGCTTGCATTAGGTGTACAACACGCAATAGAAAACAGATGGAGATGTGAAATGGATATGAGTACCCTGATTAAAACGGAGCATGACAATTGGAAAAAGCGCATGATGGTTGAGACCTGCGGAACGTATATCCTCATGAATATGGGTATGGGGTTTGTGGTAATCGCAGGTGCATTTTGTGGTGTAATGAATACTGAATTTGATCTTTATTATTATAATATGGTGGTGTTTTTTACATTTGGATTGTATTATGCACAGTCCAGATACATTACATATATATGGGAAAATGGTAGAAAAGTTAATATATTTGAGAAATATATATATTTGCCGGTTGATCTTAAAAAGTTGAGAAAAGCAAAGCTTATAGTAGTTGGAAAAAATATTATGATACCGGTCATACTTGGACAGCTTTCAGCAATTCTTATGAGAGGGGCATATTATGGATGGCATGTAAAAAGCTGGCTTGATTTGGGACTGTATACACCGGTTATGGTGGGAATTGGTTTTTTGATTTTTAAGGAAGCTGAGCATAGATGGCTGTGCTTTAAGGCAGTAAAAAATTAAGCCTGCAAATAAAAAAGATAATTTCTAATTTGTGTTTTAGATGTAAATCCGCTATACTATTGATATAGTATTGCGGATTTGTTTCTATAGAAAGAGGGTAAAATATGCCTGAGATATCATTATTTTATGGGATTAGAGTCACTATGTATTATAATGACCATATGCCACCACATTTTCATGCTGAATATAATGGACATAAAGCATTAGTAGATATTAATAATATACAAGTAATAAGAGGCTCTTTGCCGAATAAACAATTACGATTGATATTGGCCTGGTGTACGATTCATCAGGATGAATTAATGCAGAATTGGGAATTGGCCAAGGACATGAAACCATTGAACAAAATTAATCCACTTATATAATGAGAGGTGAAATATATGAATGAATATTTTCCTACAGTTGTACAGGTAATACCTTTAGATAATTATCATGTACAGGTTTTCTTTGATGATGGTAAAATAGTTGATTATGATACAACACAGGATCTTAAATCTTCAATTTTTGAGCCTTTGAGAGATATTGAAAATTTTAAAAATGCATGTACGGTAATGAATGGAACGCTTGCATGGGATATTTCCGGAAAAATGGATGAAAGTAATTGTATAGATATTGATCCATTTACATTGTATGAATTGAAGGCTATTAATAGCCTGATTGCGTAAGATTAGAACCATTTTCACGTATCACAGCCTTACAATCCTTTTTAAAGCATGCAATGAGTTTTTATTGGCTTTATTTGGTAACTAGTGTATACTATTTGCATATAACAGCTTCGTTAAGCAGATATAAATACACATAAAAAAAAGGTATAATCATGGACATCGTATTAGGAAATTACAAAGGATTAAAGGCAAACATCCCTTATATTGCATATACAGAAGAGGATGTTAATTCACAGATAGCGACACTTCTTTCAGGAAATCCTGTCAGAGAGCAGAAAACAGGCCCGTTAGCAATGGGCGACACGGCAGTAATCGACTACGAGGGCTTTAAGGACGGAGTTGCGTTTGAGGGCGGAAAGGCTGAGAAATATCCTCTGGGAATCGGTTCAGGCTCTTTTATTCCGGGCTTTGAGGAGCAGCTTGTAGGCATGGAAATCGGTGAGGACAGAGACATCAATCTCTCATTCCCTGAGCAGTATCATGCGCCGGAGCTTGCAGGCAAAGCGGTTGTTTTCAAGGTTAAGCTGCACGAGATTTACAATGAGAAGGAAGCAGAGCTGAACGATGAGTTTGCAGCATCTCTCAATTTCCCTGAGGTACAGTCAGTGGAGGATTTAAAGAAATATATCAACGAGTATCTTGAGTACCAGGTAGAGGCAAGAAAGGCAGATGCGGCAAGAGAAAAGCTCTATGACCAGATTCTTGAGAGCAGCTCATGCCTTGTTTCGCCACAGGCAGTAGAGACAGCGGTAAATATGCAGCTTCAGCAGATGGCAGCATCATTTGCACAGCAGGGTGTGGCTATGGAGCAGTATCTTCAGATGACAGGCAAGACTATGGATAGCTTAAAGGATGAGCTCAAGCCGGTTGCACAGAAGCAGGTAAAGCTTGAGGCTGTTCTCGATGAAATCATCAGAGTGGAAAATATCACTGTATCTGACGAGGAGATGGATGAGCAGTATGAGCTTATTTCACAGAAGTATGGTCAGCCTGTTGACGTTGTAAAGCAGGTGCTTCCAAAGGCACAGCTCAAGCCGGATTTACTTCGTATGAAGGCATCACAGCTCATCATCGATGCGGCTGAGATTATCATGGAAGAAAGCGGAAAATAATGTATAGAATATTTTTGGTTGAGGATGACGAGACCATAGCAAAGCTTGTCAGAAGACATTTGGAAAAATGGGATTATGATGTGCATGTGGTGCAGAAATTTGATGCTGTAATGTCAGAATTTGCATCATTTGATCCGCATCTTGTGCTTATGGATATCGGTCTGCCGTTTTACAATGGGTATCACTGGTGTACGGAAATCAGAAGGGTATCAAAGGTTCCTGTGGTTTTCCTGTCATCCGCAGCTGATAATATGAATATAGTGATGGCAGTCAGTATGGGGGCTGATGACTTTATAGCAAAGCCGTTTGACCTCGATGTGCTGACTGTAAAGATACAGGCTATCATCAGGCGCTGCTATGATTTTGGCGCAAACAACAGTGTTTTGGAGCATAATGGCGCCATGCTCAATATATCTGATGCCACCATAACCTATGACGACAAAAGGCTCGAGCTTACGAAGAATGAGCTCAAAATATTGCAGACTCTTTTTGACAACAAAGAAAGGATTGTATCACGCAGCCTTCTAATGGAAAAGCTGTGGGAGAGTGATGCGTATGTGGACGAGAATACACTTTCGGTGAATGTCAACAGGCTGCGTAAAAAGCTGGATTCTATAGGGCTTGAGAGCTTTATTGTCACAAAAAGGGGCTTGGGTACAGGCTGGGGTGAGAGGTCATGGCAAAAATACAAAACAAACCGCATCTGACAAATTTTATAAAACAAAACTATATATGGATTCTGATGATAGTCACAATGTCCTGTATCCATTTGCTTTACATGTACCTGATTGGTGCACGTAAACAGGATCTGGTGTATGCGGCAGTGCTTGATGCAATACTTCTTCTGATAACAGTTTTGGTTGGATTTTTCAGATATAGCAGCAAGGTAAAAGCTCTAAGCAATGCTTTAAAGCGTCCGCTTGAGGAACAGGCACAGCTTCCGGAAGCAACAGATGATGTGGAGATACTTTATCATCGGCTGCTGGAAAATCAAAGTATTGCAAGAAGTAAGTCAGAAAGCAGTGCTGCAATCAGACAATCACAGATGAGAGATTATTACTCTATGTGGGTGCACCAGATAAAGACCCCGATATCGGCTATGAAACTACTGCTTGAGGCAGAGCGGGAGGAGCTTGGGCAGCTTATATGTGATGATGAACAGAGTCAGTGCCAGACAGCGGATAGAACCGGTGGGAATATCGGTGCTGCCGGATTAAATGCTGCTTTGAAACAACAGGCTGTACTCACAGAGCTGTCAGATAACATGGACTCGTTTGAGGACGAATTGTTCCGCATAGAGGAATATGTCAGTATGGCTTTGAAGTATCAGCGTGTGAGCAGCACCGAAAATGATTTTGTGCTTGAAAAAGTCAGTGTGGATGGTATCATACGTGATACCATTAAAAAATATGCAAAAAATTATGATACGAAGGCATATTGGGATAAATTATTCAGGAACCGGGCAGAAGGTATATACTGACGGAAAATGGCTTGCATTTATGCTGGAACAGATACTTTCAAATGCCATAAAATATACACCGCAGGGGTTGTTACAATAGAAACTGCAGAGGAAAAAAGATCGGTTTTTTATTACAATAAAGGATACCGGAATAGGAATCAAAGCCGAAGATCTGCCACGCGTTTTTGAAAAGGGCTACACAGGCTACAATGGTCATGCCGATAAGAAGGCTACGGGAATTGGACTTTATCTGTGCAGGCAGATGGCAGACAAGCTGGGGCATACAATCCGCATGGAGTCAGAGATTGGAAAAGGAACTAAGGTGTGGATAGGGTTTGATCTGGATTATGCGGATGTGAGAGATTAGGATAAATCGGTGTAATAAGTTTGACTGGAAATTGTATCCAAAATCAGATATAATATATATTATGAGAAATAAAAGAGTATGTGATTATATAGCGGAAGCTATTCAGAATGAAATTTTATCAGGACGTATGTCATCAGGAGTGCCATTGCGTCAGGAAGAGCTTGCGGATAGTCTCGGTTATTCGAGAATACCAATCAGGGAGGCATTGCAGATACTTGAGTCGCAGGGATTGGCAAAGAGACTGGCAACAAGGCATGTGGTGGTGGCTGATTTTTCGGACGAGGTGATAACGGAAATCTATGAGCTGCTTTCAGATGTGGAGATAAAACTGTTAAAGGGCATGCTGCAGTCTGGTATATGTTTGTGGGATAAAGCGGTCAGTGATAACAGTGAGCAGACCAATTGCGTACATGAGCCATCTGCTATAAATGAAAAATTGTCTGCAGAGCTGCAGTTTCATGAGACAATTATATCCAATAGTCATAACGAGTATTTTACACATATTCTTGAAAATGGTCTCTGGTGCTATATCAGGTTTGCAGTTGAAGAGACGGCAGCAGGCAGGGAAAATGTGCGAAGACTTGAGCTGTTATCGAAAATAGCAGAGGCATATTCGGATAAGGATATAAAGATTGTCAGAGAACTTTTGGGAGAATATTTTGGAAGTCTTTGTGAGGCTGTTATAGCAGAGAGGGCAGAAAGCAGCAGGTAATTGGTGACTTATTTTATACTGAATAATGACAGATGATTCGGAAGCATATAAAATTAAAAGATAACAAGAGGAAAAAGTAATTATGATAGGACTTAAACCGATAAAGATTCCGTCAGCGAAGGAGCGTGTAGCATCGGAGCTGCGCAAGGCAATTTTGTCAAAACAGCTAAAAGAGGGAGAAAATCTTACACTGGAAAGTGTAGCGCAGCAGCTTAATGTATCTATAACTCCCGTGCGTGAGGCTTTTCAGATATTAGCGCATGACGGACTTATCAAGCTAAGACCGAATAAAGGGAGCAATAGTACTTGGAATTACAGAGACGTACATAAGGGAGCACTATCAGCTTAGAGGCATACTCGAGAGCGCATGTGCAGGTTTTGCTGCTTCACCTGATATCGATATCAGCAAGATAGAGCAGTCATACCTGGATGCAAGGGAGATGACCGCTTCCGGAGATTATAGCAGATATGCGGATTTAAACCGTGAGTTTCATAGTGAAATCTGGGCAGCATCAGGCAACAAAAAGATGGAAAATATGATCGCAGAACTGTGGAACGGACTTTCAATGGGCAGCATGGTCACAGAGGAGGAATATGCGGGCATTTCTATAAAGGAGCATGAGGCTATATACGAAGCAATCAAGGCTCATGATGTGCAGCTTGCACAGCGGAGGATGTATGAGCATATCATGCGTAGTCGTGATGATATGCTGACATATTATGTGTAGATATAAGTTACTAATTTAACACATTACTTGTAATAGATGCACAAATTGAATAGGTGGAATATATATAAATTGCCGAAATTGTCAAAAAGGTATTGACGATTTCGGTTTTTTTGTTATATCTTAAACTCAGAAATTGGATACAATATCAAATATCAAATATTAAACGGAGGAGGAAAATGATATGAGTCCAGCAACAATAACACTTTTATTCTTATTGTTTGCCGTTGTGATGTTCGTGTGGGAAAAGATTCCGCTTGGGGTTACATCCATGATAGTATGCGTCGGTCTTGTTATCACAGGAGTACTGGATTGGAAAACAGCTTTTTCAGGATTTATTGACAGCAATGTAATTCTTTTTCGTAGCGATGTTTATCGTCGGAGGAGCATTGTTTGAAACCGGTATGGCAAACAAAATTGGAGGAGTGGTCACACACTTCGCCAAAACAGAGAGGCAGCTTATCATAGCAATCATGGTGATTGTGGGACTGATGAGCGGAGTACTTTCAAACACAGGAACTGCAGCAGTTCTCATTCCGGTAGTTATCGGAATTGCTGCAAAATCAGGATACTCGAGATCGAGACTTCTTATGCCACTTGTTTTTGCAGCAGCCATGGGTGGAAATTTATCTCTCATCGGTGCACCGGGAAATCTCATAGCACAATCAGCTATGGGAGAGATTGGACTTAGCTTTGGATTTTTTTCGAGTATGCAAAGGTAGGACTTCCGATACTTATAGCAGGTATTCTGTACTTTGCATTTATAGGATACAAATTCTTGCCTGAAAAGCAGGGCAGTACGGAAAGCTCATATGATGAGCAGAAGGATTTTTCAAATGTGCCTAAATGGAAACAGATGATGTCATTGATTATCTTAATCCTTACACTTTTGGGAATGATTTTCGAGGACAAGATTGGCATAAAGCTTTGTGTCATCGGCTGTGTCGGAGCACTTGCCCTTATCATTACAGGCGTTATCAGTGAGAAAAACGCACTTAAATCAATAGATTTGAAAACCATTTTCTTATTTGGTGGAACTCTTTCACTTGCAGCGGCGCTTCAGGAGACCGGGGCAGGCGAGGAAATCGCAACAGCGGTTATCGGTATACTTGGCAAAAATCCATCACCATACGTTCTCACATTCGTAGTGTTCATGCTTTGCTGTGTACTTACGAACTTTATGTCAAATACCGCCACCACAGCACTTTTGGTTCCAATCTGCGTATCAATTGCCACAGAGATTGGAGCTGACCCGAGTGCAGTACTTATGGCATGTGTTATCGGTGGTTCATGTGCATACGCCACACCTATCGGTATGCCTGCCAACACAATGGTCATTACAGCCGGAGGATACACCTTCAAGGATTATGCAAAGGCCGGTATTCCGCTTATAGTAGTGGCGACCATTGTAAGTATGGTCTTACTGCCGATTTTCTATCCGTTCTTCCCATAAGAACGGATGGGAGTGGGTAAACAATAAATTAATATTTAATTATTTACAAGATTTATATTAGGAGGAAAAACTATGTCAAACGAGAAACAGGTAGAGCAGCTTACCACTTATATGGCAAATTTTATCGCTCATATAGCAAAAAAATTACCGGATGATGTCATTGCAAAACTGACAGAACTCCGTGACAAAGAGGACAGTCCTCTTTCAAAAACAATCTATGATACAATGTTTAGAAATCAGGAGCTTGCGGTAAAACTTAACCGCCCAAGCTGCCAGGATACAGGTGTATTACAGTTCTGGGTAAAATGTGGAACAAACTTCCCATATTGATGAGCTTGAGGGACTTTTAAAAGAGGCAGTTGTAAAAGCTACATTTGAGGCTCCTCTTCGTCACAACAGTGTTGAGACTTTCGATGAGTACAATACCGGCAAGAATGTTGGTAAAGGAACACCTACAGTATTCTGGGATATCGTGCCAAACAGTGACAAATGTGAGATCTACACATACATGGCAGGAGGTGGATGTACACTTCCGGGAAAAAGCTATGGTACTTATGCCTGGAGAGGGCTATGAAGGAGTTACAAAATTCGTAATGGATGTTATGACTACTTATGGTTTAAATGCATGCCCACCTCTCCTGGTAGGTGTAGGTGTAGCAACATCTGTTGAGACAGCAGCACTTTTATCAAAGAAAGCACTCATGCGTCCAATCGGATCTCACAATGAGAACGAGAGAGCCGCAAAGATGGAAAAACTTCTCGAGGATGGTATCAATGCAATCGGCCTTGGACCACAGGGTATGGGCGGAAAATATTCTGTAATGGGCGTTAATATTGAGAATACAGCACGTCATCCGTCTACAATCGGTGTAGCTGTTAATGTAGGATGCTGGAGCCACAGAAGAGGACATATTGTATTTGATAAGGACCTGAACTACACAATCACAACACATACGGGGGTAGAATTATAATGGTAGAGAGAATTAATGGAAAAACAATTTTAACAACACCAATCTCAGCAGAGGATCTTAAAGGAATAAAAATAGGAGATATTGTATACTTAAATGGAAGCATGACAACATGTCGTGACGTTGCACACCGCCGTCTGGTAGAAGAAGGAAGAGAACTTCCTGTAGATGTAAGAAACAACGCAATCTTTCATGCAGGACCGATCATCCGTCCACTGGAAAATGACAAATTCGAAATGGTATCTGTTGGACCGACAACAAGTATGCGTATGGAAAAATTCGAGTACGAGTTCGTAAAAGAGACTGGTGTACGTGTGATCATCGGTAAAGGTGGTATGAAAGAAAATACAGAGCGTGCATGTAAAGAATTCGGAGCAATCCACTGCGTATTCCCTGCAGGAAATGCAGTAGTAGCCGCAACAGAGGTTGAGGAAATCGTCCGCGCAGAGTGGAGAGATCTCGGAATGCCTGAGACACTCTGGAACTGCCGTGTGAAAGAGTTTGGCCCACTTATCGTATCTATAGATACAGAGGGTAACAACTGGTTCGAGCAGCAGAAAGTTGAGTTCAACAAGAAAAAAGATGCAGCAACAGAGGAAATCTGCAAGCAGGTAGGATTCATCAAATAGTTGCCGGAGCCTGGTATCAAATTTATTTAGAACCCAATTGCCATGAAAGTATTCTGGCAAAATATATACCCGCAGAATGCGGGAGAAAACATAAAAAATATAATTTTTCGCGCAAAGGCTCTCACATAATTTGACTATTATGTGGGAGCTTTTAGATATATGAAATTAGAATAGTATGATAATCATTTCCATAGGATATTAAAATAAATTACTGCAATAAAAAAGATTATTGCCGGTAACTAAAAAAAGAGAGGAATAAATGATAATGAAGCAATTCCTGAGAAAAACAATGAAAAATGTAGCAGCCTACGTGGAACTTTTTTCTGTCGGCAGTACTGGTGTTTGTGATAGTGGTGCTTATTATAAAGCTTATAGGGCAGTGCTTTTTTGATATATGGCATGATAAAATTAAACTGGAGTATTACATGGAATATATCATGTCGCTTGCAATCGGCGTGGAGTTTGTGAAAATGCTCTGTACTCATAAGCCGGGCACAATCATAGAGGTGCTTTTGTTTGCGACAGCCAGACAGATGATCGTGGAGCATCTCAATGTATATGAGACACTTGTCGGAATAGGTGCGATAGCGGCGCTTTTTGCCATCAGAAAATTCCTTTTCTGCAGCTTTGATGAGGCAGACCACATGATATGCCGTGGCAGCCAGACGGTAGCGAGGGCGAATTTTATTTCCGGAACAAATATACCGGAGGAAAAGACAAAGCTGCTTAGAGATGTGATAAGCGAAAAATTGCAGGATGAGGGTAAAAATGTGTCAATCGGAGCCTGTGTGTATTACCAGGATTGTGCGCTCAGAGTTGATAATGTGAAGCAGGGCGTTGTCACAAGAGTCGAGGTAATTAAAAATCTGTAGATAAAAGGAGGATCAGCACATCTGTGCCAATCCTCTTTTGCTACTCCAGATTAAGTTTCTTTGTCATTTCTTACAAAAATGTAAGATACAAGGTCGAAATGTAAGCTGATTCGATAGCATACATTCCGGCATTTTGTTATTATAATTACATGAAGCAGCAACAATGTAAGTTGTGAAGCCGATTATGACGTCATATTTAAAATAAATGCAACAAAAATAGAAGTTTAAATAACATTTTGAAATCATCGTAAAGGAGCATTGAAATGGCAATCTTAGAAGTAAGTAACCTCAAAAAATATATACCACCAGATTTGGTGGCAACCAGGTACAGGCATTGAAAAACATCAATTTCTCTGTAGAGGAAGGCGAGTATGTGGCAATCATGGGAGAGTCCGGCTCAGGAAAGACGACACTTTTAAATATTCTCGCGGCACTTGATAAGCCGACAGCGGGAGAGGTACTCTTAAATGGAAAGAACCTTGTCTCATTGAAGGAAAAGGAGATATCTGCCTTCAGACGTGAGCATCTGGGCTTCGTATTTCAGGATTTTAATCTGCTTGACAATTTTTCACTGAAGGACAATATCTTTTTACCGCTTGTGCTGTCAGGTGTGGACTATAGGGATATGGAAAAAAGGCTTGCACCTATAGCTTCGCTGCTCGGAATTGAAAAGCTGCTTAATAAATATCCATACGAGGTGTCAGGAGGACAGAAGCAGATGGCAGCAGTGGCACGTGCGATAATAACAAATCCCGAATTAATTTTGGCTGATGAGCCAACAGGAGCACTGGATTCAAAGGCAACAGACAGTCTGCTTAGGCTGTTCAACAGGATAAACGAGGACGGACAGACCATTCATGGTGACACACAGCACAAAGGCTGCAAGTCATGCCAACAGGGTGCTTTTCATAAAGGACGGTCAGGTGTTTCATCAGATTTACCGTGGCAATCTTACAAATGACGAGCTCTATGTGAAGATTCAGGATGCACTTATGCTGATTACGACAGGTGGTGAGAAGCATGAATAAAATATATAGCAGGCTGGCATTTACAAATATAAAAAATAATAAGACTCTTTATATGCCTTACATTATATCGGGAATGGTCATGATAGCCATGTTTTATGTGATGATGTTTTTAAACAACTCAAAGGGACTTGGAAAGGTGCCGGGTGCGGAGATATTGGTGGATATAATGGGGCTTGGATGCGGAATAATAGCGATTTTTTCATATATATTTCTGTTTTATACAAACAGCTTTATCATCAAAAGGCGCAAGAAAGAGGTAGGAATATATAATATTCTTGGCATGGAAAAACGTCATATCGCGAGAGTTTTGATAATTGAGACACTTACCGTAGTACTCGCAGCAATAGTATCTGGAATTATAGCCGGGATTTTATTTTCTAAGCTGATGATTATGTTTCTTTATAGAATTATAAATATTAAAGCACAAATTAATTTCGCTGTATCTACTAGCGCTGTCGTAAATACAATAATTATTTTTGGAGTGCTGTATTTTCTTACTCTCATCTATAACCTGATGCAGGTGAAGCTTGCTAATCCGATAGAGCTGCTTCTGCGGGGGCAATGTCGGTGAGAAAGAGCCAAAGAGCAAATGGCTTATCACTATAATCGGACTAGGCTGTCTTGCCGGGGGGATATTATATTGCGATTACCACAAAGAGCCCTCTTCAGGTGCTTTCACTGTTCTTTGTCGCAGTGCTGCTTGTCATCGTCGGAACGTATCTTTTATTTATTTCAGGAAGCATTGTGATACTTAAGGCACTCAGGAAAAACAAGAAGTTTTACTATAATAAAAAGCATTTTGCGGCGGTTTCAGGAATGATTTACAGAATGAAGCAGAATGCTGGCGGACTAGCGAGTATATGCGTGCTTTCCACAATGGTGCTGGTTGTTGTTTCCACAACCGTGAGTATGTATGCGGGCATGGAGGGAGAACTTAAGCAGAGATATCCTTCGGATATCAGCGTATATAGCTGGTATAAGGAAGTGCCGGATGATGTGAATCTGGATGATGCACTTAAAGAAGCTGCTGCAGATTCGGATAAAATAATAGCTGACTCTGCTTGTAATGTTAAAGACAGCAAAAGCTACACTTATTTTAGCTGGACAGTGTTTAGAGAGGGGACAGAGTTTAAGCCGGTGTTAAGTTACGATAACGATATTTCCCTGTTGTATTTTGTCACAGGAGATGAAATTGATGAGATGGAGACCGGCTTTAAAGAGAGTCTGAATAAAAAATCCCACAGCTTGATACCGGTTCGGTGGCTGTATATGGAACAAAAAAGTTTAATGGCGATATAATTAATCTGTTGGGCAAAGAATTTAAAGTGGCTGCGGCAGAAAAAACTGCTGTAAGTAAAGACAGCTATATGTCCTCTATGTATAGTGGTGTGTACTATGTAGTGGTAGACAGCAAGGCAACACTTGCAGAGATATTTAACCTGAACAGCTCGCTGGGAGAGGATAGTGTGCCGACTATGCTCAACAATGAAATTGATTATAATCTGTACGGCAGCAGTGAGGATAAGCTTGCTGTGGCAAAGGCTCTGGATAAGCATTTTGAGGAAAATAGTGTAAAATCAGATGTGTCAGGCTTCTATGAGGAAAGCCGTGATGCAAACAGAGAACAGATTTATGTATTGTATGGTGGCCTGTTCTTTATAGGAATATTCCTTGGAACAATGTTTCTTATGGTTACTGTGATGATTATTTTCTATAAGCAGATTTCAGAGGGCTATGATGACAAAGCACGCTATGAGATTATGGAGAAGGTAGGCATGAGCAATGACGAGGTGAAGAAATCCATTACTTCGCAGGTGCGTATGGTGTTTTTCCTGCCGATTATCCTTGCAGCGTGTCATCTTGCAGCAGCATTTCCTCTGCTTCGCAGACTGCTTGTCATGTTCAATCTTACGGATATTAAGTTAATTGCAATCTGCATGTCTGCTACGCTTTTGGTGTTTATGGTCATATACTATATTGTTTTCAAGATTACTTCGAGAGCATACTACAGGATTGTGGGAAACCAGATTTAGGGGTTTCATATGAATTATGAATGCGCTATAATAGGACATAGCTATGATGCATAAGAATATAGAGCGAGAGGAATAAGCAGTATGAGTATGACAGAAACAATTAAACTTTACGACAGGGATGCATATGCCATAGAGTTTGAGGCAGATATTATATCCTGCGAGCCGAACAAGGCAGATGATAAGCAGTTTGATATAATATTAAATCAGACTTTATTTTTCCCGGAGGAGGGCGGACAGAGCCCGGACATGGGAATACTTGGAGGCTTTAGGGTCGTTGATGTGCAGATTAAGAATGGAGTCATTACTCATACGGTGGATATTTCCGCAGGTGATTGCTGCGAGGCAGAAAAGGAAACTGGTAAGCAAATCACCGGCAATGAATTTGAGCCGGAGAAAGTGGAGCTTGCAGCAGGCGTCCACGTACATGGCAAAATAGACTGGCAGCATCGTTTTTACAATATGCAGCAGCACAGTGGAGAGCACATTTTTTCGGGAATTGTCCACCGCAGGTTTGGTTTTGAGAATGTGGGCTTTCATCTGAGTGATTCTGTAGTGACAATGGATTTCAGTGGAGTGATTTCACCGGAGGATATAGCAGAGGTGGAGCATGAGGTAAATGTAGCCATTTCAAAAAATATTCCGATAGAGGTGACATATCCGTCAAGGGATGAGCTTGCGCAGCTGGAGTACAGAAGCAAAATCGAGATTGAAGGACAGGTCAGAATAGTGACAGTGCCGGGGTATGACGTGTGTGCATGCTGTGCGCCGCATGTGAAGCGCACCGGCGAGATTGGCATGCTTAAGGTTATGAATTATCAGAATTATAAAGGAGGCGTCAGAATCAGCATCCTTTGTGGTTTCAGGGCACTGGAGGCTTTCAGACAAAAGTGCGACATTATCTCAGAGCTAATGGGGATATTTACCACAAATCAGGAGGCTATTGTGGATAACGTCACAAAGCTTAAGGCAGTAAACCAGTCACTTAAGTCAGAGCTTGGTACTGCAAAGTCAGCGCTTTTGGATTATAAGGTAGCAGAGCTTCCTACTGATACGGACAATGCAGTATTGTTTGAGGACGGCATTGATACGAATACAGCAAGAAATTGCGTCAATGGACTTGTGGAGAAATATAGTGGCTTTAGTGCATTTTTTACAGGAAATGATGAGGCGGGCTATAGCTTTATTATCGGAAGCAAGAATGCAGACTGCAATACAGTTGCCGCAGCACTTAGGAATAAGCTGGGTGCCAGAGGCGGCGGTAAGCCGGTTATGGTGCAGGGCTCTGTCAAGGCAGCAAAGAGCGAGATTGAGGAAGTGCTAAAAGAGGTGCTTTAACTTTTTGAAAATATAGTTTGTGGGACGGATTAAGAACACAAAAGCGGTTTCAGGACATTGCGTCCTGAAACCGCTTTTATTGTAAAAATCATATACAAAGTTAATTATTTGTTAGATCTTCTCCAAATGTGCATCTTCTCAGCCTCTTTGATGAGCTCATCACGGAAATCAGGATGAGCAACAGAGATGATTGCCTCAGCCTTCTGCCATGTAGAAAGACCCTTTACATTTACCATACCATACTCTGTAACGATATAGTGAGTGTTGGCTCTTGTGTCAGTAACGACAGAACCCTCTACAAGAGTAGGACGGATACGTGAGTGAACTACGCCCTGCTTGTCGGTGAAAGTTGAAGAGCAGCAGATAAAGCTCTTTCCACCGTTTGACATATAAGCACCGAGAACGAAATCAAGCTGTCCGCCGGCACCACTGATGTGCTTTTGTGCCTGAGCTCTCTGAGCTGATCTGTCCGTAGAGGTCAAGGTCTACACAGTTATTGATTGAGATGAAATTGTCAAGTGCGGCAATATTCTTGATATCATTTGTGTAGCTTACCGGGGCACTCATGAGCTCAGGATTCTCATCGAGGTAATCGTACATCTTCTTGGTTCCGGCACCGAAGCCGTAAGCCTGACGATAACGGTCGATGTTTTTCTTTGCTCCTGTGATTTTTCCGGCCTTTGCGATGTCAACGAATGCGTCAACGTACATCTCTGTGTGGACACCGAGATCCTTGAGGTCTGACTCAGCGATGAGTGAGCCTACTGCGTTTGGCATTCCGCCGATACCGAGCTGGAGACAGGCACCGTTTGGAATCTGGTCAACGATAAGCTCTGCAACCTTCTTGTCTACATCTGTTGCAGGACCACCGGCACCAAGCTCTCCGATTGCAGGGTTGTCACCCTCAACAATGTAAGAAACCTGTGAAATATGTACATTGGCTTCTGAACCGCGTGACAGCGAGGCATGTTTTCATTGACCTCAACGATGATTTTCTTTGAAGTCTCGCATACAGCACCGAGGTGAGATGCGTTAGGACCAAAGTTGAAGTAACCGTGTGAATCCATCGGTGCAACCTGGAACATAGCGACATCGTCAGGTGTTGTTGAATCTCTATAATAACGAGGAAGCTCTGAGTAACGGATTGGTGAGTAGAAAGAACAGCCTCTCTTGATAAGTTTTCTCTCATAACCGCCCATGTGCCATGAGTTCCATGTGAAGTGCTCGCCGGCATCCTCACGCTCGAAAATGGCAAGTGGCTTAAGCAAAATACCACCACGTACATTGACATCCTTAAGTTCATCAGTTCTTCTGGCAAGTGCCTTGTCGAGGGCATCAGGTGTGCCTGTGCACCAGCCGTAGTCAACCCAGTCGCCTGATTTGACAATTTTTACTGCCTCATCTGCTGAGACAAGTTTCTGCTTGTACTCTTCTAAAAAGCTCATAAAATCCTCCTTAGATACCTAAAATGATAGTAGCAAAATGCTACGTTAAAAAAAAATAACAAACCCTATAATCTCTATATTATCACTTTAGAGAGGATTTTACAAGTTGGTAAATGCTGGTAGAGACTTTTATATGACAGCCTCTGCTAGTCACCCTCCGGAAGCATCCATTCCTCAGCCTGCTTCTGGTAATCGGCCGCCTGGCTGCGCAGTGAATCAATCAGCTCCTTATCGCCTTTAAATACATTCCTTGATTTAGGAGGAAGCGAATCAAGCTTTTTCTGCTTCTCATCAGCCCATCTTGAGTAGCACTCAGACAGGGCATGAAGCGCCTTGCCACCGCCGCACTCCACATCGAGTACTGGCTTTGTCTCGAATGCAGCGTTGTAATACCACAGGCTTGCCTCCTCATAGTCTGCCTTGTCGAAATAGTACGCACCGAGCTCACAGCACACCTCGCTGCAGCCATCAACTGCTACATTTTTTAGGGCAACAGAAAAAAATTTGTCATAGTCGCCATTCATGCGATAGTAGCGTGATAGCACGCAGGTGGATTCGATGTCGGGGCTGTTGCGGTATTCACCCTGAAAATATGGCAGGGCATTGGTAAAATCCTCGGGGCTTCCGCATTTTAAAAGCTCCTTGGCATACATAGTCGCTATACTTTTTTGGCAGGGTGCCGTTTCTTTCAAAGGAGCGCTTGAATATGGTAAAATCACGTTTGCCGTGAGTGCCCTGCGGCAGATGTTGTATACAGATATCGCTGTCATAGACTACAGGCTCTAAGCGAACCGTTTCGTGCACCGGATTAATCCATGTAAACGTGCGAAGCCTCTTGAACAGCTTCGGGCGATACTCTGAGGATGAATTTTGCACTGTGTTGAATTTGCTTGGAGTAATGTATTTCATCTGGACAATCTCAATTTCCGGCAGCAGCGCAGCCTTAAGCATCATGAAACGCCTGCGGTTGGTATCGTCGAGCACCTCGTCGGCATCAGGTGCATATATGTATTCCTGCGTAGCCTTGGAAAACGAAAAATTCCTGGCCGCAGCAAAATCGTCGCACCATGAGAAATCATAGATTTTGTCCGTATACCGTGCAGCTATCTCCTTTGTGCTGTCCGTCGAGCCGGTGTCCACTATGAGGATTTCATCCATCAGCCCTTTGAGACTGTTCAGGCATCGTTCGAGCACCTCTTCTTCATTTTTTACTATCATGCATAAGCTAATTGTAATCATATTTATCTCCATTTACCGGTCGGATGCTATAAGAGTTACGATTATATTATAATATATATATCGGCATGTTTTGCAGAAATATTTGTGTATTGTAAATATTGCCGGGATTTCATATAATTGAAATGGAATGTCGACAGATAAACTTATTTCTAAAGGCTATAGAATTTCAGATAAACTATATAATCAGATTTTAGCAAGGAATAATGAAGTAATTTAGAAGAGGAACAAATATGGAAAATCATACAATTGTAACACTGAAAAAAGGCGAAGGACGCACTATAAAAAGCAGGCGGCGCATGGATTTTTGACAATGAAATAGACACAATCACAGGCACATTTACGAACGGAGACATTGTTGTGGTGCACGATTTCGACGGATATCCGATGGGGCGCGGCTTCATAAACCAGAATTCAAAAATCCGTATCAGAATGATGACAAGAAAAGCAGACCAACTGATTGATGACAATTTCCTCAGGATGAGAGTGCAAAATGCTTGGGATTATCGCAAGCAGGTGATGGCAGGAGGCAATGACAATGTGTTTGCAGCAGGTGAAACAGACACTGCAGGTGAGGCTTGTGTGGCAGGCATTGGTACAACCGGCAGACCTGATTTAAACTGCTGTCGTGTGATATTTGGCGAGGCTGATTTCCTGCCGGGTATCACAGTGGACAAGTACGCTGATGTGCTTGTGGTGGAGTGTCTTGCACTTGGAATGGAGCAGTTTAAGGTGAAAATAGTTGAACTGTTAAAGGAAGTGCTGGCGGTGGACGGAATAAATATCCGTGGAGTATACGAGCGCAGTGATGCAAATGAACGCAAAAAAGAAGGACTTCCTAAGGTAAAAGGCTTTATAGGCGCAGAGTTTGACACAAATGTGGAAATCGTAGAAAACGCAGTTCACTATATGGTCGATGTGGAAAATGGACAGAAAACAGGCTTCTTCTTAGACCAGAAGTATAACAGGCTTGCTATGCAGCGTATCTGCAAGGGGAAAAAGAGTGCTCGACTGCTTCACGCACATGGGTACATTTGCCCTCAATGCAGGAATTGCGGGGGCAAGTGAGGTCACAGGACTTGATATATCAGAGTATGCGGTTAAGCAGGCTACAGAAAATGCGAAGAGAAATAATCTCTCAGACACAGTGAAGTTTCGCGTTGCAAATGTGCTGGATGAGCTGCCACGGCTCGCTGCAGATGGTGAAAAATATGATGTAGTCATTCTGGATCCTCCGGCATTTACAAAGTCGCGTGAGGCCACCAAAAATGCCATAAAGGGCTACCGCGAGATTAACATGAAGGGACTTAAGCTTGTTAAGGATGGTGGATTTCTGGCGACCTGCTCATGCTCTCACTTCATGACGCAGGAGCTTCTTGCCAAAACGGTCAAGGAAGCAGCAAAGGCCACTCACAAGAGGCTGCGTCAGGTGGAGTTCCGCACACAGGGACCGGATCATCCGATACTGTGGGCTAATTCTGCTAATGTACCGGAGTCGTATTATCTTAAATTTTTTATCTACCAGGTCGTTGATGAAAAGTAGAAAAGCAGTTGAGGAATAATGAATGGCAACATGGAGTGGTATAAGAAAAAAGTTGGAAACGGAATATCTGGCTCAAAGTCTGCAAGGTCATATTCAGTATTACGCAACGTCGTATAGCAGAAGTCCTGACCATGAGGGGCGGGCGGCAATAAGATATGATGGCAACGAAATCATCAAGGGATGTTATTGGAACAATTGGTCGAAAGCAGGCATGTTTCCCAAAGACAAAATACGAGAAACGCATGAAAGTAGAAAATGCGTATATAGACGATACAGCTATAAAATTGGGAATTTTTGACCAACGCTGTTTTTATAATGCATTTGCAGAGTTTGATAATCAAGATATTGAAACGAGCCTTAAAAGCGAAAAATTTAATCGTAAGAATATTTGCTGTATTGGATAGGCGGGTTGGCAAACGGAGATTAAAGATTATGAAAGAAACAATAATGGAAGAACCGGATACATTCCGGGAGTTTTATGCAATTCGGGTAAAAGCAGAAGGAATGTTATAAATTTTGATTGACCAAAATCTTTAGAGGAAATAAATATGCTTGAGACAAATAGATTGTTAATACGGAATTTTGTAGCAGAAGATACGCATTCCTGCTTTGAGGGATGGGGGAAAGATAAAAAGCTTGGAAAATATATACTTGGTTATCCGGCAGAAGAAAAGCAGATGGAAGCATTTGTAGATGCCTGGTCGAAAAATAAAAATGCATGGCTTATTTTGGAAAAAGAGAGTAAGAATTGTATTGGATATGTAACGATTGATATACCGTACATACAGCTTGGAATTGGAGAGATAGGGTATGTGATTGGTGAACGTTTTCAAAATAAAGGATATGCATTTGAGGCATTACAGTGTATTATTAAAGAATATTTGATGAAAAGAGATATGTATATGCTTGAAGCAAAATATAATATAAGTAATTTGGCTTCTGAAATTTTATTGAAAAAGCTGGGCTTTCAACTTGATGGAGAGCTTAGAAACAGAAGAATTGATATTGCTTCAGGAGAACGTAAAAACTTAGTAATATGTTCTATCACAAAGGAAGATTTCCTAATATAAAAAAAATTCTTTACATACAACGAATTGCCTCTTTACTTAACGCTAACAAATTGAGTTTTGATGAATTAAAAGTGAAAATGCCTAATTATTAGTTCAACCTCAATTCGTGAAGTTAAAAAGAGTCTTGGGATTAAGAACCTAATGGAGAGAAAAATTATGATACGAGAAATTGAGAATAGAAGAAGTATAAGAAAATATAAGCAGGATAAGATTGACAGGAATTGTTGCGGTTGGCTTTGCCGATGAAGCTCCGGCTAAAAGGCCAAGGAAACCATTGGAAGAAATCGTTGAGTACAGATAGGAAAATCGGATTGATCAAAATCTTTAATATAATGTGTTTGTCATTTGAAAATAAGAAAATACTTAAAAATTAGTTATATAAATACTGCACATGATTTTGGAAAAGTGTGACAGTGTCTCACCAATTCATAACTAAACCAGATGTATTAGTGAATAATCCTTCATTTTCACATATTCGAGAAATAATGGTGTTGGAGCTCTTTTTATCAGGAAAGGGATAATGAAAAGATATGATATATTTAAGTAGTTTTAGATTAAGTAAAAGAAAAGTGAATAATCCTAATATTTATCCCTACAATGTATTCCGGGATAAGTATATTGAACCATTTGTTTTTAGACCTATCACTGTACTTTATGGCAACAATGGCTCAGGTAAATCAACACTCTTAAATATTATAGCCAATTGCTTACAACTAAAAGGGAAAGAATATGCAACAAGCAATTCATTTGGAAGCGTTGATTACTGTGGTTCGTTTTCCAGAGAATGCTTGTATACTTTGGGGGAAGACGATTATGGAAATACAATAAATAAATTACCGGAAAATAGCCGATATATTAAAAGTGAAGATATATTGTATGAGATTAAGAAGATACAACAAAAAAGCAGATATTATCAGATGGCATGGAGTATGATTACGTTAAGAGAGGTATGTCTTTACTTGAAGCAAAAAAAATTTTTAGCATCTAAAGAAGGGTGTAAGCAGGAAGAATATATAAAATTTGCACAGGAAAAATATTCTAACGGAGAGACATCAATGCAATATTTTGAGGAGTATTTACAACCAGATGCATTGTATTTGTTAGATGAACCGGAAGTTTCGCTTTCACTTGCGAATCAGGTTATGTTAGCAGAGGAAATTAATAAAATGGCAAGGTTGTTAGAATGCCAGTTTATTATTGCAACGCATTCACCATTTATGCTTGGAACATTAAATGCTAAAATATACAATCTTGATACGAAAGAGTATGATGTTACAAAATGGAGTGATTTGGATAATGTACGATATTTTTATAATTTCTTCAAAAAACATGAAGATGAATTTAAAGTGTAAATGCCCAAATATTAGTTTAATTTAAAGGAGGATATTGCATGTACAACGAAAATTATTCAATAATATTCAGTAGTATGACAGGCAACACACGTAAGCTGGCTGATAAAATTCATGAAATCCTGCCAAAGGAGAGCTGTGATTATTTTGGCACGGCTGATGCGCAGGGGATAAAATCCGAATTGCTATACATTGGATTTTGGACGGACAAGGGAAACGCGGATAGCGATACATTAGATTTCTTATCTAAATTGAAAAATAAAAAGATATTTCTGTTCGGAACAGCCGGTTTTGGAGGAAGTGATGCATATTTTCAAAGGATTCTTGGCAATGTTAAAAGCGCCATTGATTCAAGCAACACTATTGTAGGAGAATATATGTGTCAGGGCAAAATGCCACAGTCTGTGCGGGAGCGCTATGTGAAAATGAAAGAAAACCCGGAGCATCCGGCTAATGTTGATACGCTGATTGAAAATTTTGACAAGGCTTTGTCGCATCCCGATGCAGATGATATGGAGAGATTAAAAAATATTATTATTTAGCAGGAGGTATTATATATGTACAATTTCACATTTAACATTCCAACAAAAATTCATTTCGGAAAGGATACCATTTCGAGCTTATCAGAGCTCAAGGCATATCGCAGCAAGGTGCTTTTAGTGTACGGAGGCGGCTCTATAAAGAAAAAAACGGTCTCTACGATACCGCAATGAAGATCCTTAAGGATGCGGGGCTGACCGTGTTTGAGCTTAGCGGAGTGGAGCCAAACCCAAAGATTGAGACAGTCAGAAAGGGTGTTGAAATCTGTAAAAATGAGGGTATCGACATGGTGCTTGCAATAGGAGGCGGCAGTACAATCGATTGCTCAAAGGTTGTTGCAGCAGGTGCAAGGTATGACGGTGATGCATGGGATCTGGTGCTTGATGGCTCAAAGGTCAAGGCGGCACTTCCGATATTTGATGTGCTTACTCTTTCAGCAACAGGAACAGAGATGGATCCTTTTGCTGTTATCTCTGATATGTCTAAAAATGAAAAGTGGGGAACAGGATCACCGTATATGGTGCCAACTATGTCAATATTAAATCCTGAATATACTTTTTCAGTATCAAAAAAACAGACCGCAGCAGGAACCGCAGATATGATGAGCCATACAATGGAGAATTATTTTTCTATGGAGAATGCTGACTGCCAGAAATTTATGGCAGAGGGATTGTTACGCACAATGATTAAAAATGGACCGGCTGCTCTCGCACAGCCTGATAATTACGAGGCCAGAGCCAACCTGATGTGGGCAGGCACACATGCAATCAACGGCGTTGTGGGCGATGGCTGTTCACCGGCATGGTGCGTACATCCTATGGAGCATGAGCTGAGCGCTTTCTATGATATTACTCACGGAGAGGGACTTGCAATACTCACACCGGCGTGGATGGAGCACATACTAAATGATGACACACTTCCGATGTTTGTGGAGTTTGCAAAAAATGTCTGGGGACTTTCCGGTGATGATGACTATGCACTTGCACACGCAGGCATTGATGCGTTGAAGAAATTCTTCTTTGAGACAATGGGCATTCCTGCAAATCTAAGAGCTGTGGGAATCACAGACGACAGGAACTTTGAGGTGATGGCAAAGAAGGCCTGCGAGGGTTCAAAGGGATCGTTTGTACCGCTTAGAAAGGACGATATTGTGGAAATTTACAGAGCGGCATTCTAATCGATCGTTCATGCAAATACCGCGGTATTCATCAAAATCTATATCCACAAATGAAACATGACTAATACCATCATTGTCAAAAGGACCATTTTTGATGTCAATATCTGAAATATCACTTGGAACAGGAGGGTGTTAACTATAAATTAATAAGCGTAGAGTCTGTAATGATCGGGCTCCACGCTTATTTTTATGTTTAAGAATTATTGACGTATAGATTCAATCAGTGCAGAAATGGCCTTGATTTGGCTAGGTGTCAGTCCATTGGTGTCTAGTAAAATTGCGGGCATATCATTACTTTTCCCAAGTAAGTAGTCTGTGCTGCATTTATACAGATACGATAGAGAAAGAAGAATTTCTGCACTGGGTGTGCGTTCTCCGGTTTCATAACCGGAAATGATGCTTGGTGATATGCCTAATAGCTCTGAAACCTGTTTTTGTGTTAATTTATTCTGAATACGCAATTCTTTTAGTCTACCAGCTAAATTCTTTATCATACTCTTTTAGCGAACCTCCACACTTTTAGTGTACATATTTTAATATTGAATTCTACGCAATAGGGGTTGTTTTATACATATAAACTACACTTTAAGCGTTGACATACTACACTTTAAGAGATACAATGCACTAGAAGAAAATTTAGTTTTTATACATGAGAGGTCAGAAATGGACGACTATAGAAACAAAAAAAGACAAAAAATGAGAGCAAGAAGAAGGCGTGCACAGAGGATTAAAATGACAGGTATGTGTATTGCTACACTAATTGTGTTTATTTTTATAGTGTTCCTTGCAATAAGTAATTTGTCAAAGATAAAAAAGAATGTAACCTTAGAGGCAGGTAGTGAAATCAACATTAAAGATTGCCTGAAAAAGGAAAATGCAGATGCTAAGTTTGTGACTGACGTTTCACAGATTAATACAGGAAACATAGGCAGCCATGAAATTGTTGTAAAGGTTGGAAAAAAAGAATATACATCAAAATTGACAATTGAAGATACAAAAGCACCTACTGCAAAGGCAAATGATGTGACGGTTAATAAAGATGGACAAATTGAGGCAAACCAGTTTGTGACGGATATAAAGGATGCAACAAAGGTTGATGTGAGCTTTAAGGATAAGCCCGATGTATCAAAAGACGGAGAGTCAGAAGTGATAATCGTGTTAACTGATGAAGGAAAAAATCAGAAAGAGGTAAAAAGCTAAACTAACGGTTGTGAGTGATTCGGAGCCACCTGTGATTGATGGAGTTAAGGATATAACCGCATATATAGGTGAAACGGTCTCATATAAAAAAGATGTGACTGTGACTGACAATATGGATCAGAATCCAACACTTGATATTGATAACAGTAAAGTGAATCTGAATAAAGCAGGAACATATGAGGTTGTATATACAGCTACAGATAGTGCAGGAAATACATCGTCTGCATCATCAAAAATTACAATAAAAGAGAAGCCTAAGGGATATGTAGATAAAGAAGACGTATATGCTCTTGCGCAAAAGGTTGTTGACCAGATTACTAATGATTCAATGACTGATATGGAAAAAGCGTTTGCAATATACAGATGGACAAAAACAAACATAGGATATACGGGAACATCCAACAAAGATAGCTGGACAATCGGAGCTTATCAGGCATTTACGAAAAAATCAGGAGACTGTTTCAATTATTATGCAGCAGCAAAAGCTATGCTTGATGTTTGTGGAATACAAAATGTTGATATAGTGAAAAGTGATACTTCACATTCAGCACATTATTGGAGCCTGATAAATCTTGGAGATGGCTGGTATCATTTTGATGCAACTCCAAGAAAAGGTGGAGGAAATTTTTTCATGTTGACGGATGCAGAACTGGCAGCATATTCTACCAAGCATAAAAATAGTCATATTTTTGATTCTTCGCTGTATCCTGAACGAGCGACTGTATCAGTACAGGACAAAATAAATTATGCAAAGGGAACGATAAACAAATAAGGTGGAATAAATGAGACTTGGTATAATTGGTGGTCTTGGACCGATGGCTACTGCCTATTTTATGGAACTGCTTATTAATATGACCGATGCAAAATGTGATCAGGATCATCTGGAAATGATTATTTATAATTGCCCATCAATACCGGATAGAACTGCATATATCTTAGGAAAAAAAAGTAATGCAAATCCTGTTGTTCCGATTATAAAAATCGGGAAAAAACTAAAGGAACAGAATGTGGATTGTATATCTATTCCGTGCATTACAGCACATTATTTTCATGATGAAATAGAAGAAAAAACGGGCTGTAAGGTGATTCATGCTATTCGGGACACCTCATATATGTTAAAAAGAGGCGGGATTAACAAAAATAGGGATAATGGCTACTGATGGTACAATTCAAAGTAGAATTTTTCAAAATGAAATAGAAAAGAATGGAATGCATGGACTTGTACCGGATAAAAAATATCAGAGAATAGTGATGGATATTATATATAAGGATATAAAGGCGGGAAAGATACCTGACATTGAAAAGTATAATGTTGTAGCCACGCATTTGAAAAACAAGGGAGCTCAGGTAATTATCCTGGGATGTACAGAGCTTTCGTTGCTGAAAAAACAATATGATATTAAAACAGGAGTCATAGATGCAATGGAGGTTCTTGCAAAATCATCATTAATACAGTGTAACAAAAAGAGTTAAACCGAAATACAATAAGCTGTTTGTACCATTCAACTAAAGTATTTTGATATGAAGTATAGGAGAAAAAAGATGCAAATTACAAATGTTTTGGAATACCTGGAAAATACAGTAAAACGAGTTCCGGATAAGACTGCCTATGCAAATGAAAATATGGAAATGACATTTGGTGAGGTATACCATGATAGCAGAGCTATCGGAAGTTATTTGGCAAATAACAATTATTATAAAGAACCGGTAGTAGTTTTTATGAAAAAGCATCCACATGCTATTACAGCATTTTACGGATGTGTTTATGGTGGCTGCTATTATGTGCCTATAGATGATGAAATGCCGGAATTCAGGATTAGACTTATTTTTGAAAACCTACATCCAAGAGTAATGATATGTGATGATACAACAATAAATGCCGTTGAAAAATTTGATTATAATGGAGAAATTCTATTATATGATCATGTAAGAAAAAATGAGATTTCAGATGAGCTGTTATTTGGAATAAGGGATAGACAGCTGGATACGGATCCTATTTATATAGTGTTTACTTCAGGTTCAACAGGAGTCCCTAAGGGTGTTGTAGCATGCCACAGATCGGTTATAGATTATATTGAAAATCTGTCTGAGGTGTTACGTTTTAATGAGAATACAAGATTTGCAAACCAGACACCGTTATATTTTGATGCGTGTCTTAAGGAACTATATCCGACATTGAAATTCGGTGCTACAACATATATTGTTCCTAAAAGTTTGTTTATGTTTCCAATCAAACTGGTTGAATTTTTGAATGAGTATAAGATAAATACTGTCTGCTGGGTTGTGTCAGCATTGACTATGATATCAGCATTTAAGACCTTTAACAAGATTAAACCTGAATATTTGCATACTATAGCGTTTGGTAGTGAGGTATTTCCTATTAAGCAATTGAAAATATGGAGAGAAACTTTGCCAAAAAGCCAGATTTGTAAATTTGTATGGGCCAACAGAAGCAACAGGAATGTGTTGTTATTTTGAGGTGGACCGAGAGTTTGAGTTGGATGAGGTGGTGCCAATTGGACGACCATTCCATAATACAGAAATATTATTGCTGGATGAGAATAATAAGCTGGTAGAAGATGGAAATGTTGGTGAGATCTGTGTCAGAGGAACTTCATTAACATTGGGATATTACAATAATTTTGAAAAGACTAGTGAGGTATTTGTGCAGAATCCTCTCAATTCGAGATATCCTGAATTGATATATAAGACGGGAGATTTAGGAAAAAGGAATGAAAGAGGTGAACTGATATTTGTATCAAGAAAGGACTATCAGATTAAGCACATGGGACATCGAATCGAGCTTGGTGAGATAGAGGTAAATGTCAATATGATTGAAGAAATATCCACATCATGTGCTGTTTACGATAAGGAAAAGGGAAAGATAGTTTTATATTATCGGAGAACTTGAACCTGATAAATTGGTTAGGATCCTTAAAGATAAGCTTCCAAGGTACATGATTCCAAATAAAACAGAAAAGCTGGAGCAGATGCCATTAACAGCAAATGGGAAAATAGACAGAGTATTTTTAATGAAAAAAGCACAGGAAAGATAAAGGAGAAAAAAGATGAACGAATTATTAGAAATTTTAAAGGAATTACACCCGGATGTAGATTATGAAAATTGTACAACACTGATTGATGATAAGATACTTGATTCCTTTGACATAGTTTCAATTATATCTGAGGTAAGTGATTCATTTGATGTTGCAATTCCGGCAGAGGAGATTATTCCGGAGAATTTTAATTCTGCAAAAGCCTTGTATGATTTAATAGTAAGATTAGAGGATGAATAAAAGATATGCTGTTTACATCTTATAGCTTTATAGCATTTATGACAATAGTTTTTGTCCTGTATTATCTGGTGCCAAAATCGTGTCAGTGGCCTTTATTATTGGTATTTAGTTATATTTTTTATTTCATTGCCGATCCAAGATATCTGATATTCATACTGGTGACGACAATATCAACTTATTTGATAAGTCTTAAAATGAATCAGATTAATATGGCGCAGGATAAGTTTATTAAAGAATTCAAGGGAAATTTAAGCAGAGAGCAAAAAAAATTATAAAAAAGCCATATGAAACATAAAAAATGGATATGGCTTTTGATATGTCTTTTCATAAATATTGGTATATTAAGCGTAACGAAATATACTAATTTTGTGATTCAAAATATTAATGATATGCTGCATGGAGTTTCCGGTTTACATACTGTCAATATGATTGTACCGATGGGAATTTCATTTTATACATTTCAGACTATGGGATATATAATTGATGTGTATAGAGGGAAACAGAGTGTTGAAAAAGAATTTCTTTAAGCTGGCATTGTTTGTTTCATTTTTTTTCCACAATTGGTTCAGGGACCGATAAGCAGATTTCATGATTTATCGGAGACATTATTTTCAAAGCATTATTTTGAAAGCAATGTGGTAGTATCAGGTTTGATGCGGATTTTGTGGGGATATTTCAAGAAAGTTGTTATTGCAGACAGAATTATTACAGGAGTAACAACCCTGATACACAGTCCTTCTGAATATCAAGGAGCATATGTGTTTATTGCCATGTTGTTTTATGCATTCGAGTTATATTGTGACTTTACCGGTGGTATTGATATTACGATTGGTATAGCAGAGGTTATGGGTATTCGTGTGACAGAAAACTTTAATCTTCCATATTTCTCAAAAAATATCAAAGAATATTGGAACAGATGGCATATAACTATGGGTACATGGTTTACAGATTATATTTTTTATCCTATTTCAGTATGTAAACCTATGCTTAATTTGTCTAAATTTTCAAGAAAACATTTTGGCGAGGTAATTGGTAAGCGAGTGACAGTGTATTTGTCAGCCTTTGTAGTATGGTTTACAACGGGATTATGGCATGGTGCAGCATGGAACTTCATCGTCTGGGGATTAATGAACTTTGTTGTTATTATGGTCTCTCAGGAACTGGAACCTTTATATGAAAAGTTTCATAAAAGATTTAGTGTAAAAGGTAAAGTTCCATATGAAGCATTTCAGATTCTAAGAACATTTTTATTGATGAGCGGTATAAGAATGTTTGATTGCTATAGAGATGTTCCTTTGACTTTTAAGATGGTTGGAACAATGTTTACAAAGTTCAATATAGGTGAATTATTTAATGGTTCGCTGCTTTCTATAGGGCTTAGTGTGGCTGATTATGTTGTGCTTATAGTGGGATTTATAGTAGTTTTTACAGTGAGTCTTTTTAAGGTAAGAGTAGGAAATGTGAGAACGGTTTTATTACAAAAACCTCCAATTGTTTATTTTGGAATTATGGCTGTTATGATTATGCTTATTATAGTGTTTGGCGCATATGGTATAGGCTACGATTCGTCTCAGTTTATCTACAATCAGTTTTAAGGAGAGTGCGATGAGAAGAAAAAAAAAACAAACAGCATGTATTTTGGTTGCTGTCCTGCTTATTGGAGCTCTGTATATTGTTCAAAGGCTTCTGGTTCCCAAATATCAGACAGGAATAGTTGAAGGCTCTATGGTTGAAGAATACTATAAGGATAGGTCAGATCACGAAGTTTTATTTGTGGGCGATTGTGAGGTTTATGAGAATTTTTCCACCATAGAATTATGGAGAAAATATGGAATAACAAGTTACATCAGAGGAAGTGCACAGCAATTAACATGGCAGTCATATTATTTATTAGAGGATGCCTTGAAATATGAGACTCCTAAAGTGGTGGTGTTTAACGTTTTGGCATTAAAATATAATGAACCTCAGAGTGAAGCTTATAACAGAATGTCTATAGATGGGATGAAATGGTCTATGTCAAAGGTAAATGACATTAAGGCTTCTATGACAGATGAGGAAAATTTTGTTGATTATATTTTTCCGCTGTTGAGATATCATTCCAGATGGTCTGAGCTTACAAAAGATGATGTGAAACATATTTTTTCCAAAGACAAAGTGACTCATAATGGATATTATATGCGTGTTGATACAAAGCCACAACAGGAATTTCCGGATCCAACACCACTTACCGATTATAAGCTTGGTGATAAAGCAATGGGATATTTACAGAAAATGACTGATTTATGTAAGGAAAAAGGGGTTAAGCTTGTACTTATAAAGGCACCTACAGAATATCCTTATTGGTATGAGCAATGGGATGAACAGGTGCAACAGTTTGCTGATGAAAATGATGTTGACTACATCAATTTTATTCCATTGCAAAATGATATAGGTCTGGATATGTCACAGGATACATATGATGCAGGTTTACATCTGAATACTACAGGCGCTGAAAAAATGGCAGATTATTTTGGAAAATATCTGGTTGAAAATTATAATTTAACTGATTACAGAAATGATAGCGAGTATGCTTCTATATGGGATAAAAAAAGAAGCTGCATATGATTCTATGAAACAACAACAATATGATGAATTGAACAAATATGGTGAATTGAAGAGCTTTGGTGCAAATGCGATTCAAAATTAGGAGGAAGAACGATGAAGAAAATTATTTCAATAATGTTATGTATTATGCTTTCAGTATCTATGATGACAGCATGTGGAAGTAAAGAGTCCGACAATGATAAAAAAGATGTTGGTTCTGAGACAAAACAGGATGTATTTACATATGATTTAAAGGGTGTAACAGTTGCCATGAATGAAAACATGGAGCCATTGGTAAAAAAACTTGGGGATGCAGATAATTACTTTGAATCTGATTCCTGTGCTTTTCAGGGAAAGGATAAGGTATATACTTATGGAAGTGTTAAGATAACAACATATCCTAAAGATAACAAGGATTATGTTTATACAATAGAATTACTTGATGATACAGTATCAACACCGGAAGGAATATCAATAGGTTCTGATAAAAAGGCTGTTGAGGAAAAATATGGAGATGCTTCTGACTCAACTGAGACCTCGTATATTTACAAAAAAAGGAGACAGCCAGCTTTCATTTATATTTGATGGAGATAACGTGTCTTCAATAGTTTATAATGCAATTACAGAGTAAAATACCAGTGAAGAAAACAAAAATAATAGCATGTATTTGCCTGATAGTTTTGATAGTGGTGTGCAGTGTTTTAAGTAATAAGGAAATCAGTAAACATAAGAACGATTCGAGTCAAAATGTATCTGATGATATAAATATTCAGAAAAAGACTACAATTGAGACGTCAGAATTACAAGAAAAAAAAAATCAGATATATTTGTACCATCAGCAGATGATAAAACGGTAGATGTGTCTTCTGATAACAACATTGTAAGCCAATATGCAGTGCTGGTTAATGCAGACGATGGAACTATTACTGCTTCAAAGAATGCAAATGAAAAAATGTATCCGGCATCTATGACAAAGGTTATGACACTTTTGGTTGCAGCGGAGAAATTAAATAATGAGAGTCTTGGCCAGAAAATTGAAATTTCTATTGAAGCAACTGATTATTCTTTTGAAAACGACTGTAGTGCAGCAGGGTTTCTGGTTGGAGAGCAGGTTACTGTTGAGGATTTATTAAATGGCATTATATTGCCTTCAGGTGCAGAGGCTGCGTATCAGGTCGCAATTATGACATCCGGAACATTGGAGCAGTTTGTGGATGATATGAATAAAAAAGTACAGGAGCTGGGAATATCACAGACGACACATTTTTCAAATCCAGTAGGGATATTTGATGAAAATAATTATAGTACAGCATGTGATATGGCGGTTATTTTACATGCTGCGATGGAAAATGAAATATGTAAAAAGGTGTTGTCAGCAAGAAATTATACAACTTCATGTACACAACAGCATCCGCAGGGAATAACATTTTCAAGTAAGTTTTTGAACCGAATAGATCGTAAATTTGGAAAAGGAAAAGTTGTTGGAGCGAAAACAGGATATGTAAATCAGTCACGATATTGTGCGGTAAGTATGTATGAAAGTGAAGCAAATAATAAATATATTTGTGTTACCGGAATGGCAGGGAAAGCCTGGCAGACAGTATATGATCATATAGCCTTTTACCAAAATTATTGTAAATGAAGTGTATGCATTGGTTATTAGGGGGATAAATAAGCCATGTTACCGCCACAGCGGTGAGAACATGGCTTATTATTATGTCTTTATTTATCTTGATACACCTAGCTTTACCATGAGAGCCTCCTGCAAAACGCGGGATACGTTGATATGGGATTTCTCAGCTTCCTGATTAAGCCAATTAGGGAGAGTGACATTTCTTAGGACGGTTTTATTGTCGACCTTGCGGCGGTATTCATCAAAATCTATATCCACAAATGAAACATGACTAATACCAGTATTGTCAAAGGGACCGTTTTTGATGTCAATATCTGAAATATCACTTGGAACCGGAATTCCCATGCCAAGATCCTGTAATGTGATTCCGTTTGCTCCAATGGCGTCGCGAGCCATTTCTATAGCATCTGGTAGACCGAAGCCCTCTGTTAATATATTCATATCAGGAACATTAATAAGCACGGTGTCTTTTTTTATCATTTAATTGTGTAAATATAACTGGATATACCTGTTTCATAATATAATATCCTCCATAAATTAATGTATATATAATATGTGATAAATTATAAATGCTATAATCCCCATTTACGTAAAATTGCTTTGGCAAGCATTTCGTTGATCTCTTTATGCCTCGGAATCTGTTCTATATCTGAACCACGAACATATACATCATGATTACCGCCATGTCTGGAAAATTCGAATCCGGCAGCCTCTAGTTTCTTGATAAGCTCTCTTTGTTTCATAAATGCCTCCTCCATAATCATAATATACACATTAAGTGTGTATAAGTCAACGGCTTTTTATAACAAAATATATCTTTATGAAAAATAAAATAAGCCATGTTACCACCACAGCGGTGAGAACATGGCTTATTTTTATGTGCTATTATAAAAAAATCACTTTATAGGGAATGCAACAGACTCTATAATGAACATAATCACAAATAGAGCAAAAATCACTGCCACATCAAGCAGTATTATGCCGACATAGTGAAGGAAGCGGTTTTTGCTCTTGCAAAGTGGCAGTATATTCTGTACATTGAGATAGTTAAAGCCACAGAAAATCGCAAATATGAACATACCAAGACAGAAGATTCTTTCAAGCCACAGCTTTGCACCATAAGTATTTTCTAATTCCAATGACAGGCAAAGCCATATTATGAACAGATATGCGACTGAGGATAGCAGCATTTTCCATGGAGTTCTCGTGCGAAATCCGGGTGGGATGAAACGGGAAGCACTGTCGTGGATAGCTCGTTTAGCAGTATCGGCATTGGCTGTATTGTTTGTATTATCATGGTTATGGTGTGCATATTGACTTGAATTACCGGCAGCAGAAGTGCTGTGCTGCGCAGGATAATATGACTGCGATACGGCATTTTTTAACTCTGCCACAGACTGGTATCTTGCGGCTGGTGTCATCTGAGTACACCTATCTGCAATCATGTTAAGCCGGTGCAGAATTGGAGCAATGTTGGGAACCGGAGTGATGCTGCCAAGCATTTCGCGCAGTACTATGCCGAGAGAATATATGTCTGTTTTCGGAGATGAAGAGCCAAAGCCATACTGCTCGGGAGCTGCATATCCGGGGGTGCCAATCAGCACGGTATCAGATTCGTTTTGTCCTGAAAATTGTTTTGCGGCATTGAAATCTAAAAGCATGGCATAGTTATAACTGGTGATTATGATATTTGAGGGCTTTATATCGCGATGGATTATAGGCGGAGTCATCGAGTGCAGAGCTTCAAGTATATTGCAGAGCATAATCATGTAGCTTCTGATATCGGAAACACTAAGGTCAGAGTTGTCTATTTTTTCCTGCAGGCAGGTTCCGCTTATATATTCTTCGATTACGATAAGCTGGTTGCCATCTTCATAGTAATTGATAAGGCGCGGAATACCGGCCACAGGATTGCGATAAAGGTATTCGTACACGCGGATATTGTATACATCAAGGATTTTCTGGACATAAATATTGCCGGAAAGCGCAGATTGAACCAGATAAACCTTGTGCTCTTCATTTAAGGCTGAGATTATTTTGTAATCGCTCATGGTGCATGTATCCTTTCAGGTATCGCTAATGAGGTAGGAATAGTTACAAGTACAAGTATAACAGATAGGAGAAATTTATGAAGCAAAAAATACAAAAGAATTGGATGATATCCTTGGAAAAACTCATATATCTGATTTTGATAAATTTTGTGTTGAGCAGAAAGGCAGCATGGATCCGGAGCAAAATGCATTTTCGGAGTACATAAAGGATTTGCTTAAGGAAAAGAGAATAACACAGCAGATGGTGTTTTTGAAGGCTGATATTCCGGAAAAATACGGCTACAAGCTTCTGTCAGGCGAAAAACATACCAGGCAGAGGGATATTATCCTGAGGATATGTTATGCTGCAGAGCTTACATTGGAGCAGACACAGAGAGCCTTGAGAAAATACGAGATGCCGCAGCTCTATGCAAAAATCCCGAGAGATGCTTTTCTTATGCTTATTTTTAAGGAACGTCCGGGTGGAATCATAGAAGTGAACGAATTACTCAGCAAAAATGGTATGGAAATGCTCAGGACAAGTGGTGTGCAGGAGTAGGTTTAGAATATAATTTTACCACCGCTGCGGGGAGAACAGTATTCATACTGTGATGGTATAATAGTCCTACAATTTACAGAGGAGGACTTAACCATGAAAAAAAAACTAATTTACTGGCTCTTGTACTGAGTATCACAGCAATCACTTTTACATTATTGGGATGCAGCTCGGACACATGGCCCAAAAAGAGCATAGCTGTACCGGGAAGCGCAACAGAGGCCGGTGGAGGCGCGGAGAGCAGCGGAACTAATGGAGGCGGCGCAGATCAGGCATCAGCAGATGAGAGCATCAATGAGCAGGTGCTTGTAGACCAGGATGGCATCAAAATAACTGCGACTGAATATGTGACGGACAGCATATGGGGAGATGGAATTAAGCTTCTGGTTGAAAATAATTCGGCCAAGGACTATACAATAGGCTGTGATGCACTTATCGTGAACGATTATATGATCACAGATCTGTTCAGCGCGGATGTTGCGGCAGGAAAGAAGTCGAATGAGGTTATGTATTTATCGTCAACAGAGCTTAAAGCAGCCGGAATAGATACAGTAGGACAAATTGAGATGTATTTCCACGCATACGATTCAAACTGGGATAATCTTTTCAAGAATGTATATTCAAAGCTTGAGACCTCTGAATTTGCAAACATGGATACGACACCAAACGATGAGGGACAGGAGCTTTACAATGCAAATGGTGTAAGGATTGTTGGAAAAACAGTTGATGAAAATTCCTTCTGGGGAACAGCAATTTTACTTTACATCGAAAACACCTCAGGTCAGAATGTCGGAATAAACGTGGACAACATGTCTATCAATGGATATATGATGACACCGCTGTTTTCAACCACAGTCTATGACGGAAAGAAGTCGATAGATGATATAACCATTATGTCAAGTGATCTTGAGGCAAACGGAATCACGTCGGTTGATCAGGTGGAGCTTAAATTCCATATATACAATGCTGAGAGCTACGATACAATAGCGGATTCAGATGCGATAACATTTACGGCACAGTAAATAATTTAAACATCATATGAAAGTATGATTATTAAACAGTAGAGCTACGCAATATTTAATAGATAGGAGAAATTCATCATGAAGGTTTGGAAATTAGTTTCAGGTATTTTATCAATAATTTTATTTGTTTTTGTATCATTTCAGTCATGCGCTGCAGGAGTATCTAATGCATTGGAGGCCAATGGTGAGGCATCGGGAAGTGCAGGAATAATTGTGGCAATTCTTATGCTTGCAGGTGGAATTGTTTCAATCGCTACGAGAAAATCGTTAGGCAAGGGTGGGAATATCGCACTCATAGTACTCTTTGGATTGGCGGCAATTATCGGATTTGCGGGTTATGGAAGTTTTTCGGATCTGGCTATATGGGCAGGCTGGTGTCTGATAAATGCAGTTCTTGCGGTGGTTGCACTGGTTATGGCAAAGAAGAACAATTAAATATTACTATTTGAATTCATATGAGGAAGATTCTAAGGAGAATCTTCCTTTTTTGATATTTAAACTAAGACTAAATATGATACAATTCAATTATTCAGCACTATAAGCTTTATTTCCTAGAGGCTAGGCTTAAAGTTTACATAAGGAAAATTTTAAAGAATTAATGATGAGATGTAACCCCCACCAAACAAAATCCTACATAATATATAGAAGGGAGGTTTGCGGAAAATGTACACACAGGAACAGATACTTGATATGTATTTTGATCGCAACCAGCAGGCTGTCAGTGCGACCTCGCAGATGTACGGAGCGAAGCTTACCCGGTTTGCAGACACTATGGTAGCACATGAGGATGCGCTGGAATGCGTAAATGACACATACATAGCAGCATGGAACAAGATACCGCCGGAGCGCCCTATGCGTTTCCTTTCCTGGCTTTACAGGGTATGCCGCAATATCGTCTGCGACAGGATTGACTGGAATAATGCTTCAAAGAGAAATTCCAACATGAACTGTATGCTTGATGAGCTTGAGGAGTGCCTTGCAGACAGCAATGCAAAATACGAGGGCGAGCTGTCGGACATTGGAAGGTGTTTATCGGATTTTCTGAACGGACTGGAGACGGAAAAGAGAGTGCTTTTCGTGAGACGCTACTGGTATGGCATGACGATTGATGAGCTGGCAGATATGAGCGGCAGGAGCAAAAGCAGCGTAAAGACCACACTGTTTCGGATAAGGGCAGAGCTTAAAAAATATCTGGATGAGGAGGGCGTATATCTATGACGAAAAAGGAATTATTTGATGGTTTAAATTACATCGATGACCAAATAATTGAAGAAGCGCAGCCGACCGGAGAATCGGCCGGGTACAGTGATGAAATTTATGTAAAAAATCATGAAACCCATCACGGCGGAAAAGAAGACAAAAACAGGAAAAAGCACAAAAATTTGCACGGGCAGCAAAAGCGCTTGCCACAGTGGCGGCAGTCCTTGTTGTTGCAGTCTTAGGCACGGAGGTTGTGCGGCTTAATAACCGTATAGATGAGCTGGAAACAAAAACTGCGAATGTGATTTCGCAGAATAATGCGCAGAATAGTGTCTATGCAGGGATAAAGAGCGGTGCAAAGCTTGGGGATTATGAAGCGGCCTCTGATTACGGGAAATTGTATGATGTGGCAAAAAAGCTGAGGCTTCCATAAGGAATACTGCATCTGGAGACTTGCTGGAGAGTGCGGATGCAACAGGAATTACGTCTGATGCATCGTCTACAAATAAACAGGAGTCGGCAGTCGGTACAGAGTATTCAACAACCAACGTGATGATAGAGCGCGTTGATGAGAGTGATGTGGTAAAGACGGACGGAAAATACATTTACATGGTCGAGGATGGTCAGATATCCATTACGGATATTTCAAATGGAAAGCCTGGGGAAGAGACGCTGTTTCGTCCTGATTTTGAGGTACCGTCAGATACTGTAGAGGAGCTTTATATCAGTGACGGAAAAATGCTTATCATATCAAACCATGCGGGCGATAAGGATGAGACTATATGCTATAGCTATGATATAGCTGACCCGACGAAACCCGTGCTTATAGGTAAAGCGCGTCAGGATGGATTTTACAATACATCGCGCAAAATCGGCAATACGGTATATGTTTTTTCAGACACATATATAAAGACTTCCGATATGAATAAAAATGTGGCGCTGCAGGAGGATAATCTGGAGAAATGGGTGCCTCAGGTAAATGGCAAAGTGATAAGCTATGACTGCTTCTATATAGGAGAGGATACATACTCAGGCACAGTTGTTTCGAGCTTTGATGTGAATAAACCGGATAAAACGATAGATGCCAAATGCATTATGAATAATAGCGGTGAGGTGTACGTTTCAAGCAATGCCATGTATCTGTATCATTCCGATTGGAGTGCAAGCCGTGAGATTACCAAAATCAGCAAAATTTCGTTTGAGGATGGAGTGATGAAGACCGGGGAGACGACATCAGTGAATGGTTATCTTAACGATAAATTTGCAATAAATGAGCAGGGAGGTTATCTGTATGTGCTTCCAACCTCAAATACCGGCAGCCAGCCTGTCAATTCGCTTCATGTGCTGGATAAGGATATGAATGAGGTCGGTGTGATAAACGAGATTGCACGCGGGGAGAGTATATACGCAGCCCGCTTTGTTGGAAAATACGTATATTTCATCACATACAGGCAGACGGATCCTCTTTTTTTGTGGCAGACATATCTAATCCGACAGCACCAAAGCTTTTGGGAGAGCTTAAGGTGAGTGGATTTTCTGAATATCTGCATATGTGGGATGATACGCACGTACTTGGAATAGGCTATGGTGATTCGCAGCAGAGTAAGATAAAGCTTACTATGTTTGATGTGAGCGATCCGACAAAGCCGGTTGAGGTGAACCAGAAGCTTATCGACAGTTCTGAGAGCTGGAGTAATGAGTTTGTATACAACTACAAGGCTATTCTTGCTGACCCGGAGAAAAATATGATAGGATTTACTGCGAATGACTACTATCTGTATTCGTATGACAGTGAAAACGGCTTTAGTCTTTTTGGAGCAGCAGGCACTGACCTATAAAAATACAGAAGGCTACAGAGGCATTTACAAGGATAATGATTTCTATGTGGCAGGAAACGGAGAGATAAAGCATTTTAAGCTGGCAGAATAGCGTAAATAATAGTGTTACGCAATAAGATATAAAGACAGGCGGCGAATACCCAAAGAGGGTGTTTGCCGCCTGTTTTTTGTATAATTTCATATACAAACGATATGTAACAGCATATTTAAGTATGCAATTTAAGGCAGTCGGTGATATAATATCTCTGATTTTAATAACACGGAGGAACTATTATAATGAATACAGCCTCAAAGACAAGACATGTCTTTATTTTGTTTTTTGGCAGATATAGTCTGGGGAATAGCCTTTGTAGCGCAGTCAAAGGGAGGGGATGCAGTTGGAGCATTTTCATTCAACGGCATCCGCTTCCTTATTGGTGCGCTCTGCCTTCTGCCGGTCATAAAAATACTGGATAAGAAAGAGCTGATGGTAAACAGACCTGAAAGCAAAAAGCAAAAGAAAGAGCTTTGGATAGCCGGAAGCTGTTGTGGAATAGCACTTTTCTTTGCGAGCAACCTGCAGCAGCTTGGAATCAGCATGGGCGCAGAATCCGGCAAGGCAGGATTTCTTACAGCTACATATATACTTATGGTGCCTATACTAGGGATTTTCCTTAAAAAGAAAATGCGGAGTCAAAATATGGATAGGTGTATTTATTGCACTGATAGGCATGTATTTTTTGTGCATGAATGGGGCATTTTCACTAGCGGCTCGGATTTGCTTCTGCTGGCAGGGGCATTGTGCTTTGCGATACAGATACTTGTGATAGACCATTTTGTATCACAGGTAGATGCGGTCAGGCTCTCATGCATTGAGTTTTTTGTCACCGGGCTTGGCACATGTATAGTGATGATTTTTACTGATATGGGACCGTCTGCCGGCGGTATAGCGCAGTGGGCACAGTCGCTTTGCACCTGGGATGCATGGATTCCGATTCTCTATGCCGGTATTTTCTCAAGCGGAGTGGGCTATACGCTGCAGATTGTCGGACAAAAGGGCTTAAATCCGGCGGTGGCATCGGTGGCGATGAGTCTTGAGTCGGTGGTTTCTGTGATTGCAGGATGGATTCTGCTGGGCCAGATGCTAGGTGGCAGAGAAATTTTTGGATGTGTGCTCATGTTTATTGCGATAATTATTGCACAGCTTCCGGATAGGGAGTATACTAAATAGGTTACAGTATAAAAATGAAATGTGATTATTCAAGTGTGGTTTTGCGAATGTGCGTGGGATGAATAGTTACAACGAGACAGGGATTGGATATGAGAAATAATAGTAGAAAAAATTACAGACGCCGCAGACAAAATACAGGAGCTTCACAGATTAAGCTTGTAGGAATAGTGGCAGTGATAGTCGTTATAGCGATTATAATAGTTATATCGTGCTTTAATAAAACAAAAAAAGACAGTAATAAGGCAAAAGACACAGGAACGGCCACAGAAAATGTGACCGGTGTGACTGAGCAGGTAAGTGAGACAGAGGAAGCAAAGGAGCTTTTTGTGCCAAAGGAGTCTGATGCTACAGCCGCAATCGGAGATGAGCTTGAGAGCTCTTATGCCGTAGTGATTGATGAGCAGGACGGCACAGTTGTTGCGGGAAAGAATGCACATGAGAAAATGTATCCGGCTTCCATGACAAAGGTTATGACAGTGCTTGTAGCAGCAGAGCAGGCTGAGAAAAATGCAATTGCTGCAGCGGAGAATGAAACCGAAATAGACAGGCTGGCTGTGATAGAAAACAAGCTCAACGAGGTTGTTACAATTACAAGAGAAGCCACAGATTATTCATATGTGCATGATTGCAGTACAACAGGCTTTTTAGACGGTGAGCAGGTGCCTCTTCGCGATGTGTTTAACGGAACCATCCTGCCATCAGGTGGAGAATCGGCATATCAGCTTGCGGTTTATACAGCAGGCTCCATGGAAGCATTTGTCGATATGATGAACCAGAAGGCAGCAGAGCTTGGTATAGGCCAGACCACACATTTTGCAAACCCTGTCGGCATATATGATGAGAACAATTACAGCACAGCCTATGATATGGCGGTCATCATGCAGGCAGCGATGCAGGACGACATTTGTAAAACAGTACTTTCAAATCATACATATAGCACGGCTGCAACACCACAGCATCCGGAGAATTTGAACATATCGAATCTGTTCCTGCGCCGAATAGAGGACAGGATGACAAGCGGCGAGGTAATCGGTGCAAAGACAGGATTTGTAAATCAGTCCGGCAACTGTGCGGTCAGCTATGAGAAGGCAGCAAGCGGAAAGACATATATATGTGTGACTGCAGGCGCTTCAAGCGGATGGCACTGTATAGATAATCATGTGTATTTATATAATACATACGGCAAGTAATCAGCACAGCTGATTTTAAGGAGCGCAGATATGGCGGGAAATCAAGGCAATTACAGGGAAAACCCCACGCGTAATGAGAAGAAATACAAAAAAGCCAACGGACAGCCGAGACTAAAGGAGAAAAGCAGCCGGGCAAAAAGCGATAACGTATGTCCGTATGCGAAGAAATGTGGAGGCTGCGACTATCAGGGCGTAGAATATAAGGAACAGTTAAAAAACAAGCAGGCATACATGAAAAAGCTGCTAAAGCCTTTTTGCTTTGTGGAGCCGATTGTCGGCATGAAAAATCCGCTCTATTATCGTCATAAGGTTCATGCAGCCTTTGACTGCACAAGGCGCGGTCAGATCGTGGCGGGAGCCTACAGGAAAAACACACATGATGTGGTGGATATCGAAAGCTGCATGATAGAGGAGCAGGAGTCAGATGAGATAATAAGGGACATAAAGGATATGCTCCGCTCATTTAGGATAAAGACCTATGATGAGGATACCGGCTATGGGCTTCTCAGACATGTGCTTGTAAGAAAGGGTTATGCAACAGGGCAGATAATGGTAGTGCTTGTCCTGGCATCGCCGATACTTCCATCGAAGAACAATTTCGTAAAAGCACTCAGGAAAAAAGCATCCCAATATCACGACAGTGGTGCTCAACGTGAATGATAAAAAGACAAGCATGGTGCTCGGAGACAGAAACATCACGCTTTATGGCAAGGGATTCATAGAGGATAAGCTGTGTGGCTGCACCTTCCGCATCTCACCAGGCTCGTTTTATCAGGTGAATCCGGTGCAGACGGAGCTTTTATACGAAAAAAAGCCATTCATGAGGCACACCTCACCGGCAAGGAGCGTGTAATCGATGCATACTGTGGCACCGGAACCATAGGCATCATAGCAGCGAAAAATGCAGGTGAAGTCATCGGGGTCGAGCTAAACCGTGATGCAATCCGTGATGCAGTCACCAATGCAAAGCGAAATGACATCAGAAATATCCGCTTTTACAATGACGATGCCGGAAAATTCATGGTCGAGATGGCACAAAAGGGTGAGAAAGCGGATGTTGTCATAATGGATCCTCCAAGAACCGGCAGCAACGAGGAATTTTTATCATCTGTTGTCAAGCTGTCGCCGGAGAGAGTAGTGTATGTGTCATGTGGTCCGGAAACACTGGCGAGGGATTTAAAGTATCTCACAAAGCATGGATATGCAGTGAAGCGTGCAACACCATATGACTGTTTTCCATTTACAAGCCACATTGAAACGGTTTGTTGTCTTACTTTCCAAGGGCGCTAAAGGTCCGGTGGACCTTTGCTCAGCGCGGACCGAAGTGGAACGGACTGGACTTAGGTTTCTTCGCTGTATTTTGCACAGATTAAGAAGAAATGCGGACTGGATGTGGGAGAGAACTTTAATCTGCCAAAATCAGAGAATGCGAGACAGCCACAATGCACACCGGAGAAGAAAGAAGCGTAAAAGGACATTCCTGAACCGTAATTATTACGGGTCAAGGGATGTCCTTTTGGTTGCCTTGGAGTGTTCAAAGGACAAGGTAATGAAGTATTTAGACTGATAAGAATAATATCTATCTTATCTAATCTAGAGATAAGGATGGAGAAATCAAAACAGCCGGAACGGACATAGATAAACTTATGCCACCGATTTCACGTTTTGGTGGTGACAATAGGGCTAAGAAGAAACAGGGAGTAATTTGATTTTACAATTTTGGATTCCTCCGTCTCAACTTCCGATGCTCCTTTGCCGGTTTGGAACGGGAAAATATTTCTTTTAATCAATGATATTTTTGACCATGCTTTGATAGTCAATGTCGCTGGCGGTATTGCTATCTTTCATATGAATATTTCGCAGGTCAGAGACAATCGGTTTCAAATCTTCTGACAGAATATTCATATAATATTGTTCTGCTTCAATGTGTGAATTATCAAATATGCTTGCAAATGCATCAGTAGAATCGGCACCAAGCTCTGTTAATTTGCATCTCATTACATCAAGAAAAAGCATTTGCTATCTGAATTCCCTTATCGTTAAATTCATCAATATAGATTTCTAGATAATTCAAATTGGCTGCCAAAACAAATTATGTACGGAAAGTGGAGCAGAAATGAGAAAGAAGTATTATGAATATGAAAAGTGTTCCTGTATGCGTAAAGTGTTCCTGTATGACAAAATCAAATTGACTAATACTGATTAGCAATATATAATATAGACAAAACGAAAATGACATGAACGGAGGGACAAAGAAGTGGAGAAGGTAATAACACTTGAGAAAGCATTAAAAAGAATTGAAGAATTAGAAAATGAAAACGCCAAGCTGCGCGAAGAACTGGAATATTATAAAAATCGTAAATTAAGCGGAAGGCAGAAGCATAATGCAAAATGGATGGCAATCTACAATGATTTTGTTGCCGGTTATGAAAGTGGAATGACTATGATAGAGATTGCAAGAAGGAATAATGTCAGTGAGAGAACGATTTACAGGTATAAAGCGTATTATGACAAGATGAGGAAAGTGGAAGTTGATGAGTAGATCATTTTTATTGCGTAAAATGGTTGTATGGATTTTGTGGTCACAAATTGTGACCGCAAGACAAGGAAGGAAATCTTATGGCAGAAGAGAAGAAAGAAGAGATTGCAGTAATTGAAATTACAGAAGAGTATATGAAAGAAAGAATTTATGAAATCAGAGGTCAAAGAGTAATCTTAGACTCAGATCTTTCTGAAATATATGGTTATACCACAAAAAAGCATTCAACCAACAGGTAAAAAATAATATTGAGAAATTTGATGAAGATTTTATGTTCGAATTAACGGATGATGAGGTAGAAGATTTGCGGTCAAATTTTTTGACCGCAAATCTTAACAGTAAGAGTAGATATAATCCTCATGTATTTACAGAGCAAGGACTATATATGCTGATGACTGTTTTAAAAGGGCCATTGGCTGTTAAACAGAGTAAGGCATTAATAAGAACCTTCAAAAGAATGAAAGATTACATATTAGAAAATCGTGATTTAATCGGTCAGAGAGAGTTACTTCAGTTAAGTATGGAGACTGCAAATAACAGAATTGAAATCAGCAAAATCAATTCTGATATGATATCTCTTGAAAAACAGATTTCTGATGTTGCAGAAGGATTGAAGGATGTAGTGACGAAATCTGAACTTGCGGATATGATGAACAGTTTTATTTCAGATGATGATGAAAAATGGCTTATGTTTAACGCAAAATTTAGTAGTGCGGATGAGAGAGTCTTTCTGTGTGGTGCTTCTTCCAAGGATGCCGGGGCTAGAATAACAAGCATCGTTGAGGATTACGGAACAGCCAATACAACTCTGTTATTGCAGGATTATTGAAAAATTCGCCATTAGTATTACCGAAATAGGAGCGCGAGATTATTGAAGAAGAAAAGAGGATGGAATTGACAGTTCAAAAGAAGCCGGTAAACTGCTTATATCTATTATTGCTGCTGTAGCAGAGATGGAACGTGAGAACATAAGAGTACAGTAAATGCCACAGGACATAAATGTGCTTTTCGATGTAACATTGAACAGTCTCAGATTGATGCTGACAGCATATACGGCTTTTTGAACGCATTTAATGAATTATATGCAGAATATACGGATGCTGAAAAGAAACAGTTTATGCAGGCATTTATTGAGCGTATTGATATATTTCCAGAAAGACGAGAAGATGGTAATTAGATTAGAATATCAAATTTCAGTTTCCGACACTTGAAACGGTTTGTTTGTTGTCGCGAGTGTAAGCGTAAAATCAACGGTATTAATGAAGAAAAATATATTCCATCTTACGTGCAAATGGTGTAGAATAATACCAATACACGGAGGACAAACATGAGAACGCTATATACATTTGACAAACACAATTATTCCGATGATATGGAGGTATTTGAGCGCTTCGCGGTGCGTGCGGTTATTATCAGAGACGGAAAGCTTGCCATGCAGCAGGCCGGTGAGGGCTACTACAAGATACTGGGCGGCGGCATCGATGCAGGCGAGACCAACGAGGTGGCGCTGGCACGGGAGGTGCGCGAGGAGGCAGGGCTTCTTGTCGTGGCCGAAAGTATCAGGGAGTGTGGGAAGGTCATAGAAAAGAGACGTGATATATTTGAGGCTGATAAGACATATTACTGTCACACCTACGTGTATTTCTGTGATGTGAAGGACGAGCATGTGGCAGCACAGATGACAGACAGCGAGATAAGGCTTGAGTATCATCTGTCATGGGCTACGCCGGATGAGATAATAAAGGCCAACAGCGCTTTTCTTGATAAAGAATGGATAGCAAGAGACACTAAGATTGTTGAGTTGATAAAAGAAATGTGTTAAAATAATGCCTGGATGTAAATCCGGGCATTTAATATAAGGAGAAGCAGTATAAATGGATAAAAATAAAATCAAAAATAAATTAAAGGATGATCCGGCCTTCACTCTTGAGGTGCAAAACCCGGAGGTTGAGGCGCTGATGACACAGTATTCAAGCGACAAAAAGGCGGAGACGCTCAATAAGCTCATTGAAAAATGCACTAAGAGCAGATTCCTGGTACCTGCAAATGTCGGAGAGAACAACAAGCCGATTCCGCTATTTATTAAAAACGGTGAGGGAGAGGCTTTCATGCCGATTTATACATCAAAGGCACAGCTTTCTAAGGATCATCCGTCACCATGCATTGTAAATATGCCGTTTCTTGCAGTCAACAATATGGTGGCAAATAAAGAGTCAAAGATTAATGGTAACGCATTCAACCCGTTCACTCACAATCTGATTTTCAAAAAGCCTCTTGTAGAAAAGATTGAGGCAGTGGAAAAGGCCAGAAGAGAGGGACATCCTACATCACAGACAAAGGGCAAGACTGTACAGATGACAGCAGAGCAGTATGTCATCTTTGAGCGTATGCAGTATGAGCATATTTTCCTGCCGGCAAAGATGTTTGAGGGCGGCAAAGAGTTCATGGACCGACTTGCCGATGAGAAGGAAAAAAGCTAATAGATGAGCTGTACGAGGAGGCATATCAGCAGAAGCGTATGTATCCATATATGGAGGAGGATTTCTCTGTTATGTCTATGCAGATTTCTGATACGCTTAATGTCACCAGAGTCGATTTCCCGACAAGAGATATGGCTCCAAACTGCGCAATCCGTGCTTATCTCGTGTGGGATGATGCTGCGTCACAGGGCAGATATTTTGTAATTGATGCGAAGGGCGATAAAACTACTGAGCTGGCTGAGATTACAGAGGATTACAAGCGTCTTGGATATGGAGCTGCACCGGTTGAGGGTGCTGAGCTTCAGACTGTTCTTGACCTGGTTAAGAAAAGTGCAGAGGAACAGAATTAGAAAAGTAATGTAGGGCAGGATATATAAAGGAGGTCGTGTATGAAGGAGTTTTTAGGCAGAATAAAGGCTGATTTTCTACTGTCATCAGTGCTTTGCATAGCGCTGGGACTGGTGTTTATCATATGGAGAGCTTCGGTGCTCACGATTGTGGCCAATGTGCTTGCGGTAGTGCTTATCATCATCGGAGTGGTCTATATGTGCAGCTATTTTTTGAATATAGTTACGAATGGTTTTTCAGCGATGCTGGGGCTTGTGGTTTTGGCAGTGGGTATATGGTTTCTGGTACAGCCAAAGGTTGTGGTGAGCCTGATACCTATAGTCATCGGTCTGGTGCTCATTTTTCACAGCATCAGGAGCATTATTGAGGCGGTGGATGCCAGAAAATACGGTTACGGAGGCTGGAGTGTCGGCCTGATTTTTTCAATAATCAGTCTGATTTTTGGAATAATCTGTGTGACAAATGCATTTGATGTAATGAAGACAGCCACTGTTGTTGTCGGTATCATACTGATTTTCAACGGAGTGTCCAATATCTGGATTACAAGCCGTGCTACAAAGGCGGAGAGCGCCTACAACAAGCAAAAGGAGTTTGAGGCAACGTTTGTTGAGGATAGAAAAGAGGACAATTAAGCAGTAACAGAAAGGCGACAGAATGCGTCGGATGGAGTTTAAGATGGAGAGACCCGGACTTACCAAGGTCGGTGACCATCTGAAGGTAACAGAGAGCAAGCTTCCGACTTCATATTATTATACGATAGAGCATGCGATTGCCATGTCGGGAAACTACGTGGTCAGCGAGAGGCTCAAAAGCCGTGAGGGCGATGTCGTGGATGTGAGGGAGACTGAGAAGGGCTACTTTGTCACGATGGAGTTTGATGAGTAATGACACAGCAAGGTAAGAATGCAATAGATCTGGTGCTCGCTGAGAGCCTTATAGAGCTTTCAGCGAAAAAGCCAATCGATAAGATTACAATTAAAGAGATAACGGACAAGGCCGGAGTTATCCGCCCCACGTTTTACAATCATTTTCAGGACAAGTACGAGCTGATAGAGTGGATTATCAAAAGCGAGCTGCTTGAGCCCATCAAGCCACTGCTCAATGCCGGAATGATTTTTGAAGCGATTGTGCTGATGCTCAATAATATTTCGGCAAACAGTGTTTTTTACAAGAAAGCACTAAAGCTGGAGGGTGCAGTGACGTTTAATCAGATTGCCATGAAGTGCGTCTACGAGATGTTTATGAATATCATAAACGAAAAGAGTACAGGAAAGAAATCCAAATACCGCTGGCTCACACCGGAGGTGATTTCTACATATTATGCGCAGTCGTTGTGCTTTATCACGGAGGGCTGGATAGCCCAGGGCATGGATGATATTGAGCCGAAGGAGATGGCGGAGGCATACATGTATCTGATTACGCGCTCGATGGATGATATACTAAGTGAGCTGTAGAGGACAATTGCCATGGAAAATGACGGCTTAAGCAAGCTCATAAAGCAGAATCATAAAGAGGCATGTGTTCATATAAATATGAAAATGCTGTGAAAAGGTGTCAGAAATCAAATACAATATCATATATGTGTCATATCGGATATACAAATTGATGGATTTGTATATCTCACATGACAAATCGAAGAGATTGAATATTTATTTATTCGGTCTTTTTTTTTATACTTCAATACGAATAAAAGAAAGAGTGGTGAATCTAATGATTAAATTTGGAAAAGGAGTCGTAAAACATCGTGTGCTGATACTGATAGTTGCATTTGCACTGCTTATACCGTCGGGCATCAGCTTTATCAACACGAGAATCAACTTTGATATCCTTTCTTATCTGCCAAGCCAGATAGAGACTATGAAGGGTCAGGATATCATGGTAGATGAGTTTGGAACCGGAGCGTTGTCATTTGTGATCTTAGAGGATATGAAGGATCAGGACATAGAGACTCTGGCGGATGACATAGAGGACCTTAAGGGTGTAAATGATGTCATCTGGTACGGAACAATCGCTGATTCCACATTGCCAAGAGAGGCAATTCCGGATGAGGTGTACGACGCATTCAACAACAAGGATGCAAACAGCCAGCTCATGCTCGTCACCTACAGTGACACAATGGGTTCGGATGAGACAATGGAAGCCGTCAACAAGATGGATAAGATGGTGAAAAACCACTGCTTCGTAGCAGGAATGGCAGCGGTCAACGCAGATACAAAGACACTTGTTATGCAGCAGGCTCCTATATATGTCATCATAGCAGCATTGCTTTCAATGCTTGTCATGGGAATTACAATGGATTCAATAATTGTTCCGATGTTATTCCTCCTAAGCATAGGAATGGCTATTATCTATAACCTGGGAACAAACTTTATACAGGGACAGATTTCATACCTGACACTGGCACTGACAGCAGTATTGCAGCTCGCCGTAACAATGGATTATTCGATTTTCCTGTGGCACAGCTATCAGGAGCAGATAGACAGATATGACGGAGACAAGAAGCGAGCCATGGCACATGCCATTTCCCACACAATTGTCTCAGTAACAGGAAGCTCAATCACAACAATCGCAGGCTTCGTAGCCCTCTGCTTCATGAGCTTTACACTTGGACTTGACCTTGGAATCGTAATGGCAAAGGGCGTTGTTTTCGGAGTTATCGGATGTGTATCAATTCTCCCTGCACTGATTCTTGCATGTGATAAGGCAATCGAGAAGACAAAGCACAAGATTCTCATGCCGGATGTTTCCAGGATTGCAAGCTGGGTAACAAATCATTATAAGATACTTGCAGTGATTTTTATCGTAGTGCTCATCCCGGCAATATACGGATACACTCATGATCAGGTCTACTATGACCTTGCAGGAACCATGCCTGACAGTGCATACAGTAAGCAGGCCAATGAAAGACTCGACAAGGAGTATGCTATGGGTGCCACACATATCATCATCGCACCGAGCGATATGTCAAAGGCAGACAGCATAAGCATGATAGATGATATCAAGAAGGTCGATGGAGTAAAGCTTGCAGTATCACTTGACTCAATACTTGGACCTACAATACCGGATGATATGGTGCCGGATGAGGCAAAGGAGATATTCAAAAACGGTGATTACCAGATGATGCTTGTTTCATCAAAATATGAGACAGCATCTGATGAGGTAAACAACCAGATTACAGAGATTAAAAAGATAGTAAAGAATTACAGCGAGGACGCAATGCTTATCGGTGAGGCACCTTGTACAAAGGATCTTATCACTATAACAGATACAGACTTTAAGCGTGTAAGTGCAGTATCAATAGTATTGATATTCCTTATCATCCTCATAGTATTCAAATCGGTATCGCTTCCAATCATACTTGTAGCGGTCATCGAGTTTGCAATCTTTGTAAACATGGGAATTCCGGGATTTACAGGAACAAAGCTTCCGTTTATCGCGAGCATCGTAATCGGAACCATACAGCTTGGTGCAACGGGACTATGCGATACTTATGACCACAAAGTACAGAAAGAACAGATACACCGGAATGGACAAAAAGCCGGCAATCACAAAGGCACTTGCAGATTCGACAAACTCAGTTATCGTCAGTGCACTCTGTTTCTTCGCCGCAACCTTTGGTGTAGGACTTTATTCAAACATTGATATGATCAGTTCTATCTGTATACTGCTTGCACGAGGCGCAATTATCAGTATGTTTGTAGTAGTATTTATACTTCCGTCAATGTTTATGATTTTTGACAAAGTAATATGTGCCACAAGCGCAGGCTTTAAAAACAAGAACCTGACAGCTTAGTAATCTGATTAATCATAAATGAGGGATAAAATAGTTTTTGACCCTCATAACATAAAAATATGACCTCAAAAACAAAATCAGGAGGAATAAGACATGAAATTACCAGAATTGAAAGAAAAGTTAAAAAGTAAATATATTGTCCGTGTTGTAGCCGGAGTCCTCACAATAGCACTTGTAGGTACAGGAATCGGAGCAACAGCAGTTTTTGCAGAGAAGAACAGCAGCAGAGCAGTCACAGCCGAGGCAGACAGCACAACAGGAAGCAGCAAGGATGCTGATGACATAGCAGATAAGCTCATGGACAGCGTATCATTAAAGGATAACGACGCAGACAAGGACGAGAGCGTATACCTCATCTCAGATGCAAACGGAAACGTAAACAAAACAATCGTAGTAGATCACCTTAAAAATAAAGACAAAAAGGATACCTTGGAGGATGCTTCAAACCTTTCAGATATCGAGAACGTAAAGGGCAAGGAAAAATTCACACAAAGCGGTGACAAGCTCACCTGGCAGGCCGGTGGCAAGGACATTTACTATCAGGGCACAGCAACAGAGGAACCGCCTGTAACACAGAAGGTTACATATTACCTCGATGGAAAAGAAATCTCACCTGAGGACCTTGCAGGAAAATCAGGAAAGGTCAAAATCCGTTTTGACTACACAAACACCACATCATACACAGAGACAGTAAACGGCGAGAAGCAGACAGTTTCCGTACCATTTGCAGCAATAACAGGACTTGTACTCGGTGATGGCTTCGAGAATATCGAAGTGACAAACGGCAAGGCTGAGGTAAGTGATTCATCAAGCGTAGTGCTCGGATATGCACTTCCGGGCTTAAAGAACAGCCTCGGAATCAAGGACAAAGAAAGACCTCGATGGCGATGTAAATATCCCTGAATACATGGAAATGACAGCAGATGTGAAGAATTTCTCAATGCCTGCAGCCATGACCTTCGTGGTAAACGCGTCTGATTATGTAAGCACAGACGGAATTGACACATCAGACCTCGATGACATGATAAATGACTTAAAGGATGCCTCAACACAGCTTCAGGATGGCTCAAAGACACTGGCAGAGGGTACTGACACACTTGCTGACGGACTTTCAACATTGCAGAGCAAGCTCGGCACATTCGCATCAGGAGTTGGCACACTGCAGAGTGGACTTAAGACATATACTGATGGTGTAAGTACATTAAGTGGTGGATTGAATACACTTGGAAACAGTACAGGTGCCCTTGTGTCAGGAGCAGATAAGCTTAATAGTGGAGCAGGTCAGCTTGCAAGTGGAAGTGCAACACTTAAGGATGGACTTAAGGCGTATACAGATGGAGCCAGCATACTCAATGGTGGACTGAATACACTTGGAAACAGTACAGGTGCATTAGTTGATGGAGCAGATAAGCTTAATAGCGGAGCAGGACAACTGGCAAGTGGAAGTGCAACACTTAAGGATGGCTTGAAATCATATACGGATGGAGCAAGTCAGTTAAATACAGGCTTGAACCAGCTTAATGACAACACAGGAAGTCTTGCAACAGGTGTGACCAGCCTTAATGATGGGGCAAAAACGCTTTCGGATGGTATTAATGCTGCAAACAAGGGCGCAGCAGGAGTATCTGCAGGTGCAGCACAGCTAAAGACAAGTATTGATACGGCAAAAACAGGAGCTGATTCTCTTGCAGCAGGAGCAAAGCAGGTTGATGAAGGAGTTGGTCAGTTGACACAATCTTTATCAGATATGCCTGAAACAATCAAAACCAATATAAATAAATCTCTGGAACCACTGAATGAATTAAATGTCGGAACATTATTTAAAACTCTTGGATATATTAATACAGATAAGATTACAGCAGACAATGTATCAGCAGCAGCGGATGCAGCAGTAAACAATGCAAGAGATATAATAGATGCTTTGACTAATATGCAGAATCAGAATCCATCTGCAACTTATAATCAGATACTTGTTGGTCTGTCTCAGGGAAAAGGTGCTGTATCAGTATATTCTGCCGTGAACCAAAGTATAACAGACAGTGCTTCCACAGTGCAAGCTTTAAAGGATGGCTCAGCAAAGGTATCAGATGGTGCGTCATCATTAGATGCTGGTTTAGGACAGTTGTCAGATGGAGCATCTGAGTTGTCAAGCGGAGCTTCTGATTTAGCAAAAGGAACTACAGCTTGCAACAGGAGCTACAGAGCTTCAGACAGGCACACAAAGTCTTGCAGATAAATTACCAGAGCTGACAAAAGGAATCACCAGCCTTGTAAATGGTTCAAACGAGTTAGTTAAAAACAATGATACACTTAATGTCGGAGCAACAGCACTCAATGCCGGAGCAAGCCAGCTTTCAGCCGGAACACAATCACTTATGAACTCAGTACCGACGCTTACAAGTGGAATCAAGAAACTTGTGGATGGCTCAAATACATTAGTAGCAAACAACGATACATTAAATGCTGGAGCCACAGCACTCAATGCCGGAGCAAGCCAGCTTTCAGCCGGAACACAGTCACTCATGAACTCAGTACCAACTCTTACAAGCGGTATCAAGCAGCTTGTAGACGGTTCAAACACACTTGTAGCAAACAATGCACAGCTCAATAGCGGAGCCTCACAGCTTGCAGATGGAACAAATCAGATAGTTTCAGGTGTTGACCAGCTCACAACAGGTTCTAAGACACTTTCAGAGGGTGCACACACACTTGCAGACGGTATGGTACAGTTCAATGAGGAGGGAATCAACAAGATTCTCGACGCATACAACGGTGACTTAAAGCCATTCACCGACAAGCTTCAGGCAGTAATTGACGCAGGTGAGGAATATCAGACATACTCAGCAATCGCTGATGGACAGACGGGCAGCGTTAAGTTCATATATAAATTAGCTTCAATAGATGCTAAGGCAGATAGCGACAAATAATTAATTAAAGGATGTTTGTACATTAGGGGAGGCAAAAATGGGCTGGATAGAATATCTGTTAATCGTGGCGGGAAGTTCGCTTGAGATTTTCGTTGCGATGGAATGTCAGGGATCCCTGATCCAGAAAGTAAATAAGAAACAGCTTACAGCCATTTGCTTCATAGTTGCAGTTTGCCAGTTGTTAGCAATGTACATCGGGTATTTCCTGTCAAGCTTCCTTAATGGGAAATACTCGGTGAAGGATGAAGCACTTTAGGAGAGATAATTTCTATCGGAATACTGATAGGACTGGGAATCAGGCTTATAGGAAAGGCTATAAGAAATGAAAGGATTGAGGAGCATTGTCAGGCGCAGCTTGACATGAAAAAGAGTGTTAAGGATAGCAGGAATCACCGCATTTTATACGGTTCTTGCAGGAATAGCATTCGGCTTTCTTGGTACCGGACTTCTCACCATTATGATAATGGTGGCGCTGCTCACTGTCATCTGTATAGTGGCAGGCATTTACACAGGATATCATTTCGGTTTCGAGCAGAAGACAAAGGTATATATCGTGGGGGCGATACTATTTTGGGCGGCTGGAATTGATGTGATAGTAAGGCTTGTAAGTGCAACATAATGCATAGGGCTCTGTTCGTAAGGACAGGGCTTTTTTGCTGTCCATTGAAGTATTAAATCCTTTGCTTGCAATGTCAAAGTAAATGCTATAGAATATTTTCATACTTAATAATACGCAAATGAGGAGATTTAAAGTTATGAAACAGAAATTGAGAAACCTTTCGGCACCGGCCAATATAATATTTGCCATTCTTGCAGTTTTTATTTTCATTGCACCCTTGCAGTGGAGCGGAAAAGTTCTGGGACTGATTCCGGGCATGGAAAAGGCGGATGACTATCTGCTGCAGGCTATTGTGGAGACCGTTGTTTTAGTTATTTTTCTTGGCATCACATATTTATTTGGGCTGTGGGATATCTTTAAGGAAAATGCAGCAGGATGGACAAGAAGCTTATACACAGGTGGTTTTTTCATAGTTTATTGTCTGTATGCTGTTGTTTCAGGTATTTATATGTGCTTTTTGAGCGAGCATGGTGATGTGAAGGCATTTTACAACATACTCTTTTTCTTTATCGCGGTCTGCCTTGTAGGGCTCGTTGAGGAGCTGGTGTTCAGAGGCGTAGTGTTCAATCTGCTGCTGAGAGCTTTTCCAAAGACGAAAGGTGGAATCACAGGAGCCGTAGTTTTGGGAGGCGTACTGTTTGGATTGATGCATTTTTCCAATATGGGCGCAGGGGTTAAGTTCAGCAGTTGTCTGATACAGGTTATTTCAGCAGGTCTCATGGGCGTGCTGTTTTGCATGATATACGCGTCTACACGTAATTTCTGGATACTTGCCATTTTCCATACTGTTGTAGATATGGGAGGACTTTTATCATCGGGAATATTTGAGGGAGGAGGAGTGGCCGACAGGATTAATGAGTTTTCGGCAATGAACTGTGTCGCTTTTATCGTGCTCGGTATTCCTATGCTTGTTATGCTGCGTAAATCAAGGCGTATCCGTCTTGAGATGCTCTACAATAATGAGACTATCATAGATGACGAGAGGGAGGGCGCTAAGCTTGCAGTTGTTTCACTGGTGCTTGGTATTTGCAGTATTATTTTCTCGTTTTTTGGATATCTGATGGGACTTGGAATTGTCGGCATGCTTGCTTCCAAAATGTCAAAAAAGGCAAAGCAGTATAACAATACAATAGCAACTGCCGGTATGATTACATCGATAATAGGCTTTGTACTGTCGGTCATCTGCACGATTGGCATGATGGTGCTGTTTGCAAGCGGCATTTATGACAGACTTGTTAATATGACTATGTAAATTAAAGTAACTGATTCGACAATATGGTAAAAATACCATATAATATTTTGTGAGAACAATGGAGAAGAGTTATGGGATTTTTGAATTGAGAGCTAAGGTAGGAACAGATATTTCGAGAGTATTATATTTTTTTCTATTATGAAGGAAGAATAGTATTGACACATGGATTCATTAAAAAACTCAGAGGACACCGGCTGGTGAAATTGAAAAGGCTAATAAATATAGAAGAGATTATATAGAAAGGCATGGTAAATAATATGAGATATGACGATTATTTACAGGAGCAGCTTAAAAATCCTGACGTAAAAAAAGAGTGGGACGATCTCCAGCCTGAGATGGATGTCATAAGGGCTATGATAGATGCGCGCATTAAAAATAATTTGACTCAAAAAGAGCTTGCGGCACGTACAGGCATTGATCAGGCGGATATTAGTAAGCTTGAGAATGGAACGAGAAATCCATCTTTGAAACTTTTAAAGAGGCTTGCGCATGGAATGGGGATGCAGTTGAAAATTGAATTTGTACCAATGCAGCCGTTAAAAAAATAAAATTGAACGGATGCTGCAATAATACGAAGCAGACCTTTGAATGTGGTAAAAAGTGTACATTCAAGGGTCATTTTTTAAGGAGAAACCATGAATATTTTACTGACAGCAATCAATGCAAAATACATACATTCAAACCTCGCAGTTTACTCACTGCGCGCCTGTGCCGGGGAGTACAGGGATGCTGTGGAGCTTGCGGAATACACGATAAACAATCAAAAGGATTACATTCTTGAGGAGCTTTACAAGAGAAAGCCCGACGTACTTTGTTTTTTCGTGCTATATATGGAATATTGATTATGTGACTGATATTGCACGCGAGTATAAAAAGCTTTGTCCGTCAGTGCCGATATGGGTTGGAGGCCCTGAGGTGTCTTACGAGGTGGAGGCATTTCTGCGGGAAAATCCATACATAGACGGTGTGATGATAGGCGAGGGAGAGGATACCTTTAGAGAGCTGTGTGGTTACTATGCGCATAAAAGAAAGCTGAGTGATATTGCAGGCATTGCTTTCAGAAAAAACAGCACAGGTAATAGTACAAGTAATAGAACAAGTGTGAACAACGCAGGCTGCAAAGCGGATGAAATAGTATTTACAAGTCCACGCCCAATCAAAAACATGAGTGAAATCCCATTCTGCTATGATACTCTCGATGATTTTTCAAACCGCATCATCTACTACGAGAGCAGCAGGGGATGCCCATTTTCGTGCAGCTACTGTCTGTCATCGGTGGATAAGACACTGCGTTTTAGGGATACTCGGATTGTCAAAAGGGAGCTTAAGTTTTTCATAGACCAGAAGGTGCCTCAGATTAAGTTTGTGGACAGAACCTTCAACTGCAATCATGCTCATGCCATGGAGCTGTGGCGCTTTATAAAGGCGAATGACAATGGTGTGACAAACTTTCACTTTGAGATATCGGCGGATCTGCTGAATCAGGAGGAGCTTGAGTTGATTTCTGATATGAGGCCGGGGCTGATACAGCTTGAAATCGGTGTGCAGTCCACCAATGAGGTCACGATTAAGGAGATTCACAGGACTATGAAGCTTGAGAGGCTTAAGGAGGTTGTGAGGCTCATTCAAAGCGGCAACAATATCCATGAGCATCTGGATTTGATTGCAGGGCTGCCATACGAGGACTATGACAGCTTTGGGCGTTCCTTTGATGAGATTTATGAGCTTAAGCCAAACCAGCTGCAGCTTGGATTTTTAAAGGTACTCAAGGGCTCGTATATGTTTGAGCATGCCGCGGAATATGGTATTGTCTACCATGACAAGCCACCGTATGAGGTTATGTCCACAAAATGGCTTTCGTTTGATGATGTGATAAAGATTAAGCGTGTCGAGGATATGCTTGAGGTGTATTATAACAGCGGACAGTTTGAGATTACGATGAAGCTCATGGAGTGTATCTTTGACAGTGCGTTTGAGTTTTTTCAGGAGCTTGGAGATTTTTATGAGGCAAACGGCTATTTTGGAATGAGCCATTCGCGCATCAGAAGGTGTGAGATATTGCTTGAATTTCTGGCTTTATACCTGCATGGCTGTGACAACGATGCTATGACTTCTGTGGTATTATCCGAAAATGACGGAGATAGAGATAATACTGATTTTGATGAAAATGCGCAGATTTACAAAATGATTCAGGAGTCACTCATCTTTGATTTGTACTATCGTGAGAACTGCAAGAGCCGCCCGGTGTGGGCCACAGATATAGGAAGCTTCAAGCACATGACACATGCGTACTGTAAGAATGGAAAGCTGTCGCATGTGGAGCCGTTCCACTATATTTTTCCGGACAAGCATACGCGCAAGCTGGATGAGCTGCCAAAGTATCATAAGGAGCCGGTGTGGGCGCTTTTCCACTACGACATGAGAGACCCGCTTGACCACCAGGCGCTGGTGGAGTATGTAGATAACAGTAAAAAGCCGGGAAGGTTTACGGACTAAGAAAAATGAGCAACATAGATAATATAAAAAAATACACGGTGATTGACCTTGAAATGACAGGTCTTTCAGCTAAAAATGACAAGATAATAGAGATAGGTGCAGCACGTGTGAGGGGCGGCGAGATAGTGGATACGATATCCACACTGGTAAATCCGAAGCAGCATATTCCACAACGTGTGCAGGAATTAACGGGAATTACCGACAGTGATGTGGAAAACGCGGCAGATATGGATGAGGCTGTGGATAACCTGCTTAATTTTATCGGAGATGATATCATACTCGGGCAGAATGTGACCTTTGATTACAGCTTTTTAAAGCAGTGGGCGGTAAATCACAAGCGAACCCTCTCGCTGAATGCATATGATACGCTGAAAATAGCCAGAAAATGTCTGCCTGCTGAGCAGTCAAAGCGGCTGGAGGATTTGTGTGAGTATTTTGGTGTAAACAGGGAAAATGCGCACAGGGCACTCGATGATGCGATAGAGACAAAGCAGATATTTGAAAAGCTGCTTGCACTGATGGATGAAAAGGGTGAGCCAGTGGAGTCAAAGCCACTTGTATACAAGGCAAAAAAACAGACACCTGCCACAGCACATCAGGTCAGACAGCTAAAGGAGCTGATGACTGAGTATGGGATAGCAGATGTCATATCGTGGGACAACCTGACCAGAAGTCAGGCCTCAAGGCTGGACGATGAATATCGAAGTACATATATTAATAGGTGTGTGGATGGCTCGGAATAAGTTTCAATACAATAAGTTATAATACAATAAGCTATAACGCAAATTAATTACCGGCCGAGGCGGTATCAGCCTGTAGGCTCTCAAGCATAGAAACGATTCCATCCCTTGAAAGAGAATTAAGCTGTTTTGCTTTCTCAATAACTGCAAGCCGGTCGGCTTTTGACATGCTGATGAAGGCGTTGGCTAACAGACTGTATACGTTCTTTGAATCGGCACCCTGCTCCACTGCAAAATCAAGCAGTTCATTGCCTAGCGATTCATAGCCTGCTTCCTTAAGCCTGTTGTAATAGTCAGGCAGCATTGAAACAAATTTCGTGAAGTTATCATCATATTCAGACAGCTTTTTAAAATTGAGAATGCCATATTTAAGCTTTAAATCAGTGTTTGTCATTCCGGTGAGATTGACAAGGGTTTTATCCCTTAAATCATTTATTTTATCATTATTTAATGGAAAAAACTTTTCCGGTATGGTAATATAACACAGGTCAGTGGTATCTCCGCGGAGGGTTGAGTTGGCCTTACGCTCCTTTTCCCAGAACTCCTCGGTGACCTTTGCCTGGGCAGAATCAGCCCTCTTTATGGCAAAAGTAATCACTGCAATAAATAAAATGAATAAAATTAGACAAATTGGAATCATATGTTGGAAAATCCTTTCTCATATATGAAAATAGTATAACTCATTTTTGAACAGAGGTGAATAGTATGTACGATTTTAATAAAAAAAAGAAATCAGAAGGTGGTTGCTATAGTGATAATAGTGGTTATAGCAGCGATGCTTGTGACAACATTTGTGTCAAGTCTTGTATAGCTTTTCTTGAAATATGGAAAAAATATGATAATATGATATAAAATGCAGTTCAGTTAAGCGATGACAGGGGCGCTTTTAACAGCCTCAGGAAAAGGAAGCGGAAATGAAGATTAATAAAAAAGCATTATTACTGGGTACAATGGCATTTGTGCTTGTGGCAGCATCAGGCATGGTAAGTGCATATGCAAGCGGTTCGTCAGGCACAAAGAAGGCAAAGGTACAGACGATTACAGAGGGTGTGTGCATTGGCAGTGTGGATGTAGGCGGTATGACAAAGGAAGAAGCAAAAAAACAGTTGATGCCTATGTTGACAGCATAAAGGATACATCCTTTTCATTAAAGGGTGCCAATGGTTCATTTGATGCAACAGCACAGGAAATGTCTGTTTCGGCGGACACTGATGCAGCGGTGGACGAGGCTCTTTCAGTGTGCCATGAGGGCAGCCTGATTGACAGATTTGTGGAGTCAGAGGAGCTCAAAAAGGGCAATGTTGCCGTCAATATGTATCTGTCGGTTGATAAACAAAAGACCGCAAAGATGATTTATGACAAGAGCGACGAGCTTAATATAAAGGCAGTTGACAATTCGCTGCAGAGAAACGGCGACAGCTTCGATTTTGTTCCGGGACAGGAAGGCAAAGAGGTCGATGTGGTAAAATCAGTCTATGCTATAAATGACTTTTTGCAGAATAGCTGGGATGGCTCGGCGAATGAGATAGAGCTGGTCACAAATACGGTCCAGCCGAGGGGTTCAAAGGAAGAGCTCTCAAAGATTAAGGATAATCTGGGAGGCTTTTCTACCGATTTCAGCAGCTCGGCAGCAGGGCGTGCAACCAATGTAAAGAACGCGTGCAGCCTGATAAACGGCAGTGTCATATATCCGGGTGAGCAGTTCTCGGTTTACGAGGCTATCAGCCCTATCACAACTGACAACGGCTATCAGATAGCAGGCGCATATGAGAACGGTCAGGTAGTTGACTCGGTAGGTGGAGGTCTGTGTCAGGTTGCGACCACTCTCTACAATGCGGTTATAAGGGCTGAGCTTGACATAGTGCAGCGCTACAACCATTCCATGATAGTAAGCTATGTAAAGCCATCTGACGATGCGGCAATTGCAGGAACCTACAAGGATCTTAAGTTTAAAAATAATCTGGACAATCCGGTGTATATAGAGGGCTATTGCAGTGGTGGAGTCATCACATTCAATGTGTACGGAGTGGAGACGAGACCGGCAAACAGGGAAATTTCCTTCAGGAGTGAGACGATTTCCGAGGAGGATCCGGTCACGCAGTTTAAGTTTGATGCAGGTCAGCCGGTCGGTTATTTCAACACCGAGAAGTCTGCGCACAAGGGAGTGACCGTAAGGCTATGGAAGACGGTCACAGCTGATGGAACAGTGCAGAGCGATGAGGTATTCAACAACAGCAAGTACAAGTCATCACCGAAAATCGTGACGGTTGGTACAGCAGGAGCATCAGCGGAGGTTGTTGCGCAGCTTCAGGCGGCGGCAGCGGCTAATGATGAGGGCTCGGTTAAATCCATTGCTGCGTCTGCGGCAGCAACGGTTCAGGCAGCACAGACTCAGACACAGGACCCAAATGCGGCAGGGCAGACACAGGGCACGCAGCCGCAGCCGACAGACCCGAATGCAGCAGGGCAGGCACAGGGCACCCAGACACAGCAGCCGGCAGGACAGACGCAGGGAGCACAGACGCAGTAAATGCCCGCAGGTAGTTGTTTCTGATGTAGTTATTTGCAATCAATGCACCGGGCTGAAACAGTATACAAAACATATTATTATTAGGAACAGGAAAACACATGAAAAACGGTAAAATATCAGAGTCGGTTTTAAAGCGCTCTGTCTTAAAACAACTTCATACCAAAAGCGACAGAATACTTTTTAAACCGGCAGTAGGTGAGGACTGTGCGGTGATTTCCATGCAGGCAGGTGACCAAACCAAGTTAGTTACTGCTACCCAGACGCTCACACTTGATGTATCGGATAAGCATGTGCGTGCTAACTGTGCAGTTTATGATGCATTGAACAATATTTATGCCATGGGGGCAAGTCCTGTTGGGATAGAGCTGGCACTGCTTGTACCTACCACAGAAAACGAAGCCGTGCTTCGTGAGACGGTGAGAGCGATTGATGCTGTATGTGAGGAAGCAGGCATTGTGGTGCTTGGCGGACATACACAGGTGAGCCGTGCGGTGAAGAATATCGTGGTGACAGTTACAGCAATAGGTGAGGCCTATGAGCAGGCGCTTACACCATCATCTAAAAGCAGCACCGGGCATGGACGTAATAGTGACAGGCTATGTGGGGCTTGAGGGCACAGCAATTCTTGCAAATGAGAAAAGAGCCGAGCTTGAAACGAGATTTTCCAAGGCATTTATAGATAAATCAGCAGCATATATAGACCATATTTCCGCGGCAAGGGAGGCTGCATCCGCGATTGGCGCCGGTGTGGCGGCAATCCATGACGCTTCGCAGGGAGGCATCTTTGGAGCACTCTGGGATATGGCAGAGGCTTCGGGGAATTGGTCTTGACATCGATTTAAAGAAGCTCCCTATCAGGCAGGATACGATTGAAATAAGTGAATTTTTTGACATAAACCCGTATAAGCTTTTGTCAGGAGGAAGTCTGATAATCATAGCTGAAGATGGTACCCGCGTGGTCAGAGAGCTTGAGAAAACAGGACAAAATGCTGTTATAGTCGGTGCCACAACCGATTCAAACGACAGAGTGCTGATTTCCGGCGAGGAGAGACGATTTTTGGAGACTGCCCAGACTGACGAGATATACAAGGTTTTCAACTAATATATTTGAATCAGGAGATTATATATCATGAGAGAAAAGATATTAACATTTATAGAGAAAAACAGCAGGATAAACCTGAAGGAGCTTGCAATCATGCTTGGTGTGGATGAGGCAAGTGTGGCAAACGAGATTGCTGCTATGGAGCAGGAGAATGTCATCTGCGGATATCACACACTGATTGACTGGGACAAGGCAGGCCTTGAGAAGGTCACAGCCATGATAGAGGTCAGAGTGACACCACAGCGTGGCATGGGATTCGACAAGATTGCCGAGCGTATATACAACTATCCTGAGGTGAAGTCTGTATACCTTATCTCAGGCGGCTTTGACCTCATGGTCACACTTGAGGGCAAGACTCTGCGTGAGGTATCACAGTTTGTGACAGATAAGCTTTCTACACTGGATCAGGTGCTTTCGACAAAGACAAACTTTATTCTGAAGAAATACAAGGATCATGGAACTATCATGGCGGCACCTGTCAAATCCGATGAAAGGGGAATTATGTCATAATGAGAGACCCTTTATCCAGTACAATAAAGACTATCCAGCCATCGGGCATCCGTAAGTTTTTTTGATATAGTGAGCGAGATGAAGGATGCGATTTCGCTCGGAGTAGGTGAGCCTGATTTTGACACACCGTGGCATATCAGGGATGAGGGCATATATTCCCTTGAAAAGGGACGCACCTTCTACACCTCAAATGCCGGACTTAAGGAGTTAAAGGTTGAGATTGCAAGATATCTCGACAGAAGATACGGCATGACATATGATTACAACAAAGAGATCATGGTAACTGTCGGCGGCAGCGAGGCTATAGATATCGCACTGCGCGCCATGCTCGATGCGGGAGATGAAGTGATTATCCCACAGCCAAGCTATGTTTCATATGTGCCATGTACTGTGCTGGCAGGTGGCACACCTGTGATTGTGGAGCTCAAGGAGGAAAATGATTTCAGGCTGACAGCCGAGGCGCTTGAGGCTGTTATCACTCCAAAGACAAAGATACTTATCATGCCTTTCCCTAATAACCCTACAGGTGCTATCATGGAAAAAGCAGACCTTGAAGCAATCGTTCAGGTGGTTAAGGAGCATGATCTGTTTGTGATAAGTGACGAGATTTATTCGGAGCTTACATATGTGGATAAGCATGTGTCTATAGCATCGTTTCCGGGAATGAAGGAGCGCACAGTGCTTATAAACGGTTTTTCCAAGGCTTATGCCATGACAGGCTGGAGGCTTGGATATGCATGTGCACCTGAGACCATTTTAAAGCAGATGCTAAAGATTCATCAGTTTGCAATCATGTGTGCGCCGACCACGAGCCAGTATGCGGCTGTCGAGGCTATGAAAAACGGCGATGAGGATGTTGCACAGATGAGGGAGGAATACAACGGCCGCAGACGCTATGTGCTTCACCGCTTTAAGGAGATGGGGCTTAAGTGCTTTGAGCCTTTCGGGGCCTTTTTTATGCGTTCCCAAGCATCAAGGAGTTTGGCATGACCTCCGATGAGTTTGCCACAAAGCTTCTAAACAGCAAGAAGATTGCCGTGGTTCCGGGAACTGCATTCGGAGAGTGCGGTGAGGGCTTTTTACGTATATCATATGCATATTCGCTTGATGATTTAAAGGAGGCGCTCGGCCGCATTGAGGAGTTTGTCACAGAGCTTCGCGCCGGGATGGATAATAAATAGTTTAAATTGACAGGAGACAAAATGGCAAAGCTGAACATAGTGTTACATGAGCCGGAAATTCCGGCAAATACAGGAAATATCGGAAGAACCTGCGTCGCGACAGGCACGAGGCTTCATCTTATAGAGCCGCTTGGATTCTCACTTTCAGAGAAGGCACTAAAGAGAGCCGGAATGGATTACTGGAAGGACCTCGACGTCACCACATATGTGGACTGGGAGGATTTCCTTGAGAGAAATCCGGGCGCAAAGATATATTATGCGACAACAAAGGGCAGACATGTGTACTCTGATGCTCATTTTGAGCCCGACTGCTATATTATGTTTGGCAAGGAAAGTGCAGGCATTCCGGAGGAGATACTAAAGGAGCATCCGGATGAGTGCATCAGGATACCGATGATAGGTGAGACAAGGTCACTTAATTTGTCAAATTCAGTAGCTATCGTGCTCTACGAGGCATTGAGACAGAATAATTTTGATCATATGAGGCTTGAGGGAGAGCTTCATCACCTGAGCTGGGATGACTAAATCAAGCGGCAAAGCGCATATTTTTGGCAGCTATTTGGGCTTTAACAGCTATGATAATTGTAAATACGGTAGATTTTTAGGAAAAAGAAATGGGCATAATTAAAACAAGCAAATTAGTACATGAATTTATACGAAGAGACGAGGAAGGCAATGTAGAGTCAATCACTACAGCACTCGACAACGTAAACCTCGACATAAAAGAGGGACAGTTTATTGCAATTCTCGGTCACAATGGTTCAGGAAAATCAACTCTTGCAAAGCATATCAATGCACTTCTTGCGCCGAGCGACGGCACCATATGGGTGGATGGCATGGATGTGTCAAAGGAAGAGAATGTCATACCTGTCAGGAAAAGTGCAGGTATGGTTTTCCAGAATCCCGACAATCAGATTATCGCCAATGTCGTGGAGGAGGATGTGGGCTTTGGACCTGAGAATATCGGTGTGCCGACAGATGAAATCTGGCAGCGCGTGGACTATGCACTAAGGGCTGTCGGTATGACAAAGTACCGCACACATTCACCGAACAAGCTCTCCGGAGGACAGAAGCAGCGTGTGGCAATCGCGGGAGTTGTGGCAATGGAGCCAAAATGCATAGTATTTGACGAGCCTACAGCCATGCTTGACCCAAACGGCCGCAAGGGAGGTCATAGCCACAGCCCATGAGCTCAATAAGAAAAAAGGGCGTGACCATCATTCTCATCACCCATTACATGGAGGAGGTGGTCGGCGCAGACCATGTCTATGTCATGGAAAAGGGCAAGGTGGTCATGGACGGCACACCGCGTGAGATTTCAAGGGTGGACGAGCTGAAGGAGCACAGGCTTGATGTGCCGCAGGTGACACTGGTAGCCGATGAGCTCAAAAAGGCAGGGCTCGATATCCCTGATGGAATCCTGACGAGAGAAGAACTTGTAAATGCGCTTGTTGCGCTGAAAAACAGATAGGCGGGAGAAAATATGTCAATAATTCTAGATCACATAAACTATTGCTACAGTGCCGACTCAGCCTACAAGGTGCAGGCACTTAAGGATGTAAGCCTTGAGATAAATGATGGAGAGTTTATTGGAATAATCGGTCACACCGGTTCGGGAAAATCCACACTTATCCAGCATATGAACGGCCTTTTGAAGGCGACAAGCGGTCATATATACTACAATGGACAGGATATATATGACAATGATTATGATTTAAGCAAGCTGCGTCACAAGGTGGGGATGGTGTTCCAGTATCCGGAGCATCAGCTTTTGAGACAACCAACTTTGAGGATGTATGCTTTGGACCGAAAAATCAGGGGCTCGATAGAAAAACAGTGGAGCTAAGAGCCTATGAGGCACTGCAGAATGTACATTTTCCGGAGGATCTCTACTATCGGCCGCCATTTGATTTGTCCGGAGGACAAAAAAGGCGTGTAGCCATAGCTGGAGTACTTGCAATGCACCCTGACGTACTCATACTCGACGAGCCGACAGCGGGACTGGATCCTGCGGGCAGAGATGAGATACTGGGACTGCTTTTACAGATGAAAAAAAAGATCTGGGTATTACAATCATACTCGTATCACACAGCATGGAGGATGTTGCGGAGTATGTGGACCGCATCATTGTTATGAATTCAGGAGAGGTGATGTTTGACGGAGTGCCGAAGGAGGTATTCTCACACTACAAGGAGCTCGAGGCAGTCGGACTTGCAGCACCGCAGGTCACATATCTGATGCATGATCTGGTGGAAAAGGGCATACCGGTTGATCTTTCGGCGACGACAGTTGCGGAGGCGAGGGACTCAATACTAAAAGCCTTTAAATAGCTCACCAATGCTGACATTTTGATACAAATTATGAGGAAGGAATACAAAAATGATTCGTGATATTACCATAGGCCAGTATTATCCGGCTCAGTCGCCAATACATAAACTGGACCCAAGAGTAAAGACTTTTCGCAACACTTATATATATTATTGCGCTGTTTTCCTACAAGGGAATAGCCGGTGTGCTGTTTATAGTTGCCGCGCTTGCCGCAGTTATAAAGATATCAAAGGTGCCCTTTAAGTTCATGGTAAAGGGACTTAAATCCATTATAATACTGCTGCTTTTTACAGCATGCTTCAGCGTGTTTTTCACACAGGGAGAGTACACAATCTGGGAGTACGGTATACTGCACATTTCTGACACCGGACTGATAAATGCAGCAACCATGATGATACGACTTGTGCTGCTCATTATAGGAACCTCGCTCATGACACTCACCACCACACCAAACCAGCTCACGGACGGTCTTGAGAAATCACTGGGCTTTTTAAACAAAATACATGTTCCGGTGCATGCGATAGCCATGATGATGTCGATAGCGCTTCGTTTTATTCCAATCCTTATTGAGGAGACGGACAAAATAATGAAAGCACAGATGGCAAGAGGAGCTGATTTTGAGCATGGAAATATCATAAAAAGAGCAAAGAGCATGGTGCCTCTTTTTAGTACCGCTTTTCGTATCGGCATTCAGGCGTGCGGATGACCTCGCAATGGCCATGGAGGCCAGATGCTACAATGGTGGAGAGGGCAGGACAAAGATGAAGCCGCTCGTATATGAAAAAAGGACGATAAAATAGCATATCTTTTCATATTTGCGTTTTTAGCGGTTGTGATAGTGCTTAGAATCCTTCTGCCGGTGAATCTGGGCAATCTTATTTTCAGATAGTGAAATAGATAGTGCAGGCAAAACAGGAGAGATATATGCGTGTAAAAATGATTGTAGCCTACGATGGCACAAATTACTGCGGCTGGCAGATACAGCCAAACGGCATAACAATTGAGCAGGTATTAAACGAGCACCTGAGCCGCCTGTTAAAGGAGGATATAAAGGTGACAGGAGCAAGCCGCACCGATGCGGGAGTGCATTCACTTGGAAATGTGTGTATGTTTGACACCAATACCCGCATGCCGGCGGAAAAGATATCGTATGCACTGAATCAGAAGCTGCCGGAGGATATAGTGGTGGTCGATTCCTGTGAGGTAAGCGATGATTTTCATCCACGCTTCTCAAAGAGCAGTAAAACCTATGAATACCGCATATTAAATGCGAGGTTCAGAAATCCGACACGCAGGCTTGACACATATTTCTATCATTATCCGCTTGACACAGAAAAGATGAGTGAGGCTGCAAAATATCTTATAGGAGAGCATGATTTTGCAAGCTTCTGCTCGGCAAACTCGCAGGCACAGACCACAGTCCGCACGATATATGACTGTACGGTGTCAAAGGCCGGTGACATCATCACAATACGTGTGACAGGAAACGTTTGTACAATATGGTGCGCATAATCGCAGGAACACTTGTGAAGATAGGTGGAAGCGATATGCCGGCCGATGCGATGAAGGGCATAATAGCCGCAACAGACAGGGCAGCAGCAGGTCCTACAGCCCCGGCCCAAGGGCTTACAATGATAGGACTTAAGTATGAGTAACAGTTTTAGATTTTTAATATTATATTAAGATTTTTGGAATATCCGTTTTTTGCTTCAATAATAGGCTATAATGTCGTTACTATTAATACACGGTACGGTAAAAAAGAAGCTTGGAGATGAAGACGGTTATGAGATTTACAAAAGGAAAAGAGAAAATTATAAAAAACAAAGCCATAAACAGCACAGACGAAGGAAAAGGCAGACACCGTAAGGTAATCCGTATAGGAGCGTTTGCCCTGGTATTTGTCGTGCTGTTTTTGTTTGTCTCGACATTTTTTAAGATGACGGATGCTGTCAATATTGCGACTATAGAGGGGTTTTACAAGGAGCCGAAGAACACAATTGATGTGATGATGATAGGAGCCAGCGAGGTATACGCTGATTACAGCGCAACCGAGGCCTGGAAGAATTATGGATACACATCATACTCGCTTGGGGTATCAGGGGTGCCCGGCAGTCTGTACAAATCTATGCTCAGAGAAGCTCTCACCAGACAGCATCCGAAGGTTGTGGTTTTTGAAGTGAATGGCTTTTTACAAAATGACAGCTATTACGACAGAACGGTAAAGCTGCATAGCTGGATAGACAATATCCATAATGAGGAAAACAGGCTTGATACAATAAAAGAGATTGTGCCAAAGGATGAGCAGGATAACTTTAGAAACCCTTTAAAGCTATATCACAGCAATTGGAAGGATATTGACAAATGTGCACACACCTTTGCCACAAGAGTTGGAATGTATTTTGCAAAAACATCATGCATGAAGGGATTTTCATCTATTGCAAAATATTCCGATTGCCCATCAGGCAAGCAGAAAAAGCTCTACTTTGACAAGAGCAGAGCGTATATGACTGATCTGCTTGAGTATTGTAAAGCACAGGGGGTGGAAAAGGTGCTTTTTGCGAGGTTCCCTCATGAGAAGAAGGTAAAGAATCCGCAGGTGCTTTGCGACGTGAAGGAGCTGGTGGAGTCTTATGGCTATGATTTTGCAAGCTTTGAAGGAGATAAGAAACTTATCGGAATCAATGAGAGGATGATTTCTACAATTCAGAGCATCTGAATATAAATGGAAGCCGCAAATTCACTGCATATATGGGAAAATATCTGTCTGATAATTACAGGCTTAATGCAGACCACTCATCGGAGATTCAGAGTGCATGGGGCGAGTGCGCAAGGCGCGCTGACAAGGTGATAAGTGCCTGCGCAAAGGATACGGATCTGAGTCTGGGCAATCATTATTTTGAGATGTCCGTTTATCTGCCTTATAATTTTTCGTCAAGCCTTGCGACAAATAAGGTAGCAGATACGAACAACGATGCAAAGCCTGCAAAGGAGTTAAATACCCCGGTTAAAAAATAGCATGATAGTGTATGGACTTTAAAATAAATACTGCCTGTTAATTAAAGTATGTCTGGCAGTATTACATTAGAAAATAGATTTGGAGTAAATAAAATGGAACTCATTTCATTAAAATATGCGATATTTGTAATAGCATTGCTTGTACTATATTATTGCTTTCCGAAGAAATACCGCTGGTATGTGCTTCTGGCGGGAAGCATGGCATACTATGTGATTATATGTAAGTGGTATGTGCTGTTTATCATTTTCACAATATGCACCACCTATGGCTCAACAATATGGATTGACAAGCTGTTAAAGAAGCAGAATGCCATCGTAAAAAGCCATAAGGAGGACTGGGACAGGCAGACCAGAAAGGAATACAAGGAAAAGGGCAGAAAAAAGAGAGTGGCAGTCATGCTTTTTGCGCTGCTTTGCAATTTCGGCATATTGGCATTCCTTAAATATATACCATATGCGGGGGAGCTTGGACTTTTGCTTCCACTTGGCATATCCTTCTACACCTTCCAGTCCATGGGCTATGTGATGGATGTATACAGGGAAATTGTCGAGCCTGAAAAGAATTTCCTTAAGGTAGCGCTGTTTGTATCATTTTTCCCTCAGATAATACAGGGACCAATTGCGATATATGATAAACTTGCGGGACAGCTTTACGAGGGACATTCCCTCAGGCTTGAAAATCTGCAAAAGGGTGCGCTTCTGGTGCTCTGGGGAGTCATGAAAAAGCTTGTGATAGCAGACCGCGTGGTAAATATCATCAATTTTGTAATGGATAAGCCAATGGATTTTTCGGGCACCTATGTATTTTTTGCGGCAGTAGTGTATGCGCTGCAGCTATATGCGGATTTCTCGGGAGGAATCGATATAGTGCGCGGTATTGCGGAGCTGTTTGGCATAACAATGTCAACAAACTTCAATCATCCGTATTTTTCGCGCTCGCTCACTGAGTATTGGCACCGCTGGCATATGACTTTGGGAGACTGGTGCAGAAACTATATCTTCTACCCGCTTTCAATCTCAAAGCGTTTCCTGAACTTTTTGGCAAATGGCTAAAGCCGAGATTTGGCGCGCATATCAGTAAGGTGCTGCCGGGCTGCATCGCGAGTGTCATCACATTTATCGTCATCGGAGTATGGCACGGTGCCAATATGAAATACCTGTATTTCGGACTTTGGAACGGCATTGTAATCATGCTTGCAGAGCTTTTTGCTCCGGTAAACAAAAAGGTGGCAGGCGGCTTTTTTAAGCTGACCGGCCTAAGGGAAAAGGGTATATTTGCGACAATTGTATCAGTGCTTTGGACCTTTATGCTCATACTGGTAGGCTACTATTTTGACATAGCTGCAAATGCGTCGACTGCATTTCACATGCTTTTTAAATCAGTCACGGATTTCCATATCAGCGAGCTTGGAATAAATAACATCATTTTGAATCTCGGAGCATGCGGACTGGATGAGTACGATATACTTTTTACTTATAATATGTACTCTACTGTGGTTCTTTATCAGCTTCGTTGAGGAAAATAAAAAGCTCGACATGCGCGATTTCATACTTTCAAGAAAGCTGCCGCTTCGCTGGGCGATAATATATCTTGGCATCTTTATAGTAATAATATTCGGTTACTACGGACCGGGAGTGAATCCGGCTGATTTTGTATATATGCAGTTTTAAAGAAAAAGCCGAAAATAAGGGTGAAAAACACTTGACAACAGCCGGTTACGCAAGTATAATATCTAGGTCTGTAAAAGTAGATAAATGGAAGCCAAAGCCCCGGCAACCATTTAGTATAGATAATGATAGTCATCTGAGATGGAACAGAGGACTATATGATGTCAAAAAGGAAGTGGCGTCCGGACATACGCGATTTCAAGAGGCATCGGCATTAAAAGTAATCGAATCATTTAAGGAGGAAAACCGATGAAAACATTTATGGCTAGTCCTGCTACAATCGACAGAAAATGGTACGTAGTAGACCTGAAGGTAAGACATTAGGACGCCTGGCATCTGAAGTTGCCAAGGTATTAAGAGGAAAGAATAAACCAATCTTTACACCACATATCGATACAGGTGATTACGTAATCGTAGTGAACGCTGAGAAGGTAAAGGTTACCGGTAAGAAGTTAGATCAGAAGGTTTACTACAATCACTCTGATTATGTTGGCGGTATGAAAGAGACCACATTAAGAGAGATGATGAACAAGCACCCAGAGCGCGTTATCGAGTACGCTGTTAAGGGAATGCTTCCGAAGGGACCTCTTGGAAGAGAGATGTATACAAAGTTATTCGTATACGCAGGTCCGGATCACAAGCACGCAGCTCAGAAGCCTGAGACATTAGAGTTTTAATAGGAGGTAAAAAAAATAAATTGGCTACTACAAAGTATTACGGAACAGGTAGAAGAAAATCATCTGTTGCTAGAGTATACTTAGTACCGGGTACAGGTAAGGTTACAATCAATAAAAGAGATATCGATGAGTACCTTGGTCTTGAGACATTAAAGGTAGTTGTTCGCCAGCCATTAGTTGCAACTGAGACAGCTGATAAGTTCGACGTATTAGTAAACGTTCACGGTGGTGGTTACACAGGTCAGGCAGGAGCTATCCGTCACGGAATCGCTCGTGCACTCCTTCAGGTAGATTCAGAGTACAGACCAGTTCTTAAGTCCGCTGGATTCTTAACAAGAGATCCGCGTATGAAAGAGCGTAAGAAGTACGGTCTCAAAGCAGCTCGTCGTGCACCTCAGTTCTCAAAGAGATAATTTTTCGGAAAAGAGAATATCAAGAGTATATTACACCTCAGAACTTCGGTTCTGGGGTGTTTTTTTGTGTGAACTATGATAAAATAAATATTATAATAAAAAAGAAAACAAGTATAAGAGATAATATATTTTAATATTAATCAAAACAGAGGGAGTGATTATATGACAACTGTAAGCACCAAAAGTGGTAGAATTATAAAAGTTGTATCCAGAGAAAGAGAGAAGAGTACATTGACAGAATCGGATAATGAAATGGACGAAAGGGCAGTTGAAGCTGTTAAGGCAGCAATAAATAAAGCGAAAATATGTAAAAAACCTATAGCTGGTTATGATAATGAAAAGAAACAGGCTTATGTAGAGTATGCAAATGGGGAAAGAAAATATGCAGAATAAAAAACCGATGATTCTTGTATTAGCGGGACCAAATGGTTCGGGGAAAAGTACAATAACAGCTTTTTTGATAAAGTTGGTAAATATACTAATGCCGATGATGTTGTTGCGACTACGGGAATGAATAACATGGAAGCGGCTGTTTTGGTTGATCGGATGAGATATGAATCAATTGCCAAGAAAGAAGATTTTACATTTGAAACTGTTTTGTCATCTGAATATAAGTTAAATATTTTGAGAAAAGCAAAAGAAGAGGGATATTTCATAAAATGTGTATTTGTGTTAACAGTTGATCCACAAATTAATATTGCCAGAATTGAATCTCGTGTGGCGGCAGGTGGACATAATGTTGCTAGTGATAAAGTTATCGAGAGATATTACAAATCAATTAATAACATAAAAGAACTGCTTAATATATGTGATATTGTGCATGTTTACGATAATACTAAAACACCGGAAAGAATTATTCGTAAGCATAAAGAAGAATTATCAATATATCCAAATGAGTATTGGAGTGAACAGGGGATATTAGGATTGATGGAATAATATTGTTGCGAAAACATTAGATCACCATATTATTCTATTTAAAAGATAAAATATAAAAATAGTACTTTTATTTGAGCGCCTCCTATGATAGGATCAAGATCCAAAATCTAAGGAGGTAGTGCGAAATGACATTAGCAGAAAAGATATTTAATTGTTTTAAGGATAATGAAAGCTTCTCATTAAAGAGGCATACCAGCAAAATGCTGATAAACCGAAGGAAACAGTTAGAGCTCGTATTTATGAGAAAATAGGTATTAGGTTTGAGAGAATATCAAAAGGCGTATATTGTACAATTTACAATAAGGATGAACAGTGTATATTAATTGAAGGAGACGGCAGAGATTTATCTATGCTAGGAGATAATAGCATTGATTGTATTTTGACAGATCATCCGTGGCTGGATAAAAAATCAAATAAAGGTGGAACACGGGCTTTTGCAGAATATGATTGTTTTAGATATACACTTGATGATTTTAAGGAAAAAGCAAGAGTTTTAAAAGCAGGTTGTTTTTTGGTCGAGGTATTACCTGCAGAGAATGAGAATAATTATGAGTATCTTTATCAAATTAAGCAATATGCAAAAGAGGCCGGATTTGTTTATTATTCTAAGGTATCATGGAAAAAAGGAACCTTTGTGAGTAATACAGGGAGAAAAGCAAAGAATACACAGGATATAATGATTTTTTCAAAAGGAAAAGCTAGAAATATGAGATATGATAAGAAGAAATCTGATTTAACCGGGAAAAAATGTTATATGAGTGGATGTAATGGTATGGTATGCCTGCTATGTTTGATGTGCAGCCGGTAGCCAGGAAAAATAAAATACATCAGAGTGAATTACCGGTACAACTTTGTGAAGAGATATTGGAATATGTTACATATGAGGGAGAAATAATATTAGATTCGTTTGCAGGTAGTGGAGCCGTAGGTGTAGCTGCAGTGAATAAAAAGAGAAGTTGTATTCTTATAGAAATTTTAAAAGAAAACATTGAAAAGATAAGAACACGCTTTAATAGTGTATTATATCAAACGGTATTGGAGTGATAATTTTGAATTTACAGATGGATGGAAGAAAAGCTGATAATTATTCGAGTAATGCACAAAAAATAAGAGTTATAACTGAAGACTGGGTAAATAATAATATGTTTTGTCCATATTGTGGAAATAAATATGTTTCACATTTTGAGAATAACAGACCAGTTGCTGATTTCTTTTGTCCATCTTGTAAGGAAGAGTATGAGTTGAAAAGTAAAGGCGCATCTATCAGTAATAAGATAAATGATGGTGCATATAATACAATGATAGAGAGGATAACCTCAATCAATAATCCCAATTTTTTCTTTATGCACTATAATAAAATTAGCCTACAGATTGAAAATTTTGTTATGGTACCAAAATATTTCTTTTTTCACCGGATATAATAGAAAAGAGAAAGCCATTGGCAGAAACTGCTAGAAGAGCAGGATGGACGGGCTGTAATATTTTATTGAACAGGATTCCAAATGAAGGAAGAATTTACATTGTACAAAATGAAAAGGAAATATCTGTTAAAAAGATAATGGAAAAGGTGCATAGAACAGAATTTTTACGTGGTAGTAAGTTGGAAACAAGGGGCTGGATGTTGGACGTGTTGAATTGTGTTAATATAATTGAAGACAGGGATTTTACGTTAGAGCAGATGTATAGTTTTGAGAAGATGCTTGCAGAAAAACATCCGGACAATCATCATATAAAAAAGATAAAATAAGACAGCAATTACAAATGTTAAGAGATAATGGAATTATAGAGTTTATAGGAAGAGGACGCTATAGAAAAAATAATTGATTAAAGAGAATATCAAGAGTATATTACACCTCAGAACTTCGGTTCTGGGGTGTTTTTTTTATTTGAATTGTGGTATTATTATAAAATAATGATAAGAAAAATTATTTGAAGGGAGTGAATTAAATAAAAGATGTTGCAGAGATAATGCTAATATGATTATCATCTGAATGAAGATAAAACCGAATGAAATGTATAAACATGCGACAACTGTAAGTAGTATAAAATTATTAGCGAAACAGTTTAATGAATGGTATATAAAGAAAAATGAGAAGAAGAATATATGAGATTATTGAAGTAAGTGAAGACGGTGATTCGTTAAGTAAAGCATATGATATTTTTATGATGATGTGTATCATTGCTAGTCTGGTACCATTAGCATTCAAGGAGCAGAATGGTGTTTTTAATGTTATGGATTGGATTACAACAATAATATTTGTTGGTGATTATATTTTAAGACTGTTTACAGCAGATTATAAGCTTGGTAAAGGAAAAGTTTCTTATATTGAATATCCATTTACAGCTATGGCTATAATTGATTTGCTATCCATATTACCTTCTTTTTATGATAATTAATAGTGGAATTAAACTTTTAAGAGTAACAAGACTTATTAAAACATTTAGGGTGTTTAGAGTATTTAAGAGTTTTAGATATTCAAAAATATTGATATACTTGTCAGGGTATTTAAAAGGCAAAAGGATAGTCTTACAATAGTTGCTTTTCTAGCTATGGGGTACATATTTGTGACGGCACTTGTAATGTTTAATATCGAACCTGATACTTTTAATAGTTTTTTTGATGCGATTTATTGGGCAACCGTGTCATTGACAACAGTTGGTTATGGGGATATTTATGCTACGTCAGGTATAGGAAAAATTCTTACAATGATTAGTTCATTGTTTGGAATTGCAATTGTTGCGTTGCCGGCAGGCATTATAACTGCTGGGTATATGTCAGAAATTAATGCAGATGATAAATATAACTAGATTATTACGAATATAAAAGTGAATGTCATTGATGAAAAACTGACGTGGAAATGTTCACTTTTAAAAAAATATATGAAATAAGAGGCAGCAAAATGGATTTTGAAAGCAGAAGACAAAGAATTTTAGACAAGATGGAGGACAATTCTATAGCAATATTGTACTCAGGCATCGAGCACCATGTGAGTGCAGATGAGTATGATTTATTTACAGCACAGGCTAACCGCAATTTCTTCTATCTGACCGGACTTAGACGTGACAACATGGTCCTTGTTCTGGATAAATGTGTAGAGCCTGCTAAGACAATGCTCTTCATAGAGGAGGCAGACCCTACGATGGAGCGCTGGTACGGCAGAAAGGTGACTATGGAGGAAGCCGAGGAAATATCAGGAATTGATGAAGTAGAATATATTTATGAGCTTGAGAGCACGCTGGACAGGATAATGACGCGTGAGGATGTATACACAGCATATTTTGACACGTATCGTCATCAGAAAGTGGATTTGCCGGATTACAATGTGGTAAAAGCCAATGAATTTAAGACAGACTATCCGGGAGTTGCTGTGAAGAATCTTTTCCCGCTTGTGGCAGAGGAGCGTATGCAGAAGGATGAGGATGAGATTGAGCTGACCAAAAAGGCAATCGCTCTCACAAAGGACGGACTCTGCAATGTGATGGCTAATTTAAAGCCTGGCATGAAGGAATATCAGGCACAGGCAGACTTTGAATATATCATAAGACGCGGTGGGGCAGAGTGGACAGCTTTTCCTACAATTGCCGGAAGCGGAATGAATGGAACAATGCTTCATTATGACACAAATCGTGAGACGATGGAGGATGGAACACTGGTGCTTCTTGACCTTGGAGCCAGAATCGATGGCTACAATTCGGATATTACCAGAACATATCCGGTAAATGGCAGGTTCACCGAGCGCCAGAAACAGGTATATGATATTGTGCTTGCCGCAAACCGAAAGATTGTCGAGGCTGCAAAGCCGGGAATGACTACAAAGGAATTAAATGAAGTATGTAAGGATGTGCTTGCAGACGGGCTTATGAAGCTTGGACTTATAAAGAATTCTGTAGAGATTTCTAAGTATTACATGCATGGCGTGTCACACCATCTGGGAATTGATGTGCATGACGTGACAGTTGACTCAAACAGCAGGCTTCGTCCGGGAGCAATCATCAGTGATGAGCCGGGACTGTATATAGATGAATGGGAAATCGGTATCAGGATAGAGGATGATGTGCTTATCACCGAGGACGGTGCAGTGTGTCTGTCGGAGGATATCATCAGAACCACGGAGGATATAGAGGCCTACATGGCAGAGCACAAAAAAAAGAATTAATCGTGGTAAATGATAAATTTTACGGTTTATAATATTTTTATGTGACATAATCTGATTTATGTATTATAGTAGTGCTAGTACATCGAATAATAAGTTTCTGATGCATTGTTATTTCTTATTTGTACTATAGTATAGCAGTTATTTTTTATTGCTGTATAGGTGCAACGAAAATAATTCGTTCGACAGATGGAAGGAGAACAACTATGGTAAAGAAGATTAATAGCAGTGAATTTGAACAGGTTAAAAATAATAAGGCTATCATTGTTGATTTTTCGGCAGAGTGGTGCGGTCCATGCAAGATGCTTGCGCCGGTAATGGAGCAGCTTTCTGATGAAATCACAGATGTGGAGTTTTACAATATTGATGTGGACGAGAATCCTGATCTGGCAAGAGAGTATCGTATAATGAATATTCCGGCAGTTATTGCAATCAAGGGCGGTCAGGTTGCCGGTCAGCAGATTGGTCTTGTGTCTAAGGATGATATGAAGGGCTTTATAGACGGAGTTTTCTAGGACAAAGCGTTTTATGAAGCTTTCTAAGAAGCGAGAAGACATCTGCAATGAGCTTTTTGTGAATATGCAAGGTGTGATGCTTAACAGTTATTATGGATAGTGTAAACCGGGCAGGATATCGTGCCCGGTTTTACATTTTTTACATTTTAATTAGTTCTCTCGGAAAATTTTTCCAAAGATGAATCTAACAAGTGGTCCGGCAACAAAGAGCTGCCAGAAGAAGGCCATTGGAAAGTTTCTTACGACGAGCTCACAGAATGTCGCAAATATCTGTGAATTAAAACTACCATTGAAAAGGATGGTAGCGATAAAGCTCATCATAGGGCACATAAACCAGATTGAGAAGACAGAAATTGCAAGGATTATAGCAATAGGTCTGTCCTTTCCCGGTGTGACGATTTTGAAGGCAAATTTTTTGGCAAGTGGTCCGGCAATGAACGTATCAAGGATGAAACCGGCAACAATCATGATAGGAAATTCGCCTAATGCGGCCTTAAAAACAAAGTTCTTCATACCGCCTGTTTCAAGGGCAATATTGTAGCATATCATGGCATAAACCATGACAAGCACCATCATGATGGTAAAAACTGTTTCCTGTAATCTGTTCTTTGGCATTTTTCTTAAATCCTCCTGTTATGTAAAATAAATATAGCTGTAACAAGTCGTTACAATAGGCTCTTGATAGCTGCGATAATTGAAAAAGGCTTGAAGTGTATACAAGGCTTCATGCATGTAAAAGCACAAAAAAAAGAGACAGGGGAAACTTTCGTCTCGCTCTGTCTAAGCTGCAACTACCATTAATTGTCGATAGTTTATCACAGATAGAATATAAAAATCAATAGGAAGTTGGTACTAAATAATATGACAATAAAAGATATCGAATTTAAATTGAAAGATGGCAGAACTGCCATTTTGCGAAGTGCAAATGAAAAGGATGCCAAAGCTTTTATAGAGTACATGAAAAAGTCAACCGGTGAAACGGATTTCTTACTTAGGACACCGGAAGAATGTGAGACACAGACCATCGAGCAGGAGATTGATTTCATCAATAACTGCAATTCGTCAGATGCACAGGCAATGATAGTTTGTGAAGTAGGTGGAAAACTTGCCGGAAATTGCATGGTCTGGTGGAATAACCGTGTGAAAACCGGACACAGGGCAAGTGTGGCAATCGGCTTGCTGAGCGAATTCTGGAATCAGGGAATTGGAACAAGAATGTTTCAAGAAATGATAAAAATAGCAGAAAACAATCCGAAGATATTGCAGATGGAATTGGATTTTATCGAGGGCAACAGCAGGGCGAGAGCACTTTATGAGAAAATGGGATTTAGGATTACAGGTATAAATTTTAATGCTATAAGGCAGAAGGACGGAACTTTGTGCAATGAGTATTCAATGATAAGGGAAATAAATAGATAAGCAAGCAATTTATAAAAACCAAAGTGTGGTATGCGTGCCAAATATGTATTTTAGCAAGTACCAGAGAGTTTATCCCTTGTAAACCTTTACTATTATGTTATACTGTAATCGTTGCTGGGCATACTGATGTATGAACGGTAAACGGAAAAAGTAATTAGAACAGCAGGAGAGGGATTTTATGCTGTATCATAAATAAAAATGAGGTGAAAATCGTGCTTAAAGCAGAAAATTTAACTTTAAACGTAGATGATGAGGGCGGAAAGAAATGCCTTCTGAACAATATATCATTTCAGGTAGAGGACGGAGAAATGCTTGTCATCACCGGACCAAACGGAGGTGGAAAATCCACTCTGGCAAAGACCCTGATAGGTATTCAGACACCGGACAGCGGAAAGATTATACTTGACGGACAGGATATCACAGAGCTCGACATCAATCACAGGGCAAATGCGGGAATAGGCTTTGCATTCCAGCAGCCACCGAGATTTAAGGGAATGACAGTCATGAAGCTGCTCAAGCTCGCCGCAAAGGATGAGCTTTCAGACAAGGAGTGCTGCGACCTTCTCACCGCGGTAGGACTCTGTGCAAAGGATTACATTTACCGTCAGATTGACGGCACACTCTCAGGTGGAGAGATGAAGCGAATTGAGATTGCATCAGTGCTTGCCAAGGAGCATTCGCTTTGCATATTTGATGAGCCGGAGGCCGGAATCGATCTGTGGAGCTTTTCAATGCTCATACAGAAATTTGAGGAAATCCATACTGAGAAAAAGCAGAGCCTCATAGTGATTTCACATCAGGAGAAAATCATAAATATGGCAGACCGCATCATGATAATTGATGGCGGAGAAATCAAGAAAATCGGCACAAAGGACGAGGTGCTGCCTTATCTCAATGGTGTACAGAAATGTCACAAATGTGTAGAGAGACTGGAGGGAAGATCATAATATGGTAAAGCTTGACAACGTAACAGAGGGCGTATTGGACGTCATAAATGATAATAAATTCAGTCAGACCGGTGCCTTTAATCTGCGTGAAAACGGCACATCAATCTGCCACGGAGACAGCGAGCACATCAAGATAAAGAAAAAGACGGACAAGCCCGGCATTGATATTTATATTGATGGAAAGACGGACGGAGAGGCTGTCTATATCCCAGTAGTACTCAGCAAATCAGGCATGACAGACCTTGTATACAACGATTTCTATGTGGAGGATGGCGCAGATGTAAGGATTGTGGCAGGCTGCGGAATCCACAACAGCGGCTGCAACGAGAGCAGACATGATGGAATCCACACCTTCCATGTAGGCAAAAATGCGAATGTCAGATATGAGGAAAAGCATTACGGCGAGGGAAACGGAACAGGTGCGAGAGTGCTCAACCCTGTAACAAATATATTTGTGGGTGAGAATTCTGTTTTCACTCTCGATACAGCACAGATAAAGGGTGTTGATTCTACAGTCCGTGAGACCAATGTGGAGCTTGGAAAGGACGCAAAGCTCTATGTCACAGAGCGTCTCATGACAGATGGAGAGCAGAAGGCGGAGTCAAATATCGAGGTACAGTTAAATGGAGAGGACAGCTCTGCACAGATTGTTTCCAGATCCGTAGGAAAAGGAAACTCAGTCCAGACCTTCCATCCGAAGGCTATCGGCAACAGCAAATGCCACGCCCATATCCAGTGTGATTCCATCATCATGGATCATGCAGAGGTGGGTTCTATCCCTGAAATCAGGGCAAAAAATATCGATGCAGCTATCATCCATGAGGCAGCAATCGGCAGGATAAACGACGAGCAGCTTCTCAAGCTCCGTACACTCGGACTTACAGAGGAAGAGGCAGAGGAAGTTATCATACAGAATTTCTTAAACTAAATCAGGCGTAAATAGAAACCCCGGAGCATGATATTGATATGCTATCAAAGCATACAATACGCTCCGGGGTTTATTTTGTGTTACTGTTCATGCCTAACAGTGTGACCAGTAACTATTTTACAACGGCAACCGGTTACTACAAAAATGCAAATCAGCATAAATGGTTTATACGATGCGAATTAGCATAAATGGTTTATATGATACGAATTATCATTAACTGTAATCTTGACATAAACAGTAAACAACAGTAAAATGAAACCAAAACAGTAAACAACAGTAAAAGACAGTAAAACAAATTCAAAACAGTAAACAACAGTAAAATGGGAGGCTGATATGCAAAATCCATTCACGCTTACATTTGGAAGAAGTCCACTAGAGTCGGTAGACCGTCCGGTACAGATTAATGAGATAATTGAGAATTTTACAGCGGATACAATAAATCAGCAGATGTTTATAATTACCGGTGTGCGAGGTTCAGGAAAAACAGTAATGATGACAGAAATTTCGCATAGGCTAAGAGAAAATGATGACTGGGTGGTTATAGAACTCAATCCGGCAACAGAGCTGCTGCCTGCAATGCTTTCAAAATTGAATAGTGATAATATATGTGCGGGACTTATAAAATCGGCAAAGCTCGATCTATCATTTTTCGGTTTTGGAGTATCTATAGAGGGGACACAGCCGATTACAGATGCAGAGACAGCTATTATAAAGATTTTGGAAAGGCTTAAAAAGAGTGGTAAGAGACTGCTTATTACGATAGATGAGATGACAAATAGTGAGTACATGAAGGTTTTTGCCGGAGCCTTTCAGATATTTGTAAGACAGGAGCTGCCTGTATTTCTATTAGGAACAGGATTGTATGAAAATATTGAGGAGCTTCAGAATGAGAAGAGTCTTACATTTTTGTACAGAGCACCTAAAATCCAGCTCAAACCATTAAATAACGCAGCAATAATCAATAAGTATAAAACTATTTTTAACATATCTCCAGAGAAAGCAGCACAGATGGCGGGGCTGACCAAAGGATATCCTTTTGCATTTCAGGTTTTAGGATATCTGACGTGGAACAATGGTGGCGACTACAATGGCATTTTGGGCGAGTATGAACAGTATCTGAGCGAATTTGTATATGACAAAATCTGGTCGGAGCTTTCTCAGAAGGATCGCATGGTTGCAAAGGGGATTGCAGATGTACAAAGCGGAAAAATAAAAGAAATCAGGGATGCAATTGGGATGGAGACAAACGAATTCAATCCGTATCGTAAGCGCCTTATAAGAAAGGGCATTGTATCGGGAGAGATACGGGGATATGTGTATTTTACGCTGCCGCTTTTTGAGGAATATGTGATTGAAAATTATTAAAATGAGCACAGGTTCAGCAGATTAAAATAAGGAGTCAAAATGAAAGCGTATTATCATCTACCGGGATTGTTTGAATTTTATGAATTATACAAAGAATTTCTCCCACTGTACCGCAAGCACCGGGAATATTTCTATGACTGGAGCGACATAGGCTCAATATACGGTGCACCGGCAGACTGCATATGGGGCGGAGGCCGCGTCGGTTTTGGTGAGCACGATCCGAAAGAAGTTCTTAAGCTGATGCAGGAATATGGGATATCCGCGAGACTTACCTTTAGCAATTCATTGCTTACTAAGGAGCACCTTTCTGACAAAAAATGTAACGAACTGTGCAGGATATTTGATATAGGCAGAGATAATGAGCGAAGCAGGGGCTTTGGAAACGGAATAATCATCTACTCAGATATTCTGCTTGATTATATAAAAGAAAACTACCCTGACTTTTATTTTGTGCTTCAACCACAAAGGTTCTGACGGATTTCCTCGAATTTGAAAATGAGCTAAACAGAGAGGAATTCCGCTATGTAGTACCGGATTTCAGGTTGAACAAATCATTTGACAATCTGAAAGCACTATCACAGCATCAAAAGGAAAAAAGTAGAATTTTTGTGCAATGAGTGCTGCTGGTTTGGCTGCACGGACAGGAAGAAATGCTACGAGACGGTTAGCCGCAAAAATATGGGCGAGGATTGCCCGGAGCACTATTGCACTGCGCCTGATGCGGGGCAGGGATATCTCTTTTCGAAGGCGATGGAAAATCCGGGATTTATAGGAGTAGACGATATAAAGAACACTTATCTGCCGATGGGCTTTAGCAATTTTAAAATAGAGGGCAGAGGGCTTGGAAGTGCCATGATACTTGAATTTCTGCTCTACTATATGACGAAGCCACAGTATCAGATACATGTCAGAGAGCACATTTATCTCGATAATATGCTGGATTTATTTTGAAATATAAAAACTATACATTAACGACAACAGGAAGGATGATTCTCAAAAATGAATATTAGAAGAGCACAGGAAAAAACATACCAAGACTTATAGAATTGTTAGAGCAGGTGCTTCAGATCCATGCCGATATCAGACCGGATATTTTTATTCCGGGAACGACAAAATATACAAATGAAGAGCTTGCAGAAATGATAAAGGACGATACAAAGCCGATATATGTTGCGGCAGATGATGACGATGTATGCATGGGATATGCATTCTGTCAGATAAGACAGCAGCCGTTTTCCAACAACATGGTGCCGTTTACATCACTTTTCATAGATGATCTGTGTGTAGATGCAAAGACCAGAGGAGCGCATATCGGAGAGCAGCTTTTTGAATATGTCAAGAATGAGGCAAAGCAGCTCGGCTGCTATGAGGTCACCCTCAATGTATGGAGTGGAAACACATCTGCTGAGAAATTTTATGAGAAGATGGGGCTTAAGACAAAGGAACGCCAGATGGAGTATATTTTAATGTAAAATGTATGTTGACAAACACAAAAAGGAGTGATAAACTTTAAACAAATTTAGCGAGATAAAGTATTAAATCGTTAAAGAAGTGAAAACAGTTTAAACTGTTTCGACAATTTAATAAGTTGTAAACCGTTGAAGCGGAGATAACGGCAATGATGCCTGTACAGAGAACCCGTGTTGCTGAGAGTCGGGGGAGAAACAAGTCGTCGAATGGACCGCTGAGGGCGCAGTCAAATTGATTTATCATTCATCCAGATATCCAGAGTATTCTGTGACGTGAGGACATACGTCAGTTGTCGGGGATATGTTGGTATCCTGCCAAGCGCACGAGCTTTATCGTGAATTCAAGGTGGCACCGCGGATAGTTAAGATTATTCGTCCTTGACAGAACTAAAATTCTGTCAGGGGCGTTTTTTAGTGAACAAAGAGGTACAATGGAGTTTGCAAGTCTGCATGCTCGCATGCAAGCTTGCGAACGAACGAACATACTGCACAACATAAAGCGAGAATTGTAGCAGCGTAAGCTGCGGAGAAGCCTTGAAAAGGCGAATTCGAGCTGTATGTTGGGCATTTGTTCACGGTTAAACACTGGACAGTACAACATAAAGCGAGAATTGTAGCAGCGCAAGCTGCGGAGAAGCCTTGAAAAGGCGAATTCGAGCTTGTATGTTGGACATTTGTTCACGAACGAACATTGGACATTTGTTCACTACCACACAAAATTTGGAGGTAAGTATATGAAAATTTCACCTACACTGACCGAAGTTAAAGAAATAGCAAAAACCGGGAAGTATGACATTCTCCCTGTAAGCTGTGAGATATTATCAGATTTTATCACACCTATAGAGGCTATGAGGATTCTGCAGAATGTTTCAACACATTGTTATCTGCTTGAATCAGCACAGGCAAATGAAGCCTGGGGAAGATATACATTTTTGGGATATGATCCAAAGCTTGAGATTAACTGCATAGATGGTCACATGAAGCTTGGAAAGCTTTCGGTGGAGACGGAAAATCCTTCAGAGTACATCAGACAGATTCTTTCAGAGTACAAGAGTCCGAAATTTGATTATCTGCCTTCGTTTACAGGTGGCCTTGTAGGTTATTTTTCGTATGATTATCTGGGCTACAAGGAGAAAAGCATCAGAGGAAAAGCAAGGGACACAGAGGATTTCAAGGATGTTGATCTGATGCTTTTTGATAAGGTAATAGCATTTGACAATCTGTGCCAGAAGATAATACTAATCGCAAATATGTCACTTGATGATCCGGAAACAGGCTATAACAAAGCGATTGTTGAGCTAAAGCAGCTTAGGGAGCTTCTGATGCACGGAGAGAAAAAACAGAATATGGGTGGCAAGCTGCTGGGCGATGTCACACCGCTTTTTGAAAAGGAGCAGTATTGTGAGATGGTCGAGAAGGCAAAGCACCATATCAAAGAGGGGATATTTTCCAGATAGTTTTATCCAACAGATTGAGCGCGCCGTTTGAAGGAAGCCTTTTTGATACCTATCGCGTGCTTCGAACGATAAATCCTTCGCCGTACATGTTTTATTTTTCGGGAACCGATGTGGAGGTTGCGGGAGCATCTCCGGAGACACTTGTGAAGCTTGAAAATGGAGTGCTTCACACATTCCCGCTGGCAGGCACGAGGCCGAGAGGTGCCACAGCAGAGGAGGACAAAAAGCTTGAGGAAGGGCTGCTTAAGGACGAAAAAAGAGCTTGCCGAGCACAACATGCTAGTGGACCTTGGAAGGAATGACCTCGGAAAGGTAAGTAAATTCGGAAGTGTACAGGTAGAAAAGCTTCATTCCATAGAGAGATATTCACATGTGATGCATATAGGCTCGACAGTGCGTGGAGAGATAAGAGAAGAGTACGACGCACTCGATGCAATTGAGGCCGTGCTTCCGGCAGGAACACTTTCAGGAGCGCCAAAAATCAGAGCGTGCCAGCTCATCGGAGAGCTTGAGGACAACAAGCGAGGCATTTACGGTGGCGCGATTGGATATATAGATTTTACAGGAAATATGGACACATGTATTGCAATCCGTATTGCCTACAAGAAAAAACGGCAAGGTTTTCGTGAGAAGCGGAGCGGGAATCGTTGCGGATTCAGATCCTGAGAAGGAATTTCAGGAGTGCATAAACAAGGCAAAGGCTTCTCTTAAGGCACTGGAAGTCTCACAGGAGGTGGAAGAATGATTTTACTGATTGATAATTACGACAGTTTTTCCTACAATCTGTATCAGCTAATCGGCGAGATAGAGCCAGATATCAGAGTAATCAGAAATGATGAGATGACAGTTGAAGAGATTAGGGCTTTAAAGCCTGATCGCGTCATATTATCACCGGGACCGGGAAGGCCTGAGGATGCGGGCGTGATAATAGCTGTGGCAAAGGAGCTTGGAAAGGAAATCCCAATCCTTGGCGTGTGCCTTGGACATCAGGCGATATGCGCAGCATACGGTGCGACAGTTACATATGCAAAGGAGCTCATGCACGGAAAGCAATCGGATGCATCGTTTGACACAGGAAGCCTTTTATTCAAGGGTTGCCCGAAAAAAGCAAAGGTAGCACGTTACCATTCACTTGCTGCAGATGCGGACACGATGCCTGATTGCCTAAAGATTACAGCCACTACAGATGATGGTGAGATCATGGCCGTTGAGCACAAGGAATATCCGATATACGGAGTGCAGTTTCACCCGGAGTCAATTATGACACCGGACGGAAAGCAGATGCTTAGTAATTTTATCAAAGCTTAATTGATAATTGCAGCGTTTAATGAATTTATATATTAGTTGTTGAATTGAAAACAAATAGCAGAACAAAATCATAAACAAAATTATAAACGAAATATTACCGGAATACAGGAGGACATAATCATGATCAAAGAAGCCATAGTAAAAATCGTAAACAAAGAAGACCTCACATATGACGAGGCATATGCAGTGATGAATGAGATCATGGGCGGTGAGACAACATCAACCCAGAATGCAGCTTTTTCTTGCAGCTCTTTCAACAAAGAGCGCAAAGGCTGAGACAACAGACGAAATCGCAGGCTGTGCAGCAGCTATGAGAGAGCATGCGGTACAGGTGAAAACAGGTATGGATGTGTTCGAAATCGTAGGAACAGGCGGAGACAATGCACAAAGCTTCAACATTTCAACAACCTCTGCACTTGTTGCAGCAGCAGGTGGCATGAAGGTGGCAAAGCACGGAAACAGGGCAGCCTCTTCATTATGCGGCACAGCAGACTGCCTTGAGGCGCTCGGCGTCAACATAGACCAGAGCCCTGAGAAATGTGTAGAGCTTTTAAATAAAGTCGGCATGTGCTTCTTCTTTGCACAGAAATATCACACATCAATGAAATATGTCGGACCTATCAGAAAAGAGCTTGGTTTTAGAACCGTATTCAATATTTTAGGACCGCTCACAAATCCGGGTTCACCGGCCATGCAGCTTCTCGGAGTGTATGATGAGTACCTTGTAGAGCCGCTTGCACAGGTGCTTGTAAGCCTCGGAGTAAAGCGTGGAATGGTAGTATATGGCATGGATAAGCTCGATGAGATTTCCATGAGCGCATCGACCAAGATATGCGAGATAAAGGACGGATGGTTCAGAACCACAGTAATTTCACCGGAGGATTTCGGCTTTGAGCGCTGTACAAAGGAGGATTTAAAAGGCGGTACACCTGAGGAAAATGCGAAAATTGTACGTGATATCTTAGGCGGACAGAAGGGACATAAGAGAAATGCAGTACTCATGAACGCAGGCGCATCACTTTATATAGGAGGAAAGGCCGACAGCATGAAAGAGGGTATCGAGCTAGCAGCTGAAATCATTGATTCAGGAAAAGCACTTGAAACACTCGATAAGCTCATTGATGTAAGCAACAGCTAAGCACACAAAACAGGAAAGGAAAAGCGATGAATATTTTAGATCAGCTAGCAGAATATTCAAGGCTTCGCGTGGCAGAGGACAAGAAAAAAAAAATAAGCCGTGAGGAAATGAAAAATATCGCGATTCAGATGAAAAACGAAAAGCTTTGTGATTTTGCATTTGAAAAAACACTCAAAAAGGATGGCTTGAGCTTCATATGCGAGTGCAAGAAGGCTTCGCCGTCAAAGGGGCTTATAGAGCCGGATTTCAGATATCTTGAAATTGCAAGGGAATACGAGGCGGCAGGTGCGGATTGCATCTCGGTACTGACAGAGCCGAAATGGTTTTTAGGCTTGGATGAGTATCTTAGGGAGATTGCGAAAATGGTTTCGATTCCGTGCATCCGAAAGGATTTTACGGTTGATGAATATCAGATATATCAGGCAAAGACACTCGGTGCCGCTGCGGTGCTTTTTAATCTGCTCCATACTGTCAGAGGAACAGCTTGGTGAATATATAAAAATCTGTGACAGTCTTGGCATAAGCGCCCTTGTGGAGATACACGATGAAAAAGAGGCAGGGATGGCGGTAAGAGCCGGTGCCAGAATAATAGGTGTCAACAACCGCAATCTGAAGGATTTTACAGTTGATACAGCTAACAGCAAAAAGCTGCGCGACCTGATTCCCGATGACATCATATTTGTATCGGAAAGCGGTGTAAAGAGCACAGATGATATCAGGGCAATACGTGAAATCGGAGCTGACGCAGTGCTTATCGGAGAGACACTGATGAGAGCGGACGACAAAAAGGGCTAAGCTTGATGAATTGCGATTAAGCTAATAGAGATATATAAGTATCTTCATGGTTTTAAGAATATCTGTAACTATTCAGTACAGAAAACAAAATATTTACAAATATACATCAGAAGGGAAAACATCATGACAAATCCAAACGGACGCTTTGGCATTCACGGAGGACAATACATTCCGGAAACACTTATGAATGCCGTTAAAGAATTAGAAGAAGCATACAATTATTACAAAAACGATCCTGAATTTAACAGAGAGCTCACAGAGCTTCTCAACGATTATGCAGGAAGACCATCGAGACTGTACTACGCAGAAAAGATGACAAAGGATCTCGGTGGAGCAAAAATATACCTTAAAAAGAGAGGATTTAAACCATACAGGAGCCCACAAGATCAACAACGTATTAGGTCAGGCACTTCTTGCCAAAAAAATGGGCAAAACGCGCCTCATCGCCGAAACGGGCGCCGGGCAACACGGTGTAGCAACGGCAACGGCGGCGGCACTTATGGGTATGGAATGCGTTGTATTCATGGGCGAGGAGGACACAAAGCGTCAGGCGCTCAATGTATACCGCATGCGTCTGCTCGGAGCAGAGGTTATCCCGGTTACATCAGGTACAGCCACATTAAAGGATGCCGTATCGGAGGCAATGAGAGAGTGGACCAAGAGAATTTCGGACACACATTACTGCCTGGGCTCAGTTATGGGACCACATCCGTTCCCTACCATCGTAAGAGATTTCCAGGCGGTCATCTCCAAAGAAATCAAACAGCAGATGCTTGAAAAGGAGCACAGACTGCCTGATGCGGTTATCGCATGTGTGGGCGGCGGCTCAAATGCCATTGGAAGCTTTTACAACTTCATAGAGGATGAGGGAGTTGAGCTCATCGGCTGCGAGGCAGCAGGAAGGGGAATAGATACATTTGAGACTGCAGCCACAGTAAATACAGGCCGTCTTGGTATCTTCCACGGCATGAAGTCATATTTCTGTCAGGATAAATATGGACAGATTGCTCCGGTTTATTCAATTTCTGCAGGACTTGACTATCCGGGAGTCGGACCGGAGCACGCATATCTGCACGATATCGGAAGAGCAAAATATGTACCGGTAACAGATGATGAAGCGGTAAATGCTTTTGAATACCTCGCAAAGACAGAGGGAATCATCCCTGCAATCGAGTCCTCACATGCAGTGGCATATGCCATGAAGCTGGCGCCTACAATGGACAAGGACAAGATAATCGTTGTTACTGTTTCAGGCAGAGGCGACAAGGACTGCGCGGCAATAGCAAGATACAGAGGGGAGAATATTTATGAATAAGATAAGAAGTGCGTTTGAAAACGGCAAGGCGTTTATACCATTTATCACCTGTGGTGATCCAAATTTAGAGACAACTGAAAAAATCGTAAGAGAAGCAGTTGCAAACGGAGCAGACCTTATAGAGCTTGGAATTCCATTCTCTGATCCTACAGCAGAGGGACCTGTAATCCAGGGCGCCAACATAAAGGCACTTGCAGCCGGAGTTACAACAGACAAGGTTTTTGACCTTGTGAGAGATCTGAGAAAAGATGTCACAATTCCTATGGTTTTCATGACATATGCAAACGTGGTTTACTCTTACGGCGCAGAAAAGTTTATCAGTACATGTAAGGAAATAGGCATTGACGGACTCATTCTGCCGGATATCCCATATGAGGAAAAGGAAGAGTTTTTACCACTCTGCGAGAAATATGATGTGGACCTTATTTCATTTATCGCACCTACATCAAAGGATCGCATTGCGATGATAGCAAAGAGGCAACCGGCTTCATCTATGTGATTTCAAGCCTCGGAGTTACCGGTACAAGAAGCGAGATTAAGACAGATCTGGCTTCAATAGTCAAGGTAATCAGAGAAAACACAAATGTGCCATGTGCTATCGGTTTTGGCATTTCAACACCGGGGAAGGCAAAGAAGATGGCAGATATCTCGGATGGTGCCATTGTGGGATCTGCTATCATCAAAATAATCGATGAGTATGGTGAGGCTTCACCAAAGTATGTCGGTGAGTATGTTAAAGCAATGAAGGATGCGATGTAATTTGTATTGACCGCTTGACAAAATTATTGGTTAATTCATAATAGTGATATGAGGGTCAAAAGGTATTTTGACCCTTTAATCATAATAGTAAAAAAGATGCAGATTTGCAAATATAGTGAGAATTAACGTGGAGATACAATAATGCAGGAAAATGAGAAAGACAAAAGATTAGAAAAACAGCTTGATTTCATCAGAGAAATCGACAAGGAAAAGGAGATATTCCGCCAGACTTATTTAGCTGATGCAAGCCGCAAGGAAAATGATGCGGAACATGCCTGGCATATGGCTATCATGACCATGCTCTTGAGTGAGTATGCCAATGAGAAGATAGACGTGCTAAAGACAGTAGGAATGCTTTTGATACACGACATAGTAGAGATTGATGCAGGAGACACATATGCCTATGATGAGGCAGGCAAGGCCACACAGCATGAGCGAGAGCAGAAGGCGGCGGAGCGTATATACGGACTCTTGCCAAAGGAACAGGGCGAGCCGCTTTTAGAGCTGTGGGAGGAATTTGAGGCGCAGCAGACACCGGAAGCCAGATTTGCCCGCACCATGGACAATATCCAGCCAATGCTCCTAAACGATGCATCGGACGGGCTTTCATGGCGTGAGCACAGTGTAAAAGCTGTCGCAGATACTGGCAGAAATAAGCGCACAGCACTTGGCTCAGAGAAAATATGGGATTATGCGTTTAACAATATACTGAAAAAGCATTGAGAGCGGAAACATCATAGATGATGAGGGTGTCTTCTCTGCGGAAGCCGGTGCGTGTGCAAAAGCCAGCGAGCGTAATGGACGGTAATAATGATTTACTGAAAATCCTTTGAAAATCACGTATAATTCTATTGTAGACAGTTGTCTTGTATGATATACTTTATTGGATTAAATCGGTGAACTATAAATGAAATGTAATTATTCAAGGTGGCTCGAATTGTTACATGACAAGTATATTGAGTTTCATCGAAATCCACAGAATAAAACACACGGAGGAATCAAAATGAATATTGTATGCTTAGGCCTTGAGGGAGTATTGGTACCTGAAATCTGGATTGCATTTGCAAAGGAGACAGGCATTCCTGAGCTTGAGAAGACAACAAGAGATGAGCCTGATTATGATAAGCTCATGAACTATAGAATAAATATTTTAAAGGAGCATGGACTCGGATTAAAAGAAATCCAGGAGACAATCGCAAAGATAGATCCGATGCCTGGCGCAAAGGAGTTTTTGGATGAGCTTCGTTCAATCACACAGGTAATCATCATCAGTGATACATTTTCACAGTTTGCAGGCCCGCTCATGAAGAAGCTCGGCTGGCCGACAATCTTTTGTAACGAGCTTGAGGTTGCTGAAGATGGCGAGATTACAGGCTTTAGAATGAGATGTGAGCAGTCAAAGCTTACAACTGTAAAGGCACTGCAGTCTATCGGATACGATACCATCGCAAGCGGTGACAGCCACAACGATTTAGGCATGATACAGGCCAGCAAGGCAGGTTTCCTTTTCAGAAGCACAGATGCCATCAAGAAGGATTACCCTGAGCTTCCTGCATATGAGACATATGATGAGCTGCTTGCAGCTATTAAAGCAGCATTATGATTAAAGGGTCAAAAGGTATCATCGATGCATGCTTGCATGCAATTCGATGTATACCTTAGTGACCCGCACTACACCGAGAAAGTAGCAATTTGCTGCGGGGACGCAGGAAATTAGCGGATTTCGAGGTGTAGTCAGATTACGGGAATGCGTAGCATGTAGTAATCTGATTAATCATAAATGAGGGGCAAAATACTTTTTGCCCCTTTAATCATAAATATAGTCGATAAACAGCTTCCCACATGATATTTAGAGTGGACACATCCACCTGTACATGTGGGAAGTTTCTATATTTTATGTCATGCAAAATCATATGAAAGAAGGTAGAGTGCAGATGTATACGGTAACACACATATATGAGGCTGATTTTGGCTGTGAGGAGAGAGCAGACGGCGCAAAAGCAAAATGCGTGGTTTATCTCGAGGACGAAAACGGCGGACAGCGTAATGTAGAGGTTGAGGATGAATGGCTTACGGCAAATGGGATAGAAGAGGGAAGCAGCTGGAAAGAAAATATCACAGATGAAGCCTGAATCATAAACTATGAGATTAATTATGTGAATAGAGTATGTGAATAAATTTTGTGTTTAGATGCATATTGTGTATTGACAACAGTACAAAAGGTGCTATAATAAAATCAACATATGAACAATCATTCATATGTTCAATGAAAAACGTACAGTAAAATAAATAATTCATGAAAATAAGGAGAACACCACTATGAAGAAGACTTACAAAATCGATGTAGACTGCGCTAACTGCGCCAACAAGATGGAGGATGCCGCAAAGAATACAGCAGGTGTAAAGGATGCTACAGTCAATTTCATGACACTAAAGATGAGCGTTGATTTTGAAGAGGGACAGGATGCAAAGGCGGTTATGCAGGAGGTTCTTAAGAACTGTAAAAAGGTAGAGGACGACTGCGAGATTTTCTTATAAATTGCCGGGCGCAGGAATGACAAACGATATTATTTCAATGCCTGCGCTATAGTAAGGGTGATTATCAAGAGATTATAATGAATGGAGCTATGGCGTATGAATAAAAAGCAGAAAAAAGTACTTGCGCGTATCATAATCGCAGCGGTACTCATGATTATATTACATTTCATACCGGTTAAGGGAATTATCAGGTTCCTGCTTTACATGGTGCCTTATCTGGTTATAGGATACGATATCCTGAAAAAAAAAGCATTTAAGGGAATCAAAAACAAGCAGGTATTTGATGAAAACTTCCTGATGGCGGTTGCCACTGTAGGTGCGATAGCGGTTGCGCTCTATGAGAATGGTGACTATACAGAGGCTATAGCAGTTATGCTCTTCTACCAGATAGGAGAGCTGTTTCAGAGCTATGCAGTCGGAAAGAGCCGTAAGAATATCAGCGAGCTCATGGACATCAGACCCGACTATGCCAATATTGAGGTGGACGGAAAGCTCACCCAGGTTGATCCTGATGAGGTTGCTATCGGCTCGGTAATCGTGGTACAGCCCGGAGAAAAGGTTCCTATCGACGGTGTGATAGTTGAGGGCTCATCTACATTAAACACCAGCGCGCTTACAGGTGAGAGCGTGCCGAGGGATGCAAAATGCGGTGATGAGATAATCAGCGGATGCATCAATATTCCGGTGTTTTAAAGATTAAAACGACCAAAGAGTTTGGCGAATCAACGGTTTCAAAGATACTTGACCTCGTTGAAAATTCAAGCTCAAAGAAATCAAAATCAGAAAACTTCATATCAAAATTTGCCAAGTATTACACTCCGGCAGTCTGCTACAGTGCACTTGCACTTGCGATACTGCCACCGATTGTCAGAATACTTTTCATGTCAGTTGAACCACAGTGGGGCATATGGATATACAGGGCACTTACCTTCCTTGTAATAAGCTGTCCGTGCGCGCTGGTCATCAGTATTCCACTCAGCTTTTTTGCAGGAATCGGAGGCGCCAGCCGCGAGGGTGTTCTTGTAAAGGGATCAAACTATCTTGAGACCTTATCACAGACCAGATACGTTGTATTTGACAAGACCGGCACCATGACAGAGGGCGTTTTCGAGGTGGCAGGAGTCTACGACAATACGCTCGATAGAGAAAAGGTGCTCGAGTACGCAGCACTTGCAGAGAGCAGCTCATCGCATCCAATCAGCAGGAGCTTACAGAAGGCATATGGAAAGGGAATCGACAGAACCCGCGTGACAGACGTTGAGGAAATCAGCGGCCACGGAATCACCGCAAAGGTAGATGGCGTATCTGTAGCGGCAGGAAACTACAAGCTTATGAAAAAGCTGGGCTTAAGCTACAGTGAAACTGACAAGGTCGGCACCATAGTCCATATCGCAATAGACGGCAGATATGAGGGCTATATCCTTATCTCAGATAAGATAAAACCAACCTCAGCGGCAGCAATAAAGGCATTGAAAAAAGCCGGAATAAAAGGTACAATAATGCTTACAGGCGATTCGAGGACAGTAGCCGACTCAGTAGCGGCCGAGCTGGGAATTGATGAAGTATACAGTGAGCTATTACCGGGTGATAAAGTGGCAAAGGTGGAGGAACTGCTCGCAAGAAAGGGCAGCAAAGAAAAGCTCGCCTTCGTCGGAGACGGAATCAATGATGCACCGGTGCTCTCAAGAGCAGATATCGGAATTGCAATGGGCGCCATGGGCTCAGATGCGGCAATCGAAGCCGCAGATATCGTCCTCATGGATGATGATCCGCTAAAGATAGCAAAAGCAATAAAAATATCGCGCAAATGCCTGCGAATAGTATATGAAAACACATACTTCGCAATAGGCATCAAGCTGATCTGCCTAGTGCTCGGAGCAGTCGGAATAGCCAATATGTGGCTCGCAATATTTGCAGACGTAGGAGTAATGGTGATAGCAGTGCTAAATGCAATCCGCGCATTATTCGTACACAAGCTCTAAATGCATAGAGCCAAAAGAGCAGATATCAAAGAGCAGATATCAAAATGCCATAAAACCACTATATAAAAAATACCAGACAGAATGCACCCAAGAGGTGCACTCTGTCTTTCGCGTATAATAAAAGAAGTTACTGTTCACACGAAAGTGTGACAGTAACAAAAGACAATTAAACGGCAATAGCTAATAAACAAAAGCTAAGTAAATTCCTGCAGTGCCCTTACACGCATCCGGACCAGCCCCGTAACTGCGAAGGCACTGAGCAGTTACGCTACCGCTAATACGACGCGTCAATACCCTTCAATGAGCCAAAAACTAAGGGTGCTTGCAGAAATTGCATGTGACATCGCGAATATGGAGATATTTAGAGTCTGTTGGAATTATGTCACAACACAGCAATGTCCGTGCATGGACGTACGGACAAGGCGTTAGCGCCACGGACGGCGCTAAAAGCCGGTTGCGTCCTATAGCCAAAACCTAAATCATAATTCCTACAGAGTCTTAATATCGAGATACTGAGCGAAGGCACATGCAATTTATGCGGAGCACCCGCCCCATAGCCAATAAAGTAAAAATAACGCAAAAATAACGCAGAAAGGACACCACACCATGAGCGAAAACATAAATGAACAGATAGAATGCTGCGACTGCAACGAAATCCACGAAGACCTTCTGAAAATAGTAAATGATACAATGCCTGAGGAAACCGAGCTCTACGACCTTGCAGAGCTTTTTAAAGTATTTGGCGATTCCACCCGGATTAGAATCCTCTTTGTGTTGTTTGAAGCGGAGGTATGCGTCTGCGACCTTGCAAAGGTGCTCAACATGACACAGTCCGCCATATCACACCAGCTTAGAATATTAAAGGCCAACAAGCTCGTAAACAGCAGACGTGATGGCAAATCAGTGTTTTATTCACTTGCCGACGGACATGTGCGCACAATCATTGCGCAGGGACGTGAGCATATCGAGGAATAATACAGGGAGGAATATACGTGACAGAATTAGAAGAGTACTATAACAAATTCAACGAGGAAAAGCGCCTGAACAGCCGCCACGGCAGGGTAGAGTTTATCACCTCCATGAAGTATATACACGATTGTCTTGGCAGCCTGATGAATGAGAAGCAGCTTGATCTTCGCTCACAAATCAAAATTCTGGATGTCGGTGCGGGAACGGGCAGATACTCAGTGCCTCTTGCCGAGGAGGGCTATGATGTGACTGCACTTGAGTTAGTTAAGCATAACCTCGGCAGACTGAAGCAAAAGAGCGATAAAGTAAAGGCATACCAGGGCAATGCCACAAAGCTTAAAAAGTTTGGAAACGATGAATTTGACCTCACACTCGTATTCGGACCGATGTATCATCTGAAGTCGGCGGAGGAAAAGCTTGCCGCATTGAATGAGGCAAAAAGGGTGACAAAACCGGGCGGTTACATACTTGTGGCATACATTATGAATGAGTACAGCGTGATAACCTATGCCATAAAGGAGAAGCATATAAAAGAGGGCATAGAGGGCGGAATGCTCGATGAGAGCTTCCATTGTACAGAAAAAAGCTAATGATTTGTACAGTTTTGTCCGATTGGAAGATATAGAGGCATTAAACGCACAGGCAGCCCTTACACGCGAAAAGATAATAGCAGCCGATGGCGCGGCAAATTATATCAGGCCATTTTTGAATGCTCTTGACGAGGAAGAGTTTGATATGTTTGTACAGTATCATCTTTCAACATGTGAGAGAGCAGACCTGATGGGAGCAAGTGCGCACACGGTTGATATTCTAAGGGTGTGAGGAATATGAGGAGAAATTATGAAAAACAAGGGATTAAAAATTCTATTATCTGTGCTTTTGGTTTTATGCATCATTATGGCAGGAGCACTCATAGGAAAAAGAATATATTGGAGATAATATAGAGGAAGCCGCTAACCGGAATGGTGTGGATGTAGTTAGAGACACATCGGATACCGGAAAAGAAGATGAGAATGCCGTTGACAGTACGGCAGAAGGCAAAGAGAGTACACAGTCTGATGCAGCAGCCGAAGCTGAGACAACAGAAGCGGATAAACAGCAGCCACAGATGTCAACCATAGTGATTACGGCTACAGGAGACTGTACACTCGGTAACAATCAGGAGCAAAGCTATGACGGCAGCTTTAATTCTTATTATGACTCAAAGGGACAGGACTACTTTTTCGGCGGTGTGAGAGATATTTTTGAGGCTGACGATATGACACTCATCAATCTGGAGTGTGTGCTATCAGATGCGACGGAACGCGTAGAAAAGCGCTGGAACATTAAGGGAAAGCCTGAGTACATTGGAATTATGACGGGCAGCTCCATTGAGGCCTGCAGTCTTGGAAACAATCACACATACGACTATGGACAGGCTGGACTGGACGATACGAGAAATGTGCTCGACAATGCCGGGATAGTGAATGGCTTCAATGATCATACCGGTATTTATGAGACGGCTGATGGGACTAGGATTGGAATAGTGTCGGTCAGCCTTTTGTCACAAAAACGGCGACCGCGAGGCATATATCCAAAACGGTATAGCGCAGCTTCGTGAACAGGGAGCGGCGATAGTTATTGCATGCTGTCACTGGGGCATAGAGGGTGACCATTACCCTAATGACTATCAGCAGGCGGCAGCACATCGTATCATCGACTGGGGAGCAGACCTGGTAGTCGGAAACCACCCTCATGTGCTGCAGGGGATGGAGGTCTATAACGGCAAAATGATATGCTACAGTCTTGGAAATTTCTGCTTCGGAGGCAATAAAAATCCGGCAGACAAGAACACGGCGATTTATCAGCAGGCATTTACTCTGATAAATGGTGAATTGCAGCCGGGCATAGATGCGCGGATTATTCCATGCACCTTAAGCAGCGTAAGCTCATACAATGATTTCAGGCCGACAGTGGCTTCGGGCGAAAAAGCTCAGGAGATATGCAATTTAATGAACACATATTCACAAAATTGTAGTAATATAGAGATTGATGAGCTTGGAAATCTGCATGTAAATTAATAGCAGATTTTGTAACTGTGAAGGTATTGAACAGTTACGATTTTTTAACGAATTAAGATAAAAAGCAGTCATGCAACAAATGGCATGTACCATCATACAAATATAGTAAGGGAGCAAAGAGCAATATGTATATGTGGAGAGAGCGCAGTAAAGAAGAAAAGCATGAGGATGTAGTAAATACAGGCCTGCTGCCACTTGATGTGGTAGAGGGATTTAAGATACGTCCGGGCTTTTTCAGAATGTACGGAGCGTGCGTGGCATCGAACGGAGTGAGCTTTACCATCAATTCCCATGGGGCAACGAGGTGTACTCTTTTTTGTTCAAGCCACAGGCACCAAAGCCGTATGCGAGGATTCCGTTTCCTGATTCATATAGGATAGGAGATACCTACTCCATGCTTGTTTATGATATAAAGCCGGATGAATTTGAGTATGCATTTTCTTTTGATGGGCCTTATGAGCCGGCAAAGGGACTTCTGTTTAACGAGGAAAATGTCCTTTTAGACCCATATTCCAGAGCGGTCACTGGACAGCGAAAATGGGGAGAAAAGCCTGAGGGAGGCAAGGATTTTGAGTACAGAGCCAGAGTTGTAAAAAGCAGCTTTGACTGGGGCAACATAAAGCAGCTTGAGCAGCCGTTTGAGGACCTTGTGATTTATGAGATACATGTGAGGGGCTATACAAAGGATAAGTCCTCTGGAGTCAGCGCACCGGGCACATTTGCCGGATTGAAGGATAAGATTCCGTATCTTAAGGACCTTGGAATAAATGCAGTGGAGCTCATGCCGATTTTTGAGTTTGATGAGATGGAGAGCGCGAGAGTGGTCGATGGTGTGCAGCTTTACAATTACTGGGGCTACAACACAGTATCATTTTTTGCACCGAATACCAGCTATGCCTTCAACGAGGAGCACAACCACGAGGGAGACGAGCTGAAATCGCTGATAAAGGCTTTAAAGGAAAATGGCATAGAGGTCATTCTTGATGTGGTGTTCAACCATACCGCTGAGGGAAATGAGATGGGACCGTGCTTCTCCTTCAAGGGAATAGACAATAACGTGTACTATATGCTTACACCGGATGCACACTACTACAATTTCAGTGGCTGTGGAAACGTTATGAACTGTAATCATCCTGTTGTGCGCAACTTTATCATAGACTGTCTGAGACACTGGGCCATTGAGTACAGAGTGGATGGCTTCAGATTTGACCTGGCTTCCATTCTCGGAAGAGACCAAAACGGTGCACCTATGGCCAATCCGCCGATTCTTGAGTCGCTGGCATTCGACCCGGTACTTGGCAAGATGAAGCTCATCGCAGAGGCCTGGGATGCAGGCGGACTGTATCAGGTGGGAAGCTTCCGTCATGGAACAGATGGGCTGAATGGAACGGCAGATACAGGGATGACATGAGAAGCTTTTTAAAGGGCGATGACGGTATGGCGGGAAATGCCATCACACGTATCACCGGCTCACGCGACCTTTACAGCCCGGAGAGCAGAGGACACAAGGCATCAGTCAATTTCCTGACTTGTCATGATGGCTTTACACTGTATGATCTTTACTCATACAATGAAAAGCACAATGAGAAAAAAAAACGGCTGGAATAACACAGACGGAGACAACAACGGACATAGTTGGAACTGTGGCGCAGAGGGCGAGACAGACGACCCGAATGTAAACGGACTTAGAAGGCGCCTTATAAAGAATGCATTTGCAGCACTTTTGTGCAGCCGTGGCCCGGCGATGTTTTTTTTGCGGGCGATGAGTTCTGCAACACCCAGTTTGGAAACAACAATGCGTATTGTCAGGACAATATCATTTCATGGCTCGACTGGGGCAGGCTTGAGGAATTCAAGGAAATCCATGATTTCGTGCGTCATATGATTCAGTTCAGGAAAGAGCATCCTATACTCAGAAAGATGACAAAGCCTTCATCCTGCCAGTTTCCGGAAATCAGTGTGCACAACGGTACACCGTTCAATGCCTCAACGGATTACAAGACAAAGCTTATCGGCATCATGTATGCCGGAAGAAATGAGGAGGACACGGAGGATGATATTGTATTCTATTGCATGAACGCATATTGGGAGCCGCTTGTGATGCAGCTTCCGGTGCTTCCGAACGGAAAACACTGGCATGTGGACACCAACACCAATGCAGAGTATTTTGACGGAGAGGACTTCACGGAAAAGACAGAGCTTTTGGGTGTCAACACCATAAGAGTTCCTGCGAGAACCACGATAATACTTGTGGCAGAGTAACAATAAAATCTGTTTCCTGCATACAATTCGATGTATACCTTAGTGACCCGTACTACACCGATTAATCATAAATGAGGGACAAAATAGCTTTTGACCCTCATATCATATATATTGTAAAAAAACAACCCGGCACACATTGTGATATGTGCACCGGGCTGTTTTTCGTTACAGTTTTGGCTTAGACTGTAACATTTCCCCCTTTCATTTTTCAATATATTTTATGTGACATTTGCGTCAGCAGCCGGTGATGGTTGTGAAGTGATACCGGAAGGCCTTGTATGTATATATCACATAATCAGTTGTGAGTTGGACAAATTTCGTCTGTGAATCCAAGAAAATAATTTGGTGTGACACCAAAAATTGTACTTAGATGGCAAATGACAAAAATGTCAGGCACTCTACGGCCTGTCCTGTAGCCTGAAATAGTTGATTCTGCACAGCACATGATTTCAGAAAGAGCAATGTTGGTCAAGTTGTTGAGCCTCATCAGATAATCAAGCCTGTCAGGCACAGTTGTACTAATGGTTGATAGTTGCTTTTCTTGTAAAAAGACATTAATTTTATTCATAAACAAATTGTAACACAATAATCATAAAAAGCAACAAATATCTGTATAAATACGAAAAAAAAATAGAAAACTTAAAATTACAATTTTAAATCCAGCCACCATCAAAAGTGATTATCTGTCCTGTGAGGTAATCAGGTGCAGTGATGACGGAGTAAGCCATATCTGCGACCTCACAGACTGTGGCAAAGCGTCCGGCAGGGATTTCATCGGCAAGCTCAGCTCTTTCTGCCTCGTCAAAGCAGCGGTTCATATCGGTATCTATGACACCGCAGGCTATGGCATTTACCGGAATATGCGATGGCGCAAGTTCCTTGCCGAGTGCCTTGGTAAATGCATTAACACCGCCCTTGCAGGCAGAGTAAGCTACCTCGCAGGATGCTCCGACATTGCCCCAGACAGAGGAAATCTGTAGTATACGGCCACATTTATCTGCAACCATATAAGGGATGACGAGCTTTGTAAAGTTGAAAACACCGGTCAGATTTATCGCCACGATATTGTTCCATTCCTCCGGTGTCATGTCGCTCAGCAGCCCGATATGCGATATGCCGGCATTGTTAATGAGCACATCTATATGGCCAAAATGGGAAATGGTATTCGCAACCATATCCTTGGCAAAGAAAAAAAGTCTCCTACATTTCCGGTGTAGCATAGCACCTCAATTCCGTATGCACAGTGAAGCTCATCAGCCAGAGCCTTTAGCCTGTCAGATGAATTGCGGCAGCAAAGTGAGAGGTTATAGCCACAGGAAGCCAGCTTTTTGGCAATGGCGGCACCGATACCGCGTGAAGCTCCGGTTATTATAGCTGTTTTATTTATGTGATTTATGTGATTGGTGTGATTTGTCTGATTTATGTGATTTATGTGATTTGTGTTATTTGTCTGATTTGTCATGATATTCTCCTGATAATTATATACCGTGGTGCTAAGCCGGTCGCTGCGCTGCCGGGCCGGCTTCATAGTATAAAAAATAATTACGTGATTAAATTACAGTTTAGTCATGGGTATGATACCTTGCTGTGAGGCTGGGCACAATATTGTAAATTTTTATCTTATACAGCATAAATCATACCATAAATATATATTATGGGGTAGACAAAATTTATACATTGTGATATTATTTAATAGTTGCAAAACGAATTGCAGACGGCGTGTGGCTCAGTTTGGTAGAGCGCTACGTTCGGGACGTAGAGGTCGCAGGTTCGAGTCTTGTCACGCCGATTTATTTATGGATATATATGAATAGTTATCGACTGTATTATTTTGGAGCACGCGCATAGCGTGTTTTTTTTTGTTACTGTTCAGTGTGAATAGTAACTTTTTTTATATTTTCTGAAAATTCACTTTTTATGGCTCCAAACTATAGTCGGTTTCTATATTCATATGGTGCTATCAAACAAATGGAGACCATAATCTCCACTTTTGAAGATAAATGACAGTTTTCATTTATCATATTCCCCACAAAAACAATTGAATTACTGTTAGAATCACATACATGGCATCACATGATGCAAAGAGCTAGGAGGAAAATAAAATAAGTTCAATAGATAATAGAATCCATTGGTTAGAAAGTGAGATATTAGAGATTCAGGAAAGACTGGAGACAATCACTGAGGAAGGAACAATTTATCCTACACAAAAAAGACGGAAATGTTAAATGGTATGTTTGGAAAAATGGCAGAAGAGAGTATTTATCAAAGAAAAATGATAAAGAAATCAGAAATCTTGTCAATAAAAAATATCTGAGCTTTATCTGAAGGACACAATAAATGAACTCAGACTACTCGAGACAAACAGGAAGGCCCGGAAAAAATATAAAACCGATTATGCCCAGAAAATGTTGAAGCAAAAACATTATAGAAGTATACTTTTAGCAGTTGATGAGAAGGAAAATGAAAAGTCACAGGTTCCTAACCCTGAAACTCTCAAGTTTTATACTAAAATGGGAATTATAGTGCGGTCAAAATCAGAAGTAATTATTGCGACAGCCTTGTATGATAATAATATAAAGTTTGAGTACGAGAAGGCGATTAAAATCTCAGATGTTATTTATTATCCCGACTTTACGGTTGAGAAGAAAAATGGCGACATAATTCTTTGGGAGCATCTTGGATTGATAGACAATCCTGATTATCGAAATAAAGCTTATCGAAAGATATTGAAATATAACGAAAATGGATATTATCAGGGAAAAAATCTTATATTGACATACGAAACAGCTGAAAGTCCATTGGACCCAATGGATGTAGAACATGAAATAGAAAAAATGTGCAGGTGATAAAATGCTCAAAAAATTAAGAAGAAAATTTATAGCCATAGCAATGTTATGAGTTTCAATTGTTCTTATTGCAATTGTAGGCACGATAAACATCGCAAACTATATAAGTACAAACGAGGCGTTGGATGCACGTCTTAAGCTGATTGCCGGAGACGGAGGAACATTCCCGGATCTTTTAGATTAGAATAGAAAACATGGGAGTGGAAGGCAATAAAACCGACAGTATAAATGCTGAAAACACAAACACCGGTACAGAAAACACAAACACCGACAAATTCGGCAATACAGCAGATGAAAGTACAAATAAAGGGACTCCAACGCTCAAAGAGCACCATCCGGCTGGATAGATGTACAGCCACCGGAGGATATGAATTTATAATCGTACTGTAAATTAAAAATATTTTTTTACATGCATTTTACACACTAATGATTTTGCATTTTACATTTCCCCATTACTATATCAGTTGTAACAAACAAAGAAATAAATTCAAGAAAGAAATGAAAGAGGAAATTAAAATGAAAAATCGTATGAAAAAAAACTTTTAAAAAAAACTTTGTTTTAGCAACTGCTGCAACAATGATGACAGCAGCATTTACAGGATGTGGCTCAAGCTCAGACGGAGCAGACAACAATGCAGATACAAGCGCAGATGAAGGTACATCAAATGAGAACTTAAGCGGTTCACTTTCACTTGCAGGAAGTACTTCAATGGAGAAGCTTTGTGAGGCGCTCAAGGAGTCATTCATGGAGAAAAATCCTGGAGTAACAGTAACAGTAGAGTATACAGGCTCTGGTTCAGGAATCGAGTCAGTATCAGCAGGAAGCGTAGATATCGGAGATTCTTCAAGAGCACTTACAGATGATGAGAAAGCAAACGGCGTTGAGGAAAACATCGTAGCAATCGACGGAATCGCGGTAATCACAGACAAGGACAACTCAGTAACAGAGCTTACATCAGATGACTTAAAGAAAATCTACACAGGTGAGATTTCAAACTGGAAAGACCTTGGTGGAAAAGATGAGGCAATCGTAGCAATCGGCCGTGAGGCAGCTTCAGGTACAAGAGGAGCCTTCGAGGAGCTTCTTGATGTAAAGGATCAGTGCAAATATGCACAGGAGCTTGACTCAACAGGAGCAGTTCTTGCAAAGGTAGGCTCAACACCGGGAGCAATCGGATATGTTTCACTTGACGTGCTTGATGATACAGTAACAGCAATGAAAATTGACGGAGTAGAGGCAACAGAGGAAAACATTGTAGCAGGCAAATATCTCCTTTCTCGTCCATTCGTAATGGCTACAAAGGGCAAGATTGACGAGCAGAACAATATTGTTAAAGCTTGGTTTGACTATGTAAACTCAGATGAGGGACAGGCAGTTATCAAGAAGGTAGGTCTTATCCTCCCTCAGTAGAAATTATCGGGCATATTAATGATACGAAATACAGACATCAGTATTAATACATATCGATAAGATACATGGTTTCCTCAGGAAATGGCAGGTTTCCTGGGGAACTTTTTTGAAACAAGGAGTATCAAATGAAACATAAATCCATAGTAGAGAATGTTGCCAAAATAATATTCACGGTATGTGCGGTTGTGGCAATATTCGCAGTATTATCAATAACAATTTATATGTTCCTTAAAGGTGCACCGGCATTTTTCAAGGTCGGAGTGTTAAACCTCTTATTCGAACAAAATGGGCGCCGACAGCGGCAGACCCAAGCTACGGAATATTGTACATAATCCTCACATCCATCATAGGAACAGCGGTATCTATACTCATAGGAGTACCGATTGCTCTTCTTACGGCAGTATTTCTCACTGAGGTGTCAAACAAAAAGCTCTCAGCGGTAGTGCAGCCGGCAGTAGAGCTGCTTGCAGCCATTCCATCAGTAATCTATGGACTTTTGGGACTTATGATACTTAATCCGGTATTATACAAGCTGGAGAAACATATTTTTGCAAACTCAGCAACACATCAGTTTACCGGCGGATCAAATTTGCTTGCAGCAATCATAGTGCTTGCAATCATGATTCTTCCTACGGTAATAAACACGTATCATCAATACAGGCAGTACCGCAGCAGATGAGAGCGGCATCCCTTGCTCTTGGAGCAACAAAGATACAGACAATATTTAAAGTGACGGTTCCTGTAGCAAAGTCAGGAATCATGACAGGAATTGTGCTCGGAATAGGTCGTGCGCTCGGAGAAGCGATGGCTATCAACATGGTAGCCGGTGGAACGGTAAGCTTTCCACTTCTGTTCAACTCAGTGCGTTTCCTTACCACACAGCTTGTCAGCGAGATGGGATACGCCAGCGGTCTTCACAGACAGGTGCTTTTCTCAGTAGGTCTTGTGCTTTTTGTGTTTATCATGATAATCAATCTCACCCTTATGAAACTCAAAAAAAAAAGGAGCTGTGGAAAATGACTAGTATAAATGGAAAACGCCGCAGAATAGGCGATGATGTAGTATATTTTTTCATATATCTGTGTGCAGCATTATCGGTAGTGCTGCTTGCGGGAATCATCATATATGTATTTGTCAGGGGAATCGGCCAGGTAAACTGGCAGTTTCTGACCAGCGAGACATCTGTCTTAAGAGGCACTGTCGGAATAGCGGGAAACCTGCTCAATACACTTTACATTATAATTATCACCATGCTCATAGCAACTCCTGTCGGAGTGGGAGCAGCCGTGTACTTGAATGAGTATGCAAAGCCGGGTAAGCTCGTATCCACAATAGAGTTTGCCACAGAGACACTTGCAGGAATACCGTCAATCATCTTTGGCCTATTCGGAATGATGTTCTTTGGACAGACAATAGGCTTTGGCTACAGTATCCTGACGGGCTCACTGACACTGACACTCATGGTGCTGCCTCTCATTACCAGAAATACACAGGAGGCGCTGAAAACTGTACCGGACAGCTACAGACACGGAGCAGTCGGACTTGGAGCCGGAAAATGGCACACCATCCGCACCATTCTGCTGCCGTCAGCCATGCCGGGAATCATCACAGGTGTTATCCTTGCAATCGGCCGAATAGTCGGTGAGTCAGCAGCACTCCTCTTTACAGCAGGAAGTGCAGGAATGCTTCCAAAGGTTGCCAGCGGATATTTCTCAAAGATAATGCAGTCAGGTGGAACACTTACCATCAAGCTCTACCTTGCAGCGACAAGTGAAGGAAAATTCGACCAGGCATTTGGAATTGCGGTTGTGCTTCTCGTAATCGTATTCCTTATCAATATTCTGACAAAGGTGCTGGCAAAGAAATTCCAGGCGAAGTAGTTAATGAAATAACTCATATATAATAAACTAAGGAATAAGGAGCTTTGATTTCGGTCGGAGCTTCTTTTTTTTGACTTTTTCAAAAAAAATTAAATTTCATGGAACCAAAACATACCTTATACTGTCTAATATATGTAAACAGTTTACGGAAGGGAAAAGCATATGCAACTTATAACAAAGGAGGAACTTGCGGATCTGATCTTTGAAAATAAAGAGAGTATGTACAGACTGGCATATACGATAGTGGAAAATGATGCGGATGCACAGGATGCTGTCGGGGATGCGATAGTAAAGGCTTTCGGAAATATTCAAAGGCTCAGAAAGAAAACAAGTGCAAAATCATGGCTGATGCAGATATTGGTAAATTCAGCACATGATATTGTGCGAAAAAAAAGCAAGTGGAAAATAGTAGAAAAACAATTGGACGATACCGCTGTCACAGAGGCGTTTGAGTCTGATGAGATGTTACCGATAGTAATGGAATTAAAGGAAGAATTCAGAGAGATAATAATTTTATATTATTATGAAGAGTTTTCTGTCGGGGAAATCTCAAGAATGTTAAAAATTCCTACAGGAACAGTAAAATCCAGACTGGCAAGAGGGCGGGATAAGCTCTCAACAATACTATAAGTAAACGGAGAGTGCAATGAAAGATATAAGCAATAGTGTTGATGACAAATTAAAAATTTATGCGTCATCTCAAAAAAGTAAGTATTCCTGACAGCTATAACCTGATGGTTGAGAATCGTGTAGACCGGTGCTTGAAAGAAAATGTACCAGCGAAATATAAGATTCACAAAACAGTGGCTGCAGCGGTTGTTGTAGCAATAGCGTTAGTAGGAACAGGCGGTGTATATGCTGCAAAAAATTATATTTTTGACAGAATGGATTCCATATCTGATACAGAAAAAAGAAGACTATGTAAGTCAGGTCAACAAAGCGGCTGTGGATGCGGATTCTTATTCGCGAGAGCTGACAGATGATGAAATTAACCGATTTAAGGAATTACAGAGAGACTATGAAAATAGTGGAAAATTCCCCAAAAATAAATTAAAAAGTATTGATTCACCGGATAAGGCAGATTCAGATAAGGTGTGTTTTGAAGAAAACACCAGTACATTTTATCTGCCGGAAAAACTTTCGGATGAGGATATTCTTGAGATAATAGATTTCTGTTATTCAAGGGATTACAGCTTATCACAGTATAATAAAAATGAGCTGTCTAATCAGAATGTTGAAGAAAATATAAGCGAACAGGATGCTGTGAATATAGCAAAGGAAACAGTGGCAAGAGTATATGGAATAGATATACATAATGTGGATGTCGATGTTGAGCATGATATGAGTAACGGAAGTGACGGAACATTTTCAAGTGAATATGTATATATCACAGATAAAAGCAGTGGCATAGAGTATTCAGCAGCAGTGGATATGCAGAGTGTGACAGTTTATTATGTGGAGAAAAATTTGGCGGAGTATTCTTCGTCGTCAGAACTTGAAAATAAGCCACTTTATGAACAAAAAGCTGTAGAGGCAGAAAATATTGCCGAGAAGTTCATGAATTATAATGAAGGCTGGAGCAAAAAAGAAATAGAATATGCCATAAACTCAGAGAAAATGCTAAGGAAGGGCATTATAGATTTCTACTTTACAACAAAGGATGGAAATGTTTGTAAAGTAAGTTATAGCCAGTCAGAGGATACATTTTACAGCATTTGTGTAATAGATGAAAAAAGTATGCGAAGCGATGAGAGCGAGTTATGAAGAGGCATCACAGGAGCAGGAAAATGCTGTCATAAAAACAATAATAAAATAATTTACAAAGGAGAAATGAAAAAATGAAGAAAGTATTATGTATGTTAATAATGACAATTGCAATTGGAATTATGGGAGGAGGAACTAGAACATATGCAGATGAGATTAAAGACAATTCTGAGATAGAAGAGCAGTATTTTGAAATATTAGCATATGATGCAGAAAATAATAGGAGCTTAGCTGTATTAAGTACTCATAATGCTAATGCTGAGGTAGCAGGAAATGGAGTAAGACTTAGAAATAATCCAAATACTAATTCTAAAATTTTAGAGTTAATGTATTCAGGCGAATTGGTATGGATTGACTGGAGTAAATATGGAAAAGGCGGTTTGGAGTGGTTTTATGTTCAAAGATTAAAAACAGGAACATATGGTTGGGTAAGTAAAGAGTATATTGCTCAATGGGATTAGTAAGAGATTGAAATTATAAGGTGATTATAGGTGAAATTAAAAAGCATACGATAGAAGAAAAGTAATAACAAGTGTGTTAGTTGGAACAATTATTCTAGCACAATAATTCCGTATGTTAATGAAAAATAATCTATGATTTGGGGTATGGAAAGTGTTAGTAAATTATAGATTAGAAAGGTTGGTTGATATGAGTGAAATACAATTGATGCATTATAAACAGAAAACTCCGGAAGAAACGGTCCAATTTCTTCAAGATATTTTAAAAAATATGAAGGTTGAAGTAACTGAAACATGGCAGGAAAGAAGTTCCATCGGAACATATGCTCTTCGCTTAGATTTTAGGGGAACTAAAATAGGAGCTAATGGTAAAGGCGTTTCTAAAGCTTACGCTAAAGCCAGCGCTTATGCGGAGTTTTTTGAGCGTTATCAGAATGATATATTGGGACCAAGAGTGTTTTTGGAAGTAAATTTCCCTTTTTGATGTCTCCTGATGAAAAAATACTTTCATCAGCTGAGATTGTTCAAAACGCTAATTCATTTACTTCTTTATATTTTTCTCAGAGGGGACTTAGTGGAGTTTCTGATGAGGAGAAAGCGAAAGCGTTTTATGATGTCCAAAAGGTTGATTATCATATTTATGGATTAGAAGATAAATATATTACGTTACCTTTCTATAGCATAAAAGAAAAAAGAAAGTTGTGTATTTGCCGAAGTCAACCTATACACCATTTTATGGCTCAAACGGTATGTGTGCTGGAAATTCACCAGAAGAGGCCCTTGTTCAAGGGTTGTCTGAGATAATTGAAAGAGTTGTTCAAAGAAGAATATTTACTGAAAAGCCAGCGCTTCCAGATGTTCCAGAAGAATATATTCAGCAGTTCCCATATGTTTATGAGATTATTCAAAAACTTAAGGAACAAGAGAAAGAAGGCTATTATTATTTTATCAAGGATTGTTCGTTTGGTGGTCAGTATCCAGTTGCAGCATTAATTGTTTATGAAAAGAATACGGGAAAATACGGAATAAAGCTTGGCTGTCATCCAGATTTTGGGGTAGCAATAGAGAGAACGTTAACAGAAGCGACTCAAGGACAAGATTTGGCAGAGTATTCAAAAAGAAGTTCTGTTGACTTTACCAATAACCATGTTGATGAATGGAAAAATATATATAACAGCTATAAATTTGGTATGGGTCAGTATCCATATCAGTTATTTAGCAAGAATCCGACATATGCTTTTACACCAGTTGAAGATGTATCTGGTATGGATAACTGGGAAATTTTACATAGATGGATTGGAAAAATCACTAATGCTGGATATGATGTTATGATAAGAGATGTTTCATATTTGGGTTTCCCTAGTTTTCATATTATTATTCCAGGTTTATCTGAGATGGTATATCCTAGCGATCTGCAATTCAGGGCAACAAATACACGGTACTATGTGTCAAATATTCTACGCGATTGCCCAGAAAAAATTAATGCAAAAAATAGTAAGTTGTTCATATCAACAATGGAATATTTCCTTGGTAATGCGTATGAAAATACAATGGAATCATACTATGGTGTAGTTAATCCTGAAGATGTACCTTGCGAGAAAATATATTGTGGCTGTGCTTATTTTATCGCGATGAATTATGTGCTTAGAGGTGAATATAGTAAAGCTTCAGAAAAGATGGACTATATTATGTATATGGCAGATGAAGGTATTTCTAAGGACTTAATTAATAAGAGTGAGTTTTCGTTCTTGCAGGCGGTTAAATATTATGTATCTGCCATGGCATCTATTGACAATCATGAGATTGTAATGGAATATCTGCGAACTTTATTTGATGAATATATTTGTAACAGGGTAGATGATATTTTTATTGATCAGAGGAACGTTATTATTAAGCAGTATCCATGTTTGACTAAAAATAGTATTACGAATCGTGAAAAGTATTCAGGATTATATGAATCCATTTCTCAATATACATATGCATTACGTACACGACAGATGGCAGATATTATTGAACAAAGCGAATTATCAAAATTTGTTGACTAATCGCATTTAGCTTTTAATCTACTTTGGCACTAACCCTTGAAAAAAAAAAGGGATAATGTAATATTATATAGAAAGGAGCTTTAATATGGAAAAGTATGGACTTCTTGAGGAACATGAAATGGACAGTATTATTGCTGATAGCAATGAAAAGACTGTAGCTTCCGATGTTGCCTCATCCGCAACTGCTGGTGCAGCAGCTGCTGGTTGTGCTGTAGCTGCTTCATTTGCAGCATAGCTCTATTATGTATGGGACAGAGCTGTCCTTAAAACAAGGAGGATGGTGCTAATATTTTAGTACTGTCCTTTTCTTGATAATGTGAGGAATAATTTATGCAGGTAATTCAAATAAAAGATGTTTGTAAAGCATTTGACCAGCGACAAGTTTTAAATAATATTTCTTTAAGTGTTGAAGAGGGGGAAATTTTTGGCTTGCTTGGACCTTCGGGAGCTGGAAAGACAACTTTAATAAAAATGCTTATTGGTCTACTTTCGGCAACATCAGGAAATATTGCTATATTGGGGAAAGAATTAGATAAAAAATTGATGAAAGTTTCCCATCATTTGGCATGGTTTTAGACAATGACGGGCTATATGATAGATTAAATTGTTATGATAATCTAGAACTGTATGCTAGAATTTATTCAATTAGTAATCGAAAAAAAGTAATCAATGATTTATTAGAAAAAGTTGGTCTGATAGAAAGTTCAAAAAAAAAAGTGTTTCTAATCTTTCTAAGGGAATGCGTCAAAGATTGTCATTTGCCAGAGCTATTTTACATTCTCCTAAAATAGTATTTTTAGATGAACCTACCAGTGGTCTGGATCCAGCTACTACATTGCAAATTCATTCGATGATGAAAATGTTAAAAGAAAGTGGAACTACAATTTTTTTAACAACGCATAATATGAATGAGGCTCAAAAGATGTGTGATCATCTTGCTCTTCTGAACGAAGGAAATATAGTTGAAGAAGGTACACCAGAGGACATCTGCTTACATCATAGAAAAATGCGAAGTTAATATTGAGATGACCAATGGTGAAAAATATATGGTAGATTCACACGATCTGCTTACAGTATTACAAACTGTACTTGATACTAATAATAAAATACGCAGTATCCATTCAAATGAACCGAATTTGGAAGAAGTATTTATTGAACTGACAGGGAGAGATTTAAGATGAAAACAATTAACCACATTTGTGCTATCTTCATTAAACAAATTAAGGATTCATTGAAAAATAGACTTGTACTTGTGGTATTTTTTTATGTTTCCGATATTAGCACTTGTATTTAAAGAAATAGTATCTGAAGTAGAGCTGGACTTCATTTTGCCATCATTTATAACGATGAATACTGTAATGGTACCTATTATATTTATGTCAAGTATTGTTTCTGAGGAAAAAGAAAAGAAAACACTTAGGATGCTGATAATGTCAAACGTTAAAGCATGGGAATATTTAATAGGTGTAGGATTTTGCGTTTTTCTTCTGGCTTTGATTAGTAATTGTTTTTTTCTATTTATTATTCCGTTTAATGCAAAGGAAATAGTGACTTTTATCGTTTCGTCAATAATTGGCATTATTCTATCTTTGTTAATTGGTTCTATTCTTGCAATTTTGTCAAAAAATCAAATGAGTGTTGGACCTATTACAGCACCTGTTTCTATGATAATTGGTTTGCTGCCGATGTTCTCGGCTATGAACAGCGAACTTGAAAAAAATTGCTAAAGGCATTTATTCCTATTATGTCAGACAGATGTTTGTCACCCGGGAGTTAGAGAACAGTGTAAATAGCTGGTTAATACTATTAATAAATTTCTTGGTTTTGTCTTTGGTATTTGCTATATTTTATAGAATTAAAGGATTAAACAATGAGTAAAATTTTTAATCGATACGAACACTATAAAACGCCATTTGGAGAAATGATTTTTGACAGGCAAACGCATTCTTTGCTAAATAAGGAAACACACGAGGTAAATTCCAACGAAATAAAGACATCGCCTAATGATGTATTATTTGCAATATTCCCGAATCAAATTCTCTCACATATACATCTACCTTCTTGGCTTATTACTGTTTCGATTATATCGTCATTCATTTTATTCATAGTATTGGCGGTTTTGTTTCCTAAATGGATCTATCCTTTTCAAAAAAAAAGACTTTTGGCCTGTAATATTTATTGAATTACCTATTTTGATTGTATCAATTTTATTACATGAATTATCGCATGCCGTTATTGCTACTGGTTACGGAGGATTCGTTGCAGAAATTGGAATTAGAAAAATAAAATATGGATTTAAATATTATACAAGAGTGTTTTGGGGGAATGTGCCTATAAATAATAAAATATGTTTTTTGCTCGGCGGTATTGCAATGAATATGTGGTTGTCTTCGTTTGGGTGTTTTATAGTATATAGATATAAATTGGTATGTGGCTTTTTTTTTGTTTATATTACAAATGTTTTACTGGTAATGCTGAATATTATACCACAAAAAAAAGTTGAATTCGGATGGGTATCAAATAGTTGTTCAATTACAGAAATATAAAAAAAATAATCTTAATATCTTTAGGAAAAAATAAAAAAATGCTGACATTTGCAAACAATGCAGCATCTATTATCACCACACGAAAAGGTGCGCTTGCGGTAATGCCGACACTTGAAGAGATAAATGCATAGTAGGATGGTCATCCCATTGATTATAGAAAGAGTGTAGAACAAGTAAAAATGATCTGCACTCCTTTATTATGAGCATATCAAAATCCTCACAGCATATTCCAAATATTAATTGTAGGCTACTTAGAAAGAGCCGCAGAACTCCTGCTTAGGAATGTCGCATAGAAAAGCTGTACAATGGATCTGCACCATTGTAGAGACAACACTCATTCCCACTATGATAACATCCGCAAATGGGATCACTACAGCCACTATAGCAACAACTACATTTAATATAGAACCGATCAAAGATACAATCCATGTGCTTTTTTCCAAGGCTTGCGATATCGTTGTGTCCACGGCTTCCGACCACATCACTTACAGACGTACACACCTGATAAGTTACCATAAATGTAAGAACAGCTGCTGCAACAGAAAACAGCATCGCAAAAAGAACGTTAAATGATGTAAGACTCGATATTATATTGCATACAAGTGAGATGATACTGAGCACAAACGCATTGGCACATCCGTTTATGTCTTTTCCGGCATTATAAAGTCCTACCAGATAAATGATTGATAGGACAATCGAGGCAATAGTTGCCAGCAGATTGATGATCGGAATGACAGACAGCACGCTGCATATGATAAAGGCAGACCTGTGCAATAAACATTTTTTGCAGTCCTTCGGACGCATTTCCATAATTATTCATAGTGAAAACTCCTTTTTCTTGATGATATGAGGGTCAAAATGTATTTTGTCCCTCATGATTAATCAGATATACCCTTTAATCATAATATAAATATATCAGTAACCCGGATAGAAGTAAATCCCAAGTTAAAGTTATATTTCTTAAACAAATCTTAATATGTTACATAATTGGATTTTAATGTTACAATTGATACAATAAGATCAACATAAAACTTCCGGAGGCAATTATGTATAAAGTATTAGTATGTGATGATGAAAAAGACATTGTATCGGCAATCAGCATTTATTTAACCAGCGATGGCTACGAGGTAATCCCGGCGCGAAACGGGCTGGAGGCGCTTGATATAGTAAAACACAATGATGTGCATCTTGTCCTGATGGACATCATGATGCCTGTCATGGACGGCATAGAGGCGCGGGTGGAAATCAGAAAAATCTCTAATGTGCCGGTCATACTTCTCACTGCCAAAAGTGAGGACACTGACAAGGTACTCGGGCTCACGGTCGGAGCAGACGACTATGTGACGAAACCGTTTAACCCGGTAGAGCTGCAGGCAAGGGTGAAGTCGCAGATCAGGAGATACATGCTTCTTGGCGCAGGCAATACAAGCGCAGGAAAGCTGGTAATCGGCGGCATTGAGCTGGATGATAAATCAAAGACAGTGACAGTCGATGGCGAGGCAGCAAATCTCACACGTACAGAGTACGATATTTTGAAGCTTCTCATGGAGCATCCGGGCGAGGTGTATTCGCCGAATCAGATATATGCAAAGGTCTGGAAGGATGAGCCGTATGGGACAGAAAACACGGTGGCGGTACATATCCGTCATCTCAGAGAAAAGGTTGAGATAAATCCGGCTGAGCCAAGGTACTTAAAGGTCATCTGGGGTCGCGGATACAAAATTGACGCTGAATAGGTGCATGCTTGATACAGCTTTGTCAAGTGAAGCACTATAAAATGGAAGGTGAATGATATGAAAAAAATATCAAGGAATCTGTGGCTTAAGCTTGCGGCATTTATAGTGTGCTCGGTCATGGCGGCAGGGCTTGTTGTAACAACGATAGTTGCAGTGTATACAAACAATTATGAAAGTACAGCACAGCTAAGGGATGAAATTCATGCGAATATTGCAGGAGCCTATAGCAGACAGATGGTGTACAATTATGAATCCGGTGATGACAATGCATTTTCGCAGATGATGGACGATACAAATCTGCAGGCCGCAGTGGTAAAGAGCAATGAAACATCAGAGGACAAGGTAGATGTAAAATCTGATGCAGCAAAGGTGTATTCAAGTGTGGATGAAATATCAAATCCGGATTATATTTTTTAGCTACAAGGCAAAGAACTTAAAGTGGAACAGGCTATCATATCTGTGGGATGCAATGAGCGGCAGCTATGAAGAGTCAGACGATGCATCAAACAATATGAACAGTGAGAGAATCAGCTCAATCATGTATTCCAAGACAAATGGGCTCTTTTATCTGTGCCTGAATGATGGTACCGCTTATGTCATTCCAAAGGTGAGGGTGATGACAGGCTCTAACGATAACAGCTCGCTTGGCTTATATAAGGCAGTTGAGAAAACCGATGAGAATGGAAATAATTACTTTGCCTACGAGGAGATGTTTACAGGCCAGTCACTCGATATTACAGGCTTTGCCGAGTGGAAAAATGTAAAGTGCTATGATGAAAAAGGAAATCATATAAAGTGTGGCATGAATCTGAGTGATGACGGCGATTCGCGCTTTGATAGTGACGGCTCTTACTACGATTATGATGAGGATATTTATTATGACAGCTACGAAATCATAAAAGTGGTGGAGCAGGTGAATGAGAGCTATGAGCTTTTACCGGATACCTTTAATATATCGGATACCGGAATTGTGTACTATCCATACACCCAAACGGAAGATAAGCCTGAGTACTATTATGTGTATGCAAAGCTTCCGCAGCAGCTTCAGGAAAAGGGCGATTACTTCAATCAGGCAGACAGCTTACTTGACGTCATGGAATTTACAGAGGCTCATTTGAGTGTATTGTTTGTCATATTTATACTTGGTTTTGTGATTACAGCGGGGTATCTGCTGACAGTTGCCGGAAAACGTGAGGATTCGGAAGAAATTAAATTACGATTATATGACAGGATGCCGTATGAGGTGATGCTTGGTGTGACAATGTTTGCAGACTTTATGGTATTTCCGGCAGGCTTTTTACTTATAAAGCAGCTTCCGGTGGTGGCACTCATTTGTCTGGCGGCAACCATGGTTTCGCTTGAAGCAATCCTGACAACATACGTAAGAATCAGGGCACATGAGTTCTGGAAGCATACACTGTGCTACTATGTTGTGAGATTTTTTTCTTAAAGCCTGTCAAAAAGCTATGCAGGATGGTATTTGCCCCAATCAGATACGGCTTTTCATGGATAGAAAGAAATGTACCGCTGTTTTTGATCAGTATGCTGGCATTCGGTTTCATATGCCTGCTTGAGCTTATAGGCTTTGGAATAGGGAGTATTGGATTTATATTCATTATAAAGCTTATAGAGCTTGCTCTGCTTATCGCATTTATCATGCAGTATGACAGGATAAGATGCGCTGCAAAGGCTATAGCAAACGGTGATTTTTCACAGCCGGTTGATACATCAAGGCTTATGCTGTTTTTCAGAAAGCATGGCGAGGATTTGAATAATGTGAGCAATGGAATAGAGGCTGCGGTCTCTGAAAAAATGAAGAGCGAGCGCTTCAGGACGGAGCTCATCACAAATGTGTCGCATGATATCAAGACACCGCTCACCTCCATTATCAATTATGTGGACCTGTTGCAGAAGGAGGACATAGATAACGAGAAGGTACGCGAATATCTTGATGTTCTCGACAGACAGTCATCACGTCTGAAAAAATTAATGCAGGATTTACTCAAGCGTCAAAGGCATCTACGGGCAGCATAAACGTAGAGCTGGAGGAACTGGATGCAGCTGTTATGTTATCACAGGTAGCCGGGGAATATGAAGAAAAATTCAAGAAAAATAATCTTGATTTAATTATTAAAAATGACGTTACGCCTGTCATGATTCAGGCAGATGGACGACATCTGTGGAGAGTGTTTGATAATCTGATGAACAACATCAACAAATACGCCCAGCCAGGGTACGAGAGTGTACATTGACATCATTCCAAAGGACAGCGGAGCCATCATAACCTTCAAGAATGTATCAGCTACACCGCTTAATATCTCAAGCGATGAGCTCAAGGAGCGTTTTGTCAGAGGAGACAGCTCGCGAAATACCGAGGGCAGCGGACTGGGACTGTCTATTGCAGAAAGCCTCATGAAGCTCATGAATGGTACTTTGGAGCTGACTGTGGATGGTGATCTTTTTAAGGTGACTTTGGAGTTTTGAGCTTTTTAAAACAATATTATGATACCTATTGACCGTCTAATCATATTATATATTGAATTTATAAGACATAAGAAGCAATAAAAGCCGGGGCAGATGCCCCGGATTTTAAGTCATTCTTTGAGGTTTCAATTCTATATAGAACAAGATCTCTTCTTGTACCAATTTCTACATCATGCTGCTCCATATAGTATAACCCCCTCTTTATGAATATTTGAATAAAATGGATAATTTACTACCCACTTATTAAAAATCTCTTCACTTTTGGCAATTGGTTTTATGTCAATGTCATGATCCAGATTAAAGTCATATGTCATATAGGAAAGCTTCTCACCATAAGATTTAAGTTCAATATCTGACATATCAACCAAAATCATAATATCTATATCTGAGTCGGGTCTGAAATCGCCTCTGGCATATGAACCATATAAAATAATCTGTCTGACATGTGAACCATAAATTTTTTTGATTTCTTCAATATATTGTCCAATAAGATTATACATAGCTTTTGGCATATGCTACCCCTCCCTAAAAAATAATCTTCACTCTACTATTTTATTATACCATATATTAAAAAAATGCATTTTATATTTTAACACAAAAAGTCGGTATAAAAATCCGGGGCATCTGCCCCAGCCTTTACACGCAAACATTTCAATAATATAGACGTGATTTAATTTGCAGATATCATCTCCAAAAACCTCTCATGAATCCGTGTATCATCATCAAGCTCCGGATGAAAAGCCAGCCCAATCTGGTTCTTATACTGCACACCGACAATTTTGCCGTCGTACTCGGCGAGCACATGTACATCATTTTTGGCGGAGTCGTCAATAGCTTCCACGTAAGGCGCCCTGATAAATGTCATGGTAAATTCAAAGCTATTGTCAAACCTTGCTGTAGCCTCAAAGCTTCCAAGCTGTCTGCCGTAGGCATTTCTTTTAACAGTGACAGGCAAAGTGCCGAAATATACGTTGTCATCGTTGCTGATATGTGAAGCTAAAAGGATAAGACCGGCGCAGGTTGCAAGCACCGGAAGTCCGTTTGCGATTCTTCCCTTAAGCTCATCAAACATATCGAGCTCACGGAGCAGCTTGCCCTGCACAGTGCTCTCACCTCCAGGCAGCACGAGTCCGTCTAAGTCACAGATATCTGATTTCCGGCGCAGCTCTACACATTCGCACCCAAGAGACTCAAGCATGCGCTTGTGCTCAATAAACGCTCCCTGAACAGCTAAAACACCAATCTTAAGTCCTGATTTCATTTTATTTGCCTCTTTCTTCCATGATGATTTTAATCTCGCTCTCGTTGATTCCGACCATAGCCTCACCGAGATCCTCAGAAAGCTCTGCGATGAGCTTTGCATCAGTAAAGTTTGTCACAGCTTTTACGATAGCGGCAGCTCTCTTGGCAGGATCGCCTGATTTGAAAATACCGGAACCTACGAATACACCTTCTGCACCAAGCTGCATCATAAGTGCCGCGTCTGCCGGTGTAGCCACGCCGCCTGCCGCAAAGTTTACAACCGGAAGCTTGCCGTTATTGTGAACAAACTTAACCAGCTCGAAAGGCACCTGAAGATTTTTAGCTGCCTCGAAAAGCTCATCCTCACGCATGGAAGTAAGCTTAGCAATCTCAGAATTCATTTTTCTCATATGACGGACTGCCTGCACAACGTCACCTGTTCCCGGTTCACCTTTTGTACGAATCATGGATGCTCCTTCGTTGATACGGCGGAGTGCTTCACCGAGATCTCTTGCACCGCACACGAAAGGAACCTTGAAATCTCTCTTGTTGATATGGTACACATCATCAGCAGGTGAAAGCACCTCAGACTCATCAATGTAGTCAATCTCGATAGCCTCAAGTATCTGAGCCTCCACGAAGTGACCGATACGGCACTTTGCCATGACGGGGATGCTGACAGCCTCCTGAATGCCCTTAATCATCTTAGGATCGCTCATTCTTGAAACACCGCCTGCGGCTCTGATATCAGCAGGGATTCTCTCAAGCGCCATGACAGCACATGCACCGGCTGCCTCGGCAATCCTGGCCTGCTCCGGAGTAGTGACATCCATGATGACACCGCCCTTGAGCATCTGCGCAAGCCCTTTGTTGAGTTCGTATTGAGTATTCTTATTGTTTTCCATTTGTTAAATCTCCTTTTATTTTGCGTTTATGTCAATTTATATGACGAAAGTAGTCAGGCGTGAGCAAATATGTTTAGGTGGCGCAGGCGGCGTGTACACTCTCGGGAGCGCATAGCGGAGCTGCTTAGATACTGTTGAATTATGCCCAAGAGAACCAGAAATGCACCGGCATGGAAGCCGGGGCAAGGAGCTATCGAGCCATGGAAGGCGAGTAGCGACGGTTTCGTCTGGCATAGAAAACCTATAAGGCATAATTCTTACAGTATCTTGGCTGCAAAGCGTAGCGAACACGAGAGTGTACACGCCGCCTGCGCCGCCAGGCTGTATTTGCTCATGCCAGCCATATATCATGGTTGCAATATTACGCCACATCTGGTAATATTAAAAGATTCGAAATAAGGAAAATAAAAATGCCAGAAAGCGGTGAATCAAATGCTGACCTACGACCTCACAAAAACAGACGGACCACTCTACAAATGCCTGTATGAGTGCATCAAAAACGATATATCACAGGGAGAATTAAGCTCCGGTGAGAAAATGCCATCAAAACGTACCCTCGCCAAGAATCTGGGGGTTAGTACCATTACTGTTGAAAATGCATATATGACCAGTTGATAGGCGAGGGCTATATGTTTGCAAGACCAAAGAGGGGCTATTTCATAGCCGATGTGTCAGATATCAGGGTAATCAAGGCACCGGTGCAGAAGGAGCTTAGCATAAAGCTGCCGCCTGAGCAGGATGAAAGTATATTTGACTTCTCATCAAACAGGACAGACTCGGGTAACTTTCCATTTTCCATATGGGCAAAGCTCATGCGAGAGACGATTTCACTTAGGGAGCAGGAGCTTTTGTCGGTGTCGCCGTGTGGCGGAGTGAGAGAGCTTCGGGAAGCGATAGCAAGCCATCTGTCATCGTTTCGCGGTATGAATGTGGACCCGGACCAGATAATAGTCGGAGCTGGAACAGAGTATCTGTACGGACTGCTTGTGAAGCTTTTGGGTACGGACAAGGTATACTGCGTGGAGGATCCGGGCTATAAGAAAATCAGCCAGATATACGAGTGCAACAATGCAAAATGCCTGCCGGTGCAGATGGATGAGCAGGGCATCAGCGTGGAGCTTATAAAGAAAGCGAACGCGCAGATAGCACATATCAGCCCGACACACCATTTTCCGACAGGAATCACGATGCCTGTGAACCGCCGCTATGAGCTTTTGGCATGGGCCAACGAGAGCAGCGACAGATACATCATAGAGGATGATTACGACAGTGAGTTTCGCATGAACGGACACCCGATACCGCCCATCCTCTCGATAGATGCGTGTGAAAAGGTCATCTATATAAATACATTTTCAAAATCTCTCACATCCACCATCCGAATCAGCTACATGGTGCTGCCGGAGCATCTGGCAAATGAGTTTTACAGGAGGCTTTCATTTTATTCATGTACGGTATCCACCTTCGAGCAGTACACGCTGGCACGATTTATCAGCGAGGGCTATTTTGAAAAGCACATAAACAGGATGAGACTGCACTACGGCAGAAAGCGCCAGAGCGTGCTTTCGTTCATAAAAAGGCTGCTTCACTGAAAAGGAATGCAGGGTAATAGAAAATGACTCCGGACTGCATTTTATCATACAGTTTGACACGAACCTTCCGGACAAAACAGTTGAAGAGCTGCTATTGAAAAAAGGATAAAGCTTCAGGCGATTACCCACTTCAACCTGAGTAAGCCAAAGGAGGACAGGCATCAGTTTATAATCAATTACTCAAATATTGATGCAGACAGGATAATGGATGAGCTTTTAATTATTAAAGATACAATACTTTAACCAGACAGTACTTTAATAAAGCTGACTATAAAGTATATAAATAGTGTATACAAATAATAAATACAAACAGTGCGAATAATTTATGTGTGTAAAAATTTGACATAGATTTTACATACATCTGATAGAGCATTTTACAAAGCATCCATATAATGTATTCTCGAAGACAAGAAATTTATTACATGTTGCAGGAGATACAAATGGAGAAAAAAAATCAAAATTCAGGTTCGCGACCTGAATCTGTATTATGGCCAGAATCATGCACTGCATGGTCAATATGGACATAAAAGAAAACAGCGTGACAGCGCTGATCGGACCGTCAGGATGTGGTAAGTCTACATTTTTAAAGTGTATCAACAGAATGAATGATCTGGTTGACAACGTCAGAATCGAGGGAAGCATAGAGATAGATGGTGAGAATATATATGCACCATCAGTCGATACAACCGTACTTCGCAAAAAGGTCGGCATGGTTTTCCAGCAGCCAAATCCGTTCCCGATGAGCATATATGACAATATCGCATATGGCCCGAGAGTGCATGGCATCAAGGATAAAAAGATACTCGACCAGATAGTTGAGGAAAGTCTTCAGGGTGCTGCGATATTCAATGAAGTTAAAGATAGATTAAAGAAATCTGCTATGGGACTTTCGGGTGGACAGCAGCAGAGACTGTGTATTGCGAGAGCGCTTGCCGTACAGCCGGAGGTGCTTTTGATGGATGAGCCAACATCAGCGCTTGACCCCATCTCTACTTCAAAGATAGAGGAACTCATGGAGGATTTAAAGAAAAAGTACACAGTTGTGGTTGTAACACATAACATGCAGCAGGCAGTGCGTGTGTCAGACGATACAGCCTTCTTCCTTGTGGGAGATATGGTTGAGTTTGGCGACACAAAGACGATTTTCTCATATCCACAGGACAAGAGAACAGAGGATTACATTACAGGGAGGTTTGGTTAATGAGATCGAAATTCGACGAGCAGCTTAAGAAGCTGAATGAAGAAATGATGCACATGGGAAGCATGATTGAGGAGTCAATCCAGAAAGCAATCGAGGCATTTATACATCAGGATGCCGATAGCGCCAAAGACATCATGGAGGGCGATTCGGAGATAGACAGAGAGCAGAAAAAGATAGAGAGCCTGTGCTTTAATCTGCTCATGCAGCAGCAGCCTGTAGCAAGAGACCTTAGAACAATTTCTGCAGCGATGAAGATGGTTACTGATATGGAGCGTATAGGAGACCACGCAGCCGATATCAGCGAGATGACCATTTTGATGAGCAGTGACAAGCCATACAGGGTCAATATAGAGCATGTCAAGAGCATGGCTTTAGAGACAATGCTTATGCTTATCAGAGCAATCGAGGCATATGTTGAGAAGAACAATGACAAGGCTCACATAGTGATGAAGCAGGATGATGTGGTTGATGATCTTTTTGATAAGGTAAAGGCTGAGCTTATTGATTTCATCAGGGAGCATCCGGAGGATGGTGAGCAGGCAGAGGATCTTCTCATGGTTGCAAAATACTTCGAACGTATCGGAGACCATGCGACAAGTCTTGCTGAGTGGGTTGAGTTTGCGCTTGATGACAAGGTTCGCAAATCATGATTTAATCTTTATACTGAAAAATTAAATCATAATTATATACAGATAAAATTAATACAGACGATGGATTTTACATAAATTTTACATAAAACCATCGTCTGTTTTACATTAGTAATGTATAATCGAAAGTAAAAAGCAGGTAAATGTTTTACATAAGATTTTTTGAAATGGAGAAAGCTATGGCACTTATTTATATTGTAGAGGACGACGAGAGCATACGTGAAATAGAGAGTATTGCTCTAAAAAACAGTAATTACATCGTCAGTGCATTTGAAAACGCAAAGGAATTTTACAAGAAGCTGGATGAGCTCGTACCGGACCTAATACTGCTTGATGTGATGCTTCCGGATGAGAGTGGCTACGATATCGTGAGAAAGCTCAGAAAACGTCCGGCCACACAGGATATTCCTATTATAATGGTCACAGCCAAGACAACAGAGATGGATATGATAAAAGGGTTTGACGGAGGCGCAGATGATTACATCAAAAAGCCTTTCTCAATCATGGCGCTTATCACAAGAGTAAAGGCACTGCTTAGGAGAACAGCGAAGGAGGAGCCGAAGCTTTTAAAGCTGGATGATCTGGTGATTGACCATGAGCGCCATGTGGTTACAGTGAACAATGAGCCGGTTGACCTTACATACAAGGAGTACGAGCTTTTAAGGCTTCTGATGGGCAGTCAGGGAATAGTCATGACCAGGGAGGTCATCATGAGAAGCGTCTGGGATACTGACTTTGAGGGCGAGACACGTACAGTGGACATGCACATAAAGACACTCCGCCATAAGCTGGGTGACTATGGCAGCAGGATAAAGACAGTCAGAAATGTGGGCTATGTTATAGAATAATAGCTGTTATAATGATTTCTAATATACATAAGCGGAGCGTACAGCATGAAAAAGAAGATTAATTACTATCTGGTAGCAACAGCACTTTTTGTAGCAATTGCCACTATGGTTTCCATGACAGTAATCAACTATTACCTCTTTCAGAAGCAGGTAAAGGAAGACCTGCAGGTCATGGCAGAGACAATAGAAAGCACCGGAATACTAAAACAGAATATAAATGAAATCCCGCAGATTGACGTGGAGGGTATTCGTGTCACCTGGATTGACAAGGACGGCACAGTGCTGTATGACAATCAAAATAATGTGAAAAAACTTGAAAATCATGGCAATAGACCGGAAGTTGAATCAGCATTTGATAAAGGTACGGGAGACAGCGTGAGAACATCAGCCACCATGAACAGCAATACCTTCTATCATGCCATAAAGCTCAATGATGGAACGGTACTGCGTGTTTCTATTGCAGCGAGAAGTATCTGGAACATGTTTGCAAGCAGTATACCTGCCATGCTTATAGTGACGGTTATCATAGTAGGAATATGTGTGGTTCTCGCCAAGAGCCTGACCAGAAAGCTCATGAAGCCAATCGAGACACTCGCAGGCAACCTTGAGCAGGCCTCTGTCATCCAGAAAAAGACAGAGTACAAGGAGCTCGTGCCGTTCATGAATGCGATAAGGATACAGCATGAGGGCGTGCTTGCCGCGGCAAAGAGCAGACAGGACTTCACAGCCAATGTGTCACACGAGCTAAAGACTCCGCTCACAGCCATCTCCGGCTACGCAGAGCTCATAGAAAACGGCATGGTCGAAAAGGAGCAGCAGATTCATTTTGCCACTGAAATCAGAAGAAATGCACAGCGCCTGCTTTCATTAATCAATGATATCATAAAGCTCTCGGAGCTTGATTCCAGCGAGGCGCAGCAGGGCTTTGAGCAGCTTGATCTGTACGGTCTGGTCAAGGACTGCATGGAAAATCTACAGGTGAATGCCGAGCAGAGAAAAGTAGCACTCAATTTTGACGGCACTGACTGTATGGTACGAGGCAACAGGCAGCTTCTCACGGAGCTCGTTGAGAATCTCTGCCAGAATGCTATCCGCTACAACAATGAGGGCGGCACCGTAAATGTGACGGTACACAAGCTAGGTGGCAAGACAGTTCTCACGGTCGAGGACAACGGTATAGGCATCCCAAAGGATCAGCAGGAGCGCGTTTTTGAGCGCTTCTACAGAGTGGACAAGAGCCGCTCGAAGGAGACCGGCGGCACAGGCCTAGGGCTTGCGATAGTAAAGCATATAGTGGAGCTGCATGATGCAGGGCTGACGCTAGACAGCGAGGTGGGGCGTGGCACAACAATAAAGGTGGAGTTTTAGCTCCGCCTTTTTGCATGCATGGCGGGACGTAAGCACACAAGCTCTTGCAAAATCGTGGCGCAGTGTTTATAATCATATGTTAGCAGTGAAAACAAGGCAAAACCAGGAGGAACAGCCATGTATCAGGAAATATCAAAATTACTTATGTACGGAGATTTACCTCAGGACGAGATACTTTATAAATTGGGACAGCTCTTTGAGCAGTTTGAGGTGGGCGAGTACAACAAGACAGAGCTTGTGCGCGACATCAATACACAGGTCAAGAGAATCCTAAAGGTAGCGACAGACTATGGTTTTGATGACAATCTGTGGCACAACTATCTCACTTTCTTCCTTATGATGAGTGAGAATCCGTTTTCCATCACCTGTGAGGAGGTCGGAGCCAGCGATGGCAGCGTAAACGGGCTTGTGGCAAACGATTTCAGGATTTTTAAGAAGCTTTTCGATTATGATTTCAAGCCAATCGAGTCAGCACTCGGAATCGACTGCTTCACACAGATCAGCAATTATAAGGCCATTGTGAAAAAAGGACCTTATGTATAATCACAATGTCAGCGAGAAAGTAAGGGCGCTGAGCAAGAAGCTTGAGGCAGCTAAGGATGAGCAGGAGTTCTTTGATGTGGTAACAGGCTTTTACAAGGCATACGGAGTCGGCATGTTTGGTCTCAACAAGGCATTCAGGATTGAGGAGCATCTGGACGGTGGCTTTTCCTTCATGCCAATCAACAATATGGATGCGGTCATGCTCGATGACCTGATCGGCTATGAAATCCAGAAGAAAAAGCTCACAGACAATACAGAAGCGTTTGTACAGGGAAAAAAAAGGCCAACAATGTGCTGCTTTTCGGAGACAGCGGAACCGGAAAATCAACAAGCATCAAGGCTATTGTCAATCAGTATTATGATGACGGACTGCGCATGATTGAGATATACAAGCATCAGTTTAAATATCTGTCAAAGATTATCGCAGCAATCAAAAACAGAAACTACAGATTTATCATATATATGGATGACCTCTCATTCGAGGAGCATGAGATTGAGTACAAGTTCCTAAAGGCAGTTATCGAGGGTGGCGTGGAGACAAAGCCTGACAACATACTGATTTATGCAACCTCTAACCGCCGTCACCTGATAAAGGAGACATGGAATGACCGTAATGACCAGGACAACAGCAGTGACAAGCACCACTCAGATACAGTTGAGGAGAAGCTGTCACTTGTAAACCGTTTTGGTGTGACAATCAGCTACTCAAAGCCATCGCAGAAGGAGTTCTTCAACATCGTAACAGAGCTTGCGAGAAAGAGCGGCTGCACACTTTCAGACGAGGAGCTGTGCAGGGAGGCAAACAAGTGGGAACTCAGCCACGGTGGTATTTCAGGACGTACTGCAACACAGTTTGTCAACTACATTATGGCTAACAATTAAGCAGCAGGCATAAGCATGAAAGGATAGTATATGCTCTACCAGATAAGTAATGGCGCTGTCGCATTTGGCGACGACGTCATTTTGAATAGTATAGATTTTGAACTCAGAAACACAGAAAAGATAGCGTTAGTCGGCAGAAACGGCTGTGGCAAGACAACACTTTTAAAGCTCATTTCAGGCGAGGTTGAGATGGAAAAGCTCGACAGCGATGAGAGCGCCTTTATTGCAAAGGCAGGAAACCCGGAGATAGGGTATCTGAAGCAGATTGCGTTTGATGATCCTGATGTGACACTCGAGCAGGAGGTGCGCAAATGCTTCGTGAAAATGGACGAGCGAAAGGCAGAGCTTGCGCGCGCGGCGGCAGAGCTTGAGCATGATTATTCCGATGAAAAGGTAGCCAGATATACCGCGATGGAGGAGGCCTTCAAGGATGATGGCGGCTACTATTATGAGAAGGAATATGAGGTCATGATCCGCAAGTTCGGCTTCTCAGATGATGAGCGTAAAAAGCCAATCCGTGACTTTTCCGGAGGGCAGCAGACCAAGATAGCATTCATAAAGCTGCTTTTGTCAAAGCCTGACATACTGCTTTTGGACGAGCCGACCAACCACCTCGATGTCACGACGATTGAGTGGCTTGAGGGCTATCTGAAGTCGTACCCGAAGGCAGTGGTTGTCGTATCCCATGACCGTATGTTTCTCGACAATGTGGTAGATGTGGTATACGAGATAGAGTACGGCACAGCAAGGCGCTATCCGGGCAATTATACCAATTTTATCGCCCGCAAAAAGGAAAACTACGACAAGCAGATGAAGGATCACATCGCCCAGCAGAAGGAGATAGAGCGTTTGCAGCGTATGGTTACGCGCTTCAAGGGCAAGCCGACCAAGACATCCATGGCGCAGTCAAAGCAGAAGGCTATCGACCGCATGGTGATTATCGAGGCGCCGGACAAGTACGACAACAAGACCTTCCATGCCAATTTCCAGCCCGAAAAGGAGACCGGAAACGATGTGCTTTATACATCAGAGCTTGCAATCGGTTATGACCATCCGCTCTCCGTAGTGTCGCTTGATTTGAAAAGAGGCGAAAAGCTTGGCATACTCGGCGGAAACGGACTTGGAAAATCAACATTTTTAAAGACCATCGTGGGTAAGATCCCTGCACTTTCAGGAGAGTACCGCTTTGGAACCAACGTGCAGATAGGATATTTCGACCAGCAGATGGCCATGTATACAAGCAACAAGACTGTGCTCGATGATTTTTGGGATGAGTATCCGAATCTTACAGAAACCGAGGCCAGAAATGCACTTGGAGCCTTCCTTTTTTCAGGGGAGGACGTGTTCAAGAACGTAAATATGCTCTCAGGAGGAGAAAAGGTCAGACTGGCGCTTTGTAAGATTTTAAAGACCAGACCGAACGTGCTCGTGCTCGATGAGCCAACTAACCATATGGATATCGTAGGCAAGGAAACGCTAGAGAGCATGCTTAAGGACTACAAGGGCACACTGATTTTTGTATCACACGACAGATATTTTGTGAAAAAGGTAGCCACACAGCTGCTTGTGTTCGAGGATGGCACGACCAATCTCTATCAGTTTGGCTATGAGCAGTATCAGGAAAAGCTCGATCGTGAGGCTGAGGAAAGAAAAAAAAATGTATACAGAGGCAATGCGATATTTGGCGGTGCGATAAGCCAGAACGGCAGCAGTCAGACAGGCAGTGATGTAAAACGGAGCACGTCACAAACCGGTGCAGCAGGTAATGTGGGCGAAAGCACCAATGCAAATAGCGCAGCCCAGGCAGGCGGCATGGCTGTCTCATCAACCGGCAAGGCATACTACAACCCGGGCAAGGAGCGCTCAAAGATACAAAAAAAGGTCAAAAAGGCCGAGGAGGACCTGGCGGTCAAGGAAGCAAAGCTCGATGAGCTCAAGGCCGAGCTAATGAAGCCGGAGTATCAGTCAAGCTACTCAAAGCTCACGGAAATCCAGAACGAAATAGACGCTCTCGAGGAAGAAATCCTTATAGATATGGAGGCGTGGGAGGAGCTTTCCTCTCAGCTTGAGGCACTGGGATAGGTTAGATGCGCTGTGGTAGCTTAGAAACGTTGTGATAGCTTAGATGTGCTGTTGTAGTTGAGAAATGTTGCGATAGTGTATAAAAAATCACTCGACTTGATGTTTTTTATTCTGATGAAATCCCTAATCATAGCGAAATCAAGCGATTTCGCGAAAAACCGTAAAAAATAAACCCTTGATTTTTTATATAAATTGCATAAAAATGATTGATGAAAACGAAATTTATGGTATAATATTTACATGATACAGACAACGTATCAAATAAACGATAAAGGGGTTGGACATCATGAGAATAACAATTTCAGGAAAAAACATCGAATTAACAGAGGGGCTTAAGCAGGCAGTAGAGGAGAAGCTGTCAAAGCTGGAGAAGTTTTTTAAACCGGACACAGACGTATACGTTACACTCAGCGTAGAAAAGGATAGACAGAAAATCGAGGTTACTATCCCGGCAAAGGGACATGTTATCCGTTCAGAGCAGGTCAGCAATGATATGTACGTATCAATTGACCTCGTAGAGGAAGTAATCGAGAGACAGCTTCGCAAATACAGAACCAAGATTTCCGCAAAGAAGTATGCACCGGCGATATTCCAGGATGATTTCGTGGAGGCAGACGATGCAGAGGACGAGGAAATCAAGATTGTCCGTACCAAGAGATTTGGTATGAAACCTATGTATCCTGAGGATGCATGCATCCAGATGGAGCTCTCAGGACACGATTTCTTCGTATTCAGAAATGCAGAGAATGACGAAGTAAATGTAGTCTACAAGAGAAAAGGAAATACATACGGACTTATTGAACCGGAATGTTAGACTCTTATTTTTCATCATAATTTAACCTTTCTTTCATCGAAAATCGGCAGCCGTTGGCTGCCGGTTTTTTATGCTTGCAGTGCTCAGTCTCTGTTTAACCTCATTTGGTCTTGGATATGCGATTGGTTCCAATGGCAGTAAGACCACAAAAAAAAATAACCGCCCCAGCCTGGAAAACTGAACGGTTATTTTAACTAAGTAAATGATCAGGCGAACCGTTGTTATAGGTAGCACCTTTTTGTTATCTATATTTTAACATTCATTTCTAATCATGTCAAAATTATTTCAAAAAATGAAATAATTGAGAGAATTACATAATTCATAGTCATTGATTTTACTGATGTTTAAGGACATATAAAAAACAATATATTTTTTAGTTTTTAGTTTTCAAAAGAAGCTTGCACAGAAATGTGGAGGCTCTTTTTATGTGAAATAATTAGAGGCTTCCACTATTATGCCAGAAGCCTCTAATTTTTAAGCTGTTTTGGAGATTTTTGCGGTTTCAGCTACTTTTTTCTGGATTTTTTCGGCTTATGGACTGGTTTTGGGAGCTGTTTTGGGGATTTTTGCGGTTTCAGCTACTTTTTCACGCGATTTTTTCCGGCTTATGGGCTGAGTTTGGGAGCTGTTTTGGAGATTTTTGCGGTTTCAGCTACTTTTCTCGTATTTTTTCCGGCTTATGGGCTGAATTTTGGGAGCTGTTTTAAAAGTTTTATGGATTATAGCGCCTCAAGACCTGCCCACTATGCTATCAACCTATGGCTATTGTACATTATGCTATGCAAATAGAGCAATTATCAGATATAAAGGCATTGGTTATGCGTCTCAAATCTGACACGGTTCCCGGTTCTAAGACGCAGTCTTGGTTACGATTATGTCGAAAAATCAAAGATAATCCAAGGTTTATTACAGCACCATTCAGAGAAACAAAAGCATTTGAAAAACTATATAATCAACGAACCAGCGTAGAGCGTACGTTCGGGGATTTAAAAGATAATTACAACCTTGATAACATCCGGGTTGCAAAAATGGCAAGGGCAAAAGTCTTTATGGATTTATCTTGTATTGCCCTTATTGCATCAAGACTATCAGATGCAGCCAGCAAGGAAAAAACCACAAAAATAGTACAAATTTATCATTACAAAAATTTTGATATAAAAAGAGCAATATTAGCCAAAAACCAGCCAAAATAAACTCAACACCATGTCGTATTTTGTCGAAAACTGCTAATCACCTATCAATATTAAAAATTCTAATAGAAATCTTCAAAATACCAGCACGTAACGCGCCTAGAATATTGATATATTATATGGAAAAATGAACCCACCAACAAAAACTAAGAGAAAAATTTCGCAAAGGCGACAAAATTTCAAAAGAAAGATAAAAAAGAAGTTCTATGAAAAATATAGTTGATGGAGGGAAACAAATATTTGAGAACAATGTACTATGAACAGAAAGGACTTATTAACCTCTACGATATCGTAGATATATTTATTGAGGTGGGAAATATACACAATTACCTGGAAAATGCAGCCTTGCGGATTTTGCTTTTTGGCAATCCTGAGCTGAATTTTTATCAGTGCCGATTATTAGTATTGAAGTACGGAGAATCACTTTCACAGGATGATTTGCACGGGCGGATGGTATTTATGAGAATGATACAGCTGCTGAAAGTTAACACAGTTTAAAATAAGATGAGAATTTCTTTTTGACCGGGCAACCGGTCTTTCTTTTTGCACAAATGGTGTTATAATTTTGGAAAAATTATGTTGATTACTCATAGCTTTAAAAAAGAAGCATTGCATTGTGTTTAATTAAGCCAAAGCATGATAATTCAATCAAAGAAAAGAGGACAAAAATGAACATCGTAGTACTTGCCGGAGGGCTCAGCACAGAGAGAGATGTTTCCTTCAAGACAGGAAGCATGGTAGCTAAGGCGCTCAAAGAGAACGGCCACAAAGTTATATTATTGGATGTATTTATGGGATATAGTGACAGGGAGGAGGACCTGACAGGTATATTTGACCGCGCAGACGAGATAAGCGTGCAGGTCAGTGATATTCCGACAGAGGCACCTGACCTCGCAAAGGTAAAGGCTTCCAGAAAGGACCAGTCCCCTTGCTTCTTCGGACCAAATGTCATCAAAATGTGTCAGATGGCTGACATTGTTTTCATGGCTCTCCACGGAGAAAACGGAGAGAACGGAAAGATACAGGCAGCATTTGACCTCTTCGGTGTCAAATATACAGGCAGCGATTATTTAAGCTCTGCCATCGCCATGAACAAGGAGACATCAAAGCAGTTCTTCCTTGCAAACGGAATCCCTACTCCAAAGGGTATTTCCATGACAAGAGCGACCAGACAGGACGATATCACAAAGCTTGACCTGACACTTCCATGCGTGGTAAAGCCATGCTGCGGCGGTTCAAGCATCGGTGTCACTATCGTTAGGGATGCGGCAGAGTTTAAGGCGGCACTTGACGATGCCTTCAAGTGGGAAAATGAGCTGGTTATCGAGGAATTTGTACAGGGCAGGGAGTTCTCTGTCGGCGTTATCGAGGGCAAAGCTCTTCCTATTATAGAGATTGCACCGAAGGAGGGCTTCTACGATTATAAGAATAAATACAAGGCTGGCAGTACAGTAGAGACATGTCCGGCCGAGCTTCCTGAGCAGGTGACAAAGGATATGCAGCACTATGCCGAGGAGGTTGCGCGCGTTATCGGGCTTGATACATATTCACGCTCAGACTTTTTGCTCAATGACAAAAATGAGATGTTCTGCCTCGAGGCAAACACACTGCCTGGCATGACTCCGACCAGTCTTCTGCCACAGGAGGCAGCGGTTATCGGTATGAGCTTTAATCAGCTCTGTGAGCATCTGATTGACATATCTTTGAAAAAATATGAGGTGTAGCATGTCGGATAAGTACATGAAGAATCTTACATTTGCAAATATCGCAAAGGCTTGCGAGGGCACATACATAGGCGATGAGACACAGCTTGATACGACAATCACCGGCGCAGTCATAGACAGCAGACAGGTGAAGGAGGGCTATCTTTTTATCCCGATAAAGGGAGAAAGGGTGGACGGACACAAATTTATTCCGACTGTGTTTGAGCAGGGGGCGGCAATTGTGCTCTCTGAGCATGAGCTTAAGGATCCGGCAGGCCCATATGTGCTTGTTGAATCAACCACCGATGCCATGAAAAAGCTCGCGGCATTTTACAGAAAAAGCCTTGATATCAAGGTGGTGGGTATCACCGGAAGTGTCGGCAAGACCAGCACCAAGGAGATGATATCATCAGTCCTTGAGCAGAAATACAGCGTTCACAAGACCGCAGGCAATTTCAACAACGAGATAGGCCTGCCACTCACCATTTTCGGAATCAGGGAAAGCCATCAGGTAGCGGTGCTCGAGATGGGCATATCTGATTTTGGCGAGATGCACAGACTTTCTACTATGTCTTGCCCGGATGTCATGGTCATCACCAATATCGGCTACTGCCATCTGGAGTTTTTGGGCGACAGGGATGGTGTGCTTAAAGCCAAGACAGAGTGCTTTGAGCATATGATGCCGGATGCGGTCGCAGTGCTGAATGCAGATGACGATAAGCTGGCCACAGTGCAGACGGTAAATGGAAAGCCTGCCATATACTATGGCAAGGAATCAGCTTCAGGCGTTCATAAATCAGTATATACCACAAATATTGAAAACCTGCGATTCGACGGCATGAAGGCTCATTTTGTCACTCCGGAGGGTGAGTTTGATGCACAAATCCACATCCCGGGTGAGCACAATGTATACAATGCCATGGCGGCAGCAGCTGTCGGATTGCAGCTTGGCCTCACAATAGCTGAGATAAAGTCAGGAATCGAGAAAGCAGAGACAATCGCAGGCCGTACCAATTTTATCAAAACACACGGCATGACAGTGATAGATGACTGCTACAATGCAAATCCTGTATCCATGAGATCCTCTATCGAGGTGCTTTCACATGCAAAGGGCAGGACAATAGCAGTGCTCGGCGACATGGGCGAGCTTGGAAGCGATGAGAAAAAGCTGCACCATGAGGTAGGCGAAGCAGTTGGAGAGAATCATATCCATACACTTTTTGCCGCAGGAGAGCTTGCAAAGGAATATGCAGCCGGAGCCGCAGAAAAATCGTCCGATGTAGACATCCACTATTTCGAGGATAGGGAAACCATGACACAGGAGCTTCTTTCATATGTGAAGGAGGGCGACACCATACTGGTGAAGGCATCGCACTTCATGGAGTTTCCTAAGGTGGTCGAGGCTCTGAGTAAGTAAAATCAGGTAAAATCAATCGGGTAGAAATTAATTCGATATTTAATTATTGCGAGGAATGGATATTCTCCAAGCCTCATAATATTATAAAAAAGAAAGAGAGAAAAATAATGGCACAGAATCCAATCGTAACAATTACAATGGAAAATGGAGATGTAATCAAGGCGGAGCTCTATCCTGAGATCGCACCAAATACGGTAAACAATTTTATCAGCTTAATCAATCACAACTTCTATGACGGAGTATGCTTCCACCGTGTAATCAAGGGCTTCATGCTCCAGGGCGGAGATCCGGACGGAAACGGCACAGGCGGCCCTGGCTATGAAATCAAGGGCGAGTTCACACACAACGGTTTCAAAAATGACTTAAAGCACACAGCCGGTGTACTTTCAATGGCACGTACCATGATACCTGACTCAGCAGGCAGCCAGTTCTTTATCATGCATCAGGATGCACCACATCTCGACGGTGAGTATGCTGCATTCGGCAAGGTAATCGAGGGCATGGATGTGGTAAATAAGATCGCAGATGTACGCACAGACTACATGGACAAACCACTTGAGGCTCAGGTCATGAAGACAGTTACAGTTGAGACCTTCGGAGTGGACTATCCGGAGCCGGAGACAGTTTAATGATAATAATTATTGATGAGGCAAGCGCAAAACTTGCCTCTTTTTACTATCATGACGAGATATTTAAGCTGCAGTGGAAGCGTGCAGACGATATGTCATCTGCGTCAGACGAGTTGCATGATGAATTTCAGGAAAAACTGTATGACGAGCAGCAATATGAATTACAGGAAAAATTACAAAAACTGCCTGAAGAGCTGCAAGAAAAACTGTATGGTGCACTACCGGGAAAATTGCTGGATGAGTTGCAGAAGAAACTGCCAGATGAGCAGCATAATAATTTGTGTGTGTATGAAATAGAAAATAATTCAGGATATACAGAATATGCAGATAACACCGCGAAAGCTAATACGGGAAATCCTAGAATACCGAAAGCGCCCGCCAACTACATCTGGATAGTATCAAACAGGCAGCAGAAGCAAATAGCTGACTCGCTCGGCATAGCATCAGTAGGAGAACCGCAGTGCGGCACGCGCTATGCAGTCGAGAGCCTTGCGGAGCTTGATATTGAGTATCTGGAGCGGGTGCGCAGACGGTATAATCACATCCCGTGGGACATCGGCGAGACAGACAGGTGTCTGATACGTGAGCTGTCCCTGTCAGACCTTCCTGCGCTCTATGAGCTCTATGACAAGCCCGGCATGACAGACTTTGTGGAGCCGCTTTACGACTATGAGACAGAGCTTGAATACCAGAAAGCATATATAGAGAACATGTATGGCTTTTACGAGTATGGCATGTGGCTTGTATTTTCCAGAGAAACAGGGAAGCTGATAGGACGGGCAGGGCTTGAGCATGATGAACTGGGCTATATGATAGCGCCGGAATTATGGAACCAAGGCTATGCCACGGAGGTGTGCCGCTTCATCATAGACTACGCGCGCGAAAACACAGACTTTGAAGAGCTTTACTGCCGGATAGATGAGAGAAATGAAGCATCGGTTCGCCTTGCCAAAAAGCTTGGATTTACAAATAGCGGGCATATGGATGATGATATACATGCCTCTATATATAGAAAAAATATAAAAACATAAAAAACAATGAAAAACATTGAAAAATATGCAATTAGGCAATAAAATATAAACATAGTTTAACGATTTGGAGGACGAAAAAATGAAGAAATATGCATACGGAGTAGATATAGGTGGAACAACTGTAAAGATAGGCTTTTTTGAGACCACAGGAAAGCTTGTCGATACATGGGAGATTCCTACACGCACAGAGAATTCAGGCGAGCTCATCCTGCCTGATATTGCAGCATCCATCAAGGAGAATAACGAGAAGCACGGCATCGAGATGGGTGACATCGAGGGCGTAGGCATGGGAGTGCCGGGACCTATAAAGGATGACGGAACAGTATTGAAGTGTGTCAACCTCGGCTGGGGCGTGTTCAACGTGGCACAGTCACTCTCAGTACTGTGTGGTGGTATCAAGGTAAAGGCCGGAAACGATGCCAACGTAGCTGCACTCGGTGAGATGTGGCAGGGTGGCGGAAAGGGTCATCAGGATGTAGTCATGATTACACTCGGCACAGGCGTAGGCGGAGGAATCATCCGCGAGGGCAGAATCGTAGCCGGAGTAAACGGAGCAGGCGGAGAGATAGGACATATGCCTATGGTAGATGATGAGTCAGAGTGCTGTGGCTGCGGCAAGAAGGGCTGCTTAGAGCAGTATGCATCAGCAAACGGTCTCGTAAGAGTGGCAGAGAGATACATTGCAGCACACAGGGATGTGGCAACAAAGCTTGATTTAAATGCAGGCTTCACAGCCAAGGATGTATGCGATGCGGCAAAGGCAGGAGATGCAGCGGGCATTGCGGCAGTAGAGCAGTCTATGAAGCTTCTCGGCAAGGCAATGGCAGCAGTAGCATGCGTTATGGACCCTGAGGTATTTGTTGTCGGCGGTGGCCTTTCAAAGGCAGGCAGCATCATCATCGATACAGCAGCAAAGTATTATAAAGAGTATGCTTTCCATGCAAGCCGTGAGACAGAAATCAAGCTCGCCACACTCGGCAACTCAGCCGGCATGTATGGCGGAGTAAAGATGGTTATCGGCTAATAACATAAGATTGCAATTTTTAAAGAAATAAAATATAATGGCTACTAAAGATACACTACAATCGAGGTGAGACTATTGGCAGATTACTCAACAGAAGAATTAGAAAAAATAGCGGATAAATTTCGCTCAGATACCAGCGGTATAAGGGGAACAAAGGATTTTACGAGCCCGGAGGAGCTTTACGATGAGCTGAAAAAGGAAATCAAAAAGTACCATCCGTCGGATGACACAAGCCTTGTGGACAAAGCCTACAGGGTAGCTTATGATGCTCATAAGGGTCAGGCGCGTAAGTCAGGAGAGCCTTATATCATACATCCGCTTTGTGTTGCCATAATACTCGCCGAGCTCGAGCTGGATAAGGAAACCATTGCAGCAGGACTGCTCCATGATGTGCTGGAGGATACCATCATGACCATGGATGAGATGCGTGCAGAGTTTGGAGACGATGTCGCACATCTGGTGGATGGTGTCACGAAGTTGAAGCACCTGCACCTGACAGACAGCACCAAGGATCCGAAGGACAAGAATGCGGACAGGCTTGAGATGCAGGCTGAGAATCTGCGTAAGATGTTTCTCGCCATGGCAAAGGATATCAGAGTCATCCTCATAAAGCTGGCAGACAGACTGCACAATATGCGTACACTCAAGTACCAGTCCAAGGAGGCACAGCAGCGTATCGCCAGAGAGACACAGGATATCTACTGCCCTATCGCACAGCGACTTGGTATCAGCAAGATAAAGATAGAGCTCGAGGATCTTTGTATGAAGTACCTCTATCCGGATGCCTACTACGATCTGGTAGAGAAGGTAGCCCTCAGAAAGACAGAGCGCGACACCTACATCCAGGGCCTGGTAAACGATGTCAAGAAGTATGTTTCTGATGCCGGTATCAAGGCAGAGATATACGGCAGGGCAAAGCATTTCTTCAGTATATATAAGAAGATGGTCAATCAGGACAAGACTATAGACCAGATATATGACCTCTTTGCCATCAGGATTCTGGTGGACACCATACCGGACTGCTACGCAGTGCTTGGTATCATACATGAGAAGTATAAGCCTATACCGGGCCGTTTCAAGGACTATATTGCCATGCCGAAGCAGAACATGTACCAGTCGCTTCACGACACTCATAGGCCCGAGCGGACAGCCGTTTGAGATACAGATACGTACCTATGAGATGCATCGTACAGCTGAGTACGGTATCGCAGCGCACTGGAAGTACAAGGAAGCAAACAACGGCAATGCCACTACCACCACTGTCACAGAGGAGGAGAAGCTCAGCTGGCTGCGCCAGATACTCAGTGGCAGCAGGATATGTCGGATAATAAGGAGTTTATGACTTTATTAAAGAGTGATTTAAATTTATTCTCCGACAATGTATTTGCATTCACTCCATCCGGCGATGTCAAGAACCTGCCAAAGGGCTCCACACCTATAGACTTTGCCTACAGCATACACTCTGCGGTCGGCAACAAGATGGTCGGTGCCAAGGTAAACGGCAAGCTGGTGCCGATAGACTATGTCATCAAAAACGGTGACCAGATAGAGATAATCACCTCACAGAACTCCAAGGGACCAAGCCGTGACTGGCTCAAGGTCGTAAAGAGCACACAGGCTAAGAACAAGATCAACCAGTGGTTCAGAAGTGAGCTCAAGGAGGAGAATATACAGCACGGCAAGGATCTGATAGCAGCCTATGCCAAAGCAAAGGGCATCAACTTTGCTGAAATAAATAAGCCTGAGTATCAGGAAAAAATACGCCGCAAATACGGCTTCCACGACTGGAACTCATGCCTTGCAACCGTCGGCCACGGCGGACTCAAGGAGAGCCAGATAGTCAACAGGATGTACGACGAGTACAAGAAGGATCATGTGGTGCCGGTGACAGATGCAGATGTGCTTGGCAGCATCGCAGAAAAGCAGCAGGCGGCAGCAGGCATACAGCCGGAGCACAAGTCAAAGAGCGGCATTGTGGTACACGGACTCTATGACGTGGCTGTGCACTTCTCGAAGTGCTGCAATCCTGTTCCGGGAGATGAAATCGTGGGCTTTGTTACAAGAGGCCGAGGCATCTCCATCCACAGGACAGACTGTGTGAATATCATCAATCTGTCCAAGATAGAAAAGGATAGGCTCATAGAAGCAGAGTGGCAGGATACAGCTCTCATGGACAACGGTGCCGAGTATCAGGCAGACTTAAAGATATTCTGTCATGACAGGCCGGGACTGCTCGTAGATATCACAAAGATATTTACCGAGAAGGAAATCAATATCAGTGGTATACAGTCCAAGACCAGCAAGCAGGGCATCGCTACAATCGAGGTATTTTTTAATATCAAAGGCAGGGACCAGATAAAGGTTCTAGTGGAGAAGCTCAGACAGATAGAAAGTGTAATAGACGTAGAGAGGACCACCGGCTAAATCCCGGTGGTTCTTGCGTGAAGCATAACATATAACAGACAAGGAGTACACTCATATGGTAAATATGAAGATAGACCACTTCGTAGTGGGACCGGTGCAGACCAACTGCTATTTTGTCACCAATATAAAGACAAAGGAAATGATAATAATAGACCCTGGCGCATGTGCTAATCAGCTCGCCAAAAAAGTGGACGAATCAGGCGCAAAGCCAGTAGCAATACTGCTTACACACGGACACTTTGACCATGCCACAGATGCAAAGCCACTTGCAGACCGCTACGGTATCAAAATATATATCCATGAGGCAGACAAAGCCACACTCGATGACCCGCAGCTCAATGTCAGCTATATGATGGGGCAGTCAAAGACCTTTTTATGCAGATGTATTTTTGAAGGATAAGCAGGAGCTTGACATCGCAGGCTTTCACATAGTAGTGCTTCACACACCGGGGCATACACCGGGCGGCTGCTGCTATTATTTCCCGTATGAGGACGTGATCTTTACAGGAGATTCACTGTTTTGCGGCTCAATCGGACGTACGGATTTCAAGGGTGGCAGCATGTCAGACCTTGTGCGCACAGTGAAGGAAAAAAAATCATGACACTGCCTGAGCATACAGAGGTGTACCCGGGCCACAACGACACAACAACCATAGAAAACGAGAGGATGTATAACCCTTACTTATGATAGTAGTAGTATTTAATAAACCGGATTTTGAATATGATGTGCACTCACTGCTCAAGGAGTTCTTCCCGCAGGAGGATGTGCAGATGTACTATAGCTGCTCACCTGATGAGGTGGAGGGAAAAAACTTAGCCTGCACACACCACGAGATGACAGACGATGGCGTAAAAGAATTTGCGGATGCCTCACAGGTATTTAAGATAGACTATGTGGGCGATGAAATTGCGGTGGAGTGGACGATGAATAGAGCCGGCAGAAATAATTCCATGACAGGTGATATGCAGCAAGCCGACGAAAGTGACATTAAAACAGCAGGAGAAAGTATCTGCACAAAAAATATCCGTGGACGGCACAGACCGCAAGGAAACCAAAAACCGCCTCAAGCTCGCCCTGTATTCCATGATAGAAAAGGGCACAGGAAAGAGCCTTCCGTGGGGCACACTCTCAGGCATCAGACCGACCAAGATAGCCATGAAATGCATAGAGGACGGCATGAGCGATAAGGAAACCTACGACTATCTGAAGGAAACCTATCTGGCAAGCGATGAGAAAATCGACCTCTCAATAGGCATAGCAAAGCGTGAGAAGGCACTGCTCGACAAGGTGGACTATGACAACGGCTACAGCCTGTACATAGGCATACCATTCTGCCCGAGCACCTGTGCATACTGCTCGTTTACCTCATACCCGCTGGGTGTGTGGAAAAACCGCGTGGACGATTACCTCGACGCACTCGAGAAGGAGATAGACTACACGGCACAGAAATTCTATCACAAGAAGCTAAACTCCATCTACATAGGAGGCGGCACACCGACCACACTAAGCCCTGCGCAGCTTGACAGGCTTATCAGAAAAATCAAATGCAGCTTTGATTTAAAGGACTGTCTGGAATTTACCGTGGAGGCAGGCAGACCGGACTCCATCACGAGAGAAAAAGCTCCTGGCACTAAAGAAAAACGGCATCAGCCGTATATCGGTCAATCCACAGACCATGAAGCAGCAGACACTTGATATAGGAAGACACCACACAGTAGACGATACGATACAAAGCTTCAAGCTCGCGCGTGAGCTGGGCTTTGACAACATAAACATGGACCTTATCATGGGACTTCCCGAGGAGACTCTAGATGATGTAAGGCAAACAATGGAGCTGGTGAAGGAGCTGGCGCCTGACAACGTCACCATCCATTCACTCGCAGTAAAGCGAGCTGCACGACTCACCATCTTCAAGGACCGCTACAGCGATATGCAGATGGTCAACACTCAGGAGCATATGGATCTCTGCGCAGCCTACTGTAAGCAGATGGGGCTTGAGCCATACTACCTCTACAGACAGAAGGGCATGGCAGGCAACATGGAAAACGTAGGTTATGCGGCAAAGGGCAAGGCCGGCGTATACAACATACTGATCATGGAGGAAAAGCAGACCATCGTGGCCTGCGGAGCAGGAGCAAGCACCAAGCGCGTCTGGCCCGTACCGAATCCGGATGGCACACACCGCATCGATAGATGCGAGAATGTCAAGGATGTAGGGCAGTATATTGCAAGGATTGATGAGATGATAGAGAGGAAGCAGAGGCTGTTTGAGGAAAAATAAGCAGTATGGCATATAATAATGTATAATAATGCGCGCTACAATACCATAGCGATTAGCGAATGTGTCGAAAATTGTAAAGAAAACCTAATATTCATTGACAAAGAATAAAAAAAAAAGGTGAAAATATATTATTGAAAAACCCTGATTAGATACAGAAAAAAGATACAAATAACCGAATAAAACATACAAAAAACAAAACAGGCTAAAAATATTCGGGGGGGGTACAAAGGTACCTCCCTAGAACAGGTATAAAGGAAAATAAAAGATACCACAAGGAGAATTTGGAAAGAATGTACAGAAAGAAAGGCAGAGGATGGACAAAGCATATAGATTTTATGCTTATAGACATCGCATGCATTGTTATTGCGTTTTTTATTTCATATGTGATACGCTTCGGCTTTAATAACCCATATGTGGACAAGGACTACCGTATACTGGGGGTAGCATTTCTTCTGATAGATTTCTTTGTGGAGATAATGGCAGATTCATTCAAGAACGTCCTAAAACGCGGATATCTGGATGAATTTATATCGACCTGTAAGCATGCAATGCTTGTTTTTCTGGTGACAGCACTATTTCTGTTCACCACGCAGATGGCTGATATATACTCGCGATTATCATTTTATATCATGTTTCCGATCTATGTGACAATAACATATGTAGCAAGACTGGCGCTCAAGAGCATTCTTAAGAAAAAGGGCTTTGGAGCATCAAGAAAATCACTGTTTGTCATAGCACCTGATGCTATGCTTCGTGATACACTGCGTACGGTGGAGAAAAAGCTGTATAGGCTATACAAAGGTAGTAGCAGCATCATTGGACTCAGACCAAAAGGGCAAGACTATATGCAACATACCGATAGTTGCAAATCACGATGGCATAGGGGACTATGCGTGTGACGAGTGGGTGGATGAGGTGCTCATCCCACCGTGCAGCGAGGATGAATATCCTGAGAAGATGGCAGATATATTCCTGGAGATGGGAATAGCGGTGCATACAGGAATAGCAAAAAACGGTACAGCTCAGGGTGGCTACAAGCAGATAGAAAAGATAGGCGACTACACAGTAGTTACATCCAGCGTGAACTATGCAAATACTAGTGCGCTTTTGGTAAAGAGGGGGATGGATATAGTCGGAGGATTGGTGGGCTGCCTGTTCACACTTATCATAATGATATTTGTGGGACCGGCAATATACATAGCATCGCCGGGACCGATATTCTTCTCGCAGGAGAGAGTCGGCAGGAACGGCAGAAAGTTCAAGATGTATAAATTCCGCAGCATGTATATGGATGCCGAGGAGCGAAAGAAAGAGCTTGCGGCACAGAATAAAGTGGGCGACGGAATGATGTTTAAGATGGACTTCGACCCGAGAATCATAGGCAATAAGGTGTTGCCAAACGGAAAGAAGAAAAACCGGAATTGGACAGTTCATCAGGAAAACAAGCCTGGATGAATTCCCACAATTTTTCAATATACTAAAAGGAGACATGAGCCTGGTGGGGACAAGACCACCGACACTTGATGAGTGGGAGAAGTATGAGCCACACCACAGAGCAAGAATGTCATTCAGGCCGGGACTGACCGGACTGTGGCAGGTGAGTGGAAGGAGTAATATCACGGACTTTGAGGAAGTGGTGAAGCTGGATACTCAGTATATTGGGGAGTGGAGTGTTAAGGGGATATTAAAATTATTTGGCAGACTGCTGTGGGAGTATTAAGAAATGATGGAGCAATGTAAGGAAAAAGCTTAGTATTGCAATGTTTGGACAAAAAGGATTCCTTCAAGAGAAGGTGGAGTTGAGATAGTTGTTGAGGAACTTTGCACAAGGATGGTTGCCCAAGGGCATAATGTGACCTGCTACAACAGAGGTGGTCATCATGTGAGTGGTTCGGAGTATGATTCAAAACGACTTAAATATAAAGGAATAAAGCTTAAGACAGTTCCAACAATAGAAAAGAAAGGTCTTGCGGCTGTTTCATCTTCATTTTTTGCAGCATTATGCTGTGCTTTTGGCAAATATGATGTGGTACATATTCATGCTGAGGGACCTGCATTTTTCTGTTGGTTACCAAAGCTCTTTCACAAGCGTGTGATAGTCACAGTTCACGGCATCGACTGGCAACGCGAAAAATGGAAATCTGGCTTCGGCTCAAAATTCATACATAAAGGCGAAAAGAATGCCGTAAAGTATGCTGATGAAATTATTGTACTTAGTAAAGGTGTTCAGGATTATTTTGAAAAAATATATGGCAGAAAAACTGTGTTTATTCCAAATGGCGTAAGTAATCATATAGAAAGAAAACCACAGATTATTAAAAATAAATTTGGATTAGATAAAGATGAATATATTTTGTTCCTTGGACGATTAGTTCCGGAAAAAGGAATCAAATATTTAATAGAAGCATTTAAACAGGTTGATACAGAAAAAAAATTGGTTATTGCCGGTGGCAGTTCGGATACAAGTGAATTTGAAAATGAAATGAAAGAACTTGCTAAAGAAGATAAACGAATTATATTTACAGGATTTGTTCAAGGGCAAGAATTAGAGGAGTTGTATAGCAATGCATATGTGTATGCACTCCCATCTGACTTAGAGGGAATGCCGTTAAGCCTGTTAGAAGCAATGAGCTACGGCAACTGCTGTCTGGTTTCTGATATTCCGGAGTGTGCAGAGGTTGTGGAAGATAAAGCTCTGATTTTCAAAAAGGCTGATGTAAAGGATCTACAATCGAAGTTGCAGGACGCCTGTGACCATTCTGAAAAGGTGGATGCACACAAAAAGCAGGCGGCTGATTTTATTTGTAGTAAATATAATTGGGATGAGATTGTGCAAGCAACATTGAAATTATATAGGAGAAAGAAATAAATGAGAATTTTAATGATAAATAAATTTCTATATCCTAATGGTGGTTCAGAAACTTATATATTTAAATTGGGCGAGGCGCTGGAGCAGCATGGACATGAAGTTCAGTACTTCGGAATGGAGCACGAAGGCCGCTGTGTTGGCAACCGGATCAATGCTTATACGTCCGATATGGATTTTCACGGTGGGAGCAAGCTGTCGAAGCTGACCTACCCAATCAAGACGATTTACAGCAAGGAAGCAAGAGTACAGCTGAGAAAAGTTCTGGACGACTTCAAGCCCGATGTATGTCACCTGAACAACTTTAACTACCAGCTGACACCTTCCATCATTTTGGAAATCGTCAAGTGGCGTAAGGAGACTGTAAGGGATTGTAAGATCGTTTTCACTGCACATGACTACCAGCTGGTTTGTCCTAACCACATGCTGAACAATCCGAACATCCACCAAAACTGTGAGAAGTGCCTCGGCGGCCATTTCGTGAACTGCATGAAAGGCAAGTGCATCCACGGCTCCACGGCGAAGTCTGCCATCGGCATGATGGAGGCCGAGTTCTGGAAGTGGAAAGGGACTTACAAGTACATTGATACCATGATCTGCTGCTCTGAGTTCATGAAGAGCAAGATGGACAGCAATCCGCTGTTTGCGACGAAGACCGTGGCAATGCATAATTTCATCGATAAGGTGGAGTGGAAAGAGACAGAAAAGAAGGATTACGTCCTCTACTTCGGCCGCTTCTCTGAGGAGAAGGGCATCGACACACTCATCAAGGTCTGTAAGGAGCTGCCGGATGTGCAGTTTATCTTCGCTGGCACTGGGCCGCTGGAAGAGAGTATCAAGGGTGTAAGCAACATCAAGAATGTTGGCTTCCAGAAAGGTGAGGCACTGGAAAAGCTGATCCGGGAAGCAAGGTTCTCCATCTATCCGTCTGAGTGGTATGAGAACTGCCCGTTCTCTGTGATGGAATCCCAGATGTACGGCACACCGGTGCTGGGTGCTGATATCGGTGGCATCCCGGAATTGATTCAGGTCGGTAAGACTGGTGAGCTATTTAAGAGCGGAGATGGCAACGAGTTGAAGAGCAAGATCCGGAAGCTCTGGGATGATAAGGAACTGTGCGATGAGTATAAAGAAAACTGCAAGGGCATCAGCTTTGATACCATTGATGAGTATTACGAGAAAATTATGAGAGTTTATCAGTAATTTGGAGGATGGGTGTGAGTACAAAAGCGGATAGATATGAGGGAATCAATGGGTTAAAAGCGTATGCCATTATCGGCATTGCTCTGATGCACGTCCTTTCAAACGGAAAATATGAATTGGGAGGATTTGTATTTGAGAAACTTATCCCCAATTTCACAAACCTCGTTTTTCTTTTCATGATGGTCAGCGGTTTTGGTATGTGCTGTGGCTACTACCAGAAAATCATAGACCGTAAGATCAGCGTGGAGGAGTTTTACAGCAAAAGATACATCAAGATTTGGTCGTACTTCGCATTGCTCTGCGCGCTGGATTTTGTGATTTCGCCGAGCAAGAATTCGCTGTATGAAGTTTTTGCAAACTTGACCTTATGCCAAGGATTGTTGCCAAATGCCAATATTTCGGTTATCGGTGTGAGCTGGACGCTGGCTGTCATTTTTGTGTTTTATATGCTGTTTCCGTTTTTCTGCTTCCTGATTGGAAATAAGAAGAGGGCATGGGGAGTGGCAGCCGCGGCATTAGTGTTCAACTACCTGTGTGGAAGTTACTTCAATGCCGGTAGAACCAATATCGTTTATGATGCAATTTATTTTATTGCAGGAGGTCTAATCTTCCTTTACCGGAAAGAGCTTGCTGAATTTGCAGTAAAATCCAAAGTTATCGCTGGAGCAATTCTGCTGATTGCCACAGTTGCTTATTTTGCAGTAGGTGGCAATACGCTTACAATGTTGTTCTTCTGTGTAGCGGCTTTGGTCTATACCCTCGGGTGTAATCGGGAGGGGGGCTGGTCAATCCAGTCGCCAAATTCCTCGGTGGAATCTGCTTCGAGATTTACCTGTGCCACATGGTAATTTATCGTGTGCTTGAAAAATTTCACCTTGTCCATCTGTTTGGTAATGGCTTACTTGCATATATCTTCACAGCGGTCGCAGTTATTTGCGGCGCGGTTGTGTTCTCGGTATGTGCCAAGTGGTTCTTAAATAAAATTGAAACTTTGATTGTTAATAGGAGTTAATCATGTCTGAAGAAAAGAAATTGAATGGTACGGTTATCGTCACTTACCGTTGCAACGCTCGTTGCTCCATGTGCAACCGTTATAAAGCACCTTCCAAACCGGAAGAAGAAATTAGTATTGAAACTATCAAAAAACTGCCGAAGATGTACTTCACGAACATCACCGGCGGAGAACCGTTTATCCGTACTGACCTGAAGGATATCGTGCGTGAACTGTATAAGAAGTCTGATCGTATCGTTATTTCCACCAACGGTTTCTTCACAGATCGTATCGTTGACCTGTGTAAAGAGTTCCCGCAGATCGGTATCCGTATTTCTATCGAGGGCCTGGAGCAGACCAATAATGAGATTCGTGGTCTTCAAGACGGATATGCAAAGGGGTATGGCACACTAAAGATTCTTCGTGAAATGGGCATGAAGGACGTTGGCTTCGGCATGACCGTTCAGGACAAAAACGCTCCTGACCTGGTTCCGCTCTACAAGATCTCCGATGAGATGGGCATGGAGTTCGCAACTGCCTCTTTGCACAACAGCTTCTACTTCGTTGAGGCTAAGAACATCATCCATGATCGTCCTATGGTTGCAAAGAACTTCGAGAATCTGGTCAATGAACTGCTCCGCAGCAACAGCCCGAAGAAGTGGTTTCGTGCATACTTTAATCATGGTCTGATCAACTACATCTACGGCCAGAAGCGTCTGCTGCCTTGCGATATGAGTTTTGACACTTTCTTCATCGATCCTTATGGGGATGTCATGCCTTGTAACGGCACGAAGGACAAGGAAGTTATGGGTAACCTGAACGAGCAGACCTGGGATGATCTGTGGAACAGCCCGAAGGCAGAGAAGGTTCGTGCAAAGGTTCGTTGCTGCGACCGTGACTGCTGGATGATTGGCAGTGTAAGTCCTGCTATGCACAAGTACATCTGGAAGCCTGCGACTTGGGTTCTGGTTCACAAATTTAAGGCTCTGTTCACCAAACATCCGTACAGTATGTATGAGCTGAAGATTTGCCGTGACTACCGTGATGGGAAAGTCACCAAAGAGGATCTGGATAAGTGCAGCACCTGCGATATGAACTGTGTGATCAACAATGGTCTGAGTGAAGCAAGCAAAGAGCAGCTGAAGCATAAGACCGGTGAGGAAATTGTGGATGCGGATATTGCTCAGCAAATGAAAGGGTAAATCAGATGAGAATTACAGTGCTAACTCCTACTTATAATCGGGGAGGGAGTATACAAAAATTATATACCTCTCTGGATAATCAGTCCATAAAAGATTTTGAATGGCTAATTGTAGATGATGGCAGCTTAGATGATACGGCACAGGTTGTAAGGAAAGTTCAAAAATCAGCTGATTTTAGAATCCGCTATATCTATAAGGAAAACGGCGGGAAGCATACGGCACTAAATGAAGGCATAAAAAATATAGAGTCAGACTTGACTTTTATTGTTGATTCGGACGACTGGTTAAAGCCAAATGCGATTGAAACTGTGCTGCGATATTATGGAAAGTTTTGGGATAGAAACGGATTGTGTGGATACTCATTTCTCAGAGTATTTCCAGATGGAAAGATCAACGGTAAAGAGTTTGAACCTAATGAATGGGTTGCTTCGTACATAGAAGCAAGAATTAATTCGGATGACACGATGGCTGATAAAGCCGAGGTATTTTACACCCATTGCCTAAAGGAATTTCCGTTTCCTGAGTATTCAGGTGAAAAATTCCTTGGTGAGGACATTGTTTGGATTCGAATGGCACGTAAGTACAATATGATTCACATTAACGAGGCGATATATGTCGGCGATTATCAGTCAGACGGACTTACGAAAAATAGAGCAAATAACATAAAATCTCCTGTTGGCTGTATGCACAGAGCGGAAGAATTTATGAAGAAAGATATAAACCCTAAATATAGGATCAAAGGCGGACTTCAATACATTATATATGGCTTGTGCGCTGATTATACAATTACGGAACTTCTTAGAAACAGCAAAAATAAATTGTTGACTTTTGTTTGTATTGTACCAGGTAAAGTATTAAAAGCAAGATGGAGTCGAAAGCTATAGAATCAAGAAATCTTATTATAGATAGAGGAGAGTAAACTTATAATGCTACGAATAAATAGACGAAAAATGATAGGGTTATTACTTCTTTCCGTGAGTGCCATTGTGTATGTTTTTGCATTAGCTTCAGGGCAAGACAGTATATTTGAATACACACTGTTACTTGCGTGTTTAACTTTTGCCTTGCTATTGAACAATGATTTTGAGTTGATTTCTCCAGCAGTGCTTTTTACAGCATATTTTCTTTACTCCATAGCCTTAGGACCAATTGGGTTGATGAATATGGGAAGATTCTATAGCTATGGGTATACAAAAAATAATTTTGGGCGGTTTGCTGGCGTTTGCGATTGGAAATGGCATTTGTTTAATCGCGAAAAAAAAAAGACCAGTTCATGAAAAGGAGGATAAACCTAAAATTCGATTTTCGTTTTCGAGAATTAAAACACTTTATTTCCTTTTGGCTGTTTCATGGTCTGCAGCGCTATATTATTTTATAAAAAACAGATCGTATTTGCTTGGCGATGTAGAAAATGGAAGAGTGGCAGCCATATCGGGTAGCGGCGCTTTACTATACACGGCTCAGGTATCAATTTTACTGGTCTGTATGCTTTTTGACATATACATAGAAACAAGAAAAAGATCTACGGCCACTAATAAGCAAATTTACTATGATTTTTTGTGACTGTAGTATCTTCTGCCACTTTGATTGTGTCTGGCTTTCGTGCACCTGTTGGCACACTATTCATTTGTATGATTGTGATGTATGCTGGAAAAGAAAATGCCTATGGGTAGAATCGTCTTTTATGGACTGTTGTGCATTATAGGTGTATCGGTACTTGGGGCAATTCGCACAACGATGTCTGGAGGTGTTAGTAGCACATTGACATCCTTTTTTACTTCGCTCTATGTGGGGAATATTAACATAAATTATATGTATAATACATTTCCCGGAAAAGTGGATTTTCAATATGGATATACCTACCTTATAAACTTTCTGATGTTGTTGCCTGGGCCGGATTTGGATTTTACTTTATGGCTTAAAGAACAGGTGGGGATTACTTTTTCCGGGGTGGCTTGACACCAACTATTATTGGTGAGTTTTATATCAATTTTGGTGAGGCATTTATATTTATTGGATTGTTCATTTTAGGTGTGTTTAGCGTTTATCTGAATAGGTACTTCAAGAGACATAAGGAGAGTTTTCTTGCTGTTTTTTATGTCTGGCAGTTTGCACATTGTGTTTCCGGAGGTATAGCTAACGTCAGTGTGACAGTGCTGTTATATACAATAGTGTATAAATGCTTGATAATGCTTCCGTATAGAAGCACGAAAAGTTTTAATAGAAGGAGACTGGCAGATGGACAGTATTAAGAAAGAGGAAATGGGAAAGTCCGCTGTTAAGGCTGGGCTTTGGTACACGATAGGAAATATAGCTTTAAAGGGATGCGCGTTTCTGACACTTCCGGTTTTTACGCGGCTTTTATCTACAAGTGATTTTGGTGTATATAATGCCTACATTGCGTACGAGCAGATTTTTACTGCAATCTTAGGAGTGGGGTTTTACGGAACAATAAAAAACGCAAAATTGGATTTTAAGGAGAACTTTAAAAAATATCTATCCTCTATTGTATTCCTGAGTGTTTTGATTTTCATTTTCATTACTGCTGCTGCTAATGTTGCATATCCAATATATTGTAATGAACTTGATTTTTCACGGTTTGTGACAAACTGCTTGCTGTTTCAGAGTTTTGGCGCGTATATGCTTTATCTATATGGCGTTAAACTTAATGCTGAATTTCGTTACCGATCATTTTTGATCATGTCGAGCATCAACGTCCTCGGCAACACAGTTTTATCAATAATTCTTATTTTGTTCGTTTTCCCGAATGAAAGATATCTTGGAAGAATACTTGGCTCGGCGATTCCACTCATTGGCATCGGAGTAGCATTGTGCTTCTTAATATGGAGAAACGGAAGAACACTTTACAATAAAGCATATTGGAAATATGGACTGGCGATAGGACTTCCTCTTCTTCCGCACGTTATCTCGCAGTCGTTACTTTCGCAAGTCGACCGAATTATGATAAAAGATATGGTGGGCAGCTCGGAAGCGGGAATATATAGCTATATTTACACAATTTGTACAATTCTATATATCGTAGGAAATTCTATGGAGAACGCATGGTCACCATGGGTATTTTACACATTAGATAGCGGAGATAAAAAGCGTATTGAACGAGCTGGAAAAGATTATGTTATGGTGTTTGCATTGTTAACGATCGGCTTCTTTTGTGTGATGCCAGAAGTGACAAAGATAATGGCGGGAAGTAATTATTGGGGCGGCATAAGTTTGATTATCCCGTTGACCTTTGGTAACTTTTTCGTTTTTATGTATGGCTTGCCCGTAAATATAGAGTATTACCATAAGAAAACAGGGTTTATTTCACTTGGCACGATACTTGCTGCTGGCTTAAATGCTGTGCTTAACTATTTTGGAATTATCCTGTTTGGATATCAGGTCGCAGCATACACAACATTCCTTTCTTATGGGATGTTATTCCTATTCCATTGGTTTATTGCAAACAAATACGGGGTAAGCGAGCTGTACAGTTTCAAGTTTTTATTAAATCGCACTGCACTTGTACTTATTTTGGGATTTGTGGTTCTTCTGACGGATGGGTTTATGGTATTTAATTTTATATTACGATATATGTTGATAATTCTGATTTTAATTTGGTTTTATAAACACAGACAAATGCTGGTTGGAGCGTTGAAAAGGAGATGATGTTTTGGATTGCGTGATAGCTTGCGAATATAGTGATATAAGTAACGGAGACCAGCTATGAAAAGTCAACCATAAATTAGCAAAAAAATTCTTTTTCATATCGGTGGTAAAAAGGGTAACTTTAATAGAGCTCCCTTAGGGTGCTTTTTTCAAAATCTATCGATATTGGTATACAGACCTCTTATTCGAGGTTAAATTCTACTTCGTCAGTGAGCATCTTCCAGATGACTCTGACAAGCTTGCCGGCACAGTGCCCAAGTGCATTGTAGTGAGACCGGCCTTCAGCCCTCTTGGCATCATAATAAGCCTTGAAGGTCGCGTTGTTTCTGACAACGTTCCAAGCTGCATTTACAAGGGCATATCGTAAAACACGAGAGCCACGTTTGGACATCCTTGTTGTCTTAGCCTGAAAGTTACCAGACTGATAGACAGAAGGATCCAGACCTGCAAAAAAGCAAGCAGCTTGTTTGGATTGGAGAAACGGTGAATATCACCTATTTCACCAAGAATCATTCCGCCATTGATATAACCGATACCAGGAATGGTCATGATGACAGAATCGTTGAATTTCATGATATCCGTTATCTCAGCTTCAATCTTTTGTAATTGGCTATCCAGTAACTCGATTTGTTGAATGGTTTGAGTTATCTGAATAGATATAGCGCTGTCGTTGGCACCGACAGACTTCTGTGCGAGAACTCTTAATTCTTTGGCCTGCTCTTTAGTAAAGTGTCCGTGCGAGTTCACTTTGAGCAGATTTGCCAGATGAGTCATATGCATGGAAGCAATCTCTTTTGGAGAAGGTGCTTCTTTTAAAAGAGCATAGACAGCATTCTGATGCAGACCGGATTTGAAAAAGTATTGAATCTCCGGGAATACCTGATCAACATAGGTTGTCAGTTGGATTTTCAATCGGGTGCGTTGCTTAATGGTTTTCTGCCGAAAGCGCCCCAAGGCCTTAAGATCCATCATATCGAGATCAAAGAAGGTAATAAATCTTAGGTCATCCTGCATCATAAGAGTTTTAGCAATAACAAATGTGTCGACCTTATCTGTCTTTGTTTTACGAACATTGTTCTTACGCATTTGACAGGTTTTGATGGGGTTCAACACACACACTTGGTAGAACTCAGCAACAAGGTATCGAACAAGGTTGTCACCGTAGTGTGCCGTCGACTCAAGACCGATGATGATGCTGTTCTTATCGAATGATTCGAGCTTAGAGACCAGCAGTTGGAAGCCATCAGCGTCGTTTGTGAATTTGAACGGCTCAATGAGTATTTCACCGTCCGAAGAAATCGCAGCGGCGAAATGGTTAAGTTTGGCAATATCAATGCCTACAAAAATTTTCATGAGGTTGTACCTCCCTTTCCTAAAGTCTGATACCATGATGTCCACCATCGATTATCATCGTAGACTTGATAGAAATAAGTACTCTGAGTGAAGAACACTCCGGCAACATCCAGCTGATAAACAATTCAGATAAAGGTAGCGGCAATACACTCCAGTTGAGTAGTCAAGCTACAGGGAAAAATCAAAAGTCCATAGTATCTGAATTGTATTGAACCACGATATTAAAAGAAAGGGAACGTGTGATAATTAACTTCCTAATTATCATACAAGGATTTATGATTAAAGAAAAGTTATTGAAGCTGTGCTTGGCACCTCTTCGCTTATTGCCAATAAAAGAAAATAGGATTGTTTTTATATGCAATAGAGGGGGTGGTTTTTTGTTGCAACCCCAAATATATGGCGCAGTACATACATGAAAACTATGGCAGTCAATATGAAATTATATTTTTTTTTACAATGATGAATCTGTGGTAAAAAAAACAACTGTGATTGGATAACATGGAAAAAATTCGATGGATTCGGCTATATTGAAGCTATGGCTACGGCTAAATATATTGTATCAAATATAACAATTCCTAGATTTATGCCTTATAAACGGCATCAAGTGAAGATGTGTACGTGGCATGGTTCCGCATTTAAGGGAACTGGTGACATGGAGTATAATTTCGATAAGTATGATGTCTTTTTAGCTGAAAATGAGCTGACATATAAAGTTATCAGAGAGATATGGATGTATCGGGGAGAAATATTGCGAACTGGTATGCCCCGGAATGATTGCTTGTTTAATTTTACTAAAAAACAGATAAAGAATATAAAAGAAAAAATAGGAGTTCCTGAAGAACATTTGTTGTTATATGCTCCCACAATTAGGGATAAAGGAGACGCTGATTGTTTTTCGGTTGATTTCTTGAAATTAAAGGCACACCTTGAAGACAGATTTGGCGGTTCTTGGCAAGTTGCATTTAGATATCATCCTCTGCAAAAGAAAAGAAACTTACCGAGTGGATGCATTGATCTAAGTACGTATGAAGATATGCAAGAGTTACTGATGTGCACCGATATACTTGTAACAGATTATTCTTCATGTATGTGGGATTTTTTCATTGATGGGAAAACCATGCTTTGTCTATGCATCCGATATAGATAGATATATCAATGATGAACGTGGTGCCTTCTTGTATCCTATTGACATGTTGCCTTTTCCGCTTGCGAGAAATAATGATGAGTTAGTTGAACGTATCGTTCAATTCAATCGCAAAGAATATGAAGAACGGCTTGAGCAGTTCTTTAAAGAATGGGGTAGATACAATTATGATGGGACAGCAACGGAAAAAGCTGTTGATAGGCTTTTAAACGGATAATTTAAAGCGTGTATAAGTTCTAGGTTTGTGATTGCTAAGCAAGTAGACTATTCTGAACCAGACAGTTCTTAAACAACTTATTAACACAGATTATGCAAGATCTGTAGAGAATATATTTACATAGTTCATGGAGTCAATTCATGAGGACTTATATTTGAGGATATGTCCTGTAGACTTATCCCTATAGAGCTTACTTAAAATTCAATATAAGGAGTAGAAAAAATAATGAAAAACATAGTTTTAATAATCGCTGGCGGTGTTGGTGCTCGTATGGGCCAAGATATACCGAAACAGTTTATCAATGTGTATGATAAGCCAGTTATTGTTTACACATTAGAGGCTTTTCAAAAGCATCCAAGCATTGATGCGATTGAAGTTGTTTGCCTCGACGGGTGGCACGATGTCTTATGGGCATATGCCAAGCAGTTTGGAATTGCCAAACTTGAGAACATTGTTTCAGGTGGCAAGAACGGTCAGGATTCAATCCGAAACGGACTTTATGACATTGCTTCAAGACATAATGGTTCTGATGATATCGTATTGGTTCATGATGCGATTCGTCCTATGGTAAGCAACGATATTATCTCGGATAATATTCGAGTTTGCAGACAATACGGAAATGCAATTACTGTTGTTCCGTGTACTGCGGCAATGTTAAAAACCTTTGATTCTCTTTCAACTGAAGAACAGGTTCCAAGAGATAATCTTAAAATCACTCAAACACCACAGGCGTTTTTCCTTCAAGATATTATTGCAGCACATAAAGAAAGAAGTGGAAAAGGGAATTACAAATTCAGTTGCTTCTTGTACGATGTATATTGAACTTGGCAGAAAACTATATATGTCTGCGGGTTCTGAGAAAAACTTGAAGCTCACCACAGCCGAGGATATTGAGATTTTTAAGGCTCTTCTAAATGCCAAGAAGGATGTGTGGATGCACTGATGGGATACAATGATGGATTAAGGCAAGTTGCTGAAACATTGCCAATAAAAGCGGGAAAAATACTTGTAACAGGTGCTACAGGACTTATTGGATCATGTTGTATAGATGCTCTTTTGTATGCCAATGAATATTGCGGTTGTAGATTTGAGATTTTCGCTTTGGGACGTTCACAAGAAAAAATCTCTAAGCGTTTTAAAGGCAAAGTAACGCCTGTTGTACAGGATGTTGTTATGCCTCTGACGCTGGATGTCGTATTTGATTATATTATTCATGCGGCAAGCAATGCCGACCCTAAGATGTATGCTCTTCAGCCTGCAGAGACAATTCTTACAAATGTCATTGGAACAAAAAATGCTTGAATACTGTAAGAAAAACATAGATACACGGTTGCTGTTAACTTCAACTTTCGAGGTCTATGGGAAAATAGATGGCATTGATGTGTATAGCGAAAATATGGTCGGATTAGTAGACTTTCATATGCTCAGAAACGGCTATACAGAAAGTAAGCGGTGCGCCGAGATGCTTGTCAACAGCTATATTGATGAATATGGAATTAACGCTGTGATTTGTAGATTGGCTAGTATATATGGACCTACCATGTTGCTAAACGATAGTAAAGCACATGCTCAATTTATCAGAAATGCGTTGCACGGTGAGAATATTGCCTTGAAGAGCAAGGGGAACAAAGAAGAAAGAACATATTGTTATGTTCTCGATGCTGTTTCTGCTTTGTTTATGGTGCTTTCCAAAGGAGAGATTGGGGAAGCGTATAATATTGCAAATGAAAATTCAGTTGCTTCAATTGCTGATGTTGCTTCATGTTGTGCAAAGAGCGGGAACAAAGGTGTTTTTTGGTATTCCGGATACTGTCGAATCAAAAGGATTTTCTAAACCGCAAAACTGTATACTTGATAATAAAAAGCTAAAGTCTTTGGGGTGGGAAGGAAGATATTCTCTGGAAGAGGGCTTTACAGAAACCATAGATGAGTTGAGGAAAAACGAACGGAGGGGACAAAAAAGTTTATGCTTGAACAATTAAAACAAGATGTTTGCTACGCCAACCTCGATTTGGTTGCCAGAGGTGTAGTCATTTATACATGGGGCAACGTCAGCGGAATCTCTGACGACAGAAAGTACATGGTCATCAAGCCATCTGGCGTTGACTACGATGGAATGTCAGCTGAGGACATGGTGGTTGTGGATATTGAGAGTGGTGAAACTGTGGAAGGTAAATGGAAGCCATCATCTGATACCAAGACTCATCTTGCACTGTATAAGAAGTATTCACAGATTAAAGGCATAGTCCATACACATTCTACCAATGCCGTGGCTTGCACAGGCTGGCATGAAAATTCCAGCGCTTGGTACAACTCATGCGGATTATTTCTACGGAGATATTCCATGCACGAGAGAGCTGAGCAAAGAAGAAGTAATGGAAGCCTACGAACTGAATACAGGCAAGGTCATTATCGAGACAATAGAGAAGATGAACTATGATCCGATGGCTATACCGGGAATTGTGGTAAAGAATCACGGCCCGTTCGCTTGGGGCTCAAGCCCTGCCAATGCTGTATACAATGCGGTTGTTATGGAAAATGTAGCGGAGATGGATATCAAAACGCTGTTACTCAATTCACAGGCAGAGATGAAGCAATATGTGTTGGACAAGCATTATATGAGAAAACACGGCCCGAATGCCTATTATGGGCAGAAGTGATATCCATAGAAAGAAAGAGGTCTAAAACATGCGAGAATATTACGGATTTCTGATTTTATTTAATGGAACCGAATGCAGTAAGACAGTAAACGCTCAATAAAACCGTGGTTAGACTTTACCCCTTCCTCCGTAGTAAACTTTTAAATTGAAGTGAAAGCTCAAAACTTAAGTCAATTAATATGAAGATATGCAAGAGTTACGGAGCGTGTCCAGAAAAAAATAATACAAAGGATAATTTCTTACAGCCAGTAAGAAATTATCCTTTCAGTATATTATGCTAGATGAGTTATAAATTTTTTGCTAAAATAATACTCAACAAAAAACAAAATTGTCTGTTGTTAATAACTGACAATTTACCAAAACGACAAATGAGGAGAGCTATATGGGAAAGAAAAAACTATTAGCACTGCTGATGGCAACTGTTTTAGCCATGCAACCGACTATATCTGTAACGGCAGAAACAGGGCAGGTTACAGATTCTGTAGGAGATTATGAGGGTGAAGAAACAAAAGAGAAATCAAAGGTAACAGAACTTGAAAATACGGACAGTGCAGTACCTAACTCCCCGGCAGTGGATGAAGAAATGACAAAGATGACTTCTGCAGAGAAGGAAGAGGTGGATGATGGAGAGACGGTAAGTTTGTCAGCGGTTACGGAATCATCAAATAATCAGACGACTTCATATGCACATAGTGAGGAAGCTACGTCAGGTGCTATGACACTAAAAGCAGAATGGAATGATCCTGTACTTGGACAGCCGACCACATTCCATGTGTCTGCAACAGGCGGCTCAGGAAACTATAAATTCAGAATGGATGCACCGAGCTATTCTAGCCCAAATCAATGGGCATTCGAATCAGTAGCGGATCCAAGTCGCGGTGAATGGATGAACTATACTGGTGAGTGTATGAGTACAGACTACTCTTTTACTATGACTGCCTCAGGTACATATAATTTTCGTTTTTACTTAATGGATAAGGCAAATAATATTTATTATTTACGTGTAAATACATATATACATTTATCTGATCCTAATTATCCAAGTATAAATTCTATAATTCAGTCAGCGGTAGATCAGTGTAAAAGGGAAACTGATGGTCCTGATTATCAAATAAATAAAACCGATACTAAAACCGATAATAAAAATAGTAATAAATCAGATAACGGAGTGATAGAGCTTCCGATTATACCAATAGATTAATTAATAGGTTACCATGTATTTTTTACATTGTGGAATAGAGTATTTATTAACAATAGAACATGCTGGGAGGATTATGTATGTACAAAAGAATAATTAGCCTTATTTTAACACTTATTATGCTGATTACAATAGTTCCATCAACTATTGCGGCAGCAAGTGAAGTTCGGACAATGGAAGGGGTTGAAGCTTCGGGCAAGCAATCCGAATGCAACCGGCCTGAGGTCGATAAATCGGAGGAAAATATTATCTACATGGTAAATCCGCTGTATGAGGATGTTATCAGCATTGATGATTTAAAGAAAAAGCTTGACTCCTCAAACGATGTGCAGCTATTTGCGGCATCCACGGGACAGTATTTTTCAGATTATGACAGTGCCGTTTCATATCTCAGAAAGCAGATGGTTAGCAGAGAGACGGAAATAACCTTGAATTTCCCTGCATCCTGGTTTGATTCTCACAAAGATGAGCTATATTGGGATTTATTATATGATGCAATGAAGTGCGATGAAAGCTCTACCGGACAGGATGGGGATGCGCTTATATATGGATTTGCTGGCTGTCGTATTTCATACAGTAATGCAGGATATATACAATATACCATGTCATATCATTCTGATGCAGAGCAGGAAGCAAAGCTGACAGCGGCTGTGGCTGAGGCAATGACAACACTGCAGCTTAATGGACTGAGCGAAGCCAAAAAGATTATAAAGATTCATGATTATATCTGCAATCATGTCGATTATGCATATAATTCAAAAGAGGAGCAGATATATACAGCTTATGGAGCTCTATGCACCGGAAAAGCTGTCTGTCAGGGGTATGCTGTGCTTTTCTACAGACTGTGCAAGGAAGCAGGACTGTCGGTTAGGATTATCAGCGGTACCGGCAATGGAGGAGCGCATGCGTGGATATAGTGCGAATCGGCAGCAAATACTATAACGTGGACTGTACCTGGGATGGACAGGGTGCGGCCACCTATAATAATTTTCTGTTGAAATCAGAAGCTGACTTTAGTAATCATACCCGCAAATCATGGAAAGTGGTGGGCAACCATTATCTATACTATACATCAGCTGAGTTTAACGCTCAGTATCCTATGACTGAAAAATCATGGGATGAGTCGGATAACAGCAACGATTCTGTAGAAACTACATATGCGCATAGTGAGGAGACCTCGTCAGGTGCTGTGACACTAAAAGCAGAATGGAATGATCCTGTACTTGGACAGCCGACCACATTCCATGTGTCTGCAACAGGTGGCTCAGGAAAATATCAATTCAGAATGGATGCGCCGAGCTATTCGAGCCCAAATCAATGGGCATTCGAATCAGTAGCGGATCCAAGTCGCGGTGAGTGGATGAATTATACATCAGAGTGTGCTTCAAACGATTATACATTTACCATGACTGCTACCGGTACTTATAACTTTAGGTTTTATGTGATGGATAAACCAGCAGGTGTATATTATCTGCGTTTGAACTTCAATATAGGCGTATCTGATAGTAAATATCCGAGTGTTGACTCAATTGTTCAATCTGCAGTAGCTGAGTGTAACAGCAAAACTGATGGCTCAGAGTATGCAAAAGCCCTTTGGCTGCATGACTGGCTGCTTGACCAGCTTGAGTATGATAACACCCTGAAATGGTCTTCGGCTGAGAGTGCGCTGACCAGAAAACTTGGCACATGTCAGTCGTATGAGAGTGCATATGCAAAGCTCCTTACTGCAGCAGGAATAGAAAACAGCGAGACAAGGGATACCTATGATGGACACACCTAGAATGCCATGAAGCTGGACGGACAGTGGTATCAGACGGACTGCACCTGGGATGACAGCAGCGATAACTGGTATAGCTTTGATCAGAGACATTTGTATTTTGGTCTGACCGATGAGCTGATGGCCATAGCACATCCGGGACATAGCAAAATCTATACTACCGACACGTATAAAACGCGTTCAACAAGTCTTGCCGACAATTATTTTGTCAGGTCAGCAGATGCCGAGAAGTGGGCAAAGGCTTATGCAGACAGGATTCAGAAAAATCTGGATGCAGGGAAGACAGAGTTTGAAATAACAGCGGACAATGCTTCTTATCCGCCAAGTATTTCAGGTATTCAGAATGGAATCACTGCCTATGTATTAAATCAGATGAAGTGGTCTGATGAAAAGCACAATATTTCACTAAGTGTCACAGGATCTTCAAATGCATTTGATTTTAATATTGTTTACTCTGATATAAATCATATATGGGATAATGGCACAATCATAAAAGAGGCTACTTGTACTGAACCTGGAATCAAAACTTATACCTGTACAATTTGCAACAAAACCAAAACTGAAACTGTTGCAGCACTAGGGCATTCTTTTTCAAAAAAATGGATAATAGATAAACCAGCAACTTGCCAAAATGAGGGAATTAAATCATATCATTGTACTAGATGTAATGAAAGACAAAATGTTACAACAATATCAAAATTAGACCATGAATGGGATAATGGAATAATAATTACTGAACCCACATATACATCCGAAGGTAAAATAAAATATACTTGCAAAAATTGTTCATTTACAAAAGAAGTTAAAACTGAATGTTTAAAAGAAACTAAGGAAGACAAACTTGCAAGACAAAATAAGAATACATTAAAGGATGGGACTTACACTATTTATTCTACATTAAATAATAACTTTGTATTAGACATAAAGAATGATTCGAAGGCCGATAATGGAAATGTGCAGCTAAATCGTAATAATTCATCTAATTCAAAAGAATTTATAGTAACGCATGATTCCACCGGATATGTTACATTTACAAATGCAAATTCTGGTAAAGTATTAGATGTATCTTCAGGCATAGCTGAAAATAGACGTAATATCCAACAATATTTATCTAATGGAACTAAGGCACAAAATGGATTGTCGAAAAGAAAGAAAATGGATATGTAATCATGTCAGCTCTTAACTCTGATTATGTTATTGATCTAAGCGGTTGTATCATATCTGAGGGAAGAAACATACAGCTTTACAAAAGTAATGATAATAAAGCACAAAGATGGAATTTTATTTATATATCTAAGGAAGACAAACTTGCAAGACAAAATAAGAATGCATTAAAGGATGGGACTTACACTATTTCTTCTACATTAAATAATAACTTTGTATTAGACATAAAGAATGATTCGAAGGTCGATAATGGAAATGTGCAGCTAAATCAAGATAATTCATCTAATTCAAAAGAATTTATAGTAACGCATGATTCCACCGGATATGTCACATTTACAAATGCAAATTCTGGTAAAGTATTAGATGTATCTTCAGGCATAGCTGAAAATAATCGTAATATCCAACAATATTTATCTAATGGAACTAAGGCACAAAAATGGATTGTCGAAAAAAAGAAAATGGATATGTAATCATGTCAGCTCTTAACTCTGATTATGTTATTGATCTAAGCGGTGGTATCATATCTGAGGGAAGAAACATACAACTTTACCAAAGTCATGATACTAACGCTCAAAGATGGAATTTTATTCATATATCTAAGGAAGACAAACTTGCAAGACAAAATAAGAATACATTAAAGGATGGGACTTACACTATTGCTTCTACATTAAATAATAACTTTGTATTAGACATAAAGAATGATTCGAAGGCCGATAATGGAAATGTGCAGCTAAATCAAGATAATTCATCTAATTCAAAAGAATTTATAGTAACTCATGATTCCACCGGATATGTTACATTTACAAATGCAAATTCTGGTAAAGTATTAGATGTATCTTCAGGCATAGCTGAAAATAGACGTAATATCCAACAATATTTATTTAATGGAACTAAGGCACAAAAATGGATTGTCGAAAAAAAAAGAAAATGGATATGTAATCATGTCAGCTCTTAACTCTGATTATGTTATTGATCTAAGCGGTGGTATCATATCTGAGGGAAGAAACATACAACTTTACCAAAGTCATGATACTAACGCTCAAAGATGGAATTTTATTCATATATCTAAGGAAGACAAACTTGCAAGACAAAATAAGAATACATTAAAGGATGGGACTTACACTATTTCTTCTACATTAAATAATAACTTTGTATTAGACATAAAGAATGATTCGAAGGCCGATAATGGAAATGTGCAGCTAAATCGTAATAATTCATCTAATTCAAAAGAATTTATAGTAACTCATGATTCCACCGGATATGTTACATTTACAAATGCAAATTCTGGTAAAGTATTAGATGTATCTTCAGGCATAGCTGAAAATAGACGTAATATCCAACAATATTTATTTAATGGAACTAAGGCACAAAAATGGATTGTCGAAAAAAAAAGAAAATGGATATGTAATCATGTCAGCTCTTAACTCTGATTATGTTATTGATCTAAGCGGTGGTATCATATCTGGGAAGAAACATACAACTTTACAAAAGTAATGATAGTAACGCACAAAGATGGAATTTTTATTAATTGAATTTCTGTAAATTACACAATATAAAGGTCTTCTACGATAAAATATTAAAATCAAGACCACATTGGGGTCAGGCACCAATGTGGTCAACCTACAGGGGGTGCGGACGGTTCTTGGATCACAACAGTATTTTTCTCCTATCTGCTGCAAAGTCATGCTGGATTCGTAGTCAATACGGAAATCACACCAGTCTGAGTGTGGCACTGAATTTGGAATATGCAGTTTTCGGTCACGTTTTTGTGGTTCTTTTGGCTCCATGGTAATTTCTCCGGGGTTGTGTTTTTGTGATTGATAAGCAAAGTACTTTGTTAAAGCTAGTCTAGCAAATTGAGGAAAAGGCTGCAACTACAAACATTTTTCCGAAAATACTCTAAATCAAAGCAATTTTTATAGTTCTGTATTTATTAGTATGGAAAAACTTGGGAATATCTGGTATAATGAATAATAGATAATTAGCAGTTATCCGTTATTTGCTAAAAGTAAATAATACTTTATTATCAAATATTTAGAAGGCGGAAGAAAATATATCCTATTCATTTGTATGGTTTCGAAAAAAAATATTTGAGGACATAATTATGAAAGAATTTACAATTAATACTCCGGGAGATTATGTTTCACTCATTCCTGGTGATTGCAATGAAAGTGTATCGACTGATACTTTTAGTTATTTAGATATTAATGCTTTGTTCTGGAAAGAATTATTTTCAGACAATAACATTTTAGAAATCTTAGAGTTTGGAAAGTTACGTTTTGAGCATAGCCAAAATATTCCTATAAAGATACAAGCAATATTATGTGACACAAATATATTTTACCAAAATTTAAAAAGTGCTTTGGAATTCAAATTATCGAAAAACGTATCTAAACAATTATTTTTAGGCTGCATAGAAACAATAGAAATGTTTTGTGAACTGTATACTTTATGTTGTTCCTTGCCTTTCAAACTTACAATAACAGAAGGTTTTGTGCATAATAAGGACTCTGCAGAATATCTTAACGAATATTGTTTAGCAAAAAACCATAATCCATATATTGATTATATTATAAATTCTGTAGTTCCCCGAATATTAGAAGAAAAACCTGATATTCTTTGGATTACCGGGAAACCTAATATCGCCACATTCGCATTAGCAAAACTATTAAAAAAATATTTGCCAAATATTTTCATTAGTCTATGTGACTTTAAAACAGATTATTATTCATTATATAAAATAAAAGACCTATTAATTAGAAATACAATCCTTTTTTCCATATTTGATTATATTCTTTTATTTGATAATGTAAATATACGAGAGATGCTTGTGAACTCACTGGTAAATCAATCTGAAATGAATAACATACCTGGATTAATTTATAAAGAGAGAGGGGAAATTATATGCAACGATATACCGTTTCCAAATGACAAGGTAAGTATAGACAATAATAAATTAGATTAACTCTTTGAAACAAATTATTGTTATTGGAATAAGTGTAGCTTTTGTGGAATAAATCATAAATACTGTACTCAAAACGAAAGACAAAAATGGAATATACCTGAAGCAATTAACATATTAAAAGAACGAAATAAAAACGGAAATAGGTATATATGGCTTACGGATGAAGCAATACCACCCATCATACTAAAAAAGCTATTAATAAAGTTTACGGAAAATCAATTTAATTTTATATGGCATTTCAGAACACGAATAGAGCCTGAATTATTAGATCCAGAATTAATAGAATTAGTTAAAAATAACGGCGTTAAGAGCATTATTTTAGGATTCGAAAGTGCTTCAGAGAGAATTTTAAGGTTAATGAAAAAAACATTTTGTAGTGATTATTTATCCATTGCAGAAAAGATTGTAGAAAAATATACTTCTAACGGTATACACATACATTTTCCTGTTTTAATAGGCTTTCCTACAGAAACAAATGATGAAAGAAATTACTCATTACAATTTGTAGAATATCTATCAAAAAAGTATGAATTGTTTTCTTACAATATAAATATTCTTGAATTAGATATTAGTAGTGATTTGTTTAATCGATGGTATGATTATGATATTAAACAAATAAAATTTCCTTGTTTACCTCGATATTTTTTGGGTAACAATGTGGACTGGGACAGTAATATTGATTTTTTGGAAAACATTAGAACTAATCAAATGAAAAAAGCAATTTAGATGGTATCCAAATTTGACATACATATCAATTAATGCATTTTATAATTTATGGGAACGTAAGAGAGGTGTTTTTTACGAAAATAGAAATAATGTTACTGTACCATATATTGATTTGAACAACAATTATATGCTTAATTCCAATACGGTTTTTTTTTAAAACTATAACTGGAGAATTTTGTATATATGATTTTACTTTTCACAATTTCATATTAGGTGGCGAAATTATCCAATATGTATATTATAGCTTTAAGAAATCGCTAAGTATAAAAGAAATCATTAAAAAGTTTAGCAGTTTTGGTGAAAAAAAATGTTATGAATTTTTTAAATGATCTTCTTAAATTAAATTTTATTATACAAAAATAAGGGAGGATGAAAAATGTTTGCAGAGTATATCGATCTTGTTCAAAAAAAATCATATGTCATTAATATTGACAAAACTGAAAAGACTAGTATGGACAATAATAAGACAGTTTTCTTGGCTAACGCTGGCGGCGGTGGCGGTGGCGGTGGCGGTGCTACTGGTGGTGGCACTGGTGACGGAAGTGGTAGCGGAAAATGATTTTATGTGATATCCAATAGATAATCATATAAAACGGAAGTTCTTAATAGCATTAGGAACCTTGCGCTTTTATTGATTATGATTATTTGAAGTTTTTTCTAAATAGTAGTATACAATAAATAACCAGTACGGTGCTAGTTTTGGAATAGTGTCATTGTTTTTCGAAAAACTAAAGAAAATGATCTCTCGTATGGTATAATTATTATATCAATTGCGAGAGATCATTTTTTAAAAAATCCTATGCAATAAAATATTCTGACGATTTCACATGCTCTGTGGTTTCTTTATGAAAATTAACAGATAACACACCTATATTCAAGGATACATCAATGCTTTTTTGTGTTTGTGTATTGTTCATACTATCACTATTTCGTTTATTATTTTGTGTTTTTTCATGTCGGCTTCCGATTAAGTCTTTTAGGCTTTTTAAACCTCCAAAGGTATAATAAAAAGTTTGACAAATTTGTAATAGTACTGGTAATTCAGCACAAATAAACACAATTATTTCATAAGGTGAGTGATGTTTTAATTGTATAACTGGTGACGCATCGGAATTTATCACATTTATAGTAGTTTCTAAATCATTAATAATAGGTAAAAGGTTATTTCTGTTTGTATCATCTATATCTGTTTTGAGTATAAGCTGCGCTGTTGGATATTGTGATGGGTTATCTAATAGCAAGTTTTGAATATTTTTTATATAAACTAAGTAACTTTTCATAAGATGATATGGCAATTTTTCCGGTACAACTGTTTCAACTATTCTATTATATAACAATTTTAATTTATTTTCATCAAAAACGTGTAGTTTTACAATCAAGTTACATAATCCCAAGAGAGCTGGAAAATCATTTGCTTCTATTACATAGTTGAAAGCTTCATGAAGCAGCTCCCATATCTTCTTTTGTTCATTGTTAATCAGCAAAATGTTAATAATTTGATAATACTGATGGGTTTTATGATAATAAGGCACTAAATTATAGAGTAATTGAATAGCATGTGCTAGACTGGTTATGCCCTTTGTTCCTAATGATATTTGAATTTCACTTTGTTGACTGAGTAATAAGTCAATCAGCCCAATGTTTGAGGCAAGATCTAATATCGGGAACGTTACATTTTCAAAACGACAATTTGAAAACTCACAAAATCTGACACCAACTTCTTTAAAACTTAAGTTTTTAAAATGGCAATTATTAAATATTTTTCTTCAAAGATGAATGAACAATTGTCGAGTCGATAAAATCACAGTCTTCAATTAACATTTGTCGGAAAGAAGTTCCTGAAAAATTAACAGTTTTAAATGTATCACTTATAAAATTACTGAAACTGAAATTACAACTACTAATTATAGCTTTTTTTTTCATCGCATACAAATTTTGTTTGTAAAAAATCACTATATCTAAAATCACAATTATCAAGATGACAATCAAACAAACTACAATGATGAAATTTTGAATAGGCACCATTTGAACTATTAAAGTTGCTGCCATAAAATCTACAATCGCTGTATTGTGGTTTCTGTATTAAATTCCCAGGAAAGTCATCAAAAAAAAATCTTTATTATCGGCTTTTTCAGGTGGGAGCACTTCGTTGCTTAAAGATGTTGGTTGAAAAGATTTATATAAATACAAAGAATCCTCATAGCTTATTTTGTTATTAATAAGATTCATTTTTTCCTCCATTAGTATAAAAACAATTTAATATATTTTCTTCAGCCTTCTAAATATTTGATAATAAAGTATTATTTACTTTTAGCAAATAACGGATAACTGCTAATTATCTATTATTTTTGTGAATACTAAGGCAAAGATACGGTAAATTCTTTTTTGCTTTCTTTATATGTGTGGTATACTTAGGCTATAATGAAATATAAAAGTACAGTAATTCAGACAAGAGATTCAGTGTCTATTTAGTGCGGAAGATAAAGAGGTTATGCTTATGAGAATCATTACACAGGCCATCAGAGTGATTGACTATGAGAACAATAAAATTTCAACAAGAAATATTATGCCAAAGTTTGGAGAATATATTGAACAGTTGATTTCTTACATAAATGGGAATGTTTCTGTAAGGGAATACAAAACACAATCAACGGGTACAGAGGTCATTAGCAGTATACTAGAGATTATAAAGCATCAGGCAGAACCTGAAGTAGTTCTGCAAAGGTTTGATATAATAGCACAACGCCTACTTCGAAAGGAAAGACAGGCACAAGAACAGGTTGCAAGTATGGATATTAGGGTGCAGAAAGGAAGTCTGATATTGGCTCTAATCGAGGATGAGGGGAAGGCGTTGTTTCTGTTGGCGAAGGTAGAGCATACGGATTTCTTTGATGATAGTGATTACAGCATTAAATCAGGCTTTTCAAAGGACAAAAAAAAAGATCTGGAAAACCTGCCTGTTTGAGATTGATGATTTGAATTCTGTGGAATTTTTAGCCAGAATATATTCTAATACGGTGGCGAAATACTGGTGGCATGATTTTCTGGAGTTAAATGAACTTCAAAGTGATGAGCTTAATACCAAGAGAGCGTTTAAAGCCGTAGAAAGTACATTGGGCAGATATCTGAAAAAGATGCACCATATGACCATATGGTAATCCGGAATGCAATGTACTTGTATTTCAGTAGTGTCGAGCAGTTTGATTTTTCTGAAATGTTAGATAAAACGATTAAGAATTATTCCCCTAACGACATGACGGCGGAAAAGAAAGAAGAACTTATTCAGAAACTGTGCGACCTGCCTGAAAAACAACACTTTGACCATCAGTTTAAGCCGGTTCTGTCAATGATTAAGCCTAAAATGAAGAAAACGTATGATGTATATAGCGGAATTCAGATCAAAGTATCTAGTGCGGTTGAAGATTTAAGTGATATCATAGAGGCGTATGAGGCAGATGATGGAAAACGGTATCTCAAGATCCGTATGGATAATGATACAACCTTCCGGACATTTGAGCGTAGGGAGGGGAGATAGGAGGGATTTGCTTTGCTGGAGCATATAAGGGATAAGGTTTTGGGCTTGAAAGAAGAGGAACGCAGGAAATTCTATTCCGCCTGTTTTTCATTCCCATCTTCTCAGGCTTTAGGATTTTCAGAATTGATGGAGATCATACAAAAGATTCCATCAAGGGATGAAGTCAGAATTTTTTTTGTCGTTGGAAAATGAAGATCCCTTCATAATAGTGAAAAATTCAACTGAAGCAGAGTACAGAGAGTTTATTGAAGAGACACTGGAAGATGAGATGATTTTTACAAAAATAGAGATAAATAAAACACTGGCAGATGGGCACTTTTCAATTTACCGATATCAAAAGTTTGTGGAGGATATTGTCGGTTTATCTATGGAAGACGTGTTGAAAACATTCTCTATGTTTCTGGATGGGGCAGGGAAAAATATAGTGTTTGAACTATTTGACAGTCCAAATATTTTTTATACGAAAACAATGTATTTTCTTCCTGTGGGGAATAGAGAGATTGATTGTAATTTTAGCAGGACACAGCGTTTGCTGGCTTGTAGGGATAATACGTACTTTTATAACCAGGATTCCTATGGATTGCTGCCGGATGATTTTAAGATAGAAGTAGGGTATGAGGGAAACCCATTCAAAGAATTGTTCATGAAGCTGGAAACAATTTTGGCAGCAAGCTTCATTGCATCCAATGCTACGATTCAGAGCGGGCAGATGAAACTGCAGATTATGGGACAGCGTTCTGTTGATTATGTATGCCGTCTAAATGAGATAATGGGAAACCAGGTGCTTTACAAAATATATGACTGGATATATTCAGGCGGAAGTTCTATTGACAAAGCCATTATTGCAAGAAATATTATCTGTCTGCATTGCAAATATGAGCCACTGCTGAACCTGGACGAAAAAGTTCTTTCCTCTATCCAGTCTAATTACAATCTGTATTTGAAAGATAACGTAGGACAGTATCTTGAACTGAAAAACAAAGTGGCAGAATTTATAAGTGACATTGTGTCGAGAACTGGGGAATACGCCACAGAATTACTTGATAAGTTTAAAGCAAATGTTATAGCAATATTTGGCTTTCTATTTACAGTGGTCATAGCCGGTATTGTATCAGACCAGCCGTTGAACAATATTTTTACAAAAGATATCACGGTAATCCTGGAATTAGTCCTGGTGGGTTCTGTGGTATATCTGTTCATTTGTTATGGGCAGTCAAAGTATCAGATGAATAAAGTTTATGAAAGTTATGAGAAACTGAAAAAATCCTACGATAAGATATTGACCGAGGATGATATTCAGGAGTGCTTTCGGGGTGACTATCTGATCTTAGATATGAAGAAGACGATAGGAAAATCTGAAAAGATATATCTGTTCCTATGGGTTGTTTTTCTTCTGGTGCTTCTTGTGATAGTAGAATATATTAGTGAAGCTCCGGTTGTAATTCCCTTTTTAAAAAGATTGCTGGCCGGTTCTGTAAGTAAAGAAAAAAAAATCCCCTTGTGCATTAATTAAAAATGTTAATGGCAAAGGGATTTTTTGCCCGAACGTATTTTTTGTATTTTGTATTTAATAATTGCTCCTATTGAAATTAGTGCCAAATACGGTAGTATGATGCTTATAACAGATAGGAGGAATCTAAAATGAGATTAGAAGATAAACTGGCAGCATATTTGGAGTACTGTGAATATCGAAAGGAACTTGATGGGAAAACACTGAAAGCATACCGTATTGACTTGCTCAGTATTTCGAATATGTATGTGTGGATGAACCTGATAAGGAAAAAAATTGAGGAGTATATTACGCATTTGCATAAGAGTTACAAGCAAAAGACTGTAAAGCGGAAGATAGCATCAATAAAAGCGTTTTATAACTATTTAGAAGAAACTGAAATCATTGCTGAAAGCCCTTTCCGGAAAATAAAAGTCAAATTCAAGGAAACAGTAACCCTCCCCAGAATCATTCCAAGGGAAGAAATAGAAAAGCTTTTGAACCATATGTATCAATGCCTGAATGAGAATGATAAAGTATCGCATAAACATATGCTGCGTGATGTAGCTGTGATTGAAGTATTTTTCGCAACCGGAGCAAGAGTATATGAAATCTCCAACATCCGAGAAGATAGCATTAATCTGAATACGGGCTTGATCAGGCTTATGGGAAAAGGCGGGAAGGAACGATATGTACAGATTAGTAACACTTCAATTTTAGAGGTCCTGAAAAAATATTACGATGAAAATGAGCAGGCGATCAAGAAAAGCGGATATTTTTTTGTAAACAACAGAGAAAGCAGGTATACGGAACAATCCATTCGGCTGATGCTGAAGAAGTATACAAAACAGGCCGGCATTGAGAGAAATATTACTCCTCATATGTTCCGTCATTCATTTGCAACATATTTAATCGAGGAAGGGGTAGATGTAAGCTGTGTCCAGCGGATTTTGGGCCATAGTTCCATAAAAACAACACAGATCTATATACATATTGCTGCTAAAAAACAGGCTGAAATATTAAAAGAGATGCATCCCCGGAATAATATGAAAATCGCTGGTGCGGCGTAGCTTTCTGCAGATAAGGATTGATATAATGAATGGGATTGGAGGAGTGGCTGTATATACTGCCTAAACGGTATAGGTGGCAGTTGCTTTAAAAAAATTTTGACAGAGATACGGTGAGACTGGCCTAATTTAGGGTAGTCTTCTTGGTATGAAAAATGATATTGTAAGGATTGAAACAACTGGGTAAAAGTAGAAATTTGTTGGATTTGAAAATTCATAGCTACTGATTTGATACTACGGCTAACTTGAAAAAGTAAATTCCAGTGCAGAAGTAAATTCCACACTCATTTAAAAGTTCTTGATTTTCTAAGAGTTTTATAAGCTCAAAACGCTTATTTCTGTTATAATAGGAGTAACTTCTTGGAAAAAAGCTGATTTGATGGTATGACAAACAGACCACTGGAAGGTAGTGTGCGAGACTAAATTCCACCGGTCATGTGGGGAAAATGTGAAAGTTTAATTTCCAGTCCGACAGCAGATTTCTAAGTGGTTGTTAATGGTTGAAGCGAATCAGCTTAGGCGTTAGATTGACCAAATCAGGGTCAATGCGCTTAAGCTGAAATGCGTTTAGGGTTTCTTTTCCGAGTGTCTCTAATGCGGTGTCATAAGGCGTTCTTCCGTTAAGACTTTCCCTTGGAGTGGAGTTGATGTGATTCACGATTAGATTCACATCCCATTGTGTCAAAAATTCAAAACTAGTTCATTTCGGAAGCACCATGCGAAGCATGGTGTGAGCCTGCTCAAGACCTCCTTTTTGTCCGCTACGCATGGGATCACAATAGTAGATGCTGGTACGCTGAATTTCATCCAGTCCTGTTTCAAGAGCGACAGGATCTCCGAATTCTGAACCTCTGTCTGTCAAGATATATTCAAAGACTGATAAGAACTCATAGGTGCCCATACGTTTTTCTAAACGGTCAAAAATAAGTCGGACAGCGCCTTTAGTACAACGATTCAGGAGAAAGGCAAGGAACAGCTTTTCCTTAGTGAAGAAAAAAGGTCAGTAACGTCTTGCTGGATTCTCTGGATGAGTGTACCGTATCCATTTCTACAAAAGAGTATAACTGCAGCTCACTAAAATCACTGAATAACCGTTTCTCGAAGACCGTTCTGTTTGTAATCTGTGTTTTATGGCACTTTCGTGGCTTGAAGCCGGGCTTACGTTTTAAATCAATGTTTCTGGCTGTAAACAGACCTTGATCCAGATAGGTGTACAAGGAACGGACTGACATATCCAGTTCTGGATGATTGGTAATGATTTGATATGGAGATTGTCCCTGCTCGATTAAAGGAGAAACAATGCCATCCTTTTTGCGTAATTCATGTTTTGTCATGTTTATACCGGCTCTGGAACCGGAAAGCTTTTCACGGTATTTTCTATCAGCAAAACGTGCATCGTATCTGTATTTCTGGGCGATGGTGCAATGATTTATCTTTTTTGTGCAGCCATTACAGACATAGGGCGCCTTATCCAGTCTTTTGCACTGTTCCTTCACAAAATCCTTGCAAGTTTGATTACAGGTGGGGCAGGAAGTGCATTTTACATCGCAGAGAATGATTTTTCCGCAGACATTGGTTTTCCGGCAATGGAAGCGATGAATACAAAAGTTATGGGCATTATAGAAAGTACCTTTGTGATACCAGTCGGATAGACGGTGAGCCCTTACTTCTTTGGAAATGGTTGTTGGATCCTTGCAAAGAAAGCGGGCAATGTTCTTAAAGGTTTCTCCCTTGTTCAGTTCATTTTAGGAAAATAGGGAAAATATCAAATTGTTAGTGAAAAATGTAGATGGTTATAGTATAATGTTTTTAACAGATAATCAAGAGTTATCCGTTATTTTAGTTTTTTGATGATAAGGCATGTTCCGGAAATTCTAAATTCATTTTGAGTAAGTTTTGCTCAAAAGCGCAGAGGGGGGGTATAATTAATGGATACAAAACAGATACTAGACTACTATATTAATATTGGAAAAAATAACACTAAAAAATACAAGATTGCGCTGGTTGCTAATGTACGTGGCAAAACAAAAATTATATCGATTTTGACAGTTCTTCGGTAATTAATGAATACTTTTCATTAACACTTTACGAAGAAATTCAACGTACTTTGCGTAATGCTGGTTACGAAGTATGCACTTTTTTTTGATGAAGATGATTTTATAAAAGCAGTATTAGAAAATAAAATCGGGAATTTGGAACAGCTAATTGTTATGAATTCTTCACAAAAGGGAACACATATTGGAAGAAAATCATTAGTTCCAGCTTTTTGTGGCTTACATAATATCAAATTCACAGGAAGTAACGCTTATGTAGTAAGTTTATGCCGAAATAAATTTCATACAAATTGCATCTCACAAAACAGGAATCTATATACTCCTGATACATATATTTATAACCTAAAATATGGTTGGATTTCAGGAAAACCAACGCTAGGTGAAAAAGTTATAATAAAATTAAATAACGAAGCTTGCAGTATTGGTATGACTAAAAAAAATATTATAAAATATGATAAAAATTCAGATGAAATTATTTCTACTATGGCAAAAGAATTTAGACAGGATATTATATTGCAAAAATTTATTTGTGGATTTGAAGTTGAAGTACCTATTATTATGGGGAAAAATGTTTGTTCTTTAGATCCTGTTGGCATAGAATTAAATAATGAACATTTTTTGGGACAAGAGATATTAGATTATGAAATTCGAGGTAACCATAGCTTTGAATATTTTCATTTCAAGAATCAGTATCCTGAAATAAGCGAAAAAATTAAGAAAAATTCGGCACAGATAGGAAAACTTTTAGGAATCGAAGGCATAGGAAGAATCGATTACCGTATAACAGAGAATGGTGAAGCCTTTGTTACGGATATAGCGACCAATCCGCATATTACAAGTATATCTAGTATTGCAACCGCATTTTCGTGGTTGGAATATTCTTATACTGATATGTTTTATACAATGATAGGTTTATCTATTGAAAAGTATGTATAAAGCATTAAATATTTTCTTTTAAAAAATTTCTAATTTTTATTGCTTCTCGCCCAAAAAGTTTTCTTGTTTTTGTGGCAAGAAGCATTTTTGTTCTATAAATCACTCCAATAGAATAATAAAGAATAATGGAACGTTTTTCCAAAAAATTTCCAGGAATTGTCTTGATAGAAAGAACATTCATTAAACAAACTATCTTCTACATCTATATGGTCTTGAAAACTATTCTTATCAATGAACTCAATCAGCAATAAGATTTTTTGCTCTATATAAATTTTGTAATTTGCGCTTTGCAAGTTTTCCAAACAATCATTTAAGATATTTTTTGCTTTATCTGTTTGGGAAATATATGCCAATGCAATTGCTAAATTAATTCTAATACTAATGGCATACATCGCTTCATTATCATTATTAAAATTAATATTATTGTACAAATTATCTAATATTTTGTATGCACTTTCATACTTATGCATACGCATATATAGTACAGATAAGTTACATAATAGAAAAACTTGATCGGCATTGTCTCTTAAGTTATTTCCAAATGTATTGTTATATATTTCTAAACATTTTTCTGTGGAAATTTTATTAGAAAATAAAAGTGCCAGTAGATAATTGTTTACAAATATTTCCATTCGTGGATATTGTATATCTCTATGGTGCATAATAAAATGCTGAAGCAAAATCGCATATTCACCTGCCTCTCCAAAATCTCCACATTGACACAGTACACCTATATAGTTATTTAAACATAGAAAATACTGTACGGGATAAATTTCTTTACAATTCATATTAGCAAAATAATCAACACTACTGCGCATATATTCTTTTGAAATATTACAATCATGTATAGCGTTTGAGCGCCTTCTCAAGATGTTTATATATTTTATGGCATTATCATCGTATCCTAGTTTTGAACTTAATTGTATATATAATTCCTTTTCAATATGTAGTGCTTCATTTCGCTGCCCCAAATGAATACTAGATGTCATATATGTCATCATAATCCGTAGCCATAAATCAAATTCGTTATTTACAGATGAAATTAGTCTGTAGGGCTTTAAAATTTCCAAAGCTTTTATTCGATCCATTTGATTTAATGTTTTGGTTAAAACCAATGATAAAAGCAAATCTTTTTCAGCTAATAATTCTACTGGGAGAATAGGTTCAATTTTTTCTAATATTTTTATTACATCAAAGTATTTTTGAGTATAATATTTTTCAAAAAGCTTTTTCCATAACTTCAATATAAGAATTATATAATGGATTTATGGAAGTAAAGGATCTTGCAGAATTATGACTTATGTTTTTTTCTCGTAATCTAAAATCCTGTAATAACGCTAATGAAGCCATTATATATGAATTTCTATCATTTCCAGAATTTAATTCATACTCCATTCGTTGATAATACTCAGAAGGATACAGTTCTTTCACGCAAACTGCCATTTTGGAAGAATATATGGCTTTATCCTTTTTTGCCCTAAATGCAAAAATCATCCTAATAAGATCATGTGTAAAATGGGCATTTTTCTTATCTGATGTTGTTAGGCATATTTCATCTGACTTATCAATTAAATTTGATAATTCTATATGGCTACATTCTATTAATCGTTCCACTTCATATTTTGGAAAACTTAATCCTATAAATGAAGCGTATTTTAAAAGCTCAGATATTTGTTTTCCAACATCTCCAGACCTTGAAGTCGTTCTTGTATTAAAGAATCTAATATTTTTTCTTTAGAATCACCCTCGTTATAAGTAAAATCACCACTAGAATTAATTTTCTTTACAATATTTTTAATTACTTCCAAGTGCCCAGACGAAAGTTTATATATAATCTTTTTAATATGTTCATCTATATCTTTCTTATTATCAAATTCGTTCAATGCTTCAAGAAAATCAGAATATTCCATATCAGGGAAATAATATTTGTTTGCTTTTTCTCTTTTGAGAATTTTATTAATAAAGGACTCTTGCGTTTGGGATTCATCTGTAGTTATAAAGAGTAAGAATATTGTATCTTTAAAAAATGCAAAAGAGGATTTTCTAAATTCTAAAATAATATTTAGTAATTCTATTGATTTAATATCAAGATACTGGAAATTATCAACTACAACTAGACTTTTTCGGCTTTGAGCCAAAAATCGCATTTTTAATATAATATCCATTTCAGTTGAATTATCCAAAATATAGCTAAGTTGTTCTTGTTTCTTATCTTTAGCAAACATAGCATTTTCATATAAAAAATTCAAAAATTCCCCTGCTGTTGGTATTTCTTTGATTATATTAGATGTCAATTTCTTATTATCGATTTTCTTATAATATTTATCAAGTTTATCAGACAAACATTCCTTAAATGCATAATATTCTCTATTTTCACACAAAGAATCCCCTTGTAAATAAAAAAGCAATATTTTTACTTTGCTCTGCTTGAAATTGTGCAATAATCTCTTGTGCCAAATAGGATTTTCCACAACCTGATTTCCCATATATAATATGAATTTCGGAATCATTCCATTCAGCATTCAATTCATCTATAATATTTTTTTGTATTGTCAACATATTTGATTAAATCCCTTTGATATATATAAGTTATGGTTTCCGGAACATGCCTTATCATCAAAAAACTAAAATAACGGATAACTCTTGATTATCCATGAAAGGTTAAAAGTAAAAAAGCAATCCATCGACTACAGTACTGATGGATTGCCAAGTAAAATTATATCTGAAAATTTTTTCTAGGATGTTTTGTTGTAAGTATATCTCTCTGCTTTGACATGGCAACATGGGTATGAATCTCTGTAATATTAATAGAACTATGTCCAAGCATTTCCTGAATATAGCGAATATCAACATCTGCCTCCAAAAGACTTGTTGCAAATGTGTGGTGGAACATATGCGGAGTGATATGTAATTCAATCGCAGCAAGAGAGGAGTATTTGTTGATCATTCTGCGGACGGTTTGGTCTGATAATGCCCGACCTGCCTGATTTACAAAAAAAATGTTTACAGCTATGGATTTCAGATAGAAATTCTTTTTCATATTTGTTCAATATATTGATAACATCATCATTTCCAATCTGTATTCTTCGTTCTTTAGAGCCTTTTCCATATATCAGGATAGTTCTGTCATACAAATTTACATCATTCATTCCCAGAGAGCATAGTTCGGAAATTCTTATTCCGGTTGAAAACAGGAGCTCTGCAATTGCAGCATCTCTTAAAGCATTTCGTCTCTGATAATTTGTTTTTCCATCGTTGCATTGCTTATATATGGTTTTTAGAAAAACTTCCAATGTATGGAGCGGAATTATTTTTGGGAGAATGACAGGTTCACGGAATTTTATCTGCATTTTATAAAACGGATTTTTCTCAATGACTTTCCTATATTCCAGATAGTGAAAAAGAGCTTTTACGGATGCAATTTTTCTTTTGACAGTTTTTGGTTTGTAATTTTGATGCAGATAGACAATATAATCTTCTAATATTGCTTGGGAAATATTGGGGATATCTGTTGGTGGTATCTGTTCAGTAAATTGCCTTAAATCAATCCGGTAGGCTTTGAGGGTTTTTTCATCTAGTCTTTTTGGTATTGGCAATACTCAAGATACTTACTTATCTGTTCATTTAAGTTGTTCATAATGGACTCTCCTTTGTTTTTTATTTGTTCAAAACTATATTATACAGAGGTTGTATCGGCGGTCATACTGTACAAGGCTGATTTATTTGCAGACTTGTGATATACTGGAAGCGGTAGCTCCCTACGCTGCTCGTAATAATCACACACCTCTCCGCAGTGAGCAGCAGGCAACGATCTCATGGTCGGCGAAGATGTGAGAAAAGATAGTCGAAAATGAATCATATTACCCAAAAGAATAGGGGGTGTATATTATGGGAATCTTGTCACTGTTTCAAAGAAAACAGAAAAATACACAAGCAATTACAAAAATAATGTTTCGCTGGGTAGGGCAGCAGATAGCATTCTTAATTAAAGAGGAAAGCAAATAGTAGATGGGCTAAACAGAACCACCGCTAGTACTGGAACTCCGATGGATAAATTGCATGGTGGAGCAAAAAAGAATGGCTCAAATGTCAAACATAGGTGGGGGTTCAAAAGCAGCTGGTGGAGGTGGCGTTGATGAAGGAATGAAAGCAATGCTACAATACACACAGGCTAACACTGTGAAAATAAGAAGGCTGAAGCCGAGAATGTGGTTAAGAAGCTGTTGACCGGCGGTATGAGCGCGGACGAGATTCTGGAAAAACTGAAATAAACACCAAGAAAAAAAAGAAATGCCGTGTGGACAAACTGAACTGATCTATGATAGTGGCTGTATTTGTTAATTTAGAAAAAGTAAGAAATTGTAAAATAGCAATTATGTTATTTGGAAAAATGTGAGATTATAGTAAAGGATGCGTCTGTTAGATCGATGAAAGCAATTTGCAATAAATAAGGTGTCTGACACCGGCAATTTTTCATAAATCGGGGGTGCGGACAAATCTTGGACCTGATATAAAATAATTATATCAGGGGAGGAATTGAATGTACACCGCAGATGAAAAAAAAAGAATGCAATACAAAAATACATTGATAATAATTATAATGCAACAAAAACAGTTAGAGAGTTAGGATATCCCTCAGTTCCTGGTTTGCTAAAATGGTATAATGCATATTATCCACCAAAATCTGAGAAAACAGTGAAACCCAAAAAAGAAAGACGGATATATACCCCAGAAGAAAAACAACATGCAATTGATTTATATTTCAAAAATGGTTGCAATCTCAAGAAAACTGTAAGAGAATTAGGATATGGTAGCCAAACAGGAGTACTTAGATGGTTGAGAGACACTGTTCCTGATAAAGTCAGTAAACCGGTTCCAAGAGAATGGAGGGTTGATTATTCTGAAGAAACAAAACAATCAGCCGTTCTTGAGTTAGGTTCTAATGAGCTTACTCCGAATGAATTATGCCAAAAATATGGTATAAGCCGCACTACCTTATATGAGTGGAAGATTCAATATATCGGAAAAGGAAAGAGCGCGTTGAACGAAGATAAAAAAAAAAAGAAATCTGATTATATTAAGCAAATAGAAGAACTTCAAAGCCAAAAGGAAGCTGTTGAAAGGGAACTTTCTGAAATGAAAAATGAAATGTTTTTATGGAATAAAGTGGGATGACACAGAAGTTTCAGAATTCATTGATATCGTGAATGAATACATGGAATGGTACAGAGAGAAACGAATAAAAGTATCCTTAGGGGGGAAAATGAGTCCTATGGAATACAGGCGTAGTCTTTGATTAGCCTAATTCAGGTACAAGAAAGCGTCCGGACCCCGAAGTTTGTATCGTTGTTGAAGCAGTGTGATTAAAACTGTTACTGTAAAACAGAGAATATGAAGTACACTAATAAAAATATTTTTCTTTTGAATAAGTAGAGATATTATATTTACAAACATATAAGTAAGTGATAAATTAATTTGTGCGGAGGTAAAGCAGCGTCTATTTAGGGATAATCAAAGTTCTTTAGGGTTTGCCAATCTATTTTAGGGTTTGTCGATAGGGTCTGGCCTTAAAAAAAAGCATAGTTTTTAGGGTTCTTCGATAGGGTCTGGTTTTAGGGTCTTTCGTGAGGGTCTTTTATGAGGGTCTGGCTGGGTAGCCAGACCTTTTATTAAATTAAACTATATTTCATCGGGGTATGAGATGTGATTGCTGTCCAGAATCTCCTGTAGGGTCTGAATGTATTGGTTCTTGCGTTGAATTTCTATCCAGTTTCCGTGACAGAGAGAGTCTGCTTCTTCTAGTTCTTGACGTGTTATTACGTAGTCAAGCCATTTAAGGCAAGTGTGGTTTTTGCTAAATGCACAGTAGTTTTCCATGTGGTTTCCTCCTAAAAATCATCTTCTTCATAATAAGCTACAGGGTTATAATTAGTGATTCCATTAAGCACCGGTGTTTGTCTGGTTGCAAAAAGAAATCTGTTGCGAAAGTGCTCAAAGTTGCGGAACCCTCTGCCCAGTCGCTTTAAATCTTTTACTTTGCGGTTAATGGATTCGATGGGACCATTAGATAAACGTGCATCATAAATTTTGCCGTTCCCGATTTTTTCGACCATAATAAATGAATTAACAATAGGGTCTTCGAATTTTTTCAATAAAGATGCAAAGTCACGAAATATTTCAAACCGGGAGCTTTTGTATGTCTGAATCAATTCTTTTAATTCATTCCGTGCAAGGAGTGGATTTCCGCCGTTTCGCGAATTAAACTGTACGTACATCTCTTTTTTAAGTCTCGAAAATCTTTCAAATTTGGATCAATTCGAAAGAGAGCATCTTCGTAATCATAGGTGTTTATTAATACATGAAAATGGGAATCCATGCGAGGGTCACTGTGGTACCGGATGTTGGACTGATTGGACAGAATTAACCATCTGTATTTTTTGCAGAAGGTATACTTCATCTGATGGCGGAAGTGAAACAGGTCGTTGCTGCTCATAGGAAAGCTTGTCCTGATATTCACGGTCGCGTTGCCTGTATTTTTTTAGAAGCAGCCGTATGTAGTTGTCAATAGAACGTGTAATCCATTGAATTACATGAAAGGAATCAACAACAGGGACTGCGTTGGGGAAGTACTTTTCTACATAGGCAATGTAAGGATTGTACATGTCGGAAATAAGGTATTTTACCTGATTCCGTTCTGTTGCAGGGATTGAGATAAAGTACGGTTCCGTTACGGAAGTTCTTCGGCTGCGAAGCAAGTCAATGGGATTACCGGTATGGAAATCCTGGATGACCAATGCGTATTTACAGTCATCATCCATATCTAGGTGAACTTCATCAATGGAAATGGCATCTGTAAGAGGAAGCCTGTCCAGCTTGACATAACGGTCAAAGATTTCATGCACATATGTGTCAGACATATGGAATCTTTTAGCGATAGATGCGGATGTTTCTAAAAGATTTCGATATGCCTCTACAATGAGCATGTCAGTTGCATTTGTAGTTCTACGTCCCTTGTTAACAAAGCGGAAGGATTCATTAACTTCATACAGACAAGTCTGGATTGGAACAACGCCAGCGGCGCTGTTTGAGTAGCAGAATCAAGGAATAACCATCCTGAAGAATGGGATGGTTAATGGTCCTTTTCTTTACACCACGAGAGTGCATGCGAAACCCACAGATTGGACAATAGCTGGCAACAGGTGGAGTTTCGATAATAAGAGTTTTGGTTTGACCTTCAATAATAATGTCTGAAATTTTTATATCAGAGTCTTCAAGGTCTAGTAAATCTGTGATATTATTCATTTGTCCTCCTTTGAAATTTTATTTCCGCAAAACAATCATAAATGAGGCAGGACAAAAAAGAACAGGGTAGATTAGCTTGTGTAATACGAGCTAACATACCCTGTTTTTATTATAAATATAGGTTCAAACCCTAACGATAAACCCTAAAACCAGACCCTACTGAAAGACCCTACTGAAGAACCCTAACGAAAGACCCTAAAAAGTAAAGACCCTAAAAAACTTTGAATACCCGTTTTAAATAGTCAAGGTACAGATGATTACGTACTTACGAAGTAAAGTTATACTAAAAAATGTCGATATATATCATAAGAACATGTGAAATGTACCATGTAAAGGAAATTTATAGTATTATATGTATGCAGTTTATGGTATTTTAAAAATGTATGCATAATATACTTTTAAAGATGGGAGAATTTATTATGGAAATAGTATTAAGTATAATAATAGGAATTGTGATTGCAATTGTGGTGGTTTATTTGATATGGAAACAGCCTATACGAATTTCATATTCTGTAAATCGTTATGCATTGGTAATAACAAATTTTTGTACATTTTTCTTTTCAATAATGTGTATTTTATATTATATACAGTTTGATATTGTATTATCGCAGCCTATGGAAATTCATAATATGATAGAGGCTAGTTTTATTATTTTCATTAAACAAGGCGGCGGGGTCTTAATAATAACAATTGTTACTGGCTTATCAAATAGAGTATTTATACAGTCAAATGACTTGGATCGATTTGATTCGTATTCAACAATTGTGAGTAGAATTAATTATTCGATTATTTGTAGCTTTTCAGCATTTATTTGTTTTATAGAGTCATACAGTATAAATTTAAAAAGAATGGATAATCCGTTTTTTTCACAAGGAATAATGTGGATTACGGTTTTAATTGGAACATGGATTAGTTTTGAGGGATTAAGTGAACCTCGAAAAAATGAAACTGAAAAAATTAATAAAGATAAAAATATATTACCCAAAGATATAATAGAATATGCTATTTCACTATTTGTTGGACCAATAACATTAATAATCGTTATAGTTATATCGTATTTTTGGAAATTAAATATAAAACAGTTACCTAAATGTATATATATAATAGCTTTTTCTTTTGCTATAAGTGTAATAATAATGGGGTTAATAATTAATAAGATAAGAAATAGATCTAGTGAGAGCTATAAGACTAGAATATATAAAAAATAATAATTACGTTAAAAGAAGGCGAAAAAATGAATATTTTCTATTCAAATTTATATTTAAACATTGAAAAGGAAGGGCAAAAAATAAAATTAAAAATTTTAGAACAAAATATAGAAATTGATAAAAAAAAATGAAATTAGTAAAAAGGGTAGAAAACAGTTAGAGGAATGGTTTTCGATGTCTTATGTATTTACTTATGATTTAAGTCGACAGGGGTATAATGAAATGATTCAAAAATTAGACGAGCATTCAAATAATAGAAAGGATGCTTTAAATAAGTGCTATAATCAGATACGGACTAACTACTTTAAAAAACATAAAAATTGTTATTGTTCTTAAAAATGTTTGTGATGATGCTAGAATATTAATAGTACAAGCCAAAATGAGAAATTCCAAATACACATAAGCATGATACAATTCTTCATGATTGTACCAAGGTGCGGAGTTTTAGCCAGTACATTATGAAAATTGAATGCCTCAGATTATCTCCGTAAATCATCAAACATGAGTACTGGAAAGTAAAAATCCCCGCATTCTAGCGGGGATTGAACAGATTTTATAGAAAACGACATGTACATTGAAAAATAAAGACTTTTTGTATCGGCTAGGACATTCCTTCTGGACTCAGGGGTGACCATGGAAGAAGATCATCAATAAATTTGAAATCTTTGTCATCCATGTGTTGAGGAATCTTCGTAAGCAGCAGATTAAAATATTCAAAGGTATTTATCATGTTTGCATTTGCTGTTTCGACCAGACTGTACAGGATGGCACTTGCCTTTGCACCATTAGAAGATTCGATCATTACGAAGTTCTTACGTCCAATGGTAAAAGGCCGGATTGCCTGTTCGGCATAATTGTTATCCATCGGGACATTGCCGTCAGATAAAAATACACGAAGATAATCTTCCTGATTTATGCTGTAAGCGAGAGCTTTTCCGATTGTGCTGTTGTGAGTTACCTGTGAGTACTTCTGTTTTGCCCATGCGAAATAAGCATCCACTTTTTCAGAAAGAACAAGATGACGCTGTTTTTTATGTTCTGTAGCAGAGAAATCATCAAAGGTATTGGCGATGTGCATGCTCTCCGTGATCAAACTGTATGCTTCCTGAGCAATCGACCATTTGGAGGCGTCCTGACCGACAGATTTTATGAATTCCGCAAAAGGTCTTCTGGCATGGACCCAGCAGCCTGCGACTTTAAGATCCCAGCGCTCTTTGGCGAGTTTATGGTAGACCTGGTATCCATCAGTGACCACGGTTCCAGAGAAAGTCTTAAGGAATTCCCGTGGATGGTCTGAATGGCGGGAAGGCTGCCAGTCGAAAAGGACGATGGGATGAGTTCCACGAAGAGGCCGGTTCCGGTAGACCCACATATAAGTCTTCTTGCCATTTTTGATCTTCGTATGATCAATACGCATGACTTTTACCGGTGACTCATCTGCATATATGACTTTGCTGTCATAGATCAATTCATGGAGATGGTCATAGATTAGGGACAGATATACATCGGTACTTTTGATCACCCAGTTTGCCATAGTGTTTGTGGAAAGCTGGATACCATTCGTCTTAAAAGTTTTTGCCTGTCGTTCCAGTGGTAATGCATTTGTATATTTACCATTGATGATGGAAGCGACCAGTGCCGGGGTAGCAATACTGTTGCGGAAAAGATCCTTTGGTCTTGGCGCTTTCAGGATAGTCCCGTCATTACTTTTGGAGGCATAGACATGGACATGATGTTCATCCACGATAAATGTTTCCGGAATGATGTGAAGGCGTTTATAAACTTCTTCCGGAAGTTCCTTGTAACCGTCAGGAAAACTGGTGACCAGTTCCTCGGCGGAAAGTGTATGTTCGATGATGCGTGCCGGAAGTCCTGACAGATCGGCATCGCGTTTGCCGACAGATTTTTTGCGATGATAAGAAGGAATGATGACTTCCGTGATTTCAGGTTCTTTTGAAGAATTCTGGTTCAGATATTTCACTTCATTGAAGGAATCAAACAGGGAAATCTGACCATCGACTTCAGAGACAGAAGCTTCAGATTTACGACCGAAAAATCGTTGGTTCATAATGCGGATCTGTTCAGTAAGCAACTCAATCTGGCGGTTATTATGGGAAAGCTGTGCGTTGGCATGGTCGAGCTGGGACTGCAGTGCGAGGAGCTGATCCTGTAAAGAAGATGCGATAACGATGAGTGCTTCTTTACCGAGATTATTTAACTGTTCATCTGATAACTGGATCATGACTAGTACCTCCTGCATTGATAAGACCATTATACCAGAACAGGAAGGAAAAGGACAGTTTATGAAAATGGAGGAAAGGTAAAAATGACTATGGCTGAAAAAGAAAGATAAGAGAAGATTGAAAATGGAATGAAATAGAAAAGAAAAAAAGTGCTGTACAGCGCTTTGGATGCCTTTTAGTGCTCATTAAAAAGTGTCTGGAAGCTGTGCACAGCACATGAAAAAAACATGGCTGAGAACGGGAAATAAAGTTCTCTGTTTTGCACAAAAATATCAGAATCAGGTAGAAGTGTCAGGTGTTATATCATGGATGACAGGTTCAATGGCAAATCCCTGCATCAGCCAGTGGAACTGCTCTGCGGATAAAGAACTGAGATCGTCGGAGGAACGTGGCCATGTGAAATGACCAGATTCCACGCGCTTGTAAAGGAGTAAAACCATTACCTTCCCAGAGTAATCCCTTGATCTTGGTGGAAGACCTGCCACAGAAAAGAAACAGGGTATTAGGCACAAACAGATTCATATGAAATCTGCGTTCGATGATGGCAGCCAGCGAATCAATCCCGAAGCGCAAGTCTGTGTAACCGCAGACGATGTAGACACCGGCAAAGTAACTATGATTAGCATCTTTAAGCATGGCACACCGCCTTGATAAGTTTACCGAGGAACTCTTCGGAAACCGCTGTATCTATTTCGATAGAAACACCATTTATCACCATTTTTACATTAGAGTTATTTGGGCGATTCGCACGAATGGAAGGAAATGCAGGTGCTGTTGTTTCTAACGAAGAGCCGGAGTATGAGCAAACAGGAAGTGAGAGTGGAACAATATCTGGCAGGACCTGGTCGACAACTTCTTCTTTGAGAAGATGCTTCCAGTAGTTATAGGTGTGGAATGAAAGATGATTCTGTTCACACCATTGTCGGACAGTAAGCCCGCTGGCTTTCTGATCTGTAAATCTGATGGCCCATTCCTGAAGATGGATCTGATGAAGTTTTTGTCTTGCATTCATGAGATGATCCTCCTGGATAAAGTAACACGAATCGAACGAATTGCACGAAGTCGAGTTGGAAATATTGTTAGAGCGATTATCTCAGAAATGTGGTAAGATGAACAGGTACTGATTATTGAGGATTTACTCAATAATAGTGTTGTAGTCCTGCATAAAAATGCCTCCTTTCGTAATCTAAAAATAATGACTACGAAAAAACTATAACACTTTATAAGAATACGTGATCCGACGAAGCGGAAAAGTGTTCAGTTACGACCGGAAACACTGATCCGTTGCTAGCGGAATCGGTGATCCGATGAAGTGGAATTTGCACACAGCCGTTGTAATAGTATCTATGTGCAATCGTGCAGTGATTTATCTTTTTTCGTGCAGCCATTGCAAATCATTGCCAATATGAATACGCCGCTCTTTATCGCCTTTACCATATATGAGGATGCTCCCATCATGTAAATTTATATCTTCGTTTTTTAATGAGCAAAGCTCAGAAATTCTCATACCGGTAGCAAATAACAGTTCGGATACGGCTGCATCGCGCAATGCATTCCTTCTCTGATAATTAGTTTTAGCGTTGTCCCGCTGTGTATAAATCATAGTAAGAAATTTTTCTACTGTATGTAGTGGGATAATTTTGGGTAATATGGTAGGTTCACGAAAGTGCACCTGTATTTTGGTGAAGGGATTTATTGCGAGTAGTTCTTTGTATTCCAGATAATGGAAGAATGCTTTTATTGAGGCTATTTTTCTTTTTACGGTTTTGGGTTTATATTGTTGGTGGAGCCTGGCAATATAATCCTCCAAATTGTTTGGTGTGATTTCCGTTATTTTTTCAAGAGATGGTTCCTCAGAGAATTGTCGCAAGTCAATCCGATATGCTTTTAAAGTCTTTTCATCCAGACATTTTTGCGTCCTGCAATATTCCAAATAGTTTTCAATAAGTGTTTGTAAGTTTTCCATGATGTTCTCCTTTGTTTGGCGTTTTTAAAATAAATTGATAAAATTATATCGGAAAAAGTGGTAAAATATAAATTGTTTTTTAAATACAAATCCGCTATACTATAAGCATGGTATAGCGGTTTTTACTGTAATCGGAAGAGTTATTGTGAGGTAGGGATATGAAGCTTAATTCGATAATATTACAAAATTTTAAGGGAATAGACAATCTGGAAATAAAGCTTGATAATAAGACAACGGTTATTTTTGGCGTGAATGGCGTTGGCAAGTCAACAATCCTTCAGGCTATAGATTTATTATATGCTGATATCATTGCAAAGCTGATGGGAACGGTAAGAAGTAAGACAGCCAGATTCAATGAAGATTTTATTAGCTATGGAAAGTCTGCGGCCGGCATAAAGGCAGATTTCGATTTTGGGGATGGCGAAAGCATATATTATGAGCGTACAATTGACAGGGCTAAAGGTGAAAAAGAAATACAAGTGCTCTTAAAAAACTTACAGATAAGTTTCAATCGTTATATATACAAATGGGTTATGATGATGGCAATGGCAATTGGATAGAGGAATCGGATAATAAGAGTATGCCCATTTTTGTTAATTATGGAGTAAATAGAATTGTGCTTGATGTGCCGGTCAGGGCACCTAAAGAGCAGTTTGTAAAATTGGATGCATTCGACAAAGCTATAGAAAGTACGATAGATTTTGGAAATTTATTTAAATGGTTCAGAAATCAGGAGGATATAGAGAATCAGATAAAGGTTAGAAATGATTCGGATTATGAAGATAAAAGTCTTGCAGCTGTTAAAAAAGCAATGTTAGCTATGCTTGATGGATTTGAGGACATTCGGATAGAGAGAAGACCTTTGGCAATGAAGGTCAATAAAAACGGCAAGTCTTTAAAGATAGATCAGTTATCAGATGGAGAAAAATGCACGATAGCTCTATTTGGAGATTTGGCAAGAAGAATGGCATTGGCAAATCCGGGTAAAGATGTGAATCCTTTGGAAGGCTCAGGTGTTGTGCTCATTGATGAATTGGATTTGCATATGCATACATCGTGGCAACGAAAGGTATTGAATGTTTTAAGAGACACATTCCCAAATATCCAGTTTATTATTACTACACATTCTCCGCAGATTTTGGGTGAGATGGATGATTCTGTCAATTTATTGTATCTGTATAATGAAGATAATGAGATTCTATTTAAGACCTATGAATCCTTTGTGGGATGGGATGCAAATGTTATTTTAGAGGAAGTAATGAATACGTCTTCAGTTAATCAGGACATCAAGAGAATGATTGATGAGATGTACAAGTGTATTGAAGATAAGAAGTATGATGAAGCAGAGAAAATAGTGGATATATTGGATAAGAAAACAAATGGTTATGCTGATGGTATTTCTAAGGCAAGGATACTGATATCAAGGGGTAAAAAGACGTGAAGCAAATTAATAAAAGCAGTGCGCCTCAATGGTTTGAACAATGGAAATCGGATTTTGTAGAAGTTAATAATAGGCAACCTCATTATAAAGTTGATTTTGCAGGCAATGATAGTGATGGAATTGAAAGAAGAAGAATGCTGCGCGAGGCTCTTATCAAGGAGCAGGGTAGAATATGCTGCTATTGTATGAGAAGAATTTACAACAATTCAGCTCATATTGAGCATTTCTTTCCGCAGGAGTCCTTTAGAGATATGGATTTAACATATGAAAACATGTTTGCATCATGCAATGGAGAGGCGACAATTATCTTAGATGATGAACATTGTGGGCACAGGAAGAATAACTGGTTTAGAGATGATATGCTCTCACCAACGGATGCTGAAGTAGAAAAGGTATTTAAATATTCAGCAAACGGCAAAATTAGTGCTGTTAGGAATCGTCCATCTTCTAATGTTGCTCAGGATATGATACATAATCTGGGACTTGACAGTTTTCATCTCGAAAGGGATCGTAAGCAGGCTATTCAGGCATCAGAGGTGTTTGATGATGAGGACTATACGGATGATGAGATTCGTAGTTTTATAGAATATTATTCAAATAAGAATAATGGTGAATATGAGCCTTATTGCAAAGCAATTGTTGATTGTCTGGAGGAGATGCTTTGATGATTTTAAAGTGGTAGTGATAAAAACCAATATTGTGCTAATTTATACAAATATTGTCGATTACATTTTTAGATACGTCTGTTTAAAATATTATCGTATTTTAAACAGACGTATTTTTATCTATTTTAAGGAGATTTCAAATGAAAAAAGTACTTATAACAGGAATTACAGGACAGGATGGTTCTTATTTAGCTGAGTTCTTATTAGAGAATAACCGTTGACAGGTGCAATTTATCATAATAAAAATAGGGCTGATAAAACAGCATATGCGAAAGTGGTTTTATAGGATAACGAAGTTCTACAGAGAAATGTTGTTACTTTAAAGGAGGGCAGGAATGATTGGAAGACAGTAAATTGCGGTAAGGGTGTGGAAAAATGGCGCGAGATTTGTAAATCATCTGATGAGGCAAATGAGGAACGTAATCAGTGGATATGGTAAAAATCCTAAGCGTAGCTCGCTATGCCTACGCTTTTTTCCGTGCACTCCCCGCCTAATATGGTGGTGGCAATGCCATTAAGCTAGGTGTTCGAGGTTTTGTTCGAATGAAAAAGTAAATACATTGAATTAGGACGAATTGATATTTCGCCATATGAGTTATTGTCAGGAGCAGAACATATTGGAACCAGAAGCAGGGATAATCAGACATATGTTTTTGCAAAAGATACTGAACTTGGAATGGTAGTTGAGACATACCAGCAGTTGGATTATGAGCGGCAAAAGAGACTTTTGGGCTATATGGATGCTTTGAAGATGAGCAACTAGAAAATTGTGATTTTGTACCACATGATACGTAAAAACGAAAAAATTCGTACAAGAGAGGACGAAGATTATATATTCAAATGAAGAGTACTGGGTATGGTTGTCCAGATGCAAAAAGAATAATTCATTCTTTATGTTTTTTTATTTGATTGAAATACCGATACGTGGTAATATGAATTTGAAAGAGAGGATATAATGGCTAAGGAAAATGTTAATGAACTGGTGGATAAACTTACTCTATTTGATGATGATTTAATGAGTAGAGTTTTCGACAATAATATCGAAGCAACAGAGCTTATGCTTAGAATCATAATGGGAAGGAACATTAATGTAATTAGTGTTATTGGACAAGATGAGATAAAAAGTCATGAAGTAGGTGGAAGAAATATAACATTGGATGTTCATGCGATTGATGTGAACGGTGATGAAATTGATATTGAAGTACAAGGAAATTCGGCAGGGGCACATATCAGACGAGCAAGATATCATAGCAGTATGGTAGATTCTAAAATGTTAGACGAAGGACAGGAGTTCAGGCAACTTAAGGATTCGTATATCATATTTATATATAAACATGATAAATTTAGAAAGGGTTTACCAGTATATCACATAGACCGATATATAAGGGAAACAGAAGAATTATTTGATGATGGTTCCCATATTATATATGTAAATGGTAACTATAAAGGTAATGATGAAATTGGACAGCTAATGAATGATTTTCGTCAGACAGATTCAGATAAGATTCATTATGCTGCATTAGCAAAAGGTGTAAAGCATTTTAAGGATACTGAAAAGGGGCGTGAGCAAATGTGTGAAGCAGTTGAAAAATATGCAAAGGAATATGCAAAAGAATATGCAAAGGAATATGCGGTAAAGGAAAAGATGATTTCTGTGAAAAATCTTATGGAGAATATGGAACTTACAGTGGATCAGGCACTAAATGCTTTGGGAATTCAAGGGGATGAAAGAAAAACCATAATAAATCAATTACAAAACCGAAATTAGGATATTTAAGTAGAGATATATTAAAAAATTTTTAGAACACAAATATAAGATGTTCTGGATTGAAATGCTAAAGAGTGTCATGGCACACCCAAATAGAAGCCCCAGTAGCTGGAACTACTGGGGCTTCTATTTAATTGAGCTGCTACAATTAACAGTGGGGTTAGGCATCATTATATTTCTTACAAAAATACAGAGTTTTATATATAACCTATCTGCCTAAATACATTGAATTAGGATGAAAGACGATATTAAAAAAGAGTGCAAACTGCTTGCAATTAGCAATCAAACGAAATATAATGAAGAAAAAAAAGAGGAGGCGATATCTATGGCAAGAACAGCAAATGTATTTGCACGTGTTGAGCCTGAAGTAAAAGAGCAGGCAGAGCAGGTGCTTGATCGACTTGGCATTCCAATGTCCAATGCGGTAGGAATGTTTCTGAGACAGATTGTACTCAGAGAGGAATTCCTTTTGAAATGAAACTTCCGGCTTATGAGGAACCTGTTGCGTATGGTTCTCTTACAAAGGAACAGTTCGATGCAGAAATAGAAAAAGGCATGGAAGATATTAAAGCAGGCAGAGTATATTCAGCAGATGAAGTTGAAGCAGAAATGAAACGGGAATTTGGTATATGAAATATAAAGTGATGTATACAGCAGGAGCCAAAAGAGATCTGAGAAATATTTTCAGATATATTTCAGAGGAACTGTTAGCTCCAGAGAACGCTGCCGGACAGACAGACCGAATTATGGCTGCTATTCGAAAGCTGGACACCATGCCGAATAGAAACCGGCTTTATGAGGAAGAACCATGGCACAGCAGAGGACTTCGGTTCTTTCCGGTGGACAATTATTTGGTATTTTATAAGACAAATGATGAAAATGAAATAGTGTATATAGTTCGAATTATGTATCGTGGACGTGATGTTCGCAAGCAGTTAAGCCGGACAGAAGAAATTTCAGAAAATTAAAATTTAATATGGAACCAGAGGTTTGAGCAGTTAGTCTATGAAAAATAGGGGAGCTGCTTTTTTTCATACAAAGTCCATCTGAAGATGTGTGATTTAATGAGTGGTGGGGGCAGGCACCAATGTGGTCAAAAAAAGCATCAACTTAAGGAAAATGTCTTAAGTTGATGCAAGATAAAATTATCGAGCTGTTATCTGGGCGGAACATATTGGTGTTTATGATTCCTTATCTTGTCCAAAATCGGTTCTCATTTTTGTCAGGCATCAGCTCATTTCATTGCCGCAACTTTGCAATTTATAATAGTTATCAATTGAATATTAACCTAAAATTCGCTATACTGAATAATATAATTTGTCGAAAATATGTTTGCCGAAAGGACGGATTGCAACAAGTTAATTATTTACTCATAATAAGTATCAGAAAATGCTAGTGTTTTACTATACTTATATTTCAGTCGACTTTTTAAGACGGTGGAGGGCATGAGTCCGAGTTGGCATAGGAAAAAGTGGTAAAGTATAAATTGTTTTTACTGCAATCTGAAGAGTTATTGTGAAGGAGAGGTAAAGAATGGATGAGCATGATGTAGTGGAAGCTGGAACTGATTTACTTTTTGGGGATCCTAAGTCAGTCTTAAAAAAATAGGTTTATCTATTTTGGATAAGAAACAGTTTGAGGCTATATTCGTATCAGCTGGGAAAACGGTTGCTGAATATGAAAAAAGATAACACAGAGCAGAATGACATTAGGAGGATTTTGTTCTGTGAGGAAACTATGAGACTTTTAGCTAATGAAATAAGAAAGAGTAATAGTTTTGATTGGCTAAATGATTTGGATAGATGTGTTAATGATTTACTTTCTTTAAGTGAACTTGATAGCATCAATAAAGCTAGATGCAAGAAACATTTTGAGGATATAGTAATTTATCAAATTAAAAAGTTATTTCCGCAAAGGTATGGTTCTTATTGCCTGGGAGATATCCATGACAATGTTAATAGTTTGATGGCTTCAACGCAATCTAGTAACGAGACGCTCAATAAGATTCTTGAATTGATGAGTCAAAATGATGGTGAATACAATCAAAAGAGTCCAACGACACATGAAGACTGGCAGGATAAGAGTTCATATACATTACTTGAATGGCATTTGGAGAGGGTGGAAGTTGATGGAATATTTGCGCACAAGGATAGTTATACTGATGATATTATTAAACTAACAGAAACGTGGCAAAAGGAACGCGATGAATATCCGGGTTGGTATATTATTCCATATAATACGGCTGTAGAGTTAAGTATGTATACTGACGAGAATGGATTGTTACAAAAGCATCAAACGGAAGATATTGACGTAATGTTGGATTTTGCTTATGAATTGTGCTGGAGACGTATAAAAACAATGCTACCATATAGCGAGTATGAAGTATTTCACTTAAGGCAGATATGGGACAAGTATTATATAAAAATTAAGGAAAATGCCGGTGGTTCAGACAAAATACGAAAGTGGTTCTATATAGGGCAGATACTGCTTTCTGATTATAGGGAGTCTATGAATTGGAACGAATGGCAGAGTCTTATGGACATTTTGACTGTCTATCAGGATAGTGGAAATAATGGTAAAGTCGACTTAATGATAGAAAGTGCTAAGGCATGTTATTTTCAGTTAGACATACCGAGTTTGAGAAGGGAGTTGGATCAGTGCGATATTCCGGAGGAGTGTTATGAACAGAGACTGTTGGTAATAGGGCTCGATTTGGAATGTGGAAAATTGGAAGAATCACTTGAAAAGTTAAAGCAGCTCAGACAAGATTTAATTTGTAAAGTAGATGAGAATAATGAAAATTATTATCTAAAGAGTTTAGAGGCATCGGTATTACAATTACTTTCTATTTGTCAGCAGGCATATTCTTTACATAAAGGAAAATACGAATTTGAACAAATGGGAATCGATGAGATATTAGAAGAGATTGACCGGAAAAAAGAATTTTTTAACTGGGAATCATGGAAAAATAATGTTGCTAAAGAACTTTTTAACCATTGTGTTGATAATCAATTTGAAAAGGAAACATTTGAACTAAACAGGAGCACAATGACTATATGCTCATATAGTCGTTCGGGTCATGCGGAAGGCTACCAGCTTTATAAAGTGTTAGAGAAACTTGGAATCCCATTTAAATGTGGATGCGTTACTGTTATTTCAGATATGGAATTGTCTTTGATATCTTCTATTTGCGATATTAATAATAGACTGGGTTTGTTACTGTTAGTTCGTTGTTCAAGTACAGGGACAATAGAAAAACTTGTTAATAGAAAATTTGTAATGGATTTAGAGAGTGGGTATATTGACGATGTTATAGATATTTTAATAAATGCTATTGAGGTTAATATCAGTGAAATAATTGCAATGGGAAATGGTTTCCCGGAATATTTAGCTGGGCATATAAGGGAAAATGTTCCGATATTATTGCAAAGATTTTCAAGCCGGGCATCTGAAAGGATGCAAAAAAGGAATTACAGTTTATTCAGAGAATTATGAGTTGTAGGAACATTCCACCTCGATTTGAAGTAACTCAATTAATGGATAAGCTATTACGGCAAATATCCGAACGTATGAAGGTTAAGCTGCTTCCTCTAATGATGGAAACTGAGATTGTAGAGCAAGTAACAATGCATTCGAGAGTTGACGGTTCAAATGGAATAGATATTTTTGACTGTTATTTTAACAAGCAAGGATTGGATACTTTGTTTAAAGAATATCATGTGTTGATAGATGAAGATGTGATAAATTGGCTATTAAAAGATGATTGGAAGTCTGATTACGAATGGAAGACAAAAGTCGTAAGATTAAAGATTTTAGATGAATATCATCTTTTAAACACTAAACAGCATGATGAATATGTGAAGTTACTTTGGTCAAATATTGATGAGAAAACTCAATTGCCTAAATTGACTGGTTATTACTTATGGGTATATGAAACTTTACCATACATTGATGAATCAATTCCAAAATTGTCGGTTAAGAATTATTTTATTACATATGATATTGCTACGGATAGCAATGATTTATATTTAAAACAATTGACACTTTTATGTGCGAATGTGGAGCTAGGCTATTGGAATGAAAAGAGGTGCTTATTATTCTAAATAAGATAAGTAAATACTGGTACAAAATCGCAGAGAATACAGCAAATATTATGTTTGAGGATAATTCTAGAAAAGCTGTATATGCAATAGCAGCTGTGCTGGAAAATTGTAATGGTATGATTTCCGATGAAGCACGAGAGATTCTTATTAAATTGGCACATGAAATGAATGAAAAGGGGATTTACACAAAGTGTTTTGATATATTTATTTTGCGGGATGAACAATGGGAGCGTGATGTACAAGAGAATATTTTTGCAATGAATGAATCTCAATCAATAGATTCACTTAGAGCTATGGAAAAGTATATTATACGTTATCCTGATAGTGTTACTACCAGTCAAATACTTGGAAAGATAGTCGAATTAATTGAGCTTAGGAAAGAACCAGGATTGCTTTCAGCTATATGGATATTACATAATCTGGTATATGCGAAGAATACGGTTATAGATACTATTGGAATTGAAAGAATAGATAGATTACTGTTTTTTTTGGCAGAATTAATTAACTACGATAATGCTGCCATGAAAGATATTAAGCATTGTATTGAGCTTAGACAGGCTTGTGCGGCTCTGGCTTTTAGACTATTTGATTGGAAGACAGTAAATTGCGGTAAGGGTGTGGAAAAATGGCGTGAGATTTGTAAATCATCTGATGAGGCAAACGAGGTACGTAATCAGTGGATATGGTAAACTTTGCAGGAACTTACTAGTATTTTGGGGTTTTTAGCTATACTATTACCTATCCGTAAGGACGAAAACTATGAGAAAAATTATCTGATAGGAAAGTATTGTGCAATTCCTACCTTAAAGAGTATTGATATTTTTAAGGGAGATGGGTGGTCGGAGGACATTGGTTTAGCATCGACCGGACTGGAACGGAGAGATTAGGATGGCGAAAAAGGACAGAACAGATAACAGAAAAATTCGTGAGCAGAGAAAGCAACTCAAGGTACCGGAATTATGTTGCCAAGGCATATACAAATGCAATGTTGATGCAGAGATTTTACTGAATTCATTGTACTGGTTCGAATATCAGAAACAACAAATGGCATAGTTTTGCTTGTAAATTTCATATAGAAAGAGTACTATAGTTTTAGAAGACTATGCTATTTCAGCATTGATAGTAAAAATATATCTGATTATAAGTTTACAGTAGGAAATCAGATTTTAAAACCGGTTAAGAAAGATGGTAAATATTATGTTGATTTTGCATAAAATATAGTACTAGAGTATAATTCCTGACTTTGAGAGTTGAAGTTAGAGGAAATTCAGCTTGCTAAAAAGCATGCATATATAAAAAAAAAATTATGTGAAGTGGAATTTTTTAGAGGCTTTTTCAGTGTCTGACGATTATAAGACAGAACCTATAGATTTCTATTTCGAATTTAAAAAGTCATCTACTTGCAGCTTGGCTGAATTGGTAAAAATGAACATAGATATATATGCAATGATGGGTATATTAAAGAGCATTCAATTGATGATTTAAGCGAGTGCATTGTAGTGCACAACCGTAAGCAGGCTTTGAAAATATTTGCAAATATCAATAGAATATTTGATGATTATTTGAGCAAGGCTGGGCTTGAAGGAATTGAGTATTATCGGCAGTATTTTGAAATTAGTGTAAGAAGAGATGGAATACCACAAGTATTTTTGTCATATAGTTGGACAAGCAAAGAGTATCTGATGAAGGAAGAATCCCTTCTTTAGTTATCTGATTTACAGAAATTTATTAACCAAGTAGTCTTGATTGACTACACCATAATTATACTAGGATATAGAAAATGAAATTTAATTTTAATAAAAAAATGGTTAGCACAATAGTGATATTGATTTTTGGCGTAGCAATTACAGTTGCGGCATTGTCTGCAAAGAATATAGCGCTTGAAAATAAAACAAGCTCAGAAATAGCCACAGAGGCAGTATCAGCTACAGAGATGATATTGGATACAGAAAATACAGAGACTAGTAATGTGGATAAGAATTCTGACGAAAGTTCAACAACTACAAAAGAAACGGGCAAAAGCTTGAAAGATACAAAGAGCTCATCAGAAAACACCGATAATAATGATTCCAGGGATTCATATGAGACTGATATAATGAAAAATGATGAATCAGAAAACACTTCAGACGATGTAAATAAAACAGGTGATAAGATTGATAAAAAATCTGAAATAAACAATTCAGGAGATAGTGGTTCAGGCACAGATGATTCAGATAATGACAATTCAGGAATGAATAATAATAATGAACCGAAATCTGATAACGGAGTGATAGAGCTTCCAATTATACCGATTGACTAATGAGACGTCAGTTGTGGTTTTACCTACATTTGAAGAGGAAACGTAAGAGGAGTTAATACAATGGAGAACGATACATTGTAATTGTATTTTACATGGTAATCCGCTATATTAGATATAGGTATAGCGGATTATTTTAATGGAGGAAGTCGAATGAAGACAAAAAAGTTTTTATCATTGGTGTTAAGTGCGGCTATGATATTAGGTGTGGCTGTTCCGGTCGCAGCAGAACCGGTGTCAGCAGGACAAGGCGTTGAAGCAGAACAACAGCCAATTGTAGAAAATAGCATTACAAGTGGATATATTCTGAGTGATTTGGATTATAATACACCGGTGTATGAACCGGATGAGGCGGTGCCGTATTCTGATGATTGGGGATATTCTGCAGATGAAACTATAGAGAGTAAGTATCCGGCAAATGGGGTCAGCGATATCAAGGCGAAATATCCGTCTGTTCGTAATCAAAATCCTCTTGGCACATGCTGGACATTTTCGTCAATAGGTCTTGCAGAGTTTGATCTGATTAATGATGGTGCGTTTGATAAAAATATAGATCTTAGTGAACTGCATCTGGCATATTATGCATATAATTCGCTGCTAGATCCGCTTGGTGGAACAGTGGGGGACTATGCAAAGTACTATATGAATAATACAAGTGTTCAGTATGGTTATCTCAATCGTGGTGGCAACTATTTGATGGCGGCACGCAGAATGGGACAGTGGTGTGGTCCGGTAAGCGAGAGTGATGTACCATATAGTAAGGTGGCAAGCAACGGATATACAGCAAGCACTATTGATACTTTTCTTAATACAGGTTTATCTGATGAATATGCATATTCAAAGGATAAGGCACATCTGGAAAATACATACATGATTAATATCAAGGAAAATGCATCAGATGTGAAAAAAGCCATAAAAAAATATGGTGCAGTGGGAATCATGTATAGTCATAATGATAACGGATATCATTACATAAATACCAGTTATAATGATAAAACAAATAACAGAGCAGGTCATGCGGTAATGGTTGTTGGATGGGATGATAACTATTCTAAAGATAATTTCAGAGATGGTGTTAAACCTGAAAAAGATGGTGCATGGCTTATTCGTAATAGTTGGGGAGACGGAACCGGTTCATATTATAATCAGAGTTATTTCTGGATGTCATATGAAACGTTTTCTTTATCCGATACGGCTTGGGTGTTTGATTTTTCTGCTAATGATGGATATGATAACAATTATCAGGTTGATGGAGGATTAAATGTAGCCCATCAAAGCGGTTACAGGAAATTGGCCAATGTTTTTACTACTCAGGCAAAACAGGGAGTATCTTCTGAGGACTTAAAAGCAGTTTCCATGTCTATTACATCTAAAACGAATGTGAATTATACAATAGAGATCTATACAGATTTAAAGGATAAGACAAAGCCAACCAGCGGAACAAAGCAGGAGACTGCTACCACTACAGGGCAGACAACCTATGCCGGAGTATACACAATTCCACTTAAATCAGCGGTTAATCTGAAGCCTGGGACAAGCTATTCGGTTGTCGTGACTCCTGATACACATGCCGTTGATCTTGAGGCAGCGATGACCGGAGATATAAATGATAATAATGAAATGGTGTGGGAGAATCATGTGTCAAGTGATAATACGGCAAGCTATTATTTCTATGGTACAGGGTTGGCATATTCCCGCAATTGGAATTATCAGAATGTGTATGGTAATTTCTGTATAAAAGCATTTACCGCCAATAATGTAGAAAAAGATTCTGAGAAGCTTGTTGGCAGGAGCCTTACTTTAAAAGATAATATTGATATGAACTACTATATGGAGCTTCCTGAAAGTATCAAATCAAACAGCAACGCATATATGGAGTTTACGGTGAATAATAGCCGGCCATATAAGGTCAGCGTAAACGATGCAATCCCTGTTGAGAAAAACGGAAAGGTTATATATAAGTTTGCATGTCCACTAAATGCTGCACAGATGTCAGATACGGTTAAAGCCAAAATGGTGGTGGATGGTAATAGTGGAAATGAGTACACTTACAGTGTAAAAAAGAATATGCCACCGAGCTCCTGTCAAAATCAAACGAGTATCCGGCGGAGACCATTAAGCTTGTGAAGGCACTCTTAAACTATGGAACCGCAGCGCAGAGCTTCTTTAAATATAACACTGATAAGCCGGCAAATGCTGGTTTGAGCGATACAGATAAAGCTGTAGCAGCGGCTGATTTTGAGGAATATAAGGCTGTTATTAAAACGGATAGTGCAAATGGTCAGAGTAATGGACTGACATATTACGGAAGCTCTCTGATATGTAAGTCTGAGATGACAGTAAGACATTATTTTATGGTAAACGAAGGCTGTGATATAAACAATTACAAGTTCAGCTATGTTAATGCAGATGGCAATGAAGTCAGTCTGACACCTAAAAAGGCTTCAGATGGGGTGTATTGTGTAGATATAAACGGAATAATGGCACGCAACCTGAATAGTAATTATGCATGCAAAGTCACCGGAAAGAATAAGGCCTGTATTTTCGAGCTGGACTATGGTCCGTTCAGCTATTCACAGAAGGTCATTAATAGCGGAAATTCATCTGATGAATTAAAAAATCTGGTGAACGCGCTATATTGGTATTGGTATTATGGATATAGAAATTAAAAAGACTGCATAATTAAAACCACCGCAGAATTTAACGCTTTAACTAAGCTAAATTCCTGCGGTGGTTTCTTTTGTGCTTATCTGCTTACAATGCTAATCACGGAAGACAAGACCGCCTTTCTGACATATGGGACAAAGTAATTCACTGCTATCTGATAAAAATATGCTGTCATTTTCTCTTAATAATGACAGTATGATGGTCTATGGCTGGACACTCAAGATTATAAATAATTGTATTTTACAGGGGAATCCGTTATATTAGATATAAGTGTAACGGATTATTTTAGTTCTGCAGAAAGAGATGCAGGGTGGTAGGTGAAAAATTATATATTCATTTGAAACGAATTTTTATGCAATTTTACCACTTTAACGCATTAAAATTTAATATTTTTTTTATAAAATGTGCAAAATATAACAAAAAGTACTGGACAAAATGTCCTATATAAGGTAAAATGCATATATGCAATCAAACAGCACATTTGAAGGTTGTGCAGATAGTATTGGGTATATTTTACGAATTGGGGGATTTTTCATGAGAATATATCAGGCTAAGGATTATGCAGATATGAGCAGAAAGGCTGCAAATATCGTATCGGCACAGGTGATTATGAAGCCTAATTGTGTATTGGGACTGGCTACAGGCTCTACACCTATCGGCTTGTATAAGCAGCTCGTTGAGTGGTTCAAGAAGGGGGATTTGGACTTCTCAGAGGTTATGACGGTGAATCTTGATGAGTACAAGGGATTAAGCCGTGAGAATGACCAGAGCTACTATTATTTTATGCATCAGAATTTGTTTGATCATGTGAATATTCCGGTTGAGAATACTCACCTGCCAAACGGCATGGAGCCGGATTCACAGAAGGAGTGCAAGCGCTATACAGAGCTGATTCAGTCTCTTGGCGGTGTTGATTTACAGCTTCTTGGTATCGGACACAATGGTCATATCGGTTTTAATGAGCCGGGCGAGTCTTTTTTGACAAGCAGGTACACTGTGTGAATCTTACAGAGTCTACTATTGAGGCTAATAAGCGCTTTTTTGCATCGGCTGATGATGTTCCGAAGCAGGCTTATACAATGGGCATCAAGACCATCATGCAGGCTAAGAAGATTCTTATTGTTGCAAGTGGTGAGGATAAGGCAGAGATTGTTCACAAGGCTTTCTTTGGACCGATTACACCACAGGTGCCGGCTTCTGTATTGCAGCTGCACAATGATGTTACGCTTGTAGCGGATGAGGCTGCATTGAGTTGTTTGTAGATGTTTTTTAGTTGAGAAGGTGCATGTATATGATAATAAAAAATGCAAGGGTATTTACAGAGGATGGCAGCTTCATGCAAGGCGATGTTGTCGTTAAGGATGGCCGTTTTGACAGTGTTTTGGAGAGAACAGCTGACACGGACGCGGCTAATGACAGCGAATCGCAGGAGATTATAGATGCATCAGGTCTTATCATGATACCGGGTCTTGTGGATATTCATTTTCATGGATGCAAGGGAGCTGATATGTGTGACGACGTCACAGAGGCACTTGATGTGATTACAGCATACGAGGCTTCTGTCGGAGTGACGAGCGTGTGTCCGGCTACTATGACCATTCAAAGGGATGAGCTTTTGAGTGTCATGAAAAATGCCGGTGATTATAATTATCATGGTGGTGCACATCTTGTAGGTATCAATATGGAGGGACCTTTTATCAGTCCTTCTAAAAAGGGCGCACAGGCGGCAGAGAATATCATACGATGTGATTATGATTATTTCTGTGAGCTTCAGGATGCGGCCCATGGCTTGATAAAGCTTGTAGATATCGCTCCGGAGGAGCCGGGCGCGATTGATTTTATAGACAGGGTAAGAGGAAGTGTTGTGGTTTCAATAGCACACACAGCGGCGGATTATGACACCGCAGTAGAGGCTATTGAGCATGGTGCAAGCCATGCTACACATTTGTATAATGCGATGCCACCGCTTCATCACAGAAATCCGGGAGTTATCGGGGCTGTGAGAGATTCAAAAAATGTCATGCAGAGCTCATTTGTGACGGAGTGCATATTCATCCGTCGGTTATCAGGGCGACATTTGCCATGTTTGGGGCTGAGCGCATGATTTTAATAAGTGACAGCATGAGAGCCACAGGGCTTGAGGATGGTGAGTATACACTCGGTGGACAGGCAGTGACGGTCAGAGGTTCGCTTGCCACACTCCATGATGGGACAATTGCCGGTTCGGCAACCAATCTGATGGATTGTATGCGTTTCACAGTAAGGCAGGCAGGTATTCCGCTTGAGGAGGCAATTATGTGTGCTACAGCCAATCCTGCTAAGGAGATTGGCATCTATGATGAAGCAGGCAGCATTTCTGCAGGAAAGAGAGCAGATTTTGTGCTTCTCAATGATGATTTGGATATTGTGAGTGTGTATATCGACGGAAAGGAGATATCATGTTAGGTTTTTTAAGAATAAATCAAAGGGAAAGGTGATCTGTTCTCCGTGCAACGGTAGAGTGGTTCCTATTACAGAGGTTCCGGATCCTACTTTTTCTGAGAAGATATTGGGAGACGGCGTGGCCGTGATTCCTTCTGAGGGCAGGTTTTACGCTCCGGCGGATGGTGAGGTGACAGCTGTATTTGATACGTTGCATGCATTTACCATGACGACCACTCAGGGAGTCGAGCTGCTTTTGCACATTGGTCTGGATACAGTGGTACTAAAGGGGGCCCTTTTACATCACATATTTCCGTTGGTGATCAGGTGAAGAAGGGCGACCTTTTGATGGAGGCTGACCTGGAGCAGATTAAGGCAGCAGATCTTAATGTCATTACTCCGGTTTTAATTGGCAATACTGCTGATTATAGTGAGATAAAGATGCTCAAAGAGGGTGATGTATCCGCCGGTGATGAGATTTTAAGTCTCGCGTAGATTTGAATATAATTATATAATAATAACGAACTTTATTGGAGTATCTCCAGTTTAGTATACATAATGTAAAGGAGGGGAAATTTATGAAATTTCTTCAAAAACTGGGTAAAGCTTTAATGCTTCCCGTAGCAGTACTTCCTATCTGTGGTATCCTCATGGGTATTGGATATTTTTTATGTCCTGCAACCATGCAGGGTGGTGACATCGAGGGAGTGCGTAATTTAATAGGTCTGTTTTTAGTTAAAGCAGGGGGCGCTTTGATTGACAACATGGCCATCCTTTTTGTAATCGGCGTTGGTGTCGGTATGTCGGAAAAGAACGACGGTACCGGCGGTATTGCAGCTTTAGCTTCATGGCTGATGATGACAACACTCCTGTCTACAGACTTTGTTACAACAATCATGCCATCTATCGCTGACAGCGCTACAAAGACACTTGCATTCGACAAGATTGCAAACCCATTTATCGGTATATTAGCCGGTGTTATTGGTTCTTTGTGTTACAACAGATTTAAGGATACAAAGCTTCCTGACTGGCTGTCATTCTTCAGTGGCAAGCGTTGCGTAGCAATTATTGCAGGTGTTGTTTCAATCCTTGTATCTGTAGTATTACTGTTCGTATGGCCATTACTTTTCGGTGCTCTTGTAGCTATCGGTAAAGCAATCGTTGGTCTTGACGTGGTCGGCGCAGGTATTTATGCATTCTTAAACCGTCTGTTGATCCCAACAGGATTACACCACGCATTAAACAACGTATTCTGGTTCGATACTATCGGACTTGGAGACCTCTCTCATTTCTGGAATGGCGAGACATCAAAGGATGTTTCATGGAGCCTCGGTATGTATATGTCCGGGTTCTTCCCGTGTATGATGTTTGGTATTCCGGGTGCGGCACTTGCCATGGTTAAGTGTGCAAAGCCTGCTAAGAAAAAAGGCTGCCATCGGTATCCTTGCTTCTGCAGCTATCTGTGCATTCATCTGTGGTGTTACAGAGCCTTTCGAGTTTGCATTTATGTTCCTTGCTCCTGTTCTCTATGTGATTTATGCTTTACTTTATGGTATTTTCACAATGATTACAGTAGCTCTTGGATTTAGAGCAGGCTTATTCTCAGCCGGTGCGATGGATTTATTATTCTCATCTTCACTTCCGGCTGCAGCAAAGACATGGCTCATCATTCCTCTTGGAATCGCAGCTTTTATCGTATTCTACATTGTATTCTATTTCGCTATCAAGAAATGGGATCTTAAGACCCCTGGTAGAGAGGATGATGATGTCGAGGCAGAGAAGAAGGCAGTGCATACTAACAAAGACTACACAGCAGTAGCAAAGACTATTCTTGAGGGCTGCGGTGGCAAAGACAATATTGCAAGCATTGACAACTGTATCACAAGACTCAGACTTGAGGTTAAGGATATCACTCAGGTTGATGACAAGAAGATTAAATCTGCAGGTGTTGCAGGCGTTATGAAGCCTGGCAAGAATTCTGTTCAGGTTATTATCGGAACCAAGGTTCAGTTTGTTGCGGATGAGTTTTCTAAGCTTTGCGAGTAGATTTGGTCTGCAATATAGCAGTGTTGATTCACATTACGTGATTCGCATAATTTCATAATACATGATTAAAAGCCACACCGGGTGTTATGCCTGGGGTGGCTTTTTTGAGTTCGGGCCGTAAGATCCGCCCAGCGGGGTGGGAATCCGCCTAGAAGAGAGTTACTGGTCACACTGTTAGGGGGGAACAGTAACAATGAGATGGATAGATGGAGAGAAAGAGAGTATTTGCTGTTGACATTTGATGGAAATTACCATTAAAATTATTGTTGAGAAGGCTACAGTAAAAGGAGTATGGTGTCAATGAAAAAGAAACCTAAAAGTATTAATGCGCTGATGGCATATATGCGAGATGAAAAAGGATTGAGTATTTCTGGAAGTAGTGATAAGAAAAAACTTAGATATATGGGTTATTTCCATGGATATAAAGGATATCGTTTTCATAATAATCCAGCGAATACATATGCATTCAATTCCTTTGATGAGGTGCAGGCAATCTATGACTTTGATATGGCGATTAAGACAATGTTTTATCCGGAGATAATGTTTTTGGAAACTGCATTTAAAAACTATGTTTTGGAAGTTATTTTGGAAGATGCTGAAAGTAAAAGATTTGCGAATATATATGCGAAATTGTTAACGGATTACAAAGCCTATCCGATAGGTAGTAATGATTATAAAAAAGCAATTAATAAAAGAATGAATCTTAGAAATAAAGTATATAGTCTTATTTCCCGAGATTATGGTAAGAGGTTTATAGTGAATCATTATTATGACAAGGATCAGCCGCTTCCTATATGGGCAATTTTTGAATTAATTAGTCTTGGTGAATTTGGTACATTTGTAGGTTGTCTTGACCAAAATACCAGGAAAAAAATTTCTAAGAGCGTAGGCATAAAGGTTGCTTATGACCGAGATGGTAAATTGTTACCATTGATCGTATATGCCTTAAAGGATTTAAGAAATGCTGTAGCACACAATAATACGATTTTTGATGCTAGATTTAAAACGGGTAAGGTAAGCTTGAGAATTGCTAAGTGTATAAGTGCAGAGACAGGAATTAATAATATTACATTTGAGTCTATTGTTGATTATGTGATTCTTATAAGCTTTATGATGAAACTATTAGAGTGTCAAAAGAAGAAAATTATGGCATTTATTCGTTTGTTTGAAAATGACTGTGAAGAACTTAGGGGAAAAGTTTCTACGTCCATTTTCAACACAGTTGTGTATACAGATACCAGAACGAAGTTGAATTTATTGAAAAAGTATTGGTAGAGAATTCAAAAATATTTGTGGAAAATTCAAAAGTGCTATTGCATAAAAGTTTTCATGATGGCATAATATATTACAGAATTGCGGCGGACGTCTGCGGACTATGCCTAAGGGAGTTGGATGCGTCCGGCTTCCTTTTTATTTTATAGAAAATATACATATAGGTTTTGATTGTGTGTATATTTACTAAAAAAAGAAGTTCGAGAGTTGTTAGTATCATCGAGCAATCTTAAATGATAGTTTAATAAGCTGGTATTTATAAGGATTCGAGCATTTGCTCGAATCCTTTTTTAGTTTACGTGACATAGGTGCGTACTACCGGGGAAACTCACTAACATACCAAAATAGTGGGAAATATATAGCTTTACAGCAAGGGTTGAAAAACAAACAAACGTTTGCTATAATAAATGAAGCGAGGAAATAAAAGTATATTAGGTTTAGTAATTTAAGTATTCATTTAATTTATTGTGATTAGGGAAAATCCAATATCAATCGATTGATAGAAAGAGTGATTTTATATGAACATATGGCTAAAGTTAAGGAAAACAGCTGCAATTACACTATGTGAATTACTTGCAATTGCTACAATTTTTACAGGCTGTGCCTCCACTGATTTATCAAGCACTGAAGGTGCCGGGCATGCCGCAGGAGCTGAAGTGGCAGGTGAGGATTCTTCCGGTGCTTTAGGCAGCAAGGATAATGCGGATGGGCCACAGGAGGATCTTGTAAACAACAATTCTTATGTTTCACTTGATGCGATTCCTGCATATGATGGCAAGGCATACGTGGCTGTCAACAATAATGAGCCTTTTTTACGGACAGCGATATGACTACCACTGCTTTTGAAAATTACAGTGATTTGGATTCACTTGGCAGATGCGGTGTGGCTTATGCCAATATCTGCAAGGATATCATGCCGACTGAGGAGCGTGGCAAGATAGGCATGATAAAGCCATCAGGCTGGCATACGGTGAAGTATGATGTGATAAAGGACAGGTATTTATATAATCGCTGTCATCTTATTGGCTATCAGCTTGCCGGCGAGAATGCCAATCCGAAGAATCTTATTACCGGTACGAGATACCTGAATGTGGAGGGCATGCTGCCGTTTGAGAATCTGGTAGCGGATTATGTAAACAATACAGGAAATCATGTGCTTTACAGGGTGACTCCTATGTTCTCGGGCAGCAATCTAGTTGCAAACGGCGTTCTCATAGAGGCAAAGTCGGTTGAGGATAACGGTGGCGGCATACTTTTTAATGTCTATTGCTATAATGTGCAGCCCGGAGTTGGAATAAACTATGAGAATGGTGACAGCTGGCTGGATGGCACCACTCCGCAGAAGCAGAGCGCTCAGACGGATACACCGAAGAATGAAGGCTCGCAGAGCAGCGATGGAAGCGGGGCAGGAGAATCCGGCTCTTCAAGCAGTACAACAGAAAGTGCAACATCAGGCTCAGACAGCTCAGCAGCAGAAAATAGCGATGCAGATTCTTCAAACAGCGAGACGATGGTTCATATCACTGCAACCGGCAAGAAATATCACCGGGCGGGCTGTCGGACCTTGAAAAAGAGTGACACAGAGGTAACGCTTGATGAAGCAAAATCCATGGGCTTGTCACCGTGCGGAATTTGCAATCCGCCACAGTAGATGTGCATTAGCATTTGCAATCCGCCACAGTAGATGTGCATTAGCATTTGTAATTCACCGCAGTAGATGTGCATTAGCATTTGCAATTCACCGCAGTAGAAGCACATTAGCATCTGAAATTTTCCACAGTAGACGAACATTAGCATTTGTAACCCTTCACAGCAGATGCTCGTTACCTTTGCAGTACAACCAAGTTTATTGAAGAAACTAGGAAGAAACCGTGCAAATGAAAATACTGTCACAGAGTAAGGGCTGCAAGTCACGGCACCGCAAGGGCGCACGCATATGCATTTGATTGAGCGAATAGCGAAGCCGCTTAGATACTGTAGGATTATGCACATGAAGCACAGAAATGACTTGCCATGGAGGGCAAGTCAGGAGAACCGCGCCATGGAAGGCGCGTTTCGACGGTTTCGTCAAGCATAGAAGAATAAAAAGCATAATCCTACAGTATCTTAGCGGCAAAGCGTAGCGAAAGTAAAGCATATGCGTATGCCCTGGCGGTGCCGTGGCTTGCAGTCCGTATAATTGCCATAAACCCTTGACGATTGCAAAACCGAAAAGTATAATAGAATAGCTAATGAATTCAATATTTTAATATAGATGGAGGAAACCAAATGGCACTGAAAGCCGGTCAACGGCATGAAGGATATATTACCTGCAGAGATGGAAATCCGTGATTATGTGACAAGTGTGATCAAGGATACATACAGAAGCTTCAGGATTTACACCGATAGAGACACCATGCATGGAGAATATAGCAAATCTCACAAGCAAGCAGGGCGGAGAAAATGAGAAGCTGATCTTCAAGGTAATGAAGAGAGGCGAGAAGCTGAATCTGGAGACAGCAAAGGAAGAGTCGGATGTAGTAGACTTTGGAATGCGCTATGACCTTACAGTGCCACTTTCAAGATATTATTCAAACAATGCCAACAACCTGCCATCGCCGTTTAAGGCACTTCAGATGGGCAGTGTGTGGAGAGCAGACAGACCTCAGAGAGGCCGCTACAGACAGTTTACACAGTGTGATATAGATATACTCGGAGAGCCAAGCAATCTGGCAGAGATAGAGCTGATTACAGCAACCACTACCACAATCGGCAGACTCGGCTTCGAGAACTTTGAGATAAGAATCAACGAGAGAAGAATCCTAAAGGCAATGGCTGCTTACAGTGGTTTTGCTGAGGCGGATTATGACAGCGTATTTATCACACTCGATAAGATGGACAAGATAGGAGTGGAAGGCGTTGCAAGTGAGCTTGCACAGGATGGCTACCCACAGGAAAATATTGACAAATATCTTGATTTGTTCAAGCTTTTGGAGCAGACAAGGGATGTCACTGAGGGTGTAAAAATACTTTCAGAAAAGCTCGGTGAATATTTAGACGAAGAAGTGGTTACAAATATGACAGAGATAGCTACGGCCGTTAATGCTACAAAGGGAGCAAAGTTTGAGCTCGTATTTGACCCTACACTTGTTCGTGGAATGAGCTACTACACAGGAACTATTTTTGAGATATCAATGCCTGAGCTTGGCGCAGCCTGTGGCGGTGGCGGACGATATGACAAGATGATTGGAAAGTTCACCGGAAATGATGTACCGGCCTGTGGTTTTTCAATCGGTTTGAGAGAATTATCCTGCTTCTCATGGAGAGTGGCTTCAAGATTCCTGAGAGTCCAAAGAAGGTGGCTTATCTGGTTGAGAAGAAATATCCGGCAGACAAGCTTGTTGATGTCATGAACCAGGCAAAAGACGCAAGAGCAAACGGACAGCAGGTGCTTGTTGTGCGCATGAACAAGAACAAGAGGTTCCAGAAGGAGCAGCTTATGAAAGAGGGCTACGAGGAGTTTGTTGAGTTCTTTAACAGATAGGAATCTGATAAGCAGCAGATTAGCTGTGTAGCAGCGGTACCAAACAGTTATTAGAATAAATATATAGTAGAAATATAAGGAGTATAAAATGGCAGAATCAATGCAGGGCTTACATAGAAGCCATAGATGTACAGAGGTATCAAATGCCAATATCGGTGAGAAGGTCACCGTGATGGGCTGGGTACAGAAGAGAAGAAATTTAGGAAGTCTCATTTTCGTAGATTTAAGAGACAGAAGCGGAATACTTCAGATAGTATTCGGCGAGGAAAATGTAGGTGCAGAGGGCTTTGAAAAGGCAGGCACCTTAAGAAGTGAGTTCGTCATTGCAGTTGAGGGAACTGTCCAGAAGAGAACAGCTGCTGTCAATGAGAACTTAAAGACAGGTGATATCGAGGTTATCGCTACATCAATCAGAGTGCTTTCAGAGGCACAGACACCTCCATTCCAGATTGAGGAGAATTCAAAGACCAGCGAGGACATCAGACTTAAATACCGTTATCTTGATCTTCGCCGCCCTGATATCCAGAGAAATCTCATGCTCAGAAGCAATGTGCTTCGTGTGATGCGTGACTTTATGGCAAACGAGGGCTTTTTGGAGATAGAGACACCAATCCTTTGCAAGTCTACACCAGAGGGAGCAAGAGATTATCTCGTGCCAAGCCGTATACACCACGGACATTTTTATGCGCTTCCACAGTCACCACAGCTCTTTAAGCAGCTTCTGATGGCTTCAGGCTATGACAGATATTTCCAGATTGCACGATGCTTCCGTGATGAGGATTTGCGTGCAGACAGACAGCCTGAGTTTACACAGGCCGATATGGAGCTTTCATTTGTAGATATCGATGATGTAATCGAGGTAAATGAGAGACTGTTAAAGCACCTTTTAAAGAGGTCATAAATGTGGATGTTGAGATTCCGTTTAAGCGTATGCCTTGGCAGGAGGCTATGGACAGATTTGGTTCTGACAAGCCTGATACACGCTTTGGTATGGAGCTTTGCGATGTTTCGGAAGTGGTAAAGGACTGTGGCTTTGGAGTATTCACAGGAGCTCTTGAAAACGGCGGTTCTGTCCGCGGTATCAATGTAGAGGGACAGGCAAAGATGCCTCGTAAGAAGATTGACAAGCTTGTAGAGCACGCAAAGGGCTGTGGAGCAAAGGGACTTGCTTATCTGTGCATCAATGAGGATGGCACATACAAGTCATCATTTGCCAAGTTTATGACAGAAGCTGAGCTTGATGCACTTGTTGCAAAGATGAACGGAAAGCCGGGAGATTTACTCCTTTTCGCAGCAGACAAGAATAAAATCGTATGGAATGTACTTGGAGCGCTTCGTCTCATGCTCGGAGCTGAGCTTGGCCTGATTGATGAGAACAAGTACAATTTCCTCTGGGTAACAGAGTTCCCACTTCTTGAGTGGTCTGATGAGGAAAACAGATTTATGGCAATGCATCATCCATTCACTATGCCTATGGAGGAGGATTGGGACAAGATAGACTCAGATCCGGGCGCAGTTCGTGCAAAGGCATATGATATCGTACTCAATGGTACAGAGCTCGGTGGAGGCTCAGTGCGTATCCATCAGGATGACATTCAGGAGAAGATGTTTGAGGTGCTTGGCTTCACAAAGGAGCGTGCACATGAGCAGTTTGGATTCCTGCTTGATGCATTCTCATATGGTGTACCGCCACACGCAGGACTTGCCTTCGGTGTTGACCGTATCTGCATGCATATGCTGCATACAGACAATATCAAGGAGGTTATTGCATTCCCTAAGGTAAAGGACGCTTCGGACCTTATGTCAGAGGCACCCGGAAGTGTAGATCCAAAGCAGCTTGAGGAGCTTGGAATAGCTGTGGCTGCAGAGGAAGATGAGGAATAACACTATAATATGAATTTGAAAAAAATATTTTCAATGCGATTACCATAATACTGCTCGCCGCACTTATTGCGGGGGCAGTATTGCTTAATAACAGGATAAAAAAGCTCGAGACACAGATGTCATACACATCAGACAACACATCGGTGATACTTTCTGATGTGCAGACCATGCAGGATGATATCAAGTCCACTCTTGAGGAGGAGGCCAGCCTCATAACGGACTGGGATATTTCCTTAAAAAGTGCAGATTTTACCGATATGACATACACAGTCTCTGTCTCGGTGGTGCCAAAGGAGTACACAGAGGATACAAAAACCAGTGTATTTTTCGGTACAAACGAGATACCGCTCGAGCTAAACGGCATCAAGTATACGGGTGAGGCCACCCTTCCACTGTCTGAGGACTATGCAGGCAATGTGACATTTCTGTTTGTTGACGGAAATAAGAGAAGCACAGAGGTGCTCGATGAGTTTGAAGGTGTGACATCAGTGTTCAAAAATGTAGCATCCGGCATACTTGCCAATAAACCAACCTTTGACAATGGCAGCATAAAGCTTGGCACAGATGTAGATGTAGCGGTCATGGGAAATGATTACTTTGACTTTAACAGTGTGCAGCTCGTGGTTGCAAGCTCAGATACAGAGCTAAAGACATACGATATCCGACAGTTGTTGGCAGAAAACGGCACAGACAGTGCAGACTCTGCGGACACAGATTCAATCACATCCGCCTTAAGCCGGAAGGATGATGCCAAAAAAGATGGCTCAAAGAATAACACGGAAAATGATACCTCAGATGCCTCAAAAGAGGACGACGGTAAGCTCCATAGCCTCGAAGGCACAGTCAAAATCGAAGACTTAATCCCTGTCACAGCTGCAAGCAATATCAAAATATATGTCAAAGCAGTATCGGCACAGGGCTACACCTTCACATATGACCTGTTCGATGGTATCGTAAATCAGGACATCACAGACTTTGAAACTACAGCCGACATATCCGGCGGCGACTACACAGTAACCGACCCGGCCGGCAGCAAATATGAACCGTAAATATGATATAAGCGTAATTATTTAAAATCAGTTTTTCTTGTGTTTTCAAGGCGGCTCAGAATATTTATAAACAATATATAACTATTAAATAAGCTCATTTCGCATAAGTGAAATGAGCTTTAAATTTTAAGAAGAAAAAAAAGTGCCGGACAAAATTTCACGCCAGTGAAATAAGTCCGGCACTGCCAGAATGCAAGGCAGCAAAGCGCCTCGCTCGTAAACCTGAATTAGCCGGAGAGTACACAGTGTGTTCCGAAGGAAAATGTGAACTGCCGCGGAGTTCCATAAAGTAAAAAAAAAAGAAAATGTAAATAAAACCATAATCTGCCCGGACAAACAACCGCGGCTGACTTCACATTTTTCTGAGGAATATACTGTGTGCTATGCCGGCAGCCTCACAACCTAAAAAAGCGAGGCGCCCACCACACCTATCATATGATGAGCTGCACCTCACCCTTCTTTTTTTGCTGAGCGGCAGCGTAAATATAAACTCAGTTCCCACACCCTCAGTGCTTATCACATTTATATTCTCACCATGCGCCTGTACAATTTCTTTAACTATAGACAGGCCAAGTCCCGTACCGCGCTTATCTTTTCCGCGGGATAAATCACTCTTGTAGAAGCGCTCCCAGATTTTTGAAAGGCTGTCCTTTGGTATACCGATACCGTGATCCTTTACTGATATAAACACCTTTTCATTTCTGATACTCGTCTCAATCTTGATACTCGAATCATTATTTGAAAACTTCACAGCGTTGTCTATCAGGTTGTAAAGAATCTGCTGGATTTTGACCATATCACCGCGCACGAAAAGCTCTTTTCCGGTGAGCAGCAGGTCAAAGCTTAAGCCCTTTTCACTGCATTTACCCTCGAAGGTGAGGATTGTCGTGCGGATCATTGTATTGATGTCAAAATCAGCAATATCCAGGTGTATGCCGTGATGACCGAACTGGTTCAGATCGATAAGACTCTTGGTGAGCTTATTAAGCCTCTCGGTTTCAAAAAGTATGATATTTAAATACTTATCCTGCATCTCAACAGGGATGGTTCCGTCCAGCATGGCCTCCACGTAGCCCTTTATCGATGTAAGAGGGGAGCGGAAGTCGTGTGACACGTTAGAAACAAACTTGCGCTGATCCTCCTCAAGCGTATCAAGCTCAGTTGCCATGTAGTTTAGTGTGTTTGCCAGATAGCCGATTTCGTCATTGGAATGTACATCAATCTGGGCAGTGAAATCGCCCTTTGCATACTTCTTTGCGGTCTTTGTGATTTTGGAGATAGGACGGTAAATGGAGCGGCTCATCATGAAAAGCAGAACAAATGCAAAGGCAAAAATGAGCGCTACAGTGTAAAAGGAGATGTTCATAAAACCATTTACACCTGCCGTGATATGGCTCATTGTCTTGTGAATGACTATGTAGCCGATATTCTGGTACGAGACATTTACCGGGGAAAATACGGACAGCATCTTATGTTTGAAGCAACCGTAAAAATCTCCAATCATATAGTTGTTGCTGCCAAAATCGGTGACATCAAAGCCATTTATCACTACAGGCTTAGAACTGTCATTTTGGGTATCAATGCCTATTGACGGATCATCTGAGTCCATGAGCAGCTCACCGTCAGGGCTGACCACCCATACCTTGGCATCCATATAGTCGGCTACGATTTTCATGTGATTCTGGAAATCGCTAAGCGACATGGATGAGCCAAAGTATTCGGCGGCGTAATCACCTGCAATGATGGATGCTTCCCTGTAGAGATTGGATGCCTCCTGCTTTTCAATATAGTCTGTGGTGAGATGCTGTGTAAAGGTGTATAATGAAAAAAGCGATGACACCGTAAATCAGATAGCTGATTAACAGCTTAGCGTAGATGGTGTGCTTCATTATTATTTTACCTCAAATTTGTATCCGATGCCCCAGACAGTTGCGATGCGCCAGGTTGGCTTGTCCTTGATTTTCTCGCGGAGACGCTTTACATGCACATCGACAGTGCGGGTGTCGCCGACATATTCATAGCCCCATATGTTGTCCAGAAGCTGCTCCCTCGTAAACACCTGATTTGGAGATGAGGCAAGAAAATATAAAAGCTCAAGCTCCTTTGGCGGCATATCAATCTGCTGTCCGTCATAAGTGACAGAGTAGTTGGACAGATTTACAATAAGCCCCGGGTACTCCACACACTTGATATCTACGGAAGCATAGGCCTCCGGCTTTGCAGGCTGGAAGCGTCTGAGCACGGCCTTGACTCTTGCCACAAGCTCCTTTGAGTCAAAGGGCTTGAGTATATAGTCGTCGGCGCCAAGCTCCAGGCCTAAAACCTTGTCAAATACCTCGCCCTTTGCGGAGAGCATGATAATCGGCACATCGGACTTTGCACGTATCTCACGGCATACCTGATAGCCGTCTATGCCCGGAAGCATGAGGTCCAAAAGAAGCATGTTTGGCTTGTAGTGCTCAAATGCGATAAGAGCCTGCTCACCGTCATTTACGATTTTGGTGTCATAGCATTCCTTGGTCAGATATAGAGATATAAGCTCTGCTATATTGTTGTCGTCGTCTACTATCAGTATTTTCTGTTTAACAGCCATTTCTAATCTCCTTCTTAAAAATTATTTATATTCCGTAAAAGTACATTGTCGTTATTTAAAGGTTGCGATGGTTACTCCGGCATCGCCCTCACCAAACTCACCGAGATGGTATTCCGCAACAGTTTTTGTCCTCTTCAAAAGTCCATGCACAGCCTTTCGCAGAGCACCGGTGCCTTTTCCGTGGACAATGCGCACTGATGAAAGATGAGCGATATATGCGTCGTCTAAGTATTTATCCAAGAGAGCAAGTGCCTCATCCGTGGTTTTTCCTATCAGGTTGATTTCTGATGAAACTGACAGCGATTTGCTCATCTTGATCTTGCTTCCGCTGCCGCCGTACTTCTTGGCAGGAGAAACATCGTCGTTTAAGAGCACGAGGTCATTAATATTAACCAGCGAGCGTAGTATACCCATCTGCACATACAAATCGCCCTTGGCGTTTGGCAGAGTGTGGACAGTTCCCTTCAGATTGAGGGAGAGCACAAGCACAGAATCACCGATGCGCAGCTTCTTAGGCGCCTTGTGATTTGCCTTGGCAGTGTTTTTTCTTGATGTCTGACAGCTTCTTTTCCTTGTCATTCATCTTGTCACGAAGGGCAGAGCGCTCCTTTTCCATCTGGCTCATAGGAGCCTGTCCCTGTCCGTATTTGTTGAAATTGCGGATGGTTTTGTCGGCAAGTTCCTTTGCATCCTGTAGTATCTTGTAGGCTTCCTCATTTGCCTCGCGTAAAATCTTGTCTTTGCTCTTGTCTATACGCTCGTTTTTCTCTTCGAGCTGTTTCTTGAGCTTTTCAATCTCGGCCTTGTAGCTGTTGATTTCAAGCTGTTCCTTTTCGATAGTTTGTCGCTGTGACTCGAGGCTTGCAATCAGATCCTCAAAATCAAGGTCGTTATCATTAATTCTGCTTTTTGCATCCTCGATAATGTTTTCGTCCAGACCAAGCTTTGATGAGATTGCAAATGCGTTACTCTTTCCAGGGATGCCGATTAACAGGCGGTAGGTAGGGCTTAAAGTCTCAACATTGAACTCACAGCAGGCATTTTCCACACCGTCTGTGGAAAGCGCATATACCTTCAGCTCACTGTAGTGCGTGGTTGCCATGGTGATGGCGCCATACCGGTGCAGCCTGTTTAAAATTGAGATGGCAAGCGCCGCGCCCTCTGTCGGGTCGGTTCCCGAGCAGAGCTCATCGAACAGGCAAAGGCTTCTGTCGTCAGCTTTTCAAGAATTTTTACGATATTGGTCATGTGAGACGAGAAGGTACTGAGACTTTGCTCAATACTCTGCTCATCGCCTATATCCGCAAAGACATCCTCAAAGATGGCGAGCTTTGACCTGTCAGCCGCAGGAATGTGAAGACCTGCCTGACCCATGAGAGTCAAAAGTCCGACAGTCTTTAGTGAAACCGTTTTACCGCCGGTGTTTGGGCCGGTGATGATGAGCTGCTTATATTCCTCGCCGAGCCGCACATCTATAGGAACCACCTTTTTAGCATCCAAAAGCGGATGACGGCCCTTTCTGATATTGATATGCCCCTCGGTGTTGAACTCCGGTGCCACACCGTTGTATGATTTAGCCAGATTTGCCTTTGCAAAAATGAAGTCAAGCTCTGAAAGAATCTCATAGTCCTGCTCCAAAGCAGCCGCATTCATGGCAACCTTGTCGCTGAGCGCTGCAAGGATTTTTTTCAATCTCCTCCTGCTCCTTTATGAAAAGCTCCTGAGCTCATTATTCAAATTGACGACAGCCATCGGCTCGATAAAAAGGGTAGAGCCGGTAGATGACTGGTCGTGCATCATGCCGGGTACATTGCCCTTTGCCTCAGCCTTTACAGGCAGACAATATCTGCCGTCGCGCATGGTCACAACCGTATCCTGCAGATATGTCCTCGTTGTGCTGTTGTTCATGAGCTTGGTGAGTTGCGCATGGATTCTGTCGTTCATGCCGCGTATGCTCTTTCTTATCTTAAAAAGCTCAGGACTTGCATCATCGGCAATCTCTTCCTCAGATAAAATGCACCTCTTAATCTCATCGCAGAGCGCAGAAACCGGTTCAATCCTTGCAAACAGACCGGAGAGAGAATCCTGCTTCTCATTATCCATGGCGCTTCTGCCATAAGCCTTCACGCGCTTTGCAACCTCTAAAAGACTACAGATGCGAAGAAGCTCGGTCGTATTCAGTGCACCACCGATATCAAGCCTCTTTAGGGAAGCATGTACATTGTGTATGCCAACGAAGGACACTCCGCTGTCCTTGTACAGGCGGCTTAGTGCATCGGCAGTGGTGGTCTGCAGATGTCTGATTTCGTATAAATCGGTGATAGGCTCAAGCGAAAGACACCGCTTCTTTGTCTCATCACATGCTGCGTAGCTGCTTAGCATGGTGAGGATTTTGTTATATTCCAATGTTTTGTAAACTTTTTTATTCATTTCTATATCCTTATATTGCTGTATCAGATATTTATTGAAAATATCTTAAATAGATGGTTGAGGTTTAAACTCATATTAACACATTATAGCCGAAAATTGTTTAAAAAACCACATTAAATTATATCTAAATGTAAAGGGATGCCGGGGCAAGGAGCTATCGAGCCATGGAAGGCGAGTAGCGACGGTTTCGTCATGTATAGAAAAAGTAAATGCATAATCCATACAGAATCTTAGTCACGCAGCGTAGCACCGTTGGGAGCAGTGCAGCAGTCCGGCGGGTACATGCCGCAAGCCCGTACTCAAAGGCCGTACTCTCAAAGGCCGTACTCAAAAAAATATGGTTGCAACGCAATATAATTCAGAATATAATGTAAGATAGTAACTAAAGACATCTAATCAGGGTGACAATATGGAGCAATTTATCAGAGAAAAGATAAAGGATAAACCGCTGAATAAAAAAAAAGACTTGCAAAAAAAGCAGGCACAGCAGCACTCTGCGGAGTGGCATTTGCAGTGGCTGCAAGCATTGTTTTTGCTATATTTCTGCCGGTTATCAACAGACAATCAAAAAAAAAAAAGCTTCAGATGGAAAAAATAATAATGATGTGCAGACAGCTACACAGCAGTCAGGCATAGATGACAGCAGTGATGCATATAGTGAAAATGGTACACAAAGCACAGAGTCCGGCACTTCTTCGGAGCCGTCTTCGCAGACCTATCAGCCTACACTCGCAGATTATCAGGCAGTGCAGAACCAGCTCTACAGAGTGGGCGTTTCGGCCACGAGATTTGTAGTAGGAGTCACGGGTGTGACAGATGCCACTGATATTTTCAACAATTCCTATGAGACCGAGGGTCAGGGAGTGGGAGTGATACTGAGGGACAATGGAAAGCAGCTAATCATTCTGACAGAGAAAAAATGTAGTGGATAAGGCGGATAAGCTTAGTGTAACCTTTGTAAACGACATGATGGCTGATGCTGCGCTGGTCAAGTATGACAGCAATACAGGTATAGCAATCATTTCCGTGGATAAGTCGCTTCTGGACGACGCCACAATAAGGGCTATAGCGGTTGCGGAGCTTGGTAATTCAAATATTGTTTCAAGAGGAGCATCTGTCATTGCGCTTGAGGCAAACTATGCCATTCTCACAGGTCTTGTAACGTCAACAACCAACGAGCTGTCGGCGCAGGACAACAATTACTCGGTGCTCACCACAGATATTGCAAGCAACAAGTTGCAGAGCGGTATACTGATTAATACAGATGGTCAGGTCATAGGGCTTTCGCTGCAGGATTTCAATCCGGCGGAGGAAAACAATACGCTCACGGCTGTCAGCATAAGCGACCTGTCACCTGTCATTGAAAAGCTCGAAAGCGGCGCAGATGTGCCGTACATAGGCATCACCTGTACTACAGTTACAGAAAAAATAGCAAACAGATATAACATCCCAAAGGGTGTTTATATAAAGCAGGTTACCATGGATTCACCGGCATTTGTCTCGGGGCTTCAAAGCGGAGATGTGATAGTTGCGGTAAACAATACAGAGGTGTCGAATGTGTCCGCGTACAACACACAGCTTATGAAGCAAAAGCCTGAGGATACCTGCAATCTGAAAGTAAAGAGAAAAGGAAGCAACGGCTACACGGAGATTACCTGTCAGGTGAAAATCGGAGTGATGAATTAGCCGAAATTAGGAGGATATATGAAGTATATTTCAACTCTCCGCGAGGGAGAGAGAATCAATGAGATTTTTTTATGCAAGAGCAAGCAGACAGCCACCAAAAGCGGAAAGCCTTATGACAATGTTATCCTGCAGGATAAGACAGGCACGCTGGATGCCAAGATATGGGATGTGGGCTCAGTAGGCATTGAGGAATTTGATGCAATGGATTACATAGCCATAACCGGTGATATCACAAGCTTTCAGGGCAATTTGCAGTGTTCCATAAAGCGTGCGAGAAAGGTGAACGAGGGAGAATATGACCCTGCGGATTATCTGCCGGTCAGCGATAAGGATGTCGAGGTCATGTATAAGGAACTCATGGGCTTTATCGGCTCTGTAAAGAATCAATACCTGTCACAGCTCTTACATAGCTTTTTTTGACAATAAGGAGTTTGAGCGCCGTTTCAAGTTCCATTCAGCCGCAAAGAGCGTGCACCACGGCTTTGTAGGAGGTCTTTTGGAGCATACACTCGGTGTGACGAAGAACTGTGATTATTTTGCAAAAATGTATCCGGTCTTAAACCGTGACCTGCTTCTTACAGCAGCTATTTTCCATGATATCGGAAAATTAAAGGAGCTTTCTACTTTCCCGGAAAATGACTATACAGACGCTGGTCAGCTCCTCGGACATATCATGATTGGTGCAGAGTGGGTAGGCGATGCGATTAAGAGCATCGACGGCTTCCCGGTAGTGCTCGCAAACGAGCTGAAGCACTGCATACTTGCCCACCACGGCGAGCTTGAGTTTGGCTCTCCGAAAAAGCCGGCACTTGTCGAGGCACTGGCACTTAGCTTTGCAGACAACATAGATGCCAAGATGGAGACCTTCAGGGAGCTGCTTGTAAATGTGCCTGAAAACGATACAAAGTGGCAGGGTTACAACAGATTTATGGAGACAAATTTCCGCAGAACAAGTGTGTAAAAAGGCGGACGATATTAAATATAGCTATGGTGTGATTTTTGGTGTGAAAGCTTGCACCGGATACAAACATTATAAAGAGTAATTATATATATAAAATAAAGAAGAGAAAAGCATGAAAAAAAAAATGACATATTTGAACTTGAAATAACAGATATGGGAACAGATGGCGAGGGTATCGGACATTATGATGGCATGACCTTTTTCGTAAAGGATGCACTGATTGGTGACGTCATAACAGCCCGCGCAACAAAATTAAAGAAAAACTATGGCTACGCAAGAGTGGAAGAGATTAAGACCCCTTCCACTTTTCGCGTTGAGCCGCAATGTGAGCTGCACAAGAGGTGTGGCGGCTGCCAGATACAGGCGCTCTCCTATGAAAAGCAGCTTGAATTTAAAAATAATAAGGTGCGCAACAATCTCATGCGTATAGGTGGATTTTCCGAGGCAGAGCTGGACAGTAAAATGCAGCCGCCTGTTGGCGCAGACAATCCATACCGCTACCGCAACAAGGCACAGTTTCCGGTGGGATATGACAGGGATGGCAATATAGTGACAGGCTTTTATGCATCGCGAAGCCACAATATCATCCCGGTCGAGGACTGTAGGCTTGGGGTGCCGCAAAACAAAGAGATACTTGACATCATAAAGGAATGGATGAATGAGTGCGGCATCACACCGTATGACGAGAACACACACAAAGGGCTCGTGCGCCATGTGCTTATCAGATATGGTTTTACATCAAAGCAGATTATGGTTTGCCTTGTGATAAATGGGGACAGTCTTGAAGCAAAACGCCGAGCCGGGAATGCAGCAGATATACTGTGCGAAAGACTCTCAAAAATCGATGGAATGACATCCATTTCCTACAATATCAACAAGGAAAACACAAATGTCATCCTCGGCAAAAAAAGACGGTATGCATATGGGGCAGACCATATATTGAGGATACCATCCATCTGCTTTCTTACCCTGATTTCACACCACAGGGGACAGGCATCACATATCAGATTTCGCCACAGTCGTTCTATCAGGTAAACCCGAAGCAGACAGAAAAGCTTTACAGCACGGCACTTGCATTTGCAGGGCTCACAGGAAATGAAAATGTCTGGGATCTCTACTGTGGTATCGGTACCATATCGCTCTTTTTGTCACAGAAGGCAAAGCAGGTGTATGGAGTGGAAATAGTGCCTCAGGCAATCGAGGATGCCAAAAACAATGCGAAGCTCAATGGCATCACAAATGCACAGTTTTTCGTAGGAAAGGCTGAGGAGGTGCTGCCACAGTTTTATGAAAATGCAAAGAAAACTGAGAATATCACTGATGATACAGCATCCACCGGACGTACAGATATGCTTCGCCCGGATGTGATAGTTGTTGACCCTCCAAGAAAGGGCTGCGATGAGAAGTGTCTGGACACAATGCTTGCGATGTCACCGGAGAGGATTGTATATGTGAGCTGCGATTCGGCAACATTGGCAAGGGATTTGAAGATACTCTGTGAAGAGAAGTATGAACTCATGAAGTGGCAGGCATTTGATCAGTTTTCTCATACGACGCACGTAGAAAGTATTTGCCTCCTCGAGCGGGTGAGCAACTGAAAAATATTGATATGAACTAAGTAAATTTATAGACATTTTCTTATCGTAAAGCTATAATATTAAAATCATATAGAACAGATAGACATTGATTTTAGGAGGTGATACAAATGAAAAAGCTAAAAAGAGATTCATTATTCCGGCAGTGGTATTTATATTGGGTATGTGTGCGTTAATCGGTACGATATATGTAGTCGGCGAGAGTCAGGAACAGCAGAACAGGACAAATGCAAAGCTCAATGCGATGACATATACGGAGCGTATATATGGCGAGCTTATGGAGGGAATAGGAGTTACCGATAGCTTAAAGCAGGTTGTCATAAGTGGTGATGGAAATATAAATAGGTTTTATGATATTGCAGCAAATATGATGGACGATTCGATTCAGAGTATACAGATAGCACCGAATGGAGTTGTGACTGAAATATATCCAGAGGAGAGTAATGAATCCAGTAAGATTGATCTGATAAATGATAGTGACAGGGGAGAGATTTCGCGCTATGCGAGGGATAATGACACTGTAATTATGCAGGGACCATTGAGCTGAAGCAGGGCGGATATGGTATAGCAGTGCGCAATCCGGTTTATTTGGAGGATGAAAATGGTAAAAAGAGCTTTTGGGGCTTCACAATTGTTATACTGAAGGTTCCGGAAATTTTTTCTGAATCTGTAGAGGCTCTTTCCAGTTTTGGATATAAGTACAGTCTGCAGAAGTTTGCTTCGCCGTGGGATGATACGTATGAGGGGGTTTACGGTTCAAAGGAAGAGTTGAACGATCCGGTGATATATGACTTTAACGTGTATGGAGACAAGTGGAGGCTTGAGATTTTACCCAAGAGTGGGTTTTACAATAACAGATATCTGCTATATCTGTTCATCGGAGGTGGAGTTATTGTCCTGCTTTTGGCAGGGCTTACAGCAGCGTTGATTTCAATCAATGAGAACAGGAAGAATTTCAAGAGACTTGCTGTGACTGATGCACTGACCGGTATCTACAACAGGCACGGCTTTGATGAGCAGGTTGAGCAATATATGAGACAGAATCCGCAAAAGCATTGTGTTGTGGCAATGCTTGATATTGACGATTTCAAGCTGGTCAACGATGTGTATGGACATGCGGCGGGTGATGGTGCACTGCAGAAGCTTGCAGAGAGCATGAAGCAATATTTTTCAAAGGATGTTATACTCGGCAGAAACGGGGGCGATGAGTTTAGCATTTTCATGCCGGATTGCACGGTAGTGGAGGTTAAGCCTTTTCTTAAGAAGTTTACAGAAGAAACCAGGAAATTTTATTGTAAAGGTGAAGCACATACATTTACCATTTCACTGGGCTTTGCGGAGTATCCTGTTTTGGCTGATGACCGTTCACAGCTCATGCGGTGTGCGGATATGGCACTTTATGAGGTGAAAATGCGTGGGAAGAACGGCTGCATGGCATACCGTGAGGGTGAGCGTATAAAAAGCCGTGCGAAGCTTGGATTTGCCGTGAAGGATATTATTGACAATATGCCGGGAGCGTTCATTGTTTACAGAGCAGATAAAGAAAATGATGAGATTCTGCTTGCAAACAGTGAGCTGCTTCGGCTTACAGGCTGTAAAAATATGGACGAGCTGCTTGCATATACAGGTAAGAGCTTCTGTAATCTGATACGTCCGGATGAACAGGAAAGCTGTCAAAAAAGCATATGGTCGCAGATTAACGGAGGACACTCAAATGATTATATTTTCTTTCATATGAAAAAAAAGCAGACGGCACATATATTTCAGTGCTCGACCATGGCAGGATAGTGGATTCAGTGCACAATGGTAGAGTATTTTATGTGGTGATTATGGACTTAAAGTCACTGCAGAGGCACTATGGAGACTGCCTGGAGCTGGTGGAGAAGTAGAAAAAAAGCAGATTGTGAACACATGCGTTCACAATCTGCTTTTTTAATAGTGCATACACAATTTATTTATCCGAATAAATCACATTTCCACCGCATACGGTGTACTTAACCTTACCGGTCAGTTCCATGCCGGTAAAAGGTGTGTTTGATGACTTTGATGCATATTCGCATGGTACCCATTTTTCGTCAGGATCAAAGATGACAAAATCTGCAGCAGCACCCTCTGAGATAGTACCGTAAGGCATGTGGTACAGCCTGGCAGGATTGATAGTCATCTTTTCCAAAAGCTCAAGCATGCTCAGATGGCCCGGTTTGACAAGGCTTGTGATACCAAGAGCAAGAGATGTCTCAAGACCGATGATACCGCTTGGAGCTTCGGTTACAGGCTTTGATTTTTCCTCGGCGCTGTGAGGCGCATGATCTGTTGCGATAAGGTCTATTGTGCCATCGATAAGTCCCTCTATAATCTTTTGACGGTCTGCTTCAGTGCGAAGAGGCGGATTCATCTTGGCAAGGGTGCCGTGCTCTAAGACAGCATCCTCAGTCAGCGTGAAGTGATGAGGAGTGGCCTCGGCATGGAGCCTTGCACCAAGCTTTTTGTAGGTGCGGACTATATCAACAGATACACCGGAGCTGATGTGCTGTATCAAACGTCGGCGCCACTGCGCAGCGCAAGCAGACAGTCTCTTGCGACAAGGGCTTCCTCAGCGATGGATGGTGAGCCGTAGATACCGAGAGCGTCAGATACTTTTCCATGGTTGATGCCGTTGTTTTTGATAAATGCAGGGTCCTCCTCATGGAGACTTATCGGCATATCCAGCTTTGCAGCATTTTGCATGGCTCTGTAGCAGAAAGCAGCATTTGTAAGCGGAATGCCGTCATCGGTAAAGCCACATGCTCCGGCTTCCTTTAAAGCTGCCATGTCAACCTCATCCTGTCCTTTGAGGGAGTGCGATATTGCAGCGGCCTGATACATACGGATTTTTTCCTGCTTTCCACGTGAGAGGTTGTCCTTTAGAGTATCCACATTGTCCACTGTAGGCTTTGTGTTTGCCATGCATACAACAGTTGTGAAGCCACCCTTTGCGGCAGCCAGGGAACCGGTGTGGATATCCTCCTTGTATGTGAAGCCCGGATCACGGAAATGCACATGTGTGTCGATAAGTCCAGGTCCGACAATCATTCCGGATGCATCTATTATTTCTTCTTTTTCAGTTGCAGCAGCATCTGACGCACATGAGATGTCAGGTGCTATTTTTACTATTTTTCCATCTTTTACAAGTATATCCATCTGTTCGTAGAGACCTGATGCAGGGTCTGCTACAATGCCGTTTTTTATTATCATGATAATCCTCCTGTAGATTGTACTTATTTTCTGATACTATGAGTATATAGTATAATGAAGCGTACGAATTTGCAAATAAATTTCGTAATTGTTCAGTGCCTTCATAGCTGCGTGGCCGCAATCATAATCGTCTGTATATATGGACAATAGAAAATTTTATAGATATAATATGATTTAAGGGATCCTGAATTGGATACCTTTTGACTCTCACATCATTTTACTAAGTAGGACTAAATTGACATAATGTACAATAGCCATAGGTTGATAGCATAGTAGGCAGGCACTGGGGAGCTGTAATTCCTAAAACTTTTAAAACAGCATCCAAAATTCAGCCCAAAGGCCGGAAAAATTGCGAGAAAAGTAGCTGAAACTGCAGAAATCTCCAAAACAGCTCCTAAAATTCAGCCCAAAAGCCGGAAAAATAGCGAGAAAAGTAGCTGAAACCGCAGAAATCTCCAAAACAGCTCCTAAAATTCAGCCCAAAAGCCGGAAAAATAGCGGGAAAAAAGTAGCTGAAATCACTATAAATCACAAAACAGCTCCAAATAATTGATAAAGGGAGAAAAACAATGAGCTTAATAAAAGGTATACATCACGTATCAATGAAGTGCAGTAGCACAGATGAGTATGAAAAGACAATAGATTTCTACAAAAACATTCTGGGAATCCCGGTCGCAAGGGAATGGCAGGCAGGAATCATGCTTGATACCGGAAACGGAATTGTTGAGATTTTTAACGATGGAGATGATGCACCGGGAAAAGGTGTGATTCGTCATTTCGCATTCGCAACAGATGATGTGGATGCGTGTGTAGAGGCTGTAAAAGCAGCAGGATACGAGGTATTTATCGAGCCGAAGGAGATAGAAATCGCATCAACACCGGTATTTCCGGCGCGCATAGCATTCTGCAAGGGACCACTTGGCGAGGAAATCGAGCTGTTTGAGGAAAAGTGATAGGACGTATTAATGGTTTTACAGGGGTATTATGCTATGGGAAAAACTCCAGTTAAGCACACGCTTGCAGGCTATATTATTAAAAAACAGACACCAGAAGGATACCGGTCAGGAAAACTAACCGGAGAAAAACATTTTAACAAAATAACAGAAATGATGGAATTTGTTGGTGGACGCCGGAAACTAATCGATCAGGCAAGGTTCATAGAGAATAATACACAAGCAGGCCACGATGGGAAGATAAGAATTAGTTGGATTCAGGTCAACAGCGATATTAAAAAATTGATTGTGATGTCAGCAGCATACCGGAGCTGTGTCGGCTTGAGGGTGTTGAGGATTCAAGAGCAAAACAGCTAAGATTGATAGAGTCTGTAAAGCAGTGGAAATCAGAGGTTGGTGACTGCGATTGGATATGCAGATATTATGATGATATTTTGGGGCGTCTGGAAGCCGGAAAGAGTGTCACAGAGGCTGAGGAGGATATGCGTTTTAAGTGTATCAATGCTATAACAAGAATAAAGGAGCCTGTGTGGGAGCGTGTTTTTAGTGCAAATGTTTTTAAAGATTCAAAGAAATTTGAAAAATGCTATCGACAAAAGATGGTATCAATTCTGACTAAATATTCTCCATATTATGAGAAGGATATGGAGGATTATGATACAGAGGGAGAGGAAGATGATGCCAAAGAGGATAAAAAGAAGTCGGGGCTTGAAATTTTGAAGATGCATGGCATTATGTCATATGCACAGACAATGGAATGGAAGGGACCATTGTCATATAGAATTGATGATACATGTGTTATTGATACGTCAAAGCAGATTTATGGAACCATTATTAATACGCAGACACTTGAGCATGCAAGTCCGGTTTCGCTTGCGGGATGCAAAAAAATTATGACCATAGAAAATAAGGCTAACTATGAAAGTATGCAATATGATGAGAATACCTTGTATATTTTTTGTCATGGTTATTTTACTCCTAAGGAAGTGTATTTTCTAAAGAAATTAAGCCTTATTGTATCTAAGGAATGTGAGTTCCTCCATTGGGGAGATATGGATTTTGGCGGGATAAGCATATTCTTGTTTATTAAGGATAGAATTTTTGAAAAACTAATGCCTTATAGAATGGGGGTAGCGGATTTTGAGGAAGCATTAAAAAAGACACGGGAATACCACTTAAGGCTTCAACTAGGCAAAAACTGCAAAAAAAGGACGCAGGATTGCTTGCTGAATTAAAAGAAGCAATTCTTGAATCGGATAAAACAATAGAGCAGGAAAGGCTCTTATGAGGCTGATTCGGAAAACTCTAAATACACATATATATTTGACAAATTATTAGAATGTGATTCATTCGCACAGCATACCTCCTTCGTGCATACAATAGCATGAAGGAGGTATGTTTGTATTATGAATCCATTTAAAATGAGGCCGGAGAGAACCGGCGATTTATTTGTTGACTGGGAGAAATTCTGGGTAAAACCATATAACAAAAATGAGGTAAAAATCCGTATACAAGGACGAGAATCATATTGATGAATGGTACAGAATTTGAAAACGTGTGGTTTTCACATCAGTTTTCAAGAAGCGTGGGTGGTGATGAGCTTAGACGAAAGCTTGCATACCTCAGGAAAAGTGAGCAACAGCAGCAGAAAATACTCACGCATTTAAAGCCGGCAGATGAGTCGGCATTGGAGCACACCATAGGCTACGAGCAGCTTGCGGTTGACCTGACTGCTCATCTTGCAAAACGAGTAAATGACAAAAATATTAAGTCTGCGCTCGATTTTGCTTTGCTCGAGGACTTTGATCATTTGTACCGCTATGCGGATTATCTTGATTTTACCACAGGTGCACGCAGAGAAGCTTGTCGGAGGCTATACGGAAATCACACCAGGCAGACCGACTATTTCACACCACAGGCATCCATATGATTCAATACGATATCCGATGACGGATAAATGCCCTGCGACAATGGATGTGCTGGCTGCAAACGTAATCACAGCAGCAGAACAGCAGACTATGAACTATTATATGAACACAGCGGCACTTTGGCCTGATGAGATGGGACGCAGGCTATATCAGGAAATCGGAATGGTCGAGGAGCAGCATGTCACACAGTATGGCAGTCTGTTGAAGCCATGCATGAGCCGCCTTGAAAATCTCCTTGTGCATCAGTATGTCGAGTGCTGGCTGTATTGGAGCTGTTATGAAACGGAGACGGATACAAGAATACGTGGCATATGGCAGTTTATGTTTGAACAGGAGCTTAAGCATCTGCATATTGCACTTGAGCTGCTAAGACAGTACGAGAAAAAAGGATTGGCAGGAGGTAATCCCGGACGCTGAGTTCCCGCTCCTCTTGTGCTTGAGAGCAATATTGAGTATATGAGGTGTGTGCTTGGCAGTACAGTAAACGACACAGCATGCCGTGAAAGGTATGTGGATGTAAGAACCAATGCTCCTGAAACATTTATCAGATATCAGCGTTTGGTAAATGACCCGGTAAGAAATGTAATGAGCCATACCTTTATTGAGGATTATATCCGCAAAAACGGTGAGGATTATCGCTTTGAGGTAGCGCCAAATCCGGTGCCGGAGCTTCGTGACCGTACAAAGGATAATATATGTGTGGGCAGACAGCCTCTTTGCAGGAATCGGTATTAGAAGCCATTTTATATGCCATTTTATATGCCATCTGTGGCATGTGATACCCGGCCCTGACGTTTTGTCAGGGCATTGCTGTGCAAAGAAGTATAACTCGATTGTATCTAAGCTATGGAGTAGCTTGTACTCGTTGCCGGTCACACTGTTAGGTGTGAACAGTAACGAGTAAGGCTCACAGAAGCCGGTTGACGAAATTATATAGGTGTATTAAACTGTAATCGGGTTAGAGAAGACTAATTACATACAGCTGTTTTACATTAAGTGGTTTTGAATATTCAGTTACTGTAAAATGATATACGAAACGATATAAGAAATAATATGTTGAATAATAAAATATTCAAACTTCCCATATTTTATTTTGTGATACCGGCCTAGCATACAGTGTATTCCTCATATTTTTTTCTTCGGAACAACTGTATACTCTCCGGTAAATATAGTTTTATATATGGGAAGTTTGTGTAAAATAGAAAAACAGCAGAATAGGAGGCAACCATGATTACATCAACCATATTAGGTTTATTAATACCATTTATAGGCACGTCGCTCGGTGCGGCATGTGTACTTTTTATGAAAAATGAGCTTTCCGTAAAGACCACAAAAATGCTCAGTGGCTTTGCAGCAGGCGTAATGATTGCGGCATCAGTCTGGAGTCTTCTGATTCCGGCACTTGAGCAGTCACAGAGCCTTGGAAAAATGCAGTTCGTCCCAGCAGTAACAGGCTTTATGCTCGGAATGTTTTTCCTATTGATACTGGATACAATCACACCACATATGCATCTCGATAATTCAGTCGAGGGTCCAAAGAGCAACTTCAGCAGACAGACAATGATGGTGCTTGCAGTTACATTACATAATATACCGGAGGGCATGGCAGTCGGAGTGCTCTACGCAAGCTGGATATCAGGAACCACCACCATCACGAGGGCAGCAGCCCTTTCACTGGCAATCGGAATAGCCATACAGAATTTCCCGGAGGGCGCAATCATATCCATGCCATTCCATAGCACAGGAAGCTCAAAGCTAAGAGCCTTTGTATACGGAGTATTGTCGGGAATAGTCGAGCCGATAGCGGGAATACTTACGATACTTGCCATCGGAATAATAGAGCCGGTGATGCCGTACCTGCTAAGCTTCGCCGCCGGAGCCATGATCTATGTCGTCATAGAAGAACTCGTGCCGGAAATGTCAGAGGGAGGTCACTCAAACCGCGCCACCATAGCATTTATGGTGGGCTTCTGCCTCATGATGACACTCGATGTGATGCTGGGCTAGGCACAGAGCGAGCCCACGGCAATAGCCGTGGGCAAAGCGACAAAAAGGTAAATAGAGCCACAGCGTGAGGAACCCGGGCGGCAGGCACACACAGGCTCGGGAGGGCGAATAGCGAAGCTGCCTAGATACTGTAGAAATTATGCCCACGAAGCACAGAAATGCCCAGCCAAGGACGGCTGGGCAAACATATCAAATAGCACTTTTATGAAAATGCAAGCTTGACACTATGCTGTCAAGCTATGCGCCATAACCTATATTTTATGCAATTTCAGCCCCATGCATCTTCTGATGCATTAAAAATGGCTGAAATTGCTACTGGTCACGCTTTTTGTGACCGGTAGTATGCGCCATGGACGGCGCATAAAAAGCCGGTTTCGTCAAGCAAAGAAACCCTGCAAGCATAATTTCGTACAGAATCTTGGCAGCGTAGCGTAGCCCACCAGAGCCTGTGTGTGCCTGCCGCCCGGGTTCCGTACTATATCCAATCCCCCACAGCAATTCAAATGAATTGTGAAAAACTGTGAAAAAAAAGGGAAATTCTTCCCGAATTATTTGGAAATTTTTAATAAAACGCAAACAAAAATAAAATAAAACTAAACATCCCCAAAACGCAATAGAAAAACTGCACAAAAATAAAAACATAAATTGTTGAAAATGTATAAAAAGCTAACTAAAAAATGTGAAACTTTGCCAGCCAAACAATATAAAAACGAAACGTTGACTTTATAAAACGATGTGACTAAAATCAAGTACAACGATAGTTGCTTCTTATTAAATCAAGACCAAACAAACATCAAAGGTCAGACAAAACACATCTTGAGTTATTAAGAAACAATTTGCGTATCAAATTTCATATAGCAAAAAAAAAGAAAGGAGGTAACGCAGATGGATGCTCTGGTAGATGGACTGTTAGAGGAACTTAATTGTGACGTGGTATTCAAGATACCGATATTCGGAGGCATACCCATATACGAGTCGGTAGTAGTCACATGGATAATAATGGCAGCGGTATTTTTACTGTGCTTTTTTCTCGGCAGAAATCTTTCAGTTGAAAATCCCGGACGCAGACAGGTAGCCGTAGAGGCAGGAGTCAAATTCCTTAATGATTTCTTCAGTGAGACACTCGGAGAAAAAGGAAAGGATTACATACCATATCTGGCAACAGTAATCATCTATATAGGAATAGCAAACCTGATAGGCTTACTTGGCTTCAAACCGCCGACAAAGGATATGAACGTCACCGCAGCACTCGCTGTAATGAGCATAGTTCTTATCGAGGTGGCAGGAATCAGGGCAAAGGGCACCAAAAGGTGGCTTAAAAAGCTTTGCAGAGCCAATGCCGGTAATACTACCTATCAATATCCTTGAGATCTTTATCAAACCATTATCGCTGTGTATGCGATTATTTGGAAACGTCCTGGTTCATTCGTAATCATGGAGCTTTTAAAGATGGTCGTACCGGCAATCGTCCCGGCAGTATTCAGTTGTTATTTTGATATCTTTGATGGACTTATACAGGCATATGTATTTGTATTCCTGACAGGACTTTTCATCAAGGAGGCAACCGAGTAAGAAGACCTGATGAGGCATGAAACGCCACATCATTTAATTTCACATCGTAAGCATGGAAAATGTAACATCGCTTACAAAAGAAACAAAATAATTGCTAACCAAAAGAAAGCATATAAGCAAGAAAAGGAGAACACATTATGTCATCAACATTATTAGTAGCAATCGGAGCTGGAATCGCAGTATTAACAGGAATCGGAGCCGGACTTGGAATCGGTAAGGCAACAAGCAGCGCAGTAGACGCAATCGCAAGACAGCCTGAGGCTGAGAGCAAAATCTCTAAATCACTTCTTTTAGGATGTGCCCTTGCAGAGGCAACAGCTATTTACGGTTTCGTTATCGCATTACTTATCATCCTCTTCCTTAAATAATCAGGCAGCGTAACTGACAGTTACAACCAGATGAAACAGAAAGGAAGGTAGAGCAATGTTAAAAATTGATCCATGGAACATAATATGGACAGTAGTCAATCTGCTTTTCCTGTACTGGATATTTAAGAAATTCCTCTTTGACCGCGTGATGGGCGTGATCAATCAGAGAGAGGAAATGATTCAGAAGCAGTTCTCGGAAGCAAAGAAGAGTCAGGACGATGCAGAAAGCTTAAAGAGCGACTATAAAAAGAAGCTCGAGAGTGCAAAGACTCAGGCCGACCAGATAATTCTCGATGCCAGGGCAAGAGCCGAGGCAGAGCAGGAGAAGGCTCTTGAGAGAACCAGACAGGAAGCAGACAGTATGCTTGAAAAAGCAAAAGCGGACATTGCTAGCGAGCAGGATAAGGCAACAAAGGCCGCTGAGGCTGAAATTGCAAAACTTGCCATCTTAGCAGCGAGAAAGATTGTAAAGACAGGTGAAGCTAATGACACAGGCAGCAGTAAATAATGCAATAGTTTTGTACAGGCTGGCTGTAGAACGTCGTGATGTGGAGGAAGCACAGAGAGTATACTTTGTGACAGAAAAGCTTGCACAGACGCTTGCAAATCCACTTATACCGCTTACCAAAAAGTATGACATCATAGAAAAGGTATACGGATTTGAGAGTGAGCCAAAGCTTATCACAAGCTTCATAAAGGAAATGGTAAAGCTTGGATATGCCGCTGAAATGAATGAAATCTTTGAGGCATATTACAGATACTGGGATGAGAAAAACCATATCATAAGAGCTGAGCTTATCAGTGCAGAGGCCGCAACCGACGAGGAAGCAAATGACGCCAAGGCGCTGCTACAAAGCAAATATCCGGAATATGAAATATCCCTTACACAGAAAGTGGACGAAACACTTTTAGGTGGATATGTGATTAAGACTCTTAATACAGAGTATGACAGAAGCTACGAAGGAAAGCTTCGTGAGCTTGAAAGAAAATTGACCAGGAGGTGACCCCTGTGGGCGCAATCAGTGCAACAGACATAATCTCCATTATCCAGAGCGAGATAGAGAATTTCGACTTCGATACCGAGAGCCGTGAGACCGGCGAGGTAATCTACGTCGGCGACGGAATCGCCACAATATACGGCATCGACCATGCCATGTATGGTGAGATCGTAGTATTTGATAATGGAGTAAAAGGAATGGTTCAGGATATCCGTCAGAATGAGATTGGTGTAATCCTTTTCGGAAGAGACCACGGAATCCATGAAGGAACCAAAGTAGTAAGAACAAAGAAAAAAGCCGGAATCCCTGTAGGCGAAGGCTTTATCGGCCGAATCATCAATGCTTTAGGTGAGCCTATTGATGGAAAGGGCGATATCAAAGAGGAAGATTACAGACCAATCGAGAATGAGGCACCGGGTATCGTGGACAGAAAGTCAGTAGATACTCCACTTGAGACAGGTATCCTTTCAATCGATACCATGTTCCCAATCGGACGTGGACAGAGAGAGTTAATCATCGGTGACCGTCAGACAGGAAAGACATCAATTGCCACAGATACCATCATCAACCAAAAGGGCAAGGATGTTATCTGTATATATGTAGCAATTGGCCAGAAAGCATCAACAGTAGCAAAAATTGTGTCAACTCTGACAAAACACGGCGCAATGGATTACTCAATCGTGCTTTCATCAACAGCCAGCGATCCTGCATCACTGCAGTATATCGCACCATACGCAGGAACAGCCATGGCAGAGCATTTCATGCATCAGGGCAAGGATGTACTTATCGTATACGATGACCTTTCAAAGCATGCGGTAGCATACAGAGCACTTTCACTGCTGCTCGAGAGATCACCGGGACGTGAGGCATATCCGGGAGACGTATTCTATCTCCATTCAAGACTGCTCGAGAGATCAAGCCGTCTGAGCGATGAGCTGGGCGGAGGTTCTATCACAGCACTTCCGATCATTGAGACACAGGCAGGAGATGTATCTGCATACATTCCTACCAACGTTATCTCCATCACAGACGGACAGATATTCTTAGAGAGCAACCTCTTCAACGCAGGTATGAGACCGGCCGTAAACGTAGGTCTTTCAGTATCCCGAGTTGGTGGAGCAGCCCAGACAAAGGCCATGAAGAAGGCATCAGGAAGCATCCGTATCGACCTGGCACAGTACAGGGAGATGGAGGTCTTCACACAGTTTGCATCAGACCTTGACGATGCCACAAAAGCACAGCTTGCACATGGAAAAGCACTTATGGAGCTTTTGAAGCAGCCGCTTTGTCACCCACTGTCACTGCATGAGCAGGTAATGACACTTATCATGGCAAACCACGGTGTGTTTGACACAATTGAGACAAAAAGATGTCAAGAAATATCAGGGCGATATCCTCTCATACATGGATCTTTCTTATCCGGAAATCGGACAGAAGATCGAAGAGAACAGAGCCATTGATGAAGAGCTCGTAAATAAAATCATGGATGCAGTAAAAGAGTATAAAGGGTAACAGGTAGTATTATGGCGAACACGAAGGAAATACAGGATCGAATAAAAAGTATCAATGATACGCTTAAAATCACAAATGCCATGTATATGATTTCTTCTTCGAAGCTGAAAAAGTCCAAAAAGATGCTGGCAGATACAGAGCCGTATTTCTTCACACTGCAATCAGAGATGAGCCGAATACTCAGGCATCTGCCTGATATGGAGGACATCTATTTCAAGACCAACGAGGATAAGCTGCCTGAGGACAGAAAGGTCGGATATATCGTAATCACAGCCGATAAAGGACTTGCGGGATCATACAACCACAATATCCTGAAAATGGCTGAGGAGCACTTAAAGAATCATCCGAACCATTCACTTTTCGTACTCGGAGAGCTGGGACGTCATTATTTTGAACAGCGTGGAATTGAGATTGAAAAACAGTTCCACTACACAGTTCAGAATCCGACACTCAACCGTGCCAGAAATGCAGAAGAAATTTTGGAGCTATATCTACATAACGAGCTGGACGAAGTTTATATTATCTATACCAGCATGATAAATGCGATTCAGGAGGAAACACAGATGTCACAGCTTCTGCCACTGAAAAAGGCAGACTTCACTGTGCAGATTCCTATAGACATACCGAGGGAGGAACTGGCACTCAAGCCATCGCCTGAGGCAGTCATGGATCGTATCGTACCAAACTACGTTGTTGGATTTGTCTACGGTGCTCTTGTAGAGTCATTTTCATGTGAGCAGAACGCCAGAATGATGGCGATGCAGTCCGCATCAAACAGTGCGAGGGACATGCTTGCAGAGCTTGACATTCTTTACAACCGTGCCAGACAGGCAGCGATTACACAGGAGATTACAGAGGTAATAGCCGGTGCTAAATCGCAGAAGAAAAAGAGAAAGTAGGCTTTTTGATGAAAACAGGAAAAATTATCCAGGTTATGGGTCCTGTTGTCGATGTAGAGTTCGAGGATGAGAACCTGCCGGCAATCAGAGACGCACTAGAAGTTTTAAATGGTGACAAAAAAGTGTGATGGAAGTCGCACAGCATATTGGAAATAATACAGTACGCTGTATCATGCTTGCTTCCAGTGAGGGACTTCACAGAGATATGGAAGTAACAGCCACAGGCGCCGGCATCAAGACACCTGTCGGAGAGCAGACTCTCGGCAGACTGTTCAACGTGCTCGGTGAGGCTATCGATGGCGGAGCACAGCCTGATACAGAAGAAAAGTGGGAAATCCACAGAGAACCACCAACATTTGAGGAGCAGAACCCTGCAGAGGAAATCCTCGAGACAGGTATCAAGGTCATCGACCTCCTTGCCCCATATGCAAAGGGTGGAAAAATCGGACTCTTCGGAGGAGCCGGAGTAGGAAAAACAGTCCTCATCCAGGAGCTCATCAGCAATATCGCAACAGAGCACGGCGGCTACTCAATCTTTACAGGAGTCGGAGAGCGTTCCAGAGAGGGAAATGATCTCTGGACAGAAATGAAGGAATCAGGAGTTCTGGAAAAACAGCCTTAGTGTTCGGACAGATGAACGAGCCACCAGGAGCACGTATGCGTGTAGCTGAGACAGGACTTACAATGGCAGAGTATTTCAGGGATGAGAAGCACCAGAACGTGCTGCTTTTCATTGATAATATTTTCCGTTTTACACAGGCTGGTTCCGAAGTTTCAGCGCTTTTAGGACGTATGCCGTCAGCCGTTGGTTATCAGCCGACACTGGCAAATGAAATGGGTGCACTTCAGGAACGTATCGCTTCTACAAAGAACGGATCTGTAACATCAGTTCAGGCCGTATACGTACCTGCCGATGACTTAACGGACCCGGCTCCGGCTACAACTTTCGCACATCTGGATGCGACAACAGTTCTTTCAAGAAAGATCGTTGAGCAGGGTATCTATCCGGCAGTAGACCCGCTGGAGTCCACCTCCCGCATCCTCGACCCACGTGTTGTAGGTGAGGAGCACTACAAGGTAGCCCGTGGCGTACAGGAGATCCTGCAGAAGTACAAAGAGCTACAGGACATCATCGCAATCCTCGGTATGGAGGAGCTGGCAGATGAGGACAAGGTGCTTGTATACAGAGCAAGAAAAAAATCCAGAAGTTCCTCTCACAGCCATTCCACGTAGCCGAGAACTTCACAGGTATCCAGGGTGTCTATGTGCCTGTAGAGGATACTATCAAGGGCTTCAAGGCCATCATAGATGGTGAGATGGACGAGTATCCTGAGAACGCATTTTTCAATGTCGGAACAATCGAGGACGTCAAGGAAAAAGCAAAGACTATGCAGCAGTAAAAGCATAAGGAAGGACAAATCGTATGGCAACAAATACATTTTATCTAAAGGTAATAGCTGCTAACAGAGTGTTTTACTCAGGAAGATGTCGTTCCATAATAGTCCCTGAGTTCGATGGCCAGAAGGAGATCCTCGCCCACCATGAGGATATGGTCATAGCCGTCGATGAGGGCGAGATGAGATTTCAGCCGGAGGGCAGTGACAACTGGGAGTACGCGGTAGTGGGAATGGGCTTCGTAGAGATAGTCAACAACCGTGTGACACTGCTTGTCGAGACAGCCGAGCATCCGGAGGAAATCGATATAGCAAGGGCAAGAGAGGCAAAGGAGAGAGCTGAGGAGCAGCTTCGCCAGAAGCAGAGTATTCAGGAGTATTATCACTCAAGAGCTTCGCTGGCCCGTGCCATGACACGACTGAAAGCAACTTCAGGAAAATAATAAATGTTAATAAATTACAAAAAAAAGAGGTTGTGACAACCTCTTTTTTTGTTTACATTACACATGAAATGAGTTACAATGGCTATATATAGGTTAGTAATATGGTCATAGAAGACAGGTGGGAATATGAGGATAGTATATGGACTGGGAGTATTGCTGGAAGCAATACTGATTGCACATTGCGCAATCTGTTCCTTTAAAAAACATGACAGACTCGGTAAAAGTGTGTGTATATATGAGACGTTGACATTTGCCTGCGCTATAGTCTTTTTGTTTTTACATTTGTGCCGGGGCACACTGTTACAGTACTTGCGAAAGGGCTTACTATGGCTCTGTTTGACTGGATGCTCATCGCTCTTATGTTTTATACACAGTATTATACAGGTGCTGTAAAGACCTTCAAGGGAGTGCAGGCTGCTTCCATGATATTTGCGGTGCTGGACACATATATGCTTATAGAGAACACCTGGACTAATAAGATTTTTGATATAGAATCCATAAAAGCTGAGAATATTAAGGTGGTATTCAATAATGACAGCCTATGGTACAGGCTGCATTTTATATTCACATATGCGTTTGTGATTCTGATTATTTTTACATATCTGTATATGATTATCAAATCATCGTGCATGTACAGGGAGGCATATGGGGCTATAGCGGTAGTTATCCTTATCGGCTTTTCGTTTGACATTGCTACTATAGGTTCGGACTCCATATATGACCTCACCATGATTATATATGGTGCTATAGCTATTATCATATATTACCTGACATACAGATATGTGCCGAATGAGCTTATAGAAAATATGCTCTCTCTTGTGGTCCGCGATATGAACAATGGTATCATCTGCTATGACAGAAAGGGCAGGTGCATATATTACAATGACCTGATGGAGGCTATTTACAGACATGGCGGCAATATGTCTGTTTATGAAAGTAAATATAGTCAGTGGATTGAAAAGCTGGGAGATGACAGAAGGGACAGTATGACCTTCCAGACAACAGATATTGAAATAAACGGTGAAAAGCACTACTTTGAGATTGCCTACAAGCGCATATATGATGAGAGCAATCGCGTTATATGTGATTATTTTGTATACAATGACCGTACACAGATGTATGAGTCGTGGGAGCAGGAAAAGTACAAGGCATCGCATGACAGTCTGACCGGACTTTTGAACCGTGACCAGTTCTATGAGGATGTGCACGATATGGTGAACAAGTATCATGACACAACCTTCTACCTGATTTGCAGCAATATAAAGGATTTCAAATTCATCAATGAGATATTTGGAATGGAGAAGGGCAATCAGGTGCTCATAAAGCAGGCGAAGCTCATGGCATCAAATCCATCTGAGAGGACCATTTGTGCAAGGCTTATGAATGACCGCTTTGCGCTGTGTCTGCCAAGAGAAGAGTTTGATGAAAAAAGAGTGGCAGATTCAATAAAAGAGCTGCAGCGTGAGTTTTCGGGCAATTCTTTCCATCTGCATACATACATGGGTGTGTATGAGATAAGAGACAGGGATGAGGCTGTCAGCATTATGGTAGACAACGCTAATATAGCGGCAGACACCATAAAGAATAATTACGACTGCTGTGTGGCATACTATGATGAGCATCTGCTTGAGATATCAATAGAGCAGAGACGTCTGCTCGGTGAATTTGAGCCGGCATTGCAAAATGATGAGTTTGTCATGTACTTACAGCCACAGGTGAAACGTGATGGTGCTGCAAAGGGCGCAGAAGCGCTGGTGCGCTGGGTTCATCCGTCAAGAGGCATCCTGACACCGTATGCTTTTATTGATATTTTAGAGAACGCAGGTCTCATTTACAAGCTTGACCTCTATATATGGGAGAAGGCAGCGCAAAAGCTTGCAGAGTGGAAGGAAAAAAGGCTATGGAAGCTATCATATATCTGTAAATATATCTACAAAGGACTTTTACATTATAGATATATATGAGACCTTTACAGGGCTGATTAATAAATATGGCATAGCAGCGTCCAATCTGCATCTGGAGATTACAGAGACAACGCTGATGACCGATTTTGAGAAGAATATGAATATTATCCACAAGCTTCAGGGCGTAGGCTTCAGGGTGGAGATTGATGATTTCGGAAGCGGTTACTCATCACTCAACATGCTAAAGGACATCAGTGCTGATGTACTGAAAATCGATATGGGCTTCCTTCGCAAATCTGAGAACGAGGTCAAGGGACAGGATATATTAGAGAGTATCATCACGCTTGCAGGCAAGATAGGCATGGACGTCATCACAGAGGGTGTGGAGACGAAAAAGCAGCTTGATATGCTTACAATGATGGGATGTCATGAGTTTCAGGGATATTATTTCTCAAAACCGGTACCGGTATCTGAGTTTGAAGAAAAGTATCTGGTATAGCTATCATGTATATCTATTATGTATATCCAATATATATTTTGGGTATTGTGCAAAATTTAATACACTGTATATTTGGGGCGGGTATTGAAATATCCGCCCTTTTTTTTTCTATAATAATAAACCGTGTGGATTGCTGTAAATATGTAATTGCTGTGGGTCACACGAGGGTGTGGCGGCTAACAGCGAATATGAGAAAAAGAGGCGAAAAAATGACTGAAAAAGAAAAAATAAGGATTCAGACATCAGAGACCTTTTTGCTGAGTGCGATTCTGGCACTTTCCGGAGGCTTTCAGGATGCATACACCTACAACGTGAGAAACGAGGTGTTCTCCAACGCGCAGACGGGCAATGTGGTGTTGATGAGCCAGCATTTTATGATGGGTGAATGGATGAAGGGACTATCGTATCTTTTCCCAATCCTTTCATTTGCACTCGGTGTGCTTGTGGCAGAGAGAATCGGGCATAGATATAAGAAGGCAAAGCGCATCCACTGGCGTCAGATAGTGGTGGCGATAGAGATAATCATACTGTTTGTGGTGGGCTTCATACCACACAGGTACGATATGATAGCGACCATGCTTGTATCATTCAGCTGTTCTATGCAGGTGCAGTCCTTCAGAAAGGTAAACGGCTACGGCTATGCCAGCACTATGTGCATCGGCAACTTAAGAAGCGGCACAGAGAGCCTGTCAATATATCTGCGTGACAGAAATATCGGGGCACTGAAAAAGACCGCGCACTATTATGGAATTATTCTGATATTTGCAATAGGAGCAGGTATAGGCGGAGTGTGCTCACTGCACATAGGAATACGCGCTATATGGGCTTCAAGCGTGCTGCTTGCCATTGTATGTGCAATGATGGTCAGGGAACACTGATAAACAGTTACAAATAGTCACGAAATATATATAACGGAGATACAATATAAAATGAAATTATTAAAGCAATTTCTCATCATACTTGCGATTTCGTTTGTAGGTGAGATACTCAAATATTTACTGCCATTGCCTGTTCCGGCGAGCATATATGGCATGGTTATACTTTTCATAGGTCTGCTGACAGGCCTGATACCGCTTAACTCTGTAAGGAGTGCAGGCAAATTCATGATAGAGATAATGCCTGTCATGTTTATCCCTGCGGGAGTGGGACTTATGTCATCCTGGGGCAATCTTAAGCCGGTGCTTGTACCGGTGATTGTAATCACGGTTGTGGCACTTCTTACTGTAATGATTGCTACAGGACATGTTTCACAGCTCGTAATCCGTATACAGAAGCGCAAGAGGGCTGATGCTAGACAAAATAAATAAGATAGAGGAGAATCATAATGGATAATTTGTTTCAGACATCGCTTTTTGCCGGTGTCACAGTAAGTCTGGTTGCATATCTGCTAGGTATGCTTTTAAAGTAAAAGTTTAAGCTTGCAATACTCAATCCGCTTCTCATTTCAATAGTACTGACCATCATAGTGCTTGTTGTGGCAGATGTGGATTATGACACATACAATAAGGGGGCATCGTACCTTAGCTGGTTTCTGACACCGGCCACGGTATGCCTTGCGATACCGCTCTATGAGCAGTGGACACTGCTCAAGAAAAATATAGCAGCAGTCGCGCTCGGACTCACGGCAGGCGTCATAACAAGCCTTGTGACAGTGCTTGTGCTGTCAGTGCTTATGGGGCTTTCACACGAGGACTATGTCACACTGCTTCCAAAGTCCATCACGACAGCTATCGGTATGGGCGTATCAGAGGAGCTCGGCGGATATGTGACCATTACTGTCGCAGTTATCGTCGTGACAGGTGTGCTTGGAAATATACTCGGAGAGTTTGTTTGCAAATATTCAGAATCACTGAGCCTATATCGAAGGGACTGGCGCTTGGCGCGTCATCACATGCCATCGGAACAGCGAAGGCTATCGAGATTGGCGAGATAGAGGGCGCCATGAGCTCTCTTGCTATCGCGGTGGCAGGAATACTTACGGTGGTGTTTGCATCGGTGTTTGCAAACTTTTATTGATTTGTCTGAGTGTGTGGTGCAAATGACGGAAGCGCGAGGCTGCGCATATCTGCCTTCGCTTCCTACTACGCGGCTAAGGGCTTGTAGGAATTGTGATACAGGTTGTGACAGGTAGGACGCAACCGACTTTTACGCGCCGTCCATGGCGCGGTAACGTCTCGCCCGTGCTTCCGTGCACGGGCGTTGCTGGATTGCAAACACAATTCCAACAATCCCTAGGCCGCTTCGTACAAGCTCAGGCAGATATGCGCAGCCTCGCGCTTCCTGCGCGTTGGCTTTCCCAACCATAAGATAAGTTCATTAAATAGTTATAGATGTAGACAATTGGTAAGAGTATATGTATGATTCAAGTCATATTAGTATTCTACACTCGTTGGAAAGGAATATTATGATAATTACAATTGCTAGAAAGTGCGGTTGCGATGCAGATAGTATCGGTAGAGCAGTCGCTGAGAAATATCATTTACATTTCATGGACAGAGAGGCTATTGCGGCCAGTGCCAAAGAGGCAGGCTGCTACGATGAGTATGAGGAGTTTTACAGTGAGAGACCGGTTAATTCCCTGCTTTACTCTATTGTGATGGAGACGGAGGAGGATAATGTGCTGCATGATACTCCGGCGAGGGCTCTTACATTTATAGACAGGCTGCCGCTTGAGGACGGCTGTGAGGGATATGTGATTCAGGGACGATGTGCAAACTTTGCCTTTCAGGGAAGAGATGATGTTGTCTCAGTTTTCCTGACAGCGAATGATGCCTTCTGCGTTGATACTGTGGCTGATACACATGGAGTCTCAGCGAGAAAGGCAAAGACTGTTGTGCGTGAGACAAATGACAACAGAAAGACCTATCACAAATACTATACCGGACAGGAGTGGGGGCAGGCAGAAAACTATGACCTGTGCCTGAATGTGGCAAAGCTCGGTGTAGATGGTGTGATTGCGATGATTGACAGCTTCATACAAAATAGAAAATAGAAGATGTATATACAAAAAGCCGAATCCGTGGGAGTGTGGATTCGGCTTTTGGGGTTATTTTATGTGTTTTTGAAAATAAAAATTCAATGTTGGAAAAATCATATTTTATCATTGGTTGACTTTCAGAAAAAATTTATCTATTATTAAAATAAGATAAAATTGTTAACTGTTCAGTATAACTTTACAGTGGCGTGGAAAGAGGTAAAACAGGAGTAGGGAAACTGGTATGAGAAGGAAAAACAGAGGGAAACAAACGCTTAAAAAGAAGATGCTGAGTATTCTTCTGCTCAGTGCAATGTCAAGTATTCTTGCAGTAGTAATCGTGTCGTATATGACGATCCGAATGATACAGAATGACGGTATCAAGGAGAGTATGCAGATATATCTGGAGCAGATTACACGAGAGATGGACAGTGATTACTATGACATGATCGGTATTGTCAATCAGATGAGTCCCGATGGACTTATTGGAAGTGCGACAGAAAGATATTTGAGTTCAAATGATAACTATGATCGATATTTGGAGCAGAAATTTCTCAGAGAAGAACTGATAAAGCTTGCATATGAGAATACAAAGCTTCTTGGCATCACTTATTACGATCCGAAAGAGCAAAAAGAATTGATCGGAAATTTTAACGTCAGGGTGCTGGACCCGACATATCAGACAATCTCTAAAGTCGTAGTAGGTGCCGATAATACCATGCAGGCCATGCATGATTCCTATCTGGGAATTAAGGAGACACCGGTAGTATCCGTGATGCAAGAGTTTCTTTTGGTAACCAAAAGATGCTGGATATTTATGCAGAAATTGAGCCTGATATGAGTGTTTCAGATCAGCTTAATAAAGAAAAATGGCCATATACCTATATGGAGATGGATGAAAATGGCATTGTGCAGTACAGCAATAATCCGGTGATTGTCCGGGGCCAAAAGATTTTGTCGGAATTACCGAAAAAAGAAGGACATGCTGTAACAAATCAGGAAGGATATAAAATCATGGTGTATCGCAGTACCATTGGATATGCCAATGCCATTGCACTGCCGGAAAATATCTATCAGAAAGAAATGAATATGTGGAGATTGAAGCTGGTGGTTATCATTCTGGCAACATTCGGTATTTTTTCCTGTTCTGTTATTTACCTGTACAGGTTGATATGCAAACCACTTAATCAGTTACAAAAACAGATTATCCAGGTAGGAAATGGGGCATTACATGGAGAAAGGCAGGAATATGAGATCAAGGAATTTGATGACTTGATGCACGAAGTGGAGCAGATGAAGGAACAAATCAGAAATCTGATTGATGATGTTGTGGAAAAAGAAAAAAATATTCAGCGGACGGAATATGAGAAGCTTCTGTATCAGATCAATCCTCATTTTCTGCTCAATACACTAAATTCTGTTCAGTGGATGGCCAGAATGAGCAAACAGAATAATATTATGGAATTTGTGCAGCGATTAAAAAGACTGTTGTCCTACAATCTGGGAAAAGAGGGAATGCAGACAACACTTCGAACAGAAATCGATATTGTGAAAGATTACATAGCATTGGAACAGATGCGTTACGATTTTGTGATTGAGATGAATGTGGAAGAGGGACGTTATCTGGAACAGCCGACGGTAAGGATGCTACTGCAGCCACTGGTAGAAAATGCCATACGATATGGACTTGGAGATGATGAAAAGATCACAATTCAGGTCTTTGAGGATAATATCAGGGGACTGGCGGGCATCACAATATTAGACAGCGGTAATGGTCTGACCCAGGAGGAAATTTATCAGATCAATGAACCATTTGACTACGATGTAAAAAAAAATGCAGCATGGAAACAGAGGAATCGGTCTGCGATATGTAAAAGCAATGTTGGACTCTTTTTATGAAGGAGAAACGAATCTGTTTGTCAATTGCAAAAAGGATATGGAACCAAAATTACAATTTTGATTCCGATTCAGGAAGAACTTCGGAACAAAATAAAAATTACAGGAGTTGAGACAGAAAAAAGAAGGTAAGGAGAAATGAAAGTATTAGTTGTTGACGATGATAAACTGGCAAGAAAAGGTTTGATCTCCATAATGGATTGGAAGAAATACGGATTTGAAGTTGTGGGGGATGTTCAGAACGGTCGTAAAGCGCTGGAATTTCTGAAGGATAATGAAGTGGATATTGTATTCACGGATATAGACATGCCGGAGATCGATGGAATTGAATTGATGAAAATGTGTAAAAAGGAATATCCGGAGGTGAAATTTGTAGTCTTTTCCATGTATGAAGATTTCCGTTATGCGCAGAGTGCTCTGAGACTGGGAGCTTTGGACTATATATCCAAGATAAGTTTTAAGGGGATGAGTGTGACCGGATACTGGAACTTGTGGAAAGAAAATATAAGGAAAATCATTCCCAAAAAGAAACCAGGAATGAGGATTCCGAACTCATAAAAAGGTTGGAAAAAGCGTGGATGAACACCAGATGGATCTTCAATGACAGCGAGTTCAGCAGACTGTATGAGTTAACCAGGGGCGTGGAGCTGCGGACTGCTGAAAGAGTTTTTATAAAAAGTTTCCACAGCTTCCAGAAACTCACAGGAGAAGAACTTGAATTTCCATCCTTATCTTCTGTGGATTCCATGCTGGAATGGGTGAAACAATGGAAAGAAAACCTGTATCAGACATGTCTGCAGACAGATAGAACAAAGGATATCTATATGTTTGCAAGAGTGATCCTGTATACAGATGAAAATATAGAAGAAAATCTGAAGTCGGAAGAGGCAGCAGCACAGATCGGAATGAGCAGAAGTTATTTCAGCACGAGATTTAAGGAGATAACAGGTGATACCTTTCATAACTATGTGATCAGCAGAAAAATGCAGGCGGCTGCCCGGAAGATGGCAAAAGGAACAGAAAACATCACCCAGATCGCATCGGATCTGGGATATGACAATTTTTATTATTTCACAAAGGTATTTTCGAAGGAATACGGATGTACGCCAACAGAATATGCAGGAAGATTAAAAAAATGTTCGATTTGATTCGGACATTTTTTTTGAATTAAAAAAAAGCTGTGGAATCTGAAACAATATCGTCTAGTGAAAAATATGGTTACAGGATAAACTATCTATAAAAGAAGGGAGGTTTACTAATGTACATAAAAAGATTTGTGAAACACTATTACATCATGCTAATCCCCGCATTGCTGTGGCTGTTCTTTTTTTTTCAGCATTGTTCCAATGTTTGGAATTGTTATGGCTTTTCAGGATTACAATCCGGGACAGGGCATTCTCCACTCAAAGTTTGTTGGTCTGGCTAATTTTGAGTACATGTTTCAGATGAGTGACATTAAACAGGTTCTACGGAACACAGTTGTTATTGCCGTTGGCAAGATCATTGGAAATATTATTATTCCACTGGTGTTTGCTTTGTTGTTAAATGAACTGGCACTGAAGAAACTGAAGCGTCCAATCCAGACAATCGTATATTTACCGTATTTTCTGTCATGGGTTATTCTTGCGAAGATTGTGCTGAATATTTTCGGTTATACGGGACCGGTGAACCAAATCATAGAATTTTTTGGAGGCGATGCGGTCAACTTCTTTGGCGAAGCAAAGCTTTTCCAGCCTCTGGCAATCGGTACAGATATCTGGAAAGGATTCGGTTACAATACAGTCGTTTATCTTGCAGCAATCCTGGGAGTGGATGGATCATTGTATGAAGCTGCAGCAGTAGACGGTTGCGGACGATTCAAAAGAATCTGGCATGTGACTTTACCGGGTATCAAAACAACAGTAGCACTTCTGGCTATCCTGTCTCTTGGAAATGTCCTGAATGCAGGATTTGACCAGGTTTACAACCGTATAACCCATTGGTTTACTCAACAGGTGATATTATTGACACTTGGGTATACAGAGCCGGTTTGCAAAATCTCCAGTATTCTCTGGCAACGGCCGTTGGTTTATTCAAATCTGTAATCAGTCTTGTATTGATTACGGTTGGCTACTGGCTGGCAGATAAATTTACCGGTTATAAACTGTTTTAGGAGGTGATAACTATGATTGAGAATAAAAGCCTGAGATCAAAGATTTTTGATATTTTAAATATTGTGATTCTCATTGCGATTACTTTGATCTGTATTGTGCCGGTATGGTACGTTCTCTGCGTGTCATTGAGCAGCAGGGAAGCAGTCAATGCGGGAAAAGTTGCACTTTGGCCGGTTGGCTTCAACCTGCTCTCCTATAAAAAAATCATCATGGGAGAGACCGCATTTTTCGGTTCGTTTCTGGTATCTATTAAGAGAGTTTTGCTGGGAACCGGAATCAGTATGGTATGTATCCTTATGGCAGCATATCCATTATCCAGAACAAAAAACAGTTCCCGAAAAGAAATATCTTTATGTGGATATTCGTGTTCTGCATGTTATTTAACGGAGGAACGGTTCCGTGGTATATCACCATGAAAAATTATCATCTGATGGATAACATTTTTGGACTGGTACTGGGAACAGGCCTTCAGGTATTTAATGTGATACTTGCAGTGAATTTCTTTAAAAATCTTCCAACAGAACTGGAAGAGGCGTGTTTTGTCGATGGCGGCGGACCTTGGAGAACTCTGATATCTATCTACATACCATTGGCAAAACCTATGGTCGCAACAGTTGCACTGTTCACCATGGTTATGTACTGGAATGAATTCTTCCAGGGAATGGTTTTAAGTACAAGACAGAGCAGTTATCCACTGCAGACCTACATCCAGCAGATGGTAGTAACCCTGGATTATTCTACAATGAATGTAGATCAGATTGCGCAGGCGATGAAATTAAACAATCTTTCATTAGATTCTGCGAAAATATTTATAGCATGATACCGATACTGATTGTTTACCCATTCCTGCAAAGATTTTTTGTAGAAGGTATTACACTGGGATCAGTAAAAGGATAAAGGAGGAAGAAAATATGAAGAAAAAACAGTGGATTGCATTTGCATGTGCGATGGCATTAGGTGTGACATCACTGGCAGGATGCGGAAAATCAGAAGAGAACACACAGAAAAAGGCAGTAGGGGAGGCAGAAGGAACAGCCAAAGAAGATCTCCCACTGTCAAAATATCCGGAGACAGTAACTGTCCATCTGGGCGGTTCAATGAATTCAAATGCTAAGATTCCTGACGGAATGAGCTATGATGACAATTCCTATACACGACTTTTGAAAGAAGACCTTAATATTGAGGTTGCATACGACTGGGTCGCATCATCTACAGACTATGATGAAAAAAATGAATCTGTGTATCGGAAGTAACACAATTCCGGAATTGATGAACGTAAATGCAACACAGTACAGGGCACTTCTGAAATATGATATGATCCAGCCGCTTGATCAGTATTTTGATGACTATGCTTCTGATGCACTGAAAGCATATGTGGAATCCGGTGGAGAAGAGCTGAAAAAATGTATCTCAAATGATAAGGGAGAGATAATGGCAATCCCGGCTCCGAGTATGATGGGAGGAGAAGCGAACGAAATGTGGATTCGTCAGGACTGGCTGGATAATCTTGGACTGGAGGTTCCAAGAACCTGGGATGAAATGGCAGCAGTAGCAGAGGCATTCGTAACCCAGGATCCGGATGGTAACGGAGAAGCTGATACCATTGGAATTCTTGGACCGAGCAATTCAGATCACATGAATGCAATTGGAGCAAACCAGTTTGGACTGGATCCATTGTTTAGCAGCTTCCAGTCTTATCCACAGTACTGGCTGCAGGATGAGGATGGAACTGTAGAATATGGTTCTATTCAGCCGGAAACCAGAGAGGCACTTGAAAAAATCTCAAAACTGTATACAAATAAGCTGATCGATCAAATGCTTGTAAGAAGCGACAGCAAGGAACCTCTTTTGTCCGGAAAAGTTGGTATCTTCTTTGGACCATGGTGGTCTGGTTATACGGTGTCAGATACTACACTTGCAGGCGAAGCGGATTGGAGAGCATATTTTACACCACGGTCTGAGGACGGGAATTACTACGCTCATATGCCAAATCCTACAAGTAAATATGTAGTAGCAAGCAAAAGCTGCAAGAACCCGGAGGCTGCATTTAAGATTGTTAACTATCTGATCAAAAATGAGCAGCAGTGGGTAGTAGATGGTATTACCTCCACAGAAATGGGTACTGCGGATTTTTATCCTTTGTATAATGGCTACGATAATGCAGATGAGATTGAAGTATCCACTGAGACTCTGGAAAAATATCTTGCAGGAGAGATTACAATGGATGATGTCGATTTCTCAAAGCATAAATTGTTAAAGAGTGATATGGAAGCAGTTAAGGAACTGAAAAAAGAACCTTATGATGATTTCACTGGACAAATGGAATCTGGACAGTGACCTCGCAAAAAGTAATCTCCCGAGACTTGTATCACTTCTGGTTGGAGGAGCTTCCTAAGTAAATGAGAAATATATACCTGTTTACAATGCATATAACGGTCAGACAGAAACAATGGAAACAAAATGGGCCAACCTGAAAAAATGGAAGAAGAAACATTCTCAAAGATCATTATGGGAAAAGCAGATATCAGCGAATTCGATACTTTCGTTGAAAACTGGAAGAATCAGGGTGGCGACCAGATTCTCAAAGAAATCAACGAAGAATTAAGTAAGTAAAAGCAGATAGCGGCTGATGGTGTTCATCAGCCGCTGTTTTTACGATGGAGGTTCAAAATGAGGGAAAACAAAGTAGTTTACGGACTGATCGGATATGGCGGTATGGGCAGATGGCATACCGAGATTCTTTCAAATGTTCCAGAAGCTGTAATTGGTGGTATCTATGACATCAAGGAAGAAAAGAGAGAAGAAGCGAAAGCGAAGGGGTTTTCTGTATATGAAACAGAAGAAGCCATGCTGGCAGATTCGGACATCGATGTGGTTCTGATTGCCACTCCAAATGACTGCCACAAGCCTATCGCTATCCGTGCAATGCATGCAGGAAAAAACGTGATATCGGAAAAACCGGTGACATTATCTTCCGCTGACCTGCTGGAAATGGAAAAGGTAGCCAAAGAGACAGGAAAACTTTTCACCGTGCACCAGAATAGACGTTGGGATGATGATTTCCTGATTATCAAAAAACTGGTAGAGGAGCAGAAACTGGGGCATGTTTTCCGGATCGAGAGCCGTGTCCATGGTTCAAGAGGAATCCCTGGGGACTGGAGAAAAGAAAAGGTACATGGGGGCGGAATGGTCCTGGACTGGGGTGTACACCTGCTGGATCAGATTTTATATATGTACGGAGATAGAAAGATCGAGACGGTATACGCGTCACTTACCAATATCACCAACCAGGAAGTGGACGATGGGTTCACTGCTATTCTGACCTTTGAAGGCGGAACAGAAGTCCTGGTGGAAGTCGGCACCAACAATTATATATCACTGCCAAGATGGTATGTACTGGGTAAAGACGGTACCGCAGTAATCAGGGACTGGCAGTTAACCGGTGAGATTATACGTAAGACCGGTAAGACAGAAGAGACGGTAATACCGGTTAAGACAGCAGCTGGCCTGACAAAGACCATGGCACCGAGACGGGAAGATACTATTGTAAAAGAGGATTTACCAAAGGTGTCCGGAGATATCGCTGATTTCCACAGAAATGTGGTTGCAGTAATCCGAGATGGAGCAGAGCCGGAGATCAAGCTGTTCCAGGTGATGCGTGTCATGAAGTTGATGGAGGCAATCTTCCAGGCGGCAGAGACAAAACAGGTAATCGAATTTCAGGACCAGGTGTAACAGGAAAGGCATTGAGTAGTTATAACATAAAAATAAAAGACAGTTGTACATGTTCTTTGAGAGTGCATGTAACAGACAGGAGGAAATAAGTATGAAACAGATCAAAATCGGAACCTGCGTACCAGGCCCCGTAGCAGAAGAATGGTTGAAAGGATTTGTTGGAAAAGGTTTCGAAACATTTTCCCTCAATTTCCATATGTCACTGGAAGGAACAGATCTTGATAAACTGGCCCTGAGCACAGAACAGATTCTTGCCGGTACAGATTCAAAGATCACTACACTCGGATACTACTGTAATCCAATCCAGTATCCAGAGCACAGAAAGACATTGGAAAAGGTAATTTGCACTGCTGAAAAATTCGGAGCTACCCATGTAAGCACCTTTGCAGGAGCCTGGGAAGGAAAACCGGTAGAATCCGCATACGAAGAGTTCGGAAAAGTGTTCCGTGAACTGGCAGAACTTGCAGAAGAAAAGGGCGTAAAGCTGGGTATCGAAAACTGTCTTATGGATGGAACCTGGGAACATGCCACCTGCAACATCGGTTTCAACCCGAAAGCCTGGGAAGTCATGTTTGAGGAAGTAAAGAATGATAACTTCGGACTTGAATGGGAGCCGACCCACCAGATGGTACAGTTGATCGATCCTGTGACAGAGCTGAGAAAATGGTGCAAAAAGATAGTCCATGTACATGGAAAAGATGCGACCATTGACTGGGATGCAGTAAGGCACGGCGGTATCTCCGGAGCAGTTCCTTTTGTATGGCATCGTATGCCGGGATTTGGTGACACAAACTGGAGAGATATCATTTCTATCTTAAGAAGCAACGGATATGAGGACGATATCTGTATCGAAGGATATCACGATCCGGTATACCGGGGAGAACTGGAGATGACAGGACAGCTTCACGCACTGAACTATCTGAAATGGTGCAGAGGCGGAGAGTTCACACCAACTCCATGGGAGAAATAACAAAGATATAACAGAGACAGAAGAAACAGGAGGGTATTTCTATGAAACTTGGGTTTATCACATCCATCCTTGACAGCTGGACCTATGAAGAAATGATGGACTTTGCATCCGGACAGGGATTTGAATGTGTGGAAGTGGCATGCTGGCCACAGGAAAAAGCAGAAAGAAGATATGCAGGGGTAAGCCATATTGATGCAGAACGGGTTAACCAGGATGACGCATATGCAGAGCATATTGTAGAATATGCTAAAAAATCAGGAGTGGAGATATCGGCACTGGCCTATTATCCAAACGTGATGGTGGCAGATAAAGAGAAAAGCGCAACCGCTGTGGAACACCTGAAACAGGTGATTCTTGCAAGTAAAAAATTAGGTGTGGGCATGGTCACCACATTTATCGGAAGGGACCAGACCAAAAATGTACAGGAGAACCTGGAACTGGTAAAAGAGATCTGGCCGCCGATCATAAAACTGGCTGAGGAATGTGACGTGAAGATCGCCATCGAGAACTGTCCGATGCTTTTTGGCAAGGAACAGTGGCCGGGAGGACAGAACCTGATGACAACACCGCCAATCTGGAGAGAAGTATTCCGGATCCTGGACAGTGACCATCTGGGCATCAACTATGATCCATCCCATTTTATCTGGCAGATGATCGATTATATCCGCCCGCTTTATGAGTTCAAAGATAAAATCTTCCATGTCCACTCCAAGGATATCAAGATCTACAAAGACAAGCTGGAATCCTGCGGCATCATGGCATATCCTCTGGAATATATGTCACCGAAAATCCCTGGACTTGGAGATGTGGACTGGGGAAAATATGTGTCAGCGCTTACAGACATCGGATATGATGGCTATACCTGTATCGAGATCGAGGATAAGGCTTTTGAGGATTCCAAGGAGAAGGTTGAGAATTCCTTGATCATCAGCAAGAGATATCTGGAACAGTACGTGATTTAGTAAAGGAGATAATACCATGAGAAAATTAAAAGCAGGAATCGTAGGATGCGGAGGAATCGCCAACGGAAAACACCTTCCAGCTATGAAAAAAGTGGTCTTTATGAGATTGTAGCTTTCTGTGACATCGTCAGGGAACGTGCAGAGAAAGCAAAGGAAGAATATGGCACAGAAGATGCAAAAGTATTCGAAGACTATAAGGTGCTTATCAAAGAGGACCTGGATGTTGTATATGTAACTACACCGAACCGCTCCCATGCAGAAATCTCTATCGCAGCCATGGAAGCAGGAAAAGATGTTATGTGTGAAAAGCCAATGGCAAAGAATTATGCTGAGGCACAGAAAATGGTGGAGACTGCAGAGAAAACAGGTAGAGTCCTGAACATCGGATATCAGAACCGTTATCGTTCAGATTCCCTGTACCTGAAAGAAAAATGTGCAAGGCGGATGAACTGGGAGAAATCTATTTTGCGAAAGCTCACGCACTCAGAAGAAGAGCAGTTCCTACCTGGGGTGTATTCTTAAATGAGGAAGAACAGGGAGGCGGTCCACTGATCGATATCGGAACCCATGCATTGGATCTGACATTATGGATGATGGACAATTATGAAGTAGAGTCTGTAACAGGACAAACATTCCGCAAACTGGCTGATCAGACCAACCAGGGAAATGCTTTTGGCAACTGGGATCCTGAGGAGTTTTGCGTAGAAGATTCCGCTTTCGGATTCATCCGTATGAAAAACGGTGCAGTGATTGAACTCGAAGCTGCCTGGGCACTGAACACACTGGAGGTTGATGAGGCCAAGACAAGTCTGTGCGGAACAAAAGCCGGAGCAGATATGAAAGATGGCCTGCGAATCAACTACATTCATCACAATAAACAGGTAGTAGAGAAGCCAGCATTATCCGGTGAAGGAGTAGCATTCTTCTCAGGAGAAGAAAAAAACCAGCAGGGGATTATGAACAGGAACTGTTCTACCATATCGTTGCTGACGGAGCTGAGCAGATAGTAAAACCTGCACAGGCTGCAGTTGTTACCCGTGTACTGGAAGCAATCTATGAGTCTGCAAAAAGTGGTAAGACAATTTATTTTGATTAAAAGGCGATTTGACCTATACAGTTACAACAGATTAAACATAAGGAGTAATCATGGAAATAAATAAATTACAGCAATTGCTGTCAGAAATGTCTTTGCAGGAAAAAATAGGACAGATGGTACAGCTTACCGGTGTATATTTTGACAAAGAGGCAGTGCTTACAGGTGTTGTTGACGAACAATTACCACCGGAATGGGTAATTCAGTATGCAGGCTCCGTACTGGGAGTGATCGGTAAAGAAAAAAATATGTGATATTCAGAGCAAATATATGGAACAGCATCCCCATCATATCCCTCTACTCTTTATGGCAGATGTGATCCATGGATGTCGGACAATTTTTCCGATTCCGTTGGGACAGGCCTGTTCCTTTCATCCGGAGCTGGTTTCCGAGGCTGCGTCGATAGCTGCCTCGGAAGCCTCTTCTGAAGGGCTTAAAGCAACATTTTCTCCTATGATTGATGTTTCAAGAGATCCGCGTTGGGGAAGAATGATGGAGTCTTTTGGAGAAGACCCGTATATGAACGGAATCATGGGGGAGGCCATGGTAGATGGCTATCAGCAGAAAAGCGATCAGGGAGTAGCAGCGTGCCTGAAGCATTTTGTAGGTTACGGAGCAGTGAATGCAGGGCGGGAATACAATGATGTTGAAATATCCCAACGGACATTTCTGGAACAGTATGTAAAACCTTTCCGCATGGCGTTGAAGGCAAAGCCTGCTATGGTTATGACCGCATTTAATGCAATAGACCGAAAACCAATCAGCGGAAATAAAGAACTTCTCAGAGATCTATTGCGGGATAAAGAAGGCTTTGATGGTACAGTGATCTCAGATTGGGGTTCCATTGGGCAGCTGAAGGAACAGGGTGTGGCAGCCGATATGGATGAAGCAGCGTCTCAGGCGATAGAAGCGGGAGTAGACATAGATATGATGAGTCCTGCTTATATGTTTTGGCTGGAAAAACTGGTGGAAAACGGACAGATTCCGGAAGCCCTTATTGATGAGAGTGCATTCCGGGTTTTGATGATGAAGAATCAGCTGGGTCTTTTTGAAAATCCTTTTGCAGGAATTGGAAAGAGTGGAAAACTCACTCAGTATAACCGGACAAAGGCATATCAGATGGCTAGCGAAAGCTACGTCCTTTTAAAAAATGAAAAAATATTGCCTCTGTGCCAGAAACAGAGGGTGATATGGGCCGGACCTTATGTGACATCAAAAGAATTCCTGAGCCGTTGGGCAATCTTTGGTGAGCATGAGCCTGTTGAGACAATCGAAGATATTCTTCAAGATAAGAAGATTAATGGGGTATGTATTCCTGGATGCAGAATGCTTTCTGAGGAAGAATGCAGGATCTGGCAAGTGAAACCGGTTGATTCGGATGAAGAAATAGATGAGCAGTGGCTGGAAACGATAAACCGGGAAGATACGGTTGTATGTGTACTTGGAGAACATGAATCTCAGTCCGGAGAGGCTGCCAGCAGAGCATTTCTGACTTTACCGGAAGAGCAGCAGAGGCTTTTTGAAAAAATAGTAAAACGCACGGATAATATCGTGACAGTGATAATCTCAGGAAGACCACTGGATCTGCGAAGAATCTCAGAAAAATCCAAAGCCGTCATCATGGCATGGAGACCCGGAACCATGGGGGCAGAGGGAATAGTAGATCTTGTATATGGCATAACCAATCCTTCGGGAAAACTGGCTGTAAGTATTCCATGGTGTGTGGGACAGGTGCCGATAAGTTACTGGGATATAAAAACCGGACATGTACTTACTGCGGATAACCTGGAGAACCGTTTCACAAGCAGATATATGGATATTCCTAATTCACCATTATATCCTTTTGGTTTTGGATTGTCCTATACAGAATTTGATATTTCGGATGTTGAAATCAAGACAGAACAGGACAAAAGAGTGCATGTCCATTGTAAGGTAAGTAACACAGGTAATGTTGCGGGGGCAGAGGTCGTTCAGTGTTATTACGAAACCTTACATGCATCTGTGGTACGACCGAAGAAGGAACTTGTCCGTTTTCAGAAGGTTTTTCTGGATCCGGGAGAAGCTAAGAGTGTGGATTTCTCTATTGATTCAGAAGAGTTTTCTTACTTTGATAAAAATATGGAAATCGTTAGTAGCGGAATGCAACTTCGAATCAGTGTAGGAAACAGTAGTGACCATGAATGCGGAAGTAGTGAGATATATATTTAGGCATAAGTAGAAATAGATTTCTATTGAAGGATAATTATTACACTAAAGCAAGCGGGCTGCTTCGTCAGTCCGCTTGTGTTATTCTTTATGTTAATCGAGGTTATTAATACTTTCAATTATACATGTATGCTTTTTTATTATCAGATGTGTTGCTGTAGTTAATTCCGACAAGTAAGATCTGATTGCTGTATCCTGATAAGGCTCCGTGATATCTGCGGTTTTTAATCTGTGATATGGCAGAATCAGCGGAAGCATTGTACTTAAGTTCAATTACTATTGCAGGTCTGCCACAGGCATTCGCTCTTGGAATAAAAACAAGATCAGCAAAACCTTTGCCGGCTGGAAATTCTCTGACAATATTGTAATATGCATTTGCAGTAAAATATGCCATTGTGAGAGCACAGCTTAAAGAATTTTCGTCGTTGTATTTAAGAACGGATGTATATGTTTCATGTGCAATTTCTACCAATTCAGCGACTTTATCAGCATCTTCATTTAGGGTAGCATCTAATAATTCATCACATTTTGAAATGGAGTTGGCTACTTCACTCCATGAACCGGTCTGTAATGCAAGATCATATGCAGCAGCAACTTCATAATTAGGTATATATGCCATTTTCCTATTGGCATCATAAGCCAGATAACCTAAATGAATTAAAGCTGTAAGTGCATCATCCTTTGAAGCAACTGTAGTAAGGTCATTTTGGAAGGTATTTACATTAACTCTGATTTTATCGCCGGAAAGCATGGCGAGCACATCATCCTTTAAACCGGCGTAGTTCATGGTGATAAATGTGTTGATTGATTCAAACGAGGATGTATTTTTCCAGTAAAAATCATAGTCATGATCTAGCATAGCCTGAACAACGGAATTAGGGTTATACATATGAAGCCCGTCTATCAGATATCCGTTATACCATGCTTTTATTGATTCAAAATCCATATCATATGTGATGCACAGCTTTTTAACTTCATCCTCTGTAAAACCAAAATATCTGGTCAATTGTTTCGATTTCAACATTGTAAACTCACGGAAGTTGTTCAGAGCTGATTCATCTTTAATTTTTTTTGATTGGCAGAATACCGGTGATATATGCCAAAGCTAAAAAGGTTTTTGACTCTTCGCTCTTAAATAACAAATGAAGAAACTGAAGATAGCTGTGAACCAGTGTTTTATTTCCACCATTTCGGATTACACAATCCCATTCATCAATTATTATAACAAATGGAATATCGGAAATGTTGTAGACGGACATGAGTACAGCACTGATCATCTTGGTATAATCTATCTGATCGCCATATACCTGTTTAAGCTCGTCATAAATATATTCCTGAATTTTTTCTATCACTATCTTTGTAAGCATCCCAAAATGATGATACATCAATGTGTATGACATTGTATTTATTCAAATGTGCTGAATAGCTGTCCTTGGCTGCAATTTCAGAATCTGCAAAAAGCTCTGATGAATCGCAGCCTCTGCTGTAGTATGCATCGATCATTCCAGCAGCATGGGATTTACCGAACCTTCTGGCATGGCTGACACTTATGCAGTTGGCATTTGTACAGATAACTCTATTCAAATATTCAATCAGACCGGTTTTGTCAATATATAGCTGACTGTTTTTGTCTTTTGTAAAGCTGCCATTTCCCGGATTAAAATAAATACCCATTGTCCCATCTCCAATTCATTTTTATATAATCAGTATAACAGATTTGGAAGAGTGATGGAAGTGGGCAACATGAGATTATGTGCACTGTCTACGGACAGTGTTTTTGTAATTTTTGAAAATAAAATTCAATGTTGGAAAAATGTACGGAATTATGTTACAAATACAGCAAAAAACATCAGAATAATGTTACAACGGGGATATATCTTGAAAAAATAGCTAATTAAGTTTATAATATAATTAGCTAAAAAAGAAATGGATAGGAGGAAGGCATATGAATACAGCAACAGCAACTGCAACAGAAATGCAGAACAATTTTGGGAGATATTTGAATCTTGTTATGTCAGGACATGAAATCATTGTTACAAAGAATGGTCATGAAGTGGGAAGATTTATTCCTAAGGATGCCGCAGTATCATATTTGACGGATTCTCTAACAGGAATTCTTCAGGATAATGGTAATTTAGATGAGATAAAAACCGAAAGTATGAGGGAAAAATATGGTTTTGTTGATTGATACTAACATTATACTTGATGTTTTACTAAGTCGCTCAGATTTTGTGAAGGAATCATCTATAATTTGGAAACTTTGTGAAACTGAACAGGCAAAGGGATATATATCTACATTAACTTATGCAAATATGATGTATATCATGAGAAAACAAATGACTCCAGAGCAGATACAAGATGTATTCCGCAAGTTAAAACTTATTTTTGAGTTTGCTGATTTTAGTTCAGTTGTGCTTGAGATGGCTGTAAATATGAAGTGGAAAGATTTTGAAGATGCCATACAAAGTGCAACTGCTGAATATGTTCATGCAGACTATATTATTACGCGCAACATTAAAGACTTTACGCAAAGTAAGGTTATGGCACTTACACCTGCGGAACTTTTGGCAAGAATTTAATTGCAATGAATCTAATAATTAAAAGTGTAATATTATTGGTAAAACAGATAGGAGGCATATATGTTAAACGGTGTGGGAACAAATATTTCAATGGCATATACTTCAAATTATAATAAGAAGTCAACAGGCGATAAAATGGATATAGAGTTCGAAATAGGAAATAGTGAGCAAAACTCCTTAAATAAATGTGGGGAGAGGCAGAGTGAGCTTACTGAAATATACATGAATATGTTGTCGGAAAATAACAGTACTCTTTACAATAAATTGGTAAATAATAAAAATGCAGTTGAACAGGTGTCACCGGATAAGGAAATTCCAAATGATAAGCTGAAAAATATCGGAATGACAAGTTTTGGACTGTCTGATACAGAAAGTCAGGTAGTTTTAGCTTCATATGTGAAAACATCAAAGGAGGATGATCCTGTTGTTCAAGTGGCATATGGATATGGTGATAACAGAAAAGTATATCATGTGCATGTAAATGATGTTGATACGTCGAATGCTTCGGATCTGGAAATGTTTGCGCTTATGTCATATGAGGGGTATAAAGGAAGAACTGCGCCTGATTCGATAAATAATTACTCTGCCTATAAAATAATGAAAGCAGATGCCGGTTATGGAATGGCTTCTGCTGATAAAAATAGCTTTGTAAACAAAAAAGTGAATGCTGATTATTTATTGGAGCAAATATATGATTCATTAAAGAAGCGGGAAACAGAACAAGAAGCAAAGAGCTTTGATGTATGTGAATATTTGCTCCAGATGATAAAAATCGTTAAAAGCAGCAACTTTCAGTGCCGAAGCATAATAATCGTATGGAATGTCTTGGTAGGATCATCAAAGTAAAAAGTCATTTCACCGTTATACTTCTTAACAATATTTTCTATACTACGCATACCGAATCCATGAAACTGTGGATTCGGTTTTTTAGTTGGTAAAAGGTTGCAATTTTAATATTGCCATGGATTTTTTGTTCATGAAAAATTTTAAATTAACAATACGAGGGCAGATTGTCTAAGTATTTTACAACTATGACACATCACAGGTTTATAATCATCATAACAATTAAACATCAGCAATCAATCAAGGAGAAGAAAGAATATGAGGAAAAAAGAAAATTACAGCAATAATGGCAGTGATTATGATGGCAGCAGGGCTTTCAGCCTGCTCACAATCAAATGCCAGGCTAGAGGGAAAATCCGGTATTGTAAAGGATGAGGCTTCAAAGACCGAAGGTGACACCAGTGTAGTAGACCAGACTCCGGCTACATGTGCTGGATGCGGAGTATGTTAACAAAGACGATATCGTGTCAGTTGATGATACAATTGAGATAAATGGAATTACTTATAAAATTGAAAAGTATGAGCATACCACAGAGTTTGGAAACAGAAATAAGGATACTGTTGCGGATTATTTGAAAGATAGATGTGAAGGAAATATAGATGAAAATTATAACCTGAGCAATGGCTATAGTTATCTTTTTTATAACGTTGACATTCACTTATAAGGATGGAGATGATAAGCAGCTTGAAGGAAATAGAAATGCAGGTATTCTGTATGCCATCAAGGATGATATGGAGAGAATACAGCAAAATTCAGATAGTGTATACATAGATAGCTATTGGCTTGGAGGAGATGAAAGTGATGTATATCATTATGTTTTAGGCAAAGGCGAGTGTATTACATCAGAGCTTGGATATATTATTCAGGATGAGGGAATACCTGAAGACTCTAAGTATATTTATTATTGTATAGAGGGTATAGATTCAAAACCAATGATAAGGTGCAGAAATATTTTAAACTGGAGCTGTAGTTATGAATAGAATATTTAAACTCGAAATTAAACGTGCTTTTAGAAATAGATTATTTGCTGCCACATTGTGTGTTGCGTTTGCAATATGTGTATGGCATTTTATGGAAAATGTGTGGATATGGAGGATGTATGTTTACTACGACACGTATCCATTGTCTGCATATGAGAAATGGATAGGTGCGGATAATGCAAGTGTGCAGCCGTTGCTGCTTTATCTGATAATGCCTGCTTTGTGTGCAATACCGTATGGCAGAAGCTTTTATTTTGATGTTAAATCAGGGTATGCTGCCCAGATCATATCAAGAGGAAAGAAGAGCGATTATATAAGAGCAAAATATGGAGCTGCATTTGTAAGCGGTGCGCTTATTGGAATGATACCACTGGTGTTTGACTTCCTGCTTACTGCAATGGTATTTCCGATGGTAATACCACAGGTAGGAACAGGCACATTTCCGTAGCGGCAATGGATATCATGTCAGGGGTATTTTATACACATCCACTTGTATACAATCTGATTTTTGTGCTGATTGATGGCTGCTTCTGGGGACTTTTAAACTGTGCGGTGTTGTGGGCGGTTAATTTTGTAAGAAACCGGTTCTGGATATTGCTGACACCATTTATCATATACATATTTGTGTTCTGTATGGTTCATTTTGTAAACAGGGTGAGTTTATCACCGGTAATGTTTCTTAGACCAAGTGCACCGTTTAGAAATGATATCAGGGTTGTGATCTGTGCGTTTATTATCCTTATAGTGGTAAATATTATATTTTACATACATGCGGTAAAGAAAGAGCTTGTTGCTTATGAATAGGAGAATTTTTGCAAATCTGATCTTATATGATATCAGAAAAGGATTTAGGGAAAACAAGATAAAATGGATAGTCGGAGTATTCATATTTGTATTTTTTTTCATTTATCACCGTCAGTGATTTTAGTGTAAATTCACCGGAGCTTGGATTTTTGGCATACTTTACAAATATACTTCAGGGTATGCCGCCATACATAAAGACAGATGACAGCGTATTTACCATTCCGGTGTCGTGGTTTTTGTTTTATGCGTTTTTATTTTTTTTTTTGGTAGGATTTTATCCATTGTCAGATCTGTATGGTGCAGGCAAAAAGACACTGATATTGTCAGGCAGCAGGTTTAAGTGGTTATGGAGTAAGTACATATGGACGGTCATAAATGTGATTATGTATTATGCTGCAATGATACTGGTTCTTGTGGCTGTGACATGTGCAATCGGGAAGTGGAGCACAAAGCCTGATGATATGCTCATGGAAATGGGAATAGATATGCAGCAGTTTTCGACCGGAAATGAAGTGCTTGTATGGCTGATACTGCCAATGTTATGCGCCTGTACAATTGCGGTGGTGCAGCTTACTATCAGTATTTTTGCCGGTGCGATCGCTGGATATATTGTTTCCATAGTTTATCTTGTGGTGTCTGTTTACTGGGTGAGTCCGTTTCTTATGGGCAATTATCTTATGATCATCAGAAACAACAGGCTCTGTGCGGGCGGAATGGATGCGGCTGCCGGAATAATAAGCTGCATTATTGTGATGGTGGTTTCTATTGTGCTCGGAAGTGTGTATTTTAACAGAAAAAATATTTTGTGAGGTATTTTTATGAAGATAGAGATAGAACATGTTTCTAAAAAGATAAAGGATGCTCTGGTACTCGATGATGTATGCATGACACTGGAAAGTGGTAATATATATGGATTTCAGGGAGTAAACGGCTCCGGCAAGACAATGCTGATGAGAGCGGTAAGCGGACTTATGTATCCTACAAGCGGCACCATCAGTATCGATGGTAAGGTGCTTGGAAAGAATATGGCTTTTCCGGAAAAGATAGGTATGCTTATTGAGAACCCTGCCTTTATAGATAGTTATACAGGCTATGACAATCTAAAAATGCTTGCATCAATAAATAAAGGTGAAGTTGATATAAGCAGGGCACTTGAAACTGTTGGACTGAACCCACACGATAAGAGAAAGTATAGAAAATATTCTCTTGGAATGAAGCAGAGACTGGGGATTGCATGTGCCATTATGGAGGAACCAAAGCTTCTTTTGCTGGATGAACCTTTTAACGCCCTGGACAAGGAGGGGCAGGAAAAACTGTCAGAAATCATAAGGGATATGCGCGATAAAGGAAGTCTTATATTGCTTAGCTCTCACGATAAGGATGAGCTTGAAAATCTATCCGATGTAATCTATCTGGTGGACAGCGGAAGGTTTAAATTGAAGTAACGAGGAGAATTTATTATGAAGCAAAGGAAATCAAAACAAGTAAGACTTTTTTCGGGAATGCTCATAGGAATTGTGATGGCTGCTGTTTTGGCAAGGATTGTTTATCTGAATCATTGCTATCCATCCCCAAAGGTCATCACATATACAGAAAATGACACTATTAAGCTTGGAAATTATGAGATAAAGCAGACCGGATGGGAGTGGGGCGATGGCAGTCTCCTAAAAGAAAAATGTCCGGATTATGTATATCATCAGATGGATGATGGTTCAGAGTATCCTTTCGACAGTGTGCGTGTGGGATTTATAACGTTGTCAGTTACCAAAGTAAAGGACGATACAACATCACTTGACCTTACAAGCCTTGCATTTGAAATGGGAACCAATGGTAATCAGTATGACATGGAACTGTTTTTTAAATTAAATCCTACTTTGGAAGCTTTGGAGATAAAGCTTAATGCCGGTGAGGAGACGTCCTTTGTGATACCGTATACAATGAATGAGCAGCAGGTATCAAAGAAAGACTGGAACAGGGTAGATAAGATGAAGCTGTATATGGTGCTGCAGTACTATCCGCAGAAGATAAGGTTGTGCTGTAACTAATTAATAAAAAGTTTATAATTTTTATTAGCACTCGCTATTGACGAGTGCTAATAATAGTGCTATAACATACTTGTAAACAAAAGAAAGCAAATTTCCGAAAGGAAAGTTACAGGTATATAAGGAGGTATGACCTATGTTATTAACAACTACAAACAACAACTTATTTGATACATTTTTCAGTGATCCATGGTTCAATGATCCTTGGTTTGATGACAGGGACGTACAGAAGGCACAGAAGAAATTATACGGACACAACGGAAAGAGAATGATGCTCACCGATATCAAGGAAAGCGATAAAGGCTATGAGCTTGAGATGGATCTTCCGGGATTCAAAAAGGATGAGATTAAGGCTTCTTTAGAGAATGGTTATCTGACCATTACAGCAGAGAAAGGCTTAGAGAAAGATCAGAAAGAGGAAGATGGCAAGAAGTATATCTGCAGAGAGCGCTACTCAGGAAGCTGTCAGAGAACCTTCTATGTGGGTGACGAGATTGAGCAGGATGACATAAAGGCATCCTTCAAGCATGGAATCCTTCGCCTGGATATTCCAAAGAAGCAGCCTAAACCACAGGTTGAGGAAAAAAAGAAATGTATCTCCATCGAGGGATAATCAGATATTGCAAATGATAAGCGGGCTGCCTGTGCAGTCCGCTTATACTATATGGTGTAATGTATATTGTTTAATTATGATGATAAATTGTTACAGGTAAATAGAAAGGCAGGTGAGTATAATGGCAGCAAAGAGAGATTATTATGAGACTCTCGGAGTGAACAAGAGTGCGGATAAAGAGGCAATAAAGAGGGCTTATCGTAAGCTGGCAAAGAAGTATCATCCTGATACAAATGCAGGCAATCCGCACGCTGAGGAGATGTTCAAGGATGTCACGGAGGCATACAATGTATTAAGTGATGAGAAAAAACGTAAGCTCTATGATGAGTTTGGCTTTGCAGGTCTGCAGGAGGGCTTTTCCGAGGAGGCTGCAAGACAGGCTGCACAGGGCGGTTTTGGTGGCTTCGGCGGTTTCGGCGGTAATGGTTCATTCAGTGGCTCATACAGCTCAAATGGCGGACCATTTACACATCAGGAATTTCATTTTGAGAACGGCTCCGGGGATATGGATGATATTTTCTCAATGTTCGGAGATATGTTTTCACATGGTGGCAGCTCCGGAAGTCGTGGCTCGTACAGCACAGGTGGTGCAGGGGGCTTCGGTGGAAACAGTGCAGATTGGAGCAACTTCACAGGTGGTTCAGCGCGGGGACGTTCATCGAGCCGCAAGGGTTCTGATGTTATGGCTGACCTTACGATTTCATTTGACGAGGCTGTTTTCGGATGCGAGAAATCTATTTCGTTACAGGATCCGTCCACAGGCAAGGTTTCCAATCTGTCCATCCATATTCCGGCAGGAATCGAGTCTGGCAAGACAGTCAGACTTAAAGGACAGGGCAATCCGGGCAGAAACGGTGGTGCAGCCGGAGATGTGCTTCTCAAAGTAAATGTGACACCGAGCAGGGAGTTTGAGCGTAAGGGACAGAATGTATACAGTACAATCCGTGTTCCGTTTACGACAGCGGCTCTCGGTGGTAAGGCGAGGGTGCATACTCTTTATGGAGATGTGGAGTGCAGCATCAAGGCAGGTACACAGTGCGGCAGCAAGATACGTCTCAAGGGCAAGGGTATTTCGAGCATGAAGAATCCTTCAGTAAAGGGAGAACAGTATGTGACTGTTGAGATTTCGGTTCCACGCAGGCTTACGCCAAGGGCAAAAAGGAAGCGCTTGAGGAATACAGGGCTGTGAGCTGATGAATTTCATGTGCTTTATATATGGAAAACAAATTTGAAATCCGCTATACTATAGGTATTATAGTACAGCGGATTTTTTGCTTGATGGGATAATAAGAAAGGATACAAAATGAGCAATTATATAATGGATCTTAGAAAGGTGGTCGGACATGCCCCTTTACTGCAGGCGGCAGCGGGCATTATCATTGAAAATGAAAACGGACAGGTACTTCTCGGAAAGCGCACAGACAATCACCAGTGGGGCTATGCAGGCGGTTCTATAGAGCTTGGTGAGACTGTCGAGGAGGCTGCAAAAAGAGAACTTTGAGGAAATGGGACTTGTTGCAGATGAGATGGAGCTGTTTTATATCAATTCAGGCGAGGAAACACACTACATCTATCCGAATGGGGATGAAGTATATAATGTGGAGATTATATATATCTGCCGCAAATATCACGGCACCATAAAGCGTCAGGAGGAGGAAGTCGAGGAGCTTAAGTTTTTCGATGTGGATGATATTCCGGAGGATATTTCTGATCCGATCAGACCGGTATTTCGTGAATATATAAAGATGAGGAAAGACATGTCTCGTTAAGATACTTTAAAGCTTTTGTAAGGGGGAATGATGGAACAACAGAGAAAGGGAAGAAACAGGAAAACTATAGTAAATTTGGCTTATATTAACAGTGGTGAGTATAAACGTAAATTTGATAATATAGCAGAGTTAAGCAGATTTTTATATAAATTGAAGAAATTTCATAATTCATAGACCTTGCTTTTGCTGATGTTGTGGAGCATATAAAAAACAAAATGGAAACCTCTTTAAACTCGAAGCCTTATTGAGCTTCATTGATTACACGCTTTTGGATGAATATTTCAAACCCGACTCTCACAGACGCGGTCAGAATGGCTATTCCAAAAAAACTGTTCAACACACTTATATCCATGCAGATTGAACAGTTCTCAGATATCAAATCACTTGTTGTACGTTTGAAATCTGATTCGGTTTTCCGACGTAGCCTCGGAGACTGGACAGGGTTCTGGAATAGAAAACCATAAATGATGGAGTCCGGAACGGACTGCATCTGCAAAAGATCAACAAGAACCTGATATGGTATAGCGTCCACTAAGCAAATCAGTACCATGACAGGTGAATGCAGGTCAGTAAAAATCAAACAAAAACTAGAGCCGTAGCCGGCATCGGTTTTTCTCGTGGGGCATGACCCCGTCTGAAAGCTTGGCTGGCACTCGGTGTATGAACAGGTGGGACGAAGGAAGTTGGGACATGATACTACGATATCCATCACTCTCGGCTTTTGTTTGAGGTAAATAAATATCGTTAAAGCCAGAAAAATCAATAGATTTAGGCTTGACAGAATAGGAAGGATATTGTTTCAAGTATAAAAGAATTTGTAAATAAGAAAAAGAATGATTGAAGATAAAATATTATTGATGGTTGATGATCTAAAAATCTGATGAAATTGAGCCTTGAATATGCTATACTTGTCAAGTGGCATATCAAGGCTCTTCCGGTTATGATGAGAAGCACAATACGAATGTCGGAAAACATGTAAATATAGAATGTCCGTCGATAAGAAATTATCATGAGTATATTTGATTGCTCAATATGCAAATACAGTTACAATATTAAGGGGACAATAAAATGTATAGAATATTGATCGTTGAGGATGAAAAAAATAATGCGTAATGAATTAGCAACTATGCTAAAGAATAATGGGTATGAGACATGTTGCATTGAAGAATTTGAAAATGTAGCAGAGCAGGTTAGTAAAGAAAATGCAGATCTGATATTATTAGATATTAACTTGCCGTGTGAGAACGGTTATCAAATTTGTAGCAAAATACGAGCAGATATGTCAGTTCCAATTATTTTTTTAACGAGTAGAAATTCAGATATGGATGAATTAAATAGTTTTATCTCTGGAGGGGATGACTATATTACAAAGCCATATAATGTTCCGGTATTATTAGCTAGAATATCGAATTTATTGAAACGTATATATAAAAGACAGCGAGAATGAGATAGTAGAATATAAAGATTTAACCTTATTTGTAGAGAAAAAATTTGGCATCTCATGATCAATCAGAAATAGAACTGACTAAAAATGAATTTAAAATATTATGGTTTCTAATAAAAGGGAAAGGGAAAATTCTTTCACGAACAGAAATCATAGAGTATTTATGGGATAATGAAATGTTTGTTGATGATAATACTTTGAGTGTGAATATCCGGAGGATACGAGCGAAATTGGAAAAAAATAGGTATATACAATTATATACATACCAAACATGGACAAGGATATTCGGTATAAGGAAATGATAGGATATTTAAAAGAAAGTAAAGAATTTATTTTTATTAACATAGTTACTATGGTGTTTATATCAGCGTTTTTGGTTTCAGAAGATTTACCAATAATAGACATATTCTTAATTATCGTCGTTTGGATATGCTTGCTTTTTGGATTTTTTATTATAAACTATTTAAAGAGACAACGGTATCATAAAAAGATAGAGAAAATGCTTGATGAATTAGATAAAAAGTATTTAATAACGGATATTATAGAGTTCTCTCAGAGTATGGAGGATGATTTTTATTATCATATAATGAGAATTTGCAATAAGGCAATGTTAGATGAAATTTATCAGGAAAAAAAGAGAACGATTGGAATATAAGGAATATATTGAACAATGGATTCATGATATAAAGAATCCTTTGGCAACGGTTAAATTGATTTGTGATAATAATCGTTCAGAAGCGACTACAAAAATATTGATTGGAACTTCTAGAATCAATAATTATATAGAGCAGGCATTATATTATGCTAGAAGTGCCAATGTAGAAAAAGATTATTTAATTAGAGAAGTTCTTCTTTCTGAGATTATTTCAAAGGTTTTAGTTAAAAATAAGCAGTTTTTGATAGAGAATGGAACTCATATTTTGATGAATGACTGCAATAATTCTGTTTTAACAGATGAAAAATGGCTGGAATTCATTGTCATGCAAATTATCAATAATGCTGTACAATATAAATCTAATGATATTTTGGAACTCAAAATTTGTAGCATAGAATCTAATAATGGTGTTAAATTGATTATCAGTGATAATGGAATTGGGATTTTAGAATCAGACATTCCTAGAATTTTTGACAAAGGATATACAGGGAGAAATGGAAGAAAAAATAATAGTTCTACAGGATTGGGGTTATATTTGTGTAAGAAATTGTGTGACAAATTGAGTGTTGATATATCTATTGAGTCTGAGATTGGAAGAGGGACAAAGGTTACTTTACTGTTTCAAAGAGGAAATATATTAAGGATGCAGGCATGAATGATGTCTGCATCCCTTACATTTTTGTAAGAAGTTTGTAAGATAAATCACTATAAATTCAAAAGAAATAACGATAAAATAAAACTTAGAAAAGAGATAAGGAGGCTAAGTCAAGTTATGGAAAATAGTAGCGTTTTGTTACATATTCATAATATCCAAAAGTACTATGGAAGTAATAATAGTAACATTGTAAAAGCTCTGGATGATATAAGTTTTGATGTTCAAAAGGAGAATTTCTTGGAATTATGGGTTCTTCCGGAGCTGGAAAAAGCACTTTACTAAACTGCATTTCGACTATTGACAGTGTAAGTGCAGGGAAAATTATATTGGACGGAAAAGAAGTTAACTTATTAAAAGATAAAATGTTAGCACGTTTTAGAAGGGAAAATTTGGGCTTTATTTTTCAGGATTTTAGTCTTCTCGATAACTTAACAATTTATGATAATATTGCATTAGCTTTAACTATTAATAATGTACCAACCGATGTAATCAAGAAAAAAGTAGAACATGTAGCAAAACAGTTGGGAATTTATGAGATTTTGCAACATTATCCATATGAAACATCCGGTGGACAGAAGCAAAGGTGTGCATGTGCTAGGGCAATTATTAATGAGCCTAAATTAGTTTTAGCGGATGAACCAACAGGGGCTTTGGATAGCCATTCAGCACAAATGCTTTTAGAAACTATGGGGGATATGAACGAAAAATTAAAAACCACTTTTATTATGGTAACACATGACGCACTTTCGGCAAGCTATGCCAAAAGAGTTATTTTTTTTGAAAGATGGAAAGATTTATTGTGAATTGCAGAGAGGAGAAAAAAGAACGAAGGAAGTTCTTTAATGAAATTTTAGACAGCATAGCATTACTTGGAGGTGAGAGAAAATATGTATCTTAAACTGATAAATAGTAATGTAAAAAAAACATTGCAGGATTATCAGATATATATTATTACATTGGTTGTCAGTTCTGCATTGTTTTTTTCATTCATTTCTTTAAGTAGTCCTTGCAATACAATTATTGCGGATGGAACGAAATATTCTGATGCTATGTTTCGCCAAACAATAAATCTAACAGTAGGTCTTGTATCTCTTATTTTCTTTGTGTTGGTTAACTATGTGAATAATCATATGATAAAAAAGAAGAGCAAAAGAATTTTCTATATATATGCTTTTGGGAATGGAGCAAAAAAAAAATTGCCTTTTTGTATTTTGTGGAAACGCTTGAAGTTGGTTTATTGGCAATTCTGATAGGAACTATAGCAGGAACACTTTTATCAGGTGCATTAACGAGTATAGTTATACTTGCAACAGGGGGAGACTTTGATTACAAATTAGGATTCTATCCAGATACCTTTTTAAGACAATGTTGTTTTTTATTTTTGTTTTTATTTTAGTTGGTGTTTTTAATACTACAAAGTTGTCAAAAACTAAGCTGATTAATCTTCTCAATGCAGATAAAACAGTAGAAGGACATTTACAAAATAAGAAAAAATATTTCATAAGTCTTATAGTAACTATTATATCTTTTGCATCAGCAGTAATAATGATAAAAGACTATTTATCAACTGGAAGAGGATATATGTCAAATATTCCATCAGTGGTAAGCAATAAATATCAGCTTATTATTGGTATTCTACTTGTTTGTGGGATCTTTTCAGGATATTATGCTGTGTCATACATTATTTATGTAGTGAAAGAGCGAAGTAAACATTACAAATACAAAAAGTTAAATGGTGTATTTATTAGTAATCTATATGCTCGTTCCGCTTCTAATGCCAAAGTTATTGCAAGTGCAACAATAGCAATCGCTGTCTCAATTTTAGGTTTTGTAGTTGCTCCTGTATTAGCAGATATATCAGAGGAATTTTTAAAATTTAGAATGCCATATGATTTAATGATTAACAATAGCTACAGATATATTGATAAAAAGTCTGATATTCCGCATATAGATTTTTCTTTTTTGAATAGAATTTTGAATGAACATGGAATCAAAGAATCAGAAATATGCCAGCAGGAGGGTTATTTTGTATGGGCCTCTAATTTTGAAAATATGGAAACTCGTGATAATAAATGGGATATGGCAAGACTTGCAGTATCACTTTCAGACTATAATCAAATGAGAAAGATGGCAGGTTTGTCCCCAATAGAACTTGCAGAGGATGAATTTGCATTGCAAGCAAGTAATGAAATTGATACGGAAAGTATGAAAGCTAAAATAGAAGCTGCTGACCATGAGATTACTTTAGATAATGGGCAAAAGATAAAACTATCAGAAAATCCAATATATAATGATGCGGTAGGAGAATACTTATATAATTTTGGAAATTCGACTTCTTTTATTTTCCCTGACAGTATATGTGAAAATCTTGATATAGCAACCACCTGTTATTATGTGAATACTGTTGAAACTATACCAATAAGCATATGTAATAAAATTGAAGACGAAATAAAGAAAGAATTCAGAGATGAATATACAATATTATATAGTAAATATGAGACAAAATATCAGTCAGATAAAGATTATCAGGATTTTATAGAACCGATTCGTTTTGTGACACAGGAAAAAAATGCTGTTAAACTAAATTCAGTGTGTATGAGACTTTTGGGAGTGTATATTGGTGTGATTTTCTTTGTGATTTGTTTGACGGCACTTTCTTTACAGCAGCTTTCTGATGCAGAAAACAATAAGAAACAATATGGAATAATGTACAAACTGGGGGTAGAAAAAAGCGATATATATAAGCTGATCAGAAAGCAGATATCCATGTTTTTTGCAGTACCTTGTTTCTTGGCTATTTCTGGAGCATGTGTAGGCATTTATGTATTTATGATTAGATTTGGGCACAAGATAGTGGCTTATATTGGTACAAAAGACTTTATGCTGAATATTGCAATCGCAATCGCAATGCTATTAATAATATTTGTGACATATTTTATAGGCACTATAAAAGCATATCAACATAGTGTATCAGCAGCATTTGAACGAAGTTATCGGAAGCGGATATAGTAATAGTAAAGCCTGCATTTTATGTGGGCTTTATTTTTTGGAGACCAGCTATGAAAAGTCAACCATAAATTAGCAAAAAATTTCTTTTTCATATCGGTGGTAAAAAAGGGTAACTTTAATAGAGCTCCCTTAGGGTGCTTTTTTCAAAATCTATCGATATTGGTATACAGACCTCTTATTCGAGGTTAAATTCTACTTCGTCAGTGAGCATCTTCCAGATGACTCTGACAAGCTTGCCGGCACAGTGCCCAAGTGCATTGTAGTGAGACCGGCCTTCAGCCCTCTTGGCATCATAATAAGCCTTGAAGGTTGCGTTGTTTCTGACAACGTTCCAAGCTGCATTTACAAGGGCATATCGTAAAACACGAGAGCCACGTTTGGACATCCTTGTTGTCTTAGCCTGAAAGTTACCAGACTGATAAACAGAAGGATCCAAACCGGCAAAAGCAAGCAGCTTTTAGGATTGGAGAAACGGTGAATATCACCTATTTCACCAAGAATCATTCCACCATTGATATATCCGATACCAGGAATGGTCATGATGACAGAATCGTTGAATCTCATGATATCCGTCATCTCAGCTTCAATCTTTTTCTAATTGGCTATCCAGTAACTCAATTTGTTGAATTGTCTGAGTTATCTGAATAGATATAGAGCTGTCGTTTGCACCGACAGACTTCTGTGCGAGAACTCTTAATTCTTTGGCCTGCTCTTTAGTAAAGTGTCCGTGCGAGTTCACTTTGAGCAGATTTGCCAGATGAGTCATATGCATGGAAGCAATCTCTTTTGGAGAAGGTGCTTCTTTTAACAAAGCATAGACAGCGTGCTGGTGCAGACCGGATTTAAAAAGTATTGAATTTCCGGAAAAACCTGATCAACATAGGTTGTCAGTTGGATTTTCAATCGGGTGCGTTGTTTTATGGTTTTCTGCCGAAAGCGCCCCAAGGCCTTAAGATCCATCATATCAAGATCATAGAAACTGACGAATCTGAGGTCATCCTGCATCATAAGAGTTTTAGCAATCACAAATGTGTCGACCTTATCTGTCTTCGTTTTGCGAATGTTGTTTTTACGCATCTGACAGGTTTTGATGGGGTTCAACACACACACTTGGTAAAACTCAGCAACAAGGTATCGAACAAGGTTGTCACCGTAGTGTGCCGTTGACTCAAGACCGATGATGATGCTGTTCTTGTCGAATGATTCGAGCTTAGAGACCAGCAGTTGGAAGCCATCAGCGTCGTTTGTGAATTTGAACGGCTCAAGAATTATTTCACCGTCGGAAGAAATCGCAGCGGCGAAATGGTTGAGTTTGGCAATATCAATGCCTACATAAATTTTCATGAGGTTGTACCTCCCTTTCCTAAAGTCTGATACCATGATGTCCACCATCGATTATCATCGTAGACTTGATAGAAATAAGTACTCTGAGTGAAAAACACTCCGGCAACATCCAGCTGATAAACAATTCAGATAAAGGTAGCGGCAATACACTCCAGTTGAGTAGTCAAGCTACAGGAAAAAATCAAAAGTCCATAGTATCTGAATTGTATTGAACCACGATATTAAAAGAAAGGAAACGTGTGATAATTAACTTCCTAATTATCATACAAGGAATTGATGAAAGATATTATAAAATTAATCAAATATACGGATATTTCATATATGAAAAGGCAAATAGGTTGTATGATATTTTTGCTATTGAATACAGTACTTACATTAGTTTACCCGAGTTGTATCAGCGTTATCGTTGATCAAGGAGTAGCAAAGGGGAGCATTGAGGATATTATAAAATATTCGATTTTAATGTTCGTATTAGGAATTTTGATTATGATTACAAATTATGTTCAACAAATTAAGTATGCAAAATTGGGAAGAGAAATATGTGAAATTTTAAGAAATAGAATGTTTGAAAAACTTTGCAAAACAAATTATAAATTTTGGTGCGAAAATCGTGTAGGGGATATAATTACTATATTAGATACAGATGTTTCTCTTGTTGAAAAAATCTTGACATCTATAATAAGTTGCGGGATATTAAATATTTTATATTTTAGTGGAATTATTATGGTATTACTTTTATGTAATGTCAAAACGGGATTTTTAATAACAATATTGGTGTTTCTTTTTGTGCTGCTTCAGAAAAAAAATGGAAAAAAAAGTAAAACGAGGTATGTCTGAATTAAGGGAGAAGATTGGATGGTTTAATTCAGAAACACAAGAAATGATTCATAATATGCCAGATATACAATTAATTTATCCAGAAAAGGATCTGGTTAATAGTTATATGCAGCAAAATAGATTGACAAATATGTCATATATACAGCAAACAAAAAATATGCTAGAAGCTAAAAATATAGGATGGGGATTTAATATATTGTCTATTTTTAGCGTTCTTCTTATAGGAGGATATGCTGTATTACGGGAAGATATATCTGTTGGAATATTATTTAGTATGATAGTTTATGTGCAGCAGTTGTATTCTCCAGCAGTAGCTTTAGGGGAAACCTATAATTCAATAAAAAATGCCCAACCAAGCATACTGAGGATTAGCACTTTGTTGGAAAATAAAGAAATGGTAGAAGAAGCTGATTTTTGCCCAGAAGGTTCATTAAAAGGCAATATCATTTTTAAAAATGTGACATTTTCTTATGCTCAAAATACAGATCCTGTATTTCGAAATTTGAATTTATCATTAAAAGCCGGAAGGATTTATGGGATAACTGGTGATAATGGTATGGGTAAAAGTACATTTATACGCTTAATTGCAGGATTATGTATGCCAGATTCCGGAAATATCTATATTGATGATATAGAAATAAAAAAATATAATGTTGAATATTTAAGAAAACATATAGGATATTTATTACAAAAACCATTATTATTAAGAGGCAAGAATCCAATTGACAATATAGATACGAAAAGAATGATGAGGTATTTTAATATGGGAAAGAAAAGGTATTTAGAAGAAAATGTGAAAGGGTTGTCTGGTGGTGAAAGTCAAAAGCTGGCGTTAGCATATCTACTGAGTGACAAAACAAAGGATATTTATATTTTGGACGAACCTACAGCTTCGGTTGATTTAAAAAGTGAAGAAGTAATATGTTCACAGATACGTGACGCTTTAAAAGGAAAGACAGCTTTAATTATTACACATAGAAGAAGCATACTAAAAATATGTGATGAAGTAATTGACTTTAATAAAGAAGTATCTTACAAAAACGTAAGAAAAATGTAAGGAAAATTGCTATTAATATATGCTGTATAATACTAAAATTACTTTAGCAGATGAAAATCTGAAATAAAATAAAAAGGAGGGCTACATATATGTTCAGTCAGATTAATGAAAAAAGTTGATGAAATCAAAGAACAGAAAGGACCTTGTTTATGGTGCGATGCAACAGATACTTGTGCTGATTTAGGATGTGTTTTCTGTGATGGATTAGCTGATGACTTTGTAGGTTAATTTCAGGAAAATGGGCAGGGTTATTGAATTCTGCCCATTTATTAGAGGTGGTAAATAGTAATGTTAAAATATAACTCATATAAGATATTTCAGGATAAAATTGGTAATCAATATTTATATTTGATAGATAATAACGCAATATTTTTACTTGATGAAAAATCAAAGAAAATGTTAAGTTTGGAAGGTCTAAAATTCAATGATGCGTATGTAGAGTTATCTGATATAATGACTAAAGAGGAATTTCAGACCCTGTTTGATAATATGGTGAGAGCAGGATTAATTGTAAGTGATAAGGGACCAGTTTTAAAAGAGGAAAAGAAAGAAGAAATCACTCTCAATGGGCTCACATTAATGATTATACAAGAATGTAATTTAAGGTGTACATATTGCTATGGAGAGGGAGGAGAATATCAAGATAGAGGGAAAATGTCATTAGAAACAGCAAAGAAATCTATTGATTTTCTTATTGGAAATTCCAAGAATAAGAACTTCTGATTTGTTTTTTAGGTGGAGAACCATTGATGAATTTTCCTTTAATCAAAGACGTAGTAGCATACTGTAACAAATATGAAAATGATAAACCGATTCATTTTAAGTATACGATCACTACAAATGGAACTATTTGGAATGATGAAATTGAAAAATTCTTACGTGAGAAACACTTTACAGTCCAAATTAGCGTAGATGGTAACAAAGATGTCCATAACTGTAATCGTTTCTGTGCAAATGGTCTAGGCAGTTTTGATGTCATGGAAAAGAATACCAGAAATATGAGAAATGATGGATTAGTATCAGGAAGAGCTACAATTACAGCAACAAATCTAGATTTGGTTGATAATTTTAAAGCACTTAATGATATGAAATTTAGAAGCATACCGATGGCACCAGCACAAAATTTGCTTTCGGATGAAGATTATGACAGATTGATTGGAGAAAACACAAAACTTGTACAGTACTTTTTTTTAGAACTTATACAGTCAGGTGATTATAAGACCGCTAAAAAACTTCGGATTTTGATGTCCGGTCTTCAGAAGATACACAAAAGTGGTGTCGCAAGAAAAATTTTTATGCGGAGTGGGCAGTGCACAACTTGCAGTTGATATTAATGGAGAAATTTATCCATGTCACAGATTTGTAGCAAATAAAGAGTACGCTATGGGAAATGTATTAAAAGATACAAAAATAGAAAAGATGCCGTTTTTAGAAGAAATTACTCTTGAGAAGCATAAGGAGTGTAAAAATTGTTGGGCTAGAAACTTATGTGTAGGTGCATGTCCAAATGAAAATCTTGTTAATGCAGGTACTACCCAAAAATCAGATAGTAAAATTGCCGATTCATTCAAGCTATGTATAATGATTTGATTCATGCATATCTCGAATTGACTGTAGAAAATAAAAAACAACTTTTGGGATAATAAATATTTTTAATATATGGAGTTAGATTTACACCACTTTACAACTTTATAGATGACTCATATTTTGCGAAAATGCCTGGTTTAAGGCATTTATAAAAGATGTTGATTTTATCTGGGTTTCGACTTTCTGTATGAAAGTGGCAAAAAATACATGGCTGCGAATTCCTTCGCTTAAGGCAAAAAGCTTCATTGAGGAATAGCTGATATTTATCAGATTGATCAGCATTTCGATTCCTTTGCGGCTACGCACCATGTAACTGCATAAAGATCAGAATGTTTTCTGCTCCTAGTAACTTATTTCTATATTCCATCTGCATGAATAAAGAAAAAAGTGGGATATATTGAAACCACTCACTGCTTTAGATACAAAAAAGGAGAGTAGCGATACTCTCCTTTTTACATGATTATGTTCTAGCTGAAGAACAGTTTCTTCACATCATCAACAGGCATATCCTGTCCTGTGTAAAAGCTTGAATGCGGCAACACCCTGCCATAAGAGCATTCCCTTTCCGCCTACGCATGTGCAGCCTGCCTCTTTTTTGCTTCGCGAAGAAGCTTTGTCTCCTCCGGATTGTAAACTGCATCTGCAACTACAAGCCCCGGTCTGAAAGCTGAAAGATCTTTTACCACGCTCTGATCATCCAGAGGCTTCATGCCAACGATTGTTGCATTTGCAAAGATATCGCTTGACTGGATTTCCTCTGTCATCTTGGCTGTATCATCAATATCGTATACATTTACAACACATTCAGGAACTGCTTTTTAATCTTCTCTGCAGTCTGTAGTGTACGCTCGAAGAAAGCATCATTTTTGTTGAAAATAGTAATCTCACGAGCTCCATCCAATGCGCACTGCACCTGGATAGCTGTAGCGGCTCCGCCGCCTCCGGCAACTGTGATTTTCTTTCCTTTGATGTCAATTCCGTGATCCTTTAAGTTGTGTACGAATCCCTCACCATCTGTGATGTGTCCTGTAAGCTTGCCGTTGTCATTTACGATAGTGTTTATGGCTCCAATAATCTGGGCTGCCGGTGAAAGCTCATCCATGTACTTTGCAGCCTCTACCTTATCAGGCATGGTCACATTACATCCACGCATGTTGAATGTCTTCATTGCTGCAATAGCATCCTTAACCTTGTCTTCTTTTTATATCAAATGCAACATATGCATAGTCCAGACCGAGTTTTTCAAAACTGTAGTTGTACATAGCCGGTGAACCTGAATGACCGACCGGTGATCCTATGAGTGCTAATAAGCCTGTGTGACCTGAAATACGCTTTTCCATTGTAAATCCTCCTAAGTGTTTCATTTTGTATTATGATAACTCTTTTATTGGATATACGCAAGCACTTTTTTTGTTTAAAGTGCTAAAGTTAGAAACGGAATATAAAACAACAGCTCGCGGTTTCCCGCGAGCTGTTGTTTTTTTAAGTTGTGCGCCTAGCGGCGCACGTTTCTAACGGGTTAAAGTCCCGAATCCGCCCGGTAGTGGGAAGGATATAGCCGAAGGCAAGGGTGTCCATCGTGAGATGGAATCTGAAGGAAGCTGGATGTGGGGAACCTACTAACCCACGGGCAAACCTCTGGTCTGACGAATAGAAATCTCATATGAGGTCATGCATGTGGGTAAGACAGCAACCCATGTTAAAGCCCAATAACTACACGGAATCCTGCGTGATAAATGAGGCAGATAGATGGAGAGAAAGAAACGTGTGGTACCCGGGGAGGTCTATGCGGTACACCCTGAAAAGGACAACCATTGCATCGAGAAATGCTGAACGCATAGAAGTCAGCAGAGGTCATAGTAGTCGAGAGATGAAGGACCGAATCAGTAGGAATCTTAAGTATGACCGAGAAAGGAGGAATGACCGTCTATGGCAGAAAACATTGAAAACAATGACTGTTCGCAGAGAGATAATGCGGAACATGAAGGGTATGTGAAAGCGTCTAGGTCATTCAATCGGATATGGAAAGAAAGAGACAGTGCACAGCCGAGACTTTTGGAAACGATACTGTATAAAGACAACTTTAACAGAGCGTATAAGAGAGTTAAGGCAAACAAGGGTGCGCCAGGAATTGATGGCATGACCATTGCGGAGGCTCTTCCATATCTAAAGGAACATCAACAAGAGATAACCGACCGCATTTATCGTGGAAAGTATACTCCGTCTCCAGTAAGACGAGTTGAAATTCCCAAACCAGATGGTGGTGTGCGAAAGCTTGGCATACCAACAGTGATAGACCGTACACTTCAACAGGCAATAACCCAACAGTTAGTGCCAATCTATGAACCGCTGTTTGCAGATGGTAGCTATGGCTATCGTCCGAACAGAAGTGCAAAAGACGCAATACTCAAGGTTAAGGAGTATGCAGAACAAGGCTATACATTCGCTGTAGTCCTTGACTTGTCAAAGTACTTCGATACTCTTAATCACGAAATTCTCATCAATCTTCTCCGAAAGAATGTAAAAGATGAACGTGTAGTACAGTTGATAAAGCGCTATCTGAAAAGCGGTGTAATGGAAAACGGAGTGGTCATTGACACAGAGGAAGGCTCACCACAAGGTGGAAATCTATCACCATTGCTGGCAAATGTCTATCTCAATGAGTTCGACCAGGAATTCCTGAAAAGAGGTGTTCCATGCATAAGATATGCAGATGACATCGTGCTTCTTGCAAAGAGCAAGCGAGCATCAGAGAGACTCTTGGAAAGCAGTACAAAATATCTTGAGGAGAGGCTGAAACTTACAGTCAACCGAGAAAAGAGCCGTACAGTCAGCGTGTTTGCAATCCGAAATTTTAAATTCCTTGGCTTTGCATTGGGAAGGAACGGAAAAGGCATATATGTCCGAGTTCATCCGAAGTCATGGAAGAAGTTTAAGTCCAGACTGAAGGAGTTATCTTCTCGTAAGCGATGTCAGTCAATCAAGCCAAGCCTTGAGAAAATCAAAGTATATGCAAGAGGATGGCTTAACTACTACGGAATTGCAAGCATGAAGAACAACATAGATGATATCAACGGATGGCTCTATCACAGAATACGCATGTGCATATGGAAACAGTGGAAGAAACCTAACGAAATATAAAAATCTAGTCAAGCTGGGAATCCCAGAACACTATGCGGCAACAATAGCAAACAGTCGCAGAAAGTATTGGTATATCAGCAATAACAAAGCTGTGATTTGGGCGCTGAATAAAGAAAGACTGATAAACAGTGGCTTTTACGATTTAGCCACAGCCTATCAGTCTGTGCACGTCAACTATTGAAAGCGCCGTATACCGAACGGTACGTACGGTGCTGTGAGAGGACGGCGGTTAGTCACCGCCTCCTACTCGATTTTATAGGTTTATTATTTTAAAGGAGAATTTTGCAACTATTCCCATAATCAGAAATAGTTACGAGGTTTTATAAATAATCGTGACGGGCAAGCACGTTTAAGATATTTCTACCTTCCTCTGTACCCTCAATGATTCTGCGGGCACGCTTGCTGTCTCCGATATTTACGATTTCAACATTGGTATTACTGAAGGCCTCATCAATCTCTGAAAGAACAGGTGTGTTGGCTCTCATACCAAGGCAGATGAATCCGTAATCAAATGGGATTTCCTCAATCTCACCCTCTGGATTCTTTACGATGAAACGGTCATTCTTAACCTCCTGCAGGGCAGTGTTGGTCATCTGTTTTACACCGTATTTTGCCATTTTTGCGTTTGTGTCACACTTTGTGACAGGGTCAAGTCCGTTTCCAATCATTGGAAGCATCTCAACCATTGTTACCTCTGCGCCTCTTTCTGTGAAGAATTCCATCACGTCAAGACCTACGGCACCACCGCCGATGATGGCGATTTTCTGTCCCTTCATATCCTCAGGATACTCATTGATGCGCTCAATCATCTTAAGGACTGTTGCAACATTTGTGCCATCCTTGTCAACGAGATCGTGAAGACCTGTGATAGGTGGGAGAGTAGGTACAGAGCCTGTTGCGTTTACTATGATATCAGGGTTTAAGGCCTTTACCATATCAACTGTTGCTGATGTATTTTTTGAAAACAAATAGGTTGTGAAGCTTGCTTGCACGGTGAATCATGTAGTTAGGGAAGTCTGCAAGACGCTTCTTGTCAGGAATCTTGGAGATAACTGATGCAAGTCCGCCAAGCTCTGCCTTCTTCTCAATGAGGAAGGTTGTACATCCAACCTCTGCTGCTGTGCAGGCTGCCTCAAGACCGGCAGTACCACCACCGATTACAACCACGTTGCAAGGCTTATTTACCTTTGTCTTCATGTAATCCTCACCGCTGTTTACGGCAGGGTTTACTGTACAGCGGATTGGCTGGTTGAGACCGATTCTGTGTCCGGCGCATCCGATGTTACATGAGATACATTTTCTGATATCGCACACATTTCCGAACTCTACCTTATTAACCCACTCAGGGTCAGCGATAAGTCCACGGCCCATACCGATGAAATCAGCATCGCCTCCTGCAAGGATATCTTCGGCTACCTGTGGGTCACGGATATTTCCTACTGTGATACATGGCTTGTTGTATTTCTCTTTTACAGCCTTTGCCATGAATGAGCGCCATCCGTCAGGTAAGTAGTTTGCATCAATCTGGTACTGGATAGATCCGTTGAGACCACATGATACGTCGAATACATCTACTTCCTTCTCAAAATACTTTAAGTACTCAAGTGTATCCTCAAGTGTGTTTCCACCCTCCATGAGCTCGTCTGCACTGATACGGACGAAAATAGGGAAGAAAGGTCCAACCTGCTTACGAACCTCCTCGATAACCAGCTTTGCAAATCTTGCACGGTTCTCTGCAGAGCCACCGAACTCGTCAGTTCTCTTGTTTGTGATAGGTGAAAGGAACTGACTGATAAGATAAGAGTGTCCTGCGTGGATTTCAACAGCGTCGAAGCCACAGATCTGGGCACGCTTGGCTGCCTCACCGTATTTCTTTACGATATGCATGATTTCATCCTTCTCGAGAGGTCTTGGGATTTCTCCGCCTGCCTTTGAAGGTACGTCTGATGCTGATACAGGCTGCATTCCGATACGTGAGCTCATTGCAGAAGCACCGGCATGATTTAACTGTATCGCGATACATGCACCATGCTTGTGAACACTCTCGCAGAGCTTGAAAAGTCTTGGGATGTAATTGTCCAAATCAATACGAAGCTGTGTTGTTCCGTTTGAACCCTGCGGAGAGTCAACACTAGCATTCTCAACGATGATGAGACCAGTGCCGCCTTTTGCTCGCTGTTCATAGTAATTGATGTGCAGAAAGCTCATTTCTCCGTTCTGCTCACCGTAGTTTGTTCCCATTGGAGTCATGACGATACGGTTCTTTACTGTCATTCTTCGTACTGTAATTGGCTCAAAAATATGTGGATATTTGTTTTTCATAGTATTTTTCTCCTTAAACTGCTAACCGGGTGGGCACACGGTAGTGTAAATTGCTCTCATTACATTATAGTTTTGTTTCATTAAACTGATTGTCAATATTTATTATCAAAGGCTGTGATATACAAAGTATGTGATTTTTTTAACAATCAAAAAGTGCAATGCACTCTTGTTACATTCAAGGTACAGCAAAAATGTATAAATGTCCAATGCATCTTTTATACGAAATCTATAGTTTTTGTCTATCAAATGGTGTATATTATTTCTAGACTTTGTTGTGAGCATTCGCCGGAGGTCCGCTTGCCCTGCGCTGCACACCGGTGGTATATGCTCTCATAATTCCTTAGTCTAGTGGGAGTAAATGCCGCCTCAAACAGAGTTTATTAGGCGCGAAAAATCAAACGCGCTTTTTACTTTATTGGTATACTAAAGGCTGTGTTGCTTGAACGAGTATTTTCCGCGCCACTTTTGCTTGAGGCGGCATATAACTCCCACACGACACGTCATAAATCGAGCATATACCACCGGTGTGCAGCGCAGGGCAAGCGGACATCCGGCGAATAAATATATTAAATACATAGGGGTGTACTATGAATCTGAGTCAATTGCAGTACTTCAAGGTACTGGCGCAGGAAGAACATTATACGAGGGCGGCACAGATGCTGTCGATTACGCAGCCGTCTTTAAGCCATGCAATCTCACAGCTGGAGCAGGAGCTTGGCACGCGTTTGTTTGAGAAAAAGGGAAGAAATGTCGTGCTGACCAGATATGGGAAGATGTTTCTGCCGTATGTTGAGGAATCATTAAAGGTGCTTAATGAGGGTGTGCAGCGCATTCAGGAGGTCAATGGCAGCAGGCATGGAATTATACATCTGGCATATATATATACGATGGGAAGTGAGTTCGCGCCAAAGCTGGTGCGTAAATTTCTCGATGCATACCCGGATTATGATATAGAATTTCATTTTATGGTTGGAACAACCGGAGAGATTATAGATGGACTAAAGGATGACAAATATGACATAGTTTTCTCTTCTTATAAGGATGGGGAACAGGATATAGATTTTAAGAAGATCGCGAATCAGAAGCTTGTGCTTGCAGTGCCCATGGACCATCCGCTTTCCATAAAGGACAGTGTGGATTTGCGCGATACAATAGAGTATCCGCAGATTTATTTTGAGAAGGGCAGCGGTCTGCGTCCGGTCATTGATCAGATGTTTGAGGAGATAGGACAGTTTCCGAAGGTAGCCTTCGAGATGGAGGAGGATTCGAGTATGGCGGGTCTCGTGGCGCAGGGCTTTGGAATAGCTGTGATGCCTGATATTCCAATACTTCGGTCACTTTCTGTAAAGACGCTTGATATATACAATCCTCCTTATGAGAGAGCGGTGTATCTGGCAACGCTTAAGCAGAGATATTTATCACCGGTTGCGAAGGCATTTATCAGGTTTGTGATCGAGGAGACTGCCTAGCTGCAGCTTTCCCGCACAAACTCTATGAAGCGCTTGATAGCCGGAAGCTGGTATTTGCCTGTCATGTAGCCCATGTATACAGTGTGTGAGAATGACTCATGCGAAACGAGGTGGCGTATGCAGATGTCATCGCGGTGAATTGCATCGACATCTGCGACAAGCGCAATGCCAAAGCCCTGCGCCACGAGGGAGGCGATGCCGTTCTCATCGGGTGACTCACATATGAAGTTTGGCGATACATCATGCTTCTTGAAAAAAAAGCTTCTGGTGTACTTGCCAAGGCCTGAGTGTCTGGCATAGCCGAGCACAGGATAGTCAGCGAAATCAGTGGCTTCCATGGTATCCTTAAGTGTCAGTGGGTGGCCGGGAGGCAGTATGGCAACTATTTCCTGCCTTATAATAGGAACAAAATCAATACCATTTTCATCTGGCGAGTATGAACCGAAAATTATGTCATACCTGCCTTTTTTTAATCCCTCAATATTCACAGAGGTGATGTCCTGAAAGAAATTGAACGTGATATTTTTATTTTCCTTTTCGGTGAGGAAAGAGCGCACGATAGTTGGGATAAACACCTTTGCAAGAGGTGATACGTAGGCGATATCGATGTGACCGCCGTCGGTTGCAATCTGGTGCATTTTGCTCTCGGCTCTCTTTACATCGTCCAGAATAGTAGACACGTGTTCTAAAAAAATCTCCCGGCCTTGGTCAGTATTACATTCCTGCCTCTCTTTTCAAATAAAGTGACGCCAAGCTCGTCCTCTAAAGCAGCTATCGAACGGCTGAGGCTTGGCTCTGTGATATTCATTTTTTCGGCAGCCTGATTGAAGTGTTCCAGAACTGCCGCTTGGTAAAAATAACTTAATTGATTGAGTGTCATGTATAAATCTCCGTAAAATAATAGATACAGTCTATGAATTACAAATATTATAGCCTAAATTTGTGCATATTATAACATGATTAGTACAGTAATGCTATTAAAAAATAACAAAATAAGCATTGGAAGTACCAAAAATAATGCGTTATAATATCATTATCAAAGGTTGTTAAGTTTTTAACGAAGTGGGCATCGTTGAAAACATAGCTAAGTAAAATACGAATAATCAATATTATCACATTTAAAAATGAAGGAGATTTAATCATGGCAGAGAGAATTACAGGACATACTGAATTAATCGGATTAATGGCTTATCCGATCAGACATTCAAGTTCACCGGCAATGCATAATGAAGCATTTGCTTACCTTGGACTTGACTACGCTTATCTGGCATTTGAGGTTGATAACAACACTCTCGAGGATGCGGTTAAGGGAATCAGAGCATTAAAGCTTGTAGGCTCTAATGTATCAATGCCAAACAAGACAGTTGTAGGACAGTACTTAGACAAGCTTTCACCTGCAGCAGAGCTTTGCGGAGCTGTAAATACAATAGTAAACGAGAACGGAGTACTCACAGGACACATCACAGACGGTATCGGCTTCATGCAGGCGCTCAAGGATAACGACATCGATGTTATCGGAAAGAAGATGACAATCGCAGGAGCAGGCGGAGCTGCTACAGCTATCGAGATTCAGGCAGCACTTGACGGTGTCAAGGAAATCTCAATCTTCAATATCCATGACAAGTTCTGGGCAAACGCTGAAGAGACAGTTAGAAAGATCAACGAGAAGACAGACTGCAAGGCTACTCTTTACGACCTTGATGACAAGGAGAAGTTAAGAGAAGAGATGGCTGATTCCTACATCTTCGTAAACGGAACAGGTGTTGGCATGAAGCCACTCGAGGAATGTCTGTAGTACCTGACAAATCATTCTTCCGTCCTGAGCTTATCGTAATTGACGTACCTTACTCTCCACTTGAGACAAAGATGCGTTCTATGGCAAAAAGAGGTGGGCTGCAAGACAATGAACGGTCTTGGAATGATGCTTTTCCAGGGAGCAGCAGCCTTCAAGCTCTGGACAGGAAAAGATATGCCAATCGAGCATATGAAGGAAGTATTAAACATCAGATATGATGATTAATCAGACACAGAAATTAAATCACATTGAATTATTTTGACAGAAATTAAGGAGAACACTGATGAATAAAAAATATTTACCTAGCGCATTAATCCTTTACTTAAACTACTTTATACACGGAGTGGGCTGCTCTATCCTCGGACAGGCAGTCATCAAGGAGGCTCTCGCAGCTTCATGGGAGTGCAGGTTATGGCTATTACAGCTATTTCAGCAGCCCTGGGACTTGGACGTCTTATCGCACTTCCGTTTGCAGGACCTTTATCAGATAAGCTCGGACGCCGTATCTCAACAGCAATCGGAAGCGGCTCTTATGCTATCTACCTGATCGGACTTGCTCTTGCATTCAATGCAGGAACACATGGTGGATACCAGATTGCTTATATCTGTGCTATCATTGGCGGTATTGCAAACTCATTCCTTGATACAGGAATTTACCCTGCAGTATCAGAAATCATCTACAAAGCACCGGGTGTTGCGACAATGGGAATCAAATTCTTCATCGCTATCGCACAGATGCTTTTACCATTCGTACTTGGTATGACAGTTGCTACAACAGCAGCAGGACTTACATCATACAACACACTGTTCTTTGGATGTGGAATCATCTACATTGTACTTTTTAGTATTAGTAATGATCTTCCCGCTTCCTGATAGCGATGCAAAGGCAGAGGGAAAGAAAGAAGGACTTATCGCAAGCTTAAAGCACACACATTTTTTCTGTTGAGTCAATCGCAATGATTATCATTGGATTTACATGTACAGGAACCTTCCAGTTATGGCTCAACTGTGCACAGAACTTTGCAAAAGAGAACGTAGGCTGGGCTGATCCGTCAGTTATGCAGTCATACTACTCAGCAGGAACCATGATAGCTCTTATCGTAACTGCACTTTTAACAAGAAAAATCAAGGACGTCAGATTTATCCTTGTTTACCCTGTAATCTGCCTTGCAACAATGGTAGTAGTGTTAGTCGGACAGACAAAGCCACTCATGATCGCAGGTGCATTCATCATCGGATGGGCAGGAGCAGGCGGACTTTTTACAGATCGTAACATCTGTATGCAACATGCTCTTCCCTAAGATCAAGGGAACAGTAACAGCGCTTGTAATGATCGCTTCATCACTTTGTAACTACACAATCCTTACAGCAGCATCAAAGATGCAGCCATCACAGGTTATGGTAATGAACATCGTGCTCACAGCAATCGGCGTGGTACTTGGATTATTCGTAAACCTGCGCTATACTAAGATGGTAGAGCTGTCTAAAGAGGATTAATACGTTACTCAAACTTCCCATACTATGGGAGCCGGCCTAGCATACAGTGTATTCCTCAGAAAAAATATATGAAGTTAACCACGGATTTGAATCGATATAGATTACTTTAATATGTAAGGTTATATCCGTTTTTAAAGTTAATGGAACTCCGTGGCAGTTCATATTGTTTTCTTCGGAACAACTGTATACTTTCCGGCAAATATAGTTATATGTATGGAATGTTTTGGTACATTAAATTATACTGGGGAGTATAACTATCATACAGTCTAATACAAGGTAAGAAAGGAAAAAATCATGAACACCATTAAGGTTAGAGATATTGAAATTGGTGCGGGCGCACCTAAAATCATCGTTCCTATCGTAGGCGTTACAAAAGACGACATCATCGCAGAGGCAAAGACATTTGACTCTATCCCTGTTGATATGGTTGAGTGGCGTGTTGACTGGTTCGAGAATGTATTCGAGTTTGACAAGGTTGAGGAAGTATTAAAGGAGCTTCGTGATGCTCTCGGAAATATTCCAATCCTTATGACATTCCGTACTTCAAAAGAGGGCGGAGAGAAAGCAATCGAGCCTGAGGCTTATGCCAGGCTTAATATCAAAGCTGCACAGACAGGATACGTTGATTTTGTAGATGTAGAGATTTTTACAGGAGATGAGATCGTAAAGAAAATCATCGACGGCGCACACGCTGCAGGTGCAAGAGTTATCGCTTCAAACCATGACTTCTTCAAGACTCCTGCACAGTCTGATATCGTTTACAGACTTCGCAAGATGCAGGATATGGGAGCTGATATCCCTAAGATTGCAGTTATGCCACAGAATAAGAAAGACGTACTCACACTTCTTTCAGCTACAGAGGAAATGGTTACAGATTACGCTGACAGACCAATCATCACAATGTCAATGGCAGGCACAGGTGTTATAAGCCGTCTCTGCGGTGAGGTATTCGGATCTTCAATGACATTCGGTGCCGCAAAGAAAGCATCTGCACCCGGACAGATGGGAGTAGAGGATCTGTCTACGGTACTTGGATTACTTCATAAGAGCATGTAAGAAAAGCTTGTATAAAACCATGCGATAAAATAAAATGGCGCCTCGGCATCTGTAAACTATGTGCTGTGACGCCATTTTTGAAGATGATAACAAATAGTAATATATAAAATTGTGAATATTTACGTGAAAAAACAGTAATAATTCAGTAAAAATAATACGTATAATTATTCACGGAAAGGGGATATTTCATGAAGAAAATACTGCACTATCTGGATGAATATCTTGAAGAATTTTTAATGGTCATTTTCCTGATTGCGATGACTCTTATCATGGGTATTCAGGTGTTTTCCAGATATATTCTTGGCATGTCGCTTTCATGGTCTGAGGAAATCACAAGATACCTGTTTATCTGGTCGGCATTTTTGAGTGTCAGCCTTTGCACACGTAAATGCATATCCATAAAAATAGACCAGTTTATACAGCTTTTTTTTCCACGAAGAGGAAAATCGCTCTGGAAGGTATTAAATCTGACAGTTGAGTTTGTATTTTTCGTATATCTGATACCGTATTCGTTCATATATCTGAAAAATACAATAGAAAGCGGTCAGGTAAGTCCTGCCTGCGGTATCCCTATGTACTATGTGCAGGCTGCACCGTTTGTATGCTTTATAATCACGGCTTTCCGCATTTCACAAAGATGGTTTGGCGAGTGGAAGATTGTTCTGGGAAAAGAAAACGAGCTTCTTGAGGAGGGCAATATTGCCTCGGTTATAGAGGAAGCCGTTGTCGAAGACACTTACCGCGAGAAAGAGCGTGTGGAGGATATTGAAGCAATTCATAGTAAAGCTGAAAAGAGAAAGGAGGAATAGATGTCAGCAGCAGTAGTTTTTATATTATTTGTGATATGTCTGGTCATTGCTATTCCGGTATCTATTTCCCTGGGAATAGTGGCAGTGCTGCCGGGCGCGTTTGACTCATCTTTTACAGCCAGTGCCAGCTATGTTATCCGCTCTATGCTCGGTGGTATAGACAGCTTCCCGCTTTTAGCGGTGCCTATGTTTGTGCTTGCCGGAATCGTCATGGCACATGGCAAAATCTCACAAAAATTGTTTGATGTTTTTGTGTATTTTATAGGAAAAAGAACCGCAGGAATCCCATGTGCGGTTATCATCACCTGCTTGTTCTATGGAGCGATTTCCGGCTCTGCGCCTGCAACTGTTGCGGCTGTCGGAAGTATGACCATTCCGCTTCTTATGGAGCTGGGCTACAAAAAGGATTTTTCAACGGCAATTGTTGCGGTTGCGGGAGGACTCGGAGTCATCATACCGCCAAGCATACCTTTTATCATGTATGCGATGGCAACCGGTGAGTCGGTCAGTGATCTCTTTCTTGCAGGAATCACTCCGGGACTTTGATAGGAGCGCTTCTTATGTTTTATGCATATTATCACTGCAAGCGCTATGGAGAGGACAAGGAAAAGATAAATGCAAAGGTTTCTGAGCTTAGAAGCAAGGGGCTTTTTAGCATATTGAAGGACAGTATATGGGCACTTTTGAGCCCGGTTATAGTACTTGGATGCATTTACGCCGGTATAGCTTCGCCTACAGAGGCTGCGGTGATTTCAGTATTTTATGCGCTTTTTGTAAGTCTTTTTATTTACAAATCCATAAAGGTAAAAAGAGATATGGGGCATCATGGTGGAGGCGATGAAGACATACGCACCTATATTGTTTATACTTGCCGCATCGACCGCGTTTTCACGCGTGCTCACACTCATGCAGGTGCCACAGACAGTCAGCGCATGGATACTCGCACATTTTACAAATGAGATAGTGCTTCTTATCGTGATAAATGTGTTCCTGCTCATTGTTGGAATGGTTATGGATACCACACCGGCTATCCTTATTTTGCCCAATCCTGCTTCCTATCGTGCAGAGCATCGGAATGAACCCGATCCACTTTGGTGTGGTCATGATCGTAAACCTTGCAATCGGATTTGTCACACCGCCTATAGGAGTAAACCTGTTTGTGGCAAGCTCACTGACGGATGTTCCGGTTATGCGGATAGCAAAGAAGGCGGCGCCTATGATAGGATATTTCCTGCTGGCACTTCTGCTGCTTACATTTATTCCGGCAATCAGTCTGTGTTTATTATAGAGAAATAGTAACTATTCGGTACAGAAATATGTAATAACAGGTATAAGCAGATTTAATGATGATTGTAGGACATTTAGGTACACAGTTGTAATTGGAGAAAAATATGAGTAGATTTGGCTTGTTTTTATGTAAAAAAAGCTGGTAAATATAATAAACCGCGTAAATCGTATAGCAAATATAGATTGTGGCGAAGAGCAGCAGCCGTCATGATGATACTTTCGCTTACAGCAGGACTTGCCGCGTGCGGTGGCTCTGCTGGTGAAGGCTCGCAGGCTGCAGCTAAGGATGCCGGGGTACAGCGCTACGCATGGCCTCTTGGTAGCTCAAGTCCTGAGGACACCGTGACACAGATATATGCAGAGAAATTTGCCGATGAAGTGGACAGATTAAGCGATGGCAAGATGAAAATCAGTGTGTATCCAAACAGTGTACTGGGCGGAGACAGAGAGCTTCTCGAGTCATGCAAGGATGGAGATATACCTTTTGTAGTGCAGAACACTGCGCCCCAGGTAACTTTCATGAAGGATACTGCAGTATTTGATATGCCGGCACTCTTTGACAGCATTGATGAGGTGCGTGAGCATGTGGACAATCCAAGGTTTATGAAGCTCATGCAGCAGGTCTACAATGACGGCGGCTACGAGCTTTTGGGATATGCAGACCAGGGATTCCGTGTTATGACAACAAACAAAAAGATAGAAAGCCTTGCTGATTTTAAGGGTCAGAAAATCCGTACAATGGAAAACTCTTATATATGGCATACTGGAAGGCGCTCGGAGCAAGCCCGACACCTATGACTTTCTCGGAGGTGTATATCGGCTTACAGCAGGGCACCATAGATGCGCAGGAAAACCCATACGAGGTAATCGTATCCAATAAGCTCTATGAGCAGCAGGATTATGTAGTGGAGACAAATCATCTGCCACATCTGATATCGCTCATAGTAAGCGAGGAGTTCATGAAAGGACTGACAGATGAGCAGCAGCAGATTATCCGTGAGGCAGCCGAGACAGCGAAACAGTACGCCAGAGAGCAGTCTGACGAGCGTATTGCCTCAAAGATAAAGACTATCGAGGACAGTGGCACACAAATCATCACTTTAAGCGATGAAGTGCATGAGCAGATTCGCAAGGAGTGTCAGCCGATATATGAATCGATTGAGAAAAATGTGTCGTCTGATATTGTGGATGCATATCTGACACAATAACACTTTAAAGCATTAAAATATTTTGCTTGATAAATTGGTAAAGTCTTGTTATACTATGACTAAGAAATTTGTGGTTATCAAAAATGCGAAATACTATAACGTGAAGTTATAATAATTATAATTTGACGATATTTAGATTAAATATCAAAATCCAATATGAAAACCACACATAAGTAAGGAGACACACCATGGACAAAATCGAGGAAATCCGCGCAAAGATTGGAGAATGTGACGATATAATAATTAAGCAGCTTGCGGTCAGAATGTCACACATTCAGGAGATTATATCATATAAGAAGGCAACAGGAATCCCAATCTTACAGCCGGAGCAGGAGAAAAAAGCAGACAGATGCACTTGCGGCAAAGCTTGGCGACAATGAATTTGAGGAAGAGATACTTGATATTTTCAAGTATATCATGAAGAACAGCCGTCGTATCCAGGCAAAGAGCCTTTTCGATTACAATATCTTCCTGATCGGTTTCATGGGGGCAGGAAAAAGCACTGTAGCAGGAGAATTAAAGGATAAGCTCGAGATGGACCGTGTCGAGATGGATCAGATGATTGTTGAGAATCGTGGCATGTCAATCTCAGAAATATTTGATGAGTTCGGTGAGGCATATTTCAGAAACTTAGAGAGCAACACACTTATAGAGCTTCAGAAGAGAAAGCACACCATCGTTTCCTGCGGTGGTGGTGTTGTCATGAGAGAGGAAAATGCAGATCATATGAAGAAAAAACGGCCGTGTAGTTCTTCTTACAGCAAAGCCTGAGACTATCTACGAGCGAGTAAAGGATAGTGACGAGCGCCCTATACTAAACGGCAACATGAATGTTGAGTATATCAGTGGCCTTATGGAAAAGCGAAAGGAGCGCTATGAGGCAGTGGCAGATGTAACAGTTGCTACAGATGGCAAGAATGTTACACAGATATGCGAGGAAATCATTGCAAAGCTTATCGCACTTGATAATGAGCAGGACAATAAACAGGCATAATACAGGAATAGCACAGCACTTATTAAGGCAGCAGCCGGATATCAGACCGGCTGTTGCTTTTTGTTCAAATACTTCAGGGGCGTGTGGCTTGAAATAATTGCAAATATGATGTATAGTACTCTACAATTTAAGGGATACTGATTAAGTATGGCAGCATAACAAGGAGGTCATAATTATGTGTACAGCAGCAGTTTATAAAACAAAGGATTTCTATTTTGGAAGAACACTCGACTACGAATTTTCATATGGAGATGAGATTGCGGTAACACCGCGAAACTATGTGTTTAATTTCAGGCATTCGGGAAAGCTTGAAAACCATTATGCAATCATTGGAATGGCACATGTGGCAGGTGACTATCCTCTTTACTATGATGCTATAAATGAAAAGGGGCTCGGTATGGCAGGACTGAATTTCGTGGGAAATGCAGCGTATGCGGCAGCAGACGAAAACAGCTCATGCGAGAATGGCACATGCGGCATTGCAAAGACAAAGGTGGCACAGTTTGAGTTTATACCGTGGATACTGTCACTATGCGCTACGGTAGCGGATGCAAAGGAAAAATTAAATCGTATTTTACTGGTAGATACACCATTTAGCAGTCAGCTTCCGGTTGCACAGCTTCACTGGATTATAGCCGACAGAAATGAGTGCATTGTGGTGGAGTCGATGGCAGACGGTATGCATGTTTACGACAATCCGGTAGGTGTGCTCACAAACAATCCGCCATTCCCATATCAGATGGCAGCACTCAATAATTACAGAGGCTTATCTACAAAGCAGCCTGAAAATACATTTGCACCGGGAGTGGAGCTTAGTGCATACAGCCGCGGAATGGGAGGCCTGGGACTGCCGGGAGATTTATCATCGCAGTCACGCTTTGTACGTGTGGCATTCACAAAGCAAAACTCCAAATCGGATGACAGTGAGAATGCAAGTGTGAGCCAGTTCTTCCACATATTAGGCTCTGTAGACCAGCAGAGAGGTCTGTGCGAGGTGACAGAGGGCAAATATGAGATTACGCTTTACACCTCATGCTGCAACTGCGATAAGGGAATCTACTATTACACCACATATGACAATAGCCAGATCACAGCGGTAGACATGAACAGGGAGAATCTTGATGAGAAGTTGCTCATCAGATATCCTGTTATTACGGAGGGAAAGATTTGTTGGCAGAATTAGACAATCTGTTTGCGCTGCAGGATAAAAATTACAGGGAATTTCATGCGAGGCTTATGCCCAATATTGAAAAAAAAAAAACGCATAATAGGAATAAGAGTCCCGGTGCTTAGAAAGTACGCAAAGGAGCTTGCTCATGGCAGCAGGCTCTTTTTTGTCGGTTCAAAAAAAGAAAAACGGGTCTGTAATACAGTGAAGGAAAATGACTGTGACAATGTGGAAAAGTTTCTAAACACTCTGCCACATTACTACTATGAGGAAAATAACCTGCATATGTTTCTGATTATGCAGATGAGGGATTATGATACAGCATTGGCTTATCTGGAAGCATTTCTGCCATACATAGACAACTGGGCGACCTGCGACAGTGGTGTGCCTGTGTTCAAAAAGCACAAAAATGAGCTTCTTTTGCATGTATATGAGTGGCTGGATTCGGATAAGCCCTACACCGTCAGGTATGGCATTGGCACTTTGATGCGCCTATATCTCGATGAGGATTTTGATATAAAATATGCTTTAGATGTGGCAAAAATCCGTTCCAAGGAGTATTATGTAAACATGATGAAGGCGTGGTATATCGCTACGGCACTTGCAAAGCAGTATGATGCAGTGCTGCCGATACTGCAGGAAAGGCTTATGGATAGCTGGAGTCACAACAAGGCGATACAAAAGGCGCGTGAGAGCTATCGCATCACGCCACAGCAGAAGGAGTATCTAAGCACATTAAAGGTTTAATGAAAAGAGACAAAAATTTATGAAAATAAAAAGCTTATTTGAATCGAAATTTATAAAGGTGTTTGACCTTCAGTACCAAGAGGGCAGGCATTATTATAATGCCACAAGGAGAGATGAAGAAGACCTTGTAGCCGCCAAATCCACAGAGGAGTTCAAGAAAATGCTTCCGGATGCGGTGAGCTGCGTGGTGATATGGAATCCGTCAGATGATGACGAGAAATCAGGTCATGAGCCATGTCTGTTAATGAACCGCGAGTTCCGATATCCGACAGGTCAGTACCTGCTCAGCGTACCTGCAGGGCTTATTGATCCGGAGGATTGCACCGGGGATAATGATAATACAGCACCACTTATAAAAACTGCCATGCGTGAGCTTCATGAGGAAACAGGCCTTAAAGTGACAGAAGAAGATGAGGTTTCGATAATCAATCCATGTCTTTTCAGCACACCGGGCATGACAGATGAAAGTAACGCCCTTGTAAAGATTGTACTTAACCGCGATAGCCTTAATGGAATGTCGCAGGAGGGCGCAGTGGGCGGCGAGCTCTTTGACGGATTCGACCTTCTGACTAAGGCGCAGGCGAAGAAGATACTTGAGGATGGAGTGGACGAGCACGGCATATACTATTCTGTGTATACATGGGCGGCACTCACATATTTCGTGGCAGACTTGTGGATGTAGATAGACCGCTGCGTGATGAGCGTGCGACCGCAACATACACTCTCTAGGAGCTAACGCTACGCGGTTAAGAGGCTGTACGAATTATGCTCGAAGGTTTTCTATGCTCAACGAAACCGGCTTTTATGTGCCGTCCATGGCACATAGCGCCTTGCCCCGGCGTCCATGCCGGTGCATTTCTGGTTATCAGGGCATAATTCTACAGACTCTAAACAGCTTCGCTAGTCGCTCTACGAGAGTGTATGTTGCGGTCGCACGCTCACCACGCAGTGGCATTTAAAATACGGAGGAATAACATGAACGATAAAAAATACTCGCTGCGCCCATATCTGCTTGCGTACAAATGGCACTATGCGATAGGCATTTTTGTGCTTCTTGCAGTAGACCTTGCAAATCTGTACATTCCGCAGTTTATTGGGGAGATAATCGACGGAATCACTGCAGGAAAGCTTGATATGGCGGGCGTGGGCGGCATTATATTTAAGATACTGATAACAGGCCTGATAATCATGGCGGGGCGCTTTGGATGGAGATATTTCATCATAGGAGCATCAAGAGGAATAGAATACAGACTGCGCGATGATATGTTTTCACATATGGAGACACTCTCAGCGCGCTATTACAACAGCCACAAGACAGGAGACCTTATGGCATATTTCACTAACGATTTACAGGCTGTCAGGATGGGAACCGGAATGGCTGTCATCACCGTGTTTGACGAGGTAATCATGACGGTGATGGTGCTTGTCAAAATGGTAGTATACGTGGATTTTAAGCTGACATTATTTGCTTTTATTCCACTTATTTTTTATTGCAATCGGCTGCTATTTTTATGGAATAGAGTCAAAGAAACGTCAGGTGAAAAGGCAGGATGCTTTCTCCTATCTTTCTGACAAGGTGCAGGAGAGCATTGCCGGAATCCGCGTGGTCAAGGCATTTGTGCAGGAGGAAGAGGACTTTAAGCAGTTTGAAAAGGCTTGCGAGAACAGCAGGGAGAAAAAAATCTTGCCGTGGTAAAGCTTCGCGCTGTCTTTGGTCCGGCGCTGGATGCCGTAATCGGAATAAGTGTGATAGTGACACTCATTGCAGGTGGCAGGATGGTGCTTGACGGACAGGTTTCGATAGGCCAGTTCGTGGCATTCAACTCATATATTGATATGCTTGTTTGGCCAATGATTGCGGCAGGCGACTGTATCAACACATTTTCCCAGGCGGCTGCGGCATGGGGCAGAATCCAGACTATTTTCGAGGAAAAGCCTGATATTGTCGATATGGTGCCACCGGAAAATGTAATAGAAAATGATGGCATGGCAGGCAGAAATACAGATAATTTAGCTGAGGGTATTTATGATAAAATACAAATACATGGCGATATACAGCTTAGCCACCTCAGCTTCACATACCCTGACGGCACCAAGCCGGTGCTTTCAGACGTGAGCATACATGTGAAGCAGGGCGAGATGCTTGGTATCTTAGGACGTACCGGAAGTGGAAAATCATCACTTGCCGACCTTTTGCTTAGAGTCTATGATTGTGAAAACGGCATGATACTTTTGGATGGCCGCCCGATAACAGACTATCCGCTGGCGGTTTTACACCGTGATATCTCATATGTGCCACAGGAGAATTTCCTGTTTTCCGACACACTCGAGGAGAATATAGCATTTGGTCTTGAGGACAGGATTGCCGACAACCCGGCAATTCTTGATGCGGTAAAACAGGCTGCAAAGGATGCGTGTATACACGATAATATCATGGGCTTTCCGGATGAGTACAAGACCATGGTTGGAGAGCGCGGAGTGACACTTTCGGGAGGCCAGAAGCAGCGAAGCTCGATAGCCAGAGCACTTTTAAAGGATTCTGCAATCCTTATACTGGATGATTCACTTTCTGCTGTCGATACCGATACAGAGGAGCAGATACTTGAAAACCTCATGGAAACCAGACAGGGCAAGACAACCATATGATTGCCCACAGGATTTCCACACTGCAGAAGGCTGACCATGTGGCAGTGCTTTCTGACGGAAAACTGACAGAGTATGGCACTCCTGAAGAGCTGCTTGAGCTTGGCGGTTTTTACGCTGATATCAGCCATAAGCAGCAGCTTGAGAGTGAGCTTGGCAGTTAAAGTGCTTGAAAAGAGTTGCTATGCAGATTTGACGATGAATAGTTACGAAATAACAGAGAAGATTATAGTATGAATTCGAGTGAAAATATAAATAAAAACGAAATGAATAAAAAAAAGCTCCACAATGCGCCTCATAGCCTACATGAAGCCGTATGCCCACTGGGTGATTTTTGCCCTTCTGCTGGTGCTGGGACTGACAGCCTTTGACCTTTACAGGCCGATGCTGGTGGGAGATGCAATTGATACTTTTGGAGCAAATGGGGATTATGATGTAATAATTGCTACAGCTATCAAATATGCGGTTGTACTTGCCTTAAGCTTTGCATTCAACATCGCTCAGACCTGGATACTGCAGAAAACAGGCCAGAATATCATTCTTCAGATGAGAAAAAAAGACCTCTACAGACATATCCAGTCTCTTGGCAGCAGGTATTTTGATATCACGCCGGTTGGAAAGCTTGTAACCCGTGTGACAAATGATGTTGAGGCTCTCAATGAGATGTATTCGGGCATTCTCGTACAGCTTTTCAGAAATATTGTAAAAATAGTGGGACTTGCAGGAGTCATGCTCGTGCTTGATGTTAGGCTTGCTGCGATATCATTTGTGCTGATGCCGCTTGTAATTGGGCTTACGGTGCTGTGCCAGAAAATTGCCAGAAATATTTACAGGCTTTACCGTACGCGCCTGACGGACATCAATACATTTTTGTCCGAGCATCTTTCGGGGATGAAAATTATACAGATATTTGGCAGACAGGAGCGCAAGTTCGAGGAATTTCATGATAAAAATACAAAGCTCTACAAGGCTTTTTACAGGGAGATGCTTATGTATGCGGTGTTCCGTCCGCTTATCTATATTCTGAGCATTTTGTCACTGATGATAGTGCTGTGGTTCGGAAGCAAAAATGTGTTTGATGAGATTATTTCGGTCGGCACTTTGTATATTTTCTCGAATTACATCAGGTCATTTTTTGACCCGATACAGGAACTTGCAGAGCAGTTTTCGACACTGCAGTCATCAATTGCATCAGCAGAGAAGATATTTACGGTTATGGATGAGGATGAATTTATTCCTGAGGTCGAAAATCCAAAGCAGCCGGATAAAATCACCGGAAAAATTGAATTTGACCATGTCTGGTTTGCCTATGACGGCGAAAACTATGTGCTTAAGGATGTCTCATTTGTCATTAATCCGGGCGAGAAGGTGGCCTTTGTCGGCGCAACCGGAGCAGGAAAATCATCCATTTTAAATCTTATAGGCAGGTATTATGATATACAAAAGGGACATATCTACATTGATGGCATCGATATCAGACAGCTTAGCAAAAAGCAGCTTCGCGTGCAATCGGTCAGATGCAGCAGGATGTGTTTATATTCGAGGGGGATGTGGCGTACAATATCCGCCTGAATGATGACGCTATCACGGATGCGCAGGTGAAGGCGGCAGCAGAATATGTAAATGCCTCACACTTTATCGAAAAGCTCCCACAGGGCTATCACGAGCCTGTTACGGAGCGTGGTGCGACCTTCTCGGCAGGAGAGCGTCAGCTATTGTCCTTCGCAAGGACACTTGCCCACAATCCGAGCATACTGGTCATGGACGAGGCAACCGCCAACATAGATACAGAGACAGAAATTCTCATACAGGAGGCGCTTGAAAAGCTCATGGACGGCAGGACAACAATCATGGTTGCGCACCGTCTGTCCACTATCCAGCATGCTGACTGCATCATGGTCATGCACAAGGGTCGTATATGTGAGCGCGGTACGCACAGGGAGCTTCTGGAACAGGATGGCATATACAGGAAGCTGTATGAGCTGCAGATATCGTAGGGATAATTTATAATATTAGTTGTATTTTGATGAAGGCAGGGGAAGGTTGGAGTTATAGAAAGGTGACTTGGGATGGTATGGAAAATAAACAATAACTGTCAGATTTTTATAGAAAAAACGGATTCCATCGCAGGCCGGCAGAAGGAGATAATTCCACATGTGTCTGCCTATTATGTGGATAAATACACAACTATTTCAGAAAAAGGTGTAAAAACAGGCAGCAACAGGTTGTGTGGCACAGCAAATCAGGAGCTTTTGGCGGGATACATGCTCTTCAAATATCTGGGGATATCATCGGATGAACAGCTTGTCAGAAATGAGCATGGTAAGCCGGAAATAGCAGCAGGATATAAGAATGAGAGCGCAGCTTTTTTTAATCTGGCACACAGCGGTCCATATGTGGTGCTTGCAATATCAGACAGACCTGTTGGTGTGGACATAGAGCATACAAAGCGCATGAGCTACAAAGTGGCAAAGCGTATAATGCGAAAGGAGCAGCTTGACAGACTCAGAAGGCTTTGAGAATGAATCTGATGCATTTCAGATTGAGCTTACAAAATACTGGACACAGTATGAGGCGATAATGAAGCTTGTCGGTACAGGCTTTTCGGGGGAACTGGATGATAAGACGATGGAGGCTTATGAAAAAAGGGTAGTGTTTCGTGAGCTTGAGGATTATGTAATTGCGGTGGTGATAAAGTAGGGATTGAAAAATTTCTTGGTTTTTGTTAGCATATAAGCATGGATTGCGTTTATATAAGTGAAGGAAGCTATTTATGGAAGCATAATGATGCAATTATATATTTAAGGGGGATTTGCCATGAAGAAGATTCAATTATTTTTAAAGTACTTAGTTTTAATGCTATTTTTAATAGTATGGATTATTATAATGTTTTTCACTGATTGTATGAATTCGCAGGCGTTTAAGATATATTGCATGTTTGCAGTGGGGTGTGGATGTGCATACTCAATCTGGCAGAAAACCTATGTACCGGATGCAAGGTCATATATTGCAGAAAAAGCATTAGCATTAATACTTATAGTAGCTGCTTTCATCAGATTATTATGTTTTTAATAAAAAGTCAAAATACGTAACAGGCTTTTCTGTTGCGTATTTTTTTTTGTTTTTTTTATCCATATATGTTAGAATATAGTCAAAGCAGTTTTTCTATAGCAACCTGTGCGGTCGTTGGCACATTAATTACAGATATGACTATATGCTCTGTAAATATGTGAGGCATAATAAGATGTCGTCCGGCGATAAGGGCGTGCAGGGTCTTCAATACCTTAATTATTTTTCATATTCCCTGAAATTCTTGCTTTTAAATGTTTCATTATTTTATTTAAAGCAGGATAAGAGGGCTTTTACCACACAGATATTTCCTGCTTTAGTGTTTTCAAATGAAGGAGGATTTTATATGAGTGGTAACAGAGAGTACAAAAGTGATGTTTTCAGTATGCTGATGCAGGATAAGGAAAGAGCCTTACAGCTGTATAACGCAATGAATGGGTCTAGCTATGACAATCCGGAGGATGTTGAGATAGTGATTCACGATGGCGGCATTTCACTTTCGGTCAGAAATGATGCATCGTTTATCGTGGATGCGAGATTGAGCATATATGAGCATCAGTCCACAGTTTGTCCTAATATGCCGGTGAGAAGTCTTATTTATTTTAGTGTGATATTATCAGATATGCTCAGCGACAAGAAAAAAGGAACAAAAAGTGGCAAGAACATCTATGGCAGAAGACTGGTAAAGATACCGACACCACATTTTGTGGTATTTTACAATGGTGAGGAGAAACAGCCGGAGGTTCAGGAGCTTAAGCTGTCCGATGCGTTTGAGAAGCCGACCGATGAGCCGAATCTTGAGCTTAAATGTAAGGTGTACAATATAAACGACGGAAAGAACAAGGCTATTATGGAGTCCTGTGGCTGGCTGAATGATTATATGACATTTGTAAATAAGGTCAGAGAGTATCATGCAGACGGGGCATTTGATGATCTTGCTATAGATATTGAGAAGGCTATAGACTATTGTATTAACAATGATATTCTGAAGGAGTTTCTAAAGACTTACAGAAGTGAGGTGACGAAGAGTATGCAGTTAAATTATGAATTTGACAGGCAGCTTGAGCTTGAAAGAGCTGATGCTATCGAGGAAGGATTAGAACAAGGATTAGAACAAGGAATAGAATTGATTAACCAGCTAAATCAGATTTTATTGTCCGAAGGCAAATATGATGAATTGCAGAAAGCTTCAAAGGATAAGGAGTATCAAAAAAGCTTCTTGCAGAGTATGGACTTCTCAATGAGAAGCAAGGTGAATAAATGAGACAAAAAGAACTCGAAAAATGGTTAAAGATAGTAATAATAGCAGTAGCACTTTGCGGATTAGTGGTTTGTGCGGTCGCCATACCATGGATAGGGCATGTGCTTATTGCGTCTGATCCACAGCTTTCTGATATGTATATACCATGGCTTGTGCTGTTTATCATCAGTGCAATTCCGTGTTATGTTATATTGTATCTGGGCTGGAGGGTAGCTGTAAATATCGGAAAAGACAGGTCGTTTTCATTAGAGAATGCAAGACATATAAAGCTGGCATCGAAAATAATTCTGTTTGATGCATTGTATTTTTTTGTTGTGAATGTCTGCATGTGGAGGATATATGTGAATCATCCGGGGGTGATACTGGCTCTTGTGTTCATAGTGTTTGCCTGTGTTGTGGTATCGGTCGTGGCGGCGGTTTTGTCACATCTTGTGGTAAAGGCCGCAGATCTGCAGGAGCAGAGTGATTTGACAATATAGCGTGTGCGCTACAGTTTCATTTGAGCGGGAGAGATACATGGAAGGCGAGATTATTTTTAACATAGACGTAATGCTTGCAAAGAGAAAGATGAGTGTTACGGAGCTGTCGCAGCGTGTGGGAATCACCATGGCAAATATATCAATTTTAAAAACGGCAAGGCAAAGGCAATCAAGGTATCCACGCTTGCAAAGCTATGTGAAGCACTTGACTGTCAGCCGGGAGAGTTGCTGGAATATAGAGATTGCTCTTGCGATAATGGAGAAAATATAGTATCATAAGTGATTGGCGTGCGCCACCTTGGGCGTACAAACAGCAACGTATTATGGGAGGCAATTGACAGATGAATAATTATGATGTGATAATCATTGGAGCGGGACCGGGAGGTATCTTCGGAGCATATGAGCTTATCGGGAAGAATCCTGACTGCAAAATAGCGGTTTTTGAGGCAGGACATGAGCTTGCTAAGAGAAAATGTCCTATCGACGGAAAGAAAATAAAGAGCTGTATTTCCTGCAAGAGCTGTTCTATTATGAGCGGTTTTGGCGGAGCAGGTGCTTTTTCAGACGGAAAATATAATATCACAAATGATTTTGGCGGTACCTTGTACGAGCATATCGGCAAGCAGCCGGCCATTGATCTGATGGAATATGTTGACGAGATTAATATGAAGTACGGCGGTGAGGGCACAAAGCTTTATTCTACAGCCGGCACAAAGCTCAAAAAGGTATGCATGCAGAACAAGCTCAAGCTTTTGGATGCTTCGGTCAGACATCTCGGAACTGACATAAACTATGTCGTTCTGGAAAATATGTATGCACATCTGAAGGATAAGGTGGATTTTTATTTCGATACACCTGTTGAGTCGGTAGAGGTGCTGTATGATGAGAATACGGCAGGTGCTGATGCCTGCGGTTTTGAAGCGGCTCACACAGACAATGTATCCGGATATGCTGTAAAAACAGCGGATAGCACATATGAGAGCAGATACTGTATCATCTCAGTTGGAAGAAGCGGAAGCAAGTGGATGGAGAAGGTCTGCAATGACCTTGATATCCCAACCAAGTCAAACCGTGTGGATATCGGTGTGCGTGTTGAGCTTCCGGCCCTGATTTTCTCACATCTGACAGATGAGCTGTATGAGAGCAAGATAGTATACAGAACACAGCTTTTTGAGGATAATGTGCGTACATTCTGCATGAATCCGCATGGCATCGTGGTAAATGAAAATACAAACGGCATCGTAACAGTAAACGGACACAGCTACGAGGGAGCAGACAAGCAGACTGAAAACACGAACTTTGCTCTTCTTGTTGCGAAGCATTTTTCAGAGCCATTCAAGGATAGCAACGGATATGGTGAGAGCATCGCGCGCCTTTCAAATATGCTTGGTGGCGGTGTAATTGTACAGCGCTTTGGTGATCTTGTGAGAGGGCGTCGAAGCAATGAGAAGCGTATTGAGGAAGGACTCGTTACTCCTACACTTTCAGCTACACCGGGAGACTTAAGCCTTGTGCTTCCAAAGAGAATCCTGGACGGAATCATTGAGATGATTTATGCGCTCGACAAGATAGCACCGGGAACTGCAAATGACGATACCTTGCTTTACGGCGTAGAGGTCAAGTTCTACAACATGGAGGTAGAGCTTAACGATAAGCTTGAGAGCAAATATAAGGGGCTTTACATCATCGGAGACGGAAGCGGTGTGACACATTCACTTTCACATGCGTCGGCAAGCGGCGTGTATGTTGCGCGTGAGATTGAGGCAGAGAGATAGTTGCTGTTAAAGATGGTTACTGTTCACACCTAACAGTGTGACCAGCAACGATTACAGCCCATTTAAAATGATATGTTAGAACATAATATTTCTATAATTGGGAAATATTATCATTATGAACTATTGAAATGCTACATTAGTTAGATTAAACTAACTGTGTAGCATTTTTCTTTATTTATAAATATATGCATATGTGGCAGGCTTTCACATATGTATTTTTATGATTAAAGGGTCAAAAGGTATCATCGATGCATGCTTGCATTCAATCCTACAATCATGACATAGAGAAACTGTATTGTAGGATAAAATTGAATCAGAAAAACATAAGGAGGTTCATAATGAATTATTTAGAAATCGAAAAGGTAGTGGGCAGAGAAATACTTGATTCCAGAGGAAATCCTACAGTTGAGGCAGAGGTTTATCTGGTTGACGGAACTGTTGCAAGAGGCACAGCACCATCAGGAGCATCCACAGGTGAGTTTGAGGCACTTGAGCTTCGTGACGGAGACAAGTCAAGATATCTCGGCAAGGGTGTTACCGGGGCAGTAGAAAATATAAATACTGTAATCAACGACACATTGACAGGTATGGACGCAAGTGATATCTATGCAATAGATGCGGCTATGATAGAGGCAGATGGAACAAAGGACAAGTCAAACCTCGGAGCAAATGCTATCCTTGCTGTATCAATTGCATGTGCGAGGGCGGCAGCTGTATCACTTGATATTCCTCTCTATAGATTTTTAGGTGGTATCTCGGGAAACAGACTTCCTGTACCTATGATGAACATTGTAAACGGTGGCTGCCATGCACTCTCATCAGGACTTGACGTGCAGGAGTTTATGATTATGCCGGTAGGTGCGCCTTCATTCAAGGAAGGTCTCAGATGGTGTGCGGAGGTATTTCATGCACTGCAGCCATATTAAAGGAGCGCGGTCTTGCCACGTCAGTCGGTGACGAGGGTGGATTTGCACCGGCACTCAAATCTGACGAGGAGGCTATCGAGACAATTCTTGAAGCTGTAAAGAAGGCAGGCTATGAGCCGGGCAAAGATTTCATGATTGCCATGGATGCCGCATCATCAGAGTGGAAGAGTGAAAAGGGCAAGGGCTTTTACAAGCTGCCAAAGGCCGGCACAGAGTACACCTCAGAGGAGCTTATAGAGCACTGGGCAAAGCTCTGTGACAAATATCCTATTATATCAATCGAGGATGGTCTTGATGAGGAGGACTGGGAAGGATGGCAGAAGCTTACTGCGCGTCTGGGCGATAGGGTACAGCTTGTGGGAGATGACCTGTTCGTAACAAACACTGAGAGACTTGCAAAGGGAATAAGCCTTGGAGCAGGAAATGCAATCCTGATTAAATTAAATCAGATCGGCTCAGTATCAGAGACACTGGAGGCAATCAAGATGGCACATAAGGCAGGCTATACGGCAATCAGCTCACACCGCTCAGGTGAGACGGCTGACACAACAATTGCAGACCTTGCGGTGGCACTCAACACATGCCAGATAAAGACAGGTGCACCTTCGCGTTCAGAGCGTGTTGCAAAGTATAACCAGCTTTTAAGAATTGAAGAGGAACTGGGAAAGAGCGCAGTTTATCCGGGAATTAAAGCGTTTAATGTGCAGCAGTAGTTTAAAATAAAACTCTATGACTGCATTAAGTCAATATCCATTGGAGTGTCTTTAGGAGAAAATAAGATAAGTATGGTCGCAGATATCATAATATGGTATCTGCGATTTTTTGTTTTATCAGTAATCCTTAACATTTTCAAACAACTTTTTCTACGCGTCTCAGGTTACTATTTCCTCATTTTTAATGTGACATTTACCTGACATTTATAACGATTACAACCAATTTATCGAGATACGATAAAAAGTTATTGCAAAACTGAAAACTTTGTAGTACAATTAGCTTGCCGGTAAGTGAAAAATATGAGAAAATAAATACATGATTAAAGGGTCAAAAGGTATCATCGGTACATGCATGCAATTCGATGTATTACCGAGAGTAAGGAGGTAGCTATGGACAATAATAATATCGGGGGCATGAATCCCCAACAGTTTTCACAGAACACGCCACAGACTTCACAGCCACATATGGGAATGTCAGGTATCGAACTGCAGAAGATGCAGCAGGAAGCGGAGCGAAGACGGCGTGATCAAAGCAGGAGAAACGCGGATTTTTTTGGCAGGCTATGTATACCTACGATAATATATGCGCTGCTGTACACCATTTTCCTGTATGAGAATACAGGTGGAATACTTGTTACGTTGTTTGCAATCGTCACAGGAGTATACAGCCTGTATTGTATGAAGATACTTCATATAGAGGCAAAGCCGCTCACTGTATGGTACAGTGTGATGATGATACTCACAGGCCTTTCGTCAGGCTTGACCGGTAATAAAATTATACAGGGATTTAATTTTTGCTGGATACTTGTGTTTCTTGTTTTTTATGCTGCTTCACAATTTCTGCAATGACAGACAGTGGGGGCTCATAAAGTATATCGCTGCGGCATTTCAGGCAGTGTTTGGAGCGATTGGATGTATAGCTGAGCCGTTTATGGATATTGCCGACTATATGAGAAATGAGCGCATGGATAGTGACAATATGGGCAGTGACAGTATGGTCGGTGACAGTGCAAATGCAACTGCAGGAGAGCGGCATGTGAAAAAACACAGAATGCTTTATGTGTTTATCGGAATAGCAATTGCCTTTCCTCTGGTTGTGCTGATAGTGGTGCTGCTGTGCTCTGCGGATGCGGTTTTTGCCTCAGTAATAAAGAAAATATTTGCTGATATCAATTTATTTACAGTGAGCAAGGTTGTATTTCTTTTTGTATTTGCGCTTTTCTCATCGTACTGTGGTATAAAGTATCTGAGCAAGAAGCGTATATCGGATGCACCGGTTGAGACTCCGGCATTTCCGGCTGCAATCGGTATCACTGTAGCTGCAACTATATCAGTGGTATATGTATTTTTCTGTTTTATACAGATTGTGTATCTGTTCGGGGGACTTATGCAGCTTCCAAGCGGCTATACCTACGCCAGGTATGCGAGAGAAGGCTTTTTCCAGCTGCTTTTCGTGTGTATACTTAATGTGATTATCGTATTGCTCGGAAGTGAATTGTTTAGAAAGAATAAAATATTAAATGCATTTTTAATTTTAATAACTTTATGCACATATGTCATGATTGCATCAAGTGCATACCGTATGGGACTGTATGTGTCAGAGTACGGGCTGACAGCCACCAGGCTTTGTGTGTTCTGGGCACTTGGGTGATAGCACTGTTTATGCTCGGAGTGATTTTATCTATATGTAAGCCTGCTTTTTCGCTATTTCGGTACGGAATAATAGTAATCGGGGTATGTTATCTTGTGCTTGCATTTGCAAGGCCTGATTATCTGGTCGCAAGGTACAATACAGTATGTATGGAGGATACAGACTACAAATATCTGATGTCACTTTCCACGGATGCATCCCCGGCGCTTGCGGCAGATGCAGACTTCATGGAAAATAAGGGCATGGTCACCATGTATGCAAGACAGCTGGCAGGTGAGACAAATGACAGCTTAAGACAGCTCAATGTGTCTCATATAAAGGCTGCACATTTATTCAGAGATAGCATAGATGAGGTAAAGAGCTCACAGCTTATCCTTTTATATGTATATTCGCCTTACGATTCGGGCAGCTATAACAACAATGATACCGGTCTTGATGGCGTGGACAGCATACAGATGGGCTATCATGTGTTAAAGGATACAGAAGATGATGACACAGCCTACTATGATTACGACAGTTATAGCATGGATGATACAAGAGTGGCGGCACCAGTATTTTTCAAATGGGTGGATGCAGTCGAGGTGAAGAAGATTTCCGACAGTGAGCGTATCTTCCTTGCAAAGATTCCAAGAAAGGCATTAAAAGGCAAAGATGGAGTGAATATTGAATACAGATTTAATAAAAATGGAGATGTTATATATTCATCCCAGTACAATGTGATTCTTGACAAGAAAAAAGGACTCAACGAGGTGGAGATGTCATACTATGCCGGAACAGATGGTGTGGATGAGCCTGAGTACAATATTTATGGAAAGTAATAGTTTAAATTGTATATAATTCAAAGTTGATATGGTGAAGTTTATTAAAAACTGCTATACTTAACATGTAGTATAGGTTGTTAAATTATTTCATTAAGGTAGGAAAATTCATGGGAAGATTTTTAAATCCGGGAAATAAAGCTTTTCAAAAGACATTGAAATCGGAAATATATGTGGATAAAACTATGCTTTTGGCATACACCAATAAGGTTATTGGCTCTGATATGGCATGCATATGCAATAGCAGACCGAGGCGCTTCGGAAAGTCCATCACAGCGAATATGCTTGCTGCTTATTATAGCAGGGGATGTGATTCCTTTGATATGTTTTCCACTCTAAAGGTAGGCAGGCTTGATTCCTTTGAGACAAACCTTAATAAATATGATGTTATTCATATTGATGTCCAGTGGTGCATGATGGATGCGGGCGAAGTGCAAAACACCGTGAAATACATCAATAACGGTATTCTTGATGAGCTTATAATAGCATATGGTGATGTGATACCGGACACTGTTAAAACAGCCTATGGAGCCATGTCTTATATAAACGCAGCCACAGGAAATACCTTTGTTATAATAATAGATGAGTGGGATGTGTTGATAAGAGATGAGGCTAATAATAAGGAACTGCAGGAGGAATATATTAATTTCCTCAGAGGAATGTTTAAAGGGACAGAGCCGACAAAGTATATTGCGTTAGCTTATCTTACAGGCATACTTCCTATTAAAAAGCTAAAAACTCAGTCAGCACTTAACAATTTTGAAGAGTTCACAATGCTTGATGCAGGAGCGCTTGCATCATATATTGGCTTTACAGATGATGAGGTTAAGCAGTTATGCAAAAAGTATGACAAGGATTATGAAGCAGTAAAAAACTGGTATGATGGCTATATGCTTTCGGGTAAACATGTGTATAATCCAAAAGCGGTAGTGAGCGTGATGATGAGAGGCAGCTTCCAAAGCTATTGGTCACAGACCGGCACATATGAATCTCTGATTCCGCTTATTGACATGGATTTTGATGGATTAAGAGCCGCTATTATTTCAATGATTTCAGGAAATGAGATAAAAGTTAGAACAACCACGTTTCAGAATGATATGGTATCATTTAAAAACAAAGATGATGTGCTGACATTGCTTATACATCTTGGATATCTGGCTTTTAATCAGAAAAATCAGATGGCATATATTCCGAATGAAGAGCTTCGCAATGAGCTTATGGATGCGGTTGAGGAAAACAAATGGGATGAAATCATACAGTTTGAGAGACAGTCAATAGATTTGTTTAATGCAACAATAAACAAAGATGTAAATACTGTGGCAGCAAAAATTGAGCAGATTCATATGGAGTATACCTCGGTGATTCAATATAATGACGAGAACTCCCTTAGTAGTGTGTTGGCCATTGCTTATCTTGGAACAATGAACTATTATTTTAAGCCGGTCAGGGAATTACCGACAGGGCGTGGCTTTGCTGATTTTGTTTATATTCCGAAGCCTGAGTATATAAATGATTATCCGGCGCTTGTTGTGGAGCTGAAATGGAATAAGAATGCGGATACAGCCATGCAGCAGATTCGTGAGAGACAGTATCCGAATTCATTATTGCAATATACGGGAAACATCCTGCTTGTGGCAATCAACTATGATGAAAAAACAAAAGAGCATGTATGTAAAATTGAGGAATATGCTAAAATACAGAATTAATGATTGAGATATACAAATACAAAAACAAAAACAAAAACGGACATGGCAGTTTTGCATGTCCGTTTTTGTATAATAAGTATCGGGTATTATGAACCGCAGGTTTACATAAAGCAGAGTAAAATTTAATCAAGCTTTAATATGAATCCTAATATACGCTTTACAGAGGTCTCCATCTCACTACGAGAGATGGCACCCTTATCATAAGCCTTCTTTACACGATCAGGATATCCATTTCCCATCTTAAGGTCATTTCCGGCTTTTGTCTCCTTGTAATGCTCGCCACAGGTCCACCAGTCGGTTGTGACCATTCCTTCATAGCCCCACTCATCACGCAGTATTCCTGTCAAAAGGTCCTCGCTTTCAGAGGCTCTGTAGCCGTTTATCATATTGTAAGAGGACATAATAGCCCATGGATTATCATTCTTTACAATCATCTCAAATGCCTTCAGATAAATTTCTCTGGCAGCTCTTTCTGAAACGCGTGAATCGCTGTTTTTTTGCGGTTGGTTTCCTTGTTGTTCAAGGCAAAGTGCTTGAGTGTGGCACCGACATTGTTTGACTGGATTCCGCGTACCATGGCACCTGCGAGCTTTCCTGTTACGAATGGATCCTCTGAGTAGTACTCAGAAGTTACGTCCGCAGAGAGGACTTCTGTGAATACAGATGGCAGGGGTGAGCCACAGTGCAAGGTTGTTTTCCTTTAATTCTTCACCGCCGGCGCGCCCTACAGCCTCTAAAACATCCGGGTTCCATGTGCATGCGAGCAGTGTGGAGCATGGAAACGCAGTGGTGCATATACCGACCTCAGGAGCTATGCGCACTCCTGCAGGACCATCTGCTGTCATGACAGAAGGAATACCGTATTCAGGCATATTTCCGATACCGAAGGTATTTGCAACACCGGTATTTGGCTGTCCGCCGAGCAGATGAATGAGATCATCGATGGAAAGCTCTGATACAAATTCATCAAGCGTGATACGTCCTTCCACAACATCCATGATGTCGTGACTGCCGTTTTTAGCCATGCCATCGGCAAAGCGGAAGTATGGGATGGCTCTCTGACCGGGAGCAACACCCTCTGTCAGGGAAGGGTCAATGTGCCAATAGCTGAGTAGTCGGTGTCAACAGGCTCACTTTGAGGCAGAGCTTCATAGCTTCCGTCAGCGAGCATTCTCTTTGGCAGACTTGTAGGAACCAGCTTTGCTGAAAGCTGCTCGGTAATTACATCATGATTTAATATATATGAGTAATCAGCTTTTGTCACGTCACGGACGCTCGTTCCAACGTATATATCATATGAACCGGCTTCAAGTACATATGCGGATTTTTTAACCTTTCCAAGGTCATCATATGATGCCATATCGTTTATTTCCCATGTAAGGATCATAAGCTGTGATTCACCCGGCTGCAGTTCTCTTGTCTTTTCAAAGGCTGCGAGCTCCTTTGCAGGCTTGCCAAGCTTTCCTTGTGGTTTAGCAATGTATACCTGAACAACCTCTTTTCCGGAGAATTTACCTGTATTTGTCACACGAACTTTTGCGTAGAGCTTATTGGTCTCAGACGTACAGTTGGAATTCACAACGCCGGCAGAAACAGTCTCCACATCAAATGTGGTGTATGAGAGTCCATAGCCAAATGGGTATACAACCTTCTCGGCAGCTCCCGGAATTGTCTCGAAATAGCGGTATCCGACATATATATCTTCGGTATAGTCCACATAGTTTCTTGACTCGTGGAAATTGTAAGTAGACGGATAGTCGTCGAGTGATTTGGCAAATGTATCGACAGTTTTTCCGGAAGGATTGCCATCTCCTACGAGAAGCTCAGCGGCAGCAAGCCCGCCTTCAATACCACCCTGTAAGGCAAGCAGTGCTGATTGAATCTGATCATCATAAGCAAACCAAGATGTATCAACCATTCCGCCGACATTTAAAATCACGATTACATTTTTGAAACTGGCTTTTACAGTGTCAATCATCTCCTTTTCTTTTACGGAGAGACAGAAATCACCATCCTTAAAAAGCTCTGCCGACTTTTCGGTCATCTCGCGTTCGTAGTCCCAGAGAGCCTTGTTGTTTGGGTCAATAACACTCTTTCTGTCCCAGCCTTCTCCGGAGTAGCGGCAGATTGAGATGATAGCAGTGTCGGTATATGCCTGAGCCTTGCTTAAAAAGCTCAGCCGGTACATCCGGCTCTATAGTCATGCCGGGTACAGCACCGGCTGCATACTGCTTTTTAATGTCGTTGCGGTAGTAATCGCACAGCTCCTCAAATATGCTTATTTTCTCTTTTTTGAAGCTTAAGTCCTTCGTAGAGATTGCGGATATATGCAACGGTTACATCACCGCTTCCGCCACCGCCCTTTACATAGTCGAAAGTACCCTTTCCAAACAGGGCTACCTTAGAACCCGCTGCAAGAGGGAGTACGTTGTTTTCGTTTTTGAGAAGTACCATGCCTTCCTTGGCAGCTTCCTTTGAAAGCTCTATGTGAGCCTTGCTTCCTGTAACTCTTTCACCATTTGCCCCAAGTGGAAGATTAGGAGTGAATTTGAATCGTGACCATTTGTTCATAGCAGATTACCTTTCTTATATTTTTATTATTTAAAGAGCTTCCCATACATTAATATGTAGGGAGCTTGTTCTTTTCGTACAAGATGATTGTAAATTATAAAAGCGATATATACAATTGTGATACTGACATTATTTTAGGTCGATATTGACTTTTTGCGTGAGAGGAGTATATTTTGAAGGTAGAATTTCAAACTATGAATATTGTTTCCTTCGGAATAATTTGGATATCCTCAGGCTAATATAGCATGATTAAAGGGTCAAAAGGTATCATAGCATTAAATACGAAGTTTGATTTAGTAAGTCAGGGAGAAAATTATGCAGCAATACACACACGAAAACGTCAGATCAATACCACATCTTCCAATCTACTGCGACAGATATGAGGACTACAGGCAGTTTTCACCGAGGCACTGGCATGACCATATAGAGATAATCTATGTAGTTTCCGGCTCACTGCAGGTTGTCTGCGGTGAAAATGAATATACATTGCAAGAAAATGAATTTTTTGTCATAAACTCAAATAAGATACATGGCACGCAAAGCTATGAAAGAGTCAGGGTGCTTCTGGTACAGATACCGTATGCATATCTGGACAGCTACATAGACGATTACGGACATATAAGGTTTAGAGAGTGCTATGAGACCGAGCATGGCAGCAGAAAATATGAGCAGATGAAGTCTCTTCTTAAGTCGATAGCGCATATATACCGGAAAAAGGGCAAGGGCTATGAGCTTCGGCTTATGGCAAAAGTGAACGAATTCTTATATATTTTGTTTACAAATTATTCGTACAAAGAGATGAATGCGGGAAAAGAATCCAGACAGATAGCGCGCCTTAAGGATGTCCTTAGATATGTGGCGAAAAACTATCAGGAGCCAATAGCATTAAAGGAGGCGGCAGACATAGCCTCACTCAATCAGGATTATTTCTGCCGTATGTTCAAAAAATGCATGGGAGTTACATTTCTCGAGTATGTCAATCAGGTAAGAATCAATCACATACATGAGGAGCTTCTGGCAACTGATGATTCCATCACGGACATATTGGAGCACAATGGATTTACGAATTATAAGGTGTTCAGCCGGATGTTTAAGGCGCAGTTTGGCATGACACCGAGAGAATTGCGGAAATTACAGGAAAATTAAAATGTCATGAATTTGATGTTTTTGTGCTTTTTTTTGTATACTTTAAGGATACTTAATCGTTATAGTAATGCTGTGGTTACGTGTTACGCTGAAAGGTGTGGACAGTAACATGATGCGAGATATCAAATAACTATAAATGAAAGGGTACTTTATGAAAAAAAGAGTATTATCAGCCATGCCGTCACAGACGTTTGCAGAGGGAGCGTTGGATGCGGTGCAGCAGACAGGCAAACTAAGCTATGATGGCTACAAAAAAGTGTGGAGCGATGAGTTTGATGGTGATTCATTAAACCGTGCTGACTGGAATGTGGAGACACATGAAAAAGGATGGGTAAATAATGAGCTGCAGGAGTATGTAGACTCGGCTGAAAACATTCAGGTAAAAGATGGAAAATTAATAATAAATCCGGTCAAAAAAAGTTACTGATGGTGATACCGGCTCAACAAAAGAAGCAGCTTCCTATACATCAGGAAGAGTTTCAACACAGAATAAGCAGACCTTCATATATGGACGATTTGAATGCCGTGCAAAGGTTCCAAAGGGACATGGATACCTTCCTGCATTTACATTATCTTAAATCTTGCTGTTGGTGGAAGCTGGGTTGGAAATCCAAACGATGAGACAAGCTTTGAGAATAATCCATATGTAATCGATTATGTCCGTGTATATCAGAAGGATGGCTACGATGAAGATGTTAAACGCCCCGGTAAAATAAGTTTAGTTATGTCATGAATCTGATATTTTAAGAAATAATTTTGTATAATACACTGCTGCAAAAATGTATATTATATTACGAAAATGGATTACTGCTGAATATACGTTGGAGGCAGTTATAACCGTAGATCACATAATTAAGTAGAGAATGGAGTAATGAATATGAAATACGGATATTTTGATGAATCAAAAAAAGAATATGTTATTACAAGACCTGATACACCTGCACCATGGGTAAACTATCTTGGATCGCCGGAGTATGGAGCAATTGTTTCCAATAATGCAGGTGGATACAGCTTTGCAAAGTCAGGTGCAAACGGAAGGCTTTTTGAGATATGTGTTTAATCAGTTCGATGAGCCTGGCAGATATATTTATATCAGAGACAACGAGAGCAAGGATTACTGGTCAGCTTCGTGGCAGCCTGTAGGAAAGGATTTGAATGAATACAAGAGTGAGTGTCATCATGGAACAGCATACACAAAGATGATGGCTGATTACAGCGGTATTCATTCAGAAGTAAGATATTATGTTCCGCTGAACAAGACATACGAAGTGTGGAATTTGAGCGTGACAAATAATTCTGATAAGGCAAGAAGCCTTAATATTACAGGTTACGCTGAGTTTACAAACAACAGCAACTATGAGCAGGATCAGGTGAATCTGCAGTATTCACAGTATATTACAAAGACAGTATTTGTGGAGAACAGAGTGCGTCAGATGATCCATGCCAATCTTGACCGCATCGAGGATGGCAAGGAAATTGACAACAAGGATGTGGTAAACAGATTTATCGGACTTGCAGGAGCACCTGTTGACAGCTGGTGCGGTGACAGGGGAGAATTTCTCGGAGAATATCACAGATATGGCAATCCTGTCGGAGTAGAGAGCGGAAAGCTTAACAACCACGGCAACTACAACGAGAATAGCTGTGGAGCAATCACAACAGTATTGGAGTTGGCACCGGGCGAGACAAAGACAATAGCATTCTTAGTTGGAATGATAGATAATGAGACAGCAGGAAAGATTGTTGCTTCTTACACGGATACAAAAGCTGTCTGCGACAAAGAACTTGAGGAGCTTATCGCATACTGGCATGGAAAGTTATCACATTTCCAGGTTAATACACCAAGTGATGAGTTCAACACAATGATAAATACATGGAACGCATATAACTGTTTCATGACATTTATCTGGTCAAGGGCTGCATCATTTACATACTGTGGACTCAGAAACGGATACGGATACCGTGATACAGTCCAGGATATTCAGGGTGTTATACACCTTGCACCTGAGATGGCTGTTGAAAAGATCAGATTCATGCTCTCAGCACAGGTTGATAACGGTGGAGGACTTCCGCTTGTCAAGTTTACACACAATCCGGGACATGAGGATACTCCTGATGACGCTTCCTATGTACAGGAGACAGGACATCCGGCTTACAGAGCTGATGATGCATTATGGCTTTTCCCAACTGTATACAAATATGTATCAGAGACAGGAAATGTAGCATTTATAGATGAGGTCATTCCATTCGCCAACAAGGATGAGGGAACGGTTTACGAGCATTTAAAGAGAGCAATTGATTTTTCGATGAACCACCTCGGAAAACATGGAATGCCTGCAGGACTTTACGCAGACTGGAATGACTGCCTGAGACTTGGTGCAGATGGAGAGTCAACCTTCGTAGCACTTCAGTTCTACTATGCAATGACTATATTAAAAAAGTTTGCAGCCTATAAGAAAGATGATGAATATATCGCATATCTTGATGAGAGCCAGGAAAAACTCGGAAAGATCATTCAGGAGCTTTGCTGGAATGAGGACAGATTTATCCGTGGATTTACAGGGGATGGACAGGTTATCGGAAAGCGTGATGATCTTGAGGCAAATATGTGGCTCAACCCACAGAGCTGGGCTGTTATAAGTGGATTTGCAAGTGATGAGCAGGCTGATAAGGCTCTTGAAATGGTATATGAAAGACTCAATACCGAGTATGGCGCCATTCTTATGGATCCTCCATATCATGCACATGCATTCGACGGAGCACTCGCAGTGATATACAATGCGGGAACTAAAGAGAATGCAGGAATATTCTCACAGTCACAGGGCTGGATAATTCTTGCTGAGGCACTTAAAGGACATGGAGACAGAGCTTTTAAGTATTTTATTGAAAATGCTCCTGCCGCACAGAATGACAGAGCAGAGATAAGAAGACTTGAGCCGTACTGCTATGGACAGTTTACTGAAGGAAAAGCAAGTCCAAACTTTGGACGTTCACATGTACACTGGCTCACAGGAACTGCTTCAACAGTCATGGTTGGATGTGTAGAGGGAATACTTGGTATGCGTCCTGATTTCTATGGACTTCATATTGCTCCGTCTATTCCAAAAGCTTGGGATGGATTTGAGATAGAGAAGGATTTCAGGGGATGCCATCTTCATATAGTTGTAAAAAAAATCCTGATCATGTTGAGAGCGGATGCAAGAGCCTTCTTGTAAACGGACAGGCGGTTGAGGGAGACTATATTCCAAAAGAGCTTCTTAGCGAGCGGACAGAGATTGAGCTTACCATGTAAATTTTCCGTAGGTGGGATAATGACTGCTATAGGATTGTATATGATGTGTGAAAATTTGATTTGTAATTGTATAGAGGATTGATTGAAAATATGAAAAATATAGATTTTATAGACAAATACGGAACCTTCAGGATCAAAAATCCCGAAAACTACAGTGGACTGTATCTGCCACTTGCAGGGGAAAAAGGGCTTAAATCAAGCATTACACCAACTCTCGGCGGAGACAGTAAAACAAGCCAGAATACCTTTCTTCTGGAACCTGTTAGTATAGAAAATCTTCACAACAATAAAGGCACCAGAAATTTCTGGTGTCGGATTGTTGGGAAGGGCTTCTGGTCAGTATGCGGATCATCTGCACAGCAGGAGGCCGACAGATTTACAGGTAATCAGGATGAAAGTGAGCTTGAGGCAGGTTTAATGTGGCAGAAGCTGCACCGTGCTTCAAAGATATATGGGTTAGAGGCCGACACGACATCATTTGTCACACTTGATGGAAGCATGGAAGTCATGCTTGTGGAGATCACTAACAAGACAGATGAGGCTATGGAGATAGTCCCAATCGGGGCAATCCCAATCTATGGCAGAAGTGCTGACAATATCAGGGATCACAGGCATGTGACATCACTTTTGCACAGAATAGAAACCACACAATACGGCATTGAGGTTACACCTGTCCTCTCATTTGATGAGCGTGGACACCGGAAAAATGATATAAGCTACTTCGTATATGGATCATCCGGAAACGGAGAAAGTCCTGAGAGTTTCTATCCTACCGTTGAGCAGTTTATAGGAGAGGGAGGCTCTTTCCTTATTCCTGAGGCAGTCAGAACTGAAAAAACAGGTGCAAAGGCCGGAGAAAAATTTCAGGGAAAAGAAGCAGTCGGAGCAATAAAATTTGCAAACCGTATTATAAAACCGCTGGAGACGGTAAGCTATATCATGCTTGCAGGTCTTACGGAAAAAGAAAATGACGTAAATGCCATTACCGGACGGTACCGCAGTGTACTTGAAGTAAAAGAAGAACTAAACACCGTCAAGAAACACTGGATAGACAAGGTAAATATTGATTTTGAGACAGGAAATGCCAAGGAGGACAATTATCTTAAATGGATATGTTTTCAACCTATCTTACGAAGAATATACGGCTGTTCATTCCTTCCACATCATGATTATGGAAAAGGTGGAAGAGGCTGGAGAGATCTATGGCAGGACTGTCTTGCACTTTTACTGATGGAACCTTCGGATGTCCGCAGAATGATTGTAAACAATTATGGCGGTGTGAGAATTGATGGAACCAATGCGACTATTATAGGAAACGAGCCTGGCGAGTTTATTGCTGACAGAAATAACATCACACGTGTATGGATGGATCACGCATTCTGGCCATTTGTAACCACAAAGCTTTATATTGACCAGACCGGTGATACAGATGTACTTTTTTTTGAGCATACGACGTACTTTAAGGATTACCAGTCCATGAGAGGCACAAGCCATGATGAAGCATGGAATACTACATATGGTAACAAACAAAAAAGACGGCAGGCGGTCAGATATATTTTGGAACGGTTTTAGAGCATATTCTGATCCAAAATCTGTGCGCTTTCTATGATGTTGGGGAGCACAACGAGATGAAGCTGCACGGTGCAGACTGGAACGATGCGCTCGATATGGCATGGGACAAAGGCGAAAGTGTTGCATTTACATGTGCATATGCCGGAAATCTGCTTGATATAGCAAAGTGTTTAAGAAATGTGTAAAAAATAAGCGGAATAAACAGGATTGAGGTGTTAGATGAGCTTAAGCTGCTGCTTGCTGATGACGAAATACTTTACAACTGCCCTGACAAAAAGCAGGAGCTTCTCATGAGCTATGCAAAGGCATGTGAGAACTGCACAAGCGGAGGCACTGTTCTTGTCCCAATAGCTGCGATTTGCGAAAACCTGGAGCATAAGGCTGAGTGGATGATGAAAAACATCCGCGAAAACGAATGGATACCAGATGGCACGGATGGAGGCTGGTTCAACGGATATTATGACAATAACGGCAGACCGGTGGAAAGATGTGAGAGTGGAGATGTACGCATGATGCTTACAGGACAGGTATTTGCCATCATGAGTGGAACCGCAAAAAAAAACAGATCAAGGCAATCTGTAATAGCGCAGACAAATATCTGTTTGATCAAAAAGCCGGTGGCTACAGACTAAACACTGATTTTAAGGAAGAAAAGTTTGATCTTGGAAGAATGTTTGGATTTGCATATGGTGAAAAAAAAAAATGGTGCTGTATTCTCACATATGGCTGTAATGTATGCCAATGCGCTCTATAAACAGGGCTTTATAAAAGAGGGTTACAAGGTATTAAAGACGCTTCTTGATACTGCGATGGACTTTGACAGAAGCAGGATGTATCCGGGAGTACCGGAGTATTTTGATAATGATGGAAGAGGTCTGTATTCATACCTTACAGGTGCCGCAAGCTGGTATATGCTTACTATGATAACATCTGTATACGGAGTCCATGGAGAGCTTGGAGATCTTGTTATTGAGCCTGCACTCATGCCACAGCAGTATAACGAAAAAGGTGATGCAAAAGTTTCGTTAGAATTTGCAGGTCATGGATTTGATATTTTAGTTCACAATCCTGATAAGCTCGAACCTGGGGATGCGCACGTCAAAAGAGCGCTCTGTGATGATGTAAAAGTGGAAAATGTTACAGGAAACAGCGTGCGTATTCCAAAGCATGCTATTGAAATGCTTTCTACAGACAAATGTCATACGGTTGAGATATACATAGAGTGATAGTTTATAAAATTAATAGCGTTTGATATCGTATCATTGGGTATCAGCTAAATAAAATTCCCACGCATGTTTGCGTGGGAATTTTTTGTGCGTAGTACAAGGCTTTTGGCATCAGGCTACCACATGGATTTGTAGTACCTGTCGCGATATTTCTTTGGTGTAAGCCCCGTAAAACCCTCGAATATCTGGATAAAGTGGCTCTGTGATGAAAATGACAGGTAGTTGGCTATATCTATAATCGGCTTATCTGAGTATTTGAGCAGGTGAGTCGCTTTTTCTATTTTTTCCCTTATATAATCACTTATCGAAACACCGAGATTCTGCTTGAATACCCTTGAAAGATAGCTCTCGGAAAGCCCTGTGTATGCAGCCAGATCAGCTATTGTGATACGCTCTTTTATGTTGCTGTATATATAGTCAACACACTGGGTAACAGGCTTTGAGAGGATAGACGATTTCTTCTGCAGCACCATCTTACCTGTGAAATCCTTTGCCATCTCGTGATGCAGGTCAGCAACCTGGCGTACGGTGGAGCAGCTGTCCATCTTAAGTATATAGAAGTCACTCAGACGGTATGCCTGCTCAGGCTCGAGTCCTCCATCAATACAGTATCTTGTGATCATGGCGGTTGTGACAACAAAGTGATATTTGATATTCTGTAAAGTATTTCTGGACAATACACCTGTTCCGTCAAGGTGTATAAATGCATCTTCTTTGCAGTTTTTTATTACATATTCCATATCCCCGGTTTTGACTGCGTTATAAAAACTATATTCAATACTTGGAGCACGATGCAGTGATTCGCTCTCGCTGTCAACAAATTCTGCGTCATACCATTCTTTTGAAAGTGCCATAAAGGTTCTCCTTTGCAACAAAATATTAGATTTATGTCATCTTTCTATTATTATGACATGAATCTGATATTTTTACAATTGATTTAATATAAACGAAAACGGTTAAGGAGTAATATTACAACTGTAAACGAGATATCAAATTAATTCATAAGAAGATATCAAAGCAGTTTCTAGGGAGGAAATGAAAAATGAAACAGAAAGTGATTAGCACAATGCTGTTACTGTCTATGGGGGCAACACTCCTTGCAGGATGTGGAACAACAGCAGGAAACGGAACAGAAGGTGGAGCTTCTAATGCAGCAGAGGGAAAGGTTATCAATATCTATTCATGGAACGACGAGTTCAGAACAAGAGTTGAGGCTGTTTACCCGGAGGTTAAAGAAACTTCTAAAGACGGTACAATTACATATCTTAAGGATGGCACAGAAATCCATTGGGTAGTAAATCCTAACCAGGATGGTGTTTACCAGCAGAAGCTTGATGAAGCTCTTTCAAAACAGGCAGATGCAGCAGCAGATGACAAGATTGATCTCTTCTTATCAGAGACAGATTATGTATTCAAATATACAGATAAAGATGCAGACGTAGCAATGCCTCTTAAGGATCTTGGAATTGATTGTGACAAAGAGTTTGCTGATCAGTTCGATTTCACAAGAAAAACAGCTTCTGATTCAGACGGAATACAGAGAGGTTCAACATGGCAGTGCTGTCCTGGACTTTTAGTTTACCGTCGCGATATTGCAAAGGATGTATTCGGAACAGATGATCCTGAAGCAATCGGTGAGAAGACAAAGGACTGGGATACATTAAAGGCTACAGCAGCGGAACTTAAGGCAAAGGGATACTACACATTCTCTTCTTACGCTGATACATTCCGTTTATATGGAAACTCAATCGACAACTCATGGGTACAGCCTGGAGCAGATGAGGTTGTAGTGGATAAGAAGATTACAAACTGGGTAGATGATTCAAAAGAGTGGCTGGATGCAGGATATGTTGATGCTAACATTAAAGGCCAGTGGAATGATGACTGGAACAAAGCAATGGGTTCTCAGTCAAAGGTATTTGCATTCCTTTTCCCAGCATGGGGAATCGATTTCACACTTGCACCAAACTGGGATGGAGCAGAAGAATCATGGGCTGTTACAACACCACCACAGGAATACAATTGGGGCGGTTCTTACATTCATGCAGCAACAGGAACAGATAACCCTAAGCATGTTAAGGATATCATCCTTGCTTTAACAGCAAATAAAGACAACTTACTCAAGATCTCTAAGGATTACTCTGATTTCACAAATACAAAATCAGGAATGAAGGAAGCAGCAAAAGATGATTCATTCGCATCAAAATTCCTTGGCGGACAGAACGCATTTGCTTACTTTGAACCGGTAGCTGAGAATATCAAGATTGCACCTCTTTCAGCATATGATCAGGGATGTGTAGAGCTCATCCAGAACTCATTCAGCGATTACTTACAGGGTAAGGTTGATTATGATAAGGCTAAGAAAAACTTTGAGACAGCAATTAAAGAACGTTATCCTGATATCGAAAAGGTTACATGGCCAGAATAAGATAAATAAAACACCATGCGGAGCCTTTGGGCTTCGCAGAGGTGACTCTGGTAGAAAGGAATTTGTCTCATGAAGAAGAAAAAAAAAGAGCGTAAGCTATGCAAAATGGGGATATGTCTTTATTCTTCCGTTTTTCATAACATATTTAATTTTTTCTCTGATTCCGTTAGTAGATACGGTAAGGTTCAGTTTTTATGAATACTATAGATCCGGAATCAGAGAAATAGGACCGAATTTTGTGGGATGGGCTAACTATGCCGAGCTTCTTAAATCGGATATGGTCACATATGGTAAGAATACTCTTATCCTCTGGGTTATCGGATTTATTCCACAGATTGTGGTTGCACTTGTTTTAGCAAACTGGTTCACTGATGCCAGATTAAAAATTCACAAATTACAGTTTTTTAAGGTAGTAATTTATCTGCCAAACCTGATCATGGCATCTGCATTTGCACTTTTGTTCTTTACACTGTTCTCGAACAGTGGCCCTGTGAACTCAATCCTGCAGTCTATGGGAGTAATCAGCAAGCCTATCGACTTTATGGGAAGTGTATTTGGAACCAGATCACTCATCGGCTTCATGAATTTCCTTATGTGGTTCGGTAATACGACTATTATGCTCATGGCAGCAGTCATGGGTATCAGTACAGAAGTATTTGAGGCGGCAGATCTGGATGGATGTAATGCATTGCAGAGATTCTTCTATATAACTTTACCGAGTATACGACCAATACTTGCATATACACTCATCACGTCAATCATCGGTGGACTACAGATGTTCGATGTACCTCAGATTCTGACAAACGGACAGGGAAATCCGGACAGATCGTCAATGACACTTATCATGTTCCTGAACAACCACTTAAAGAGTAAGAACTATGGTATGGCCGGTACATTGTCGGTATATCTGTTTATAGTCAGCGCAATTCTGTGCTTCATCGTATACAGAATGACAAATGACAGCGATCCTGACGGATCAAAGGCAGCAGCAAAGCGAGCTGCAAAACAAGCTAGAAGAAAGAAAAAAGGAGGCGGCTAAATAATGAAACCAAAACATAAAATTAATGTCCGCAGTGTTATAGCGCATATAGTTTTGATATTATTATCATTTTTATGCCTGTTCTTCTTTGTAATACTTATAATCAATGCGACAAGGTCGCATGCACAGCTGCAGAAGGGCTTCTCATTTATCCCGGGCGGGCATTTCCTGGATAATCTGAAATCTGTAGCTAATGACGGATCCTTCCCTATGTTTAGGGGAATAGTAAACAGCCTTATTATATCGGGCTCATGTGCAGTTTTATGTACATATTTTTTTTCGCTTACAGCATATGGACTTTATGCTTATGATTTTAAATTAAAGAAAGCTGCATTTACATTTATCATGGCGATACTGGTTATGCCGACACAGGTTACTGCGATGGGCTTCCTGCGTTTAATAACAAATATGGGAATGTATGATTCGTGGACTCCACTTATCATTCCATCAATAGCATCGCCGGCGGTATTCTATTTCATGTACAGCTATCTACAGTCATCACTTCCTCTATCACTTGTAGAAGCTGCACGAATTGATGGTTCGAATGAGTTTAGGACATTCAACCATATAGTATTGCCGATCATGAAACCTGCAATTGCAGTACAGGCAATTTTCACATTTGTAGGTTCATGGAACAACTACTTCACACCGGCCCTGATCATCCAGTCAAAGAACAAGATGACAGTACCAATTTTGATTGCCACACTTCGAGGAGCGGACTATATGAATTTCGATATGGGAAAAATCTATATGATGATAACAGTAGCTATCGTGCCTATTATTGTTGTATATCTCCTCTTATCAAAATATATTATTGCCGGTGTCACACTTGGAGGCGTGAAGGAGTAAACGATTTAATTAGTTTTAGCATCAGAGCAGATGGCTTACATATATGTTATGTGGGTCATCTGTTTTTTAGTATATTGAAATATGAGGTATGGCATATTTTTTATTTAGGAAATATTGTGGCACATATGCAGTATATCAGCAGATGATTGTTGATTAAATAATTCTAAAATGATAGATTATAGAATTAACTCATGGTATAATATAACGAACGTAAAGATATGTGCGTCGAAAGAGATATCATATAGATAAGATTGGAGAAAATACATGAACCCAGCAAGCATAATGAAAATGATGAAAGAAAAAAATACATTTATAGCAAACCACCCAAAGTTTGTATCCTTTTTACAGTATGCATTCGGCAGCGGCATCCCGGCAGACTCTGTTATTGAAATCACAGTTACAAAGCCTGGACAGGAGCCTGTGACCTCCAATATCAAGGTGCAGCAGTCAGATCTCGAGCTTTTGGAGAGTCTTAAGGACTTAAAATAGAGGTAAAATATGTTATACCAGATTAAAGATGGGACAGTTTCGGCAGGAGGTCAGACGATTCTGTCCCATGTTGATTTTTATATAAAGGAAAAAAGAAAAAATAGCTGTAGTCGGCAAAAACGGTGCTGGAAAGACCACGCTGCTTCGGCTTCTTGCTGGAGAGCTGACACCGGACAGGGATGACAGCAGGGGCAGCTACGGCAGAAGCAATGATATGGTCACGGGAGCTGCCACTGCAGGCAGTGATTTAGATGGTACGGCGAAAAGAACTCAAAGAGCAAAAAAGAAGAAACCGTCGGGAAACCCGGAAACCGGAATTACCATGTCCAGAAATATCACAATTGATATGCTTAGACAGGCGGATAAATCAAATCAGGATTTGACAATAGAGCAGATACTGCTTGAGAGCTGCCCGGATAAAGATATCTTTTCAAAAGAGAGGTTTGACTACGAGATGGAGTACGACCGGCTTTTTACAGGCTTTGGCTTTGAAAAGAGTGACAAGACGAGGCTTTTAGGAGCTTTTCAGGAGGAGAACAGACGAAGATTTCTCTGATAAAGCTGCTTTTAAAGAAGCCTGATCTTTTGCTCTTGGATGAGCCGACTAATCATTTGGACATGAAAACGGTGGAGTGGCTGGAGGATTATCTGATTAACTATCCAAAGGCTGTAGTTATGGTGTCCCATGACAGGGCATTTCTTGATGCAGTTGCGACTGGTGTATATGAGCTTGAAAACGGAGCATTGCACAGATATGCCGGCAACTACACTCAGTACAGGCAGCAGAAGCTTAAAAATCTGCAGATACAGCGCAAAGCCTACGAGCGCCAGCAGGCGGAGATTGCGCACAATAATGAGCTTATCGACAAATTCAAGCATAAGCCTAAGAAAGCTGCGTTTGCACGCTCTAGAAAGACCATGCTGGCACGCATGAAGCTGATAGAAAAGCCGGTTGAAGACGAAGCTCATATTTTTACAGGCAATATCGAGCCACAGTTTCCGGGCGGTAAATGGGTTTACGAGGCGAAGGAATTAAAAATTGGATATGACGGCAGGGCACTTCTTGAGCTGTCGCTTCGTATAAGGCGTGGTCAGAAGATTGCCGTAATCGGTGACAACGGCATAGGAAAATCAACATTTCTAAAGACTGTGGCAGGGCTTATTCCACCAATAAAGGGCACAAGCCAGCTTGGCAGCAATCTGCTGGTGGGCTATTTTGACCAGCAGTCGGCACTTATCGACAGCGAAAAGACTGTGCGAGACCATTTTCACGAGCTTTTTCCGGCACTTGTGGAGAAGGAATTAAGAAAGACGCTTGGCATGTATCTGTTTGGAGGGGCAAATGCCTCAAAGCGTATCAGCTCGCTCTCAGGCGGTGAGAAGTCCAGGCTTGTGCTCGCAGAGCTTCTGACAGGCCGTCCGAACTTAATGATACTCGATGAGCCGACCAATCACATGGATATTCCGGCGAAGGAGACACTAGAATCGGCATTTAAGGCATATACCGGCACCATGCTCTTTGTATCGCATGACAGGTATTTCATAAAGCAGGTGGCCGATGCCATATTGGTCTTTGAAAATGACAAGGTGATGTACTATCCGTTTGGCTATGACCATTATATTTCAAGGCTTAAGGCATCAAAGGATGGCAATCTGCCGGCACTCATGCAGGCAAAGGATGCTGCGATGGTCGAGGCACTTGCGGCTGTCCCAAAGAGGGAGCGACATGAGACCAGACAGCTTTCAACAGAAGAGGCGTACTTAGAGTGGAAGCTTGCACTTGCAGCGGAGCCGGTGGCGAAGGCGGCTGAAGAAGCAGAAAAGGTTTATGAAGAGCTATGTGAAGCAGAAAGCGAGCTTAACGAAGAAAATGTCGATAAGCTGCGACTGCAATATGAAAAAGTTGCTGACTCATGGACAAATGAGTGTACAAAATGGTATGATATATACTTAGATGAGATGTATCCGGAGAGTGATTTTAATTTGCAGACATAAGGGAATCAATGTCATTTGCTGTATATCATAAATTATCCGGGGAGAAAGGATTATATATGTGGTTATCAAGATATTTTGTGTATTTTATTATATTTAGCTGTATGGGCTGGATATATGAGAGCATCTACTGTACCATCAGGGCAAAAAAATGGGAAAACAGAGGCTTCCTCTATGGGCCGCTTTGTCCTATTTACGGAGCCGGAGGTGTTGCGATCACTGCGATAGCAGATCTTATTTCTGCTCATACTGATGCGACATTTACATGGTGGCAGATATTTCTTGTGGCATTTTTGGGAAGCATTGTCTTAGAATATGGCACATCATGGGCGCTTGAGAAGCTGTTTCATGCATATTGGTGGGATTACAGCAGCATGCCGCTTAATATAAACGGCAGGGTGTGCTTTCCATATTCTGTAGGCTTTGGGGTGGCAGGACTTATAGTGGTGTATTTTATTGCACCATTTACGAAGTTCATCACAGGCTGGATGTCACCTATATGGTATGAGTTTTTCTCACTGCTTCTTATGGGCTTTTTAGCTGTAGACACTGCAATCACCGTGTCAGCGCTTACAGATTTCAGTAGGACAATAGTCAATCTGCAGAACAATTTCAACACCTATATGGATGAGGTTGTGGAAGAGGTTAAAGAGCGTAAGAAGGCGGCAGATGAAAGGTCGCAGGAGAGGTCACAGGAGCTTGCGGAGGCAGTCGAGGAGCGCAGAAAGAGAAAACGTATCAGAGCCAGTGCAGACCGAGTTATTGATTCAATGGGTGCTTTAAAAGAAATCTGCGCTTAACAGGGCACAGGGATTCAGAAATCCAAAGGTGGAGAACAGGTATCTCGAGACATTTACAGAGAGTCTGAAGGAACGCTTTAAAAGAGAACGTATAAAGAAAGCAAAGAAGGCGAAAAAGGCAGATAAATAACAAATAAAAATTTTTAAAAAATTTCAAAAAAAGCTTGCATTATCCGATTGACCATGGTATTATAATACACGGTTCGTTGGTCAAGCGGTTAAGACGCCGCCCTCTCACGGCGGAAACACGGGTTCGATTCCCGTACGGACTGCTAAAACAAAAAGCTCTCAGTACACAGTGCTGAGGGCTTTTTATTTTTGCAAGCAATTAATAACTATAAAACCACTTAGAACAAAAAAAAGCTGATGCCTGCATGTAAGCATGACGCATCAGCTTTTTTATTCTTAAGGTGGCTCAAATCATTATGTCTAAAGTATAATAATACTTGCGCACTTCAAATCATTGCCCAGATTGTATACTCTGCCGGAATCGACACCGACAACAGTTGGTCGGAGAATGTAGTACTCACTGTTTTTACAACTCTTGCCTTTTCACCATTGCTAAGCTGTACAATTGAATCAACAGGATATAGAATCATACTGCTCATGAAAGCACGCATGACACCTATATCAAGCTGGTTTGTCATGGACATAAGCATCTCAACTGCATCACGCTGTGATAAGGCATCCTTGTACGGACGCTTTGTGACAAGCGCATCATAGACATCTGCGACAGACAAAATCTTTGCAAACTGACAGATTTTTGGTGCATCAAAGCCGAGTGGATATCCGGTTCCGTCAATGCGTTCGTGGTGCTGCAGCACTCCCATCAGTATAGAGTTGTTTAAATCCTTTCGGTCTTTTAGCATATTGTAGCCGTACACGGAATGTTTTTTCATGATATTAAACTCATCATCCGTGAGCCTGCCAGGCTTGTTTAGAATTTCATTGGGGATCATTGTCTTGCCTATATCGTGCAGCAGGCCGGATACACCTATGTCGTGGATTTCGTTGTCAGGCAGCTTCATCTGCTTGGCAAGAATCATTGAAATAGTAGCCACATCCACACTGTGCTTGAAGGTGTACTCATCGCTTGTTTTGAGGGAACTGATATCGACAGCTATGGCATCGTTTTCATTGATGGCCTCCATGAGCGAGTCTGCAATCATGTTTGTTGCCTGTGTTAGCTCCTCGGAGTTAGTGTTGTTGAAGATGTACTGGACACCGGTTGATACACGCTGCCTGACACTGTCGCTTAAGGTGACCCTTGGAACGGTCGTCCGTACGCAGCTGTTTGACCATGGCGGCAGCCTTTGGAGACAGTATGGCATCCGGATCGTCAGGATCAGCACTTCCCTCGCGGATGTATACTGACATTATACCGAGCTTAAGCAGCGAAGAGATGATATAATCATCGATAGCTGAGCCCTGTACCACCAGGTTACGGCCGGTAGGATCCTTGATGACCTGATCAATAATCATGCCGGGTTTCAATTGTCGTGTTCTCATATATCTGCGTTTAATCATTTTTGCCCCAAAACTAAATAAGTCTACTCTAAAAACAATTCAAAATACTACGAATATTATATAGTGTATTTGTACTAAAAACAATCATAAATTGAGATTTTTTAGTGTTTTTTTGTAATAAAAACAACCCCGGCATTTGCCGGGGTTGATGATGGTATTGTATTTATCAAAATCAGAGGTTAGATGTGGTGACCGCCACCACTGTGACTGCCGCCACTATGACCTCCACCACCGCTGTGACCGCCACTTGAGCCTGAGCTTTGTGGGCTGTAGTGTCTTGTCTGGTTCATAAAGCGTGCGCGTGCATTTTGAATCTCTACCTTTGTAAATGCTGCACCCATGAGCTCGTTGCTCTTAGCCTTGCGGCCCTTTGACAGGGATAATGCATATACAAAGCAAAAAATCATGCCGGCAGCGAGAGCGATAAAGATGCTCGAAATGTATCTGAGAGGCTGTGATATATGTCCGCCTGCAAGGACTGTGTTGACCTGGTCTATTGTTTCCGTACAGCAGGTGAAATAGTCGTAATCATGACTTGAGGTGGCATATATATAAGTGTTGTCACAGATGGAGTTACATTTTGAGTTCGGGATGGTTCTCTGCGTGCTTCCCTCACAAGCCAGATAAATCTCGTTTAAATCTCTGTCTATTACAAAAATGACACCGTTTGCACCGGTTCCGAAATAGCCTTCAAATGTATTGACTGCATAGCTTTCAGTGCTTCCGTAAGGATGTGAGGTAGTGGTGACAACAGCTATGTTGCAGTATTCGGTTGTCTTTTTCATCTGTGAGATGAGCTGGCCTTTTACGGCATCGTCAATGAAATTGGCAGAGTCCTCAAGGATGTACTCGTAGCCGGTAGACTTGTTTGTGCCGCTTAGATTGTAATTTGTGGCTGTCTCAGTGGCATATACATTTGATGAGCTGCTCAAAACAAGGATTGTAACAAGCAAAAATAATGTAAACAAAGCTGAGCACATGCATTTTATACAATGCAAAAAAGGACTTTTATAATTATTTCTATGCACGGTCATCACCTCCCTTATGTGTGGCAAACTGTGGCAGCTTGCGCGTTGTAAGCACATTGAATGCGCGGATGACATTAATCAGTGTGATAAGCACTGAGGCGATGATGATAAAAGCTGCGCCATAGTACCATGCATCGAGCACCGGCTGGAACAAAAGAACAGCATCGCCAATAAGCATGGATACCATGCCAAAGATGAGTCCGGCAACTCCCTTGTGTCCGGGCATCCGGTCAAAGCTTGAGAAGGCTCTGATTGAAAAAATAAATGATATGATGGTCAAAATAACAAATAAAATCAGGCTGCCGTCTGCATTGCCAAAGCTGCCTCCGATACCTGCAATGATTGCAAACAGAGCAGGAACAAATTGAATGACAAATATAAAAAGTATAAAGTAAGCTATAAACGATGTGTTTGTCTTTTTCTTTATGGTTTTCGTGGCCTTTTTTGCAGCCTTAAGGCGTCTGCGGTTGTTGATTGCACCAAGTGCCTCCGGCTGTTCCTTTGCGATACGGCCCTTATCCTCGGTACCGGCTTCCTTTACAGCAATCATGGTCAGCTCCTGTGAGTAACAGATATTTGCGATAATCGCAAGCACACCGACTATGGTGAGAGTTATTCCGGGAGTGAGAACCGTCAGCAGACATAATAAAATGTATACCGGAATTGCCGCAATGAGTGAGCCTAGCAGGAATTTACCGACAGATATAGGCAGATCTGCAACAACCTTGCCGGTCTGGCCGTTTACTGTGGCATATGCTACACGATCCTTATTGCGGTATGACAAAAACCATACCGGAAACATCGAGTAATCTGTTTCTTTTACAGTAGTGCCAAGACTTAAAGGTGAAAGAGCCGCGGAGTCACTGTCGACTGACAAGCCGGTAAAGGCAGGCTCTTTACTTATTTCGTTTACTGTGTTTGTGCAGGCAGCATCCATTGCGTCACTTGCGTAAACCGTTGATGGTAAATCAGCTGTATCAGCGTAAAAACCACTTAAGAATGCCGGTGTAAAGCGCTTCATATTCTTCACATCATAAGGCGCGAGTTTTTCGCTGATGCTGTCATCAAATGATGAAGATGCATCGTAGGACAGGCCTTTGTAGTAGGCATCGAGATCTCCCTCGAGCCTGAAATGGTCTGTAATGATGTAATCTCCTGAACGGTGGGATCTTTTCGCCGGAAGTGAAATAGGAGCCTTCTGGGTTACATAATATGTCCAGTAAGGCATGTAGATACCTCTGAATCCGTCGATAAACTTAGGATCCTTAAGCTCCTTTGGCGCGAAAATAGCCTTTTTCATGAGGCTCATGTAGGCCTGCTTACAGTCATCCTTGCTCTTTGCAAATGGTATGATATAAGCCGGCTTGTGCTCCTTTTGCATGCGGCTGTAGAGCACAGTTGATGCACCGCAGAAGCTGCAGAAGCCTGCTGCGGTATCGTCTGTGCTCAGGATTTCTCCTCCGCACTGAGGGCATGTGAAAATGGTTGCGTCGAAGTCCTTCTGGACCTCGGCGTCAGAGGTTTTGTCCTCGTACGCGTAAGGGTCGAAAAGTGAATGACAGTATTCACAGGCTAACTGGCCTGATTTGATGTCAAACTTCACATTTCCACCGCAATTTTTACATGCGAACATTTTGTTTCTCCTTTCTATTCCCTTTTACTTTTTTATCTGCTTGAATAAATAATTCCTTCCAGATTGACGGATGGAAGAGGATGAGCAGTGGAAACAGCTCGAGTCTTCCGGCAAGCATGTCAAACATCAGTATATATTTGGAGAAATTATTAAAAAAGCCGAAATTGCATGTCGGACCGACCAGAGAAAGACCCGGTCCGATATTGTTAAATGTAGCTGCGACAGCCGTGAAATTGGTAGTGAAATCATAGTTTTCAACGGAAACAAGCAGCATTGAAACAACAAAAATGACGGCATACGTCATGAAATAAACATTTATTGACCTGATAACATCATGGTCTACAGGCTTGTGCTCAAAGGTGAGCTTTTTCACACTCTTTGGGTGAATGTAGCCATTTAACTCCTTAAGTATTGTCTTTACAGCGATGACAATACGAGATACCTTGATACCGCCGCCGGTGCTTCCGGCACATGCACCAATGAACATCAAAAGCACAAGCAGTGTCTTTGAAAGCTCAGGCCATCTGTCGAAATCGGTGCTGGAAAATCCGGTTGTCGTGATGATTGAGCCAACCTGAAACGCTGCCTTTGTGACTGCGTCAAACACACCGGTACACATATGCGCGATATTCACGCTTATGACTACAACGGAGGCTATTATGATGCCGAAATAGTATCTGACCTCCTCAACCTTAAGTGCGTCACGGATGTGACCGAAGAAAAGCAGGTAGTAAGCGTTGAAATTGACACCGAAAAGTATCATAAATATGGTAACAACCCATTGCAGATAAACATTATAGCTGCAAAAACTGTCGTTTTTGATACCGAAGCCTCCTGTACCGGCTGTGCCGAGAGAGGTACAGATGGCATCGTACAGAGGCATTTTTCCGAAAAGCAGGAAAATAATCTCCATAGTCGTAAGACCAAAGTATATTATGTATAAAAGCCTGGCGGTGTGCCGCATCTTTGGAACGAGCTTTCCAACCGAAGGACCCGGGCTTTCTGCGCGCATCAGGTTTATATTGCTGCCGCCTGAAAGCGGGATGATTGCCAGAAGAAATACAAGCACACCCATACCGCCAATCCAGTGCGTAAAGCAGCGCCAGAAATTCATGCAATAGGAGAGTGATTCTACCTCAGGCAGGATGCTCGCTCCTGTCGTGGTGAAGCCGGAGATGGTCTCAAAAAGAGCATCTGTGAAGCTTGGAATCTCTCCTGATATGTAAAACGGCAGACAGCCGAATATACTCAGTACAATCCAGCCCAGTGCGGTTGTTGCACAGCCCTCCTTCAGGTAAAGGTAAAATCCCTCGGTTTTTTAGCCGAAAAAATAAAACCGATAGCTATGCTTATGAGTGCAACAATCAAAAAGTAGATGCCGCTTTTTTCATAATAAATACCGGCAACAATACATGGCAGAAGCAGCAAAAAGCCTTCAAGCTTTAAAATATATCCCAAAAGATATCGAATTACTGAAGTGTTCATATCATTCCCCCACTATTCCATAATATCCTGAAGATTCGTAAAGCCGGTATTGGTTGTTATAATCATGACAGTATCATTTTTTTGTATGCAGTCATTACCTGTAGGGATAATAATTTTGCCGTTTCGGTTGATGAAGCAGATGAGCAGATGCTTTTTTTGAGCTTTAGGTCTCGAAGCGGTATGTCTGTCACATTTGAGTTTTCTGATACAAAGAATTCAATTGCTTCAACTCTTGAGTCGTACATGTGGTAGAGAGTCTCTATATTGCAGTTCATAGAGTTTTTCTTTGCACGGACATAGGCAATTATGGCTTCTGAGGTGATGTATTTTGGCGAGATTACACTGCCAAGGTCCAGGCTGTTTATGACATTGGTAAAAGTTATACGATTAAGCTTTGTTATGACCTTTGCATTGGAAACCTGTTTCGCATAGAGTGTAAGCATGATGTTTTCCTCGTCTATACCGGTAAGAGGTACAAATGACTGGCAGGTCTCTATGCCCTCTTCCTTTAAGAGTGCCTGTTCTGTTCCGTCACCGTTTATGATGACAGCATCCGGAAGCAGTATGGAAAGTTCTTCACAGCGCTCGAAGCTATTTTCGATTATTTTGACCTTTATGCCACGTGAGATGAGTTGCTTTGCCAGGTAATATGCGGCTTTGCCGCCTCCGATAATCAGTGTATTTTTTACGCTGTGTGTATTGACTCCGATGTGGCTGAAAAACTCCTTTGTATGTCTGCGTTCGCCGACAAATGACAGTTTGTCTCCCTTGCGGAGCACAAAATCACCTGATGGGATAGTGACCTCATCATCTCTCTCGACTGCACCGATAAGTATGTTGGCATGGTGTCTGGTGCCCAGATCCATGAGCTTTGTTCCGTCGAGGATGCTGCCCTCGGGAATCTCATACTTGATGAGCTGTGCCTGACCGTGAGCAAAGTTTGTCACCTCAAGGCTGGACGGCAGATGAAGAATATGAGCCATCTCAATAGCTGCCTCAAGCTCAGGATTGATAATGAGTGCAAGACCAAGCTTGTCGCGCAGATATTTGGCCTCCTGGCTGTATTCAGGCGTTCTGACTCTGGCTATAGCAGCACAGTTGCCGACCTGTGTGGCAATGGTACAGCATAGCAGATTCAGCTCATCAGAGCCTGTGACTGCGATGATTAAGTCGGCATCATCAATACCCGCTTCCTGCAGTATCTTGTAGCTGGCACCGTTTCCTGCAATACCCATTACATCATAGATATTGGATACCTGGGAAATCCTCTCCCTGTTTTTGTCGATAATTGTTATGTCGTGCCCCTCCTTGCCAAGCTGCTCAACGAGAGTACGGCCTACCTTGCCGCATCCGACGATGATAATTCTCAGTCCCTGGGAGGGAACCACTCCTTTTTTGAACATTATTTCCTCCGTATATAAAAATATAATGATATGAGGGTCAAAAGGTATTTTGCCCCTCATTTATGATTGTGTGGTGGATAGAATTATTATGACTATCATATATCAATGGATTATAACATAACGCATATATATTTCATAGAGAAAAGAGTCCCAAAAATATGAGATTGTAATAAAGTGCAAAAAGTGATAAAATTGATTTTAATTGTAGTATTTGAATAGCTGTTTGAACAGCAATAAGAGATAGATTTTTGGAGCTTTAAGTAATGACGGGATTTTTAAAGGCAAACTACCATACGCACACCTATAGGTGCCAGCATGCATATGGCAGCGAGCGCGAATATATAGAGGCGGCTATCAGAATGGGTATCGCAGAGCTAGGTTTTTCAGACCATGTGCCGTGCCCCTTTAAGGATGGCTATGTGTCGGGCATCCGGATGACGATGGAGCAGGCACCGGAGTATGTGTATGCCATCAGGGAGCTTGGGAAGGAGTATGCATCCGACATAAAGCTTTACGTTGGCTTTGAGGCGGAGTACATACCGGAGTTTTTCAAGGAGCAGAAGGCTATGTTTGACAGGCTTGGCTGTGATTACATGATAATGGGCCAGCATTTTATGAAATCAGAGCAGACAGGCCCGTATACAGGCACACCGACAGATGATGAGAGTCGTATACGCGAGTATGTGGATACTGTTATAGAGGGCATGAAAACAGGCATGTACAGCTATTTAGCACATCCTGATTTAATAAATTATCAGGGACTTGATTCTGTCTACGAATGGGAGATGACGAGGATGTGCAAGGCACTTAAGGAGCTTAACATACCGCTTGAGATAAACATGCTTGGTATCAGTGCAGGAAAGCACTATCCGACAGAGCGCTTCTGGTGTATACCGCATGACATCGGCAACAAAGTGATACTTGGGCTTGATGCACATACAGTGGACAATATATGTGATGTGGAAAGCTATGAAAAGGCACTTGATATAGTCAGAAAATATGACCTGAATCTTATTGACCGGATTGAGATATAGTTACTTACAAAATATCAAATACCAAAAGTGAGGAATGCTATGATTATTACAGAAGAAAAAATATAATGAGGAATTAACAAGATATGTTTTGCCTTTTATCAGGCTTAATTTTGAAGATGGCTATATGAAGAGTGCAGATGGCACACGCATACATTACGGCTATGTGACGACACCTGTAGCAAAGGCTGCCATAGTCATATCACATGGATTTACAGAGTGTATGCCTAAATATTATGAGATGATTTACTATTTCGCAAAGGCCGGATACTCAGTATATATGGTGGAGCATCGAGGACATGGCTTTTCGGACAGAAGTGTATCCGATATAAGCATGGTCACTGTAAACAGCTTTGACGATTATGTGAGTGATCTTGATATGTTTATCCGCGAGATTGTGATGAAGCGTGAGGGGCGCAGACCGCTTTACCTGTACGGTCACTCTATGGGAGGCGCGATAGCTGCCCTGTATCTTGAGAAGCATCCTGAGGTATTTACAAAGGCAGTACTTTCAAGCCCTATGATAGAGATGCTTTATGGTAATTTTTCACATTTTGCCGTGGAGGCGATACTGTTTGTCGCAAGTGTGCTTAACTGGAACGATAAATATCTGCCGAGCCAGACATCGTATACGGATGAGTATGATTTTGAATCGAGCTGTTGTCTGTCAAAGGCGCGCTATGACTACATATACAAGTGCAAGGTGGAGGAGGAACGCTATCGTACAAATGGCGCCACCTACAGATGGTGCAGGGCCGGGCGCAAGGCATCCAAATATATAAAGAAGCATGCACAGGAAATTAAAATACCGGTGCTGTTATGCCAGGCGGGAAAAAGGATTATCTGGTTTCAAATACCGCTGAGGATGAATTTATTGCAAAGCTGCCTCAGGGCATTAAGAAGGTCTATCCTGATTCAAAGCATGAGATATTTAATGCGGATGATGATACCTTGGAAAAGTTTTACTCAGATATCCTTGATTTTTGGGCTTGAACATGAAAATGAAATTCGTCAAGTGAAAAATGTGACATAAAAAATCATTTGTTTTGTTAGAAATGACATATGGATTTAAAATACAATATATAGTATAATCACAACTGTTGCGGACAAGATGTTAGTATTTAAGCCGATGGTAAGAGTACGTAAAGCATAGCCCGTACAGAGAAAAATAATAAAATATATCAATATTGTAACAGGTAAATATACTATCAAACAAATGTGAGGAGAAAGAGAATGTCAGACGAAGTTTTAGACGATGTAATGATTAAGGGTTCATGTAAGGGAAAAGCAGATGCTATTGTAAATTGCCAGTGCAATATCGAGAGTGCACCGGTCAGATGTGAACAGGCAGAAAGATGTATGTTCTATTCTTATTATAAGTGCAGCAAGCAGTGGAAGAGGCTTGCATAGTTAAAATTAAAGATTAAAGCTCCGGGCTGACAATGAAGTCGGCATGGAGCTTTTTTGCGTATATTGCGTATATAAAGAAAAAAATATTTTACACGCGGAAAACTTATGATAATATATAAAAAAGGTAACTATTCAGAACCATTGAGAACAAAAAGGCTGATGCGTAGCAGCTAGAAAGCACGAGTATCGTGCGTTTTTGCGAATGTGTGTTGGGTGGCTCTGGATGGATACGTAAAACAAGATATAGGAGAGACGCGCATGAAGAGAGTTTTGGTACTGAGTGATTCACATGGTAATGTGGGAAATATGATTCGGGCAGTCAAAAGAGAGGAGCCTGATATGATACTTCATCTGGGAGACTGCGTTGTGGATGCGGATGCCCTTAGGAGAGAGTTTCCTCATATAACCATGGTCAATGTGCCGGGAAACTGTGATTTTTCACGGGGAGATACAGAGAGACTTATTGATATCGACGGCTATAAGGTACTCATGTGCCATGGACATACATACGGAGTAAAGATGTCATATATGCATCTGGAGCTTCATGCGAAGGAAATCGGGGCAGACCTGGCGCTCTTTGGTCATACACACAAGCTGTTTTATGATAAGCATAATGGTCTTGCGATGATGAATCCGGGAAGTATCGGTGCACCGATGTGGGGCTGCATGCCATCATACGGTATCATCACATTTGACAAAGAACACGATGTTATGAAGTTGGATGTTGACTATATTGAGTATTGACGAATGATTTATCAAAGCGGTATAATATTGGCTAATACAGTTATTTATATAGGAAGCAGAGGAAAAACAGACAAATGGTAAAGGTAGTAAAGTTTGGCGGCAGCTCGCTCGCCAGTGCAGAGCAGTTCACAAAGGTTGGCGACATCATAAGAAGCGATGAGTCAAGAAAATATGTTGTGCCGAGTGCACCGGGAAAGAGAAATTCCAAAGACACAAAGGTAACAGATATGCTTTATGCATGCTATGATCTGGCTGAGAATGATCAGGATTTCAAGGTTATGCTCAGAAAAATCAAGGACAGATATGATTCAATCATAAATGGCCTTCATTTAAAAGCTGGCGCTTGATGAGGAGTTCAAGATTATCGCTGAGAATTTCAAGGCAAAGGCAGGTGCAGATTATGCAGCCTCTCGTGGTGAGTACTTAAACGGAATCATCATGGCAAACTATCTCGGATATGAGTTTATAGATTCGGCAACAGTCATCTTTTTTTTGATGAGAATGGCAATTTTGACGCGGAAAAGACAGACAAGGTGCTCTCAAAGAAGCTTGAGCAGACAGAAAAGGCTGTTATTCCGGGCTTTTACGGAGCAGGACCTGACGGAAAGGTAGTCACCTTCTCAAGAGGTGGTTCGGATATCACTGGTTCCATCGTGTCAAAGGCATGTCATGCCAGCATGTACGAGAACTGGACAGATGTTTCAGGCTGTCTCGTAGCTGATCCTAGAATTATCGACAATCCACAGCCAATCAAGGTTGTTACTTATAGAGAGCTCAGAGAGCTTTCATATATGGGAGCATCAGTGCTCCACGAGGATGCTGTTTTCCCTGTAAGAAAGGCAGGCATCCCAATCAATATCAGAAATACAAACGACCCGGAAGCACCTGGTACTCTCATCGTCGAGAGCACATGCCAAAAGCCTGATTATACCATCACAGGTATCGCCGGAAAGAAGGGCTTTGTTGCGGTAAATATCGACAAGGACAAGATGAACTCAGAGGTGGGCTTCTGTAGAAAGGCTCTCCAGGCGTTTGAGGAGAACGGTATCTCTATAGAGCATATGCCATCAGGTATCGATACTATGACAGTATTCGTACATCAGGCAGAGTTTGAGGGCAAGGAGCAGCAGGTTATCAGCTCAATCAGAAGACTTGCTCATCCTGATATCATTGACCTCGAGTCAGACCTCGCGCTTATCGCTGTTGTTGGCCGTGGCATGAAGTCAAACCGTGGTACAGCCGGCAGGATTTTCTCTGCACTTGCACATGCCAATATCAATGTGCGCATGATTGATCAGGGTTCATCAGAGCTCAATATCATCATCGGTGTAAGCAATGATGATTTTGACAAGGCAATAAAAGCCATCTACGATATTTTTGTTGTCACACAGCTGTAATAAGCTACAGAGAGATTATCCGTTGCAACCGGAATTGAATAGGATAATTTGAAAATTAAATGTAGAATTTATAAAATATACAGGGCTTGGCAGAATATATGCCAGGCTCTGTATTTTTTGAATAGGTAAAGCTTTGAAAAAGCTTTATGAGGAAGCTTTTAGCGAGAAAACAAAATACCCTCACATAAGCTGGAAATGCGCATATATTATAGCGAAAGGAAGAAGTTATTATGCAAAAAGACACTATAATATATGTTACGGATCAGAGGCAAAAGTACCTCGCTGATATGCTGGGAGGAGAACAGACAGATTGCAGAAATAGCGGTGGGATTGATTATGAGCGTGTTGGGAATATTGTGTTTCCTACACCGTTTTCAAAGCTTAAGCTTATAAATAGTGATATAGAAAAATTAAAACATAATATAATAATTAACAATATTGCAGTGTGGGGCGGCATGATGCCGGAGTGCTTTCCCGGTATTGACAGGGGCTGTGACTTTATGAGAGATGAAACTGTCATAGAGCAGAATGCCATTGTTACGGCCGAGGCCACTGCGTCCATAGCAATACAAAAAAGCATACATGGTATATACGGCTCAAAGGTGCTTGTGAGCGGGTTTGGAAAATGCGGAAAGGCAATTGCCCGCGTTTTTTCTGCTATGGGAGCCCATGTCATGGTGATGGCAAGGAGAAAACAGGCAAGGCATGAGGCCGCTGAACTTGGATATGAAACGGTGGATTTTAATGATCCTGCCAAGGCCTGTTTCGAAACACTGTTTCTCATAAATACAGTACCGGATAGGGTTATAGATGAAAGTTTAATCATGATTTTGCAAAAAGATGCAATAATTATAGACATTGCATCTAAGCCCGGCGGCTGTGATTTTGAGGCTTGTAAGAGGTATCAGATAAACTGTACGCATGCGCTCGGCCTTCCGGGCATATACTGTCCGAAAACCGGTGCAAAAATACTTTATGACTGTATGAAAAGAAAAGGTATGACGGAGGGCTTATGGTTATTTCGGATTGCACCGGGAATGGGAATTACAGGCTCCTTCTGTAGTTTTGAAAAGACTAAGGATGTTGCAAAGCGGCTTGTGGATAGCTTCACACATGTGACACCTGTATATTCCTATAATGCACAGATGATGAACACACGCTTTGGAAAGGCGGGGGGACTTTATGCATACTATCTCCGAAATCACAGGGGATGAGGGCATCAGGACACTGCAGGAGGCAGAGCGTGTCGGCCCGGGAAAGCTGTTTGACGTGATGGTGATTTATCCATGCACCGGCAACACAGCGGCAAAGCTTGCAAACGGCATAGTGGACACACCGGTCCTTCTCGCGGCAAAGGCTCATCTAAGAAACGGCAGACCGCTTGTTATCGGGATTTCCACAAATGATGCGCTCGGCATCAACTTTAAGAATATCGGAAAGCTGATGAATATGAAAAATATTTATTTTGTGCCGTTTGGGCAGGATGACTGTGTGAAGAAACCGAATTCACTCGTGTGTGATGGAAAACAGGTTGTCGGCACAATAAATGAAGTGATGGCAGGACGACAGATCCAGCCGGTAATCCTCTAGAGAGGGAATATTACTTTATTGAGATTATAGTACGGGACGATTCACGCGGGCACCGCGGTGGGCTGCATACACTCCGGTGTCCGCTACGCTGCGCAGCCAAGATACTGTGCAAATTATGCTTTGTAGGTTTTCATAGGATGACGAAACCGTCGAAACTCGCCATCCATGGCTCGATTTCTCCTTGCCTCGGCGTCCATGCCTCGGCATTTCTGTGTAGCATGTGCATAATTCGACAGTATCTAAGCAGCTTCGCTATTCGCGGACTCCGGAGTGTATGCAGCCCACCGCGGTGCTCGCGCGAATCGTCCCTTACGTTATGGCGTAAATAGTAAATAAATAAGATTTATGAATCTGAATCGTTGCCGGTCACACTGTTAGTTGTGAACAGTAACTTCTGAATTGAAAAACTGAGTTGGAAAATGTAAAAAATAGAGGAAAGATGTAAATATATGTTATAATCGTGTATACACAAAAATGAAAACACAGGAGGATAAAATATGTCATATATTTACAAAACAAAAGGAACCTGTTCAACACAGATTGAGCTTGACCTCGATGGCGATGTAGTACATAACGTAAAGTTTACAGGGGGCTGTAACGGAAATCTTAAGGCCATCCCAAAGCTCGTTGAAGGACTCACAGTTGCCCAGGTAGAGGAAAAAATCGGTGGAATTAAATGTGGATTTAAGAATACATCCTGCGGCGACCAGCTCGCAAAAAGCATGCCGCGAGGCATATGAAGCCCAAAAAGTAATGAAATAACTAGTAAAATAGCTTCCGTATATAAACATGTAGCTCAAAAAGCTCTCCCATAAGGAGAGCTTTTGAATTAAAAAAATAATTCTGCCATGCTTCGCGCACAACAAAGTGGATCCGGGAAGTACACAGTGTGTTCAGAATAAAAAATATGAACTGCCACGGTGTTCCATAAACTCAAATAGCATGAAGCACTATCACCAAAACACAGCCTGTCCGGGCAAAAAGCCGTGGCTGACTTCATATTTTTTATGAGGAATATACTGTGTGCTCCCCGGACCTCACAGCCTCCCACGCGCGAAGCCCCCATTAAATCTCGACACTCCCAAAAATATTTTTTATAAAATGTTTACAAAACATTCATCCCTTTAGGTTGTGCAATCATCCTCAAAGTGTTACAATAACACTATTGTGAGCCTGTACAAGGGCAATTTGAAGTTATAGGAGAAAAATATGAGCGCATTTTCAAAAATCTTTGGTTCTCACAGCGAGAGAGAGCTTAAGAGAATTTACCCGATTGCTGACAAGGTTGAGTCATATAAGGAGGCAATGGGAAAGCTTTCCGATGAAGAATTAAAGGATAAGACAAGGGAGTTTAAAAAGCGTCTGGAGGACGGAGCAACACTTGATGATATTCTTCCGGAGGCATTTGCTACAGTAAGAGAGGCTGCTAAGCGTGTGCTTGGCATGGAACATTATAGAGTACAGATAATCGGTGGTATTATTTTGCATCAGGGCCGTATTGCAGAGATGCGTACTGGTGAAGGTAAGACACTTGTTTCTACACTTCCTGCATACCTTAATGCACTTGAGGGCAAGGGTGTGTGTATTGTCACAGTCAATGATTACCTTGCAAAGCGTGATGCTGAGTGGATGGGTCAGGTTCATGAGTTCTTAGGACTTAAGGTCGGCGTAGTACTTGGCGGCATGGACAATGACGAGCGCAGGGAGGCTTACGGCTGTGATATTACATATATCACAAACAACGAGCTTGGTTTTGACTACCTGCGTGACAACATGGTGATCTACAAGGAGCAGCTTGTGCAGAGAGGTCTGCACTATGCGATCATCGACGAGGTCGATTCAGTGCTTATCGATGAGGCACGTACACCTCTTATCATTTCAGGACAGAGTGGCAAGTCGACAAGACTTTACGAGGCATGCGATATCCTGGCTACACAGATGAAGCGTGGTGAGGATGTTCCTGAGTATTCAAAGATGGATGCCATCATGGGCATTGTCCAGGACGAGACCGGTGATTTCATCGTAAATGAGAAGGACAAGGTTGTAAACCTTACACAGGATGGTGTGAAAAAGGTAGAACAGTTCTTCCATATCGAGAACCTTGCAGATCCGGAGAATCTTGAAATCCAGCACAATATCATACTTGCGCTTCGTGCGCACAACCTCATGTTCAAAGATCAGGACTATGTGGTAAAGGATGATGAGGTACTTATTGTAGATGAGTTTACCGGACGTATCATGCCTGGTCGTCGTTATTCGGACGGACTGCATCAGGCTATCGAGGCAAAGGAGCATGTAAAGGTTAAGAGAGAGAGCAAGACGCTTGCCACAATCACATTCCAGAACTTCTTCAACAAGTTTGACAAGAAGGCCGGTATGACAGGTACAGCTCTCACAGAGGAAAAAGAGTTCCGTGATATCTATGGCATGGATGTTGTCGAGATACCTACAAATAAGCCGGTAGCACGTATTGATTTACAGGATGCTGTATACGCTACCAAAAAGGAAAAGTTCAAGGCAGTTGTGGATGCGGTTAAAGAGGCACATGAAAAGGGACAGCCTGTTCTTGTAGGTACAATCACCATCGAGACATCAGAGCTTTTGAGCGGCATGCTCAAGAGAGAGGGAATCCCTCATACAGTATTAAATGCCAAGTTCCATGAGAAAGAGGCAGAGATTGTTGCACTTGCAGGACAGCACGGTGCAGTTACAATAGCAACCAATATGGCCGGCCGTGGTACAGATATTAAGCTTGACGATGAGGCAAAGGCTGCCGGAGGTCTTAAGATTATCGGTACAGAACGCCATGAGTCAAGACGTATAGACAATCAGCTCCGTGGACGTGCAGGACGTCAGGGAGATCCTGGTGAGTCACAGTTCTTCATCTCACTTGAGGATGACCTCATGAGACTTTTCGGTTCAGAGCGTCTGATGGGCGTTTTCAATGCTCTCGGAGTACCGGAGGGCGAGCAGATCCAGCATAAGATGCTCACATCTGCTATCGAGAAGGCTCAGGAGAAAATCGAGGCCAACAACTTTGGTATTCGTAAAAATCTTCTCGAGTATGATCAGGTGGACAATGACCAGAGAGAGATTATCTACAGCGAGCGTATGAAAGTGCTTAACGGTGACAACATGCGTGATGCTATCCTTAAGATGGTTCAGGAGCAGGTTGAGAAGTCTGTCGACAGATGTATTTCCGAGGAAATTGACAGAGCTGACTGGGATCTTGTAGAGCTCAACGAGCTTGTGCTTCCGGTCATTCCTCTTGATCCGATTACAAAAGAGGATATTGAGTCAATCAAGAATGCAAAGCAGCTTAAGCAGTACTTAAAGGAAAAGGCCGTCATGCTTTATGAGCAGAAGGAGACAGAATTCCCTGAGCCTGAGCAGTTCAGAGAGATTGAGCGTGTCGTGCTTCTTCGTGTAATCGACAGAAAGTGGATGGATCACATCGATGATATGGCACAGCTTCGTCAGGGAATCGGCTTACAGGCTTATGGACAGAAAGATCCAATCGTAGAGTACAAGATGGCAGGCCTTGATATGTTTGACGACATGATTTCGGCTATCCAGGAGGATACTGTCAGACTGCTGTATCATGTACAGGTTGAGCAGAAGGTTGAGCGAGAGCAGGTTGCAAAGATTTCGGGCACAAACAAGGATGAGTCAGCACAGAATGCACCAAAGCGCCGTGCAACAGCCAAGGTATATCCGAATGACCCATGTCCATGCGGCAGTGGCAAGAAATATAAGCAGTGCTGTGGACGTGTGAAGTAAATTTTAAATGGCTGTAATCGTTGCTGGTCACACTGTTAGGTGTGAACAGTAACATAAAATAAATAAACAAGAACGAATGTTCTGAAAATTGTGGACAAAGTCGATTTTTTGTAGTAAAATAAAGCACATAAGTGCATACTATAAATGATTGACTTTGTCTTTTTATAATTTTACAAAAGCAGTATTTAAGATTTTTTGGAGGAAGCGTGCGTTATGGAATTTAAACTGCATTCAAAATACAAGCCGACCGGCGACCAGCCGCAGGCAATAGAGCAGCTTGTGAAGGGATTTAAGGAGGGCAACCAGTTTGAGACCTTACTTGGAGTTACCGGCTCCGGCAAGACCTTTACCATGGCCAATGTCATTGCAGCACTCAATAAGCCTACACTTATCATATCGCACAATAAGACACTGGCGGGGCAGCTCTATGGTGAGATGAAGGAGGTTTTCCCGGAAAATGCAGTAGAGTACTTTGTTTCCTATTACGACTATTACCAGCCTGAGGCCTATGTGCCGCAGTCTGATACGTACATAGCCAAGGATTCCTCTGTAAATGATGAGATAGATAAGCTCAGGCTTTCAGCCACGGCAGCACTCACGGAGCGAAAGGACGTCATTGTCGTGGCATCGGTTTCCTGCATATACGGACTTGGAAGTCCTGATGAGTGGACAGGCATGAGTATTTCGCTGCGCCCGGGGCAGGAGAGGGACAGGGATGATCTCGCGAGGTCTCTCATAGATTTACAGTACACCAGGAATGATATGGATTTTCACCGAGGCACCTTCAGAGTGCATGGTGATGTGCTTGATATATTTCCGGCAAATGCCGATGATACAGCAATCAGGGTTGAGTTTTTCGGTGATGAGATAGATCGGATAGTGGAGGTCGATGTGCTGACCGGCGAGGTAAAGTGCTCGCTTGAGCATACGATGATCTTCCCAGCATCACACTATGTAGTTTCGCAGGAGAAGATAAATGAGGCCTGCCTCAATATAGAGAAAGAGCTTGATGAGCGTGTGAAGTATTTTAAAGGCGAGGACAAGCTCATAGAGGCTCAGCGAATAGCAGAGAGGACCAATTTTGACATAGAGATGATGAGGGAGACAGGCTTCTGCTCTGGAATTGAGAACTATACGAGGCATCTGAACTTTGCAAAGCCGGGGGAGCCTCCTATGACACTCATAGATTTCTTCCCGGATGATTTTCTCATAATCGTGGATGAGTCGCATATCACGATTCCGCAGATAGGCGGTATGTATGCGGGTGACCGCTCAAGAAAGACCACTCTTGTGGACTATGGCTTCAGACTGCCCTCGGCCCTTGACAACAGACCTCTCAATTTCGAGGAGTTCGAGGGTAAAATAGACCAGATGCTCTTTGTCTCAGCCACTCCGAATAAGTATGAGAATGAGCATGAGCTGCTTCGTGCGGAGCAGATTATCAGACCGACAGGACTTTTGGATCCTGAGATATCAGTGCGCCCTGTTGAGGGACAGATTGATGACCTTGTGTCAGAGGTCAATAAGGAGACTGCAAACCATCACAAGGTGCTTATCACCACACTCACAAAGCGTATGGCTGAGGATCTAACAAACTATATGGCAGAGCTTGGCATCAGGGTAAAGTACCTGCATTCAGATATAGATACACTTGAGAGAGCGAGATAATACGTGACCTGCGTCTTGACGTATTTGACGTGCTCGTCGGCATCAATCTGCTCAGGGAGGGCCTTGATATCCCGGAGATTACACTTGTTGCCATACTCGATGCGGATAAGGAAGGCTTCCTTCGCTCAGAGACTTCACTTATACAGACGATAGGACGTGCCGCACGTAACAGTGAGGGCCATGTTATCATGTACGCTGACAAGATTACAGACTCCATGCGTGTCGCAATTGACGAGACAAAGCGTCGTAGAAAGGTACAGGAAGAGTACAATGAGGCTCACGGCATCACGCCACAGACTATACAGAAATCCGTGCGTGATCTCATAGCTATCTCAAAGAAGGTAGCGGCCGATGAGAATGCTCTTGACAAAGATCCGGAGTCAATGAGCAAAAAAGAGCTTGAGAAGCATATTGCAGATATAGAGAAAAAGATGAAAAAAGCGGCGGCAGAGCTCAATTTCGAGGCGGCTGCTGAGTACAGGGATAAGCTTATATGCTTAAAAACACATTGAGAGACGTAAAATAAAAGCTTATAACATCCTGAAGCAATTTGGAGGAACACAAATTATGGCAAAAAAAAAGAAAGAAAATACATCAAAATACGAGGTGCCAGCGAACACAATCTAAAGTGCGTCAGTCTAGACATCCCGAGAGATGAGTTTGTTGTTTTTACAGGGCTTTCAGGCTCCGGCAAGTCATCACTGGCATTTGATACCATATATGCTGAGGGGCAGCGCAGGTACATGGAGTCACTTTCATCGTATGCGCGTCAGTTTTTAGGACAGATGGAAAAGCCGAATGTGGAGTCTATAGAGGGACTTCCGCCTGCCATTTCCATTGACCAGAAATCCACCAACAAGAACCCACGTTCAACTGTCGGAACGGTCACAGAGATATATGATTACTTCAGACTGCTTTATGCCAGAATTGGAATACCACACTGTCCGAAGTGCGGGCGTGCCATTACAAAGCAGACGATAGACCAGATGGTGGTACTGTTATGGCGCTGCCTGAGCGCACACGTATCCAGCTTCTTGCACCGGTGGTCAGAGGCCGCAAGGGTGAGCACCAGAAGCTGTTCGAGAGAGCCAAAAAGAGCGGATATGTGCGTGTGATTGTAGATGGCAGCATGTATGAGCTCTCCGAGGATATTCCAATGGAGAAAAATATAAAGCACAATATTGACATTGTTGTAGACCGTCTGGTTGTAAAGCCGGGCATAGAGAAGAGGCTTACTGATTCACTTGAAAATGTATTTGAACTGACAGAGGGCAATGCAATAGTTGATATTGTGGATGGCGAACAGATGACTTTTTCCCCAGAATTTTGCGTGCCCTGACTGTGGCATAAGCATAGATGAGGTTGAGCCGAGAAGCTTCTCCTTCAACAATCCGTTCGGAGCATGTCCGACCTGCTACGGACTCGGCTACAAGATGGAGTTTGACCCGCAGCTTATGGTGCCGGATGCATCGCTTTCCATATCTGAGGGTGATACAGGTGATGGGGTGGCAGTCATGTACAGACCCAAAGAGCTATACCTATGCGACACTTCGTGCGCTGCATGAGGGCTATGGGCTTCCTCTCGACACACCGATTGATGATTTATCTGCAGATATGAAAAAACTGCTTTTTTACGGTGGAGACGGCAGAGTGCTCAAGGTCAGATACAAGGGTCAGAGAGGCGAAGGCGTCTATGACCTTGTATGGAACGGCCTTGTGGACAATGTTGAGCGCCGATACAAGGAGACCTTTTCTGATACGGCAAAGGCAGAGTATGAGCAGTTTATGCGCATTACTCCGTGTACGAGCTGTAAGGGGCAGAGACTTAAGCCGTCGTCACTTGCCGTTACGGTTGCGGACAAGAACATATATGAGATGACCTCCATGTCTGTGAAGGAGCTTGTGAAGTTCCTTGCTGATATAGAGCTTACAGAGCAGCAACACTATATAGGAGACCAGATACTAAAGGAAATCCGTGCGAGAGTTGGCTTTTTGCAGCAGGTCGGCCTTGATTACCTCACCCTTACCCGCGGCACGGCAAGTCTTTCAGGCGGGGAAGCCCAGCGAATCAGGCTTGCCACGCAGATAGGCTCAGGACTTGTAGGTGTGGCATATATACTTGATGAGCCAAGTATCGGACTGCATCAGAGGGATAACGACAAGCTGCTTGGCGCACTTATGAATCTTAAGAATCTGGGAAATACGCTCATAGTGGTGGAGCATGATGAGGATACCATGCGCGCAGCGGATTATATCGTGGATGTAGGGCCGGGAGCAGGCTCGCACGGCGGGGAGATAGTGGCAGCAGGCTCGTTAAAGGACATTATAAAGTGCAAAAAATCACTCACAGGAGCATATTTGAGTGGTAAAATAAAGATACCGGTGCCACAGGAGAGGCGCAAGCCAAGCGGATATATCACGATAAGAGGAGCCAGGGAGAATAACCTGAAAAATATTGATGTGCAGATACCTCTTGGTATCATGACCTGTGTTACAGGCGTGTCGGGCTCGGGAAAGAGCTCATTGACCAATGAGATACTCTACAAGCATCTGGCCAAATCCTTAAACAGAGCCAGGTGTATCGCAGGTGACCATGACGGTATAGATGGTCTTGAACAGCTTGACAAGGTCATAGACATCGACCAGTCACCGATAGGCCGTACACCCCGCTCTAATCCTGCCACATATACAGGTGTGTTTGACATGATAAGAGACCTGTTTGCATCAACACCCGATGCCAAGGCAAAGGGCTATAAAAAGGGCCGTTTCAGTTTCAATGTAAAGGGCGGTCGGTGTGAGGCCTGCGGCGGCGATGGAATCCTTAAGATAGAGATGCATTTCCTTCCGGATGTATATGTACCCTGCGAGGTCTGCGGAGGAAAGCGCTACAACAGGGAGACTCTCGATGTAAAGTACAAGGGCAAGAGCATATACGATGTTCTTGATATGACAGTGGAGGAGGCACTTGAGTTTTTCAAAAATGTGCCAAAGATCCAGAACAAAATCCAGTCGCTCTATGATGTCGGACTATCCTACGTGAAGCTGGGACAGCCGTCCACAGAGCTTTCGGGTGGTGAGGCACAGCGTATCAAGCTTGCCACAGAGCTTAGCAGAAAGAGCACCGGAAAGACCATATATATACTTGATGAGCCTACTACGGGGCTGCACTTTGCAGATGTACACAAGCTTGTGGAGATACTGCGCAGGCTCTCGGACGGAGGCAATACTGTAGTTGTTATCGAGCACAACCTCGACGTGATAAAGACAGCTGACTATATCATAGATATGGGACCTGAGGGCGGAGACGGCGGCGGAACCGTCATAGCGCAGGGCACACCTGAGGAGATATGCGAGGTAAAACAGTCATATACAGGCCGGTTTTTGAAACCATATCTGGAAAAAGACAAGGATAAACTTTAAAATTTTATTAAATATGACCTTTTTCAAAAAAAAAAAAGTTTGAAAAATGGGATTTATTGTATATAATAAGAAGAGTGTATGTGTAAATTTAAAGATATGGCAGGAAAGGGGCTATTAAAATGGTCGGATCAGATATCGGAATCGATTTAGGAACAGCAAGTATACTTGTTTATATAAAAGGAAAGGGTGTTGTGTTAAAGGAGCCTTCAGTAGTAGCCTTTGACAGGGACACCAACAAGATTAAGGCAATCGGAGAGGAAGCACGCCTCATGCTCGGAAGGACACCGGGTAATATCGTTGCAGTCAGACCGCTGCGTCAGGGTGTTATCTCAGATTATACAGTTACAGAGAAGATGATCAAGCACTTCATCCAGAAGGCGCTTGGTAAGAAAAAGCTTCAGAAAGCCGCTCGTGAGCGTATGTGTGCCAAGTGGTGTTACAGAGGTCGAGAAGAAGGCCGTTGAGGACGCTACATTTGCAGCAGGAGCCAGAGATGTTAAGATTATCGAGGAGCCAATCGCAGCTGCAATCGGTGCAGGTATTGATATTTCAAAGCCATGCGGAAATATGATCGTAGATATCGGTGGTGGTACATCGGATATAGCAGTTATCTCACTCGGTGGTTCGGTAGTCAGCACATCTATCAAGATAGCCGGAGATGATTTTGATGAGGCAATTGTCAGATACATGAGAAAGAAGCATAACCTTCTCATCGGAGAGAGAACAGCTGAGGATATCAAAATCAAGATTGGTACATGCTACCCTCTCCCACAGCCGGAGACAATTGAGGTAAGAGGAAGAAACCTTGTAACAGGACTTCCAAGGACTATTACAGTCAGCTCAGAGGAGACAGAGGAAGCACTTCGTGAGGCAACTCTTCAGATAGTTGAGGCAGTGCACTCAGTGCTTGAAAAGACTCCACCGGAGCTTGCAGCCGATGTCGCAGACAGAGGAATCGTGCTTACAGGAGGCGGTTCGCTGCTCAGAGGTCTTGAGGAGCTTATCGAGGAAAAGACCGGCATCAATACAATGACTGCAGAGCAGCCTATGACATGTGTTGCTATCGGAACAGGTAAGTATGTAGAGTTCCTTGCAGGCAAGAGAGATGAAGAATTCTAGAATATACGTTTTATAACAGGCAGCCGTGAGGGCGATGATATGTCCCTGCATTGCAGGAATGTATTGTCGCTTTTTTGTTAATATTGTTACAAATGGGGATATTACAGTCAGGGGATTAGTGAACAAAATAAAGGATATTGGGAGAGGCGTAATCAATCTGGTATTTCCACCGCGCTGTCCGGTATGTGATGGTATAATTGGTCCGGTTGAGAGATATATACACAGCAGATGCTGTGAAAAGCTCTTTCCGGTTGAGCAGCCGCAGTGTATGCGCTGCGGGAAGCCGGTTTTGTCTGAGCGAAGAGAGTATTGTGACGACTGTGCACGGGCACTAGAGCATCACAGGCAGATGCGGGAAGATGACAGCTACAGGCAGGGCAAGGCGCTTTTTGCATACAAGGGCAGCATAAAGCAGACCATGTACAGGTTCAAGTATTCAAACAGACGTGAGTATGCGGCTTATTTTGCACAGACAGCAGTGGAAAGATATTCGGACTGGATACTAAGATGTGGGATAGATGTTATTATTCCGGTGCCGATGCACCGTAAAAAAATGCGCCAGAGAGGCTACAATCAGGCAGAGTGTTTTGCAAAGGCATTGTCTGAAAAAACAGGCATAAGGATGGTAAAAGGGCTTGTGCGCAGAGTGAAAAATACCAGTCCACTCAAGACAATGGGGTATGTTGAACGCAGAAATTGTCTAGAGGGGGCTTTTCAAGTGGCGGATAGTATTGTACAATATGACCAAATACTAATAGTAGATGATATATATACTACAGGCAGTACGGCGGAGTCGATTGGGCACGAGATAGCAAAGAAATGTCCCGGCCGTGTATATGTGCTGTGTATTTGCATAGGACAGGGAAGTTAGGAGGGTTTTATCAGATGAGAATATCTAATTGCAAGGGCTGTGGCAGAATATTTAATGTACTGTCAGATGAGCAGTACTGCCCGAACTGCCAGAAAAAAATGGATGAGAAATTTGATATAGTAAAGAGATTTGTTGAGGATAATCCAAATGTGCCGGTTGAGACAGTGGCCAAGGAGACGGATACATCCATGAAGCAGATAAATAGGTGGATACGTGAGGAAAGGCTTTCGTTTTCACCGGATTCATCATATGGTATACCATGCGAGAACTGTGGCAGGATGATACGTACAGGTAGATTTTGTGATGAGTGCAAGACTAAGCTCACAAACACACTACGCAGTGCCCTTGACACACCAAAGAGCCAGGATAGGCAGCTGTGGCAGCAGGATGACAAAAACCGTATGAGATATATCAAGTAACAGGTAAGAGGATGATTTATGATAAACGAAGAAAAAAAAGTAAGGGAACTGTTTAATATTGCTCTATGTGACAGCAAAAGCGATGACAGCCGTGTGCAGAAGCAGTCCGCAAGCTATTACGGATGGGACTATATATGGAAAGAGGGCTTAAAAAGCTTCTTACAGGTACATTCGCATTTGCAGGGCTTGTTGTGATGTGGGTTGCTGTCAATGCAGCAGAGCTTTTGGACAGAATCAATAAGCTTGATTTTAAGGCAATGGGTGTCACAATAGGCATACTGTATATTGCATTTATGGCGGTTTACATTTTTGTCACAATTGTGGTGTATACTGCAAGATATAAGGCCGGCAGAAGAGAAGTGCGCAAATACGCAAATCACCTGAAGGCAGTGGGCAGAATATATTCCCGTGAGGAAAAGATTAAGCGTTAGGGAGGCTTTATGAACAAGTTACTGGAAATTAAGGATAAGGCAGTCAAATTTTGCGGTGAGTATGAGCACTTTATACTTCCGGTTGTGAGATTTGCCGTTGCATTTATCGCATTTATAACAATAGATTTGAATATCGGCTATATGGCGAAAATAAGCTCGATGCTTGTGGCACTGCTTTTAGCGCTTGTGTGTGCACTGCTTCCGGTGAATGCAATACTCTGGATTGCTTCGATTATGATACTTTTAGATATGTATGCGCTGTCCATAGAGGTTTTTGCTATCACATTTGTACTTTTTTTAGTACTGTATTTTGTCTATTTTCGTTTTGCACCGAAGGATGGCATGCTTGTGATACTCACACCTATATGCTTTCAGCTTCACATACCATCTGTTATGCCGGTTGCAGCAGGTCTTTTAAGAAGAGCTTATTCGGTTGTTGCAATAATATGTGGCACACTGTTGTACTATTTCCTTGACGGAATCAGACAGAATGCATCAGCGCTTGCAGAGGTGGTAGATAAAAAGAAGGGCAGAGCACTACAAAGCTCAATGTGACAATGGGACAGCTTCTTGACAACAAAGAGATGTTTATAGTTATGGCAATCTTTGTTATCACCACACTGGTTGTGTATCAGGTCAGACGATTGAAAATCAACAATTCATGGACTGTTGCTACCATAGCAGGAGGACTCGTACAGTTGGTTGCACTTGTTGTTGCTTATCTGGTGCTCGGACTGCCGGAGAAGATAATCTGGCTTGTGCTCAGCACTGTAGCAGCTATTTTTGCAGGTGTTGTCATACAGTTTATATTTATGAATCTTGACTATGCACGTACAGAAAATGTACAGTTTGAGGATGATGAATATTATTATTACGTCAAGGCAGTTCCAAAGAAGATGATTGCCAAGGAGGAAAAGGTTGTAAAGCACTTTGGCAATACAGGAAGCCTTGGAAAGAAGATTCAGAGACATAATCAGGAAAATATCAGCAAAGAGGCTATTGCAAAAGATCTCGAAATAGACGAAAATATATTTGAGGATGACAAATAGTTACATAGTATAAGAGAAAGGAGGGCGCTATGGATAATGTGAGTGGTGTATTGATACGCTTCAAGGATCAGTTCCTTACATTCACAAATGTGCCGGGCATCAAAATCGGTGTGATAGACATTATAGAGATACTTATTATTTCAGTGCTCTTCTATCATATACTTTTGTGGATAAAGACCACGAGGGATGGAATCTGTTCAAGGGCCTTATTATCATACTGTTGTTTGTGCTTGTTGCAGCATTGTTCCAGATGGATACAATACTGTGGCTTGCTGAGAAACTCTTTAATATAGGTCTCGTGGCACTTGTTGTTATTTTTCAGCCTGAGCTTCGAAATGCCTTGGAGAATATTGGTGGAAAGACCTTTTTGGGTGATTTTTTAATACCGGCAGAGGCGAAATTGAGAAATTCTCCGACAAGACAATTGATGAGCTGGTGCGTGCATGCTTTGCGATGGGCAGAGTAAAGACAGGAGCGCTAATAGTCATGGAGGATGAGATAAATCTGGGAGAGTATATCAGAACAGGAATAGATGTGGATGCTATACTTACAAGTCAGCTCCTCATCAATATTTTTGAGAAAAACACACCGCTTCATGACGGAGCGGTTATCGTGCGTGGCAACCGTGTGGTGTCAGCTACATGTTACCTTCCGCTATCAGACAGCCTGTCACTCTCGAAGGATTTGGGAACCAGACACCGTGCAGCGGTCGGAGTCAGCGAGGTAAGTGATTCGCTTACTATCATAGTTTCAGAGGAGACAGGATCAGTTTCTACAGCATACAAGGGGCAGATTGAGCACGATATAGATGCCGATCATCTACGCACACAGCTTAAGCTTCTGCAGAACAGACATAGGGAGCCGGGTAAATTTGAATTAATTAAAAGGAGGTTTAAGAATGGGAAAGAAGCTTCTAAAAACCTTCACAAATAATATAGGCTTTAAAATACTTGCGATAGCATTTGCATTTATACTCTGGCTTGTGGTCTACAATCTCAATGACCCGGTCAAGACAAAGACATTTACCACAACAGTCACCGTCACAGGCCGTGATTCGGTTGTTGACAAGGGGCTATGGCCTACCATCAAGGATTCGGAAAAGACCATCAGCTTTTCGGTATCAGGCAAGAGAAGCTATCTGAACGAGCTTGATGATTCTGATTTTTACGCAAATGTCGACCTCAAATATCATAGTAGATAAGGATGATACGAATAAGGCAAGCGTAAAGGTAGATATTGGATGCACCAAGTACAGACATTCGATTACCTTCAACGGTGGAGACCATATGCTCCCGCTTTCGGTTGAAAAATATATGCAGAAGCAGTTTGAGGTAAAGGTATCATTGGATGGAAGTCTCTCAGGTGCGAAAGCACTGGGAAACAAGCCACAGGCAAATCCAAAGGTAGTAAAGATCGGAGGTCCTGAGTCCATTGTTTCAACTATAGCATCGGCCAATGTAAATATAAAGGTCGATGACAATACCATAATATCAGATAATCAGATAACTGATCGCGGTGATCTCACTCTGATTGATGATAATGGCGATGAGATAGATATATCAAAGCTTGATGTGGACAGCCAGTATCAGTCTATAGCAGTGACAGTTGATGTCCTAAGTACCAAGGAGGTGCCTATCAAGTGTACTACGACAGGCTCACCGGCAGGAGGAAAGAGCGTGCTCGGAGTAGAACTATCAGAGGAGTCTGTAATGCTCAAAGGTAATGCAGAAGCATTGAACAATATCACATCTATAGATGTGGGACCAATTGATATATCGGGCGCAACAGACGATATAAGTACATCTGTTGACCTGACAGGATATCTGCCGGATGGAGTTTTTATAGTGAACTCATCCAAGGCAAAGCTCAGTATAGATATAAAGATTGAAACAAATGCGACTTCAACCATGACGCTGAACAGTTCCAATATCACATATGACGGACTGGAAGAGGGATATACGCTTACATTTGTAACAGATAAGAGCAGTGTCATAGTAAGCGGCACCCAGTCTGATATAGATACACTTTCGGGAACTACACTGAAGGGTAAAATTGATGTGACAGGCCTTGGTACAGGTACACATACAGTGACGGTAAAGCCAAATCTGGATGAGACCAAGTACACATGGGGCGAGATAAAGGTTCAGATAGTTATCGGAAGGGAAGGTGACGGAGGCGGCACAACGGGAACTGATGGTACAGGAACAGCCTCGGGCTCAACAACAGGCGGTACAACATCAGGCGACACCGGCACAGGCGGTTCATCGTCATCGGGCAGCACATCGTCAGGAAACACCGGAAATAACGGCTCTGACAGTTCATCACATTGATAGATATATAACCGAAAAGAGGTAATAAAAGTGGTAGCACAAAAAATAATAATCAAGAATCCTACCGGATTACATTTACGTCCGGCCGGCAATCTCTGCAAAGAGGCAATGAAATTTAAATCAAAGGTAACATTTATATATGACGAGAAAAAATGTAGCTAATGCAAAGAGTGTACTTTCAGTGCTTGGAGCATGCATAAAGTCAGGCGATGAGATAGAGCTTATCTGCAATGGCGAGGATGAGAGTGAGGCGCTTGAACATCTTATACAGTACATCAAGGATGGACTCGGAGAGTAGTACACAAGGAAAATGGTATACATGGAGAAACATATATGGAGAAGCTTTTAACCATAGTCGTTCCGGCTTACAATGTTGAAAAGTATATAAAGAACTGTCTTGACTCGTTTATAGATTTGTCTGTGCTCAGAAGTCTGGAGATACTCATAGTGGATGATGGTTCCACAGATTCCACAGCCAGCCTGGCGCATACCTACGAGCAGAAATATCCATACAGCTTCAAGGTGCTCTCCAAGGAGAACGGAGGCCATGGATCTACCATCAACTATGCGATACCGCGCGCAACAGGAAAGTATTTCAAGGTGGTGGATGGTGATGACTGGCTGGACAAGAGCCTTTTGCCACAATTTGTACAGCTTTTGAAGCACACGCACTCGGATGTCATATCCAATGACTTCAACCTGGTGGATGATAGGACAAAGAAGGTCACAAAACGCAGAAAGGCAGTGTCCAACTCTTATCACTACAACAGGGAGTGGGGCTTTGCGGAGGCCGTCATGGACCCGCTGATCACTATACATTCCATGACCATCCGTACTGATGTATTGCAGAAGAATGATATTCGTATGGATGAGCACTGTTTCTACGAGGACCAGGAGTATATACTCTACCCTATACCATACTGCACAAGCATCACGTTTTCGCCCCTGCCGCTGTATCAGTACAGACTTGGAAGGAGTGGCCAGAGCGTGGACATAAAGATGATGATCAAGCGTCATGACCAGCACCTTAAGGTGCTTGATGCACTGTTTGAGTACAACAACGTGCATGGCAATCTGCAGACCTACAAGAAGCAGTACCTTGAGCGCGGCATAGCCGAGGCAGTCGATGATGAGTACCAGATATTTCTTGCAAAGGGCAATGATACAAGGAACGTTGAGCATATGAAGAAGTTTGACGAGATGCTGCGTGAGGAGCACCCGGGAGTGTACCGGGCGTGCAGCAGGAAGAGCGTCTGGATGCTTAGAAAAACAGGTTTTAAGATATTTCCGATGGCAGCATGGGTCTATAGCAGACTGCGTGGTAATTAATTTCATGAATAGGCGTTAATGAGTATGCAATACTCTTTTTAATAATAGTAATCAGGACGGATAGAACAGTTAATGAGTAAAATATTATCAATCATAATACCAACATATAATGCAGAAAAGTTTCTGAATAAGGGGCTGTCGTCATTTCTGGTATGCAGGGATACAGATGCACAGACAGCACAGCACAACTGTAAAAAATGGCAACGGAGGGCCGCTTTGAGGAAATAGATATTGACAAGGCTATACTCGATAAGCTTGAGGTGATAGTCGTAAATGACGGCACACCTGACAAAAGTGTTGAAGTGGCACAGAAATTTGTGGACTGGTATCCGGACACTTTTGTCATAGTAAATAAAACAAATGGTGGACACGGTTCTGCAATCAACACAGGCGTGGAGCATGTGAGAGGAAAGTATTTAAAGGTGGTCGATGCAGATGACTGGGTAGATACGCTTGCGCTAAAGCACCTGGTTGAATATCTCGAGCATGTAGATTCGGATGCGGTGATACAAAGCTTCAGGTATTATGACATATCAAAGGATGAGTACAGACCGGCAGATGTGAGTGTGCCTGATTTTACAGGAGAGTACAATTTAAAGGATATAGTAAATATGTGGGATGATGTATATGATGGTCTATCATTTCACGGAGTGATATATAACACAGGGTTCTATAAAGCACTTGGATATAAGCTTACAGAGCATGTATTTTACGAAGACCAGGAGTATGCAACTGTTCCGTTTTCGTATGCAAAAACTGTCAGATTTATTCAGGAAGAGTTGTATGTATACAGAGTTGGAGATGTAAATCAAAGTGTTTCAGCAGCAAGTCAGGTGAAGCGTCTTCCGGATTTGGAGCAGGTTATATTTAATGTACTTGAGGCAGAGAAGAGCTTTGCAAAAATGCCACAGGGTGGAAAGGAACACTTTATCAGAAAGACGTCGGGCATAATCACAAGCTATTATCAAATAGCTTTGATAAAAAATACCGACAGACAATCCGGCAGAGCGATAGTAGAGCAGTTTAACATGAAGCTTGCTCAAAAAAGTGCACTTATGTATGAGGCAGTACAGCGTAAATATAAAGTATTTTGGCTGTTTAATAAGCTGCATGTGAGCAACAGCTTTTACGAGAATCAATTTGCAAAGCTGCTTGAGTTTGCCAAAAGGGTTGGCAGAGCAGACAGACTATACAGAAAATAATACTGACTACCATTGTCAAATATGGTGACAGACAGCGATATAAGTGGAAATTAACATATAGAAACAGGAATTAGATAGGATATGGAAACAGAAAATAAAAAGATACTATCAATAATAATACCGACATATAATGCGGCAAAGTTTTTTGGATAAAGGGTTATCATCATTTATTATTGATGATAACTCTCTTTTTAATATGCTGGACATTATTGTTGTGAATGACGGCTCTACCGATAATAGTGTGGAGATTGCACAAAAATATGTAAATAAATATCCTGACGTGTACCGGATACTGAATAAAGAAAATGGTGGTCATGGCTCGGCAATTAATGAAGGAGTAAAAATAATAAAAGGAAGCTATTTTAAGGTAGTAGACGCTGATGACTGGGTAAACACTGATGTGTTGAAAGAAACTATTTGTTATCTTAAAGATAATGAAAATAAACATGAGAATTTCGCAGATGCAGTGCTGATGAGCTATAGATCATATGTGCTGCAGAGAGAAAATACTGATGAGTATCCATACGACGATAAATATATAACAAAAAAATGGTGGACCATATAATGCAGGATATGTGGACGAGCATCTGTATGATTTCTGGTGGGGGCTGAGTCTGCATGGGGTGATATATAATACGCAGTTTTATAGAAATACAGGACTGACACTCTCTGAGGGGGTATTTTACGAGGATCAGGAGTTTTCAATAATCCCAATGGCATATGCAGAAAGTATCTATGCATATGATAAGGCACTTTATGAGTATAGAGTCGGTGACGTAAATCAGAGCGTTTCGATAGAAAGCTCACTGAAGAGGCTTGACCATTATGAGAAGGTTATCATGAAATTGATTGAGGCAGGCCGGGATGCGGAGCACTTTAGTATAGGCGGAAAGCAGCTGTGGTTTGATAAAACAAGCAAATTTATCAACGATTATTTGCAGCTTTGCCTGATTAGAAACACTGATAAAAAACAGCTTAGAAAAAGGATGAAGCTGTTTGTCAGTCAAATCGAAAAAAGAATACAGATATGTATAAATGTGTAAATAAGAATTATAAAGTATTTTGTATGTTGAATAAAATGCATATGAGCGATAAGGTTTATCAGAACTATTTTATACGCCTGTTACATATTGTGCGTCATTAGCAAGCTTTTTGTTATCATAATGATGAATAATATGTTTAAATAATCGGAAAATATGTGACAAATCTCACTTGAGGCATATATAAGAAAGTGATAAAATATGGTGCTGTGAGAATAATATAAAAATTAAGATAAAGAGGACAAAGAGGACAAAGATGAAGAAGAAAAATATAAAACTCCTGGTAGTTTTGGCCTGTGTGCTTATGGCGTTGGGAATGTCAGGCTGTGGAAAGAAAGCATATAAGACATTCCCTGAAAAGTACAAGCTTGCATCAGTTGATGTAGGTGGAATGACTGCTGACGAGGCAAAGAAAGCCATAAAGACTGCAGTAGGCAAGTATAAGATATCAGTGAAGCTTGACGATGCATCATTTGATATGACAGCAGAGGATTTAGGGCTTAAGTATAATGCCAAAGCAAATCTTCAGGAACTGATAAATGCGGCCAATAAGGATAAGGAGCCGGAAAAGCAGGTGAAGCTTTTTAAAATGGATAAGTCTGATGAGCTGGAGACTGCTCTTGTAGACTCTTATATCACTGCAAAAACACAGTCACAGTCTGATGCAACGGCACAGAGTGATACGGATGCAGAGGCAAAGGATGACGAACAAAAGACGACTGAGACAGATACACAGACCTTTGATATGAGGTCAATTTTGCCATATCGTGCTACAATAGCATACAATGCAGAGGCAGGACAGTTTGAGGGTGTTGATGGTGTATCAGGAGATGCGCCTGTGTATGACAATGCAGCTACAAATCTTACAAGTGCTGTAAAGGAACTGAAGGATAAGGTGGAGCTTACATCCACAACAGGATATGTTGATGGAGAAAAGGCTGCAGACAGCGAGCAGGTAAAGAATGCCTTAAAAGAAGCCAATGCATATCTTGATGTGACGGTGACATGTAATTTCACACCGGCAACAGGTGAAGCTGCTACAGAGGCTGTAGGAAAGGATCAGATAGCCCAGTGGCTTATAGTGGACAATGACGGATTGTCAGTTTCGCTTGATGGCGAGAATATGGCTACATATTGTACAGAGCTAGCCAAAAAGCATGATGTGTCAAAGAAGAAAAAACAGGACAGTTTAAGACAACAGGCGGAAGTATAATAAATGTGCCTGTAGCATCATCAGGACAGACTGTAGATGGAAACAAGCTGTATGAGGCGATTGCTGAGGCAATAAACAATAAAAAGTCTGCAACAGTGGAAGCAGTTTACAGTGAGGCAAAGGAAGAAGAAACAGGTGAATATGTCACATATGGTGGCAATTACTGTGAAGTGGATCTTACCAACCAGATGGTATATGTATACAAGAATGGAGAGCTTGTTGTATCAAGTCAGTGTGTTACAGGATGTATTTCAAAAGGACACGGAACACCTACCGGAGTGTATTCTATTTTCTCAAGAGATAAGGATAGATACTTAAGGGGAGACGGATATAAGTCATGGGTTAATTTCTTTATACCATTCAATGGTGGAATTGGCTTCCATGATGCTTCGTGGAGAAGTACTTTCGGTGGAAATATCTACCTGTACAGCGGCAGCCATGGCTGCATAAATATGCCTTATTCAGCTGCAAAGAAGCTATATGAGAATGTAACATTAGATGAAAAAAAGTAATTGTATATGGTGGTGTTGACAAGGTGACCGGCAAAGCACAGAGTCTTGGCGGAGCTGACTCTTATAATGTGACAGAGGGCGACGGAGCATTCAATCTCGGTGTGACAGCAGAGGATAATGCAAAGCTCACATACTCAAGTGATAATAATGGTGTAGTGAGAGTGGATGAGAACGGTAATGTGACGATAGCAGGTGTCGGAACTGCAACAATCACTGTCAAGTCTGAGGCTACTACAAGCTATAAGGCCGGCAGCAAGACAATTACAATCACTGTAAATGCAAAGCCACAGCCAAACCAGACACCATCTGTGACAATAGGTTGCGGTAATAAAACTGTAACAGAGGGAGATGCACCATTTTCTCTCGGAGCAAGTGCTTCAAACGGAGCAGCGCTTTCTTACCAGTCAAGTGATCCTTCGATTGCGTCAGTAGATGGCGCCGGAAATGTGACCATTTACAGGGCTGGTAGCGTACAGATTACAGCTATAGCAGGTGAAATGGCAGGCTGGAATAGCGCAAGCAGTTCAATAACCGTTACAGTAAATTCAAAACCACAACCACAGCCGGTGGCACCGACTGAACCATCAGAACAGCCACAGCAGAACTAGAACAGCAACAATAGAACAGGAACAAATAAAATATAGCAAATGAAAATACAACAAAGAAAAGTGCCGGAAACGGCACTTTTCTATTATATTGCATAATTATTTACAAAATATGACATATTCTTAATATTTTTTTTGTGACTTCTAAAAATAGACAAAAAGAAATGAAGTGTAGTAATATAACATAGGATTAAACCGAAAAATAATGTTACAATTTGTAAAGGGTAGGAAAATGGAAAACAACGAACCAATAAGAGATCAGGAAATTGAAATCGATTTAGTAGCGCTGTTTCACGAATTAGTGAAGCACTGGAAGGCACTTGTGGCATCAATGGTGCTTCTTGCAGCAGTATTTGGATTATACTCCAAGATTACTTTTGTACCGGAGTATGAGGCATCTGCAGAGATGTATGTACTGACCAAGTCAACATCTATCACCAGTCTTGCTGATATTCAGGTAGGCTCGAGTCTGACAAACGACTATGAGTACGTTATCACAGGCAGGACAGTTTTATCACAGGTAATCGACAATCTGGATATGGACGAGACATACGAGCAGCTTAGCAAGAGGGTTTCAATAGAGAATCCGACAGATACACGTGTGCTCAAGATTGTAGTTACAGACACTGATTTGGAAGCTTCAAAGACAGTGGCAGATGAGATTGCAAAGGTTTCATCACAGTATATCGCTGACAATATGGATCAGTCACAGCCAAAGATTATCCAGACAGCATATGCTTCAAAGACACCGGTGAATAATAATATCCTTAAGAATACAGTTATAGGAGCTGTACTCGGACTGTTTCTTGCTACCGGCATAGTTGTACTTGGATACATGCTTGACGATACAATTTCAATGCAGATGATATGGAGACCAGAACAGGCCTCAAGGTGCTTGCATCACTTCCTGTTGATGAGACAGAGTATGATGGAGCCAAGACAAAGAGAAGAAAAAGAAGAAAACTCAATCATCTAAATCAGACGATAGCAAGAGTAAGAAGAGGGCAGTTTAATGGAAACAATAGTTATTAATCAGATAAAAGACCAGAGCTATACAATGAAGGAGTCTCTTCGAGCTCTTAAAACAAGCATCAGTTTCAGTGGAAAGGGCGTGAAGTCCATCCTCGTTACCAGCAGCGTGCCAAATGAAGGAAAGACAACCGTAGTTATGGATCTGGCTCGTTCGATGGCGGACTCTAAGAAGTCAGTCCTTGTAGTAGATACCGATATGCGTAAGTCAGTCCTTGTAGGACGACTCAGAGCGAAAGTGGAGAGCGGTGGAAAGATATACGGACTCTCACATTATCTCTCAGGTCAGGTATCTTTGGACAAAGTAGTATATGCGACAAACATCAAAGGAGTGTTTATTCTCTTTGCAGGACATGAGGTACCAAATCCTACAGAGCTTCTTGAGACAGAGGAGTTTAAAGAGCTTATCGAGTTTGGAGAGAAGAACTTTGACTATGTGCTTGTCGATACTCCTCCTACAGGAGCTGCGATTGATGCGGCCGTAGTTGGAAAGAATGTAGACGGAGCAGTAATAGTTGCTGCCCAGAATATTACAAGCAGCCGTGCAATCATCAATACAAAGCGTACACTTGAGGACTCAGGAGTCAAGATTCTTGGAGCTGTGCTCAATAAGTGCAGGTTTGAGGAGTCTAAGTATGGTCATTACTATGGAAACTATTATGGTAATTACTATGGTAATTACTATGGCAGGGACGATGACGAAAAGTAGCAGGCGCAGACACATATGAATGACGGAGAATAAGTGCAGATGAAAAAAAAAAGAAAAATATAATTATTACGGCAGTAATGATTGTACTTATTGCTATTATAGCGATAATACTTGTAAAGGTTAACAGCAGTAATGTTAAGAATAAAGAAGTTAAAGGCATAAAGCCGGGTACAGAGGCAGTTAAGACAAAAGCCGATACTCAGACTGAGGATGACAGCACTACAGACAAATCAGGTATTGAGGAGTTTGCGTTATTTGGTGTTGACAGCCGTTCAGATCAGCTTGATAAAGGAACACGTTCCGATTCCATTATGGTAGTCAGGGTTGATCATGATGCTAAGAAAATCCGCATGGTATCTATTTTCAGAGATTGTATGATGAATATTGATGGTCATGGATACCAGAAGGTGACACATGCACATGCGTTTGGCGGACCGGAGCTTGCAGTGGATACACTTAACAAAAATCTGGACTTAGACATAAAGAATTATGTTACAGTCAATTTCAATACAGTCGGTGAAATTATAGATGAGGTAGGAGGCATTGTACAGGATATTGATGCATCTGAGGCAAAGGTGATAAACGGATATATTGATGAGGTCAATAAGGTTCGTGGAACAAGCTCATCCCATATTGATTCAGCCGGCACATATACACTTGATGGAACTCAGGCAGTTGCGTATTCCAGAATACGTTATACAGCCGGAGGAGACTATAAGCGTGCTGAAAGACAGAGAACAGTGCTGTTTAAGGTTTTTGAATCAGCTAAGCAGATGAATACAGCGGCAAAGATTAAGATGGTATCAGACCTGATTGGACATGTCAATACTAACTATAATACTGATGAGATTCTTTCAGTATTTAAAAATCTTGCAGACTATACAGTAGAGGATTCTACAGCATATCCACAGGTGTTCTATGGTGGAAAGGTTGATGGTGCATGGGTTGAGGTGCCTACTACACTTGCAGACATGGCTACAGGAGTGCATCAGTTCCTTGAAGGTGATACAGGCTATACTCCTAGTGCAACTGTAAACGAATACAGCAGTGCATTATCAGGAAAAGCAAGCGGACCTAATAACGATTTAACAAATACAAATTTTGGGGATTAAATATGAACTTCAGACAAAATGGAGATAAGTACCTCATCACAATAGAAGTAATTGCACTGATAGTTGTGCTGGTATTTGGAGCAGTGCATTTTGTGATGCCGGGGAATAATGCGAATAAGAAAATAACAGAAAGCCAGCAGGAGACACAGCATCCTACTCAGGAGACGGATGGAACTCAGCAGGTACAAGCTGATGGACAGCAGGCAGCACCGGCATTTACTCCGTCAGATTCTGTCAAGACAAAGCTGTCTTCTATGACAACAGAGGAAAAGGTAGCCCAGCTATTCATTACGAGACCTGAGGAGATTACAGGTGTATCACAGTTCACTCAGGCCGGTAACAAGACAAAGGCAGCTATTGGTACATATCCTCTTGGTGGTTTTGTTTTCAGACAGGAGAATTTCTCAGGTGAGGCTGCAGTTACAAAGATGATGAGCAGTCTGCAGTCATTTTCGCAGGAGCGACTGGGCGTGAATCTGTTTCTTGCAATTGATGAAGAAGGTGGAGAAAGACTTCCTCTTGCTTCAGCTAATGGATATGAGGCACAGCAGGCACCATCACAGCTTGGAGATGCTGACGCAGCGGGCAGCAGTGCAGGAAAGATAGGCTTATATGGCTACCAATGGCCTTAATATGAATTTTGGGCCGACAGCGGATATAGCATATGGTGATAATGCAGATAACGATACATATGCATTTGGCAGCGAGTCAGCGACTGTAGGTGACTGTGTTGCAGCACAGGTAAGCAGCTATAATGGTGCAGGAATCAATTCTGTAGCAAAGAGCTTTCCCGAAAAGGAAAGGCTACTACAGATTCAGCGACAGGAATGCTCTGGATGACAGATAAGCTGGAGGATCTTGAGGCATCGGATTTTGTGCCATATCAGAAGGCAATTGAAGCAGGTGTTCCGGCAGTCATGATGGGAAATGTGATTTGCCAGAGTGTGACAGGAGAGGAAACCACGCCATGCTCTACATCAGCAGGTGCCGTAAACTATATGAGAACTACCATGGGCTTTAATGGCCTTTTGATTACAGATGATTTATCAGACGCATCTCTTAATAAGGTATGTACACAGGATGAGGCGGCTGTGGCAGCTGTTAAGGCAGGAATGAGCATGCTTTATGTTTCAACGGGCTTTGAGAGCAGTTATAATGCAGTGTTGTCTGCAGTTAACAGTGGCGAGATACCGGCAGAAAAATTAGATGATGCAGTTGGAAGAATTCTAACAACAAAAGGAATTTAATATATGCAAATAAAAAGTAAATCCGTTATACTATAGAGTATAGCGGATTTTTGTTATATATTTTGTATATTTAAAGGAGAATTGTTGATATGTCAAATTGTTTCAATCCGGCAAATATTCTTTTGCCAAACGATGGTATAGATATGAAAAAATGGTCAGTTATCGCCTGTGACCAGTTCACAAGTCAGGCAGATTATTGGGATACGGTGGAAAAGTATGTGGCTGATGCACCGTCAACGCTTAATGTGGTGTTTCCCGAAATATATCTGGGAACAATTGAGAATCAGGAGAATGATTGCAATTCGTCAGGGGATAGTGTCAAAAATGACAAAGAAACCGGTAGGAAAACAAAATATGCTTCAATGACTGATGATGAGAGAATCAAATATATTAATACCACTATGGATACATATCTCACAGATGGAACCTTAAAGCAAGCGGTGGCAGATGGCTATGTGCTTGTTGAGCGTACTACGGAGTCAGGGGTGCGTCTTGGAATAGTAGGACTTATTGATCTGGATGACTATGATTTCGACCCGAAAAAGAAGACTCTCATAAGAGCAACAGAGGGAACAGTAATCTCACGTATACCTCCGAGAGTCAAAATAAGAGAGAATGCAGCTATTGAGCTGCCACATGTTATGCTGCTTGTTGATGATCCTATAGACAGGCAAAAGATTGATGGATGCCAGGGTGCTACACAGGAAGATGCAGTAAATATAGCAGCTGTAAAGCATGGAATAATCGAGCATGTTTATGCCATCAGGGATACTCTTCGTAAGCTTTACGATACAGAGCTCATGCAGGGAGGCGGACATATTCGAGGCTATGCTGTCGAGGGTGAGGCAGCAAAGCAGGTGGCAGAGGCATTCGCAGCAAAACAGAATAGCTGTGGAGGCTTTTTGTTTGCAGTAGGTGATGGAAACCATTCCCTTGCAACAGCGAAGACCTGCTGGGAAAATATCAAAAAAATCCGGAAAATTCACAGAAAAGCAGTTGAAAACTCATCCTGCAAGGCATGCTCTTGTGGAAATCTGTAATCTGCACAGTGAGGCGCTTGAGTTTAAGCCTATTCACAGACTGCTTACAAATGTTGATGTAAAGGACATGCTGTCGTTTTTCGAAGCTGAAATCACAAAACAAGGACTTGCGAGCACTGAGGGCGATGAGATAGTATTTGAGTATGTTGAATCAGGCGCTACCTCAATAAAGAATTCCGGAATTAATATCACAAATAGAGGTGACCGCCTCCCGGTTGAGATACTCCAGGGTATTTTTTAGATAAGTATCTTGAGACACATGGCAATGTGGAAATAGACTATATCCATGGTGATGAGGCACTTCACGGACTGGTTAAGGAGACTAAGGGATGTGGAATTTTTCTTCAGTCGATAGACAAAAAGCACATTGTTCCCTGCAATAAATGCGGGCGGGGTGCTGCCCAGAAAGACATTCTCAATTGGAGAAGCGAATGAGAAGAGATATTATATGGAGTGCCATAAGATATCTATGTAGCTTTGGTTTATATACATATGTTGGTTTTATTATATTTATAAACAATTGATTTTATGAAGTAGAATAATTTAACAAATAAGCTTATTTTACTACACAAACACATTTATTAAGTGTATAATATAAGAAAAATTTATTCACAAGGGGACGACAATGGGAAAATACTTTGGAACCGATGGTTTCCGCGGAGAAGCAAATGTAAATTTAACAGTAGAGCACGCATATCAGATTGGTAGATTTTTAGGCTGGTATTATGGAGAGCTTAAGAAGCAGAAGCAGCTCGATGAGCCGGCAAAGATAGTAATAGGAAAGGATACAAGACGTTCAAGCTACATGTTTGAGTATTCACTTGTATCAGGACTTACAGCATCGGGAGCAGATGCATATCTATTACACGTTACCACAACTCCATCAGTGGCATATGTAGTAAGAACAGAAGATTTTGACTGTGGTATCATGATTTCGGCAAGCCATAATCCATACTATGACAATGGAATCAAGCTTATCAACAGCAATGGAGAGAAGATGGATGAGGAGACAATTCTCCTTGTCGAGGACTATATAGATGGCAAGCTCCGCCTGTTTGGTCAGGAGTGGAAGGAATTGCCCTATGCACATAAGGATGCTATCGGATGCACAGTTGACTATGTAGCAGGCCGTAACCGTTACATGGGATACCTCATATCGCTTGGTGTCTACTCATTCAAGGGCATGAAGGTAGGTCTTGACTGTGCCAACGGAAGCTCATGGAACATGGCAAAGTCTGTTTTTGAGGCACTCGGAGCAAAGTGCTATGTCATCAACAATGAGCCAAACGGTCTAAACATCAACAATAATGCAGGCTCTACACATATCGAGGGCTTACAGAAGTACGTGGTGGACAATGGTCTTGATGTAGGCTTCGCATACGATGGAGATGCAGACAGATGTCTCTGTGTAGATGAACTGGGCAATGTAATCACAGGAGACCATATTCTCTACATATATGGAAAGTACATGAAAGAGAGAGGAAAGCTTGATAACAATACTGTTGTCACAACAGTTATGTCAAACTTTGGACTCTATAAGGCCCTTGATGAGCTTGGAATCGGCTACGCAAAGACTGCAGTAGGTGATAAATATGTATACGAGTACATGCAGCAGAACGGCTGCCGCATCGGCGGAGAGCAGTCAGGACATATCATTTTCTCTAAGTATGCATCAACAGGCGACGGTATCCTTACCAGCCTTAAGATGATGGAGGTCATGATGGCTAGGAAACAGAAAATGAGCCAGCTCTGTGAGGGACTTAGTATCTACCCACAGGTGCTTCAGAATGTGCGCGTAGCTGACAAGGCTGAGGCACTTGCCAATCCTGAGGTTCAGGCGGCTGTCGACCAGGTTACTGCAGAGCTTGGCGATACAGGACGTATACTTGTGCGTGAGTCGGGTACAGAGCCTGTTATCCGTGTCATGGTTGAGGCAGAGAGCGAGAAAATCTGCCAGAAATATGTGGATATGGTCGTTGCAAAATTAAAATAAAGGTTAATGCCAAAGATAATACACGTAAGATACAAAAGCTGTGTGAGAATATCATGCAGCTTTTGTTGCTATCAGGGTTCATAAATGAGTGAATTAAGATAAATTAAGTGGATATAATTTAATCTGTAGAGAGAATAGTAATTAAATTCTGCCGGAGGAAATAGTCTATGCCTGAAATCTTAATTATTTTTATATTATGTGCCGGTATTATTGTAATTGGCATAATATTGTGTATAATTATTAAAGTGAGTCATATGTCTGATGACGAACAGAAAAAGGACGATGAACGACAGCTGGAGTTCATTCGTGCCTACAAGGAGCATAAAAAAGGACATTGAGTTTAAAGGATTATATAATAAGAGACATACAGGAAAAGTTCAAATATCTTCCGTCAGCGGTATATTTGGCTTTAATCTGCATTGCGATGTATATTTTTGTGTGTCTGCTGAGATATCTTTTTCACAATGAGAGAGGTATCACAGGCAGATGAGAGAAGAAAAAAAAAGATAGTGGGCAAAATCTGGCATATGCTGTTCTGCGGCACCTTTGTGGCCTATATGTATACGCTTATAATGATAGTGTATTATTCAAGGGAGCCGGGAAGCAGAACCGGCGTTGCCGATATGGTGCTGTGGAGCACATGGGGTATGACACTTCAGATGCACGCTTATTTTATAGAAAATATAGTATTGTTTATACCATTTGGGCTTTTGTTTCCACTGGTTTTTAAAAATTGGATGAGATGGTTTACAATACCTGTTGGTGCTTTTATAAGCGCAGCAATTGAGTACACGCAGCTGGTTACCGGCAGGGGATATTGTCAGCTTGATGATTTTGTGACAAATACGGCAGGAGCAGCAATCGGATTTTTTATTTATTTGATATTATGTGCAGGGTGGCTTATATGGAAAAAAAAATAAGATAAGCATTGTGGTACCATGCTTTAACGAGAAAGAGGCTCTGCCTCTTTTTTATAATAAAATAACTCAGGTGTTTGATCAGATGAGTCAAGCGAGTGAGACAGCGGGATTGTCCTATGAACTGATTATAGTGGATGATGGCTCTATGGACGGGACACTCGATGTTGCAAAGGAGCTTGCCGCAAATGATTCTGGTGTAAAATACATATCTTTTTCACGCAATTTTGGCAAGGAGGCAGCCATGTATGCAGGCTTGCAGCATGCGGTGGGGGAATATGTGGCAATAATGGATGCAGATCTTCAGGATCCCCGGAAATGCTTCCGAAGATGTATCAGGTCCTTAATAAAGAGGGTTATGATGCTGTCGGTACAAGACGAGTGACACGCAAAGGTGAACCAGCGATTAGATCTTTTTGCCAGAAAATTTTACAGGCTTATGAGCAGAATATCAAAGGCAAATATGGTTGATGGGGCACGTGACTACAGGCTGATGAACAGGAAATACGTGGATGCACTGCTTTCGCTTAAGGAATACAACAGGTTTTCAAAGGGATTGTTTGGATGGGTAGGCTTTAAGGTGAAGTGGCTTGAGTTTGAGAATGTAAACAGGGTGGCAGGTGAGACAAAGTGGTCATTCTGGCAACTCTTTTTGTATAGCCTTGACGGAATAGTGGCGTTTTCCAACGCTCCGCTATACATGGCTTCAATAGCCGGAGTGTTCAGCTTTATTGTCGCAATAATTGCAATGCTCTTTATCATTATCAGGAGACTTGTATTCGGAGATCCGGTAGCCGGCTGGGCTTCGACCGTTGTTATCATACTTTTTATAGGTGGGATACAACTGCTTAGCATAGGCATTTTGGGACTTTATCTGTCGAAGCTATATCTCGAGGCAAAGGACAGACCGATATATTTAATAGGAGAATCAAATATAGAAAAACCTACAGAAAAAAAATTAAGGCTTTCTTAAGATTTCTTAATTCGATAGCACATGACATTTTTTTTTCGGATGTTATGTGCTATAATTTTTTCGGCAACGTTTATTAATGCATGAAAGAGGACTAAGATGAAAAACGTACTGGAGTGGCTTGAGACCACAGTAGAAAAATACCCTGACAAGCCTGCATTTTCGGATACTGAATGCAGCATTACGTTTGCGCAGGTGTATGATATAGCAAGAAATACAGGAGCATATCTGGTAGAACAGCTTGGAGTGGACAGAACCCCTGTTGCAGTATTTGCCGGAAGAAAAATGGTGACACCGGCATACTTCCTGGGTGTGGTATATGCAGGCAGGCCGTATGCACCGATTGATGCATCGCTTCCTGACAAGAGAATTGAAAAAATTCTTGAAAATCTGTGTCCAAGGGCTATTGTGGCTGACAGGGAAAGCCTTGAGCATGTGGAGAGCATAGTGGATGAGCTGGCAAAGGCAGAAGGTTTCGATAGACCGCAGATATTTATTGCTGAGGATATATCGCGCTTCGAGCAGGTGGCGTGCGCTGATAGTAATTGTAAAATCAGTGAATCAGCAGGAGACGCTGTGACGGATAGTGAGAACGATATGCTCGCTGCAGTCCGCAGGCAGATGTCCATGACAGACCCGTTGTACATCATCTACACGTCAGGCTCCACCGGCAATCCAAAGGGAGTCATGACATCGCATCTGTCACTTATGACGTACATCAATGCTTACTGTGATGTGATGCATATAGAGGAAAGTGATGTGCTGGGCAATCAGTCACCGCTTGATTATATTGCGGCAATCAGGGACATTTATCTGCCGCTAAAGACCGGTTGCAGCACAGCTATTATCCCGAAAGAGTACTTTATGGAGCCGAATGCCTTGTTTGATTACATGAATGAGAAGAAGGTCAGCAGTGTCGGCTGGAGTGTTTCGGCATTTACCATTCTCACTTCGCTTGGAGCATTTGAGGAAGTAGGGCTTAAGAGTCTTAGAAAAATCTGCTTCTCAGGCTCAGTGATGCCGTGCAGGGTACTCAGAAAATGGCAGGAAAATCTGCCTGAAGCACATTTTTGTGAACCAGTATGGACCGACAGAGGCCACAGCATCATGCACATACTATAGCGTGGATCATACAGTGGAAGATGACGAGGTGCTTCCTATAGGAAAAGCCTATGACAATTACAGGGTTTTCCTGATAGATGAGCATGGAAATGAGCCGGCTGTCGGAGAACAGGGCGAGATATGCGTATGTGGACCAATCCTGGCGCTGGGCTATTATAATGATCCGGAGAGGACAGCTGCGGCATTTACACTCAATCCACTCAACAAGGCTTATCCTGAGCGGATGTACCGCACAGGGGATTACGGAAGGCTCGATGAGGACGGCATACTTCATTTCTGTGGACGTATGGACCGCCAGATAAAGCACATGGGACACCGTGTGGAGCTTGACGAGGTGGAGCATGCCGCCAATGTGGTCGAGGGAGTCGCAGAAAGCTGCGTTATATATAATAAAGCAAAAGAGGTGCTGATACTTTTCTACACAGGTGACTGTGACAGGAGAAGCCTTGCGCTGGCACTGAGAGACGAGCTTCCGGGCTTTATGGTGCCAAGGAAAATCAAGAAACTGGAGCAGCTTCCTAAGCTTCCAAACGGAAAATATGATATGAAAAAACTGGAGGAAATGTAAAATGAGAGACACAATTTTAGAGATTTTAGAGGAATTAAGACCGGATGTGGATTTTGAGAAGGAGACAAAGCTCATCGATGACAAAATTCTTGAGTCATTTGATATAGTTTCACTCGTATCGGAGCTGACTGATGAGTTTGACATCACAATCAGACCAAAGGATCTGGTTCCTGAGAATTTCAACTCAGTTGATGCAATCGAGAAGCTTGTGAAAGAGCTTGTGGAGGAATAAAGCATATGAGACAGACACCGTACTATGTTTGATACGGACGAGTTTGCGAAGAGAGCAGCCATGATAAGGGCTGCTCTTGATTGTAAAGGAGGACGTAGGATACCGCTTTGCTTTTCGATAAAGGCAAATCCGTTTCTGCTTCACAGGCTGCCGGCGGGCTTAGACCATGTGGAGGTGTGCAGCCCGGGAGAGCTTGAGATATGTATAGCGCTAGGTGTGAAGCCGGAGTGCATCATCTATTCAGGTGTAATGAAGGAAAAATGTGATATAGAGCGAGCCGTTTCGTATGGCGCCGGCATACTGACCTGTGAAAGCATAAGACATGCGGCGCTTATATCAGAGGTGATGCTTGAATGTATGTCTGAAGGCGCGCAGGAAGCCGGATTGGTCGAAAAGAAGGCACAGGTCATACTGCGCCTGACAAGTGGCAACCAGTTTGGCATGTCGCTTGAGGATATTGAATATATCATTTCGCATCCGGATGAGTTTAAGGGCATCACGGTAATAGGCATTCACTACTATTCCGGCACACAGAAGAGCCTGCGCAAAATAAATAAGGACTTGGAAAAAATAAAGTCTGCACTTGCCATGTTAAAGGACAAATACAGCTTTGAGCCACAGCTTGTAGAGTATGGCCCGGGACTTTGCGTGGAGTATTTCGAGGATGACTGGCAGGAAAATGAAAAACAATCACTTGATGAGGCAGCAGAGGTGCTTAGAGAATTTGCCGAGGAATATCCGCTTGGCATTGAGATGGGACGCTTCCTCGCGGCCTCATGCGGTAAATATTACACACAGGTAAAGGACTTAAAATCGACAGGAGATGCCAATTATGCGATTCTGGATGGAGGAATCCACCATCTGAATTACTTTGGGCAGAGGATGGCAATGCAGGTGCCACCGATTAGTATATATAGAGCTGACGGTGTGGAATTAACACAATTGCCGGACATAGACTATACACTCTGCGGAAGCCTCTGTACAGTGGCAGATGTGCTGGTACGCGAGGTGAGGCTTAAGAAGCTTAGCTTGGCGATGTTCTTGAGTTTGGGCACTGTGGTGCGTACTCGGTGACAGAAGCACCGGCGCTCTTTCTGTCAAGACAGCTTCCGGCTATATATGCATATTCGAAGGAGTATGGATATGAGTGTCTTAGGGAGCATATTCCTGCGGCTGAGATAAATCTGGCCGGAAAAAATAATGTAAATAAAACCGCCCGTGGCAAAATATGCTATGGGCGGTTTTGCATGACATAAACAAAGCATTTTATGGGAAGCTTAACTATTAGCCAAGCTCCTTCTCACACATATCAAGTACAGAAGCAATGGTAGTATCCATATCATAGTACTTGTACTCGCCGAGACGGCCACCGAATATAACACCGGTCTCCTTATCGGCAAGCTCCTTATACTTGGCATAGAGCTGTCCGTTTTTCTCATCGTTTACAGGGTAGTAAGGCTCATCGCCGGCCTTCCACTCAGAAGAGTACTCACGGCTGATAATAGTCTTTGGCAGATCATTTCCACTCATCCTTACCGAACTCGAACCACTTGTGCTCGATGATACGTGTCCATGGAGTCTCACGGTCAGTATAGTTGACAGCGGCATTGCCCTGGAAGTTAGGAATATCGAGGGTCTCATTCTCAAAGCGCACTGAGCGATATTCTAAAGTACCTAGCTTAAAGCCAAAGTATGCGTCAATTGGACCTGTGTATACCACCTTGTCAGCAAGAGCATCAAGCTCAGCCTTGTGCTCAAGGTAGTCGGTATTCAATCTGACCTCAATGCCGTCGAGCAGATTTTCAACCATCTTTGTGTATCCACCGATTGGAATACCCTGGTAAAGAGCGTTGAAGTAATTGTTGTCAAAGGTAAGTCTCACCGGAAGACGCTTTATGATGAAAGCCGGAAGCTCCCTGCAGTCACGGCCCCACTGCTTCTCAGTATAGCCCTTCACGAGCTTCTCATAGATATCACGGCCAACGAGTGAGATAGCCTGCTCCTCGAGATTTTTTGGCTCACCGGTGATTTCCTTTTTCTGCTCCTCAATCTTTGCAGCAGCCTCCTCCGGTGTCACCACACCCCACATCTTGTTGAAGGTGTACATGTTAAATGGCATAGAGTAAAGCTCACCCTTGTAGTTTGCCACAGGGCTGTTTGTGAAACGGTTGAACTCAGCAAACTGTGTGATGTAGTTCCAGACCCTCTTGTCATTGGTGTGGAATATGTGGGCTCCGTACATGTGTACATTTATGCCCTCCTGCTTTTCGGTGTAAACATTTCCTGCTATGTTAGGACGCTTGTCCACAACAAGCACTGATTTGCCCTTGGCCTTTGCCTCATGGGCGAAGATGGCTCCGTAGAGACCGGAACCTACTACTATATAATTGTATTTCATTGTTTTCTCCCTGTTGCATATTGATATTATAATTATAAGTACATTTTCCGGAAAAACAAGCAGAAACAATGAAAATAAGTAAATATTAATAAATCCTGTATTAGAAAATTATGATATACTTAGATATAGGAAGTTCAAAAGTAAGAAAATAAGAGGAAAGGCAACGCAACGATGAAACTACCCGGCTACTACTCCTCAGGAGAATTTGCAAAAAAAGCGCATATTACAAAAAAGACCGTCAGGTACTATGACGAGCACAATATTTTAAAACCATCCTACGTAAACGAAAACGGAGCCAGATTCTATAATGATGACGACTTTGCGCGTCTACAGCAGATACTGTTCCTCAAATATCTGGGATTTTCCCTGGATGATATCAAGGAGATGACACTCAGAAACACGGACAGCGATGTCATGTCTGAGTCGCTTCACATGCAGCTTGGCCTCGTGGAGGAGAGGATAGAGCAGATGAAGCTTATGAAATCGGCATTGCAGGAGGCTTCAGAGGTAATAGACGAGGGGCGAAGCGTGGACTGGAGCCATATGCTGGAGCTGGTCAATATAAACGAGATGGAACAAAAGCTAAAGCAGCAGTACAGGGATGCTTCAAATATATCAGCCAGAATTAATCTGCACAGGGATTTCTCGATGAATCCGGTGAGTTGGTTTAGCTGGGTGTTTGATGAGTGTGACTTTTTCAAGGGGAAAAGGTGCTTGAGGTGGGCTGTGGTGATGCCTCTCTCTGGACACAGAACATAGACAGGATACCTGCAGATATGCAGATAACCCTGACTGATATATCGTATGGCATGGTAAGGGATGCGACGAGAAATGTAGGCGCAGATGACAAGCGCTTCACATATGAGGTGATGGATGCTCACAGGCTGTATAAGCCGGATGCAACGTATGACTGCGTGATAGCAGACCATGTACTGTTCTATTGTGAAAATCTGGATGCCGTGTGCAGTGAAATCCTAAGGGTGCTAAAGCCCGGTGGCGTGTTTGTGTGCAGTACATACAGCTCACGGCATATGAAGGAAATAAACGACCTGGTGCAGCAGTTTGATGACCGTATAGAGCTGTCAGCGGAAAGGCTGTATGAGCAATTTGGTAAAGAAAATGGTGAGGCAATACTTGGAAAATACTTTGGTGAGGTAAGCTGGCATGGATACGAGGATGAGCTTGTGGTAGAAAAAGCAGAGCCTGTGATAGAGTATGTGCTCTCGTGCCACGGCAACCAGAACAGGTATATTGTGGACCGCTATAAGGAATTTGCGGCATTTGTCAGAAAGAAGACAGAGGGAGGGTTCCATATCACAAAGGATGCAGGTGTATTTATTGCACGAAAATGATTCAAAAAACAGGATATTATAAGCATATATTTTGTGAAAAATGCTAAAAATATAAAAAAGTACTTGAAGGTGCCCTTGGGGCACCTTTTTTTATAATGCAGGTAAATGATGAATCAGGTCAGTGTATTCTACAGACCGAAAGCATCAAGTGCAGCACGTAGTTTCAGTTTGAAGGAGAACAACATGAAAGGTATTATATTAGCGGGAGGTTCAGGCACACGTCTTTACCCACTCACAATGGTAACATCAAAGCAGTTACTTCCAATCTATGATAAGCCAATGATTTATTATCCACTCTCAGTTCTTATGAGTGCTGGTATCAGAGATATTCTTATCATCTCTACACCACAGGATACTCCTAGATTCAAAGAGCTCTTAGGAGACGGACATCAGTTCGGTGTCAACCTTACTTACGCTGTACAGCCTAGCCCGGACGGACTTGCACAGGCATTCGTTATCGGTGAGAAATTTATCGGTGATGATACAGTAGCCATGGTTCTCGGAGACAACATCTTCGCAGGACACGGACTCAATAAGAGACTCAAGGCCGCAGTTGAAAACGCAGAGAGTGGTAAGGGCGCCACAGTATTCGGATACTATGTAGATGACCCTGAGAGATTCGGTATCGTAGAGTTCGATAAAGAGGGAAAGGCTATTTCAATCGAGGAAAAGCCGGAGCATCCAAAGAGTAATTACTGTGTCACAGGTCTTTATTTCTACGACAACAACGTAGTAGAGTACGCAAAGAACCTTAAGCCATCAGCCAGAGGAGAGCTTGAGATAACAGACCTTAACAGAATCTATCTCGAGAAAAAGGCACTCAATGTAGAGCTTTTAGGACAGGGCTTCACATGGCTTGACACAGGAACACATGAGAGTCTTGTAGATGCCACAAACTTTGTCAAGACAGTCGAGACACATCAGCACCGCAAGATAGCATGTCTTGAGGAAATCGCTTACTTAAACGGCTGGATTACAAAGGATGAAGTATTAAAGACATATGAGCTCGTAAAGAAGAACCAGTATGGACAGTACTTAAAGGATGTACTTGATGGAAAATACCGCGAGCAACTGTACTAATTATAGTAAAATCGACATTGCGTTAGTTAGCTGGTAGATTAAGTTAATAGAAATAATTTAAATCTCGCTTGCAAAAAGCGGGAATCAGGAGGAAATCAAAATGACAATTATCGTAACAGGTGGAGCAGGATTTATCGGAAGCAACTTCGTATTTCACATGCTTAACAAATATCCGGATTACCGTATCGTATGCTGCTAGACTGTCTCACATATGCAGGAAATCTCTCAACACTTGAGCCTGTAATGGACAATCCAAACTTCCGTTTCGTAAAGGAGAGCATCACAGACCGTGACGCCGTATACAAATTATTTGAAGAAGAGCATCCTGATATGGTTGTAAACTTCGCAGCAGAGTCACACGTTGACCGTTCAATCGAAAACCCACAGGTATTCCTTGATACAAATATCATCGGAACATCAGTGCTTATGGACGCATGCCGCAAGTATGGTATTAAAAGATATCATCAGGTATCAACAGATGAGGTATACGGAGATCTGCCACTTGACCGCCCTGACCTTTTCTTCCATGAGGATACACCAATCCATACATCAAGCCCATATTCATCATCAAAGGCAGCAGCAGACTTACTCGTGCTTGCTTACCACCGCACATATGGACTTCCTGTAACAATCAGCCGTTGCTCAAACAACTACGGACCATACCATTTCCCGGAGAAGCTTATCCCACTTATGATTGCAAATGCACTTAATGATAAGCCACTTCCGGTATACGGAACAGGCGAAAACGTTCGTGACTGGCTCTATGTAGAAGATCATTGCCGCGCAATCGACCTGATCATCCACAAAGGACGTGTAGGCGAAGTTTATAATGTAGGTGGACACAATGAGAAGACAAACCTTGAAATCGTAAAGATTATCTGTAAGGAGCTCAATAAGCCGGAGAGCCTTATCACATTCGTAGGAGATCGTAAGGGTCATGATATGCGTTACGCAATCGACCCTACAAAGATTCACAACGAGCTCGGATGGCTTCCAGAGACCAAGTTCGAGGACGGAATCAAGAAGACAATCAAATGGTACCTTGACAACCGTGAGTGGTGGGAGACAATCATCAGCGGAGAGTACCAGAACTATTACGAGAAGATGTATGCGAATAGATAACTGCTATTCGTAAACCTTGAAGAATCGAAATGCGTGTTTACGAATATTTGTAAAAAGGAGACCCAAAATGAAAGTATTTGTTACAGGAGTTGCAGGTCAGCTCGGACACGACGTAATGAACGACCTTGCAGCACGCGGTTACGAAGGAATCGGAACAGATATAGCACCACAGTACAGCGGAGCAGATGATGGCACATCAGTTACAACTATGCCGTATGTATCACTTGACATCACAGACCGTGATGCAGTGGAAAAAACAATTACAGAGCTTAAGCCTGACGTGGTAGTACACTGTGCAGCATGGACAGCAGTAGATCTGGCCGAGGATGATGATAAAAAAGCAAAGGTGCATGCAATCAACGCAGATGGCACTCAGAATATAGCAGATGCCTGCAAGAAGATAGATGCCAAGATGGTATATATCAGCACAGACTATGTATTTGACGGACAGGGCACCACACCATGGCAGCCTGACTGCAAGGACTATGCACCGCTCAACGTATACGGACAGACAAAGCTCGATGGAGAGCTTGCAGTGGCAAATACTCTTGAGAAGTACTTTATCGTGCGTATAGCGGGTATTTGGAGTGAACGGCAAGAACTTCATCAAGACAATGCTAAATGTCGGCAAGACACATGACAGGCTCACAGTAGTAAGTGACCAGATTGGTACACCGACATACACACTCGACCTTTCAAGACTGCTCGTAGATATGATAGAGACTGATAAATACGGTTACTATCATGCTACAAACGAGGGCGGATATATCAGCTGGTATGATTTCACAAAGGAAATTTTTAAGCAGGCAGTGGAGCTTGGGCATACAGAGTATTCTGAGGACAGACTCACAGTCGCACCTGTTACAACAGCAGAGTATGGTGTGTCGAAGGCAGCACGTCCGTTTAACAGCAGACTGGACAAGAGCAAGCTTGTGGAGAATGGATTTAAGCCGCTTCCTACATGGCAGGATGCGCTGCACAGATATTTGCAGGAGATTAACTTTTAGAAAGGACATAGAAATCATGGGACAGATTAAAGTACAGAAAAACGTAGGTGGAATCGAAGGACTTTGCATTATCGAGCCTACAGTACACGGAGACAACCGTGGATACTTTATGGAGACATACAATTCAAAGGACATGCAGGAGGCAGGCATTGACAGAGTATTTGTACAGGATAATCAGTCTTGCTCCACAAAGGGAGTGCTCCGCGGACTCCATTTCCAGAAGGAATACCCACAGGCAAAGCTTGTGCGTGCAGTAAAAGGCTCAGTATTTGATGTGGCTGTAGACTTAAGAAGCGATTCAAAGACATATGGCAAGTGGTTTGGAGTAGAGCTCACGGAAGAGAACAAGAAGCAGTTCCTTATACCGGAGGGCTTTGCACACGGATTTTTAGTACTCTCAGATGTAGCAGAGTTCTGCTACAAGGTAACAGATTTCTGGCACCTTGGAGACGAGAGCGGACTTGCATGGAATGATCCGGCAATCGGCATCGAGTGGCCACAGCTTGTCGGAGAGTATCCGGGAAGCGCCGACGGAAGCGGATACACACTTGAGGATGGCACACCAATCAATTTAAGTGATAAGGATCAGAAGTGGGAGACACTGGAGAATACATTTAAGTTTTAATTGATATGATATATCATAATATTATAGCTTTCGACATTAATTGTCGGAAGCTATTTACGTTATAAAAGTCTTGACCTTAATCACTAATAGTTGTAAACTAAACAAAAAATTAATTGAGGAAAATATATGAAGTTAAAGCAAAGTAAAGTATTTAAGGCTGGCATAGGATATACTATAGGAAATGTCATGGTTAAAGGTATAAATTTTTTGGCTATTCCTATATTTAGTAGATTGTTAACTACGGAAGAGATGGGGTTGTATACGGTTTTTGCCGCATATGAAGCAGTCTTGTTCGTTTTTATTGGAATGGCTCTGCATAGCTCAATAAGAAGCGCAAAATATGAGTTTGAGGGTAAAATTGATGATTTTACATCATCAATTATGGGAATATATTGGATAAATTTAATAGTTGCCTTGTTTATTTCTATTGTTTTTAATAAAATATTGACAAAATTATTGGATCTTGATTTAGTTACATTGGTTATGCTTGTGATATACAGTTTTGGAATTGCGGTAGTTACTTTATATAATGCAAGAATTAGCTTGGATTATGAGTATAAAAAATACATTAAGGTTTCTTTAGCAAGCACAATTGGAAATGTAGGTCTTTCTTTAATATTAATTAAGACTATTTTTAATTCATCAAGAGGATTTGGAAGGGTACTTGGAATTACAATTTCCACTGTACTTGTTACAGTATATATTATATATGATTTATATAAACGTGCTCGACCGACATTTAGAAAAAAATATTGGAAGTTTGGAATAAAATACAGCTTGCCTATTATTCCACATGGAATATCACAGGTGTTGCTTGCCCAATTTGACAGAATAATGATTAATAAAATGATAGGAAAGTCTGAGGCTGGCATATATGGACTTGTTGGTAATATCAAATTGATTTTAGCTATTATATCAGATTCAATTTCTGAAGTGTGGATGACATGGTTTTATGAAAAGATGAAAAATAAAGAAATAGAAGCTGTCAGAAGTAGAGCAAGACAATTGTGTTATTTTTTTCCTCATTATTGCTATTGAGTAATGTCAATTTCACCAGAATTGGTTCTTATAATAGGCGGACAAAAATATGCAGTTGGAAAATATGTTGCAATCCCTATGATTTTAGATGCTTTTGTATTATTTATATATAATGTAATAGTTCCATCTGAATATTTTAAGCAAAAAACAAGTTTTATCATGTGGGGAACAATGAGTGCGGCGGTAATTAATATCATTACGAATTATATATTTATACAGAAATATGGCTTTATTGCGGCTGCATATACTACGCTGTTTGCATATATTTGTTATATGATATTACATCTTGTTATTTCTTATAGATTAATGAGATTTTCTATTATTCCAGTTAGCTGTATTGCATTATGTTTACTTAGTATTGTGATAATTGCAATAGTAGATCTTATATTTATTGATAATATATTTGTAAGATATTTGGTATGTTTTGCTGTGGTCATGTTTATTGGAATTAAGGTGCTGCCGGAGTTTGTTAAAGAGAACAGAAGAAAAGCAGAGTAAAAGTACAAAGTTCTTGACTATGTAATATGTTGGATGTAAACTAAAAAGGTTATTGTAAATATCGAGAATGTAGAAAGGCAGATTTTAGATGAATAGGGAACTGAGTTTGGAAGAGGTGCATAAAGAAACCTTAAATGTTTTAAAAAAAATAGATGAGATATGTGAGCACAATGATATTAAGTATTCAATTATGTATGGAACATTAATAGGATATATGAGACATAATGGGTTTATACCTTGGGATGATGATATGGATGTTTGCATGTTAAGACCTGAATATGATAAGTTTGTAGCATATTGTAATGAACATGAAGAAGAACTATATCCATTTAAGTTGATGTCAAAATATACAGCCGATGATTATCCTTTTAATTTACAAAGATTTTGTGATACCAGATTTAAGATGGTTAAAACGGATGGACTATCTGATGCGGGGATGGGATTATTTATAGACATTTATCCTTTAGATGCATTAGGAAATGTTAAGAATGGTGCTAAAAAACAAATAGAAAAAAAGAAAACATTTTGGATGCAGTGTGTTGGTTGTGCACAGAGTAAGAATATAATGGGAACAAATAAGAGTTTTGTTAAACGATTATTAAGATTTCCGGTTTACTTGTATTCACATGTGAAGGGGACTAAGTATTTTTTGGATAAGTTTGATGTGCTTACAAATAGCTATTCATATGAGGATAGCAAATATGTCGGGGATTTGATATGGGATAACTGTGTTACATATTATGAGAAGGAATGGTTCGAAGATGTTGAGGACATTATATTTGAAGGTGTAAAAACCAAAATTCCCGTTCAGGCTAAAAAGGTATTGGAAGAAGAATATGGAGACTATATGACTCCACCACCTGAAGAGGAGAGAGTTCCATATCATGAATATATAATATATAGAAAATAATGGTGATAATTGATGCTATTGATTGGTAATTATAAAACTTTTATTGAAAAATATAATAAAGAAGTCTTCTCTATTGTATATATTTTTCTACTTATACATTTCTTTTGGGGAACAACAATGATACAAATTCATTTGCCACGTTGTTATACATGGATTTGTTTGGTAGTGCTTCTGGGATATATTATAGGTAAAATATTAGTTGAACCAAATAGAAAATATCTGATTATTATGGCAACAATTGTTGCACCATTTATTATAAGTGGGCTTTTAAGTGGCTATCATGAATTAATGTATGTGGGTTTATTGATAGCAGCAGCAAAAGATATTCCAATTGATAGAATTTTAAAAGACTACCTAATGGTATGTATACCGTTTTTATTAATTACGATACTAGGAAGTCAAATAGGGATTGTTGAGAACCTAATATATCCAAGTCTATACAGGGGAAATAGGATTGCATATGGATTTTTATCACCTACGGATTTTTTGTGCTCATGTTTTATTCATTATTTTAGTATTGTTTTCTGTGATAAAAAAGAAGAATTATTGGAAAATGGCTTTAATATCTGTTCTGATTGCAGCTTTTCTTTATTTTAGATGTGATGGTAGAACAACTGTTGCCAGTCTACTTATTTTCTTGACAGGAATAGCTATATGCTATATTATAAAAAAAAATGGGTTGGATTAAATAAGCGTATTGAATGGCTACTTGTAGATATCTGCGAGAGTTTTATTGTGATAGCTTCGTTTGTATTGGGATGGTTATATCAGCTTAATAATAAATATATTATTGGATTAAATGATGTGCTGTCGGATAGATTAAAGTATATTGCCCAGACTATGTCGACATATAATATCAAATTATGGGGGCAGTATATTGAGGAACACGGAAATGGTGGGTCTATTATTGCTAAAGATAATTATTTTTTTATAGACAATTCATTTGTAAGATGCATGTATGAGTATGGAGCTATTGTTTTTGTGCTGGTTATAGTGCTTATATTTATGGCTCAAAAAAAAGATGCTGGATAATGAGAAATATATTATGTGTTTAGCATTTTTTATCGTGACTATAGCGTCATTTGCTGAACACGATCTCCTTGAAATTGCATGTAATCCGGTTATTTTTTCTGTTTTTGCTTGTATGAGCGATGATGATAAGGTTAGTATGGAAGAAAAGAGGATTTGTTAAATATGATTTCGGTTTGTGTTGCTGCTTTTAACGGCGAAAAATACATTGAGGAACAGATTTTATCTGTATTAAGAAATCTTGATTCTCAAGATGAAATAATTATTTCAGATGATGGTTCTTCTGATAGAACCAGAAGAATTGTTGATGATTTGGCTGAAAAGGATAGAAGAATTAGAATTATAGATGGTCCTCGAAAAGGACTGATTAAGAATTTTGAAAATGCAATAGTACATTCAAAAGGCGATATTATTTTTTTATGCGATCAGGATGATGTATGGAAAGATAATAAAGTTAAAACAGTACTAGATATTTTGGAAATACGGATTGTACTTTGGTAATGCATGATGCATGCATTGTTGATGCTAATTTGAGAATTTCCGGTTGCTCTTTTTTTTGAATTTAAAAAATGCAAAAAAGGGTATTGGAGAAACTTGATAAAAAATTCATATATAGGTTGCTGTATGGCTTTTAAACGAAGCATACTGGATTATGCAATTCCTTTTCCGGATAATATTCCAATGCATGATCAGTGGATTGGATTGTTGTCGGAAAGAGTTGGAAAAGTTGAGTTCTGTAACGAACAGCTTCTTTTATATAGAAGACATTCAAATAATGCATCAGAAATGACTCATTTACCTTTGGGTGAGATGGTTAAGAATAGAGCGATTATGCTGAAATGTATAAATAAAAGAATCAGGGAGAAGAAATGATATTAGCAGGTATAACATTATTCAATCCAGACGTTGCAAGACTAGAAGAGAATATATCATCAATTTATGGACAAGTTGATAGGGTAATATGTGTGGATAATGGTTCGGATAATATAAAGAGCATTGAGGATTGTGTATTAAAGAACTGGAAAAATATAACAATTATTAAGAATGGAAAAAATGAAGGCATTGCTAAAGCTTTGAATCAGATGTTTGAATTTGCCATTGAACAACAATACGAATATGTTTTGACTTTAGATCAAGACTCAGTATGCCCGGATAATATAATTGAAGAATATAATAAGTATTTAGATGAACATAAATTGGGTTCATTATGTCCACAGTGTGTTGATAGAAATTTCAAAAGTGAATTGAATAATGAAGATGTTATAGAGGTGGATAAGTGCATAACATCAGCTTCATTGGTGCCGGTTTCAGCTTGGAATGATGTTGGCGGATTTAATGAAGAACTTTTTATAGACTTTGTTGATCATGATTTTTGTGCTAAGCTTAAGGAACATGGGTATAGAATACTTCAGATTGGTAGTGTGAAGCTTAGCCATGAATTGGGAAAAGGAAAAAATTATAGTATTTTAGGCGTTAAATTTACTGCACTTAATCATTCAGCAATGAGAAAATATTATATGGTTAGAAATTGGATTTATTATATGAATGAACATAAAGATATAATAAATCTAAAGGCAGAAAAGAAATCATATAGATTATTTTTTTTTAAAACACTAATATTCGAAGATGATAAGTTGAAAAAAATGAAACAAATGCTAAAGGGTAGAAGAGACGGCATTGAATTAATAAGGAGAATTCATGAAATCAAGTAAAACAATCAAAATAGTAATGGAGATGATAACATATATTAGTTTAGTTTTGTATATGTTTGATGTTGTATTATTAGGAACAGGGGAACTGACAAAGAGCTTTGGAATTCAAAGTAGAATGATTTTTTTTTTCGGAATATCGGTTTTAGCGGCAGTTGTCCTTATATTATTGGATTTGAAAAAATATTTGAATAATAAGTATTTAATAAGTGTACTTGTTTTCATGGTTGTTATATTTATAGCTGCTATTAGAGGCTTTGTTGGAAAAACAAACACAACAATACTTTTGTCTGATTTCAAAGGTTTTTTGAGTTTTCTGATAGTTTTTCCAATGATGGCAGTTATGTATAAAAAAAAATAGAGTGATTTCATTTTTGAAAATGTTATGTTTGTCACTTGGAGTTGTATCTGTGTTAGGTATTATTCTGGCATTTTATCTGCAGATGCCTTTAGAGATAAGACACTGGGCATATGATTTTTTTGATGGATATAATATATGCATGATTACAGAATTGACAGGAAGGGTGACTCGCATTTTTTTTCAATTCTGGAAGCAGACTTTTTTTGCTGGTTTTGCTTTAAGCATTGTATTTTCGTTAATAGAAAATAAACGTAAAATTATTTGGATATTTATTGCATCGTTAGATATTTTTGGTGTGTTTATTTCGTATACACGATCAGGCTACTTGGCATTTGCTATTGGAATATTTGCATTTGTAGTATTAATATTATTATTTTATAGAGACTTTTTAAACCATTGGCTATAAGGGCATGTTTTGTTGCTGGAATAGTTGTTGTGTTAATTGGTACGGTTAGTGTCGCTGAAAAAAGCAAATTTGGTTGATGTGGCCATAAATAGATGTTTATTTGCCGGAGCAGAAATAGAAGATAATGATACAAATGTTGACAAACCTTCTGATAATAAAAATGATAAAAATAATAAAAATGACAAATTAACAAACGAAAAAAAGCTGAAATTCAAAATTTAGCCATCAGAGAACAGAGAAAGACTTTAGCAATAGAAAATATAAAGAAACATCCATTCTTTGGCGGAGGATTGGGAGTATCCAATGATATAAATGATGGTTTTATTGAGTATTTTTATTTAGATATTTTAAGTAAAATAGGTTTTATAGGCTTTATAATTTTTATTATTCCTTTTTTATTTTCTGCTTTTGATACTATTATTTTGCGTGATGTATTTTGCAAAGAACAAAGATTATTAGCTTTGGCAGCACAGTTAGGCTGTTTGTTTGTTTTTGTTATATCATATTTTAATCCTTGCTTAAACTCAAGTGTTGGATTATTTATGTATTCATTGGCTCTTGTTTTAGCTATGCCGTGGGAAAATAAGAAACCAAAGACTGCTTATTTTATAAGTTCTACTAACCATTATAATGTGAGAACAGGAAAGTTTGTTAATGATTATATTAAAAAAGGTTATGATGTAATTTATGTAACCTCTGATTTTGATCATATGACCAAAAAAGAGGTATTATTTTAATGAGTATAAAAATAGTAAGCAACTGCATGTAATCTCTTACAAAAAAAATTTATCAATAAGCAGGATATTGAGTCATCTGATGTTCAGTTACAAAACGTTTTACATGTTATTGGCTTGTAAACCAGAATTGGTGTATGTAGAAGTGCCAAATAATTCATTGGTAAAAAGTTCAGCAAAATATAAAAAAGATTAATAATGCTGAGATTATTGTGGACGTTTTTGATATGTGGCCGGAATCTATGCCGGTTAAGACAAAGAATATGATTGTAAACTGGGGATTCGATATTTGGAGAAATTTCAGAAATAAGAATTTAAAATTTGCAGATCAAATATGGATTGAGTGTGATTATTATAGGGAGTTATTGTCGGCACAAAAGATTAACCTTCCAATGGAAACCAAATATTTGAAATTGAAAAATGCAGAAACAAGTATAGAAATGAAAGTATCAGAAGAAGAAATTGATTTATGCTATTTAGGTAGTATAAATAATATCATTGATATATCATTAATTGAAAAAATTGTTTCAGAGTTTGCGAAAAATAAAAAAGAACAAGAATCCATATAATTGGTGATGGTGAAAGAAAAGATGAATTTCTTGATATTCTGAAAAAAAATAGTATAGAAATCATTGATCATGGTAAAGTATATGAGATAGATAAATTGCAAGAGATTTTTGATCAGTGTTGGTTTGGAATTAATGTCTTACGAGAAGATTTAGCGATTGGAATTACAATGAAGTCTATTTCGTATTTTAGGGGCGGTCTTCCGATTATCAATACTGTTCAGGGTGATACAAGTAGATTTGTAGAAGAATGTAACATTGGAATAAATGTTGACCGACATGATGTCAAATCTTGTGTTTTAAGAATTCTTAATATAACAAAAGATGATTTGGCTTGTATGAAGAATAATACCAGAAACTTGTTTGAACAAAAATTTGCAGAATAGGATAAAAAACATGAAAAAATATTTTAAAAAAACAATGCAATCTATTATTTTTATATTGAAAGTCTTGTTATATTTATCATTACTGTTCAGTTTTCTCTTTCTGTTTTCGAGAAATAATTTTGCAGTTTTAAATATTTCAAGAACAGTGGCAACTACAATTTTTACGTATGTATTTGTTGGGCTTTTAATGACAGCGATATATGGCAGATATGATATAGGTAGAAGAAAGAGTAAGCCGATAATTTATTCATTGGTATTAGCAACATTATTTACAGATTTTGTTGCATATATCCAGTTAATGATAATGAACACGATAACACCAAATGTTTCTGCCTTCAAGTTTTCTGATATAGGTACTTTGGCACTTGTAATTGTAGTCCATGTGGTTATTATTATTGTTTTTGTTCATATTGGTAATGGCATATTTTTCGCAATAAATGATCCTGAGAGCTGTTGTGTAATTACTACACAGGAATCAGACCTGTCAAAGCTTTCTTCTTCTGTAAAACGTTACAAAAAGCAGTATTGCATTAAAAGGGTAGTAGATTATAGAAGAAAAGATCTTTATGATATCATAAAAGATATGGATACAGTGTTTATATATGATATTCCTTCTGATAAGAAACCGGATATAATTAATTTCTGTTATGAGCGAATGATAAATATATATATAAATCCTGATGTATGCGATTTGGTTGAAAATGTATCAGAACATTATTTGCTGGATGATGTATCATTTCTTAATCACAATATCAGCAATATGACTTTTGAGCAGAGAGTGATAAAACGAATATTTGATATTATATTCTCTTTGATATTTGTGGTGATTAGTTCACCAATCTGGATTGTAAGTTCTATTGCAATAAAATTGGGAGATGGCGGAACCGTATTTTTTAAACAGAAGCGTGCAACACAATATGGAAGAGTGTTTTATGTTTATAAATTTAGAACAATGAAAGAACATGTTGAAAACCGATCTGCAACATCGGATGATGACAGAATAACAAAGGTGGGAAAGGTACTTAGAAAGACAAGACTTGACGAGGTACCTCAGCTGTTCAATATATTGAAGGGGGATATGAGCTTTGTTGGACCAAGACCTGAGATGCTTGAAAATGTGAAAAGCTATACAAGCGAATTGCCGGAGTTTAAATATAGACTGAGAGCAAAGGCAGGATTAACCGGATATGCTCAGATTGCCGGAAAATATAATACATCACCAAAGGATAAGCTTATACTTGATATGATGTATATTGAAAACTATAGTTTTAGAACAGATATCAAATTATTGTTCCAGACGGCTATTGTACTTCTCAAGATAGTACTGAGGGATTCCAAAAGGTGTCAGATTGCTTAGAGTGTGAAAAGACACCAGAGAATTTAATTGATTAAGACATTTTATAAAAATGGGTAATACTTGTAAGAAATTGTTGCAAGTTTTACCCATATAATATTTTACTAAAATTGAAGAGAAAATATTTTGTAATATTTTGTAATTTTTCAAAGAAATTACTTGCAATATCATAACATAAATACTAGTATTATATATATAAAATAAAAAAAGGAGGTACTGTGTTTATGAAAAACAAATTCATAATGACAGCAGCAATTGTTACAGCAATGACGATGGTAACACCATCACTTGCAAGTGCAGCAGAGATTCAGCCTATAGCTTCTGAGACAGAGGCACCTTCAGAGACAGAGGCACCTTCAGAGACAGAGGCACCTGCAGAAACAGAGGCACCTGCAGAGACAGAGGCACCTTCAGAGACAGAGGCACCTGCAGAAACAGAGGCACCTGCAGAGACAGAGGCACCTTCAGAGACAGAGGCACCTGCAGAAACAGAGGTACCTGCAGAAGTTGAGACTCCAACAGAGAGTGAAACACAGGCAGTAGTTGCTACAGAGACAGATTCCGATGAGGAGCTTGCACAGGCTACTTCAGATGATGGAGCAACAAATGTTGAAAGAACTGGATGGTATGGACCAGAGGATGGATATCCTGATTATTGCTATAAATTTAATGATGGCTCTTGGGCATATAGTCAGTTTGTTTCTACAGAGACTGGAAAATTCTACTTTGATGCTAATGGCTATATGGTAAGAGGCTGGCAGAAAATTAATTCTTCATGGTATTATTTTGATGCTAATGGTTATATGCAGAAAGATTGGCAGGAAATCGGTGGCAAATGGTATTATTTCAGCCCTTATGATGGCTTTATGTATCGTAGCAGAGTAAGTGAGATTAATGGTACAATGCGTGCTTTTGCTCCTTCTGGTCAGATGATTCAGGGCTGGACTTGGGATGTATATACTGATAATGATGGTGATGTTACAGGAGATTGGTTTTATGCAAACCCAAATGGTACTGCATATGAAGATGGCTGGTTGGCACAAGATGGTGGCTGGTATTATATTAACACATATAGCGGCAGGATGTATTCAAAGGGAATGTATACTATTAATGACAAACGCTACAGATTTAAAAAAGATGGTAAGCTCATCATTGGATGGTATCAGACAGGAATATATTTAGATGACTGGTACTATACAAATGCAGATGGATCAGCGTATTCAGGATGGCTGCCATATGGCGGAAGCTGGTATTATTTTGATGATTGGGGAGATATGTATGGCGATCAATGGGTAGACCATAAATACTATATTGGATGCGATGGTAGAATGGTCTCAGGCTGGTATGATTGTAGTCAAAAATCAGCAAATTATTCATCGACTAGCTGGATGTATTTTAATGCTGATGGTACTAAATATGTAGGCTGGTTACCATATAATGGAAATTGGTATTATATTAGTGATGGTTATATGGTAGCAGATACTATTGATTATTGTGTAAGTCAGGATGCATTTAGAGATGAAAATGGAAATACTAATTGGACAGAGTATAATAAGGCTCGTAAGGCTTCACCACGATACGTATTTGATGCAAATGGTGTTATGGTTACAGGATGGTATCATGACATTCAAACTACAGGTGGTCAGATTACATACGATGAATGGTATTATTCAGACTCTGATGGAAAGTGTCATGACGGATGGCTTTTATACAACGGAGCTTGGTATTATTTCCGTAAAGGCGAAATGCTGAGAAATACATATACTCCTGATGGAAATTGGGTAGGGCTTGATGGTGTTTGGGCTTAACTCATAGTTTTATATATTAATTGCATAAAATATTTTTGAGAGGTCTATGTGGATAACATAGACCTCATTTAATATATAATCATTAGAATTTTGTATTTATTTGAGTGCAATACTGGATACTGGGGTATTATTTGAATCAAGATGGTACTCTAAGCTCATATGTGCTATAATGTTTTAAAAGTATAGGAAGGAAATAAAACAGTGAGAAAAAAAAGTAACAAATAAAACTAAGAAGATTTTGGGAGCATTTGCCGTTGCAGGTATGCTTGCAATGAGTGTTAATTCTGTACAGGCAGCACAGGAGGAATATACAGCCGGATCATCAATGGGAAAGGAATATGATGAACTGGAACAGGCATATTCAGATGATGAGGTCTTAGCAACAGCATCCAATCAGGGGCATTGGGAAGTGAATTATGCAGGCTGGTGGTATCAGTATTCAGATGGAACATATCCACGTAGTTCCTGGGTAAATATTAGCAATAAATGGTATTATTTTGATGAAAATGGATATATGGTTACCGGATCACGCAATATTAATAATGCTTGGTATTATTTTGATGGAAGTGGAGAGATGCTTACAGGCTGGCAGTATTATTTAGGAGCTTGGTGGTACCATAAGCCATCCGGGGCATGGGTACAGTCCAACTATGCTAATGGGGCATTAGTCGGAATTGATGTATCATATTATCAAAAAGATATTGACTGGACTACTGTGAAAAATAGTGGTATCAACTATGCAATGCTGAGAGTTGCAGGCTACGATAAATCAAATCATCGTTTTACAGATAAAAGATTTAATGAATACGCTTCAAATGCAAATAAAGCAGGTATGCCTATTGGTGCATATATATATAGTAAAAAGCGAGAAACGTTAGTGATGCTGTTTCGGATGCAAGATACGTTGTAAGTGAGTTAAGGGGATATACAATCTCATATCCTGTAGCTATTGATTTGGAGGATTCTTCGCAGACGGATTTGTCTAAGGTGCAGCTTGGTGCTATTGCAAAAAGCATTTTGTGATGAAATCAGGAGATATGGTTACACTCCTATGGTTTATTGCAATGAGAACTGGTATAAGAACTACATAGATGTAAGCCAGATTGCAGGAGAGGAATTGTGGATTGCAAGATATAATTCGCATTATGATACAAATATTAAAAAGAGGTATATGGCAGTGTAGCTCTACAACCAGAATTCCGGGTATATCGGGAAATGTGGATTTGGATTTTGCATACAAGAATTATGAGAATCCGATTACAAGCGTCATAGGATATTGGAGCCTATATGGTAATGATTGGTATTTTATTGATGCAAATGGTCAGTATGTAACAGGCTGGCAGTTTATAAACGGAAACTGGTATTATTTTGCGGGAAATACAGTTATGACAACAGGCTGGCAATATGTAAACGGTAATTGGTACTACATGGATGCAAGTGGAGCTATGAAGACAGGTTGGCAGTACATAAATGGTAAATGGTATTTTTTGGAAAAGAGTGGAACCATGACTATGGGCTGGCAGTATATTAGTGGACACTGGTATTATATGGACTGGACCGGAATGATGACAACAGGTTGGCAGTATATAGGTGGACATTGGTACTATATGGACTGGACCGGAATAATGACAACAGGTTGGCAATATATAGGCGGACATTGGTATTATATGAATGCAGATGGAATAATGGTAACTGGCAGACATTATATTAATAAAAGATGGTATTATTTTAATGCAAATGGTGTATGGAATTAGAGACGAAGGGAGCTGTTATATTTATGAAGAAAAAAATAATAGTTTTATTAACGATTACAATTCTGAGCTTATGTAATACCAGTGTTTTCGCTGAAGAGTCAGGTTACATATGGACACAAGGTGAAAGTGGTTTGTGGTATTATGTGGATACAGAAGGTAATTGTAAGACAGGTTGGCAGTACATAAATGGATGTTGGTACTATATGGATGTCAATGGTATTATGACAACAGGTTGGCAGTACATAAATAATCACTGGTATTATATGGATGCTAATGGGGCTATGACCATGGGCTGGCAATATATAAATGGCTACTGGTATTACATGGATGCTAATGGGGCTATGACAACAGGCTGGCAGTACATAAATGGTCAGTGGTATTATATGGATGTCAATGGTATTATGACAACGGGCTGGCAGTATATAGGTGGTCAGTGGTATTATATAGCTCCAAGTGGAATTATGGTTACAGGCTGGCAGTATATAGGTGGTCAGTGGTATTATATAGCTTCAAGTGGAGTGATGACAACGGGTTGGCAGTATATAAATGGCAACTGGTATCTCATGAATGGAAATGGAGCGATGACAACAGGCTGGCAGTATATATCTAATTTTTGGTATTATATGAATGGAAATGGGGTTATGCAGACCGGTTGGCAATCTATTAATGGCACATGGTATTATTTTAATGCGAGTGGAGATTGGGTTGATTTTTCAAGCATGAATTCGTATGCACAGGGATATTCAAGTTCAACAAAATATTTAATAATGGTGGACAGAAAAGCTTGTGTTGTAGGCATTTATTACGGAAGCAGAGGTAATTGGACTCAGCAATATGCATGGCCGTGTGCACCTGGAAAAGCAGCAACTCCGACTGTTGGAGGCGAATTTAATGTTGGCGGTAGGGATACTATTTTGATTCCGGCAATTCAAGATGTTATTATTATACACAGTTTAAGGGAAATTATTTGTTCCATAGTGTGTTGTATAACAAAAATGGTACACTTCAGGATGGCAGAGTCGGAATTCCACTGTCTCATGGATGTGTAAGGCTTGAAATAGGGAACGCTAAATGGATATATGATAACATTCCGAGTGGAACACATGTAGTTGTTTATTAAAGGGAACATTTATTAAAATTTCTATTAGACAAAATAAAAATGATGAATTATATTTATTTTTATAAATTTGAGGGCATAACATGCAAACCAACACCACACGAGATAAAACAATTGATTTCATAAAGGGCATCCTTATTTTATTTGTGATTTTAGGTCACACTACATTGGGTCTGACAGACATGTACTCATTTGATGATACAATGAATGGTATTGCAAATGTAATATACAGCTTTCACATGCCTTGCTTTATCGCAGTTTCAGGCTTCTTATACAGTGAATATGTAGGGAATGCTTCACAAGGCATTTTTAGCCGGATAGGTCATAAAGCATTTAATATCCTGCTGCCGTACGTGATGATTTCAGTTATTTACTGGATTATTAAATTTGCCCTTTCAAATTTGATAAGGGAGCCGGTTGCCGTTAGCAGCCTGATAAGCATACCGTGGAAGCCGATAGAGTTTTTATGGTATTTATACGCGCTATTTCTCATATATTGTGTGGCGTATATGGCTGATTATGTGTTTGCGAGGCTTCTGCCACATTTTAATTATAAAATGGAGCTTTTATTTGTGCTGTTTTTTAATAATTGCTTTCACATGCTATGGCAGCTTTCACTATGAGGGCTTTAACTACATAGCCGGCTTTCAGATGTACTTTTATCTGGGATGCCTGATTAAGAAGTGGCTTGATAAACTGGATAATAGATATGCTGTGCTGAGCCTTGCCGTTATGAGTGTGCTTGTAGAGGCGTCCGGCATAGTATTACAGGATGACATGAGCAGCAATCCCCTTTTCAGCAGTCTGTTTGAGCGGTTTACCGCCTGTATAGTGACAGTATTTATATTTGCAGTAAGCTATTTTTTATCAAGGTATTGTGATTTCCCTAAATGGTTACAGACTATCGGCCGGGATAGCATGCCGTTTTATGCGATGAATGTGATATTTGTAGGTGGAATCAGGATTATATTGAACAGGGCTGGTATAACCAATATGGCGCTGCAGTGTATATGTGGATTTGCAGGAAGCACTGCTATATGCTGGATTTTGTATGAGTGTATCATAAAGAAAATCAGGCTTATCGATTTTATATTCTACCCGTGTAAACAGCTCGATGTCAGAAAATGACAAATAGAAATCAGGGTGTTGTTTTTTAATACTAATCCGATATACTATATAGTGTTTACTGAAAAAATATCAAAATAAAGCGTTTCAATAGAAAAGGAAACACCATGAAATTTATTAAAATTCCTGCATTTGCAATAGTCCTCCTTTTGCTCATGCAAATAGTATCAAAGGCATTTATTGCCATTGACAGCAGCGATATCGAAAATATATATGGCTTTTACTCAGAACCAAAGAACAGTCTTGATATGGTCATGATTGGACCAAGTGAGGTATACACGGGCTATGCACCGGCGTTGGCGTGGGAGGAGTATGGCCTTAAGTCGTGCAATCTTTCAATAGGAGCTGTGCCATGCAATATGTACAAGTCCATCGTCACGGAGATTGTGAAGAGACAGAAGCCGAAGCTTCTTTTTAATCAATGCTTCTGCATTTAGTTATTGCAATAGTAATCTGACTGATGAGGTTTATCTGAGAAAGTGGATTGATAATATGCCTATGTCACAGAACAAGCTTGACACGGTAAAGACTATTCCCAAAAATATCAATAATGATGATGAAAAGGTGAAGGATAATATATCGGATACCCTTTATTTTCCATTGGAGAAGTATCATGGCAACTGGAAGGCCCCTGAGGCAGTGTATACCTCATTTGTCACTCGTGCCTATATGAGGCTCAGTGGTGGAGGCTATCTGAAGGGCTTTTATTCAAAAACAGGCATCCCCGGAGGCCGTGACAATCTGGCGAATATCGGACAGCCTACTAAAGAAGCCTATGTGCTGACTGATGAATGCAGAGCATATCTTAAGGAGCTGCTTTCGTACTGCAATAAGCTTGGCATGGAGCATGTGCTGTTGCTGCAGCCACCTCATGAGACACAGGCTGCTGATAAGTCAGGGCTTGAGCAGATTGAAAGTATAACGAGGGAGTATGGATACGATTTTCTTGATCTGAGTACTGATTATGAGAGCATTGCAGGGATAGATGATTCACATGATTTCGCAGATTTTGAGCATCTGAATGCATATGGAGCCCAAAAGCTTTCGTCATATATTGGCAATCTGGTAGTAAACCAATATGGGATAAAGTCTGATACGACAGGTTCAGAGCTTTCAAGATGGGAAAAGTCCGTGAAGAGGACTAAAAAAGCTCTGAAAATGGCAGAGAATATACTGACAGAAGAGAGGCACAGGTGGTTGGAGAGTATGAGGCAGCCAAATAAGTGAAGCTGCCGGGGAATTAAGCGTTGCAGAATGGTATTATTTAGTGGTATTTGATTCTGGCTTTGATGAGCCTTATGCCTTCACATACCATCTCGTCACGCATCAGTAAAAGCAGCACCATATAGATTATAAATCCGGTCACAATCATAATCATTGTGTGCATGAAGCTGACTGACAGCTTTGCATCCATGAGCAGCAGTACGATAAGCATACAGACTGCTGATACAAGATATTTCCACGATAAAGAAAATATTTTTGGTATACTTAGCTCATTTCGTATGAAGTAAAGCTGCACGGCAGTTATTATTACCTCCGAGATGACAGATGCTATGGCTGCACCGTATGAATAGAGCTGAGGTATGAGAATCATATTCATGACAAAATTGGCTACGGCTCCGATACATACTGAGCGTGTCAGCAGACCTTCACGCTTGGTAGTTACCAGATACTGTATACCGATTACATTGCTTAAACCTATAATCGGCAACAGTGTAGCCATTATCATGATGAGGTATGGCACCTTTTCATATCCAGGCCCGAAAAACCATGGCGAGAAATTGCGCGCGATGCCTATCAGGCCAAAGCACAGGGCAAGACCTATAAACCAGACGAATTGAAAGCTCTTATAAAGGAGGGCTTTTACTTCGTCTTTTTTATTTTCACTGAAGGCTCTTCCTATTCTTGGAAGCATCACAGTACCGAGTGATGTTACGAGCATGAGCACCATTTTGGATATCTTGTTGGCCTGCTCATAGTAGCCGTTTTCTGTCATGCTGCCGGTTATGTTGTTGAGCATGGTTTTGTCAAGCGCTGTGTATATGGTTGTCGCTATAGTTGGTACAAATAGTGTGAGAGTAGCCCTTAGATGAGAGAATGGCTTAAGCTCCTTAAGCTTTGGTCTGTCAACATATTGAGGCAGGTAAAACCAGATGGATATATTGGCAAAAAGCTCTAATAGACATACTCCTGCCACATATATGAGCAAATCACTCTCTGAGCGCACGGCGATGAAGATAAAAGCAATGTTTATGATTTTAAAAATCACGTTTCGACCGACTATTTTACCAAATTCCTCAAGTCCCTGAAACAGCCAGGAGATATCAGAAGCAACTGATATCAGGTACACGGCTTCAATCAATAGCAGGTGCTTTTTGAGTGGTGAGTGCCCAAATGCAAGTGTGAATACCATATATGCGCAAAGACACACAATCACACTGATGACGGATAGAAGCTCTATCTCCCAGAAGGTTTTTGTGCGTTTCGCTCTGTCCTCCTGCAGGTATGATATTTCCCTGTTTCCGTAGTTTACAGTGCCCAGTGCGGCAAACATGATAAAGTATGATACCAGTGAGTAGGTATAGCTGTATGCACCTATTCCGTCTGCCTTGAGCACCCTCGAGAGGTACGGCGCTGTGATAAGCGGTGTGATCAGTGTGAGTATCTGGTAGCTCACATTATATATGTAGTTTAGTTTTATACTCTTGTTTTTTTGTGTTTTCTTTTTCATGCAGATATCATATCACATATTGACTTATTTTGGCTATGCAGTTATTATATAAAAATCGCAAATTAACATTACTATCAACTTACACGTATAAATTACGACAGGGGCTAAAGCCTGTCACATAGGTGGAGAAATGGATAATATTATAATACGAAACAGGAAAGAGGAGTTTAAGGAGCTTGTTTTATACACGTTTTTTGGCAATATGACCTTTGTGATCAGCATAGGCTCATATGCCATTTTTAATGTATTCTTTGGTATCAATGAGCTGATTGCGAACGCACTGGCATGGGTGTTTGCTGTTCTTTTTTATGTTACCAACAAGAAGTGGGTGTTTAAGGCTGCAACGCCCACCAAGACGGCATTTTTAGTACAGATGTTTGCTTTTTTTCAGTGGCAGATTCATCACGCTTGTTATTGAAGAGACTATTATCTTTATTTTTATCACGCTTCTGGACTATCCTAGCATGTGGGTGAAGCTGGCAGCGCAGGTGGTTGTGGTGGTGCTCAACTATGTGATAAGCAAGCTGTTTGTTTTCAAAAATCGCTAAATGTGGTATATTTAATAAAATAATAAGAACTATAATAGTGTGTATATGGTATAATAAAACGTAAATTTAAACGCAGTTTATGAGAAGTTGATTTACATATGGATATAGAAGCTGCTTTTTGCAGTGTGGGACAGAAGGAGAAAATCCTGTATGAGTAATAGACTTGACATGAAAAAAGATACAAATAATCGAAAAGACAAAACAAAATACGATGGTCCGGAGAAGCCGGACGCATACATGGGCAATGACAAGCAATGGGTTTTCAGGGCATTGGTTCTTGCTTTTATTGATATGTGCATCATTGCAATCTCATTCTTTTTCGCTTTGATGATCAGGTTTGAGTTTTCATATTCACATATTCCGCTCTCGTTTTTTGGAGGGTTATCTGCACATTGTGCCATTGTTTATGGTGATTTCACTTGTGGTGTTTTATATTTTCAGACTTTACCACAGTATATGGCGTTTTGCGAGCATCAATGAATTTATGCATATTATTGGTGCCTTTCTGGTGCTTGCGGTTGTGAGCGTTACTATTCATGAGGTGTATGAGATTAAGATGCCGTATGCCTTCTGGATTATCGGACTGATGCTCAGCTTTGCACTGTGCACAGCGTGTCGTTTTGCGTACAGATTTTTCAGGACAGGTCAGAAGATGCTTGAGCAGAGAGGCTCTGCAAACGGTGATGAGAAGGTCATGATTATAGGAGCCGGAAATGCGGGCAGGATGCTTATCAGGGAGCTTATCATGAGCTCACATCTGCACACAAAAGGCCTGCTGCATCATAGATGACAATCCGGCGAAGCTGGGACGCTTTATAGACGGCGTGCCTATTGTCGGCAACAGAAATGACATTCCAGAGATGGTTGAGAAGTATGATATCACGAAAATTGTGTATGCTGTACCTTCTACATCCGGTAAGGACAGGAAGGATATACTCAATATTTGTAAGGATACCGGCTGTGATGTGTCTGTGGTTCCGGGAATCTATCAGATGGTGGACGGAAGAGTGTCGGTTTCAATCTACGTCCGGTAAGCATTGAGGATTTGCTGGGCAGAGATCCGGTTGTTGTGGATAATGACGGTATTCATTCATTTTTACAGGGCAAGGTGGTCATGGTTACAGGTGGCGGTGGCTCAATCGGTAGTGAGCTTTGCCGTCAGATAGCCAGGGAGGATCCGAAGCTTCTTATCATTTTTGATATTTACGAGAATAATGCATACGATATACAGCAGGAGCTGAAGCGCAAATATCCTTATGTAAGGGTGGAGACGCTGATTGGCTCGGTGCGCAATACTAACAGGCTGCACTATGTATTCCAGACATATCATCCGGAGATTATTTATCATGCGGCAGCACATAAGCACGTGCCGCTTATGGAGGAGCCCGAACGAGGCAATAAAGAACAATGTGCTTGGCACATTAAAGCTCTCAAGGATTGCAGCAGAGTACCATGTGAAGAAGTTCGTGCTTATCTCTACGGATAAGGCGGTTAATCCAACCAATATCATGGGTGCATCAAAGCGTCTGTGTGAGATGGTTATACAGATGATGAACAGGCAGACTGAGACTGATTTTGTCGCTGTGCGTTTTGGAAACGTGCTTGGCAGCAATGGTAGTGTTATCCCGCTCTTTAAGAAGCAGATAGAGGATGGCGGTCCTGTTACTGTGACGGACAAGCGTATTATCAGGTATTTTATGACAATTCCGGAGGCTGTGGCGCTTGTGCTGCAGGCAGGGCTCTATGCTCACGGAGGCGAGATTTTCGTGCTCGACATGGGCGAGCCGGTCAAGATTGATGATATGGCTAGGAATCTTATCAGGCTTTCAGGACTGGAGCCGGATGTGGATATTCAGATTGTATACACAGGCCTGCGTCCGGGGAGAAGCTCTACGAGGAGATGCTGATGAGCGAGGAGGGTCTCAAGGAGACTCCGAACAAGCTGATTCATGTGGGTGAGCCTATTGAGATGGATGATGAGCTCTTTGAGAAGCAGCTTGAGATGCTCGAGAAGGCATGCACCTCAGAAGCAAAGGATATCAAGCAGATAGTGGCCTCTGTGGTAAAGACATATCATCCTGACCTGGAGAACTAAATATCTTTTGAAGCTCATAATACAGACTGTAAAAGCCGGATGTTTGGCATATTTTATGCCGGAAGCGAGGAACATAACTATGGAAAAGAGACAGATTTCATTTTCACCACCTGATATAACAGAGGCAGAGGTGTCAGCTGTTGCTGATGCACTGCGAAGCGGTTGGATTACAACAGGTCCAAGGACCAAGGAGTTTGAGAAGAGGATTGCTAAGCTATGCGGCACGGATAAGGCTGTAGCTCTTGGCTCTGCTACTGCGTGTCTTGAGTCGATACTCAGATTCTTAGGGATAGGTGCAGGTGATGAGGTCATCACAAGTGCATACACATATACTGCATCTGCAAGCCCTGCTGTGCATGTAGGTGCAGCGCTTAAGTTTATAGACGTAGCACCTGATTCATTTGAGATGGATTACGATGCCCTGGAAGCTGCTATTACAGACAAGACAAAGGTTATCGTGCCGGTTGCTATTGCAGGTGTGCCTTGCGACTATGACAGGATTTTTGATATTGTGGAGAGAAAGAAGGCTCTTTTTCATCCGTCAAATGATGTGCAGAGGGCAATCGGACGTGTGATTGTGGCGGCTGACTCAGCTCATGCTTTTGGTGCTTCTTACATGAGAGCAGGTGAGCGGATTATGTGTGGCAATGTAGCTGATTTTACAAGCTTTTCATTCCATGCGGTCAAGAATCTGACCACAGCAGAGGGAGGAGCACTCACCTGGAGACCTATAGAGGGCTTTGATGACGAGTATATCTACAAGCAGTTTATGCTGCTTTCACTCCACGGACAGACAAAGGATGCACTCCACAAGAATGGTCTGGGCAACTGGGAGTATGATATTGTGGCTCCTTCGTATAAGTGCAATATGACTGATATCCAGGCTGCTATTGGTCTGGTACAGCTTGACAGATATGAGGGGCTTCTCAAGAGGCGCCGTGATATTATAGAGCGCTATGACGAGGCATTTAAGCCGCTTGGTCTCTTGACTGTGCCTCATTTTACAGACAGGCATACATCGAGCGGACATCTGTATCTGCTTCGTATACCGGGCATCGGCGTGGATAGGCGTAATGAGCTTATAGTGCAGATGGCGGAGCGAGGTATCGCCACAAATGTGCATTTCAAGCCGCTTCCGATGATGACAGCATATAAGAATATGGGCTTTGATATAGCTGATTTTCCAAATGCTTATCAGCAGTATGAGAATGAGATTACACTTCCTCTTAACACAAAGCTTAGCGATGAGGATGTGGAGTATATAATTAATAATTTATTGGAGATTTTACATGAGTAGATGGAGAACATGGGGAGAGATTCCTACATTCATGAAAAATGATTTTACACTTAAATATTACAGGCATCTGAGCAGAAAGAGGACAAGCATGGTATTTAAACGCATTTTTGATGTGATTATGTCCGCTGTTCTTCTTGTGCTGCTTTCGCCTGTTATACTGGTCCTTGCTGTCTGGATAAAGGTAGATAGCAGAGGACCTGTTTTTTTCAGACAGGAGCGCATCACCCAGTATGGCAGAAAGTTTCGCATATTCAAGTTTAGAACTATGGTGAATGATGCTGACAAAAAGGGTTCACTCGTGACTGTCGGTGGCGATTCAAGAATCACAAGAGTCGGTGCTGTCATCAGAAAGTACAGGCTTGATGAGATTCCGCAGCTTATAAATGTGCTATGTGGTGATATGAGCTTTGTTGGCACAAGACCTGAGGTGGAGAAGTATGTCATGGCATATACACCTGCGATGATGGCGACACTTCTGATGCCTGCCGGAAACCAGTGAGGCAAGCATCAGGTACAAGGATGAGGACAGGCTTCTTGAGGCAGCAGATGATGTGGATTACACATATATCCACAAGGTGCTGCCGGGCAAGATGAGGTATAATCTTAAGTATCTTAAGAGATTTTCGCTGATAAATGATATCAGACTGTGTATAGAGACTGTGCTTGCGGTAATACATTAGTTTACTTGTCTGGGAGGATGATACTTATGAATAAAGTCAAATTTTCAGTCTTACTGTCAATTTATTACAAGGAAAAGCCTGAGTATTTCAGGGAGTGTATGGAAAGCATATATTCGCAGACTGTTTTACCGGATGAGATAGTGCTGGTGGAGGATGGCCGGCTGACAGAGGAGCTTTATGAGGCAATCAGAGATTATGAATGCAGGCCTTCGGAAATAAGTTTTGTTACGGTAAAGCTTGAAAAAAACAGCGGGCTCGGTCTTGCACTTGCTGAAGGCATAAAGCATTGCTCTAATGAGCTTGTGGCCAGAATGGATACGGATGATATATGTGTGCCTGACCGGTTTGAGAGACAGCTGAATGCTTTTTCGGAAAATCCGGGGCTTGATATCATAGGCGGCTACATCAGCGAGTTTTCCGATGATACACGTAATATTTTATCGGAGAGGACAGTGCCTCTCGAAAATTATGTGATAAAGCAGTATCAGAGAAAGCGCGATGCGTTCAATCACATGACTGTGATGTACAAAAGGTCTGCGGTGCTTGCTGCAGGCAATTATCAGGACTGCCTGCTTATGGAGGATTCTCTTCTTTGGGCGAATATGATCAGAAATCACTGTCGTATGGCAAATATAGGTGAGACTCTTGTGTATGCCAGAACCGGTGATGATATGCTGAAGAGGCGTGGCGGCTTTGATTATTTCCTTAAATACAAGGCAGGAAGAAAGCGTATTTTAAAGACAGGAACCATAAGTGCGGCGGATTATTTTGTTACGGTTGCGGCACAGTTTGTTGTCTGTATGATGCCACTTTGGATGAGGAGCCTGGTGTTTAAAAAAATATTAAGGAACTAAAACTTTTCAAATGCACGTTAATGTGGTAAAATCGGTATAGTTAACATTAATAGGCTTATTACTAGCTGACACAGGAGGTTAATATAAATGGATTTTAGAGCGGAGTACGAGAAATGGTGTACAGACCCATATTTTGATGAGGCTACAAAGGCAGAGCTTAAGGCTATCGCGGGTGATGATAAGGAGATAGAGGACAGATTCTATCGCACACTTGAGTTTGGTACAGCAGGTCTTCGTGGTGTAATAGGAGCCGGCACCAACAGGATGAATATATACACAGTCCGTCAGGCTACACAGGGATTGGCGAATTACATACTTTCACAGGGAGAGGACGCAGTAAAGAGAGGTGTTGCAATCGCACATGACTCACGTAATATGCATGATGAGTTCACAGATGCCACAGCACTCTGTCTTGCAGCTAACGGAATCAAGACATATGTATTCCCACAGCCTGTTCCTGAGCTGTCATACGCAGTAAGGACACTCGGTACAATAGCCGGTGTTGTTATCACAGCAAGCCACAATCCTCGTGAGTACAATGGATACAAGGTATACTGGGAGGATGGTGCACAGGTTACTCCACCTCATGATACAAGCATCATGGCTGAGGTGGCAAAGGTTACATCATTTGACCAGGTAAAGACTATGGACAAAGCTGCTGCTATTGAGGCTGGTCTTTACAATGTCATCTCTGATGAGGTTGAGGAGGGATATTTCGGAGAGCTCCGCAAGCTTTCTATCCATCCAGAGATTATCAAGGCTATGGCAAAGGATATCAAGATCGTTTACACACCACTCCACGGCACAGGTCTTCGCCCTGTACAGAGAGTACTTAAGGATATGGGCTTTGAGAATGTATACATTGAGCCAAGCCAGGCAGTGCCTGATGGCAATTTCCCTACATGTCCTTATCCAAATCCTGAGAATCCTGATGCATGGAAGCTTGCACTTGAGCTTGCAAAGGAAAAGGATGCTGATATCGTTTTAGCAACTGACCCTGATGCCGACAGACTCGGTGTATACTGCAAGGATACAAAGACAGGTGAGTATGTGACATTTACAGGAAATATGTCAGCTATGCTTATCGGTGAGTATATTTTAAGCCAGAAGAGTGCCAATGGTACTCTGCCTGAGAATCCTGCATTTGTTGAGTCAATTGTTTCTACAGATATGGGTAAGGCAATTGCGGCAGCATATGGCGTAAAGCATATCGAGGTTTTAACAGGTTTTAAGTATATCGGAGAGCAGATGCTCAAATTTGAAAAGACCGGCTGCAACAACTATGTATTCGGTATGGAGGAGAGCTACGGATGTCTGCCGGGCACATATGCAAGGGACAAGGATGCTCCTGCAGCAGTATGTATGCTGTGTGAGGTAGCTGCCTTCTACAAGTCACAGGGCAAGACACTCTGGGATGGCATGATTGACATGTACGAGAAGTATGGCTACTACAGAGAGGGTATTTCCACAATGACCTTAAAGGGCATTGATGGTGCTGCACAGATAAATGAGATTATGACAAAGGCACGTGCCGCTGAACCAAAGAAATTTGGTGATTATCAGGTGCTTGCTATCCGTGATTACAAGAATGACACAAGAAAAGATATGACAACAGGAAAGGTTGAGCCGACAGGTCTTCCTTCTTCTAATGTACTTTACTACGAACTTAACGATAACGCTTGGTGCTGTGTACGCCCTTCTGGTACAGAGCCTAAGATTAAATTCTATTTCGGAGTTAAAGGAGTGTCTCTTGAAGATTCACAGGCTAAGCTTGATGCTTTGTCAGCTGAGGTTCTCGGACAGTTTGAATAAAGACTATGATGAAAATATACATTTGCCCGGATTGTGGCTGGATACGGATGGTTTCAAGAAGGAAAGAGGTTGAATGCTTCAAGTGTGGCAGGCCGCAGATGCGTCTGACGAATCTGGAGTTTGGAAAGTATACCAATATGTCAGAGAAGGAACGTCAGGATTACGCAGACGCGTGGCTTTACATTCATAGGAAAAAGGAAAAATAACATGGCAAAGAAGAGAAGAAGAAAAAAGAGAAGAAGTGGACGTAAGAAGATTATACTTTTTGTATTTGAAATCCTGTTGCTGTTAATTGTTCTGTTAGTGGTTTGGGCTTATAATAAGACACTCGGACAGGTTAAATATGAGGATGCGCTGACAAATAGTGAGGCTGGAATCAATGAGGATATTGATGAGGATGTTCTTGCCAATATGCATGGATATCTCAATGTAGCGTTGTTTGGTCTGGACAACAGAAGTAATGGTTCATACGATGAGGGGCATTCCGATTGTATCATGATCGCTAGTCTGAATTATGATACTAAGGAGGTTCAGATTGTTTCTGTCTACAGAGATACGTATCTGCCTATAGGCAATGGAAAGTTTGCAAAGGCAAATGCAGCATATGCTAATGGTGGGGCGAAGAGGGCTGTAGCTATGCTTAATTCAAATTTGGATTTGAATATAACCAAGTATGTCTGTGTTGACTGGAAGGCTCTTGTAGATGCTATAGATGATATCGGTGGCCTTGATCTTGAGATTACTAAGGCGGAGATGAAGGAAATCAATTATCTGATTCCTGAGGTTGATTATACTACAGGATATAATACTCCTTATCTTGAGGGGGATGGTATGCAGCATCTTGATGGAACTCAGGCTACATGCTATGCACGTATCAGAAGCACCTCCGGTGATGATTTCTTAAGGGCATCCCGTCAGAGAATTGTGCTTCAGGCTATGCTTGACAAGGCTAAACAGTCAGATTTAGGCTCGCTCACAGAGATGTGTAAGGATATCATGAGTCAGATAAGTACAAACTTTACAGCTGCCGAGATATTACAGTATGCTTCTTATGTTACAAAGTTTCAGATGAAGGAGACAACAGGCTTCCCATTTGAGCTGACTACAATGAATCTGTCAACTACTGGCGATACCGTAATTCCTATAGACCTGGCACAGAATGTTTCTGAGCTTCATCAGTTCCTGTTTAATGAGACTGATTACCAGCCGACAGATACCGTTCAGACAGTAAGTGATAAGATTGCTAAAAAGACAGGTGTTACATCTAAGACATCAGCATTTGATCTCACGCAGTACAATGATACTGTTGGCTCTGATGGAACCGAAGGGGCAAAGAAAAAAAAATAAGGACAAGCAGGATTCATTAAAGAACAGTCAGTCGGAGTCTGAAAATAATTCTGGAACGAAATCATCAGATGATTCAGATGAGTAATTACCTGATGGTATTTATTTAGCTGTTATAAGCAATAAGTTTTATAAAACAATATTTAAATGAACAATATATCCGGGGCCAATCAATAGATTGGTCCCACATAATTTAATATGATTAATAATGTAATAACCTATAATTAATGAATAGTTAATGGAAAATCAATGATTAAATAACAACTAAATTACAAGAATAAGGGAGAATTTATGAAAACAGAAATCAAAGAAAAAAATCACGGCAACAAACCAGAAATACTTAAAAAATTCTTAACAGAGGAAGTTCCGGCTAAGCTTGAGAGCCAGCTTGAGCACATGGACTGGTCATACCTTGATATGATTCACAACAAGGAGCAGCAGAGAGGTACATTTTCACCGCTTGCTGCTATGGAGCTTTCAGAGATAGAGGCAAATAAGGACAAATACCTTGCAACAGGTTTTGATGCTGTCAAGAATGGCAAGGTTGGTGCAATTCTTCTTGCCGGTGGACAGGGTACACGTCTTGGCTTTGACAAGGCTAAGGGCATGTTCAATATCGGAAAGACAAAGGAACTCTACATCTTTGAGCAGCTTGTCGCAAACCTCATGAAGGTTACAAATCAGACCGGTACATGGGTGCCTCTGTATGTTATGACAAGCGAGATAAATGATAGCATGACAAGAGAGTTCTTTGAAGAGCACGACTATTTTGGATACAACAAGGACTATGTGAAGTTTTCGTGCAGGAGATGGTTCCGGCAGTTGATTTTGATGGAAATCTGCTCATGAAATCTGAGGATTCACTTGCCATGTCACCAAACGGAAACGGTGGATGGTTCAAGTCACTCATCAATGCCGGTCTTGACAAGGATTTGAAGGACAAAGATGTTGAGTGGCTCAATGTATTTGCTGTGGACAATGTGCTTCAGCAGATTGCAGATCCTGTATTTGTAGGTGCTACAATCGAGTCCGGCTGTGTCAGCGGTTCTAAGGTGGTCAGAAAGTGCGATCCATACGAGAGAGTCGGCGCTATGTGTCTTGAGAATGGCAAGCCTTCGATTGTTGAGTATTACGAGCTTACTCCTGAGATGGCAGAGGCAAAGAACGAGAATGGTTCATTGCAGTATGGCTTTGGTGTTATCTTAAACTATTTATTCCGCGTGGACAAGCTCATGGCTATCGCAGAGAAGAGTCTTCCACTTCATGTGGTAGAGAAGAAGGTACCTTACATTGATGAGAATGGTACAGAGCATAAGCCTGAGACTCCGAATGCATACAAGTTCGAGACACTCATCCTCGATATGGTATACATGATGGATAATAGCCTGCCATTTGAGGTAGACAGAGAGAAGGAGTTTGCACCTGTAAAGAATGCGACAGGTACAGATTCGGTTGAAACAGCGAGAGCTCTTCTTGAGAAGAACGGAATTGAAATTTAATATATGATTTATGGTAACTGTTCATTGGCAGGGATGTATTGATATTCTGCAATTTCTATTTATCGCAGACTTAGAGGTGCATCTGTCGATGAGCAGTTATTTTTATAATCGCATAGTGGCCTGCAATGGGGAACATAGACTATAAATAGTTAACTGATTTATGAAAAAATAAATAATCCCGTCACAAATTAAACACAGATTGACAGTATACTTCTAATTGTAAACGAAAGGAGAAATTATTATGGATAACAATTATAGAAATATGAATGATACAAATAATACTAACAGTACAAATAACACAAATAACAATACAAACAATGTAAATTTCACAATGTCGGGTAATCCTTACAATCCGGATGAGTCACAGAGGGCTGCACAGACTAATAATGCATCAGCTGAAAGCTATTCACAGAGCTACAATCCATATTCGCAGGCTTCTGCAGCAGGACAGCCAAATGCAAATCAGTCATATGCAAACCAGCCTTATTCTAATCAGGCATACCAGCAAGGCAGCGCATATCAGAGTGGTCAGACGCAGAATACCCAGTATCAGAACGCACAGTATCAAAAGGCTGCAAAGACTAAGAAACAGAGAGCACCTAGAAAGCCTGGTGCATTTGGACCATTTGCAGCAAAGACAGTAGCGGCAGCTCTTATCTTCGGACTCGTCGGAGGTGGCGTTTTCACAGGAGTAAGCTATATTGGCACGAGAGCTATTTCAAATTCTTCTACTGCAAGTGCAAAGCTTACAACTACAACATCCGGTGGGACTAAGCAGACATCCTCAGGGGATGCAAAGGATCTGACAGATGTATCATCTATTGTCGATGAGGTTATGCCTAGCATCGTTGCTATCACAAATACAGGTACAGTCACCTACAACAGCTTTTTTCGGAAAGCAGTCACAGCAGTCTCAGAGCTGTGGCTCAGGAATTATTGTGAGTGAGGATGATGATTATCTTTATATTGCTACAAACAATCATGTTGTGGCAGATTCAGAGGAGCTCACAGTACAGTTTGATGATGATTCAGTGGTAAAGGCAGAAATCAGAGGAACAGATCCGGATGACGATCTTGCAGTTGTACGTGTAAAGAAAGCAGACCTTGGAAAAGATACTTACTCAAATATCAAGATTGCAACAATCGGAGATTCTGATAGTGTAGCTGTTGGAAGTTCTGCAATTGCTATCGGTAATGCACTTGGATACGGACAGTCTGTCACAACAGGTATAGTAAGTGCGCTTAACAGAACTGTTACTACACAGGATTCACAGACAGGTGAGACTGTTACCAACAACAAGCTTATCCAGACAGATGCAGCAATAAACCCTGGAAACAGTGGTGGAGCACTCTTGAATGAAAATGGCGAGGTTATCGGTATAAACTCTGTAAAATATTCTTCAACTGAAGTTGAGGGTATCGGATATGCAATTCCTATGTCGGTTGCAAAGCCTATTATTGAGAGCCTTATCCAGGATGGAAAATATACTAATGAGAATCAGGCATACCTTGGTATCAAGGGTGGCGATGTTTCATCTGAGATGGTAGCCTATGGCTTCCCACAGGGTGTGTATGTTTCATCTGTTTCAGCTGGTTCAGGTGCCGCAAATGCCGGCTTACAGGAGGGAGATATCATCACTGCTGTTGACAGCACAAAGATATCTTCTATGACAGAGCTGCAGTCAGCGTTAAAGAGCTACAAGGCCGGAGATAAGGTTACCCTTACTGTTGCCCGTCAGAGTGGCAGACAGTACGAAGAGAGCAAGGTTGAAGTAACCTTAAGCTCTGCAAAGGATATCCAGCAGTAAATAATTCATTTATATTTATGAGTACAAAAAAACGCGCCAGTGTGGCGCGTTTTTTGTTATGAAAAATATAGTTAAGGGTTGATTTTTTAAATAAAAAGGTGTAGTATTATGAATGTTCATAAAAATACAAGGAGAGACGAACATGAACAAACAGGAGAAAGATATACTGAACACGTTATATCATCAATCAGTTAACAATCAAAGAGAGATATCAGAGTTATCCGGTCATTCTCTGGGAGTTGTAAACAAATCAATAAAAGAATTGATGAATGAAGGTTATATAAATGAAAAATGTGCTGTTACGCCTAAGGCACTTAAAGAATTCAAAGAAAAGGCTCCTAAGAATGCAGTAATTCTGGCAGCTGGGTATGGAATGCGAATGGTGCCTATAAATACCGAGACTCCAAAAGGCCTTTTAGAGGTAAATGGGGAAGTTCTTATAGAACGGACTATCAGACAGCTTCATGAAGTGGGAATTTATGAGATATATGTAGTTGTCGGCTTTATGAAGGAGAGGTATGAGTATCTTATCGATGATTTTGGTGTAGAGCTCGTTGTCAATGAAGAGTATACGACTAAGAATAATCTATATTCAGTAAAGAAGGTTTTGAATCATTTATCAAATACATATATCATACCGTGTGATATATGGTGTGACAAGAATCCGTACCATCACCATGAATTATATTCCTGGTATATGGTCAGTGATTTGATTGATGATGACAGCACAGTGCGTGTTAATAGAAAAATGGAACTGGTTACCATACCAGAAGGCTGCCGGCGGCAATGCTATGATAGGAATTAGCTATCTGCTTGATGATGATGCACAAATTGTCAAAGGCAGAATTGAAAAACTGTGTAGTAATTCGGCTAATGATGGTGCCTTCTGGGAGACTGCACTGTATGATAAGGACAGAATGTTTATTACTGCCAGGGTAGTGCATTCGTGGGATGTGGTTGAAATTAACACATATGAGCAGCTCAGAGAGATGGACAGCGATTCAAATCATCTGAAAACTGATGCAATACAGGTTATCTGCGATGCCTTATCTGTATCAGCAGACGATATTGTAGATATTACGGTATTGAAAAAGGGCATGACAAACCGCTCGTTCCTGTTCTCATGTAAAGGGAAAAAAATACATCATGAGAATTCCGGGAGAGGGAACAGATCAGCTGATAAACAGACGTAATGAAGCAATGGTTTATAATACTATTGATGGCAGACATATATGTGATGATATCGCTTATATAAATCCGGATAATGGATATAAAATCACTGCGTTTTTAGAAAATGCGAGAGTATGTGATCCGGAAAATAATGATGATGTTTGTAAATGCATGAAGCGTCTCAGAGAATTTCATGATATGAAGCTTAAAGTAAATCATGAATTTGATATATTCGGTCAGCTTGAGTTTTATGAGAGCCTGTGGGATGGTTCGCCTTCTGCATACAGACATTACAGGCAGACTAAGGAAAATGTCCTTTCACTCAGACCGTATATAGAAGCTCATGTAAATGAAAAGGTTCTTACGCATATTGATGCTGTTCCGGATAATTTCCTTTTTGTTAAGAATGAAGATGGAAATGAGGACATCAGACTTATTGACTGGGAATATGCAGGAATGCAGGATCCGCACGTAGATATAGCCATGTTCTGCATATATTCCATGTATGACAGGGAGCATGTGGATAAGTTAATTGATGCATATTTCACAGAAGGGTGTTCAGCTGAAACCCGAATAAAGATTTATTGTTATATTGCAGTATGCGGACTTTTATGGAGTAACTGGTGTGAGTATAAGAGAAATCTGGGCGTTGATTTTGGTGAATATTCACTCAGACAGTACAGATATGCAAAGGATTATTACAAAGTAGTACAGGATGAAATGCAGAAATTGGAGGATAATTAAGAATGCATGAAGTAAAACGCGCGATTATTATGGCAGCAGGACTGGGAAATCGTATGAGACCGGTAACGCTTACTACTCCGAAGCCATTGGTAAGGGTGAATGGAAAGCGTATGATAGATACGGTTATTGAAGGCTTACATGATAATGGAATAACGGAGATTTATATTGTTGCCGGATATTTAAAGGAACAGTTTTATGAATTAGAAAATGAATATCCGGGAGTTACTATAATTGAAAATCCTTATTATGAAAGCTGTAATAATATTTCATCACTATATGTTGCAAGAGATCATATTGAGGATGCAATTATTCTTGATGGCGACCAGATTATATATAATCCTGAAATTCTATCAAAAGAATTCGAACGTTCGGGTTATAACAGTGTATGGACTGATGATAAAACAGATGAGTGGCTTCAGACAGTAGAAGATGGAATTGTAACATCCTGTAGCAGGAATGGTGGAAGTCATGGATGGCAGCTTTATAGCATCTCCAGATGGACTGCGGCAGATGGGCGCAAACTGAAAAAACATCTTGAAATGGAATTTGAGAACAAAAAAAATACTCAGATATACTGGGATGACGTTGCAATGTTCTGCTATCCGGATGAATATCAGCTTGGCATATATGAGATGCAAAAAGGCGATATTATTGAGATTGACAATTTGCAGGAGCTTGCTGAGATAGATAGCAGCTATAAGAAATATATGGAGGATTAGTTTTATGAAAGAGAAAAAATTGATTGGATTATTACACTTGTGCCATTAGCAATAATTGTGGCATTGTGTATTCTATTTTTTGCATTACCTGAGCAGTCAAATGCCATACTCAGTCAGGTAAGATTTTTCTTTGGAGATACGTTTGGTATTTATTACCTGATTATAGGTTTAGGCATATTTTTGATATCGATATTTATAGCAGGCTCAGAAGTATGGAGATATTGTTCTTGGAGAGCCGGATGAAAAACCTAAATACTCATTTTTTGCATGGGGAAGTATGATGTTTACGTGTGGTCTTGCAGCAGATATTTTGTTCTACTCATTTTCTGAGTGGATTATGTATGCAACCAATCCCCATTAAGGAGCTTGGAAGTATACAGGAATGGGCCGGTGTATTTCCGTTGTTCCATTGGAGCTTTATTCCATGGGCGTTTTATCTTGTTCTTGCTGTTGCCTTTGGTTTTATGCTTCATGTAAGAAAAAGAAACCGTCAGAAGTATTCGGAAGCATGCAGACCTGTTCTTGGAAAACACACAGATGGTTTTGCAGGACGTATTATCGACCTGTTAGCTGTATTTGCGCTTTTAGCAGGAACAGCAACCACATTTAGTGTTGCCACACCTCTTATGGCAACAATTATTGGAGATGTGTTCCATATATCGCTTAGCAGAACAGCAATCAATATCATTATCCTTATAATTACATGTATAGTTTATACATATTCATTATTACATGGATTTAAGGGAATAAGCATTTTGGCAAAAGTCTGTATCTATTTCTTCTTTGGACTGCTTGCTATTGTACTGTTGTTTGGCGGTGAAACAAGATATATTCTTGAGACCGGGTTGTCATCTCTTGGCACTATGGTGCAGAATTTTATAGGATTATCTACGTATACCGATCCATTACGTAAAACCAACTTCCCTCAGGACTGGACCATATATTACTGGGCTTACTGGATGGTATGGTGTGTAGCAGCTCCTTTCTTTATTGGAAATATATCAAGAGGCAGAACTATCAGACAGACAATTCTTGGAGGATATGGATTTGGTGTTGGCTCTACGCTCATCAGCTTTATCATCTTAGGCAACTATTCGATGGTAAAACAGATGTCAGGAGCAGCAGATTTTATTGCGCAGTACAACAAGAGTGGTGATTTATATGAGTTGATAGTTACTATTCTTAAGACATTGCCATGTGCACCTTTGATAATGATAATAGTTTTAGTGACAATGATTGCTTTTTATGCTACATCATTTGATTCTATTGCTTTAACTGTATCATGTTACAGCTATAGGAAATTAGGGGAGGGTGAGCAACCGAACAAACTCATTCAGCTGATGTGGTGCATACTGCTTATACTTTTACCAATTGCTCTGTTATTTGCTGAGAGCTCTATGAGTAACTTGCAGTCTGTAAGTATAGTTGCTGCATTTCCGATAGGCATAGTTATTGTTTTGATAACAATCAGTTTTCTTAAAGATGCAAAAAAATATATGGGTGAATTAAAGAATAAACAGAAATAAAATAGTTCAATATATGTGTAAGAATGCTTCGCTACATGGTAGTAGGAGCATTCTTTTTTTTAAAAAAAAATTTTATATTGACAATGTGTACACGAAATATTATTATAGATATGTTCACGAAAATAACTATTTCAAATAATATGAACAAACAGAGGATATCAATATGAATAAACAAATATATTTGAAGAAAAGCATAAGTGTCTTAGTGTTTACAATTCCGGCACTTATTCCGTTATTTGTGTTTTGGGTATATCCAATTTGCAGATCATTGTGGATTAGCTTCACGGATTGGGATTATATGACACCTACGTATCATTTTGTATTTTTAAAATTATATATCATTATTTAAAGATACAAGATTTTATGAAGCTTTATTAAATACATTTATTTTTACAATAGGAACGCTCGTGCCAACAATAGCGATAGGACTTGTACTTGCGGTATTTCTGCAAAAACCATTTCCGGGAAGCGGAATTATAAAATTTGTTTTATTTTCACCCTGGATTACGCCTACGGTTGCCATATCAATTGTGTGGACATGGATTTTTCAACCGGACAAAGGCTTGGCAAATTTGGTATTATCTTTCCTTGGATTGCCTGGTTTGAAATGGATTAGTAGTTCGCAAACAGCAATGCTGTCAGTAATAATAGTTACAGTCTGGAAGAGTACAGGATATGCAATGATTTTTTATTTGTCTGCTTTAGAAAAGGTACCTGAAGCATTGTATGAAGCATGTGCACTTGATGGCGGCGGTAAATGGCATAAATTTAAATACATTACAATTCCAAATATTTCACCAACTACGTTCTTTTTGATGATAATAACTATGGTTAATTCGCTTCGGGCATATGACCAGATTCAAATTTTGACACAGGGTGGACCGAGTGGAAGCACTAGAACGCTATTGTATATGTACTATCAATTAGGATTTGAGGAATATAATATGGGGCAGGCAACAGCTGTTGCAGTTGTAATGATTATAATTACGGTTTTACTTTCAACGATTCAGTTTTACGGGTCTAAGAAATGGGTGAATTATTAGGAGTGTGTTTATGGTTAAGAAATATACGGTAAGAGACCGGATAGATACAATTGTAAAATGGATTATATTAATTATAGTCGGTGTTTTTACTGCGTTTCCGTTTTTATGGATGGTAGTCAGTGCGTTTAAAACAAAAGAAGAAATAATGGATACGAGTAAATTTTTGCCACAAAGTCTGCATTGGGAGAACTTTATAACAGTTATCTTTAATTCGCCGATACCAAGATATATTGTTAATAGTTTATTAATCTCATTAGCTATTGTATTTATTCAGATTATAACAGGAGCTTTGATTGCATATGCAATTGTGTTTATGAAATTTAAAGGTCGCGGCATTTTGTTTGGAATAATTATGGTGACTTACATGCTTCCAACTGCGGCAACATATATTCCAAGCTATATAATTCTTGCAAATCATCAGCTGCTTAATACATATACTGGATTGATTATCTCAAGTTCGGTTAGTATTTTTGGTATATTTTTATTAAGACAGGCATTTATGCAGGTGCCAAGTGCGATGGTAGAAGCAGCACAGATTGATGGAGCTTCGCATTTTAGAATATTGCACTTGGTTGTATTTCCTATGACTAAATCATCTTTTATTACATTTGGATTAATGAGCTTTATTGCTTCGTATAATAATTATATGTGGCCGTCTTTAATAACTAATGATTCTGATAAATATATGGTATCACAAGGCTTGAGGAGTTTTTTTTATTGAAGGTGGTGCATACGGAACAGAGTGGTCACTTGTTATGGCTGCGAGTGCAGTGATTGTAATACCATTGTTGATTATGTTTGCTTTTGCACAAAAATGGTTTATAGATGGTATAGGTGGAGATACCGGAGTAAAAGGTTAAAAAGACAAAGATAGAAAGGACAAATTTGAAATGAAAAAAAATTATTAGGTACATTAATGACAATTGCGATGTTGACAACTTCCTTGATGGGGTGTATTACAGGTAATACTACATCAGAGAATAGTCAGGCACATGGAACTGAAAATATGAAAGGAAAGACAGAAGTAGATTTTTGGTATTCAGGCGGAAAGACGGCAGTAAAGGTCGTCCAGGATATTGTTGATGATTATAACAAATCTCAGGATAAATACTTTGTGAAAACAGTAACGCAGGCAGATTATTCTGAAACATATGAAAAATTACAGGCTGCTATTGCAGGAAATGTTGCTCGGATGTTGCTTTGATTGAGAAAGATGCAGCACGAGTATTATCAGATAAAAAACTTGTTGAAGATTTGTCTGATAGAATAAAAAAAAGATGAGAATTTTAATAATGACGATTATGTTTCAACTTTTTTTGAACAGGCAAAGGATGATAAAGGTAAAATATATGGTATTCCGGCATATGGAACAACCCAAGTACTTTATTATAACAAAAAGCATTTGAGAATGCAGGGATTGATCCAAATAGCATAAAAACATGGCAGGATTTAAGCCGTGCAGCTTCTAAAATAAAAGATGATGGACAATTCATATATGGCTGGGAACCTATGTGGGGAGCAGATAATTTGATGGATGCGGCACTATCAAATGGCGGTACAATTTTCAGTGAAGATGGAAAAAAAGTTACTATAAATTCAGAGGAATGGATTGAAGCATGGGATGGATTTGGTAAATGGATTCATGATGATAAGACTATGGCAATCCATTCTGGTGGACAGGGCTGGGAATACTGGTACCAGACTATTGATGATGTTATTCAAAACAAGGCAGGTGGCTACACTGGTTCATCAGGAGATCAGGCAGATTTGGATTTCTCTATTGTAGGCGCAATTGAGCAGCCGGCATGGAAGAATGGTACTGAGTCAAAGCCTGTTGCCAGGGCATTAATATTAAGCATACTTGCAAAGTCTTCAGAGGAAAAACAGGCAGGAGCATATGATTTCATGAAGTATTTTACCAATGTTGAAAATCAAGTGAAATGGTCCATGTCGACCGGTTATGTACCGGTAAATAAAGGAGTGTTAAATGATGATGATTATATGAAGTATACTAATGAAAACCCTCAAGCACTTGTACCATATACTCAGGCAGAACATGGTTCAATTTATCCATATGATCCAACAAATGGCGTTGTAAAGGATGCATTGAAAATTGCAGCTGATAAGGTAGAAATAGATGGTGTGCCTGCAAAGGAAGCTTTGGATGAAGCACAAAAGACAGCACAAAAAGCCTTAGATGAGGTGTTGACTGACAAAAAATGATAAAATGTTGTATCCTTCATGTTCTAAGTACTAGACAAATTCCACAGAATATTAGATAATAGAAGCAAATTAGTTTTCATTTTGCATAGGAGGTCGGCATGAAGAAGAAAAAAAAATAGTTATTGCACTCGGACATGATGCTCTTGGAACAACTCTTCCGGAGCAGCACGAGGCTACAAAGCATACAGCAAAGGCAGTTGCAGATTTTATCAGGGACGATTATGAGGTTGTTATCACACACAGTAACGGACCGCAGGTGGGCATGATTCACACCGCTATGTCTGAGTTTTGCAGGATTTATCCTGAGTATACAGCTACACCTACAGCAGTCTGCTCTGCAATGAGCCAGGGCTATATAGGATATGATTTACAGAATGCTATCCGTACAGAGCTTCTTGGCAGAGGAATTTACAAGACCGTTTCAACAATACTTACACAGGTGGTTGTTGACCCATATGATGAGGCTTTTTATCATCCGACAAAGATCATCGGCCGTGTTATGACAGAGGCTGAGGCTGAGGAAGAGGAGAAGAAGGGCAACCATGTGACACAGGTTGAGGGAGGCTACAGAAGAGTTGTGGCAGCGCCAAAGCCTGTTGATATAGTGGAAAAGGATGCTATCAAGGCTCTTGTTGATGCAGATCAGGTTGTTATCGCATGCGGCGGCGGCGGAATCCCTGTTTTAGCACAGGACAATAAGCTTCAGGGCGCCAGTGCTGTTATCGAGAAGGATCTTGCAGCAGGAAAGCTTGCAGATACTCTTGATGCTGACAGACTTGTTATACTTACAAGCGTTGACAAGGTCTGCCTGAACTACGGCAAGGAGGATGAGAAGCCGCTTGATACCATGACTGTCGATGAGGCAAACAAGTACCTTGCAGCAGGCGAGTTTGATGAGGGTACCATGGCTCCAAAGATTGAGGCGGCTATCGACTTTATCGGTGACTCTGCCATCCGTTCAGTGCTTATCACAAAGCTCAACAAAGAGGGCAAGACAGTTTCAGGTGGTATGGGCACTTTAATTACAAAGTAGAGCTTAATTGTTATAATTCACACATATCCCACGTCTATATGCATTTTGCATGCCGGATGTGTGGGAAGTTTTATAAAAACAAGGTAACTATTCTAAGCTACTGAGAACAAGAAAAGTAAGATAGAAGGTAACACAAAATGAGTGAGAAAAGGCTTCAAAAGAGATGAAATCTCAGACGAGTACAAATGGAAGCTTGAGGATATGTATGAGACAGATGAGCTGTGGGAGGCTGAGTGCGAAAAAGCGTCACAGCTTGCAGAAAAGCTATCCGGATTTAAGGGACATCTGGCAGACAGTGCAGCAACGCTGCTTGATTTTTTTTAAGAAGCAGGATGAGCTGTCTTATTATTTGGAGCGTATAGTGGTTTATGCGAATGAGCGCTCGCATCAGGACACTGCTGTGTCGAAATATCAGGCATATGTGTCAAAGGCTGAGACACTGACTGTTCAGGCATCAGGTGCGCTGGCATTTGCGAGTCCGGAGATTTTGCAGATAGATGATAAAACGCTTGAGAGCTTTTACAGTGAGAGCAATGAGCTTATGCACTATAAGCGTGCGATTGATGAGATAATGCGTCAGAAAGCGCATACTTTATCGGCTGCAGAGGAGAATATCCTGGCGCAGTGCGGTGAGATGGCTGCAGCACCGGAGAATATATTCAGCATGTTCAACAACGCGGATATCAAATTCCCGTATATCACTGATGTTGAGGGAAATAAAATCCGTATCACGCACGGCAATTTCATAGATTCTTTAAGCAGCAAGGACAGAAGCCTGCGCAAGCAGGTGTTCCGCGGAGTGTATGATTCGTACAAGAAGTGGAGCAATACTGTTTCCATGATGTACATCAGCAAGCTGAAAAATGACACTTTTTATGCAAGGGTAAGAAAATATGACAGCGCAAGGGCCATGTATTTATCCGATGGCGATATTCCTGAGAGTGTCTATGACAATCTGATTGAGACGGTTCACGCACATCTACCGGCTCTGCACAGGTACATGGCGCTTAGGAAGAAGCTTTTAGGTGTGGAGCATCTGCATATGTATGATTTGTTTGCACCGATTGTGGACAATGTACAGACCACCTACACCTATGATGAGGCGAAAAAGCTTGTGGCAAAGGCGCTTGAGCCTATGGGCGATGAGTATGTCAGCACACTTAAGGCTGGCATGGAGAGTGGCTGGATAGATGTATATGAGAATGAGAACAAGAGAAGCGGTGCGTATTCATGGGGCGCTTACGGCACTCATCCGTATGTGCTTTTGAACTATGCCGACAATCTGGACAGTGTGTTTACGCTGGCTCATGAGATGGGACATGCGATGCATACATACTATTCAAATGAGCATCAGAGCATCACCTACGCAGGATACCTGATTTTTGTGGCAGAGGTTGCATCCACCTGCAATGAGTCGCTTCTAATGCACTATATGCTTGAGCATTGTGAGGATGAGAATGAGAGAAAATATCTCATGACACATTTTCTGGACGGCTTCAGGACGACACTTTTCAGGCAGGCGCAGTTTGCAGAGTTTGAGCATATAGCACACCGGAAAATGCAAAAGGGCGAGCCGGTTACCAAGGATGTGCTAAATGAGTTATGGCATGAGCTGAATGTGCAGTACTACGGACCGGATATGCGAGTGGATGATGAGATATCATATGAGTGGATGCGCATACCGCATTTTTACACACCGTACTATGTATATCAGTACTCGACAGGCTATTCGGCAGCAGTTGCTTTTTCAAAAAAGATACTTGAGGAGGGAAAGCCTGCTGTGGATAAGTATATAGGAAATTTCCTGTGCGGTGGATGCTCGAAGAATCCAATCGAGCTGCTAAAGAGTGCCGGTGTCGATATGAGCACACCAAAGCCTGTGGATGATGCACTCAATGTATTTGAGGATTATCTGAAGCAGTTTGAGGCAGCAACTAAGTAAGGAGAAACATTTTTATGGAAAGAATTAAAAGCTTTACAATCAATCATAATATTCTTAAACCTGGATTTTATATTTCAAGAAAAGATGAGAAATCGTTACATACGACCTTCGTACAAGAAAACCTAATGCAGGCGATTATATGTCCAATTCAGCTATGCACTCAGTGGAGCATATGTTTGCAACATGTGTGAGAAACTCTGAGATTGCAGATGATGTGGTATATTTTGGACCGATGGGCTGTCAGACAGGCTTCTATCTCGTAGTGAGGGATGTCGAGCCGGGGAAGGTTTTTGAAATCACCAAAGAGGTCTTAAAACAGATACTTGAGTATGATGGACCGGTATTTGGTGCATCAGCCATAGAGTGCGGACATTACGAGAATCTGTCACTTGACGAGGCAAAGAAGGAGTGCCGTGCATATCTTAAGGTGCTTGAGAGCCAGACAAATATGGAGTTTACTTATCCACAGTAAACGAGGACTAAAAATATAATAGCAAGATAGCAGGAATGGAGAAATAAAATGACAATAGGTGTAATTGGTGCAATGCAGATGGAGGTCGATGACTTAAAGGCTCAGATGACAGACACACAGACAGAGGTTTACAGCGGAGTGGAGTTTGTTGAGGGCAAAATCGGTGATCAGTATGTTGTTGCGGCAAAATGCGGAATAGGAAAAGTGTTTGCGGCAATATGTGCAGAGGCCATGATTTTGAAATATGATGTAGATATGATTGTCAATATCGGAGTGGCAGGAACTTTGACAAAGGACTTAAATGTGCTTGACGTGGCAGTAGCCACAAACGTGCTGCAGCACGATATGGATACATCGCCAATCGGAGACCCGAAGGGACTTCTCTCAGGCATCAATATGATTCTGCTTCCGGCAGATACAAAAATGGTGGAGCTCATGTGCTCATGCTTAGCTGACAGGAATATACACTACAAAAAGGGCAATATCGCAACAGGAGATCAGTTTATTGCCACAAAGGAGCAGAAGGATTAGATTTCGAATACCTTTGATGCAATCGCTGCAGAGATGGAGGGAGGCAGCATCGGTCATGTGTGCTATGTGAACAAGGTGCCATTTGCCATTCTTCGCTCAATATCAGACGGCGATGGCGGCGAGACAGACTACCAGACCTTTGCGGAGAAGGCTGCGCATCAGTCGATTGAGGTAGTGCTTGAGTTTATCGGAAGGGCAGAAGAACTGAAATAGAGTTATTTCATTATTCATAATTTGTGATAATAAAGAATAGTATATAGCATGAGTGAATACAGAGCATACATGCAAAATACAAAACTACATAATGGGACAAAACGAAAGAAACGCCGACACAGATTCCTTTTTGGAGTGCTGCTGTCGGCGCTTCTTATTACAGGCGCTTTATATGGCAGAGAGTATGACATATCACAGCTGAAAAATATAGAGGTGATGGAGACACTTAGCAGTGCTGTGAGTCAGTTCGGGGACAGAAAGCTGCCTGTATATTCGGTTCAGACAACAGAAAAAAAAGATAGCCCTTTCATTTGACTGTGCCTGGGGAGCAGAGGATTTTGACAGTATGATGGAGACACTTGACAAGCACAACGTAAAGGCTACATTTTTTATGACAGGAGGGTTTGTGAGTGATAACCCTGAATGTGTAAAGACGCTGGTTGAAAAAGGGCATGAGCCCGGAAATCGCAGTGAGCACCACTATGATATGGCAACAATCACGGCAGGCGAGATGAAGACAGAGATAATGGATGTGCACAAAAAGGTCAAGGAGCTGACCGGAAAGGATATGAAGGTATTCAGACCGCCATACGGCTCGTACAACAATGAACTGATTGACACAGTGTATGGCTGTGACTATTATCCAATCCAGTGGGATGTGGATTCGCTCGACTGGAAAAACTATGGTATGCAAAATATTATAGATACAGTGTGCAATCACAAAAGCCTGGATTGTGGCTCGATAATACTCTGCCATCTTGGCGCAAAATACACCTCGCAGGCACTCGATGAGATGCTCACGAAGCTGCAGGAAATGGGCTATGAGATAGTTCCGGTATCAAAGCTGATCATGACAGAAGGCTATCATTTCGATGCAAACGGTATGCAGATCAAGGACTGAGCAATTTCATAAATCAATGTTTTAGTCAATATTTAGTCAATAATTTAGCCCTTTACGATATTGTTATTTACAGACAAGTGTGTTAAACTAAAACTATATTTTAAAGAAGCTGTGAGACAGCTATGGGGGTAAATTATATGACAGATACAGGTTTTTTAGTAGCATTTTTTATAGTTATTTTTTTAGTTATCATCTTTGCGCTTGTCGCTGTAATCGGAGCCGTTACAAGTGCTGTTGCAGGTATCAATGATGATGAGGATGAGATTGAGGAAGAGGGCATTTGAAGCTAAAATAAATAAAAGATATTAAAAGATATTTAAAGACATTTAAAGACATCGAATTATATTAATCGTATAATTGGGTGTCTTTTTTATTGTCAAAAACTCTTAAAAAGTATAAACCAATTGAGTTGCAATCCGCCACATTGTATAATAAAAGTATAACAGCGAATTAAATTTATTGTGAAAATCGCAGTAATCACATTGTCTATCAAACTAAGGCAGGACATTATCAAAGAAAAGAAGAAGGAGGGGGGTCAGATGATATCCAGATATAGTGTAAAAAAGCCTTTTACTGTACTTGTAGGAGTACTGCTGGTAATAGTACTCGGTGTTGTATCGCTTGGCAGGATGACGACAGATCTGCTGCCGGATATGAGCTTTCAGTATGCACTTATCGTGACAACAGATATGGGAGCAAGTCCACAGGAGGTGGAGAGCGATGTCACCGCGCCGCTTGAAGCAGCTATGGCAACTACGTCCAATATCAAAAACGTAAGCTCAATGTCATATAACAGCTATTCTCTAGTGACATGCAGTATGAGCAGAATGCCAACATGGATTCTGTAGTGATAGAGATGCAGCAGAAAATAGATCAGGTCAAGGCTGGCTGGAAGGATGGAGTGGGTACTCCGACCATTATGAAGATAAATCCGGACATGCTTCCAATCATGATGACTGCTGTGGATATGGATGGGAAAAGCAAGTCGGAAATCACAGACTTTGTGGAAAACACACTAAAGCCTGCAATTGAGAGTACAGAAGGAGTCGCATCAGTGACTGCAACAGGTGAGCTCACCGAGCAGATACAGGTCACGATGAATCAGGCCAAGATAGATGCGCTCAATGAGAAAATAAATAATGCCGTTTCAAAGAAATTTGACGATGCAAAAAGTCAGATGGATGATGCAAGCGCAAAGATAGAGAGCGGACAAAACGCAATCACATCGGCATCGGATCAGATGAGCGCGGGAGTGGATACGCTAAAGGAGCAAAAGGCAAAGCTTGCAGAGCAGAAGACTCAGCTAGAGAGTACACTTTCAAGCTTAAATGAGCAGAAGAGCCAGCTTGAAACAATTCAGTCAGCTCTTTCAGACTTCATGAATAGTGATACATATACAAAGACAATTCCGTCACTCAAAGAGGGCGCAAATGCACCGGGTGAAGCGGGCACAGCACTCAAAGCGCAACTTGAGCAGGTTAATAAGCAGATTGCAACACAGTTTTCAGGTCTCTCGACGCTTGGAATCAAGGTAAACACAGCAGATGATCTGCCTGCGGCAGCGTCAGCGATAGCACAGACTCTCATTCAGGTGAATACAGGTATAGAGCAGTGCCAAAGCGGGCTTGACCAGATAGCACAAGGAGAGACAGCACTTTTAGATGCCTATGATAATCTAAACAGTCAGGCAGCTATAAGCTCGATAAGCATAGGACAGCAGTCAGCACAGCTTGCAACAGCAGCGGCATCTCTTGACAGCTCAAAGAAGGAGCTTGAAAAGAGTAAGGATGATGCGCTTGACAAGTCAAACTTAAATGCAGTTTTAACAATTGACTCACTCTCGCAGCTGCTCGTCGCACAGAGCTTTGATATGCCTGCAGGCTATGTAAATGATTCAAATGGCACGCAGTACATAGTACAGGTGGGAGATGAGATAAAATCAATTGATGATTTAACAAATCTAGTGCTTATGGATATGAAGCTTGATGGAATAGCTCCTATTCATGTCGGTGATGTGGCAGATGTTGAGATGACTGACAACTCGGATGAGACATATGCGATAGTCAACGGTAATCCCGGAATAATGCTCTCCATGGAGAAGCAGACCGGCTACTCTACAGGAGACGTCACAGACCGTCTTTTGGACAAGCTTGATTCGCTGGAAAAGGAAAATGACGGATTACACACCACAGTGCTCATGAATCAGGGCGTATACATCGACATGGTTGTAAAAAGTGTGATGCAGAATATGATAGTGGGAGCAATACTTGCCATTTTCGTATTGCTTTTGTTCTTAAAGGATATAAAGCCAACACTTGTTATCGCAGCATCTATACCGCTATCGGTTATTGTGGCAGTGGTGCTTATGTATTTTACGGATATCACCTTAAATATCATTTCAATGTCGGGACTTGTGCTTGGAATAGGAATGCTGGTGGATAATTCAATAGTAGTAATCGAGAATATCTACAGATTAAGGGGAGAGGGATATTCGGTAAAGAAGGCGGCTGTTGAGGGTGCAAATCAGGTGGCAGGAGCCATTTTTGCCTCTACACTTACCACGGTAAGTGTGTACGCGCCAATCATTTTTACTGATGGAATCACGAGACAGCTCTTTGTAGACCTGGCACTTACGGTAGCGTTTACTCTTATGGCATCTCTTGTTGTGGCACTCACATTTGTACCGGCAATTGCTTCAGGCATGCTCAAAAAGACGAAGGATATAAAGCATCCATGGTTTGACCGTTTTAAGGATTGGTATGCAAATGTGCTCGGCATATGTCTTAGATTTAAGCCGGTGGTATTTATTGCGGCAGTAGTGCTTTTAGTCGGCAGTGGCGCACTTTGCATGTCAAGGGGAATGACATTTATGGATATGGACATGGAGTCAAATCAGATTTCACTTACCATAGAGGCAAAGGATGACGAAAAGCTCGACTTCAAGCAGCTTACAGAGCTGTCTGATAAGGTCATGGACAAAATATCTGATATAAAGGGCATAGACACAATAGGAGCTACAGCAGGCGGCAGCTCGACCATGAACCTGATGAGCTCAGGAAGCGACAGCGTGAGCATGTATATATTGCTTGATGAGAAGTCGGATGTTTCATCGGATAAGGTAATAGATGAAATTGAAAAACGCACAAAGAATCTGGACTGCAAGGTAACAGCATCTTCACAGGCTATGGACTCATCAGAGTTTTTCGGAAGTGGTCTCTCTGTCAGGATTAAGGGTAATGATATAGACAAGCTGCAGAAGCTTGCAGGTGATGTGGCAGATATCCTTAAGGACACAAAGGGCGTGACAGATATAGATGACGGTCTTGGAGATACAATCAATGAGCTTAAGATAACTGTGGATAAGGAAACAGCAGCAAAGTATGGTTATACGGTGGCTCAGGTATACCAGCTCGTATCCGGTGAGATATCATCTCAAAAGAGTGCAACAACCATTACGACCGACATAAAGGACTATGAGGTATACCTACAATCTGCAGAGCAGTCTGATGTGACTGTGGACGACATTAAAAACCTTACATTTACCTATAAGGATAATGATGGCAGTGAAAAGGAGATTCCGCTCAGTGATATCTGCACTATTTCGCAGGAACAGACACTAAGTACCATTCATCGAGATGCTCAGACAAGATATATTACAGTATCAGGTGCGGTTGATGAAAACCATAATGTAACATTACTAAGCGATAAAATTAAATCAAAAATTGATAAACTTAGCATTCCTGATGGCTATTCAATAGACATGGAGGGCGAGGATGAGACAATAAATGAGTCAATGAGTCAGCTTGTACTTATGCTTGTGCTAGCAGTGATATTTATCTATCTTATCATGGTGGCGCAGTTCCAGTCATTGCTTTCACCGTTTATTATCATGTTCTGTATACCTCTTGCGTTTACAGGAGGCTTTATAGCTCTTTTTCATCACGGGAAATGAGCTCGGAATCATATCAATGCTTGGCTTTATCATGCTGGCAGGTCTCATTGTAAATAATGGAATCGTGCTCATTGATTACATCAATCAGGCCAGGAGAGAGGGCATGAGCAAGCATGAGGCAATCATAGACGCAGGCCGTACAAGGCTTCGTCCAATACTGATGACAGCGATGACCACCATACTCGCAATGTTTACATCGGCGATAGGTATCGGAGATGGCTCAGATATGATAAAGCCGATGGCAATCGCAATAATAGGAGGTCTCGTATACGGAACCATCCTTACGCTTATAGTAATTCCATGTATCTATGATGCGTTCAACAGAGAGAAGAGCATGGTAGAGGAAGAACTGTAGCAAGTAGATAATAATAGCTGACATATAAGGATAGAGCTGTACAATCACAGGATTAACTAAAAAACCGCTCGGAACGCAAAAAAAGTTCCGGGTGGTTTTTTATAATAAAAAGTAGTTTTATCTGCTTATTTTTTATGGCTATTGCATATTGCACAAAAAATGATTAATAAATTTAAACAAATAGCTGAAAATGCTTTTGCAACGTTATATACTATTGAAAAGTCAATGCTATAGTAATATAATACAAACAGAAGCCAAGAGAAAAAAACATAACGGCTTATATTTTTTACAACAATTAATTAACAAATTTAACTAACTATCAAGGAGGAAGCAATCATGAAGTATTTTCTGGACAGTGCAAAAATCGAAGAAATCAAGGAGGCCTACCATACATTTGGTATTGATGGAGTGACAACAAATCCACGCCACATAATGGTAAGCGGAAAGCCTTTCCTTACTGTAATCAGTGAGATGGCAGACTGGGTTAAGGCGGAAGGAATCGAGGGATACGAGAAATTCCCTATTTCCGTTGAAATCAACCCACACCTTGATGATGCAGATGAGATGGTAGCAGAGGCAAGAAAGATTTCAGCTATCTGCAGCAACTTTGTTATCAAGATTCCGTGCACAGAGGCCGGTATTCAGGCAGCAAGAAGACTCGAGGCAGAGGGAATCAGAACAAATGTGACACTCGTATTCTCACCAGCACAGGCTATTCTGCCGGCAAAGAATAATTCGCTTTTTGTTTCACCTTTCATCGGCTGGAAAGAGGCAAATGGAGAGGATTGTAAGGCGTACATTCAGGCTATTTCAGATATCTATGACAATTATGGATATAAGGGAAAGACACAGATTATCTGTGCGGCTATCCGTACACCTAAGCAGATTGTAGACTGTGCGGTTGCAGGAGCAGATATCGTTACAACAGGCCTTGCAGTATACAAGGACAGTATCAAACATGCATATACCAGACAGGGACTTGAGACATTCCAGAATGCATGGGATAATACAGTTACAGAATAGATGAAACAGGGAGGTGTTTGTAGGCAATGAAAATTGGATTTGTAGGACTCGGAATCATGGGGGAGTCCATGAGTGAGAATATAGTGAAGAAGCATGATGATGAGGTATATGTATTTGATTTCGTAAAGGAGAAGGTAGAGAGCTATTGGAGAGCAAGGGTGCAATCGGCTGCAGCAGTTCGCTTAAGCTGGCAGAAAAAATCAGACGTAATTATATCAATGGTTCCAAAGTCAGAGCATTCGATGGCTGTTTATAAGGAGGTTTTTTACCGGCACTTGATGATACAAAAAGCTCTGTATTGATATGAGCACGATAGATCCATCTGTTTCTGTGGAGATTTCTGAAATGGTAAAGAAGACGGGCGCAGAGTTTGTGGACGCACCGGTTGTGAAATCGAAGCCTGCTGCTATTGCAGGAAAGCTCGGAATATATGTCGGTGGAGATGAAAAAGCATGTGAGAAGGCTATGCCGATTCTTTCCTATATGGGAGAAAATATCATCAGGATGGGTGGAAACGGAAAAGGTCTGGTCATGAAAATCTGCCATAACGCGCTTGTATCACAGATTCAAAATGGTGTAAATGAGACACTGACACTTGCAAGGGCATATGGAATAGATATAGAAAGCTATACTACAGCTATCTCATATGGCGGTGGACAGAACTTTTATCTGGATTCCAAAAATGTGCCAATCAAAAATGAGGATTACACCACTGCCTTTTCGATTGAAAACATGTACAAGGATGTGAATATCTGCATGAATATGGCAAAGGAGAGTGGATTAAAGCTTCAAGGAGAAAACGCTGCAAAGCAGGTATATGACAAGGCAATGGAACTTGGCTTTGGAAAAGAAGATTTCTGCGCTACTATAAAGGCTGTCAAGGCAATGCAAAGATAAGTGGGGGAAATATGTTAAAACATTTGAATGAAAAAAAATTCTGTGACTATATACAGTGTCACTGATCCATGTTTTGAAACCTACGGAAGGGTGATTTCAAATATCAATTGCAACGAACTTATCTCATTTATGGAACAAAATACTGTAATTCCTGAGAAAGGAAATATATATGTGGCTTCAGTAGAAGAGCTTGAACGTACACATATAGCAGAGTTTTTTAAAAATCGTATATATGGAGAGATGCCTATACAGATAGGCTACTGTAATGGCAGAAACACCACATACAATGGTTTTGAGTACCATAAGGGCAGCGAAATCAATATAGCGGTAACTGACTTTATGCTGGTGCTGGGACATACCTGGGAGATAAAAGACAATACATACCGTATTGAAGATGCAAAGGTATTTTTTGTGGAAAAGGGTACAGCAATAGAGATGTACCAGACGACACTTCATCTATCACCATGCAGGGTGTCAGATATTGGATTTAAGGATGTTGTGATTCTTCCAAGGGGAACCAATACACCACTCAATAATGGAGGGACAGATGAAGCTGCTATAGGAGAAGAGAGACTGCTTTTGCAAAGAAATAAGTGGGTAATAGCACATCCCGATAGAGAACCATTGATAAAACAAGGGGCATATCCTGGATTGCTTGGAGAGAATAAGGAACTTTATTATTAAAAAAACCACGTGACCGAAAGACTGAATACTGGACATATTACTGTACTTTCGGTTGCGTGGAAATAATTTCAGAAAAAAGTATATCATGTGAGAGATTGAATGTGAATAGTTAGTTTCAACAAATCGATGTATATTTTTTCTATTAAATTGGAGGATTTTATGGAGCATTTAGTATTTACTTTGGTGACATTTGTGCTTTTCACAGCACTGGTTGGAATTATTTCAGGAAAGATAGTGAAGAATAGCGATGACCAGAAAACGGCAAAGGGTTATTTCCTTGCCGGAAATGGACTTGGAGGTTTTTTCATTGCAGGCTCAATGCTGCTTACGAATCTGTCGGCAGAAAATCTGGTAGGTTTGTCGGGACAGTCATATGCAGCTAATATGTCAGGCATGGCATGGGAAGCAACAGCGGTTATAGCCACAATTATTATGGCTTTTGTGTTTTTGCCGATGTATCTTAGAAAAGGATATACAACGCTGCCGGAGTTTATGGAGGAGAGGTATGGCGTTGGTGTACGCCGTATGGTTTCTATCCTATTTCTTATTGGATATTTAGTAATCGGAATTCCTGTATGTCTGTACGCAGGCGCTATAGCATTTGAGCAGATTTTTGATTTTGCTACAGTATTTGGAATCAGCGAGGGTATGGCACTTACAATTCTTATAGTGCTTGTAGGTATTATTGGTGCACTATATGCCGTACTTGGAGGTATGAGAGCAGTAGCTGTATCAGACACAATCAATGGAATTTTACTTGTTTTAGGCTCAGTGCTTGTAGTCGTATTTGGTTTTATAGCTGTTGGAAAATTAAGCGGAGGTGGATTTATTGTCGGTGTGAAGGATGTTATTACATATGAACCGGCAAAGCTCAATGCGATTGGTGGAAAGAATGATCCTGTACCATTTGCATGTATTTTTACAGGTATGCTGCTTGCAAATCTGTTTTACTGGGGTACTAACCAAGTACTTATTCAGAGAGCACTTGGTGCTAAAAACTTAAAGGAAGGACAAAAGGGAGTTTTACTTTCAGGCTTTTTAAAGATGATGGTACCGTTACTTCTTGTTATTCCCGGAGTAATCGCAGCAAGACTTGTACCAGGTCTTACAAGCAAGGATTTTGCATATCCTTCACTTGTAGCTAGGTCATTGCCATGGCCGGTTGTAGGACTGTTTTGTGCAGCATTGTTTGGATCAATTATCTCAACTTATAATTCATTTCTCAATGCAGCTAGTACCGTATTTATGATTGATATTTATAAGCCGATTTTTAACCCAAATCTCTCAGAGGAAGCTACAGTAAAACTTGCAAAGAAAATTGGATGGGGCTTTGCAGCATTTGCCATTATCTTTACACCATTCCTTGATGTGCTTAGCACAGGACTTTATGATTTCGGACGAAGCTTTACAGGTTTTTATAATATTCCTATCATTACAATGGTGCTTGTAGGAATGTTCTCAAAGAAGGGCTCTAAGCTTGGAGCAATATGTGCAACAATATTCCATATTGCATTTTACGCATGCTACAAGTTTATCTTCCCACATATTGACACACCATTCACAAATGCTGTTAGTGGAATTAATTATATGTATATATACGCTATCTCATTTGTTATCATGCTTGTAATCATCTTTGTATGCAGCAAGATTGCACCAAATACAAAGGTATTTGACAAGAGTGCTTCAAGAAATGATGGCTATGATATGACAGCATGGAAGCATAAAAATGCTTTTGCAATCTGGCTTGTTTCATTCCTGGTATATGAGTATTTCATTTTCTCGCCTGCAGGAATTGCAACAGAGAACAAAAATGTAGTAAGAATTGCTATTGTAACAGCAATATTTGTGATTGAGACAATTGTTCTGATTGTGAAAGAGATGAACAAGCGTAAAAAGACAGCTTAGGGAGGTTATTAAATGCAGATTAAAGTAAATGATAATGAATTTCAGCTTTTTGGGAGAAAAAAGGATTCTGGAGCATAGCAAAGAAAGACCGATGATTTATGTCGGAGTAGGACAGGAAGATGTTGATATGTACAGAGGTAACTTCAAGATAACAGATTATTACCGAGCGTTTTCCACTAAAGCTCACAGATGTGATTCAGACAGCTGATACAGTCAGACTATGCTTTGAAAGCTATATCATTGCGAAAATTAAATGTGACGAAAATCTGTGTACCATTGATTTTGAACAAAAGGATGACAGGATTAACCGATTCTGGTTTAGGGTAGCCGCGGATAAAGAGGAAAAATGCTATGGCTGCGGTGAGCAGATGTCTTACTTTAATCTGCGTGGAAGAAATTTTCCTATCTGGACATCTGAACCAGGTGTCGGACGTGATAAGACAACTTACGTTACATGGCGTTCGGATGTAGAAAATAAAGCTGGAGGAGACTATTACAACACAAATTATCCACAGCCAACCTTTGTTTCCACAAATAAATATTATCTGCATGTGGATTCAACAGCATATGCTGATTTTGATTTCAGAAATGACAGCTTTCATGAGCTGCAGATATGGGAGGTGCCTAAGCAGATCCGCATAGAGTGTGCTGATACATATCTCAAACTGCTTGAGAGAATCACAACATATTTTGGAAGACAGCCAAAGCTCCCGGATTGGGTATACAATGGTCTCATAATCGGTGTTCAGGGTGGAAATGAAAGGTCATTTGGATTGCTTGATAAGACCCTTGATAGGAACATCAAGGTAGCTGGCATATGGTGCCAGGATTGGTGCGGAAAGAGAGTGACATCATTCGGAAAGAGACTCCAATGGGACTGGAAATACCACAAGGAAATGTATCCGGATCTGCCAAAGAAGATTAAAGAGATAAATGCAAAGGGCATAAAATTTTTGGGATATGTTAATCCATATCTGGTAAATGATGGTGAGCTCTATAAGGAAGGCAAGGAAAAAGGCTATTTTGCAACAAAGGCAGATGGCAGTGATTATCTCGTGGATTTTGGTGAATTTTATTGTGGAGTTGTGGATCTCACAAATCCGGAGGCATTCGAGTGGTTTAAGGATATTATTAAAGAATACACACTTGGTATAGGCATTGATGGCTGGATGGCAGACTTTGGAGAGTATCTGCCTACAGATGATATATGCTTATACAGCGGTAAATCACCTATGATTGAGCACAATCACTGGCCGGTGCTATGGGCAAAGTGTAACTATGAGGCAGTAAAAGAGTCAGGAAAGCTTGGAGATGTGGTTTACTTCATGCGTGCCGGAGGTGCAGGAAGCCAGAAATACTGCACATTGCTGTGGGCCGGCGATCAGTCTGTTGACTTTACAATACATGATGGACTCGCATCTGTTATCTGCGGAGCACTTAGTGCAGGAATGATGGGATGTGGGCTCACGCATAGTGATATTGGAGGCTATACATCGCTTTTTGATAATACTCGTACAAAGGAGCTGTTTCTCAGATGGGCTGAGATGGCGATGTTTACACCATTTATGAGGACACATGAGGGAAACAGACCGGATACCAATTTTCAGTATTACGATGATGAGGATACCATGGAGCGGCTGGCGAGACTCGTTGATGTATACACGATGCTTGCACCGTATACAAAGACACTTGTTGAAGAGAATGCAGACAGTGGACATCCGGTGCAAAGACCTTTGTTCATGCATTATGAGTCTGATGCGAAAGCTTATGACATACAGTATGAGTATCTTTTTTTGGAAGAGATATGCTGATAGCACCTGTTTATGAGCAGGATAAGCATGAATGGGATGTGTATCTGCCACAGGATGAATGGGTACATTTGTGGACAGGCGAAGAGTATCACGGCGGAGAAATAACAGTATCAGCCGAGCTTGGCTATACACCTGCCTTCTACAGAAAAAAAAAAATAGTGAGTTTGCTGATATATTTGAAGAAATCAGAGAAAAATATGGAGTCAAATAAATGAACACTGTTTTATTTTACATAATAATTTTTCTGACAAATGTGATTCAGGGCATTACAGGCTTTGCGGGGACCATCCTCGCAATGCCTCCTAGCCTAATTCTGGTGGGATATGATGTCGCTAAGCCGATATTAAATGTACTTGGTATTCTTGCCGGAGTGTATGTCTTTGTTACACAATGGAAACATGTAGACTGGAAGCAGTTGAAAAAGGTAGTCATCGTCATGGCTATAGGAATCTTTTGGCGGCTTTTTTTTTCTAAAGAACGCACTTGCAGGATATGATGCAGTATTATACAAGTTTCTGGGTATTTTTGTGATATTTCTTGCAATACATGGGTTTTACAGCATATATGGGCAAAGGCAGCGTGATACAAAAAAAAATCATCATGGAAATCAATGCTGTTACTTATTGGTGCGGGAATAGTTCATGGTATGTTTGTGTCAGGCGGACCGCTTCTGATAGGGTATTTATCCAATGAGATAAAGGAAAAGACAAGCTTTAGAGCAACTATTTCTACTGTTTGGATTATATTAAATTCGATGATACTTGTTCAGGATATATGTGCGGGAATGTGGAATGCAGGGCTTGTTATGACTCAATGCATATCGATTCCGTTTTTGATAGCGGGAATGGCAGCAGGCTCAGTGCTTGTAAAGAGGATGAGCCAGGAAATATTTATGAAGCGCACCTACATATTACTTTTTATATCAGGAATACTGCTTATGGTTAAGTAGTTTTTGAAAATTTTATTGGAGGTAAAATATATGACAAAATTTCAGGTGGCATATGTGCCGGTCGGGGTTCCGACATTTCATTTGGAGAGCGCACAGAAGGAATTTGAAAAATCAATAGACTTATTAAATACAATAACGGATGCTGCAATTGTACCGGATAAAATGCTTTTATCAATTCAGGATTTAACTAATTTTCTTGATACAATAGAGCCATCCCTGATAATTTTACAGAATATAACCTTTGCAAATGCAGCTTATGCGAGTGAGGTTCTTAAAAGATTTTCGTGTCCGGTATTGCTTTGGACACTTCGTGAGCCGGTTATAGATGGAGGCCGGTTGAGATTAAATTCATTGACGGGAGCATATTCGGCAGGAAATGCACTGGCTGCGTTTAGGGATGGTAACTTTGAATATATCTTTGGAGCTCCACAGGAGGAGAGGACAAAGAAAACAATTAGTGCCTGTATTCGTGCAGCATGGCTTAAAAATGAGCTTAAAAATCTAAGGATTGCCTCAGTCGGACATACACCTCAGGGATTTGGATTTGGACGTGCAATGGATGCTGACATGCAAAAGGTATTCGGAGCAACACTTGAGTCAATTGAGGTGAGAGAGCTTATTGATATGGCAAAGGGATATACTGATGATGAGTGCAGTGAATATCTCGATAAAATGACTAAGTGTACTGTTGGTCTTGACAAGACTCCTGACAATAATCGAAAGGATTTTGCGAGACTGTGCAAGGCCTATAAGGAGTATGTAGATGAAAATAATATTGGAGCACTTTCTTCAAGATGTTGGCCTGATTTCTTTACCGCGTTTGGAACACCTGTTTGTGGCGTGCTTGCTATGCTAAATGATATGGGGGTTGCTGCAAGCTGCGAGGCTGATACATATGGAGCACTCTCTATGTATATGGGAATGAAATTATCTGAGCAGGCTGTATTTTTCGGAGATCCGGTGTCTCTTGATGAGAGTGAAAATACAATTACATTCTGGCATTGCGGAACAGCTGCATGCTCTATCGCAAGAGAGGACACAGGTGCAACAATCGGAGTGCATCCGAACAGAAAGATTGGCCCTGTAATGGACTTTGGCTGTAAGGCGGCTGACAAAGTCACAGTGTTCAGAGTAGGACAAAAAGCAGATGGAAGCTTTAGATTTTTTGTCACAACAGGAAGTGCTCTCGACAAGCCTAAGCAGTTTTGCGGAACATCAATTGTAGTCAGGACAGACAAAAATAGCTATGATATTGTAAATCAAAGTGTAAAGGATGGTTGGGAGCCTCATTTTGTGGTGATTTACGGAGATTGTTCAGATGAGTTAAAGGTTTTAGGACATATGCTTGAAATCGAAGTCTGTGAGTACTGATTTTATGGAAATAGCTTAAATATCATGCTATAATAATAGTAGTATTTAGGTACCGAATAATTGGTTGGAGGATTTTTACATGGCAAAGTACATCATGGCACTCGATGCCGGAACCACCAGCAACCGCTGCATACTTTTCAATGAGAAGGGTGAAATGTGCAGCGTTGCCCAGAAGGAATTTACGCAGTTTTTCCCGAAGCCAGGCTGGGTGGAGCACGACGCGGAGGAAATCTGGTCCACACAGCTTGAAGTTGCCAAGGAGGCAATGGCAAATATACAGGCTACGGCAGCCGACATATGTGCGATAGGCATTACTAACCAGAGAGAGACCACGATTGTGTGGGACAAAAATACGGGAGAGCCGGTTTATCACGCAATAGTATGGCAGTGCAGGCGCACGGCAGAGTATGCGGATTCACTGAAGGAAAAGGGGCTTACCGAGACCTTCAGGAAAAAAGACAGGTCTTGTGATAGATGCTTATTTTTCGGCAACTAAGCTCAAGTGGCTCCTTGACAATGTGCCGGGAGCAAGGGAGAGAGCCGAAAGAGGCGAGCTTTTGTTTGGAACAGTCGAGACATGGCTTATATGGAAGCTCACTCAGGGGCAGGTGCATGTTACGGATTATTCCAATGCATCAAGAACCATGATGTTTAATATCAATACCTTAAAGTGGGATGATGAGATACTTAAGGAGCTTGACATACCAAAGAGCATGCTTCCAAAGCCTATGCCGTCAAGCTGTGTGTATGGTGAGGTGAATCCGGTGTACTTCGGGGGGACCGATTCCTATCGCGGGAGCGGCAGGAGACCAGCAGGCAGCGCTTTTTGGTCAGACCTGCTTTAGGGCAGGAGAAGCCAAAAATACATACGGTACAGGTTGTTTTCTGCTGATGAATACAGGTGAGATGCCTGTTTCATCAAAGAACGGACTTGTTACCACAATAGCCTGGGGCATAGACGGCAAGGTGGTATATGCGCTGGAGGGCTCAATATTTGTGGCAGGAGCCGCAATCCAGTGGCTGCGCGATGAGATGAAATTTATCGATTCCTCAACTGATTCAGAGTACATGGCGAGAAAGGTAAAGGATACAAACGGCTGTTATGTGGTGCCGGCATTTACAGGGCTTGGCGCACCGTACTGGGATCAGTATGCGAGAGGAACTATTGTGGGTCTTACGAGAGGTGTAAACAAGTACCATGTCATAAGGGCCACTCTGGAATCAATGGCATTTCAGGTAAATGATGTGCTTGAGGCAATGAAGGCTGATTCGGGCATCAATCTCACATCGCTTAAGGTGGACGGCGGCGCCAGTGCCAACAATCTGCTCATGCAGATGCAGGCTGATATCAGCAATGCACCGGTCAATAGGCCTGTGTGTGTGGAGACAACAGCCATGGGCGCAGCGTACCTCGCAGGGCTTGCAGTGGGCTATTGGGACAGCATGGATGATATAAAGAGAAACTGGGCTATTGACCGTGTGTTTGAGCCGGAGATAGAGGCTGATTTGAGAGAAAAGAAGCGTAAAATGTGGAAAAAGGCTGTCGCCTGCGCATTTAACTGGGCGAAGGATGACTGAAAGTAAAAATATATATGGAAATTGGTAGGAGAAAATAACATGTATGATGTAGTAATTATAGGAGCGGGAGTATCGGGAAGCGCCTGTGCAAGAGAGCTATCGAAATATAACCTGTCCATCTGCGTAGTGGAAAAGGAGGAGGACGTGTGCTGTGGCACCTCAAAGGCCAACAGTGCTATTGTCCATTCCGGAATTGACTGTAAGACCGGTACACTTATGGCACAGATGAATATCCGTGGAAATGAGATGATGGACGAGCTTTCAAGCAGCTTGATTTTGAGTTCAGAAGAAACGGCTCGCTGATAGTGTGCTTTAGCGAGGACGATATGCCAAGGCTTAAGGAGCTTTACAATCAGGGAATCGCAAATGGCGTGCCGGGACTTGAAATTCTTGATTCAAAGAAAGCACATGAGATGGAGCCGAATCTGTCTGATGAGGTGGTGGCAGCTATTTACTGCCCGACAGGAGGCATTGTATGTCCGTTTGGCATGAATATTGCATTTGCTGAGAATGCTGCGGCAAACGGTGTGGAGTTTTTATTTAACACCGAGGTGAAGGAGATACAAAAGGAGCAGACAGGCTATATTCTCATTACTCAAAATGGAGAAATTCATGCACGCTGCGTTGTAAATGCAGCTGGTGTATATGCTGATGTATTTCACAACATGGTGAGTGAAAACAAAATCCATATCACACCAAGGCGCGGAGAGTACGAGCTATTAGACAGGGCAGCTGGTGGTATCGTTGACAAGACAATCTTCCAGCTTCCGGGAAAATACGGCAAGGGCGTGCTTGTAACCCCGACAGTACACGGAAATATCCTAATCGGACCTACAGCAGATGATCATGATGACAAGGATGGTACAAATACAACAAGAGCGGGCTTAGCGCATGTTACGACATCCGGCACACGTTCGGTGCCGTCACTTCCTATGCGTCAGGTCATCACATCGTTTGCAGGAAACCGTGCACATGAGGACGGACATGAGTTTATCATCGAGGAGCTTAAAGATGCACCATTTTTTGTGGACTGTGCAGGTATAGAGTCACCGGGCTTATCAAGTGCACCGGCTATCGGTGAGAGAGTGGCAGCAATAGTTGAGAGGCTTTTTAAGCCTTCTAAAAATGCGGACTTTATCGAGACAAGAAAAGGTATTTTAAATCCAAAGAAGCTTTCAGAGGATGAGTATAAAGAGCTGATAAAAAGAAAAGCCTGAGTATGGTAACATAATCTGCCGCTGTGAGATGATTACGGAGGGCGAGATAATGGATGCGGTAAACAGACCGTTAGGCGCAAAGTCGCTTGATGGTGTGAAGAGACGCACCAGAGCCGGAATGGGCAGGTGCCAGGCAGGCTTCTGTTCTCCGAGAACTATGGAGATTATCGCCAGGGAGAGAGGCATTTCGCAGCTTGACATCACTAAAAGCGGTGGAAAGTCAAAGATAGTTGTTGGAATGAGCAAGAATCGCGGATAGTCTGTCTTACTTCAAAGAGACAGGTAACGAAAGATTGATATTGGGTTAATATCAGATTAACATAGGGGGACAATATGGAATTTTACGATATTGTGATAGTAGGAGGCGGCCCGGCAGGTCTTGCGGCAGCAGCTTCCGCTAAGAAAAATAAAATAGATAAAATACTTATACTGGAAAGAGACTGCGAGCTTGGCGGCATATTAAACCAGTGTATACACAATGGCTTTGGCCTGCACACCTTTAAGGAGGAACTCACAGGTCCTGAATATGCCGGCAGATTTATCAAAGAGGTCAAAGAGCTTGGCATAGAGTACAGACTGAATACGATGGTCATGGATATCTCAACCGGTGACGAGTCCGAAAATGGGACAAACGATAAAATAGTCACGGCTATGAACCGTACAGACGGACTTTTCCATATCGCTGCAAAGACAGTAATACTTGCGATGGGCTGCAGGGAGAGAGCAAGAGGTGCCCTAAACATACCAGGCTACAGACCGGCAGGAATTTTCTCGGCGGGTACAGCTCAGAGACTGGTGAATATAGAGGGATACATGCCGGGACGAAAGGTAGTAATACTTGGCTCAGGAGATATCGGTCTTATCATGGCAAGAAGAATGACCTTGGAGGGTGCCAAGGTGCAGGTGGTTGCAGAACTCATGCCGTATTCAGGAGGCTTGAAGCGTAATATTGTGCAGTGCCTTGATGATTTTAATATCCCGCTTAAGCTTAGCCACACAGTGGTTGATATAAAGGGCAGGGAGCGTGTGGAGGGCATCACTCTCGCTCAGGTTGACGAGCATAACAAGCCTATTGAGGGAACAGAGGAGTTTTACGAGTGCGATACGCTTTTACTCTCATGCGGACTCATTCCGGAAAATGAGATTTCAAAAACAGCAGGTGTAGAGCTCAATCCTGTAACAAGCGGACCTGTTGTAAACGAAAGCCTTGAGACCAATGTGCCGGGTGTATTTGCCTGTGGAAATGTGCTTCATGTGCACGACCTCGTGGATTATGTGTCAGAGGAAGCAACAGCAGCAGGCCGCCATGCCGCAGAGTATGTGAAAAACGGCGGTGATAAGAGTGATGATGGCAAAGAAATATCGATAACTGCTACAGGCGGAGTCAGATATACTGTCCCAAGCACTATAAATACTGCACAGATGGATGATACTGCAACGGTTAGATTTCGAGTTGGAGCTGTGTATAAGAATTGTTATATTGCGGTATATCTGGATGATAAACAATTACAGCACCGCAAGCACCCTGTAATGGCACCGGGTGAGATGGAGCAGGTGGTGCTGCAGAAGAAGCAGCTCATCGAAACGGAAAATCCCCGCACAATTACGATAAAGATTGAGGAGGCATAGTATCATGGAAGAAAGAAATTTGACATGTATAGGCTGCCCTCTGGGCTGTGCCCTTAAGGTGACAATAGATGGAGATAATGTCACAGTAACCGGAAATACCTGTAAGCGCGGAGCAGACTACGGAGCAAATGAAGTGACACATCCGACGCGAATCGTGACAAGCACAGTCTGTGTGAAAAACGGCACAATACCTATGGTATCCGTAAAGACGGCACAGGATATTCCAAAGGAAAAGATAATGGATGTGATGGACTGTATCAACCGGATCACGGTAGAGGCACCGGTGCATATAGGTGATGTACTGCTAAGTGATGCTGCTGCAACCGGTGTGGATATAGTTGCAACAAAGAATGTTGAAGCATAAATAAGGAGCATGAATTAATGGTTAAAACCGGAATTTCCCTTGATAGTGTAAAAAACAATAATAAATCTCAGATACTTAAGATACTGCAGAAAAACGGCGCAATGTCAAGGAAGGATATTGCCAATCAGATAGGACTCACACCGGCGGCTGTGACCATGCTGTGCAATGATATGATGGAAGCTCACATGATACTTGAAAAGGGTGAGATGAAGGAGCAGAAGAGAGCGGGCCGTAAGAAGGTGCTTGTGGATATCAATTATGATTTTAAGTATATAGTATCTGTAAATATTGAGGCTGTAGACACGAGCATTACAGTTACCAATATCAGGGGAAATGTGCTTGTTGAAACTAAGGTACATACCCGGACGGACATTGAACCACAGCTGTTTTTAGAAGAACTGGCAAAGGAAATAAAGCTTCAGCTTTGGGAAAAAGGAACTTAAGCTGTCAGATATTCTTGGAATCGGAATATGTGTTCCGGGAATAGTTGACAGGAATAATGGCATCAGTATACACGCTTATGGCATATGGAACAATCAAGTAAAAATAAGAGAAATACTTGAAAAACAGATTCAGTGTCCGGTAATACTTGAAAACAACGTCAAAGCATTTGCGGAAGCCGAAATGCTTTATGGTGTCGGAAAATATGGAAACAATATTGTTTTTATTAAGTGGGGCCCGGGTGTCGGCTCTGCGATAGTTGTGGACAATAAGCTATATGAGGGCAATCAGCACAACGCAGCAGAAATAGGACACTACATCATAGAGCCTGATGGACTTAAGTGCAGATGTGGCAGACATGGCTGTCTTGAAACAAGAGTATCCATGTTTGCCCTGTGTGACCGCATAAAGGAGATATATTCCAAGGAAAATACCCCTGTGCTATACGAAGAAACAGCCGGTGATAAAAATCTTATAACAAGAGAGCTCTTGACTTCGTGGGTAGAAAATGAGGGCAACGGCTACATAACAAGGATGGATAAGACAATTTCTGAGATACTTGTTGGAGCAATAGAACGAATGGCACGTGTCGCTGTAAATGTGTTGACTATTCTGGCTCCGGATTGCACGATAGTGTTTGGTTCAATGTTTGAAAATACAAGTATATATAAGCTTTTTATACAGTACTGCACAAAATATGATGAAAACTATACTGACAAGCTTATCAGCCGTTCACACTTGAGCGATAAGATGGCATATATAGGCGGAACAGCACTTATAGCGAGCACTTATTTCTTTGAAAGTAAAAATTTATAATAAAGAAAAAATGAAGAAATCTTATTGATATTTTCTTTATTATTGCATATACTATAAGCAAGAAAGGAGTGTTGTATATGTCACAGTCAGTTAATGTTAATTTTAAATTGGATGCAGATGTAAAAAAAGCATGGAACAGGTGTGTTCGGAATTAGGTCTTTCTATGAGTGCAGCGTTCACCGTTTTTGCAAAAAAAGTAGGCAGAGAAAAGCGTATTCCTTTTGAGGTATCGGTAGATCCGTTTTATTCTGATAGCAATATCCGTTATTTGGAAAATATCGTGCGCGATATTAAGGATGGCAAAGCTCACTTCGCAGAGCATGATTTGATAGAGGAGGACTAATGAGGTTACTATGGGAAGATAGGGCATGGAGCGATTATTTATACTGGCAGACGCAGGATAAGAAAACACTGAAAAGAATTAATGGACTTATCAAGGATATTCAGCGAAGTACGTTTGAGGGTATAGGTAAACCGGAACCATTAAAGGAAAATCTTAGTGGTATGTGGAGCAGACGCATTGATGACACTAATCGAATTGTTTATTATGAAAAAGATGAGATAATTTATATTGTTTCATGTAAAGGTCATTATGATGATTGAAAAATCATATTGACAAATCACCCAATGCACTTTAATATTGTAGAAAGAAACAGGCAAATATTTAAAGGCATAAGAAAGAGGAGTACATGACGAAAGCTTTCAGAGAGAGCATCCGGTCCGTAAGATGGTGATACATTTTGGGCAGGCTGAAAGATGCTTAAGACAGAAATCATGGAAGGTAGCTTTTGAGCCGAAGAACCCAGAAAGCCGCAAGCGACATAAGTTCTTCCGATTCGTCCACGTTACAGGACAAGAGGCATTCGAGTTTATATGCATATATATGCTCCGATGTAAACGAAGGTGGTACAGCGCTAATTCGCCCTTCCGGTCAATGATCGGGAGGGTCTTTTTATGTACCCAGACCGGAAGATTGCGCATGCAATCCAATCGGTCGCCCATAGCTAAATGAAAAGAAAAACAGCAAAAGCTCACAGCCTGAATTATCAGGCCGCGCATTATGTATGGAATTATGTGATTTATGGAGCTGCCTAGAGACTGTTAAAATTATGTACACAGCCCAGCAACGCACGCACATGGACGTGCGGGCGAGGCGTTAGCGCCATGGACGGCGCTAAAAGCCGGTTGCGTCATGGTCTAAGCAATCCCTAATCATAATTTTTACAGTGTCTTGGCAGCGTAATCATGAACATAATTCCATACATAATGCGCGACCTGACACAACAAAGCCCCCAAAGCTTTTGCGTCATTCATATAAAAGGAGGAAAACATGAGCAAAGAACTAAACAAAACCTACGATCCAAAGGACATCGAGGACCGTCTTTACAAAAAATGGGAGGACAACGGCTATTTCCATGCAGAGGTAGACCGCAGCAAAAAACCGTTCACAATCGTGATGCCACCACCAAACATCACGGGACAGCTTCACATGGGACATGCCCTTGACAACACCATGCAGGATATCCTTATCAGATACAAGAGAATGCAGGGCTACAATGCACTCTGGCAGCCGGGAACAGACCACGCATCCATCGCAACAGAGGTAAAGGTCATCCAGGCACTTAAAGAGCAGGGAATCAACAAGGCAGACCTTACAAGAGAAGAGTTCCTCGAGAAATGCTGGGACTGGAGAAAAGAGTACGGCGGACGTATCGTAAAGCAGCTTCGTAAGCTTGGATCATCAGCAGACTGGCAGCGTGAGAGATTTACCATGGATGAGGGATGCTCACACGCAGTACAGGAGGTATTTACAAAGCTTTATAAGAAGGGCTGGATTTATAAGGGCTCAAGAATCGTAAACTGGTGTCCGGTATGTAAGACATCCATTTCAGATGCAGAGGTAGAGCATGAGGAGCAGGACGGATTTTTCTGGCACATCAACTATCCGGTAGTCGGCGAGGAAGGCAGATTCGTTGAGATCGCAACAACACGTCCTGAGACACTTTTCGGAGATACAGCCGTAGCTGTAAACCCTGATGATGAGCGTTATCAGGATATCATCGGAAAGACCTTAAAGCTTCCATGCACAGACAGAGAGATTCCTGTAATCGCAGATTCATACGTAGATAAAGAGTTTGGAACAGGCTGTGTAAAGATTACACCTGCACACGACCCTAATGATTTCGAGGTAGGAAAACGCCACAGCTTAGAGGAAATCGTTGTAATCAATGATGATGCCACAATGAATGAAAAGGCCGGAAAATATGCCGGAATGGACAGATACGAGTGCAGAAAGGCGCTGGTTGAGGACCTTAAGGAGCAGGGCCTTTTAGTAAAGGTTGTACCACACTCACACAATGTAGGTGTGCATGACCGCTGTCACACAACAGTTGAGCCAATGATCAAGCAGCAGTGGTTCGTTAAGATGGACGAGAGGATCAAGCCTGCAGTTGAGGGAGTAAAGAACGGGGAAATCAAGCTTCTTCCTTCAAGAATGGACAAGACATACTTCAACTGGACAGATAATATCCGCGACTGGTGCATCAGCCGTCAGCTCTGGTGGGGACACAGAATACCTGCATGGTACTGTGATGACTGTGGAGAGATGGTAGTTTCAATAGAAAAGCCTGGCAAATGTCCTAAGTGTGGCAAGGAGCACTGGACACAGGATCCTGATACACTTGATACATGGTTCTCATCAGCGCTCTGGCCATTCTCAACACTCGGCTGGCCTGAAAAGACAGAGGATCTGGATTATTTCTATCCAAACGATGTGCTTGTAACAGGCTACGATATCATTTTCTTCTGGGTAATCAGAATGATTTTCTCAGGCTATGAGCAGATGGGCAAGGCACCATTCCACACAGTGCTTTTCCACGGACTCGTAAGAGATTCCCAGGGACGCAAGATGAGCAAATCGCTCGGCAATGGTATCGATCCGCTTGAGGTCATCGACAAGTACGGTGCAGATGCGCTCCGTCTGACGTTAATTACCGGAAATGCGCCGGGCAACGACATGCGTTTCTACTGGGAGAGAGTCGAGTCATCCAGAAACTTTGCAAACAAAGTTTGGAATGCATCCCGTTTTATCATGATGAACCTTGAAGGTGTAGAGCTTAGAGAACCAAAGCTTGATGAGCTTCATGCAGCAGACAAGTGGATTCTTTCAAGGGTAAATACACTTGCAAAGGATGCAACAGAAAACATGGACAAGTTCGAGCTTGGAATTGCAGTACAAAAGGTATACGACTTCATCTGGGACGTGTACTGCGACTGGTATATCGAGATTGCAAAGGTTCGTACCTACAAGAAGGATGAAAACCCGGAGTCAGCAAATGCAGCACTCTGGACACTTAAGACAGTACTTGTAAATGCACTGAAGCTCCTTCATCCATATATGCCGTTTATCACAGAGGAAATCTTCTGCACACTTCAGTCAGACGAGGAGACCATCATGCTCTCTAAATGGCCTGAGTACAAGGAAGAGTGGAATTTCCCGGCTGAGGAAGCAGCAATCGAGCACTGCAAGGACCTCGTAAAGGGTATCAGAAATGTCCGTACACAGATGGATGTTCCACCTTCAAGAAAGGCAAAGCTTTTCATCACAAGTGATGATGAGGCAGTCAGAAAGGTATTCGAGGACAACAAGGAGGTATATGTAAATCTTGCATTTACCAGCGAGATTGCAGTACAGCAGGGCAAGGCCGGTATTGGAGATGACGCTGTATCAGTAGTGATACCTGATGCGGTTGCATACCTGCCGCTTGAGGACCTTGTTGATTTCGAGAAGGAAAAGGAAAGACTCAATAAAGAAAAGGATAAGCTCACAAAGGAGCTTGCACGCTCAAGGGGCATGCTCTCAAATGAGAAATTCTTAAACAATGCAAAGCCTGAAAAGGTTCAGGAGGAAAAGGACAAGCTTGCAAAGTATGAGCAGATGATGGCTCAGGTAGAGGAACGTCTGGCTCAGTTTAAATAATTAAATACAGATTATATTTTGTGAACACTGTTTTCCTGGGGCAAGGATGCAAAGGAGGCCGTCCACAATGCGGTGGTTCTTGAATAGAATAGAACAAAGAAAGAATATGGAGATAAAATAGAAAGGAATAAACAATGAATGTAAATCCTATAACAAGATTGGATTATCCGGATCCGGACGTGATCCGCGTAGAAGACACCTATTATATGGTATCCACAACCATGCACTTTATGCCGGGCTGTGAGATTCTGCAGTCTTTTGATCTGGTGCACTGGGAGCATGTGACTTATGTCTATGAGACGTTGGATCATACGGATGCGCAGCAACTGAAAAGCGGTCAGAATATTTACGGACAGGGCATGTGGGCAGCTTCCCTGCGCTATCATGAAGGCCGATTTTATATCTGCTTTGTGGCAAATGATACCCGTAAGACTTATTTGTATACTTCGGAAAAAATAGATGGTCCATGGAAAAAGCAGCTGATAGAAGGCTTTTATCATGACGCCTCTTTATTATTTGATGAGGATGGCAGAAACTATATTGTATATGGAAATGATGAAATCCGGATTACAGAATTGAATGAAGATTTGACTGCACAAAAGAAGGACGGATTACATCGTCTTTTAGTCAGTGATCATAAGAACCCGGAGCTAGGCTATGAGGGTTCTCATATTCAAAAAATAAACGGCTATTATTATATTTTTTCTGGTTCATTCCCTGAGAGACCGCTGGATGCGGACGGAAGCATGCTTTTTACAGTGATTCTCTGGAAGGAGAATTCACGGGTGGAGATGTACTTTGTGATGATCGTGGATATTGTGGACAGGGCGTGGCACAGGGAGGAATAGTGGATACTCCGGATGGAAAGTGGTATGCAATGCTGTTTCAGGATTCCGGAGCAGTTGGACGGATTCCTATTCTGCTTCCGGTTACCTGGAAGGATCATTTTCCGTTTTTTGGACAGAACGGACATGTGCCGGAAGAAATAGAGGTTCACAGTACCAGACCAGGATATATTTATCAGCCATTAGTGGGAAGTGATGATTTCTGTAATGGGCTGCTTCCGCGCTGGCAGTTTAATCATGATCCAGATCCACGGTACTATCATCTGGATGCATTGCAGGGAACCTATACAATTACAACACGGGAAGTTTGTACAGAGCTTACACAGGCAGTAAATACGCTTACGCAAAGGATGAGTTATCCGTCCTGCGCAGCTGAGGTTACTGTTGATGCTTCTGCATTGAAAGAGGGCGATGTCGCAGGTTTGTGTGCGTTGCAGAGCTGTTATGCTGCAGTTGGCATTATAAAACATCATGGAAAATATGAAGTCCTTATGCTGGATAAAAAAGAAGATGGTATATTGGATATGACGGAAGGAACTGTTGTTGAATCACACCAGATGGATTTTCGTCTTGAAGCAGATTTCTGTAACATGAAGGATGAAGCACGCTGCTATTACCGGGTAAATAAGGGAGACTGGCTACCCATCGGAACCGTGCATAAGCTGTACTTCAAACTGGATCATTTTACTGGTTGCCGGTTTGGTCTGTTCTGCTATGCGGCAGAGAAAACAGGAGGAAGTGCCTGCTTCCGGGATTTTAAGTATTATGATGTTGATGAAATCTCATAAAGATAGAACTGCATAAAATAAGTGTCGGAATTTACTCAAATTCCGTAAAAGATTCAGATTGCAGAAAAATCCGGGCATAGTATCAATGAATGATATTGCCCGGATTTTTTATATTTAGTGGCTTTTCTTAAAATTTAAATGATGATATAATGAGTGAAAGTGAGAATAATACATAAATGCATTTATTAAAGAAATAGCAGGATAGTTATACTTTAGCAGGAACAAAAAGGTCGATATATAGTGAGGAAAAAAAATATGGATGATACCGGTATAAAGAGAGAGCCAGTTATCAGAATAAGCAACGACAGGATGGAGGCATTTATCATGCTGCCCACTGTTGAAGAAGAATACCACTATACAGTGGATGAGGTGCTTGAAGCTGTAAACCGCAATGGTGTGATATACGGCATCAATTGCGAGACCATTTCAGATATGGTAGAAAAAAAGACTTATGGGCAGGAAAGTGCTTTTTGCAAAGGGAAAGCCGGCTGTTGACGGGGCTGATGGATACTTTGATTTTTACTTCGACAGTGACTTGAACCACCGCCCAACGGTTAAGAGTGATGGCTCAGTGGATTACTGGAGTGTGCACTCGGTTGAGGTGGTCAAAAAAGCCAGACGATTGCAAACTATTGTGAGCCTGTTGCAGGTGAGGATGGTATTGATGTGCTTGGCAGGGTAATTGCCGCAAAGAAAGGCAAGGGACTGCCACCGCTTGTGGGGCGTGGCTTTGACAAATCTGTCGATGGACTTACATATACAGCTGCTATCGATGGCAAAATTGAAAGGCACAAGAATCGAATTATTATTCTTCCTATTCTTGAAATAAACGGTGATGTGGATGTGGGAACAGGAAATATAGATTTTGTCGGGGACGTGGTCATACATGGCAGTGTGAAGACCGGAGCCAGAATAAGGGCTGCAAAGTCCATCACGATAGATGGTGTTTGCGAGGGCTGTGTGCTTGAGGCCGGCAATGACCTGATTCTAAGGAATGGCATGATTGGTATGGGAAAGGCCCGGATTATTGTAAAGGGCAATCTGTTTGCCAAGTTCATGGAGTATACTGATGTGGAGGTAGATGGCTTTGTGGAGGCTGATTCTGCAATCAACTGCAATGTGGTCAGCAATGATAAGGTAATCTTCAATGGTGGACATGCAAGCATAGTCGGTGGAAAAGTATATGGCTGTGCAGGCATTGAGGTGCAAAACCTGGGTAATGATGCCTTTATCAAGACTGAGGTGCATGTGGGCGTGCATAAAAAGATTAAGATAAAGATAGCAGAGCTTGAAAAGCTTGTTGATCAAAAGCAGATGCTGCTTAACAATATCAATGCAGGCATAAAGCAGATAGAACAGATGATGGGCAGTGCCGCTGACGGTATGAATCTTGAGGAAAAGAAGCTTGCGCTTGTCAGGGCAAAAATTGAGAAAACAGCAGAGCTTACCGAAGATAAGGAGGAGCTGGAGCGGCTTAAGGGCATAGTGGAGCGCTCGACAGGCGCGACAGTACAGGTTTTGGAGCATGTATATCCAAATGTCGAGGTGTGTATTAACAACTCAAAGCTCGTCACCAAGGAGGAATTCGACAAGATTGAGTTCAAGGAGAAGGACAAGGCAGTCGTGATGCTGTCGATGAAATAAAAAAATTGCGATATTTTTATTAAATCTTAATGGAAATATACTTGCATAAAGGGGTTACTTTATTATAATATATAGTGACCCTTTTTTGATGGGATTATTTAGCAGGTAATTATGGAGGCAGGATTATGATAAATTTTGATGAAGAAATAAAGAACTATGAGCCAAGTCTAGAGATAGAGGAGGCTGAATCTGCGATTTACAGCCACGATCTGACAGATGTCACAGATATCATTGCACAGTTATTACGTGAGCAGGACAAAAGGCAGGGTGAATTAAGATGATTTGTTATAAATGCGGACAAGATGCAGGCTGGAACGATAAATGCCCTGTATGTGGGGCTGATCTTTCACTTTTTAAAAGAGCTATTAGAATATCCAACTCATACTACAATGATGGTTTACAAAAGGCACAGGTGAGAAATCTGTCCGGAGCGATTATCTCTCTCAGGCAGAGTCTTAAGTTTTATAAGTACAATATCCAGGCAAGGAATCTGTTAGGTCTCATATACTATGAGATGGGTGAGATGGTTGACGCCTTAAGTGAGTGGGTCATCAGTGCAAACTATCAGCCTGATGATAATCTGGCAAAGAAGTATATAGATCAGATTCATAATAACAGAAATCAGCTCGAAACAATCAATCAGACCATTAAAAAATATAATCAGGCTTTAACTTATTGCAAGCAGGACAGTAAGGACCTTGCGGTTATACAGCTTCGAAAGGTGTTATCCTTAAATCCAAAGCGTAAAGGGACATCAGCTTTTGGCTCTTTTTATATCTGGAGGAGGGGCATCTGGATAAGGCAAAGAAAGCCTTACGCGATGCAGGCAAGATAGATACAGACAATACCACTACCCTCAGATACTTAAAAGAAGTGAACAGGCGTCTCAAGGAAAAAGGAACTGAGAGGAAAAAAGAAAAATGATGATTTAATTTCCTACCAGAGTGGAAACGAAACAATCATTATGCCAAAGCGATTCAGGGAGAGCTCAATGTGGGCAAATATACTCTATATTATAATCGGTCTGGTAGTCGGAGTGGCGGTTACGTGCTTCCTTGTGGTTCCGGGCATAAAAAGCCAGGCGAAAACAGATGCAAAGAAGCAGCTATTATCGGCCAATGATACGATTTCCACAAATGGGCAGACCATCAGTGGACTTAATGATCAGATAGACAAGCTAAAGAAGGAGCTTGAGGACGAGAAGAAGAAAAAAATGATGGAGTATCAGACCAGATTTCCACATATGAGGCTTTGCTCAATGCCTATGTATACTATACAACCAATGATGTAATAAAGGCAGGAGAAGCACTTGAAAATATCAACACAAGCTACCTGAGTGACTCGGCTAAGCAGACATATGATACGCTCAATGGTTCAATTGCAGATTCATATAAGGAAGCACTGTACAGTCAGGCATACTCATCATACAGCAGTGGCGATTATCAGAGTGCAATCCCTACATTCCAGAAGCTTGTCGGCATGGATGAGGCATACAGGGATGGTTCAGCTGCATATTACCTGGCGCAGTCGTTCAGGAAGTCAGGTGACTTAGCATCTGCAAAGCCATATTATCAGTATGTGGTAGACAACTACGCAGGCACTGAGAAGGCCAGAACATCAAAGAATTATCTGGCACAGGAACAGCAGTAAAACAACTGCTGCGAGGCAATAATTAAATATAGAATTACGAAAGACACCAGATAATCTCCGGTGTCTTTTTTATATGAGCAGGAAAGGAAGAGTGTGACATGATAGAAAATTATATCAAGGAAGCAGACCGGGTGACATACCTTATGCCAAAGGAGGTGGATCACCACTGCGCCGGGCAGATAATCGCAGAGCTTGATGCACTTATAGAGGGCTGTGGTGTCAGAAAAATAGTATTTGACATGAAACAGACAGAATTTATGGATAGCTCCGGCATTGGGGTGATAATAGGAAGAACAAAGAAGCTTAAGTACTTTAATGACAGCTCGGTGTCAGTTTGCAATATGTCGGACAGAGTGGACAAGCTTTTGAAATGTGCCGGCATTTACACTATTGTACATAAGCTTTAAAACTGAATTAAATTAAAATATAATCAGACAGAAAGGGAGCATAATGAACGCAGTAAAAACAAATCATATATCGCTTAGCTTTGATGCAATTTCAGAGAATGAGGCATTTGCGAGAATGACAGCAGCCATGTTTATGGCACAATTAAACCCCACACTAGATGATGTGGAGGACGTAAAGACAGCAGTGTCAGAGGCGGTGACAAACGCAATTATCCATGGCTATGAGATTGGGGATGACAATATTTCATCCAATCAGGCAGATCACCAGGCAGCAGAAGAAAAAAGTTGTCCACAGGTACATATGAATTGCAGCTACATAGGCAGGGAGCTTTACATAGAAATATCAGATAGCGGAGTAGGCATACAGGATGTGGCAAAAGCAATGGAACCGTTATACACATCCAAACCACAGCTTGACAGATCAGGAATGGGTTTTTCATTCATGGAAGCATTTATGGACGCGCTCACAGTTACATCAGAACCGGGACACGGAACAACCGTAAAGATGAAAAAAGTACTATGAAGAGTGACAAAATCAGCAGACTTGTCACAGAAAATATAAACCTGATTTATTTAGTTATGAAACGCTTCAGAAACAGAGGAGTTGACCGGGAGGATTTATTTCAGATAGGAGCAGTTGGGCTGACAAAGGCAGCGCAGCGATTTGATGAAAGTAAAGGCTTTGCCTTTTCTACATACGCAGTACCGTTGATAATAGGGGAAATACAGCGCTTTCTACGTGATGATGGAATGGTACATATCAGTCGAAAAATACGGGATGATGCAAGAAAAATTGCAATTATCAGAGAAAAATACAGAATGAATGAAAATAGTGAAATATCACTTGAAAAAATGGAAATTATTTCCGGTATGTCAAAACAGGATATAATAATTGCCATGGAAGCCGATAAAAAAATGCATCATCAATAGAAAATGAAAGTGTGCTTGATTATTTGGACAATAAAATGAGTGCAGAAGCATCAGACAAGCCATCGGAGACAGATAAAGTGATAAATCACATCGCAATGCAGCAGGCGTTTAACTCACTGGATGATAGCGAGCGCAGACTGATTATGCTTCGCTATATGCAGGATAAGACACAGAAGCAGGTGGCAGAAGTGCTTGGACGCAATCAGGTGGCCATATCACGAATGGAGAAGAATACATTGGCGAAGCTTCGCAGGGCGATGATGTGAGTGGGAAGCGTCGTAGGTTTTGAGCTTCCCACATAAAGGCTGTGAGGATGCCGGGGTGGCATGTAGTATATTCTTCAGAAAATTATGAAGTCAGCCACGAGCACATGTGCGGTTAGTTTGTGGATATGCCGGGGCTTTTTGTGTTAATAGGGAATATGGAACCTCGCGGCAGTTCATAATTTTCTTCAGAACACACTACATACCCTCCGGCAAATTTAGTGTGTCGAGTGGGAAGCAATGCAGGCTGCGAGCACCGTGCCGTCCGAACCACAGGTGAGGACCAGCACATTATATCTCAGCGTAAGTGGCGTAAGCCGGTGGTGGGGGCAGGCGGTGCTGTCGGGTGGGCGAATAGCGCAGCTGTTTAGTGTCTGTAGAATTATGCTGTAAAGCACAGAAATGCCGAGGCACGGACGCCGAGGCAAGGAGAAATCGAGCCATGGAAGGCGAGTTTCGACGGTTTCGTCGGGCATAGAAAACCTGCGGGCATAATTCGTACAGACACTTAACAGCGAAGCGTAGCCCGCACGACAGCACCGTCTGCCCCCACCACCGGCTTATGCTACGTACTATTGAAACTATTGGAAACTATTGAAAAAAAGAAAACTACTTGCACCCAAGCCGCAAAGCATATTACAATGGGTGGTAAGGAATATAATAGGATTGTCGAAAGGATAAAAAAGCATGAAACTTCCACTCACATATGATAACTATATATTTGACCTCTACGGTACGCTCGTGGATATTCACACAGACGAGAGTGACACTGCAATCTGGGAAAAGCTCGCCATGTTCTATGGCTATTACGGAGCACTGTATGAGGCAAAGGAGCTTAAGGAGCGCTATGAGACACTTGTAAAGAGCAGCGAGGCAGAGCTGAAGAAGAAAATTGAAAAGTCTGATGCAGATGCGCAGTTTGCCATCTCATATGCCCATGAAGCATCACCGGAGATACATATAGAGGATGTATTTGAAAAGCTTTATGGAAAAGGGCGTGAATCCGACAAAGGAGCTTCCAGTGCATACAGGCCAGTTTTTCAGGGTGATGAGCACCGAATACATAAAGCTTTATCCGGGCACAAAGGAGATGCTTAAGGAACTTAAGAAGGCGGGAAAGAATGTATATCTGCTTTCAAATGCGCAGCGTATATTTACAGCCTATGAGATGAGAAGACTTGATATCTTTGATTTGTTTGATGACGTATTTATCTCATCCGATTATAATACCAAAAAGCCTGATATCAGATTTTATAAGGAGCTGATAAATAAGCATGATATTGACGTATCAAAATCGCTTTTTATAGGAAATGATTCGACTACCGATATCAAGGGTGCAAAGGAATGCCGGATGGATGCCTTTTATGTGAAATCAAATATTTCACCAAAGGATGATATGGCTCATGATGCAGACTATATTATAGATAATTTTACCAACTGGTAATGTATTATTGTTTATAAAAATGTGAATATTACATAAAAAACATATATAAATTAAAATCTTCTTATAAACAGTTGCAAATAAAAAATAATGGTGTAAAATGAACTAGATTTGAATTAGTTTATTTTTTAACAAAGTAGAGGTGAAAAAAGAATGTCAAACACATTATTAATGTTGTGTATCCCATTTGCGGGCTTATTACTGTGCATAGCAGTTATGCCGCTTGTGAAGCCTGAATGGTGGGAGAAGCATCAAGCTCATGCAGTTATCTTATGGTCACTGCTTTTTGCCATTCCGTTCGCGCTGTTCTATGGAGCACCAAAAGCCGTAGAGACGGTACTGGAGTGCCTGATCGGCGACTATCTGACCTTTATCGTGCTGCTCTTTGGACTGTTCTGCGTAGCCGGAAATATCAAGCTGGAGGGAAGTCTGGTCGGCAACCCAAAGGTAAACGTTATCATGCTTGCTGTTGGAACTCTTTTTTCAAGCTGTATAGGAACTACAGGAGCCAGTATGCTCTTTGTAAGGCCGATTATCCAGATGAACTCATGGAGAAAAAAAACAAGCGTCACATCATGGTATTTTTCATTTTTCTTGTGTCAAATATCGGAGGATGTCTTACACCTATCGGAGATCCGCCACTGCTCATGGGATTTTCAAGAGGAGTATCGTTCTTCTGGAGCATGAGGCTGTTTCCGGTTCTTGTAATAAATATGATACTGCTTCTTTCCATATTTTATCATTTGGACAAGAAGGCATACCAGAAGGATATCACTAAGGGACTTATGCCTGAGGTGAAGGAAAATGAGCCCCTTATCAGGATAAAGGGTGCCCACAATTTTTTATATATCGTAATGATTGTCATAGCTGTTATACTAAGCGGTGTGCTTCCTAAGCTTTCTGCATTCCAGAACGCTTCAGGAGAGGTTATCGGTATTCCGATATTCAGGGAGGTTACACTCACTGTGCCTGCAATTATTGAGATTGCTATTATTCTGCTTGCAGCCCTGCTTTCCTTCAAGACAACACCGAAGGAGGTTCGTGTGAACCATTTCACATGGGGAGCAATTCAGGAGGTTGCGGTGCTTTTCATCGGAATCTTCATCACCATGCAGCCTGCTCTTATGGTATTAAAGAGTGCAGGTTCAGGTCTTGGAATCACAGAGCCGTTTGAGATGTTCTGGGCAACAGGAGCACTTTCAAGCTTCCTCGACAATACACCGACATATCTGGTTTTCCTTACTACAGCGGGAGCCATGCACTTTACTACAGGTGTCGCAACCACACTGGGAGTGGTGCCGGTCAAGATGCTTATGGCAATTTCGTGTGGCGCTGTATTTATGGGAGCCAACACATATATTGGAAATGCACCGAACTTTATGGTCAAGTCATTATCAGACGAAAACGGTATCAACATGCCATCGTTCTTTGGTTACATGTGGTGGTCATTGCGTTATCTGATACCTGTTTTCATCATAGATATGATCATATTCTTTTTTATAGGAGGGATGAATTATGGAATTTTATGACGAGAAAATTAAAGCTCTTGCCATCGAAATCTATGAGCTTGATGCCGAAGTATACAAGAAATTAGGCTCATCCCTCGGCAGGGTATTTGGTGGCGAGAAGGATATATGTATCCGTAACATCATGGAGGATCTGCACTCAAGGCAGAACAGCTCAAGAATCCAGAAGCGAGCTTGCCCTGATAAGCAACATGGCAAGAACAATACCTGATCATGATACAAGGCATGATGTCATGGTCAGATACAACAACATAGTAGAGGAAATAGCGGAGCTCCCGACAGGCTTTGCCGACGGAGATATCCTCGATCCAAAGATAGCAGATTTAAATACCGTAAACCTGAAGGATCGTTTCAAGACGGGCGATCATCTGATTATCTGTATAGGACGTTCCTGCGGATGTGGTGGAAATGAGATTGGATTTGCACTTGCAGACAAGCTTCGTATGAATTTCTATGATGTGTCTGTCATGAATGAGGTGTTCAGACAGAAGGATGGAGAGGAAGCAGCCCAGGCTACAGCTACCTTCCAGAAAAAAAGAGCGAATGGGAATCAAAAAGCATAAAAGCTTTTAGGAAATACCACGGACTTTCATCAGAGGATGTGCTTTTCTTTGATACAAGCAAGTTCCTTGTAGAGAAGGCAAAGCAGGAGGACTTCATTGTTATGGGACGTTTTGCAGATGCGATTCTGACAAACAATCATATTCCTCACATAAGTATTTTTATCACAGCACCGGAGAAGAGAAGAATCCAGCGTTTCCTTGAGATAAACAAGAATGTGACTCCGAATCAGGCAAAGAAATGGATAGAATCTGAGGATAAGAGACATCTGAAGACCTATAAATTCTATACCGGCAGAAAGTGGAGCAAGGCAAGTAACTATGATATCTGTATCAACAGTGCCAGCTACGGTATCAAGGGCTCAATAGAGCTTATCATCCGTATGCTCCAGCTCGATGAGCGCGTGAAGCAGCTGATTGAGTAATTTTTTAAAGCGTGTTTTATTGACGTAAAACACGCTTTTTGATATATTTGACATTTTTTAAAAATTCCTCTTACAAAATTCGTGAAAAAGTGATAAAATGATAACGTATAACGAAAGAGGTGTGATATGTTCGAAATAGGTGATTACGTATTAAATGCTACAAATGGAATTTGCAAAATAAGCGAAATCGTGGAGTTAGACATGTCAGGAGACAAGCAGCTCAAGTCATATTTTTTACTCCGCCCTGTTGAGGAGGAGAATGACAGAGTGTATATACCTGTTGACAATGCTGATAAGAGGATACGTAAGGTAATAACACAGGATGAGGCACAGGCGGTGCTCGATAGAGTACCTGAGATAGAGGCGCTCGCGGTAAACAATGAGAAGGAGCGCGAAACGCGCTATAAGGAGGCAGTCAGAAGCTGTGAGCCGGATAGTGTGATCAGTCTCTTAAAGTGTTTACATATCAGAAATGAGCAGCGTGCACAGGCAGGCAAGAAGTCTACAGCCGTCGATGAGCGCTATGGCAAGATGGCAGAGCACAATTTAAATGCAGAGCTTGCATTTGTTCTTGAAAAGGACAAGCAGGAGATTAAAGATATAATTCATGATATGCTATAGTATGTGGGCAGAATCAGAAAGCGGGTTCTGCCTTGTTTTTTGCTAAAAATAAGAGATATTAAGAAAAGTTTAAACAAATAATTAATGAGTTTATGTCATGAATATGTTATTATATATCAGGTAAGGGCATATAATATTACCGGTTAAGGGTAAATGAGAAAACTTATCATGTTTTATCTGATAAAAACAAAAGAATGAAAGTAAGGGAATCGATATGAATAATATGAATATTAATTCTGCAATAGCAGATACTCTGGATATAGGGAATACAGACACAGAGAAAAAGACAGGGCTCATAGGCTTTTATAATTACACGGTAGTGCTTACATACATAGGCATGTGGATAGGCTTCCTTGGAGTTATGCTTGCCATAAAGGATAGGTATGTGGGGTCATTAATCTGCCTTATGCTGGCCGGTGTCTGTGATATGTTTGACGGCACCATTGCATCCACAAAGAAGGATCGTACCAGGGACGAGCGCACATTTGGCATACAGATAGATTCGTTAAGTGATATCATATGCTTCGGTGTGCTTCCGGCAGTGTGGGTATTTTGCGTGACACCAAAGATATCAGTTGCATTTATCGCCATATTTGTATTCATACTTTGTGGGCTTATCCGTCTGGCATACTTTAATGTGGATGAGGCCAACAGGCAGGCAGCGACAGCAGAGCGCAGACAGTATTATCTGGGGCTTCCAATCACATCAAGTGCGCTTGCTATTCCGGCGGTATATCTGATTGGAGAGTTCACAGCTATACATACACAGACAATCGCGGCACTTGCCCTTTTAATCATTGGCATTTGCTACGTGCTCCCTGTAAAGCTCAAAAAGCCATCTCTTTTTTTGGAGAGGTTCTGCTTGTAGGTATAGGAGCAGTTGAGTTTTGTATTCTCATTGCGGAGGTTCTTATTTAATGGCAAAAAAATCGTTTGTAGACTGGCTTTACACCACGGCACCTGGGCGTGTGACACTTAAGGTGCTTCTGCATACAAGTGCACTTAAGCTCGGAGAAATAGTAGCACGCTCCCCGCTGTCTAAGCCGCTTATCAGCCGGTATATAAAGAATAACAATATAGACATGTCTGATTTTAAGGGTCAGAAATATAACAGCTTTCAGGACTTTTTCTCCAGAAAGCGTGATGATATTGAGGTGGACAGGCAGGCTGAGCATCTTATCAGTCCGTGTGACGGCTACCTGAGTGCATACAGGATAAAAAGTAACAACAGCTTTCACATCAAGGGCTCATGGTACAAGGTGACGGACCTTGTCACCGACAAAAAAATTGCAAAGGAATTTGTTGGAGGAGACTGCGTGATACTGCGTCTTTGTGCCAACGATTATCATCATTACTGCTATATAGATGATGGATTTCAGGGCAGGAATCATTTTGTGAAGGGACTGCTTCACAGTGTACAGCCTATTGCACTGGAAAATGCGCCTGTATACAGGCAAAACAGGCGTATGTGGACTATTCTGGATACAGTTAATTTTGGCAAGGTGGCACAGATTGAGATAGGTGCGCTGCTTGTGGGAGGCATAGTCAATGACCACGAGAATGTTATGATGAGAAAGGGCGCAGAGATGGGGCACTTTGAGCTGATTGGTTCCACAATAGTGCTTTTGTTTAAAAAAGGTCATATTGACCTGCTTCCGGAAATTAAAGAGTGTATAAAAGGAGACAAAGAAGTACGTGTTATCCAGGGACAGCATATCGCAAACAGGACAGTTTTTTAACAGAATACTTCCAAAATACAGTCGTATTCCGCTGCATTTTACAGTAGTGCTCAATTTCAGTGTATACTGGGGCGCGCGTGCTATTGCAGGCGGTTTTATCCATCACAATATAGAGACCTCGCTTGATGATATGATACCGGTTGTGTACCCTACAGTAGTCATTTATTTTGGCTGCTATATTTTTTGGATTATAGGATATCTGTACAATGCAGCGATGGATAAAAGGCACTGTTATCGTTTCCTCATGGCAGACTGGCTGGCAAAGGCAGTCTGTTTTATCTGTTATGTCGTGTATCCTACAACCAACACCCGCCCAGAAATAGTGGGCTCAGACATATGGGCACAGCTCATGCGCTTTTTATATAGTATGGATGCAGCGGACAATCTTTTTCCATCTATACACTGCCTAGTAAGCTGGCTGTGCTATATTGGCATTCGTGGCAATAAAAAAGTACCGCAGTGGATACGTACAACCTTTTGTATTTGCGCTATAGCAGTATTCATATCCACATTGACTACGAAGCAGCATGTGATATATGATGTAGTTGCAGGAGTTGCGCTGGTGGAAGTGACATACCGGGTTTCAAAGCTGATAGTTAAAAAGGCAGTTAAAAAAGGAAAATCGAATACAGAAGCATAATATGTATAAACAGTATAAGGTATACAATTAGTAAGAAAACCTAAAACCAAGGAGTATAAACATGGATGATACACAAATAGAGATGCTGCCGATGTTGGGCGAATTTAGTTCAATTGCCTCGCAGTATGAACACATCATGTTCTACTACGAATCGGGTATACAGCAGATAGTAGCAAAGCTGCAGATATTAAATAATGAATTCAAAAACAATCACGAAAGAAATCCAATCGAGAACATAAAGAGCCGTGTAAAGTCGCTTGACAGCATAATAGACAAAATGAAGCGAAAGGGCATTCCGCTCACCACCAACGCCATGAAGCGTGAGATAAAGGATATAGCCGGCGTCAGGGTCATTTGTCCATTTATATCCGATGTATATCAGGTGGCCAATATGCTTGTGAATCAGGCGGATGTCGAGATTGTCACAATAAAGGACTACATAAAAAAACCGAAGGAGAATGGCTACAGGAGTCTTCATATGATAGTGCTGGTTGACGTGTATTTTTCGGATCACAAGGACAAGGTGCCGATAGAGATACAGTTTCGTACAATTGCCATGAATTTCTGGGCCAGCACAGAGCATCAGCTTCGCTACAAGAAGAGCCGCATATTCACGGAGGAGATGCAGCAGGAGCTTAAGAAATGCGCGGATATCATGGCAGACGCTGATGACAAGATGCAGAATCTGGCAAATGTTTCGGGGATTGTGCAGCCGATTGAGTAAAAGAGAGTGATGTAAGTCACTCTTTTTTGCTTGTAAATCAAAAGTTTATATTTATTTAATAAAATTGTTAGCACTCTCACTTGACGAGTGCTAATTTGCGTGCTATAACATAGTCACAAGGAATATTGAAGAATTATTTAAAGGATTATTTAGAGATAAAATTTTAATATTACCTGTATGACACATAAGAATCATATTTATGGATAACATAGTAGAAGGGAGTGAGACTATGAACATTCAAAAATTTACACAGAAATCAATAGAGGCAGTCAATGACTGCGAGAAGCTTGCATATGATTATGGCAATCAGGAGATAGAACAGGAGCACCTGCTTGTGGCATTACTTTCACAGGAGGACGGACTGATACCGAAGCTGATTGACAAGATGGAGATAAACGTAGAGCATTTCACAGAGAATGCAAAGCGCCATCTGGCAGCGCGCACAAAGGTAAGCGGCAGCAGTGCACAGGTCTATGTGGGCAATGATTTAAACAAGGTTCTTATCCATGCTGAGGACGAGGCAAAGGCAATGGGAGATGAGTATGTTTCGGTAGAGCATCTTTTCCTGTGTCTGCTGAAGTATCCAAACAAGGCAATGAAGGAGCTGATTAAGGAGTACGGTCTCACAAGAGACAGATTCCTCACAGCGCTTTCTACGGTAAGGGGCAATCAGAAGGTCACATCCGATAACCCTGAGGCCACATATGATACACTTGAGAAATATGGCTACGACATGGTGGAGCGTGCAAGACAGCAGAAGCTTGATCCTGTTATCGGCCGTGAGGATGAGATACGAAATGTAGTGCGTATTCTCTCACGTAAGACTAAAAATAACCCGGTACTTATCGGTGAGCCGGGTGTTGGTAAAACGGCAGTCGTTGAGGGACTGGCGCAGCGTATCGTAAAGGGCGATGTGCCTGAGGGCTTAAAGGACAAAAAACTGTTTGCACTCGATATGGGCTCTCTGATTGCAGGAGCTAAGTACAGGGGCGAGTTTGAGGAGAGACTTAAGGCAGTGCTTGAGGAGGTAAAAGCCTCTGACGGACAGATAATTCTCTTTATCGATGAGCTTCACACAATAGTAGGAGCCGGAAAGACAGACGGAGCTATGGATGCAGGACAGCTTCTTAAGCCAATGCTTGCAAGAGGTGAGCTGCACTGCGTGGGCGCCACCACACTTGATGAGTACCGTGAGTACATTGAGAAGGATGCAGCCCTTGAGAGACGTTTCCAGCCTGTTATGGTAGACGAGCCGACAGTAGAGGACACTATCTCAATACTTCGTGGTCTTAAGGACAGATACGAGGTATTCCATGGCGTTAAAATCACAGATTCGGCACTTGTCACAGCGGCAGTGCTTTCAAACAGATACATCACAGACAGATTTTTGCCTGATAAGGCAATAGACCTTGTGGATGAGGCATGCGCCATGATAAAGACGGAGCTTGATTCAATGCCGGCAGAGCTTGATGAGCAGAATCGTAAGATTATGCAGCTTGAGATAGAGGAGACAGCTCTAAAGAAAGAGACAGACCACTTAAGTCAGGACAGGCTCGCAGCACTCCAAAAGGAGCTTGCAGAGCTGCGTGATGACTTCAATGCAAAAAAGGCTCAGTGGCAGAACGAGAAGGGCGCTGTTGACAAGGTCAGCAAGCTTCGTGAAAAGATTGAGTCAACAAAGAATGAAATCAAGACAGCACAGCAGAACTATGACCTGGAAAAGGCAGCAGAGCTGCAGTACGGCGTGCTTCCAAATTTGCAGAAGGAGCTGGAATCAGAGGAGGCACTGCTTAAGGACAGAGACTTATCGCTTGTGCGAGAGAACGTGGGCGATGAGGAGATTGCACTCATTATCTCGCGCTGGACAGGAATACCTGTTGCAAAGCTTACGGAGAGTGAGCGTAATAAGACACTTCACCTTGATGAGGAGCTGCACAAGAGGGTAATAGGACAGGATGACGGAGTCACAAAGGTGACAGAGGCTATCATCCGATCAAAGGCAGGCATCAAGGATCCTACAAAGCCGATAGGTTCGTTTATGTTCCTCGGACCTACAGGTGTAGGTAAGACAGAGCTTGCAAAGGCACTTGCAGCAAGTCTGTTTGATGATGAAAACAACATGGTCAGACTCGATATGAGTGAGTACATGGAGAAGTACTCAGTGTCACGACTCATCGGAGCGCCTCCGGGATATGTAGGCTATGATGAAGGTGGACAGCTCACAGAGGCTGTAAGGCGTAAGCCATACTCAGTAGTACTCTTTGATGAGGTGGAAAAAGCCCATCCGGATGTATTCAACGTGCTGCTTCAGGTGCTTGACGACGGACGAATTACTGACTCACAGGGACGTACTGTGGATTTCAAAAACACAATCATCATTATGACAAGCAACCTCGGCTCACAGGAGCTTCTTGAGGGCATAGAGGCAGACGGCAGCATCAGCACAGAGTGTGAGAACCGCGTCATGGATGAGCTTAAGGGTCATTTCAGACCGGAGTTTTTAAACAGACTTGATGAGATCATCATGTTCAAGCCTCTCACAAAGGACAACATCGGTCATATCATCACCCTGCTCATGGCAGACTTAAACAAGCGTCTTGTAGACAAGGAAATCACAGTCGAGCTGACAGACACTGCAAAGCAGTTTATCACCGATAATGGCTACGATCCGGTATACGGAGCAAGACCACTCAAGAGATATCTGCAGAAGCATGTCGAGACACTCGCAGCAAAGCTGATTCTGGCAGATGGTGTGAGAGCAGGAGATACCATTCTTATAGATGTGAAGGATGGCAAACTTAGTGCATCGGCAGTGCAGCAAAATGCATAAAAATGAAGATATATTTGTAAAACAGGCGCAGGAATTTTCTCCGCGCCTGTTTTATTTTTGCTTTGGCATGGAGGACAGACCTCTGACAAAGGAGAAAAAAAAAATCCCTCTCTTTTTAATTGTGTTATTATTTGAAAAAATATATAATTAATGTAAGCAACTAGAAAATAAGTCGAAAATTTTAATAATCAAATGTTTGAGGTGATAAGATTATGCAAGGAGAAAAGTTTACATTAATGCAATATAATGTTAATGCAATATTGGGCTTTATTGAAGCAGGGCAATTTGTTATTCCTGAGATTCAGAGACCATTTGTATGGAAAAGAGCTCAGGTAAGGGATTTGATTGATTCTTTGTATAATGGATACCCTACAGGGTATATTATTACATGGAAGAATCCGGATGTTAAGACAAAGGATGGAACAGTAGCAAATGGAAAGCATGTATTAATTGATGGACAACAGAGAATTACAGCATTGATGGCATCAATAGCAGGTCTTGAAGTGTTAGATGAAGATTTTAATAAGGATAGGGTTAAAATCGCATTTAACCCGCTTGCAACCGATTCAGATAAGAGATTTGCAGTACAAGATGCATCTCATTTAAAGGATAAAAAATGGATTCCAGATATTTCGGAAGTATTTAAAAATGATTTTGATCCATTTGAGTTTGTCCCTAAGTATTGTAATAATAATTTGGGTGTGAAACCCAATGAAGTAAATAATGCAATTATGAAGCTGAGAGGAATTGCAAATAGGCAGATTGGAGTTATAGAGCTTGATCATTCTCTTGATATTGACGAAGTAACGGAAATATTTATTCGTATTAATTCTAAGGGAACTGCATTAAGCCAGTCTGATTTTGTTATGTCCAAAATGGCTGCAGATACGGTTCATGGAGGAAATATACTGCGTAAGGTTGTTGATTATTTTTGCCATTTAGCTGTAAAACCGGATTTTTACCCTCAAATGATTAAAGATTTAGAATTTGAAAAAAACAGAATTTGCATCTAAAATTAAATGGCTAGCTAAAGATAATGAGGATATTTATAATCCTGATTATAATGATATGCTTCGTGTCGCTTTCATGTATAGTTTTAATCGTGCAAAGCTCTCCGATTTAGTTAGCTTGCTTTCAGGTAGAGATTTTGAAACACGTGAGTTTAAGGAAGAAATTGTAGAAGATTCATATAATAAACTTTGTGAAGGTATCAAAGTATTTATCAATGAACATAATTTTGAACAATTTGTATTGGCTATTAAAGGTGCTGGATTTAAATCTAGTAAGCAGCTCAATTCTCAGATGACACTTGATTTTGCATATATGTTATATCTTAAACTATCAAAAGATTCTTCAATACCACATGATCAAGTAAAGCATCATGTGCAAAAATGGTTTGTTCTTTCAACACTTACAGGAAGATATGTTGGATCGCCTGAGTCTGTAATGAGTAGGGATATTAGATTAATAAATGAAAAAGGTTTTATTAACTTCTTTTATGAGATTGAAGCATCGGTTCTTTCAGATACATTTTGGGATATATCTTTGCCACAGAATCTAGAGACAACGTCAACTAATAGTCCGGCATTTAATACGTTTCTTGCAGCACAGATTAATCTTAATTGCAATTCGTTATTTATGCATGGAACAATGATTTCAGATTTAATTAATATATCAGGAGATGTACATCATATATTTCCTAAGGCATATTTGAAAAATAATGGCATTGATACAAAGGGGAGGTATAATCAGGTTGCAAATTTTACGTATCTTGATACTCAAGTGAATAAAGCTATAAGTGATGATGCCCCGAATATATATTTTCAAAGTGCATTGGAACAGTGTGACAAGAAGAACATTGCATTTGGAAATATATTTGAAAGAGATGCTCTTATGAAGAATCTTAGTGAGAATGCAATTCCAGAAAGCATTGTATCAATGACTGTAGAGAATTATGATGATTTCTTGGCTGATAGGAGAAAAAGCTGATGGCAAAATTGATGATGAGATATTACAAGGGACTATAGATTATTCTATTATTTTAGTAAATAAAACAGTAAGGGAGAAGAAGATGAGATTTTATGGATATAAAGCAACTAATTGGGAAAACTACAGACTATGATAAAAAAGATTGCACTTGAGAGAAAAAGAACAACCAAGTTTTTATCGGTGGATTGTGGTTGATAAACTTATGAAAAATGGATATAATTATATTGTAAGAAAAGTAAGGAATCCATTACTTGGGAAGGAGGTTTTTGTATGGAATTAGCAAAGGTAACATCAAAAGGGGAGATAAAAATACCTATTGAAATTAGGAAAAAAACTTGGAATTAAGAATGGCGATAAGATATTGTTTGTGGAAGAGTCTGGAAGAGTGTATATGATGAATTCATCTATGGATGCACTTCGTGAAGCACAGAGATCATTTGCAGGAGAGGCAGAAAGACTCGGACTTAAAGACGATGATGATGTAATGGAAATGATAAAATCTCTTAGGCAGGAAAGTGTGGTGAAGTAGATGAGAATCATGCTTGATACCAATGTATTGATATCGGCATTACTTTTTCCGGGGACTAAGATGGATGCAATGATGAACTATATATTTACTAACCATCAGCTTGTGTTGTCATCTTACGTTGTAGATGAGTTAAAAAATGTAGTCAGGAGAAAGTTTCCCGGAAAAGAAATGATAATCAACAAATTACTTATGATGATGAGCTTTGAGTATGTTTACACACCTGGTAGTATGGAAAGTGGACTATTTAATATCAGAGATATCAAAGATTATCCAGTACTTTATACGGCTATTATTGAGGATGTTGATATTCTTGTGACAGGAGATAAAGATTTTTCAGATATAGATGTCGAGAAGCCGAAAATTATGTCTCCAACACAGTTTATGGAGAATTTTTTAGAAGAATGGTAAAAATGTTCGGGGATTATAAAAACACTCAAAATCAGCTATACCTGATATGGTATAGCTGATTTTTGAAAATTAATATGACTCCGTTTGTTTTGTAGACTGGCAGAATGCAGAAGAGTCTTTAACAGCTCTTTCTCTTTACAATTTCTGTGCTTATTTCAATTTTTACATGGCTTGCAGAGGTAGAATTTATTATCTCTGCAAGCCTTTTTACTGCAATTTCACCCATGTACTGCTTCGGCACATGCACAGTCGAAAGAGGCGGTGTAATGTAGGTACACATTGGCATATCATCAAAGCCTATTACTGATATGTCTTCAGGAATACGGTAGCCTGCCTCTGAAAGTGCACGCATAGCTCCGGCAGCAATCAGGTCATTGTCGGCAAAGTAGCATCGGACAAGCTCATCACCGCTTTTTATAACTGCCTTCATATCACAGTAAGCACCGTCAACTGAAGGGGAGAGGTGATGTACGACTGAGCGCGAGGTTGACATACCGTTTTTGCTGTATTGCTTTATAGAAGCCGTCGGCTCTTTCCTCAAAGCCGGTTATACTGTATGCGGAATGCAGATATCCGGGCTGTGCATGTGTTTGCTTGATCAGGTAGTCTGTGGCAAGATAGGCACCCTGAAGGTTATTTATAGTCACGCAATCGAGGTTTAAGGCTTCGAAATAGTTGTCTATTAGCACAACAGGCAGACCGCACCTTGTAAAGGGCTTTATGTCATGCTCTTCCATCTCGGTTCCAAGCAGCAGGATACCCTTTGCTCCAAGCCTTTTCCACTCAGATAGCAAAGCCTCAATATCGTCATTTTCGTATATGTAGCTGATATTCAGGTAGTAGTGGCAGTGCCTGCAGCCCAAATCAATACCCTCTGACAGCTGTGAAAAGAATGGAACATCCTGTACCAAAACGCCGTGCTCTGTATGTGTGTAAACAGGAGAATTAGGAACTACAGCACCATTCTTTCTGTATATTACAAAATATAATGTGCCATTGGAGGCCGGAGCTTCATTGGTATTTGATATTCTTGAAAAATCATATCCGGCAGAGGCCGCAGCTTCGAGCACACGTTTTCTGGTGAGTGTGCTGACACCGGGCTTATTATTAAGTGCCATCGATATAGCTGCTTCAGAAAGATTAAGTTGTTTGGCAAGTTCTTTTGCTGTGATAGACATGGCATAGCTCCTTATGTTTTATTTGCCTTATTATAACATGACAATATAGTATTAACATTATAATTTAGTAAATTAAGTTGAAAAATACACTAAATTTACTAAATTATAGGTATCAATTAAGCTGCACCGGATATATACTTAGCACATAAGAACAATTAATCTGTCCGATGGGGCATATGAGAGAAGGAGATTTACACTATGAACAATATTCCAAAAATGAAAATCGGTATAGTTGCGGTAAGCCGTGACTGTTTTCCGGAAAGTCTGTCAGTAAACAGAAGAAAAGCACTTGTCGATGCATACGCTGCAAAGTATGATGCAGCAGACATATACGAGTGTCCTGTATGTATCGTGGAGAGCGAAATACATATGGTACAGGCACTTGAGGACATAAAGGCAGCAGGCTGCAATGCACTTTGTGTTTACCTTGGAAACTTTGGACCGGAGATTTCAGAGACTCTTCTTGCAAAAGCACTTTGACGGACCAAAGATGTTTGTTGCAGCAGCAGAGGAGACACAGGAGAACTTAATTCAGGGACGTGGAGATGCATACTGTGGTATGTTAAACGCAAGCTACAATCTGGCACTCAGAAATATAGGAGCGTATATTCCGGAGTATCCTGTGGGCGATGCAGATGACTGCGCAGATATGATACATGAATTCCTGCCAATAGCAAGGGCTATATACGGACTTAATAATCTTAAGATTATTTCATTCGGACCAAGACCACTCAATTTCCTTTCATGCAATGCGCCAATCAAGCAGCTCTATAACGTGGGTGTTGAGATTGAGGAAAATTCAGAGCTTGATTTGTTTGAGGCATTTAACAAGCATGCCGGTGATGAGAGAATACCGGATGTGGTAAAGGATATGGAAAGGGAGCTTGGCGAGGGCAACAAAAAAAAGCCTGAGATTCTTGAGAAGCTTGCACAGTATGAGCTCACACTTTTAGACTGGGTTGATGAGCATAAGGGCTACAGAAAGTATGTGGCAATCGCAGGAAAATGCTGGCCTGCCTTCCAGACACAGTTTGGATTTGTACCATGCTATGTAAACAGCCGTCTTACAGGAAGAGGTATCCCGGTTTCATGCGAGGTTGACATCTATGGAGTGCTCAGTGAGTTTATCGGAACCTGCGTCAGCGAGGATGCAGTAACACTTCTTGACATCAACAACTCAGTGCCGAAGGATATGTACAAGGAGTCAATCGAGGGCAGATTTGACTACAAGCATACAGATACATTTATGGGCTTCCATTGTGGAAACACCTGTTCAAGCAAGGTTTGCAACCCACAGATGAAGTATCAGATGATTATGGCAAGAAGCCTTCCTATAGAGGTGACAAACGGAACTCTCGAGGGAGATATAGTGCCGGGAGATATTACATTTTACCGTCTCCAGTCTACAGCAGACTGTAAGATTCGCGCCTATGTGGCACAGGGTGAGGTGCTTCCTGTTGCAACACGCTCATTCGGCAGTATCGGAGTGTTTGCGATAAAGGAGATGGGACGTTTCTACCGTCATGTGCTTATTGAGAAGAATTATCCTCATCACGGAGCTGTAGCCTTCGGTCATTACGGAAAAGCCCTTTTTGAGGTATTTAAATATATTGGCGTGCCAGTAGAGGATATTAACTACAATCAGCCGGCATCACTGCCATACAAGACAGAAAATCCTTTCTGTTAGCAGGCTGTAAAATTAGTTATCTGATGTAAACATATTACGTGAATGGAGAATAGATATGCTATATATAGGTGTGGATTTAGGCACAAGTGCAGTAAAGCTTCTGCTCATGGATGAGAGCGGAAAGGTATTAAATATAGTCTCAAAGGAGTATCCAATCAGCTTTCCAAAGCCGGGCTGGTCAGAGCAGAATCCATGTGACTGGTGGGAGCAGACCGTGGCTGGGCTTATAGAGCTGACTAAAGATTTTGACAGGAGCGCTGTTGCGGGAATCAGCTTCGGCGGTCAGATGCATGGACTTGTCGTATTAGATGAAATCGACAATGTAATAAGACCTGCTATACTTTGCAATGACGGAAGAACACAGAAGGAGACAGACTATTTAAATAATGTAATAGGAAAAGAAAAGCTGTCTGAGCTCACCGGAAATATAGCGTTTGCCGGATTTACAGCGCCAAAGATTTTATGGCTAAAAGCAAATGAACCGGAAAACTTTGCCAGAATAAAAAAGCTTATGCTGCCAAAGGATTATATTGCATACCGCATGACAGGTGTATTTAGTACCGATTATTCTGATGCATCGGGAATGCTTCTTCTGGATGTCAAAAATAAGTGCTGGTCAAAGGAGATGCTTGACATATGCGATGTAAGAGAGGAGTGGCTTCCTGGGCTTTATGAGAGCAGTGAAAAGACAGGCACTCGAAAGCTGATGTGGCATGTGAGCTTGGCTTTCCTAAAGACTGCATAGTTGCAGCCGGGGCAGGAGATAATGCGGCTGCAGCTATAGGCACAGGTACAGTCGGAGCCGGAAAGTGCAACCTCTCTCTTGGAACAAGCGGCACACTTTTTATCACAAGTGATGAGTTCAGAGTGGATTCGCACAACGCGCTTCATTCCTTTGACCATGCTGACGGCGGCTATCATCTGATGGGCTGCATGCTCTCGGCTGCAAGCTGCAACAACTGGTGGATGAAGGATATCCTTCATTCCGATGACTTTGTGAATGAGCAGAAGCCTCTTGAGGAGGATGGCAGACTTGGTGAGAATCATGTGTATTTTCTGCCTTATCTGATGGGAGAGCGTTCTCCGCACAATGATCCGTCTGCAAGGGCAGCGTTTATCGGGATGAGCATGGATACTGACAGAGCCGACATGCTGCAGGCTGTGTTTGAGGGTGTGGCATATGGTCTTCGAGATTCACTTGAGGTGGCAAAGAGCCTTGGTGTGGCACCAAAAAGCACAACAATCTGTGGTGGCGGTGCAAAGAGTGTGCTTTGGAGAAAGATAGTTGCAAACGTCATGAATATGCAGGTTGACACGGTAGAGGTCGAGGAAGGACCGGCATACGGCGGTGCAATACTGGCTGCAGTTGCAAACGGCTGCTTTGAAAATGTGGAGGCTGCGGCAGCGGCTATTGTGAGAAAGAAGGATACAACCATGCCAAGTCCACAGCTTGTCGAAAAATATGAGAAGGGCTATGCAAAATTTAAGCAGTTTTATCCTGCATTAAAGGGCAAATATTAGTCATTTCGTAGAAAATTAAATTTTGTGTTGTAAAGTGGTGCAAATTCATGTATCTTATTATAAGGAAATGAATTTTGCACCACTTTTTTTATGCATAATTAGCACTTATAAAACACGTAATTGCCGATTATATCAATGCAAAATGAATTTTTTGCTAAAAGAAATTGCAAAATGATATAACAGGTATATCAAATATGCATTTCAGGCGGGGATGATATGGATTTATTTGATTACATGAGAGAACAGAATAAGGAGACAAGCGGTCCCTTAGCTTCAAGGATGCGTCCGACAACACTTGATGAGGTGGTCGGGCAGCAGCACATAGTTGGGAAGGACAAGCTTTTGTATCGTGCGATTAAAGCCGATAAGCTCAGCTCCATCATCTTTTACGGGCCGCCGGGCACCGGAAAGACTACTTTGGCAAAGGTCATAGCCCACACTACCAGTGCTGAGTTTATGCAGATTAATGCAACCTCTGCAGGCAAGAAGGACATGGAAGAGGTCGTGGAGCAGGCGAAGAATAATCAGGGAATGTATCAGAGGAAGACGATACTTTTTATCGACGAGATACATCGCTTCAACAAGGGCCAGCAGGATTATCTGCTGCCGTTTGTGGAGGACGGCACCCTTATTCTGATAGGAGCTACCACTGAGAATCCTTACTTTGAGGTAAACGGAGCCTTGCTTTCACGCTCAGTTATTTTTGAGCTTAAAAAGCTGTCAACGGATGATATAAAGGTACTTCTTAAGAGAGCACTGACTGACACAGAAAAGGGCATGGGTGCATACAATGCACAGATAGATGATGATGCACTTGATTTCCTTGCAGATGTGTCAAACGGAGATGCGAGAGCGGCGCTCACAGCGATTGAGCTTGGTGTACTGACCACGGACAGATCAGACGATGGCATCATTCATATCACTATCGATGTGGCGAGCGAATGTATACAAAAAAAAAGAGTTATCTCCTATGATAAGAAGGGGGATAACCATTACGATACCATCTCTGCTTTTATAAAGAGCATGCGCGGCTCAGACCCGGATGCGGCGGTCTATTATCTGGCGAGGATGCTTTATGCCGGAGAAGATGTGAAATTTATCGCAAGACGAATCATGATACTTGCATCGGAGGATATAGGCAATGCAGACCCGATGGCTATGGTTGTAGCGGCATCGGCGGCGGCAGAGGTCGAGCGCGTTGGAATGCCGGAGGCACAGATTATTCTGTCACAGGCTGTCACATACATGGCATGCGCGCCAAAGAGCAATGCATCATATAATGCGATATCGGCAGCAATGAGCTGCGTGAAGCAGACTAAGACACCGGCTGTTCCGGCACATCTGCAGGATGCCCATTATGGTGCGGCAGAAAAGCTCGGGCACGGCGTCGGTTACAAATACGCGCACGACTATCCGAATCACTATGTGAAGCAGCAGTATCTGCCGGATGGCCTTACAGACAGAGTGTTTTACAAGCCTACGGATATAGGCTATGAGGCAAAGATAAAAAAGCACACATGGATGAGCTTCACAGAGACTGTGATACATGAAAGTGCATAGATGAAGCTTGAATAATTGCAAATAGTTGATAATAACATAAATATTTAGAAAAATCAGACCAGGAGGATCTTTAAATGAAAAAGTATACAGAAATGACAAAGGACGAGTTAATGCAAAAGACAGCACTTGAGGCTGAGTACGAGAAGATTAAGAATCTTGGCTTAAGCCTTGACATGTCGCGTGGAAAGCCGGGAGCAGACCAGCTTGACCTCTCACTCCCTATGCTCGATGTCTTGAAATCAGACAGTGATATGAAAAGTGAATCAGGACTTGATGTGAGAAACTATGCATGTCTGGACGGAATTCCTGAGGCAAAGGCCCTTATCGCAGGCATGGTAGGAGCAAAGCCTGAGCAGGCTATAGTATATGGAAACTCAAGTCTCAATATCATGTATGATCAGGTTTCACGTGCATTTATCTTTGGTCTTTGCGGCAATACACCATGGTGCAAGCTTGACAAGGTGAAGTTCTTATGTCCGGTACCAGGATATGACAGACATTTTGCAATCACAGAGGAGTTTGGAGTTGAGATGATAAACATTCCTATGACTGAGGATGGTCCTGACATGGATATGGTTGAGAAATATGTCAATAACGATGCCTCTGTAAAGGGTATCTGGTGTGTTCCAAAATACTCTAACCCACAGGGTGTTGTATACTCTGATGAGACAGTTGAGCGCTTTGCAAAGCTTAAGCCTGCAGCAGATGATTTTAGAATCTTCTGGGACAATGCATACACAGTTCATCATCTCTATGATGATAAGCAGGCAGAGATTCCAAATATCCTTGAGCTCTGCGAGAAAGAGGGAAACCCTGATATGGTATTTGAGTTCTGCTCAACAAGTAAGGTAACATTCCCTGGTGCAGGCTTGGCAGGTATATGCACATCTGAGAAAAACCGTGAGGATATCAAGAAGCGCCTTACTATACAGACAATCGGACACGACAAGATTAATCAGCTTCGTCATGCGAGATTCTTTAAGGATGTAGATGGTATCAAGGCTCATATGGCAAAGCATGCAGCTCTTATCAGACCTAAATTCGAGCTGGTTGAGAATATCCTCACAGATGAAATTGCTTCAAGAGGCATCGGAACATGGGTTAAGCCGCTTGGTGGATACTTCTTCGGATTTGAGGCTCTTTCAGGCTGTGCAAAGGAAATCGTTGCAAAGTGCAAGGAAGCTGGTGTCACAATGACAGGTGCAGGCTCTCCTTTCCCTTACAAGAAGGATCCGGATGACAGCGTGATAAGAATTGCTCCGACATATCCATCACTTGATGAGTTGAAAAAAGGCTGCAGAGGTGTTTGTTGTTGTCACACGTCTTGTCAGCGTAAATAAGCTGCTCGAGGCATAAAATCACTGTTATGTCTTAACGGACAGACGTGCAATTCACTGTTATGTCTTAACGGATAGATATGCAATTCTCTGTTATGTCCTAACTGGTAGACTTATAATTGGCATATTTATCTAAAATAAGTATGTGATATATGTATAAAAACTAAATGAATATTTGTGCACATTTTTTCGGGATTTGGTATTTACAAATCCCGATTTTTGTGTAAGATATAAATATCTTTTTAAATTGTGTCTTGCATATGTTCTATGCAGGTTTCTTTTTTTGTGGCATTTCGGCCACTATTTTTTTCCATTGATTTTCAGTTTCATATATTTGATTTTTGATTTTATTTAACACTATTTTTTTATTATTTAACACTATTATTTTAGACTTAGATGAAGAAAGGATTTAAATATTATGAAGGAAATTTTTCAGGAATATGGCGGAATACTCATAACAGTTGTAGCTATTTTATCAATCATCCTCGTTGTAACAGCGGTTATAGGCTCTGATGCAACAGGCATAGTAGGAAAAAAACATTTAGTGATCTGATTACAAACTTTTCAAATCATGCCAATATGAGTGTCAAATAAGAGGTGGTACATGGAGCTTGGAAAAGAATATTTTGGACCGCTTTGGAGCTTTGTAGCCAGCAACGAGATAACGGATATAGATTATAACGGCAAAGAAATATGGCTTACAAATATATTCAATGAGCGTTTCAGAGCCAATCAGCAGTTTGTCACACAGTATATGACACCTGCTTTTTTTGGAGCAGTTTACACAGCGCATCGCCAATGTCGTAAGCAGACAGTTCAATAAGAGAAATCCGGAGCTTGAGGCCGAGACGAGCGAGCTTCGTGTGACGATACTGCATGAATCGGTTGCGAAGTCGGGCAGGAGCATCAGCATACGAAAGACACCGCCGCTTATCAGACTGACAGCAGAATCTGCAATTGCTGAGAAATTCTGCTCGGAGGAGCTTTTAGCTGTACTGATAAACTGCGTAAAGACCAAGATGAATATCACCTTTTGCGGGATGCCGGGCATCGGAAAGACGGAGTGCGTGAAGTTTTTCTCACAGTTTATACCGGCGAATGAGCGCGTGATTACAATTGAGGATACTCTTGAGATACGTTATGCCGAGACAAATCCGGGCAAGGACTGTATAGAGATGAAGGTGAGTGAGGATGTGTTTGGCTACTCGGAGGCTATCAAGTCATGTCTTAGAATGAATCCAAAGTGGATTATGCTCTCAGAGGCACGCTCAAAGGAGGTAAAATATCTGCTGCAGAGCTGGAGCACCGGTGTGCGTGGCATGACGACACTCCACACAGATGATGTGCGCAATATACCGGACAGAATACTCAATATGCTAGAGAGCCGTGTGGATGCAGAGCGTATGGAGAATGACATATATCAGGCACTTGATGTGGGAATTTTGATCCGCAAGAGAAGAAACGAAGACGGGGTGGTGTACAGATACATAGACCAGGTGTGCTTTTTCTATAGGGAAAACTATACCAATCATGTGTTTATGCTTGTATCAGACGGACAGATAGTGACTCACGATATACCAAAGGTCATACTTCGCAGATTTAAAAGAGAGGGTGTGAATGAGCCGTTTGGCGAGTCCTTTGTCAATGAGATACGGATGAATGAGGCCATGATGAGTGAGGAGAGGGAGGCTTAGGAATGACGTATATATTGATTTTATTTCTGACATATGTGCTGCATCTTCTGCTCAAGTTAAACTGGGTGTGTACGGCTGTGGTACTTGTTTTTCTTCTTGTTATGCAGCATTTTCACCGAATCAAAGGCCAAAGATTTCAGGAAGCGCGAAAGCGCTTTCTGGATGTATCGCTGTATATTGACACCCTGCTGTATTCATTTTTGAAGGAGCAGAAGATTATCCGTGCATTTGAGGATGTAAAGAGCACACTGGCAGATGGTCATATGAAGGAGACTGTGAGCAGGGCTATTGATCATATGATGCTCACGTTTGATGAGACAGAGGTGTTTGTGGATGCTATGAGGATTATTGAAGATGAGTACAAGTGCAACCGAATAGTAAATGCACACGAGTTTATGGCACATGCTGAGTACTATGGCGGTGATATTAAAGAATCAGCCAGGATATTGCTTAAGGATAAGAGTGCATGGGAGCGCAGGATACTGCGCAATATAGAGGACAGACAGAGGATGTTTCATCAGATTATCCTGTCAGTTGTGACCTCTGTTATCATTAGTGGAATCATACTTTATCTGCCGGTTTTGAGCATGGATATCAGCAGCAATATCATTGTGCAGATACTGTCTGCAGCTCTTATAGTGCTTGATGATTTAATCATACTCTGGGGGCAGAAATTTCTTGAAGTGGATTATCTTGGAATTGATCTGCTGCCGGAGGATGATAAGCATGCCAAAAAGCTCGAGGAATACAAGGCATACAATCCGGCAAAGGAGCTTCGTACGTCAATTTTTATGGCTGTTATACCGGCGTTAGCCAGTGCATTTTTACTGTATACTGACAGACAATGGCCGGCTGTGGCAGCTATGGGAGCAGCTCTTATATGTCTGAATCAGCACCGTATAGGTCACAGGCTTATGAAGAAAAATCTGATAGCGGATGTAAAGAGTGCATTTCCCAAGTGGCTGATGGACCTCGCCCTGTTGATTCAGAGTGAAAATGTGCAGGTAGCCATACAGAAGTCGAGAGAGCATATACCGGTGATACTTAAGGAAGAGGTAAATACGCTTGTGGAGAGACTGGACGTGGAGCCGGAGAGCTCTGACCCGTATCACAGATTTCTCGACTGTTTGAACCTGCCGGAGATAAACGCAGCCATGGGCATGCTGTATGCTGTTTCGATTGGAAATAGTGGCAATTGCGGAAGTCAGATTGATGAGCTGATTACGAAGAATCTGGAGATGCTTGATGTAGCAGACACCGCGAGGCTTAAGGATAAGACCGCCGGCATGTATCTTTTGTTTTTGGCTCCTGTTATCACAGCATCATTTAAGATGATAGTTGATATGGCTATTTTCCTTATAAGCTTTTTATCATATAAGGTAGTGTAGGGGGTGTGTTGTGAGTCAGATAATGAAGACCTTTTTAGGGGTGTTTTTGATTATGTTTATGGTGGTTACATCATCAGGTGTGCTGTCGGGATTTATGACTGTCGTTGAGGCACAGAACCTACATGCGCAGATCATCAATGAGCTTGAGGACAGTGATTATGACAGTTCGGTTGCGCAGACCTGCTTTCAAAATGCATCAAAAGCCGGAGATACACTGGAGCTTAAACTGTATATGACAGACAATTCAATAAGGACAGTCACAGACGCATCACAAATCGCTTCGTCAGATGAGATAGAAAAGGCAAGAGTGGAGCTTAAGTTCACTTACGCGGTAGCATTTTTCGGAATAGAGCAGGAGCATGTGCTGAGCGGATATGCGTTGTAGTACTTTTCTTGTGGATATGGCTGTATAAGAGGAGGAAAACAGATGGAGCTTTTAATAGAAGAATTGGGAGGAAGCGTTATTATGCTTCTTTTTAGGCAGTGGAGTAATCGGTGTGCTCGTGTATGTGTCTACTCTGCTGTGATAGTAACTGAATTGATTAAAAAGTATGTAAAGGTAAGAGAAAATGAAAGAAGTATTCAGACAGTATGGAGGCGTGCTGATTGCAGCGGCCGCCACAAGTGCATTTCTCGTGTTGATGGGAAATATTGTGCTGGCTCAGGGAGGCATGCTTGCGCAGCTTATAAATATATGGGGTAACAGCGCAATTTAAATAACCGGGAGACTATAGATGAAGGAGATAATGCAGACATATGGAGCCATGATAGTGGCGGTGGTTGTAGGAATTGCGCTGCTGTCGGGATTTGGGGCTTTAAAGAACAAAATGAGTGTGGCATTTGCGCCACAGGATATATTGAGCAGCGATAGCGCAAACGACAGCTATGACAGCATGAAAAATATACCGGTTCCGGGTATTGAGCTAAAGGAGAAAATGCGTCAGAATGCCGTAAGCTACAGTGTATATGACCTGCTTGATGTTACAGCGCATGAGGATAATCTGGATAAGCTTGAAGTTTATGCCCTGTATGATTCGGGCAGAAATGACTGTACAGGCAGCATATCAGCCGATGGCTCTTCACTTAGCTTTCCGGATTATGGCGTGTATGATATGCATGTCAGGATAACCTGCAAAAACGGCACAAGGGATCATGTGAGGATAAGTATTCCAATTAATAGAAAGGTAGCAGATATATAAAATGAAAAATGAAAAACAATACAGACTTTTATTTATTATACCGGCAGTGATAATAGCAATAATTCTTATCATATGTATAGCAGTGGCAGTAAGCTCAAAATCAGGAGAAAAGGGGAAGAAAAAAAAAGGATTCTAGGTCTGTCAGTGTGACTGAAAATACGCAGGATATTGTAGCAGAAAGCGAGACACTTGAGCTTGTGAAAAAGGATGCATTGAAGGAAACAAATGTAGTTGATAAAGATAATAAGCAAAATAACGGTACGCAATCAGATACCAATGATAATTCCACACCGGCAGCCGATAATTCAGATAATGCAAATACAGCGTCAGATAAATCTTCTGACAAATCATCAGAAGACAAAACAGCAGCAGATAAAAAAGACATCTACAGGCAGCAATAACACACAACAACCTGCAGGTAACGATTCAAAACCGGCAGCATCAAATCAGACAGTCGCACCTGAGCCGGCTCAAAGTGAGCCCGCGCAGCCGGAGCACCAAAAAATGAGTATGTTGCACCGGGATGGATATTTTATGGCAGTAAGGCTGGAAATGGCATGAGTGGGGAGCAGAAGGCGTATATTGATTCGTTGGTGAAACAGTGGACAGATGGAAGTATATCTGAGGGAGAACTGGCAGATTTATTTGCTCAAAAGGTAAAAAATGAATGGGGATTAGAGATGTGTTCAGCAGGTGTTTCAGAGGCTTACAGATGTATTTATCCTTCAAAGAATGATATTCCAGATTATAAGTCAGCATTGGATGAAAGCAATGGATTCTATAATTTTACTGGATTATACACTAAAGGGGAATATGATGAGTATGGTTATCTGATTTGTTATATGTGGGAAGCTGGAATATTTTAATTGGACAACAATTAATTAACGTTTGCAAAGGAAAAATATGAAAAAATATATAATAAGAGTAATAGCAGGTATATGTGCCTTAATGTTCATGCTTATTAATTATGCTTGCGATGATATTTTTGCCGATGTGTGGAGCGAGCCTGTCAAGTTTTATAATACATATGGTAATAGTGCCGTTTTTAAACCAACTAGTAAATCAGATGGAGAAATTTATTTTTGTTCGGCAGGAAATATATCTACTTCAGGAACAAAATATAGGACAATTGGATATAAGCTTAGTGTAAAAAATACCAGTGGAAATGTAATTCAGACAGTTTATTATCAAATGCCTGGAAAGTATATGAAACTAAAATATCAGAAAAGGTCAAATGGAAAGGAATATCTTATGTATTCAATTTCTTTGAATGTAATGAGAAAGAGATTGAGTACGCAGACTCTCAATGCCCTTAGCTCCGGTTCATGCACCATCATCCTCGATGCCTGCATGGTGCTTCAGTAAATGGCAAGAACAAGGGTGGCATGAATGATAATGGTCCCTCCTGGGGAAAGGTTTATACTACATATGCAGGTATATCCAAAGCGGCAAACTGGACGGACAGCGCACTCTCAGCACTGTATTCGTATTATGGCAAGACGGTGAGAGGACTGTTTCATACAATTGATGTCAGAAAGTCCACAGGCATAAGCTGTGTATCAGGGGAGGTACATACTGCTATGGTACATATGTGACAATCAGTGCAAGCAGTTCTGCCGGATATGATTTCACGAATTGGAACAATGATTCGTCAATGAGCTCATCATCATATGGTTTTTATGTGAATTCGGGTGGTACTTATACGGCATACGCAAAGGCAGGTACTATTGCTGTGACATTCTGGCGGAATAAGAGTGCGTCTGATTCAGAAAAAGACCTCAAAGAGCTACACATATGGAGGCATCAATCAGGCTTTTCCGGCTGTGGGCTGGCAGATGGCCGGGTATCATATGTGTGGCTGGGGAAATAATTCGTATGATACGACTGCCGTATATCAGTTATTGTGTGGTGTGGCAAACAGCTGGATTGAGTCAAACAGACCGTCGAAAAATATATACGCAGTATGGCAGGAAAACGAGTATACCATAGAATATGGTACCGGTGTATCTGCCACTGTGAAGTATAGTGATACGGTGACATTGCCAAGCCAGCATATGTGTATAGGCTGGATTTTAGGAGAAGAGTATCCTGATATAAAATATGCGCCGGGAGAGAGTATACAGGTAGCTGATTTATGCAGGATACTGGGGATAGAGTATACAGATAAGGCGGTAATACGTATGTATGCACTTTGGGAGCATGAGCCTACCATAGAGGCGGATGATATGTTCTTTTCGATTAAGCAGGCAAGGAATGGCAGTATAACAGAGCAGCTGATAGGAAGCCTTATATCTGCAACGGATGTGGAGGATGGTGATATTGCGTTTGGCGATAACGAGATAAATTATCTGAAAGTGAAAAATTTTGATGACCGTAAAATAGAAAGTGCACGTGACAAGGATATCATAGAGATAGTGCTTGAGGCAATGGACAGCTATGGAAATATCACGCAAAAGACTATATCCATCACATTTACAGATACTCAGGTCAAGGAGAGAACCAAAGCCTTTGGAAAGATTAGATTCATAAGCGAAAAGTATTATGGTAAAAATAAAGCAGGAGGCCTCATGGAGAACTCCCGCTGGTTAAACGATCCCGAATTTAATTCTCTTCTTCGGCAGGCATTGGCAATTTGATATAGACCTTTCCGATTCGGCTTTTTATCAACAGCCTCTATGATGGCACAAGGGATCATGTGAGGATAAGTGTTCCAATTAATAGAAAGGTAGCAGGCGTATAGAATGAAAAATGTAGTACTTGGAATAATAGGCTGTCTTATTGTAGTGTATACAGCGATGCTTGGGCTTAGTGTATACAATATGACAGTCAGGGAGAACCAGATGGAAAAGAGTCTGTCATTAGCACTTTCGGGTGCTATGAACAGATATTACGAGCCAAATATGTATATCGTGGATAAAAAGCCCGTCAGCAGCTATGATGTGGAAAAAAGCTGTCATAGAGGATATTAATGAGAGACTTACAGCAGGCGGTACTGCAATTGCCACAGTCTATGTATGTGATATGGAAAAGGGCATTATTTCAGCAGGAATAGAGGAAGAATTCAAGCTTCCTACAGGTGTGACAAAGAAAATAAGCTGCAAAAAGACTATTGTAGCAGATCAGCCAATGGAGGATAACTAACGTATGAAGAATGGTATTTGTATTACAGCAAAAATAAAGCAGGAGGCCTCATGGAGAACTCCCGCTGGTTAAACAATCCTGAATTTAATTCTCTTCTTCGGCAGGCTTTGGCAATTTGATATAGACCTTTTCGATTCGGTTTTTATCAACAGCCTCTATGCGGAGAAGGATATTGTCATCAGTGATGATTATTTCATTTTTTTCAGGCAGGTGGTCAAGCTTTTCAAGGCAGTAGCCACCGATTGTGTCATAGTCGTCTGATTCGAGGTGCAGACCAAGCTCATCGCTTACATCCTCGAGATTTGCAGAGCCAAGAACTATGTATTCGTAGTCATTTATTCTTGTGATATCATCCTGCTCGTCAGAGTCGTATTCATCACGAATCTCACCGACTATCTCCTCTAAGAGATCCTCAAGTGTGATGAGTCCGGCTGTGACACCGTATTCATCTAAGACAATGGCAAGCGATATAGATGATTCGCGCATCTCGAGAAACAGATTCGCTGTATTCTTGTGCTCATATGTAAAGTAAGGCTCACGCATGATATTTCTGATGGAAAAATGCTCTTTATCCTCATCCTTAAGGAGCAGCAGATCCTTCACATTTACAATACCGATTACGTTGTCAGTGCTTTCGTCATACACAGGGAGTCTGGTGAATTTATCCTCTCTGAATATGGAAATTAAATCATCATAAGTAGAATCAACATGGACAAACGTCATATCAATACGCGGAACCATGACCTCCTTGGCCTCGGCATCTCCAAAATCGAATACATTGTGAATCATATCACGCTCTTCATCCTCGATGACACCGTCCTCCTGTCCCACATCAACGATTGTACGAAGTTCCTCCTCGGTCATGACGCGCTTGGCATCGCTCTGTCTTATTCCAAAGAGGAAAATGACTCCGAGTGAAAGCTTGTTGATGATAAATATTACAGGTGTCAGCACTACCATGAGCACTGATATAAAGCCTGCGATTGAGAGTGAAATCTTGTCAGCCTTTATGGTCGCAAGTGTCTTCGGAGAGACCTCTCCGAAGATCAGTATGAGGAATGTAAGTATTCCGGTTGCGACACCTGCTCCAACGCTGCCAAACAGCTTGATGGCAAGCGAGGTGGTGAGCGATGATGCTGAAAGATTTACGATGTTGTTGCCGATAAGGATGGCTGAGAGCATCTTTGGAGAGTTCTCAGTCACCTTGAGCACCTTTTTGGCTTTTGTGTTGCCAGCCTCAGCCAGGGTTCTCATACGTATTTTGTTTACGGTAGTAAGAGCGGTCTCCGAAGATGAAAAAAAAAAATGCGGAGAGTGCTAATAATATTAATAAGAATATAATCTGCGATATGTCGTCAGCGTCCAAATATTTTACCTCGTAATATGAATTAATAAATGTGTTTATTTATCGTCTGTGCTGTAGTTAGGAGCCTCTTTTTGTGATATGGATATCATGAGGGTGGCTCTCCTTGAGAGAAGCAGCAGTAATCTTGACAAACTGTCCGTTCTCCTTAAGATCTTCGATTGTCTTGCAACCGCAGTAGCCCATTCCTGAGCGGATACCACCAACAAGCTGGAATACTGTATCCTCAAGAGTTCCCTTGTAAGCTACACGACCCTCAACTCCTTCAGGAACGAGCTTCTTAGCACCCTCCTGGAAGTATCTGTCTTTGCTTCCGTTTTCCATAGCAGCGATAGAACCCATGCCACGATATACCTTGTATTTTCTTCCCTGATAAAGCTCGAAGGTTCCCGGAGCCTCATCACAGCCTGCGAACATTGAGCCCATCATACATACGTTGGCACCGGCTGCGATAGCCTTTGTCATATCACCTGAGTACTTGATACCACCATCTGCGATAACAGGAACTCCATACTCCTTAGCAACCTTGTAACAGTCCATGATAGCTGTAATCTGTGGTACGCCGATACCTGCAACAACTCGTGTGGTACAGATGAATCCAGGTCCGATACCAACCTTAACTGCATCTACACCGGCCTCGATAAGAGCCTTGGCAGCAGCACCTGTTGCGATATTTCCGGCGATTATCTGAAGATCCGGATAAGCAGCCTTGATCTTCTTAACAGCCTCAAGTATGTTCTTTGAATGTCCGTGAGCTGAGTCAACAACGATGACATCAACATGAGACTTAACAAGAGCATCAACACGCTCCATCATGTTGCCTGTGATACCTACTCCGGCACCGCAGAGGAGACGGCCCTGATCATCCTTTGCTGAAAGAGGATACTTGATCTGTTTTTCGATATCCTTGATGGTGATAAGTCCCTTGAGGTTGTAGTCCTTGTCTACGATAGGGAGCTTTTCCTTTCTTGCCTTTGCAAGAATCTTCTTTGCTTCATCAAGGGTGATGCCCTCAGGAGCTGTAATGAGATTCTCAGAAGTCATAGACTCTGAAATCTTCTTGCTGAAATCTGTCTCAAACTTCAGATCACGGTTTGTGATGATGCCGACAAGCTTGCCGTCCTTTGTGATTGGCACACCTGATATCTTGAACTTGGCCATCAGGTTGTCTGCATCCTGTAATGTATGTTCCGGAGAAAGATAAAACGGATCTGTGATAACGCCGTTTTCTGAACGTTTTACCTTGTCAACTTCATCTGCCTGAGCCTGAATGGACATATTTTTGTGGATAATACCGATACCACCCTGTCTTGCCATGGCAATGGCCATTCTGTGCTCTGTGACAGTATCCATTGCAGCACTCATCATAGGAATGTTAAGGACAATCTTCTTAGTAAGATGTGTCTGAAGCTCAATCATATTTGGTGTTACCTCAGAATATTGTGGAACTAAGAGAACGTCATCAAATGTAATTCCTTCGCCGATAATAGTACCCATTTTTAAATTCCTCTCTTTCTTATGTTATTATACTGGTATACTTTATATACTAATGTAATTTGTATGATGATAGCAAATTAAAGAGTGGGTGTCAAGCAGTTATAAGCCCGATATGAAATTATTATATTATTTATTAGTAAAACTAATGTAAGTCTTTTGCAAATAAAGTAAAAATTATGTTATCTTTTATATTAGGTGGCTTTAAGGCAATGTTTGCATGTCACACTAAGGCGCAGACAGTAACGATTTTGGGGCCACAATAAACTAAACCAGGGAGAAAAATATGGAATTTCGACCATGCATCGACATTCACAATGGAAAAGTGAAGCAGATTGTCGGTGGTTCATTAAAAGACAGGGGCGATTTTGCCAGTGAGAACTTCGTCTCAGAGCAGGACAGCCGGTTTTATGCAGATATGTATAGGAAATCGGGCATAAAGGGCGGTCATATCATTCTACTCAATTCTGTGGACAGCGAGTATTATGAGGATACACAAGGAGCAGGCTGTTATGGCGCTTGAAGCGTATCCGCAGGGCTTACAGGTAGGTGGCGGCATCACCGCAGACAATGCGATGGAGTTTATAGATGCCGGTGCAGCAGCAGTTATTGTGACATCCTACGTATTTAAAGACGGCAGGATAAACTATGCAAATCTAAACAGGCTTAAAGATACTGTGGGCAGTGACAGGCTGGTGCTTGATCTGTCATGTCGCAAAAAGGATGGACAGTATTATATAGTGACTGACCGCTGGCAAAACTTCACGGATGAGGCAGTGACCACAGAGCTTTTGGATAAGCTATCCTCATATTGCTGCGAGTTTCTGGTACATGCAGTGGATGTTGAGGGCAGGGTGAACGGCATTGAAAAGGAGCTTGTCGCCATGCTTGGCAGCTGGGGAAGAATACCGGTCACATATGCAGGCGGTGTGTCATCCTTTGACGATTTAAAATGCATCAGGCAGCTTGGACAGAACCATCTGAATGTGACAATAGGCGTGCTCTTGATTTGTTTGGCGGTGAGATGGAGTACGATAAGGTTATAGCTTTTTGCAATAATAAGGAGATTTAAAATGGCAAAATACAGTAAGAATGATATTATCCGCATAGTGGATGAGGAGGATATTGAGTTTATCCGTTTACAGTTTACGGATATCTTTGGAACATTAAAAAATGTGGCAATTACAGCCAGCCAGCTTGAGAAGGCACTCGACAACAAGTGTATGTTCGACGGCTCGTCAATAGAGGGCTTTGTGAGGATAGAGGAGTCAGATATGTATCTGCACCCGGATCTTGACACTTTTATGATTTTTCCATGGAGACCACAGCAGGGCAAGGTCGCACGAATCATCTGTGATGTCTATATGGCGGATGGTACACCGTTTGAGGGAGACCCGCGCTATATATTAAAGAAACAAATTGAAAAGGCAAAGCAGATGGGCTATATATTTAATGTAGGTCCGGAGTGTGAGTTTTTCCTTTTCCACCTGGACGAGAACGGACAGCCTACCACCATCTCGCATGAGAGAGCAGGGTACTTTGACTTGGGACCAAATGATTTGGGAGAAAACGCAAGAAGAGACATGGTTTTAACTCTTGAGGATATGGATTTTGAGATAGAGGCATCGCACCATGAGGTGGCACCTGCACAGCATGAGATTGATTTCAAGTATGAGGAGGCACTTCATACCGCCGACAATATCATGACATTTAAGCTTGCTATAAAGACAATCGCAAAGCGGCACGGACTTTTTGCCAGCTTCATGCCAAAGCCAAAGCATGGTGTGAGCGGCTCTGGAATGCATATCAACATGTCACTTTCAAAGGATGGTGTCAATATATTTGACAATGAGGAGGATAAGCTTGGACTCAGCGAGGAGGCATATTACTTCATAGGCGGTATCATGAAGCATATGAAGGGCATGACGGTCATCACCAATCCGATTGTCAATTCATATAAGCGCTTTGTGCCGGGCTATGAGGCACCGATTTATATCACCTGGTCAGCTACAAACAGAAGCCCGCTTATCAGAATCCCTGCAGCAAGAGGTGAGGGAAGGAGAGTGGAGCTTAGAAACCCTGATCCATCAGCAAATCCGTATCTGGTTCTGGCACTGTGCCTGGCAGCAGGACTTGACGGCATAAAGAACAAGATACAGCCGGATACAGAGCTTCGTGAGAATGTATTTGAGCTCACAGAACAGGATAAAAAGAGACTCGGAATTGAATCACTTCCTGCTGATTTACATGAGGCGGTTGAGTGCCTTAAGTCAGATGATTTTATCCGCGAGATACTGGGTGAACATATCTACGACAAGTATATAGAGGCAAAAGAGGCAGAGTGGAACGATTACAGAGCTGCGGTTACCCAATGGGAAATAGATGAATATCTGTACAAATTTTAAAGGATGTAACGAACTGTGAATAATATTGTTATAGCATTTCCTAAAAAGGAAGTAGCCAATTCAATCAAAAAATATTAGCGCAGAGCGGTTATACAGTCACGGCGGTTGCAAATACAGGAGCTTCAGCACTTTCGAGCATGAACGGACTGAATATGGGAATCATCATATGCGGATACAGATTTTCAGACATGATGTACAGTGAGATATACGAGTATATGCCTAAGGAGTTTCAGATGCTTCTTATAGCGTCGGCAGCGGGGATCATGGAAAAAAATGTGGATAATCTGATGTCATTATCCATGCCACTAAAAGTGCATGAGCTTTTGCAGACTGTTGAGATGATGGATTACACGATAACGCGTCGCAGGAAAAAGCTCAGGCAAAGACCTAAGGTACGTTCAAAGGAGGATCAGGAGATGCTAAGCAGTGCAAAGGCTGTACTGATTGAACGAAATGGATTCTCAGAGGAGGAAGCACACCGGTATATCCAGAAGCGAAGCATGGATAACGGCACCGGTCTTGTGGAAACAGCACAGATGATACTAAGCCTTATGACTGAGGTGTAGTGTGCGTTTTATGAAGCCAGACAGAAGAGCGTATGATAGTAGCTGCAAAGGCTTGAACAGTTACTATAAAAAATAATGATAAAAAATATATTTACACTTGCATGGTAAAGTGATAAATTAGACTTATTGTAAAGTAACAAAGGAGAGATAAACATGTTTCAGATTAATGATAACTTTCAGAAATTACCGGGAAGCTACCTTTTCAGCACAATAGCTAAAAAGGTTGCAGCTTATCAGGAGGCAAATCCGGATAAAGAGATAATAAGGCTTGGAATCGGCGATGTAACACAGCCGCTTGCACCTGCTATCATCGATGCACTGCACAAGGCTGTTGATGAGATGGGAAATGCAGCTACATTCCACGGATACGCACCTGACCTCGGATATGAGTTCCTCAGAAAAGCAATTTCAGACAACGACTACAAGGCAAGAGGATGCGATATTTCGGCTGATGAGATTTTTGTTTCAGACGGAGCAAAGAGTGATTCAGCCAACATCCAGGAGCTTTTCTCAGCAAACAGCCGCATCGCTGTTACAGATCCTGTTTACCCTGTATATGTGGATTCCAATGTTATGGCAGGAAGAACAGGCACATATGATGCTCAGACAGAGACCTGGAGCAATGTAATCTATATGCCGTCAACAGCAGATAACGGCTTTGTTCCGGAGCTTCCAAAGGAAGTACCGGATATGATTTATCTGTGTCTGCCAAACAACCCAACAGGAACAACTCTCAAAAAGGAGCAGTTACAGGTATGGGTTGATTATGCAAACAAGAATGGCTCAGTAATTATCTTTGATGCAGCCTATGAGGCATATATCAGCGAAGCAGATGTGCCACATTCAATCTATGAGTGTAACGGTGCAAAGACATGTGCCATCGAGCTTAGAAGCTTCTCAAAGAACGCCGGCTTTACAGGCGTGCGTCTTGGCTTCACAGTAGTACCTAAGGAGCTTAAGTGTGGTGATGTATCACTTCATGCTATGTGGGCACGCCGTCATGGAACAAAGTTCAACGGTGCACCATACATCGTGCAGAGAGCAGGCGAGGCAGTTTACTCAGATGCCGGAAAAGCACAGCTTAAGGATCAGGTAGCATACTACATGAACAATGCAAAGACAATAAAGACAGGTCTTGCAGAGGCAGGCTTTACAGTATACGGCGGAGTAAATGCACCATACATCTGGCTCAAGACACCGGATCAGATGACATCATGGGAGTTCTTCGATTACCTGCTTGAGAATGCCAACGTGGTAGGTACACCTGGCTCAGGCTTTGGACCAAGCGGAGAGGGCTATTTCAGACTGACTGCTTTCGGAAACTATGAGAACACAGTAAAGGCACTTGAGAGAATCAAGGCACTGTAAAAATAAATCAGGTCAAATAAAAAATACCGTCAGGGAGATGTTCCCTGACGGTATTTTTTGTCTTTGAAATTTACTTAAAGTGTAATTACTGTATACTTTTCAGCAACAAAACTTTATGTGAAAAGCATGATTTAGTTCTTCTTAAAGCCGGCTCTCTTACGAAGAGTAGGGTCAAGAATCTTCTTTCTGATTCGAAGGCTCTCAGGTGTTACCTCAAGAAGCTCATCTGTATCAATAAAGTCGATAGCCTGCTCAAGGCTTAATACTTTAGGTGGTACAAGTGTGAGTGCCTCATCTGCTGATGAAGAACGTGTATTTGTAAGATGCTTCTTCTTACATACGTTGAGCTCGATGTCCTCGGCCTTTGAACACTGTCCGATAACCATTCCGGAGTAAACCTTGGCACCCGGTCCGATAAAGAGTGTTCCTCTCTCCTGTGCAGAGAAGAGTCCGTATGTTACAGCCTCACCTGACTCAAAGGCAATGAGTGAACCTGTTGCACGGTATGCAATCTCACCCTTGTATGGCTCGTAGCCGTCAAACATGGTGTTTAAGATTCCGTTACCCTTTGTATCTGTCATGAACTCGCCACGGTATCCGATAAGTCCACGTGCAGGGATATGGAATTCAAGTCTGGTGTAGCCACCTGCGATAGAGCCCATATTTCTAAGCTCGCCCTTGCGCTGCTGAAGCTTTGAGATGACAGCTCCTGTAAACTCGTCAGGCACATCGATATAAGCAAGCTCCATTGGCTCAAGCTTCTTGCCGTTTTCGTCATACTTGTAGAGCACCTCTGCCTTACTTACAGCAAACTCATAGCCCTCACGGCGCATGTTCTCGATAAGTACTGAAAGGTGAAGCTCTCCACGTCCGGAAACCTTGAAGGAATCAGGTGAGTCAGTATCCTCGACACGCAGTGAAACATCAGTGTTGAGCTCACGAAGGAGTCTGTCACGGATGTGACGGCTTGTGACAAATTTACCTTCCTGTCCTGCAAGCGGGCTGTCGTTTACGATGAAGTTCATGGAGATCGTAGGCTCGGAAATCTTCTGGAAAGGAATAGCCTCCGGTGCTTCCGGTGAGCAGATTGTATCTCCGATGTGGATATCTGCGATACCTGAGATTGCTACAATCGAACCGATGTTAGCCTCGGCTACATCTACTTTGTTGAGTCCGTCAAACTCGTAAAGTTTGCTGATACGGACCTTCTCAAGCTTGTCAGGGTCGTGGTGGTTTACAACGACAGCCTCCTGATTTACCTTGATTTTACCGTTATCCACTTTACCGATTCCGATACGTCCAACGTATTCATTGTAGTCGATGGTACTGATAAGAAGCTGTGTGTTGGCATCAGGATCACCTGTTGGAGCAGGGATGTAGTTTACGATAGTCTCGAAGAGAGGAGTCATATCCTTTCTCTCGTCGTTTAAGTCCTTCATGGCATAGCCGTCTCTGGCTGATGCGAAAACGAATGGGCAGTCAAGCTGCTCCTCAGAAGCATCAAGATCCATGAAGAGCTCTAATACCTCATCGATGACCTCATTAGGACGTGCCTCCGGACGGTCAATCTTGTTGACGCAGACAATGATAGGCAGCTTGAGTGCAAGAGCCTTCATAACTACGAACTTGGTCTGTGGCATAACACCTTCAGAAGGCATCAACCACGAGGATAACTCCGTTTACCATCTTAAGAACACGCTCTACCTCACCGCCGAAGTCAGCATGACCCGGAGTGTCGATGATGTTGATTTTGATGTCCTTATACTGAATAGCTGTGTTTTTGGAGAGGATTGTGATACCTCTTTCACGCTCGATGTCGTTTGAGTCCATTACTCGATCCTGAACTTCCTGATTGTCACGGAACACACCGCTTTGCTTGAGAAGCTCATCTACAAGTGTTGTTTTACCATGATCAACGTGGGCAATAATTGCTATATTACGAATATCGTCTCTTGTTGTTTTCATATTTTCCTTCTTTCTTTAATAAATAAAGCTAAGTTTGCAACTAACTTATTCTATCATAATTTTTCCAATGTGCAAGTTTTCATTGAAAGTTTTTATAAAATTAAGTGAAATGTTATTGGATTTGTCGACATTATTTGAGAAAATATACTTTGTGGAAATGTTAAAAATAGCTGGAAAAACATTTTACAAAAGGAAGGGAGACAAAAATTCATGGCAGATAAAATGTTTGAAAACAACCAGGTATCAATAATCGGAGAAATCGTTTCAGATTTTCAGTTTAGTCACGAGGTGTATGGTGAGGGCTTCTATATGATGGAGGTTTCGGTCAGAAGGCTTTCAGATTGCATGGACTATATTCCGGTGATGGTGTCAGAGAGGCTTATCAATGTGGAGGGTGACTACATAGGCAAAAGCGTATATATAGGCGGGCAGTTCCGCTCATTCAACAGGCATGAGGAGAAGAAGAACAGACTGGTGCTGTCTGTTTTTGCAAGAGAGCTTGAGGTATTGGACAGTGATTATGATGAGGATGCAGCCAATCAGATTTTCCTTGACGGCTATATCTGCAAGGAGGCTATATACAGGAAAACACCGCTTGGACGAGAAATTGCAGACCTGCTTGTGGCAGTGAACCGCTCATATGGCAAGTCAGACTATATTCCATGTATCTGTTGGGGAAGAAATGCCAGATTTGCGTCGACCTTTGAGGTGGGTACACATGTGCAGATATGGGGCAGAATCCAGAGCAGAGACTATGTGAAAAAGCTCAGTGAGACACAGGTGGAGCAGCGCACGGCGTATGAGGTTTCCGTGAGCAAGATTGAGGCATAGTATTTTAAATGGACAGTAACTACGGATTTGTGATTTTCCCGAAAATTTGCAATAATAGTCAGATTGTGGTATTTTACTAGATATTATTGGTTAATGCTTGTAATTGTTGACGTTTACATCAGGTGTAAACTGTAATGATTATATATCAGGCAGAAAAGCTATGTGTATGGAGGCATGATTATTATGGAAAACGGTGCAGTACAGATTTATTATGGCGAGGGACATGGCAAGACAAATGTCGCTATAGGAAGTGCAATATGTGCTGCCTGTGAGGGTAAACAGGCTGTCGTTATTCAGTTTCTAAAGGGTAAAAAGGAGCCGGAATTTTTGAAAAAGCTTGAGCCGGAGGTGAAATTCTTTAATTTTTCAAGAGCCGGAATACTCTTTGAGCAGCTTGATGAGGAGAGTAAGCAGGAAGAAATCATGAATATCAAGAATGGCTTCAACTATGCAAAGAAGGTTATATCAACAGGTGCTGACATGGTTGTTGTGCTTGATGAGATGCTGGGGCTTTTGGATTTGCATCTGATTTCAAAGGAGGAGCTGTCGGATATGCTTGCTTCAAGGCCTGATGATGTGACCGTGATTATGACAGGCAGAGTACTTGACGATGGAATAAGGGAAATGGCGGATGAGATTTATAATATCGCGTCCGAAAAATAATAAAAATATTGTCATGTGAGTTGACAATGCACAGGCGTGGTGATATTATTAGTGCAAGTGTGAGGCAGTTATATCATCTGCTGTATACGAATAATTTGATTAACAGATAGAGGTCGCGCGACTTATGAGTAGCTTTCCGGATGCCGCAGGGGCAGTTGATGGGAGATGAAAGGAATAGCGCCGAAGGGATTTATCATCTGCGGATATATCTCTGGGCATATGGCGAACAGCCTTATGACTGTCATCAGATTTGATGGGGAGCTATCGTGATTCATGAAGAATTGGGACCGGCTCTAAGGAGCCGGTTTTTTAGCGCTTAGAGGCAGACAGCGGCATACTTATACGTTAAGAGAATCAAATATCGAATAAAGAAAAGCAAGAAGGAGATAAAATCATGGCAATTTTCAAAGGAGCAGGAGTAGCAATTGTTACACCTATGTACGATAACGAGGAGGTTAATTACGACAAGCTCGAGGAGCTTATCAATATGCAGATTGATAATGGCACAGATGCTATTATCATTGCAGGCACCACAGGCGAGAGTCCATGTCTGTCAATGGAGGAGCATGCAAAGGTTATAAAGGCTGCCGTAGAGTTTACAAAGCATCGTGTACCTGTAGTAGCAGGCACAGGCTCTAACTGCACAAAGACAGCTATGCAGCTTTCAAAGGAGGCTGAAGAGTTTGGTGCAGACGGACTGCTCGTTGTCACACCATACTACAACAAGGCTACTCAGGCAGGTCTTGTGAGTCACTATTCGCAGATTGCAGACAGCACAAAGTGTCCTATTATCGTATACAACGTACCGGGACGTACAGGCTGCAACGTGCTTCCGGAGACTATGGCAGAGCTCTTTAAGACAAAGGAAAATATCGTGGGACTCAAAGGAAGCTACAGGAAATCTGGCACAGGCTTCAAAGACAATGTATCTGACAGACGGAAAGCTTGATATGTACTCAGGCGAGGATGGTCTCGTAGTGCCTCTTATGTCTATCGGAGCAATCGGTGTAATCTCAGTATGGAGCAATGTAGCCCCTGCAAAGGTACACAATATGTGCGACAGCTTCTTCAAGGGCGATTTACAGACAGCCTTAGAGCTTCAGAGAGAGGCTCTTCCACTTGTGGACGCACTCTTCTCAGAGGTAAATCCAATTCCTGTAAAGAAGGCTATGAATCTGATGGGTATGAATGTCGGACCTCTTAGAAGCCCTATGTGCGAGATGGGTGAGGATAATGCAAGGAAGCTTGCTGAGGTCATGAAGGCTTATGGCTTAAAGCTTGCATAGTACAACAAGAAAGGATACGATAAAATGACAAAGGTAATTATGAATGGCTGCAACGGCAAAATGGGACAGACTATCACAGAAATCTGTAAGGCTGATGCGGATATCGAGATTGTAGCCGGTATTGATTTATATGATGGAATAGACAATGACTATCCTGTTTTTTCGAGCATTGACAAATGTGATGTGGAAGCTGATGTGGTCATAGATTTTTCCAATGCCAAGGCTGTTGACGGAGTGCTGGACTATTGTGTGGACAAGCAGGTTCCGGTTGTTTTATGCACTACCGGTCTTAGTGATGAGCAGCTTGCAAAGGTTGAGGAGTGCTACAAGAAGGTGGCAGTGCTCAAGTCTGCAAACATGTCACTTGGCATAAACACTCTTATGGCTCTTCTCAAAAAGGCTGCACAGGTTTCGCACCGGCAGGGTTTGACATGGAGATAGTTGAGAAGCATCACAATTTAAAGCTTGATGCACCTTCAGGTACTGCGCTTGCGCTTGCTGATTCCATCAACGAGGCTATGGATAACGAGTATCACTATGTTTACGACCGCAGCCAGCGCAGAGAGAAGCGCGATACTAAGGAAATTGGTATTTCTGCTGTCAGAGGAGGAAGCATCGTCGGTGAGCACGAGGTACTTTTCTGTGGACAGGATGAGGTGATTGAGTTTAAGCATACTGCTTACTCTAAGGCTGTTTTTGCGAAGGGGGCTGTTGAGGCTGCCAAGTTCCTTAAGGGAAAGGGTGCCGGTCACTACGATATGGCGGATGTTATTGCAGCTAAGTAGATTTAGGCTGTTTATCATTGTGGCGATAGGTCGGGCGTAAGCTCCGGGCACCAGGGGGGCACACGCACTCTCCCGAGGCGCTATGCTACGTGGCTAAGATTCTGTACGAAATTATGCTTGATGGGTTTCTATGCTTGACGAAACCGTCGAAACGCGCCGTCCGTGGCGTGGTTCCCCTCACCCCTGCGTCCATGCAGGGGTGTTTCTGCGTCTCATGGGCATAATTTCTACAGTATCTAAGCCACTTCGCTATTCGCGCCTCGGGAGAGTGCGTGTGCCCCCCGGTGCCCGAGGCTTACGCTCTTACGTTGTGGCGGGATAATGAGTGCTACGGTAACACTTCGGGGCTCGGTGTTACTGGGATTGTGTTTGATGGTTACTGTTCACACCTGACAGTGTGACCAGCAGCGCTTGATGTACGAATATGAGTACACTTGCGGATTTTGCTTGATTTATTGGGGAGTGCGTATTATATTAAATATAATGACTATTCAGAACCACTGAGAACAAAAAAAGCTGATGCGTCATGCTTGCATGTAAGCAGCAGGTTTTCTTGTTCTCAAGGGGCTCGAATAGAGCCACCCCCACACATATGAGCAAAATTAGCTGCGTAGCAGCGGGCGCTAAACGTCCGGTGGACGTTTGTTCAGCGCGGACCGGAACGGAGTGTAGACAAAGCACGAGCATCGTGCGTTTTTGCGAATATTTGTGTGGTGGTTATGGATAGTTACATTATTCGTAGATTTAATTTTAGAAATACAACAGGGGAGCTGGTGTTTAGCCGGCTGAGAGTAGACTGGTAGTGTCTTGACCCATAACCTGATTTGGATAATGCCAACGTAGGATAATATCGCACGATTTTTAGGCGGATATACTCATTGGCGGTATATCCGCTTTTTGAATGTGTGGGTGATTATGAATAGTTGTAAAGAGATACAGATGAATAATTATATAGAAAAGCTTAAGTCACGCAGTCCTTTGATTCACAACATCACAAATATGGTTACTATCAATGATGTGGCCAATATTGAGCTGGCATGTGGGGCCAGGCCTATTATGGCTATGGCACCGCAGGAGATGGATGAGGTCACGGGTATCTGCGATGGGCTGAATCTGAATATAGGCACTCCTCTGAGGAGCGCTTTGAGGCGATGCGTATTGCTGCGAGGATGGCAGCGAAAAAGAACATTCCTATTGTGCTTGATCTGGTTGGTGTGGGCGTGAGCCGCTTCAGGATGGATTTTGTGATGAGCCTGCTTGACGAGGTGCATGTGGATGTGATTAAGGGCAATTTGTCTGAGGTCAAGGCTGTTATGGAGCATGGCAGGTGCGATGGCGGCGTGGAAGTGACCGATACGGCAGATGAGTCTGATGCAAAGGCGCTTGCGTGCAGGGCGGCCCTGCGATATGGCTGCATCTGTGTGATTACAGGTGAGACCGATTATGTGGCAGAATTATGTGATGAAGCTGGTTGCTATGACAATAATGAAAGTAGTTTGATGAGTACTGATGCGATGAGTACTGATGCGACGGGTACCGGTGTGATGGATAATTGTGTAGTGAATGCTGTTGCGTTGGATGCTGACGGATACACGCATAATTACAGGGTAGGAAGCATCACAGGCGGCCATCCTATGATGAAGAGGGTGACAGGCACCGGATGTATGCTTTCAGGGCTCATTTGTGCGTTTGTTGCGGCTGATTGCGATGATAAATACGGTGCAGTCATGGCAGCACTTAGCTGCATGAAGAGTGCAGGCGGGCTTGCTGCCTCTGATATGGCAGAGCACGGCAGAGAGACAAACAGCTGTTATTTCATTAAGCCCGGAAATGCTGCATACCGGGACAGGCTGATTGATGCAGTATATCATATATGCGATGGTGATTATGAACAGATGTGAATATCGCTGTATGAGAGACAATTGGTATGCAGGTCATGAGTCTTATAGTTGGAAAACAACAGGATAAGAGGTGAAAGGTATATATGAACAAAACTGATTTAAAGCTCTACGCTATAACAGACAGGCAGTGGTTGCACGGAGCGAGGCTTTCTGAGCATGTGAAGCTTGCAATAGAGGGTGGTGCCACTATGATTCAGATCCGCGACAAGGATATTCTGAGTACGGATTCTGATGCAGGGCTTAAGGATGAGTATAATGAGGCTCTTGAAATAAAGAGAATCTGTCATGAGCACAAGGTGCCGCTCATCATCAATGATAACGTGCAGTTTGCAATTGATATAGATGCCGATGGAGTACATCTGGGACAGGATGACATGAATCCGGCGGAGGCCAGGAAGCTTCTTGGAACTGACAAGATAATAGGAGTTACGGCAAAGACCGTGGAGCAGGCAAAGAGGGCAGAAGCTGATGGCGCGGACTATCTGGGAAGCGGAGCCGTGTTCGGCTCTACCACAAAGCTCAATGCAAAGCCTATGACAAAGGAGCTTCTGCGTGAAATCACGGCGGCTGTCGATATACCGGTTGTTGCAATCGGAGGCATAAATGCAGACAATGCGGTCACGCTAAAGGGCACAGGGATTGCAGGAATCGCCGTGGTAGGAGCGATATTTGCAAGCGCAGATATAAAGGCTGCAGCCAAGGAACTCGCAGAAATATGCGACAAGATTCTGTAATCACAGTATGACAAACTGCTATAACTACAGTAATTAAACAATATTTTGAAGATACTGAACAGTTACGAGAAATCACAATATTCAGTAGAAAGGAGCGTAAATATGCATACAGCACTTACAATTGCGGGAAGCGATTCAAGCGGTGGCGCAGGCGTGCAGGCCGATTTAAAGACCATGCTTGCAAACGGTGTGTTTGGCGAGAGTGTCATCACAGCACTCACGGCACAAAACACCATGGGAGTTGATGCGGTGATGAATGTACCGGCTGATTTTATCGAGGCACAGATGAAGGCTGTTTTTACGGATATTTATCCGGATGCGGTGAAAATCGGTATGACATCATCGGTAGATACGATTGAGGCGATTGCCGCAGGTCTTGTAAAATATAAGGCAAAAAACATAGTTCTGGACCCGGTGATGGTCGCTACAAGCGGAAGCAGGCTGCTTGAAGAAAATGCAGCAAACACTCTTATGGAGATGCTTTTTCCACTGGCTGACATCATCACGCCAAATATCCCTGAGCTTGAGGTGATATCAGGCAGACAGATTGAAAGCACAGATGACATCATAGAGGCATCAAAGGCTATTTATGATAAATACGGCTGTCCGGTTTTAAGCAAGGGAGGTCATTTCACAGACACAGCATGTGTGTGTGACTATTTGTGGGATGGAAAGCAGATTATCACATTTGAGACCAAAAGAGTGGATAATCCAAACTCACACGGCACAGGCTGTACGCTTTCATCAGCGATAGCCAGCGGCCTGGCAAAGGGACAGCCGCTTGAGCAGGCTGTGGATAACGGCAAGCGATATGTCACGGCATGTTTAAAAGCCATGCTTGATCTGGGACACGGCAGTGGACCTATGAATCATGGAGCATTAATCTTGAAATAATTACTAATTAATAATACAAATAACAATAAGAACAGGAGAGTACAATGAGTAATTACACAACACAGATGGATGCCGCAAGAAAGGGCATCGTAACACCTGAAATTGAAAAGGTAGCAAAGAAAGAGAAGATGGATGTAGACAAGCTGATGGAGCTTGTTGCAAGCGGAAAGGTAGCTATTCCTGCTAACAAGCATCACAAGTCACTTGATGCAGAGGGTGTTGGAAGCATGCTTCGCACAAAAAAATCAATGTAAACCTCGGTGTGTCAAGAGACTGCAAAGACTATGATGTGGAGATGCAGAAGGTCATGAGTGCTGTAAAGCTTGGAGCAGAGGCTATCATGGATCTTTCAAGCCATGGCAATACACAGCCATTCAGACAGAAGCTTACAAGCGAATGTCCTGCAATGATAGGAACAGTGCCTGTTTATGACAGTGTTATCCACTATCAGCGTGATCTTGCAACACTTACAGCACAGGATTTTGTCGATGTAGTCAGACTCCATGCAGAGGATGGAGTGGACTTTGTCACACTTCACTGTGGAATCACAAGAAAAACGATAGACCAGATTAAAAAGCACAAGCGTAAGATGAATATCGTAAGCCGTGGAGGCAGCCTTGTATTTGCATGGATGTGCATGACAGGAGAGGAAAATCCTTTCTACGAGCACTATGATGAGATACTTGAAATCTGTGAGGAGCACGATGTGACAATCTCGCTTGGAGATGCCTGCAGACCGGGATGCCTGGCAGATGCAACAGATGTATGCCAGATAGAGGAGCTTGTAAGACTTGGAGAGCTCACAAAGCGTGCATGGGATCACAACGTACAGGTCATGGTAGAGGGACCGGGCCACATGCCGATGGATCAGATTGCAGCGAATATGAAGATTCAGCAGACGATCTGCATGGGAGCACCGTTTTATGTACTGGGACCGCTCGTAACAGATATCGCACCTGGCTATGACCACATCACAGCAGCAATCGGTGGAGCAGTGGCAGCAATGAACGGCGCAGCTTTCCTTTGTTACGTGACACCTGCGGAGCATCTTGCTCTTCCAAATGTGGAGGATACAAAGCAGGGAATTATTGCGTCAAAGATTGCGGCTCATGCAGCTGATATTGCAAAGGGAATACCGGGAGCCAGAGATATAGATGATAAGATGGCAGATGCCAGACGTGTGCTCGACTGGGATGCACAGTTTGCGTGTGCACTTGATCCTGAGACAGCTAAGGCTATCAGGGATGACCGTCTGCCTGAGGATGACCACAGCGAGGCATGCAGTATGTGCGGTAAGTTCTGTGCTGTGCGAAGCATGAACAAGGCACTTGCAGGAGAGTATATTGATATACTATAACTTTTTAGTACAGAAACGACTCGCAACTGTGAAGGTACTGAACAGTTACGGTATACTTTAAGGTGAGGTAATAATGGAAAGTAAAAAGAACACTAAAAAAGAACTCTTTCAATCAGAAAGATTGCCATGGCAGGAGTGCTTGTGGCAGTTGCTGTAGCAGGAAGCTTAATAAGCTTCCCTGTTGCCGGCAGCAAATGTGCACCTGTACAGCACATGGTAAATATATGCGCAGCAGTATTTTTAGGACCTGCATGGGGTGTCGGTGTGGCATTTTGTGCGAGTATTATCAGAAACCTGACAGGACTTGGAAGTCTCATGGCATTCCCGGAAGCATGGTAGGCGCTCTGTGCTGTGGACTGATGTACAGATTCAGCAAAAAATCATACCGACATGTATTGCAGAGGCGCTTGGCACAGGCATACTCGGAGGCCTGGCAGCGTATCCTCTTGCAAAATACGTGATGCTTATTCAGCCGGAAGGCATGTTTATATACATAGTGCCATTCCTTATCTCTACAGTGGCCGGAAGCATAGTGGCAGCAATTGTCATGCTGATTTTAAAGAAAAATGGCGCACTGACAGTATTTAAGGAAAATCTTGAGTAATATCCAGAGCTATGGCTTTATAAGAAGCTTCATAAGCTCATCCTGACAGATAGACCTAGAGTAGTGATAGCCCTGAAAGCAGGTGACGTCGAACTGCCTGAGATAGCTCTCAAGGCTATCATTTTCTATGCCTTCAATACATATCTTTAAGTCTGCGGCATTGGCAAAATTAATCATTCCGATTACAAGTGCCTGCTTTTTTTTCTCCTCGAGAATGTCTTTAACAAAGAACATATCTATCTTGACACCCTCTACAGGAAGCTCAAGCATCATCTGAGATGAAGAGCTTCCTGTGCCATAGTCATCCATAGTGATGTGGATTCCGGCTTCCCTGAATGCAGTGACAGTTTTCTTTATCATAGATATAGGCAGATCTCTGCATCGCTCTGTAATCTCTATCCACAGCTGTGAAGCTGGAAAATCATACTCTTTAAGAATTGCCAGAGTATCTTCCACAAAACATTCCTTTTCAAGCTGCTCTGAGGATGCATTTACATTGATGAAGAAGCCGGGTTTTATCTTTGTAAATTCACTGGCTGCGCTTATTGCAGTTCTCATGATATAATTTCCGAGCTCATACATAGCAGGGGTATCCTCAAGCCAGTCGATAAACAGTCCAGGTGGCACCGTGCCAAAAGGCTCCTTTTTCCAGCGCACCAGAGCCTCAGCACCCATTATTTCACCATTGCAAGCCTTTACAATGGGCTGAAACTCTACAAAAAAGCCATCACAGCCATTGATAACCGACTGATGAATGATTTTCATGATATCTATATGCGAGCTGCCATTGAACCTGACCATATCATTGAAAAATAACAAATCAGGGCTGTGAAGCTCCTTCGCGCGGTCTAGAGTGTATTCCACCTTGCTGATGACAGTTGAGGTATCACCATCATAATCCTTGAGAATCAGACACGCAGCATATATATCAAACTCAAATTTAAAGCATTTAAAGAAATACATGGATTTTATTGTATCGGCAATTTTTTGATAGAAGGCCTCGGCCAAGGCGCGGTCTGCTTCCTTTACCACAAATACAAACTTGCAATTATTCATATAGTAGGTAGCTGTGCTGCCATCCATCATGTAGATGAATTTGAGCGCAAGCTCACGCTGGATTGCAGTGTTGAAATTGGAACCATACAGTATATTGAACTCATCTATATGACCTATCTCCAACTCGATTATGGCTACAGACCTGTTTTCCATGATATAGCCGTTGATGTCTCTTTCAAACTTCGACTGACCATAAAGATATGTATATGGGTCGATATCCGGAAGAGTATTTTCGTTTCTGAGCACGAGGACATGATAGCGGTGTCCGTCATCACCGGTAAAAATATCAGAATAAAATCCCATCATATATTCTTTGGTATGCTTTCCCATGCGGACATAAAATATATCATCCGGTTTTTCACCATTTAAGCGATAGCGGATTTCCCGCTTATATTCCGGCAGGTCAACGTCGTTGACACAAGAGCTCAGCTGTTCAAAGAAGCAGGTATGCTCGCCGGCTTCAAAGCCGAAAAAATCAGCTGTCTTATCCGGTACGTATGATAAGTCATTATCCAGGTCGGTGATGATAGGATATATCCCGTCTGATAATTCTGAAATTTTATCAATAAATTCCTTGTATATCGTGTGTTCTATCATAAATTAAAACTCCATATGTGTATAATGCACAAAATTCTTTTTTATTATTATAGCATATGTATACATTATATACAATAAGTTAGTTGGGCTCTGAAAATGAAATTTAGGTATGAAGCATTAATATAAATTAATGATTTTAATGTGTCATTTATATATTTGAAGGTATACTGATGACTGAAATATACCATCAGCTGCTTCAAATGCAACGTCACCATCATATTTGCCGGCAACAGAGCGGATGGATGACAGACCTATACCATAGTCGTCCCTCTTAGAAGAACGGTATTTTCCGTTTTGGATGGTAACATGTCCGTCAAAGCTGTTGTCCATAGTAATAATAAGTGTCTTATAGTGTACGTGGGCATGCAGTCGGATAAAACGTGATGGTGTTTCGTCTGAAGAATCCAGAGTATCCATGCGTCTGCAGGCTTCTATAGCGTTTTCTATCAGATTTCCAAATACCAGGCACAGGTCATTGTCCAAGGCCGCATCATCGGTTTCCGGAACAATAAGCTTTGTCTCAAGAGCGATATTTTCATTTCTGCATATGGCACTATAGTATGACAGAATGGAATTGACTACCCTGTTTTCGCAATAGCTTGCAGGCGCAGATGGTATGCTGTGGATCAGGGCATCCAGGTATTCATTCAGCTGTTTATTTTCAGTGTTGGCGAGGCCTTTTGTTGCAACCAGCTGGTGACGCAGATCGTGGCGCTGCTTCTTAAAAAGCTGTTCGTTTGTTGTGATGAGCGAATTATATTTCTTCTGCTCCAACAGGGAATGCTCAAGGAGATTCATATCGAATATGAGCCTTTCATTCTCACGTTTTATCATGAGCATATCGCTTATATTAAGCCCCATTATAATTCCCATGATTATAATGAAAAGCAGAGTTCCAATCTGGTACAGTAATGACAATGAGGCCACAAATTTTAAATGATAATTGATTATCTCAGCACATGAAGCAAGTGCCAGTATGAATACCGGAACCATCAGCCGTTTTGCCCTGCTGTTTTTTGGCTACGAACAGCCTCAAGGATGATGTATGCAGTCAGGAAGCAAAGTATGAGAGGCAGAATGACATGGAACACGTACATGCTCTGGGATAGTGCAACCGTACCGCTAAGCTGTAAGACACAAGCAACAAGGTCAAGCACGGTGAGGAGCTTCGCGATAACTATAATTGGCTTGTCATTCTTAAAACCAACTGCAAGCCTGCAGAAATACAGCAGCGGAATCATCTGCGAGAAAAGCCCTATAAAAGCACACAGATATAGCAGTGTAGGGTTTTTGACTATGACACCTGTATAGTTGCACTCGCCGATAGACCACATGCCGGCCATGAGTGAGAAGAATCCAAAATGAAATATCATCTTGCAAACCTCTTTATCGTAGTATAAAAGCATCAGTGAGATAAATATAAACAAAACACCTGCGGCAAGCTCAAGCAGTGCTATAAAGAATGACCATTTATTCAGCTTTAACAGAGGAAAAATAAGGATTTGTATGCTCCGTAGATAGGAGAATATACCGTAAGCGAGCTTCTGGTAACAGGAGACAGATACTCTATGCGAAGCTCTGTATCACCTGAATGACCGTCAGTGCCTATCAGGTACCCCTCGGTTGCGGGATCCTTCATATAGGATGGATAGTTTTCGGCCCTGCCAAACTCATATATGAGGTCATCGTCCAGATAGACCTTCGCAGGGGAATAGACAGTTTTTATGTAGATTGGATCATCCTTGTTCAGGTTGATATGTGTTGTGACGGTGACATGTGTGCGCGGCGAAAGGTGCTTAAAGGTATGTGGAAATGTGATTTCTTCTTTATCTGAATCCGAGCCCTCCACTACGGCATATGCAGAACTTACGATAGTGGCTTCAGGATAGCTCGCCTGGCTCATAATCATGTTTTTTGATGAAAGAAGCAGTATGCAAATCAGTGTAAGCAGTATAATTGTCAGATAGGGAATATTTCGTATAGCGCTAATTTTTTCATAATCCGGGCTCCTTGCAGTGTATTACTTTTGACAGTCTAGCTCATATCAAATCAATAGGAAAGTGCCTTATTTAAGCCCTCTGGTGTGATCAAAGTAGTATCTCTCCAGAGCCTTTTTGGCTTTGCCGGAGAGCTCTCTCTTGATAGGGATATTTGTGTCATCGGCCATCACGAAGCATTTGAGTGAAGTATCAATGCGTGTGACATACGACAGGTTTACCGCGTAGCTTTTGTGCGGCAGAAAAAAAACAGCTCAGCGGGCAGCTGATCTGAAAGATCTGAAAGCTTCTCATAGCAGCTGATTTCCTCATTTTCTTTTAAATGTATGAAAATCTGCCTGGCTCTCTGCTCTATGTACATGATATCAGAAAGGGCAAGCCTCTCCATACTCTTGTTTCTCTTCACATAAAGAGATGGGGCATCGGATTTCTTCAGCATGGCAAGGTGAAGAATGTTACTTAGCTCAGCTGCAGAAACCGGCTTTTCGATATAGCCGATGGCAGACAGCCTGTAGCTTTCAAGGCATGCTCCGTGCTTGTTGTGATGAAAGCAACCGGGATATCGGCATCTGTCTCGCGGATTATAGAGACTGCCTCGATGCCGGTCATGGAATCTTTCATGTATATATCCATGAGCAGCAGGTCATACTTTCCGTACTCATATGAGGCAAGAAAAGAATCTGCATCCGTAAAGACAGTGTATGTATTTTGGATATCGCTGTGGTTGAGAATATCACAAAGCAGCACGGTCTCTGCAGCTTCGTCCTCGCATACAGCTATATTAAGTGTTTATGGCATGTTTATTCCTCTGTAGAATGTGAATGATTATAAATAATCATAATATAATATGAAATAAATATCAAATAAATATTGCTATTAAATATCCGAAATGCTAATATAATTATCAGCAGTTTATTAATTATTTTAAGGAGGTTTCAGTTATGAAATACTGTACAAATTGTGGCAGGCAGTTAGCTGATGATGAGGTATGCACATGTCGTCAGCAGGCACAGCCACAGGCACCAAATCAGACACAGGACAACAATGCACAGGCAGATAATGCAGCACAGCAGGGACAGTTTAACGGACAGCCGCAGGGCAGCGCACAGGCACAGTTCAACGGACAGCCACAGGGCAGTGCACAGGGACAGTTCAACGGACAGCCACAGGGACAGTTCAATGGACAGCCACAGGGCAGCGCACAGTCGCAGGCGTTTGATAACTTCACACAGCAGGTGAGTGCAGCAGGACAGCAGCTGCAGAATGACAAGAATGTGGCATCTATCATCACATTCTACAAGGGTCTTGTTAAGAAGCCGGCACAGGCTGCAGCAGACTTTGTAAAGAATGCAAATATGGCATCAGGGTTTATATTTATTGGCTTATTTGCCATAGTAGAGGTAGTGCTGTCTGTAGTATATCTGTTATCAAGCGTAATTGGCAGCATAGGCGGCTTTGGATTCTCATTTTACCCGGCGGGCTTCTTTGAGAATCTTCTCAGGAATCGTAGGAGAGGCAGTGAGAGTACTCATCCTGGCAGCAGTCATTCTGGTTGTATTAAACGCAGTGCAGAAGGATAAAAAGGTGACATTTGCACAGACACTTTCAGCAGCATGTCTGTATGATGCAGTATACCTTCCGATTATCCTTGTTGCAGCAATCATCGACATAATCCCATTCCAGTTCTTTGGCAATGTGAGCAGCTGGCTGCATACATTTGCGGGTGTAGTAGGATATGTAAGCATATTCTTTGGAGTAAGGGCAATAGAAGAGGATGACAACAAGCTTCCACTCGTGTGTGGACTGGCATTCCTTGCAACAGCCATTGGTTCAACAATTGTAAATGCTATTTTCTAATTTAATATATCTGAAAAGCCGGATCCTGTGAGATTTTCTTGCAGGATCTTTTTTTTATTTCTGGCTTTGAATAGCTATCATATATCTTACGATTTGTCAAGTACGAGTTTTGACACTTTTTGTGTAAATTGTCGTTGTTATTGCCATGCGCGGAATTGATGTATAATGATAATTAGATTAATTTGTTTAGTTAAAAACTAGCTGAATATATGAGTCAATGATAATATGAATTCTATAATAAGCAGGTTTATAAAACTCGGGAAGAGAGGCACCTATGACGCATAAAATCAAGGTACAGATGTTTGGCAATTTCAGAATGGACTATAACGGAGCACCATTTGTGGCGGAAAAAATGCATAAGGAAAGCCAGTTCAACCGCATGATGCAGGCTTTGATACACTATTCTGACTGCGGAATAGCAAAGGATAAGCTCGAGGAAATAGTAATCGGTGAGCGTGATATAGATGCACCTCACACGGCACTAGGAGTTATTGTATACAAGACAAAGCAAAAGCTCGCACAGCTCGGACTGCCGGGAAAGAACCTCATATATTTGGAGGGAGGCATATATTACTGGACTCCGGATATAGAGATAGAAGATGATGCAGCAGAGTTTGAGAAGCTCTATAACGGCCTGTGCACTGGAAAAGCAGATGCCACAGGAACCGGAGAGTGCAGAGACAGTGTGTGATGAGCGGATAAAGGAAATAGAAGACAATATGCTTGAGCTGTACGTAAAAGCACTATATCTGTACAAGGGAGAGTTTTTGGTGGCATATACAGGCGAGACGTGGATAGCACAGGAGGCCAGACGCTATCACACCATGTTTGAGAAAATCATAAATGAAGCTGCGTACATACTGCGAAAGAGAAAACAATTCAAGGGACTGGAGAAGATCGGAGTATATGCGGCAAAGGTCGACCCGTTCAATGAGTGGGAGGAGCTCATCATGGAGGCGATGGTAGAGACCAGGCGCTATGATGAGGCGGAAGAGTTATACACGGATGTCGTGGACTATTATCTCAGGGAGTGCGGTATTTATCCATCTTCAAGACTCTTGGAAATACTTGAGAAATACAGTAATCAGATGAATCATGCACATGAGATACTGGAAAACATCCAGGAGGGTGAACGAGCAGGAGGAAACTGAAAGAGGCGGATATTTTTGCAGCTATCCGGTATTCAAAGGAATATACCAGGCGTCCATCCGTATTATGAAGCGCACAAGGGTACCTGTGTATCTCATGCTATGTACTCTCGAGGACGAGGAAGACAGACAGGTACAGAGCGAGACAAAGATAAACAAGTATTCAAGGCAGCTCAAGAAGTGCGTCGGTGAATCAATCCGCTACAGTGACATATATACCTCGTATGGAAAGGTGCAGTTTCTTATCATGCTCATCGGAATCAAGCGTGAGGACTGCGAGATAGTCAAAAAGAGAATCAACCGCCAGTTCGCAAAGAAAAATCCGAGAGTCGCAGAGAAATATCATGTGAACAGTATAGTTTGTGAGTTGTAAAGGGAATAGTACAAATTGGTTGGAAAAGATGCAAGGTGCTGTTACACAATTAAGGTTAGAGTTAATTTGATTATTTTATATATTATGGAGAAAATGTTATGAATGGTAAAGACAAGATATCAGTAATTATTCCATGCTACAATGTACAAAAATACATTATGAGATGCTTTGATTCAATTTACAGCCAGACATATGGCTTTGAAAATCTCGAAGTGATACTCATAGATGATTTATCAACAGACAATACATGGTCTATATTAGAATCCTTACAAAGACAATACCCGGAGAATGTTATATCTCTTAAAATACAGAAAAAAAGGAAAGTGTGGCGGTGCACGTAATCTGGGAATGGATATCTGCACCGGCAAATATATCACATTTGTGGATGCGGACGATTATGTGCATCCGGATATGCTCAGGGTGCTGTATGATAGAATGACAGAGGACGATTATGATGTGGCACAGTGTGGTGTATCGTGCTTTAAAGCAGATAAGCCAAATGTATTAGAAGTAAATGATTTTGAAATTCAAAGGCTTGATTTGGATAATGTTGATAATAGGAAAAATCTCATTATAGGTCTGACCGGATTTACTAATGTAACAGCATGGGCAAAGCTATACTCGACCAAATTTATAATAGAACATAATCTAAGATTTATAGAAGATGTATATTATGAGGATACACATTTTTCTATGCTTTGTGTGTTACTTGCAAAGAAATATTGTAAGGTGCAATCGACATTATACTATTACTTTGAGAATACAGAGGGCATTATACGTTCTGAAATTAGCAATGCAAAGATCCGGGATGCTAAGATTATTATGGATCATATAAGGCAGGCTATTCAAAGTAGAAAAGCAGAACTGGGAAATGTAATTGAGCAGTGTTATTGTGAAATCCAGACATTTTTGTTATGGCACCAATATATTGAGCCATATAGTAGAATAGAAACCTTTATGAATAGGGAACTGGATATTTGCAAAGAAGAGTTCTTAAAGAGTGAACCGGATATATTTAATAATCCGTATGTGAAGGCTTTTTCAGATAATGTGATATTGAAAAGAATGTCAAAGCTGAGAGTAACTGCGAAAAAAATGGATAATGCATACTTTTTGGATAATGCAATGCATATCTGTCTTGGTATACATGATAAGGATGGAAATTACAGTGTCTGGGCTGGAACAACGATGCAATCCATTGTTGAAAACACAAAATCGCCAATAGTTTTTCATATATTACATGATGACACATTGAACGAAATAAACAAAAATAAGCTGAGTCTTATTGCCGATAATAGTGGAAATGATATAGAATTTCATCATTTTAATTCGGACGTTTTTGGCACGTTTGCTGATTCAATGAATAGATTTACAATTGGAACAATGTTCAGAATTATGTTGCCCGATATTATGCCGGATTTAAAAAAAATAATATATTTGGACTCTGATTTATTTGTAAATACAGATATTGAAGAATTATGGAACCTAAATATAGATAATTACTGTCTGGCGGCTGCTCAGGATTGTTCGACAATAAGAAATTGGGGAACTCCATACGCTGTAGCAGCAGGGCAGACAAGTCGAGACAGATATTTTAATGCAGGTGTTCTTTGCATGAATCTTGACAATATCAGGAAAAATGGAAGCCTGTTTCAACAGGTTATGGATTATCTGAGCGATAATCCACGAACATGGCTTCCTGACCAGGATGCTTTAAATGCCATATTCAGCGGAAAAACCTTATTGATAGATGAAAAATGGAATTATTTTATTGATGAGGCAAGAAAAAATAATGAGAAAGCAGAGAAAAAAATATATCATTATGCTGCAACCCTGTTGATGCTGCATACAAATAATGAAATTGACAGAGCCTACTATTTCACAATACTGAGAACCCCATGGGGAGAGCAAATGGAGGACGGCTTATTGTGTAATTCTATGGGCAGGATTGTGGATAGAACAGCTATGCTGGAGAAGCTGCTAAAAAAAAGCTACTCAAAACAATATACGACTCGTATTCTATGGTGGAGAGAATAGCTCTATAAGGAATGCAATGAGGCTATTAAATAGAAAATTCGATAGCTGTGAATGGCATGAGCATTTAAAGGAGAATGAGATTATCTGTGATGATAATACGGTCTATATAGTTTCAGCGGATGCGGACGATAGTAATGGATTAGAAATACTTGCAAATGCCGGATTAGAAAATGGCGAGAATTATTTTATAACACAGAGGTTTTTACATTATACAGAGGGTGGGTTTGCCCTATGATTTTTATTACTGATGAATTAGGTAAGTTTGAGAAAAATATAATAGAGCTGGCAGAAAATGTGGGATTTAAAGAATGCAAAACAATAGAAGCCATAGATTTGTTTTGCGGTATATCTGAAAAAAAACGATGTGCTTAAGGAGAAAGACCTGTATTATGCATTCATAGAGACACCTCAATACTGGAGCATTCGTGCATATGGTCTAAATGGTGCTATATATGATAATAAAACCAAAAAGGCAAACATCTATTTTAAGAATCCGATAGAGAAAAGAATGGTCAGCAGAGTCGAGTGGATTGACAGGAATAATACAGTATATAGAATTGATTATTACAACAAATACGGATATAAGTATTGTTCAGAGAATGTGAGAGATGGCAATGTTATAAGCAGGGAATTCTATGATAGAAATGGTGATATTAAGGTAATAGAACAGACAGGCTCAAAGACATATACCACGTTGGGCACAGGCATTAGTCCGAGAAGCTATAGAGGCTTTGCTGATTATCTGGAAGCTTATCTTAAATCTAATGAAATATATGATGAAAATATATGGTTGATAAGTGATGAGATATTAAATAAATTTGCAGGGGATTATGGAAATTTTAAAATATCTTACCTGCCACAGAATAGATTAAACTCAGATTTTAAAGAAGCAAATCAGACTAACACAGCATTTCGAATATTGTGCAGTGAAGAGCAGCAGGTCAATTGGTATAAAGATAATTCAAATTGTAAATGCGACAGATTATATTCATATCTTGAGAATAATAAATCAAAATTTGGGAAAAAAAGAAGCATTTATTATTACGGAAACGGATCAGCTCGAGTATATTGAACAGCTTATAAATGACTTTCCGGAAATAACATTTCACATAGCTGCTAGCACTATTATGTCAGATAAATTAACAAAACTGGATATAAATAATAATGTCGAGTTATATCCGTGTATTACTGAACAGAAGATAAAAGAACTGTTTGAAAGATGCGATATTTATTTGGATATCAATCATTACAGAGAACTATACAATGCAGTAAACCAGGCACTGATAAATAACATGATAATACTAGCGTTTGACAATACAGTACATTCAAAAGAATTATATCCAATTGAAAATATTTTTGATAGCAGCAACTATGTGAATATGAAAGAAACTCTAAAAAATATAATAACCAGTAGGACGATATTCAATGAATATATAGACAGGCAGAAGATGCAATTAAAACAATTAGCTGCAAAAGTAGTTATGGGTGATACAGATGAGAGTATTTGATTTTACATTACTTAGTGGATATGAATTTTCCGGAGTAGATGTTGCTCAGGGATTTAGGGCAAGATTGTTTGCAAAAAACAATGTAAACGCTAAATTTATTTTTACAGAGCTGCCGACAATTAGGGATATGGAACTGTATGGTTCGCAAAAAATAAAACGTGGTCAGATTATATCTGCACATCTTTTTATGACCGGAAGATTAGATATGAGTTTGTCTGTGAAAAAAGAAGCTCTTTTAGAAAATGAAAAAAAAAACTATGAGTATGACAATATAGATGAGGATGGAAAGGTGATTCGTCTATATAATTCCGGTGAAAAATCAGTTGAAATATTATGCGATGAAGATGGATTTGTTATAAATGAAAGTCTCTTTAAAAACGGAAAAAAGTATTTAGAAAATTATTATACAGACAGTTTGTCATATACAGAGCTGTATAATTGGGATAATGATTCGAGCGATGGCTTAAATCCGGAAAGGAGAATTTTTTGGAACAAACAAGGACAGATGGTTTATGAACAATGTATCTATAAAGATAATGTTGAATATCTGTTTAAAAATGGTGAAGTTATAGACAATGTAGCGTTTGTAGAAAGATTTATAAAGGAACTTAATCTTTGTGAGAATGATATATGTATAATGGATAGAGCGGGATATCTTGATTATATACAGCCTCTTTTTTGAAAATAAAGGCAAATCAAAGCTGATAGCTGTATTACATTCAGATCATTTTTACAAAATATATGAGGATGAAAGCTCATTATACATGAACTATGAGTATTATTATTGGTTCAAATATTCAGAGGCAATAGATTATTTTGTTGTTGGTACGGATGAACATAAAAAGAAGTCTGGAAGCATTTTTAAAAGAGTATGATTGTTTTGTTCCGCATATTGCAGCTATTCCGCCCGGGGCTATACCAGAAGGCAAGCTTAAAAGTAAAAGTAATCGTAGGCGAGGCAGCATAATATCTGCTTCAAGACTTAGTCCGAGAAAAGGTATTGATATTCTTATTATGAGTGTGATAAAAGCGCATGAACTAAATCAAATAATCAATCTGGATATATACGGAAGTGGAGATGATGGGTATACTATATATTTAAAAAATATAGTTAAAGATGCATGTGCTGATGATTATATTCACTTTAAAGGGCGCTGTAATCTTGAAAAAATATATCCGCACTATCAATTGTTTGCCTCATTTTCTTTGTGGGAAACATTTGGACTTTCACTCATGGAGGCTGTTGGAGACGGACTAGCCATGGTTGGACTGGATGTAAGATATGGGAACAGGCTTTTTATACATCCGGATGAAAATGGCTATCTGGTGGATTTTGATATTGAAACAGACTATCAAAATAAAGATAAGCTCTGTGAAAGAACTTCAGCAGCAATAGTTAAAATATTTGAGGATGATGACAGATTGAAGAAATTCCATGAAAATTCTTATATGATTGCTGAAGAATATAAGGAGCATGTAATAGAATCAAAATGGATGCAGCTTATAAAAAATATACCATAGCTCAATCCGTCAAACTTAATTTCATAGAGAAATGCAGTAACATGAAGGTAAAACATCCTAAGGATTATTGGCTTGAGTATGAGAGAAAAATGTTGGAAAACATCAATGAAACAACAGGCTTGTAGACAGGAGTATCAATGAAAACACACATTACAACACTAAACAACATGGCAGGAACTGCCAGTCTGGCACATAGAAGAGTATTAAAGGTGGCGCAGAGTATTGGCTGCCATGAAATGGGCTTATCTTTTTATCCTATAAAGCCAGACTATGCAAAAAAATAGACAAACGCCTTGATGGGATAATTGCGCCTCTTAACTATGGTGATATTGTGATTTTTCAGTATCCAAGCTGGATTGGGGTGAATTATGATGAGAGCTTTGTAAACAAGATAAAGTCATACCGGGATACAAAGCTGATAATTTTTGTTCAGGATATACAAAAGCTTATGTTTGATTCTGAGCAGGCAATTCTTGATATGGAAATCAGAACTCTCAATAAGGCGGATTTACTTATTTTGCCATCGAAGAAGATGCATCGTTATCTGAAAGAAAATGGGCTTGATGAGAAGCCGGTTATCTATCAGACTATTTGGGATATGCCATCAGACATTTGTTTTGTGGATCATGCTGTAACGAGATGCTTTCATTTTGCCGGGAACTATAATCGTTTTCCATTTCTGGCAGAGTATCATGGCAAGACACCGATTTATCAATATGATGCAAATAAGCCGGACCGAGAAAATGATGACAGCTTTTGCTGGAGAGGGTATTTTGAGCAGGAAAAACTAATGCATGAGCTTTCAAAAGGTGGCTTTGGGCTTGTTTGGAGTGATGATGAATATTTTGACAGATATTATTCGATGAATCAGCCGTACAAGCTCGGTACAAATCTGGCAGCAGGGATACCGGTTATAGTAAAAAGAGGTTGTGTTCATGAGAAATTTGTCGAAGGAAACGGTCTGGGATATGCAGTCGATACGTTGGATGAAGCTGATAAACTGGTTCAGAGTATTACGGATGCAGAGTATATAGAGCTTTACCATAATGTAAAGAATATTCAAAAGCTGATATTAGATGGCGCATATACAAGAAAAACACTTCAGGATGCAATAATTGAGGTTTTGGAAAATGCCTGTACACCGGTTGAAAACAGATATCAAGATCATATATAGATTTAGCAGACAAATCAACAGTGACAGGATATAGTATTTGACCATGATCAGGTGTATGAATCACAGATAGTTGCTACAGTGGAATAATGGGGAAGAGATTATGAGCGTACATATTACAAAAACTTATAACATAGGCGGATTGATTGGTCTCCGTCAAAATGCAGTGAAAAACGCTGGTGAAACACTTGGCTTTAAAGAAATGAGTTTATTTAAATTTCCTGATGCATATGATAGTGATGATGAGCTTCATGTTAGGATGGATGGCATAATCGCATCACTTTGTCCGGAGGATATAGTGATTTTTCAGCATCCAAGCGGTGAGAGTCCCAGATACGATGGATTTTTATTTGAGCATTTAAGAAGATATCATGGAACGAAAATTGTTGCGTTTATACAGGAAATAGCATCCGATAGAGATGATAGTGAGTATTCTTTGAGTGATGAAATTACGTTGCTTAACCGGGCTGATATGTTTATTTTTGCCTCAGCTGCGTTGAGGGATTACTATATCGGGAAAGGATTAAAAGAAAAACCTTATCTGATTCAAGCTGTACCGGATTATATGACAGACATTTGCGCAAATGAGCATAAAAATAAAAAACTATATATCATGGCGGAAACGAGTCACAATGAATATCCATTGGATAATTTAAATATAGAGGTGGTGCGATATGATGAGTACCGTGCCATGGAATCTATACTCAGGTTGTCAGACGGAGGCTTTGGATTGATTTGGGATGCGGATGAACAGGCGCTTGGACTTTATATGGCTGCCGGAATCCCAGTGATAGTTAAAAAGGGGTTGAGCTGTGAAAAGTATGTGATAGATAATGAAATAGGAGCAGCAGCGACAGATTTTGAAGATGTATACCGGATAGCTGTATCAGAATCGGAAGATAAATTGAGTCAATACTACGCAAATGTCAAAAAACTGCAAAATTTGTTCATAAATGGAATATATACCAGAAAATTATTGCTGGATACCTTGATTTTGTGTAGAGAAAGGCTATGATTTGGCGGTATATAAATGTTTTTATAAGATTTTAGATACACCTAGGAGTTTATATTTATAGTGTAAAAGAGGAAAACTATAGTTATGTCCGGATGAAAGAGGATTAGGAAACAGATAATCCAAGTATCCGGATTCATGTGAATAAGGAGAGACTATATGAATAAGAAGAAGGTTGACAGTATTTTAAAAGGTATAACCGCAGCAGGAATTGCCATGGGTGGAGTCAGCTCTATCCAGGGGGCTGATATGGTTATGGCTGCAATTAATGAATCGGCAGCAGATTCCAATTCATTAGTTGACGCAGGCTCTTTGTCTGAGAGCGAACGTACAGAGTATAGCGAGAGTACAACACAGAGCATGAGTGAAAGCGCTTCAGAGAGCACTAGCGAGAGTGAGAGCGTGAGTGTAAGTGAAAGTGAAAGTGAAAGTACCAGTGAAAGCTCAAGCATCAGCGAAAGTGCTAAGCAGAGTGATGCAGAACAACAGAGTGGTGATAATGTTGTAGCGGCTACATACACAGATGATGCAGAACAGGATACGGCTGTTTATGCTCGAATGAGTGGAATGCCGCAGCTTGCAAGTAATGATACATATAGAGATGGTTGTGTATCAAATAAGGTACATCATGTGACTAAGATTACGGAAAGTAATTATTCGCAGTATAAGGGGGATACATTGTTTGGAACAAAGTACAATTTAATCCAAACAAAGGAAAATCATTCATTTGGAAAATGGGAAAAGTCGAGTTGTAAATATAGAATTCAAAATTCTAATACGAATGAATGGGAATATTTTAATGACTTTAATTCTGTGACATTTAATTGGACAGAAGGACCTTGGTGGGATGAAACTAGATATAATAAAACAGGTGAATTGTATATATGTGACGGAAATGCGTTTGTATTAAAAGTGTCTGATAATGAATGGGTAGAATTTAGAAGTAGTAGTACAGGTGGAGTACATACGTATAAATACGCATATAAGCATGGGGATTCCATTGATTTATTGGATAGTGCAGATCCAAACTATGAGAAGAGTGAATCAGTAAGAATATCAGAGAGTTTGAGTGTTGAAGCAAGCACTAGCGCGTCAACAAGTGCAAGTACATCGGCAAGTACAAGTGCATCAACCAGCGCAAGTATCTCAGCAAGTACGAGTGCATCGACAAGTGCAAGCACCTCAGCCAGCACAAGTGCATCGACAAGTGCAAGCACCTCAGCAAGCACAAGTGCATCAACAAGTGCAAGTACATCAGCAAGTACGAGTGCATCAACAAGCGCAAGCACCTCAGCCAGCACCAGTGCAAGTACCTCAGCAAGTACAAGTGCATCAACAAGTGCAAGTATCTCAGCAAGTACGAGTGCATCAACCAGTGCAAGCACCTCGGCAAGTACAAGTGCATCGACCAGTGCAAGCACATCAGCAAGTACAAGTGCATCAACCAGCGCAAGTACAAGTGCAAGCACATCAGCAAGTACAAGTGCATCGACCAGTGCAAGCACCTCAGCAAGTACAAGCGCAAGTACAAGCGCAAGTACATCAGTAAGTACGAGTGCATCAACCAGCGCAAGTACATCAGCCAGCACCAGTGCATCGACAAGTGCAAGCACCTCAGCAAGTACGAGTGCATCAACAAGCGCAAGCACCTCAGCCAGCACCAGTGCATCAACAAGTGCAAGTACATCGGCAAGCACTAGTGCCTCAACCAGTGCAAGTACCTCAGCAAGTACTAGCGCATCGACAAGTGCAAGCACCTCAGCTAGTACCAGTGCTTCGACCAGCGCAAGTACATCAGCCAGCACCAGTGCCTCAATAAGTGCATCAACAAGTGCAAGCACCTCAGCCAGCACGAGTGCATCAACCAGTGCAAGTATATCGGCAAGTACAAGTGCCTCAACCAGTGCAAGTACATCGGCTAGTACCAGCGCATCGACAAGTGCAAGTACCTCAGCCAGCACGAGTGCATCAATAAGCGCAAGCACATCAGCAAGTACTAGTGCATCAACAAGTGCAAGTACATCAGCAAGTACGAGTGCATCGACAAGCGCAAGCACAAGTGCAAGTACGAGCGCATCGACAAGTGCAAGCACCTCAGCAAGCACAAGCGCATCAACCAGCGCAAGCACAAGTGCAAGTACGAGTGCCTCAACCAGCGCAAGTACATCAGCAAGTACGAGTGCCTCAACAAGTGCAAGCACATCGGCAAGTACAAGTGCCTCAACAAGCGCAAGTACATCGGCAAGCACTAGTGCATCGACAAGCGCAAGTACATCAGCAAGCACAAGTGCTTCAACAAGTGCACGTACATCAGCTAGCACAAGTGCCTCAACCAGCGCAAGTACATCAGCAAGTATAAGTGCTTCAACAAGTGCAAGTACATCGGCAAGTACAAGCGCATCAACAAGTGCAAGTACAAGTGCCTCAACAAGCGCAAGTACATCGGCAAGTACAAGTGCATCGACAAGTGCAAGTACCTCAGCAAGCACAAGCGCATCAACAAGTGCAAGTACATCAGCCAGCACAAGCGCATCAACTAGTGCAAGTACCTCAGCAAGCACAAGTGCATCGACAAGTGCAAGTACCTCAGCTAGTACGAGTGCCTCAATAAGTGCAAGTACATCAGCAAGCACAAGCGCATCAACTAGTGCAAGTACATCAGCCAGCACAAGTGCATCGACAAGTGCAAGTACCTCAGCTAGTACGAGTGCCTCAACAAGCGCAAGCACATCGGCAAGTACAAGTGCCTCAACAAGTGCAAGTACCTCAGCCAGCACAAGCGCATCGACAAGTGCAAGTACCTCAGCAAGTACAAGTGCATCGACAAGTGCAAGTACCTCAGCAAGTACAAGTGCATCGACAAGTGCAAGCACCTCAGCAAGCACCAGTGCCTCAACAAGTGCAAGTACCTCAGCAAGTACAAGTGCCTCAACAAGTGCAAGTACATCGGCAAGTACCAGTGCCTCAACAAGTGCAAGCACCTCAGCAAGTACAAGTGCTTCAACTAGCGCAAGCACATCGGCAAGTACGAGCGCCTCAACAAGTGCAAGCACCAGTGCCTCAACAAGTGCAAGTACCTCAGCAAGCACGAGTGCATCAACGAGTGCAAGTACATCGGCAAGCACAAGCGCATCGACAAGTGCAAGTACATCAGCAAGCACCAGTGCCTCAACAAGTGCAAGTACCTCAGCAAGTACAAGTGCCTCAACAAGTGCAAGTACATCGGCAAGTACCAGTGCCTCAACAAGTGCAAGCACCTCAGCAAGTACGAGCGCCTCAACCAGCGCAAGTACCTCAGCAAGCACCAGCGCATCAACAAGTGCAAGCACCTCAGCAAGTACAAGTGCATCGACAAGTGCAAGCACATCAGCAAGCACCAGTGCCTCAACCAGTGCAAGTACATCAGCAAGTATGAGTGCTTCAACAAGCGCAAGTACATCGGCAAGTACGAGTGCATCGACAAGTGCAAGTACATCGGCAAGTACAAGTGCCTCAACAAGTGCAAGCACCTCAGCAAGTACAAGTGCTTCAACAAGCGCAAGTACATCGGCAAGTACAAGTGCCTCAACAAGTGCAAGTGAGTCATCAAGTGTAAGCGAGTCACTCAGCACAAGCGAGAGCATCAGCACAAGCACAAGTACGAGTCAGAGTCAGTCAGCTGCAAATGTGGTACCGACACCGGCTCCAACTCCTGCTCCGGCATTAGATAATGCTCCTGCACCTGCAACAACTATCACACCGGCTGCTACACCTCTTGCAGCAGCTACACCGGTAGCTCCTGCAGCGCCTGCGGCACCGGCAGCACCGAATACACCAATTCAGGATGCACAGGTTCCTCTTGCAGTAAATGAGGAAGACGATAATCTTCAGAACATCGAGGATGAGGATACACCTCTTGCAGCAGGCGGAACAGCCAAGGACGGTATCAAAACATGGTGGTGGTGGATTGCAGCAGCAGTTGCAGCTATCACAGGAAAGGGTGTTTATGACAACCGCAGAAGAAAACCTGCAAAGAGCGACGATTCAGAAGATAATTCTGATGAGAAATAAATAATTAATAGCAATACTAACAATATTGTTTTATAATATTAGTGACCATCTGTAGCGGATGGTCACTAATTCGTTAAGCCATTTTGCAGTAAGACGAAATTACTTTGTGAGGAAAGGTGATTCCTTGAAGCAGAAAGATAGTATAAAGAAGAAAAAAAAAAACAACAGAAGGAACACGTATTATTATATAAGCTCTTATATTCGTTCATGACCATGCTCGTGTACATGGTAGGCAGAAATATACCACTCTACGGGATAGATATAGATGCATATAGCAATGTAAACGTAGATGCGCAGTCCATACATTTACAGGCTATTTCAGGCGATATGAAGAACTGTTCCATTTTCATCATAGGCTTGTGGCCGTACATGCTGGCATCCATGCTTGCCGTACTGGTAGTTGCAATCATGTCGCTTGACCACACCAGGAAGCTGTCACCGAAGAAGATAAACATATGGACAGTTACCATCATGATGATTATAGCGGCGGTTCAGGCATATCACAAAACACAGACACTTATATATAGAGTTAGTGGAGATGAACTTATATGGAATAAGATAATAGTTTTCATACAGCTCATCGCGGGTATGCTGATAGTGGTGTATATGTGCGACAGAGCTACAAAGTATGGTATTGGGGGCAAGGTGAGTGTATTCATGGTCAATATGGTTAGTGGTATGATGACCATGTTTACAGGAAAGCCACTTGAGAAGCTGACACTGCCTGTAGCCATAGGCGTGGCAGAGATTGCTGTCATGATAGTACTTGAGACCACTGAGAAGCGAATAGCAGTACAGAGAGTTTCCATAAACAATATTTATGCGGATAAGAACTATATTGCTTATAAGCTCAATCCTGTCGGTGCTACGCCGCTTATGTTTGCGTCAGCCGCTTTTTTGCTTCCACAGTTTATGTGCAATGGACTTCATTATCTGTTTCCGGACAATGCTGATATTCAGTGGTGGATGGACAATATGAGGCTCACATCACCGCTTGGAATTGTGGTATACATGGTGATTATATGTCTGCTTACGATTATCTTCTCTATGGTTATGTTGTCTCCGGGCAGGACAGCAGATGATTTGCTTAAGTCGGGTGATTCCATACAGGATATATATGCCGGAAAGCCTACGAAGAGATATCTGATTGGCACAGTGCTCAGCTTTTCCGTTATAAGCTCAATCATTATCTGTATATGTCAGGGTGGACCGCTGTTTTTACAGTTTGGAGGATATGTGGACGCATCACTTGCCATGCTGCCGTGCTCTATCATGATGACGACAGGGCTTTGGATTTCGTTGTACCGCGAGGCAGAGGTGTACCGGAATATGGATAGATATCATACATTTATATAACGCCCGGCGCTTTGAATTAAGAATTAGGAGGAATCATAATGCTATATTTTATACCGGCATGGTATAAACAGAATATGTGGTGCGAAAACGAGCAACAGTGGTATAAGCGCAGGCTCAAGTCAGAGTTTGATGAGACTATAAAGCAGATTACACTGTTTCACAGAAATGTGGACAGGCCTTACAGGATTCTCGTGCTCGGATACTCGCCAAATTTCAGGCATTTCCTACACAGGCAGGGCATGTACCGCGCGAAGTACTGGTCATGCTTTGATGCGATAGCACAGGTCAGGAGAAAGAAGGTCGCTGTGCTGTCATATCACGATATCAAGTGGCCGAAGGGGCTGGAGTTTGTATATTTCCCCTTTTCTATAATTGCTTTGCAGGGCGATGTGAAGTATGCACAGGTGGAGTTCGGGGAGGATGGCAATCCGATATCCATAGATATGTTTGAGGATGGTAAAATCTGCAGGCGCAACTATTATGATGACAGAGGCTTTGTTTCCAGTACTGTTATCTACGAAAACGGCATAGAGCAGTATCAGGATTTTTTGATGGAAAACGGCATCTGGAAGATACGTGAGTATAAAAATGATGGTCATGTGGTTGTCAATCAGACATGCCCTGACTATGATGTGGTGCCTGATGCTAAGAGTGGCAAAGCAGGTGAGCCGGTTGAGATGCGCTTTACAAAGGCTGAATATGACAGCCTTGAAGCGGTTATTGAAGAGGTATTTGCAAGCTATGTGAATCTCACAAGGCAGGGTGACAGCTTTTTCGTGGCGATGCATCCGCTTCATATCAGGGTTGCAGAGCATGTGCTTAAGGGGAAAAGGGTTATTGCTACATTTTTTGAGAATAGATTTGATTTCACGCAGACATCACTGGCAGCGGATTTTTTAGAGCATGCGGAAAATATCATTACGGATTCTGATTATACTACGAAGCTTATTATGGCAAATCTGGGTGCAGTAAATAACAAGCCGTTCAGATTACATATCACAGATATTCCACCATATGATACCAGGATGGATTTCGGTATCAGCTCGCAGCTTCGGGTGCAGAACATCCTCGTGCCGGTTGATGGCCTGACTGAGGATGCATTTGCTCAGATTATAAAGGGGCTTGCGGATTATCTGACCATAAATGACCTTGCGAGAGTTCATTTCTTTACCAGAGATGCTTCATGGGGGCATGAGGATGCTATAAAGAATGATACGGTAAAGCTTCTTGATAGTATGGGCTATGATTCCCGCTGGGTAACAGGCGATGGCGAGGCAGCTTTAGGCTTTGGCGGCAGCGGGGCTGATGCCTTCGGTGAGAATGAGTTGGAGGATATGGAAAAACCGGTGGAGCAGCGATTTTTCGTGGATGTATGTGTGGATGAGCGTGATATCAGCAAGTGTATCAACGAGCAGAGAGTCATCCTTGATATGAGAGGTACGATGGATGTGTTCGTCTATGTCACAGCTATCAGCAAGGGGGTGCCAAGAATCAGCCTGAGTGCAGACCAGTTTCTTATTTCAGGGAAAAACGGAATGGTCATAGATGATTTTTCAGATATCGGAAGGAGCCTGACCTATTATCTGGACAGCTTTGAAAACTGGAATCAGGCACTGGTGGAGTGCTATGAGCTGGGTCAGAAATATACCACATCGGTGCTGCTTAAGAAGTGGAGAAAGGTGCTAAATTTCAGTGAGTAAGATTCATGTTTTATATGTTGGCGATGACGACTGGACAACTAAATACAGCATTCCGGACAATATAGAGTTTGAAGTGTACGAGTCTGATGATAGCGAACCATCAGCAAACAGACCTGCGAGAAAGCTCATGGATTTAGTTATTCTTGACAGGGATATAACACTTTCAGAGGAAAAGAAATTTACGAAGTTTACAAGGGGCTACTGTCTTTTTGCAACGGAAAATGTGCAGATGCTAAACAGCGCGATGAGCAGATATTTCAAAGCACGAATGGGACAGTATCTGTATACCGGCGATGTGCAGTATTTTCTGGCTCATGAGGTGAGAAATTACTATCCAAATCCTTATGGTGAGAAGTTTAATCCGGCCAAGCTTGCTATCAGTGATTCCTTTACAGGAAGGGTATCATGTGATGGAAACTATAACTTGTTTCTGGATGGAGAGTTCGGAGAGGATTTTTCACAGATTGCATACTGGAGATATAATATCCCGGTTTTTGAGGGACAGTGTATTGATATGTATCTTGAGTATGAGAAAACAGGTGATGTTGAGATTAAGCTGAGAATATTTCAGTTCTATAACGGCTCGATTGGTGATATAAAGCAGGTCTGGGAGCTTGATGAGGAACAGCTTCAGGATGTTTTCAGAATAGATAATGAATCAGATTATGGCCCTGTTTTTGTTTCTATCCTTGCAAAGGGCACCGGCAGCCTGAATATCATATCATTGCACGACAGACATTCCCGCCGTGGACACGGATTTTTCCTGCCCGGAGGTGAGAGGCTTGTCTCTTCTAAGGGAGAGGAAGTGTTTGTGTACTTTGAGAAGGGCGATATGAAGCCACCGCTTGCTGTCTATTTCTCAGGCTACAGGACTCAGGAGGGCTTTGAGGGCTACTATATGATGCGAGGCTTCGGATGTCCGTTTATTCTTGTGACAGACCCAAGAAGTGAGGGTGGAGCCTTTTATCTGGGAGACAGTGAATTTGAGCAGATGATTACGGATTATGTGACTGATAAGCTCGATGAGCTTGGCCTTACAAAGGATGAGCTCGTGCTCTCAGGAGCTTCGATGGGAACCTTCGGTTCACTATACTATGGCTCAAAGCTTTCACCACATGCACTGCTTCTTGCAAAGCCACTTGCCAACATGGGAAATGTAGCACGAAACGAGCGAATCCTTAGAGCCGGAGGCTTCGCTACCTCGCTTGATATTCTGATGAAAAATTATGACAATCTCTCTGACGAGGCGATAGAGCGCTCAACAACAGGATGTGGGACAGATTCGACAGTGCCGACTGGTCGCAAACAAAGTTCATCATCTCATATCTGTATGAGGATGATTACGACCCGGATGGTTATCCGAGCATTTTGTCGCATCTTAAGTCGAGCGGTGTTGAGGTGTATGGCAAGGGCTCACACGGCAGACATACTGACAATTCATCAAATGTCATGGCATGGTTCAAGAGCCAGTACAATAATCTGCTGCATGATGATTTTTCAAGATAAGCAAATAAACGTTGCAGGTCACACAGTTAGGTGTGAACAGTAACAGGAAAACAAATATTAAGTGAACAATAGTAAGACAGGTAAGTATTATGTATGGTGACACATGGCAGGTCCGCTGGAAGGAATTTCTATCGGACTCGTATGTATATGGATCAAAAATTGAATTTAATGAGGATGGTTCAGTTTCTTATAAGAACCGCCTCATGCCGCCGGGCACGGTGATTCACACATGGTATTCTATGACGAATTTCCAGGGGAATAGGATAGAGCCGTCGCTTCCGCTCATCGATGGAGAGCGGGCATATTCCATTGCGGTGAATATTGACTATCACAACAGTGAGAGTGAGGCGCTGATGCTTCGTATCATATTTTTTGACAGGTATGATGCACAGGCGCAGAGTATTATTGTCCGCGATAAAAAGGCGTTTTTCAAGCCGTCAATCAGGACCTACAGCTACAGGATAGAGCTGATAAATGGTGGAAATGCTGATTTTACATTCAAATCACTGGTGATTAAAGAGGTTTCAGAGGAAGAGTTTGATGCAGAGCAGGAAAGAATTGAGAGACTTAAAGAGGACTCTAACAAAAGTAAGAAAAAAGCGAAGAAAAAAAAAAAAATCTAAGTGATGAAGAGCTTTCTGCACTGACAGAGCAGTTTAAGAGCAGGTATAGCGATGGGGAATCGCTTGAATCGCTTATGCCAGAGGCCTTTGCGGCTATCTGCGAGGCGGATTACAGGGTGCTTGGAAAGAGACCGTATGATGTGCAAATCTTAGCGGCAGCAGCTCTTCACGGTGGATATCTCGCCGAGATGAATACAGGTGAGGGAAAGACTCTATCTGCTACGATGCCGCTTTATCTGAATGCGCTGACAGGCAAGAGCTGCATGCTCGTGACCACAAACGAGTATCTGGCATCGCGAGATGGTGCAGAGATGGGAGAGGTCTATAATTTCATGGGTCTTAGCTGCTCATACCCGGATGCGGATGATACAAAAAAGCAGGATGATGACGAGAAAAGACAGTTTTATTCGGCTGATATCATATACACTACAAATGGCACACTTGGCTTTGATTTCCTTTTTGACAATCTGGTAAAGAAAAAAGGAGGACAGATTTCTCTGTGATTTCCACTATGTCATAATTGACGAGGCTGATTCGGTGCTTTTAGACTCTGCAATTATGCCGCTCGTCATATCGGGAGTGCCGAGAGTGCAGTCGAACCTGTACGATGTATGTGATTTTTTCGTCACGACACTTGTGGAGGATATTGACTACATAGAGGAGGATAAGGCAGTCTGGCTCACTCCAAAGGGTGTGAAGTTTGCCGAGAGCTTCTTTGGCATATCAAATTTCTACGGTAAAGAGAATTTTGAGATAAACAGGCATGTCACGCTTTCTCTTCGGGCGCACAAGCTTTTGAAGAACAAAAAGGATTATGTTGTCACTGACAAGAAGGAGGTAGAGCTGTTTGATGGAGCGACAGGCCGTCTCATGCACGGTGTCAAGCTGCGTGGCGGTCAGCATCAGGCTATAGAGGCAAAGGACAAGGTGGAGATATCGCAGGAATACAGAACTGTAGCATCAGTCACCTTCCAGAATCTGCTTATGATGTTTGACAAGATGGCCGGCATGAGCGGTACACTCATGGATGCAAAGGATGAGCTTTTTGAGACCTACGGCAAGCATGTGGTGAAAATACCTACAAACAGGCCGCTTAAAAGAGTCGACAGGAAGGACAGATACTTTAAAACGGTCATGATCAGTTCTGGACAGCAGTGGATGATGTGATAAGGCTTCACGAGACAGGCCAGCCGGTGCTTGTGGTGCTTAATTCCGTTACGGATACAGATCTTTTTTCAAGGCTTTTAATAGAGAAAAATATCCCGCACAATGTACTAAACGCAAGCAATGCTTTCTGGGAAGCACAGATTATCGCAGGCGCAGGCCAAATGAATGCGGTCACGGTTGCTACAACGATGGCAGGAAGAGGAACAGATATAAAGCTCGGAGACGGAGTGAAGGGAGCTTGGCGGCTTAGCCGTCATAGGTATAGGAAGGATGAACAATTCAAGATCCGAGAGGCAGGCGAGGGGCCGCGCCGGCAGACAGGGTGATCCGGGCTTCAGCCAGTACTATGTGAGCCTGGAGGATGATATAGTGGGAGCTGAGGATGATGACAAGCTGCAGCGCTATATTGATGGCAAAAAGCGTATTGGAAAGCGCAAAATAAAGCGTATTGTCAACCAGTGTCAGAAGCTTAGTGTGGAGTCTGAGGAGATGAACCGCAAGAAATCACTGCAGTATGACCAGGTCCTCCAGCGCCAGCGAGACCTAATCTACGCAACCAGAAAAAAACTGCTCGACGGCGCCAGCGTCGAGCAGGAGAAGATAGTAGAGATTGCGAAGGAGAATATCTCAGACTTCGTTAATCATTTTGACTGCATACAGAGTAATAAAAAGCATGGCAGGCGCCGTGGCAGAAAGAAAGATAGCGATAAAAATACCAATACACAGCAATACACATCCATGCTTAACAGATACATTCTTGACAACATCTCCTACAAGCTGGACGCCGGTCTGACTTTGTCTGACATGCAAAGCGCCGCCACTGTTAGCGATTACCTGATGCTTCGAGTGTATCAGGGACTTTCAAGACAGCGTGAGCACATAGGCGATGAGGAGGCTTACGAGCAGTTTGTTCGTGAGGCAACTCTAAAGGCGGTGGATGATGGCTGGGTTGAGCTGATTGACTACCTTGAGCAGCTCAAGTATGCGGTAGCGGGAAGAGCATCCGCACAGAGAAATGTTATGTTTGAATACCAAAATGAGGCTTTCGAGTCGTTTTTGGATACAGAAAAAGCGGTAAAATGTAATATCATAAGGAATATTTTGCTTAGTGATGTGAAAATCGGCAAGGATGGCAGGCTGCAGGTCATCTACCCATAGAGACAGTGTAATATTAATAGTTTGACAGATACGAGGAGAATCATATGGTATATAACTTCAATCTCGGAATAGGCTGGGCTTCAAGCGGCGTGGAGTACGCACAGAGCTACAGGGCTAATCTGCTCCGCAGGGCGCACATTCCGGCAAGGTTTGTTTTCACAGATATGTTTCCAACTGAAAATATAGAGCACATGACAAGAAATATCGGCTTTTTGGATGAGGAAGTGATATGGCTGTACACATTTTTTTACAGATGTGAGGACATCGCCTGTCACCTTTACTCTAAAGGAGCTTGAGGCTGATGGCAGAGGAGGATTATACCTTTTCCAGAGAGGGCAAGACGTGCAGGTATCAGTTTAAGGAGAGCGGCAGGTTCTACACCTGCTACATGGTTGATGATACAAGTGATTTAGTGCACAGAGTCGAGATTGTTTCAAACGGATGCCTGATCAGGAAGGATTTTTTTACACCTATTGCAGGACCTTCAGCGAGTACTATGCTCCGCTTGACGGCAAGGCGCATCTGTACGGCAGGACATTTTTCAATGAGGATGGCTCGGTGTGCTACAAGGAGGTCATAGAGGATGACAGCACCTTTTACAGGATCGGAGCGCAGGTGCTTTATACCAAGGCTGACCTGGTCGGCTATATGGTAAAGAGGCTTAACTTAACGGCTGATGATGTGGTGATCATCGACAGGACGACAGGCATAGGCCAGGCAATCCTTGAAAACTGTGGACCGGCGCGCGTAGGAATAGTGGTGCATGTGGACCATTTCAGTGAGGGTGGCACTAATGATGATTACATACTGTGGAACAACTATTATGAGTATTCGTTTTCACAGACTGAGCACATAGATTTCTACATCACAGCGACAGATGCGCAGAATGAGCTTATGAGGCAGCAGTTCAAGAAGTATTGTGGAAAAAGAGCCTCATGTGGTGACTATTCCGGTGGGCAGTCTTGATGAGCTTAAATATCCGGATGAGCCAAGAAAGAGGCACTCGCTCATCACTGCGTCGCGTCTTGCGACTGAGAAGCACTGTGACTGGCTGGTGGAGGCCGTTGTAAAGGCAAAAGAAAGCGTGCCTGACATTTCACTTGACATATATGGAAAGGGTGGCGATGAGGCGAAGCTTAAGGGGCTTATCGGCAGGCTGGGCTGTGCCGATTATGTGCATTTGATGGGACAGCAGAAATTAGATGATGTATACAAGCACTATGATGCGTATGTGGCAGCTTCACAGAGTGAGGGCTTCGGGCTCACACTCATGGAGGCCATAGGCTCAGGGCTTCCTATAGTGGGCTTTGATGTGAGGTATGGCAACCAGACCTTTATCGATGATGGACAAAACGGCTACAAAATTCCAATCACCGATGAGATGGATCAGAAGGAGAAGATAAAGCTCCTTTCTGAGCACATAGTGAGGATGTTTACAGAGGATGACATGGATGCATTTTCAGCACATTCATATGAAAAAAGCTAAAGAATATCTGACTAAGGAGGTGGTTCACAGATGGATAGAGCTGTTGAAGTAACACACACGGCAGATGGTATCACACTGCTCTTTGATACATTTTCAGGCGAGAGCAGGAATCTCCTTGAGTCATTTAAGAATGCCGGTGCTGCCTTTCATGCAGCAGTCATTGAGGATGACGGTTTCCTGCCGGATGATGTGATGAGCGTGTATGGATTTTTCTTAGGCGATTACCGGGAGGCTGACAGCTTACCGGGTAAGCCGCTGTATTTCAACCAGATACAGATTCCTGATTACTGGCGCATAGAGGGCGATAATTCATCTGCGAAGGTCATGGACCGCACCAGGGAGCGAGCGAGGATATTTTTCACGGAGCCTACGCACAGGCGGCAGGTTAAGATTGTTGACTGGCTTGATGATGCCGGTCAGGTCAGGCTTTCAGAGCATTATAACAGGTATGGCGCGATCTTCTGTCACACGGTTTTTAATAAAAAGGGACAGAAGGCACTCAGGAAGTTTTTTTGATGTGACGGGCAGGGAGATGATAGTGGAAAACTTTGTCACCGGTGATATACTCGTCAGATGGCAGGATAAGGACTGGATTTTCAGAAGTAAGACAGACTTTATAGCGTTTTTCATCAGGTGTGCAGGGCTGGAGGATACAGCGGTTTATTTCAACTCGCTGTCATATCCGTTTTTTGCATCACAGGCGCTTGCGCCAAACGGCTTTCGCGACGCACTCTTCTGGCACGAGCCGGTGGGAGATGAAATACCCGGCAATATGCAGATTATACTGCATGATCAGGGAACGAGGGCAAAGCGCGTATTTGTATCGCGCAGGGAGTCCTACGACAGGCTTATAGCACTTGGTGCTCCTTCCGATAAGGTGAAGCAGCTTGGATATATCTACAGCTTCGTCAGGGAAAATAAGCACAGGCCGCACATACTCGTATGTACCAATTCAGAGAATGTAGGTCATCTGACAGAGCTTGCGTCACTCATGCCGCAGATGCATTTTCATGTGGCGGCCATCACAGAGATGTCGTCGAAGCTTATGTCGGCAGGGCAGTATGACAATGTGTCACTCTACCCTAATGTGAAGATGTCCGTGCTGGATAGTCTTTTTTGAGAAGTGTGATTTCTACCTCGATATCAATCACGAGGGTGAGATAGTGGATGCGGTTCACAGAGCTTTCTTAAACAACATGCTTATAGTGGGCTATGAGGAGACCATGCACAACGCATATTACACCGCAGACACGAATACATTTAAGGAGAGCGAGTACGCTAATATGGCGGAGGCCCTCAACCTGACACTGGCTATGCCGCATCTCATTGATGAGGCGCTTGCCATGCAGAAAAAAGGCTGCTGTAGCGGCTGATGCAACAGACTACATGGAAATACTCCATTTGTAGTAATACAGGGTTTATGAACAGAAAGGAGCTTAATATGAGTAAAAACACTAACAACAATCAGACAGTAGACGAGAAAAAAGGGTAAAAGGACAGGGCTTACAATACTGGGCTATGTGCTTGTGATCGTGGCACTTCTTACAGTGCTTCCGGTTGTGCTTCCACCGATATTTGGCTATCATACATATCTTTCGGGCACAGATCACACAGGAAATATCTCAAAGTATGGCAGTGTGGTATATTTAAAGACTATTGACGAGGCCACTTATAAGGATGGCAATATAGTAGCCATCGAATCAGCTGATTCATCAGCCAGAAGGGTTGATTCTTATTATGTAGATTCTAATGATTCTTCTGCAAAAGAGATTGCACTTCGTGATGGAAATGGTGTATCATATAAGGTAGTTAAAGGGCAGGTTATCGCAAAGACTCCGTTTATAGGATACTTAAGCCAGCTGTGCTTTTCAGCAGTTGGAATTATTGTCACGGTAGTGATTTTTGCTGCAGGTGTAGCAATCATGATGTATGTAAATAAAATCAGCAAGGAAATCAACACCATGGTTGAACAGCAGACTGCATAGTGTGTCTGAATTCCCATCTGCGACATTAGAAAACCTGACTATTATAAAGCAGACCTTATGTTTGCGGAATAGGATAAGTTATGGATAGATACAGTGTGAGTAGGACAAAGAGGTCATTGTTTTATTTAATGATGGCCTTTTTGATTGTTGGATTTATAATTGCCGAGTGCATATTACCGAGTGAGAGAAGCCAGTCTGTAAGTGATAATAATATCACCTACGAGGGTAGCTTTACATGGGAGAAGCCCGATGGTGAAAGGGAGGCTATTGAAGTACCCGGCAGGTACGATGTTAAGCCGGGGGATACGATGGTTATAACTACTGTTCTGCCTGATGATTTCAATGCAAATGTCATGGCAATCAGAGCATCACTTCAGACAGTCAGATTTTACGTGGATGGCAGTCTGAGAGCAGAGTATGATACAAAGGACACGAGACCCTTCGGTAAGGATTCCGCGAGCAGATATGTATTTTGCAATATGTCGGAGGATGATGCCGGCAAAGAGCTGCGCATTGAGCTGACGAGCCATGCATCCAACTATTCAGGCGTTGTAAATACAGTATACTGTGGAGATAAGAGCGATATATGGACAAATATATTTCATAACAGCTCAAGAGAGACGATTATAGCATTTTTCATTTTTTTGCTGCTGTAGTGTCTGTTATGTTCAGTATAGCACTCAGTATTGTATACAAGACACATTTTTGACATGGAGTATGTAGGCTGGTGTATGCTTCTTGGGGCAATATGGATGCTTGGTGAATCAAAGCTGCGTCAGATGCTGGTGCCGAATGCATCTGTTTTGGCGGCTATGTGCTTTGTGGTTATTCTGATTAGTCCTATTGCTGTTTCGATTTATATTGACAGCATACAGGGCGGGCGTTATACAAGAGTGTATACATGCATAGAGGCGCTTGCGGCTGTGAATTTCATTGTCTGCACATCACTGCAGCTTTTTGGTGTGTGCGATTATATAGAGACTCTGCCGGCAGGACAGGGAATGCTTGCTGTCTGCTGCGTGGTCGTCATCACAACATTTATCATTGATATAATTAAACACAGGGTTTTGGGCTACAGACCTGAGATGGTTGCCATGATTGTGGCACTTGTTCTGGCGCTTATAGAGGCTGCATCTGTGTACTTTGTTGTCACCATGTCAGGTTTCTTTATCGGAACAGGCCTTATTGTGATTTTGTTTGTCAATATCATAGTCACAATAAAAAAGAATCAGCGAGATAGAATACAAGCGACAGAAGGAAGAGAGTGACAGGCTTAGAAATCAGACAGAGAGAGTTTCCCTTCAGATGATGAAGACACTTGCTACTACAATTGAGGCAAAGGACGATTATATGAGAGGTCACTCATACAGAGTCGCAGAGTATTCTGCTCTCATAGCAAAGCAGCTTGGCTGGAGTGAGCATGAGGTGGAAAATCTTAGAAATGCTGCATATCTGCATGATATCGGAAAGATTGGCGTGCCTGATACAATATTAAGTAAGCCGACCAGGCTGACCGATGAAGAGTTTGCAGCCATAAAGAGCCATACTGTGATGGGCGCAGATATCTTAAAGGATATCACACTATTAGACCATCTGGTGGATATTGCAAGGAATCATCATGAGCGCTACGATGGAAAGGGCTATCCTGACGGACTGGTGGGAGAGGAAATACCGCTTTCTGCCCGTATAGTGTGTGTGGCAGACAGCTATGATGCCATGAAATCGCGAAGGATTTACAGGAATGCACTGCCCGATGAAGAAATCCGAAGGGAGCTTTTGGATAACTGCGGCACGCAGTTTGACCCGCAGATATCGCGTATGTTTGTTGATATGCTTGACAATGGCATGGTTGTGATTGATGAGGATAATCCTGAGGCTCAGGGCTACCGTGATAATGCGGCTATCGAGTCAGTGGCAGACAAATTCATATCTGAGGTCATGAAGACCATGAGCAGTCAGGAAAAAGCCGATAGTGTTGATTATCTGACAGGACTTTACATGCGAAGTCGTGGACAGCAGGTAATAGCAGCCCTGATGCAGGATAATGATGGCTGTCTTGCCTTCATAGATATGGATAATCTCAAAAAAGTCAATGATGTGCATGGTCACAAGGCGGGTGACAGGGCACTTAAGCTTATAGGTAATCTCCTTGCTAAAGAGACTGAGAATGAGACCTTTGCAGCCTGCAGGCTTGGAGGTGACGAGTTCCTCATCTTTATGCCATATTCTGACAGGGCAAGCGTGGAGAGTGTTATAAAGCGCATATTTGAGGGCTTCGAGAGCGCCAGGGAAGCAGACTGTGAGATAAAGGAGGCCGCTCTTTCAGCAGGACTGTGCATGACGACAAAGGGAGCCATGTTTGAAAGTGACTACACAAAGGCAGATAAGGCACTTTACTATGTGAAGCAGAACTGTAAGGGTTCATATTTCTTCTATGAGCAGCTCTTAGCTGACAATAAGGAGAATACAAATCTGAGTGCGGATTTACGAAACGTGGCAAAGCTTTTAAAGGAGAGTGGCAGCTATACAGGTGCGTTGGATTTAAACTACAGAGAGTTTGCAAGAATCTATGAGTTCGTGAACAATGTAGGAGATAGGCACAACCACAACTGCTATCTGGTCATGGTGACTATGAACACTCTGCCGGAGCAGCTTGCAGATATCGAGGAAATTGAGAAGGCACTTGACTGCATGGAACAGTCTATCCGCAGTAAGATCAGAAAGGTGGATGTCTGCACGCGCTACAGCTCAATGCAGTATCTTATCATACTATTTGAGCCACAGGAAAATCAGATTCCAAATGTCATGGAGAGAATCTTTATGCATTACTATGAGCTCTGTGACAGAGAGAATTTCAAGCCGCAGTATGAGTATATCAAAATGACTGAGGTAAAATAGGGATTGTTAAATAATAGTCAATGTGGTATAGTTTTCTTCGAACGGTATTCGAAGGAAACTGTATCATGGAGGATGTGTTGTCACCTTATGACAGAGCATATCCGGCAGACACAAAGGAAGCCAAAAAGCACATTGCTGTAGCAGATATGAAGCAGACAGCAAAGTGACAGGCGCGCACAGGGTAAATCGACCGCTGCCATACGGCACATGGCGGAGATTATATCAGCTGCGAGATAAGGAATGGTCTGACCGGCTTGGAAAGAAGGTGGTAGCATGAAAATAGGCATAATCGGCGCAGGCAGAGTGGGCTGTTCTATAGGTAAATACCTAAGGACAAAGGACATAGAGCTTGCAGGCTATTATGACGTGGATTCTGTGGCAGCTAAGGAGGCTGCGGAGTTTACAAGGACAGAGAGCTTTGATTCGCTAAAGCAACTGGCGGATCAATCACAGATTATATTTATCACCACACCGGATTCATTTATTATACCGGTTTGGGAACAATTAAAAGAGCTGTCTCTAACGAATCAGATCATATGTCATTGCAGTGGCGCATTATCATCCGATTCATTTTCCGGAAGGGAGAGCATGAGCGTATCATGCTGTTCAATTCATCCAATGTTACCGTTCAGTAACAAATTTTCATCATATGAGCAATTAAATAAAGCATTTTTCACAGTGGAAGGGCAGGATGCTGCGGTTGAGGCAATATCCGGGCTGTTTTCTTCTATTGGAAATGAGGTATGCCGCATTGATGGCGCTAAAAAGGCAAAATACCATGCAGCAGCGAGTATTCTGAGTAATCAGGTGATTGCTGTCCTTGACATGGGCTACACTCTTTTGGAGGACTGTGGCTTTACAAGGGATGAGGCGCTAAGAGCCACAGGTCAGCTTGTGATGCGCAATATCGAAAATGTACTTGAAGCAGGCTGTGACGGCGCACTGACCGGGCCAATTGAGAGAAACGATATTGAAACAGTGAAAAAGCATATTGCATGTATGCAAAATGACGATAGTGATGATGTCAGATTGTACAAAATGCTTGGTGCAAAACTGGCAAATATTGCTGAAAAAAAAAGAATCCTGATAAGGATTACACTCAGATGATGGAATTGCTAAGAGGCTGACAATACCGTGAATTTATAAAAAACGGATTGTTGCAGAAAGACAGAGGGATTGGACAATGAAAAATACAGTAGTAACTTTTAAACAGGCAAAGGAAAAGGGCGAGAAGCTCACGATGCTCACAGCGTATGATTATTCGACTGCTAAGCTGATAGATGAGGCCGGAATCAATGCGATTTTAGTGGGAGACTCACTCGGCATGGTGGTGCTTGGCTATGAGGATACACTTTCAGTGACTATGGAGGATATGATTCATCACAGCGCAGCTGTTTCAAGGGGAATCAAGGACACACTGCTCATCACAGATATGCCTTTTATGTCATATCAGACATCAGTATATGATGCTGTGGTCAATGCAGGTCGACTCGTGAAGGAAGGTCATGCGCAGGCTGTCAAGCTTGAGGGTGGCAAGGAGGTATGTCCACAGATAAAGGCTATCGTGGATGCGTCAATTCCGGTATGTGCACATTTAGGGCTTACACCACAGTCAGTAAACGCATTTGGCGGCTTCAAGGTGCAGGGCAAGAGCGAAGAGGCAGCACAGAAGCTCCTTGACGAGGCACGCGCAGTCGAGGAAGCAGGAGCATTTGCAGTGGTGCTCGAGTGTGTGCCAAAGGCACTTGCAAAAAAAAATCACAGAGAGCATAAGTATACCGACAATCGGTATCGGAGCGGGAGCAGACTGTGACGGACAGGTGCTCGTATATCAGGATATGCTTGCCATGTATGCAAGCATGAAGCCGAAATTTGTAAAGCAGTTTGCACAGGTCGGAAAAGAGATGAATGAGGCATTCACAGCCTACAAAAGGCTGTTGAGGAGGGAAGTTTCCCAGGTGAGGAGCATACCTTTAAGATGGATGAGACAATAATTGACAAACTGTACTAATATCGAAGAATAGTTACGAAGCATAGAAGAATAAGGAGACATAAAATGTTAATATACGGACAAATCAAACAGGTTAGAGAAGCAGTAAAGGAATGGAAGAGAGAAGGCAAAAGTGTAGGCTTTGTACCTACAATGGGCTACCTCCACGAGGGACACAAGAGCTTAATCGATGCAGCAAGACGTGAGAATGACAAGGTTGTAGTGAGCATTTTTGTAAATCCAATGCAGTTTGGCCCTACAGAGGATTTAGACAGCTATCCACGTGATTTAAACAGGGATGCAAAGCTTTGTGAGGATGCGGGAGTTGACATTATTTTCCATCCGGAGGCTGATGAGATGTATGCAGACGGCTTCTGCTCATATGTGGATATGAATGGCCTCACCACTGAGCTTTGTGGAAAAACAAGACCGATTCATTTCAGAGGTGTGCAGACAGTTGTACTGAAGCTGTTTCACATTGTGACACCTGACCGTGCATACTTTGGACAGAAGGATGCACAGCAGCTTGCGGTCATAAAGCGTATGGTAAAGGATTTAAATGTTGACACAGAAATCATCGGCTGCCCAATCATCCGTGAGGAGGATGGACTGGCAAAGAGCTCAAGAAACACATATCTGAGCGCAGATGAAAGACAGGCAGCGCTTGTACTGAGCAGAAGCTTAAAAATCGGAAAGCAGCTCGTAGACGCAGGCGAGAAGAGCGCAAAAGTGGTAAAGGATGCAATTACAGCAGAGATAAACAAGGAGCCGCTTGCGAAAATTGATTATGTGGATGTGGTTGATTTTGACACAATCACACCGATTGATGAGCTTAAGGGAACAACACTCGTGGCAATCGCTGTCTATATCGGAAAGACAAGACTGATCGATAATTTTATCGCGTAGTAGGACAAGAATGATATATGAAAAAGAGGTATAAAAAATGAATTATACAATGCTTAAAGGCAAAATACACAGAGCAGTGGTAAAGCAGGCTGACTTAAACTACGTGGGAAGCATCACTGTAGATACAAAGCTGCTTGAGGCAGCAGGTATCTTAGAGTATGAGATGGTTCAGATTGTCGATGTGGAAAACGGAAACAGATTCGAGACCTACACCATCGCAGGAGAGCCGGGCTCAGGCATGATATGCTTAAACGGCGCAGCAGCCAGACAGGTTGCAGTCGGTGACCATGTGATACTCATGTGCTATGCACAGATGACACCTGAGGAAGCAAAGGAGCATCATCCGAAGGTAGTGTTTGTGGATGATGAAAACAAGATAGCGCGTGTGACAAATTATGAGAAGCACGGAAAGCTGACGGAGGATTTTATTTAACAATAGAAAAATCAAGTCTGCTGTAGTATAATAATTTATCAATATCATATCATGTATTTATGCGGGAGGTAAATATGTATACAGCAGACGAAAAGAGATATGACACAATGAAATATAACAGATGCGGCAGGAGCGGACTGAAGCTTCCTGTTGTATCACTTGGCTTATGGCACAATTTCGGTGATTTTTCATCATACGACAACATGAAGCAGATGTGCTTCACGGCCTTTGACCACGGCATCACCCACTTTGACCTGGCAAACAACTATGGGCCTGAATACGGCAGCGCAGAGAAGCACTTTGGGCTTATCCTGAAGGAGCATCTGTCAGCATACCGCGACGAGCTCATCATCAGCTCAAAGGCAGGCTATGATATGTGGAAGGGACCGTACGGCAACTGGGGCAGCCGCAAGTATCTGATTGCAAGTCTTGATCAGAGTCTTAAGAGAATGGGACTGGATTATGTAGATATCTTCTATCATCACAGAATGGGCCCTGAGACACCGCTTGAGGAAACAATGGGAGCACTCGACCAGATAGTAAAAAGCGGAAAAGCACTCTATGTCGGACTGTCAAATTATGATGGCGAGACCATGAAGAGAGCCTGCGAGATTCTTACTGATTTGAAATGTCCGTTTGTCATTAACCAGAATTCATACAATATCTTCAACCGTACAATAGAGCAAAACGGCTTGAAGCAGGCAGCAAGAGAGTGTCAAAAGGGCATCATCTCATTCAGCCCGCTCGCACAGGGAATGCTCACAGACCGTTACCTGAACGGCATTCCGGATGACAGCCGTATAAAGACAGACGGTCGCTTTTTGAATCAGGAAAAGCTCGCTTTGCACATCGAGCAGATTAAGAAGTTAAATGAATTAGCCACAAAACGTGGTGAGACACTTGCACAGATGGCTCTTAAGTGGGTGGTAAAGGATGATGACGTGACAAGCGTGCTTGTCGGCGCCTCAAAGCCACAGCAGATTCTTGAAAACTTAAAGGTTATGGAGGGCACAGGCTTCTCTGAGGAAGAGCTTAGGATGATTGATGAGGTTGTGGGAGTGTAAAGATGAAATCAGCAGGGAGTATAGCAGTAATTAATGCTATACTCCCTGCTATTATATTTTTGGTTGCAAGAATTTAGTTTATGCTATAAAATATTTATAACTGTATGCAGATATTTAATAATCACAATATCTGTCTGTATAATAAAATACGCATAAAGAGGACGAAAGAATGATCAACAAATTAGTAGACAAAATCAAGAAAACAAACGCACCTATCGTAGTAGGTCTCGACCCGATGCTTTCATATGTGCCTGAGCACATCACAAAGAAGGCATTTGATGAGCTTGGAGAGACACCGGCCGGTGCAGCGGAAGCTATCTGGCAGTACAACAAGGCTATTGTGGATGCCACATATGACCTGATTCCTGCGGTAAAGCCACAGATTGCCATGTATGAGCAGTTTGGAGTGGAGGGCCTTAAGGCATTCCAGAAGACAGTGGATTACTGTCATGAGAAGGATCTCGTGGTTATCGGAGATGTAAAGCGTGGAGATATCGGCTCAACATCGGCTGCATATGCCACAGGACATCTTGGAAGGGTACAGATCGGCAGCAAGAGCTATTCTACCTTTGATGAGGATTTTGCCACTGTCAATCCATACCTTGGAACAGATGGTATCAAGCCATTCGTAGATGTATGCAAGGAGGAGAAGAAGGGTATCTTCATTCTTGTAAAGACATCTAATCCATCAAGTGGAGAGTTCCAGGACCGTATGATTGACGGACGTCCATTATATGAGTGGGTAGGTGAGAAGGTTGCAGAGTGGGGAGCTGACTGCATGGGTGATTCATACAGCTATGTAGGTGCGGTTGTCGGCGCAACATACCCTGAGCAGGGTAAGATTCTTCGTAAGGTAATGCCAAAGAGCTTCATCCTCGTACCGGGCTACGGCGCACAGGGAGGCAAGGGAGCAGACCTTGTTCATTTCTTCAATGAGGACGGACTTGGTGCGATTGTCAATTCATCACGCGGTATCATTTGCGCATACAAGCAGGATAAGTACAAGGATATGGGCATCACAGCTGAGAATTTTGCAGATGCATCACGCAAGGCAGTTGAGGATATGATTGAGGATATCTCAGGAGCACTTGCAAATCGTTAATAAGTCATTCAGAAAGCTTAATATATTAACAAACGAAACCAGGGAGATAAAATGGCAGAGAAATTTGAGGAGATTGCAGTTGTAGTTGACCAGAGCTCACTTGGCAATGGCATCTACGACCTCACACTTAAGACAGACAAAATTGCAAAGGCAGCAAAGGCGGGACAGTTTGTATCGGTTTACTCAAACGACAAGAGTAAGCTGCTTCCGCGTCCGATAAGCCTTTGCGGCATAAACAGAGATGATGACACCATCCGTCTCGTGTACCGTGTGACAGGTGAAGGCACGGGAACAGAGGAATTTTCAAAGCTTGTCAGGGGCGATAAGGTAAGGATTTTAGGACCTCTTGGAAACGGCTTTACAGTAGAGCCGGGAAAGAAGGCATTTCTTATCGGCGGAGGAATCGGAGTGCCGCCTATGCTGCAGCTTGCGAAGGATATAAATGCAGGCATTGTGCAGACAGCAGGTGAAGAAAAAAAAATCCGGGACAGGCAGGTGCAGTATGCGATATGAACATCGTCATGGGCTATCGCGATGAGAATACCTTCCTGCTTGATGAGTTTAAGGAGCAGGCAGCTTCATTTGTAGCTACAGAGGACGGCAGTGTCGGCACAAAGGGCAATGTCATCGATGCGATAAAGGATAATGCTCTTGAGGCAGATGTAATTTATGCATGTGGACCGATGCCTATGCTGCGTGCACTCAAGGCTTACGCTGCAGAGCATGATATGGACTGCTTTGTATCAATGGAGGAGCGCATGGCATGTGGAATTGGTGCATGTCTTGCCTGCGTATGCAAGACAAAGGACAAGGATGCTCACAGCAATGTGAACAACAAGCGTATATGCAAGGAGGGACCTGTGTTTGATGCGAAGGAGGTGGAGCTGTAATGAGTAATATGTCAGTAAATGTGGCCGGTGTTGAGTGGAAAAATCCTGTTACAGTTGCATCCGGCACATTCGGCTCCGGTGCAGAGTACAGCGAGTTTGTTGATTTAAACAGACTTGGTGCAGTCACTACAAAGGGTGTTGCGAATAAGCCGTGGGAGGGAAATCCTACACCGAGAGTAGCAGAGGTGTACGGCGGCATGCTCAATGCAGTCGGACTTCAAAATCCCGGCATCGAGCTTTTCTGCAAGAGGGATAGACCTTTTTAAAGCAGTTTGATACAAGGATTGTGGTAAATGTCTGCGGTCATTCGCTTGACGAGTATCTTGATGTGGTAAAGCGTCTTGCGGATGAGCCTATTGATATGATGGAAATAAATATCTCATGCCCTAATGTTAAGGAGGGCGGAATTGCCTTCGGAACAGATCCAAAGGGCGTTGAGACAATCACAAGCGAGATTAAAAAATATGCAAAGCAGCCTGTTATCATGAAGCTTTCTCCAAATGTCACAAGCATTGCAGAGATAGCAAGGGCGGCAGAGGCCGGTGGAGCTGATGCGGTTTCGCTCATCAATACCATTACAGGCATGAAGATTGATATAAACAGAAGAAGCTTTGTGCTGGCAAACAAGACAGGCGGCATGAGCGGTCCGGCTGTACATCCGGTTGCAGTGCGCATGGTTTACGAGACAGCACATGCAGTCAATATCCCGATTATCGGAATGGGCGGTATCACAAACGCTGCCGATGCCATCGAGATTATACTTGCCGGAGCTACGGCAGTTTCAGTCGGCACAGCAAACTTTGTGAATCCAAAGACCACAGAGCAGATAGTGGATGGCATCGCAGAGTACATGGACAGGTATGGAGTTAAGGATATTTCAGAGATAGTCGGCGCGGTTGACAGATAGAGCATAAGGGATAGACGGAGGAGAAAATAATGATTCTGGCAGTAAAATACGTGCCTGCTATGTATGCCACAGTCTGGGCGCTTGTTCCACCTGTTGTGGCTATAGTTCTGGCACTTATTACAAAGGAGGTCTACAGCTCATTATTCGTCGGAATAGTGATCGGCGGACTGTTTTATGGAAATGTATTTCAGTCTGGTTTTTCGGCTGAGAGATCAGTGCTTCACATATTCGAGGACGGACTTGTCGGAGTGCTATCGGATCCGGACAATGTGGGAATACTGATATTTTTAGTCGTGCTCGGTGTCATGGTCAGCATGATGAACAAGGCAGGCGGCTCGGCGGCCTTTGGAGAATGGGCGAGTGAGCACATAAAGACAAGGATCGGTGCCCAGCTTGCAGCTATAATGCTTGGAGTGCTCATATTTATAGATGATTACTTCAACTGTCTGACAGTGGGAAGTGTGATGCGTCCTGTCACCGACAAGCATCAGGTTTCCAGAGCAAAGCTTGCATATCTGATAGATGCCACAGCAGCGCCCGTGTGCATCATTGCACCTATATCATCGTGGGCAGCCGCAGTCACAGGCTTTGTAAAGGGAGAGGATGGCTTTTCTATTTTCATAAAGGCCATTCCGTACAATTACTATGCGCTCTTTACCATTGTCGCCATGGTGACACTTGTTATCTTGCAGGTGGATTTCGGTCCTATGGCAAAGCATGAAGCCAATGCCAAAAAGGGCGATCTGTTTACCACAGGAGACAGACCATATGCAGAGTCAAAACAGGATGTGATAAAGGGCAAGGGAAAGGTTATAGACCTTATATTTCCTATACTGGTGCTCATAATATGCTGCATCATAGGAATGATATACACAGGAGGCTTTTTTTGACGGAACAGGCTTCGTTGATGCGTTTGCAGGCAGCGATGCTTCAATCGGTCTTATGCTTGGAAGCTTTTTTGCGTTGATAATCACCATATGCTTTTACTCAATCAGAAGGGTACTAATCTTTACGGATTGCTGTAATTCAATCCCTGAGGGCTTTAAGGCGATGGTACCTGCAATACTTATACTGACCTTTGCATGGACACTAAAGACCATGACAGAAAGCCTTGGCGCCAAGGAATTTGTCGCAGGCTTGGTGGGAGGTGTATCGGGACCGCTCCTTGGACTGTTCCCGGCAATCATATTCGTGGTGGGAGCCTTCCTTGCTTTTGCAACAGGAACCTCATGGGGCACCTTCGGCATACTCATACCGATAGTAGTAAACATCTTCTCAGGCACAAACCATACGATGATGATCATCTCAATATCAGCGTGCATGGCAGGTGCAGTATGCGGAGACCACTGCTCACCGATATCCGATACCACCATCATGGCATCTGCCGGAGCCCAGTGCAACCATATGAACCATGTGTCCACACAGCTTCCGTACGTTGTGCTTGTGGCTGCCATATCGTGCCTGACCTACATCATAGCAGGCTTTGTCAGAAATCCGGTAGTACCTTTTATCATAGGAGCGCTTATCCTGATTGGAACCTTTGTCGGAATCAAGTATATCACGAGAACCGATAAAGCAAATGAACAAGCGTAAGTAGCTAAAGGAAGGCCAAAAAAGAGTTCTATTTTTCACAGACCTTGTGTCTGCGGAATATAGAACTCTTTTTTTAATAGTAAATTCATTGGCTATCAATAAAATTTATAGCTCGCTAACAAATATTAATAAGCCTAATTACATTTACAAAAATATCAATTAGTGGTAACATATCAATAACTTAGAAATCATATTTGATTGGTAGGAAATCCTAACCATACAAACTAAGCACAAACTCATAACAAACTCAAAACAAACATTAACAAAAAAAGAGGTAATATCAATGGCAAAATTGCAAAGCAGCTCACAGAGCTGATAGGTCACACTCCGCTTCTGGAGCTGACCAATTATGAAAAAGCCCTTGGGCTTGAAGCAAAAATCATAGCAAAGCTTGAGTATTTCAATCCACTCGGAAGTGTCAAGGACAGGGTGGCGGCAGCTATGATAGAACAGGGCATAAAGGATGGAAAGATAAATCAGGATACAATAATCATAGAGCCGACAAGTGGCAATACCGGAATCGGACTTGCATTTGTGGCAGCCTCAAAGGGACTACACCTGATACTTATCATGCCTGATACCATGAGCGTTGAGAGAAGAAAAATTGTCACAGCGCTTGGCGCAGAGATAAAGCTCACACCGGGGCGTGAGGGTATGAAGGGTGCAATCGATGAGGCACAGAGACTTAAAGAGCATTATGGCAATGCCTTTATTCCACAGCAGTTTGAGAATCAGGCCAATCCGGATATTCACAGAGCTACAACCGCTCAGGAAATCTGGGAGGATACAGATGGAAAGGTAGATATCTTTGTATCATCTGTCGGAACAGGCGGCACCTGTACAGGCACCGGGCTTGGATTGAGAGACCATAATCCTGATGTAAGGATAGTAGCTGTGGAACCAAAGAGCTCACCGGTACTCTCAGGCGGAAGACCGGGGCCACACAAGATACAGGGAATCGGTGCAGGCTTTATTCCGAAGGTCATGCGCATGGATATAGTGGATGAGGTGATTCCGGTGGAGAATGAGGCCGCTTTTGAGAAGGCAAGAGAGGTTGCAAAGAGCGACGGACTTCTCGTTGGCATATCCTCAGGAGCAGCAATATATGCGGCAACAGAGCTTGCGAAAAGACCTGAGAACAAGGGAAAGAATATCGTGGTGCTGCTTCCGGATACAGGAGAAAGATACCTGTCCACACCGCTTTTTACAGTAAACTAATGGCATATAAACTGACGGCATAAGCTACTTTGCCGGAAACTGTAACATGAAAAATGAGAAACATACATGAGAAACATACATAAATATACGGCAGCCCTGCTGTCGACAGTGATGATTCTGTCACTTCTTCTGACAGGCTGCTCAGGCAGGAAGGATGACGGTACAGTCACCATAACCAATGTGTCGTATGATCCGACACGAGAGTTTTACGAGAAATATAACAAAATATTCGAGTCTTACTATGAGAGCGAGCACGGCAAAAAGATAAATGTGATTCAGTCACATGGCGGCTCGGGAGCGCAGGCGCGTTCGGTTGTGGAGGGCTGTAATGCAGATGTTGTCACACTGGCACTCGAGCATGACATAGACCTGATACAAAATACCGGCTTAATTGAAAAGGGCTGGATTGATGAATTTCCAAAAAGCTCTGCACCGTACACATCAACCATCGTTTTTCTTGTAAGAAAGGGCAATCCAAAGCATATAAGCGACTGGGATGACCTGGTGAAAAAAGAATGTGGATGTGATTACACCGGATCCAAAGAGCAGTGGCGGAGCCTGCTGGAATTTCCTTGCGGCGCTAAGCTATGCGAAGACAACTTATGACAGCCTGAAGGAACAGAAATCGTTTATGAAGAAGCTGTATGAAAATGTCACAATTATGGATTCGGGTGCGAGAGGCTCAACAACCACATTTGTGGAAAACGGTCAGGGAGATGTGCTTATAGCGTGGGAAAACGAGGCACTTACGACCATGGATTCATATCCGGGCAAGTATGAGATAGTGAATCCGTCCGTCAGCATCTTAGCACAGCCCTCTGTTGCTATTGTGGATGACAATGCAAAGAGCAATGAAACAGAAGCTGCGAGTAAAGAGTACTTACAGTATCTCTACAGCGATGAGGCACAGAGGCTGATTGGAGAGAGTGGCTACAGACCAACCAATCAGGACATATTAAATCAGTTTTCCGACAAGTTTGATTTGAATATCAGGCTTTGGAGCATAGAGGATTACGGCGGATGGAATGAAGCCTACAAGACATATTTCGATGATGGAGCAATGTTCGATGAAATATACGGCAACTGATAAAACAGCAAAAGAGAAAACTAAATCAAAGAACATAAAGACCAGAGTCATACCGGGCTACCATCTTTCGCTTGGAATAGTGGTTACGATGCTTTCAGTCATCGTTCTCATTCCGTTAGCATCAGTGCTTGTGTATTCGCTAAAGATATCGCCGGGCGATTTTGTGGCACTTATCATGAAGGAGAATGTGAGGAATGCCTTTATCACAAGCATCACCTCATCATTTATCGCAGCAATCGTAAATGTGGTATTTGGACTCATAGTGGCATGGACACTTGTAAAGGACGATTTTCCCGGGAAATGGCTGCTTGACGGACTTATAGAGCTTCCGTTTGCACTGCCGACAGCGGTTGCGGGCATCACGCTCTCAAAGCTGTACTCAGGCACAGGCTTTTTTGGTAAGGGCCTTGGCAAGCTTGGAATAGATGTGGCTTACACACAGGCAGGAATAGTTGTGGCACTTGTTTTTGTAGGCATTCCCTTCGTAATAAGAGCTGTACAGCCGGTGCTTGAAAAGATGGATAATACATATGAGGAGGCTGCTTATATGCTTGGCGCCACACCCTCTAAGACATTTTTTAGGGTAATACTTCCGGAGCTTCGCCCGGCACTCTTAACAGGCTTTGGTCTTGCCTTTGCCAGAGGCATAGGAGAGTACGGAAGCGTCATCTACATATCAGGCAACAGTGCAAGGCACAGGACGCAGGTGGTATCCTACGTCATCATGCAGAAGCTTAGCTATATAGATTATGCTAGCGCGACTGCCATAGCACTTGTGATGCTTGTCATATCATTTTTACTGCTGCTATTTGTAAACATAGTGCAGGTTAAACAGTCACAGCGCACTAATTTGTTGTAGAAGGCTGCATATAAATCAAATGCGATGCATACAAACAGGAAAGGAGCACAATGCGATGACCGAACAGGTAAAGCTTGAAAGAAGAAAAAAGATCACAAAGATAATACTCGTCACTGTCACGGTGCTCTTCATATTTGTCATGCTTGTAGTTCCGCTTTTTTTCTGTGATGGCAAGTGCCTTAAAGGAGGGGCTTGGATTCTATCTGAAAGCTATCTCCACAAGCTACGTGCTTTCAGCACTCAAGGTGACTTTGATAGCAACAGTTTTTGCGGTAGTTATCAACACCTTCTTTGGAATATGGACAGCGTGGCTGTTGACCAGATTTTCGTTTAAAGGAAAGCAGGTGCTTGCAACACTTATTGATATACCGTTTTCTATTTTCCGGTCATCGTAGGACTTGCGTATCTTATGACATTCGGACGGCTTGGGTGGTTTTATCCGGTTATCAGATGGTTCAATGAGATATTCGGCACGAATGTGAGAATCACCTTTGCAATACCGGGAGTTGTGCTTGCCACGATATTTGTCACGTTTCCGTATGTGTCAAGGGAAATTATACCGGTGCTCAATGCAGAGGGAAAGGATGAGGAAGAAGCCGCAGCGCTGATGGGAGCATCCGGCTTTACGATATTTCGGAAAATAACACTTCCGCAGATGAAGTGGAGCCTGATTTATGGAATCATACTTTGTACGGCGAGAGCACTCGGCGAGTTCGGCGCGGTAAATGCGCTCTCGAAGACAAGAGGCGAGACATTTACACTGCCGCTTGAGATTGATGCCTTGTATATGTCGGGCACAGACAGCTCGATAACATCGGCATTTGCTGTATCGTCGATACTGTTAATTATTGCATTAATCATTCTTTTTGCAAGAAATATAGTTGAGCATAAATTTAAGAAATTACACTGAGATTTATGGGAAATATGATTTACACTAATGAAATTTGTTACTGCTTACACACCGGTGTGGCAGACAGCTATAGAGTTGCTGTACTAAGAAAGCAGGAAGGAGATAACGTATATGTACGTTGAGATGAAAAATATATAAAAAAATACGGAGACTTCCTGGCATCCGATAATGTGAGCTTTGGAGTGGAAAAGGGAAAGCTTGTGGCGCTGCTTGGTCCGTCCGGCAGTGGCAAGACGACACTTCTTCGTATGATAGCAGGGCTTGAGACGCCAAATTCAGGTGACATATATATAGATGGAAAGCGAGTGAATGATATTCCAGCCTCGAAGAGAGGCATAGGCTTTGTGTTTCAGAACTATGCGCTGTTTCGATACATGACAATATACGACAATGTGGCATTTGGACTGGAGCTTCAGAAGATGCCGAAAAAGCTCATAAAGGAGCGTGTTACCAAGCTTCTTGAGATGACAGGCTTATCGGGGCTTGAAAAGAGATATCCGAATCAGCTTTCCGGGGACAGCGTCAGAGAGTGGCATTTGCAAGGGCGCTGGCGCCGAATCCACAGGTGCTCTTACTGGATGAGCCATTTGCCGCGATAGATGCAAAGGTGCGAGGTGAGCTTCGTACCTGGCTGAAGGAGCTGGTCGAAAAGCTTGGAATCACAAGCATTTTCGTCACACATGACCAGGATGAGGCTGTTGAGGTGGCAGATGAAATCATTATCACAAACCACGGCACGATAGAGCAGATGGGTACACCTCTTGAGATATACAAGTCGCCTTATACACCTTTTGTGGCGCAGTTTATAGGACACACCACAGTCGTTGAAAACTATGACAGGCTAAAGGGCTTTGACAGGATAGAAAATGCCGACAAGGCGGTAATCAGACCTGAGTTTATCAAGATATCAAAGAGTGGCAACTTAGACCGCTATCAGTCAGCGGCAGAGGAGGGCATCGTTACAGATGTGGTATTCAGAGGAAACAGGATGGATATCACAGTCAGCATAAACGGCATTGAGGTGGTCGGCGAGCGCTCACTTGAAAAGGACCTGATAGCAGTCGGCGAGAAAGTACATGTGCTGATTTACAGGCTGTATATATTTGATGAAGAGAAAACATACCTGATGGAAAACAGCGAGATGCAGGAGCAGGATGTATTCTACATTTAGATACAAGAATAGTCTAAAGCTTGTGATTGAAAGAGGAAGCAGAGGGAGATAAATGAAGATAGAAAACAAAAAAATCCTACACACGGACATCCTCATAATAGGAGGTGGCACGGCGGGCTGTTATGCAGCACTCACCATCCGTGAGAAATCGGATTATTCGATTATAATTGCAGAGAAAGCGAACATAAAGCGAAGCGGATGCCTTGCAGCAGGTGTCAATGCGATAAATGCATACATAGTAAAGGGCAGAAAGCCTGAGGACTATGTAGACTACGCAAAAAAGGATGCTGACGGCATAGTAAGGGAAGACTTACTCATGACTATGTCAGAGGGCTTAAACCGTGTGACGGACAAAATGGAAAAGCTTGGACTTGTCATATTAAAGGATGAAAACGGTGAGTATGTAGCAAGAGGAAACCGAAATATCAAGATAAACGGCGAGAACATGAAGCCGCTTTTGGCAGAAGCTGTATCAAAGCTTAATGACTGTACAGTGATAAACAGAATCAATATCACGGACTATATAGTTGAGAACAACACCATAAAGGGTGCATACGGATTTTCAATCGAGGATGCGACAGCCTATGAAATCAGGGCTAAAAAGGTGCTCTGTGCAACAGGCGGAGCGGCCGGTTTATACAGACCAAACAATCCGGGATTTTCAAGGCACAAGATGTGGTATCCGCCGTTTAATACAGGCGCCGGATATGCGATGGGCATAAGAAGCGGAGCTGAGATGACCACTTTTGAGATGAGATTTATCGCACTCAGATGCAAGGACACAATTGCACCGACCGGAACAATTGCACAGGGAGTCGGGGCAAAGCAGGTCAATTCACTTGGAGAGGTTTACGAGACAAAATATGGCCTCACCACATCAGAGCGTGTATACGGAACGGTCATGGAAAATCTTGAGGGAAGAGGCCCTTGCTACTTAAGGACAGAGGGCATCTCTCCACAGCAGGATGAGTCATTGAGAAAGGCATATCTTAACATGGCCCCAAGCCAGACACTCAAGCGGGTGGCGGCAGGTAAGAATCCAAGTGAGCAGAATGTGGAGATAGAGGGCACCGAGCCGTATATCGTAGGTGGGCATACAGCGAGCGGTTACTGGGTAAATACCGAGCGTGAGACTACAATCCACGGACTTTATGCCGCTGGAGATGTGGCAGGAGGATGTCCACAGAAATACGTTACAGGAGCTATGGTGGAGGGTGAAATCGCTGCGATAGATATGGTTTCAAAGCTTGATGCAGATACCTCCGACGGAAGTCCTGACACATCGGCATTTGATGAGAAAAAGGCACTTGACGCAAAAGCTTCAGAGTACGACCATTTCCTCACTGAAAGGTCTCAGATGTTTACAACAGAGGCAATCGAGGAAGCCATGCAGAAGGTCATGGACAACTATGCAGGCGGTATTTCCACACATTATCAGTTCAACGGCAAGCAGCTTGCCCTGGCAAAGGAAAAGATAAATCATCTGATAGAGCTGACCGGTGATTTATATGCATCGGATATGCATGAGCTTATGTTCATATATGAGCTTAAGGAGAGGCTTACGGTATGTCTTTCGGTCATAGCACATCTTGGTGCGAGAAAGGAGACCAGATGGCACAGCTTTGCCGAGAATCTGGATTATCCCGACAAGAGTGATGATTGGATGAAATACGTCAATTCCAGATACGAAAACGGGCAGCTTCATATGATTTACAGAGAGCTTGTCGGAAGGGAGGCGCGTTATGAGCATAATGATTGATAAAGCAAAGTGTAAGGGCTGTGGCATGTGTACAAGTGTATGCCCCGGAAGCCTGATATATCAGGACTCAGAGAAAAAAAGCCTTTATCAAATATCCTAAGGACTGCTGGGGCTGTGCCTCATGCATAAAGGAATGTCATTTTGGCGCTATTGCTCTTTATCTTGGAGCAGACATAGGAGGCATGGGAAGTCTCATGACAGTAAAAAGCACACCGGATACGCTGACCTGGGATATCAAAAAGCGCGACGGAAGCAAGGAAGAGATTCTTATCAACAAGAAGGAATCCAATAAATATTAAAGAAAAGGATGGTAACAGACATGGGTGAATTATCACATCTTGACGAACTCAGAAGCAGAGGCAATATACATAATACGTGAAGTAGCCGCAGAGTGCGAGAAGCCGGTTAGGTTGTACTCAATGGGAAAGGACAGCTCGGTTATGCTTCATCTTGCAATGAAGGCATTTTATCCGGAGAAGCCGCCATTTCCGTTTTTACATGTAAATACAACCTGGAAATTCCATGAGATGATAGAATTCAGAGATCGCATTGCTAAGGAAAAGGGCATCGAGATGCTTGAATATATAAATCAGGATGGCGTAAAGCAGGGAATCAATCCATTTGACCACGGCTCAGCATACACAGATATCATGAAGACACAGGCGCTCAAGCAGGCGCTCGACAAATACGGCTTTACGGCAGCGTTTGGCGGCGGCCGAAGAGACGAGGAGAAATCAAGAGCCAAGGAGCGAATCTTCTCCTTCAGAAATGAAAACCACGCATGGGATCCAAAGAACCAGCGCCCGGAGATGTGGAAGCTCTACAACTCCAGAATCAAAAAGGGCCAGGAGGTGCGAGTTTTCCCACTGTCAAACTGGACAGAGAAGGATATCTGGCAGTATATAAAGAGAGAGAATATCGAGATTCCTTCACTTTACTTTGCAAAGGAAAGACCTGTTGTATACAGAGACGGCAACATCATCATGGTAGATGACGACAGAATGAAGCTTCGTCCGGGTGAGAAAATCCAGATGAAGAGTGTACGTTTCAGAACTCTCGGCTGCTATCCACTGACAGGTGGTGTAGAGTCGACAGCGGATACACTTGATGAGATTATTGATGAGACACTCAGTGCTGTTTCCTCAGAGAGAACCACCCGTGTCATAGACAACGAGGCGGCAGGCAGCATGGAAAGAAGAAAGAGGGAGGGATATTTCTAAAATGAGCGGATTACTTAAATTTATTACATGCGGAAGCGTGGATGACGGAAAATCAACATTGATCGGACATATCCTGTATGATTCCAAGCTTCTTTATACAGATCAGGAAAAGGCATTGGAGCTTGACAGTAAGGTCGGAAGCCGTGGCGGCGCCATCGACTATTCACTCCTCCTCGACGGACTGATGGCAGAGAGAGAGCAGGGAATCACAATCGATGTGGCTTATCGTTACTTCACAACAGATAAGAGAAGCTTTATCGTGGCAGATACACCGGGCCATGAGGAGTACACAAGAAACATGGCTGTAGGTGCATCCTTCAGACCTTGCGGTAATTTTAATAGATGCAAAGCAGGGTGTATTGGTTCAGACAAGAAGACACGCAAGAATCTGCGCGCTCATGGGAATCAACTACTTTGTATTTGCTGTAAACAAGATGGATCTTGTAGGCTACGACGAGAAGCGTTTCGATGAAATCACAAAGCAGATTATTGAGCTTACAAAGGAGCTTGAGCTCAAAAATGTAGTAATAATTCCTGTTTCTGCAACAGAGGGTGACAATGTAACAACAAAGTCAGAAAATATCCCATGGTACAAGGGACCTGCTCTTTTATCATACCTTGAGGATGTTGACATAAAGGATGAGAACGAGGAAGAGGGCTTTTACATGCCTGTACAGAGAGTCTGCCGTCCTGACCACACCTTCCGTGGATTCCAGGGCCAGATAGAGGCCGGAGAGGTAAAGGTGGGCGATGAAATCACCACACTGCCAAGCAATGAGACAGCCCATGTAAAGAGCATCCATGTGGGTGATAAGCTAGCGATAGCGCATTTACAGGCCAGCCAGTTACAATCCAGCTCGACAGAGAGGTGGACGTATCAAGAGGCTGTGTGCTCACAATCGGTTCAGGAGCAAAGGTTGCGTCATCCATCACAGCTACAATACTCTGGATGGATGACGATGAGCTCTTCAAGGGAAAGAACTTCTTCTTCAAGCTTGGTACCAAGTCGATACCGGGCATCGTAACAGAGATAGAGCATACCATCGATGTAAACACAGGTGAGGAAAAGCCTGCCGACAAGCTTAAAAAGAACGAGATAGCAGTTGTAAAGATTGCATTCTCGGACAAGATAGTCTGCGATAAGTTCAAAAATCACAAGACACTCGGTGAGTTTATCTTAATCGACCGTGTGACGGATATGACATCTGCCTGCGGTGTGGTTGAAGAGGTACACACGGAGGAAAGCGGTCTCTACGAGGGCAGAGTAGACAGAAACGTAAGAGCTGCAATCAAGGGCCAGAAGGCAATCACCGCCGTATTCGTAGACGGAGTGGATGGTGTAAACCGTGGCTTTGTGGAGGATGTCGAGAAAGCCTTAAATATAGACGGACGCCATACTTATCTCTACGCACCAAAGGAGGGAGAGGACTTCGTAAATGTAGTCAAGCACCTAAGCCATGCCGGAATACTCGTACTTCTGCTCATCAGCCAAAAGCAGGAGAAGGAGCTTGCAGCTGACAAAGTTGAGTTCACAAAGGACTGGAACAAAAACGGCAGAGATGTGGACAAGGCTGCGGAGTTTATCAAAAAGCAGTCAGTATATGACGGCGTGATCGTAAACACAAGTGAGTATATCTGATAAAAATATATAAGCAGATGAACAGCATCCCATATTCATTTAATATGAAGGGATGCTGTTTTTGTAACCAATTTCCACGTTGAAAAGCACGCCCCAATGTGGTAAAATTGACAAAGATAATTTATAGAAAACATACAGGAGGATTAACATACAATGGAAAGTTACAAGAGCGAATTTATAGATTTTATGGTGGAGAGTGACGTGCTGAAATTTGGTGATTTCACATTAAAGAGCGGCCGTAAATCACCATTTTTCATGAATGCGGGAGCATATGTGACAGGCTCACAGCTTAAGAGACTCGGAGAGTACTACGCAAAGGCAATCCATGCAAACTACGGAGATGATTTTGATGTATTATTCGGACCTGCATACAAGGGAATTCCGCTTGCAGTGGTAACAGCTATCGCATACCATGAGCTCTATGGCAAAGAGGTGCGCTACTGCTCAGACAGAAAAGAGGCAAAGGATCATGGTGCAGACAAGGGAGGTTTCCTTGGAAGCAAGCTTAAGGATGGTGACAGAGTAGTTATGATAGAGGATGTCACCACATCCGGCAAATCAATGGAGGAGACAGTTCCAAAGGTAAGAGGAGCTGCAGATGTTACAATCGTAGGCCTTATGGTGAGCCTTAACAGAATGGAAGTCGGACAGGGCGGCAAGGTGAGCGCGCTCGACGAAATCCATGAGAAGTACGGCTTTGAGGGCAAGGCAATCGTTACAATGGAAGAGGTCACAGAGTATCTCTACAACAGAGAGCATGATGGCAGAGTAGTCATTGATGACACAATCAAAGCAGCTATAGATGAGTACTATAAGCAGTACGGCTGCAAATAGGAGAATATAAATTGCTTGGCAGAAGAAAACGTAACAGGTATAAGTTTACGGAAAAGATGCAATCTAAGAGGGGGATAGCTGCACTTGTTGTGGCTATCCTCATAGAGATTGTATATATAGTTTTTTTTTGAATGCGGCATTCAGAGGAGATGGCAATCTGTCTATGTACTATGGCAGTGCCGGTATACTGATGCTTGGCATATCTCTGGCAGATTTCGGGTTTGCCATCAGAAGCCTCTTTGATGAGGAATCATTCATGACGTTTCCACGACTGGCAGTGTTTTTTTCACTCATAGCGGTAATCAGCTGGGGAGGAACATATGCTGCAGGTTTTATTATATGAAAGAAAGATTATAGGGATATATGAGTTATAAAGAGATTTATGAGCTCTCAATGAGCTTTACGCAGAGCGATTAGAGCTTGTGGAGGAGCGGATAGAGCAGATCATCAGAGAGCCTGCGATAGAGCCGGCTTTTTGCAGATTATTTCACAAGTGTGGCAAAGTGCATCAACACTATTAAAAACCATAGCGCAGATAAAGAATTTAACGATTTATTCTATTCACAGTTTGATAAAGAAAATTACGAGAAAAGCTATGCCAACCCGGCATACGCCGTAAAGGTGCTCGGAGATGAGTATGGTCAGCTTTTATCGGCTGTATATGCAAAAATTGCCGGAAGCATTACACATATCTATCAGGGGGATATAAAATATCTCTGCATTTATGCAGAGCTTATTGTAGAGCTATACAATTATTTTGAGAATGCCAATGAGCTGAGTCCTGATGAGATAAGGGGCTGTATATATTCGTTCATGCATGATTATGAGGAGATTTTTGCAGAGGATGACAACAGAGCACTCCTTGATCCGGCTTATGATTACTATACAGAGCTTGTAAATGAGGCAGATTTGTCAAATGATGATTATCTGTATTCCTACGGACTGTATGTCGGAGAGAATGAGCGCGCCGGCAGAGCACATTTGGCTTCATTTTCAGATGAGGAGATACAGGCCATGGCAGATACCTATACAGAAGGATACCGCATTGGCTTTATTACCTGCAACAAGGATATCTCAAAGAAGTCGGTGGTTCAGGTGCTTTATCCGCTTGGCTTTGAGCGTATGATAAGAGCAGCATTAAAGAATTTTGAGAAAATGGGTATGAAGCCTGCCATGAGACCATTTTCCACATCGGTCAACAAGCAGTTTGAATATGACCACAAGGAGGATATGGCACTGTGGCTTGACAAGGCATATGTGGAGTATCGTCTTGAGTGCATGCACAATGCACTTGAGAGAATGAAGGATGTAGCATGCAAATGTGGAGGACCGGCTGTCATAGAGATATTTGGAGAGGAGCCGTTTGCTCCGGTTTCAAAGAAGGAGGCTGCGCACTTTAATGATGAGCAGCAGAAGCTTGTAGTCCATATGACAAGCGTGCGCTCACAGTATATGAACAGCTATATCCACAGCGAGGACAGAAGCTTTACGATTATTGCCTATCCGTGTGCTGCAATCGGACCTGATTATAAGGAGATTTTTACGGAAACTGTAAAGATTAATACTCTTGATTATGCACTCTACAGGGATATGCAGCAGAAAATCATAGATGTGCTCGATACAGCAGACAGGGTGCATATCGTCGGTACAAACGGCAACATGACAGATTTGTATGTCAAGATTCATGAGCTTAAGGAGCCTTCAAAGGAGACAGCTTTTGAAAACTGTGTGGCTGATGTAAATATCCCTGTCGGAGAGGTGTTTACTTCACCGGTGTTAGAGGGCACAAACGGCAAGCTGCATGTCAGTCAGGTATATCTCAATGAGCTTAATTTCCTTGGAAATCGACTTTAAGGATGGCATGATTGATAAATATACATGTACCAATTTTGAGGATGAGGAAGAAAACAAAAAGTATATATCTGATAATGTACTTTTCCATCATGACACACTGCCTATGGGTGAGTTTGCCATAGGCACCAATACGACAGCCTACCGTATGGCGAGAGTATACGATATCGCAGCAAAGATGCCTATTCTCATAGCAGAGAAGACAGGACCGCACTTTGCGGTGGGTGATACCTGCTACACATACGATGAGGACAATATGACATACAACCCTGACGGAAAAGCAATCATTGCCAGGGATAATTCAGTTTCCATCCGCAGAAAAGATGATATATCAAAGGCATATTTCAACTGCCACACGGATATCACAATACCATATGATGAGCTTGGAGCCATCACAGTTATTCGACACGATGGCTCAACATGTGATATAATAAGAGATGGCAGATTTGTGCTTGAGGGCGTAGAAGAGTTGAACAAACCGCTCGATACGCTTGATGCAGAAAGTAAATAATTGTTAGACATATAAGGAGGATAAAATGGCAAAGGTTGGAATAGTTATGGGCAGCGACTCAGATTTAAAGGTGATGAGTAAGGCAGCAGATATGCTTGAAGAGCTCGGCATAGAGTATGAGCTCACCATCATCTCGGCACACCGTGAGCCGGATGAGCTTATTGAGTGGACAAGAGGCGCTGAGAATAGAGATGTAAAGGTAATAATAGCAGGAGCTGGAATGGCAGCAGCACTTCCGGGAATGTGTGCAGCGCTTTTTGCACTTCCTGTTATCGGAGTACCGCTTTCAGGAAAGAATCTGGATGGAATGGATGCAGTGTTCTCAATCATGCAGATGCCACCTGGAGTGCCTGTTGCCACAGTTGCAATTGACGGTGCGAAAAATGCAGCAATCCTTGCAGCAAAGATACTCGCAGCAGGTGATGATGCAATCCTTGAGAAAATCAAAAAGTATACAGCAGATATGAAGGCTCAGGTTGTAGCAAAGGATGCGAAACTGAAACAGGTTGGATATAAGCAGTATCTTGCTGAAAAATAGATTGTATTGTCATCTATAGGAGGGTTTTTATGGGTATATTGCAAAAGGCAGACAGATGTATGGATGAGGCAGCAGCCTTATTTGGCGAGAATAAGCTTTTTTGGCAGAGAATAAGGCACAGGAGACAGCCGGTCTTTATAAGAGCTGTGGCGCATATGAGCAGATGGCAAAGACTGTCAATTTTATGGGAGTCATATATGCATCTATTGGAGACTTAAGCATGTCAATTGACTGCTACCTAGAGGCTATGGATGTAGCTGTGGAGCAGGGCTCAACAGAGATAATCATGCTTGTAAACAATAATATAGGCTCACTCTATATGGAGCTTGGATTGTATGAAAAGGCTATCAGATATTTCAACGAAGCACTGGAGCTGTGCAAGCCACCGCTGCATGGAGAGAGGGATAGCTATTATCAGGAACTTCTCATGCTTCATCTGAATCTGTGCATATCATACACGGGAATTAATGAGTTTGAAAAGGCAGAAAAGCATCTTTCTGACGCGATACTCTTTAATGAGATAGCTGGCAGTGATAAAAACAGATTTCTGATAGATATGTCACAGGCACATATGCTATGGAAGATGGGAAATGAGGATGAGGTCAGAGATCATGTGGAAGAGCTGGTTGAGGGTGCGATAAACAATATCAATTCTGCCAATTATGTGCTTGAGATACTAAGCCTTTGCAATCTATTTATGAATATGGGGGAGTTCGATGCATGGAAAAAAGGTTATTGTGGAGTATGAACGCTTTGCTATTGAAACAGAAAATCTGTTTTTCCAGAAGACCTGTGTCAAGATGTGGATGAAATATGAGAGCGCCATGGGTGATACAGAGGCGTACAACAAGCTGTGCGTATATTACGCAAATCTCCACTCTATGCAGGTGAAGGAGCAGATAAAGCGTCTTGGTGATACAATCGACCTTAAGCTTCAGCTTCAGGAGACTGAGTATGAGCGCCGTAAGGCAGTCAGACTCAACTACACGGATATGCTTACCGGCATGGGCAATAAGTTCAAGATGCGAAATGATTTTGAAAAAGCTTGTGAGCGAAAACCAGGATTCCGCCGGTACAGGAATCACGTTTGGAGTAGTGGATATAGATTTCTTCAAGTCATTTAACAGAAACAGTGGCAGAGTCACCGGTGATGCAGTGCTAAAAGAATTGTCATCCATAATAAATGAGAGCATCAAAGATAAGGGAATGGGGTATCATTTCTATGGCGATGAATTCTACATAATACTGAAGGAAACAGATGAGGCTATCATTAAAAATTTAGCCGAGCATATAAGACTGGAGCTTGCCAAAAACAGATACTTCATGAGAGCTCTAAGGTGGATGAGTATCTGACTGTATCACAGGCATATGTTACCGCCCCGGATGTAAAGGTGCCGGATGAGTTTTCAAAGCTGTTCAAGACGGTGGATGAAGTGCTCAATGATGTGAAGGAAAAGGGGAGAAATGCATATAAGATAGTCTGATGCTTTAAGCGTATAAGACAACTATAAAATGACACGCAGCGTAAAACGTTGCGTGTCATTTTTGATGGATCTATATATACAGTTATAGTTATATTTGTACTTATACTTTTACTTTTATATGGCTATATTGTCTCATTTATATTCCGGATATAACAATATCAGTGCCTGCCTTCTCATATATATCTGCTGTCTCAGGAGAGATACCGGAGTCGGTGATTACCATATTGATGTCATCAAGCGATGCATAGCTGGATATGGATGTGGTATCAAACTTGGTGTGGTCTACAAGAGCCACAGTTTTAGCGGAGGCTTTGATACACATGTGCTTTAAATCAGCCTCGTATATACTGAAATCAGTCAGTCCGTCTTCTACAGAGAAGCCTCTTGCTGACACGAACGCGATATCTGTGTGTATCTTTTTGAGTAAATCAGCGCCAAGCAGTCCTTCTATGGAAGCGGATGCACTGGTTACGATACCGCCTGTCAGGATGACTGTGACACCCGGATATCCTTTTAGCTCTAAAGCCAGATTGATGCCATTGGTGATGACGGTCAGCTCTGTAAAGCCTGAAAGCTTCATGCCGAGAGTGTAGGCTGTGGAGCTGGCATCAAGGAATATACACATATGGTCACTTACGAGCTTTATCGCCTCGTTTGCAATCTCCTCCTTGGCCTCCTTGTTTTCAAGAGCGCGGTCATGGAACAGGTAGGCCCTCGAGGTTAAATCAGTCATGTCATGGGTTTTATCTTTGTAGATAGCACCGCCGTGGGTCTTTGTCAGAAGCTTTTCCTTATCCATCTGGTTTAAATCTGTTCTTATTGTCGTGGTCGATACACCAAGCAGCTCGCTGAGCTCATTGGTGGTGGCCTTGCGGTTTTCTTTTTAAATAATCGAGAATCTTTTGTTGTCTTTCTAATTGCAGCATAGATTTTCCTCTTTCTTTTGATTTCTGTTGTATTTTTACGTACATATTTTTATCACAAAGCATTGCATAAATATATAATAACTCAAATAAGTAAATAAAGCCAGTGTTTTCGATTGCTTATGTTTTTTTTTTATTTGATGACATTTAATTGTATTTATTTTTGCTTTTATTTGCTTTTACTATTGCATTTTTTCTTTTAAAGTGTTATATTTATATCATCAAATAAAAGCAAACACAAATTATAAAAGACGGAGGTATTATTAAATGAAGTTTTTCGTAGATACAGCAAATGTCGAGGACATTAAGAAAGCAAACGATATGGGAGTCATCTGTGGAGTTACAACAAACCCTTCACTTATCGCAAAAAGAGGGCAGAGACTTCAATGAGGTAATTAAAGAAATCACATCTATCGTTGACGGACCGATAAGCGGAGAGGTAAAAGCCACAACAGTTGATGCAGAGGGCATGATAAAGGAAGGACGTGAAATCGCAGCTATCCATCCAAACATGGTAGTTAAGATTCCTATGACAGTCGAGGGACTTAAGGCTGTCAAGGTGCTTTCATCAGAGGGTATCAAGACAAACGTTACTCTTATTTTCTCAGCAAATCAGGCAATTCTCGCTGCAAATGCAGGTGCTACATATGTTTCACCTTTCCTTGGCAGACTTGATGATATAAGCCAGCCGGGTATTGAACTGATCAGACAGATCGCAGAAATTTTTGATATCTATGCATATGACACAGAGATTATTGCAGCTTCTGTAAGAAATCCGATCCATGTAACAGACTGTGCACTTGCAGGTGCAGACATTGCAACAGTTCCTTACAGAGTAATAGAACAGATGACAAAGCATCCATTGACAGACCAGGGAATCGAAAAATTCCAGGCAGATTATAAAGCTGTATTTGGTGATTAGTACGTTTATAAAGGTAGATATATCAAAGACCGGTATAAATAATTTATTTACGGTCACAGATTTAACAGGAGAACGAAATGAACAAATTAGAGCTTCAGATTACAGCAAATGAAGTCAGAAAGGGCATCGTCACGGCTGTGCATTCTGCAAAGGCAGGACATCCGGGCGGCTCGCTTTCTGCAGCAGATATATTTACATATCTGTATTTTGAGGAGATGAACATTGACCCAAAGAATCCAAAAAAGCCTGATAGGGATCGCTTTGTGCTTTCAAAGGGACACACGGCTCCGGGACTTTACTCTGCACTTGCGCAGAGAGGCTATTTTCCGGTTGAGGATTTAAAGACACTCAGACATCTGGGATCATATCTGCAGGGACATCCTGACATGAAGCATATCCCGGGTGTGGATATGTCGAGCGGTTCGCTCGGACAGGGCATTTCAGTAGCAGTAGGCATGGCGCTTTCTGCAAAGCTTACAAATGATGATTACAGAGTATATACACTTCTCGGCGATGGTGAGATTCAGGAGGGACAGGTCTGGGAGGCTGCTATGTTTGCAGGTTTCAGAAGACTTGATAACCTGGTTGTGATAGTTGATAACAACGGACTGCAGATTGACGGACCGGTGGATCAGGTTTGCTCTCCATATCCTATTGATGAGAAATTCAAGGCCTTCAATTTCCATGTGATTGATTTAAAGGATGGAAATGACATGGATCAGATTGCTGACGCATTTAAGGAGGCAAGAAATACAAAGGGTATGCCGACGGCGCTTATTGCACATACCGTAAAGGGCAAGGGTGTTTCATTCATGGAAAATCAGGTCGGCTGGCATGGCAAGGCTCCAAATGACGAGGAGTATGCAGTTGCCATGGAGGATCTGAGAAAGGAAGGTGAAGCAGTATGTCAGAAGTAAAGAAAATCGCCACACGTGTCAGCTATGGAAACGCACTTGTAGAGCTTGCAAAGGAGCACGATGACGTATATGTTCTTGATGCTGACCTTGCGGCTGCCACACAGACAGCCATCTTCAAAAAAAGGAATTTCCGGACCGTCACATAGACTGTGGTATCGCAGAGTGCAACATGATGGGCATTGCTGCAGGACTTGCGGCTACGGGAAAGGTGCCGTTTGCCAGTTCATTTGCCATGTTTGCAGCAGGCCGTGCGTTTGAGCAGGTGAGAAACTCTATTGGATATCCTCATCTCAATGTGAAAATAGGTGCGACACACGCAGGTATTTCCGTAGGAGAGGATGGAGCCACCCATCAGTGTAACGAGGATATTGCGCTCATGAGAGCAATTCCCGGCATGGTTGTAATCAATCCAAGCGATGATATAGAGGCAAAAGCCGCTGTAAAGGCAGCTTATGAGTATGAGGGTCCTGTATACATGAGGTTTGGCCGTCTTGCAACACCGATAATAAATGACAATGCAGAGTATAAATTTGAAATCGGAAAGGGTGTTACACTCCGTGAGGGCACTGATGTAGCTATCATAGCTACAGGTCTGTGCGTATCAGAGTCACTTGCAGCGGCAGAAAAGCTTGCAGCAGACGGTATAAATGCAAAGGTCATAAATATACATACCATCAAGCCTCTTGATGAGGAACTTGTTGTAGCAGCAGCAAAGGAATGCGGCAAGGTGGTTACTGTGGAGGAGCACTCTGTAATAGGAGGACTTGGAGCCGCAGTATGTGAGACACTTTCGCGCAAAGCACCTACACCGGTAAAGACTGTAGGTATACAGGACTGCTTTGGAGAGTCAGGTCCTGCTGTAGCTTTACTTAAAAAATACGGACTGGATGCAGAGGGCATTTATGCATCGGTGAAGGATTTTTTATAAATATATAAAATAATTTGGTTTTATCATTTTTAATATTTTCCCTAATATAACAATAAACGTAACTATTCAGAAACACTGAGAACTAGAAAAGCTGATGCGTCATGCTTGCATGTAAGTAGCAGGTTTTCTTGTTCTCAAGGTGGCTCGAATAGAGCCACCCCCACACATATGAGCAAAATTAGCTGCGTAGCGGCGGTAAAGCACGAGTATCGTGCGGTTTTGCGAATGTGCGTGGGGTGATTCTGAATAGTTACAAAAAAAAAAGGACAGCCGGGATGTGGCTGTCCTTTTCTTTTGATGTGTCAGGGAAAATAATAATGAAGTTTTGAATATATTAAAATATTTTAAAAATATATAAAATATATATTGTGTTATGGGGCTATATCTGATATATTAAATCTATAAATGCTGGGCGAGCGTAACTATTAATTTGATACATATATATGTATCAGCTTAAGTGAAACATGTGATTGATTCACAGGGAGGAAATCATGATAAGGAATGGAAAGAAGAAGGCCATTTCGTGTGCACTCGTCGCAGCTATGTCGGTAGGACTTGCGGCGTGTGGAACAACAAGCTATGAATTTAAGGTCAGCTACGATGGAATAAAAACAGGGGATGTTTCATCGAAAGTATCGGTTCATGATCCGTCAATACTTAAGGCGGATGGTGAATACTATATCTTTGGTTCTCATATGTCTGCAGCAAAAAGCAGTGACCTGTTAAACTGGGAAAAGGTTGCTGATGGATATTCAAAGAAAAATCCTGTATACGGACAGATATATGATGTGGCAGATGAAGCTTTTGCGTATTCTGGAAGCAAGAACTCATTGATAAAGACGGATGATAAACAGGTGCATGTGTGGGCACCGGATGTAATCTACAATGAGACAACAGGACTTTACTACATGTATTATTGTACGACATCCACATGGAATGCATCAAATCTGTGCTATGGCACATCAACGACACCTGAGGGACCTTATGAATGGCAGGGGGCTTTGATATATTCAGGCTTCAACAGAAAGACGATTTCAGGTACAGATGTGCTTGACTATGTGGATGAGGATTATGCTTACAAGAACTATATCAAGGGGGCGCAGTACAATTATGAGGACTATCCGAATGCGATAGATCCGACTGTGTTTTATGATGCGGATGGCAGAATGTGGATGGTATATGGTTCATGGAGCGGCGGAATATTTTTGTTGGAAATTGACAAGACAACAGGACTTGTTATCCATCCTGAAGCAGATAAAGCAAACAATGTGGATCCGTATTATGGAAAGCGTCTTTTGGGAGGCGGCCATATTTCGATTGAGGGACCGTATATCATGTATGATGAGGCAAGCGGTTATTATTATCTGTTTGTGTCGTATGGCGCTCTGACAAGCAATGGAGGCTATCAGGTCAGAGTGTTCCGCTCAAAGACAGTCGATGGTGAATATGTGGATATGAATGGCAAATATCCTGAAAAAAGTGCACAACACCAGAATTTCGGACTGAAGCTCACAGGCAACTATAAGCTTCCGAGTCTTGAAAAAAAAGCATATATGGCAACGGGGCATAATTCGGCCTTTGTGGATGATGACGGCAGGATGTATCTGGTTTATCATACCAGATTTAACGACAATGGAGAGGGTCATTCACCGAGAGTACATCAGATGCTTGTGAATGAGGATGGCTGGCCATGTGAGCTGCCTTATCAGACACAGGGGGAGACTGTTAATAAGGACGGCTACGACACAGATGATATTATTGGACGATACTATGTTATAAACCAGGGAACGGCAATAGATTCAAAAATTGCAAATCCGGTGATTCTTTATCTTGAAAAAAACGGAAAGGTAAAGGGAGAAAAGTCAGAGGGTATCTGGGAATGCAAGGATGGCTCATACTATATGAATATCACTATAGACGGTAAAAAATACTACGGTGTGTTCTGTCAAATGAAGGATGAGGCCGGAAGTGATGTGATGACTTTTTCAGCCGTTGGTGAAAACAAGAGTGTCTGGGGCGTGAAATATTTATAGTTACGTTTCAAATTGGGCAGATATGTAAATAGTTAGATAGTTAGACAGATAGTAACAACATTAGAATAGACGGAGAAAAATATGGATAATACATTAAAATATAATAAACCATGGATTCTGCAGAGAGCAGATCCATATGTATACAAACATACAGACGGAGTATATTACTTTACAGCGTCAGTGCCTGAGTACGACAGGATTGTACTTAGAAAATCAGATACGCTTGCTGGACTTGAGACAGCAGCTGAGACTGAAATCTGGCACAAGCATGAGAGTGGACCGCAGAGCATACATATCTGGGCGCCGGAGCTTCATTATCTGGACGGAAAATGGTACATCTATTTTGCGGGCGGAGATAAAGATGATATCTGGGCAATAAGGCCGTATGTATTGGAATGTCAGGGGATGACCCGGTTAATGATAACTGGATTGAGAAAGGCAAGATGCAAAGAGCAGATGGGGATGAATTTTCGTTTGAGGCATTTTCACTTGATGCAACAGTTTTTGAAGTGAACAATGTGTGGTACTATATATGGGCAGAGAAGGTCGGAGTAGGAAAGCAGATTTCAAACCTGTATATAGCACGCATGAAAAACGGATACACACTTGATACTGTACAGGTGCTTTTGACCACACCTGATTATGACTGGGAGAGATATGGCTTCTGGGTGAATGAGGGGCCGGCAGTGTTAAAACGAAATGGCAAGGTGTTTGTTACATTTTCAGCCAGTGATACGGGAATACATTATTGTGTTGGACTTTTGACTGCAGATGAAAGCTCAGACCTGCTTGACCCGCGTTCGTGGGAAAAGGATCGTTATCCGGTGCTTTGCTCTGATGAGGCAGCAGGAGTTTACGGACCCGGACACAATTCGTTTACCGTAGATGAAAATGGTGATGACATAATGGTATACCATGCAAGAACGGAGACTGAAATTGTGGGAAATCCGCTTTATAATCCAAACCGTCATGCAATGCTTATGAGATTTGGATGGAAGGATGGACGTCCTGTGTTTTCGTATAACTGATAAGGCAAAAGAAAGGGGACATCACATGGAACTGATATGTAAGAAGTGTCTGCTTAGAGAAATGGCAGAGGCCGACGCAGCAATGATAAAAAATATGTTGATGCGATAAAGGGCGAGGACAGAGTGCCGGAAAAAGAGTATGAGGCAAGGCTTGCAGTGTGCAAGGCGTGTGACAGGCTTAATGCCGGAACATGTAATGCATGTGGTTGTTATGTGGAGCTTCGGGCACTTACGGGCGTTTCGCACTGTCCTCATAAAAAGTGGTAGTACAAATAAAATAATAACAAAATGACTGCGGTTTTGATTTCCGCAGTCATTTTATTATTATTATTTAGTGTTTTTTTCAGTGTCAAGAGGGGCATAATTGATGGATACAACAATGTCCTGATCGTAGTTACCGAAGCTTTTTCCGAATATTGTGAGTCCGCCGACATGGGCAGAATCCTCCTCGACAGCGATACGGAAGCGTATATTGCTTGTGTAGTCAAGCTTCAGCTCAGAGGTTGTGACATCTGATATCTTGAGACCATCTATGAAGGTACCTTTATGATTTATGACCAAAAGCTTGAGGAGACCGTATTGATTCCAGTTTTGAGGCCACCATTCAGGAGTAAACATTCCGCGTACATCTCCATAGTCACCGGGAGAGGTCCAGGTGCCGACCAGAGTGTCATTGATATAAAAGCTTATATCACTTGGCCAGTTGTTATCAATGCCCGGAGCTTCAGAGCTTATCTCGGCTGAGAGCGAAAGCTGGGTGATCTTCTGATTGCGTGGGATGAGGTTTGGAATCACGTACTCCACATAGCCCTTTGTGAACCACATAATGTCAGCATTGAAGCGGTCAGGGTGGTCAAAGTAACGTACGTCATCGAGCTCGCCTATCACAAATGAGGATGTAGCCATACCGCAGGTTGGGCAGACGTTATGAGATGAGAACTGTCCTACCTTGATTGAGGTGTTGTATACGTTGCTTAAGTCTATTGGTTTTTCAATTTCTACTAATATACGGTCCTGAATCAGTGAACACAGCTTCTGGTTGCCGTGACCGGATGAATCGTTTGAGGTGGAGATGAGTCCGCACTCCTCAAGCTTTTTTATATGTCCGGTTAAGGCACCGTTACTGATGCTTAGCTCGTTTGCGAGCTGATTCATGCTCATTTGGTTATTCTCAAGCAGAATTTTTAAAATCTGGATACGAATATCAGAGCCAAGAGCTTTAAACAGTTCGAGACCGTCGTCTAATGATGTGACATGTATCATATATAGATTCTCCTAAAATATTTTATAAAAATAATAATATGTTTTTTTTGCATGTAAATTATGTTTTAATTATAGGAATAAGCTATTATGTTGTCAATATTTATTGTATAAAGTTTTAGCTGGGTTGAAATCAATTTTAAATTAATTTAAATATATTGTGCAATTTGTATAGTGCATATGCGTTTAGACACGAAAAAAGATAAAAATTTAGATATTATTAAACAATATCTAAATTAGTTTAAAAAAATCTAAAATAAATATTGACATTACAGCTACTCTCATGTATATTATGTACATAAGCAAAACACATTAACGACCTGTTTTAGTCAAATAGCAATAAGCCCAGCATGAGACTTAAACAGGAGGTTAATACAACTTATCAATTCAATTTCATTTTAACAGGAGGAAGGAAAATGAAAAAGAAATTAGTTAGTGCACTGATGTGTGCAACAATGGCAGTAACAATGCTTGCCGGCTGTGGAAACGGCAGCAAAAAAACGGAACAGAAGCAGCAGATGGGGGAACAGAAGCTGCTGAGTCAGAGGTAGTGACAAACACATATGGAGATTCAAAGGGAACACACCTTGAGATGTGGCCCTTCGTTGAACTTCATGCACAGCACTACGGCACAATGGTAGAGCAGTGGAATAAGGACCATCCGGACAAGACAATCGAGATTACATGTACTACATATCCATATGGCGATATGCATACAAAGCTTCTTACATCACTTGAGGCCGGCACAGGAGCTCCTGATATCTGTGATGTTGAGGTTGGACAGTTCCCTAACGTAGTTGCAGGTCAGGACAAATGGCTGGTACCACTTGATGATTATGCAAAGGATTACATGAGCACAATGGTTCCTGCCAGAATGGAGACATATCAGGGTTCTGACGGACATTACTACGGAGCACCTTATCATGTAGGCGCCACAGTTATGTACTACAACGTAAAGGCTATGGGAGATGCAATGGGTCTTTCACAGGCTGATGTCATCGCAAAGATTGATGGAGTAAAGACCTGGGATGATTACGAGGCACTTGGAACAGAGTATGTTGAGGCAGCAGGTGAGAAGGGTACAAAATACTGGACATCTGTTGATACAGCCGGAACAGACTGGTTATGGCTTGCAATGGCTGAGTACGGAGAGGACTGGACAGGAGGATTTGACGGAAAGGCAAATGTACAGCTTGATTCTGTAAAAGAAATGCTCACAATGCAGCAGAACTGGTTAAAGAGTGATCTTGCAGAGGTATCACCTGACGGACATGTTGACCTTGAAGCTGGTTTCCAGAACATCATGGATCACAACATCGTTTCATTCCCTAAGGCAATGTGGTATATGAGCCGTTTCACAAACTATATGCCTGATGAGAAGGGTAACTGGTACATCGCAAAATGTCCTACATTCGAGGAAGGACAGAAGTGCTCAGTAGGTATCGGTGGAACAGGTACAGTTGTTACACAGCAGTCTAAGGCAAAAGAGCTTGCAGCAGAATTCCTTTGCTGGGCTAAGATGTCTGAGGTTGGTGAGCAGAATATCTGGGATACACTTGGATTTGATGTATGTAACACAGCTTGCTGGACAAATGATACATTTGCTCACAATGATGAGAACCAGTACAATCAGTTCTTCATCAACTATCCATACGATGTGCTCAATTCTATCGGAATGGACAATATTGGCAAGATTTCTGTAGTTAAAATCAGCCCTACAATCAATGAGAATGTATGTAATACAACTCTCAACGAGGTACTTGAGGATCCTGATTACAGCGTGGATGACGCATTACAGGAGCTGCAGGATGCAGTAGATATGGAGCAGGAAGAGTAGTTTTATAGCTCTTAAAAGGGGAGGTACTGGAGGTTTGGCCTCCGGCCTCCCTTTATTAATAAGAAAGAGGTGCGTAAATTGAAGATTAAAAAATTCTTGTATTCACAAAAGGTTGCGCCGTATGTATTTGTTATACCATTTATATTAAGCTTTGCAATATTCTGGATTTATCCTCTCTGCTCATCTGTATTTATGAGTTTTGAGAAGATTACACCACTGGAAACAAAGTTTGTGGCTTTAGAGAATTATAAGAAGCTGTTGTCGGATACAGTGTTCCAGACAGCGATAAAAAACAGTGCAACATATATGTTCTGGACACTTGTATTACTGATTCCGTTCCCAATGCTTTTTGCAGTGCTTATGGACAGCAATCTTGTAAAGGCAAAGGGTGTATGGAAAGCAGTGCTTTATATGCCGGCTCTTACATCTGTAGTTATTTCAGGTACTCTGTTTCGTCTGATGTTCACAGAGTACAGCACAGGACAGATGAATAAACTTGTAATGGCACTCGGCATGGAGCCTTTCAAATGGTTGAAGGTCGGCTGGACAGGAATGGCAGCACTTTTGGTTTTAGCCTGCTGGAGATGGACAGGTGTAAATATGCTCTATTTCCTTTCGGGACTGAAGTCAATTGATACTTCATTATATGAAGCTGCTGAGATTGATGGAGCAAACGGCTGGCAGAAATTCCGCTACGTGACATTACCTTTACTCAGACCGACAACAATCTATGTTTTGACAATATCAATCTATGCAGGACTTGCGATGTTCCTTGAGTCATACATGCTGTGGGCGGGCAACAATTCGCCAAAGAACATAGGACTCACCATTGTAGGATATCTGTATAAGCGTGGTATTGAGAAAAACGACATGGGCTATGCATGTGCGGTTGGTATGGTGCTTTTGGTTATAGCACTTGTAATTAATATAGTACAGCTTGTATGTAACGGAACATTTAAACGCGAGGAGGACTAAAAAATGGCAGATAAAAAGAAAAAAAAGTGCGTTCTGTCAAAGACACACCAAGACATAAGGTTGGCGTTGTTTTAGGCACAGGATTCTTCGTAATACTTTGTGCGATAATAGTATTTCCGGTCTTTGCAGGTCTTTAGCATCGTTTAGACCTGGCAAGGAGCTTATCAGAAGAGGTCTTTCAATTGATCTTGATTTCTCAACGATGAGCCTTGATAATTATACCTATCTGTTTTCAGGCAACGCAGACAGCCAGAAGTATTTTATGTGGTATAAGAACTCTCTTATTATCACTATTGTATCGGTGGTGCTTACGCTTCTCATCTGTTACTTTGTAGCTTATGGACTGACAATGTACAATTACAGGCTTAAGAACTTCCTGTTCTTTTTGGTAATTGCTACAATGATGGTACCGTTTGAGATACTTATGCTTCCTCTTTACAAAGAGATTATTGCAATCGGACTTATTGATTCATATGTTGGTGTTATTATAACGGGACTCTGCTCGGCATCGACCATATTTTTCTTCAAGCAGTATCTGTCAGGTCTGCCTAAGGATCTTTTGGATGCGGCAAGAATTGACGGTGCAACAGAGTACGGTATTGCAACAAAAATAATACTTCCGCTCACAAAGCCGGCATTTGCTTCTATGGGTATATTGTCAGCGATGGGTGTATGGAATGCAATCCTTTGGCCATTGCTTGTGCTTAAAGGCGCAGAGAAGTTTACACTTCCTATCGGACTTAATACTCTTCTCACACCATACGGAAACAACTATGATGTACTTATTGCAGGCTCAATGTTTGGTATTTTACCGATATTTATTATCTTTTTGATTTTCCAGAAATATATCATCGATGGTATGACCGCAGGAGCTGTTAAGGGTTAGCTTAAAAAAATTTATAAATATATAAGAGATAAAGGAGAAAATATGGCAAAAATTATTGTAAATAATGAGAATAAAAAGAGTACAATTGCTCCGGAGATTTATGGACATTTTTCTGAGCATCTCGGAAGATGTATCTACGAGGGATTATTTGTAGGGGAGAATTCAGATATACCAAACGTAAACGGCATGCGTACTGATGTTGTAGATGCATTAAAGGAAATGAAGATACCTGTGCTCCGCTGGCCGGGCGGCTGCTTTGCAGATGAGTATCATTGGATGGATGGAATCGGTCCTAAAGAGAAGAGAAAAAGATGATCAACACACACTGGGGCGGTGTGGTAGAGGATAACAGCTTTGGTACTCATGAATTTTTCGAGCTTTGCAGACAGTTAGGCTGCAAGACATATGTGAACGGAAATTTAGGAAGCGGAACAGTGCGCGAGATGAGTGAGTGGGTAGAGTACATCACATTTAACGGAGTATCACCTATGGCTGATTTGCGTAAGGAAAACGGACACGAAGACCCATGGACTATTGACTACTTCGGTGTGGGAAATGAGAACTGGGGATGTGGTGGAAACATGCGTCCTGAGCATTATGCAGATGAATACCGCAGATACCAGACTTATGTCAGAAATTATGCAGGCAATCAGCCAATCAATAAAATCTGCTGTGGTCCAAATGTGGATGACTATGAGTGGACAAAGAAGGTGATGGCTACATGCTTCGATCATTGTGAGCCTAGATTCCATGGTCAGATGGATGGATTATCACTTCATTATTACACACTTCCGGAGACAGAGGATGACTGGAATATCAAGGGAAGTGCGACAGATTTTACAGAGGATATTTTTTATCAGACTCTTAAGAGAGGATATTTCATGGAGGAGCTCATCAATCGTCATGGAGCTATAATGGATGAGTATGATCCTGATAAGAATATAGGTCTTATTGTTGATGAGTGGGGCATCTGGTCAGATGTGGAGCCTGGTACCAATCCGGGATTCTTATATCAGCAGAACACAATGCGTGATGCGCTTGTTGCAGGTATGACATTAAACATTTTCAACAAGCATTCCGACCGTGTGAAGATGGCATGTATTGCACAGCTTATAAATGTGCTTCAGTCTGTAATGCTCACAGACGGCGATAAGATGATAAAGACACCTACATATTATGTATTCCATATGATGAGGCATCATCAGGGCGCAGCTCTTTTGGACAGCTCTCTTGTAGGAGGAACTACAGTTGGTACAGGAAAGAATGAGCTTCCGAAGGTTTTTGAGTCTGTATCAGAGGATAAGGATGGAGTGATTACAGTCACACTTACAAACAATTCTCTTGAGTCGTCAGAGGATGTTGATATTATGCTCACAAATGAGGGTGACAAATACAGTGTAAGTGAGGCCAGATACATCGAAGGTGCCATGGATGCACACAATACCTTTGAAGCACCTGAGGTAGTGGATGAGAAGGATTTCACAGCATATGAAAATACACAGACCGGTGTGAAGGTTACTCTTCCGGCATGCAGTGTTGTTACACTTAGATTATCGAAATAATATGATATGAGGGTCAAAAAGTATTTTGACCCTTTAATCATAATATTAAAACAGAATTGCTCAGATTAAGGAAGGACAGATAATATGCCACGAGGATTAAATTACGACAATAAAATTTTATCTATAGTAAACGTTGCAGTGGACATGCTTATACTTGGGATTTTCTGGTTTGTCACCAGCATCCCGCTTGTTACAATAGGTGCGTCAACTACGGCAGTTTATTATACTGTAAATAAGTGCATAAGAAATAAAAAAAGCTATGCTTATGTTGAATACTGGAAAGCTTTTAAGAGCAATTTCAAAAAATCAACACTTGCTTTTATTGTATGGCTTATACCGGTTGCTTTTCTTGTGGCAGACTGCATGCTCATGAAACAGCAGCTTAAGGCCGGAACATATCTTGGAATGATGTACTATTTTTTTCTGGTATTATCGGGTGCTGTACTGGCATGGGCATTTTATCTGTTTTCATACATGGCCAGATTTGAGTGTGCGGTAAAGGAGGCCCTTAAAAATCGCTTTTTATGATGCTTGCAAATCTTGGCTGGTCCATTTTGCTGGTTGCAGTATTTTTATTCATACTGTTCTGGTGCAGGGACATGCTATGGCTGGTTGTGCTGTTTCCGGGAGGTTTTGGATGTATAAAAAATTATTGTCTGGAGCGTGTGTTCAAGAAATACATGACACCGGAGGATATCGCAAAAGAGCTTGAGGTAAACCGTACATATGCAAGCTGATCTTTTATAATAAGGCACACAGCACAAAAGTTATAAAAACGGCTATATAATATGGAGAGAGTAGAATATGGATTTAAAGGATATAAAAATAGAGGATCCGTTTTGGGGACATATGCAGGAGCTTGTGACAGATGTTGTCATTCCATTTCAGGAAGGTGTGCTTAATGACAGACAGCCCGGAGTGGAAAAAAGTCATGCAATAGAGAATTTTAAGATTGCGGCAGGTCTTTCGCAGGGCGAGTTTTATGGTATGGTCTTTCAGGACAGTGACGTGGCAAAATGGCTTGAGGGAGTGGCATATTCACTGATTATAAAGCCGGATGCTGCGCTTGAAAAGAGAGCTGATGACATTATAGATATTATCGCCGCAGCACAGCAGCCGGATGGATATCTGAATACATATTTCACAATAAAAGAGCCTGAGCACAGATGGCAGAATCTGCTTGAGTGTCATGAACTGTACTGTGCAGGCCATATGATGGAGGCTGCTGTCGCCTATTATGATGCTACAGGCAAGGACAAGCTGCTTAAGGTAATGGAAGGCATGGCAGGGCACATAATAGACAGATTCGGTCCTGATAAGCTGCCCGGAATACCGGGACATCAGGAAGTTGAAATAGGTCTGATGCGTATGTATCATGCAACAGGAAATGAGGCCTACAAAAAGCAGGCGAGATATTTTCTCGAGGAGAGAGGAAAAAATCCCGCTTTTTTTGCTGAGGAAGCCGCAAAGCGTGATTGGAAGCATTTTGGCATGATTCCTGAGGATACAAAATATAACCAGAGCCATGCAACTATCTATGAACAGGATGAAGCGGTAGGACACAGTGTGCGTGCTGTCTATATGTATACAGCCATGGCAGATCTGGCAGCAACGGAGCATGATGAAAAGCTTTTTGATGCCTGTGAGCGCCTGTGGAATAACATGACAGAAAAGAAGATGTATATTACAGGAGGTATAGGCTCAACAGTGGAGGGAGAGGCCTTTACGAAGGAGTATGAGCTGCCGAATGATATGGCATACGCTGAGACCTGTGCATCGATAGGGCTTGTTTTCTTTGCAAAGCAGATGCTTAAAATGAGCAAAAACGGCAAATACGCAGATGCTATGGAGAGGGAATTATACAACGGAATTATAAGTGGGATGCAGCTTGATGGAAAGAGATTTTTTATGTGAATCCGCTTGAGGTAAATCCCGGAGTATCGGGAGAAATATTTGGATATAAGCATGTCATTCCTGAAAGACCGGGCTGGTATGCATGTGCATGCTGTCCTCCGAATCTTGTGCGTATGGTTACATCTCTGGGCAGATATGCGTGGGATGAGGATGATGATGTAATATATTCACATCTTTTCATCGGTCAGGAGGCTCGGCTTAAAAAGCAGATATAAAGGTTGTCAGTGAATATCCGTGGAAGGGACATGTTTCATACAGTATTACACCGAAGACAAGGCGATGAATTTGCTGTTGCAATACATATTCCGGGATATCTGAAAAGCTTTGAGGTGACACTCAATGGTATGAGGTTAAAAGAGAATGATGAGACAAAAAGCAGATTTGTTCTATTCTTATAGGGATGGCTATATCTATATAAAAAATAAATGGCATGACAACGATGTTATAGAAATCAGCTTCAATATGGATATCCGTGTAATATATGCCAATACAAAGGTAAGAGAGGATATAGGCTGTGCAGCTTTGCAGAGAGGTCCGGTAGTGTACGCTTTTGAAGGAGTGGACAATGATGATGATGTGCAGAGTCTGATGATAGATGTGTCAAGGCTTAATGAAGCGCGTATTGAATCAGAAGCTGAGGGAAAGTTAAAGGGTGCGGTTCTTTTAGATATTCCAGCAGTGAGACTTGAAGGCTCAGATGCGTTGTATTCTGAGGAACCACCGAGACAAAAAGTCTGTAATAGCAAGGGCTATACCATATTATATGTGGGGAAATCGCGGACTTAATCAGATGAGGGTATGGATGCATACGTTATGAAGAAAAACGGACACATAAGATAACCGTAAATAACCATAAAATTAGCACAAAAACTTATTTTGATTTTTAATGATTAGTGTTATTATGTATTTGAAATAAAAACCACGAGAGAAATATAAATAAACACAAATAAAAATAAAAAATAAAATAAAATAAAGGAGAAGAACTATGTTAGCAGTAAAAATTACAAATTCTGGTTCTGCACCGGCTCACAGGACCTGTACGGAGATGAGTGCCTTGCAAATGTTGCAGCACATTCAAAGGAGATTGTAGCCAAATTAAATGAGTCAGGAAAGCTTCCGTTTGAGGTAGTCTGGAAGCCAACACTTATTACAAATGAGCTCATCAGAAAGACCTTCAACGAGGCCAATACAGATGATGAGTGTGCCGGTGTTATTGTATGGTGCCATACATTTTCACCTGCAAAGTCATGGATTTTAGGACTCAAGGAGCTCAGAAAGCCGTTACTTCATTTACATACACAGTACAATGAGGAGATTCCATACGATTCAATTGATATGGACTTCATGAATGAGAATCAGGCAGCTCACGGTGACAGAGAGTGGGGACACATTGTTACACGTATGGGTATCGAGAGAAAGGTCGTTGTAGGACACTGGTCAGATCCTGTGGTACAGGAAAAGATTGCAGCATGGCAGCGTGTAGCAGTCGGTGTGGTAGAGAGCAGCCACATCCGTGTAATGCGTGTAGCCGACAACATGAGAAATGTTGCAGTTACAGAGGGCGATAAGGTAGAGGCTCAGATCAAGTTTGGCTGGGAAGTGGATGCTTACCCTGTAAATGAAATCGCAGAGTCTGTTGCTGCAGTTTCGCAGTCAGACACAAACGCTTTGGTTGATGAGTACTATGACAAATACGATATCCTGCTTGAGGGCAGAGATCCGGAGGAGTTCAAGAAGCATGTATCTGTACAGGCACAGATTGAGCTCGGATTTAGAGATTCCTTGAGGAGAAGAACTATCAGGCAATCGTTACACACTTTGGTGATCTTGGCGCATTAAAGCAGCTTCCGGGACTTGCAATCCAGCGTCTCATGGAAAAGGGCTACGGCTTTGGAGCAGAGGGAGACTGGAAGGTTGCAGCAATGGTACGTCTCATGAAGATCATGACAGCAGGAAAGAAAGATGCCAAGGGTACATCAATGCTTGAGGACTACACCTACAATCTCATGAAGGGCAAAGAGGGAATACTTGAGGCTCATATGCTTGAGATTTGTCCGTCAATTGCAGACGGTCCTATCAGCATCAAGTGCCAGCCTCTTACAATGGGCGACAGAGAGGATCCGGCAAGACTTGTATTTACATCAAAGGAGGGCACCGGTATTGCCACATCACTTGTTGATCTGGGAGACCGTTTCCGTCTCATTATCGATACAGTTGACTGCAAGAAAACAGAGAAGCCTATGCCAAAGCTTCCTGTAGCAACAAACTTCTGGACACCACAGCCTGACCTTTACACAGGTGCAGAGGCATGGATACTTGCAGGAGGAGCACATCATACAGCGTTCACATATGACCTTACTGCTGAGCAGATGGGCGAGTGGGCAGCCATGATGGGTATTGAGGCTGTATTTATCGACAATGATACAACCATCAGAAACTTCAAGAAGGATCTTATGCTTGGAAATATTTTCTACAAGTAGAATATAGTTACACTTAATAATTGAAATCCCGGGTTGTCTGTCACACTAAGGTTTGTACGGACAACCCGGTTTTTTGTCGGTTGTGAATGATACAAAAATGCAGTTACTTTCCTTGTATTTATAACTGTTTAATGTTACTATAATTTTATCAGAAAACAGGCAGAAGGAGTGTGCATATTATGGCATTAAACATTCCGGTAGGAATCTCGAATTTCACAGAAATAAGATCGAATAATTATTATTATGTTGATAAAACCAATCTGATATATGAGCTTTTTTACAGTCACCTGGGACGGAGGTTACTATGATTACCAGACCGCGCAGGTTTGGAAAGACACTGGCTATGAGTATGCTTGAGAGTTTTTTTGATATAAGAAAAGCTTCAAAAGTGTTATTTGAGGGTCTTGATATTATGTCGCATCAGAGTCTGTGTGAAGAATGGATGAATAAATGGCCTGTAATTTTTGTGTCATTCCGTCAGGTAGATGGTCTGGATTTTGACAGTGCATGTGCGATGCTTTCTTCTGTTATCGCAGAGCTTTTTAATGAGCATTTATATCTGCTTGATGATGAGAGGATTACTGAATACCAGAGAAAGACATTTAGAAATATTGCTGCAGGAGAGGCAACGCAGACCGAGCTTAAGAACAGCTTACGGCTTCTTACAACGCTCATGAATTTGTATTATGACAGACAGGTCATTTTACTTATTGATGAATATGATGTGCCGATTGCAAAGGCAAATGCAGGCGGTTATTACAGACAGATGCTTGATATGATGAAGGGTCTTATGCAGGCATTGAAGGATAATTGCGCCTTAAAATTTGCGGTTGTAACCGGCTGTCTTAGGATTGCGAAGGAAAGCATTTTTACGGGAACGAATAATTTTGTTTCGGATTCTGTTGCAGACTCACGGCTTACCGAGTATTTTGGATTTGTTCAGAGTGAGGTTGATGAGATATTAAAGGATGCTGATATTTTTAATCAGTCAGAAAATATAAGAAAATGGTATGATGGATATCATTTTGGAGATGTGGATGTTTATTGTCCGTGGGATGTGATGAATTACGTGCTTGATTTACAGCGTAAGCCTGATGCAAAACCACTTAGCTATTGGAAAAATACTAGTGATAATGCAATTATCAGATCATTTATCGATTATGCGGGAAGCAGTATTACTCAAAAGCTTGAGACGCTTCTTTCCGGAGGATATATAGTGCAGCAGGTTGATGAAAATCTGACATATGATTATCTTCATTCATCGGAAGAGAACCTGTGGAGCATTTTGTACCTGACCGGATATCTGACAAGTGTCCGGGCAGACGAGTTGGAAAAATCCGTTGCCTGAAAGGTTTACTGCTCTGACAATACCAAACGAGGAAATCAGGGAAATATATGAGACAACGGTCATCAGATGGTTTGATGAAAGTGCACCAAAATGGAACAGAAGCGCATTGTTTGATGCTGTATGGAGTGTTAATATAAGTAAACTACAGGACGAATTAAACAGACTCTTACGCAGAACCATCAGCTATCATGATTACAAAGAGGATTTTTACCATGCATTTCTGGCAGGAATTTTTGCCGGAGCAGGCTATATGGTGGAGTCAAATAAGGAGTATGGCGCTGGCAGAAGTGATGTGGTGGTGAAGGATCAGATAAATGGCAGGGTAGCAGTGTTTGAAGCAAAATACACAAGACAGCTTGAAAAGCTTGAATGTAAGTGTGATGAAGCTTTAAAGCAGATAGAGAATCAGATGTATGCAAAGCAGCTTGAGGAGGATTATGATGAGGTGCTCTGCTATGGAATTTCTTTCTTTAAGAAGAGATGTATGGTAAAGAAATAATTTTTTAAAAACGAGGAAAAGCCGCTGCGTGCATGCAGCGGCTTTTTGTGTAGCTTTACTATATATGTAAATTTATATAATTAAGGCTCTCTTATAGTGCTTCCTGAAGTATCTTCACATCCCACTTATTCATCACATCGCCCTCTTTAGCTGCTTCTCCGGTGATCAGGTCAACCATTCCTGCAAGGCTTGCAGGGAGAGTCTGCTTTTCATCAGTGAAATTCATCACAAAGTAAAAGCGTGTATTTTCGCTTTCGCGGCATGTGATTTCAAGACCTGTCTCTTCAGCAATGACACCTGATACAGACACTTCATCTGTGGCTTCATCAAGCACCCTTGCAAGTCCGGCTGCCTCAAGCTGTGTGGCAACATAGTATACATGGCCTTTTCCGTAGCTGTTTTTTGACAGCAGGCATTCCTGCATAGAAATCGCTTTCATATGTGGCGAGTACTTCTGCACCTTCCGGGTGCATCAGGTCGCACAGCAGATTGCATTTATATTCTTTTCCGTCTGAAAAGCTTACAGTGTTTGACTGCTCAGGTGCGAGCGCGTCAATTTCCTCAACCCAGACACCTGCCATCTCGCGAAGAGGTCCCGGATATCCGCCCAGATGCACGTTGTCAGACTGGTCCACAATACCACTCATAAATGTTGTGATGAGAGTACCGCCGTTTTTCACAAACTGCTCAAGCTTTTCTTTCATGCCTTCCTTTACCATGTACAGAACAGGTGCGGCAATCACCTTATATTTTGAAAAATCACCGTCAACCGGAATCATATCGACTGAGATATTTTTGTTGTAAAAATACTCATAATAGTGGTGAATCTGGTCAACATATTTAAGGTCCTGTGTAGGTCCGCTTGTGTACTCAAGTGCCCAGTAATTGTCCCAGTCAAAGATGATTCCAACATCTGATTTATTACGTGTGCCAAGTGTCCTTGTGCCGAAGCTTTCAAGCTCCCCTCCAAGCTGTGCAGTCTCCTTAAATACCCTTGTGTCGTTTGTTCCGACATGTGCTATTACAGCACCGTGGAATTTCTCGCAGCCACCCTTGCTTCGTCTGAGCTGGAAGAACTGGATAGTGTCCGCGCCGTGGGCGATGGTCTGCCAGCTCTGCGCGCGCATCTGGCCGGGGCGCTTGAGGGAGTTGTACGGCTGCCAGTTCTGCTGGCTCGGCGTCTGCTCCATCAGCATGAATGGCTCATCCTTAAGACCTCGCATCAAATCGTGAGTCATCGCAACCATGCTCCATGGTGTGTCGTATGCAGGGTAATTATCCCACGACACGATATCCATCTCCTTAGCCCACTTGAAATAGTCAAGACCCTTGAAGGTACCCATCAGGTTTGTTGTGACAAGTGCATCAGGAATGATAGCTTTTACTGCATCGCGCTCCAGCTTATAGCAGTTCAGCATGCTGTCAGAGTAAAAACGTCTGTAGTCTGTTGATATTCCGGCAAAGCTTGTCATGACACCCCAGGTCTCCTCACTGAGCTCGTTAGGTACGACTATCTCATCCCAGTCATAGAAGGTGTGTCCCCAGAACTCTGTGTTCCAGGCATCATTTACAGCATCAATGGTCTTGTACTTATCCTTGAGCCATACACGAAACTGATTCTGGCAGTTGTCACAGTAGCAGTATCCGCCGTACTCATTATTGATGTGCCATACAGAAATATTTTTATTGCCGCTATAGCGTTTTGCAAGCTCTGTCGCAAGAACTTTTGCGTACTTCTGATATACCAGGGAGTTCGGACAGAAATTGTGTCTGGCTCCAAATTTATGCTGGCGTCCCTCGTAGTCGGTGCTCATCGTCTCAGGATATTTTTTGACCATCCATGCAGGCAGTGCCGCTGTAGATGTTGCCATGACGATGTCGTAGTTTTCATTTGAGAGCATATCAACTATCTCGTCAAGCTCTGTGAAATTATACTCATTCTCAGAAGGCTGTATTTTAGCCCATGAAAAAACGTTGATTGTGGCACTATTGATATGGGCATCCTTAAAGTATGCCATGTCCTGCTTCCAGACCTCCTTAGGCCACTGATTTGGATTGTAATCTCCTCCGAAAAGGATTCTTTTGAATTTTGACTGCATTTTTTACCTCCGTTATGGTATTAACCCCAATATTATGATATTCTTAAACTATAAATATGTTTCCTTATGCACTAATCATATAATAGATTTACGGAAAATAGTATAACATCATAAACCAAATTATATAACATTCTGAAACTAAACCGTTTTTGAAAGGAGAAAGCATGCCTATTTATTTTGGAAGCAATTTCGCAAGAGAACCGTTTCAATTCGACTCTGTCGGTAATGACTGGGAGCAGGAAAGCGTTACCCGCCCGGAGGGGTATCCGCTGTACCATTATTTACAGACGAAGGAGGGTGTGGGTGAGGTAACGGTATACAGCAGAAATCAGGCTGTTTCAGACAATATTTTGTCAAACAGTCATACGATTGAGCTGCAAAAAGGGCAAGGGATTCTTATTGCTCCAAACGTGCCGCACTCCTATCACAATAAAAACATCTCATCCGGCAATAGCCTGCCCTGGAAAACAGAGTTTGCCACTTTTACAGGGACAATGGCGGCAGCCTTCAGGGAAATGTTTGATGAAAAGGAATACCGGCTGATTGATGAGAATAAGGGGATGGATGTGTCGGAAGCAATTAACAGGGCTGTAGAAGACTTTAAGGAACGCTCCAGTGATACGCAAATGCTCTCACTCGACTGTTATGGCATCATGCTTTTGCTATCAGACCAGTCTAATCACACACACGATAATGATGATCAAAGCTATGTACGTTTTATAAAGCCTGTTATAGATGCTATAGAGGAAAGCTACATGGACGATATCAGTGCCAAGGAGCTTGCTGATGGTGTATTTGTATCGCAGCAATATCTATCGCGTGTTTTTACGGAGTTTATGAACTGCCGGTGTATGAGTACCTGACCAACTACCGCATTAATAAAGCCAAGGAGTTACTGCTTATAAACAGCAGGCGCAAGGTGCAGGATATAGCATCTGATGTGGGGTACTCAGATGCCAGCCATTTTATCGTCATGTTCAAGAAACTTACAGGGATGACACCGGCGCAGTTTCGGAAGCTGTATATATAACATCATCTACAATCCGTATTCCATATTTATCAAGGTCAACCCTGCCGTCTATGACCTCAATGCCATCTGCTCTTAGACGCTTAGCCTGTTCACCGGCTCCGCCGAAGGCAAATGCCCCTGACAGCTCACCCTTTGCATTTACCACTCTGTAGCATGGAATTTCATCAGGATTGGGATTCTTGTGCAGGGCATTGCCGACAGCCCGGCACATTTTTTTTATTGCCTGCAAGCTCAGCAACCTGTGCATATGTGGCAACACAACCCTTTGGAATCTTTTTTACAGCCTCATATATGAGCCGGGTCGGATTATAGGTGACAAGGTCATAGCTGTCTGCAATCATGTTTTTTATAGCATCATCCGGTATGCTGCCATCGAGAATGATGGTATTCCAGTTGTCCTTGTTCTGGTGCCAGCCGGGGATGACCGATGGGAAGGCATCCCTCCAGAAGTCTCGCCAGGCAGGAGATACCTTGACATTTAAGTTGATAAAACCATTGCGCTCATAGGTCCACAGGAAAACCTTTTTGCTGTCCTTTACCCGGATGAGCTGCCAGTTTGGGTCGTGGAATGGGGCTTCCTGATATGTATTTGGAAATGATAAGCCGTAGTCTAATGCTTCTTGTCGTGTTTTCATAGATTTTGCCTGCCTTCTTTTTAATTATACGGTTACAGTATAACATAGAAAGAACAAATGTTTAATCGTGAAATGACAATTTATTGACTTAACTCAACGTATAATTTCTCTATCTCCCCATCTTCCTTAGAATTAACAAACACCAGTGTATCATCCGATTTTATCATGAGAATAGGAGAGTATCCGTCGAATACATACAGGCTGCATTTTCCAAGGGTACGTCCTTCATACCTGCCGATATCGTAGCTGTCGGTAGAGGCTCCGTTTGTACGCAGGAAACTGTCATCCGGCAGCTCGTCCATAAGCTTAAGCTCTGTGATGTCATTTACATCAATCTCGTTTGTATAGCCACCGGCAGAAATAGTAAGGTTATTGTTTGTCAGAGTGATTTTTTCCTGTATATTAATCAAAGGAAGCATGCAGACAAACACCAGGATGATACAGCCGGCTGTTATTGCACAGGTGATTCCTGTGAAAATCCACGCGCCTTTTTTAGCATAATTAAACGTGTAATTGCCGGACTGCATGCGGTTTTCAATGAGAATATGTTTGTCGTCGGGATTATAGTAGTAGCTGGTTTTCCAGTATTCATCATCGTCCACATCTATTGGTGAGGTGTTGGCAGACAGCAGTTCCTTCTTTCTGTTTAAGCCCATATAAATTGTAACAATAAATCCCAAAACGGCTATTAACTGAATGAAAATATACACATAATAGGATGATGCCGGAAGTATTCCGGTGATACCTGTGTATAAGGCTACATAAATCCATGCGACAGCGTTTAGTCCGCTTAGGAGAAGCATTGCGATGCTTTTATATTTTTTCATGGTATTGTTGACAATAAGGTTGAGCTTTGAATCCATGCTGTATACGTGGCGCTCGCTTTTGTTTATAAAAGCATGAAATACCAGCGAAAGTGTGGATATTAAAACAGAGCACAAAAACAGCGAAATAATAAGGATATTGTAATGGGTGTCACCAAGCATAAAGTATGGTATATATGCTGCAAGCTCAGTAATTAAAAAAGAGTGCGTGCCATTTATAGCTGACTGTCGTGGCACCGGCTTCTGCTGAAACGCGGGTGTCGATATAAACCTTTTTTTTGCGTTGGGCTTCTATTATCCATCCGTTTTGTTTTTTCAGAGCATACATTTTCCGGTGGGAGTTGTTTGGAATATGAATGATTCCAAATATATATGCAAACATCCAGACAATATATACCAGAACAAAAACGGCAATGTTAATAAAAACAATAAAGCATATCGCAATGGAGATAATCACATTGGCAATCTGAAAGTGTTTCATTTTGCGTTTTCCGGTGGTGACGATTTCGGTGACTTCGGCATCTTCTTTGTGAGATGATGGAATATGTACATTGAGATACATGCCATTTTCATATTTATAGGCGTGTGTGTACGCAAATTGCATACATAGTATGATAAAAAGGTTTGTAACTATAAAGATAATAAACATGATAATTTCCATAGTCAGCCTCCTCTGCTAAGCGGTACATGGTTTCATTTGTGAATATATTTTATCACACATTGATAAAAATTCCTCACGGCTCATTCCGGTGAGACAGGCCTCAGCACTTAAAAGCTCAAGCTCTGATTCCAGCTTTTCAGTGAAATCTGTATCATCTGCGATGGATTCGGACACAAAAGCGCCGAGCCGTCTGTCTGTGCGGATAAATCCTTCATTTTTAAAAATCTGATAGGCTTTATTGACAGTCATTGTGTTTACACCGGCATCGCTTGCAAGCTGGCGCACAGTCGGAAGCTTTTCGCCGGTCTTTAGCTCACCTTTGCCTATTCCCTTTACAATCTGGTTTCTGAGCTGTACGTATATAGGTGTACTGCTTGACATGTCAAGTTCTATTATCATGTGAACCTCCTGTATCTTACTGTTTATATGTCATAGCCTGCTTGAAATGTATCGATATTTATTAGCAGGCTGTAATCTGACAAAATTTGTAAGTGATATAAATGTATTATTTGTATTATATATAGTAATACAGACAGCACTTTATGTCAACTGATGTTTTAGCATCAATTATATTGACATTTTGAGTATTACAATTATGATTAAAGAGTTATAAGGTATCACAGCGTAAAAGAATACATATGAGGTTAAAAAATGAGCAGATTAATAGAGCAGATAAAACAAAAGGATGCCTGTGCCTTTACACATGGCGGCAAATTTCATGCAGATGATGTGTTCTCATCAGCCCTGCTTTTTTGTATATAAACCCTGAGATCAGCATAACAAGGGGCAACAGTGTGCCTGATGATTTCACAGGAATAGTTTTTGATATAGGGCGTGGTGAGTTTGACCATCATCAAAGGACAGCAGAATCAGGGAAAACGGTGTGCCGTATGCGGCATTTGGCCTGTTGTGGGAGACTGTCGGAGCGGATATTCTAGGTGAGGAGCTTGCGGTAAAATTCGATGAGTCATTTGTCCAGCCTCTCGACAACAATGACAATACAGGTGAGAAAAACGAGCTTGCAACGCTTATAGGCAATTTCAACCCGTCATGGGATTATGAGGGTGGCAGCGATGAGGCTTTCTTTCAGGCGGTAAGCGTGGCAGGCATGATACTGGAAAACAAATTTGAGAGATATCGTGGCAATGAGAGAGCAGATAAGAGAGTGGAGGAGGTGCTTGCAAAGCACGATCCGGCAAGTAGAATACTGGTGCTTCCTGAGTTTATCCCGTGTCAGAAGGCTCTGAGTGAGACGGATATCGCGTTTGTTATTTTTCCGTCAAACAGAGGCGGCTTTTGTATACAGCCGCAGAAAAGAGAGTATTCGATGAATTACAAGTGTTCTTTTCCGGCAGAGTGGCTTGGGCTTGAAGGTGAGGAGCTGGTAAATGCTACAGGAATTCCCGGTGCGATATTCTGTCACAAGGGAGGTTTTATCATGACTGTTAAGGAGCAGGACGAAGCTGTAAAGGCATGCGAAAAGGCGCTTTCTCTTCATAAAGACAGCTCTGTGATAGTATGGTATGGCAGTAAAGGAGATACTGCAGCGAAGGCATGTGACAGTCAGACAGACGAGCTGCTTATGAATGTTGCAAAAGCACGAGGCATAAAGGGCGTGCATATCTGTCATGTTGATGCAATGCCTGTTCCGCAGCTTGAATTAACAGAGCTTGACAGTGAGACAGCATATGCAGAGGTGCTGATGGAGAAGCCGCAGTGGAAGGCATATGTAAAGGAGCAGGTGAAGCAGATTGTAAAGTACAGACCGGAGGCTGTGTATGTGGAAGGAAAGGGATTTGAGAGATATGCGGTTATAAGTGCACTCAGAAAGAAGCACATTCCTGTGCTTACGATGATTGAAAATAAAGAGAAAAAAATAATGGTAAGAATACCATGATTTATGTGCATTTTTGAAAAAATTTGGTATAATGTTGTTAAGCGCGGACATCGTGCAGTTTTGCGAATGTGTGTGGTGGTTTTGAATAATACGAGTAATATACAAGTAACAATACGAGGATGCAGAAGGTATGAAGACAATTATAAAATACGAGCTTGTTATAAATGAGGCACTCAGATCTGCACTCAACTATGATACACCGGATGAGCAGATTAATTAGTTTATCAGATTTTTCGGAAAACATATCGGTTCTGACCGCATATATATATTTGAGGACTGTGATGAGAAGCATGTCACCAAAAATACATATGAGTGGTGTGCGGATGGAATAGTGCCGGAGATACATGAATTGCAGAATGTCGATATGGACATAATAGGCTGGTGGTATCAGACCTTTGACAAGGACAGGAATGTAATTATCACAGATATAGAGCAGATAAAGGATGAGCACAAGGTCTCCTATAATCTGTTAAAGGCGCAAAATGTAAAGAACCTGGTGGTATGTCCAATCCGCTACAAGGATGAGATAAAGGGCTTTTTTCGGTGTGGATAATCCACCGGAAAGTGATACTCTCGGACTGACCACGTTCCTAGATATGATAGGAACCTTGCTTATATCATTGCTTAAGCTGCGCAATTCCTTCACAAAGTCGAATAAGGAAGCGATGCTTAGCAGCTATTCATCACTTTCAAGTATCTATATATCCATGGCACTGGTAAATGTGCAGACACACAGATACCATATAGTAAAGACTTTGGATGAGGTTGTACACTTCATGGGGGTAAAACCGCAAAGTGAGGGGGAATATAGGATAGATGAGGATTTCCCGGGGCATATAAACAGTGTGATGAATGAGTTCTGTACTAAGGCACAGCGCAAAGAGGCTCTGGAGTTTGTGGATATCAGTACTGTAGAGGACAGACTTCGTGGAAAAAAATACCATAGTGCACGAGTTTATCGGAAAGGTATCAGGCTGGTGCCGTGAAAGGTTTATTCCTGTAGACTATGATGCAGATGGCAGGCTGTGGCATGTGCTTTACTGCGTGGAGAATATTGACGAGGAAAAGCGACGTGAAGACAGGCTTATGTATCTGGCACAGATTGATTTGATGACAGGTATACGCAACCGCGGAAGTGGAGAGAATAAGATAACAGAGTATCTCGTCCGCAAACAGTGCGGTCTGCTTTGTCTTTTGATTGTGACAAGTTTAAGTCAATAAACGACACCTATGGACATGCAGTGGGCGACAAGGTGATAATAGCAATTGCTGATACTCTGCGCAAATCATGTCGTGATGATGATGTCGTGCTTCGCCTGGGCGGGGATGAGTTTGCGGTATTTATACCGGGGATGCTTGATAAAGAGCGGGCAGAAGCTTTTTTTTGACAGGCTTTTTTCAAACATAGAGCATATTGATATAGCAGAGATGAATGGAAAGCATATATTGCTCAGTCTTGGCGCATGCTTTTATGACGGAATGGATTGTATCACGTTTGACCAGCTCTACAGAAGGGCAGACACCGCCATGTATGACAGCAAGAAAAAACAGGGCTACAGTGCGACAATTTATGATGCAAAGCAATGATAGTCCGGCATATTAAATAAAAAGAGGAGAATGAAAATGCAGACAGGAAAAGCAATATCCATTCCATCAATCCTCAAGGTGGGAAATGGAACATTAAACAAAATCGGAGAGTATTTAAAGAGTGAGGAGCTGACGAGCGTAGTCATTTTTATGGGAAACGGTCTCATAGATATGTTTGGAGATACTATAATGAAGTCGCTTACTGATGCCGGTATCACAGTGCTAGAGTACAGCGAGCTTGATACGGTTGAGATAGACGATATCATTACCCTTGCTTTTGATATACCAAACAAGGCAAAGGCAGTTGTGTCAGTGGGCGGCGGAAAGGTGATAGATGCAGGAAAATATGCAGCTTTTCTAAGAAATCTGCCATTTATCAGTGTGCCGACCTCAAGCTCAAGCGATGGCTTTTCTAGCGCCAGTGCATCACTTTTGGTGCACGGCAAGCGTACGTCGGTTCCTGCAAAGCTTGCGCATGGTATCATAGTTGACACACAGGTCATCCGCACAGCACCGGAGAAGTTTATATATTCAGGCATCGGGGATATGGTGTCAAAGATTACAGCAATCTATGACTGGATTTTTGAGGAAGCACATGGTGCAGGCGTGGTCAATGACTTCGACGTGATGGTCGCTAAAAAGGCGGTCAACAGCTTTGTGCGTACACCTTATGAGCGCATAAAGGATGAGCTTTTCCTAAAGGAGCTTGTGGATTCGCTTGCCATGAGCGGCATAGCAAACGAGATAGCGGGAAGCAGTGCGCCGACCAGCGGCAGTGAGCATCTCATTTCACATGCACTTGACAAAATTCTTGAGCATCCACAGCTTCATGGCATACAGGTCGGCATAGCAACCTATATCATGAGTGTAGTGCAAAATCACAGATATGTAAGGGTGTGCACAGTGCTCAAAAGGACAGGCTTTTTTTCGACTATGCGGCCACTCTTGGCATGAGAAAGCAGGATTTTCTGGATGCGATAGATATGGCGCCATCCATGAAGCCGTTCAGGCACACATATCTGCATGAGAAGGAGTACCGCGATGCGGCAAAGAAGCTTGTGCTCGAGGATGATATACTGAATAAAATACTGGTATAGAAATATGTATGAGAAGACTATAGAGCCGGTTGCGATTATGCACACCGGATTTGGAGAGAAATTTGGCATTCCAAGGCAGAGCGGCCTTGTGCCTGAGGCGGCAGGGCAGATAGTATTTGAACCAAAATACCAAAACCCAGATGCGCTTCGCGGAATAGAAGAGTTCACACATTTGTGGATTATATGGGGCTTTTCTGAAAATAAGGTGGAGAAATTCACACCGCTCGTCACACCACCCAGGCTTGGAGGCCGGGAAAAGAGAGGCGTTTTTGCCACACGTTCGCCCTTTCGCCCAAACGGCATGGGATTATCCTCTGTAAGGCTTGATAATGTTGAGTACAAAAACAGCAATGGCCCCATAATTCATGTGTCAGGTGTAGATATGCTTGACGGCACACCAATCTATGATATAAAGCCGTATCTGGCATATGCAGACTCACATCCTAAGGCATCAGATGGCTTTGCCGCAGAGCACAGATGGGATACGGTGCATGTTATCTGGCGCGATGAGGCACTCAAAAGCTGTATGGATGAAGACACCCGCATTACTGTGGAGCATATTCTGGCACAGGATCCAAGAGCTGCATACAACAAGGTCAGGGATTATATCTATGGCATGAGATACGGCAAATTTGATATACGCTTTGTGGCTGATTCACATGCCGGCACGATAGAGATAGTGGATGTCGTGGAGTGCATAGATGGGTATCATAAGGTGAAGTGATTTTGATTTGCATATGGCGCCACAAGAGAGTAAAATGGTAATGCATACAAAAGGACAAATGCATTACGAATATATATGTAAATACATATTAAATACACATAAGGAAGGTACATACAATGAAAACAGTAAAGGACTATATCAGAACTATCCCGGATTTCCCGGAGAAGGGCATCATGTTCCGTGATGTGACAAGTGTTATCCAGGATGCAGATGGATTAAAGCTTGCAATTGACGAGATGATAAAGAGGCTTGACGGACTTGATTTTGATGTGATAGCAGGAGCAGAATCAAGGGGCTTTGTTTTTGGCATGCCGATAGCATATGCGCTTCATAAACCGTTTGTTATGGTGAGAAAAGCAGGCAAGCTGCCATGTGAGACTGTATCAAAGACATATGACCTTGAGTATGGCACAGCAACAATTGAGATGCACAAGGACTCTGTAAAGCCCAGTCAGAAGGTGGTTCTCGTGGATGATCTTATCGCTACAGGAGGCACAATGCAGGCAGCAGCAGAGCTTGTTGAGGAGCTTGGAGGAGAGGTTGTGAAGATGCTTTTCCTTATTGAGCTTGCAGGTCTTAATGGCAGAAAGCTTCTTAGCAAGTATGATGTGGACGCAGTTGTGTCATATGATGGCAAATAGAGCTGTTATATCTGAATGAATATATTTTATATGTTTGTGCATACTGACATTAATTAAATCTATGATTTGATGAGATTAAGAGTAAGGAGAGTCGGTATGCAGCAAAAATTGGGAAAGTGGAGTCTCCGTTTTACGGAGGCTCCTTTTATATTGGAAAGCAGTTCGGTTGTAGGCACAAAGGAGGCGGACGGACCGCTTGGAGGTCTGTTTGATATTGTAGGAAAAGATGACAGGTTTGGGCAGAATACGTGGGAAAAGGCAGAAAGCTCCATGCAGCGCGATGCACTCACAATGGCCCTTGGAAAAGCACATCTGGATGCATCCGACATGGACTATGTATTTGCAGGAGATCTGCTCGGACAGTCTATGGCCACAACCTTTGGTGTGGAAAACTTCCGTATTCCGTGGTTTGGAGTGTATGGAGCATGCTCCACATGCGGGGAGTCGCTCTCGCTTGCCGCGGCATTTGTGGCAGCAGGGTATGCAAGGCATGCGGTGGCAGTGACATCGAGCCACTTTGGCAGTGCCGAAAAGCAGTTTCGCTTCCCTAACCAGTATGCCAATCAAAGACCGGTGTCAGCGACGTGGACAGTGACAGGAAGTGCAGCATTTATTGTGGGCAGTGGAGCAGGTGGTAATGAGATACAGACCGGGTGTGACAATGAATGGACTGGGGGTGACAATGCAGATAGTATATCAAAGAAGGTGCAGATTGAGGGAATCACAACAGGAGTTGTGGTGGATTATGGCATAAAGGACGCCATGAACATGGGCGCTGCAATGGCCCCTGCGGCCTGTGAGCTGATAGTAAATCATCTGAGTGATTTTGGCAGAAAGGCTTCCTATTACGACAGGATAGTGACAGGAGATCTTGGAAGCGTCGGACAGAAGATACTGATTGACCTGTGCAGGCAAAAAGGCGTGGACATAAGCAAAAATCACGAGGACTGTGGCATGAAGATGTTTGATGCAACGAACCAGAACACAGGCTCAGGTGGTTCGGGCTGTGCGTGCTCGGCAACCGTTTTGTCAGCATATTACCTGCCAAAACTTAGAAGCGGTGAATTGAAGCGTATACTATTTGTGCCGACAGGAGCACTTCTTTCGCCTGTCAGCTTCAACGAGGGCGAGTCAGTACCGGGAATTGCACACGGTGTGGTGCTTGAAGCTGTAATGTGAAGTTGTAATTTGAAGCTGATGGCTTCACAATATATAATAGGGTGAACGAGCCGTTTTTGAGGGATGGGCCGTTCAAAAAATAGAAGAAAGGCGTAAGGATATAATGGATTATGTAAAAGCATTTGTCGTGGGCGGTATCATCTGCGCCATCGTACAGATTTTAATGGAAAAAACTAAGCTCATGCCAGGCAGAATTATGGTAATGCTCGTGTGCACGGGAGCGCTGCTTGGCGCTGTCGGCATATACGGGCCATTTTCAAAGTGGGCAGGTGCCGGTGCCAACGTACCGCTTTTGGGCTTTGGCAATGTACTGTGGAAGGGTGTGAAGGAGGCTGTGGACAGCGAGGGCTTTATAGGCTTGTTTAAGGGCGGCTTTAAGGCTTGTGCGGTCGGAGTGTCGGCAGCACTTATCTTTTCATATATCGCGGCACTCATCACAAAACCCAAGTTAAAAAGCTGAGAACAAGAAAAACTGCCGCTTACATGCATGCATGACGCATTAGCTTTTTGTTCTCAGTGGTTCAGAATAATTACGAATGATGTATAAAATACGAAAAATTGCCCATACTATCTCCAAAACGAAAAGGAGACTGATACAATGAAAAAAATAAAATATTTATTGGCACTTTGTCTGATACTCGCTGCTGCAAGCGCTTTTGCAGCCTGTGGAAACAATAGTAATGTGGCAGACACCTCAATGGTTGAAAATACACAAAAGAGGTGGCTCTGCCGCCGACGATGCCGGGAATGCCGGCAAGGATATCATAGATGGCGCCGGAAATGCCGGCAAGGATGTGATAGACGGAGCAGGCGATGCCGGAAAAGATGTGATAGACGGAGCGGGCAATGCCGGAAAAGATGTGATAGACGGAGCAGGCGATGCCGGCAAGGATGTAATAGACGGCGCAAAGGATGCCGTAGATGATGCCGGAAACGCTGTAAAAAAGAGTGTTGATGGTGGAAACAACAACTAACAGCTATTTATAAAAAGAAAACAGTTACTATATATGCTTCAATGGCTGCAAAAACAAAAGCACCGACAACGTCGCTGATAAAATGCACACCTGATATCACACGGACACAGGCAATGATAGCTGCAAGGACTGCAAGCAAAATGCCGATGAACCATAAAGGCGAAGCAGCAGGTGAGCAGATTAAAACAGTAAATGCAATTATAAATGCAGAAAAAACATGCCTGCTAGGAAAAAGACCTTCCGATGGTATCCTTTGGAATGACAGGCGGCATATCAAATTTTTCGTATGGACGTGGTCTGTTTACGATATATCTGAAAACCGATACTGCAATAAAGCCGACAAGCGGAGCAATGATTGAGAGTGCAAGCATATGACCGGCTGTAAAGCACAGATACAGCACGTATACAGGGTATGTGATAAAAACTAAATAAGTGCATATTTTATTGATTAATTCAAGCTTTCGGGCTGCCCTGTTATTTTCACGGAATGGGGCAGTCATTTTTATGTATGTATTTTTTTTCATGATTATTTTCCAACGTTTATTTAAGAAATATTGTATTGTAACTGTCTAGAGTGGTGTCAACTGCCCTTGCGGTACTGCAGAGGTGTCATGCCATAGTGCTTTTTGAAGGCTCTGTTAAAATATGACAGGCTTTCAAACCCCACTTCACCGGAAATAGAAAGCACCGAGCTGTCTGAGCTTTGCAAAAGTCTCGCAGCCATGGTCAGGCGGTAGTCCTTTAAATAGTCAACAAACGATGTGCCCATGGTTTCTTTAAAATACCTCATAAAATGAGACTCGGAAAACCCGGCTACATCAGCGATATCAGCGATAGAGATTTTGTCGGCATAATTATTTTCCACATATTTGAGCACAACCTTCATCTTATCAAGAGTCTTTTTGCTTTTTAGTGGCTTTGTCAGATTACGGCAGCGGTTATCAAGCACAAAAAAGAATTCGTAGAGCTTGCTCTTTATATAAAAGCTGATAGCCCTGCGGCATCGTCTTGCAAATCTCATCGCATGCATCTATTGGAGCCACGACATCCTCGTAGTATGGATACACCGGTGTAAAAACCGTCGGAACTGTGAATCTGCCGGCTAAGAGAGGTGTAAGAAAATCCTCCTTGGTGTAATCGTACTTTCCGGGAAGCAGCATCGACAGGGAAAATATGATATTTTCGTACTCCATCGATTCATCCATATATTGGTCTATAGAGTGAAGCTGTCCCGGCAGAATCAGCACAAGGCTTGGCGCTGTGACATGGTACTCCTTAAAATCCACAGATATATGACCGCAGCCCTTCTTTATATAGATAAGCTCCATGTCGTCGTGCCAGTGCAGCGGAACTCCGGAAAAATCAAGAGGAATAGAGCACAGGTAGGTATTGTATGGGAACGTAAGCTCCACATGTGTTTTGGCTTCGTGATAATTTTCATATTCTAATATATTCATGATGATATTTTAGCATATTATTTCTTGAAAAGCCACTAAAAATACCGAAAAATGATAGGATTGTGCAAGTTTTCGACTGTATATTGCAAGAATTGTGCAGTGTAATGGATTATACTTGATTCATCAAATGACACAAGGAAGTTAAGCACGCTAAATGAAAATTAGTTAATTTGACACATTGGCGTGTACACATGATAACAGATTTGGGAGGAAATCAAAATGGCAATCATGCAGGAAATCGAAACAAAGCTTCAGAAGGGAATCAGCGTTAGTACAGACGAGGAAGTATACTACGCATTACTTGAGCTTGTAAAAGACAAGGCAGAGAAAAAGGTTTCAAACAAAGGAAAGAAAAAGCTCTACTACATCTCAGCAGAGTTCCTTATCGGAAAGCTTTTATCAAACAACCTTATCAACTTAGGCATCTACGATGAAGTTAAGGAGACTCTTGAGAAGAACGGAAAGTCACTTGCTGAAATCGAGGAAATCGAGCTTGAGCCTTCACTTGGAAATGGCGGACTTGGACGTCTTGCAGCATGCTTCATAGATTCAATCGCAACACTCGGACTCAACGGAGACGGTGTAGGTCTCAACTACCACTACGGATTATTCAAGCAGGTATTTGAGAACAATCTCCAGAAGGAGACTCCAAACCCATGGATTACAAAGGAGAGCTGGCTTACAAAGACAGATATCACATATCCTGTAAGCTTTGGCGGATTCACAGTACAGTCAAGACTTTACGATATCGACGTAGTTGGATACAACAACCGTACAACAAAGCTTCACTTATTCGACATCGAGTCAGTTGATGAGTCAATCGTAGGCGACACAATTGATTTCGACAAGGATGATATCAAGAAGAACCTTACATTATTCTTATATCCTGATGATTCAGATGATAAAGGACGTCTCCTTCGTGTATACCAGCAGTATTTCATGGTATCAAACGCAGCAAGACTTATCCTTGCAGAGGCAGAGGCAAAGGGCTCTAATTTACATGATCTTGCTGATTATGCAGCAGTTCAGATTAACGATACACATCCATCAATGGTTATTCCAGAGCTTATCCGTCTCCTTCAGGAGAAGGGCATCCTGATGGATGAGGCTATTGAGATTGTATCAAAGGTTTGTGCATACACTAACCACACAATCCTTGCAGAGGCTCTTGAGAAATGGCCAATCAGCTTCTTGGAGAAGGCAGTTCCACAGCTTATGCCAATCATCCGTGAGCTTGACAACAAGGTTCGCGCAAAGGTAGCTGATGAGAGCACATACATCATCAAGGACGGTCTTGTACACATGGCACACATGGATATTCATTTCGGATATTCTGTAAACGGTGTTGCATACCTCCACACAGAGATTTTAAAGAATACAGAGCTCAACAACTTCTACAAGTTATATCCTGAGAAGTTCAACAACAAGACAAACGGTATCACATTCCGTCGTTGGTTAATGTCTTGTAACCCGGAGCTTTCAGCATACATCACAGAGCTTATCGGTGACGGCTGGAAGAAGGATGCAAACGAGTTAGAGAAGCTTGGCAATTTCATCAATGATGACGCTGTTCTCACAAAGCTTGTTGACATCAAGAACGCAAAGAAGACAGAGCTTGCTTCTTACTTAAAGAAGACTCAGAATCTCGATGTACCTGACAATTCAATCTTTGATATCCAGGTTAAGAGACTTCACGAGTACAAGAGACAGCAGCTCAACGTGCTTTACATCATCCGTAAGTACTTTGAGATCAAGGCAGGCAAGAAGCCATCTACACCAATCACATGCTTCTTCGGTGCAAAGGCAGCTCCTGCATATATCATTGCAAAGGATATCATTCATGCAATCCTCTGCTTACAGCAGATTATCAACAATGATCCTGAGGTAAGTCCATACCTTAAGGTATTCATGGTTGAGAACTACAACGTAACATTAGCTGAGAAATTATTCCCGGCTGCAAATATTTCAGAGCAGATTTCCCTTGCTTCTAAGGAGGCATCAGGAACAGGAAACATGAAGTTCATGCTTAACGGTGCTATTACACTTGGAACAAGTGACGGAGCAAACGTAGAGATAGCTGAGCTTGTCGGCGATGAGAACATCTATGTATTCGGTGAGGATTCACAGACTGTTATCGACATATGAGAGAGGCGACTACTGCTCTAAGGATTACTATGACAAGGATGCAGACTTAAAGAAGGCTGTTGACTTCCTTGTAAGTGATGAGATGATGAAGGTTGGTTCTAAGGAGAACTTAGAGAGACTTTACAACGAGCTCCTCAACAAAGACTGGTTCATGACATTCCCAGACTTTGAGGATTACTGCAAGACAAAAGAGAAGGCTTACGCTGATTATGAGGATAAGAAGGCTTGGGCTAAGAAGATGCTTGTCAACATCAGCAAGGCTGGTTTTTTTCTCTTCTGACAGAACAATCAAGCAGTACAATGATGAAATCTGGCATTTAGAGGCCTAGAATTTTTCTTCCTCCTTTAAATACAAATTGGGCTTAAGAACTCCTGCGGGTGCATCCCGCGGGGGTTCTTTTTTTTGTAGGGGGACGTAAGCGCAGGGGACGGCGTACACACATACTCTTGCGTTCGCTACACTACGCTGCCAAGTGTCTGTACGGATTATGCCCGGTGTTTCGCAGGCTGACGAAACCGGCTTTTATGCGCCGTCCGTGGCGCATAACGCCTTGCCCCGCCGTCCATGGCGGTGCATTTCTGTGGTTCTAAGCATAATCCTACAGACACTAGGCAGCTTCGCTATGCGCTCTCGCAAGAGTACGTGTGCACGCCGTCCCCTGCGCTTACGTCCCTTACGCTGTGGCAAAATGTGTGGGGTGACGTGTGCGCACCGGTGGCCGGTGCTTACGTCTTGCTGCGTTGTGATGAGATTGGGGTGACGTGTGCGCACCGATGACCGGTGCTTACGTCTTACTATGTTGTGAAGAGATGTGAGATGATGTGTTGCACTACTTACCGATACTTATATTTTTCATGGGAAAGTGAGGTTTGTGGGCGTGGTGGGGGATACACAGTCTCGGGAGAGCGAATAGCGAAGCTGTCTAGATACTGTTGAATTATGCCCATGCAACACAGAAATGGCCCGGCATGGACGCCGGGGCAAGGAGAAATCAGCCATGGAAGGCGAGTTTCGACGGTTTCGTCGAGCATAGAAAGCCTGCAAGGCATAATTCCTACAGTATCTTGGCAGCGCAGCGTAGCACTCCCGAGACTGTGTATCCCCACCACGCCCACAAACCGTACTATTGCAGCTTACAATCTCATAATCCTGCCTCACCGTGAACTGCAGTCCCCTAGCAGAAATGTAAGGGCGGGATTTACAAGTTTGTCAAATACATATATAATAAGGGGAAGAATATACACATGGAGAACTATTATGATAAAGAATAAATTTATGGCACTTACGCTTACCGTGGCACTCACGGCGGGCATGCTTTCCGGCTGTGGCTCAAGCGACAAGGCAAAGGATAGGGATGCGTACAGACAGTATGGCATCAATTGTATAGAAAACGGCAGCTATGATGATGCGGTCGATGCTTTTCAGAAGGCACTGGATCAGTCGGTTGGCTCGGTAGGCGCAGAGGAGCTTGACATATGCTATTACAAGGCCAAGGCACAGTATTTAAGCGGTGACGTGGATGGCGCGATTGATACATATACGGCTATTATCGACTATAATAAGGATTCTGATGCATACTATCTGAGGGGCTGTATATATTTTGCCAAGAATGATTCAGACAAGGGTATGAAGGATTTTAAGACGGCGCTCAGTGAGAATGATGATAATTATGAGCTCTATCTTGGCGTTTATGAGACCTTGTCAAAGTATGGCATGAATGACCAGGGAAAGGAATACCTGGATAAGGCATTAAAGCTTAAGGCAAAAACTGCTGATGACTATATGCAGAGAGGCCGTATATACACCATGCTTGGCGATTATGATTCAGCAATAAAGAGTCTGAAAAAGGCTATCGATGAGAAGCTTGTCAAGGCAAACTACTATATGGGTGAAGCATATCAGAAGCAGGGCGACAATGACAGCTCGCAGAAGTATTTTAAGAAATACCTGGACAGCGGTGAGGCAGATTCTTATGAGCTGATGAATATGGGACAGGCGCAGATGGACAATGGTAACTATGACACTGCGATTACTTATTTTCAGAATGCACTTGAACTTGAAAGTGTGCCGAACAAGCAGCAGATAACAAAGACTATGATTATAGCATATGAGTATTCCGGAGATTTTGCCACAGCAAAGAGCAAAATGGAGGAATACATGAAGGATTATCCCAATGACGAGGATGCAGCAAGAGAATATCAGTTTTTGGAGACCAGATAGATTATGGCAGATACTATTAAGATAGAGGATATTGATGAGAGTGTGGTGCTTGTCGGAGTGAGCGAGCAGGACGGTGATGATGCGGATGATTCGCTTTCAGAGCTTGCGGAGCTGGTAAAGACAGCAGGTGCGACAGTTGTAGGCACACTTATCCAAAGAAGAGAAAAAATTCATCCGGGCACGTATGTCGGCACCGGCAAGGTGGCGGAGATTGCTGAGCTTGTGGAGAGTACAGGGGCAACAGGCATTGTGTGCGATGATGAGCTGAGTCCGGCACAGCAGAAGAATCTGGAGACGTACCTTGACACAAAGGTTATGGACAGGACACTTGTTATTCTCGATATTTTTGCATCAAGAGCCACAACAAGTGAGGGTAAGATACAGGTTGAGCTTGCTCAGCTCAAGTACAGATTAAGCCGTTTGTCGGGACTGGGAAAGTCCATGTCAAGGCTTGGCGGTGGAATAGGAACAAGAGGTCCCGGAGAGAAAAAGCTTGAGGTGGACCGCCGTCTTATAAATGACAGGATAGCACAGCTTCAGAAGAGAGCTGAAAGAGGTGCAGAAGCACAGAGATATTACAAGGGCAAAGCGTGAAAAAAAATAAAGTACCGGTTGTTGCGATAGTAGGATATACTAACGCAGGTAAGTCCACGCTGTTAAATCACCTGACAGAGGCAGATGTGCTTGAGGAGGATAAGCTCTTTGCAACGCTTGATCCTACAACGCGTATTCTTGCGCTTGATGGCAAGCAGCAGGTGCTTTTAACTGATACGGTCGGGTTTATCAGAAAGCTGCCGCATCATCTGATAGAGGCATTCAAGAGCACCCTTGAGGAGGCAAAGTACGCTGACATCATTTTCCATGTGGTGGACGCATCAAATATGCAGCGGGAAAAGCAGATGTTCATAACCTACCAGACATTGGATGATCTTGGTGTAAAAGACAAGAAAATTGTCACACTTTTTAATAAGCAGGATGCCCGCACAGACAACGAACCGCTGCATGATTTCAGGGCAGATTATACTCTTAACATTTCAGCGGCAAAGGATCTGGGCTTAGATGCGGTAAAATCTCTTTTTGAGGAGATATTAAGAGAGAACAAGGTATATATTGAGAGAATTATCCCATATGATAAGGCTGGCGTGATACAGCTCATCAGAAAACAGGGCGAGCTTGTGTCGGAGGAATATGTGGCTGATGGGATACAGATAAAGGCATATGTGCCGATGGAGGTGTACGGCAGGCTCGATTAGGGTGCTGCTTCGCTATATCATTATAATAAGCGAGGAATTTAAAATGTCGAAAACGCGTTCAATCCGCTGGGACAAGCTGGACAACACAGCAAATCTGTTCCCTAGTATAGCGGGGGAGAGCATGACAAATGTATATAGGATCTCAGTCACCTTAACTGATGAGATTGACAGTGAAAAGCTGCAGGAGGCACTGGATATAGTGCTTCCAGAAGTTTGGTCTGTTTAATGTGAGACTCAGGATGGGAGTATTCTGGAACTATTTTGAGGAAAATGGCAAAAAGGCACCAAAGGTGCATGAGGAAAATACATTTCCGTGCAGATTTATAAGACCGAACAAGAATCACAGCTATCTTTTCAGTGTGACATATTATAAGAACAGAATAAATCTTGAGGTATTTCATGTGTTGACAGATGGCATGGGCGGCATCAATTTCCTTAGGGAGCTCACCTACCAGTATCTGCGTCTCATACATCCGGAGATTGCAAAGCTAAAGGGCGATTCATTGACGCAGGGCACATCCTTAAATAGAGAGGACAGCTTTGTAAAGAACTACAAATCAAGTAAGCCAAGTGGCTTTAACAGACAAAAGGCTTATCTTTTAAAGCTGGAAAAGGTACCTGATGGAGAGTTTGGGCTGATACATGGCATGATGCCTGTATCACAGCTGAAGCAGGTCTGCCACCGCTATGGAGTTTCCATAAATGATTATCTGGTAGCATGCTTTGTGTGGAGTGTGTATCAGGAGTGTTTTCACGGCATGCCAAACGATATGCCTGTCAGGGTTGCGGTTCCTGTGAATCTTCGTCCTTATTTTGACTCCGTGACCACAAAGAACTTTTTTGTCATGATATCTGCTGAGTTCAGACCGCAAAACAGCACCTACACATTCGAGGAGGTGCTTAAAATAGTGACGGATTCCATCAATTCACAGATTTCTAAGGAGCATCTGGAGGATCTTTTCTCATACAGTGTGTCAAATCAGAAAAATATCCTGATGAGACCGGTGCCTCTTTTTTATAAAAAATCTTGCAATGAAGGCGGTCTATACGCAGTCGGCACTGGCAAACACCACCACTATCACCAATATTGGAAATATAAAGGTGGAGCCGGAATACGAGCCGTATATAACAGGCTTTTATTCCTTTATACCAATGTCCAAGGGACAGCCTATGAAGGGCACCATATGCTCCTACAAGGACACGCTGGTGTTTACTTTCTCATCTATTCTGGCCGATACGATGATTCAGAGAAGCTTTTTAAGAAGCTTGTAAATGACGGAGTGGAAGTGACAATTGAGACAAATGGAGAGTATTATGACTAAATGCATGAAATGCGGTGTGTATATTGCAGACAATACAGATAAATGCCCACTCTGCCAGCAGGTTGTGGCACCGGTTGAACTGTCATCGGACAATCATCAGGGCACTGAAGGTTTTTTTTGAACAGCACGGTACGAGATACCCTGATGTCAAGGGCGCATCAAGAAAATACAGATTACTGGAAAATATTATATTGTTTTTGTCTATAGTGGGACAGATTGTGCTGACAACTGTTGATTACATGACAGACAATGAGATAAACTGGAGCTTTATAGTGCTTCTTGTTGTAATCTATGCGAATGTGACGTTGCGTCTGGCAATAGTCGGAAGAAACGGATATATTTTTAAAATTGTAAGCACATTTGTGTTCACGGTGCTGTTTCTCGAGGGTATAGACCTGCTCACAGGAGCCAGTGGCTGGGCGCTTACATTTGTTTTCCCAAGTGCCATACTGGCGATGGTTCTTGCAACAATCATACTCATGATAGTAAACATAAGAAACTGGCAGAGCTACATGATGATGCAGCTTTTTCTTGTGCTGATGAGCGTGATTGCGATGATACTTGTGGCAGTCAAGGTCATATGGTTCCCATATCTGGCAATGGGAGCGATGGGCGCATCGCTGTTTTTGTTCCTCGGAACACTGATTATCGGTGACAAAAGAGCCAGAACAGAACTGAAACGGAGATTTCATATATGATAGGTTTCATGGAATAGGAAATTCGCATATGTTTGAGGATGAAGAGATGGGAAACTACCATCCGGAAATTGAAAACGGCGATAGTAATGGGGATAATGAAACTGGAATAATAGGAGCTTTGGGTAATAAGCTTGAAAAAGACATTTAAGAACTCATTATCTGCCATGAAAAGTGAGCATGCGGAAAAAGTCCATAGCAATGCAGCTGTGGCAGATGAAGAAGTCAGTATACAGGGAAAAATACTTGCTAATCTGATGGGACATATCACAAATGACCTTGCAATCGGTAAAAAAAAAAATCCGGAGAGCTCAGGAAGCGCATGAAGGAACCTGCATGGCTTGTTCCGGACTGCTTTGTAACAGAGGATATAGATATGGGCGGTTTCACTATGAAGCTTTTATCCTCAAAGGAAAACCCAAATACAGAGCGTGTGATACTGCAGCTGCATGGTGGTGGATATATGGGGGCAGTGCGCAATGCATACTATGTATTTGCAGGCCTTATAACGAGGTAAGTGAGGGCTGCTCCGTGCTCACGCCTGACTATCGCGTGGCACCGGAGCACCCTTATCCGGCAGCACTTGAGGATGCCATAGCCTGCTATAAATGGCTTTTGTCACAGGGCTGGTTTGGCTCGCAGATTGTGCTGGCAGGAGACTCAGCAGGCGGAGGCCTTGCAATGTGCCTCACCATGTATCTTCGCGACCACGACATGCCGCTTCCGGCAGGAATAGTAGCCATGTCACCATGGACCGATCTCACAGCAGGCGGAGAATCCTACGAGACAAACTATGAAAGGGACCCACTGTTTGGAAACACAAGGGACAGTCTCATCTACGTGAATGACTATCCCGGTGACCACGATAAAATGGATCCATACATATCGCCGCTGTTTGGCGATTTCAGAGGCTTTCCTCCAATGCTCATACAGGCGGGCTCGATAGAGATGCTCTTATCTGACTCGGTCGATGCCGCTGCAAAGGCAAGAAACCAGGGCGTTAAGGTGCGACTGTCAGTGTATGAAGGCATGTTTCATGTGTTCCAGATGGGATACCTCAATTTCCCTGAGTCCAAGCGTGCATGGGCGGAGGTCAAGCGTTTCCTAAAGGTGATTAAAGAGGAAGAATAAATGTAAAGTATTACAGGAAATTATTGTGGAGACAGATGATCCGGATGAAGGAATTATGATGTAGGAGTAAATAATTATGGCAAAGAAAATTTTAGTAGTAGTGGACGCACAGAATGATTTTATTACAGGAGTTCTTGGAAACAAAGAGTGTGACGTGGCAACAAATGTTATTGCAGAAGAAATCAGGTCAGGCAAATATGATGATGTGATATTCACAAGGGATACGCATGATGAAAACTATCTGAATACTCAGGAAGGAAAGAAGCTTCCGGTAACGCACTGTATTAAAGGGACAAACGGATGGGAAGTAGACGCTCGTCTTAAAGATGCAATGAAGGAGCGTGGAGTTGACTGTGACTATATTACTTATATTGACAAGCCGACTTTTGGCAGCAAAGAGCTTGGTGAACTGCTTGCGAGATATGACAACAGCGATACAGAGATTTATTTCTGCGGATTCTGCACAGGAATATGTGTAATAAGTAACGTGGCGATTGCAAAGACATTTTGTAAAGACGCAGAGGTGTTTGTAATAGAAAATGCCTGCGCCTGCGTAACGCCTGAAAGTCATAAGACAGCAATAGAAGCAATGAAGATGATTCAGGCAAATATTATATAGAAAGTCATTTATTAAAAATGTTTCTGACATACTAATAGCGTAAGAAATGGGAGGAGAATATTATGAAATTAAACCAGATAATCACAAGTCTTTTAGAGACTGATATGTATAATTCAGCATGGGTCAGACAATATTCCATCAGTTTACGGATTAGATGTTCCTGCACTCAATATCGTCATGAAAACCACAATATGCAATGGTATGGATGCAGCGAAGATTTCTGATACACCCGGCAAGGGGATGTGCAAAAATCCGGATTATGTGGATTACTTAAACCGCTGCATTGATTACAGAATGAAAAATGACCGCTAAAAAGGTATCAGAAGATGATGTGATAAAAGTAGTTTAAAATGTAGAAAGCCGGGATATGATATCAAAACTTGCAGAGATTGCTTTTGCAAATGTAAGTAAGGGTGAAATAGAAAAGACTCTGGAAACATTCTTTACGCGTTTCAGACAGCAGCAGTTTAAGCGTTCATGCATACTTGACGGACCAAAGGTGGGAACTGTTTCATTATCTCCTAGAGGTGATCTGAGAATGCCAAGCGATATGGTAGAATTGCATTAGGCATTGGGAAGGCAGGTAAATCAGGAGTTGTAAATGAATGGTGCAAAAAAGTATCAACTACCAGTTGAATAGCATAAATCAACTAGCAGTTCGTTTTAGACAGCTACTTTTTGATATATGATGACTGCAAGGAGGTAAGAAAAATTGAACATTACAAATAGAGCAGTTTCGAAATGGGAAACTTGTTTGAGTTATAATAGGGCAGCGCTGCAATATTAAACCGAAAATCCAAGTCAGTATCACAGATGTCCGCAATCAGTCTGAGAGTGAATCTGTGTGCTTAGATTAGGTACAATTTTATATCAAAACATTTAGTGAGGACTAAATTAGCATTTAAGATGGAATATTCCATCAGCTGGTTTGGTCCTCTTTTTTATTTGAGAGGAGTGGTCGAATGGGCAAGGTGTTAATTTGGTTCGTAATCATTATTAGTACAGTGGTTCTCTACTGTCTTATGAAAGTTAAGGCAGAGAGTGATGAACTGTATGAGGAATTAATGAAAAAGCATTTTTATGGCAGGTCTGATGATATTCCTGCATCTGACAAAACCGAGCACTTGAAAGGGTGTGGGTAATTATATGAAATTTTGCAAAACAATAATGCAGACAATACAGAAAAAGGAGTAAAAAGGAACATGAATAACAAGTTAGAAGTAATCGGCATTGATCATGGGTGGTCAATGATGAAAACAATCTCTCAGGTATTTGTCACAGGAGTTAAGGAGATTACAACAACTCAGGCACTTTTCGGCGATGTACTTGAGTATGAAGGAAAGTTCTATAAGGTTGGAACTGTGAGGCAGGAAGTAAAGGATACAAAGGTCGAAGATGACAGCTTTTATCTTCTCACTCTTGCAGCAGTTGCTAAGGAACTTAAAAGAAGAGGTCTTGCAGAGGCAATGGTATTCCTTGCCGTAGGACTACCACTTACAAGGTTTGGAGCAGAGAAGAATGATTTTATCAAGTACCTGACAAAGAATAAGCGTGTAAGCTTCAAATATGAGAATGAGCCGTATTATATTGAAATGGATGATGTGGCAGTATTCCCTCAGTGTTATGCAGCAGTAGTGGACAAGATTCCTACAATGGCAAAGAAAACGCTGATAGTAGATATATGTGATACGCTTTGCCATCAGCCTGTTTGATCTGGCAGTGTTTATGTATTATTTTCATTCCAATAAGAAAATGAAACCAGTATCAAAGGTATGGATATTGGCTGGATTTACCATTGCTGCAATTATATGGACATTTGTCAGCAACATAAAAAAAATCCGTATCTGAATCTTGCGACTCTTTTGATTGTGCTTATACTGTTATCATTTTATTATGAATCAGGAATGTGGACGAGAATTATAAATATTGTGACATTCATGGGTATTGGAATGCTGTTTGAACCTGTAGCTTTGCTGTTACTGCATGCTATGAATTTTCATATGGGAGAAAGTTATAAATATTATTTTGTAATGGTAATATGCAGCTTTGTTCGTGGAAATGTGATGTATATTCTGTCAAAATTGATTTCAAAGAAAGGGATGCAGATTGCCGACTTTCCAAGAGAAATTTTGGGTGTGCTGGTTATGGTATTTACCTTTACGGTGTTGAATTGTTGCTTTGTTATTCTTTTGTCATTGGAAGCTGGCAGTGAAAAAAGCCTGCTTATGTGTGCCAGTATTGTAATTTCCATTGTCCTGACGGATTATTTTATGCTGTATATGATGGAGCGTTTTAATTATCTTGTGCAAAAACAGTATGAGGATGCAATGTACAGGGAAGAAATGCACTATAAAGACATCTATTATGAAGAAGCAGAAAACAGAATAAGGAAGTGCAGAAGTTAAAGCACGATATGAAACATAAATTGCATGAACTGTATCATCTGGTGGAAAATAGTGATGGGCATGAACTTTCAGAGAAAAGTTTAGATAATCTATTTGCAACAAAATATGTGGAAATAATAGAGTGAATGATAATATATTCATCAGTACTTTTTGAAGGATGGAGTGGATGGAGTGGAAGAAATATAGTGATATGCTATTTCACAACAAAAAAGGTCTGTTCGCAACATGGTGGCTAGCTATTAAAAAGATTTTTTCCGATATAATAAATATAATTGTATGTAAGTAAGGAAGTGACAAGATGCAAATAGCAATCTGCGATGATGAAAAATCTATAGGATTGATATTAGAAGAAAAAATAAAGAAATTATTACCGGATGCAGTAATAGAAAAATATTTATCTGGTGATGAATTGATTGCAAGTGGTTGTGAGCCGGATATTCTGTTTTTGGATATTCAGATGCCAGGAATGGATGGAATGGAAACGGCAAGGATTCTGCGTCAGAAAAATGAAAGAATGGTATTGATATTTGTGACTGCTGTGGAAGAGTATGTATTTCAGGCGTTTGATGTTGCAGCATTTCATTATCTGGTGAAACCGTTTTCAGATGAAAAATTTGAGGAAGTTGTGAAACGTGCAGTCAGAAGCATTAAAGAATATTCTGAAAATCAATTGGATGAAAAATACATGATGGTGCAGTCCGGAGGAAGCCATATGAAAGTGTTTTTGAAGGATATTGTGTATGCTGAGGTATATAATCGAAAAGTCATTATCCATACACGGGATACGAATATTGAATATTATGGAAAATTGCAGGAACTGAGTGAAATTGCGGGAGCAGATTTTTTCGTACACACAGAGCCTACCTCGTACATTTCAAATATGTTCAGAAATATGATGCAAATTGTGTGACGATGGAAAATGGAACTGCATTGATTGCAAAACAGAATTATTCTGAGTTTGTAAAACAATATTTGAAATATAATCAGAGGAAAGGAAAAGAAATCGGATGAGTTTGGTAGAAAAATGCTGGATGGTTACATCGAAAATTTCTGTTATTGCACTCCTTATGATTACAGGAATCTATTTTGGAAAATTTGTTTGTCCCTATATAAAAAAAAGAAAAAAGGGGCTGTGGCAGTCAGTATTGTTTATATTACGATTATGCTTGTTTTATATATGATTCCGCCACAGATTGATAATTTTTCCGCATATCTGATTGGAGTTATAGCAGCGTTTCTTGCAATGTATGTAGAGGACAGAAGAAATATATATCAGAAAATATTTCTTGCAATTACGTTCTTTTCTATCCGATGGTTAACGGTTGCAATGGCAGGCAGACTTGATGATCTTGTTACAAAAGCACTTGTATTTCGGAATATGAGTGCAGAAAAAGTGTGGTTGCAATACGGACTATATGTTGGAACCAGAGTTTTGGATATTGTACTTTGTATTGCTTTTATTGCGGTTGCAATAGGACTGATCAATAAAGCGTATATATACAAGAAAAAGATGAAATGAGCGTCAAAGAGATGGTAATGCTTATTATACCTTCGCTTGTAGGCGTCACTGGGTATGGCATTTTACAATATTATCTCATGATATACGAAAGAGATACTGGAAAGAACTTGATTGATACATATGGATTTTATGGAGCTTTAAGCTTTTTACACTATCTGATTTCTATAGTTGCTATTCTTGTTGTGATTGTTATGTTTCAAAACTGGAAAGAGATGCAGGAGGAACAGCGGGGACAAGCGCTGGTATTAAATCAGATCAGTGACATGAAAAAAGCATATCGAGGAAGTCGAAAAGTTGTATCGGGATATCCGCTCCATGCGCCATGATATGGGAAATCATATACAGACACTGGAACATCTGGTGGCACATAATGATATGGATGATGCTGCAGAATACTTGGAACATCTGAAAAATGAATGGGATGAGGTATCTCCGGAAATAAAGACAGGAAGTCCGGTAATTGATGTGATTTTAATGGAAAAAATGAGAGAAGCAGAAAGAAAAACGGATTCGGTTTACATCCGATTTTTATTATCCGGAGAATACGAAGTTGAATGCGTTTGATCTGAGTGTGATCATGAATAATGCACTGAATAACGGAATGGAAAATGTAAGTGGAGATGATCCGTATATCAGCATTTCTTCTTTTCGAAAAAACAGTATTTTTATGATAACCATAAAAAACAGTTTTGGGGGTCAGCTTAATTTTGGTGATAGCGATTTGCCAGAAACAACCAAATCTGGGAGGGAACATGGAATGGGTTTAAATAACATTCGCCGGGTTGCCAGAATGTATATGGGAGATATATCTTTGGAGCAGGGAAATGAGGAAGTAATCCTTAGCATTATGATGCAGGTAGAATAAAGAAATAAATTGGCACTATGTATTTTGTAAATTACAAAAATTACAGAAATATGTAGTGCTTTTTTTGCGCAGGTAGCGATGAAAATATGTTGCTTGCAACAATATTTGAGGAGCACTGCGACAGTCTGAAAAGCATTTTCAGACTGCTTCACAACGAAAAAAAGGGCGGTTCACAACATCACAGTTTATTGTGAAGAAAGATATGCCGAAAGAAAAAATAAAGAGAAATCATGTTATACAGATTTTCAGGAAACGGATTTCAGAGTATTAGCTCAAGGAGGACAACGAAATGATGAAAATTAATGGATTTAACGGAACGAATACGCAGACAGGAGTAATGGGAATGGCACAGGCGAATGATTCTGTGAGCAAAAATATTCAGAATCAGATTGCAAATGCACAGCAGAAATTGCAGGACTTATCATCAAATGAAGAACTGTCATTAGAGGATAAGATGAGAAACGTCAGGAGATACAGCAGGAAATTACAAATCTCAATCAACAGTTAAGACAGCACCAGATTGAACAGAGAAAGGAACAGCAGAGTAAAAAGTCATCTATGGATGATATGGTGGCTGGTACAAAAAATACATCTGCAAAGAAAGAAACAAGCTTGTCACAGGCAGGTATGCGGGCAATGATTTCCGCAGATTCATCTATTAAGCAGGCAAAAGTGCAGGGTAGTATGGCAACACAGATGGAAGGAAGAGCCGGTGTGCTTGAGTCTGAAATCAAGCAGGATGCTGGAAAAGGCAATACCGAAAAGAAAGAAGAAGAACTGGCAGATTTGCAGGCAAAAGCGCAGTCTGCAACAGCATCACAGATGTCTTCACTTTCAGATGCAAATAAATCTATGGAAGAAGCAGCAAAGGCAGACAACCGTACAGATGCAGCAGAAACAAAGAAGGATCAAACGCAGAAAGCAGAGAATACACAGGAAAATGCAGATACGGCAACAGATGCATCAGAGAATGCAGATGTTAAAACAGAAACAGCAGAAACAATAAAAAATCCAGCATCAGAAAGTGGACAGTCGGTAGTATATACACCGATCGATATACGTTTATAGTTCGGAAAGGAGGCTGGTGTTATGTCAGAAATCAAAAGTTTTAGTGATTATACAAGTAAATATAACAGCAATGTAGATTTTTCAGCGTTGTTTAGTGGAACGTCAGATAGTTCATCAGTAGGCAATACAAATATGCTTTCTGATTATGCTGCAATCAAAAATGGAAGCTATAGAAAACTTATGAAAGCATATTATGCAAAACAGGATGCTGAAAAATTATCGGGAAAAGGTGATACTTCACAAAAAAACTTACCTTGATGAAAACAAGTGCAGATTCTCTGAAAAAATCAGCAGATGCTTTGAATGACTCTTCTCTTTGGGGAAAAAAAGAAAATAAAAAAGAAAGATGAAAAAAACGGGGAAAGAGATTGAGGTAGAGGATTATGACGATAAAATCACCAAGGCAGTAAAATCTTTTGTTGAAGATTATAATGATGTAGTTAAGGAAGCCGGAGAATCTAATACAAAGGATGTATTGCGAAATGCTTCATGGATGACTGGAATGACAGACAAAAACAGTAATATGCTTGCCAAAATAGGTATTACCATAGGAAAAGGAAACAAGTTGGAATTAGATGAGGATGCTTTAAAGCAGGCAGATATCAGTTCGCTGAAAACGGTCTTTACAGGATATAATTCTTTTGTAAGCAAAATATCGCAGAAAGCAACTGGTATATCGAATGCTGCAAACCGGGCGAGTGCAACCTATACAAATAATGGTACATACTCTAAGACGGATTCTTTATTAACATCAAGCAAGATAGATGAAGAAGTATAGAAATGTTGTACAGATAGTTGGCTATATAAAATATTTATTATTTAACGATAAATATAAAATGAAATGTGAAAGTCCAGCTAATAAATGTCAATAGTTAAATGAGAAAAAATCTATTTTATTTTCTGACTAAAAAAGGGCGGACTTTCCCCTTGGTGAAAATATCGTTTTTTGAAAGATATTGATTCATTGGGTTTATAGTATTTTATGCAGCTATGTCGCATTTAGCAGAATTGTATTGTTTGATATGCTCCTGAGGAGCAATGATTTTGAATGGTTTGTTATCTCTGAGTATTGCAAATATCATATTGCATACCTTATGTGAAACAGCTCCCATTGCTACGAGCTTTGGTTTTGAGTCACATTTTTTGAGGTAGTACTCACGAAGAACTGGATTTTTAGCTTCTCTATTACGGGAGATACTGATGCTTTGTAAGGTTAACGTGTGAATAACACGTCTAGCTATGGCAGAACCACGCTTAGACATTTGAACCTTGGTGCCTTCAAATTTACCGGATTGCTTTACTGCTGGATCAAGACCAAAATAAGCGAAAAGTTGTTTGGGCTTTGAAAATGCTGAAAAGTCACCGATCTCACCCATAATGGATACAGCAGACAAGAAACCAGCACCTTTGAAAGTTTCAATCAAATGAATCTGCTTGACAAAGTCAGAATCTTCATTAGCATCAACAAGCTCGTGGAGTGATTCAAGAATGCTGTTGATTTCTTCATCATATTTACGTATGAAGCTGATATAAAGGCGAATACGCTTGATGTTGCTGTCTATGATGTAACCAAACTGATTTGCATCAGTTGCCGCCTGAATTATGGCATTATACTTATTTTGAGCATATGTAAGCCCAAATCGAGCTGTGGATTTGATGATATCAATAATCTCTTGCTTGTCTGCTTTAAGAAAAGCTGATGGAGAGGTATAAGTCTCCAATAATGTAAGAGAAGTGTTGATAGTAACCTTGGAAAAGATGCCAAGATACTGTGGAAACGCCATGCGTAATTCACCCTGAAGCTTATTCACATAGGCACTGCGATTATCCATTAAATCGTAGTATTCACGGCATAGGTTACGGCAGTTTAGAGCAAGATCTGAAGGCATAAGTGAAACCTTTAAATCAGGTTTCAAACCAACCAAAGCAGCTTTTTAGAATCAAAACGATCATTATGTACTTTTCGTATGTTGATATTTGTGCTATTCTTAGTGATGATAGGATTAATAACCGAGCAGTTAAAACCCTTATCACGAAGATAGCAGAAGAGTGGGTAATGATAAATTCCCGTGGCTTCGAGGAAAATGCGACTTTCCAAAGAATACAACTTTTCTGCTTCTTTTATTTTAGAAACAGCGGTTGTAAGGGAATCAATACTGTTATGTAGGATTTTGAAAGGTTTTCCTACGAATTGTTGGTTTGGAAGTGCTATAGACATCCAGGAGAAGTCAGCACCGACATCAATACCAACAGAGATGAATGGTTCATCAAGATTAAAAATAACTTTGTTTGACATGAGCAATAGCCCCTTTCTGATAGGAATCCATTTCCAATCTGGCAGGTACACAACCTAGCGTGTTATTCGGGTATGGCCTTCAGGCTCCCAACCAGCTAAAACATAAAACCCTGTCGAATGGACTAATTGACTTTATTGCAGGTATCAGTCACAGAAGTGACTTCCCAAGGAGGTGAACATTCTTTGTCCTATCCTAAGAGATAATACCTTATGTTTTATCTGGTGTCTATCAGGAACCGTCAGACATGATAATTATTATGGATAACATCTGATGAAGGAAGAATCCCTTCTTTTGTTATCTGATTTACAGAAACTTATTAACCAAGTAGTCTTGATTGACTACACCATTATTATACTAGGAGGTGAATTTTATGAGAAAACTTGGAAAAAAAGTAAAGTTAGATAAGAAATCTTTACAGGCATATGCTTTTTGTGTCTGCACTAACTGTCCGTGCCCATCGGGTACAAATTCTTACACTGCTAAATATAACGATTCTGAACGTAAGGCAAAATAAATAAAAGCAGATAGGAATGAAAAAAAGGGGTATGGCATCTAGCAATTAGCGGATGCCATACTTTATAAGAGGAAAATTATTATGAAGGAAAAACCATTTATTCATTGTTTTAGAACATATAATTGTTGCTATTTTTATGATTTTAATACAAATGCCATTGTCAGAATACCAGAGAGTGTGTATGTACATTTACAGCATTTGGAAAAAGGGACAGCAAACATTTCAGAATGTGATGCTGATGTGAACGAGATATTAAATAGGTTAACAGAACAAGGTTTTTTATCAAGTCATCATTGGTGTAAAATTGAACATCCGGCTTCAAGGTTACTAGAAAATTATTTAGAAGGATCAGTCCAGTCATTGACGTTGCAAGTTACGCAACAATGTAACTTAAAGTGTGAATATTGTCCATATTCAGGTGGTTTTTATAACAGACAGCATAATAACAGAAAAATGTCTTTTGAAATAGCTAAAAAGGCGATAGATTTTTATTTTTTACATTCCTTTGATATTCCTGATGCACAGATAGGATTTTATGGTGGAGAACCCTTGATTGAGTTTGAAATGATAAGAAGAATTGTGGAATATTGCAACAATGAATATTATGGAAAGAAAATCAGATATTTTGTAACAACAAATGCAACATTGCTTACGGAAGAGAAATTAGACTTCTTGATGAAAAATAATTTTGTATTAACAATTAGTTTGGATGGACCGAGACAATATCATAATAAAAATCGACATAGAGTTGACGATACAGGCTCTTTTGATATAGTCATGGAGAATATAAAAATGGTATATCGGAAATACCATGATAAAAAAGAAAATATACAGTTTAATTGTGTGATTGATCCAGAGGCAGATTTGAAGTGTATCAATGATTTTTTCATTAAAGAAGAGGCTTTAAGGGAATATCGTGTATTGTTTAATTCTATTTCAAGAGAGGGAATCAAGGAAGATGATAAATTTCTTCCTGGAGATTCTTATTTTGAGCAGTATGAATATGAAGTATTCAAAATGATGTATTCTAAATATGGAAAAGTAAAGGGTATTGATGTATCAAATATTGTGGAAACATATTTTTGGCAGATAAAAACCACATATGGAGATAGGAAAATAACAGGGTTACATGAAGAATACTCTCATCCGAGTGGACCATGTATTCCAGGTGTACATAAATTGTTTGTAGATGTACTGGGTAATTATTATCCTTGTGAGAAAGTGTGCGAAGAATCGAAGGATATGATAATTGGAAATGTTGAAAGTGGTTTTGATAAGTCACAAGTAGACAAATTACTAAATATAGGGAAAATGACAGAAGTACAGTGTAAAAATTGTTGGTGTGCAAAATATTGTTTTGTATGTGCAGTTCATTTAAAACAAGGACAAGCTAACAACATGGCACAAAAACTGGATCATTGTGCAAAGGCGAAAGCATCGGTTGAGAATGATTTTATAGATTACTGCATATTGCAGGAAATCAATGGATTTGATGAAAATATAACTATTTTGTAGGAGGTCGAGATGAAAAAAAAGAAAAGCAATGCTATTTCCATATGATACATCTCTTCTTCATATGGTTATTCATAGAGATACAATCAATGAATATGAAATTGTCAAAGTAGTTTCGTTAAAGAGCTGGGGGTATTGTGGAGCAGATGCAGGAGCAAAGCTTGGTGTAAGTACAGGCGTTATGGTAACAGATGATTTTCAGAAAGCACTTGCGGAAGTAGAAATAGTGATTGTTGCAGATACCAATATTCCGTTGGAACACAATCAGATAAATATGTACACGGAGATAATAAAGAGTGCAGGAAAGCAGTTTTTAGATATTAGATATGAGTCTCAAGAGAATGATAAAATGACATTTAATGAAGATTTATATTCAGATGGAATACCTAAGATTCGGGACATAGGTAAACCATTAGTTATGATTGTTGGTACAGGTGCAAATACCGGAAAATTTGATATTCAGCTTAGAGTCAGAGAAATGTTTTTAAGTGGAGGATATAAAGTATCACAAATAGGCAGCAAATCTTATTGTGAGCTTTGGGGATTTCACAGTTTTCCTGATTTTATGAATAAAACCCTTAATGCTGCAGAAAAAATTGTGAGATTTAATCACTATGTGAATTATATTGCAAATTCTGAAGACGCAGATATTGTGATTGTTGGGGTGCCTGGTGGTGTAGTACCAATTAGCAATAAATTATTTGATGATTTTGGAATTATGAATTATATGGTTGCAAATGCAGTAAAACCAGATTATGTAATATTGAATACCGGATTTGTGGATTACAACAATAATTATGTAGAAACGATGGTAAAGGCATTGAAATATAGGCTGGATTATGATGTGGACAGTGTATTTTTATCAAATTTCTATATCAACTGGGAGGCGACAGACTCATTAGATAGGCTTGTATATATGACGCTTCCAGTGAATGTAGTGGATGAAGAAGCCCGAATATGTGGCTGCTATTCTTTGTACAATAAAGAAAGTGTGGAAGCGTGTAAAGAAAATTTATTTTCAACATTGATAGGATATGGTGATTTTGATGCAATATAAAGAGCAAATTATGGTTGATGAAATAAGACGGATTATGTCAGAAATAACTGGCAGAGATTTTAGCAATATAAATGAAAATATATCTTTATTTTCATCTGCGATAGGGACTAAGGCAAGAGATATTCTGTGCTTATTCTTGGAAATAGAAAAAAAGATATGGTGTAATTATAGGTGCTGAAAAGATAAATAATCCCAATTTTTTTTTACTTTAAAATCTATCGCTATTGAAGTGGAAAACGAAAAATTATTTAACTTGAAGTAGAAATTTTTAAAGAATCGGAAGCAAATAAAAATATCGTATGCTTTGATTATAATATTTATCTTAATGAGGAAAGGTGGAAATTTTATGAAAATTAGAAAGAAGATGGCAGGAACTATTGCTATGATTATGGCATTATCGTTAGGGTATAATGCAGGTGGTCCTGTTGTAGTTCATGCTCAGGAAAATGCAGTGGTAACAGAAAAATTAGGTGAAACCGCAGCATCGCAGGAGGGTGTTATTGATTTTTTGCGATAAAGGATAATGAGGATTTAGAAGTTGCAGATTATTTGCCTTCGGATATTAATGATATGGAAAAAGATTTGTACAGAGGACTATTCTGTAAATTTGGTAGATATGGCGGATAATACTGAAGATAATAAGACAGTAAATGATAATCCTAATGATGCAAAAGCAATATCATTAGGAACACAGGTTTATGATACGGTTGCAACAGAATTAGAACAGCGTTGGTATGCATTTAGCGTTGCAAAAGCGACTAAATTTACAGCGGCAATGGTAATGGATGATACAGCGGATTTTGATTTATATGTATATAAATTAAATGAAACAGATGGAACATTAGAACTTGTGGGTGGAAGTGCAATAGTAGGAGCCGGAACGCAAGAGTTATCAATGTTAAAGCTTGATGAAGGTATATATTTTATTGGAATAGAAGCAGCGACAGGAAATGGTAGCTTTTTAATGTATACATATGCAGGAGTTAATGACGGCAAAGAAATCAATGATACAACAGACTTGGCGAGTTCTTATGTGAGAAATAGTCGTATGACGGCTACGATTGATAGTCCATTTGATTATGATTATTACAAAGTAGTTATTAGCAAAAATGATATTCTGGAATATACTTTTGACCAGCCAACAGGTTGTGATTATAAGGTCTTAGTATATGATGGAAAGAATTATTATACAATCAATAATGGCACATACAGATTAAATACAGGTACATATTATTTCATTGTTATGGCTAGTTCTATGAATTATAGCGATGACAAATATTATGGAATAAAATTTCAAAAGTACAAATTGGCAGATGATGAAAATGCGAAATATATGTGGTATACACCAGATAAGGCAGCAATTTTTCAGTTTGACGGTTCAAGAACAAATTTTTATGTAAATGGAAATCCGATAGATTTTACTTATGAAAGAACTGTTAAGTCCAATGGAAATATTTACTTTAATTTATATAAAACAAAGGATCAAAATGTTGTCTTATTTCAATCAGAAGCTATGCAGGTAATGCAGGAAGTTCCAACATTTATCAATGTAAGTGCGCCTTTCAGCGGTTGGAATTCCTATAAAAATGCCCTTGTTGTAGGATTGTTTAATACTAATTGGAGAGTTAATAGTTTTTCAAGTAACTATGATGGTCTAACAAGTAATTGTGCAACAGTAATTATTGATTCTGATACAGGAAAAGTTGTTGATGTAATGACACCAAACCCATTATATGACAATGGAGTGGTTCTTCATTGGACAAGGGTAAGTGGAGTACAGGCAAATTACAATTATGATCCAGTGGATTAGGAGGCCGCTATGAAGATTCAGAGTAATATGTATATTAATAATCCTGATATGACAAGCAGAAATATTGAGAAAAAAAAAAAATAGTTCTCATGCTTTGGTTCAGGAAGATGATATACAAATCAGTGATTCGGCAAGAAAGTTAGTTGAGACTGCTCGTAATAAGGTATCGGATTTTCATACAATGCATTTTTCATCTATTAATGGAGAAATAAGAGAGATACCAGCAGAGTATAAATGTGAAAATTTATTCAAATTAGATTTGAAAGCAACTTCCATTTCTGGAGAACAAAGTGCGTTTGAAGGCTGTTCGGAAAATCAGTCAGAGGTTTTTGAAAAATGGCTGGACGAAAATGCTTCTGAATATTTGACAGAAGATGAAATGAAAGATTTAAAAGAGAAGATTAATGCAATGACAGCAGATGTAGATTTTTTGAATGCTCAGGAGGGATATAGAGGAACTTCCTATGAATCTGTATTTTTGTTAAGTGCAAGTGAAGCGGGGCTAAGAAAAGTAAATGAAATGTATGTTCCAGAGCAATTACAAGCAGGTTTTTCAGACATGATTGACGAATATGTTCATTTTAATGATTCGGCACGTAATTCTATCATGGAGAAAATGACACCAGATTACATTGTTGTTGGAATTGGAAGCAAAACAGAATCTTATAAGTACAAGTCAGAAATAATCTCAGATGAGACAGCTTTTTATACAAATGAGAAGAAAGAGATAAGTGGTATCTGCAATCAGTTTTTAAATGGTAAAACAGATCAAAAATTATTTTGTAATGAGATGAAAGACCGTTTAAATGATTACTATGGAAGCAGGTATGAATTAAGGAATCAGCCAGAAGCTGTTGAAGGCAGAGTAAATAATATGCTGGACAAATTGCAGCATATGTTTGGCGTTTAATGTTGAAAAAGGGTTTGGAGACTAGCTATGAAGACAGTAACAGATGTAAACACAGTAAACCAGCAAATCAAAATGCCAATCCAAAATGTAAAGGGATCGGAGAATTAACCTTACTGGATTTTTTGGAACAGGCAGAGGGAAAAAATCAGAATCTTGCAGACAAGCAGATTGCACTGGCAGGAGGCGGAACATTAAAATTCACTATTTTAACATCAGGTGGTTATGGTGTTCAAATTCAGAGTCAGGGCGTGAATGTATTGTTAAATACCGGTGCCGGCTGGGGATACGAAATGACTCCGGTAGAACTTACAAAAAAAAGATGAATTCTATTCCATTTACTGGAAGGAATATAATGCCGTAAAGAATGGTATGAATTCTGAATTAAAAGAACTACCGGATTATCTGGAGAAAAGACCAGTTTTTGAAGCGAAAGCCTAATGATAATAATGCAATTCAAATAAAAAGGAGTATTGATATATGCAGATTAGTTCCAACTATTCTATGAATGGTGTGCCATATGAAAACAGACGCAGACAGAATGATATTCCTCAATTTAGTACAGAACGTGCTGAACAGGAAAATGAGAGTATAAATCCATATATGGAAGATACGGATTTTAACGAAAAAGCATTTGATATGATTGGTCCGAATGCTCCGCAGGATGTAAAAGATGCATGGATGGAAGCTGCTAAGGAAGTTAATGCAAACGGCATGGGAATAAAGAAAAATGGAATGTTGAGCCATATATCGCAGATGATGGTACAAAGGCTGAATAAACAGCTTAACGGAGAGGGAGATGTGGATAACATCGACATTTTGGGAAATACAACAGAGTCTGCAATTCAGGCAACGAGTCAGGCTCTTTACGATTTAGATCACCCACGGGAATATGTTCCGAAAAGTATCGAAGTTCAGCGAGCTTTTATGAAAGAAAGAGAGTTTTATGTTGCTTTTCTGGAAAAATTAGAAAAACTAAAAGTAAAAATATAAGTATAGGTTTATTAACTGGAAACTCTTACATACACACTTGACAATATTCCTTTGAGGCGAACAATGATCCGAATGTTGCTGCAAATGGAAGATAAAATAGCAGAAACAGCATAAATGAAAAGAAAGACTATATGAGCATGATTAAAGAATTTATGCAGTTACAATATAATTCGAACAACTTATCAGGTTATCTGTCATATAAGGAATTGTATGATTACATAAATGACAGAACAGAGAGGTGATTCAATTAAATGGAAATATCAAATAATTATAGCACAGCAAAAGTGTGGAACACATCGAATAAAAATGTTTCTAAATCTTCTAAAAAAACAAATGGAAATTAACGGATTCTTTAAAAGAGAAGATTGTTGATCTGGCAAAAAAAGATGCACAGGACAATGTATATATGGGAAATGCATTTATGAATTTGAGAAAGACGGAAGTAAGCAAAGTAGCCCCGAATAGAGCTGCTTTAATTGGAAAGTTTAGTCAATCAATGAATTCAGGTAATATGTCAGCAATGAAAGAAGTTGAGGAAGCAGACAAAAAATGGCTCTGTATGCTGTTTGGAATACCTTATGAGGCAAAATATCAGGGAACAGGGACAGGCTCGGCAATTCATGTATACAATGAAGAGGGCGAAGAAGTTTTGACCTATACAGGGGGAGTAGGCTGGCAGGAAAAAGAAACAAAAGCAGAGTCACAGGTTCATTCAGCATTAAAAATGACATATTATGAGGCATTTAGTGAGGCGAGAAAAAGCACTAAATAGTGAAGAAAAGACTGGTAGTGTAGGTGAAAACATAATATTGCAAGATAATTTTGATATGAAGGCATGAAGTATGCAATTAAAATAACAGTAACTTCTACAGTGTTCATTGCAGATGCACAGGGGCATATAAAGAGAATAATTTGTGGCAGGACTTTAAAGCCGTGACAGTTATTATTGATCCGTCAACAGGTAAGTTAATAGATATAGAAAATTTTAATTATTATTATGATTATGCAGTAGGATCAAATTCTTTGACATTCACCAGACGTTATCCGTCAATGACATTGTATAAATATGGAAATTGAGGTGACAATATGAAAATATCTAATTACATGAATAATACGAATTCAATAATGGAAAAAAATACTGATAAAGTACAGAAAGGAAATAGTCAGACAAACGAAAAAACATACAGTGGGGCAATCAGTGAAGCTTTCGATTTCTAATGAGGGATTGGAGTATTATCGTAATCGTATACAGCAGAGTGGACAGGAAAAATATGATGATGTGGTTCAAAGAAAGGAACTGTTAGCGAGTAAAAAAATCAGTGATATTGATTATAGTTATGAAATTCAAAAGAAGGCAGCACAGCAGAATCAAAATGTTGATACAGGAAAAAGTGCCTTAAATATTACTGACAAGGCAAATAATTATGTTAAAGCATACGCAGAATTATATGATGAAATTGTGAAGGGCTATGAAAATGGAACCAGAGAAATATATGTAGCTGATGAAAATGGAACTCATAAGCTTACAAAGGATGAAGAGTTAAGCAATTTAGATGCTGCATATAAAAAAAAAAACAGTGGATGACTTTGTGACAATGGAGACAACCAATCAGCATGCCCGTGGAATTATTGGTGAAGAAATGAATAAAATTTCAAAAATTACCACAAGGTCAACTTTGGCATCGGCTTACATTGAGGAGCAAAAAACCAGGGGGAAGGATGAGATTACTGAAAACTTAGGAAAGAAGATGTATGGTGCAATTACCTCATTTAAGGAGAAATATACAATGATTCATCATAATCAAAATCAGTTATCGCAGTTATTGATGAGTGTTAAAATTTAAAGGCTAAAGATTAATGCTTTGGAAGAAGATAAGTTTACATTGATGGAAATTAAATACTCAAGCCATTCGATATGATTATGACAAACACAAATGTTAATAATGCCTGCCGTATGTGGAAGAAAAAAGAATCCAAACTGGAACTTGCTGCCACCATGATCCGTAAAGTCATGCCTGAATTTCAAAGCAGGGAACATGTCATTATTCTCTGTGACAGCTGGTATACGAAACAAAATCTGGTCTGTATTGTCAATGAATATCCGAACCTGGATCTTATTGGTAATGCAAGGATTGATTCTGTTATGTATGACCTTGCTCCTGCACATACCGGCCGCAGGGGGCGTCCGGCTAAACATGGAAAACGGCTTTCTGTTGAGACTGACTTTACCTTTTCCGGTGAAAAAATCGGTGATTACTATACCGGTGTCCGCCGTGTCTTTACCAGGATCTTTGGCAATCAGGAAGTTCTGGCTTATGTCACTGCCACAGAAAAAGAACATGGTAAAAACCACTGTTTTCAGTACCATTTTCCCGGAAGATCTGCGGATTTTCTGTGCATGGCAGGAAAAAGCACCATTGAATCAGACCGGCAGTGACTGGATGAAATATATCCCACTGTTTTTGTACTCATTTCGCTGGAATATTGAAACAAGCTATTATGAACAGAAAACGTTCTGGTCTTTTTGCAACTATATGGTGCGGAGCTGCAAAGGGATTGAAATGCTGGTCAATCTGATCAATATCAGCTATTGTGCCATGAAACTTTTGCCGTATCAGGATAAAACTTTTTCTGAATATCGCACAAAGAGTGTACAGGAATTTCGTTTTGAATTAAGCCAGGGTATTCGCAGACAGATATTTTTTGCCACTTTCGTCAAAAATGTCGAAACACACATAAAAACAAATGCTGTGAAAAAGGCTTTAAATCGGTTGATTCATCAACAAGTCTACCATTTATAAAGTTGTAAACTGGTGATTAAAAATTGATGAAAGAAATTGTAGCCATATTATTTTGAAATATTATTATGGGAGGTATTTACGATGAAGAAAATTATATCTTATTTTTTGAGTGGAATCGTATTATGCACAGCTCTTCTTGTAACTCATGTATCGGCAGCAGAAGTTGCACCGGCAGAAGAAACAATAACTATAAATTCTACTGTATCAGTGAGGGCTACAAATTATTGGACTAAGACAACAACAAAATTAAATTCTGTATATGGGACAGTATCAAATATTTCAACTGTTTCATCAGGGTCTGTAAGTGGATCAAATCCTCAGATTTTAAAAAAATAGAGGTGTATAGTAGGGTTAGTTCAGGAAGTGATTCGTTTTATTTATATGTAGAAGATGGCAATGGAAATGTTAATTATACAACAGTAAGTAAGAGTGGAACAATAACAATTAATGATTTTAATGGTTTTGATCCGTCAGGCAAGTGGAAAATATGGATTGTTAAAAGGAACAGTTTCAACATCCACTGAAACAATAAAAGTATATTATACATATTAAAAATGTAATGTGGCTACAATTTTGTATTATAGGAGAGAGTGAAATATGAATGTAAATATTAACAATAAAAATTTATTTTCGCAAAGTTTGCTAATAAACAAATTCTTCTTTCAGAAAAATTCTTCACACAAGCAGACTGGGATTACGACCGTAGATTCTGGGTGTCAATATAGAAATAACAATTATTACTATAATAAAGATGGTGTACCTTTTTTATCAAAGGAACAGGCAGACCGTTGTATCAATGGTAAGGATTGGAAAAAGATAGTGTCTGTATCGGATAAGGTGAAGTCGGATTTAGAAAAGGTTGTAAAGCAGGATTTTATCAGTAGCAATGGTGCATATATACCAGAAGAAAGCAAGAGACATGATGTAATCAAACAGTATTTGAATACGATTCCTTCTGAACAGCGAAATTCCGCTTCGTGGACATTGAGCAGAATGGCTGGAGATTATGCTTCAAGAATGGAGACACTGGTAAAGAAAAATAATTCTGGATGGAAGCCGGGAGATGCATTTGATACAAGTATTTTAGATCAGATGGATGATACTCTTGGTGGATTAGATTTTAAAGTATAGATGCAGGTGGTCTAAAAGGAAATCAATATTCAAGGTGATAAATCTGCATAGCATGGATTGAGATAAGAAAGAATTCGAGGGAAAAAACTTGCCAGAATAAAGACATCATCAGTAAATGTCTCAATTATTAGTATGTCAGGTGTAGATTCATCTGTTATATTGGTAAATTTGACTAATGATACGAAAATTGCTAACAAAGCTATAGTTACAGGTATTTCATCTTCTGGAACACAGTCTCCTAGTCAGGGAATGTGCATCATATGATTATGCCTGCAAGTAATGGTAATTGGTATATTTCAACGGTTTCCAGTGCAAGTAGTGGGCACTATAACATTGATATTGATGATGGTATACCTGTTAAGCAGAAGGTATTAGTCAAAGTATATTTGAAGCTAGCGTGTGATCAATATTATATTGATTCTGAGAGAAATCCAACAGGTGGCATAGTTGGAAGGACTCCGAATAATGAAAGGAGATATGTTAATATGGCAGTTACAGGAATAGGAACTTATGCGTCATATACGAATAGTTATGGCAATACACAAAATGCTGGAAACAAAACGGGCAGGACATATAAGAATGCCCATGAATATAAGAACTATTTAACACAAAAATACGATTGTTTACGAAGCAGGGATTATTCCGTAAATATAAACAGTTCTCTTTTGTCAAAGGCTATGGGAGATGAAAAGACAAAACAATGGTTGGAGTATAATCTATCTTTAATACCGGAAAGTATCGAAAAATTGAAAGCCGCTCAAAGTGCTCGTGGCTGTAAGGTACTGAGTGTAACGGATACAATAAATGGATATGATAGCATAACAGAAGAAGTACTGGTAACAGATGAGGTTGATCCGGGAAAAAAGCAAGGAAAGAACTTGAAGAAAGACTCGAGAAAAGGAAAGAGGAAAAGAGAGCAGAGGAAAAGAAAAAAGAAGTTCAAAAGATTTAGTGTCCGATTCAGATAATGAACTAAGAATATATAGTTTTGATCAAAAGATATAGTGATGCAATTAGCATTTCTATAAAAAAAAGCAAGGAAGGAGGGAAACATAATGAAGCTTGGAAAGAAGAAGGCAATGGAAACGGGTACATTTATGGCATATGCTTGTTCATGCAATTGCTGGTGTGCTTGTACTTGTAACAACTGCCAGAGTATTGGAAGTGCAAATGGAAAACAGGTAGCATCTAATACTCAGACTTCAACTACGCAAGTTAAAAGCAAAGGTTCTTTATTGTTACTTGCTTAGAACATGAATTATTTCAACAAGGTAGGGCTTTACTGTGTTCAGTAAAGCCCTGCTGCACTATTTACGCAAGGAGAAGTATATATGACTAAATCAAAACCTAATATACATATTTTAGAACTATACAACAGGTATTATATGTATGATGCTGGAACAAACGCTATATTTTCTATTACAAAAGAAATGTGTAGGTTTCTTATGGCTATTTTGAATAGTAATGGAGAAATCGAAGTTGGTGATGAATTAAAAGAAGAAATTGAATATTTAAAAGAATCAGGCTGCCTGAAACCGGTTGATGAAAAAATAGTCGTTGAACATGGGGAAATATCTTTATTGGAAAGTTTATATGAAAATAATTTAAATACCATTATTTTGCAGGTTACACAAAACTGCAACTTGAGATGTCAATATTGTGTTTATTCAGGAAGTTATATACACAGAGTACATAACAATAAGAGAATGTCAGTCGAAGTTGCTAAGCAGGCTATTGATTTTTTGGTAAAACATTCAGAAAATAGCAAAGAAATATCCATTGGATTTTATGGTGGAGAGCCATTGCTGGAAGTTCCATTGATAAGAGAAGTGGTAGATTATGCAGAGGGGGTGTTTAGTGGGAAAAAACTTCTTTTTAATATGACGACAAATGCCACTTTATTAAATATCGAAACGGCAAAGTATCTTTATGAGAAAAAATTTAATGTTACAATAAGTTTAGACGGACCAAAAGCAACACATGACAGTAATCGTATATTCGCTAACAGCAATAAAGGGACATTTGATGCGGTAATGCAGAATTTGGAATTGATAAGGAAAAGAATTACCGGGATTTATAAAAAATATAGGATTTAATGCTGTGATAGATTTAAAGCAAAATGTGGCTTGTTCAAGTGAATTTTTTTGAATTATGAAACTGTTAAGGGAATAAATGTGGCTTCAAATTATATAAATCCGATTAGCAAGAAGGATGAAGAGCCGATTAATCCTGAACTAATAGCTATATCATATTATGAAATATTTAAAACATATTTATATGCTTGCAATAAGGAAATTTTTTCGAATTATAAGCCTACTTTATATAGTAGCGAAGTAGCATCGTTGAAGCAAATTGTTAAAGATAGATTTGTCGGATTGCAAACATATCAGGGGAAAATCAGTCCGGGAGGACAATGTCTGCCAGGTATACAGCGTTTCTTTGTTACAGTGGATGGAAAATTTTTCCCATGTGAAAGAGTAGATGAGGAATCAAGTGAATTATGTATAGGTGATCTAAAAAATGGATTTGATTTAGAAAATGCCAAAAAAATTTTGAATGTGGCGAAGATAACGGAAAAAGAATGCAGGGAATGTTGGTGCTACAAAATGTGTTCTCAATGTGTGGCAAAAGCTGGCGAGAATGGAAAGATAGAAGCAGCCAATCGTTTGAAATGGTGCAAACAATCGAGGAAAAATGCAGAAGAATACATAAAAAATTATATTGTCCTAAAAAATTTTGGCTGTAAATTTGAGGAAGGAGAAGCGTAAGAGATGAATGTTGTTATTTATCCATATTCGATTGAACATAGCTATATTAAAAAGTATAAAAAATTATTTAGATACAATATTATCTATTTTATGTGTTATGGTAATATTTTACCGATAAGCCATCAAAATGATAATGATGATTACTGTACTTTTACTGATTTGGTGGACGGAAAAATTAGTTTTGATGATTTTGACACTTTTTGTATTATTGACAAAGTTCCAGATGAAAATGAGTTATATAAAATAGTGGAATTTGTATGTTCTAATGGAAAAAATATCATATGCGTAGAAGAAGAATATCTTGATCAGATTGAAAAAAATTTGCAAGAGGTACAATGTGAAATTGTTGCAATGCAATTATGAAACAATAGAAATACCTGAAAAAAAAAAAAATGGAACTATGATTCAGAGATAATAGGGATTGATATACCGGTTGTTGCAGTAATGGGAATTGGTCAGAATGTGCAAAAATTTGATTTACAACTGTATCTTAGAAGTAGATTTATTGACAAGGGCTATAAAGTAAGTCAGATAGGGACGAAAAAAATAAGTGGACTGTTTGGTTTACATCCATTGCCAGACTTTTTATTTAATACACAATATTCAGATGTTGATAAAGTGTATGCGTTTAACAGAGTTATGAAGGATGTTTCTATGCAGGAAAAGCCAGATGTTATTCTGTTAGGAATTCCAGACTCATTACTTCCATTAAATAATAAGCATCGTTTTAGCTTTGGATTGTATGCGTATGAAATATTTAATGCGGTTCAACCAGATTTTGTCATAACATCGCTGATGGCTAATAATGGATATAATGATGAATTTTATTCTGAAATTTCAAAAATGGCAAAGTATAAATATAATGTAAATATAGATGCTTATTTTGTTTCACAATTTTGTCCGTTGTCTAATTCAATCTGGTCAGAAAAATTGAGTTATGTATATTTGTCGCGGATGGAACTTCCTAAAACAGAGTATAAGGTTTATACAACCAGCGACTTAAATAATGATATTTTATTCAAACAGGCAGAAAAAAAAGTTATTATTATATGGAAAATATGAACAGTATTAAAGGAGAAAGTGATGGAAAAGGAAGCAATAGAAAAATGGATTGAAGAATATGTTGAAAATACAATCCATATCACAGTGGATAAAAAAAAATCAGTTTGCTTGATCCGAGAAATGGAATGTTACCAAGAGATTTATTACAGCTTTATTTTGCTGTTGAGAGTTATTTTGGAATAAAATTTGAAGAACGAAATGTCATAGATGAAAGATTTGATTATTTATGCAATATGGTTGATGCAATACAGGAAAAATTAAAAAAGATTAGAACTGAGATAAATACCTATGAATAAATTAAAGATTGCAGTATTGGATAATGGTGCAGATGAAAAAATACTTGCATTATGTGGGCTGCCCGATATAATTCAGCAGAACAAAGGAAATATCAGTGATGAGGAGGATTTGTTTCTGCATGGGACAAATTGTGCCATGATCATAGGGCTTAATTGTGCCGACGCAGAATTATACAGTTATAAACTGCTTGATAATACAGGAAAAGGAAATGTGGATGATCTGAAATCAGCGTTTGACTGGTGTCTGATGAACAATATAAGACTTGTCAATCTGAGTTTTGGAACTACACATTTTAAGGACAAAGGAATAATTCGGCAGTTGGTAAATCAATATGCCAATAAGGGACTTATCATAATTGCGGCAACTGCTAACAGTGGGTATACGGCTTTCCCGGCATCCTTTTCAAATGTTATCGGAGTAAAAGCAAAAGATACATTTAACATTGATGCGGAAGGTTTGCGGGATAAAGGTGTGGATTTTGCAGCTCCATCGGAACACAAAATCTGGTTTGGAGGAAACGATATAACGCTTCAGAAAAGTAACAGCTATGCGGCACCTTATGTAACAGCAATGGCTGGAAGGTTAATGATGGAACAGTCATGGATCAATAATGTATGGCAGATTAAGAAGCATTTATACCAGAAATTCAGGGGAAAATGTGTACAATATATTCCGGATTGGATAGAAAAAGGATGGATTGCCGGAAAGGTATTAAAGAGTAAGGCAGAGGTTTATTTTGAGGTAGCTGCAAAGGAAGAAGCAGACACTGTAATTTTGTATGATAAAAATGAGTTTAATGAATACAGGGAGAAGCACATTGTGTATCTTGGCAATGAAATAGCAGAGCAGCCGGATACACAGTGCTTTTTCTGGAGCAGAAGAAACAGAAAAGAACAGATCTTATGTTCAAGGATAAAGAAGGAGAGCATCAATATACCTGTCATACTTATAAAAAGTGATAAAGAGCAGGATCAGATATGGTGGCTTACGGAATTAAGAAAGTGTTTTGAAGCAGAGGGCTATAATGCGTATGCTATTTCCACTGAACAGGAGAGCGTATTGTATGATTTAGAATATATCCCTTTTGCTGTTGATGAAGATATAAGTAATAAGATTGGTGATTTCCTGTATTGGCAGACTTATTACAACCAGTCTGATTTGATTATTTGTGGAATACAGGAAAAAAGAAAGCATCGGTGTGGAAGCCGATATATTTGTAAGAATAGAAAATGGGAAGAAGAAGCAGACAGGAATACAAATTTATTGCGACAAAATAAAAAAGACACAGATGTGTTTTGGAACCCTCGGAGAGCAGCAGATAAAGAAAGTATATGATTGTTTGCTTACAATCCTGACGGAGACCAGCTATGAAAAGTCAACCATAAATTAGCAAAAAAATTCTTTTTCATATCGGTGGTAAAAAGGGTAACTTTAATAGAGCTCCCTTAGGGTGCTTTTTCAAAATCTATCGACATTGGTATACAGACCTCTTATTCGAGGTTAAATTCTACTTCGTCAGTGAGCATCTTCCAGATGACTCTGACAAGCTTGCCGGCACAGTGCCCAAGTGCATTGTAGTGAGACCGGCCTTCAGCCCTCTTGGCATCATAATAAGCCTTGAAGGTTGCGTTGTTTCTGACAACGTTCCAAGCTGCATTTACAAGGGCATATCGTAAAACACGAGAGCCACGTTTGGACATCCTTGTTGTCTTAGCCTGAAAGTTCCCAGACTGATAAACAGAAGGATCCAAACCGGCAAAAAGCAAGCAGCTTGTTAGGATTGGAGAAACGGTGAATATCACCTATTTCACCAAGAATCATTCCACCATTGATATATCCGATACCAGGAATGGTCATGATGACAGAATCGTTGAATCTCATGATATCCGTCATCTCAGCTTCAATCTTTTCTAATTGGCTATCCAGTAACTCAATTTGTTGAATTGTCTGAGTTATCTGAATAGATATAGAGCTGTCGTTTGCACCGACAGACTTCTGTGCGAGAACTCTTAATTCTTTGGCCTGCTCTTTAGTAAAGTGTCCGTGCGAGTTCACTTTGAGCAGATTTGCCAGATGAGTCATATGCATGGAAGCAATCTCTTTTGGAGAAGGTGCTTCTTTTAACAAAGCATAGACAGCGTGCTGGTGCAGACCGGATTTAAAAAGTATTGAATTTCCGGACAAACCTGATCAACATAGGTTGTCAGTTGGATTTTCAATCGGGTGCGTTGTTTTATGGTTTTCTGCCGAAAGCGCCCCAAGGCCTTAAGATCCATCATATCAAGATCATAGAAACTGACGAATCTGAGGTCATCCTGCATCATAAGAGTTTTAGCAATCACAAATGTGTCGACCTTATCTGTCTTCGTTTTGCGAATGTTGTTTTTACGCATCTGACAGGTTTTGATGGGGTTCAACACACACACTTGGTAAAACTCAGCAACAAGGTATCGAACAAGGTTGTCACCGTAGTGTGCCGTTGACTCAAGACCGATGATGATCCTGTTCTTGTCGAATGATTCGAGCTTAGAGACCAGCAGTTGGAAGCCATCAGCGTCGTTTGTGAATTTGAACGGCTCAAGAATTATTTCACCGTCGGAAGAAATCGCAGCGGCGAAATGGTTGAGTTTGGCAATATCAATGCCTACATAAATTTTCATGAGGTTGTACCTCCCTTTCCTAAAGTCTGATACCATGATGTCCACCATCGATTATCATCGTAGACTTGATAGAAATAAGTACTCTGAGTGAAAAACACTCCGGCAACATCCAGCTGATAAACAATTCAGATAAAGGTAGCGGCAATACACTCCAGTTGAGTAGTCAAGCTACAGGAAAAAATCAAAAGTCCATAGTATCTGAATTGTATTGAACCACGATATTAAAAGAAAGGAAACGTGTGATAATTAACTTCCTAATTATCATACAAGGATGAAGATGAGGAATAAAGAAGCAGTAAAGAAACTGCTGGGGCTGCTAAAGGATTATAGAAAAATAATTGCACTGATTATTGCATGTCTGCTCATTTCAACGGGATTGAATATGTGTATTCCGTTATTAAACCGAGGGATTATGGACTATGGTTTCATAGGCGGAGACAAAGAACTGCTTATAAAACAGGTAATATGCTCATTGCTTATTTATATGATTATAGCAGTTATAGATATTATAAAAAGAAAAGAGACGGGTAGATATATCTGCGAATATACAATATTCTTTATCGGAACAGTCGTTTAAGCCTGATGAAAATAAAAGCGGATTATTTCACCAATAGAAATTATGCGGAAATCCTAAATAACATAAATGTGGATATAGGCAACATGACTTCTATTGCAGATGAGGGTGTGTTTTTTGTCGTCACCCAGGCATTCAGCATGGTAGGTGGAATCATCGGGCTTTTTATCCTGGATTACAGAATGACACTCATGGTACTTCTTTTTATTCCGGTAAAAGCGGTTATTATGAAGCATTTTGCAAAGAAGCGAAAAAAGAATCATGGACGAGTTTATTACAGAAAGCGAGAAATATGCCGGATGGTTTGGAGACACTGTTGGCGGTGTAAGGGAAGTAAAGCTTTTTGGAATACTGGAAAATAAGAGAGCCGAATTTGCTGACAGACAGCTTTCTGTAATCAATAAACAGAAAAAGATGAATATGCTTGCCCAGTGGAACGGCATAACGGATAACATTATCGTACATCTGCTGACCAGCCTGATATATATTATTGGTGCAAATCTTGTTTTTGATATGCAGCTTTCAGTAGGAAGTGTGTTTGCGTTTATTACATATAGTGCGTATGTGACAGGACCTATTTCAGCAATACTCAATATCGGGTATCTTTTGTCAGGTATTATTCCTTCAGCAAAGCGGTATTGTGAGTTTATGGCACTTGAAGAAGAAAAGGAAAATGAGGAGAGTATGACAGAGCCTTGCTTCGGTGATCTGGAATTACAGAATCTTTCTTTTTCATATGAAAAGGACAAAGCGGTATTGTCTGATGTTAATATATCTTTTCCTAAGGGAAGTAAAACGGTGCAGATTCGTCGGAATGGTTCGGGAAAAAGCACACTGATAAGTCTGCTGCTGCAATTATACCAACCTACAAGTGGTAAAATAACATTATGCGGTACGGATATTTCGGAACTTGTATTGAAGGATTATAGAAACATGGTTTCGGTGGTAAGTCAGGATATCTATCTGTTCAATTCATCGATCAGGGATAATATCTGTATGTATAAGATATAGATGATAAGTTCATTATGGAAGCTTGTAAAGATAGTGGACTTGCTGATTTTATTTCTGAGGTGTCATTGGATTATGTGGTAGGACAGAATGGGGCAATGCTTTCCGGAGGACAGAAACAGAAAATTGCACTGGCAAGGGCGTTGGTGCATAACAGTCCGGTTATTATATTTGATGAAGCCACATCTAATACGGATGTGTATTCCGAACATCAGATTAACGGACTGCTCCATACGAAACTGAAAGAAAAGATGGTCATAATCATTACCCACAAACAGGAGATATTAAAAGAAGCAGATCAGATTATTATGCTGAAAGATGGTGCTGTTGTTGGAAGTGGAGTCTATGATGATTTGTCAAAAGATAATCTGGAATTTAAAAATATGCTGAATATGGGAGAAAAATATTGAATAATATATTGCCATGAATTGACAGGAGATAGTAAAATCTGCAAAGTATTACACGAAAATGTCGAAGGATTACAGTTTACCAAAACCATAATAATTTCTGATATAATGCGAGAAGTCAGAAAGGATGATGGGGCTATGGGGAAAAAGAGAGCACATATACAAAATTATTGCAGAGAATATCAGAAAAGAACGAAGAAGGCTTGGAATTACGCAGGCAGAGCTTGCAGAACGGGCGGATGTATCATTGGATACTATCAAAAGTGTTGAAAATGGCAGAAGGGCAATGAGTCTTGATACATATTTGCATATTCTTCATGCATTGGAGTCATCGCCTATGGTTCTGATGAGCCAGCAGCACCCAGAAAAACACATTGAGAGTTTTGCATTTATGATGAATCGGTGTGACGAAAGAGAAATAGAATTTGCATTACATATGATTGAACAAATATTAAGAGGACAGGAAGATTATCTGAGTGAATAGACGGGTAGTTATCCTGTCCTTTGTCTATGACTCTTTTGCAAATTTTTCAGCGAGATGGTATATGATTTCTTCAATGGTGGGAGTTTGATTTTCACATGGAAAGTCTGTCCAGAAGCGTTGCATTTGTGGATCAGGGCTTTTTAAAGCAATGGAAACTGCCCGTCCAATTTCCTGTTGGACTTCTTCTTTTGTGATTTCTTCTTTTTCGGCAATGATTTCCAAATATTTATCAACGGAGTATGTGTTTTTATCATTCATAGTGTTGTTGTGAATCCCTTCTGAAAAGGGTATCTGCGGGCAAATTGTCAGGTGATTGAATTGTCCCGGTTGAATACCATAAAAGTAAAACACATACTCCGTTCTATATTACATAATAACCTTGAGGGCTATTTTCTATTCTATCATATACATACAGTATGGTGCATACACACGCCATATCATTATAGGACACTCTTGCGTAGAATACAAGGAGGAGGTCTTTGTAATGATAGTATATGACAGGTTATGGATCACACTCAAGAAGAAAATATTAGCCAGTATGCACTAATTAAAGATTATGGAATAGATAAAGCACAGTTACAGCGATTGCGAAAGAATATGGGTAAAAACGGTAATCCTAAACAGATTATGTTCCATACTTGATTGTAAGATAGAGGACATCATGGAGTTTGTGCCGGATGAGGATATTAAGTAAAGAGATATTTCCAAAATGTAATGAGAGTTTGGAAATATCTCTTTTTTTAATCCGCAAATATTTATATTCTTGGTATTAAGGTGTACAATATTCCACCTGAAATAGCTGGTTTAGTCACTCTTACAAAAGATTCGCTTACGGTACAATGAATACAGCTTAAGCAAATATATAAGGTGCCGGAAAAGAGTGGAAGGTGTACTACGATATTGTTAATAGTGGAGAAAGAATAAAAGAGTTGCGTGCGGCAAGAAGAATGACAAGACAGCAGCTTGCCGAGCAGATTGGATTGTCAGTGGATGCTCTGCGGGAAATTGAAGCTGGTGTAAATGGAGCAAAAATAGATACTTTGATTAGTATTGCTGAATTGTTTCATATATCGTTGAGGGTGTACTTGCACCTATGCAAAAAACAGGAAGAATTAACTGTATTATAGTTAAGGATTTATCGAGACTTGGCAGAAATTATGTTGAGATGGGGAACTACATTGAAAGAGTGTTTCCTTTTCTCAATGTAAGATTCATTGCTGTTACGGATGATTTTGACTCGTTCAGACCGGGCACAGACCTTATGATGCCTTTGAAAAATATCGTAAATGAGTTTATGCAAAGGATATACATCAATTGCAAAATATCTGAATGAGCAAGGAATAATGTCACCATTGATGTATTTAAAATCTCTTGGTTACCAGCAGAATGTAAAAACCAATGGTGTATGGACCAAAACAACAGTTAAGTCAATACTGACAAATCAGGCATATATTGGTTCGGCGGTGCATGGGAAAGTAGTAATTGAGAAATACAATAATATTCCACTCCATGCAACAGATCCAAGTGAATGGGTCATTGTTAAAAATACGTATGAGCCACTTGTTGACAAAGAGCCATTTGAAAAGGCACAGGAAAGAAAGGAAATCTCGGATGCTTATTTTGCAAAAGAGTTTACAAAACACCCACCTAATGAAAAGAATCTGCTAAAGGGAAAAATTGTATGCGGAGACTGTGGCAAGGGAATGAGACTTTCTCCAAGAACAAAAAAAAAATCGTATGTATATTTTTTGTGGAACTTTTTCAGATGGTATTAATCCGGCATGTTCAAGACACAAAATTGACCAGGAGGATGTCAACAAAGCTGTATTTGCTCAGATTTCAAATCATATGCGTTGCTGTATTGACGCATTAAGAGTAATAAGAGAATTAAATGCAAGAAGCAGCGGACTGAAAAAATACGATGTGTATGAAAAAGCCATTACCAGACAGCGCAGGGAACTGGAGAAGGTAAACCGCAAGTTCTCTGAGTTATATGGAGATTATTCAGAACATTTGATTAATGAGAGCGAATATCTGACATTAAAACAGCAGTATCTTTTAAAAAGCGAAGCTTTGAAGAAGGAGATTGATAATCTTTTAGTATCTCAGAACCTGTATTCAAAGAATTATAAGATTGATGAAGACTGGGAAAACCTTATCAATAAATATCTGAAATGCAGAAAGCTTAACAAAGAGCTGGCAGATGCATTTGTTGACAAGGTACAGGTGTTTGAAGATGGCAGAATTTCCGTAAATCTGGTTTATGATGATTGTCTGGAAGAACTGTTACAGGTACATTGTACTGCAATGAATTGTAATAGCCTCGTGGTCAAACTCATTCTACATCAGAAAGCCCTGTACTATTTCTTTTTTATGAAAAAAGTTGCAAAGTGCTTGTAGAAAGATAAAAGGTATGATTACTTTGCTTTGCTGCAGAGTAAGAGCGTACACAAATGAACATCCAGTCACAGCGTAAGAAAACCGGGAGACCGTGAACGCAGCAGGGGGCACACCCTCATGTAAGCGACTAGCGAAGCTGTTTAGATACTGTAGAATTATGCACATGAAACACAGAAATGCCCAGCCATGGATGGCTGGGCAGGTGTTATGCGCCATGGACGGCGCATAAAAGCCGGTTTCGTCAAGCATAGAAACACTATAAGCATAATTCGTACAGAATCTTAACAGCAAAGCGTTAGCGCACGTGAGGGTGTGCCATCCCCCGGCTGCGTTCACGGTCTCCCGGTTTTCGTAGTCATGCTATGATACTGAATTAAGCAGTCTTTCCTGTATAAAGCTGATAATACTTTCCCTTCTTTGCAATCAGCTCATCATGACTTCCCCTTTCAATAATGCGTCCCTGCTCCAAAACCATAATGCAGTCGCTGTTTCTGACAGTAGAAAGCCTGTGTGCGATAACAAATGTAGTACGGCCATGCATGAGCTTATCCATGCCGTCCTGAACAATACGCTCGGTACGTGTATCAATTGAGCTTGTAGCCTCATCGAGGATGAGCACCGGAGGATCGGCGATCGCGGCGCGCGCGATGGCCAGCAGCTGGCGCTGTCCCTGGCTTAGGTTTGCACCGTCACCTGTCAGTACAGTATTGTAGCCGTCAGGAAGCTGGCGGATAAACGTATCGGCGTTTGCCAGGCGGGCAGCTGCGTATACTTCATCATCTGTGGCATCAAGCTTGCCGTAGCGGATGTTTTCCATGACAGTAGCTGTGAAAAGGTGGGTATCCTGCAAAACAATGCCAAGAGAGTGGCGCAGATCAGCCTTTTTAATCTTGTTTATATTGATGCCGTCATATCTTATCTTGCCGTCTGCTATATCGTAGAAGCGGTTGATAAGGTTAGTGATGGTAGTCTTTCCAGCTCCGGTGGTGCCAACAAAGGCAATCTTCTGACCGGGTGTTGCAAAAAGATCCACATCGTGCAGTACAATTTTCTCAGGCACATATCCGAAATCCACATCGTCAAATACCACATCGCCCTCGAGTTTTTTGTAGTCCACAGAGCCGTCAGCCTGATGAGTATGCTTCCATGCCCATAAGCCGGTGTGCTCAGGTGTTTCAGTGAGTTTTCCGTTTTCTTCCTTAGCATTTACCAGTGTGACATAGCCCTCGTCAGTCTCAGGCGCTTCATCGAGCAGTGAGAAGATACGGTCGCATCCGGCAAGTGCCATGATGATACTGTTGAACTGCTGGCTGACCTGCGAGATAGGCATGTTAAAGCTCTTGTTAAAGGTCAGAAAGCTCGCAAGCTTACCAAGGGTCAGACCGCCAAAGCCTGAAAGAGCCATAACACCGCCTGCAAGAGCGCAGAGCACGTAGCTTAGATTTCCAATCTGTGCGTTTACAGGACCGAGCATGTTGGAGTACATGTTGGCATTGTAGGCGCTTTCAAAGAGTTCATCATTTATTTTGTCGAAGGCTTCAATATTTTCCTGCTCGTGGGTAAATACCTTGACGACCTTCTGGCCGTCGAGCATCTCCTCGATGAAGCCGTCCACAATGCCGAGGTCGCGCTGCTGTGCAAGGAAATAGCGGCTGGAGAAGCCTGCAAATTTCTTTGTCACGACTGTTGTTACGATTACCATCACGATAGTTAGTATGGTGAGCGGAATATTTAATATGACCATTGAAACAAAAACGCTCACAACAGTGATAGCACTGTTAAGTATCTGCGGAAGACTCTGGCTGATCAGCTGGCGAAGCGTATCGACATCATTCGTATAAATCGACATGATATCGCCGTGCGCATGTGAGTCAAAGTATCGGATTGGCAGATCCTGCATATGGGAAAAGAGCTCAACACGCAGGTTCTTAATGGTGCCCTGTGATACGTAGATCATTATTTTGCTGTATGCAAACGTACTAATGACGCCGATACCGTAGAATACGGCGACCCTTCCCATTGCTGCAAGGAGTGGTCCGTAGTCGGGATTTCCTGTCTTAAGCAGTGGTACTATATAGTCATCAATCAAATTTTTGGTAAACATGGTTCCCTGCACATTTGCAAGTACACTGACAAAGATACATATCACAACAATTATGCAGGCAGGTAAATATTTCTTGAAAATAAATCCCATGAGGCGCGCAAAAAGCTTACCGGGATTTTTAATTTTGGGTTTTGGACCTCGTGGTCCTCTTGGTCCTGGCATCAGGCAGCACCTCCTTCATCAAAGTCTCCTCCGCCGTTTGTCTGGGAATCGTAAACATCGCGGTAGATTTCATTATTTTTAAGCAGATTTTCGTGAGTGTCAAAGCCGTCCACTTTTCCGTCATTCATCACGATGATACGGTCAGCATCCATGACTGATGAGATACGCTGTGCGATGATGAGCTTAGTGGTTCCCGGTATTGTTTTTGCGAGGGCAGCACGGATTTTTGAATCTGTTGCTGTATCTACAGCCGAGGTGCTGTCATCGAGTATGAGTATCCTTGGCTTTTTAAGCAGAGCCCTTTGCGATACACAGACGCTGCTTCTGGCCACCGGATACGTTGGTTCCGCCCTGTTCTATGTAGGTGTTGTACTTGTCAGGGAAGGACTCGATAAAGTCATCGGCGCATGCCATTTTGCAGGCCTCAATACACTCATCTGTGGTAGCGTTTTTGTCACCCCAGCGCAGATTTTCGAGTATGGTGCCCGAGAAAAGCACGTTCTGCTGGAGCACGACAGCTACCTTGTTTCTGAGAGTGTCCATGTCGTACTCACGCACATCGTGGCCTCCGACGATTACAGAGCCGGTGTCTGTGTCGTAGAGACGGCTTATCAGGTTTACAAGGGAAGATTTCGAGCTTCCGGTTCCTCCTATGAGGCCGATGGTCTCACCAGATTTTATGTCTAGATTTATATCTGACAGAACCGGAGTTTCAGCGGTGTCTGAATATCTGAAGGTTACATGCTTAAAGCTTATGCTTCCGTCAGGTACATCGTAAAGCGGATCCTTAGGATTGTGCAGTGTGCTCTGTTCATTTAATACCTCGCTGATTCGTCTTGCGGATGCGAGTGAGAGTGAAATCATTACAAACACCATCGAGAGCATCATGAGGTTCATCAGAATATTCATGCAATAGGTGAGAAGAGCCATCAGATCACCTGTAGTGAGAGTGCTGCTTACCACCATATGAGCTCCGAGCCAGCTTATTAACAGGATGCAGGCATACACTGTAAACTGCATGAGAGGAGAGTTGTATACCACAAGGCTTTCTGCCTTCACAAATACGTCGTAGATATTCTGTGCTGCCTTTGAAAAAAGTTTCTTCTCATAATCCTCACGGACGTATGCCTTTACAACGCGGATAGCGGATACGTTTTCCTGTACGCTTTCATTCAGGTCATCATAGCGCTTGAAGGCTCTGTCGAAGTATTTCATGGCCGCCTTACTGATGAAAAGCAGTAAAGCTCCAAGCACAATGACAGCGATTAAGTATATTGTCGCAAGGCGAGGGCTGATGAAAAATGACATAGCCATCGCACATATTATGGATGCAGGGGCTCTCATAGCCATGCGAAGCAGCATCATGTAAGCATTCTGGATGTTGGTCACATCGGTTGTCATACGTGTGACAAGACTCGCGGATGAGAATCTGTCGATATTTGCAAAGGAAAAGGTCTGGATATTGCGAAACATTGCAGCACGCAGATTCTTTCCAAAGCCCATGGCGGCCTTTGCACCATATTTTGCACCGAGACATCCTGTCAAAAGACCAAACAGTGCTGCGACAATCATCCACACACCCATGATATAGATATGCCTTGTGTCGCCCATATTGACACCGTTGTCGATGATTGATGCCATGAGAAGAGGGATTATGGTATCCACAGCCACCTCAAGCAACATGAAAACAGGTGTCGCAATCGAAGCCCATTTGTATTCCTTTATTTGGGCACCTAGTGTTTTTAACATATGTTTTGTCCTTTCTTCTTATATTTTATATTTGATTAAAACAAACTTCCCACATTTATGGTAATGTGGTTAACTAAAAAATACTTGCATTTAATTAGTTAGTGTGCTAACTATATTATAGATATACTTTTTTTATTGTCAAGAAAAATCTATGAAAGGATTTCAGATATGAAGGAGTTTACAGGATAAATACTTAGGACACAAGATAAACCGCATCAGCAGGAGTATAGACAAATATTTTGACAGAAAAAGGTGCAGTAAAACAGAATGTATACCGCGAAGCCAGGGTATGATGATTGGATATATAATGGATAATCAGGGCCAAAATATATTTCAAAAGGATATCAGAAGCAAAGTTTCATCTGTCAGGAGCCACAGTGACAAATATGCTTAAAAGTCTTGAAAAAAAACGGCTATATCGTGCGCACACCTATGGAAAATGATGCAAGGCTTAAGAGGATTGAGCTGACGCAAAAAGCACTGGACCACGAAAACAGGGTAAGGGAAAATATAATGGTAATAGAGGAAGCCATGCACGAAGGCTTTTCTAAGGAGGAGTTTAACATGATGCTTGGCTTTTTGGACAGAGTGATTGACAATATGGAAAAGCTTAACAAGTAACAAAATAATTACAGAGTTGAAAAAAGTAGCATAAATATTGTGGATTTTTTTGTGCAATAATCAAAATGCTACAAAATATTGTTGAGCGTATTGACATAGCAACAATATCTTGTATAATTTAGATTGTCATCAAAAGACAGATGCACAGATTTGTATTAAATAATATGGCATTTTATATGTAGCTATATCGTAATTGTTTGGTGAAAAGCCCGCTTTACATTGCAGGGCAGTGACATGAATTAATGATTACATCTCATTTATAGCTGCATATTTTGTGCCATTACACATGATAAAATGTATATATAGTATGTGCATTGAATGACAATACTATATATAGTACACTACATTATATGGAATATAGTATACAGAGAGGAGAAATTTACATGAAAATCATCAAGCGAAGCGGCAGTGAGGATATATTTGATGCAGCCAAAATTGTAGCTGCCATTAGAAAGGCAAACGATTCAGTGCTAGACTATGAGAAGCTTACTGCTGATCAGATTGAGGAAATTGCAAGCAACGTGGAGACTGCATGTGAGAACATGAAGCGCTCTCCAGTTGAGGAGATACAGGATATGGTGGAGAACCAGCTCATGAACAAGCGTGCCTTTACCGTAGCCAGAAACTACATTACTTACAGATATAAGAGAGCCATCGTCCGTAAGTCAAACTCTACGGACCAGCAGATTCTTAGCCTTCTTGAGTGCAATAACGAGGAGGTAAAGCAGGAGAACTCCAACAAGAATCCTACTGTAAACAGCGTGCAGCGTGACTACATGGCAGGTGAGGTGAGCAAGGATATCACACGCCGTTTCCTGCTTCCTGAGGATATAGTGGAGGCTCATGAGAAGGGGCTTATCCATTTCCACGATGCAGATTATTTTGCACAGCACATGCACAACTGCGATCTTGTCAACCTGGAGGACATGCTTCAGAACGGTACGGTTATCAGCGAGACGATGATCGATACGCCGAAGAGCTTTTCCACTGCCTGCAACATTGCCACACAGGCTATCGCACAGATTGCCAGCTCACAGTATGGTGGACAGAGTATCTCGCTTGCACATCTGGCACCATTTGTACAGGTTAGTCGTGAGAAGTTCAGAAAGCAGGTGCAAAAGGAATTCGAGAGCGTAGGCCTTGATTTAGATGAAGAAAAAAAATCAACGAGGTAGCAGAGCTCCGTGTCAAGGAGGAAATCAACCGTGGTGTGCAGATGATTCAGTATCAGGTCATCACACTCATGACTACAAACGGACAGGCACCGTTTATCACAGTATTCATGTACCTGAATGAGGTATCCGATCCGCAGACAAAGGCAGATCTTGCCGCAATCATTGAGGAGCTGCTGCACCAGAGAATAAAGGGTGTAAAGAACGAAAAGGGTGTATATATCACACCGGCATTCCCTAAGCTCATATATGTGCTTGAGGATGATAATATCACAGAGGATTCAAAGTACTGGAATCTCACAGTGCTCGCGGCACAGTGCTCTGCAAAGAGAATGGTGCCTGACTATATTTCAGAGAAGGTCATGAAGGAGCTTAAGGACGGAGATGTATACATGCATGGGCTGCCGTTCATTCCTCACAGTGGACAGATGCTCACAGACAGCGGGCAATGTGGCACATGCCGAGAACTTTGATCCAAACAAGCGTAAATACTATGGACGTTTCAACCAGGGTGTTGTCACCTTAAATCTCGTTGATGTGGCATGCTCATCAGAAAAGGATGAGGAAAAATTCTGGAAGATACTTGATGAGAGACTTGAGCTGTGTCATAGAGCACTTATGTGCAGACATAAGAGGCTTCTTGGTACCAAATCCGATGTAGCACCGATTCTCTGGCAGAACGGAGCACTTGCACGTCTGAAAAAGGGAGAGGTTATAGACCCATTATTATTTAACGGATACTCAACAATCTCACTCGGCTATGCAGGACTTTGTGAGTGTGTACGCTATATGAAGGGAGTATCACACACAGAGCCAAAAGAGGGAACACCGTTTGCACTTAAGGTAATGCAGCGCTTAAACGATGCATGTGAGCAGTGGAAAAGAGTCAAACATCGATTTCAGTATATATGGCACACCGCTTGAGTCTACCACCTATAAGTTCGCGAAGTGCTTACAGAAGCGCTTTGGTATCATAAAGGGCGTAACCGACAGAAACTACATCACGAACAGCTACCATGTGCATGTAACAGAGCAGATTAATGCATTTGACAAGCTAAAGTTTGAGTCCCAGTTCCAGAAGCTGTCTCCGGGTGGCGCTATCAGCTACGTGGAGGTACCAAACATGCAGGACAATATCCCTGCAGTGCTTTCAGTAATGCAGTACATTTACGACAATATCATGTACGCAGAGCTGAATACAAAGAGCGACTATTGCCAGGTATGCGGCTACGACGGAGAAATCAAAATCGTAGAGGAAGAGGGCTCAGGCAAGCTCATCTGGGAGTGCCCACACTGTGGCAATCGTGACCAGAACAAGATGAGTGTAGCCCGCCGTACATGCGGCTATATAGGCACACAGTTCTGGAATCAGGGAAGAACCCAGGAGATTAAAGAGCGAGTGCTTCATCTGTAGAAGTTAAAGGAATTGTATTTGAGACAGACCATTTCAGCACATTTGCCTTTGTAAAGGTAAATACCAATGCAGGTACTAAAGCAGCTCTTCTAAAAGCACAACATAAAGCATAAGAAAAAAATAAAACCGTCGTACCGGGCCGTAAATGGCAGGGTACGACGGTTTTACTTTATGTTTTTAAATGATTAATTATTTCAATTACTCATCAAATTTTTGAGCCTTATCGAAGAGCTCATAAACCTCTTTTTGAAGGCTCATTTGTGCAAAGTGTCACAACAACGGCCGCGATAAGTCCTAAAACAAATCCCGGCAGCAGCTCGTAGATTCCGGTTGATGTGAGGAATGCATACCACAATATATCAACGGCAGCACCTGTTATGATTCCTGCAACAGCACCCTTGAAGTTAAAGCGCTTCCAGAAGAGGCTGAGCATGATTGCAGGTCCAAAGGCAGCTCCAAAGATACCCCATGCATTGGAAACAAGTGCCATGATAGAGCCGGCATTAGGGTTTGATGCGATGATGAGTGCTGCAACAGAGATTCCAAGAACGACGATACGGCCGGTCCACATCATCTCTTTATCACTTGCCTTGCCTTTTCTGATGACAGGCTTGTACACATCACTCGAGAATGCAGATGAAGCAGCAAGCAGCTGGCTGTCTGCGGTGCTCATGGAAGCAGCAAGCACTGCAGAGAGGAGTATACCTGAGATAACACCCGGGAAAATCTTTCTTACAATCTGGATGAAAACAAGAGAGTTTTCATTGATTGATTCGTCAAAGACCAAGGAAAAGTCTTCCGATTATTCCGATTAAGGTTGCAAAAAATACAATAAGCAGAGTCCATGTGATTCCGATTTTTGCTGATTTTTTCAAATCCTTCTGAGATTTGATGGACATGAATCTGATAATGATATGTGGCATACCAAAGTAACCAAGTCCCCATGCCAGTCCTGACACGATATCCTGCCAGCTTGAGAATGGATTTAAGTAACCGCCCGGGAGTGATGACATAGATGATGTATCAAGCATAAATGCTGCAAAAATCGGTGCTATAAACATAGAACCAAGTACGAGCATGCCCTGGAAAAAATCGGTCCAGCATACAGCCGAGAAGCCGCCGAGGAAGGTATAGCCTACGATGACAACTGCTGCAAGATACATGGCAATCTGTGGATCCATTCCTATTACAGTGTGGAAAAGAGTACCACATGCCTTTACGCTCGATGCCGCATAAATAGTGTATGCAACCAAAAACACAATTGCACAAATCACCTGCAGTGCAAGTGATTTGGACAGGAATCTGTTGGTCAGATACTGCGGAATGGTGATTGAGTCGTTTGCTACAATCGAGAATTTTCTCAGTCTCGGTGCTTCAAGCAGCCAGCTTATAGTGTAGCCGATTGCAAGTCCTACAGGAATCCATACCTGACCTAAGCCCAGTGCATAGATAGAAGTAGGAAGTCCCATGAGTACCCATGCACTCATGTCTGAGGCTCCGGCTGACAGCGCCGCAACCCATGGTCCCATCTCACGTCCGCCGAGGAAGTAGGTCTTTTCTCCGCCGTTTCTGTTTTTCACGAAGAAGAAGATACCGATACCCAGCATGCACAGCAGATAGACGATAAATACAATAATTTCTGATGTTTTCATTTGTAGTACCTCTTTAATAGTTTATTTAGTAACCATGCTACCACGTTAGCGTGATAAAGGCAAGAAAAAACTTTCTCTTGACGAATACACTGCGTTGACATATCATAGTATATAAGTGAAAGGGAGTAGCCGGCACGAGAGTGCTTACTTATCCGTCAGTACGATTGCTCATACATATCATACATATATGACAGCAATCCGGAGAGTGATTAAATGGCGAGACTTTTGTTGTTTTATACAGCAGAAGTGTCGCCTTTTTTGTATACAAAAACCTTCTGCTGATAGGACATAGCTGTAACTATCAATTAATCAGGCATCCTTAAAAAGGACAGCAGAAGGAGGAAAATTCTGATTTTTGTAGCAATTTTACTGCTTATAGCAGGCTTTGTAGCACTGGTGAAGGGCGCGGATGTGTTTGTGGATGGAGCGGCGGCGCTCGCCGGGAAATTTGGTATTCCGCAGCTTGTGATTGGACTGACGATTGTGGCGATGGGCACGTCGCTGCCGGAGGCGGCAGTCAGCATCACTGCAGGAATAAAGGGTAATGCGGGGATTACAGTCGGCAATATTGTCGGCAGCAATATACTAAATATCCTTATAATCCTGGGAGTGACGGCACTCATCACAAATGTAGCCATACAAAAACCACCTTCAAATACGAGATACCGTACATGCTTCTTATCACAGCGGTGCTTCTCGTGATGGGAATGACAGGCAATGAAATCACATTCATTGAGGGTGTTATACTGTGGATTTTATTTATTGCATATCTGCTTTATTTGTATTTTCTGGCAAAAAGGGCAATGACAGCGGTGATGAGCAGTCGGTAAAGCTATATCCGGTATGGAAATGTCTGCTCTTTATTGTGCTGGGCGGTGTGTGCGTCGTAATTGGAAGCCAGCTTGTCGTAAACGGTGCCACGACCATAGCAAGAGCCTGCGGCATGAGTGAGCGCTTTATCGGACTGACAATCGTTGCATTCGGCACATCTCTTCCGGAGCTTGTTACATCTGTTTCAGCAGCACGCAAGGGAAATGCCGGTATAGCGATTGGAAATATAGTCGGCAGCAATATTTTCAATATACTCTTTGTAATCGGAACAGTAGCTCTCATTTGTCCGGTACCGTTTGAGAGCAGGTTTGTGATTGATACAGTTGTGGCAATCCTGTGCGGTGTGCTTCTGTGGGGAGGTACGATAAGACATAAAGAGCTTAGAAAGCCATGTGGAGTGGTGATGCTGCTTTGCTATGCAGCAGATTTTGTAGATTTGGCAGCTATGTAATGATGTATTTTTGAATTGCGATGACTGTGTTTAAAAAAGAGTGTGATGAAGAGATAATAATTAAATTTAGCAAACTGTCAATAATTGTGCATACAAATCGATGCTTTGACATCAAAATGATTGCGATTTTGCATTAAATATAAATAATTAATTAAAAATAGCACTCTTGCTTGACAAGTGCTGATTGCAGGTGTATAACGTAGTCAGAACGAACGGAAGGAAGCGATTATAATGGATAAAAACCCAAAGCATCCATTGAAGAAAAAGAATAAGGCAGATGCAAAGAAGCATCAGAAGCATGTATACGAATAGCGCTTCCACTAAGGAATACTATCCAGTAAGCACAATGTACCCCAGCCCGTAACAGGGTTGGGGTATTTTGTGTTTTTGGAAGTGTTTTCAGAGACAGCCCTTGAGGCAGTTGTAAATACATTTTCACCGGCACCTTTTATGAGAGAGGCTTTAAGCTTGTCGCCATACATATAGAGGTCATTTCCGCGCACAATTCCCCATTCCATCAGAAGCGCAGCCGCACCGGTTACAAACGGTGCAGCCATAGATGTCCCTGTTTTTGAAGTGTAGCCTCCTGTGTTTGAGCATGAAATAATGTCTACACCGGGCGCAATGATATCAGGCTTTATGTTGTCAAAGGCCCAGGTATAGCCTCGGCCGGAAAAGGCGGCTGTGCGGTTTGTTTGGCTGTCATAGGCTCCGACAGATATGACATTTTGAGCGGTTGAGGGATGGTCAGGGTGATATCAGGCGATGCATGGATAAATGAGGTCTGTGCATTGCGCAGGGCACCTGACGGCAGCCATATATCCCATGAGCCGTCCTTTACAGATATGGGTTCAAGTGATATTTTCCAGATGCCGGGTGAGATATATTCCGATCCCATGAGTTCAATGAATATTTCCTGAAAAGGAGAGTAGGGAGAGGGACCGCCGCCTGTTATATATATGTCTGTCCCATCGAGCCTGTATCTGTATGTAAAGCCCTTTGCCTGATTGGTAATTGTATCGGGAATCTCCAGCATATCATTATTTGGTGCACTAATGCGCAGCTGTATCTCATCCCAGTATTTTTTCCATAAATCAATGGAAAGAGACGGCTCAGGATAGCCTATCGCAAGCTCTGCATCGGCAGGGTACGAGCTGCCGTTTGCATGGCCAAAGCCGGCTCCATCGTTACCTGAGCCGACTGAGACAGCGCAGCGGTAGTTTCCTGCTATATAGTCCAGGTATGCTTCAAGCAGTGAGGTGCCGCTGTGCGAGCCGTTGCTTGTGCCAGAGCTTAGGTTTATGACGATAGGCATGGTCATATCGATTGATTTTGTTATGCAAAAGTCTACTGCCAGCATAATCTGCGTGGTTGTGGGAAAGCTGGCACCGCCTGAAGTTTTGAGTTTTACGATTATAAGAGTGCTTTCATAAGCAACACCGCGGTATTTTGTGTTTTTTGTTCATTATCATTACCATTTCCGTTTCCGGCAGCGATTCCTGCTACATGAGTGCCGTGCCCTGATATGTCGATGCTTGGACAGATGCGCTGCATTTCTAAGCTGTTTTCTGCATTTATGGCTTTGGTGATTGTATCGCGGTCATATAAGGTGCCGAAAGGGATGATATCACTGTGTGAGGAATCATCGGAAACAGTCTGGTCCCACAGATAGGCGATTCTGCTTTCACCATCCTGTATAAAAGCCGGATGGGCATAGTAAATTCCGGAGTCGATAATGCCTACGAGCACACCATTTCCGGTCAGATTATATGGATTGGTGTGTACGGGAGTGATGCATGAGGCCTGAGAGCCCTCGTACACATCGTAGTTAAACTGCTTTGGCTTTTCCATATATATGATTTCATCGCACAGGGCAACGGTATTTACAAGTGATTTCTCAATTACGAGCACCGCATAGTTTCCGAGCAGCCTCGTGATGAGTACAGAAGGATACTTTTCTTTTATTTTTTCTATGTCACCGACATATTTTACTATCACTTCCCAGCTATCACTCTCCGGCAGATAGCCGCTTGAAAGCCCTCCCTCTTTTCCAAGCTCATAAGGGGTGGACAACAGGGCGGCGGACAGCTGTGGAGAAATTTTCTCACTAAATGCTATTTCCATACTAACCTCCATTTTTTATTAGTAAAATATTAAAAAAATCTTAAAAGACAGATGCAATATATATTTGGTATGATTAATTCATAATCAATCAATTAATTATAAGAAACCGGGAGGTCGAAATGAGTAAAAAGAAAAAGATAATCATTTCAGTGATTGCAGCTGTGCTTATCATAGCAGTGATTGTGTCAGCTGTTGTCATTGCAATGACAAAGGGAAAGAATGCAGCAAAGGCATCGGGAGTCTATGCAAACAAGGTCGCTGATGTCATGTATCAGGCGGGAAGTACTGACAAGTACAGCGGTGTCGTGGAAGCAGCCGATACCATGGATATCAAGACTGACAGTGAAAAAAAAAAAGTAAAGGATATTCTTGTGTCAGAGGGGATGAGGTACAGGTGGGCACACCTCTTTTTTTACCTATGATACAAAGGATCTTGCTGCGAAAAAGGAAAGCGCCACGCTTGAGCTTGAGAGCTTAAACAATACGCTTTCCGGCTATGATGCACAGATAGAGCAGCTCACCAAGGAAAAGAAGGAAGCGCCAAAGGATCAGCAGCTTGACTATACACTGCAGATTCAGCAGGCGCAGACACAGCAGAAGCAGACTCAGTACGATATTGCCACGAAGAAGGCAGAGATAGAAAAGTATGATGAGAGCATCAAAAATGCCACTGTAAACAGCACAATGATTGGTGTTGTAAAGAAAATCAATGAGAATCAGAGTGCAGACACAGCAGATACTGCATTTATGACAATCGTTGCCACCGGTGATTACAGGGTAAAGGGCACAATTGATGAGCAGAGCTTTTTAAACAGTGGACTCGCAGAGGGGCAGGCAGTTATAGTGCGCTCGAGAGTTGATGAGTCAAAGACATGGCAGGGTACCATCAGCAAGGTTGATACTGAGAATACTCAGACTGATAACAGCAATTCCGGCATGTATGATGATGGAAGCAGCGAGCAGAAGGCATCAAAGTACAACTTCTATGTGCAGCTTACAGGCACAGGCGACATGCTTTTAGGACAGCATGTATATGTGGAGCCGGATTTCGGACAGACGCAGGTAAAGGATGGTATTTGGATTGATGAGAGCTATGTCGTAAAGGACGGCGATGATGCATATGTATGGACACTTAATAAAAAGGATAAGCTTGAGAAGACAAAGGTTGAGCTTGGAGATTATGACGAGAATCTCATGATGTATGAAATCAAGTCAGGGCTTACAAAGGATGACTATATAGTATGGGCATCTGATGATCTTTATGAGGGTGAACCGGCACAGACATGGGAAGAGTACGTTGAAAATGGCGGTGGTGACGATTCAGTCTATGACGATATGGGTCCAGAAGCTCTTGATGACCAGATGCTTGAGGGCACTGAGGGCGGTCCTGTTGATGATGGCACAATGGACGATGGCAATGGACGAAGGTGCTGCAGATGCCACCGGTTCAGGTGACGCGGAGGTACAGTAGATGATTCTAGAACTCCAGCATATTTATAAAAACTATGACCAGGATAAGCTCGTGGTGCCGGTTTTAAAGGATGTTTCACTCCAGATTGAGGAGGGAGAGTACGTGGCAATCATGGGACCGTCGGGCTCCGGCAAGACCACTCTCATGAATATAGTGGGCTGTCTTGATCTGCCAACATCGGGTACATATATACTTGACGGCAGACCTGTCAGTGAGCTTAAGGAAAAGGAGCTTACGAGAGTCAGACGGGATACAATTGGATTTGTATTCCAGAATTTCCAGCTCATGCCGAGAGAGAGTGCACTGGACAATGTATGCCTGCCACTCATATATGCCGGTGTGAGCAAAAAGGACAGAAGGCAGATGGGTATGGAGGCATTAGAGCGTGTAGGGCTTTCAGACAGAGCTGATTTCAAGCCAACACAGCTTTCAGGAGGACAGAAGCAGAGAGTGGCGATAGCGAGAGCTATGGTCAATCATCCAAAGCTTCTGCTGGCGGATGAGCCTACGGGAGCTCTGGATTCAAAGTCAGGCAAGCAGGTGCTTGAGCTCTTTGAGAGCCTTAATGAGTCCGGTGTGACGGTTGTCGTGATTACACATGACAGAAAGGTAGCCGAGCAGGCAAAGCGCATCGTCCACATCATAGACGGCGAGATAACAGAGGAAGGACAGGAGGCAGGTAATGAAAAAGAAAAAGAGAATTAAGATCATTATAATAGCTGTCCTTGTAGTTGCAGTTGCAGCGGGAAGCATCACAGGAGTTGTTTATTACAGGAACTCCAAGGGTCTTGCTTCCGTCATGAGTGTTTCAATGATCAGCACGACAAACGACTACACATCCATGACCAGTGAGGGAATGGTGTGTGATGATGCATGTCAGACAATCAATTTAAAGGATGGACAGAAGGTGACAGAGGTTTATGTCACAAAGGATCAGCAGGTAAAGGCCGGAGATAAGCTACTTGCATATGATGTGACGAGTCTTTCCCTCTCGGTTGAGATGAAGCAGCTTGAGATACAGAGTCTTGAGAACCAGCTTGCATCGGAAAAGCAGAAGCTTGACAAGCTAAAGAACACTAAACCGGTTGAAAAGCAGCCCGAGACTCCTGTTACACCTGAGCCACAGCCTGACACACAGCCGTCTGCCCCTGAGCAAAAGCCTGACGAAGAGCATGATGTGATATCGGATCTGTCAGTGGCTAAAGGAAGCGGTACAGAGGTCGATCCTTATGTATTTACATGCACAGAGGCTTCATATGTATCGGGAGAGCTTTTGAATACACTCGCTGATAAAAGCGCTGTAGCACGGTTTGTAATAGGGGATGCTAACGCACCTGATATGGAGCTTATCGTAAGAGGAGATAGGCTTGGCAGCTATGATGACAGCGAGGAGATAAAGCTTTTCCTTGCAGGCACAATTACAGCAGGAGATTCTTCTGATGATACAGAAGGAAGTGAGCCGTCAGGTACCAAAACAGGCAGTGCCACAGAACAGACCGCACAGACAGAAGCTGATACCGCGGCAGAAGAAAAAAGACATACACTGCAGATGAGCTTAAGGATGCCATAAAGGAGCAGACCAGAAGTGTTGCCGATGTTGATTTACAAAAGAGAATTGCACAGGCCGATTTAAAGGAACTGCAGAGCGAGCTTGAGGATGGCGTGGTATATGCAAAGAAGGATGGAATTGTGACAACAGTCGGTGATCCTGCCAATCCACCGCAGGACGGTACACCTTTCCTGCAGCTTTCGGGAGCATCAGGACTGTATATCAGCGGAACAATCGGTGAGCTGGATCTGGATACGGTAAAAATAGGACAGAGCGTATCAGCAGTCAACTACATGACAGGTGATACATATGAGGGCACGATATCCGAGATAAGCAATGTGCCGTCAGACAGCGTAAACTATTATGGAGACAGCAATCCAAACTCCTCATTCTATGAGTACACTGCATACATTGAGAATCCGCAGAATCTCAAAAAGGGCGATTCACTTGAGTTGACCATAGATACATCATCGGAGGGCTCTGACAGCGGACTATATATCGACAAGTCATATGTCAGAACCGAGAACGGACAGTCATATATATACAAGGATGACAACGGAAAGCTCAAAAAGCAGTCTGTCAAAACAGGCAAGTCACTCTGGGGCTCATATGTGGAGATAAAGTCAGGTCTGACAAATGATGACTATATCGCATTCCCGTATGGAGTCAGGGATGGCGAGAAAACCAAGGTGTCGGAAGATGGTATGTATTAGTTTAGCAGGGAGGATTAAAGATGCTTGAAAATATTAGATTGTCCTTTAGGGGAATCTGGTCACATAAGATGCGTTCGTTTCTGACCATGCTTGGAATCATCATCGGAATTGCAGCAATTATTGCGATTGTTTCCACAATTCAGGGCACAAACGAACAGATAGAAAAGAACCTCATAGGTTCGGGAAGTAATAACGTAAAGGTCACACTGCAGAAGGATGGCTATGATATGGATCTATCATATGAAACGGCGCCGGCGGGAGTGACTGAGGTATCGGCTGCCACACTTGACAGCATAAAGGAGCTCGACCATGTGAAAAATGCAGCTCTTTACCGTACAAGACAGGCTTCCAATGCAGTCTATTATCTGAACACGGCGCTTTCGGGCGGCAATATAACAGGTGTCGATGACGGATATTTCGATACTGCAAGCTATGTAGTCATGAAGGGCAGAGGCTTCTCAAAGAATGACTATGCAAATGCACGCAGGGTGGCTCTTATTGATGAGAGCGTGGAGAGCAGCCTGTTTTCAGGAGAGAGCGCACTCGGCAAGACAGTAGAGATACAGGGATATCCGTTTACAGTAGTCGGTGTAGTCACGGAAAAGGACAGCTATGACCTGGTAATAAACTCAATGGATGATTACTATATGTATGCCCATGATGACAGCCAGGGCAATGTATTTGTGCCAAGCGGAACATGGCCGGTTATATTTGGTTATGATGAGCCGCAGAACCTTTTGCTTAAGGCAGACAGCACGGATACCATGGCTACAGTGGGAAAGGCTGCTGAGGAGATACTTAACAGCAATTTAAATGTTACAGACGGCTCTGATGTGACCTACAAGGCACAGGATTTACAGGAGCAGGCAAAGCAGATACAGCAGCTCAGCCAGTCAACCAATATGATGCTCATATGGATAGCAGGAATATCACTGCTCGTCGGTGGTATCGGCGTCATGAATATCATGCTTGTGTCAGTCACAGAGCGTACCTCAGAGATAGGACTTAAAAAAGCAATCGGAGCAGGAAAGGGAGCAATACTTGGACAGTTCCTCACAGAGGCAGTTGTGCTCACAAGTCTTGGAGGTCTGGTCGGAGTGCTGGTCGGAGTGATACTCTCTAAGGTCATCTCAATGCTAAACGGCACGCCTACAGCGATAAGTCCGGCAGCAGCTATACTTGCGGTGCTTTTTTCCATGGCAATCGGAATCATATTCGGTATGCTTCCTTCATACAAGGCAGCGAACCTGAATCCTATTGATGCACTGCGCCATGAGTAATTCTTATTGAAATCGCTGCTATTGTGAAAAAAATAACAATTCTTTGTATTTTGATGAATACAAGGGTAGAAAAAGTTTAAAAATTTTTGTAAAATGTTCCTAGTAGATAAATACTAGGAGCATTTTTTTTAGAGGAATCAGCTCATATGATATGGGAAGTGTCACATGATGTAATGATTCTTCTAAGTATGTAAATCATTAGGTAACAATATACATTTATTTTAAGGAAAAGGAGATAATATGTACGCTGACGAAAACGTAATCAAAATCAAACATGCAGTTTTGCTTGAGGTCGCAAAGGCTGCATTTGCAGGTAACCTCGATGAGATCAGAGATGACATCCCGTTCACACTGATTCCGGGACCGACACCTCAGTTCCGTTGCTGTATCTACAAGGAGAGAGAGATCATCCGTCAACGTGTCAGACTTGCAGAGGGTAAAGCACCAAGCGCAAACGATGACGGCAATATCATCCAGGTAATCAGCTCAGCATGTGAGGATTGTCCAATTTCAAGCTACACAGTTACTGAGAACTGTCAGAACTGTCTTGGCAAGGCTTGTATCAATGCATGTAAGTTTGGAGCAATCGAGGCAGGACGTCTCCGCTCACATATCGACCCACAGAAGTGTAAGGAGTGTGGTCGCTGTGCACAGGCATGTCCTTACAACGCTATCGCTCATTTAAAGAGACCATGTAAGTTCTCTTGTCCTGTAAACGCCATTACATACAATGAGTACGGCATTTCAGTGATTGATGAGAGCAAATGTATCAGATGTGGTAAGTGTATCCACAGCTGTCCATTCGGAGCTATCGGATCAAAGACATACATCGTAGATGTAATCGATGCAATCAAGTCAGAGAACAAGCATGTATACGCTATGGTTGCACCTGCAGCAGAGGGACAGTTTGGCGCAAATATCACTATGAACAGCTGGAAGAAAGCTATGCAGGCAGTTGGTTTCAACGGTTTTGTTGAGGTAGCGCTCGGAGGAGATATGACAGCAGCATACGAGGCTGATGAGTGGCTTGAGGCATATGAGGCAGGAGAGAAGAAGGTTACATCATGCTGTCCTGGATTTGTAAATATGGTTAGAAAGCATTATCCTGAGCTTGCTGACAAGATTTCTACAACTGTTTCACCTATGTGTGCAGTTTCAAGAATGATCAAGGCAAAGGACCCTGATGCAGTTACAGTATTCATCGGACCATGTGTTGCCAAGAAGTCAGAGGTACATGATCAGAAGATAGAGGGCAATGCAGACTATGTACTTACCTTCAGCGAGATTCGTGCTATTATGAAGGCAAAGGGTGTACAGCTTGAGGCTGATGATACCTCATACCAGGAGGGCTCAGTATACGGTAAGCGTTTCGCAAACTCAGGCGGAGTTACAGCAGCCGTAATCGAGAGCATGAAGGAAAAAAAGGCGAGGATGTTGATTGCAAGGTTTGCAAGGCAAACGGAGCAGCAGAGTGTAAGAAGGCACTTCTCCTCATGAAGGCAGGCAAGCTTCCTGAGAACTTCATCGAGGGAATGGCATGTGAGGGCGGCTGCGTAGGCGGACCAAGCTCATACAATGACATGGTATCTACCAAGAAGTTCCGTGATGATCTCTTAAGCAGAGCAGATGACAGAAAGATTCGTGACAACATCGCCAACTACCATATGGAGACATTTGAGATGCACCGTAAGGAGCAGTAATAAAATGATTGTTACAGCATAAAGCTTTTTAAATCCCCCGACTAGTTCGGGGGATTTTTGTGATTGCGAATATCTGCAAAAAGATATGTGGTTAGTCATATTGAGAACTGAATAGTAACAAAGATATTAAATAAATTAATTACTTATTAAGACTGCACCGGAGGTATTCATGATAAAGAAACAATTGTAACATAACTGAAATATATGAAGCCAACATTAAGAAATTCTCAAGGAATTTGCAGTAGCAAAAAAGATTGTTTAACGCTATAATAGATACTGCTTGAAATAATATTATCAGGTTTGAGTAATAATATAGAGAGAATAATTATAAAATGCTAAAGAGGATTGGAAAAATGGACAAAAATAAAAAGATGATTATCGGCATACTTACGGCTGCAATAGTTCTGGTGGTGGCGTTTATAGTGTATATCACATGCTTTGATTCACATATTGAGTTCAGCAGCAAGTTCAAAAACGGTATTACTGTTGAGTATGGCAAAAAGTTTGAGGTACCAAAAATCAAGGCGTATGTCAGAGGCAGGCTTATAAACCGAAAGGGAAAAGAGATAAAATGCACTATAGACAGTAATGTCGATGCGACAAAGACAGGTTCATACGAGATAAAGGTAACTGCTCAATACGGTAAAAAACTGCGACACAGACCATCAAGGTTGAGGTGAGGGATAAGAAGGCTCCGGAGATTACATTAAATGGCGATGCAGAGATGACTGTAGAGGCAGGCAGTAAGTTCAGTGACCCGGGATATACGGCAACAGACAACTATGATGGGGATCTGACAGACAAGGTATCTGTCACAGGAGCTGTTGATACTTCAAAGCCGGGAGACTATGAGATAAAGTACAGTGTCGCTGACTCGTCAAAGAATGAGAGCGAGGTCAAAAGGACTGTGCATGTCACAGATACCACTGCACCGCAGATAAAGCTTTCGGGTGATGATTTTATGTCTGTAAAAAAAGGTGATAAGTACAAAGATCCGGGATACACGGCAATAGACAATTGTGACGGAGACATCACAGATAGTGTCAAGGTATCAGGAGATAAGGTAGATAAGGATAAGGCAGGAAAGTATACTGTGACCTATGAGGTCTCAGATTCATCAGGAAATAAGGCTACTGCTACAAGAGTGGTCAGTGTGTATGATCCGGTTGCCACGGCAGACACAGTAAACCCGGGCAACAAGATTATTTATCTTACATTTGACGATGGTCCCGGAAAGTATACACAGGGGCTTTTAGATGTGCTTGATAAATACAATGTAAAGGCCACCTTCTTTGTTACAAATACACATCCTGACTATCAGAACATGATAGCAGAGGAGGCAAAGAGAGGACATACAGTGGCTATCCACTCTGCCAGCCACAAATACAACCAGATATATACAAGTGAGCAGGCATTTTTTGATGACCTTGAGCAGATGAACAGTATCATAAAGGCACAGACAGGAAATGATGCGTCAATCATCAGATTCCCGGGAGGCTCATCAAATACTGTGAGCAAGGATTACTGTCCGGGCATTATGACACAGCTTGTAAATGATGTGACAGCAAGAGGCCTTTTATACTGTGACTGGAATGTATCGAGCGGAGATGCAAACAGTAAGCCAATCAGCACGGAACAGGTAGTGCAGAATGTCATTTCAGGAGTGCAGAGCCACAACGTATCAGTTGTATTGCAGCACGACATAAAGGATTTCAGTGTCAATGCGGTCGAGCAGATCATACAGTGGGGACAGGCGAATGGTTACACATTTTTACCACTCACCACAAGCTCACCGATGTCTCATCATCGTGTAAACAACTAAAATCATTCAAATAAAAAAGCACAAAAAAGAAGAGTTCGAAATGAACTCTTCTTTTTTAATCATGATTCTTATATCTTATTCCCCAATTAACATTTTTGTAACTATAATTTTACCTAAATATATAATAAAGAAAAAGGTACATAGAAACTAGATTGCCTGAGGGGTCAAAATTATTTAACTACCTCAACGTTAACTGCCTGTGGACCTTTAGCGCCATCAGTGATATCGAACTCTACTGCTGCACCTTCCTCGAGAGTTTTGAAGCCCTCCATGTTAAGTCCTGAGTAATGTACGAATACATCGTTGCCTGACTCGTCAGAAATGAATCCGTAACCCTTCTGGTTGTTGAACCATTTTACTGTACCTTTGCTCATCGAAAGTACCTCAAATAATAATAATGCTGCTTACGCAACTAACGTTAGAATAGCATAACGGGTTTAAGATGTAAAGCAATAAAGTCAAAGTTCTTTAAAGTTTATGTCATTATTTGCTAAAAATTTCATTACAAGCTTATCCCATTCACCGTCTAAGGTCTTATCCGCTGAAAAAAATATTGTAGGATATTCCGGTTGTCAGAGTCAGAAGCTGGCTCTGATACCTGATATTTATGAAAAAACCACTGATATCGGACACGGTGAAAGCAGAGTGCAGACTGCTTAGGGTGTGCTCCATATTTTCAGGTGAAAGCAGAAAGACAAACTTGAATGACGATGGAGTCTGTCGGCCCTTTATCAGGTCAAAGCAGTTTGTGCAGAAGCATCCTAAAGGGGAGTATGCTATAGCCCGCTATACCATTTTCCTCAAGCTCTGTGGAGCTGTAAAAGCCCTTTGCAGGTGACCATCTATGACGTATGAGGCTGCCTTTGTGATGACGGCCTCCTGGAGCAGGAAGTTGTCAAAGATTTCCGTGCGAAGCAGCTTGTTCATAAAGTCCTTTGTGTCTGTCAGTTCAATTGATATCATAATTTCTCCTCATTTTCCACATTGTATGTGACAGCGAATGATTGTTCTAAGTGGTTTTGAATAGTTATCGATTATTATATCATACATCAGATTCGCGGATTATGCCATAAAAATAGATATAAAAATAGCCTTAAAAATAAAGCCTGTTCAACTGGAATAATTGTAAAGTCCGTGGTAGAATAAATGCGTTATGCAATGAAAACAGGAGGCAATCCATGAAACAGGAAAAATTATTTGATTTACTAAAAGCGGCTGTTTCACCATGCGAGTGTGTGAAGGCTGCAAAGCAGGAGCTTTTGGAAAACGGATTTGAGGAGATAGATTATACAGGTGACTGGAAGCTTGTGCGCGGTGGCAGGTATGTCTTAAATCACCATGATACGACCATGTTTGCGTTTACGGTAGGAAGCGGCTACAACAACAAAAGGATATGGTGCGAATAGCGGCAGCTCACACAGACTATCCATATCTTCGCATAAAGCCAAATCCGGATTTTATGACAAACTCATATGCACAGGTTAATGTAGAGGTGTATGGAGGACCGATTTTAAACACATGGTTTGACAGACCTCTCGGAGTGGCAGGGCGCGTGGCTATAAAGAGTGAGGATGTGTTCAATCCGCGTATGGTGCTATATAGGTCTAAAAAGCCTGTCATGATTATTCCAAATCTTGCCATCCATATGAACAGGGATGTGAATAAGGGAGTCGAGATAAATAATCAGGTGGATCTGATGCCGGTGCTTGATTCAATACCTGAGGATGAAATGACCACGGATTATTTCCTTAGTTTTCTGGCTAGAGAGCTGTCTGTGGAAAAGAGCGATATCATAGACTTTGAGCTCAATACATTTTGTGTGGAGGAGCCTTGCTTTGTCGGTGTGAATGACACCATGATTTCATCACCGAGAATCGACAACCAGTCATCCTGCAGGGCTCTTCTTGATGCGATAGAGGATGGAAACAGAGCTGATGGAATAAACATCATAGCGCTTTTTGACCATGAGGAGATTGGAAGTAACAGTAAGCAGGGCGCTGCCTCTATAATGCTTCACGATATGCTCAGGCGTATTTTAAGAAATATGGACCTTTCAGAAAATGAAATGGATGAGAGCATATATGATGCCATGCTTTTGTCTGTTGATGTGGCTCATGCGCTTCATCCTAATAAAAAGGAAAAGATGGATATCACAAATAAGCCTGTCATGGGTAAAGGCTTTTGTATCAAGCAGGCGTGTTCGCAGTCGTATGCTACGGATGCACAGGCTATCGCCATTCTCTGTCAGCTGTGTGATGAAAAGGGCATACCTTACCAGCGTTTTGTGAACCGTTCGGACAGCCGTGGCGGCAGCACACTGGGCTCGATTGCAGGTACGCTTCTGCCGGTAAAGACTGTGGATATAGGTATACCTATTCTTGCAATGCACTCAGCCTGTGAGCTTATGGGAGTACGCGACATGAAAGCCTTAAGCGACTGTGTGACGGCCTTTTTCGGGTACCATTAAAGGGCAGATAACCATTATGGGAAAATAAATACAGAAACCTCTTGCATAAGTTTAGTTTTCGTGTTAATATGACGTAGTAATGAAAACTACTTGTTACGGAATGAAATAACTTTTAAAAAAAAGTAATTTAAACTTTTATTATCATATAGTGCAGGAGGAATAGATATGTATAAGATTATAATAGATAGCTGTGGTGAGCTCACAGATAGCCTTAAGAAGGATGGACATTTTTGCAATGTGGCACTCGAGCTTGATGTTGACGGATACAGAATTCGCGATGATGAGAGCTTTGACCAGCATGATTTCTTAAGAAGAGTAAAGGAGAGCGTAAAGGGGCCAAAGTCGTCATGCCCGTCTCCTGAGGAGTACATGCAGGCCTTTGAGGGAGAGGCTGACCATGTATATGTTGTCACACTTTCGGGCAAGCTCAGCGGCTCATACAACAGCGCTGTTTTAGCGGTCAATCTGTACAAAGAGGAGCATGAGGACTGTGGAAAGCAAATCTATGTATTCAATTCCCGCTCAGCATCTATAGGCGAGACACTAATCGGCATGAAGGTACAGGAGTTTGAAGAGAGTGGACTTTCATTTGATGAGGTTGTAAAGCAGACCGAGGAGTATATTTCTTCCATGAATACCTTCTTTGTGCTTGAGACACTTGATACATTAAGAAAGGCAGGACGATTAAGCAACCTGAAGGCTTTTGTGGCCAGCACTTTAAATATAAAGCCTGTCATGGGCTCAACCGATGAGGGTTCAATCCAGCAGCTTGGCCAGGCCAGAGGAATTAAGAGGGCACTTGCCAAGATGGTAGAGGATGTTGTGGCTGCCACAAAGGACTGTGAGCACAGGATTCTTGCAATTTCACACTGCAACTGCCCGGAGCGTGCACAGTATGTGAAGGCATGCCTTGAGAAGCTTGCCAGATTTAAGAAGATTGTCATTGTGGATACTGCCGGCATCTCAAGCATGTATGCAAATGACGGAGGCATTATTATAGCAGTATAAGGATATGGTCTTTATTTTATCGGCCGGATATATTATAATGATGGCATGGGAAATTTAGATTACACACAGGTTTTAAACAAAATAGAAAACACACGCCGTTTCGGCAATGAGCCGGGAGTGGTGGTGACAGCACAGGTCATAAAGGTGCTGAGAGAAAAAAAAAGAAATCAAAAACGCAAAATGCCGTATATCCATGTGGCAGGCACCAATGGAAAGGGCTCGGTGTGCGCTTTTTTTTCTAGTATATTAAAAAAGAGCATATGAGGGTAGGCACGTTTGTATCACCGCATCTGGTAGATTTTGAGGAGCGCATCACGGTTGATGGGCGTATGATAGCTAAGGAGGATGTCACACGGCTTGGAAACTATCTGCTTGATATAGATTTTGGCATAGGACTTACGATGTTTGACTACTGCCTTGCCATGGCTCTTTTGTACTTTGAGGAGCAGCAGTGCGATTATATGGTCATTGAGACAGGGCTCGGAGGCAGACTTGACTCAACAAATGCAATCGGCACACCGCAATGTGCCGTTATTACAAAGATAGGCTATGACCATATGGCTATCCTTGGCAGTGATATAGCTGATATAGCGGCTGAGAAGGCCGGTATCATAAAGGAAAACGGCACAGTGGTGGTGGAACAGCAGGATAAACGTGCCATGCAGGTAATCGAGCAGGAAGCGCAAAAAAGCATGCACGGATAATTACTGTGGAGCAAAGCGATATAGCACGCTGCAGCGGCTATGCACTGAGGCTTTGTGGCACATTTCAGTGGGAGAATGCTGCAGCGGCAGAGCTTGCGGCGCGGTATGTGCTGGGAAAGCACTATGGCGGGCCGGAATATGAAATGCAATATGATAAGACAGGGCCAAAGAGCGAGAAAACAGACTTGAATAAAAGGATAAAAAGCGCTTGAAGAAGCTGTGGCCGGGGCGCATGGAGATAGTATCAAAGGAGCCGTTTCTGCTAGTGGACGGAGCACACAACAGCAATGGAGTTGATGCGCTCAAGGAAAGCCTCATGCAGATGTATCCGGGTGAGAAATTTTGCTTTTTCATGGGAGTCATGGCTGATAAGGACTATGATGTGATGATACGTGAGATTTTGCCGCTTGCTGAGGAGTTTTATACAGTGACACCGGATTCAGACAGGGCACTGCAGGCATCGAACCTTGCTGATTTTATCAGAAAAGAGGGAGTTGAGGCAACAGAGCTTTCAGGAGTTGATGAGATAAGTAAGCACCTGAAAAGAGATACGAAAAATGTTGCATTTGGCTCATTGTATTTTATTGGGGAGCTTAAACAGCACCGGATATAAACACCGGATATAAGAGGATGATTCATGGCTGATATTTTAAGAATTTTTAAAAGAGATATGTGCGGCATATTCCGAAATGTGCTTGTACTCATTATTATAGTTATTGGACTTTGCGTGCTGCCGGCGCTGTATGCATGGTTTAATATCTATGCCAACTGGGACCCGTATGGCAACACCGGAAATATAGCAATTGCAGTAGTCAATCTTGACAAAGGCTGGACGAAGAATGACAGCGAAACTGTCAATATGGGCGATGGTGTGGTAGAGTCATTAAAGCAAAAGGATACTATAGGCTGGAAATTTGTTAAATCAGAGGAAAAGGCTGTTGAGGGTGTTAAGTCAGGCAGATATTATTCTGCACTTGTCATAGATGAGCAGTTTACCTACAGCATGTATCATGGTGTAGCTGATAATATTGAAAATCCAAGGATTACCTACTATCTCAACGACAAGAAAAATGCTGTTGCGACAAAGATAACGGACAGCGCAGCAAGTGCTGTTAAATCAAGTATTAATAAGCAGTTTATAAAGGTGCTTGCAGAGCAGGTATTTAAGGAGACCAACGTAATATCCGATGACATGAAGGAAAAGGATGCTGTGGGGCAGATGACCGGTAAGCTTGAAGCGGTATCAGAGAGTCTTGCGCAGTACGATGCCATGATAGATACGTTTATTGACGGAAATAAGGCGTTGTCACAGGTGTCTAAAGAAACGGGCGAAGCACTCAAAGATGGGCAGGATAAGCTTGCAAATGGCACAGACAGGCTTGAAGAGAGTAAAAATGATCTGCAGTCCACCAGACAATCCTTCGACAGCTTTAGTGCAGATATCACATCGGCATTAGCAAAGGTGAAGAGCTCGATTGATGATATATCAAAGCAGATTTCAGATGCAAATCTGTCACAGGATGTAAATACGATTCAAAGTGATGTGCAGAATATTAAACAGTCAGCGGATGCTTTGAAAGGTAATATTGACACTCTTGAGGACAAAATCAACAAAATTAAGCCGGATATGGACGATACCCATGTCGGCACACTTATTTCCAATATAGAGCTTGTCAAGGAACAGACAAAGAGCATGATAGAAAGCACACAGTCTGTGGATTTATCGGGAAAAACACAGAATTCTGCAGAAACACTTAAGAGTGTAATGTCGGCTCTTTCATCGACCGCGTCAGCAGTGAATGATACATATACCTCACAGATAGTGCCACAGGTGGACGGCATGATAAGCAGTATGTCGTCTGTTCTTGATTCAATGCAGACCACACTTGGCAATCTAAGTCAGACATCAGGCTCCATGGCGCAGGTGTTTGACGGAGTGGACAGTACGCTTGATACACTCAATATGAGCATGACACAGCTTAAGGGAGTTATAGAATCAGCATCTGACAAGATAAATACGACACTCGACAAGCTTGAAGCAGCCTCTGAGGATGAAAAAGCTGATATCATAGTGAATCTGCTTTCGGGGAATCCTGAAAAGCTTGGCAGCTTCTTTTCAGAGCCGGTGCAGGTATCAGATAATTATATATACGAGATAGCCAATTATGGCTCCGGAGTAGCACCTTTTTACACCACACTTGCCATATGGGTGGGCATGACTATACTTGTTTCACTGGTAAAGGTTCACGCGGATGCCAAGGGGCTTGGGAAACTAAAGCCTTCACAGCTTTATTTTGGCAGATATCTGACATTCTTTTTACTGTCACAGGTACAGACTTTTATCATTGTGCTAGGTGATTTATACCTGCTTAAAATACAGTGTGTGCATCCGGTTTCATTTATTGTGACAGGCGCAGTGACAAGCCTTACATTTTCACTGCTCATATATTCTCTGACCATATCCTTTGGTGATATAGGAAAGGCACTGGCGGTGGTTGTCATGGTACTCCAGATTGCAGGAAGCGGCGGCACATATCCGATAGAGGCGCTGCCGGCATTTTTCAGGGCAGTGTATATTTTCTTCCCATTCCCATATGCGATAAATGCGATGAGGGAGTGTATAGGAGGTATGTACGAAAACACACTCGGCAAATGTTATATCACGCTTTTACTTTTTGGTGCAGCCTCTTTGGTGATAGGACTTGTGATACGAAAGCCGTTTATCAGACTCAATCATTTTATAGAGAAGCGTATGGAAGATACTGAGATGCTATAGTTAAATGTACAATTAATAAATTGATAATTGGCATATTAATATGGTACTTCTGATGTGCCGTAAGCTATAAAGCGGGAAGGAAAGTATGCAGGATATAGGTAGAAACAGTAATAAAGATTCCAATATGGATAATGATATGAATAATAATGCAAATAATAATGTGAATGAGCAGCCGCCATTCGATGATAAGAGATTGCGCGAGATGTACGATAAGCTGGTCGGATATGAAAAGACCATCCATGAGCAGAATCAAAAACGGATAAAAATAGGATTAAGGTGTATATACATCATTCCGCTCTTTTTTTTTCTTGTTCTGCTGATGATTGTGCCGGACAGTTCAAAAATCATTTTTCTTGTACTGTGGATAGTGAGCCTGTTTGCTATCGCAGTGTATTTAATCGGAGTCGAGTATGTGGACTATAAGCTGCAGGAGAAGATGAATGAAATAAGTGGCTGTGATGCACAGAGTGTGAGTCCTGTCGTGCAGATTGAGGACAGGGTACAGGAAATAGCCGAAAGAGTGGAGCAGAGATTTGATACGATGCAGCAAAGTACAGGGGAGGATGCCGAGCAATGAAAAAAATATTTCAAATATATCTGGCTGACCTGAAACGCATATCTACAAATGTGGTTGCCATAGTCATTATTATGGGACTTGGCATTATCCCGGCTTTGTACGCATGGTTTAATATTATGTCCAACTGGGATCCTTACGGAGAGGAAGCTACATCACAGATGCACATAGCAGTATATTCTGAGGATGAGGGGATGAGCGTCGGTGATTTAAAGCTATGTATGGGAGACAGCGTCATAAAGGGACTGAAGGAAAACGATGCAATTGGCTGGATTTTCACAGATAGCAGTAAAGAGGCACTGGAGTATGTTTATAGTGGAAAGTGCTATGCAGCCTTTATTGTGCCGAAGGATTTTTCAGATGATATGCTTAGCTTCCTAAGCGGTGAGCCGGTCAATCCGCAGATAGAATACTATGAAAACAGCAAGAAAAATGCCATAGCCACAAAGATAACCTCAAAGGTCAAGACCACGGTGCAGCAGTCTGTAAACTCTTCAATGGTGAGCACGATTACAAAGATAGCGTCAAAGTCGGGAGAGCTCATAGTGGGAGACGGCAAATCAGGCGATAACCTGGCCGGAACAGTTGTTGACAAGCTAAAGGATATGGATACGACTCTTTCTACATATGCAGGCATGCTCGATACATTTGCCATGCTCACGGATTCAGCAGACAGCCTGATAGGCTCGACACAGTCACTGCTTCCGAGTGTGCAGGGGCTGATTGATGGGGACAGTCATCGGTAAGCGGCATGCAGTCATCGGTGCTTTCGGGGGCGCAGACAGCACAAACCATCACACAGATGGTCGACATAAGCTTATCAAACATAAACAGCCAGCTCGATGTGCTGGAAAACTCTATACAGCTCTTAAATGCGTCGGGATTAGCGGATGCCGATACTGCGGATATATCTGTTTCTGTGGCAGGCTTTGATACGGTAGAACAGCTTGCTGAGAATACTCTTGCCGCCATTCAAGGCTTAAAGGGAGTGGATAGCTCGCAGATAGAGGCTGTCAGGAAAAATATCCAAAGCATTAAAACACAGATAAAAGACCTTAAGTCTGATACTGAATTGACGGCAGATAAGCTAAAGCTTCTTAAGGAATCAATAAAAGCCGATGTGTCAGGTGCCAAGTCTGCAATAGATACACTTAAAAATACATTTGACCATAGTGTATCACCGAATCTCACAGGAGCGGTATATGATATAGAATATGCACTTATTGAGACACAGTCCATGCTTGGTTCTTTGGACAACAGCTTCCCGGATATACAAAAAGCACTAGATGATTATTCGGTGGTTCTTAAATCAGGAAATGCAGATATTGTAAATACCAGACAGTATGTACAGCAGATCAGAGATGGTTTGCAGAATGTTATATCAGGATTTGATAATTTATCAAACGATGAGCAGTTTAATGAGATTGTAAAGCTGCTTCAGACAGATCCGACACTCATTGCGCAGTTTGTGACATCACCGCTGTCTATGGATGAGCAGAAGATATATGAGATATCCACATATGGCTCAGCTATGGCACCGTTTTACACAGTGCTGGCTCTGTGGGTGGGAGGTCTGATAACTGTTGCACTTGTGAAAACAAAGGTAAAGGACACTGACGATATAAAATCACTTGGCAAAGTAAACAGCGTACATAAGTTTTTTGGCAGATATATCACATTTTTTTGTGATAGGCCAGATTCAGACACTTGTGACAGTGCTCGGTGATTTGTTCTTTGTCGGAATACAGTGCAGGCATCCGTTCCTTTTCTGGTGCGCAAGCGCGCTGACAAGCCTTGTATTCACGCTTCTTATGTACTCACTCACAGCAGCCTTGGGCAATGTGGGACAGGCTGTAGCAGTAGTATCATGGTCATTCAGGTGGCAGGCGCAGGTGGCACATTCCCGGTTGAGGTGCTGCCACAGGTGTACAGAGCACTGTATAAGTTCATGCCGTTTAACTATGCCATGAATGCCCTAAGAGAGTGCGTGGGAGGCATGTACCGCTTTGATTATTGCAAGGATCTTGCGATTCTTCTTATATTTATAGCAATATCGCTTGTGATCGGACTGCTGCTTGGGCGTCCGTTTGGAAGGTTTAATACAGCTATTGAAAAAAGTAAGAAAAAGTCAGGCCTTATCTTATAATAGTAAAAAAAAAGCTATATAGAAACTTAAGTTATAGTTATTATAAAAAAATAGTACTAGACATTTTTTTTTGTTTGTACTAGAATGAGCATAAATGATAGTAGACCCGATATATGATAACACTAGGTTATATCGGATCCGTAAAGAAACGGAGGATATAAAGATGGAAAAGAAGGATATCGATTGGTCAAACCTTAGTTTTGGCTACCAGGAAACAGATTACAGCTATGTTTCTAATTATAAAGATGGAAAGTGGGACGATGGACAGCTCACAAAGGATCATACAGTGACACTTAATGAGTGTGCGGGAGTATTCCAGTATGCACAGACATGCTTCGAGGGACTTAAGGCATACACAACAGAGGATGGCAGAATTGTCTGCTTCAGACCTGACTTAAATGCACAGCGTCTTAAGGATTCATGTGAGAGACTTGAGATGCCTGTATTCCCGGAGGATAGATTTGTAAAGGCAGTTGAGGAAGTAGTAAAGGCAAATGCTGCATGGGTTCCACCATACGGCTCAGGCGCTACACTCTATATCAGACCATACATTATGGGAACAAACGCAGTAATCGGTGTAAAGCCTGCTGATGAGTATCAGTTCAGAATCCTTGTAACACCTGTAGGACCATACTTTAAAGGTGGAGCAAAGCCTATTACAATCCGTGTGTCAGACTTTGATAGAGCAGCACCTCACGGAACAGGACATATCAAGGCCGGACTCAACTATGCAATGAGTCTTCATGCTATTGTAGATGCACATGCACAGGGCTTTGCAGAGAATATGTACCTCGATCCTGCAACACGTACAAAGGTAGAGGAGACAGGTGGAGCAAACTTCATCTTTATCACAAAGGATGGCACATTTGTTACACCTAAATCAGACAGTATCCTGCCATCAATCACACGCCGTTCACTGATGGTAGTTGCAGAGAAGTACTTAGGACTCAAGGTTGAGCACAGAGAGGTGCTCTTTGATGAGGTAAAAGATTTTGCAGAGTGTGGTCTTTGCGGAACAGCAGCAGTAATTTCTCCAGTTGGAAAAATTGTTGATCATGGAAAAGAAATCTGTTTCCCAAGCGGAATGGAAGAAATGGGACCTGTCACAAAGAAGCTTCGTGACACACTTACAGGTATTCAGATGGGTCATATTGATGGACCGGATGGATGGGTTCACGAGATTAAGTGTGATTAATAATAAGAATATACATTTATAATAAAGCACCGGATATTATGTTACGTCGTAATATCTGGTGCTTTTGTATATTATTTTATGTGGCATAATAAGCCGATTTGTGCTAATATACTCTTATATTGTATGCAAATGTTTATAAAAGCTTGGAATAGCTATATAAAAGCAAACAAAAGAGATAACCGGGGATAATTAAATGGACGAGTATGAAAAGATAAGACAGAGAAAGCGCGAAGAATATAGAAAGAGACACCGCGCCCAGGTTAGAAGAAAGCAGCTTATTAGCAATGGCATTGTTATAGGCATGATAATACTTATAATTGCAACGATAATCATAGTGGGAGCTTTAAGGGGCAAAAAGGCAAAGCAGGAAGAGGTAAAGGCAGAGGTGACCAGTACTCTTTACAATCCTATACAGCCAAAGCTTGATGTACAGCTGCTGACACCCAATCCGTATTCCAGACCACAGAAGGCGCTAGAGAAGGTAAACGGCATAGTTGTCCATTATACAGCAAATCCGGGTACGTCAGCCAGACAAAACAGAGACTATTTCAATGGCCTGGCAGAGACTAAAAAGACCAAAGCAAGCTCACACTTTGTTATAGGATTAGAGGGTGAAATAGTGCAGTGCATACCTTGCAATGAGGTATCGTATGCATCTAATAACAGAAACAGTGACACAATATCGATAGAGTGCTGTATAGAGGATGAGACAGGAAAGTTCAACGACAGCACATACCAGGCGCTCATAGAGCTCACAACATGGCTTATGGGGCGGTATGATCTGAGTGCTGATGATGTAATAAGGCACTACGATGTGACAGGCAAGAAGTGTCCGCTATACTTCGTGGAGCATGAGGATGCGTGGGAGCAGTTTCACAGGGATCTGGATACATACATCGAAGAAAATGGTGTGCCAAAGGAAGAGGCAAGCCAAAACTGACAATATACAATAAATTAAAGGATGATTTAAAAAATGAAGGAAATTATCGGAAATCTGTTAAAAAAAGAGAATGTACGTCAGAATCTGAGCAGCCTCAGACAGGAGATTAAAGATGAAAATGCATTAGCAGAGGCTCTAAAGCTGCTTGCAGGAGAAGATGAGCTGCTTGTGTCGTTTATGGGAGCAGAAGATGCAAAAACCAGAAAGAACGCAGCGCTTCTGATAGGAGATCTTCATATGTCACAGCTTTCTGATGAGGTTTTTAAAGCATACGAGGCTGAACAGATGCGCTTTGTAAAGGGCTCATATCTGGCGGCGCTGTCACAGCTGGACTGCAAAGAGCTCTTGCCACAGCTTATGGAACGTGCAAAAGAGCTTGAGCATATGACGGTCACAGCTGAAAATAGGAAGCATATTGAGGAAGAATTAAACGAGATAAATAAAATCCTGATTAAATATAATGGGATAAAGCACCATACACCTGTGCTCGAGGGAGTAAAGGCTGAGCTGCTTCTGATGACAAACCGCCTTCACAGAGAGGTGGTACGACGTCAGATACCGGTTAAGGATACAAAGCTGCATCCGCTTGGAGTGCTTGTAAAGACTGACAATATACCTCTTATCATGCAGGTGCGCACATTCAGAAAAATGTACTTTACCATACATGCAGCATCGCTTCTGCCAAAGGATGCACAGGAAGCAGCCGGACTTCTTGCAGAGTCAGATATGTATGATATATTAAGACGCATGCACCGTGAGGGTGGTCCGTTTTACTATCGTATTGAGAGCACGGCAGATGCGGCCTACCAGAGCAGGCTTGCGAAAGCTATCGATATGCATTTTGCGGGCAGGATGATCAATTCACCAAATGATTACGACGTGGTGATTAAGCTCATACCAACAAAAAATGACAATTATTTTGTCTGCATGAGATTATGTTCTATACAGGATAATAGATTTGCGTACAGAAAGAATGTGCTTCCTACGTCGATGCATCCGTCACAAGCGGCACTTATTGTTTCACTTGCAAAGCCGTATCTTAAGGAAACGGCACAAATCATGGATCCGTTCTGCGGAGTTGGTACACTGCTTATAGAGCGCGCACATTTAGTCCCGGCACGCGAGATATATGCTACAGATACCTATGGAGATGCAATCACTATGGGCAGAGAGAATGCTGCGTTTGCCAAAACAAGAATTAATTTTATACACAGGGATTTCTTTGATTTCAGACATGACTACAAATTTGATGAGCTGATTACGGATATGCCGGTTCGTAACCGACAGACCAAGGCGGAGATGGAGCTTTTTTACGAGAGGTTTTTCGACAAGGCCGCAGAGCATCTGGTATCCGGCGGAATCATAGTCATGTATTCAAATGAGATTGGGTTTGTGAAGAAACAAATCAGGCTGCGTGTCGAATACCGTCTGCTTCAGGAGACATGTATTCTCGATAAGAATGACTTTTATTTGTTTGTTATCAGATATGAGGATTGATTTGTGTGAGTTTTTAGGAGGAAAATATGTCAGATTCCAAGCTTTTTAAAAAAAAATACAGGATTATTTCTGTATGGTCAACGGAATATATTTGTCGTGTCTGACAAAAAGGATGGAGTCATGACAGAGGTGTGTCAATGTAACGATAAATGGAAGAGTATGCTTACATTTGTTGGTGAGGAGAAATACGAAAAACTTCTTTTGAGACTGTCGGACTGCAGGGTTGAGAATCTCATAGATGAACCTCTGGATAAGGACTATATCAGGCTGTATGGTCTGATTGTAAGAGTGGACAATACCCACGATATATATTGGATTATAGCTGCGGTAATTGATGAGCAGATGTCTAATGAAGAGAGAAACCTGCTTCCTGATGGCATAATTATTACCAGTGAAGCGCGTCTTAACAGAACAATTGAGTTCCTGGAAACTATGACCAGACAGCTTTTGATCACAAAGAGAGATGAGGATGCTGCGAATGAGGCACTTTCGCTTATCAGGAAGTCAGATGAGGAAATCAAGAAACAGTTTCATATGCTTGAGGCTATCAATTCTGTTATAAAACTGCTTGAGATGGATGGAAGCTTCACTGATATGGCTCAAAAAGCACTGGAGAGTGCAGTTACTACCATAAAGCTTACCGGTGCTTTTATCATCCGCAAAAACGTGGACGGCATGCATTTGGATGTGATTGTAAGCTATGGCAGAAAGCCGTTTGATACAATATCAATTACCGAGGTACCTTTTTTCACAGGAAAGCCTTACATTATATCATCAGACTCTGTGATGCCGGAGAAATTCCGCCTTTTCATGGAGAAGCAGGCTATGAGGGCAGCCATATTCCAGCCTGTAAATATAGATAACAGGACTCAGATGTATGTGTGCTTTTTTGATGAGAAGGATGACAGAAGCTGGGAAAAATATGATGTGAAGTTTTTAAATGATACGAAGCGCGTCATTCAAAGTATTCTCACAAAAAAGATAACAACCAACTCGCTTGCAGGCTCCTATGCTTCGCTCGAAGCGATACTGGAAAACTCCGGCTGCGGTATATACGTGGCTGATATGTCTAAGTCAGAGATACTTTACATGAATAATTACTGTAAGCAGCTGCTTTCAAATATAATCGAACAGAACAAGCTGGAAAAATATATTTTTTCCCATACTGCAGAGAGCCGGAGCTTTACAGAGGTCTACGTGACGGAGGAGGACAAGTGGTTTGATATTCATCGCACAGGCATAGCGTGGGTGGATGGCCGCAAGGTGCAGCTCGTTACACTGTATGATATCACACAGAAGAAGCGTTATCAGCAGCGCATTGAGAACCAGGCCAATAATGATTTCCTGACAGGGCTATATAACAGGATGAGATGTGAGCAGGATCTGGCTAAGTTTATAGATGATTCAGTGAAAAACGACACCAGAGGTGCGATGATTTATATAGATCTGGATGATTTCAAGCATATAAATGACGGGCTTGGCCATCAGTACGGAGATGTGCTTTTAAAAGCTATATCGAACAGCCTGACACAGGTGAAGGGAATTGAGAACCACTGCTACAGGATGGGTGGCGATGAGTTTATCGTCATAGTGACAGGCAGCTCTGTTGACAGGCTGGAGAGTATCATTAATGATATACAGCAGATATTTGTCAGACCGTGGTTCTTGAAGGGAGAGGATTATTACTGTACAATAAGTGCCGGAGTGGCATTTTTCCCGACAGATGCAAGCACTGTGGAGGATGTCATAAGAAGAGCTGATATAGCTCTTTTCAATGCTAAGAAAGAAGGAAAAAAACCGTATAGAGTTCTACAACGAGGGTATTGATGGCACAAGCACAAAGCGTCTTGATCTTGAAAAGCACATGAGAAAAGCCACAATGAATGAGTGCGATGAGTTCACCGTGTACTTTCAGCCGATTATAAACGTGAAGGGGGGAGGATGTCTGTGCAGGTGCAGAGGCTCTTGTCAGATGGAATTCAGCAACCATGGGCTTTATAAATCCGGTTGACTTTATACCGCTTGCTGAGTATCTTGGGCTTATAAACCCGATCGGGGAGCATGTATTAAGAGAGGCGGCGAAGCACTGCAGGTACTGGAATGACATGGGACATCCTGACTACAAGGTCAACGTAAATCTGTCTGTGGTGCAGCTGCTGCAGAATGACATAGTCAAGAAAATCAAAGGCATAATTGATGAGGTGGGCATAGAACCGGGAAATCTGTGTCTTGAGGTGACAGAGAGTCTGGCAATCAATGACATGGTGCGCATGAAGCGGATACTCAGTGAGATAAAGGCGCTTGGTGTTAAGGTTGCACTGGATGATTTTGGTACAGGATATTCATCACTCAACCATATCAGGGAGATGCCTCTTGATATCATTAAAATAGATAAATGCTTCATTGAGCATCTTGGGGAGGATGATTTTTCTGATGCATTTGTCAAGATGGTTACAGAGCTTGCCAACACAATAGGAGTACATGTCTGCGTGGAGGGAGTTGAGACTGACAGGCAATATGCTATAATTAAGAAGATGGGAATATATTACATACAAGGGTATTTCTTCGATAAGCCAATGTGCATAGAAAGCTTTGAGGAGAAATATATCTGATAAAGAGGTTGTAACATGTACGAAGAAGATATAGAAAAAAGCCCATGCTATTCATTTTGGATATACCAATCTCGGCACAGGTGGTATCTCTAGCTGATGTATATGATGCCCTGACAAGCAATCGTGTGTACAAGAGAGCGTTTTCACATGAAAAGGCAATGCAGATGATTCTGGATGGAGAGTGCGGACAGTTCAATCCTGTTCTCCTACAGTGTCTGGTCAATATACAGGACCGGATAAAGGCGGGGCTGGACTAGCTTAAATGCATAATAAATGAAAAATATATGTAAAAATAGAAATTAAGTGTTGACATATTTGGTTTGATTTGATATTATATCAAAGTCGCGTGAGACAAGCGACAGAAAATCAAATATATGCGGAAGTGTCGGAACTGGCAGACGAGCAAGACTAAGGATCTTGTGATTATTGCAATCGTGTGGGTTCAAGTCCCATCTTCCGCATTGAACAATAAGACAGGGACCAAGCAAAGCGTTTGGTCCCTGTCTTATTGTTCAAAGCCGAAGCGAGCCTTGAACCCATGGTTCAAGGTCTCGCCTCCGGCTCGGTCGGCTCGTGGCATGAGGTCCCCCGGACCTCACTCGCCCCATCTTCCGCATGGCTCCGGTTGTTGCGGGGCAGGCGCCCATGGGTCCAAGGTCTCCGCCCCGCTTCGGTCGGCGCAGAGCAGACATCCCCGGATGTTTTACGGTCTCCGCTCCGCTCCGGTCGTTGCAGAACAGACGTCCCCGGACGTCTTGCAACCCATCTTCCGCAAGGCTTCGGTTGTGGTAGCTAAATTATACGGATTTCGTTCAATATTGCATATTAGATCAGAAGGAGAGGACAAGCTTATGAGTCAGAAAAAATACAGTTTATTATACCCGGATACAAATGCACAATACCGGACCTTGAGTGATGTGACTATGCATGATCTGGGGATGGATCAAATCTGCAAAAAGCTGTCAGCAAAGGAGCGGGAACAGAACTACATCCAAAACGTGATGGCGCGTTTGTATGCAGATCCGGCGGTGACACAGTACCGCTGCGATATTTTCGAGGATATCCTTCAACAGAAAAAAATGCGTGATGACCTTATGGAAATACTAGAGCGCATCAGTTTTCTGAGGGAGTACGGTAGCTTTAACCGGGAATATGATGAGAGTGCCTGCATCTGGGATCTTTTGCATCGTCTGGACGAGCTTAATGATTATATCAAGTGTGTGGATGCGCTTCATACATGTCTGGCAGCTTCGGACGTTCATTCCGCAGGCTTTCTGGGTTTAAAAGCCTATGTGGAGAAAATCTATGCGGACAACGGATTTGCAGAACTGAAAAAAGATATCTCAGAACTGAAAATGGACACTTCACAGCTTAAGAGCATTACGGTAGGTATTAACTTGAATGACCGCTTTGAAGCGGACGGAATCGGTCTGATATCTGTAAACAGCAAATATTTTACCAAGTCCGGAATCCTGGGCAATTTTTATGACCATATTGTGTCAAAGGATCGGATCAATGAGGATACCATATGGAAAAAAGAATTTCAAATTTCAGCCATTTGATGTGAATGCAGACGCGGTGATCAGCACTCCTATGCAGAAGGTGATGGATACAGCTGTTATGCGGTCGGAAAGCCGGGGTGGTATTGTGAAGCTTCCCGAGGGAGATCAGGCAAAGGATGTGACTCGTTATACAGACCGAATCGTCAACCATATGATTTCCCATATGGTGAAAAGAGTCAGAGAAGTACTGAACAAATATGTTTCTATTACCATTACCGACATGACAGACTTGATTCCGGAGCTGCTCTACTATATCAAATGGGCGGAGTACATTCAAAAATTGCAGGAACAGGGCTTTACCTTTGCTAAAGCTTCTGTATATAAAGCGGGAGAAAATGAATCTGATCCGTATATGATGCAGGCACGTGGAATTTACAATTTAAAGCTTGCTGTTTTTGAGACAGAGGAGTCCGGGGATATTGTACCGAATGATATGGATTTCGACCGGAATAGGAGAGTGTATATCTTAACAGGTGCCAACCGAGGTGGAAAGACGACAATTACACAGGCTGTTGGACAGTTGTTTGTGTTGGCGCAGGGTGGCATATATATTCCGGGGAAAGCATTTACATTTTCCCCTGTTACAGGTATTTACACCCATTTCCCGGCAGATGAAGACAAGACATTGGATTTAGGAAGGCTTGGGGAAGAGTGTAAGCGTTTTAAGGCAATCTATGAGGAGGCTGACAGCAGGAGTCTGCTCTTGATGAATGAATCATTTTCTACCACTTCGTTTGAAGAGGGATACTACATTGCCAAGGACAGTGTCAGGGCAATTTTACATAAGGGAATGAGGACTATTTATAATACACATATGCATAAGCTGGCATTTGATGTGGAGGAAATGAATGAAGAGCAGCAGAAGGCAGAGTACACAGATGGGAAAGCGTTTTCCATGATTGTGCACATGAAGGGGACAGAGCGCTCCTATCAGATTGAAGTGGCGCCTCCGGAAGGGAAATCTTATGCAAGCGAGATTGCGCAGAAGTATGGGGGTTACATATGAGATGCTGGTGAAATAAGAAAATGAGAAGTTTGATGTAGAACTTTCAGAGTTGGCAGAAAAGCAATATGATAAATAAGTTTTGCAAAGCATAGATATTTATTGGTTTATAGAGTGGCTGGAAGTAGGGTCATCATAGAAGGTATATATCACGAATTACAAGATTATGAAAATTCAATCATGTAAATTAGGGAGGACAGTGTTGAGAGGACACTGTCCTTTTTTGTTTTATCTACACTATCGCTAATCACATATCAAAATCCTTGGCTATTCCCGTCACTGACACCACATTTTTTCAGCGTTATTGTATTAAATGTAAGGAGGACATGAATTGTGTTGACACCCTATAATATAGGGTATAATATGCAAAAATTAAAATGCAAAGGATAAACTTGTTGACATGATGTGTGATACACAGTATACTATGTTAAACACATAGTGTGCAACACACAATACAGTGCAATAAACACAGTGGATTTAAATAAAGGATACTGAAGTCCAGCTAATAAATGTCAATAGTTAAATGAGAAAAAATCTATTTTATTTTCTGACTAAAAAAGGGCGTACTTTCCCCTTGGTGAAAATATCGTTTTTTGAAAGATATTGATTCATTGGGTTTATAGTATTTTATGCAGCTATGTCGCATTTAGCAGAATTGTATTGTTTGATATGCTCCTGAGGAGCAATGATTTTGAATGGTTTGTTATCTCTGAGTATTGCAAATATCATATTGCATACCTTATGTGAAACAGCTCCCATTGCTACGAGCTTTGGTTTTGAGTCACATTTTTTGAGGTAGTACTCACGAAGAACTGGATTTTTAGCTTCTCTATTACGGGAGATACTGATGCTTTGTAAGGTTAACGTGTGAATAACACGTCTAGCTATGGCAGAACCACGCTTAGACATTTGAACCTTGGTGCCTTCAAATTTACCGGATTGCTTTACTGCTGGATCAAGACCAAAATAAGCGAAAAGTTGTTTGGGCTTTGAAAATGCTGAAAAGTCACCGATCTCACCCATAATGGATACAGCAGACAAGAAACCAGCACCTTTGAAAGTTTCAATCAAATGAATCTGCTTGACAAAGTCAGAATCTTCATTAGCATCAACAAGCTCGTGGAGTGATTCAAGAATGCTGTTGATTTCTTCATCATATTTACGTATGAAGCTGATATAAAGGCGAATACGCTTGATGTTGCTGTCTATGATGTAACCAAACTGATTTGCATCAGTTGCCGCCTGAATTATGGCATTATACTTATTTTGAGCATATGTAAGCCCAAATCGAGCTGTGGATTTGATGATATCAATAATCTCTTGCTTGTCTGCTTTAAGAAAAGCTGATGGAGAGGTATAAGTCTCCAATAATGTAAGAGAAGTGTTGATAGTAACCTTGGAAAAGATGCCAAGATACTGTGGAAACGCCATGCGTAATTCACCCTGAAGCTTATTCACATAGGCACTGCGATTATCCATTAAATCGTAGTATTCACGGCATAGGTTACGGCAGTTTAGAGCAAGATCTGAAGGCATAAGTGAAACCTTTAAATCAGGTTTCAAACCAACCAAAGCAGCTTTTTTAGAATCAAAACGATCATTATGTACTTTTCGTATGTTGATATTTGTGCTATTCTTAGTGATGATAGGATTAATAACCGAGCAGTTAAAACCCTTATCACGAAGATAGCAGAAGAGTGGGTAATGATAAATTCCCGTGGATTCGAGGAAAATGCGACTTTCAAAGAATACAACTCTTCTGCTTCTTTTATTTTAGAAACAGCGGTTGTAAGGGAATCAATACTGTTATGTAGGATTTTGTAAGGTTTTCCTACGAATTGTTGGTTTGGAAGTGCTATAGACATCCAGGAGAAATCAGCACCAACATCAATACCAACAGAGATGAATAGTTCATCAAGATTAAAAATAACTTTGTTTGACATGAGCAATAGCCCCTTTCTGATAGGAATCCATTTCCAATCTGGCAGGTACACAACCTAGCGTGTTATTCGGGTATGGCCTTCAGGCTCCCAACCAGCTAAAACATAAAACCCTGTCGAATGGACTAATTGACTTTATTGCAGGTATCAGTCACAGAAGTGACTTCCCAAGGAGGTGAACATTCTTTGTCCTATCCTAAGAGATAATACCTTATGTTTTATCTGGTGTCTATCAGGAACCGTCAGACATGATAATTATTATGGATAACATCTGATGAAGGAAGAATCCCTTCTTTTGTTATCTGATTTACAGAAACTTATTAACCAAGTAGTCTTGATTGACTACACCATTATTATACTAGGGAGGAGATTTGATGAATTGTGATGAAATTGTTTCAGGATTAATTTTAGAATTCAGACGGGGCACACTCATCATGGTAGTGTTAGCACAACTAAATAAACCAATGTATGGATATTCATTGGTAAAGGAATTAGAAGGAAAAGGTATTTCGATAGATGGCAATACATTATATCCTCTACTGAGAAGACTAGAGAGTCAAGGTCTGCTAAAAAGTGAATGGGAAACTGAGGCAACGAAGCCAAGAAAATATTATATCATCACAGAAGATGGGAAGCTGGTTTATAAAAAAATTAAAGAACACTGGAAAAAATTTTCACAGTCAATCAATGTTTTAATGGAGGAAGAATAAATGGTAAAAAATGATTTGATCGACAGATACATTTATGCAGTTACAAAACATATGAAATCCGCCATGAAAAAAGACGTGGCGGCGGAATTAGAGACGATCATACAAGATATGTTGGAGGAACGATGTGAGGATGTTGCTCCAACGGAGCGTGATATCAAAGTTGTTTTAACGGAACTGGGAACCCCGAATGAGTTAGCTTCGAAATATAAAGGTGAAACACAGGATTGTTTGATTGGACAGCCGTATTACAGTTTATATGTGTATGTATTGAAAATTGTGACAGTGTGCATCAGTGGAGGAATGTTACTTGCCCAAATTATGGCAGCATTAACATCGCATACAATCTGGTATATAGCTATCTATAGAACCATCGGTGGGATTTTTGGCGGTATATTGACAGGATTTGCATTTGTGACATTATTATTTGCATTCTTTTATAAAAAAGGAATTAAGGTGGATGGGTTAAATGATGGAATAGATAATTTGCCTCCTGTTCCACAAAAAAGTCTAATAGGATTTCAAAAGTAGATGCGATTGTAGGAATTGTTTTTTCGGTTATCTTCACTCTTGTATTTCTTGTATGCCCACAGATTTTATGCATTGCATTTGTAAAAAATGGGGTAGGTGTGTATGAACCACTTTTTAATTTAGAATATATCAGACAAACATGGTATTTCATTCTTGCATTTGGAATTTTGGGTGTTACAAGGGACAGTGTGAGACTTATTGATGGCAGCTATACCAAAGTGATGCTTGTTACCATTATTACCAATATTATTGATGGAGTATTAACAAGCATTTGGCTGTTAAATGATAGGATTATGAATAGTGGATTTTTTGATGGTATTGAGCAGTTACTTGGAACGGATGCAGAAGGTATTTCACATGTTTTTATACACTATAATAAGGTATTTCTCTCAATCATCATTTTGGCATTAACAATTAATTGCATTGAGACAGTCGTGAAAGCAGTAAAATACAGTCGACAATAAAATAATTTTAGATGAATCAATCTCCATTTACAAAAATGCTACAATGCATATGATTTTATTATTGCAACGTATTCCTTACATCACCTAACAGATGATGAGAAAATTCAATTTATTCAATTATTAAAAACATTATTAAAAGAGGGTGGTTGTATTCTGATCGGAGATGTGGCAAGATAAGATTTAGAAAAATGTCATAAGGAAAACAAGGATGGATGTGATAAAGAAGTAAATAAATGTTTTGTATTTAGGAGGTATGGACATGGGAGACGATGCTGAATTATATTGGGAAATGGAACATAATCCTTATTTTTGGGATGAAGTAGAAAGCTGTAGCAGAAATAATTCATTCACTGAAAATAAGAGTAAGAAAAAAAAGAAGAAAACCATTCAAACGAAAAGTAATAGTACGAGAAAAAGGTGAATGCAGCGTTATTTATTGATGGAGAAAATATTAGTTCAAAAAAGGCAGAACAAATTCAGAAAATTGCAAATAAACAAGGAGTATTAGGAATAGAAAAAGTGTATGGATTGCAAAAAGATGAGTGTACAAAATCTTGGTCTGATAAGGCAAAAAAACTGGATATTAAAGATATTAGATTGTGTGGTAATCCAGAAAAAGATAAAGTTGATAATAAAATAAAAAAAGATGTAAACCGAGAAACAAAAAATAATAAATCGGTCGATGTGGTTTGCATTGCGACATCTGACAAAGGTTATACGGATACTGTTAAAGAATTAAGAAGACAAGGTAAGAAAGTTGTTGGAATTGGTGAAAAGAAAGCTCCAAAAGAATTAAGGGATGCTTGTAGTGAATTTTTGAGATTAAGTAATATTACTTATTGGCGTTAGTAGAGAAAATCGGAAGTAATGGAGGGATGGCATATATAAAGATGAATTGTGTTGACACCCTATAATATAGGGTGTAATATAGTTAAAAAGAGAAGGGAAAATTACAAATGACAAGAACTTTTATTGAGGTTCCGTTGTTTTCAAAAAAAGATGGAAAGAGATTGGATTAGGTGAGGATGAATTACGAGCGCTTCAGATAATGTTACTTAAAGATCCTGTGTCAGGACCTATAATGGAAGGAACTGGTGGAATTCGCAAGGTCAGATTTCCACTTCAGAATAGAGGTAAAAGTGGTAGCGTACGAGTTTGTTATACTGATTTTGCGGAGTATGAAGTAATATATCTGATTACAGCATTCCAAAAAAAAGAGTCAGGAAAATCTTACAGAGGAAGAAAAAAAAGCGTTTTAAAGAAATTAGTTAAATCGTTGAGAGAGGAAGCTGCTAAAAATAGGAGGTGATTTTTCTATGAGTTCATTATTTGAGGATTTAAAAGAAGGACTCGAGGAAGCTATAGCTTATGAGAAAGGATATGGAGCGGGTAGAGTAAAAACATATATGATTTTGCCGGTCAAAGAGTATAGTGGAAAAGAAATACGTGATATTAGGACAAAGGCGGGGATGACTCAAAGTGTATTTGCTTCATATATGGGAGTTTCAATTAAAACAGTGGAAGCATGGGAAGGCGGTAGAACTCATCCAACAGGACCAGTGTTCAGGCTTTTAGATATTCTTTCTAAAAACGAAGAAATGGAATATATTGTTGCTAAATGAGCATAGAAATGGGTAGTAGATTATCTGTCTGTTTTTTATAACATTACATGCAGTAGAATTCTTTTATTATGGCATATTAGTGGTAGAATGGCTGGTTTACTTTATTGTTAGAAGTTTTAAACAATAAATTTCAGTACTGAGAGAAGAATTTGAAGTTAATGTATTAGGTTTGAGGTAAATGAAATATGGAAATCAACAACGATATAAATGAAATTGTTTATATGAAAAGAGATATAAAAAGTCATAGGATTTACGAAAAACATCCTAATTTGATGTTTGGAATAATTATTCTTGTATGGGGATTGTTATTCTTTTTGGATGTTTTTCGGATGTGTATTGGGTGTATTGGATGGTTTTAGTGATTATAATTGTCCCAATTACTATTTGGTATATAAAAAACAATGAAAAAACGAATTTGACTAAATCAAGTGCTTTTATTGTACGAGATGGTATCATTTACTATATTCGCCTTGGATATACGTTGGATTATCAACAATCTGGGATTCCATTCGGATTAAAAAAAGTAGAAATTGCGGAAGAAAATATGAAAAAAAACAAAACATATTCAAGAAATTAGAGAATGTGAAAATACATTTTCAAGAGCATTGACAGAAGTATTAAATTCTAACAGTCTACCAAATGGGGTTGTGAAATTTTGTCAAATGGAGGATTGTCGATTAGAAAAAGAAACGAAGCAATGGGTATGGTTATCGTATTATAATTGTTATACACACAATCAGAGAGTAACGCAAAAGTTCAGAAATGTATATGATTTTTCATTTATAAGAAGGTAGTTTCATGTTCATTAGAGTACAAACTTTAAGCTTGCAAGCTTGAATCCCCTTGTCCATTATATTTAGTTGGAAATGAGAAACAGAATGAGAAGAATAGTAGCAGCTACAGAAGAAAATAAAGAAAATAAAGAAATTTTAAAATTGTATAAGATACAGCTAGGCAGGGAGTTTTGTCCATGGGATGATTCTTATCCGGGAATGAAGGAGATTGAGTTTGATCTTGGTAGAGAATCTTTGTTTGTAATGATTGATGGGCAGGAGATTAATGCTGATGCCGGAAGCAAAGAGGACAGAATTATCGCAGCGATTTCAATTGATGATGATCCACAGGTGGAGAGGCTTGATTGCTGGAGCCATAAGCTGGCACCCGGAGCTGAGCTTTCAAGACTTGCGGTTCATCCGGATTTTCAGAATCAGAAAATTGCGAGACAAATGCTGGTATTTGGGATGGAAGAGCTCGCAAGGAGAGGATACAAAAGTGTGCATTTTTTAGTCAACAAGCTCAATGTGAAGGCTCTGCGCTCGTATGCAGTGTTTGGATTTGATACAGTGGGTGAATGCAGCCTGTTTGGGCAGCCGTTTTTGTGCTATGAAAAGAGCCTGTAAAAAATATGATTTTTTTGAAAAAAGTGCTTGCATTTTTGAAAACAATCTGATATTATATACGAGTCGCGTGAGACAAGCGACGAAAACAAAATACATGCGGAAGTGTCGGAACTGGCAGACGAGCAAGACTAAGGATCTTGTGATTATTGCAATCGTGTGGGTTCAAGTCCCATCTTCCGCATTATAAAACTAAAAAGGTTAAGCCTTAGGGCTTAGCCCTTTTTAATTTTAGAAGCGGAAGCGGACCTTGTCCCCATGGGTCCAAGGTCTCCGCCCGCTTCGGTCGTTGCAGAACAGACGTCCCCGGACGTCTTGCAACCCATCTTCCGCAAGGCTTCGGTTGTTGCGGGGCAGGCGCCCATGGTTCAAGGTCTCGCCTCCGGCTCGGTCGGCTCGTGGCATGAGGTCCCCCGGACCTCACTCGGTCTCCGCTCCGGTCGTTGCGGGCAGGCTCTCTATAATGATAAGACAGGAAAGGAAATATTTTTATGATTAGATTTAATAACGATTATAACCGCGGTGCATTTGATTGCATTTTGAAGGCACTGGCGGATACAAATACAACCAGCTATCCGGGATATGGTGAGGATGAGTGGTGCGATAAGGCTGAGCAGATTATTAAGGGGCTTATTGGCAGAGATGATTCCATGATTAAATTTATTCCGGGTGCGACACAGGCCAATTATGTTGTGGTTGCGGCGGCGCTTTCACCGGTGCAGAGCGTGATTGCAGCGGATACGGGACATATCAATTGCCACGAGGCAGCTTCTATTGAGAATACAGGTCATAAGATTCTTGCGCTTCCTAACACGGATGGTAAAATCAGTGCTGCGCAGATTGAGGCGTGTGCTGCAGAGTATTATGACAATGCAAAGCCTGAGTATCTGACAGAGCCAAAGATGGTTTATATTTCATTTCCGACTGAGCAGGGTACTCTTTACACGAAAAGAGAGCTTTGCGATATCAGTGCTGTCTGCAAGAAATACGGCATGTACCTGTTTGTTGATGGTGCGAGAATGGGGTATGGACTGGGCTCAGATAAAAATGACCTTACACTTTGTGATTTTGCCATGCTTTCGGATGTTTTTTATATCGGTGGCACAAAGTGTGGTGCGCTCTTTGGCGAAGCGCTGGTTATAAATGCTGAGGATATCAAGTATCGTTTTAAGGCTTATATGAAGCAAAACGGTGCAGTGCTTGCAAAGGGCTGGCTGATGGGCTTACAGTTTGCCACTATGCTTGAGAATGGCGATTATTTTGAAAAGACAAAGCGTGCTGATGAGCTTGCCATGCAGATTAAAGAGGCATTTGAACAGAAGAAGGTACCGTTTTGGGTTGAGAGCTTTACAAATCAGCAGTTTGTGATTTTATCGGATGAGCAGAAGAAGACACTTGCCGAGAAATACTATTTTGAAGAGATGGAAAGAACGAAGGATGGCACTGTAGTACGATTCTGCACCAGCTGGGCTACAAAACAGGAGGAGGTTGATGCACTGGTTTTAGATATATCAAAGCTGGTGTAGTAACAGATTTATAGTTTTTCGTACATTTCGTATAGTTTTTTAAATTTATGCTTGCATTATTCTAAACTTTTGGTAGAATAATGCTTGTTCGCAGGAGTGGCGGAATTGGCAGACGCGCAGGCTTCAGGTGCCTGTGGTAGCAATATCGTGTGGGTTCAAGTCCCATCTCCTGCATTAACAGGGAAGTCGGTGAACGGCTTCCTATTTTATTTTGTGCAGATAATTTTGAAAGCCTATTGGCTATTAATGGTCTGTAACCGTTGACTGCCACACTGAGGGTACAGCTGTCACAGGAATTTGATTATTATATTGGAGATGGGATTGCAGCGTGAAGAGATTGAATCTATCTTATATTAATGTAATATGTGTGTTTGTTTTGTCCTTTGCTGTTATGGAGTATGTAAATCTTTTGATTGGCAGAGTTGGCGGATTTCCCGTGCTTGCAGGGGTGCTTGTGTCATATTCCATTATGAGATATGGCAGCTTTGCAAGGAAAAAAATATGGCATGCTACATGGGCATCTATATACTGACATGGTTTATCGGCACGGTAGTGCTCTTTATCTCAAAATACTCAGGCTGGGGAAATATCAAAAAGCTTGGTCCGGCGCAGTATTTCAAGGCACTGTACGGCTCAACCCTGTCAGAGATATGGGGATATTTTTTTGCAATTGTGCTCATGCTGACAGTGATTGTTTCACTTTTTCCGCTTACCGTAATAAAAAGCAGGAAAATATATGCACGGTATGTGTTGGGAGATACGCTTTTTTGGACGATAATACTCATACCGCTTAGGTTTATAGATAAGAAATTTGTCAATCACAAGGTGATGTGGCAGGCCGGCTGTATGATGGCCTTTGCTGTGCTTTTTGCTTGTGCTGGAGCTTTTTGTTGTATATAGACTGGTAAAATACAGGTATTGCGATGAGCATGCAGACAGGAAAGTGCGCATTCACAGACGCAGGGTTCGAAGGAAAACATTAAAAGCTGTAATAGTCATTGTGCCGGTCGTTGTCATTGCAATTATTGTTGTTTACACATATTTCATGTCGCCTTCAAACGAGCCGGCTGAGTATGAAAAGGTTGCAAGCTGTATCACAAATGATGACAGGCTTGGGCCTATGGTTTATGACAGTCAGGTGTATATTCCGATAACCATAGAGCTTGACTATGCAGGGACCGGCAGTCCGCTTGGCTATATTGTATACAAGGATCAGGACTATGGCAGCAGGTACTATGAGCTTGCAGCTTCAAACCTCTTATATATGAATAAGAACGGTGACGATACATATTTACAGATGGCGGGCAACGCATCAAATTCATACAAGAAGCTGTCTGTAGTTGAAAAAAGCAATTCATGGAAGGACTGCAGCGTTTTTCTCATGTGGGATGAGGAGTGGCAGTCAGAGTCGCGCTACTGCAAGGATGTCACAGGCTATACGGAGTGCGATGAGGATTTCATAAAAAGTCTTGAGGATACCTTTGGTGCAGTGAAAATAAATCCGGCAGACTTCAAGAGCTATGATGCCTATTTTACAATAGAGGGCTACAAATCCATGAAGGATGCCATAGAGAGTGACAGTCATGTGGGCACCTGGGTGGGCTGCATACTGGCAAAAGACGATAAATTTTACTATGGCAGCTACGACAATGAAATCACAGGCGGACAGCTTCAGATGCTGCGACATGTGCTCGGCGGTAATTGATATAGCATTTAATTTTTGCCGAAAGAAAATTAAAGTAAAAAGAAATAAAAAAAGAAAGATTTTTAAAAATCACGTCGAATAATAACTAATGTAGAGCATAATTAGTGGAATGTAACGCTATTTGTTACATTTGTGTGTGAATAGCAGCAGAACATAACGACTGTGACAGCGAGGAGGCAGATAAATGACTATTCGCGAGCAGATAGAAAAAAAACGTGAGCAGGAAATACTTAGTCCGTTCGCATGCCTGAGCATCAACTCAAGAGGCAGGGACTATGATGAGCCACAGTGCGATATCAGGCCTGTTTTTCAGCGGGACAGGGACCGGATACTGCATAGCAAGGCATTCAGGCGTCTGAAAAATAAGACACAGGTGTTTCTTACGCCAAAGGGCGACCATTACCGCACACGTATGTCGCATACGCTTGAGGTGTCGCAGAATGCCAGGACAATAGCCAAGGCACTGAGACTGAATGAGGATCTGGTGGAGGCTATAGCGCTGGGACACGACCTGGGGCATACACCGTTTGGACATGCGGGTGAGCGCATCCTCAATGAGATATACGAGGGTGGCTTTAAGCATAATGAGCAGAGTGTGCGCATAGTGGAGAAGCTCGAAAAGGACGGAGCAGGACTCAATCTGACATGGGAGGTCAGAGATGGTATGCTAAATCACCAGACCTCGCTCATGCCACACACCTTAGAGGGCAAAATAGTCAGGCTTTCAGACAAGATAGCCTACATAAATTCAGACTTTGATGATGCAATCCGCGCACAGCTTCTGTGCGAGGATGATATACCGCTTGAGATAAGAAACACGCTTGGACACAGCACCAAGGCCAGGCTTAATCATATGGTGCACAATATCATCACAAACAGCATGGGAAAGGACGATATATGCATGTCAAAAAGAGTCCGCGCAGGCAATGCAGGATTTGCGTAAATTCATGTTCGCAAACCTCTATAACAATCCAGTCGCAAAAAGCGAGGAGAAAAAGGCCAAGGCGATGCTCAAGCAGCTTTATTTCTATTATATGGAGCATATAGAGGAGCTGCCGCAGAAGTATCTCGTCATGCTAGAGCAGGGTGATGACAAGGGGCGTATCATATGCGACTATATATCAGGCATGACAGACCAGTATGCCACCACGAAGTTCCACGAGTATTTCGTACCGGTAGCCTGGGAAATAGATGGTTACTGATAATTCGTACAGACTCTTAGCAGCGTAGCGTTAGCCGGTTGTAAGAGCTAAGTGCCGCACTGCAGACGCGCTCGCCGGGCGACACAAATGACAACAAAGATGAACAGTAAGGGGATGATAAAATGCCGTACTACTCTGACGAGCTTATAGAGGAGGTACGTTCGCGAAATGACATAGTCGATGTTATAGGAAGCTACGTGCATCTTCAGAAAAAGGGAAGTACCTATTTTGGATTATGCCCATTCCATAACGAAAAGACAGGATCCTTTTCCGTCTCACCGAATAAGCAGATGTACTATTGCTTCGGCTGTGGAGCCGGAGGCAATGTATTTACATTTCTCATGCAGTATGAGAACTTCACCTTCCCAGAGGCCATGCAGGAGCTTGCAGACCGTGTGGGAATTGAGCTTCCCAAGCAGGAGATGACATCAGCACAAAGGAGAGAAGCAGACAGGCGCACACAGCTGCTTGAGATAAATAAAGAGGCTGCAAAGTATTTTTATATGCTGCTTCGTGGACCAAGAGGACAAAGGGCGCATGAGTATTTCAAAAAGAGAGAGCTGTCAGATGAGACAATGCAGAAGTTCGGTCTTGGTTACTCGGACCAGTACAGTGATGATCTGTACAAGTATCTGCGCAGCAAGGGTTATGATGATGAGATACTTAAGGAGACAGGTCTTGTGACGATAGATGAGGTCAGAGGCGGGCACGATAAGTTCTGGAATCGTGCGATGTTTCCGATTATGGATGTGCACAACCGTGTCATAGGCTTTGGAGGCCGAGTGATGGGTGACGGAGAGCCAAAGTATTTAAACTCTCCGGAGACAAAGATATTTGATAAGAGCCGTAATCTTTACGGACTTAATATAGCAAGGAGCACGAGGAAAAACCAGCTCCTTTTTGTGTGAGGGCTACATGGATGTCATAGCACTGCACCAGGCAGGATTTGACAATGCCGTGGCGTCGCTCGGTACGGCGCTCACAAGCGGTCATGCCTCACTATTAAAGAGATACACCAATGAGGTGTATCTGACATATGACAGTGATGGCGCCGGGGTAAAGGCAGCGCTGCGTGCGATTCCGATACTCAAGGAGGTAGGCATCACAACAAAGGTCATTAACATGCGGCCGTACAAGGACCCGGATGAGTTTATCAAGGCGCTTGGCGCACAGGAGTATGAGGAGCGTATCAAAAAGGCTGAAAACAGCTTTATGTTTCAGATACGGATCATGCAGGCAGGCTATGATATGGACGATCCCGAGTCAAAAACCGCATTTTATAATGAAATCGCAAAGAAGCTGCTTGGGTTTACCGAGGAGCTTGAGCGGACAAACTATACGCAGGCAGTGTCCAGAGAGTACAGCATACCATACGACGACTTAAGAAAGCTCGTAAACAGTATGGCAATGAAGGGCGGTATCGTAAAGCCTCAGACAAAGCTTAAAAGTGGAATCAATGAGAAAAATAAAAAGGAGGATGGCATGAAGCAGTCGCAGAAGCTTCTCCTCACATGGCTCATAGAGGATAATTCACTTTTTGACAGGATAAAGGGGCGTATCAGTGCAGATGACTTTACCGAAGAGCTGTACCACAAGGTGGCTAAGGAGGTTTTTTTTTCACAGTACGAGACCACGCATACAGTAAATCCGGCCAGGATAGTAAGCATGTTTACCGATGAGGACGAACAGCGCGAGGTGGCAGGGCTTTTCAATGCCACAATCCATCAGGTGGAGGGCAAAAATGACAAGGCAACCGCACTCAGGGAAACCGTTGTCCGTATCAAGCAAAACAGCATAGACTACCGCTCAAGCATCTGGCACCTACAGATACGGAGGGCATGATGAGGATTATTGAGGATAAGCGTGCACTCGAAGAATTGCAAAAAATACCAGAATAAAGAGGAAAATAAAATGGCAAAGAAAAAGGAACAAAAAAGACATGGCACAGGAGCAGGAGCAGAGACTGAATTTCCAGCAGAAGCTTATTGAGATTCTTGAGCTTGGAAAAAAGAAAAAGAATATGCTCGAATATCAGGAAATTGCAGATTTTTTTTTCAAGGACTTAAATCTGGATCCGGAGAAGTTTGAGATGGTAATTGATTATCTCGAGCAAAACGGCATAGACGTGCTTAAAATCAGCAATGATGATGACGTGGATGATGATATCATACTCGATGATGAGGACGAGGTAGAGGTTGAAAAGATTGATCTCTCAGTACCGGAGGGAGTCAGCGTCGAGGATCCTGTCCGTATGTATCTTAAGGAAATAGGTAAGGTACCTCTTCTCTCAGCAGATGAGGAGATTGAGCTCGCTCAGAATATGGAGGACGGAGCGGTAGCAACCGAGAAGATTAATGTACTAAAGGGCCGCATTGATGGTGCATCGGAAGAGGAAAAGGCTGAGATAAAGGAAGAAATAAAGACACTGCAGAGGGATGTGGACAAGGGAGCAGATGCCAAAAAGCGTCTTGCAGAAGCAAACCTGCGTCTTGTTGTCAGCATCGCAAAGAGATATGTGGGAAGAGGAATGCTTTTCCTTGACCTGATTCAGGAGGGAAACTTAGGTCTTATCAAGGCAGTTGAGAAGTTCGACTACAAGAAGGGCTACAAATTCTCTACATATGCCACATGGTGGATTCGCCAGGCTATCACAAGAGCCATAGCTGATCAGGCCAGAACAATCCGTATTCCTGTGCATATGGTTGAGACAATCAACAAGCTCATCCGTGTGTCAAGACAGCTCCTTCAGGAGCTTGGCAGAGAGCCTTCACCGGAGGAAATTGCCAAGGAGATGAACATGCCGGTAGAGCGTGTGCGTGAGATACTCAAGATATCGCAGGAGCCTGTTTCACTTGAGACTCCAATCGGTGAGGAGGAGGATTCACATCTTGGTGATTTCATCAAGGATGATAATGTACCGGTTCCTGCTGATGCGGCAGCATTCACACTTCTTAAGGAGCAGCTTGAGGAGGTGCTTGGAACTCTTACAGAGAGAGAGCAGAAGGTACTCACACTCCGCTTTGGCTTAGAGGACGGCAGAGCCAGAACACTTGAAGAAGTAGGTAAGGAGTTCAACGTGACCCGTGAGCGTATCCGCCAGATTGAGGCGAAGGCGCTCAGAAAGCTTCGTCATCCAAGCAGAAGTAGAAAGCTTAAGGACTACTTAGAGTAAGATGATTAGGCTATCCAGAAGAATGAAGGCAGTGGCATCAATGGTCACGGCCGGCTACACGCTGTGTGATGTGGGAACCGACCATGGCTATGTGCCTATTGCCCTGGTGCAGGGTAATATAATACCGAAAGCAATTGCTGTTGATATAAATAAGGGACCGCTTGAGCGCGCCAATGAGCATATAAGGGCAAACGGTCTGACAGAGCAGATTACCACAAGGCTTTCCAATGGGCTTGAAGCGATACACGACGGAGAGGTTGACTCTATTGTCATAGCAGGAATGGGAGGAGAGCTTGTTATTCACATTTTAACCGCAGGGGAGACAGTGTGCAGGTCGGCAAAGGAGCTGATTCTGCAGCCACAGTCGGAAGTGAGCAAAGTCCGTGAATATGTAAGGAACACAGGCTATAAGATAGTTGATGAGGATATGATTTTGGAGGACGGAAAATACTATCCGATGTTCAGATGTGTGCCGTGTGCGGACAATTCCGCATGGGACAATATGGACGAGACGACGGTTACTGTATGCGATTTGTACGGACCGGTACTTATCAAAAACGGTAATCCGGTGCTTCGGAAGTTTCTTGTCAGGGAACACCACAAGCTGGCTGCCATCATGCAGCAGCTAAGGACACAGGATATGAGTGATTCCATCATGGACAGAATCGAGCAGATAAACGAGATGATGGCATACAATGAGGCAGCATATTCGACTATGGGGGCAATAAGAAATGCAGGAATATAGTGTGAAGGTGACCTTGCCGGATGGACAGGTCATGGCAGTGACAGCATCAGAAAGTGATACTTTAGAAGCCGTAGCAGACAGATTCAAGGATTATTATGAGGATGACATAATCCTTGGAATTGTAAACGGCAGGCTTCGTGAACTGAATAAGAAAATAAAAAGTGACTGTGAGCTTAGCTTTGTGACGACAGCTGACAGGGATGGCAGGCGTACATACAGAAGAAGTGTTGTGCTGCTTTTTTGCAGAGGGCTATATACGATGTATATGGCAGTATGACACAGCTTCATGTGATGCGTTCGCTCGGAGAAGGCTATTATTGTCAGCTTGAGAAAGCAGTGGAGTGTGCGGACAGCCAACAGGAAAAAAATATAATGAAGATACAGACTTACAAGGCAGCAGAGAAAACAGTGAGAAAAGTGTGACAGAGCATGATATCGACAGGATAGTATGCAGCATGTACACATTTGTGGAAAAAAGACCTCACGATTACCAAGCACAGTGCAAAAACACAGTATGCAGAGCAGCTTTTCAAGGAAAAAGGGCTGCATGATAAGGAGAGGCTATTGCACTACAGGAGAAGCTCCAGAGTCAATCTCTATGAGCTGGATGGGGTGGTGGATTATTTCTACGGATTTATGGCACCCTCGACAGGCATGCTCAAATACTTTGATATAGTGCCGTATGAGAGTGGCTTTGTGCTTCTTTTTCCGGGTGCTCACAGCAGGAGTGTTGAGCCGCTTGTGACATCAAATAAGCTGTTTCACACGCTGGATGATTCCAGGGAATGGAGCAAGATGCTTGGAATAGGCACGATAGGCTCACTGAATGATGCGATTGCAGCAGGCAGGGGACAGGAAATCATGCTGCTTCAGGAGGCACTGATGGAGCAGAAGATAAATCTTGCAGCGCAGATTGCTTCGGATGACAAAAAGAAATTTATCATGATAGCAGGTCCTTCATCATCAGGCAAGACATCGTTTGCCAACAGACTGTCAATCCAGCTTATAGCAAAGGGCAGAAAGCCACATCCGTTAAGTCTGGATGACTACTATGTGGACAGGGAGTTTTGCCCGAAGCATCCGGACGGAAGCTTTGATTTTGAGTGCCTTGAATCTATTGATGTAAAGCTGTTCAATGAGGATATGAACAGGCTTCTTAAAGGAGAGGCTGTTGATATGCCTTCTTTCAATTTTAAGACAGGAAAGAGAGAGTACCGCGGAAGAAAGCTGACGCTGGGAGCTGATGATATACTTGTCATAGAAGGAATCCACGGACTAAATGACAGGCTTTCACAGCTTATCCCGCCTGAGCACAAGTTCAAAATCTATATATCAGCGCTTACACAGCTCAATATTGACGAGCACAATCCTCTTTCCACCACAGATGAAAGACTTATACGCCGGATTGTGCGTGATGCGCGTACACGAGGTACCAATGCCATGGAGACTATCGCTATGTGGCCGTCTGTCAGAAAGGGTGAAAGGGAGAATATCTTTCCTTTCCAGGAACAGGCGGATGTGATGTTCAACTCTGCACTTGTGTATGAGCTTGCAGTACTCAAGGTGTATGCGGAGCCGTTGCTTTTTGGCATAGAAAGAGACTGCCCGGAGTATCTCGAGGCAAAGAGGCTGCTTAAGCTCTTAGACTACTTTCTTCCGATGCCGGCTGACGGCATACCAAACAATTCACTGCTTCGTGAGTTTGTAGGAGGAAGCTGCTTTAATGTTTAAAACTAAAAATCCCGCATTCCGGCTGTGTATAGAATACTGCTTGTGGCAATTGCAGTCATGGCTATTGGCGGTATTGCCGTAAATTGTTATGTGGGAAATTATTATCGGGCAGATTCAATTGCGGAGGCTGCAATCGATTCAGACAGAGAGGTTTCTGTTACTATTGAAAAGAAGGACAAGCGTATACAGGCCACCCAGTACGACTTAAAGCTTAAGAATTATACGATAACCTTTGCACCGCAGGATAAGGAAAAAAGCCACAAAGGCATTGATTTTTTATCCGGGAGGCAGGGTACAGTATACGGCGTATGCGCCGCTGATGCATGAGCTTGCAAAGAATAATTTCGTGTGCATACTTGTACATATGCCGGGCAACCTCGCAGTATTGGACCAGAATGCAGCAGACGGTATCATTGAAAAATACAAGGAAATATACCCATCCATACAGGAATGGTACATGGGAGGCCACTCCTTAGGCGGAGCCATGGCTGCAGAATATGTGTCAAAGCATGTTGATGAGTTTGACGGACTATATCTTTTTGCAGCATATTCTACCGCTGACCTGTCGGATTCAGATCTGAGGGTTTTTAGCGTGTACGGTTCAGAGGATGGTGTGCTTGATATGGACAAATACCGCAAATACCGCTCAAACCTGCCGGAGGATACATATGAGTATGTCATTGATGGCGGGTGCCATTCTTATTTTGGAAGCTATGGTCTGCAAAAGGGAGACGGTACACCTGATGTGGCTTTCGAGGAGCAGATAGAGATGACGGTAGACTTTATTACATACAACAGCAAATAATAATTACCGGTAGACTGCATCATATACAACAGCAAATGATAGTTACCGGGGAAATAACAAAATGCAACTGAGATATCTCAGTTGCATTTTTAATGGTGCACCTTGCGGCGCACGTTACTAATAAGTTATTTTACGAAACGCCAATAGGCTTTAGATTATTAAAATACGCAGGACGATAAGCCGGGTTATGTCATTGGGTGATCATCTATCTAGGATGACTGTTGCCAGCCACCTCAAGCAACCTACCTGAAGCTGGCGGGCCGCGTCAACGCTTCTGTTCGGTCTTGCTTCGGATGGGGTTTACATATGCCCGGTCTGTTACCAGGCGGGCGGTAGTCTCTTACACTGCCCTTCCACCCTTACCACAAAAGTGGCGGTATATTTCTGTTGCACTGTCCTTAGAGTTTCCTCCACCGGCCGTTAACCGGCATCCTGCCCTATGAAGCCCGGACTTTCCTCACCTGCGGTCTTTCGACACCTGCAGCCGCGATCACCTGTCCTGCATATTTATTTAATATACCAAGCATTTTTCCAAAAATCAAGCCCTTTTACCAACTTTAATAAACGAAATATAAAATGTTTCTTAAAAGACGATAGGTCTATTGACGGTTTTTATCTTCAATATTATCTTAATAAATGCAAAGAGCGATTTAAAACCTCAAATTCATAGCGTGGACACTGTATGAGGTAAGAATTTGGCTATAATGAAAATATAGGGCGAGGCGGTAATATGAGAGAAAAATTTATCAGATTTATGAATGGAAGAAACGGATGGACGAGCTTGCAAGGGCTGAGTCATGGGTAGTAATGATATTACTTGTGGTTTCAATATTTACAAGGTCGGTGATACTTGATATACTGGCTATAGGACTGATGATACATATGTATTTTCGTGTATTTTCGAGAAATGTAAACAAGCGCTATGCAGAGAATCAGAAGTTTTTAAATGCCAGGTATGAGTGGACCGTAAAGGCAGAGAGCAGGAAAAAGCGCTTTGCACAGAGGAAGCAGTACAAGTTCTTCAAGTGTCCTATGTGCAAGCAGGAGGTCAGGGTGCCAAGAGGACATGGCAAGATCTGTATTACCTGTCCGAAGTGCCGGGAGCAGTTCGTGAGACGCAGCTAGTACATTGAAAATTAAGTAACCAGCCATATGACTTGTCTGATTTTTCATCTGCTGCGTTGTCGTCGGTCGCCGTAGCCACCGCTACGCCTCATTCCTCCGCCTTGCAGATGAAAATTCATTCTGCGTCATATAGCCAGAAACTTAATTTTCGATGTACTGGTACGTCAATATATATACCTGTACATAAGAGCATGGAGAAGAGAAATGTTTGGATATATAACTGTCAATAAGGACATTGTCCGAGGAAAATAAAAAAAATATATCAAAGCTATTATTGCGGGCTGTGCCAGACAATGAAGTCGCAGTATGGCAGGCGTGCACAGATGGCACTAAACTATGACATGACTTTTCTCATAGTGCTTCTGACAGGCTTGTATGAGCCGGATAGTGTGACGCGGGATGGATTTGTATGCAGCGTGCACCCTACGAAGAAGCGTACACTTCGCACTAATGAGATTACAGAGTATGCTGCAGCTATGAACATACTGCTTGCATACTACAATCTGATAGATGACTGGAAGGACGATAAAAGCCTGACGAAGAAGACATACGCAGAGATGCTGAAAAAGGACTTTGAGAAGGCAAAAAAAAGGCTATCCGATACAGGCTAAGGCGATAGAGGACTACATTGCAAGGCTTGCAGAGTGCGAGAAGAGCAATGATACCAATATTGATGCAGTTGCGGGGCTGACAGGAGAGATGCTCGGCATACTTTTTGCGTGGAAGCAGGATGAGTGGCAGAAGGATTTGAAGGAATTTGGCTGCTATATGGGCAAATTTATTTATATAATGGATGCGTATGAGGATATAGGGGATGATGTGAAAAAGAAGTCATATAATCCACTTATACAGCTCATGCATTGCTGCAATAATGATCAGGAAAAATTTGACAAATCCTGTCGGCTTATGATGACATCTATGCTTTCAGAGGCAGCAAAAATATTTGAGAGGTTGCCAATTCTCTTACATGCGGATATAATCAGAAATGTTCTATACTCCGGTGTGTGGAGCAAGTATGAGTATATTCAGATGAAGAAAAGGAAGAAACATAAATGATAGATCCATATCAGGTGCTCGGTGTCAGCCGCAGTGCAAGTGACGATGAAATAAAAAAGGCCTACAGGAGCTTAAGCAGAAAATATCATCCTGATGCCAATATCAACAATCCTAACAAGGATCAGGCTGAGGAGAAGTTTAAGCAGGTGCAGCAGGCATATGACCAGATAATGAAGGAAAAGCAGTCCGGTGCTGCCGGAGCCGGTGGATATGGTGGTGCGGGAAGCAGCAGCTCATACGGCGGCAGCTCCTATGGTGGAGCATATGGTAGTGGACCGGGAGCAGGTGATCCATTTGGAGCAGGTGGACCGTTTGGTGGTTTCTATGGCCGCTATACCTACAATAATGCAGGCAGCAGTGCACAGGATGACAATCCAAAGGTGCGTGCAGCAGGCAATTTCATCAGCAATGGCTACTACAATGAGGCACTGAAGGTGCTTGATGAGGTACCTTTTGCTGAGAGACGCGGAAGGTGGTACTACTACAGTGCTATCGCAAACCAAAAGCTCGGCAACACAGCGACAGCCATAGAACACATACAGCGAGCCGTGTCGCTTGAGCCAAACAACATGCAGTACCGCCAGTTTATGCAGATAATTGAAAATGGTGGCTCGTGGTATTCGGATATGGGAGACATATACGGACGCCCTAGTGGCAGGGGCAGCGAGTGCTGCAGCCTGCTGGCCACATTCCTTTGCTGGCAGATGTTCTGCTGCTAGATGTCAAACTTTTCTGATGTTACAGATGGAAATTCATGCAAGTTATTGGGCTGGTTATTTGAAGAACGATGGACGGGTATATTAATCTGTGAATTATTCTGAATAGTTACCTGAAAATAAAATGCGGTCATGCGACCGCATTTTTTATTTATGGACATAAGTAACTATTCAGATCCATACATATATGAGCAAAATCAGCTGCGCAGCAACGGCTGTATTATTCCATAGAATCCGGAATACCATCATGATCCAAATCTGCCATGTCTGCTCCGTGCGCACCGATATCCACAGTGTTTAAGGTGCGTCTTTTAAGTCTTGCGGCCTCAGACTGCTTGAGCAGATAGCTCTTTATCTCGCGTGAGTGCTTTACGTGAACGAGCTTAAGCTCAGGGTTTGTGACGTCGCCTGTGTAGCAGACTATGGTGCCGAGCTTAAAAATGCGCTCCATCAGTGATGTGGTGAGCTTTACATCAGCTACTTTATACATGTAGCAGTCATCCTCTGTGGTGCTCAAGAGTCCGGACTCTACAGTGATAAAGGACGGTGTGACGGTATATTTTGTGAAAGTCCACGGCAGACCGAGAAACAGCAGTCTCTTTCTTTCCTTAAAGATTACGGCATCGTCATCATCGATTGCGCCGGCTGTGGTGTTTTTGATTTGTGATTCATTTACAGACATATTATTCTCCTTTTTGATGTTGAAATTGTCGTAATTGTATGAAAACTTCAATACAATTGCTGAACGTTCAGAACAGTTATATTCTGTCATATATTTTACAACAAAAAAGTGTAAAAAGCCAACTTGAATATTGCGCTAAGTTATTATATGATAGAAAAAATGTAATAAAAATTGTTACGCGAAAAAGAATGGAGGCAAATTATGCGTCACTTAATGAGTCCGTTGGATTTTTCTGTAGAAGAGTTGGACAAGCTTCTGGATCTTGCAAATGATATAGAGGCTCATCCTGAGAAATATGCACACAAGTGCGATGGAAAGAAGCTGGCAACCTGTTTTTATGAGCCAAGCACGAGAACCAGGCTTAGCTTTGAGGCTGCCATGCTTAATTTGGGAGGCTCGGTGTTAGGTTTTCCCAGTGCTGATTCGTCATCTGCGTCAAAGGGCGAGAGCGTTTCAGATACTATCAGGGTTATTTCCTGCTATGCAGATATCTGTGCTATGCGTCATCCAAAGGAGGGTGCACCGCTTGTGGCTTCAGAAAAATCGCGTATCCCTGTAATCAATGCAGGCGATGGAGGTCATCAGCATCCTACCCAGACACTTGCGGATCTCCTTACAATCCGTTCCATCAAGGGCAGATTGAATAATATCACAATCGGCTTTTGCGGAGATTTAAAGTTTGGACGTACAGTGCATTCACTGATCAATGCACTTATCAGATATGACAATGTGAAGATTGTGCTTATCTCGCCTGAGGAGCTTAAGGTGCCTGACTATGTGCGCGATGATGTGCTTCGTGCCAACAATATCGAGTTCAAGGAGGTAGAAAAGCTCGAGGATGCCATGGGAGGGCTTGATGTGCTCTACATGACACGTGTCCAGAAGGAGCGTTTCTTCAATGAGGAGGACTATGTGCGCCTGAAGGATTTCTACATTCTGACAAAGGAGAAGATGGAGCTTGCAAAGGATGATATGATGGTGCTTCATCCGCTCCCACGTGTGAATGAGATTTCTGTTGATGTGGATGATGACCCGAGAGCATGCTATTTCAGGCAGGCACAGTATGCAGTTTACGTGCGTATGGCGCTTATTCTGACATTGCTTGGACTGGCTGAGGACTAAAGGAGGATAATATGCTGAATATAAGTGGAATACATGAGGGCTTTGTGCTCGATCATATCAAGGCAGGTATGAGTCTTCAGATTTACAGGGATTTAAAGCTTGACAAGCTCGACTGCACAGTTGCAATCATAAAGAATGCAAAGAGCAGCAAGATGGGCAAGAAGGATATCATCAAGGTAGAGTGTCCGATAGAGTCGTTAGACCTCGATATCCTTGGATTTATCGACCACAATATCACTGTAAATGTGATAAAGGGTGACAAGATTGTGGACAAGATGGAGCTTAAGCTGCCTCATCAGGTTAAAAATGTCATCAAGTGCAAAAACCCAAGATGCATCACTTCAATTGAGCAGGAGCTTGACCAGATTTTCGTGCTTTCCGATGAGAAAAACGAAATCTACCGCTGCAAGTACTGCGAGGAGAAATACGAAGGAGTTAAATAGTATCAGTTATGTATGCCAACGTGATTGTGGATATATCCCACGAAAAACTGGATAAGACATTTCAGTACAGCATCCCGGATGAGCTTTTATGCGACATCCGTCCGGGGGTGTGCGTGGATATTCCATTTGGCAGCCGCACTATCACAGGCTATGTGATTGAGGTCACGGATAAGCCTGAGTACGACCCGGCAAGGACAAAGCCTCTTATCGGGATAAAGGCAGACTCTGTGGCTGTGGAGGCAAAGCTCATCGCACTTGCGGCATGGATACGGCGCAATTACGGCTCTACCATGAATCAGGCGCTTAAGACTGTTATACCTGTAAAGAAGCAGGCTAAGGAGCAGGTGAGCCGCAGTATTGCACTGAAAATAGACAAGGTAAAGGCAAGGGCGCAGCTTGCGCTTTGCGAGGCAAAAAACAAAAGGCAAAGGCCAGGCTGTTTCGTGCCCTGATTGATGCTGATGATGGGGCGCGCCTTGAGTATTCCTTTGTGACAGGCAAGCTGTCGGTGTCGGCTGCCACTATAAGAGCGCTTGAGCAGAGCGGCTTTATCGAGGTCATCACACAGAGCGGTTACAGAAATCCTGTGGAGCATATGAGTGTGGACACCTATGATAAGGTACTGAATGCCGCGCAGCAGAGTGTGGTTGATGCGATAGAAGGCGACATTGCCGCCGGTCTTAGAAATACTTATCTGATTAAGGGTGTCACCGGAAGCGGCAAGACAGAGGTGTACATGGAGCTTATCGCACACTGTATACAGTCCGGGCGTCAGGCGATTGTGCTGATTCCCGAGATTGCCCTTACTTACCAGACCGTGATGCGTTTTTTTTGCCAGATTTGGGAACAGGGTTTCGATAATCAATTCAAGACTTTCAAATGGTGAGCGTTATGACCAGTTTGAGAGAGCTAAGAATGGTGATATTGACATCATGATTGGCCCGCGGTCGGCGCTGTTCACACCTTTTTCAAATTTAGGACTTATCATAATAGATGAAGAACACGAGAATTCATACAAGAGCGAGTCGGTGCCACGCTATCATGCCAGGGAGGTGGCGATAGAGTACGCGCGCATGTCCGATGCTATTGTGGTACTTGGCTCTGCAACACCGTCGGTGGATAGCTATTACAAGGCAAAGACAGGCGTTTACAGGCTTTTGGAGCTGGATAAGCGTGTGGACGACAGACCTCTTCCAAAGTGTGAGGTTGTCGATTTGAGGCAGGAGCTTCGTGAGGGAAACCGCTCGATTCTTTCCACCAGGCTTCAGGAGCTTATGGAGGAGCGGCTTCTAAATGGCCAGCAGACCATGCTTTTTTTAAATAGAAGGGGCAAATCGGCATTTATGTCGTGCAGAGCGTGCGGTTTTGTGGTAAAATGTCCTCATTGCGATGTATCACTCAGTGAACATAGCGGCGGAGTGATGGTCTGTCACTACTGCGGCTACAGACAGCCGGTGCCTAAGGTGTGTCCGAGCTGTGGCTCGAAGTACATTAGCGGCTTTAAGGCCGGCACACAGAAAATAGAAGCGATGGTGGCAAAGCGTTTTCCACAGGCACGTATACTGCGCATGGATTATGACACCACGAGGGCGAAGGATGCGTATGAGAAGATTCTGCAGGCATTTTCCAATCATGAGGCCGATATACTTATCGGTACGCAGATGATTGTAAAGGGACATGATTTTTCAAATGTCACGCTGGTTGGTGTGCTGGCGGCGGATATGTCACTGCATGTGAATGATTTTCATGCGGCGGAGCGCACCTTTGCTCTGCTGACCCAGGCGGCAGGGCGCGCCGGCAGAGGAAAGCTGCCCGGCAATGTGGTTATCCAGACCTACGACCCAGACCACTATGCCATCCGGACTGCCAAAGAGCAGGATTATGAGGCTTTTTACGATAAGGAGATAGAGTACAGAAGGCTTATGAACTATCCACCTGTATGGAATATGCTTTTAGTACATGTCACATCGCCTGATGAGAGTGAGTGCAGTAGCATGGCACAGCAAGTGTACGATATAGCGTCGCAGATGATATCGCATACAGATGAAAATCAAAGCCCTGATGACAGGCATCTGATTCAGCTCATCGGTCCTGCGGATGCGAACATCGCCAAGGTAAATGACATATACCGCAAGGTGATTTACATGAAGACATCTGACTATGCGGCGCTCATTTCCATAAAGGATGTCATAGAGCAGGCTGTGAAAGCTGATACGGCAATGAAACATGCTAATATCTCATTTGATTTCAATCCGATGAGTGGATTTTGATAGATATAGAAGGAGGCAATTATGGCACTTAGAACTATTAGAGTGGAGGGAGACCCTGTACTTGGCAAGGTCTGCAGAGAGGTTACGGAGGTGACTCCAAAGATAGTAACACTTATTGATGATATGCTTGAGACTATGTATGAGGCTAATGGTGTAGGACTTGCCGCACCACAGGTTGGCATATTAAAGAGGATCGTTGTTATCGATGTGGGCGAGGGTCCAATCGTGATGATTAATCCTGAAATTATCGAGTCTGACGGAGAGCAGACCGGCGATGAGGGCTGTCTTTCAGTACCGGGAAAAGCCGGACAGGTGACCCGCCCGAATTATGTAAAGGCTCGCTTCATGGGCGAGGATATGAATGAGTATGAGATAGAGGGAGAAGAGCTTTTGGCCAGATGTATCTGCCACGAGCTTGACCATCTCGACGGACATCTCTATGTAGAAGGTTGAGGGCGCACTTCACGATGTGACATATGAGGATACACAGGAGTAATCATTAGGATGACATTTGTTATCTGAGCTTGGAAAATATCTGGGAGGCAGTAAGATGAGAGTAATTTTCATGGGAACACCGGACTTTTCGGTGGGAACACTTGAGGCAATTATAGAGGCAGGGCACGAGGTGGCACTGGTTGTCACACAGCCCGACAAGCCAAAGGGCCGCGGCAAGACAATGCAGTATACACCGGTCAAGGAGTGTGCGCTTTCGCACGGTATTGAGGTATTCCAGCCGGTTAAAATAAGAGAGACTGCTAATATAGAGTATCTCAGAAAGTTTAATGCAGATATAATAATCGTGGTTGCTTTTGGACAGATTCTGTCAAAGAGTATTCTTGATATGCCTCGATACGGCTGTATCAATGTGCATGCTTCACTTTTGCCAAAGTACAGAGGTGCGGCTCCTATCCAGTGGGCTGTGATTAACGGTGACGAGTTTACAGGTGTCACTACCATGAGGATGGATGAGGGCGTCGATACCGGCGATATGATTGCAAAGAGTACAGTCAGACTCGCACCTGATGAGACCGGCGGCAGCCTGTTTGATAAGCTCTCAGCAGAGGGAGCAAAGCTGTGTGTGGAGACCATGAAGATGATAGAGGATGGCACTGCAGAGTATACTCCTCAAAACAGCGAGGAGGCCACACATACATCAATGATCAGTAAGGAGCTTGGCTTTATCGACTGGACAAAGCCGGCTGTTGAGATTGAGAGGCTTATAAGGGGGCTTAATCCATGGCCGAGCGCATACACCCACCTGAATGGTAAGACATTTAAGGTGTGGAGTGCAAAGGTGATTGACGGCAGCGATGATTATGAGCCGGGCTGTATTTATCATATCGGAAAAAATGATATGTATGTACAGACAGGAAAAGGAGCATTATCTTTAGTAGAGGTACAGCTCCAGGGCAAGAAGCGCATGGATACAGGCTCATTTTTTGAGGCTGTCATGTGGAAGAGGGCTCATTTTTCACGTTATAGTTATTCATTATAAGTAACTAAAAACATAATTAAATGTGAGTCAATGTTCTCAAAGATACTCAAAATCCAGAGTATTCGTTTGTGCTAACGTCAAAGCAGTCGGAAACGTTGAGAAGTAGCCAGTGCAAGTTGAAACAGTCTTGCTAATTATAGGATAGAACCTTGATGGTAGCGTTTAGACAATGGTAGAAGCCTACGAAAACCAAGTAGCGAAACATAAAATATTAAGAAAGGAAAAGCTATTTAGATGAAAACCTATATCTAATCAATTTAAAGAATTTATAGGTATGTACCGTGGGCTTACACGGGAATTAACGACTGTGGAGTGTACAAGAACTTGTGAGTAGCGTATTGTTTATAATCGCCAAAGCATACACATTGAAGCAGTAACTACAAATCGTGAGATTGTAGCGAATCATCTAGCATATACACATTTGTATATGTTTTTAGTAGCAGAGATGATACATGGGATATTATTATTGGGATCCGACATATATACTCGTTGTGATAGGTGCAGTGATATGTATGATTGCATCGGCAAGAGTTAAAGGTACATTTAATAAATACTCGCAGCTAAGAAGCATGTCAGGCATGAATGGCGCACAGGTGGCTCAAAGAGTGCTTCAGGCGGCAGGCATATATGATGTGCAGGTGCGTCATGTGTCCGGCAGTCTGACGGACCACTACGATCCGCGCACCAAAACAGTGAATTTATCTGATCCTGTGTACAATGCCACATCGGTCGCAGCACTTGGCGTAGCAGCCCATGAGTGTGGACACGCTATACAGCATGCAAAAAAGCTATGCACCTCTTTCAATCAGGAGTGCACTTGTGCCTATAGCTAATTTTGGCTCAATGCTTGCATGGCCGGTCATACTTATCGGCTTATTATTTAACACACGCTCGTCAGGGCTTATTATTGATATAGGCATATTGCTGTTTTCGGCAGCAGTGCTTTTCCAGCTCGTGACATTGCCGGTAGAGTTTGATGCTTCAAGACGTGCGCTTGTCATGCTTCGTACACAGGGCATACTTGCAGATGACGAGCTTAGGTACACAAGAAGGGTGCTCAAGTCAGCGGCACTTACCTATGTAGCCAGTGCGGCGGCTGCTATTTTACAGCTCCTTCGTATAATACTTATCACAAACGGACGCAGACGGGACGACTGATATTGTTTTAGCTGCTGTTTGCCTGTGATTTTACAGGGTGGCAGTTCAAATTGGATATATTAGTTAGAAAATTAAATGTATATGTAACTATTCGGAAACATCATCATGATAAATAATCATAGTAAAAATAATCATAATAATAAAAATAGCCAAATAAACAAAAATAATATACCGGGCAGACCGGCAAAATCAAACGTGACAGCGCATAATGAGCACTCTGTAGATACGCGTGAGCTTGCCCTTGAGATGCTTATTGAGATTAATGAGCGTGGAGCATTTTCACATATCGTGCTTCGTAGTGTGCTTGACAAGTATCAGTATCTGTCAAAGCAGGACAGAGCCTTTATGACGAGGCTTGTTGACGGCACTATCGAGTATATGCTGCAGCTTGACTACATCATAGACTCTTTTTCAAAGACAAAGGTAAGGAAGATGAAGCCCTTCATCAGAAACCTTCTTCATGAGCGTTTACCAGATAAAGTACATGGACGCGGTGCCGGATTCGGCCGTATGCAATGAGGCGGTGAAGCTTGCAAAGAGGCATAAGTTTGCACAGCTTTCGGGCTTTGTAAACGGTGTACTCAGAAATATTGCAAGAAATATAGATTCAGTACAGTTTGATACCTTAAGCATCCGATACTCTATGCCACAGTGGATAGTGGACAGATTTGTTGCGGCATACGGAGAGAAGAAGGCAGAGGAGATTTTCAAGACCTTTCACAATAAGAGCACAATTAGCATCAGGACAAACCTGACCAGGTGTGCTCGGATGAGCTTCGCGCGACGCTTGAGGCAGAGGGTGTGACGGTCACAGCGGTTGATGAACTTAATTATGCATTTGTTATATCTGGATTTGATTATTTGAATGGCTTGCAGAGCTTCAGAGACGGACTTTTCTATGTGCAGGATATAAGCTCAATGCTTGTCGCACAGACGGCTGCTCCAAAGAAGGGCGACTATGTGATAGATGTATGCGCAGCACCGGGCGGCAAGAGCACCCATATAGCTGAGCTTTTTGCAGGGAAGCGGCCATGTGCTCGCGCGTGACCTGACCGATAACAAGGTCGATATGATTGAGGAAAATATAGACAGGCATGGCCTTAACAATATGTCGGCAGAGGTGTGGGATGCCACAGTGCCTGATGCTGATTCTGCGGGAAAGGCAGATATACTGATCTGTGATCTGCCGTGCTCAGGGCTTGGAGTGCTCGGAAGAAAGAAGGACATCCGCTACAAGATGACACCTGAGTCTGTAGATGAGCTTGCCGCTCTTCAAAGACAGATACTGATACCGTGCATACATACGTGAAGCCAAACGGAGTGCTCGTGTACAGTACATGTACGATAGATGAGGCTGAGAATGAGGACAATGTGAGGTGGTTTATTGAAAAGCATCCGGAGTTTGAGCTGGATAAGAGCTTTGCTGAAGGCACCGGAATGAAACAGATACTGCCCGGTGAGCATGGAAGTGACGGATTCTTTATTGAAAGATTCATAAAAAGCAAATTATGATATTAAAATAAATCATGAATTAATAAATGTAAATTGGTTCGAATTAGAAGAATTTGTTTATGCAGATTTAAATGATGAATTTTAATTACGAAACCAGATTTCAGGATATAATTAGTGAAGTAATAAACAATAAGCAAAACAAATAAGAAAAAACATTTATAAAGCAATAGTTAAATGCAGACTTAATAAAAATGATATGGAACAGATAAAAGAACAACTAACTGACATCAAATCAATGAATATGGACGAGCTCACAGAGTTTATCATATCGCTCGGAGAGAAGAAATTCCGTGCGAAGCAGATATATGAGTGGATTCATGTGAAGCATGTGGACAGCTTTGATGAGATGACCAATATTTCAAAAAAGTTCATACAGGTATTAAAGGACAATGCAATACTCATCTCGCTAAAAAAAGAGGAGGTGCAGGTGTCAAAGCTCGATGGCACGAGAAAATATCTCTTTGCACTCGACGATGGCAACGTCATAGAGAGTGTGCTTATGAAGTACAAGCATGGAAACTCTGTATGCATATCTTCGCAGGTTGGCTGCAGGATGGGGTGCAGATTCTGTGCATCCACTCTTGACGGTCTCGTCAGGGGCTTAGGCCGTCTGAGATGATTGACCAGATTTATCAGATAGGCAAGGACATAGGAGAGCGCATCTCAAATGTAGTTGTCATGGGCACAGGTGAGCCGCTTGACAATTACGACAATCTGCTGCGCTTTATAGAGCTTCTCACTGATGAAAACGGAATCAATATCAGCCAGCGCATCTGACAGTTTCCACATGTGGTCTCGTACCGCGCATGAGACAGCTTGCAGCTGAAAAGCTTGCTATCACGCTGGCGCTTTCACTGCATGCCTCCAACCAGGAAAAGAGAAAAGCTCTCATGCCGGTTGCAAACAGCTATGATATACATGATGTGGTTGATGTATGCAAATATTATTTTGCACAGACCGGCCGCAGAGTCACCTTTTGAGTACAGCCTGGTAGGCGGAGTGAACGATACAGCCGAGGATGCAGCAGAGCTTTCGGCACTCGTACATGGCATGAACTGCCATATAAATCTGATTCCGGTAAACCCGATAAAGGAGCGCGATTACGTGCAGTCCAATAAGGGTGTTATAGAGGCTTTTAAAAATAAGCTTGAAAGAAACGGAATAAATGTTACAATAAGAAGGGAAATGGGCAGAGATATTGATGGTGCCTGTGGACAGCTTCGCAAGAAGCATATAGATAAAGAGAGAGGAATAAACTAGATGAAGACGTTTTCCATTACGGATGCAGGTGCTATTCGTGAGATGAATCAGGATTTTTATTTCTCGTCTGACACTGCAGTAGGAAATCTTCCGAATCTTTTCATCGTAGCAGATGGAATGGGAGGACACAAAGCCGGTGACTATGCTTCCAGATACACTATAGAGCGTGTGGTTGCATCGGTATCGAGAAATGCCGGGGATGAACCGGTATCCATCATCAAAGAGGCTATCAACAAGGCAAATGAGCTTTTGGTGGCTGAGTCTCGTGAGGATGAAGCTAAGCGTGGAATGGGTACCACCTTAGTCGTAGGAACTATTATAGGAAACAAGCTTTTTGTGGCCAATATAGGTGACAGCAGGCTTTATATTGTAGGTGGCACAGAGCAGATCAGACAAATTACCAGGGATCATTCACTGGTTGATGAGATGGTCAGGATGGGTGAGATAAATGCCGACGAGGCGAGAGTTCATCCGGACAAGAATATCATCACGAGAGCTGTCGGGGCAGCAGATCATGTGGAGGCAGATTTCTTTGAGGTCGAGCTATGTGAGGACGACAGGATTCTTCTGTGTACAGACGGACTTACCAATATGGTGAGAGATGAAGAAATATGCGATACTATTAGGCAAAATGATAATATCGAGACAGCAGCGTCACAGCTTGTCGCCATGGCCAATGCAAACGGTGGCCGCGATAATATCACGGTAATGATTATTAAACCATTTTAAGACGAGGTAATAACAGATGTTAGAGATAGGAAGTTTTTTATCGGATCGATATGAGATCCTAAGCAAGGTTGGCGCAGGCGGCATGTCTGATGTATACAAGGCAAAAGACCATATACTGAGCCGTTTTGTAGCTATAAAGGTTTTAAAGCAGGAGTTTTCGGAGGATAGTTCATTTGTGACCAAGTTCCGTGCTGAGGCACAGTCAGCAGCAGGACTTGAGCATCCAAATATCGTAAATATCTATGATGTAGGCAGCGAGAATGGTCTGTACTACATTGTGATGGAGTATGTCGAGGGTATCACACTTAAGACTTATATCGAGAAAAAGGGCCAGCTGTCATTCAAGGAGTCTGCAAGTATTGCAATCCAGGTGGCAAGGGGCATAGAGGCCGCTCACAATAAAAATATCATCCACCGTGATATCAAGCCGCAGAATATCATTATTTCTACAGATGGCAAGGTAAAGGTGACAGACTTTGGAATTGCAAAGGCTACATCTTCAAATACAATAAGCTCAGATGTGATGGGCTCAGTACACTATGCATCTCCGGAGCAGGCAAGAAACGGCTTCGTCGATGGCAGAAGTGATATTTACTCATTGGGAATCGTAATGTTTGAGATGGTTACAGGCCGTGTGCCGTTTGACGGTGATACCACAGTGGCAGTTGCACTGCAGCACTTACAGGAGGAGATTGCAAGGCCAAGCATCTACGCACCGGATCTGCCAATCAGCTTTGAGAAAATCATCTTAAAGTGTACACAAAAAGACACCGGACCGCAGATACCAGACTATTGAGGAGCTTCTCACAGACATAAGGCGCTCTCTTGCGCATCCTGATGAGGATTTCGTCACAATAGCACCACTCGTTGACGGTGGCAAGACCAAGGTTATAAGCCCGGAGGAGCTTGACAAGATAAAAGAGGGCAGAGGTGTCGCAGAGGACTTAAACGATGATGATACCGATGCAGATAATGGTGATGAGTATGCTGACGATGAAGACGATGATGATGAATATGATGAGTCACTCTTAGACGACGATGATGACGACGAAGACGAAGACGATGATGATGACGGCAAGCTTTTAAATCCAAAGATGGATAAAGCAATCACAATCATGGGTATAGTAACAGCCGTAATCATTGTAATAGTTATCATATATCTTGCACTTTCAGTGGCAGGAGTGTTTAAGTTTGGCGGCAAAAAGAACTCAGAGTCACAGCAGACAGAGTCACAGACACAGACCGAGTCTGAATCAGAGTCAGAGACACAGACTGAGACAGAGGGCCAGATGATTGACATCAGAGGCATGTCAGTGGAGGATGCTCAGAAGGCAGTAGACCGCTTAAAGCTTGACCTCACAGTATTTGCATTTGAGACAAAGCAGTCAGATCAAAAGGACGGCACAATCCTTGAGCAGGATGTCAAGGCCGGAGATACAGTAAAGCGTGGTTCACAGATTAATGTAGTTATCGCAGGAAAAGGTGATAATACATCAGAGATGGTCAAGATACCAAGTGTAATCGGAAAGACCAAGAGCTCAGCAAAGAGTACACTCGAGTCAGCAGGCTTTAGTGTCACCTTCGAGTATGGAGATTACAATGACAGTGTAGCAGCAGATGTAGTAACAGCACAGTCACCATCAGCAAAGAAACAGGCCGCAAAGGGCAGTACAGTAACAGTCACCCTCTCACCGGGCCAGAAGCCAATCACCGTGCCAAACGTAGTAGGTGCCTCACAGTCACATGCAGAAAGCGCCCTCGCAGGAGCAGGGCTCAAGTACACCTATGCTGACTCCCAGTACAGCGACACCGTACCAGCCGGCAACGTAATCAGCCAGACCAAATCCGGCGAAACCGTAGCCGCGGGCACCACAATCACACTTACACTCAGTAAGGGTAAGCAGCAGGTTTCAAAGAGCGTAAATAAGACATTGTCACTTGGAATAGAAAATGTAAAGGTAGTAGATGGTTCATATACCTTAAAAGGCAGTGATGGACAGACATACGCAAGTGGAACAGTAACTTCAGCAGAGGTTTCAGTATCCGGAACAATGAATTGTGCATCCGGTAAAATAACGGTAACATGGAAATATACAGTTCCATCATTGGATGGAGATGGAAATGAAGTTGAGGGTGAAGTTCAGACAAAGACAGAAACAGTAGAAGTACAGTAAGCCACCGGATAGCACCCACAAAGTGGGTGCTATCCGCACCCCACTACCACACCAACCCGCGGACGAGAACCTGAACTCGCGGAGAGGAACTAAGGAAGCGGGGCAGGCATGTTCCGAGGAAAAAATATGAACTGCCCCGGGGTGCCATAAACCTACCGAGGAAAGAACAGGGCAGAGCAAGCTATAGCCTGTTCGTAGGAGAGCCCGGGGCTGGCTTCATATTTTTTAAGAGGAATATATGCCTGCCACCGCCATCCACACAACCTCAAAGCGCGGCATGCATCCCCGCCGAAAGCGTGACTCCTGCAAATACAAAAGCACACAAGGAAAACCATGACAGGAAAAATTATTAAAGGAATTGCCGGCTTCTACTACGTCTACGTAGAAGAAACCAAAGAAGCAAAAGAAACTGCCACAGGCGGCACTCTCTACGAGTGCAAAGCAAAAGGCACCTTCAGAAAACAAAAGATAAAGCCACTGGTAGGCGATACAGTCGATATAGCAGTCCTCGACGAGGAAAAGCACATAGGCAATGTCGAGCGTATACTGCCACGGAAAAACGAACTTATCAGGCCGGCTGTGTCCAATATAGACATGGCCCTGGTTATTTTGCATCCGCAAAGCCGGATCCCAATTTCAACCTGCTTGATAGGTTTTTGTGTATGATGGAGTACCAGCATGTGCCGGTCACCATATGCTTCAACAAAAAGGATCTAATCACGCCCCAAAAGCAGCAGGAGCTTAAAAGCATATACGAGCCGGCAGGCTACAGAGTGATGTTTACCAGCACGAAAACCGGCGAGGGTATAGATGAGATAAAGCACGATTTAGAGGGAAGGACAACCACGGTTGCAGGCCCCTCAGGTGTTGGCAAGTCATCTATCATCAACTGTCTGCAGGATGATGTGCAGATGGAGACAGGGCACATAAGTGAGAAAATAGAGCGCGGAAAGCACACGACCAGACATTCTGAGATTATTCCGATAAAGGATGGCACGTATATCATGGATACACCGGGCTTTAGCTCGATGGATGTGCCGGGCTTTGAAAAGGAGGATCTGTGGACCTGTTATCCGGAGTTTGTAGAATATGAGCCGTATTGCAGGTTTCAGGGCTGCAGTCATATAAATGAGCCGGACTGCGGTGTCAAGGAGGCTCTTTCAGAAGGGAAAATATCGCAGGTGCGGTATGATAATTATAAGCTTTTATATGAGGAGCTTAAAAACAGACAAAAGTATTAATTTAAAGCATAATCAAACGGAGGAAAACATGAACTGTTTATCACCATCAATTTTATCAGCGGATTATTCAATACTCGGAGAGCAGCTTAAGCAGCTTGATGAGGCCGGAGCACAATATGTACATATAGATGTTATGGACGGCAGCTTCGTTCCAAGCATATCAATAGGACTGCCGGTCATAAAGACAATCAGAAAGTGCACAGAGCGCATGTTTGATGTGCATCTGATGATAGATGAGCCGGTCAGATACATAGATGATTTTGCGGCGGCAGGCGCTGACATCATCACAGTCCATGCGGAGGCATGCAAGCATCTTGACAGAACAATCGAGGCAATAAAGGAAAAGGGCATACTGGCAGGTGTAGCATTAAATCCGGCTACTCCGCTTTCTGCTATAGAGTATGTGCTCCCTAAGGTGGATATGGTGCTTATCATGACGGTAAATCCGGGCTTTGGAGGACAAAAGCTTATTCCGTACACTGTAGACAAGGTGCGCGACCTAAAGGCGCTTCTTGAGAAAACCGCAAACAAGGCTGATATAGAGGTGGACGGTGGTGTCAATCTGGAGAATGTTGAGACACTGCTTGCGGCAGGAGCCAATATCATTGTTGCGGGAAGTGCGGTGTTTAGCGGAGATATAGAAGAAAATGTAAAGGGTTTTCTGAATATCATGATGTAACAGATGCAGGTTAAAACGGAAATGCTTCCGGGGCTTAAGCAAAGGTGGATATGTTATTAAGGAGAGGGTGGATAAAATGCGGTATTTGATTGTATGTGGTGGAAAAATAGATAAGGAATTTGGCTTAAACGAGATAAAGACTGACGGAATAGATGCTATCATTGCGGCTGACAGCGGAATGGATTTTCTGTACGAAAACGGTGTCACACCTGATATAATTGTAGGTGATTTCGATTCGACTACGACAAATGCATTGGAGTATTTTGAGAGAAAGGGACAGACTGAGATACGCAGGCTCAATCCCATAAAGGATGATACCGATACAGAGTATGCCATAAGACTGGCAATAAGCGAGGGAGCACGAAGCATAGTGCTGCTTGGAGCAACAGGCAGCAGAATAGACCATGTGCTAGGCAATATTTCACTCTTGGGAATAGGATTGGAAAGTGGAACTGACATCAGCATTATCGACACAAACAACCGTATAAGGATGGCGGATAAGCCCGTAACCATTGAAAAATCAGCACAGTATGGCAGGTTTGTATCTCTTATAGCACTGACAGACGACAATGAGGTAAGCCTTAAGGGCTTTAAGTATCCTGTTACTGATTATTCCTTTGACAGGTTTACATCGCTTGGCATATCCAATGAAATAGTCGATGATCATGCACTGATTGATATCCATAGAGAAAATTTATCATTATTGAGTCAAAAGATTGACTTTTTAGGAGTTTTGGTCTACTATGGTTTTAGGATTATTTCGGAAAAGCCTGATTACAGGAGGATTGATATACACTGTGTCGGCTTTGGAACATGATGGGGTAACTAGATGATAGAGAAGTATTATAGCGGGGTAATCGAGCAGATTTACAATCGCATAGGAAAAGAGACTCGAAATATCGTAATGGCGAATTATAGCAATGATTTTTCGATTGAAAATCTTGAGGTTATAAGACGTTATCAAAGCAATGAGGATAACGTCTTTTTTGCATACAGTGAGTTCTCTTACAATACGCTGGTCGGAGCTTATGAGCCATTTTTGGACATCATATGCAATATGCACAGGCGCTTTATAGGCGGAAGCTTTGATGATTTCCAGAAGGAGTGCGGTGTGTACTATCTGCACAGACAGGTGTTAAACAGCTATTATGAGACAGGTGAGTGCTTCAGAGAGGAGACAGTGCTGTTAAATGAGGTGGCATATGAGCAGAGACGCATGACGATGGCCATAGCTGACATGCTCAAGAAGCTTTCTGAGGTGAAGCCTTTGATGATTGTGATAAACAGATTCCAGATGGCGTCTAAGAGTTCAATTGAGACCATCAAGTATCTGATTGACAATCCATGCGCCAATATCGGTATCGTGTTAGGTGTCAATGCCATAGTCAAGGGTACTGACAGTACTGTTGAGGTGTGGGATCGTATAGTTGAGTCGCTTGAGGATAGGAGCGCCATATACTATATAGGCAGTGCCGGACCGCTTAAAAATAACGTAAAAACTACAAATGATGATGAGCTGTATATCACTATGAACTTTGAGCAGAGCATCCAGGAAGCATCAAATATCATGGAGTTTCTGGATTTTGAGCAGGCAAGGAGAGGCTGCCGCATTATAGAGCATAAGCTTAAGTTTGAGGATGCATGGATTGATGAGAAAAGCCTGCGCCGCTTTTATATGGTCTATGCAAGGACGTCTGTTTTACTTGGAGAGATGTCCAAAGCGATTGAGCTCACGAATGAATACAAGGCGCTGATACCGGAAAATGACAGTGAGCATTATCTTTCGCTGTATTATTTCATGAAGGGCACCTGCTATATGTATCAGGGCAAGCTTGAGAAGGCCGGAAACAGTGCAAAGAGTGCCTATGACTATGCAGTTTTGGCAGAGGATGACACACTGATATTTAAGGCAGAGCTTTTGTCAGTCATGATAAAGATGTCAGGCTGGTACAATATATTCTTCTGTGTACAGGATATACCTGTCAGTGATGAAATTATAGAAAAGCTCATAAAGCACGGCTACAGGAATCATTTGGCACATATATATATTTACGCATACGACAATAGCCGGGATGTGGTGAAGCAGTCCTTTTATGATGAATCATTACTAAAGCATTTTACGAAGGGGCTTGAGCTTGCGAAGGAGATAGGAAATGAGCAGCTTGTGTATGATGCATATCAGAAGACTATTGCTTGCCAGCACAAGCGGTCTCAATGAGATAGCCTTTTTATATGTTATCCGTACATACGAGTTCATGAAGGGGCACGGCAATATATATGTTGCGAGAGTGCTTACGTCTATAGGCTACAATTTAAGTGCCATGGGTAAAAATGAGCTGGTTGACAATTATTACAATGCTGCAATCAATATGTTATATTACCTGAAGATGCCGGAGGATATAGCTGAGGTGTATTATAACAAGTCTCTTAACTATATCATGCAGGGCAATTATAAGGAGGCTGTCCATGCACTTTTAGTTGCCATGAAGACTATTATAAAGCTTCATCTAAACAGCTTAAGAGTGTGCAACACGAGTAAGGTATATGCGCTTCTTGCGCTTGCATCTATATTTTCGGGTGACAGATTCAGCTGTGAGCGCTATCTGCTCAGCTGCAAGCAGTTTCTTAATTATGTCATCTACAGAGTAATTGACACCACAAGAACTGAGGCAGTCCATGACTATTCCAGATGCGATGATGAGATGTTCCTTTACTCCTTTGCATCAGCCATGCTCTTGTGGCACGATGGTGAAAAGGAAGAAGCCTTTTTACGTTTTGAGGATGCGGAGAGATATCTCGTTAATGCGGAGGGAAACGAATTTTTTGCATATTCGATATACAGGGAAAGCAGGATGAAGCTGTTTGAGCTGCTCGGCAAAAATGAGCTTATAGAGCATGAGAGAATACTTTTAGAGGCACACAATAAAAGGATGCATGAAATAGCAGAGGCAGCTCCGCTTGACATGTTAAAAAATATCAACCTAGAGTCACTGAGTGATGGCCATATCAATGAGCGGCAGATTAATATGCTTGTAAAGCAGCATGGGCTCGAAAAGGATTATCAGGGCTCAAAGCGTCAGATGGAGTTTATTTCCATATGGCAGACCATTATCGATGTCAATGACCAAAAGAAGGACACCATGATTGAAAATGCCATGAGCAATTTCATCAATCATTTCAGTCTTGACTGTGCGCTGATCATAGATCTGCACGCGAAGGAGCCACAGGTGCTTTATAATGATACGGGCTGTGATATGACAGATGAGGTTATAAAGGGCATATGTGATATCATGATAGACTATCCGGAGGGCATTGCCACATCAAAGATTGCAGAGGGCTTCTACGAGTATGAAAATGTCATCTCGTATTTCGGCGTGGATGATGTATGCTCATTTGTCGCAGTGCCTTTTATCAAGAATGATGCACTTTCAAGTGTACTCATAGCATATGTGCGCATGAAGGACAACTGGCATGGCTCAATCGAGCGATACATGCTCAATGAGGATGATCTGAGCATTTTCAAGCTGTTATTCAGAGAGCTTGAGTATTCCATTGCCCGTATTGAGGCAAATGAGAAGGCCAATGAGATGAACAAGAGGCTGAAGCAGGCAGCTGTCACTGACATGCTTACCGGTATCTATAACAGAGCAGGTATGTATCAGGAGATTGAAAAGCTTGAAAAGCGCATAAGTGTTACATCCGGTGGAATGGATGTGGGGCTTATGTTTATTGACCTGGACAACTTCAAGCATTATAATGATACGTATGGTCATGATGTGGGAGATTTGATACTTAAGGAGATGGCCTTTGTGTTCAGGGAAGTAGCTAAGGACAGAGGCTTTGTGAGCAGATATGGCGGTGATGAGTTCATCATAGTCATTGAGTCATGCGCCAGATACGAGCTTGAGAATATTGCAAAGGATATCTATGCGAGGATTGCAGAGGCGGATGGCTTCAGCAGCCAGATAAAGAAATATCTAAACCATGATATAGAGTTTAATGAGGAGAAGAATATCACCTGCTCCATCGGCATTTCATATGAGAGAAATGTTACCAGTGAGAGTCAGATTACCGAGCTCATTAAAAAGGCGGACGATCTGATGTATACAGTAAAGACAGGCGAGAAAGGACACTATGCATTCTTTTTAAATCAGATGAATTTAAGATAAGAGTACTGACAAAGGATGATGCGGAGGAGTACAATGCACTGCTTCGTTATGCTTTTCAGGTGACAGAGGCAGACCTTGCCGAGACAGGCTGGAAGGATGACGAAATCAAGCAGTCGAAGTTTCCGGTGCTTGAGAGAGCTGATGTGCTCGGCTGCTTCAATATCATTGACAAAAGAGAAGAGCTTGTGGCTCAGTTTGCGGTATATCCGCTCGATATGAATATATACGGCGAGCGCTACGAGGTGGGCTTTGTCACAAGTGTTTGCACGTATCCTGAGTATACCGGTCATGGCCTCATGAAAAAGCTCATGAGAAAGAGTCTTACGAGAATGCGCGACAGCAACAAGTCGTTTGCTCTTTTGTACCCATACTCCATACCTCTTTACAGAGGGCTTGGCTGGGAGATTATCTCAAACAAGATGACATATGTGATAAAGGACAGACAGATTCCCACAAAGCTTAAGGAGCCGGGCTATGTGCGCCGTGTGCAGTGGGATGACGAGCAGTTTAAGAAGCTTCATACTCACTTTGCCGCAAAGACGCATGGCTGTCTGTACAGAAACAATCTGGCTTGGGAGGAGTACTTCCGCTGGGATGAGGATGATACGATGGTCGCCATCTACTACAACGAGGATGATGAACCGTGCGGCTATATGGTATATCTTATCAGCTCCGATGTCATGCACATCAAGGAGCTCATCTACTTAAACCGTGAGGCGCAGCTTGGCCTGTGGGAATACATTCATGCGCATGATTCCATGATAGATGAGGTCAGAGGCAACAACTATTACAGCGAGCCTATTGCCTTTGAGCTCGACGACAGTGATATAAAGGAGACAATCAGACCATACGCCATGGGCAGAATCATCGACGTGGCGCAGTTTATTTCACAGTACAACTGTGACCCTGATGGTCCAAGCGGCTGCTTTAGCTTCGAGATAGAGGATGAGCTTCTGCCATGGAACAATGGCACATTCGTCATTGATTTTGAGAAAGGGCACTGTGCTCTCACCGACAAAAAGCCGCAGTATCACATTAGCATGTCTATTGGCACATTTACCACACTGCTTTTGGGATACAAGAGTGCGGAGAAGCTTTTGCAGATGGGCAAAATACAGACTACATATGATGCTGTTGCAAAGCTTGATGATATTTTATACCATGAGATACCATATGTATCTGACTATATATAATTAAAGGTAAAGGAAAATAATATGTCAAATTATGTGATTAGCTGCTGTTCAACAGCAGATCTTACCAAAGAGCATATGCTTGATAGGAATATTAAGTACGCATGCTTTCACTATGAGCTTGACGGTAAAGAGTATATGGATGATCTGGGACAGTCCATGCCACTGCCGGATTTCTACAAGGCAATGGAAGCCGGTGCCATGACAAAGACCTCGCAGATCAATCAGGAGGAGTACATGGAGTACTTCAGGCAGTTCCTGGATGAGGGATATGATGTGCTTCACTGCGCACTAAGCTCCGGTATATCAGGTACAGTTAACTCGGCAAGGCTTGCAAAGGAGGCTTTGGAGGAGGAGTACCCTGACAGGAAGATATATGTGATTGATTCTCTGGCAGCATCGTCTGGCTTTGGACTTTTGATGGATAAGCTTGCTGACCTTAGGGATAGTGGCATGGATATTGATACACTGGCTGATTGGACCATGGAGCACAGACTTGAGGTGAATCACTGGTTCTTCTCATCAGACCTTACATTTTTTATCAGGGGCGGGCGTATCTCAAAGACCGCGGGATTCGTGGGAAATGTGCTTAATATCTGTCCTTTCATGAATGTGAGCAATGAGGGAAAGCTTATTGTGCGTGAGAAAATCCGCACCAAAAAGAAGGCAATAAAGGAGATGCTTGTGAAGATGCAGGCACTCTGCAAGGATGGTGCCGATTATTCGGATAAGGTCTATATATCAAATTCTGCATGCTATGAGGATGCTAAAGCCGTAGCTGATCTGATAGAGGCTGCCTTTCCTAAGATGAAGGGTAAAGTAGAGATAAATGATATCGGTACGACAATAGGAAGCCACACTGGTCCGGGAACAGTTGCATTGTTTTTCTGGGGTAATAAGAGAGGATTAGCCGGATATTTTAGCCTAAATATCTGATTAGAATAATCAAAATCAATAAAGTTGATTATATTTTTTATAAAAAATTAAATTACATCAACCAAAGTGATTAAATATAATCATTCCAATAACTGCGCTTATGTGTTACAATTATATCAGTTCAAACGAAAAGAGGTTTTAAGATGAAAGGATATGAAAAATACGAGCGCAGTTATTTTCTGCCTCCTGAATGCACTTATGACTGGGTTAAGAAGGATTATATAGATAAAGCACCACTGTGGTGTTCGGTTGATTTACGTGATGGCAACCAGGCTCTAATCGAGCCGATGAGTCTTGAGGAAAAGCTTGACTTCTTTAAGATGCTTGTAGATATAGGCTTTAAGGAAATCGAGGTAGGTTTCCCGGCAGCCTCTGAGACAGGGTTCAATTTCACGAGAGCTCTTATTGAGAGGGATATGATTCCTGATGATGTTACTATACATGTGCTGACACAGGCCAGAGAGCATATCATCAAGAAGACTTTCAAGGCACTTGAGGGAGCACCGAGAGCAGTTGTACATCTGTACAATTCCACATCTGTTGCACAGCGTGAGCAGGTGTTTAAGAAGTCAAAGGAAGAGATAAAGCAGCTTGCAGTTGACGGAGCTGTTTTACTGAGAGACCTTGCAGCAGAGACTGATGGTAATTTCCGTTTCCAGTATTCACCGGAGAGCTTTTCGGGCACTGAGGTGGATTATGCGGTTGATGTGTGCAACGCAGTGCTTGATGTATGGCAGCCAAAGGCTGATAATAAGGCCATCATCAATATCCCTACCACAGTAGAGAATGCTATGCCACATGTTTTTGCCACACAGATAGAGTATATCAACAAGCACCTCAAGTACAGAGACGGAGTAGTGCTTTGTTTACATCCTCATAATGACAGAGGCTGCGGTGTTGCCACATCAGAGCTTGGTGTGCTTGCAGGAGCTGAGGAGATAGAGGGTACGCTGTTTGGAAACGGTGAGAGAACAGGAAATGTAGATATCGTGACACTTGCCATGAATCTTTACTCACACGGAGTGGATCCACAGCTTGATTTTTCAAATCTGCCTGAGATCAGGGAGAAGTATGAGACATTTACCAGAATGAAGGTAGGCGAGAGACAGCCATATGCGGGAGACCTTGTTTTTCTGCTTTTTCAGGCTCACATCAGGATGCGATCTCAAAGGGCATGGCATGGAGAGAGGAAAAGAAGCTTGATAAGTGGACGGTTCCATATCTGCCTATAGATCCAAAGGATGTCGGCAGGACATACGAGGCTGATGTTATCCGTATCAACAGCCAGTCAGGAAAGGGCGGAGTGGCATATATCCTTAAGCAGAGCTTCGGTATCAATGTGCCACAGCAGATGAGAGAGCAGGTCGGATACATGGTCAAGCAGGTATCGGACGAGGAGCACAAGGAGCTTTCACCTGAGTGGGTACACAGTATCTTTACAGACAATTATGTGGATTTTCATCCATATTTCACTATACCGGAGTGCCACTTTAAGCAGGTAAACGGCATTTTCGCAGAGGCAGTTATTCTACACAATGACAGCACCAGAAAGGTAGATGCCAATGGAAATGGCCGTCTCGACGCAGTCAGCAATATAATTAAGCAGTATTTTGACATCAGCTTTGAGCTCACTGTATACGAGGAGCATGCGCTTTCACACGGATCTTCATCAAAGGCTATGGCATATGTGGGTATCACAGTTGACGGCAGTATGTTCTGGGGCGCAGGTGTGGATGAGGATATCATCAAGGCATCAATCGGAGCGCTTGTTGTTGCGGTAAACCATTATCTTGCCACCAAGGCTGACAGTCACGTGAAGGATGAGCGCTATATTGCCATGCTCAACTTCATCCAGGCCAACTACAAGACGGTATCGCTTGCAGACATGGCTGCACAGTTCAACCTGACAGAGCCGTATATCTCCAAGTACATAAAGGAGAAGTCAGGCAAGACTTTCGGAGAGCTGGTCACCAATGCCAAGATGAAGAAGGCACGTACACTGCTGAGAAACAGCATCACAACTGTTGAGAATATCGCAATCGAGGCAGGATATCAGAACGTGGAGCATTTTAACAGACAGTTCAAGAAGCTGTATGGAATGACACCGCTTGAGTACAGAAATTCAAGCACAAAATAAGCGGATACAGCATTTTAATATAACCGGATCAATATGCTAAATGACAATTCATTCAGCTGTATTGGTCCGGTTTACTTTTTATTACTGCACTTTTTATGTAAAAATCTGCATTAAAATTGTATAAAAATGGGAACAATGGGCTATTGATTGTATTTTATCAAGTAATTTGTTGTTTTTACAACGGATTATATGTACAATGCGGGTATAATATAAATAAAAGATAATTATTCAGAACTACTGATAACAAAGCAGATATTGAGAATTTGTGTTTGGGATGAATAGTTATAATAAAAAGCAACTATTTGAATTATAGTTTAAGAAAGAGAGGAACGTACATGAGCAATAAAACTAGCGCAGTTGTTAAGACAAACCCAAGAAAGGCTGTAATGATCGGATGTGGATTCGTTGGTTCGGCATCAGTTTTTGCACTTATGCAGAGCGGTCTTTTTTTTCTGAGATAGTTCTCATTGACGCTGATAAGGACAAGGCTGAGGGAGAGGCGATGGATATAAGCCACGGTATTCCTTTTGCCAGACCTATGAAGATATATGCAGGTGGTTATGATGATGTGGCAGATGCTGCTATCATTGTTGTTTCTGCAGGTGCAGGCCAAAAGCCGGGAGAGACAAGGCTTGATCTCGTAAATAAAAATGTTGCAATCTTCAAGAGCATCATTCCGGAGATTGCAAAGAGAAATTTCGGTGGAATCTTACTTATCGTTGCAAATCCTGTAGATATTTTAACACAGGTGGCACAGAAGCTTTCAGGACTTCCTGAGGAGCGTGTCATCGGTTCAGGTACCGTGCTTGACAGTGCAAGACTTAAGTACGCGCTTGGAGAGCATCTTGAGGTGGACAGCCGAAGCGTACATGCATTCATAGTAGGTGAGCATGGAGACAGTGAGGTGGTTGCATGGTCATCAGCCAATGTTTCCGGAGTGGAGCTTCACAAGATGTGCGAGATGAGAGGTCACTACAAGCACAAGGAGAATACAGAGGAAATCGCTGCAAACGTAAAGAACAGTGCTTACGAGATAATCAACCGAAAGCATGCGACATATTATGGTATCGCTATGTCGGTCAGACGTATCTGCGAGGTAATTATGCGTGATGAGAAGTCTATTCTTCCTGTTTCACACATGATGCACGGACAGTACGGCATCGACGGTGTGGTTCTCTCAATGCCTGCAATCGTTGGAGCAGACGGAGTGGAGAGCGATATCCCAATCGAGTTAAGCGGTGAGGAAGCTTTAAAGCTCAAGGAGTCTGCTGATGCACTTAAGAGCATACTTGACGGGCTTGAGCTGTAAATATCAGGCTCTTAATATTAATTTTGTAATATTAAACTTATATAAAATACTATAAATTCAGTAGGGTTTGGGGTATAATGATAACTGTCGGGCTGCATATATTATGTGCTCGGCGGTTATTTGATTTTATGGCAGATAATTATTTAGAATTACCGGGAAAAAGGAGTATATATAATGAGCGAAAGAAAACAAATCCATCAGGAGTTTCTGACAGGCGAAAGAGCCCTGTTTGCAAGCAACGACCTGGATATATATGATACAATTTTTTTGATGACGGAGAGTCACCTCTTAAGGAGAGCCATGGCATTAGCCTGACAGGCTGTTTTTTTAGATGGAAATATCCGCTATGGTACTGTAGTGACATAGCTGTAAAGGACTGTACATGGTTTGACATGGCGCGTGCGGGTGTCTGGTATACAGACAATATCTCTGTTACTGATTCAATAGTTGAGGCACCTAAGAACTTCAGGCGATGCAATAACCTAAAGCTTAAAAATGTGACATTTCCAAATGCCCAGGAGACCCTTTGGAGCTGTGATCATGTCGATATCGAGAATGTTTCGGCAAAGGGAGATTATTTTGGCATGAATACAAATAATCTTATCATGAAGAATTTCCAGCTGGTCGGCAACTATTCGTTTGACGGCTCAAGAAATGTAGAGGTGCACGATTCAAAGCTTATCTCAAAGGATGCCTTCTGGAATACGGAAAATGTCACAGTCTATGATTCATTTATTACAGGTGAATACCTTGGCTGGAACGCAAAGAATCTGACACTTATAAACTGCACAATCGAGAGCTTGCAGGGGCTTTGCTACATCGACAACCTCGTTATGAAAAACTGTAAGCTCATAAACACTACATTGGCATTTGAGTATTCTTCGGTAGATGCAGAGATTTGCAGTAAGGTGGACAGTGTTTTAAATCCGACAAGCGGAGTGATAAGGGCAAAGGAGATTGGCACACTGACTATCGAAAAGGACAGAGTTGACCCATCAAAGACTAAGATAATATGTGAGGGAAAATAATCTATGTATGATTTTGACACCGTTGTAGACAGAAGAAATACAGGCTCACTAAAGTGGGATGTGGCAGAAAATGAGCTCCCGATGTGGGTAGCAGATATGGATTTTAAGACAGCACCCCAGATAATAGATGCAATATTAGAGCGTGTTTCTCACGGAGTGTTTGGCTATTCCATCATTCCGGATGAGTGGAATGATGCGTATATTTCGTGGTGGGACAGACGCCATGGGCTTAAAATCGAAAGAGACAGCCTGATTTTTTGCACAGGGGTCGTACCGGCCATATCATCTACAGTGCGAAAGCTCACAACACCCGGTGAGAATGTGCTTATCATGACGCCGGTATACAATATATTTTTTAATTCCATATTTAATAACGGCGTAAATGTGCAGGAAAGCCCGCTTGGATACGAAAACGGCAGATATTTTGTGGACTATGACAGGTTGGAGCATGACCTTTCCAATCCACAGACCTCTCTTATGATATTTTGCAACCCTCACAATCCGTGCGGTATCATCTGGACAAAGGATGAGCTTGCGAAAATAGGTGCACTCTGCAGGAAGTACAATGTGACGGTCATATCAGACGAGATACACTGCGACATCACAGCACCGGGAAAATCATACGTGCCGTTTGCGGCAGCATCAGAGGACTGCGCCGATATAAGCATCACCTGTATTGCTCCGACCAAGTGCTTTAATATGGCAGGCTTACAGACTGCGGCAGTGATGGTGCCAAATAAATTTTTGCGTCACAAGGTATGGCGCGCATTAAATACAGACGAGGTGGCGGAGCCAAACGCATTTGCCATCACGGCAGCAGTTGCAGCGTTCACAAAGGGTGAGCCGTGGCTTGAGGAGCTCAGAAAATATCTCTGGGAAAACCGCAAAACAGTCTGTGACTTCGTGGCAGAAAACCTGCCGCAGATACATGTAGTGGATGCCGATGCGACATACCTCATGTGGCTTGACTGTAGTGCACTCACAGATGATTCTGTGGCATTTACGCAGATGATTCGTGAAAAGACAGGCCTTTATCTGTCGGAGGGAGCTGAGTTTGGAGGCAATGGCCGTTACTTTGTGCGATTAAATATCGCATGCCCCGGTTCAGTGCTTATGGAAGGACTTGACAGGCTAAAGAGAGCCCTCGCATAAGCTAAATAGTTACCTTTTTTTTATTAAATAAATAAGACCGGTGATCGGCCGGTCTTATCTGGTATAATTAAACATTTATGGCATACAAGATTAAAAATATATCATGCATACGTTTGTTTTCTGATTCGATAGTTAGTATACACTAACATAAATTAGAAGTCAATAACAAATATGGGATTTTGATATTTTTTGGATTTTTATAAATCACGTACAAATCAAAAGAAAAGTTTTGCAAACAATAAAATGTATGTTATAATAATATAACTGAATTAAAACGAACGAAAATAAACTCACGGGGGTATTCGAAATGCGAAACAATGAATCATCAGAAAACTATTTAGAGACCATACTTATTCTCAGCAAGAAGCTTCCTGTGGTACGCTCAGTTGATATAGCAAATGAGCTTGGATTTAAGAAATCCAGCGTGAGTATAGCCATGAAAAACCTTAGAGAGAAGAACAATATCACAGTTAGTGATGCAGGATTTATCACACTCACAGAGTCAGGAAGACAGATAGCAGAGATGATATACGAAAGACATGAGCTTTTGTCAGAGTGTCTTGAGAAGCTTGGTGTTGATAAGGAGATTGCAGCAGAGGACGCATGCCGTATAGAGCATGTCATCAGTCCTGAGAGCTTTGAAGCAATCAAGAAGCATATACATAAGAGCTGATATATGAAACCAGTACCGCATGGTACTGGTTTTTTAGTGTATCGTTTTTCTTGTATATATGAGAAAAATCATCTATAATAGTGAAGCTGTAATCGGCGACATAAAATCTGAAAGGGGAAAAGATGAAACAGATATTAAAATATTTAAAGGAGTACAAAAAGGAATGCATCTGTGCTCCGTTATTTAAGCTGCTGGAAGCATCCTTTGAGCTTATAGTACCGCTTGTCATGGCGGCAATCATTGATAACGGAATTACGGCTTCGGACAAGCCATATATATGGAAGATGGGAGGTGTGCTGGTGCTGCTTGCGGCAGTTGGTCTGGTAAGCTCGGTCACAGCGCAGTATTTTTTTGCGGCAAAGGCGGCAGTTGGTTTTTCCACAAAGCTTCGCCATATATTGTTTGAAAAGATAGAGTCACTGTCATTCTCAAAGATGGATACAGTGGGCACATCGACACTTATCACGAGGATGACAAGCGATATAAACCAGGTGCAGTCAGGAGTCAATCTGGTGCTTCGACTCTTCCTTCGCTCGCCATTTATTGTATTCGGAGCTATGGCGATGGCTTTTACAGTAAATGTAAGAGCGGCAATGGTTTTTGTAGTTACCATACCTCTGCTTTCAATAGTGGTATTCTCAGTTATGGTTGCAAGCCTTCCGCTTTACAAAAAGGTGCAGAGCTCTCTTGACACAGTGCTTTCACATACCAGGGAGAATTTAGAGGGAACCAGGGTTATAAGAGCTTTTAATAAGCAAAATGATGAGATTGACAGTTTCAACAGGGACAACGAGCTTTTAACCAATATGCAGCAGGTTGTAGGACGAATCTCAGCACTCACCAATCCTCTGACATTTATCATTATAAATATCGCAACAATCGCTGTTATCGTATCAGGCGGCAAGCAGGTATACGCAGGAATCCTCACACAGGGTGAGGTTGTGGCACTTGTAAACTACATGTCACAGATACTTGTCGAGCTGATAAAGCTTGCAAACCTCATCGTACAGGTGACAAAGGCAGTGGCGTGCGGTAATCGTATATCGGATGTGCTTTCTATTCCATCAAAGCTTCTTGAGAAAAATCCTAAGCTCATTGGTGCAAAGGATGGCGCACCTGAGGTTGAGTTTGACCATGTCTGCATGACCTATGAGGGAGCGGCCGATGAGACACTCACAGATATAAGCTTTACAGTGCAAAAGGGGCAGACAATCGGAATCATCGGTGGTACAGGTTCAGGAAAATCAAGCCTTGTAAACCTTATCCCGAGGTTTTATGATGCCACAAAGGGTACTATAAGGATTCAGGGAAATGATATAAATGACTACGATGCAGTGCAGCTTCGAGATAAAATCGGTGTTGTAATGCAAAAGGCAGTGCTTTTTGCAGGAACGATAGCCGACAACCTGCGCTGGGGCAAAAATGATGCCACAGAGGAGGAAATGTGGAAGGCGCTCGATATAGCACAGGCGACAGAGGTTGTAAAGGGCAAAGAGGGAGGCCTTGACTACATGATAGAGCAGGGCGGCAAGAATTTATCAGGCGGTCAGAAGCAGCGTCTTACAATTGCCAGGGCGGTTGTAAAGGATCCTGACATACTGATACTTGACGACAGCGCATCGGCACTTGATTTTGCTACAGATGCGAGCCTTCGCGCGGCATTAAAGAACATGCATGGTGACAAGACAATATTTATCGTGTCACAGCGTACCTCATCTATCCAGTTTGCGGACAATATCATAGTACTCGACGACGGACAGATGGTTGGCTTCGGACCTCATGAAGAGCTGCTTGAGACATGCGAGACCTACAAAGAGATATATGATTCACAGTTTAAAAAAGAGTCGGATATGACCAGACAAAAGGAGGTGTAGAGTATGGCTATGGATAATGCGAAGATGAATAAAGCAGGCACAATCCGCAAGGTATTAAGCTACATGAAGAGATATATTCCTTTGCTTGTAATTTCACTTGCCCTGTCTGTTGTTACAGTGGCGCTTACGCTCTATTTTCCAATTCTCACAGGACGCGCAATTGATTTGATTGTAGGAAAAGGAAAGGTTGATTTTACGGCTATGACAGCCATCCTCACGAGAGCTGCAATAATAGTCGTCATAGCGGCAGCAGCCCAGTGGCTTACAAATATCTGCAACAACAGGATGACCTACAACATAGTGAGGGATATAAGGCGTGATGCATTTTTAAACATTGAAAAAATGCCACTTTCCTATATTGACAGCCACTCACACGGTGATATGGTCAGCCGTATCATCGCCGATGTAGATACATTTTCAGAAGGACTTTTGATGGGCTTCACACAGCTCTTTACAGGAATTGCAAAAATAGCAGGCACGCTTATTTTCATGCTTACAATAGATGTGAAGATATCATGCATTGTAGTGCTCATCACACCTCTGTCACTTTTTGTGGCAAGCTTTATCACTAAAAAGACATATTCCATGTTTCAGCTGCAGACAAGAACAAGGGGAGAGCAGACATCACTCATCGACGAGATAGTAGGAAATGAAAAGGTCGTACAGGCCTTCAACCATGAGGATGAGGCGCTTGAGCAGTTTGACGAGATAAATGATACAGAAATGCTCACTGAGGGCAACATTTTTCAAGTCTTACAAATCCGTGTACACGTTTTGTCAACAGTCTTGTGTATGCCGGAGTCGGAATTTTTGGTGCCATGAGTGCACTCACCGGCGGAATCACAGTAGGACAGCTTTCATGCTTCTTATCATACGCCAACCAGTACACCAAGCCGTTCAACGAGATATCGGGTGTCATCACAGAGCTTCAGAACGCACTTGCCTGTGCTGCTCGTATCTTCGAGCTGATTGAGGAGAAAAAGGAGATACCGGATGCTTCGGATGCGGTAATACTTGAAGAGGCTGACGGACGTGTGGACATAGAGGATGTTTATTTCTCATATGTGCCGGATAAAAAGCTTATCGAGGATTTCAATCTCCACGTAAAGCCTGGACAGCGCGTGGCTATCGTAGGCCCGACAGGATGTGGAAAGACGACTATTATCAATCTGCTTATGAGATTTTATGATGTAAACAGTGGAACAATTAAGGTGAGCGGACATGATATCCGAAAAATCACACGAGAGAGTCTACGTGACAATTATGGCATGGTGCTTCAGGAGACATGGCTCAAGAAGGGCACAATCCGGGACAATATCATAATGGGAAAGCCTGATGCCACAGATGAGGAAATCATTGCAGCAGCAAAGGCATCCCATGCCCACAGCTTTATCAGACGTCTGCCGAAGGGCTATGACACTGAAATCGGTGAGGACGGCGGCAGCCTGTCACAGGGACAGAAGCAGCTATTATGCATCACAAGAGTCATGCTCTGCTTACCGCCTATGCTGATATTGGATGAGGCTACATCATCGATTGATACACGTACAGAGATTAAGATTCAAAAAGCGTTCCTTACCATGATGCAGGGCAGGACAAGCTTTATAGTGGCTCATCGTCTGTCCACCATCAGGGAAGCGGATATTATCCTTGTTATGAAAGACGGAAAGATTATAGAGCAGGGCAATCATGAGAGCCTGCTTGCAGCCAATGGATTTTATGCAAATCTCTACAATAGCCAGTTTGCATAGCATAGAGGCTATATAAGGACATATAAATACGGGGCGTAAGCCGCCGGAGTGACTGCCATACAGCATAGGCGCTCTCTCGTTCGCTACGCTACTCTGCCAAGATACTGTACGAATTATGCTTTTAGGGCTTCTATGCCCGACAAAACCGTCGAAACGCGCCGTCCATGGCGCGGTTCTCCTTGAGCTCCCATCCGTGGGAGCTCATTTTTATGTATCGTGTGCATAATTCTACAGTATCTAGGCAGCTACGCTATGCGCTTACGAAAGAGCGCCTATGCTGTATGGCAGTCACTCCGGCGACTTACGCCCCTTACGTTGTGGCTGAAAGCTTTTTGTGTTGAAAATTTAATATTGGCAAGTCACGTAACATACTTTTTTGTAAAAGGAGTAGTGGAAAATACTTCAATGTAAGCAGATTTTAACACACTTTCAGATGGAAAAATCGCATGAATATAGCGAAAGAGTAAGGGAAGGCGACCAGCGCATGGGGATTGGCCCGCCCGGCAGAGGGGCTCCCGAGAGAGCGACTAGCGCAGCGGCTTAGATACTGTAGAATTATGCCCATGAAACGCAGAAATGCCCCGGCATGGACGCCGGGGCAAGGAGAAACCGCGCCATGGACGGCGCGTTTCGACGGTTTCGTCAAGTATAGAAACCCTAAAAAGCATAATTCGTACAGTACCTTAGCTGCGTAGCGTTAGCTCGTCGGGAGCACCTCTGCCGGGCGGGCCAATTCCCATGCGCCGGTCGCCTTCCCGTATTATAAAAATACAATGCAATCCACACTTACTGCGCAGCATCAGGAGCCACATACGAGTATGCATTGGACATCTTTGCAGCATTGTTTGTCAGAGTGACAGCCTCTCTGTAGTAGGCAACAACAGGAGTGCCCTTATCCACAGCATTGAACAGCTGCTCTGCAAAAGCAGGAGGCACATTGATACATCCGTGTGAGCCCGAGGTTTTGTAAATGGTTCCTCCGAAGGTATCACGCCAGCTGGCATCATGGATACCTATATTGTAGGCAAACGGCATGAAATAGCTGACAGGAGAAGAGTATCCCTCGCCGACAAGAGTAGCATTTCTCTGCTTGTAAACAATCTTGTATACACCGTCTACAGAGCCATTTTGACGGGCGAGATTACCTGATACGAAATCAGACTCCATCTGGAGAGCACCATCTTTGTAATACCACATGTGCTGCTTTGTGTAGTCAATCTCTATGTATGTATTACCTATGTCGTCAGCACCGCGGTGAAGAGCAGTCTGCTCGTAAACAGGCTCTCTTTCTACAGGCTTGCCTCCCTCTAAATCTGAAAGGAGCTGGGCTTTCTCATTTTTCTTGCTGACTACCCATCCGTAGTCTCCACCACCTATTTCAATAGTGTCACCGGACGATGTCTTGAATGAGCGTTTGCGGCCGAAGGTATTGTACTTGGAAGCAAGCTGCTGGACATATTTAGTGACCTTGGCATCATCTATGCTCACGCTGCCGTCATCTGAGATGCTTAGCATATCAAGGATTTTGGCTGAGTCAAGCTTCTCGTCGGCACCTTCAATTTTGTAAGTGACGGTTGAAGCAGTGTATTTGTCGAGGGCTTCTTTTTCATTTTTGATAGTATCACTGTTTTTTGTGATTTTTGGAGCTTCATAACAGTCATCACTTAAGGTAAGCTTTGGAAGCTCATTGTCCAGGGCATCCTTTACTTCGGCAAGGATGCTGTCATATATCGGCTTGCAGCCTTTTTTCTTCAATCACATCGTATTTGCCGTCTTTTATCTCGATGTGGGCATCCTCCGGATTTTCAATGTAGTCATCACTGAAAATATCAAGAGCCTTGAGCTTTTCCGCCAAAGCGGCATCGTCATATTTGGACGAACCCTTTAGAGTATAGTTTTGAGCTTTGAAGAGACTGACAGGCCATGTAAAAAAAAGCATTCTGGCTTTTTAGGATTTGCTCTCGTCACCGTTTGAGACATATTCATAGGAAAAATCAGGTCCCTTAAGTGAAAAGCTGTTGCCTTTTCTATCAGTGATAGTGAGCAGATAGTCGCGGCTTAGGGCTGTATTTTTTTTCTAATGCCTCTTTTGCAGTTTTACCTGCGTATTTTACAGAGTTAATCTTTGTGTTGAACAGATAGTGGCTGCTAAAATAAAAAGGCAAAGCCAAGATAAACAGCCAAAAGCACACCAAGCACAACTGCGCAGGTTATAAGCACTTTTTTTCTTCATGTAAATCGACCTCCTTGGAGATATGCTGTTGCTGCCCACACCGGGGGGTAGGCGGCAGCTAAAATCAGTTACATTTGTGAAGATGTGACACATCCATATAGTCAGGCAGACCATTCTTGTAGGCTACAGCGGTTTCTCCCTGAATAAGTGGCTTTAAGTATTCGATAAGCTCAGGCTTCACATCATTGCCCGCATCATTGATCCACTCTCTTGGCACAGACTTGGCCTCGTTTGCGATATCCTTGATAGCAGAATATGTGTATTCCACCTGATAAGGATCATTTGAGATGCGCTTTAAGCATACCATTGATGCGGTCACACCCTCTGCTGCAATCATGACACCCTTTTTACCCTGAGCAAAAGATTCCTCGATATCGGTTAATGATGCAAGGTGTGAGGCACAGCGCTGGAGCACATTTACCTCTACAGAGCGAACCTTGACACCGATGTTTTCTTTCACAATGAACTCAAGAGCCTTTCCGGCACCGCTTAGCTGCTGGTGTCCGAACTGGTCACATGCGGCCTTTGATGATGTAATGTATGAGCCGTCTGCGTCATGTATTCCTTCGGATACGGCAACTATCACATTGTTAGTGTGCTCGAGGGCTTCTTTTATATCGGCAACAAATTTGTCCTTGTCGAAATCCACCTCAGGCAGATAGATGAACTGAGGCGCTGTATTGTACTCATTACGTGCGAGAGCGGAAGCGGCAGTGAGCCATCCTGCGTCACGTCCCATGATTTCAACGATTGTCACACTCTTAACAGCATAGATAAAGGTGTCATGGGCTATCTCAAGCATGCTTGATGCGATATATTTGGCGGCAGAGCCAAATCCCGGAGTATGGTCTGTCATGCACAGATCATTGTCGATGGTTTTTGGAATCCCTATAATTTTCACATCACTGTTGATTTTTTTTGCATAATCGGATAACTTTAATACGGTATCCATCGAATCATTTCCACCGATGTAAAAGAAAGCCTTTATAGAAAGCTTATCGAACTGGTGGAAGATGTATACATATGGTGAATCATCATCCTTGTAATCAGGGAGCTTGTGGCGGCATGAGCCAAGATACATGGCAGGTGTGGTCTTGAGCTTTTCGAGGTTAGCATCATCTGCAAAAATATCTGACAGATTGAGATAATTCTCATTTAATATGCCGAGTATTCCGTTTACGGCGCCATAGCAGATATCGTATTTCTCAGAGCTTTTTACTCCTGCGATGACTCCTGCAAGGCTTGCGTTGATTGCAACAGTTGGGCCGCCTGACTGGGCGACGATACAGTTTGACTGATTCATTGTAATCTCCTTATTGTGTATTTTAACTATTCTCTTCTGTAAGAATAGTTATGATATAATTTAAAATGATGATTAATCAGATTACTACATGCTACGCATTCCCGTAATCTGACTACACCTCGAAATCCGCTAATTTCCTGCGTCCCCGCAGCAAATTGCTACTTTCTCGGTGTAGTGCGGGTCACTAAGGTATACATCGAATTGCATGCAAGCATGCATCGATGATACCTTTTGACCCTTTAATCATATAGATTGTAGTATCAAACATTATTTTTAGCAAGGGTTAAAATGAAAAATATGAATAAATACAAAAATTGCTTACTGTGTCCCAGAAAATGTGGCATAAACAGAAGCACCGGACAAACAGGCGTATGTGGCGTTTCATCTGAAATAAAGGTGGCGCGAGCAGCGCTTCATTACTGGGAGGAGCCGTGCATATCAGGAAAAAAGAGGAAGCGGGGCAGTTTTTTTCTCAGGCTGCAGCCTGCACTGCGTGTTCTGCCAGAACAGGGAGATTTCTGACGGAAAAGCGGGAAAGCTAATCAGTAAAGAGAGGCTGAGTGATATCTTTATGGAACTTGCTGACAAAGGCGCAAATAATATCAATCTGGTCACACCGGGGCAGTATATCCCTGATATAGTGTGGGCGGTAAACGATGCAAAAAGCCGCGGCATGAAGCTTCCTATTATATACAATACGAGCGGATATGAAAATGTGACAGAGCTAAAGCTGCTTGAGGGTATAGTGGATGTGTATCTTCCGGATTTTAAATATATGGACAGTACGCTTTCGGCAAGGTATTCAAGGGCAAAAGATTATCCGTCTGTCGCAAAGCAGGCGCTTTCAGAGATGGTCAGGCAGCAACCGGATGTCGTGATTGACGATTCGACAGGACTCATACAAAAGGGAGTTATTGTGCGACAGCTTCTACTGCCGGGACATGTGAATGATGCAAAGGATGTACTTAAGTACCTGTATGATACATATCATGATCACGTATATATAAGCATGATGAGCCAGTTTACGCCGATTGCACTAAAGGATTATCCTGAGATAAACCGCACAGTGACAAGGAGAGAGTATGAAAGGCTTGTTGACTATGCCCTCGAAATAGGAATCACGAATGCATTTATACAGGAGGGTGACGTGGCAAAGGACAGCTTCATTCCGGCATTTGACTGTGAGGGAGTATAATATTTACCGTTTTTCTTAATAAAATAGTAAGAATTGGCAGGCAAAAATGACTGGATTTTGTGACGCCGGTGTAGTACTATGGTTATGTGATATTTTTTAACTGTGAAGGTACTGAACGGTTACGATATTTTGTTATTACTCACATCCCGGTGTGACAGACGATAATGTTTTTAATCACACAGGATACATCATTCAATAGAGGATACAGTGATGAAAAATATAGAAGAACAGCAGATAATAATTGAATGTCCGAATACTATCTTTCATCTATACATTGACAGTGAGGATGAGCTTTCAAAGGTTAAGGTGTTTATGAACAATATGAAGAATGTTGATTCGATAAGTCTGCATGATATATACAACTGGTGCAACAGACAGCATGTGCAGTACACGACGACATTTAATTATGACAGTAAAATGACCTTGACAGAAATGATAAAATCCTACATATTTTACTTCAGACAGAAGCTTAGATATGTAAATAATAGTGATAGGATGATAGAAACATGAGATACCCTGAATTTCTAAAGGATAGAGGAACAATAGGCTTTGTGGCGCCTTCGATGGGCTGTACAACAGAGCCGTACAGGAGTGCATTTGACAATGCCATTAAAAGGTTTCACAGCATGGGTTATAAGACGATAGAGGGACCTAACTGCAGGTGCGACAGTGGCATAGGTATCAGCAATACACCTAAGAAGTGCGCAGAAGAGCTGAACGAGAGCTATGCTTCTGTTGATAGTGATGTGCTTATATCCTGTGGTGGTGGCGAGCTGATGTGCGAGGTAGTGCCTTATATTGATTTTGAGCGCGTGAAGCAGTCAAAGCCGAAATGGTACATGGGCTATTCCGATAACACGAATTTCACATTTTTGGAGGCTACTATTGCAGATACAGCAGGTATTTACGGGCCGTGTGCGGGCAGCTTTGGCATGGAGGTGTGGCATGAGTCACTTACCGATGCATTTAATCTGCTTTGTGGCAGGAAGCTTTCATTTACCAATTACCCTATGTGGGAGAAGGAATCGATAAAGGATGAGAATGCTCCGTTTGTGGGCTACAACCTGACTGAAAAGTCGTGCATCAGCTCTATTCCTGCGGTGGCAAAGGAAAGCAGGCTTACCATGAGAGGCAGGCTGCTTGGTGGCTGCATGGATTGTCTTATCAATCTGCTTGGTACATCGTTTGACCATGTAAGGGAATTTAATGAGCGCTACAGTGATGATGGTATCATATGGTTCCTTGAGGCCTGTGACCTTAATGTGATGGGCATGAGAAGGGCTATGTGGCAGATGAAAAATGCAGGATGGTTTTCAAATGTAAAGGGCTTTCTTATCGGACGCCCGGCGCACTTCGGAGAGGAAATGTTTGGCATAGACCACAGACAGGCGCTTTCATCACTGCTTAGAGAGTTTAATGTGCCAATCATCATGGATCTGGATATAGGTCATATGTCGCCGATGATGCCTGTGGTATGCGGAAGCATGGCAGATGTCAGCTTCGACGGAAGCAGTTTTACAATTTCGTATGATATAGAGCAGTAGATTGGAGGAAAAATGATTAGATTAATAAAGAAAAAAGCAAAGAGTATTGTATGTAGCGTGCTTGCTGCGGTTACACTGTTTACGATGAATCCGGCTGTATTTGCAACAGAGACAGCTACGCAGACTGATACAGTTTCAAGCGTTGATGTATCAGGCAGTGACGCAGCTGATAAGAGTAACGCAGACAGTAATGCAGACAGCACAACGACAGCCGGCAGTGAGGCAAACGACAAGGTGACCATCAGCAAAAATGATAAGCCATACTTAAGTCTTGGAGCAGACCTCACACCGGATCAGAGAGCGACAGTGCTTGGATTTATGGGAATCGAGCTCACTGATCTGGACAATTACGATGTGGTCTATGTAAATAATGATGAGGAACACAAGTACCTCGATTCATACATCAGCAAGAGCGAGATTGGCACAAGGTCACTTTCCTCAGTACTCATTACAGAGGATAAAAAGGGTGCGGGTCTTAGTGTTTCCACACACAATATCAATTACTGTACGGTAGGAATGTACAAGAATGCGCTTGCCACAGCAGGCATAGCTGATGCTAAAATCATAGTCGCAGGACCTTTCCCTATTTCCGGAACGGCAGCACTTGTAGGCACACTAAAGGCATACGAGGAGATGACAGGCAAGAAGCTTGACGACAAGGTGACAGACGCAGCGATGGATGAGCTGTCACAACGGGCGAGCTCAACAAGAGCATTGATGGTGATTCACAGGATATCGAGGCAATGATTGCAGACCTAAAGAAGCAGCTCGCCGATGGAAGACTTAAGGATGAGAGCCAGATAAAGGATGCGATAAAGGAAGCCGCAAAGGATTATGACCTGAAGCTTTCTGACGATGATATCGCAAAGCTTACATCTCTTTTAATGAAGCTCAAGGATGCCAATATCGACTGGGATTCAGTCATCAATCAGGCACAGGACTGGGCATCAAAGCTTGGTGACAAGATAAATGATCCGGGCTTTTGGGAAAAGCTTGGTAACTTCTTTATGGACTTATGGGATAAGATAAAATCCCTGTTCAGCTAGAAAAGTGAAAGAAAACAGTAAGAATAAGCAGAATATGAATCAGACAACTCCCGGAAACGTAAGCATAAAGGCTGCGTTGAAGGGAGTTTTTTATATTTTTGATAAAAAATAATAAATTTCTGCCGAATACGTTGATACAAAGGTCATATTCTATTATAATTAAATGGATAATGGATTAATGTAAACAATGCACATAAGAAAGATGGGATTTGATGATAAAGATAAATAAATTTCTGGCAGCCTCTGTCGTAACATTGTCATTAGCTGCATGTGACCTGGCACCATACAGCAGCATAACAGTCTATGCGGATCAGGCGGCTAAGGTTGTATGCGATGAGAGATACTGGGTAGCGGCGAGAAGCGGACCGGGAACAGAGTATGAGCTGGAGCACAAGCTTTCAAACGGCAAGGATATTACTATTCTTGAGCAGACCACAGGTGCAGACGGCAAGGTGTGGTACAAGGCAAAGTACAATCTGGCAGCAAATAACAAGGAGTGTGTCAGCTATATCAGGTCTGATTTCGTATCAGCAGGTACCGGCACAGCTGCATCAGACAATGCAGTGACAGGGGATGCTTCGGCAGACCCCGGCAATGCGGATGCCGTACAGCAGAATAATGAGGAGCAGCTTGCCCTTGCGACAGCATCGGGAGCATATGCTACCGGTACGATTACCGGCGGTAATGTGTATGTCCGCAATGCAGCAGGTACATCCGGCACAAAAAAGCTTGTCTCACTTGACTGGAATCATCAGGTTGACATAATCGGAGAGACAAAGGTAAACGGTGTGGTTTGGTACAATGTCAAAGGCACGTTAAACGGCAAGGAATTTACGGGCTGGACTATCAGTACATACATAAAGGTGACATACAATAATAGCGGAGACAATACTGATTTTGTCACGGCTATGAAGAATGCAGGCTTTCCTGACAGCTATATTCCAAACCTAACAGCACTTCACAATAAGTATCCAAGCTGGACCTTTGAGGCTGTAAATACAGGGCTTGACTGGGATACGGTGATTAAAAATGAGAGCGTAAACGGACTTAATTTGGTATCTAAATCAGCAGACAATGCCAAGAAATCGACAGCTGCCGGAGCATATAACTGGTCAACAAATACGTGGGTTGAGTATGAGCCGGGCTGGGTGTCAGCAAGCAGTGCTTATATTGCTTATCTCATGGATCCAAGGAATTTCCTTGATGAGACCAATATTTTCCAGTTCCAAAGCCTTGCATACAGTCCAAACGAGGCGATTGCAGGTGTTCAGTCCATAATAAAAGGCACATTTATGGAGGGCACAAAGACATATTCCAACAATGGCGAGAAAATCAATTACGCAAGTACATTCATGGATGTGGCAAAGAGCAGTGGAGTAAGTGCGTACCATATAGCATCGCGTATAAAGCAGGAGCAGGGACAAAAAGGAACGAGCCCGCTTATTTCGGGTACATATTCCGGATATGAAGGGTACTATAATTATTTCAATTTTAGTGCAACCGGAAGCACGAAAAACCAGATTTATAAAAATGGACTGTCATTCGCAAAGAAGCAGGGCTGGAATACAAGAGCAAAGTCCATAAGCGGCGGAGCAGTAAAGGTGGGCAGCAACTATATCAATAAAGGCCAGAATACATTTATTTTGAGAAGTTTAATGTAGTAAATACAAGCTCACTGTATTTTCATCAGTATATGGGCAATGTCACAGCTGCACTTACTGAGGGACAGAGCCTGGCCAAGGGATATTCAGACAAGAATCAGGCCTTCGTATTCAAAATACCTGTATACAATAATATGCCATCGTCAGCAGTGGGCTTTAATAAAGCCGGTGATACCAATAACTATCTGCAGTCGCTTGCAATAGGCGGAGTAGCACTCACACCGGCCTTCAATGGAGCTACAACAAGCTATTCTGCTGTTGTTTCAAATGCAATTAGCTCAGTGACTGTTTCTGCAGATGCGGTATCCGGTAACAGTGGCGTTTCGGGCACAGGAAGCTATTCGCTTGCTGTCGGAAATAATACAATTAAGGTAAATTGCAAGTCGCAAAGCGGTGATACAAGAACATACACTATCAATATTAACAGGCAGGCGGCACCGGCAGATAATAATAATTCCGGTGGCAATAATAACCAGAATATACAGATATAAATATTACATCAGGTAAATACAGTATAGGCACTTACATTACAGGCATTGAGCCGGGAACCGGTGCAGCTGATTTTGTGAAGAATATAGCAGTATCAGCATCAGGAACTGTAAAGCTTCTGACAAGCTCAGGCTCAGAAAACAGCGGAAAGGTTGCAACAGGCAATAAAGTGGCTGTTTATGATGCTTCAGGTAACCTGAAAAAAGACATATGATATTGTTGTATATGGAGATATCAATGGTGACGGTGCTGTAAATGCACTTGATATGATTAAGCTCAACAGACATATTTTAGGAAAGGGAACACTCACCGGTTCTTATCTGGAGGCAGCTGATGCTAACAGAAAGGGCGATGGTGGAAATGCCCTTGATATGATAATCATGAACAGACACATACTGGGCAAATCAAAGATATCGCAGAATTAGAAACGTGAGGAAAGATATGAAGAAATTATTTGGATGTATATTATCACTTGTTATGGCAGTAATGCTTGTTTTCACACCTGGCGAGCATGTATATGCGCAGGGACTTGATTAAGTGTCAGCTCAAGCTCTGTAGCTGTTGGAAAAACAGTCAAGGTGACGGTTTCTATGCCGTCAGGATATTTTGGTACAGTAGTTATCAAAAGCTCTGACGAGAAAGTGCTGAGTAACGGAGGCGATGGTGTGGCCAATATTGGTGATGCTGTTGAGGGATATCCGACATCACAGTCATTTTCATTTACGGCGAAGGGCGCAGGAAGCTGCACTATAAAGGCGTATTGTACAGTAGTAGGAGATGCAGAGGGTAACGATGCCGGAGGCACAATTACCGGTGCCAGCACTAATGTGACCGTAACAAGTCCTTCATCAAACAATGATTCAAACAGCAACAAGGATAACAAGGACAATTCCGGCAGCAATACAGACAATGACAGCGATGCAAATAAAGATAATGAAAACAAAGAGGAAAAGAAGTCCTCAAACGCATCTCTTGGCTCACTTGTTATCTCTGCAGGTACACTTTCACCTGAGTTTTCTGCTGCGACAAAGGATTACACAGCTACTGTAGATTACAGCTGTTCAAGTCTTGCGGTTACAGCAAATCCGGCTGATTCAAGGCGAGTGTGACATCTGTCACAGGCAATGATTCGCTTGAGGTTGGAGAGAATACCGTAAGCGTTGTTGTGACAGCAGAGGACGGCAGCACAAGCACATACAATATAGTAGTTACCAGAAGAGCCGAGGATGATCCGGAGAATGCGGATAAGCAGGATAACTGGAAGAGGTTCAATATAAATGGCACAGAGTGGACTATGGTAAATGACATTCCTGAGGATGTTGTTCCGGAAGGCTTTGAGCACTCAAAGACAGTGATTGACGGCCTTGAATACAATACCCTTCATGGCACCTTTGGTGATATCACGCTTGTGTATTTACAGTCGGAAAGCGGCAATAGGCTTTTTGTATATGATGCTGCCCAGAATGCAGCGTATGAGTATGTCCGTATCAATTCCGAGTCGCATTTTATCGTAGTTTTACTGCCTAAGGTGGATGATGTGCCTGAAGGATATAATGAGGTCTCTCTCTCCATAGAGGGTAAGGGCGTGGCAACAGCATATCAGACCAAAGCCGAAAAAACAGATGATAAGACAAAGGATTTTTACCTTGTATACGCCATGAATGACAATGGCGAGAGTGGCTGGTACACATATGATAGCGTAGATGGCACATATATGAGGACTGAGCTCAGTGCACCTACAGTGGCACAGGAGGAAAAGGATGCGGTAAAGAGTGAGCTTGTTCCGGGAATTGCCAATAAATATCTTGTTTTAGCTGCAATACTGGTTCTTATTATCATTATTCTGTTACTGTTGCTTATTGTATCAGCTGTGAAAAACAGAAAATATAAGGCAATGGACTATCATGATGACGATGATGATGCAGCAGAAGATGTATCAAATGAAGCTTTGGAAGAAACAACTGATGAAACTGCGGACGAGATAGCAGATGAGCTGGAAGAAGAGGTTACAGAAGAGCCGTTAGATGAAGTGGCAGAAGAAGCTGCAGAAGAGTCGGCAGGTGAAGCCGCAGAAGAAACAGCAGATGAAGCTGTAGAAGAGCCGGCAGATGAAGTCGCAGAAGAAACAGCGGAAGGTGCTGCAGATGAGCAAAAGATGGCTACGGATGAAAATATATCAAATGCATCCTATGTCGGAAGAACCGTAGAAATTACACCTGATTCTAAGAAAGCTGTTGATAATGAAAACTCTGAGTTTGATTTAAAAGACGATTCAAGGCAGGAAAACGTTTCTGACACAGAAAACGATGCTGATGAGGATGCTTTAAAGAAACAGCTTCAAATGGCACTTGATGGCTTTGTCAATGATGGAAATAAGCCGTCTGAGACTATAGATAGCAGTGCAAAGGATGACAATGAAGATGATAGCGAGGATGATGATTTGCAGTTCATCGACTTAAATTAGTAAATATGACTGGAGGATATGACTTGAAACCATATACAAGTAAGGCTAAAAAAGCAATAGATTTGGCTACACGTATATCAAAGAAAATGAATTACAGCTATGTTGGAACAGAGCACATACTGGCTGGCCTTATAAAAGAGGGCACCGGTGTGGCAGCTGAGGTTCTAACAGCCTGCAATGTGGAATATGATAAGCTTATTTCGATGATTGAAGACCTGATTTCACCGGGGGATAACATCGAAGTGATGGACAGGGATGGCTATTCACCAAGGACACAGAGAGTATTGGAGCGTGCATCGGAGGAAGCCGATAGATTTGAGTGCAATGAGATAGGTACAGAACACTTGCTAATGGCTATAGTACTGCAGGGAGACTGTGCAGCTGCAAGACTTTTTAAACACCATGGGTGTTAACAGTCAGAAGATGTTTATAGATATTCTTGGTGCGATGGGTGAGGATCCGTCTGCATACAGGGATCTGATGAAAAGCTACGGTACATCATACAATTCTGCGACTCCTGTATTAGATCAGTATTCCAGAGATTTGACAGATATGGCAGAGGCAGGGCTTCTTGACCCTGTTATAGGCAGAAAAAAGGAGATGGGGCGCGTTATCCAGATACTTTGCCGCCGTGGCAAAAAATAATCCATGTCTGATTGGAGAGCCGGGAGTGGGCAAGACCGCTATAGTAGAAGGACTTGCACAGGATATAGTCAGTGGCAATGTTCCGGATATTCTTTTGGGAAAGAGACTGGTTTCCCTTGATATGTCCGGGCTTGTAGCCAAATCAAAGTATCGTGGTGAGTTTGAGGAGCGTATCAAGAAGGTGATAAGCGAGGTTTCAAATGCCAAAAATGTACTGCTTTTCATTGATGAGCTTCACACTATAATAGGTGCAGGAGGAGCAGAAGGCTCGTTAGATGCATCTAACATATTAAAGCCTGCGCTTGCCAGAGGCGAGGTACAGGTAATCGGCGCCACTACCATAGAAGAGTACCGCAAATACGTGGAAAAGGATGCTGCGCTTGAGCGCCGTTTCCAGCCGGTGATGGTTGAGGAGCCGGGTGTGGATGAGACAATAGAGATACTCACAGGATTAAAGGGAATCTATGAAAAGCATCATGGTGTCATCATAACAGATGAGGGTGTGAAAGCAGCAGTAAACCTTTCTGCACGATATAAATGACAGATTTTTACCTGATAAGGCGATAGACCTGATGGATGAAGCGGCAGCCAGGATAAGGCTTAAGAATCTGACATCATCTGACGAGCTGCTTGCTCTGAAAAAAGAGATAACAGATAAGCAGAACCAGGTGGAAAATGCTTTATCGAAAGGAGATCTCGCAGCTGCCGGCGCGCTTATGTCAGAAAAGGAAGTACTTGAAAATAAACAGCAGAAGCTTATCAGAAAGAACCGTCGCACAGGAGCCAAAAACCAGCCTGTAGTCGGCGAAAATGAGATAGCGGATGTAGTATCGGGATGGACAAAAATACCTGTAAATAAGCTTACAGAGTCAGAGGCAGGACGACTTGCAAAGCTTGAACAGATACTTCACAAGCGTGTAATAGGACAGGAGGAGGCTGTTTCTGCTGTCGCAAAGGCAGTCAGACGAGGCCGTGTTGGTTTAAAGGATCCTAAGAAGCCGATTGGCTCATTCCTGTTTTTGGGACCGACAGGAGTAGGTAAGACGGAGGTGTCAAAGGCGCTTGCTGAGGCTGTCTTTGGCAAAGAAGATGCCATGATACGTGTTGACATGTCAGAGTACATGGAAAAGCATAGTGTTTCAAAGATGATTGGTTCACCACCGGGATATGTGGGCCATGAGGAGGGCGGACAGCTCTCAGAGAAGGTCAGACGCAATCCTTTTTCTGTTATACTGTTTGATGAGATAGAAAAAGCACATCCTGATGTGTTCAATATACTTTTACAGGTGCTTGATGATGGTAGAATCACTGATTCACAGGGGCGCACGGTTGATTTCAAGAATACAATAATCATCATGACATCAAATGCAGGAGCTTCTTCTATTATAGAACCAAAGCGCCTTGGCTTTGGCGCTGGTGAGGATGAAAAGCAGGATCACGAGCGTATGAAGAACAGTGTCATGGAGGAGGTCCGCCGTATATTTAAACCTGAGTTTTTGAACCGAATCGACGAGACTATTGTATTTAGAGCTCTCAACAAGGATGACATGAAGCATATAGTGACACTTCTTGTAAAGGAGCTTAAGAAACGCTGTAAAGAACAGCTTGATATAGAGCTCACAGTGCGCGACAGTGCAAAATCCTTTATCGTGGACAAAGCCTATGACAGAAAATATGGCGCAAGACCTCTTAAACGAAAGCTTCAGGAGGAGATTGAAGACCGTATGTCAGAGGATATTATTACCGGCAAAATTAAGCGCGGCAATAAGGTAATAATTTCTACGAAAAACAAACAAATTTCATTGACTGTTGAGTAGAATTGGATTTATAATTAATATATCAATATAGCTACGGGAGGATAAAAATGGCTGTAATAAGTGAATTAATCCGTACTGAGGAAAACGGAAAGCTCAGCTTCGGAGATTATACATTGGCTGCAAAGGCAAAGCTTGACAATTTTGAGAAGGATGGAGATATCTACAAGGTAAAGACCTTTAAGGAGATTACAAAGCTCGAAAGAAACGGACTCTTTGTATACGAGTCTGTTCCGGGAACAGCGGTTATGGATTTCGAGGAGACTGCTGATACAGTGACATTTACTGTGGAGGGACCTGAGGATGCTCAGATTACTCTTGGCCTTGAAGAGGAGACGGAGTACGAAATTGATATAGCTGGAGCTGTTGCAGGTACTATGAAGACAAATCTCGGCGGCAAGCTCAGCTTAAGCGTAGAGCTTGAGGGTGTTGATTCAGTCGATATCAAAGTATCAAGAAAATAGAGCATATTTTTAAGCCCGGTGAAAGCCGGGCTTTTTGTATTTTATAAAGGAGAACAATATGGCAAAAGGAAAGACCTCTGTATTTTTCTGCCAGGAATGTGGTTATGAATCGGCAAAATGGATGGGACAGTGCCCGGCCTGTAAGGAATGGAATACATTTGTAGAGGAAACCGTAGATAAAAAGTCGATAAGCTCGTCGGGAAAAGTAAAAAAATCAAAGGCGTCACAGGTTCTGCCTCTTTCGGCAGTAAAAAGCGAGAAAGAGGAGCGTATAGTGACAGGTATAGCCGAGTTTGACAGAGTACTTGGTGGAGGAATTGTGAGGGGGTCACTTGTGCTTGTGGGAGGAGATCCGGGTATAGGAAAATCCACGCTTCTACTTCAGGTATGCAGGGAACTTTCACAAAAAAAGGTGCCATTACTTTATGTGTCAGGTGAGGAATCACTGCATCAGATAAAGATGCGTGCCGACAGACTTGGTGATTTTACGGATTCACTGGAGCTTTTATGTGAGACAAGTCTTGATATAGCAAAGGACGTGATTCAACGAAAAAAAACCGGAGGTTGTTGTAATAGATTCCATCCAGACTATGTACAATGAGGAGATAGCGTCGGCACCGGGCAGTGTCTCACAGGTCAGGGAGACAACCGGAGTGCTTATGCAGCTTGCAAAGACTCTGGGTATTTCTGTTTTTATAGTAGGACATGTGACAAAGGATGGTGCGGTTGCGGGACCGAGGACGTTAGAGCATATGGTTGATACTGTGCTTTATTTTGAGGGTGACAGGTATGAGTCGTACAGGATACTTAGAGGTGTTAAGAACAGATTTGGTTCGACCAATGAGATAGGCGTATTTGAAATGAAGGCGGAGGGACTTGTTGAGGTGGAAAATCCGTCGGAGTATATGCTTAGCGGTAAGCCCGAGGGAGCATCAGGATCAATTGTCACATGTTCCATAGAGGGAAGCCGCCCGATACTTCTCGAGATACAGGCTCTTGTATGTCACAGCTTTTTAATAATCCAAGGCGTACAGCAAATGGTACAGATTATAATAAAGTAAATCTACTCATGGCGGTCCTTGAAAAAGAGCCAACCTGTCACTGTCAGACTGTGACGCTTATGTGAATATAGCAGGCGGTATAAGGATGAACGAACCGGCGATAGACCTTGGGATAGTGCTTGCAATCGCATCAAGCAAAAAAGGATATTATAGTGCGTGAGGATACCATATGCTTTGGAGAGGTGGGCTTAAGCGGAGAGGTACGCGGAGTTACCATGTCCGAGCAACGTGTGGCTGAGGCAAAGAAGCTTGGCTTTAAAAAGTGTATTGTTCCCAAAGTGTGTCTTGCAGGAGTGTCACATATTAGTGGAATTGAGATTGTCGGTGTGGCAAATATCAAGGAAGCGATAGAGGCTGTCAGATAGTAATTGTGAGAATTGCATATAATAAACAGACAATTTAGAAAATTTGTGTTTTTTAAGATAGTTTTACTACTTTAATTAATTGCAGTAAATCCGTTGACATATGTGTGCCGGGATGATATTATATCAAAGCTGACTCGCGGGACACATTGAGTTGTAGAGCTTGTGAGTTGCAATTTACAGACATGACTTTATAATATTGCTTTGAAATAAGCTGATTAAATAAGTTATGAAAAAAGTTCTTGACAAATGAAAAACATTTTGATAGAATAAACAAGCTGTCGCAAGACAGAGAACTTAAAACAGAGTTCAAAAAATAAAAAAAAAGTGCTTGACAAACGAACAGCGATTTGATAAAATAATCAAGCTGTCGCAAGAAAGCAAAACAAAGAACATTGATAACTGAACAGTGAGAAACCTTGAAAGATTTTGAGAATCAATCAGAACGCTTCAATGAAAATTGAAGACCTTTAAAACAGTAAATTCAGAATTTGTGCGAAAGCGATGAAAACAATCTGCTTGCAGAATTGTTTGAGGAGTCTTGAAATTTATTTGCAACCTGAATGAACGAATTAGCCAAGTTTAACTTGACTGAGATCAACTTTTTAACATGAGAGTTTGATCCTGGCTCAGGATGAACGCTGGCGGCGTGCTTAACACATGCAAGTCGAACGAAGCACTTTATTTGATTTCCTTCGGGACTGATTATTTTGTGACTGAGTGGCGGACGGGTGAGTAACGCGTGGGTAACCTGCCCTGCAGAGGGGGACAACAGTTGGAAACGACTGCTAATACCGCATAAGCGCACGGCATCGCATGATGCAGTGTGAAAAAACTCCGGTGGTATAAGATGGACCCGCGTTGGATTAGCTAGTTGGTGAGGTAACGGCCCACCAAAGCGACGATCAGTAGCCGACCTGAGAGGGTGACCGGCCACATTGGGACTGAGACACGGCCCAAACTCCTACGGGAGGCAGCAGTGGGGAATATTGCACAATGGGCGAAAGCCTGATGCAGCGACGCCGCGTGAGTGAAGAAGTATTTCGGTATGTAAAGCTCTATCAGCAGGGAAGATAATGACGGTACCTGACTAAGAAGCACCGGCTAAATACGTGCCAGCAGCCGCGGTAATACGTATGGTGCAAGCGTTATCCGGATTTACTGGGTAAAGGGAGCGCAGGCGGTGCGGCAAGTCTGATGTGAAAGCCCGGGGCTCAACCCCGGTACTGCATTGGAAACTGTCGTACTAGAGTGTCGGAGAGGTAAGTGGAATTCCTAGTGTAGCGGTGAAATGCGTAGATATTAGGAGGAACACCAGTGGCGAAGGCGGCTTACTGGACGATAACTGACGTTGAGGCACGAAAGCGTGGGGAGCAAACAGGATTAGATACCCTGGTAGTCCACGCAGTAAACGATGAATACTAGGTGTTGGGAAGCATTGCTTCTCGGTGCCGTCGCAAACGCAGTAAGTATTCCACCTGGGGAGTACGTTCGCAAGAATGAAACTCAAAGGAATTGACGGGGACCCGCACAAGCGGTGGAGCATGTGGTTTAATTCGAAGCAACGCGAAGAACCTTACCTGGTCTTGACATCCTTCTGACCGGTCCTTAACCGGACCTTTCCTTCGGGACAGGAGTGACAGGTGGTGCATGGTTGTCGTCTCGTGTCGTGAGATGTTGGGTTAAGTCCCGCAACGAGCGCAACCCTTATCTTTAGTAGCCAGCGGTTTGGCCGGGCACTCTAGCGAGACTGCCAGGGATAACCTGGAGGAAGGCGGGGATGACGTCAAATCATCATGCCCCTTATGACTTGGGCTACACACGTGCTACAATGGCGTAAACAAAGGGAGGCAAAGCTGTGAAGCCGAGCCAATCTCAAAAATAACGCCTCAGTTCGGACTGTAGTCTGCAACCCGACTACACGAAGCTGGAATCGCTAGTAATCGCAGATCAGAATGCTGCGGTGAATACGTTCCCGGGTCTTGTACACACCGCCCGTCACACCATGGGAGTTGGGAATGCCCGAAGCCAGTGACCCAACCGTAAGGAGGGAGCTGCCGAAGGCAGGCTCGATAACTGGGGTGAAGTCGTAACAAGGTAGCCGTATCGGAAGGTGCGGCTGGATCACCTCCTTTCTAAGGAAATCGAGTAGAGAGTTTTTTTCACTGTTGAGTTATTAATGGAAAGTTAATAACAACAGCACATATAAAGAGGAAGTTCGAATGCGCTAAATTCAGTCTTCGTCTGAGGACTCGACTTCATTAAGCTGCATCGAACAGCTTTCGCACTAAGCTCGAAAGAACCTCGCTAAGTGCTCAATGCTTCCGGTGGCGATGCGCTTTTGGGAAACACCCGTCCACATCCCGAACACGATGGTTAAGACTGAAGCGGCCGATAATACTATACTGGTAACGGTATGGGAAGGTAGGTGGCTGCCGGATTTATAAAAAACTGGTTTTACCAGTGATTAGAGATTTTAAGAGATTAAGATTTCTAATGACTGATAAAACAGTCAGAAAGTCTGTGAGAACTAAAACTGGTAATCACAGCAGTGTACCTTGAAAACTTCATACAAATAATTTGATGAATAAATATTCTATTCTTAAGAATATCTAACAATCAAGACATCCGAGAAACAAAACCAAGTTGTGAACAACAACAAAGTTCTTTAAGTTATTAATGATGCAACGCTATGCATCGAAGAGATTAAGCAAAAAAAGAGCGCAGGGTGGATGCCTTGGCACTAAGAGCCGAAGAAAGACGTGATAAGCTGCGAAAAGCTGCGGGAAGATGCAAATAATCCTTGATCCGCAGATGTCTGAATGGGGAAACCCGGTACGAAGAACTCGTATCATCCATACGCCAATCCATAGCTTATGGAAGGGAACCCGGGGAACTGAAACATCTAAGTACGCGGAGGAAAAGAAAGAAAACTCGATTCCGTAAGTAGCGGCGAGCGAACGCGGAAGAGCCTAAACCGGTGTGCGTGCACACCGGGGTTCGGACTGCATTTAAGATTCAGTGATTCTAGCAGAAAGGTTTGGGAAAGCCTGCCGGAGAGGGTGAAAGCCCCGTAAGCGAAAGGAGAGCTGACTGAGCGGAATCCAGAGTACATCGAGACACGAGAAACCTTGATGGAATGAGCGGGGACCACCCCGTAAGCCTAAATACCACTTAGTGACCGATAGCGCATAGTACTGTGAAGGAAAGGTGAAAAGGACCCCGGGAGGGGAGTGAAAGAGAACCTGAAACCCTGTGTCTACAAGCTGTGGAAGTACTTTATATGTACGACCGCGTACTTTTTGTAGAACGGTCCGGCGAGTTGCGCTCACTGGCAAGGTTAAGCACCGAAGGAGCGGAGCCGTAGGGAAACCAAGTCTTAACAGGGCGTTAAGTCAGTGTACGCAGACCCGAAACCGGGTGATCTATCCATGTCCAGGTTGAAGTTGTCGTAAAAGACAATGGAGGACCGAACCCACATCCGTTGAAAAGGGTGGGGATGAGGTGTGGATAGGGGAGAAATTCCAATCGAACCCGGAGATAGCTGGTTCTCCTCGAAATAGCTTTAGTGCTAGCCTCGATTTAGTCTTATGGAGGTAGAGCACTGAATTTCCGCGGGGCGTCAAAGCTTACCAAAGAATATCAAACTCCGAATGCCATGTAGATCGATGGATAACAGGTTTAGATTCCTGTACCACGCATTATCAGAACTGTAGGGACGCATGTGGAAAGCACGAGCCGGGAATGGAAAGCCCGGTGCAAGCGGGGTAGGTGTACAACAGGCAAATCCGTTGTATAATCCGAAGACGTGATGTGGAGCGAAATAAAGTAGTGAAGCGTGTGAGCCATGTGCCGAAAGGCCGACGGAAGAAGCATTGTTAAGGAATTCGGCAAAATGGCCCCGTAACTTAGGGATAAGGGGTGCCTGGGAAACCAGGCCGCAGAGAATAGGCTCAAGCAACTGTTTAGCAAAAACACAGGTCTATGCGAAACCGAAAGGTGAAGTATATGGGCTGACGCCTGCCCGGTGCTGGAAGGTTAAGAGGAGAGGTTAGCGTAAGCGAAGCTTTGAATTTAAGCCCCAGTAAACGGCGGCCGTAACTATAACGGTCCTAAGGTAGCGAAATTCCTTGTCGGGTAAGTTCCGACCCGCACGAAAGGCGTAATGATTTGAGCACTGTCTCGACAATGCATCCGGTGAAATTGAAGTACCAGTGAAGATGCTGGTTACCCGCGCCAGGACGGAAAGACCCCATGGAGCTTTACTCCAGTTTGATACTGGGATCCGGTATGGCATGTACAGGATAGGTGGGAGGCGGAGAAGGAAGGACGCCAGTCTTTTTGGAGCCGATGTTGGGATACCACCCCTGTAGTACTGGGTTTCTAACCAGTCACCGTGAACCGGTGATGGGACAATGTCAGGCGGGGAGTTTGACTGGGGCGGTCGCCTCCGAAAGGGTATCGGAGGCGCTCAAAGGTTCCCTCAAGATGGTCGGAAACCATCCGCAGAGTGCAAAGGCAGAAGGTAGCCTGACTGCGAGAGTGACGGCTCGAGCAGATACGAAAGTAGGACTTAGTGATCCGGTGGTATTAAGTGGGATTGCCATCGCTCAACGGATAAAAAGCTACCCTGGGGATAACAGGCTTATCACTCCCAAGAGTTCACATCGACGGAGTGGTTTGGCACCTCGATGTCGGCTCATCGCATCCTGGGGCTGTAGCAGGTCCCAAGGGTTGGGCTGTTCGCCCATTAAAGCGGTACGCGAGCTGGGTTCAGAACGTCGTGAGACAGTTCGGTCCCTATCCGTCGTGGGCGTAGGAAATCTGAGAGGAGCTGTCCTTAGTACGAGAGGACCGGGATGGACGGACCACTGGTGTATCTGTTGTCGACCAACGGCATGGCAGAGTAGCCAAGTCTGGAAGGGATAAACGCTGAAGGCATCTAAGCGTGAAGCCCCCCTCAAGATGAGATATCCCTCCTTCGGGGAGTAAGACCCCTTGAAGACTACAAGGTTGATAGGGCAGAGGTGGAAGCATGGCAACATGTGGAGCTGACTGTTACTAATAGGTCGAGGGCTTAATCTGGTTAATAACTGAGAAAAACAAATCGGATTTGTATGAAGTTTTGAAGGTATATTAAAATAAGACGTAATTCCTATTGCGTCCTTTTTCTATATTTGATATAATATTTAAATATAGGGGATTGGTCAAATGGTATGATAGGGGTCTCCAAAACCTTTGGTGGGAGTTCGATTCTCTCATCCCCTGTTCTTAGACCTTGAAACAAGATAGTTGTTTCGAGGTTTTTTATGTTTAAAAATGAAAATAGATGTATTATAATGGGCATAAAGTATTTATTTTAAATGATATTAATTTTGTATTTCAAAATGGATTACAAATGTAAGGAGGATTTTTAAATGAAGGAAAAACTTAAGATTAATGTGACGAAGCCACAATATGTGCAGGTGTCTGATATTACATATGCGCAGGTGGATTCGTGGTATGATCACTGTCGCAGGGATTTAAAACTCGATTTAATATATCCGGAAGATATGTCTGACAAGCGTTATCCTTGTATAGTATGGATATGCGGTGGTGGATGGATAAGGATGGATAAGTCAGCACATCTATCATATCTTAGCACGCTTGCTCATCAGGGGTTTGTTGTTTGCAGTGTGGAATACCGCACATCAAATGAGGGTTGCTATCCTATGCAGATAGAGGATGTGAAGGCTGCAATCAGGTATTTGAAGGCACATGCAGATAGATACAGAATTGACAAGGAACATTTTGGTGCGATGGGAGAATCAGCCGGAGGATTTTTGACGTGTATGGCAGCATTGGATCATGATAAGAATCATGATGTAGGGGACTATCTTGAGGAATCAAGCAGTATTCAGGCAGCATGTCCATGGTATCCACCTACTAACCTTAGCACATTTAAGTATAAAGATGCCGAAGAATGCGCAGCATCTATGGAGTCACTTTTACTCGGATATAATATTATGAGAAATATCAAGGAAGCATACAACAGTTCTCCGGTGTCTAAGGTGACAAAAGATGCTCCTCCATTTTTGATTATTCACGGTATAAATGATCAGACAGTTCCGTTTGAGCAGAGTGAAGAGCTTTATGACAAGCTTATTGAAAATGGCTGTGATGCAGATTTGATTGCATTAGAAGGCGCTGACCATGCGGATCTGCAGTTTTTCCAGGATGAACTGTGGGATAGGATAATCGAGTTTTTTAAGACTAAATTGGGATAAAATCATGTCATACAGTAGCTCTTAAGAAAATTTTTTTAGTCGGAATAAAGTCTGTTTATAAAGGCTACGATATTTTTTGCAACTGAATAGTTACGATAATTATTAAAAATAAAAACCATAGTATCTTAATGCATTTAAGATATCTATGGTTTTTGTGTTTATGAACCATAACAATATTTTTCCAAAAATTTTTACTTGATTCACCCGAACATATGTTGTATAATGCAAACAGATGTTCGAAATAATATAAGGAGGCCTTATGTTAACGTCAATCAGTGCTGATATTATGGAAAAACTTAAGATTCTGTCTGATGCGGCAAAGTTTGATGTTGCATGCACTTCCAGTGGTGCATCCCGTTCGGGTAATGGAAATGATATGGGGAGTGCATTTGCCAGTGGAATATGTCATTCGTTTACAGCTGATGGCAGGTGCATATCGCTTCTCAAGATACTTTTTACAAATGAATGTATTTATGATTGCAAATACTGTATCAACAGATGCACTAATGATGTTGAAAGAGTGACATTTACGCCTGAGGAGGTATGTAAGCTTACTGTTGAGTTTTACAGACGCAATTATATAGAGGGACTTTTTTAAGCTCAGGTATCATAGAATCGCCCGAGCATACCATGCAGCTTTTATATACCACGCTTTTTCTTTTGAGAAACAAATATCATTTCAATGGGTATATACACATCAAGGGTATACCGGGAGCCTCATCTGAGGTTCTTGAGATGATTGGATATCTTTGTGATAGGATGAGTGTTAATCTGGAGCTGCCCACAGCGGAAGGGCTTAGGGCAGTTGCTCCGAATAAGGCGCGTAAAAACATTCTTACACCTATGAGATTTATTCAAAATGGTATAAAGGACAGCCGAATGTATCATGGCAATAGCAGTATGAAAAACCGTATGTATATAGATGAGCAGGCATATTATGAGCAGATGGCCGAAATAAAAGATAGTACTGCAAGATTATCAGAGTATCACAGAAGCCTTAGGGTTGCTACAGATTGCGGGAAGGCTGATAAGCTTGCAGAAAAAAAAGCTGGGAATCAAGCTTAAGTATCAAAAGACCGGACAGATATTATGTGCCGGCGGGGCAGAGTACACAGATGATTGTGGGAGCAACCGGAGAGAGTGATTATCAGATTATATCTGTAGCAGAAGCAATGTACAACAGGTTTGATATGAAGAGAGTATTTTACTCGGCCTTTGTGAATGTTAATATGGATGAGTCATTACCGGGTATCGGGCAGCCACCACCGTTAAAGAGAGAGCACAGGCTTTATCAGGCAGATTTTCTTATGAGATTTTATGGCTTTAAGGCAGGAGAGCTATTGTCGGAGGATAATCAGAGCTTTAATGATTATATTGATCCAAAGTGTCAGTGGGCTGTAGGTCATCTGGAGTGTTTTCCGGTTGAGATTATGACGGCGGATTATTATACACTTCTCAGGGTCCCGGGAATAGGCACTAACAGTGTCAGGCGTATTATAAAAGCCAGAAAGCATGCAAAGCTTTCGTTTACAGATTTAAAGAAAATGGGTGTCGTGCTCAAAAGAGCACTGTACTTTATCACCTGTGATGGTCGTATGATGTACAATACAAAGCTTGATGAAAGCTATATTACAAGGCATCTCATATATAACGAAAGGCCGGATACTATGCTTTTAGCTGATAATAAATCATGTACTTATGAGCAGATGAGTATATTTGATTTTATATCTGAATAGACAATATTTTTGTAAAGCTTCAGGGAGAAGTATGCATGGATAATATAATACTTAGATGTGATAATAATATAAATGGGATTTTTACCGCTATATATGATGCTTTTGTATACAAAAATCAAATCCAAAAAGAAAATCACGAAGTATACCGGGACAATATTTCTATTGAGATAGGCATTGGAGGAAACTATACACTTTTTTTCAAAGATGATAGATATTGAAACAGATGAGGTAAAGGTCCAAAAGACAATTTTGACAATTCAAAAGAAGCTTGGTTTTAAGATATATGAGACTGTATTTGATGCTTTGTGCCATTATTCTGGTAATAGGGCAACAATAGTGCTTGGATTTCTTGTCAGAGCATTTAAGGTGGGACAAAGGATTATGGAGCATATGACCGATAAATATGTTATGGAGGTATTTGAACTTTCAAGAAAGGTAAATAAAGAGGCTGACAAGATAAGAGGGTTTATTCGTTTTAGTGATAATGGAAACTATCTGCTGGCGCACTTTGAACCAAAATGTGATATGATACCGGTTGTTATGTGGCATTTTGTGGACAGGTATCCCGGGAAAATTTTGTAATCTATGATGATAGAAGAAGGTATGCAGTGGTCCACCCGAGGCTTAAGGAGTGCTTTTATATCAATGAAAGTGAATTTAAACAGCTTGAGAGAAGTGTGCCGGTGAAGACAGACAGTTTTGAGCAGTTATGGAAGGTGTATTTTGAGCACACTGATATAAGGGAGCGGTTCAATCCACAATGTCAGCGCAATCTTTGTCCAAAGTGGTATAGGAAGAATATGGTGGAATTTACCTGATTTTTGAAAGAAATCAATTGTTGCCGGTTACACTGTGGTGTGTGAACAGTAATATAGTGACAGAAATACCAATAAATGATACAATTTATACATGTATACTTAAACATAACGATACTATATCAGGGTGATGCTATGCAGATATCAAATTTGGTAAGTCAATACAACAATTCAGTGGCAAATGGTGAGCCTATGACAGGAGCAAAGGGCGTTGAAAAGCTGGTATCTTCTTTAAATGAAATGTCAAAAGGGATGATATTTGAGGGAACAGTAAGCAGTGTCCGTGGCAATCAGGTTAAGCTTGCCTTGTCAAATGGTCAGCAGATTTTGGCAAGGCTGGCAGGAAAAGTTTTCATTTGAACAGGGACAGTCTGTGTTTTTTCAGGTGAAAAATAATGATGGAGGCACTATAGAAATAAAACCATATACAGTTGATGGCGAGGGAGCTAACCTCACACTTATGGATGCGCTAAAGGCTGCAGGACTGCCGGTAGATGGCATAAATTTGTCGATGGTGAACAAGATGATGGAAGAGCAGATGCCAATTGATAAGACAAGCCTTAATCAGATGTATCAGCTTGTGCAGGATAATAAGGATATTAATGTGACTACACTTGTTGAGTTAAAGAGGCTTGGAATTGAAATTAATCAGGTAAATGCAGCTCAGTTTGAAAATTATGCTAATGACAAACAGGCTATTACAATTGCTATGGATAGTTTGATAGATGAACTGCCGAATGCTCTTTCAGCAGAAGATTTATCAATGTATAAGCTTGTAACCCAGGCGAGGGATATTTTAAATATTGTTACAGAAGGGCTGCCTGAAGAGACATTTATATCAAGTGAAGCTTCTGATATGTCACAGTATGAGGCAATAATGCGTGATAATCAATCGGCACCTGTAGTAAAAAAACACTTTAATATTGCTGAATTATTTGAATCATTAAACAGTGTTTCAGGTGAATCACAGGACATTTACACAACGCAGAAAATAAACAATGCTCCGGCAACAGATACCATCCTTTTACAGGAGAATGAAACAAAATCAAATACTATTGGATTTCTTTTATCGGATAAGCAGATAGAAGAGCTTAATGAACAGGTCAGGATGCTGCTTCCGAATGTACAGGAAAACAATATTTCCTTGTATTCAGAGGATAGCAGTGTCGTAGGAATACTTAACGATATAAAAAGTATGTTGGAAAATACACCGGCAAATGCCGATACACTGAGACATTTGTTTTCAGGAGAAGCCTTTAAGCTTATGTTGAAGGAGGCTTTAGAACAGCAATGGATGATTAAACCGGGAGATTTAGAGAAGAATCCTAAGAAGCTTGATGGCTTGTACGATAAAATTGAAAAACAGATAACAAATATGGAAACTATTTTGAAAACATCAGGAGTGGTGAATCCTAAAGCAGAGGCACTGGCAGATAATATCCGTGGAAATATTGAATTTATGAATCAGATAAACGAGGCATATACATATGTGCAGGTTCCATTGAAGATGAATGAAAAAAACGCCAGCGGACAGTTGTATGTGTATACAAATAAGAAAAGTATGTCCAATCCGGACAAAGAATTATCAGCATTTTTACATTTGGATTTAGAGCATCTCGGTGGGACGGATGTGTCAATTAAAATGCTTCATAGGAAGGTTACAACTAATTTCTATTTGGATAGTGATGAGTCATATGCACTGGTAAAGCAATTTCTGCCGGTGTTGGAAAAGAGATTACAGGATAAGGGCTATAATTGTGAATTGAATGTAAATAGTGGTTCGAAACAGATGAATTTTGTCGCTGGATTTCTGAAAAAGGATTTGCCACCTACAGGTCAGGTGCATAGATATTCTTTTTGACATTAGGGCGTAGCAGTGTATAAGATAATTTACGAATAGTCACAGATGATTAAAACTTACTTCAGAAGGACAGGTGAGTTGTATGCATGGCGAAAATGATAATCGCAACAATAATGGAATAGACATAGGCAAAACAGCCGTAGCTATAGAGTATGTGCCGGGAGAAGCAGCACCTAAAATACTAGCTACAGGCAAGGGCGTTATTGCTGACAAAATTATTGAGAGGGCAAAGGAAAGCAATGTGCCTACATATAAGGACGATAAGCTTGCTGATACACTGTCTAGGCTTAAAATAGGTGATATGATTCCAACGGAGTTGTATGAGGTTGTTGCAGAGATACTTGTTTTTGTTAATGATCTGGATAAGCTTAAGGCAAAAATTGACCAAAGATAGTGTGTAGGTTATATGATATGTGAGGCAGTTATGAATAAAAGAAGTGTTGGAAGTATATATGAGCAGCTTGCAGCTGAGCAGTTAATAAATATGGGATATAGTGTACTTGCCTGCAATTACAGAAACCGCTTTGGAGAGATAGATATAATAGCAAAGGATGGAGATACAATATGTTTTTGTGAGGTGAAATATCGTAGAGATAACGGCTGTGGCAGGGCTCTTGAAGCAGTTGGTTATAGCAAGCAGAAAAAAAAAATCATATCAGTTGCAAGGTATTATCTTATGAAACATGGTTTGGATGAGTGGACACCATGCAGATTTGATGTGATAGCAGTGGATGATGACGAGGTTACTGTGTTGAAGAATGCATTTGAGGGCAGTCAATAACTATTGGTTTGGCAGTTACGGACAGGTATTACGGAACCGTTAATTTATAAACGTTAGACCAGACTATTTCATGAAAACAGATAAGGAACAGGAAATTTTAAACAGCAATAGTTATCGGTAAAATATAGTTGCATAGATATAAATATGAAGACAGACATTGATAATAATATAAAGATTGATAAGAATATAAAGAAGGATAAGAATATAAAGATGGATAAGAATATGCAGGCTGAAAACATACACAAAAAATGTTGATGAAATTACTATAAATGATTTTGTTGCAAAGAATGATAAAGATGTTCTGGAATTAAAAAAGCACGTCCTTTCAAGCGGAAGTGTTGTTCCTTTGTTACATTTTAAGAAGCTAAATGAGCTTTCTATGATAGAGCATTGCTTTACAACACGTCTTGGTGGCATCAGTACAGGTATGTTTGATAGCTTAAATTTAAGCTTTACGCGTGGTGATGACGAGAAAAAGGTCTTAGAAAATTATAAAAGAGTGGCGGAGGCAATCGGAGCAGAGGCAGGACAGATTGTTACGACAGACCAGACACATACTACCAATGTTTTGAGAGTTGGAAAAAAAGCAGTGTGGCATCGGGGTGACAAGAAAGAGACCATATACAGATGTGGACGGACTTATCACGAATGAGCCAAATGTTGTGCTTGCCACATTTTATGCTGATTGTGTACCGCTTTATTTTGTTGATCCGGTACATAGGGCAATAGGGCTTAGCCATTCGGGCTGGAGAGGTACTGTAAATCGTATGGGAAAAGAGACACTTATTGCTATGAACAGGGAGTTTGGTACCGAGGCACATGATGTTATAGCTGCGATAGGACCTTCAATATGTCAGGACTGCTATGAGATAAGTCAGGATGTTGCAGAGCATTTTGTGGATGAGTTTGCGACAACAGACGATCCTCATGCGAGTGATATTCTGCTCTATAAGGGAGCTGGCAAATATCAGCTCGACCTTTGGGAATGTAACAGGAGAGTGCTTGTGGAGGCAGGAGTGCAGGAAGACAATATTGCCATAAGCAATATATGCACTTGTTGTAATCCCTCTTTTTATTTTCGCATAGAGCAAGTCATGGAAAGCGTGGAAATCTTGGAGCTTTTATGTTTCTTAAGTAATTTTCGCACAATCTATTAAGGAAATAATAAGAAATGCCTAAAGCTATATATGTTAAAATAGGTGTATCACGTTGGATAGTACACTGTGCGGGAACTGATGCTGCCAGACAGTTTTTTGGTTCTTTGAGTTAATATAAAAGTCACAGCGGTACTGTCGTATATGAACAGGGGAGAACGATATGCAGTTAAATTATCGAGATTCAAAGCCTATTTATGAACAAATTAAGGAAGGCATCAGACGAATGATTGTTATGAATGTTATTAAGCAGGACGAAAAGCTACCGTCTGTACGTGTGCTTGCCTGCAAGTATGCAATCAATCCTAACACTATCGCAAAAGCATACAGGGAACTTGAGGAGGAAGGCTATCTTTATACTAAAAGTGGTAAAGGAACCTATGTTGCTGATGCTAAGACAGCCAGGCAGAGCCTGACAAGGAATTTGAAAATACTCTTTGACCAGGTGGTGACAGAGTTATTTGTGCTTGAAACACCTGTTGAGGAATTGAGAACAAGAATGGATGATGCGAAAGAGCAGCTGAGCATGGAAGATGACTTAGTCAGATTTGTAACACAAGATATGCAGACAGAAGATGTTGTGACAGAGGGTAATGATGATACAGATAAATAATTTAGTGAAAAAATTTGATGATTTTACAGCACTCGACGGCGTGAATATGAACGTGGAAAAGGGTGCTGTCTATGGTCTTGTTGGTCCAAACGGAGCCGGAAAGTCTACACTTATCAGGCATATTACAGGCGTAATGAGACAGGATGCAGGGGAAGTGTTTATTGATGGTGAGCCGGTATATGAAAATGCAAGGATTAAAGGGCAGATGGCTTATATACCGGATGATATGTTTTATTTTTTGCAATCTGATACAATTAATATGATGCATTATTATAAGGGAATGTATCCAGATTTTGATGAGAAGCAGTTTTACAGGATGCAGGAGTTTTTCCCATCTATAGATGTTAAAAAGAAATATCAGAAAGCTTTCAAAGGGGATGCAGAAGCAGGTTGCCTTCTGGCTTGCACTGTGCTGTAAACCAAAGCTTATTGTACTCGATGAGCCTGTTGATGGGCTTGATCCTGTTATGAGAAGACAGATATGGTCTATCATGCTTGATGATGTAGCTGTTAATAATACCACAGTTGTTGTATCTTCCCATAATCTGCGTGAGCTGGAGGATGTATGTGATCATGTAGGTATTCTCAATAAGGGAAAGATTATGATAGAGCGCTCTCTTACAGAGCTGCAGGGTAATATTTCAAAGATTCAGATTGCATGTCCATATGGCATGCCTAAGATACCGCAGGATTTTAAAGTACTTCATATGTCAAATATAGGAAGAGTATACACAGTTATTGTGCGTGGAGAGCCTGAGGCTGTTGTAAAGGCTATTACAGATGGCAAGGACAGTCCGCAGGTAGTGGATGTACTGCCTCTTACTCTGGAGGAAATATTTATCTATGAGATGGGAGGAGAGGACTATGAAGTCAAAGACATCATTTATTAATAAAACAATGCTGCAAAAGAATGTAAAGCTTTACTGGCCAATCTGGACACTGTATACAATAGTGCTATTACTTAACGGCCCGTTTTCCATGTGGAGCAGATTTAAGAGTGCAGAATTTATTTATGGCACAAATTGGCATAAGTATATGCTTGATATAATGTCCCCGGCTATCAGCATGGAGGCGGATATGATTTTTATTTTTGTCATGGCATTGGTTACAGGCATGGCAATGTTCAGTTACCTGTATAATTCGAGAGCTTGTAATATGATTCACTCTATGCCTGTGACAAGACGTCAGCTTTTTTTCGACTAATGTGTTGACAGGTCTGCTGTTTATGTGGATTCCGCAGATAATTAAGTACTTTATGTCGTTTGTTATATGTATATCATATGGAAATACTAAGGTGGTACATATTGGAATCAATCTGCTTGCTGCAATGGGAATATCTTTTTTTATGTACAGCCTGGTGTGTCTGTGCGCAATGATTACAGGGCAGATTGTTTCTGTAGCAGTGATGTATGCGCTGGTCAATCTGCTGTATGGTGGAGCAGTTATTGCTATTGCCAATGTGCTCACATATGTATCGTACGGGCTTTCATATATGGAATTTGTAAGGAAAATAAGTGCTACGTGGTTTGCACCCATGCTACAGCTTCTCAATCGGGTAGGCTTTCATCCGACCATGAAGAATGCAGGGGATGATTATTACTGCATTAAATATACCTTCAGAGGCACAAATACTATCGTAGTCTATGTCATCGCGGCTGCAGTTATATACTTTATTTCTTATAAGATTTATAAGCATAGAGATTTGGAAAATGCAGGAAGTTTTATAGCTATTCCAAAGCTTAAGCCGGTTTTCAGATGGGGGCTTGGCAGTTTGGGAGGATTGATTTTATCTATTGTTGCAGCGTCGCTTTTGCTTGGACTTAGAATCAGCATTGGTGTTCCTGCGATTATGATGCTTGCAGTGGTGCTTGGAATCATAGCCTTCTTACTTTTAGAGATGATTATAAAGAAGAATTTTAAAATTTTTTCTAAAGCACTATTTAAGGAAATCATTGCTTTTGGTGGGTTTGTTATAGTTGTATTTGGAGGTATAACAGTTTACGGAAATGTGCAGGAAAATTATATACCGAAGCTTGCTGATATTGATTCTGCCCGTATAGCCATAGATTTTGATATCAATCTGGAGGGAAAGGACGTTGAAAAGATTTTAGAGACTCAAAAGATACTTATGGCGCAGAAAAAGGATTATTTTAAAAAGAGATATGATGATTCCGGGTATATTACAATCTCATATACATTAAAAAATGGAGAAAAGGTCAACCGTGTATATCATACAACGGATGATTTTAATCCACATAAGCAGTGTAAGGCGATTATGGCGGAGGAAAATAAACCACAGAATATTATTAATGCCATAATGCAGTGTGATACGACAGATATTACCTTTATCAATGGCTCGGCAGAGCAGTATAATGATAAATATGTAGATGTGCTGAATGAGCGCTTTAACGGAAAAGTTGCTGCGGATATTTTTTTGATGCTGTAAAGAAGGATGTTGAGGCCGGTGTGATGCAGGAATATAATTTGCAGAGAATGCTTGACGGAGTGGATAAGGATACCAGCTATATGTACAATCTTATGCTGAATTTTACAGTGCCAAAGGGCAACAGGATTGGAAAAAGCTGGAATGTCGATGGCTTCACATGGTATGAGGAGCTGTTGGATATACTGGGGGTAACAAAGGAGTATTCTGATTTTGGGGATGCCCGTTCCGATGGTATTGAAACGTATTCGGTCAACATTAGTTTTGGCGAAAACTGTACTAATCTGATAGCTGTTCTTAAAGAAAATGGATTAATTTCATCAAAAGAACCACTTTTGACATATGAATAGTTGTCTCTGTAAATGGTATTGTGATATAATTACTCTGTTATAGATGTTTTGTTTATTATTTTATCATTATTCTGAATAGTTACAATTAGTCTATAATCTAATATGAATTTAGAACAGGAGAGTATATGAGCAGACCAGTAGTGGCCATCGTTGGCCGTCCAAATGTTGGAAAATCTACTCTCTTCAATGCGCTTGCAGGAGAGAGGATATCTATAGTAAAGGACACTCCGGGTGTCACAAGAGACAGAATCTATGCAGATGTATCATGGCTTGATTATAATTTTACCATGATTGATACAGGTGGTATTGAGCCGGAATCCGGAGACGTGATTCTGTCACAGATGAGAGAGCAGGCACAGATTGCTATAGACACCGCAGATGTTATTATTTTTATTACAGATGTGAAGCAGGGACTTGTTGATTCCGATTCAAAGGTGGCGGATATGCTTCGTCGTTCACACAAGCCGGTTGTATTGGTTGTCAATAAGGTGGACAGCTTTGAAAAGTATATGACTGATGTGTATGAGTTTTATAACTTAGGAATTGGTGATCCACATCCTATATCTGCAGCTTCGATGCTCGGACTCGGAGATATGCTTGATGAGGTTGTAAAGCATTTTCCGGATTCATCTAAGCAGGACGATGAGGATGACAGACCGAGAGTTGCTATAGTAGGTAAGCCTAATGTAGGTAAGTCATCACTTATCAATAAGCTTGCCCGTGAGGACAGGGTAATAGTGTCAGATATAGCAGGCACCACAAGAGATGCTATCGATACAGCCATAAAATATGATGGTAAGGAGTATATATTTATCGATACAGCCGGTCTCAGGCGCAAGAATAAGATAAAAGAGGATATAGAGCGATACAGTATTATACGTGCAGTTTCCGCAGTTGAGAGAGCTGATGTTGTCATTGTAGTGATAGATGCTACAGAGGGAGTTACTGAGCAGGATGCTAAAATTGCGGGTATTGCACACGAAAGAGGCAAGGGAATTATCATTGCTGTCAATAAATGGGATGCCATTGAAAAGGATAATAATACTGTAAAGCAGCACACAGAGAAAATCCGACAGATATTAAGTTTTATACCATATGCGGAGATACTGTTTATTTCGGCAAAATCAGGTCAGAGACTCAACAAGATATTTGAGCTCATCGATGTTGTTATAGAAAATAACTCAATGCGTGTTGCAACAGGAGTGCTAAATGAGATCGTTACGGAGGCAGTTGCCATGCAGCAGCCGCCTACAGACAAGGGCAAGAGACTTAAGATATACTATGTGACTCAGGTTTCGGTTAAGCCGCCTACATTTGTGATCTTTGTAAATGACAAAGAGCTGATGCATTTTTCATATACAAGATATCTCGAGAACAGAATCAGGGATACATTTGGTTTCAGGGGAACTGCACTTAAGTTTATTACAAGAGAACGAAAGGAAAATGAGTAAAATGATACTGGCTAGGATTTTAGCATTGGTCGTAGGGTATTTCTTTGGAACCTTTCAGACCGGATATTTTTATGGTAAGGCACATGGAATAGATGTAAGAGAGCATGGAAGCGGTAATTCAGGCACCACCAATACGCTTCGGACACTTGGATGGAAGGCAGGTGCAGTTACCTTCTTTGGTGATTTGTTCAAGGCAATCATAGCGGTTTTGATATTTTATTTCATATATAGAAATACATATCCACAGGCTGTTAAATGCATAGAGCTGTATGCAGGCTTTGGAGCGGTGCTTGGACACAATTTTCCGTTCTTTCTCAATTTCAAGGGAGGAAAGGGAATAGCATGTACATCAGGTGTGATACTTGCTGTATGTCCGATTGCGGCTCCGATATGTCTGGTATTGTTTATTCTTGCTGTAGCCATAACAAGATATGTCTCGCTTGGTTCTATACTGGTTGTTATATCGTTTCTGATTCAGGCAATTGTGTTTAACCATATGGGGCTGCTTGGAGTAAGTGGCAATTATGCGGTCGAGTTTGATATACTTGCTGCCTGTTTTACGGCGATGGCTATCTGGCGACACAGAGCCAATATCAAGAGACTTTTAAGCGGAACTGAAAATAAATTTGGTCAGAAGGTAAAGTAAATAATAGTTTTTGATTATAATAATTATATAAAATACGAGGCATAGAAAATGAGTAGAGTAGGTATTATAGGTGCAGGAAGCTGGGGTACAGCATTATCCCTGGTGCTTGCAAATAACGGACATTCTGTTGAAATATGGTCAATCGTGGAGAACGAGATTGAGATGCTTAAAGAAAAGCATGAGCATATTGATAAGCTTCCTGGAGTAAAGCTTCCGGATAGCATTACCTTTACAACAGATATAGAGGAAACAATCAAAAATAACGATATACTTGTACTTGCGGTACCTTCTGTCTTCACCAGAAGCACGGCAGTAAAAATGGCGCCTTTTGTGAAGGCGGGACAGATCGTTGTCTGTGTGGCAAAGGGCATTGAGGAAAACACTCTTATGACCATATCTGATGTGGTAGAGAGTGAGATCCCTTGCGCTGATGTGGCTGTAATGTGTGGACCTTCACATGCAGAGGAGGTCGGACAGCTGCTTCCTACGACTGTTGTTGCAGGAGCAAGGACACAGAAGACCGCTGAGATAGTACAGGATCTTTTTATGAATGAGGTATTTCGTGTGTATACCAGTCCTGATGTGCTTGGAATGGAGCTTGGAGGCTCCCTCAAGAATGTCATAGCACTTGCAGCAGGCATGGCAGACGGACTTGGCTATGGAGATAATACAAAGGCAGCGCTTATTACCAGAGGAATTGCAGAAATATCTGTGCTTGCGATTGAGATGGGAGCAAAGGCGGAGACACTTTTTGGACTGACAGGTATCGGAGACCTTATTGTTACATGTGAGAGTCGTCACAGCCGTAATAGAAAGGCCGGAATGCTCATAGGTCAGGGCTACACAATGGATGAAGCAACAAAAGAAGTCAAGATGGTTGTAGAGGGCATCTATTCAGCAAAGGCTGCACTTGCCCTTGCAGAAAAATATGATGTAAGGATGCCGATTATCGAGGAAGTAAACAGAGTGCTTTTTGAGGATAAGCCGGCAAAGGAGGCTGTCTCAGAGCTTATGCTTCGTGACAGGAAGATTGAGCACTCAAGTCTGGAGTGGAAATAATTAGTTAACAGGTTGGGTAATAAATGGCTATAGACGGTCATATATAAAATTACATCAGGGGAAATTATAAAATGAAAATAAATATAAAAAAATTGACAACCACAGCCAAAATCCCTACAAGGGGAAGTGAATATGCAGCAGGCTATGATTTATATGCCGACATTACTAAGGAGCTTGTCATTGAGCCACACGAGACAGCAAAGATAGGCACGGGGCTTTCGATAGAGATTCCTGACGGATATTTTGGGGCAGTTTTTGCCAGAAGTGGTTTAGCTGCAAAGCGGGCACTTCGCCCGGCAAACTGCGTGGGTGTGTGTGACAGTGATTACAGGGGAGAGTATATTGTGGCTCTTCACAATGATGGAACGCAGGCACGCACTATTAATCCCGGAGATCGTATAGCGCAGCTTGTGGTCATGCCATATCTGGCTGTTGAGTTTAATGAGGTGTCAGAGCTTTCTGATACGAAGCGTGGTGCAGGTGGATTCGGTTCTACAGGAGCTAATTAATCACAAATGAGTTACAATTAAAACTAATCTTTACTTAAAAAGGGGGACTTATCATGGAAAATCGTATTGTAAAATTTAAATCAAAGGAGAGTGCAGGCTTAAACTTACATGCTATACCGGGACATTTCGCTACAAGTCATTCGCATATTAATTATTATGTAGATGTGACAAGCATCAAGACCCGTGTGTCCGAGGCAAAGGAAGCTGCAAAGGCTCTTTACACCAAGGTACCGCATCATTCATATATAGATACAATAGTATGTATGGATGGAACAGAAATGATTGGTGCATTCTTAAGCCAGGAGATTGAGCGAAACGGACTTATGTCTGTGAATAAGCACGAGACAATTTACGTTGTATCGCCTGAGATTAACAACGGACAGATGCTTTTCAGGGATAACAATAAGGGCGCTATAGATGGCAAGCATGTTGTACTTCTTCTGGCAACTACCACAACAGGTGAGACAATCAGAAGAGCTATGGAGTGTATCAACTATTATGGCGGTATGGTCACATGTATTGCGTCCATATTCTCAACCATCGATGAGGTCAATGGAGTAAAGATTGATAAGCTGTTCGATGACGATGATGTGGTAAACTACCAGACATATCCTGTTACAGAGTGTCCATTCTGCAAGAAGGGGCTGCCAATTGAGGCTATGGTCAATGGCTTTGGATATTCTAAGCTGTAATTAGTACGTTTATTGCAGTAATTGCCTTGTAATTGTTTCGATATCAGACTGTGTTTCGTCATAATGACAACAACACGTTAAATTATTTGGCGGATTGACTATAGCCAATTGACGATATGTTTTGTATTATAAAGATACAAAGAAACAAGGTAACAGACAGTCATGGCACTGAACAGTTACATATATGTACATAATACTTAGGAGGTATTTTTTTAAATGGCAAGTTTATCATTAAAAAACATTTGCAAAGTATATCCGAACGGCTTTGAGGCTGTTAAGGATTTCAACCTTGAAGTAGAGGATAAGGAGTTCATTATCTTCGTAGGACCTTCCGGATGTGGTAAGTCTACTACACTTCGTATGATCGCAGGTCTTGAGGAGATCTCCTCCGGTGAGTTCTACATCGACGGAAAGCTCATGAACGACGTAGAGCCGAAGGACCGTGATATCGCAATGGTATTCCAGAACTACGCTCTGTACCCACATATGACTGTATATGATAACATGGCATTCGGACTTAAGCTTAGAAAAGTTCCAAAGGATGAGATTAAGGCAAAAGTTGAGGAGGCAGCAAGAATCCTTGACCTTGAGAAATTATTAGACCGTAAACCAAAGGCTCTTTCAGGTGGACAGAGACAGCGAGTTGCCATGGGTCGTGCAATCGTTCGTAATCCTAAGGTATTCCTTATGGATGAGCCTTTATCAAACCTTGATGCAAAGCTTCGTGTACAGATGAGATCTGAGATTTCTTCATTACATAACAGATTAGGTACAACTATCATCTACGTAACACATGACCAGACAGAAGCTATGACACTGGGAACCAGAATCGTTGTTCTTAAAGATGGTGTTATCATGCAGGTAGACAGCCCACAGAAGCTTTACAATCAGCCAAACAACCTGTTCGTTGCAGGATTCATCGGATCACCACAGATGAACTTTGTAGATGCTCAGTGTGTTGTTGAGGGAGCAAAGGCATTCCTTAAATTCGATAAATACCAGGTTGAGCTTCCAGAGGCAAAGGCTAAGAAGCTTATCGATGGCGGTTATGCTGGAAAGAACGTAGTATTCGGTATCAGACCGGAGGATATCTACGATTCAGCAGAGCATCTTGATAAATTTGCTTCATGCAAGATTGATTCAGATGTTACAGGATATGAGTTACTTGGTGCAGAGGTATTATTATACTTCACAGTTGCAGGCGCAAATATGTCAGCAAGAGTTGATTCAGATACACCGGCTCGTTACGGTGATCACATTGAGCTTGCATTTGATCCACACAAGATTCACGTATTCGACAAAGAAACAGAATTGACAATTACCAACTAGTTCGTTAAAATTAAATAGTTGTAAATTGACAGACCGGGTGTATAATTTACACCCGGTTTTCTTTTTGCGAATGTGTGTGATGTTCTGAAAGTTAAGTTACGGTGTTAAATTATAACCGGGTTACAGCTTATGACTTGTGAAAGCTTTTTACTTGCCTACGTCAGAACAGTAATGAGAGGATAAGAATATGATTACGAATCAGAAACTGAAAAAATCACTTGAGGAAATAAAAAATATTACTTCGTTTGATGCGATTTTATACTCAGCCAAGGGAAAGCATCTGACAGGTACGGTGGAAGAGCCGGAACATAGCGACATTTTTGTGAAGGAGTTTATAGTATCCGAAGATGATGTTAGGGAAAAAAACGATGCAATCGCATTTGCGGTTGAAATTGATTCAGAGCTTGAGTATGTGCTCGTAATGTTCTGCCCGTATACGAGTGAGAATCTTGTAATAGGCAGGATGGCAGTTTGTCAGCTTCGTACACTTGTGCTCGGTGAGTCAGAGCGATATGACAGAAATAATTTTATTCAGAATATTCTTCTTGGCAATATGCTTGGTTCTGATATAATAAACCGTGCCAAGAAATTACATATAGAAAACAGAAAACGAGTAGTATATGTTATAGATACCGGAAAGAACAGCAATGAGATAGCAGTTGAGCTTGTAAAGAATCTGGCAGATATCAGAAGCGGTGATTTTGTGGTGGCGATGGATGAGCATAATGTAGTGCTGGTAAAGGATGTTGAGGATATAGATTCACCAAAGCTTCAGGAAAAGCTTTCATCTATTGCAGGAAGTCTGGTTGACAATCTGCTTGCAGAGGCTATGATTAAGGTACGGGTGGGCTATGGCAATCCGACGGATGTTCTTCAAAAGATTGCAGAGTCTTATCAGGAGGCAAAAATGGCGCTTGAGGTCGGCAGGCTGTTTTACGTGGAAAAGGAAATTATGGCATATGACAGGCTGGGCATAGGAAGACTTATTTATCAGCTTCCAATGAGTCTGTGTGAGATGTTTATCCGTGAGGTTTTTGGTGATGAGGTGCCACAGATACTTGATGACGAGGAGGCAATGTCTACAATCTCCAAGTTTTTCGAGAACAATCTGAACATTTCAGAGACAGCAAGACAGCTTTATGTGCATAGAAATACGCTTGTGTACAGGCTAGAGCGTATTGAGAAGTCGATAGGTCTTGATATCAGAACCTTTGATGATGCTATGATATTTAAAATAGCAACGATGGTGTTAGCTCATATCAAGGATAGCAGGCAGGGCAGATAATATAATTATTACGCAATTTAAAGAAAAGTAGGAGACAAGTATGGCCAAGAAGCAAACATACGATGAGAAGAGCATAGCAATTTTAGAGGGACTTGAAGCGGTCAGAAAAAGACCGGGTATGTATATAGGAAGTGTCACAACCAAGGGACTAAACCATCTGATATATGAGATTGTGGACAACTCCGTAGATGAGCATCTGGCAGGTGCCTGTGATACCATAAGGGTAACTCTTGAGAAAAACGGTTCGTGTACGGTTGAGGATAACGGACGTGGAATACCTGTAGGTATGCATGCTAAGGGTGTATCTGCGGCGCGTGTTGTATTCTCGACACTGCACGCAGGAGGTAAATTCGACAATTCTGTATATAAGACAAGTGGAGGTCTACACGGAGTTGGTTCGTCGGTTGTAAATGCATTATCCACATATATGGATGTGGAGATAAGCAGAGATGGCTATATCCACCATGACAGATATGAAAAGGGTGTTCCTGTTGTGGAGCTTGAAAATGGCCTGCTTCCTACTTTAGGCAAAACCAAAAAGACAGGAACAAGGATTAATTTCCTGCCTGATCCGGAGATTTTTGAGAAGACGAGATTCAAGGAAGAGGATGTAAAGAACAGACTGAAGGAGACAGCGTACCTCAATCCGAAGCTTACCATCATATACGAGGACAAACGAGGCGATGAGACAGAGCATATTGAGTATCATGAGCCTGAGGGTATTATCGGTTTTGTAAAGGATTTAAATAAAAATATAGAAAAGCTGCATGATGTCATTTACTTTACAGGAGAGAGTGAGAATATAAAGGTTGAGGTGGCTTTTCAGTATACAAGTGAGTTCCATGAAAATATACTTGGTTTTTGTAACAATATATACAATTCTGAGGGTGGAGCGCATATCACAGGCTTTAAGACAGCCTTTACAGGTATTATAAATTCATATGCCAGAGAGCTTGGTATATTAAAGGACAAGGATGCGAATTTCAACGGAGCAGATGTCAGAAACGGCATGACTGCTGTAGTGTCAGTAAAGCATCCTGACCCTAGATTTGAGGGTCAGACAAAGACAAAGCTTGACAATCAGGATGCAAACCGTGCTACTGCCAAGGTGACGAATGACGAGGTACCGCTTTATTTTGACAAGAATCTTGAGGTCTTAAAGACTGTAATATCATGTGCTGAGAAGGCCGCAAAGATTAGAAAAGCTGAGGAGAAGGCAAAGACCAATCTGCTCACAAAGCAGAAGTTTTCCTTTGATTCAAACGGAAAGCTTGCAAATTGTGAGAGCAGGGATGCTTCTAAGTGCGAGATTTTCATAGTCGAGGGAGATTCGGCCGGAGGCTCGGCAAAGATGGCAAGAAACCGTATGTTTCAGGCAATCATGCCGATTCGAGGCAAGATTTTGAATGTTGAAAAGGCAAGTATTGATAAGGTACTGGCAAACGCTGAAATAAAGACAATGATAAATGCGTTTGGCTGCGGATTTTCGGAAGGATATGGAAATGATTTTGATATAACAAAGCTTCGCTATGACAAAATCATCATTATGGCCGATGCCGATGTGGACGGAGCTCATATCTCCACACTGCTTTTGACTCTGTTCTTCAGGTTTATGCCTGAGCTTATTTTAGAGGGACATGTATATGTTGCCATGCCTCCGCTTTACAAGGCTATTCCGTCAAAGGGCGAGGAAAAATATTTGTATGACGATGCGGAGCTTGACAAGTACAGAAAGACACATACAGGCAAGTTTACGTTGCAAAGATATAAGGGTCTTGGAGAGATGGATGCGGATCAGCTCTGGGATACCACACTAAATCCCGCAACTAGGATGCTAAAGCGTATTGAAATAGAGGATGGGCGCCTGGCAAATGATGTGACATCACTGCTTATGGGTAGTGATGTGCCACCGAGAAAAGAGTTCATATACGAGCATGCGCATGACGCGGAGCTGGATGTGTAAGCATGACGCTTCTGCTTTTGGTTCTCAGTGGTTCTGAATAGTTAAGCAGTATTTATAATCGGAGAAAGACATGGATAGAAATATAGATAACAATGTAGACAACAATATAATTCAGACCGAGTATTCGGAGCTGATGCAGAAATCTTATATCGATTATGCGATGAGTGTCATTATAGCAAGAGCCCTGCCGGATGTGCGCGATGGGCTTAAGCCGGTACAGAGGCGGACACTTTATGATATGTATGAACTCGGCATCCGCTATGACAAGCCGTACCGTAAGAGTGCGCGTATTGTCGGTGATACAATGGGTAAATATCATCCACACGGTGATTCATCAATCTATGATGCGATGGTTGTTTTGGCACAGGACTTCAAAAAGGGCATGCCGCTTATCGATGGACACGGTAATTTTGGCTCAATCGAGGGAGACGGAGCCGCTGCCATGCGTTATACTGAGGCAAGACTTCAAAAAATCACACAGGAAGCATATCTTGCTGATCTTGACAAAAATGTGGTTGATTTCATTCCAAACTACGACGAGACAGAAAAAGAGCCAGAGGTGCTTCCGGTCAAGGTGCCGAACCTTTTGATAAATGGAGCTGAGGGTATAGCAGTCGGTATGGCTACAAGCATTCCGCCACACAATTTTGGCGAGGTGGTGGACGGTGTGATTGCTTATATGAAAAAATCCTGATATCACCACAGCCGAGATGATGCAGTATATAAAGGGGCCTGATTTTCCGACAGGAGGCATTGTTGCAAATCAGGATGATCTTGCAGCAATATATGAGACCGGACAGGGAAAGATAAAAATCCGTGGAAGAATCGAAATAGAAGGGCAAGGCAGGAAAGGACAAGCTTGTCATTACGGAAATCCCATACACAATGATTGGTGCCAATATAGGAAAATTCTTAAATGATGTCTATTCACTTGTCGAGTCAAAGGCGACAACGGATATTGTGGACATAACCAACCAGTCATCGAAAGAGGGAATAAGAATTGTCTTAGAGCTAAAAAAAAAGGTGCTGATGTTGAGGCACTTAAGAACCTTTTGTATAAAAAAGACAAAGCTGGAGGACACTTTCGGTGTAAATATGCTGGCCGTCGCAAATGGAAGACCTGAGACGCTTGGTCTTGTACCCATCATAAGGCATCATGTCAATTTCAGTATGAGATTGCAAAAAAGAAAGTATGAGACACTTCTTGCAAAGGAGCAGGAGAAAGAAGAAATACAGCAGGGACTTATAAAGGCCTGCAACGTGATAGATCTGATTATTGAAATATTAAGAGGAAGCCGTGATCAGAAAATGGCAAAGGCATGTCTCATAAACGGAGAGACAGAGGGGATTAAATTCAAGTCAAAGGCTTCAGAAGCCATGGCAGCCCAGCTTTGCTTTACTGAGCGTCAGGCAGCTGCTATCCTTGAAATGCGTCTGTACAAGCTGATCGGACTTGAGATCGAGGCTCTGATGAAGGAGCACGAGGAGACCAGGGCAAAGATTGCAGAGTACAGCGATATTTTTTAGAGCATCGCTCATCCATGGCAAAGGTCATTATGAAGGAGCTTAAAGCGTTCCGCAAAGGAATATGCAAGGGACAGACGCACGGAGCTTGACAATCTCGAGGAAGCTGTTGTGGTCAAAAAAGAGCTTGAGGTATCGGATGTAGTGCTGCTCATGGACCGCTTCGGCTATGTGAAGACAGTAGATACTTCAACCTATGATAGAAACAAAGATACAGCTGACGCAGAGAACAAGCTGATATTAAAGGTCAAAAATATAGATAAGCTGTGCATTTTTACAAACAACGGAAACATGCATCTTGTCAAGGTGTTAGACCTGCCTTATGGCAAATTCCGTGACAAGGGCACACCTATTGACAATGTAAGCAACTATGACAGCAGTAAGGAGGATATAGTATTTATAGCGCCTCTTATGGATGTTGAAAGGCACAAGCTTATATTTGGAACGAAGTCAGCCATGATAAAGCTCGTGGATGGTGCTGAGTTTGTGGTGACACGAAAGACCTCGCAGGCTACCAAGCTCATGGATGATGATGAGCTGTTATTTGTTGACATGCTTTCAGAGAATGCTACAATGGTAATGCGTTCAAAGAAGGAGATGTTCCTTCGAATCGACTGTGGCACTATTCCAGAAAAGAAAAAAGGCAGCAGTAGGTGTCAGGGGAATGAGGCTTGACAGAGAGGATGAGCTTACTGACATTTATCTGCTTAATGACCAGGAGGAAAAAAGAGGTCGAGGTAAAGGGTAAGCAGGTGGCGCTTCACAGGCTGCACATTGCAAACCGTGACACCAAGGGCGTGAAGAAATAATATATCGCATGACAATATAACGTAAAGCATAAACTGTGTACGGTTTTGAGTATGTATGGCCTGGAACAGTTAAAATACCTGACATGAAAGGAAGCGATGAGCTTGTTGGACAAATTAAGAGAGCTTGGCATTTCAGAAAATCTGATTAAGGAAATTGAAAAGTTTCGCTCGCAGTATCCGGTGGACAAGGAGTATGAGTCAAGAATCCCCGTGCCTACACAGTTTTATTACGGAAGCGATGTGTGGGAGCAGGCTATAACCGCCGTTTTATGTGGAGAAAATCTGCTTTTAGTAGGAGAAAAGGCCACAGGAAAGAATCTTTTCGCAGAGAATCTGGCAGGCGTATTTAACAGACCACGCTGTGATGTGTCATTTCACGTAAATATGGATGCAGCATCACTTATCGGAACCGATACTTTTCGTGCCGGAGAAGTAACCTTCAGACCGGGACCTGTGTATACAGCCGCAAAAACAGGCGGCTTTGCGGTGCTTGATGAGATAAATATATGGCAAAAAGTGAGGCTATGGCAGTGCTTCATGCCACACTTGATTTCAGACGTACAATAGATGTGCCGGGCTATGACAGACTGTCGCTTCATCCGGCAACAAGATTTATTGCCACGATGAATTACGGCTATGCAGGCACAAAGGAGCTAAATGAGGCTCTTGTATCACGTTTTGCGGTAATCCGGATGCCTATGATTTCAAAAAGAGAGCCTTGTGAAGCTCATAAAGGAACATTATCCTGCAATACGTGAAGCGGGGGCAAATGAGCTTGCGGAGGTATTTCTTGAACTGCATACCAAGTGCAAAAATGGCGAAATATCATCAAAAGCACTTGATCTGCGTGGTCTCATCGGTTCAATTGGTATGATGGAAAAGGGCTTAAATATATATACAGCTCTGGATATGGGTATAACAAACAAGAGCTTTGATGAGTATGAGCAGACTCTTATCCGTGATACAATCCGTGCAAGAATCTCAAGGAAGATGAGCGGAGAGCAGCTGTTTTGTTGATATGAGCTTGTGACATATGAAGGAATGGAACATATGGAAGAACAGGATATAAAGGAAGCAAAAAGAGCAAGAAACTTCATATGGATGGCGGCCTGTGACTATGACATAGAGCCGCTTTTTCTGGCATTTGCACCTGATGGATCCGCTGATATTTATCTGAATCTGATTATTGGGCTTGAATACAAGTGGTATGAGCATGACAAGATAGATGCCTTATTCAATCAGCTGACAGGAAAAAACGCCATGCTTTATGGGGGCCTTTTATGGATAGGTTTGGAAAATGCCCTGTATGAAAAGGAGAGACAAATGAGGCCTGCCTTATATGATTTAAGGCTTGAGTACGCGAAAAAGAGCCTTGCAGGAGTCAATAAAAACAGGGAGTATTCGAGGATTGATATAATCAGAAATGCACATTGCAGAAGGATACTTGGAAAAACATCAGGTCTTTGCAAAGAGGATGAAGAGATACTGCATGCTTTTTGTTTTACACCTGATATGACAACGGATGAGATTATAGAAAAAACGAGAGAAAATCTGTGGAAGTATTTCTCGTATAAGCCGATAAAGGTGGCAAAGCCACAGGGTATATATTTTTTTACAGAAGGTAGCAGGAGCATTTCACTCAATAGGAAAAGTCAGCACACAGTATGTCAGAGCGAATAGCTTTTATGATAAAAATATGGCCTCGGACACAGCAGCTTTGTCTATGGAGCATTCAAAGAGATATCTGCTGCAGTTTGCACTGCAGAAAGATCCAATAGAAGCGAAGCGTTATGTGACAGCCTGTTTTGGAAAAAGCATGTATTCTGACAGGCAGCAGGCCGAGATGGAGAAAAAAAGCTCTGTGTAGGAAATCACAAAAACTGTCACTTGCTTTTTACCAGAGGTATTTCATCGGAGAAAAAGCAGACTGTACCTGATGAGATTGACAACAAAAGAGAGCGCAGGGAAATTCTTGCATTTAAAAAAGAGACAGCCATGAAATATCACAAGAATAAAGACCATTTTGAAAAACAAACATGGCAGTGTATCAAAACAGTATAAGGAGACTTACAGAAAGCCTTAGAATGCACCTGGAGACAGCAGATGAGACATTTATGGATGCTTCAACACACGGCCGTATAAAGCCTTCGAGAGTATGGAAGGCGCTGTATTTGGACAATCCGCGTGTTTTTGAGCGAAAAGATGAGGTGGAGACGCCGGGCTTTTCTGTCGACATACTGATGGATGCGTCTTCTTCCAGAAAACAGATGCAGCAGAAGATAGCAGCACAGGCATATGTACTGTCAAAGAGTCTGACTAATTGTGGCATACCGGTGCAGATTTACTCATATTGCAGCATAAGAGGCTACACGGTGATGCATATTTTTAAGGAATATGATGATTATGGTGTGGAGGATGAATTATTTCATTTTGTTGCGGCAGGAAATAACAGGGATGGCCTTGCTCTGCGCGCGGCATCACATCTGATGGAGCTAAGTCCAAAGCCAAAGAAGTTACTTTTCATGTTTTCGGATGCAAGTCCCCAGGATGATCAGATAGCAGGGGAGGGAGCCTTTTATAAGGACAGGGAGTACACTGATGCTCTTGCTGTTAAGGACACCGTAAATGAGGTGCAGAGGCTTAAAAACCATGGAATAGACGTAATTGGCATCTTCATGGGAAGTGCGCATGATAGTGAGCTTGCAACAAAGATATTCGGCAGAAGCCTCGTGAAGATAAAGAGTATCAACGAGTTTGCCGATGCTGTCGGACGAGTGTTAAATGAGATACTGAACTAGCATTTTAATTAAAAGTACAATAAACTTAAAGCAATGGAGATAACAAATGAAAGCAATATTATTTGATTTGGACGGAACGCTGATTGACTCATCAGAGGGCATCACAAAGTCGGCACAATATGCACTTTCACACTTTGGCATATCTGAGCCGGACAGAAACAGTCTGTTTTTCTTTTATAGGACCGCCGCTCATAAACACATTTATGGAGCATTACGGATTTACTAAGGAGAGAGCACTTGAAGCGGTCGAAAAGTACAGAGAGCGCTATAACAAAATAGGTATATTTGAATGTTCGCTTTTTCCGGGAGTAAAGGAATGCATAGAGGCGCTTAAAGCAGCCGGCTATAGGATAGGACTTGCATCATCGAAGCCGGAAAAATCGTGTGAGCGTATTTTGGAGCATTTTGGAATACTTGATATGTTTGATGAGGTGGTCGGAGCTACGTTTGACGGCAGGATAGATACAAAGGAAGAAGTACTTAACGAGGTGATACGCCGGTGGTCAGACATTCCAAGGGATGAGATGTGTTTAATCGGAGATACTATGTTTGACATTGAAGGGGCAAACCGTGTCGATGTGCCAAGCATAGCGGTAAGCTTTGGCTTTGGAGATGTTAACGAGATGGTGAGTGCCGGTGCAAAAGCTGTGATAGATGATTTAAGGCAGCTTCCGGATGTACTTTCCAAGCTTTTTGATTAGCTTTTATGAAAATGCAATGCATTGAGACATGAGGTTATAAACAGTAGATAGGAATGGGATTTCATGAATAAGAATTTAAAATTAAGAGCGATAGTGTGGGAAATAATTGTCCCGATTGTGCTTTACTACATTGTTTTTCTGAGCGCAATGTACTTTATTTTTTGCGTTCATCGGACACACAGCTTCGACATACATGATAGCGCAGATAATATCTGCAGCAATTACAATACCATTTATGTATTTTGCAAGCTATAAGCCAACACAGCAGATGTTTGTTAAAAAACCAAAGATAGACAGGGCACTTTTTATAAATGTGCTCTGGGTGATTGTGATTACACTTTTTATTTCATTTGCGCTCAATAATATCATCACCATGTCACCGCTTATCGGGCTCTCAGAAGGATATGCCAGGGCAAATGAGAGCTTTTATGCAAGCACTCTTGTAATTGAGCTGATTGGCTCGGCAATTCTTTCTCCGATTATGGAGGAGCTTGTTTTCAGAGGCATTGTATTGAAATATGCGCAAAATAATGAATGTGCCACAGGCGGTATTTTTGTCGGCGCTTTTGTTTGGGCTCATTCATTTTAATATAGTGCAGTTTGTCTATGCTTTTTTACTTGGCCTTGTGCTTGCAGCTTTCATGTATAAGTCAGGGCATGTGTATGCGGCTATGATTGGTCATATTACCGCAAATGCGTTTGCTGTTATAAGGACAGAGACTGGTATTTTGAAGTGGACTGTTGATGGCAGTGTAATGGCATGGGTGGTATCTGTCATGTGCCTTGGTGTTGGTGCTGTGATATTTTATTATTATGCGAAGCACACAGAAGGAACTGTTTAGCATGGACCAAAACGGAGTGCACACAAAGTACAAGTATCGTGCAGTTTTACGAATATGAGCAATGCGATTTAGGATAGTTACCGGATGATTATAAAAATCAGCTATACAATAAAAAGTATAGCTGATTTTTTTTATGATATAAGACATGAAAAGCTACTGTAACGCATACACAATTCAGACACAATTTGTTATAAGAACTTTTTTTTACATGAGTTATTGAAAAAAGTTTTGAAATTTAAAATAGTAAATTGTGCGTATAACCTTATAAATAAGATAAAAATACAATTATAGTCAGAAAAATAACTTTATAATATTAAGTTATCAAATAATCAGACAATAGCGAGAAAAAAACTATTTACATTGGGCTTTCATCGTTGTAAAATCATAAACAGGAAATGATTCACTTCTTAATAAGTTATCCGTTAACAAATTTACACTAGGAAAGGAAGAACCTATGAGTAAACAATGGAATGAAAGCACAGCCACAGCTAAGGGATTATATGATCATCGCTACGAGCATGATAACTGTGGAATTGGTGCAGTAGTAAATATCAAAGGTATCAAAACACATGAGACAGTCGAGAATGCTTTAAAGATTGTTGAGAACTTAAAGCACAGAGCCGGAAAAGACGCTGATGGTAAGACCGGAGACGGTGTAGGCATCCTGCTCAGATTTCTCATAAGTTTTTTAAGAAGGTTACAAAGCCACTTGGAATAGAGCTTGGAGACGAGAGAGATTACGGTGTGGGAATGTTTTTCTTCCCTAATGATGAGTTCAAGACTATTCAGGCAAAGAAGATGCTTGAGGTTATCGTGGAGAAGGAAGGTCTTGAATTTCTCGGATGGAGAGAAGTGCCTACAGAGCCTGATAAGCTTTCTAAAAAAGCCAGAGACTGTATGCCATGCATCATGCAGTGCTTTGTAAAAAGACCTGAGGATGTTGAGAGAGGACTTGAGTTTGACAGAAAGCTGTATGTTGCAAGACGTGTTTTCGAGCAGTCAAACGACAATACATATGTGGTTTCCTTCTCAAGCAGAACAATCGTCTATAAGGGAATGTTCCTTGTAGAGCAGCTCAGACAGTTCTTCATGGATTTACAGGATCCTGATTATGAGTCAGCAATCGCCACAGTGCATTCAAGATTCTCTACAAATACAAACCCAAGCTGGGAGAGATCTCATCCAAACAGATTTATCGTGCACAATGGTGAGATTAACACTATTCTTGGAAACTCTGACAAGATGTCAGCACGTGAGGAGAACATGGAGTCTCCTAAGCTTAAAAAAGAGTTTCAGAAGGTTTTGCCGGTTATCAATGCGGCAGGATCTGACTCAGCAATGCTTGATAATGCGCTTGAATTCTTGGTAATGAGTGGTATGGAGCTTCCACTTGCCGTTATGATAATGATTCCTGAGCCATGGGCAAACAATTCAATCATGACTCAGAAGAAGAAGGATTTTTACCAGTATTACGCAACCATGATGGAGCCATGGGATGGTCCGGCTTCAATCGTATTCTCAGATGGTGATTTAGTCGGAGCAGTGCTTGACAGAAACGGACTTCGTCCATCACGTTACTATGTGACAGATGATGATTATCTTATCCTTTCATCTGAGGTCGGAGTACTTGAGATTGACCCTACAAAGATTGTGAAAAAAGATCGTCTCCGTCCTGGCAAAATGCTGCTTGTAGATACTGTTGCAGGAAAAATCATAGATGATGATGAGCTCAAGGAGAGATATGCAGACAAGCAGCCTTATGGTGAGTGGATTGACAGATACATGGTAAATCTTAAGGATTTAAAGATTCCTAACCAGAGAGTACCTGAGTATACAAAGGAAGAGCGCCAGAGAATGCAGAGAGCCTTCGGTTACACATATGAGTCACTCAAGGATTCAATCCTTCCTATGGCTAAAAATGGTGTTGAAGGCACAGCAGCCATGGGTACTGATACACCGCTTGCAGCTTTATCAGGTAACAGGGAGCCGTTATTCAACTACTTTAAGCAGCGCTTCGCACAGGTAACAAACCCGCCTATCGATTCAATCCGTGAGGAGGTTGTCACATCAACCACACTTTATATCGGTGAGGCCGGAAACGTGCTTGAGGAGAAGCCGGAAAACTGCCGTGTACTTAAGATTAACAACCCAATCCTTACAAACACTGACCTTATGAAGATTAAGAATTTAAAGGCCGATGGCTTTAAGGTAGAGGTTTTACCTATTATATATTACAAGAACACAAGTCTTGAGAAAGCTGTAGACAGACTTTATATAGAGGCTGACCGTGCATACAGGGACGGAGCCAACATTATTATCCTTTCAGACAGGGGTGTTGATGAGAACCACGTTGCAATTCCTTCACTGCTTGCAGTTGCTGCATTGCAGCAGTATCTTGTAAAGACAAAAAAGAACATCTCTTTCTCTCATTCTTGAGTCAGGAGAGCCAAGAGAGGTTCATCATTTTGCTACACTGCTTGGCTTTGGTGCAAGTGCAATCAACCCTTATCTGGCACAGGATACAGTTAAGCAGCTTGTTGACGAGCATATGCTTGACAAGGATTATTATGCAGCAATCGATGATTACAACCATGCAATCATCACAGGTATCGTAAAAATTGCAGCAAAGATGGGTATTTCAACCATCCAGTCATATCAGGGCTCAAAGATTTTTGAGGCAATCGGTATTGACAAGAGTGTTATTGATAAGTATTTCACAAATACAGTAAGCCGTATCGGTGGAATTACATTACAGGATATCGAGAACGATGTGAATGAGCTTCACTCTGCGGCCTACGATCCGCTCGGACTTGAGACAGATGTTACACTTGACAGCAAGGGCAGACACAAGATGAGAAGCGGAGCCGATGACCATCTGTACAATCCGGCTACAATCCATCTTCTTCAGCAGTCGACACAGCGCGGTGACTACAATCTATTCAAGCAGTACACAGCACTTGTGGACGAGGAAGAGAAAAATACAAACATCCGCGGACTCATGGATTTCAACTATCCTAAGAAGGGTGTCAAGCTCGAGGAGGTTGAGAGCGTTGACTCAATTGTGACACGTTTCAAGACAGGTGCTATGTCATACGGATCTATTTCCAAGGAAGCACATGAGACACTTGCAATTGCCATGAACCATCTGCACGGAAAATCAAATACCGGTGAGGGTGGAGAGGACAAGGATCGTCTCACAATCGGAAAAGACGGAAAGAACCGCTGTTCAGCAATCAAGCAGGTTGCTTCAGGACGTTTTGGTGTCACAAGCAGATACTTAACAAGCGCACAGGAGATTCAGATTAAGATGGCACAGGGTGCTAAGCCGGGTGAGGGCGGACACTTACCTGGAAAGAAGGTTTATCCTTGGATTGCAAAGACAAGACTTTCAACACCGGGTGTTGCACTCATCTCTCCACCACCACACCACGATATTTATTCTATCGAGGATTTGGAGCAGCTTATATTCGACTTAAAGAATGCAAACAGAGATGCAAGAATCTCAGTCAAGCTCGTTTCTGAGGCCGGTGTAGGAACTGTTGCGGCAGGCGTTGCAAAGGCCGGAGCACAGGTAGTGCTTATCTCAGGCTACGACGGAGGAACAGGAGCCGCACCTAGCAGCTCAATCCACAATGCGGGACTTCCATGGGAGCTTGGACTTGCAGAGACACACCAGACTCTTCTTATGAATGGTCTTAGAAATAAAGTAAGAATTGAGACAGACGGTAAGCTGATGAGTGGCCGTGATGTGGCAATAGCAGCGTGTCTTGGAGCCGAGGCATTCGGTTTTGCGACAGCTCCGCTTGTAACTATGGGCTGCGTAATGATGAGAGTATGTAACTTAGATACATGTCCGGCAGGAATTGCTACACAAAACCCTGAGCTTCGTAAGCGCTTTGCAGGAAAGCCGGAGTACGTTGAGAACTTCATGCGTTTCATCGCTGAAGAGCTTCGTGAGTATATGGCAAAAGCTTGGCGTAAAGACAGTGGATGAGCTCGTTGGACGTGGAGATCTCTTAAAGAAGCGTGATAATCTAAGCGAGAGACAGTCAAAGATTGACCTTGACTGTATACTTAATAATCCGTTTGACGGCAAAAAGCAGAGTGTTATCTTCGATCCTAAGCAGGTATATGACTTTGAGCTTTCAAAGACAAAGGATATGACTGAGATCATGACACAGCTTAAGAGCGCACTTGAGAGCGGACAAAAGCGCGCGATTGAGATTGAGGTAACAAATACAAACAGATCTCTCGGAACAATATTTGGTTCTGAGATTACAAAGAAATATGACGATACGCTGGATGAAGACACTTTTGTTATCAAGTGTAACGGTGCAGGCGGACAGAGCTTTGGAGCATTTATCCCTAAGGGACTTACACTTGAGCTTGTCGGAGATTCAAATGATTACTTCGGAAAGGGTCTTTCAGGTGGAAAGCTCATCGTATATCCACCTGCAGGAGTCAAGTTTGAGAAGGATGATAATATCATCATCGGAAACGTAGCACTTTACGGAGCTACAAGCGGTAAGGCCTTCATAAACGGTGTTGCCGGTGAGCGTTTCTGCGTAAGAAATTCCGGTGCAACAGCAGTAGTTGAGGGTGTCGGTGATCATGGCTGCGAGTACATGACAGGTGGCCGTGTAGTTATCCTTGGAAAGACTGGAAAAAACTTTGCAGCAGGTATGAGCGGTGGAATAGCATATGTGCTTGACGAGGACAATGACCTTTACATGAGAACCAACAAGCAGATGGTATTTACTGAGGAGGTCTCAAACAAGTACGATGTATTAGAGCTTAAGGAAATGATAAAAGAGCATGTAACACTTACAAACTCAGAAAAGGGTAAGGAAATCCTTGATCATTTCAGTGAGTATCTTCCTAAGTTCAAGAAGGTTATTCCTTACGATTACAACCGTATGCAGATGGCTATTGTACAGATGGAAGAAAAGGGTCTTAACGCAGAGCAGGCACAGATTGAGGCATTTTATGCCAGCACAAGAGGCTAAGGAGGACGCAGATAATGGGAAAACCAACAGGATTTATGGAATATGACAGATGCGAAGCAGCGTCTGTAGAGCCAAAGGAGCGTATTAAGAACTTTAACGAGTTCCATGTGTTCCTTTCAAAAGAAAAAAATCAGCAGAAACAGGCTGCCCGTTGTATGGACTGCGGAGTTCCTTTCTGCCAGTCGGGAATGACAATAGCAGGCATGACATCAGGCTGTCCTCTGCACAACCTGGTTCCGGAGTGGAATGATCTTGTATACACGGGGAACTGGGAGCAGGCATACAACCGCCTGAAGAAGACCAACAATTTCCCGGAGTTTACATCAAGAGTCTGCCCGGCACTGTGCGAGAAGGCATGTACATGTGGACACTGGGGTAGTCCGGTATCAGTCAGGGACAATGAGCATGGTGTAATAGAGACTGCATATGCAAACGGATATGCAGCTCCAAAGCCACCAAAGGTCAGAACCGGCAAGAAGGTGGCAATCATTGGTTCGGGCCCTTCAGGACTTGCGGCAGCAGACCAGCTTAACCAGAGAGGCCATGAGGTTACAGTATATGAGAGAGAGGACCGAGTCGGCGGCCTGCTCATGTATGGTATTCCAAATATGAAGCTCGATAAGAGCATTATTGACAGAAAAGTTAATATAATGAAGGAAGAGGGCATTCATTTTGTCACAGGCTGTGATGTCGGAAAGGATATAAAGCCGGCAGAGCTTTACAAGAAGTATGACAGGGTAATCCTTTGCTGTGGTGCCAAAAATCCAAGAGACATAAAGGCAGACGGAAGAGATGCAAAGGGTATTTACTTTGCTGTTGATTACCTTACCCAGAATACAAAGAGCCTTTTAAATTCAAACCTGACAGATGGCAAGTTTGTATCTGCAAAGGGCAAAAATGTGGTCATTATCGGTGGCGGTGATACAGGAAATGACTGTGTCGGAACTGCAATCCGTCAGGGCGCCAAATCAGTCACACAGCTTGAGATGATGCCTTGTCCGCCTACAGAGCGTGCCGCAAACAATCCGTGGCCAGAGTGGCCAAAGGTCTTAAAACAGACTATGGCCAGGAAGAAGCTATCGCAGTATTCGGACATGATCCACGTATCTATAAGACAACCGTAAAAGAGTTCCACAAGGACAAAAACGGCAACCTAAAGGAGCTTACAATTGTAAGTCTTGAGAGTAAAAAGGACGAGAAGACAGGCAGGTTCATGATGGTTCCGGTAGAGGGATCAGAGAAAAAGCTTCCGGCAGAGCTTGTGCTTATAGCAGCAGGCTTCCTTGGAACAGAAAGCTATGTGGCAAAGGCATTTGGTGTAGAGCTCAATGCCAGAACAAACGTAAGTACACAGGAGGGACATTACGCTACAAACGTAAAAAACGTATACGTGGCAGGTGATAACCACCGTGGACAGTCCCTTGTAGTATGGGCTATCAGAGAGGGACGTGAGGCTGCCAGAGAGGTTGATGAGAGTCTCATGGGATATTCATATCTCTCAGTACAGTAACAAATTATTATAGCAATTCTTCTTAATAAATTTTATTTCATACATTTTATAGCAAAATCCCGGTGCATTGTACCGGGATTTTTGACATACAAAATTACTGCTTTCTAAAGGTGTTGGCACTGTGGATAAACTAATTGAAATTTGACTTATAAGATGTTAAGATAGCAGTGTTTGACATGATAATAATAATATTAGGAGCAGCAAATGAGTAAAACAGTATTTTTTGACATAGACGGAACAATATGGGACGATGACATGGTAATTCCTGAAAGCACCCTAGAGGCTGTGGCAGCCCTCAAGGCAAACGGACATCTGGCATTTATATGTACAGGACGTGCCAGAGCCAGTGTGAGGTCAGAGAAGCTATTAAATATGGGTTTTGATGGAATAATTGCGGCATGTGGCAACTATATTGAAATGGATGGCAAAGTAATATATGAAAATGACCTGAGCGCAGATATGGTACAAAAAGGTCATAAGGGTGCTTTCTGAGTGTAAAATGCCTGTAGTGCTTGAGGGCTCCACAGACTATTGGATAGATGACGAGGGCTTTGAGGATGATCCGTATGTGGATTACCTTTTTGAGTCACTTGGTGAGCATGCACATATAATAAGAGGATATGACGGCGAGATAAGAATTAATAAATTCCGCTGACGTGATAGACGGTACTGATTATGAACGTGTGAAGGCAGAGTTTGCCGATTATTTTCTAATACTCGAGCATGTGGAAAATGTCGTGGAGTTCGTGCCGAAGGGAACCTCAAAGGCAACCGGCATCAAATGGCTGTGCAATCATCTGGATATCCCGCTTGATGAAACCTATGCGATAGGCGACAGTGTAAATGACCTTGAAATGCTTGAGAGTGTAGGACATGGAATCGCGATGGGCAACTCAATGCCACCGGTTAAAGAAATTGCGGAATATGTCACATCGGATATTTCAGATGATGGAGTGAAAAAATGCGTTAAGGCATTACGGATTGATATAGAAAATGTAAAATAAATATTAAAATGAAATATCACTGTTGACATTGAAATGCAATAGTGATATTTTATTTACAGAAAGAAATTAGCACTCGAAAGAAATGAGTGCTAACAGAGATAAAAGGAGGCAATACAATGAAATTAGTTCCATTATCAGACAGAGTAGTATTAAAGCAGTTAGAAGCAGAGGAAACAACAAAATCGGGAATCATCCTTACAAGTTCAGCACAGGAGAAGCCACAGGAGGCTGAGGTTATCGCAGTAGGACCTGGCGGAATGGTTGACGGCAAGGAAGTTAAGATGCAGGTAACAGTCGGACAGAAGGTTATTTATTCTAAATACGCAGGCACAGAGGTTAAGCTTGACGGAGAAGAGTACATCATCGTTAGACAGAATGATATTCTTGCAGTAGTAGAGTAAGATTAATTTACGGATAGAAGCTAAAGAACCGGTACGTTTTACATATCCGGTCATAGCTGCTTACATTTTGGAATTAAATATCAAATATATAAATAGAAAGGTCGTATAAATCATGGCAAAGGAAATTAAATATGGCTCAGAAGCCAGAGCAGCACTTGGAGCTGGAGTAGATAAATTAGCAAATACAGTCAGAGTAACATTAGGACCGAAAGGAAGAAATGTAGTTCTTGATAAACCCTACGGAGCTCCGCTTATCACAAACGACGGTGTAACCATCGCAAAAGAGGTTGAGCTTGAGGATGCTTTCGAGAATATGGGCGCACAGCTTGTCAAGGAAGTCGCCACCAAGACAAACGATGTAGCAGGTGACGGTACAACAACAGCTACAGTTCTTACACAGGCAATGGTTCAGGAAGGAATGAAGAACCTTGAGGCAGGAGCAAACCCAACCGTGCTTCGTCGTGGTATGAAGAAGGCTACAGACAAAGCTGTTGAGGCACTTAAGGATATGAGCCAGAAAGTAAAAGGCAAAGAGCAGATCGCTAAGGTTGCAGCTATCTCAGCAGGTGATGAAGAAGTTGGTAACCTCGTAGCAGACGCTATGGAAAAGGTTACAAACGATGGTGTTATCACAATTGAAGAATCAAAGACAATGCAGACAGAACTTGACCTTGTAGAAGGTATGCAGTTCGACAGAGGATACCTCTCAGCATATATGTGCACAGATATGGATAAGATGGAAGCAGTACTTGATGATCCGTATATCCTTATTACTGACAAGAAGATTTCAAACATCCAGGATATTCTTCCATTACTTGAGAAGATTGTTCAGGCCGGTGCAAGACTTCTTATCATCGCTGAGGATGTTGAGGGTGAGGCTCTTACAACACTTATCGTTAATAAGCTTCGTGGTACATTCAATGTAGTAGCTGTCAAAGCTCCGGGATATGGTGACAGAAGAAAAGAAATGCTTCAGGATATCGCAATCCTTACAGGCGGCCAGGTAATCAGCTCAGATCTTGGACTTGAGCTCAAGGATACAACAATTGATATGCTTGGCCGTGCTAAGTCAGTTAAGGTTCAGAAGGAGAACACAGTCATCGTTGATGGTGCCGGAGACAAGGATGCTATCGCAGGCAGAGTAAGCCAGATTCGTGGTCAGATTGATGAGACAACATCTGAGTTTGATAAAGAAAAATTACAGGAGCGTCTTGCCAAGATGGCAGGCGGTGTAGCTGTTATCCGTGTTGGTGCTTCCACTGAGACAGAAATGAAAGAAGCTAAGCTTCGTATGGAGGATGCCCTTAACGCTACAAGAGCAGCAGTTGAAGAGGGAATCATCGCAGGTGGTGGATCAGCATATATCCATGCATCAAAGAAGGTTGCAGAGCTTGTTGATACACTTGAGGGAGATGAGAAGACAGGTGCAAAGGTTATCCTTAAAGCACTCGAGGCTCCACTTTACTATATCGCTGCAAACGCAGGACTTGAAGGTGCAGTAATCATCAACAAGGTAAAGGAGTCAGCTCCGGGAACAGGCTTCAACGCAGCTACAGAAGAGTATGTAGATATGGTTGATAACGGAATCCTTGATCCTGTAAAGGTTACAAGAAGTGCATTACAGAATGCAACATCAGTAGCTTCAACACTCCTCACAACAGAGTCAGCAGTAGCTACAATCAAAGAGGACACTCCAGCAATGCCAGCCGGTGCCGGCGCCGGAATGGGCATGATGTAATCGTAGACAATGAGGAAAAAAAACCCGTGGTCACACTCGTGTGAACCGCGGGTTTTCTTTTTGACGAATGTCCGGATATGAGCAAGTAGCACCTACTGTGCGGACCACGAATATACGGAGGCTGGTGTAAGCCAGCCGTGTCTACTATGTAGGTAAAATAACGCCACTGTCCATCAAAAACTTCTTTTCAAACAATTACACCTATGGTATAATGGGCGGTGTTGGAAAAAATACGACAACGAATATTTATATCGGAGTGAGAATTAATGAGTAAGGTTATAGTAGTTACCGATTCAAACAGCGGTATCACACCTGACGAGGCAAAGAAGCTTGGAGTTGAGGTGATTCCAATGCCTTTTTACATCGATGAGCAGATGTATTATGAGAATATCGATCTGACGCAGGAGCAGTTCTATGAGAAGCTTACGGCAGGCGGCGATATCAAGACATCTATGCCTTTGGTTGGTGATGTAACAGATAAATGGGATGAGTTATTAAAGGAAAATGATGAGATTGTATACATTCCAATGTCATCAGGTCTTTCAAGCTCATGTGAGACAGCATATATGCTCTCGCAGGATTATGACGGCAAAGTGCAGGTAGTCAATAATCAGAGAATATCAGTTACAATGCGCCAGTCGGTTATAGATGCGAAGAACCTGGCAGAAGCAGGAAAAAATGCAGCTGAGATAAAGCAGATATTAGAGGATGCAAAGTTTGAGTCTTCCATATATATCATGGTAGATACTCTTAATTACCTCAAAAAGGGTGGTAGAATCACGCCTGCAGCGGCAGCTCTTGGCACACTTTTAAAGCTTAAACCGGTGCTTCAGATTCAGGGTGAGAAGCTTGATGCATTTGCAAAGGCACGTACCGTAAAAAGCAGGCAAAGAGCATCATGATAGATGCCATGAAGTCGGATTTTGAGAAGCGCTTCAATAATCCGGATGGCAGCCAGATAAATCTTGAAATGGCATACACGCATGATATTGCAGCAGCGGAGGCATTTAAGGAAGAGGTTCAGGCAGCATTTCCAAATAACGAGATAGTCATGAATCCGCTTTCACTTTCGGTCTCATGCCATATAGGGCCCGGAGCGCTTGCAATAGCCTGCTCTAAGAAGATAGAGTATTGTAATAAATAATTATTAATAGTTACAAAGCATAATAAATATACCACTAAAATCAAGCAGTAACATGGCACAATGTGTCGTGTCAGAAAATACAAGGGAGGCATGTAAAATGTCAAAGGTAGATGTAGTAATAGGATGTTTCTATGGTGATGAAGGAAAAGGTAAGGTAATTGATTACCTTGCAGCAGACGCTGATGTAGCAGTAAGATGCACAGGCGGAGACAATGCCGGTCACACAATCAAAGCAAACGGTGTTAAATATGCAATGCACCTTATTCCGTCAGGTCTCTTATCAGGACATACAATCGGAGTGATCGGAAACGGAGTAGTTTTAAATCCGCAGGTTCTTTTAGAGGAAATCAACAACCTGAAGGAGCACGGATATGATGTAGATAAATACTTAAAAATCAGTGACAAAACGCATGTCATTTTCCCATATCATAGTAAGCTTGATGTGGCGCTTGAGAAGGTGAGAAAGGCAAAGAAAATCGGTACTACAGGAAAGGGTATCGGACCTTCATACTGCGATAAGTATGAGAGAAGCGGAATCAGAATGGAGGATTTATACGCACCTGATTTCAAGGAGCGCCTTAAGGAGCAGACAGAGCTTAAGCTTGCACTTCTTAAGGTATATGATCCTGAGACTGATTATACAAAGGAGCTTGATTTCGACAAGATATTTGCATAGTACAGTGACTATGCAGCACAGCTTGAGCCATATGTATGTGATACAATCACCCTCTTACACAAGGCACTTGAGGATGACAAAAAGGTGGTTGTTGAGGGAGCACAGGCTACACTCCTTGACATCGACTTTGGTTCATATCCATATGTTACATCATCAAATCCTACAATCGGTGGCATCCTTACAGGAACAGGTCTTTCTGCTTCAGATATCGGAAATGTATACGGTGTCATCAAGGCATACTCAAGCCGTGTAGGTGAGGGACCATATGTGACAGAGCTTCTTGACGCAACCGGAGACAGAATCCGTGAGCTCGGACATGAGTACGGCACCACAACAGGCCGCCCGAGAAGATGCGGATGGTTAGATCTTGTCACCTTAAAATATGCCAAGCGTCTTAACGGACTTACAGCACTTTCTGTAAACCATCTCGACACAATCGGCAAGTTTGATACAATAAAAGTCTGCATCGGCTACGATGTAAACGGTGAGGTAACAGAGGACTTTACCACAAATCTCAAGGTTTTAAACAACGCAAAGCCTGTATATGAGGAGCTAAAAGGTGGCTGGGGAGATGAAATTGCAAGCTGTAAGACTTTCGAGGAGCTTCCTGAGAATGCACAGAAGTACATCAGCTTCATAGAGAAATACATTGGAGTACCTGTTAAGTTCATCGGAACAGGTGCTGAAAGAGAAGCTATGATTGTGCGCGCAGACAATTAGTACAGCTAAAATATCATAGTATTAAAATTATAAATAATGTACAAAAGAGTGTTCAGAATTCACAAATTGAACACTCTTTTTTTATACTCTAATATCATAACAATTTAGCAGGAGGAGTATTAATGTGATAGAAATTAGTAATCTCGTAAAGAAATATGGCGACCATATAGCCGTAGATCATCTTTCGCTGACTGTTGAGCCGGGAAAGATATACGGACTTTTGGGACCAAACGGCGCCGGAAAGTCAACCACCATGAATATTGTTACCGGATATATCGGTGCTGATGGTGGAACAGTAAAGATAAACGGCTATGATATATTTGCACAGCCTGAGGAGGCAAAAAAATGTATAGGATACCTGCCGGAGATACCACCGCTTTATGTGGATATGACGGTATATGAGTATCTCAAATTTGTGGCAGAGCTCAAAAAGCTCGACAGGAAAAAGAGAAAAGAAATGATAGCAGATGGCATGGACATGACCGGCATCACGGAGGTGAAAAACCGTCTCATAAAGAACCTTTCCAAGGGCTACAGACAAAGAGTGGGCTTCGCCCAGGCACTTCTTGGCTACCCGGAAATCATCATACTGGATGAGCCTACAGTGGGACTTGATCCAAAGCAGATAATAGAGATTCGTGAGCTTATTAAAAAGCTTGGAGAAAATCATACGGTGATACTGAGCTCACATATTTTAAGTGAGATAAGTGCGGTGTGTGATCATGTGTTTATCATATCAAAGGGCAAGCTTGTAGCAAGTGATGCCACAGAGAACCTGATTAATCTCATGTCAAAGAACCAGGAAATTAACCTTGTACTCAAATCAGACGAGATTGGTGCAAGAGGAATGCTTGAAAAGATAGTAAATGTTGATAAGGTCACATTTGAAAAGTCTGAGGAAGAGAATACAGTGAAGGCTATGGTTATAGCAAAGGCAAACTGCGATATACGTGAGGAAATATTTGAGCTTGCAAGTGCAATGCATATGCCAATCCTTGAGATGCATACTGTTGTGAAGTCACTCGAGGATGTATTCCTTGAGCTTACAGGGGAAGGAGATGAGAAATAATGCTTGCAATATTTAAAAGAGAATTCAAATCATATTTCCAAAACGTTATAGGATGGCTGTTTGTTGCAGCACTTCTTGCAGTGTATGGCCTATATTTTTATGTATACAATCTGAAAAACGGTTATCCGTATATATCATATGATTTAAAGGGAATCGGTTTTATTATGATGATTGCAGTGCCAATCCTCACGATGAGATCGCTTTCTGATGAGAAAAAGACAAAGACAGATCAGCTCATGCTGACATCGCCTGTATCTGTCGGAAGGATTGTAGCAGGAAAATATTTAGCGATGGCAGCGGTATACACCATAGACATAGCGCTTTTTGCACTTTCACCGCTCGTGTTGTCAATTTACGGCAAGGTTGCGCTCAGTGAAGCGTATGTGGCTTTGTTTGGCTACTGGCTTTACGGTTTATCATGCATCGCCGTGGGACTTTTTATATCGTCCATATCTGAGAGTGTGATAATATCTGCAATACTTACATTTGCGGCATTATTCCTCTCATACATGATGCAGTCCATCACAGGGCTCATCTCGTCAAGTGGGAATCTGCTCACAAAGGTGCTTAATTGCTTTGATTTGTACACACCATTTGAGAATTTTGTGAGTGGCTGCTTTAGTGTCACATCGGCAGTTTATTATGTGACGGTTATTTTGCTTTTATGCTTCTTGACGACTCAATCTATCCAGAAGAGAAGATGGGCATTTTCAAAGAAGATGATAGGCACAGGGGCATTTTCAGCAGGAATGATTGTCATAATGTGTGCAATCTGTGTGGTTGTAAATCTTGTACTGACAGCGCTTCCTGCTAAGTACACATCAATTGACTGTTCGGCTACAAAGCTGTACTCGCTCACAAACGATACAAAGGACAGGGTAAGTAAGCTAGATGAGGATATTACAATCTATGTTTTGAATTCCAAGAAATCAAAGGATGCAAAGATAGATGAGACAATCAACAGATACAAGGATCTTTCGAGTCATATAAAGGTAAAATATGTAGATCCGGCGACAAGCCCGAAGTTTTATCAGGATTACACAGACACGACACCTACCACAAACAGCCTTATCATCGAGAGCAAAAACCGTTCAAAGGTGATTGATTACAATGATATATATGAATATGACAGCTCATCATATTATTACGGATACCAGTCGCAGTCTAGCATCACAGGCTATGATGCCGAGGGACAGATTACAAGTGCTATAGAGTATGTCACAATGGATGCAGATGAGCTCCCGGTAATTTATCAGATAACAGGACACAATGAAACGGAAATAGGAAGCAATTTCCAGAGTGTTGTAAGCAAGGCAAATGCAAATCTTAAGAGTTTAGAGCTCTTTAACGAGGAAAAGGTGCCGGAGGATGCAACAGCCATTATTATTAATTCTCCGACTGTTGATTTCAACGAGGAAGACGCACAGAAGGTGATTGATTATTTAAATGGCGGTGGAAAGGCACTGATTGTCGGCTGCTATGCATATAATGATGAGCTTACAAACTTTAACAAAATACTTGCGGCTTACAATGTCAGCTTCAAGACCGGTGTGGTAGCTGAAAATGACAGCTCAAAATATTATCAGAATCCTCTCTACCTGCTTCCAACGGTTGAGACGACAGATTACACCTCAGATGCAACAGACGGATATGTATTCCTAGCAGGAAGCTGTGCAATCAGTTATCCTGAGGATACAGATGATGTGACATATACAAAGCTGCTTTCTACATCAGACAGTGCAGTTTTAAAGAAGGACTGGAAGAATATCACCACATCGAAGGCAGAGGACGGTGATGAGAACGGACCGTTTACTACAGGTCTTGCCGTAAATGATTCAAGCACCGGCGCATCGATTGTTGTGTTTGGTACGCCTTATGTGGTTGATGATTCATATGATAATGCCGTTTCCGGCAACAATGCAGACATGTTCAAGGATGTTATCACATCAATGACCGGAAATGTTGAGCTTGCATCAAGTGTGATACCGGTGAAGGATTACACTTTAAGCAATATCACTATAAATACGCTGCAGGCGGTTATTACGGGACTTATCATAATGGTAGCTGTACCAATACTGCTTATTATCATAGGAATAGTTGTATGGGCAATGAGGAGAAAGAAGTAGATTACAGGTAAACGCGTATAAGAAATAGGAGAAAAATGAATGAATAAGCAGAAACGCACCTTTGTGATACTTGCGATAGTTCTGGCAGCATCCCTGGCGGGCTACCTGGGGCTTCTAAATTACAATAAATATAAAAGTGACGATGATTCGGAGAGCGAAAGCGACAGTGTTGAGGCACTTTCGCTGGACTCATCGGATGTTAATTCACTCTCATTTCTGATTGACGGTCAGGAGTATAGCTTCAGCCGTATAAAGTCAGATGGCACATCCGATGAGACAGGGTCAACGGAGTCTGAGAAAACAGACACAGAATCAGAGTCTTCTGATTCAGATGATGAAGAGCAGTGGGTCTGCGATAATGATACCTCTCTTAAAAATCAATACAAGCAAGGTCATATCACTGCTTGGAAATGCCACAAGCATTACAGCTTCAAAGAAACTTGATTCAGATGCGGATACATCTGATTTTGGGCTGGATGAACCACAGAATGTTGTAAAGCTAAGCACCGATGACAAGGCATATACCATCACAATCGGCGAGAAAAACGCTATGCTTGGTGAGTACTATATCAAGGTAAATGATGATGTATATCTTTCAGGTACCACAATCCCTGGAACAATTCCGGATTCTATAGATGATATGATTGCAACTAAAGACAGTGAGAGTACTGAGACTGAAAGTGAGTAGCAATGGATTGATAAGTTACAATTTGAAAAGAAATTAAGAAATAGTTCATCCTTTTTTAATGAAATAGGTATTGAAATCATGCTTATGTTGTACCATTATTATTGTGTAGAATAATAATGGACAAACGGTGAATAGCATGAATCAGATGAACAAAGACAGCTACAGCATAAATATCACAGGTCTTACCGATGAAGAGGTAAGGCAGAGAGTGGAGGAAGGACTTACCAACAGAGCTGATATATCTACAGACAAGACGACAAAGGAAATTGTGATTTCAAACGTTTTCACATATTTTAACCTTATATTTCTTGTCATAACGATACTTCTCATAATGGCAGGTTCTTTCAGAAATCTGACATTTCTGCCTATAATTATTGGAAATACGGTAATCGGAATCGTTCAGGAAATCCGCGCAAAAAAGACTCTTGAGAAAATGAGTTTACTGAATGCTCCGCATGCGGATGTTATCAGAAACGGCAGCGTAAAGCAGATTAGTACGGATGAACTTGTAAAGGACGATGTGATTTTGCTTACCGCAGGAAAGCAGATTTGTGCGGATGCGGTTGTGATATCCGGAAATATACAGGTAAATGAATCACTGCTCACAGGTGAAGCTGATGAGGTAGAAAAGACAGAGGGCAGCACTCTCATGTCGGGAAGCTTTGTTGTATCGGGAGAGTGCTATGCACGGCTTGAAAAGGTCGGTAATGAATCATATATCTCAAAGCTGAGCCTTGAGGCAAAATCAATGGGCGGCAAGGAGCAGTCAGAGATGATACGCTCCATCAATTTGATCGTCAAATGGGTTGGCATAGTTATTATTCCGATTGGGCTTATATTGTTCTGGCAGAGCCATTTTGTGAATGGCGAGTCTATCACAAAGAGTGTTACATCGACAGTTGCAGCGATTATAGGAATGATACCGGAGGGCTTATATCTGCTGACCACAGTGGCGCTTGCCTTAAGCACTATGAAGCTTGCAAGGAAAAAGGTTTTGCTTCATGATATGAAAAGTATTGAGACGCTTGCGCGTGTGGATGTGCTTTGTGTGGATAAAACGGGCACAATTACTGAGCCTGATATGAAGCTTAAGGAAATTTTTCTCTGTAAAAACAGTGGAGCAGATGGCACACAGACAGCTTTGACATTAGATGAGCTTAAGAGTCTTATTTTAGATTATGCAAATGCTTCGGTTGACAACAATGCGACTATGCTCGCATTAAAAGCATATGCGGCGGATGCTTTGACAAATAATACATCTGCACTGCATCGTACAGCGGTTTCACAGCAGGCATTTTCGTCGAGCCTCAAGTATGGCAGCGTTACCTTTTCTGACGGAACATATCTGCTCGGAGCACCGGAGTTTATCATGCACGAAGACTTTGCACGCATTGAGGAAGAAATAATACCATACGCTGACAAAGGTGACAGAGTACTTTTGTTTGCAAGGTATGATGGAGAAAACGTGGAGAATGGCATAGATGGCAGCGTTACTCCGCTTGGATTTGTGGCACTTGCCAATCCTATCAGAGAGAATGCGGTAAAGACCTTTGAGTATTTCAAGAGTCAGGGTGTTGCGATAAAGGTTATTTCAGGTGACAATCCGCGTACCGTTTCAAGGATTGCCATACAGGCAGGAATAGAAAGTGCAGAAAGCTTTGTTGATGCGGCAACACTCGATACTGAGGATAAAATAGCCGATGCAGTGAATAAATATACTGTATTCGGACGTGTGACACCAAAGCAGAAAAAACAGCTTGTAAAGGCTTTGCAGGCTAAAGGTCATACAGTTGCGATGACAGGAGACGGAGTCAACGATATACTTGCCATGAAGGATGCCGACTGCAGTGTGGCTATGGCATCGGGAAGTGAGGCGGCAGCCCAGGCAGCCCAGGTTGTCCTTTTGGACTCTGATTTTGCACATATGCCGGATGTGGTATATGAGGGACGCAGGGTGGTAAACAATATCCAGCGCTCAGCCAGTCTGTTTCTTGTGAAAAATATATTCTCACTGTTACTTTCACTGTTTTCAGTTATTCTTATGGTTACGTATCCGCTTGAGCCGGCACAGGTATCGCTCATCAGTATGTTTACCATAGGAGTACCGGGATTCTTATTGGCACTGGAGCCGAATAAGGACAGGATAAATGGACACTTTATCACCAATGTCATGCTAAAGGCACTGCCGGGTGGACTTACGGATGTAATAGCTGTCGGAGCGCTTGTCGTATGCGGAGAAGTATTTTGTATATCAGATGCAAGCATAGGAACGATAGCGACGCTTGTACTTTCGGTAGTGGGCTTCATGATTCTCTTTAAAATCAGTGAGCCACTCAATGGAATGAAATATGCTGTTATTATCGGAAATATAGCAGGTCTGGTATTTTCGGGTTTCTTCTTAAAGAAACTGTTTGCACTGACAGATTTGTCAAATATATGTATTCTTCTCATGATAGTGTTTGGCTTTGCGGCTGAGTCACTGTTTAGGAATCTGACACTTCTGGTTGAGAAACTGAGAGGCTCATATGAGAAAAAAAAGAAGGGCTTCAATGTCTGATATTGAAAATCTGCATGGCACCATAGGTGTGTGGCAGCTTAGGACCAGGAGCCTTTCTTGATGGGCACGACAGATTTTTACAGTTCGCGCAGGTATTGCAGAGCTCTTTGATATTTTTCCGCTTTTGTGAGTCAAGCTTTATTATGAGGGCGGCTGTCTTAAGTGGCTTGAGCATATTTGAACCGGTGAGATGTATGCCATCAGGGCTTACGTGCTCAAAAATCTCAGGCAGCAGCTCAAGCGGATATTCATCGCCTAAAAATGACAGCTCAATGGCATAAAGAGAGCTTTCTTCTTCGACAGCCTTTGCAAACTGCTCATATGCGTTTGACAAAAGCATGAGGCTTAAACAGTCTGCTATGTATGCTTCCTCAAGCTGCTCATGGTTTAAATACAGCTCTGACAGCTCGTCTACACCGTTTCCGAGTGTCACGAGGCCGTAGGCATAGTGTGCCAGGGATACCCCGGGCAAATCCTGTTTTATGGAATAATATGCAAAGGCATCCACCAATGGAAGCATTGCGGTGTATATTGCCCGGATAAGCGGCAGTTTATCGTTATCAAAATGAAAACGGCTGCAGAATTCCTTCCAGTCTTTAGATGATAATTCAGGTGTGATTTTGCGTTTCATGGTTTTTTGGTTACATCATCAGATTCTTTATCATCAGAACCCTTTAAAAGTCTGTATACAAATGAATACGTCCAGATAAGCACCGGGATAATGATAGTTGCGGCAACGGCAGCCTTCCAGTAGCGCATGTCACTTGTGTGATCGAGCACAGTGGCAACAAATGCCACAACATATAAAAAGTAATAAAAGGATGGCGCCAATCAGTGCCAGAATACGTTTTGTCTTTTTCATGAATTGTTCTCCGTGGTTTTTAATAATGTAACAATTCAGAACCATCCCACGCACATTCGCAAAAACGCACGATACTCGTGCTGTCTAGCTGCTACACAGCTAATTTTGCTCATATGTGTGGGGTGGCTCTATTCGAGCCACCTTGAGAACAAGAAAATCTGCTGCTTACATGCGAGCATGACGCATCAGTTTTTTTGTTCTCAGTGGTTCTGAATAGTTTTTTATTTATTATAATATAAAAAACAAAATTGACGTCAAGCTGTTATTTTGGTATAATACATCCATATGTGAAGTTGAGGCTGTTTGGTCTCATATCAGTTTATAAAAGATAAAGGTGGTAGTAAAAATGGCTTTATTAGAAGAGTGGCACAAGATTGCCTACAATGACAAAGCAGATCAGGGAGAGTTACAGCGTTTTTGGCAGCATTATTTCCTCTTGGAGAAGGGTGTATATGAGAAGCTCCTTGCAAATCCGGATGAGGCAGTAGAGGGAACAGTCAAAGAGCTTGCTGAGAAATATGAGTTATCAATCATGGAGATGACAGGCTTCTTAGACGGAATCAATGACAGCCTTGTCACCCCAAACCCAATCGAGGAGATGGATGAGGACACAAAGGTAAGCCTTGCATTCGATAAAGAAAAGCTTTATAAGAACATGGTAGATGCAAAGGCAGACTGGCTTTACAATCTCCCAGCATGGGATGAAATCTTTGACGCAGAGACAAAGCATGCGCTTTACCTCGAGCAGAAGAAGTCAGGAACAGTGGTAGTAGGTAAGAAAATCGGCCGAAATGACCCATGTCCATGCGGTTCAGGCAAGAAATATAAAAAATGTTGCGGAAAAAATGCATAAAGTACTTTACAGATTAGAAAAATAAGTATATTATCATTTTTTGAAAGGAACATTAGCATAATAACAATACGTTGAAGAGCACAGTAAGTATATTAAAAGCAGCAGAGAGGGAAGCCTTGGAAGACGAGAATCAAAGTCCAAAGAGTGGTGAAAGCTCCCCGGTGGATGATATACCGAACACCAGCTTGGAGTGGCTCCAATAAAGCCCGGTGACACCGTTATAGTCAAATGAGTTTCTGTCGGATACAGACAAGCAGTATGTTTTCAGGCGGAAAGAATGTGGGTGGAACCACGGTAACAAAGCTTATCGTCCCCGATGTCGCAGCAATGCGGTGTCGGGGATTTTTATATTAAAAATAAAGGAGAGATAACCATGAAGATAACATTGAAGGATGGCTCATCAAAAGAGTACAGCGAAGCAAAAAGCGTATATGAAATCTCAAAGGATATAAGCGAGGGACTTGCAAGAGTAGCCTGTGCAGGAGAGGTTGACGGAGAAATTGTTGACTTAAGAACAGTTCTTGACAAGGACTGCACACTTAATATAATTACAGCAAGTGATGAGGAAGGACTTCGTGTCATCAGACATACAGCATCACACGTGCTGGCACAGGCAGTTAAGAATCTGTTCCCGGATGCAAAAATCACAATCGGACCGGCAATTGACGATGGTTTCTACTATGATTTCGATTCACAGCCATTCTCAAGAGAGGATCTCGATGCACTTGAGGCAGAGATGAAGAAAATCATCAAACAGGGTCATGAGATAACAAGATTTACACTCCCTAGAGAGGAAGCAATCAAATTAATGAAGGAAAAGGATGAGCCGTACAAGGTAGAGCTTATCGAGGAGCTTCCTGAGGGTGAGGAGATTTCATTCTATGATCAGGGTGGATTTGTAGATTTATGTGCAGGACCACATCTTATGAGCACAAAGGGAGTAAAGGCTTTCAAGCTCACAGCATCATCAATGGCATACTGGAGAGGTGATTCAAACAAGGCAAGACTCCATCGTATCTACGGAACAGCCTACAATAAGAAAGAGGATTTAAAGGCACATCTTGAGAGAATGGAGGAGGCTAAGAAGCGTGATCACAATAAGCTTGGCCGTGAGATGGAGCTTTTCACAACAGTAGATGTAATCGGACAGGGACTCCCGCTTATGATGCCAAAGGGCACAAAGATGATTATGAAGTTGCAGAGATGGATTGAGGACCTCGAGGATGAGGAGTGGGGCTATGTGCGTACAAAGACACCACTCATGGCAAAATCAGACCTGTACAAGATTTCAGGACACTGGGATCATTATCTTGACGGCATGTTTGTTCTCGGAGATCCTGAGAAGGACGGCGAGGAAGAGGTTATGGCACTTCGCCCGATGACATGTCCGTTCCAGTATTATGTATACAAGGCAAAGCAGCACTCATACAGAGATCTGCCTTACAGAATGGGTGAGACATCCACACTGTTTAGAAACGAGGATTCGGGAGAGATGCACGGACTGACACGTGTCAGACAGTTTACTATCTCAGAGGGTCACAATGTTATCCGTCCTGACCAGTGTGAGGAGGAGCTCAAGGCATGCTTCAATCTTAACAGATATGTCCTTAAGGTGCTGGGACTCGAGAATGATGTGACATACCGTCTTTCAAAATGGGATCCTAACAACAAAGAAAAATATCTTGGAGATGATGAATACTGGAACTCAACACAGGAGGTTCTTCGTAACATCCTTATTGAGGAAAATGTTCCTTTTGTTGAGGCCGACGGCGAGGCTGCATTCTACGGACCAAAGATTGATATCCAGGCTAAGAATGTATATGGCAAAGAAGATACGATGATTACAATTCAGCTTGACTGTGCTATCGCAGAGAACTTTGATATGTACTACATTGATCAAAACGGCGATAAAATCCGTCCATACATCATCCACCGAACATCACTCGGCTGCTATGAGCGTACACTTGCATGGCTTATCGAGCACTACGCGGGCAAGTTCCCTACATGGCTCTGCCCTGAGCAGGTAAGAGTACTTCCTATCTCAGAGAAGTATGCTGATTATGCTAAAAAGGTAGCAGATGAGCTTAAGCGCAATGATGTCGATGTGACAGTTGACAACAGAGCTGAGAAGATCGGATACAAGATCAGAGAGGCTCGTATGGATAAGCTTCCATATATGCTTGTTGTCGGAGCTGACGAGGAGGCTGACGGCACAGTATCGGTAAGAAGCCGTCTTGAACGAAATGAGGGTGTTAAGCCACTTTCACATTTCATCGACCAGATTTGCAAGGAAATCCGTACAAAGGAAATCAGAGTGGAGCTTCCGGAAGAGGAAAAACACAGATAATCGATTAAAAAGTATAAAAAAATCAATCAGGACATACTAGCCTATGCATAAGCAAAGGAGGCAGAAGTATGACAAGACTTGATTGTAATGTTGAAAAATGTGCGTATAATGCAGATAACTGCTGTAAGCTCAGAGAAATCGATGTGAAAGGAACTAAGGCAAAGAAAGCCTGCGATACACAGTGTGGCAGCTTTTCAAATAAGGCCTGTGACTGTGAGGTATCTGCAGAGTTAGCTATTCACAAGGAGACAGATGTGCACTGTGATGCGGCAAAGTGTAAGTACAATGATCACAATAGCTGCATGGCCAATCAGATTGGCATCAAGAAAAACTGTACACCAAACAAGTGCAGTACAGAGTGTGCAAGCTTTGAGTGTCAGGCGTAGACTAAGAAGCGCATAATGACAGTTGCCCGGAGTATCAGGTTTATGGTGCTCCGGGTACATATATTTTTTCGTATTGTGATTGCTGCCGTATATATTATGGTGTGACAGACAGCAATTACAGTCAGGAAAGGAAAAATATGGATTATAATATAAATTTCCCACATCTTCATATATATCTGCAGCATGTGATAAAGAGCATATCAATAGGAAGCTTTGATATTGCGATGTATGGCATAATAATAGCATGTGGTATGCTTGCGGGGCTGGGCGTGGCCTGCTATGTGGCCAAAAAATCAGGACAAAATCCTGATACATACTTTGATCTGGCACTTGTGGCAATCATATGCTCGGTGATAGGCGCAAGAATATACTATGTGGTATTCAGGTGGGATTTGTACAAGGATGACCTGCTTAGCATATTCAATATCAGGCAGGGAGGACTGGCAATTTACGGAGGAGTGATAGCAGCAATTATCACCACATTCGTTTTTGCAAAGGTCAGAAAGCTGTCGTTTCCACTGTTGTGTGATACGGCGGGGCTTGGACTGATACTGGGACAGGCGATTGGCCGGGGAAACTTCTGTAACAGGGAGGCATTTGGCGATTATTATGACGGACTTTTTGCCATGCAGCTTCCGGTATCAGCTGTCAGGACATCGGATTTGACTGAAAAGCTTATGTCACATACAACTGTGATAGACGGAGTGGAGTATATCTCGGTGCATCCTACATTTTTGTATGAATCCTTTTGGAACCTGTGCTTATTTATTTTGTTGATGCTTTATTTTAAGCACAGAAAGTTTGACGGAGAGGTGTTTCTTCTATATTTACTAGGCTATGGTATAGGAAGATTCTGGATAGAAAGCCTGCGTACAGACCAGCTTCTCATCCCGCATATCAATTATCCGGTGTCTATGGCACTTGCCGCCACTTTGGTGGCAGTATCAGCCATATGGATAGGTATTGTCAGATATAAGCAGATGAAAATGGGTAAAATGGTGGACACTCCACCACAATCCTCCACTAAAGAGTAAATTTCATATGTATTTTATAAAAAAGACGCAAAGTCCACGAAAAGACTGAGCGTCTTTTTTGTTGCTTTTTTATGGGAATTTGGCTTAAAGCCTTGATTTTGTGGGCTGTTAGGTGTAATATTGTAATCAAGTGGTGGAAAGTGGAGCGAAATACCATATAAGTGGAGTGAAGTGGTGGAAAGCTTCAAAATGAGGAAAAGGAGGATGGATGCCATGTTCATGGGCGAATATAATCATTCAATAGACGCCAAGGGCCGTATGATTGTCCCGGCGAAGTTCCGTGAACAGCTTGGTAATGAGTTCGTAGTTACCAAGGGCTTAGATGGCTGTCTGTTCGTCTATTCCAACGATGAATGGCATCGCATTGAGGAAAATCTTCGCGACAAACCACTCACATCAAGAGAAGCAAGAAAATTTATGAGATTCTTTTTTTGCAGGAGCAGCCACCTGTGAGGTGGACAAGCAGGGCAGAATCCTCTTACCGGCGAACTTAAGAGAATACGCAGGTATAGATAAGGAAGTAGTATCTGTCGGAGTATACAGCAGAGTAGAAATCTGGAGCAAGGACAGATACCTTGAAAACTCTGATTTTGACGATATGGATGAGATAGCAGATCATATGGCAGAGCTTGGCATAGAATTTGATTTTAAATGGAGAGACCACATGGAATTTAAGCATTATTCAGTCTTAAGGGACGAGACAATTGAAAATTTAAACATCCGTCCTGACGGGATATATGTGGATGGTACTCTCGGAGGAGCCGGGCACTCATATGAGATAGCAAAGAGACTTTCGGACAAGGGCAGGCTGATAGGCATAGATCAGGATGCAGATGCCATAAAGGCGGCAGGAGAGAGACTTGCGGAGTTTGGAGACAGGGTAACGATAGTAAGAAGCAATTATTCTGATATGAAGAATGTGCTTCATTCACTCGGAATTGAAAAGGTGGATGGTATTATGCTGGATCTTGGAGTGTCATCCTTCCAGCTTGATACACCAAAGAGAGGCTTTACCGACAGGAGTGAGGATGCACCGCTTGATATGCGTATGGATGACAGAAATGCCCTTACTGCAAGGGATATAGTAAATACCTACAGCGAAAATGATCTGTACCGTATCATCAGGGATTACGGTGAGGACAAGTTTGCAAAGAATATTGCAAAGCACATTGTAGCAGCAAGACAAAAGCAAGAGATAGCGACAACAGGAGAGCTCAACGAGATAATAAAGGCAGCGATACCCCAAAAGGTCAGAGCTACCGGTGGGCACCCATCGAAGAGAACATATCAGGCTATAAGAATTGAACTGAATCATGAGCTTGATGTGCTAAGGGACAACCTGGATGACATGATAGAGTTACTTAATCCGGGCGGCAGGATATGTATAATCACATTCCACTCGCTTGAGGACAGAATAGTAAAATCCAATTTCAAAAAAACGAAAATCCATGTACATGTCCACCGAGTTTTCCGGTATGTGTATGCGGTAATAAATCGAAGGGAACGGTTATCACAAGAAAACCTATCCTTCCGTCAGAAAAGGAACTTGAAGAGAATTCACGCTCGAAGAGTGCAAAGCTTCGTGTGTTTGAAAAGAATGATTTGTAGAATGACAGCAAAAGGAGCAGCTAAATGAATAAAACTACTTATTATATAAATGGGAATGCCGTAAGAGAGCTTGACGAGGCAGCACCGGTCAGAAGACCACAGAAATCGACAAGAGAGCTTGAGGAAATAAGAAGAAAGAAAAACAGAAGAACATCTGCAAGAAGAAATCAGGAGAGAGCACTCTCAATGAACAGGGCATTTGTAGCCTTTCTCACAGCGTGTGTGGCAGCTTCAGCCTTTGTATCTGTTTCACTTATTCAGATAAGGTCAAATGTGACACAGCAGATGAAGGAGGTTGCAGCACTTGAGAGCCAGATAAATGATATGAAGGCTGATAATGATGCCAGATACAAGCAGATTACTACATCTGTCGATTTAAATGCAATCAAGGATGCAGCTATCAACAGACTTGGCATGAAATATGCTTCACAGGATCAGATAGTTTATTACTCAATTGATAAGAACAACTATATGGATCAGTACAGTGATATCCCTGAATAAATTGGAGGAATCATATTGGCAGCCAGGACAAGAAAAAAAGACCGGTAAGAAAAATCGGACGCAAAATGAAAACAAAGCTGTTTGCGTTGTTTATGTTAATAGTTGTAGCCATGCTTGGACTCATTGGCAGGCTGATGTTTATTGAATATACAAGCGGAGACGCATATACTAAAAAGGTACTATCATTACAGTCATATGACAGCAAAACAATACCGTTTCAGAGAGGAAATATTGTAGATTCAAACGGCACAGTGCTTGCTACGAGTGTGGCTGTTTATAATGTTGTACTTGATTGCTCGGTTATGACAAGCAAGAAAGAGTATATAACTTCGACGATAGATGCACTGACACAGTGCTTTCCGGATTTAGACAGGGCAACACTTGAGGATTATGCAAATAACAGCAAGGATAACAAATATATTGTACTGTTAAAAAAGCTGTCATATGATGCAATTCAGCCATTTGTACAGCTGCAGGATGCAACAGACGAAAAGGGCAATCTGAAGAACCCAAACATCAAGGGTGTGTGGTTTGAGACAGAGTATCAGAGAAATTATCCGTTTAAAACACTGGCAAGCTCGGTTATCGGCTTTACCTCCGCCGGAAATGTAGGTACAACCGGGCTCGAAAACTATTACAATGACACTTTAAATGGTGTAAATGGCAGGGAGTACGGCTATCTGAATGCAGACAATGATTTCCAGAAGACAGTAATTGCTGCACAAAACGGAAATACACTGTACACAACTATAGACGCAAATATCCAGTCGATTGTTGAGGATAAGATAAAACTGTTCTCAGATACTTATGCAAATAATGCAAGAGAAGGACTTGGCGCAGAAAATATTGCAGTAGTTATAGAAAATCCTAAAAATGGTGAGATACTGGCCATGGCGAATTATCCGAATTTTGATTTGAACAATCCAAGGGATATGAGTGCATATTACAGCGAGGAACAGCTTGCGGCATTTAAAAAGGACAGTACTCAGGAGATGGATGCACTAAATAAGCTGTGGCAGAACTTCTGTGTTACACATACATATGAGCCGGGGTCTGTACAGAAGCCTTTTACCGTGGCATGTGGACTGGATACAGGCACACTCACTACTGATATGACATTTTTATGTGATGGATACGAGATGTTTGGCAGTGAAAAGGTATCATGCGTCAACCGTAGCGGACATGGCATAGAGACACTTGAAAAGGCACTCATGGATTCATGTAATGATGCACTCATGCAGATGTCATATAAGATTGGTGCAGAAAATTTTCTGTATTATCAGAGTGTATTTGGCTTTGGTCAAAAGACAGGTGTTGACCTGCCGGGTGAGGCAAATACATCAACGCTCATGTATACACTCGACAATATAAAGCCTGTCGATTTAGCGACAAACGTATTCGGACAGAACTATAACTGTACCATGATAGAATGGTCAGTGCATTTTCTTCACTGGTGAATGGCGGCAATTATTATCAGCCGCACGTAGTAAAGAAAATCGCAGATGACAACGGCAATACAGTAAAGACAATTGAGCCTACACTGCTAAAAAAGACAGTGTCAGAGAATACAAGTGCGACACTTAAAAACTACCTGCAGAACGTAGCTGCAAACGGAACCGGTAAGGTGGCAAAGGTTGACGGATACTCAATGGGAGGCAAGACAGGAACAGCGCAGATGTATGATGAGATAACGCACCTTAGAAAGAAGGGCAGCTATCTTGTATCATTTATAGGCTGTGTGCCTGCGCAGGATCCGCAGCTTGTTATTTACACTGTAATCGACCAGCCGAATGTACAGGATCAGCCTCACAGTAACTATGCACAGAACCTGACCAGAGAGATATTAAAGGAAGTACTTCCGTATATGAATATATACCCTGATGAGGAGCAGACCGGTGTAAATGCTGACCTTACGATAACAGGCGCAAATCCTCCGACAGGAGAAAAGGTCACCCAGGAGGGTGAGCAGGGCGAATAGAAATAGCCTCAATATTTTTTGCATATATTAGTGTAAAAATATTGAGGCATTTTTGTTTATGATACTTAACAATACGCGCTACAGAAGAAAAATATGCGTATTTTGCAGTATACTGACAGCTGTTCTTATCGCCTTGTGTTTCAGGCTGTTTTATCTCATGATAGTAAAAGGCGATTATTACAGTAAAAAGGCAAGTGCGCTTCAGGAAAGAGAGCGTGATATTGCAGGAATACGCGGAGATATAGTGGATAGAAATGAAAGGATAATAGCGACAAATGAAACTGCATATAACATAAGCGTTATACACAATCAGATAACCGACAAGGAAGCAGTCATCTCTGTTTTAAGCAGTGAGCTTTCGATTGACGAAAAGACTATCCGCAGTAAGGTGGATAAGGTTACATCCATTGAAAAAATAAAGAATAATGTCTCTAAAAAACAGGCGATAAATACTATCATATGGCTTGGCAGGGGTAAAGGTTGACGAGTCAAGTGTCAGGTACTATCCGCTTAATGAGTTGTTTTCAAAGGTTATAGGCTTTGCAGGAGCAGATGGTCAGGGTGTTGTTGGGCTTGAGACCACATATGATGAAATTCTGCGTGGCACACCCGGGAGGATATACACTGTATGTGATGGCAGAGGTGTGGAGGTGAAGGGCTATAAGGAGAGAAGAGAAGCTCCCCAAAAAGGAGACACACTTGTCACTACACTCGACATAAATATACAAAGAGTATGTGAGAAAAAAATGCAATGATGGCATATGCACAAAACCTGGCAGACAGTGTGAGTATAATTGCATTAAACCCTAAAAATGGAGAAATATATGCCATGACCGACTACCCGGAATATAATTTGAATGATCCTTTTTCATGTGAAAACCATGATGAAGCCTGGAGGAACGGCTGTGTAAGTGATACATATGAGCCCGGTTCCGTATTCAAGATAATTACGGCAGGAATCGCACTGGAGGAGGATGTGGTGAGCCTTGATGACCGCTTTTACTGCCCGGGTTATATTACTGTGGAGGACAGACGCATACACTGCCATAAGAGAACAGGACATGGAAGTGAGACCTTTGTGCAGGGAATACAGAATTCATGCAATCCGGTCTTTATTGATTTAGGCCTTAGAATAGGCAGTGAGAGGTATTATGCTGATTTCATGAGGTTTGGTCTGCTTGATAAGACAGGTATTGATTTGCCGGGAGAGGCCGCCACCATAATGCATCAGCCTGATAAGATAGGTCAGGTGGAGCTTGCAACAATTTCATTTGGACAGTCATTCCAGCTCACACCCATCGAGCTTATGACAACAGTATCATCGCTTATAAATGGTGGTAACAGAATAACTCCTCATATAGGTAAGGAGATTCATGGCACCGAAGGTACGGTAAAGGAGGTGCTGTCCTTTGAACAGACGTCAGGTATATGCAGTGAAGAGACCTCTGCACTGCGAAAGCTTTTGGAGGGCGTGGTAGCAGAGGGCTCAGGAAAAAAAATGCAAAGGTTGAAGGTTATGCGATAGGAGGAAAGACTGCTACATCGCAGACACTTCCGAGAAGTGACAATGTATATATAGCCTCGTTCCTTGGGTTTTATCCGGTGGATGATCCGGCACTTATGGTGCTTGTGAAAATAAATAATCCAAAGGGCGGTGCGTACTATGGCGGAACAATCGCTGCACCGGTTGCAGCTGAAATATTTAGGGAAATCATACCGTATGCACAGGAGATAAGAGTGTGTAACTGATTTACGGGCTCTTGCGAAATAGAACTAAATAACGTATACTATAATTTAATGATTAAGGCAGTCGTTTGGACAATTTGATTTGTTAAACATATCCATACGGATGGCTGCAATAAAAGATGGAGGAATAAAAATGAGCTTACAAGGAAAAAAAGGTACTTGTTGTCGGAACAGGAAAGAGTGGCATTGCAGCGACAGAGCTTTTGTGCGCAAATGGCATCGATACAGTATTGTTTGATGGAAATAAAGAACTGGATTCAAAAACACTTTATGAGAAAGCACCAAAGCTTAAGGAGGTGCCGCTTATTTTAGGCGACCTGACAGATGAACAGATTGATGAGTTTGATGTGGCTGTGCTAAGTCCGGGAGTACCAACAGACATTCCTATGGTCAATTCCTTACGTGACAGGGGCGTTAAAATATGGGGTGAGATAGAGCTTGCATACACATTTGGGGCAGGTGAGATCATCGCTATCACGGGAACCAACGGAAAGACGACCACTACAGCTCTGAGAGGTGAGATAATGAAGAATTACTTTAAGGATGTGAGAGTGGTAGGAAATATCGGAATCCCTTATACATCAATGGTCACAGGAAGCACCGGTGAGACAGTAACGGTTGCAGAGATTTCAAGCTTCCAGCTCGAGACAATAGATACCTTTAAGCCACATGTAAGCTCATTTATAAATATCACACCCGATCACCTGAATCGACACCATACTATGGAAAATTACATCAGGGCAAAGGAGGATATCACAAAAAATCAGACAGCAGATGATTACTGCGTGTTAAATTACGAGGACGAGGTGCTTAGAGATTTTGCAGCAGAGTGCCCTGCTAAGGTTATATTTTTCAGCAGTAGGTCTGAGCTTTCAGAGGGCTTTTATCTGGACGGAGACATCATCATATACGCACACGACGGTGTACGCGATGAGGTAATTGATGTAAACGAGCTGAATCTCCTTGGAAAGCATAATTTTGAGAATGTGATGGCAGCGTGTGCCATGTCTATAAGCTTTGGGGTACCGATGGATAAGATTGTCGAGGTGCTTAAGGTATTTAAGGCAGTTGAGCACAGGATAGAGTACGTGACCGAAAAGCGTGGAGTCAGATTCTACAACGATTCAAAGGGCACCAATCCTGATGCAGCCATTCAGGGTATACGTGCCATGAACAGACCGACACTTCTCATTGGCGGTGGATATGATAAGCAGTCGGAGTATGATGAGTGGATAGAGGCCTTTGACGGCAAAGTAAAGGAGCTTGTGCTTATCGGTCAGACTGCAGATAAAATCGAAGAGTGTGCACACAGACACGGATTCATGAATACTGTAAAGAAGGATACGTTTGAGGAAGCAGTAAATTATTGCTATGAGCATGCTGTTTCAGGTGATGCAGTGCTCTTATCACCTGCATGTGCAAGCTGGGGCATGTTTCCTAACTATGAGGAGCGCGGACGTATCTTTAAGGAAATAGTAAAAGGATTTAAGGAGTAAATATTTTGGCAGGAAAGCGTAGAAGAAGTAGCAAGAATAAAGAAAAAAAAAAAAAAAGGAATACCTTATTTCGACTACAACCTGTTGTTTATAGTTATATTTCTGCTCTGCTTTGGTCTTGTTATGTTATATAGCTCGAGTGCATACACATCGGCCATCAAAAATCACGACAGCATGCACTATCTTAAGCTTCAGATACGAAATATTGTACTGGGACTTATACCTATGGTATTTCTGGCAAAGGTCGACTACAGATATTGGAAAAAGCTTGGCTTTTTTGCGTATATAGCATCGCTTATACTGTGTGTGCTTGTGTTTGTGCCAAAAATAGGCTCAAGCTCACATGGTTCATCGAGATGGATTGGCATAGGACCAATACAGTTCCAGCCTTCAGAAGTGGCTAAAATTGCGGTCATACTGTTTATGGCTATGATTATAGACAAGATCCCCAAGCAGTTTGATAAGTTTTTAAGTCTGGTAAAGGTGCTTGCTATGCTTATTCCGCTCATAATAGTTGTTGCAATCAGCAATCTGAGTACGGCAGTTATCATCATAGGCATTTCGGTCTGTATGTTGTTTGTCGCAAGCCCAAAGTATCTGCAGTTTATTATTGTAGCAGTGGCGGTAGTTGTGTTTGCAGTGGCGTTTGTCATGCTGGCAGGCTATAGAAGTACACGTATTGAGGCATGGCTGCATCCGGAGACTGCAGGAACAGACGCAGTATTCCAGACTATGATGGGACTTTATGCGATAGGCTCGGGCGGATTGTTTGGAAAAGGACTTGGAGAGAGCTTACAGAAGCTTGGCAATGTGCCGGAGTCACAAAATGATATGATATTTACAATTATTTGTGAAGAGCTTGGACTGTTTGGCGCTATCTGCCTTATTTTACTTTTTATACTGCTTATATGGCGTATGATGGTCATTGCAAACAATGCAAGGGATTTGTATGGCTCACTTTTAGTGATTGGTGTGATGAGTCATATTGCAATCCAGGTGATACTGAATATTGCGGTAGTTACCAATTCACTTCCAAATACCGGTGTTATTCTGCCGTTTATCAGCTATGGAGGTACGTCAATCATATTCCTGATGGCGGAAATAGGGCTTGTTTTGTCTGTGTCAAGAGGCATCAGGCTTGAAAATGTGTAGATTAAGGCGTGAAATATAATGATTAAGAAAAAAGAAAACATAAAAAGAGATTAAAGCATTTTTTTTTATGGGACTGCTAATTACGATAGCAGTGCTCGCGATACTGTTTCTCATTGCACTTAAGCTGTTTACGGTAAAAAGGTAGTTGTCGAGGGCAATGAGCTTTACGACCAAAAGACTATAGAGGATGCGGTGCTTAATGATAAGTACTCATGGAACTCACTGTATGTCTATCTGAAATATAAGATAAAGGATACTAAAAAATACCGTTTATTGATACAATGAGCATAAGCCTGGATAGTCCGCATACTCTTCATATATCAGTTTATGAAAAAGGAATGCTTGGATACATATATATTCCGGGAATTAATGAGAATGCATATTTTGATAAGGATGGCTTTGTGGTGGAGACATCCTCAGACACGGTGCCGGGTGTGCCATGTATAGACGGCATAAGCTGTGACAAGGTAGTGCTTTATGAGAAGCTGCCTATTAAGCAGGCTATGCTAAAAGATATCCTTGAGCTTACCCAGGGATTAAAAAAGGCAGGACCTTGTGCCGGATTCTGTGGATTATGGTGCGCAAAATGCACCGGTAGCCAAGTATGGTAATGTGAGTGTGATAATTGGTGACACGACAAAGCTTACACGTAAAATAGAGAGGCTTAAGGCTATCATGCCATCGCTTGAGGGACAGTCCGGTACACTACATTTAGAGAGCTGGACGGAAGAAACAACAAATATTGTGTTTGACAAGTCAGAATAATGTAAAACTAAATAAAAAAATCATATTTTATAGTTGATTATTTTGGAGAAAAATTATATTATAGAATAAATGAGTTTAAGAATATTCGATATTTTTATATAGAAAATTAAATTTTGGGAAAGAAAGAGGAGGAATCACCTTGCTTGAGATAAGAACTAACGAGGCTGATAACAGCGCAAAGATTATTGTCATTGGAGTCGGAGGAGCCGGTAACAATGCAGTTAACAGAATGATTGATGAGAATATTGGTGGAGTAGAGTTTATCGGTATCAATACAGATAAGCAGTTTACAGCTTTGTAAGGCTCCTACACTTATACAGATTGGAGAGAAGCTTACAAAGGGACTCGGCGCAGGTGCGCAGCCTGAGATCGGTCAGAAGGCCGCTGAGGAGAGCGCAGAGGAGCTTCAGGCAGCAGTAAAGGGCGCTGATATGGTATTCGTCACATGTGGTATGGGAGGCGGAACCGGTACAGGTGCAGCTCCTGTTGTTGCAAAGATAGCAAAGGATCAGGGCATACTTACAGTTGGTGTTGTTACAAAGCCATTCAAATTTGAGGCAAAGCAGCGAATGATTAATGCTGTTTCAGGAATAGAGAGACTTAAGGAGAGCGTTGATACACTTATTGTCATTCCAAATGATAAGCTTCTCGAGATAGTAGACCGTCGCACAACAATGCCGGATGCACTCAAGAAGGCAGATGAGGTATTGCAGCAGGCAGTTCAGGGAATCACTGATCTTATTAATCTTCCTGCACTTATCAACCTTGATTTCGCAGATGTACAGACTGTCATGAAGGACAAGGGTATGGCACATATCGGTATCGGTAGTGCACAGGGGGATGATAAGGCTATCGAAGCTGTTAAGCTTGCGGTTGCTTCACCTCTTCTTGAGACAAAGATAAATGGTGCAACACATGTCATTATCAATATCTCAGGAGATATCTCCCTTATGGATGCAAACGATGCAGCAAGCTACGTACAGGATCTGGCAGGAGAGAATGCCAATATTATCTTTGGTGCCAAGTTTGATGAGAGCATGACTGATCAGGCTTCTATCACTGTTATTGCTACAGGACTGGAGGATGTTTCAGAGAAGATAGATATGCCGGGCAAGCAGGCAGCGCATGGTGCAGGAATGGCAGGCGGTATGCAAAACCGTATGGTATATCCGAATCAGACAGCTGCAAGACCTGTTTCAGGCATGGGAACACAATCCACAGCCACAGCAGGACTTCACTCAACAGCAACAAGCGGACTTCATACAGCTGCCCAGCCACAGCAGACAGCACCTGCACATGCATATACAGGTATCCAGAAGCCACGCCAGCCTGAGAGCACGGTTAAGCCTGTAGAGATTAATATTCCGGATTTCCTTAAGAATTCAAGACGATAGTTTATAGGAGATGCAGCTTTTGGGCTGCATGTCTTTTTTGCTTATTGTCGACATATTACGGCACTTAAAAACCTGCTTTTACGCTATTCTTGTCTGTGAAAGTGAGGTGAAAAATTATCTATGCATTTTATCTCGATATTTTTCTTCTGCGTACATTTATCACCAACTGTCTCATACTTATATTTGTCATATATATGCTAAAAATCCCGTTGATCGGGAAGGCGGTACGTCTGATTGCTTCTGCGGTGGGTGCATCGGTATGTGAATGTGTACTGCTTCTTTTGGCAGGCAGCTATGCGTTTTATAAATGGACCTCTGTTCTGGTGGTCGTACCGCTTGCGGCAAGGCTTGCAATAGGCAGACAGGCTGGCAGAAAAATCCCGTTTCTAAGACTTTTTGCACTATGTATGTTTGTAACAGTGCTGACTGGAGGCATAGTAACAGCTCTGGACAGCTTTTTCAGCTCTGATGCGACAGTTATGATATGCTTTGGTTTTGTCATATCATACATAGTGTTAAAGTGCTTCTGTGAGCGAAGTAATGAGAGCAGAAGACTGTATAGGGTCACACTTTTAAAGGATGGTAAAAGGGCTTGTGCCACAGCCTTGTATGATACGGGAAATCTGCTAAAAAACAGCCCGAGCAGCTTCCGGTACATATAGGCGGGAGTGCATTGTTTGATATTGTAGGAGAAGATGCCGGCTTTTTTGATGTGCCGTACAAGAGCCTGGGAAATGATGGTGGGAGCATTAAAGTGTGTGAATTTGATGAGATGACAGTCATGAAGGGAAATGGTAAGCTGATTTTACATAATGTGCTGGTGGGAAGAGCATCGGATAGTTTATTTGAGAACAATGCATATGATATGATTTTGAATGAAGCTGTTTTTAGTAATAAAACGGGTATGGAAAATACTCTGGGGAAGCAAGCCGCACACAAATGAGGTGTTTTACATAGGAGGGACGGAGGTGCTGCCGCCTCCGCTTGAGACAGATGAGGAGAAGTGCTGTCTGATTGCATTGGTGGATAAAAATGTGGCAATGTCAAAGGAACAGGCAAAAAAAAGCAGCTTATAGAGCACAATCTAAGGCTTGTGGTGTATCTGGCAAAAAAATTTGAAAACACGGGAGTATGCGTGGAGGACCTTATATCAATTGGCACAATCGGTCTCATAAAGGGGATAAACACATTCAATCCTGAGAAGAAAATAAAGCTTGCCACATACGCATCCAGATGCATAGAAAATGAGATTCTTATGTATCTGCGCCGCAACAACAGAGTGAAGCTTGAGGTATCCTTTGATGAGCCACTAAACACGGATTGGGACGGAAATGAGCTGCTTTTATCAGATATACTGGGGACGGATGAGGATGTCATATATAAGGATCTTGAGACTGAGGTTGAGATTTCACTGCTAAAAAAAGCCATGCTGTCATTGAACGAGCGTGAGAGGCAGATAATAGAGCTTCGATTTGGAGTAAACCGTGTGGAGAATAAGGAGCTGACGCAGAAGGAGGTGGCAGACATCCTTGGAATTTCACAGTCATACATATCAAGGCTCGAAAAAAAAAAATAATGGAAAGATTGCAGAAAGAAATACAGAAAATGGCATAAGTGTGATATAATATTTTTATTATAAAACAGAATAGGAGATGGTAGTATGGTATTGGAATTTATCGGTGCTGACAGAGAGGTTACTGGAAGCTGTCACTATCTGACATTTGGGGACACACATATACTTATTGACTGTGGAATGGAGCAGGGAGCTGATTTGTACGTGAATCAGGAGATACCGGTCAATCCTTCACTCATAGACTATGTGTTTGTCACACACGCACACATTGACCACTCAGGTCTTTTTTGCCACTCATATACAATCATGGTTTCAGGGGCACCATTTTTGCGACAAAGGCGACAACAGATTTATGTAACATCATGCTAAAGGATTCTGCACATATTCAGGAATTTGAGGCGGAGTGGAAGAACAGAAAGGCAAGACGAGCCGGAAGACCGGAAGTGACTCCTATGTACAATGTGGAGGATGCACAGAATGTCATGCAGCACTTTACACCGTGTGATTACAACAGTGTGTATGAGATATGCCCGGGGCTTAAGGTGAGATTTGTGGATGCAGGTCATCTGCTTGGTTCATCATCTATTGAGATGTGGGTGACTGAGGAGAATGTGACCAAAAAGATTGTCTTTTCAGGTGATATTGGAAATCACAACAGGCCACTCATCAAGGATCCGCAGTATGTGGACAGTGCTGATTATGTGGTTATGGAATCTACATATGGCAATCGTCTGCACGATACGCCGCCTGATTACGCGGTGGAGCTTGCAAAGGTCATCAATGCGACCTTTACAAGAGGCGGCAATCTGGTAATCCCGGCATTTTCAGTGGGCAGGACGCAGGAGATGCTCTACTTTATCAGGCGTATAAAGACTGAGAATCTGCTGCCGGAGCATCCGAATTTTGAGGTTTACATCGACAGCCCCCTTGCTGTTGAGGCAACAAATGTATTTCATGAGAATATATCGGACTGCTTTGATGAGGAGGCTATGGAGCTTATTTCGGCAGGCATCAATCCAATCAAGTTCCCCGGACTTCGTGTGGCAGTATCATCGGATGAGTCAAAGATGATTAATTTCGATAAGAAGCCAAAGGTTATCATCTCAGCATCGGGTATGTGTGAGGCCGGACGTATCAGACACCACTTAAAGCATAATCTTTGGAGAAGTGATTCAACAGTTCTGTTTGTAGGATATCAGGTTCCGGGAACACTTGGCTATGCACTTTTAAACGGTGCTAAAAAGGTGAAACTTTTTGGTGAGGAAATAGAAGTAAGGGCAAGCATAGTAAATCTGCCGGGTATCAGTGGACATGCAGACAAAAATCAGCTTACAGAGTGGCTTGGCGCAATAAAAAACAAGCCGGAGCATGTATTTATAGTCCATGGAGAGGAATCCACAGCAGAGTACTTTGCAAACCATGTGCATGAGACCTTCGGCTATGATGCAGTGGCACCGTACAGTGGTGATGCCTATGACCTTATCACGAATCAGAAGGTGGCAGATGGTTCCCGCAAGCTTGTGGAGAAAAAAGGCTGCATATGGCATGGCAAGCAGAGAGAAGACTATATTTGACCGTCTGGTGGCAGCAGGCCAGAGACTTGTATCTGTCATCCAGAAGTGCCAGGGTATGGCTAATAAGGACTTGAGCAAGTTTGCAGACCAGATAAATGCGTTGTGTGATAAGTGGGATAGATAGAATGTAATCACAGCATATCAAAGTAATAAAGCAAAAAGGGAATGTGTGGGCAGTCAATCGCATACAACATATATGCAACACTGGGACACACAAATCCCTATTTATGGGCTTTTTAGGATATCAAAACGTTAACAAAGAGATAATTCAACCGAATATCGAAAAAGAGCAACAGACCCCGAAAATCCTGTATTTTCGGGGTTTTTTTATATTCTGAAAATCTATCAGACACCTTCAAAACACACGAAAATGTTCCGGTAACTAACAGGTAACACATAGAAATGTGCCTATCGCAGAGATTGCTAAAGCAATTGGAAAGGATGCATAATATATAAGAATTGGCATACAACAAGGAATATTAAAATTTGGAACAGCAATGAAAGTTGGAAATTCAAGAGAATATAGTTATTATTGTCCAGATAAGAAGGTGTGGGAAGAGACAGGATACTTTAATAAAAATATGTGATACTATTTTTGTGTAAGAACTGTGATATATGTACATAATGAGAAGATGAAGAAATAGATGTAAATTTAATAGCCAGGAAAATCAAAGGGGGATATGCGTTAAAAACGCGAGAAAACTAATAGGGATTTGACTATAATTCAGATTTACATGAAAGGGGATTTGCGTTATAATTGTGGCGGAAATGTGGATTTATGCATGGATAAACCAGTTTTTAAAAGAAAAAAATATACGATGAAATATATGAGTGGAAAGAGAACAGAAGCGATAAATATGCACTCTTGATAAAGGGAGCAAGACGAGTTGGTAAATCAACTATTGCAGAGGAATTTGCAAAAAAAGAGTTTAAATCGTATATTCTCATTGACTTTGCTCATACAAGTAAGGCAATTATTGATCTATTTGATGATATGTATGATCTGGATTTTTTCTTTTTGCAATTGCAGCAGTTAATGGGAACCAGGTTATAGGAGAAAGAGTCAGTAATTATTTTTGATGAGGTTCAGTTATTTCCAAAGGCTAGGCAGGCAATTAAATATCTCGTTTCGGATGGAAGATATAAGTATATTGAAACAGGCTCTTTATTATCAATAAAAAAAATACAAAAGAATACAAAGGATATTTTGATTCCAAGCGAAGAACATAAAATATCTATGTTTCCTAAGTGGTAATGCATCAAGATATATTCTGTCAAGTGCAAGAGAGGGGATTCGCTCTGAGAAAGTAAGAAAACTGATTCCTGATATGCTCAGTTCGTACACTGTAAATATTGCATATCACGCTAATAATCCTGATGTAGGAATGTCGTTGGAAAAGGATGCAGGACGATATAAATTGTTTAATTCGGATGTTGGTTTATTTATAACTTTGGCATTTAAAGATAAAAAAATATACGGAGAATATTATTTATAATAAGTTACTTTCGGACAAACTAGATGTAAATTTAGGATATGTCTATGAAAATGTTGTGGCACAGATGCTAATAGCAAAAGGTAATAATTTGTTTTACTACACGATGAAAAGTGAAACTTCAAATCATTTGTATGAGATTGATTTTTTAACTTCTGTTAAAGATAAGATATGTCCATTAGAGGTGAAATCCGGTAATTATAGAACGCATAAATCACTTGATGCATTTTGCAACAAGTTTAGTAATCGTATAGGTGGCAAATATGTTGTTCATACAAAAGATTACAAATGGGAAAACGGAATTTATTATATTCCAATGTATATGGTACCATTTTTATAAAGATTTTTTAGAAACGTATATATTCATCAGGCAGCAAGTGGTTAAAGACGTAGAATAATAAACTTTTAACGGAGACACGCAACTTTAAAATTTGTATATAGATGAATAAAATGCAGTGTATGAGGAGAATGTAATGAGAATATCAGATATTATGAGATTAGGAAAGTCTGCCATTATTTTTGCCACTATTGTAGTGGCTTTTTTGGCAATAATCTGGCTTTTAGGCTACAAAATGATTTATAAAAAAATATTGCATGGTAAAAACAGATTTCAATTGGCAGAATAGGACTGATGTGTGTACTTGCAGTATACATTGTTGTTGTCCTTTATGTGACATTGCTAAGAGGAGGTATTGGTTTTGGGGGATTTGAGTACCGGGCTAACTTTAAACCATTTTCTTCGTACAAAGAGGCCTGGTACAATTTTAGTGCACAGGAATGGAGAAATCTGATACTTAATATATGTATGTTCGTGCCGTTTGGATTTTTACTACCAATTTGTTTTGGAAAGATTAAAAGAGCGTGGAAAATATATTTGTGCGGGTTTGGGTTTGCACTGTTTATAGAGGTTGTGCAGCTTATCACGGGACGAGGTGTATTTGAAACTGACGATATCATAAATAATACGATAGGTGCAATGATCGGATATGGATTATTTTCGGATGCAAGACTGATATTTGTGGCAGTCTGTTCAAGGAAGAAAGTCCAAGATAATACAAATGAAGTCAGTGGAGTGGCACATGATGAAAATGTTTGTGAAAGACAGAACATTTCCATAAGAAAATGTCTGGTGGCACAGCTTCCGCTTGCGTTTACAATTATAGCTTTTGCAGCTGTTTTTATTGTATACAATAGTATGGAATATGGTAATCTTTCAATCGATAATATTTCAAATCAAAATGTGGATGTCTCGATGGCAGATGGTGTGAGTCTGGCAGATGAGGCAGATCCGCTTGATGTATACACAATTCACAGGGCTACAGAAGATGAGGCGAGGGAGCTTGCCGACGGGTACTTTTCAAAGTATGGTGTTTTAATAGATGACTCAAAAACAGACATATATGATGATACTATTATTTTTTACAGTACCAGCCTTGATGATGAGGGCAGTAACCTGAGTATCTGGTGCGATTACGAAGGACCAACAGTAAGTTTCACGGATTTTTCAAATATAGATGATGAAAATTCGTATGCTGACGCTGGACTTTCAGAGGAATTTGTCAGAGAAAAGCTGGAAAATCTAGGAGTGGTTATTCCCGAAAACGCAGTTTTTGCACCAATCGAGGAATATGATGCAGGAAACTATAGGTTTACAAACGATGGAGAAATTCTTGACGATGGCTTGTATTATAAGGGAACGATAGAATGTTGTATTAATTCGTCAGGTAAAATTGCAAATTTCAGAGACTCCATGATAAAATATACGCCTTATAAAAAGGTAGATGTTATTTCAGAAAAAGAGGCTTATGACAGGCTATGTGCAGGAAAATTTTATTTCCCGGATTATGATAAAGATGAACAATTATCTGATTTAGTTGTAAAATCAGTGAAGATAAGTTACACACCGGATTCGAAGGGATATTATCGTCCGGTTTATGAGTTTGTGGCAAATGCAAATCAGGATACAGGCAAGAGAGAAATAAGTATAATGGTAGATGCTATGGAAATTTAGGGAGGAATAACTTACAAAAATTAACTGACAGCTGCATTAGGTCTGGTAAAAAACAAAAGGGGCTGTAAAAAACTCCCCTGACAGAAAATCGCCCAGACCGTGAGGTCTGAGCGATTTTTTGGTATAATTAATTATGCTACTAAATAATAATACCAATGGTAATTATACTATGCGTCAGCTGAAATTACCATTAGAAATCGAAAAATTGATCGATATTTCCGATCCGGTATACACTTTTTGTGAGGTTATGGATCACATTGACCTATCTAGATATTTTGTAGAGAAAGGCTATAAAACAGGTCACCCAAGATGTGATGCTCAAAAACTCCTTAAAGTAATACTTTTTGCCTTTATGGAAAATGGCATCTGCTCCTTACGAGAAATAGAAAAGCTCTGCCGTAATGACATTCGTTACATGTATCTTCTTGATGGCATGAAAACTCCTTCTTTTGCTACATTTGGAAACTTAATCCGAAACGAACTAACCGATTCTATCGAGCAGATATTTGAAGACATTAATTCATATATTTTTTGCCAAAGATCACGTGGATCTGCAGCATACATACATTGACGGGACAAAAATTGAGGCAAATGCCAATCGATATACCTGGGTATGAAAAAAATCGTGTGTGAAAAACCGGCAGAAAGTCTTTGACAAGATTTCACTCTTGATTGATGCTATGAATCAGGAAGTACTTGGATATCTCGGAATAAAATTTGAAAAGCGTGAAGCGTATGCGGTTGATTATGTCTCTGAATTACTTACGATGTACAAAGAAACAACCGGACTGGATGAAACTTCTTTCGTTTCCGGACGTGGTCGTAGAAAAAGCATTCGACAAAAACAATACGAAGAATTGCATGAATATCTGGAACGTTTGAAATCCTATGCATATCACATCGAGACCTGTGGAGAAGAAAGAAACAGTTATTCCAAAACAGATCATGATGCAACTTTCATGCGTTTAAAGCGTGATTACATGGGAAACGATCAGCTACTTCCGGCATACAACCTACAGGCAGCCATCTGTGATGAATACATAGCTGTAATCGACGTAAAACCATATGCATCCGATATGGAATGCTTTGTGCCTTTGATGGAAAAATTCAATCGCACATATGGTCACTATCCGAAATATCCGGTTGCTGATGCCGGATACGGTTCTTACAATAATTATCTTTATTGTGAAGAACACGGCATGGAAAAATACATGAAATTTACCATGTACAAAAAAGAAACGACGGACAAAAGTATCATGAGAATCCGTATCGTGCTGTAAACTTTGCAAAAGATGCATACTTGCTTAGAAATAGAAAAGTTAATACAAAAGAAACGCCAAAACCGACATTTGCCGGAATTGGCGTTTCTTATATTAGGGACTTATTTTACAGCCCCTTTTTTTTTTATGACGCGCAGCTTATTGAAAGTGCTATGTATGTAACTACGCCTCGTCCTGCTTGAAAATTACATTTCTGTATTTCGAAAGTATTCCTTTTAACAAGCTTCCAAGTACACAGATTGAGATAATCTCACCGATTCCGACTGTAACTGCATTGAAAAGAAGAGAGATATCAACACCCTTGTATATAGTTGTAAGACCATATCCGTATCTGAGCACGAGTGGCACGATAATAATGTTGGCGATGACAGGTGGAAGCGTGTATACAAACTTCTTTTTTCTGAGGAAGTAAGTGCCAAGTGCGCCGAGCAGTGTAGCAATACTTCCGAAGATGATATCCCAGATGATGCCGCCTGTGATAAGATTGGAAATCAGACATCCGATGAAAAAAGACCCGGAATGGCTGCCGGTGTGAAAACCGGAAGGATGCAAAGCGCTTCAGAAAAGCGTACCTGAATGGTGCCTGATGCGAGACCAAGCAGATTGGTGATATACGTGAGCACAACATAGAGTGCTGCAATCATAGCTGCCTGTACTGCAAATAATACTTTTTTGTTTCTCATATTTAGTTCTCCTTTAGTTTTGTTTTACGTCAGGAAGGTTTCGAACTGACGCATTTATTTTCGCCTTGCTATGTTAACAAAAAATGCGTTGAATGTCAAGAAGTACATAAAGTCAGTGCCCATTTAGAGAAATTGTGGTATAATGAGTGCAAGTGAGAAGATAAATGACAAGAGGGAAACAGTATTATGAGAGAAATAAAGGTTAATGAACTAAAAGAGGGAATGACTACGGCAGTAGATGTGTTTTTTCGCCAAAGGGACAGCTTATCCTTAAAAGACATCAGACTGTATCGGCATTTGATATAGCAAAGTTTGGATTCTACAATATAGCTTCGGTTTATGTTGAGGGAAGCTCAGCACAGGAAAAAAAGAAGAATGGAATAAAAAATATGCCATCATTAAGGAAAAATACCGTGATTCCATCGATAACCTGCATGAATATATGAATGACATACTATACAGGAATATCATCCCGGATAAGAATACGCTCATCAGGGACTCGGTAGAGATTTTTGACAGGTTTGAGACTTCATATGAGCTATTTGACGCACTTCAGGTATTAAAGCAGACAGATGTATCTACGATGGCACATTCCATGAATGTATCAATTATTGCACGTCTCATTGGTGTATGGGCAGGGCATGATACAGAAAAAAAGCTGGATGAGATTTCAATGGCAGGTCTGTTGCACGACATAGGCAAGTTTAAGATACCGGATGAGATATTATTGAAGCCGGGAAAGCTCACAAAGGAAGAGTTTGAGGTGATAAAGAAGCACACGGTATATGGCTATGAGATACTTAATAATTTCAAGATTCTTGAAAGCACGAAGCGTGCGGCACTTTTACATCATGAGAAGTTTGACGGCTCAGGATATCCGTTTGGATATACATCAGATAAAATCGATGATATATCAGCTATTATTACGATAGCCGATGTCTACGATGCAATGACGTCAAAGCGCTGTTACCGTGATGGGATGTGTCCGTTTGATGTGATAGCAGATTTTGAGTATGATGGCATATCAAAGTATCATCCGAAGTATATAGGGATGTTTTTGGAGAAGATTGCAAGCTCATATATAGGAAGCAATGTGCTTTTGACAAACGGCAAAAAGGCCAAAATAATTTTTGTGACGGAGAAGTATTCAAGGCCCACAGTTACATTGCTTGAAGACAACAGTGTGCTTGTGCTTAAGGATGAAAAGGATATAAAAATAGCGGCAGTGCTGTAGAATTATATACGCGGATTAATTGAATAAAATTACTGTAAATGGGAATGCTTTAGATAAAGAAATTTATCCGGAGGATTCCCATGTCTGTATATAAGGTTGATATATGTGGAGTGACCACATCAAAACTGCCGGTACTTAAGGATGATGAAAAAGAAGAACTGTTTGAGAAAATAAAAAAAGGGAGATAAGGCTGCAAAGAAAAATATATTTCGTGGAAATTTAAGGCTGGTGCTTTCGGTAATCAGAAGGTTTTCAAACCATAATGAAAATATGGATGATTTATTTCAGATAGGATGCATCGGGCTTATGAAATCAATTGATAATTTTGATCCGACTATAGGTGTTAAGTTTTCCACTTATGCTGTTCCGATGATTATCGGTGAGGTGAGACGGTATCTGCGTGACAACAGTGCATACCGCATTCCACGTTCCCTCAGGGATACAGCCTATCAGGCTATTAAATCAAAGGAAAAGCTATCGAGAAAGCTGGTGCATGATCCGTCCTTAGCGGAAATATCAAAGGATTGCGGTATCCCCGAAAACGATATACTATACGCACTTGATGCAATCCAGACACCGCTATCCCTCTTTGATCCTGTATATACTGACGGTGGTGATACACTTTATGTGATGGATCAGATATCGGACAAAAAAAACAAAGAGGAAGCATGGGTAAAAAATCTGGTTCTCGATGATGCCTTAAAGCTGCTTGATGACAGAGCGAGACAGATTATTAAGCTGCGTTTTTCGAGGGCAAGACACAGATAGAGGTGGCAGAGGAGATAAATATCTCTCAGGCACAGGTATCAAGGCTTGAGAAAAATGCGCTTAAAAATATGCACGGATATCTGGAAGCATAAGCAGATAATTGAATATTTAGTCTGCCTGTGCTAAAGAAGTTTTTTAAGCACAGCCGCAATTATGACTGCATATACACCTCCGATAACAGCGGTGATAAGCTGTGTCACTGAAAACTGAAGCTGTAATACCGGCAGCATCTTGTGCATTGGAGCAGGCAAAAATGCAGGTAGAATGATAAGAGCAATGGCTATTCCCATGAAAACGGCCTTTAGTATGGCACCTATTGCAATTGATACAGGAAAACCGGCAGCTTTGCCGCATTTTTTTGCGAAGCAGTCCCACACATACCACGAGAATGATATTTCCTATCATGATACATGGAAACATCGCAGGGATAGCTGCCATAACAGGACTTCCTGTGATAAAAAATGATGTGACAGGTGTGATAATGCTTAGGATAATGCCACATGCCATTCCGGCATAGAGTACGGTAAGTATTAAAGCAGCATTGATGACCGGCCCTGTGATGTATACGCTTAAGTTCTTAAAGAACTGGCTGACAAGACAGATTGCAAGCATAATTGCAGTAACGGTTATTTGTTTGGTTTTTATCTTCATTGATAAGACCTCCTTTAAATTTTCATATGAAATCATACTCCTTTGGGGGTGCAAATGCAAGGTTACGTTGCCGGTTAATATATACTCAGAAAGCAAAAATGACGGTTGATATTGAAAGCAATTCATTTGTGTGCTAATATAAGTATATTCGCTGTTTGACGCAAAACAGCTATATATCAGGAGGAATACAATGAAAAAACTGATTAATTTGATATCAGAGGAAGTGACAAAGGCATTCGTCAGTGCGGGATATGACGAGAAGTACGGAAAGGTTACACTTTCAAACAGACCGGACCTTTGTGAGTTCCAGTGCAACGGAGCAATGGCAGCAGCAAAAGAGTATAAGTGTGCACCATTTATGATCTCGGACAAGGTAGCGGCGCTCCTTGAGTCAGATGAGATGTTTGAGTCAGTAGAATCAGTAAAGCCGGGATTTCTTAATATCAAAATGGATACCGCTTTTCTGGCAAAATATATGAACGATATGAAGGATGACGAGGGCAGATACGGCTTGGAGAAGGCCAAAAAGCCACTCACTATAGTAGTGGATTACGGCGGACCAAACGTGGCAAAGCCTCTTCATGTAGGTCATCTTCGCTCAGCAGTAATCGGAGAGAGCGTTAAGCGTATCGCAAAGTTCATGGGACACAATGTGATTGGTGATGTGCATCTCGGTGACTGGGGACTTCAGATGGGACTTATCATCACAGAGCTTCGCGAGAGAAAAGCCTGACCTCGTTTATTTTGATGAGAGCTATACAGGAGAGTACCCGAAGGAGGCACCGTTTACCATATCTGAGCTTGAGGATATATATCCGACAGCCAGCGGCAAGTCAAAATCAGATGAGAGCTTCAAGGAAGCAGCACTTCTTGCCACAAAAGAGCTTCAGGGAGGCAGGAGAGGCTATCAGGCACTGCTTTCACACATCATGAATGTCTCTGTAACAGATCTTAAGAGAAATTATGAGAATCTGAATGTTCATTTTGAGCTGTGGAAGGGCGAGTCGGATGCACAGCCATATGTACCTGGGATGGTTGAAATGATGAAGGAAAAGGGCTTTGCACATATGAGTGAGGGCGCTTTGGTTGTGGATGTGAAGGAGGATACAGATACAAAGGAGATTCCGCCATGTATCATCCTAAAGTCTGACGGAGCCTCACTTTACAGCACTACAGACCTTGCAACACTTGTTATGCGTATGAAGGAGAACAACCCTGACCGTGTGATTTATCTGGCAGACGCACGTCAGTCAATGCACTTTATCCAGGTGTTCCGCTGTGCAAGAAAGACAGGCATAGTACCTGATACTACAGAGCTTGTACATATCGGCTTTGGAACCATGAACGGTAAGGACGGCAAGCCTTTCAAGACAAGAGACGGTGGAGTAATGCGTCTTGAGTACCTCCTCAAGGAAATTGACGATGAGATGCTCAATAAGATTAAGGAAAACCAGAAGGAAAAAGAGAATTTAAATATAGACGAGGCGGAGGCTGAGCAGACAGCCAAAACTGTAGCGCTTGCAGCAGTCAAGTATGGTGATTTGTCTAATCAGGCGAGCAAGGATTACATCTTTGATATCGACAGATTCACATCCTTTGAGGGTAACACAGGTCCATATATCCTTTATACAATCGTGCGTATCAAGTCAATCCTCTCAAAGTATGAGGCAAAGGGTGGCAACATCAGCGCACTGAAGGATGCAATCATGCCGGCAGTCAATGCAGGACAGAAGAATCTCATGCTCTCTCTGGCAAAGTTCAATGCCACAATTGAGAGTGCATACGAGGAGTCTGCACCACACAAGATATGTGCATACATCTACGAGCTTGCCAACGCATTCAACGGCTTCTACCATGACACAAAGATTCTTTCTGAGGAGAATGAAGAACTTAAGAAGTCATATATTTCGCTGCTTGTGCTCACAAAGGAGATACTTGAGGCTTGTATAGATATGCTTGGATTCTCAGCTCCTGACAGGATGTAAAAAATAATAATTTTCACGTTCTAAAACAATTGGACATGTAATATAAATAGGACATAGATGATTTATCAGAATCGTCTGTGTCCTTTTTTTAATTTGAATAACAGTCGGTGGCAGGTCGGGATAGGCTCACGCGTGTGGCTGCAGTGTCGCAGAAGCGTATAGCGGAGCTATTTAGAGTCTGTTAAATTATGCTTTGAAGCACAGAAATGCCGAGGCATGGACGCCGAGGCAAGGAGATATCGAGCCCGGACGGCGAGTATCGACGGTTTCGTCAGGCATAGAAGTACTTACTGCATAATTTATACAGAGTCTTAATAGCACAGCGTAGCTTCTGCGACACTGCAGCCACACGCATAAGCCCTATCCCGACCTGCCATTGAAGTGGCGATAAGGAGTGAAAAATATGGATATAATTGATTATCTGCCACAAAAGATGAAGGCTGAGGCAGAAGCGTACATGCCGTGTGGTCTGGAGGAAATCAGGGTGCGCGCCGGAAAGCAGGTGCAGTATATGTTTGCGGGAGGATGTAGAGCCGGAGTGTATATCTCACATAGCGATATTGAGGAGATGATAAATTATCTGAGCGGATATTCATTCCACGCGATAGCACCGCAGCTTGCAGCAGGCTATTTTACAGTGGAGGGAGGTCATCGTGTGGGAATTGCAGGGCAGATGGGCTGCGATGGAGGAAAGGTTACAGCAGTCAGTGAGATAGCGTCCTTAAATATCAGAATTGCCCATCAGATAAGGGACGTTGCAATGCCGCTGATGCCTTATATCCGGGATGAAAACAGCATTTACAATACATTGGTTATATCACGGCCGGGAGAAGGAAAAACAACATTTTTAAGAGACTGCATAAGGATACTTTCAGATGGCTGTGACGGAAAAAAAAGCTCTTAAGGTGTCGGTGGTTGATGAGCGCTCGGAGATAGCAGCGTGCTACTTGGGAGTGGCTCAAAACGATATAGGCAATTCCAGTGATGTGCTGGATAACTGTCCGAAGTCACTTGGCATGAGGATGCTTTTGCGCTCTATGTCACCGGATGTGATTGCAGTGGATGAGCTGGGAGGAGAAAGCGATATCGAGGCACTAAACCAGCTTGTGAGTTGTGGAATAAGGATACTTGGCAGTGTACATGGCACATGCAGATGATCTGCGAAGGAAAATTCTGCCACATGCCATAGAACGGTTTGTGTTTATAGACCATGATGAAAAAAGGGGTGAGGCGCTATAGCATTTATGATGAAGCTTACAGGCTTTTGTATAGTACTGTTTGCGGTATCGGGGCTGATAAACGATTACAGCAAAAGAAAAAAGGCAGATATAGCGATGCTGTATGATTTTATGCTTTTGCTTGAAAAGGGGGCATTTTATCTGGCAGGAGAAAGAATGAAGGCACCACAGTTTTTTAACAGCATAAGAGGAAAGAACGAGGTGTTTAATGAGGGATGCAGGAGAATGGGAGAAGTGCTTTCAAACAGGAGCTGTAAAAGCGGAGAGGAGGGGCTGGAAGGCTGTGTGGGAGAAGGTGCTTTGGGGCAGGGTATCTGATGAAAAAATAAATAAAATGATAGTTGAAATGGGAGGTGCGTTCTTTGAAAAAAAATGCAGCTGCGATGGAGCAGCGGCTTAAGGAATGTGCTTTGGACATACATAAACAGATAGATTTTTACAGGAAAGATTATGTTGAAAAAATGAAGGTGATTTGTCCGGTGGGGATTTTGGGAGGGATTATGATATCAATAATGCTTATATAAAAATGTTTGTATAAAAATGTGGTAATCCGATTAAACATATTGTTGTATGCGATGAAAGGACTTGATGATGGAGATTTCGATTATTTTTAAGATAGCAGCACTTGGAATAGTGATTACGGTGCTCGGACAGGTCTTAAAACACAGTGGAAGGGAGGAAATGACTTTCCTGCTTAGTCTGGCCGGGCTTGTTATTGTATTGTTCTGGATTGTGCCATATATAAGTGAGCTGTTTAAGGCAATGCAGGATATGTTTTCTTTGTAATATGTTGAAGATTGGGATAATAGGAATTGCGGCAGTATTTTTTGCAGTGCTTTTAAAGCGTGACAGGCCTGAGCTTTCAATGCTTCTTTCAGTGGCCTGCGGCACTATAATTTTTGCTTTTGCATTGGAGCGGCTCGGCACGACAATTGAGTTTTTAAAGGACTTCTTTCAAAGCTTCCTGTGGAACCGGCATTTTTGTCACTATGGTAAAGATGCTTGGGATTGCATATATTGCGGAGTTTTCATCCTCAATCTGTAAGGACTGTGGTCATAGCGCAATTGCATCGCAGATAGAGCTTTTTTGCGAAGGGAGCAATTGTTGTGATGTCAATTCCGGTGATGTCTTGTCTGATAGAGCTGATTGGAGAGCTGTTTTGATTTGTAAAAATATATTTTTTGATAATAATAATATTGGCTGCAGTGTTTTTGCCGCAGTGTTTTGTGTATGCGTCGGATACCGAAATTACAGATAAAATTGAGCAGCAGATGCTTGAAAAAATAGATATGTCAGAGATTGAAAAATATTCAAAGGATTATCTGCCGGACAGACTATCGTTTTCGGATATAGTGGATGCCATTCTGGCAGGAGATCAAAAGGCCGGTGAAAAAATCTGTGAGTATATTTATGAGCTGTTTTTTTTATGAGATAGCGGCGGTGAAGCCTGTTATTATAAATGTGCTGTGCTATACGATACTTTTTATGGTGTTTTCAAGGCTTATTTTCTGGCGGCAGGATTATGTATACAATGTAAGCTTTCTGTTTATGTATGCATCGGTTATATCAATGCTTATGGCATCTTTTTTTGTGTTGTCTGATGTGGCAAAGGGCTGTATTGATGTGCTTTTGACTTATCTTACAGCGCTTGTGCCGGCATATGCGACAGTACTTCTTGCGTCCGGAAAAGGATTTTCGGCATCAGGCTTTTACATGCTGGCATTTGTGCTCATTTATGTAGTGGAGTGGCTTATAAAGCTGGTGCTCATACCGGGAATTCATCTGTTTCTGGTGCTTGAGGTGCTCAATCACGTATCAAGTGAAAAGAAGCTTGAAAAGCTTGCCGAGTTTATTGAATCAGCAGTTACAAAAATAATGAAGGCATCCATAAAGATAGTGGCAGGCATAGGAATAGTCCAGGCCATGATTGCTCCCGCAAAGGACAAAATATCGGAAAGCCTTATCTTAAAAAGTTTTCAGGCGATACCGGGTGTGGGGAGGCTTGGGCAGGGGGCAGGTGAAATTATGCTCGGCTGTGCGATGCTCATAAAAACAGTGTTGGTATGGCGGCGATTATCGTGCTTTTTTCATTGTGCTGACCCCGCTTGTAAAAACACTAATCTTTTCGCTGATGTACAGATTGCTTTCCGCTGCGCTGCAGCCGGTTTCAGACAACAGGATTGTGGAGGGCATAGAAGCCGTTGCCAGGGCAGGAAATCTGTATTATATCGTGATAAGAGATGCATCTATATTGTTTTTTATAGTGATTGCGATAGTATGTGCATCTACAAGCTTTATGGGAGGTTGATAGGGCATGAAGAGTTATTTGTATCTGGCGTTTTTTTTCATGGTAATGACATATTTAACGCCAAAGGAGCAGTACAGGAGGTACTTTAGGTTTATGCTTGGGGTGTTTTTGGCGGTCATTATTCTAAAGCCTCTTGCGGCAGGGTATGAATATGACATGAGATTTGCTGAGCTTACAAAGAAAAAATAGAGGGGATTTCGTATGAATATGACGCGGATACGACAGATTTGTTTACGGCTTTCAGAAGCTGAAGAAAACTGACTACATAGTGATTTTACTTGTTGGAGTACTGCTTCTTATTGTGGTGCTTCCGGTAAAAGAGGATAGAAAGACCTGTAGTAATTCACAAAAAGAAAGCTAAAGCTAAGTCAGTAAGTGAAAGCACCTGCGATGATGAAGAATATGAGAAACTGCTTGAAAAAAGCTTGAGGGTATTCTTGAAAGGATGGACGGTGTGGGTGAGGTATCTGTGATGATTACGCTGTCAGACGATGGCACAAGGATAGTGGATAAGGATACTAAGGAGACCTCGGAGAGCATTGAAAAGACTACGGTCATATACGATGACGAGGATGCAAGCGTACCTTATGTCACAAGCACGGACAAACCGGCTGTTTCAGGAGTGCTTGTGGTAGCGCAGGGCGGAGGAAGCCCACAGGTAAACAACGATATTTCTAATGCGGTTTCTGCATTATTTGATGTGCCCATGCATAAAATAAAAATAGCAAAAATGATATCCAGGGAGGAATAAAAGTGAAGAAAGGCAGCCATAAGAATCAGATAATTATTACGACACTTGCACTTCTTTTGGCAGTGGTCGGTTACATAAGGTACGATAACAGGGATACCTTTATGAATGCAAAGGATGTGCTTTCCACTGAAATCGAAGCCGTAAATGGAAAGGCAGATACAAAGGAGTCTAAGGAATGTGAGGATACACAGGCATCAGATGAGGTTGCGCTTGAGACAGACTCGACAGAGGAAATATTAAATGCCGGCGAAACGGTACTGACAAGTGCATCCACAGAGAGCGAGGAGTGTGTGGCACAGGTGAAGCTGGGACGCGAGCAGGTGCGCTCAAAGAACAAGGAGGCTCTGCAGAAGATTATCGATGATGCAGGAGTGTCAGAGGCAGAGAAGAAGAGCGCGGTCGATGCCATGGTGAAGCTGACAGAAAATGCACAGATGGAGGAGGATGCCCAGATGATGCTGGAGGCAAAGGGCTTTAAGAATGCTGTGGTAAGTCTCAGTGATGAATGCTGTGATGTGATTGTGGGAAAGGAAGATGTGACTGATGAAAAGAGAGCTCAGATAGAGGACATTATCAAGCGCAAGACAAATATCGGGGCATCAAATATTGTCATATCGACGATGGACTGATACATAAATTTTTAGTGTCTTGAAATGGGAACCGTTTTAAGCTATACTATACTCTGATTTTGTTTGGAGGAAATATCAGTGGATAACTTAAGACAGGAAATAGAAAAAAAGAAGAACATTTGCAATAATTTCCCATCCGGATGCAGGAAAGACTACTCTGACAGAGAAGTTTCTTTTTGTACGGAGGGGCAATAAACCAGGCCGGTTCGGTAAAGGGAAAGAAAGCTACGGCAAAGCATGCGGTTTCTGACTGGATGGAAATTGAAAAAGAAAGAGGTATTTCGGTTACTTCTTCAGTACTGCAGTTTAATTATGACGGATACTGTATCAATATTCTGGATACACCGGGACACCAGGATTTCTCAGAGGACACATACCGTACACTCATGGCAGCCGATTCGGCCGTCATGGTAATTGATGCGAGCAAGGGTGTTGAGGCACAGACCAGAAAGCTCTTTAAGGTCTGTGTCATGAGACATATCCCGATTTTTACATTCATAAACAAGATGGACCGTGATGCCAACGATACGTTTGAGCTTCTCGATGACATCGAAAAAGAGCTGGGCATCGCGACATGTCCTATCAACTGGCCGATAGGCTCAGGAAAGCAGTTTAAGGGTGTGTATGACAGAAACAGCAAGGAGGTCATGACCTTTGCAGATACCTTAAAGGGTACAAAGGAGGGCTCCGAGAAGATCATCCATATAGATGATCCGGCTCTTTCCGATGAGATAGGAGAGGAATTTAAAAGTCAGCTCATGGATGAGATTGAGCTGTTGGATGGTGCCAGTGCCGATTTTGATATGGAGCTTGTCACAAAGGGAGAGCTTTCACCTGTATTTTTCGGCTCTGCTCTTACAAACTTTGGTGTTGAGACATTTTTACAGCATTTCCTTAAGATGACATATGCACCGACAGCAAGACAATCTGACATCGGAATGATTGATCCTTTTTCAGAGGATTTTTCTGCATTTGTATTCAAAATTCAGGCCAACATGAATAAAAAATCACAGGGACAGAATAGCATTTATGCGAATCTGCTCCGGACAGTTTACAGCCGGCATGGAGGTATACCATGTGCAGGGAGGCAAGAGCCTAAAGCTTTCACAGCCGCAGCAGATGATGGCAGATGAGAGAAAAATAGTGGACAAGGCATATGCGGGCGACATCATAGGTGTGTTTGACCCGGGCGTATACTCTATAGGAGATACACTCACGACAGCAAAGGATAAATTTGAGTTTGAGGGCATCCCGACATTTGCACCTGAGCATTTTGCGAGGGTATCACTTGTTGATTCCATGAAGAGAAAGCAGTTTGTAAAGGGTGTCACACAGATTGCGCAGGAGGGTGCTATCCAGATGTTCCAGGAGTACAAGGGCGGCATGGAAGAGATCATAGTCGGCGTGGTCGGTGTGCTTCAGTTTGACGTGCTTAAATTCAGACTTGAAAATGAGTACAATGTGCAGATCAGACTAGAGAATCTGCCATATGAGCATATCAGATGGATTGAGAACAAGGATGAGGTCAATGTAGATACAATTAACGGAACAAGCGACATGAAGAAGGTTGTCGACATGAAGGGAAATCCGCTTCTTCTGTTCATCAATGAGTGGAGCATCGGCATGACACTCGATAGAAATGACGGACTTGTGCTTACTGAGTTTGGAAGAAACTAGGTAAGGATTCCAAGGTTGAATTTGGACTTGACGTTAGTGAGAGATTATGTGTATAATGAAGACAGTTGTGAAAGCAACTGTCTTTTTTTAATTATGTTTTATTTGTATATTTTTGAGTATTTTAGCTATAGCTGTTTTAGAGTATAGCGTGAGGCACAAACAGCAGCACGGGCAGCTATATGATTCAGTAATTATTCCAATTTATTTGTTGACAATTGAATAGAAGTGTATTATTATAATAGCAGAACGAACGTTTGTTCGCGAGAGAATAGGAGATTATTATGGCAAAGGAAGATAAATTAAAAGCATTAGACGCTGCCATCGCGCAGATTGAGAAACAATACGGAAAGGGCTCTGTCATGAAGCTTGGCGACAACTCAGCCAATATGAATGTAGAGACAGTACCTACAGGCTCGTTAAGCCTTGATATTGCATTAGGACTCGGAGGACTTCCAAAGGGCAGGATTATTGAGGTGTACGGACCGGAGTCATCAGGTAAGACAACGGTTGCACTCCACTGTGTTGCAGAGGTACAGAAGCGAGGCGGCATCGCAGGCTTTATAGATGCAGAGCATGCGCTTGACCCTGTATATGCCAGAAATATAGGTGTTGATATTGACAATCTCTATATTTCACAGCCGGACTGCGGTGAGCAGGCACTTGAGATAACAGAGACAATGGTACGTTCGGGCGCTGTGGATATCGTGGTTGTCGATTCAGTTGCGGCACTCGTACCAAAGGCCGAAATTGATGGAGATATGGGGGATTCCCATGTCGGTCTTCAGGCGAGACTTATGAGCCAGGCGCTCCGTAAGCTCACGGCGGTTATCAGCAAGTCAAATTGTATCGTTATATTCATCAATCAGCTTCGTGAGAAGGTCGGTGTGATGTTTGGAAATCCTGAGACTACCACAGGTGGAAGGGCATTAAAGTTTTATTCATCAGTGCGTCTTGATGTCAGAAGAACTGAGTCACTCAAGCAGGGCGGTGAGATAGTCGGCAACCATGTCCGCGTAAAGGTTGTTAAGAATAAAATAGCTCCTCCTTTCAGAGAGGCAGAGTTTGATATCATGTTTGGACAGGGTATCTCAAGAGAAGGAGATGTGCTTGATCTTGCAGTAAATGCAGGCATTGTCAACAAATCCGGTGCATGGTACGCATACGAGGGAGACAAGATAGGACAGGGTCGTGAGAATGCAAAGACTTATATCCATGAGAATCCGGCATTTTTTGATATGCTTGAGGCAAAGGTAAGGGATTTTTACTTTACACAGCCTGAGGATGAAGATGCTGCAGTACAGGAAGACTCTGAAAAGCCTGAAGCAGAAGAATAATAAGTGAGCAGGGTTATATATGATAGAGATTACCGGATATGAGAATATTGGTAAAGGCAAATACCGCACGACCTTTTGATAATGGCACGACATGCGTGCTGTACCGTACAGAGGCCGTGCGGTACTCTATTATGGAGGGAGCCTTTATCAGTGAAGCGGATTACGAAAAGCTGATAACTGAGGTGGTAGGAAAGAGAGCCAAAAAGAGAGCACTGCATCTGCTTGAACAGATGGACAGGAGTGAAAGAAAGCTTAGGGAAAAGCTCACACAGGGCGGATATCCGGATTGCTGTGTGGATGCAGCAATAGATTATGTCAAGAGCTTTCATTATCTTGATGATTACAGATTTGCTTCCACATATGTCAGATATCATCAGGACAGCTTAAGCCGCAGGCAGCTGGAGCAGAAGCTTATGACAAAGGGCATAGGCAGAGATGATATAAATTGTGCCATAGACAGCGAATACACTGCTGATGAAGAGAAACATATAGCAAAGCTGCTTGAAAAGAAACACTATGATCCTGACAACTGTGATGAAAAGGAGTTTCGCAGGATATATCAGTTTCTTATGCGCAGGGGCTTTAAGAGCAGCCAGATTCTTTCAGCAATGAGGTCACAATTACCTTGACAATTTGCACCAAAAAGTATAGAATTTAATTGTTGTAATTTGTGAAATACAATGAAAATTTAATAAAGGAGGTGCTCCTGTAATGCTACCGTATATCATTACTGCTGTAGTTTCTGTTATTATTACTGCATTGATTGTATGGTTTGCAGCCGCTTTATATCAGAAGAAATCTGCTAACTCCAAGATAGGAAATGCTGAGGAGAAGGCAAGAGGAATCATTGATGAGGCTGTAAAGACTGCGGAGGAAAAGAAGCGCGAGTCTATGCTTGAGATCAAGGAAGAGTCTATTAAGGCTAAGAATGATCTGGATAAGGAAATCAAAGAGCGTAGAAACGAGATTTCCCGTAATGAGCGTCGTATCGTTCAGAAGGAAGAAAATGTCGACAAGAAGCTTGAAGCTATCGAGAAGCGTGAAGCCGGATTTGCAGTTAAGGAAGAGGAACTCAAGAAGCAGAAGATTGAAATATCAAAGCTTAACGAGCAGCGTTTACAGGAACTTGAAAGAATCTCTGGATTAACCTCCGAGCAAGCTAAAGAATATCTCTTAAAGACCATTGAAGAAGATGTAAAACTTGATACTGCAAAAATGATTAAGGAAATGGAAAACAAAGCAAAGGAAGAGGCAAACCGTAAAGCTAAGGATTACGTGGTTACAGCTATTCAGAAATGTGCAGCAGATCATGTGTCTGAGACTACTATTTCAGTAGTATCGCTTCCGAATGATGAGATGAAGGGACGTATCATAGGAAGAGAGGGACGTAATATCCGTACTCTCGAGACTATGACAGGTGTAGATCTGATTATAGATGACACACCTGAGGCGGTTATCTTGTCAAGCTTTGATCCAATTAGAAGAGAGGTTGCAAGAATAGCTCTTGAGAAGCTTATTGTTGACGGAAGAATCCATCCGGCCCGTATAGAGGAGATGGTTGAGAAGGCTCAAAAAGAAGTCGATAATATGATTCGTGAAGAGGGTGAGGCTGCCACACTTGAGGTGGGCATACATGGTATTCACCCGGAGCTTGTGCGTCTTCTTGGAAAGATGAAGTTTAGAACAAGCTACGGTCAGAATGCGTTAAAGCATTCTATCGAGGTTGCACAGCTGGCTGGCTTACTGGCTGCTGAAATTGGCGAGGATGTCAGAATGGCAAAGCGTGCAGGCTTATTACATGATATAGGTAAGGCAGTAGATCACGAGATGGAGGGTTCACACATCCAGCTCGGTGCCGAATTATGTAAGAAATACAAAGAGTCACCACTTGTGATTAATGCAGTAGAATCACATCACGGTGATGTTGAACCGGAGTCACTTATTGCATGTCTCGTGCAGGCAGCTGATACAATCAGTGCGGCACGTCCGGGTGCAAGAAGAGAGACTTTGGAGACATATTCAAATCGTCTTCAGCAGTTAGAGGACATTACAAATGGTTATAAAGGGGTAGAGAAATCTTTTGCTATTCAGGCAGGTAGAGAGATCGTATTATGGTAGTTCCTGAGCAGGTCAGCGATGCCGACATGGTTATCATGGCCAGAGACATATCTAAGCAGATTGAGTCTGAGTTAGAGTATCCGGGTCAGATAAAGGTTAATGTAATACGTGAGTCACGTATAGTGGATTACGCAAAGTAGAGCATTAGCGTATTGTCGGTTTGACATAATAACATGTACATTTGAAAAGGCTTCGTATGAAGCCTTTTCTTTTTTGCAAAAAATAAAAACGTAAATGCAGTCGATTTTTACAATGCAGTGCTTATGGTATGAAATAAATTATCGGTAACTGTTCATTACTACTGAAGAAATTTGTATATATTGCATAAAAATATATGTATAAGATATCTTGTATTCACAAAAATAGATAATGGTACGTGACAAAATTAGTAAAATGTTATAAAATGGTAAGTGTAATATTTAGCAACTATTAAGTATTTGATGGCTGCAATATTTATAAATATTACAAGGGAGAAACTATATAATAAAATATCATATGGAGGGTTTTACAATGCAGAGATTTACATTACCAAGAGATTTATATCACGGAAAGGGTGCGCTTGAGGCATTAAAGAGCTTTGAGGGAAAGAAGGCTATTATCTGTGTGGGCGGAGGCTCAATGAAGAGATTTGGCTTTTTAGACAAAGCCGAGGCTTATTTGAAGGAAGCAGGCATGGAGGTAAAGCTTTTTGAGGGAATAGAGCCGGATCCGTCAGTTGAGACAGTCATGAAAGGTGCGGCTGCCATGGCTGAGTTTGAACCGGACTGGATTGTAGCAATTGGTGGTGGCTCACCTATAGATGCAGCTAAGGCTATGTGGATTAAGTACGAGTATCCGGATATCACATTTGAGGATATGTGCAAGGTATTTGGTATTCCAAAGCTTAGAAAGAAGGCACATTTCTGTGCTATTTCATCCACATCAGGTACAGCAACTGAGGTTACTGCGTTCTCAATCATCACAGATTATGAGAAGGGTATCAAGTATCCAATCGCAGACTTTGAGATAACACCTGATGTTGCAATCGTAGACCCTGAGCTTGCAGAGACAATGCCACAGAAGCTTGTTGCACACACCGGAATGGATGCCATGACACATCTATCGAGGCATATGTATCAACAGCCAACAGTGACTTTACAGATCCGCTTGCACTCCATGCAATAGAGATGATACAGCATGACCTGATTGATTCATATAATGGTGATATGGCAAAGAGAGATGCGATGCACAATGCGCAGTGTCTGGCAGGAATGGCATTCTCCAACGCACTGCTTGGAATCGTTCACTCCATGGCACACAAGACAGGCGCAGCTTTTGCAGATTATGGTGCACATATCATCCACGGAGCAGCCAATGCCATGTATCTGCCAAAGGTTATTGCTTTTAATGCAAAGGATGAGACAGCGAAGGAACGCTATGGCGTAATAGCAGATTTCATGAAACTGGATGGAGAGACACTTGATGAGAAGGTTGAGCTTCTTATCAAATACTTACGTGGCATGAATGATGATCTGAATATCCCACACTGCATCAAGAATTATGGAGCAGACAGCTATCCAACAGAGCAGGGCTTTGTACCGGAGGAGGTATTCCTGAGAGACTTCCTGAGATTGCTGCAAATGCTATCCTTGATGCTTGTACAGGCTCAAATCCTCGCCAGCCAAGCCAGGAGGAGATGGAGAAGCTTCTCAAATGCTGCTATTATGACACAGAGGTGGATTTCTAATCAAAACGGTAACTCTGAATTTATATTATTTAGAAGGTAAACAGGAAAAATGATTGATGAAATGAAACGGCAAAAAAAGAGCTTGTATATAAGGGCTCAATACTTGATATATACAAGGATACAATGCAGTTTGCAAACGGTAAGACTGAGGAATGGGATTTTGTTTCACACAGAAAGGGCGCTGCGGCAGTGCTTCCGGTGCTTGATGACGGCAGGATAATCATGGTGCGTCAGTATAGAAATGCTCTCGAGAGGGAGACAATAGAGATTCCGGCCGGCTGCAGAGACTTTGTGGGAGAAGATACCAGACTGTGTGCAGAAAGAGAGCTTAAGGAGGAGACGGGCTACAGCTCTGACGATATCTCGTTTTACTTTCGCTTCGCACAACAGTAGCCTTTTGTGACGAAGAAGTGGATGTCTATCTTGCCAAAAACCTGAAAAAGGGCAAGCAGCATCTGGATGATGCCGAGTCAATCGATGTAGAAATATACACCCTAAAGGAGCTGTGCGACATGATTTATGCCGGGAAAATCCAGGATTCCAAAACAGTCAGTGCAGTTCTTGCTTATAGTAATATGATTAAATAATAAACCGATAAAATAATGCAAGCCACAGGATATATACTCATGTGGCTTGTGTTTTGTAAAAAAAAAATGTGTGTATAATTTGTGGTTTAAGAATTCATCTCTGCAATGTCGTAGATAAGCTTCTTTGAATCCTCCCATCCTAGACATGGATCGGTGATGGATTTTCCGTAGACATGCTCACCAATCTTCTGGCTGCCCTCCTCAATATAGCTCTCAATCATAAGACCCTTGACAAGTGATTTGATATCAGAGGAAAGCTGTCTGTTGTGCATAACTTCCTTGGCGATACGAATCTGCTCCTTGAACTTCTTTCCGGAGTTGGAATGGTTGGTATCGATGATAGCCGCCTGGTTGACAACGTCCATCTTGTCGTACATTTCGTGCAGACGGATTAAGTCCTCGTAATGGTAGTTTGTTGTAGTGTTGCCATGCTTGCTGACAGCACCTCTTAAAACAACGTGAGTCAGAGGATTTCCTGATGTCTCAACCTCATAGCCTCTGTAAACAAAATGATGTGGGTGCTGTGCTGCATAAACAGAATTGAGCATGACGGAAAAATCACCGCTTGTAGGGTTTTTCATGCCGCTGGCCACATCGAAGCCGCTGACGGTGAGACGATGCTGTTGATCCTCAACAGAACGAGCGCCGATTGCCACATATGAGAGAAGATCCTCAACATAGCCCCAGTTCTCAGGGTAAAGCATCTCATCTGCACAGGTGAGTCCACTCTCTGCGATGGCACGGATGTGCATTTTTCTCATGGCGATAAGTCCCTCAATCACAGGAGCCTTCTCAGGGTCAGGCTGTGAGGCGATGCCCTTGTAGCCCTCACCGGTTGTTCTTGGTTTATTTGTATATACACGAGGGATGATGATTACGCGGTCCTTTACATCCTCCTGAATCTTTGTCAGACGGCTGACGTAGTCACAGACTGAATCCTCGTTGTCGGCTGAACATGGTCCGATAATGACGAGAAATCTATCATCTTTTCCGCAGATAACATCTGAAATCATTGCATCGCGCTTCGCTTTAAGCTCGGTAAGCTCCTTTGACAGAGGATATTCCTCCTTAATCTGTGCAGGAGTTGGAAGCTGGTTTAAAAATGTGAAACTCATAATACTGCTCCTTATATAAATAGTAATTGTATTAATTAAAATGATATATTTTTATGGCATATCGGAAAAAATTTCCAATATATAATAATGCCCAAACAGTTAAATAATAAGATAAATGAAATATATTGTCAAATTTTTATCAATTATAATAGTATGCATAATAAGTTATAATAAAACACTAAAAGGCTATAATAAGAAAAAAGTAACATTGAAAAAAAAAGTAAAATATGTGATATAAATAGTTGGTAACTTTTTGTGTGACCGTAGTTTAATGGATAAAATTCCGGACTCCGACTCCGGCGAGTGCGCGTTCGATTCGCGTCGGTCACATACTTTGATTTTGATATGTTGGGTTAATGGAGGAATCACATGAAGGACTTTTTTAACAAGGAAACATTGGATAATATAAAGCAATTTTGTGCAGAAAATAAAAAATACGTTGGAGTAGCAGGTGTACTTGTAGGACTCATACTTATACTTATAGTAGTTGTCGCAGGAGGCAATAATGGCAGACAATCCAATACTGAAGCCGGATCACAGACAGAGATTTCGGTGAAGGATTTTGAGTTTGAAAAGGATTACACAAATGACGCCAAGGACGATATCAGCACATTACTTGCTGATTATTATAAGGCATACGTGGGTGATGACCTTGATACACTTGGCAAGCTTGCGACACCTATGAGCGACAACGAGAAGAGCTATATTGGTGTTGTCAGCCAGTACTATGAGTCAGTCAATGACATCACACCTTACACCAAGAATGGTTTGAAAAAGGGAACATACTTTGTGTCTGTTAAAAACAGCATAAAGTTTACGGGAGTTGATACACAGGCACCTACACTTGACTTCTTTTATATAGAGACAGGTAAGGACGGAAAGCTCTTTATAAACAATGTATACAGTAATTTCAACAGAACATACTGCGAGAATGAACTCGATGACGATATTATGGAGCTTATTTCTAAGTATACTGCTTCATCTGAGTTTGCAGACCTTCATGAGGAGGTACAAAAGGCATATGAGCAGGCGGTCGGTTCTGATGCCAATTTAAAGACTATGCTTGAGACAACACTCACAGGTGCTATAAAGCAGTGGTACACATCGTCAGGCATTGCCAATTTAAAGAAGTCTGATGCAGACACACAGACGACAGAGGCAGATACACAGCAGGCAGATGATGCATCACTAAGTAGTGACCAGCAGACTACAGATGCAAATGCCGGACAGACTGCAGACCAGCAGACTACGGATGCAAATGCAGGACAGACCACAGACCAGCAGACCACGGATGCTAACGCAGGACAGACCACAGATACAAATGCAGCCAATCAGCAGACAGCCGAGCAGCCACAGGCACCGGCTGAGTATCAGGTAGTGACAAAGGATGTTGTAAAGGTACGTGACGGTGCAAGCACAGATGCAAAGGAGCTTGGTCTCTTAAAGGAACAGGTAACACTTACAGCATATGGCACAGAGGGAGACTGGACTATAGTATCCTACAGCGCCGGAACAAATGGCAGAGCTTATATCAAGACAGAGAATCTCCAGACAGTAGGACAGTAAAAGCAATATAAAGTAACAGATGTGCATACAATCATAAGAAGCAACACGGAGGCTTAAAGGTCTCCGTGTTTTAATCTACATAGCAAATGGCTGCTGTAAAGAGTAGAAAAGGCTGCTGTTTGGTTTATGTATATCGGATAAAGCAATCTAAAAAGAGGATATGGTATGGAAGAAAATGGTGTAAGAATAAATAAATTCCTCAGTGAAGCGGGCGTGTGCTCAAGGCGTGAGGCAGACAGGCAGATAGAAGCCGGCAAAGTAGGAATAGACGGCGTGACAGCAAAGACAGGTGACAGAGTTCTAAAGGGGCAGACTGTCACATATAATGGACAGGTAGTATCAAAGGAAGAAGAGATGATACTGATTGCCCTCAATAAGCCGGCCGGCATAGTCTGCACAGCAGAAAAAAAGGGAAAAAAACAACGTGATAGATTATCTTAATTACCCAAAGCGCATTTATCCCATTGGCAGGCTGGATAAGGATTCAGAGGGACTTTTACTTCTGACCAACAATGGCGAGATAGTAAATAAGATGATGCGCTCCGGCAACAGACACGAAAAAGAGTATATTGTCACAGTAAACAAAACAATATCTGACAGCTTCATCAGAGGGCTCGCAGGAGGCGTACCGCTTGTAGAGCTTGGTGTGACAACCAGAAAGTGCCATGTGAAAAAGCTGTCCTCAAAGCAGTTTAAGATTATTCTGACACAGGGCTACAACAGACAGATAAGACGGATGTGTGAATACTTTGGCTACCGTGTGGTTAAGCTTGAGAGAGTGAGAATCATGAATATTGAGCTTGGTGACCTGCCAAGAGGAAAGTACAGGGCAGTGACACCACTTGAATACAAGGGACTCAAAAGACTTATTGCGGATTCCTCGAATCAGCCGGTTATGCCTGATACGAATAAGAATCATTCTGATAAGAAATATACGGATAAGAAACATACGGATAAGAAATATCCGGATAGAAGAGCGAAGTAAAGCAGACAGGGGATTATTACAGCATGGAGAATAACAAAATAAAAGATAAGATAGATGAGCTTGTTGAAAGTCTTAACCGCGCGTCAAAAGCCTACTACAACGGTGCAGATGAAATAATGCCAAACTACGAGTGGGATGCACTGTTTGATGAACTTACACAGCTTGAGGAAAAAACAGGATATATCCGTCCGGACAGTCCGACACATAATGCAGGCTATGAGGCAGAGGCAGGAAATCGTGAGCCACATGAGTATCCGGCACTTTCACTTGCAAAGACAAAGAGTATTGAGGAGCTTAAGAAATGGGCAGGTGATATGCCAATCTGGCTTTCATGGAAGCTTGACGGACTGACACTCGTGCTCACATATGACGGTGGCAGGCTTGTGAAAATACTGACGAGAGGAAATGGAACTGTAGGAAGTAACATCACCTTTTTGCAGGATGCCATAAGCGGCTTCCCAAAGGAGATACCATACAAGGGACATATGGTTGTAAGAGGGGAAGCGACAATTTCCTACACGGATTTTAAACTGTTAAATGATACAATCGAGGACGATGATGAGAAATATGCCAATCCAAGGAACCTTGCCTCCGGTACATTAAATCTCGATGATGTGGAAGAAGTGAAGCGCAGACATGTAGTGTTTTATGCGTTTACACTCGTGCATATAGATGATGATATCATATCATGGGGGGATAGAATGAGCTATCTTAGTGATATGAAATTCAATGTTGTCAAAAGGGAGGCAACAGATGCGGCACGCCTTGAGGAGGCTGTAAAACGCTGGACAAGGGATGTCGAGAGTGGCAGGATGGATGTGCCTGTGGACGGGCTTGTCATATGCTATGATGACACTGCCTACGCTGCAGGGGGAAGCATCACGGGACATCATGCTACGAGAGCCGGCTTTGCTTTCAAGTGGCAGGATGAGGCTGTAGATACGAGACTTCGTTATATTGAATGGTCGTGTGCGGTTTCGACAATATCGCCGGTGGCTGTTTTTGAGCCGGTGCAGATAGAGGGTACGACGGTTTCGAGAGCTTCACTTTGTAATCTGACTGAAATAGAAAGGCTTGGAGTGGGAAAAGAGTGTACCCTTTCCGTGATAAAAGCCAACAAGATTATTCCAAAATGCATAGCTGTAAAGGATGCGGTGGGAGCAGTTGAGATACCGAAGGAATGTCCGGTGTGTCATCATCCGACACGCATATTTGTAAGAAAAACAGCGGTGTGAAGACGCTGCATTGTACAAATCCTGACTGTACAGCCAAGAATGTTAAAAAGTTTTCAAGATTTGTCAGCAAAAGCGGAATGGATATAGATGGACTTTCGGTACAGACAATGCTAAAATTTATAAATGAGGGATTCATAAAACAGTTCCCTGACATATACCATCTGCCCGAGCATTTTGACAAGATAAGCAGCATGGAAGGTTTTGGAGAAAAATCATGCATGAATATGCAGACTGCCATCGAAAAAAGCAGACATGTCCATCCGGTCAATCTGATATTTGCACTCTGTATACCTCTTATAGGTACCGATGCAGGCAAGAAGATTGTCAACGCAATAGGTTTTGATGGCTTTGCGGACAGAATGAGAAATGCCACAGATTTTGTGGATATAGACGGTATAGGCCAGGAAAAGTCAGGCTCCATACTTGAATGGTATGCAAATCAAAAAAACAGCGCGATGTTTGAAGCACTGATTAAGGAGCTTGACATAGAAAAGGTCGATATAAAGGATATGTCTGAGGGAAGCTTAAACGGCAAGACTTTTGTTATCACAGGCGATGTGCATGATTTTGCCAACAGAAGCGAGTTTAAGGCCTATGTGGAGTCACAGGGCGGCAAGGTGACAGGAAGCGTGTCAAAAAAGACAGACTATCTGGTAAACAACGACACTGAATCTACTTCATCAAAAAATAAAAAAGCAAAAGAATTAGGAATACCTATCATCTCGGAGGATACATTTATAGAGATGTTTGGGCGTTAGAAAAGAGGTTATAAAATGCCTATAAAGACACAAAATGATTTACCTGTAAAGGAAATACTTGAGAGAGAAAATATATTTGTGATGGACGAAAACAGGGCATCACATCAGAATATCAGAGCTGGAGATTGCGATTGTAAATCTCATGCCGCTTAAGGAGGATACTGAGCTTCAGATACTGCGCTCATTGTCAAATACTCCGATACAGGTCAATGTGACTTTTGTAGCTACTTCGACTCACGAGGCTACTCACACGTCACTCAGCCATCTGAATAAGTTTTACGAGACCTTTGATGATATAAAGGACAGATACTTTGATGGATTGATTATCACAGGAGCGCCTGTTGAGCTAATGGAATATGAGGAGGTAGACTACTGGGACGAAATATGTAAGATAATGGAGTGGAGCAAGACACATGCTTTCTCCACACTTCATCTGTGCTGGGGTGCACAGGCAGGATTATATTATCACTACGGCATACCAAAGCGTGTGCTTCCAAAGAAGAAATTTGGTGTGTATGCGCACCGTGTAAAGAACAGAAAAATCCCACTTGTCAGAGGCTTCGATGATGTGTTTTACGCACCACACTCAAGGCATACCGAGGTCTTAAAGGAGGATATATTAAAGCATCCTGAGCTTACCATACTTGCGGAGTCGGATGATGCCGGAGTATTCCTTCTGATGGATCAGGACGGTAAAAAGATTTTTGTGATGGGACATCCTGAGTATGACAGATATACTCTTCACAATGAGTACGAGAGGGATAAGAAAAAGGGACTTGATATAGATATGCCGGTGAACTACTATCCGGATAATGATGATACACAAAAGCCGCTTTTACAGTGGCGGTCGCACGGCAATATACTTTATTCCAACTGGCTTAATTATTATGTGTACCAGGAGGTGCCGTACGAGTTCATAAACAACCGCGAGATAATTGGAAAATAATGACAAAAATTATAGTTTTTTTTAGTTAATTTTGAATTGCATAAATGCCAAAGTGTGGTAAAATATAACTATAAACCATTATAAAAAACCAAAATAATTGCAAAAGCTAACAAAAATTTAATAAAATTAAACAAGGGGGATTTTAATATGGCAAAAGAGCTAGTTGCGATGCTTCTTGCCGGTGGTCAGGGCTCCAGACTTTATGCACTGACGCAGAAACTTGCAAAGCCGGCAGTTCCGTTTGGAGGCAAATACAGAATTATTGATTTTCCACTTTCTAATTGTGTTAATTCAGGTATAGATACAGTTGGTATATTGACACAGTACCAGCCGTTTGTTTTGAATGAGTACATAGGAAATGGACAGCCATGGGATCTTGATAGATTATATGGAGGAGTGCATGTACTGCCACCGTATCAGAAGGCTTCAGGCTCAGACTGGTACAAGGGAACAGCCAATGCGATTTATCAGAATATTGCATTTATCGAGAGATATGATCCTGAGTATGTTATCATACTTTCAGGAGATCAGATTTGTAAGCAGGACTACAGCGATTTCCTTAAGTTCCATAAGGAGAAAAATGCTGAGTTTTCTGTAGCAGTTATGGAGGTTCCATGGGAGGATGCATCACGTTTCGGCCTTATGGTAGCAGATGATGACGACAAGATCACAGAGTTTCAGGAGAAACCAAAGAATCCTAAGTCTAATCTTGCATCCATGGGTATTTATATCTTCAATTGGGATATACTTAAGAAGTATCTTATCGAGGATGAAAATGATCCGGATTCAGAGAATGATTTCGGTAACAATATCATTCCAAACCTTTTGAGGGATGGCCGCAGGATGTATGCTTATCACTTTAACGGCTACTGGAAGGATGTAGGAACAATACCTGCACTCTGGGAGGCAAACATGGAGGTGCTTGATCCTGAGCACAGCGGTATCAACCTGTTTGATGAGAACTGGAAGATATACAGCCGTAACAGCGGTCATACAGGACATTTCATCGGCAACAACGCAGAGGTTACAGACTCTATGATTACCGATGGCTGTGTAGTGAAGGGCACAGTAAAGCATTCAATTCTTTTTGGCGGTGTCATCGTAGAAGAGGGCGCTGTGGTAGAGGATGCAGTTGTCATGGGTGATACTGTGATAAAAAGAGGCGCTAAGGTCACACACTGTATAGTTGCAGAGGGGGTTACAGTAGGCTGTGATGCAGTTATTGGAGAAAAGCCGGCGGAGGACGTGACAGGTGATGTTGCTACAATTGCACCGGGAGTTACAATTGGCGACAGAGCGGTTATAGGACCAAAGGCGATGGTATATAATGATGTTGAGGAGGGCCAGGAACAATGCTAAACATGAACAACGAAGAGGCTTTGGCCGTTATTTTTGCAAACAGCTACGATGCCCTCATCCCTGAGATGGTATCCGAGAGACTTATGGCTTCCATTCCGTTTGCAGGTCGTTACAGACTCTGCGATTTCCTGATTTCAAGCATGGTACATAGCGGAATCGACAATATATCTCTCATAGTTAAGAAGAACTATCACTCTCTGATGGATCATCTGGGCTCAGGTCAGGAGTTTGATCTTGCAAGAAAAAATGGTGGTATCAATATAGTTCCGCCTTATGCACAGAAGCAGATTAAGGTGTATGAGGGCCGTGTTGAGGCAATCGAAAGCCTTAAGGGTTATCTGAGAAAGTGCACTCAGAAGTATGTTATCATGGCTGATGCCAACTATGTATTCAATTTTGATTTCAGGGAGCTGATTGAGGCACATAAGAACACAGGGGCTGATATCACTGCAATGTACCGCAAGCAGGAGGTACCGAAGGTATTCTTAAGACCAAACGGCAACAATGATGAGATGTACTATACATTTGATATAGATGATGGACGTATCAAAAAGATATATATCAATGACAGGGATATGGGCAAGGTAAACTTTGGCATGAATATCTATATCATGGAGAAGGAGAAGCTCATTAGAATAGTGGATGACGCTTTTGTACATGGTTATTCTTATTTTACAAGGGATCTGATGGCTACAAACACTGATTCACTCAATATCCAGGCATATGAGTACACAGGCTATGCTTCACAGATTACAGATATGAAGAGCTATTTCGAGGAGAATATGAAGCTCCTTGATGAGGATAACAGGGAAGCATTGTTTAAGAGTGGCAACTCTATTTATACAAAGATCAGGGATGATAACCCTACAAGATACATAAATGGCTCAAAAGCCAAGAATGTCATGGTTGCTGATGGCTGTGTCATCGAGGGTACCGTGGAAAACAGCATCCTATCAAGAGGCGTCAAGATAGGAAAGAATGCAAAGGTCAAGAACTGCATCCTGCTACAGGATACGGTAATTGAGGATGGCGCCAATCTGGAGTACGTGATCACAGACAAGAATGTTCGCGTATCAAGAAATAGATCACTTACGGGAAATGACTCATTCCAGGTTTACGTGGCAAAGGGACAGACCGTATAGCCGGTTAAGGAGGAACATGGACATGGCAGAGAATAGAAACACAATAAATATCAAATCAGATGAGTCTGGCGAGATCAAGGTAGCAGATGAGGTTGTAGCTATCATAGCAGGTCTTGCTGCTACTGAGGTTGAGGGAGTAAGCTCCATGGCAGGCAATATCACAAACGAGATTGTCAGCAGGCTCGGTATGAAGAATCTCTCAAAGGGAATTCAGATTGAGATAGCAGACAATGAGGTAGTGGTTGATGTAGCACTCAATATTGCTTATGGATACAGCATCCCTGAGGTTTCTACAAAGGTACAGGAGAAGGTTAAGTCTGCAATTGAGACAATGACAGGGCTTTCTGTGGCTACTATCAATGTTCGTATAGCAAGTGTTGATATGGGAGAGAATTAAATAGTTCTTTTTAAATGATCACAAATGTAGTATAATTAAGGATGTCGTACAGACATCCTTAATTTATATAAAATACTATTCACGAGAGGAATTTAAATGACAAGAAGCAAGATAAGAGAAAACGTTTTTAAGATGCTTTTCAGGGTTGAGTTTCATGACAAGTCTGAGCTTGCAGAGCAGATGGAGCTTTTAAATGATGAGCTTACAAATCCTACAGACGAGGAAAAACAGTATATTGATGAAAAATGCAGTGCGATTATTGAGCATATGGCAGAGCTTGATGCACTCATCGATGAGAAGTCTACAGGCTGGAAGACCAATCGTATGGCAAAGGTTGATCTGGCAATTATCAGATTGGCAGTTTATGAGATAAAGTTTGAGGACGATATTCCTACAAAAGTTTCAATAAATGAGGCTGTTGAGCTTGCAAAGAAGTATGGTGCAGATGAGTCAGGTGCATTTGTAAACGGAGTGCTTGCAAAGTTTGCATAGCTTAAGAGGAACAGCGATATAGAGCATTAAACATGGCAAATAGAAATATATATTCGGTAGCGCAAGTAAATAGCTATATTAAAAATATGTTCGCTCAGGATTTTATGCTCAGACAGGTGAGCATAAAGGGAGAGGTGAGCAACTGCAAGTATCACACGAGCGGTCATATTTATTTCACAATAAAGGACGCGGGAGCAGCCATGAACGCTATCATGTTTGCGGGTAGCAGGGCGGCAGGACTTTCCTTCCACATGAAGGAGGGGGACCAGGTTATTGTGACAGGTTCCGTTGAGGTGTATGAGAAAACCGGCGCATATCAGCTTTATGCCAAAAAGATAGAGCTTGACGGAGAGGGCAATCTGTATCTCAAATTCGAGCAGCTAAAGCATGAGCTTGAGGAAATGGGCATGTTTGCCGCAGAGTACAAGCAGCCCATTCCGCAGTATGCCGGCCGTATTGGTGTGGTTACAGCACCGACAGGTGCGGCCGTGCAGGACATAAGGAATGTATCATCGCGCAGAAATCCATATGTACAGGTCATACTTTATCCGGCACTTGTGCAGGGAGAAGGTGCGGCTGATAGCATAGTGAAGGGCATACAGACATTGGATGCGATGAATCTTGATGTGATAATAGTCGGCAGAGGCGGAGGCTCCATAGAGGATTTATGGGCCTTTAATGAGGAAATTGTGGCGAGAGCCATATTTGACTGCCGCACGCCAATTATCTCGGCAGTAGGTCATGAGACCGACTGGACGATAGCGGATTTTGTGTCAGACAGGAGAGCGCCCACACCTTCAGCGGCTGCAGAGCTTGCAGTCAGTGACTACAGACAGACGTTAGAGCGCCTTGACAATCTGCGCCGCAGGATGGACAGAAATCTGACAGGCCGGATTGATTTTTTCAGGGAAAAGCTGTCGCATATTAAAACAAGACTTAATTTCCTTAGTCCACAGAATAAACTAAATGAGAATAAAAGGCGCCTGGCAGATATCGAGGATGCACTTGAAAGGATTATGAAGCAGAGGCTTTCGGATTGCAGACAGCGTCTTGCACTGCTTTCAGGTACACTGGATGCATATTCACCGGCCAAAAAGCTGGCACAGGGCTATGCGTATGTCGAGGTGGAAAAGAAGGGGGCACTGCACAGTGTATCCGATATCAATGCAGGCGATGACATAAATATATATCTGATAGACGGTCATGCAAGGGCCGTAGTTTCGGAGGTTATTAACGATGAGCAAAGAAAATGAAAAAACACTGACACTCGAGGAGCGCTTTGCACACTTAGAGCGGATAGTGGCCAGGATGGAGGATGCGGATGTATCCCTGGATGAGGCCTTTGAGCTCTACAAGAAGGGGCTTGATGAGGTAAAGAGTGCCAATGATATGGTACAGGGCATGGAAAAGGCCATGCTTGTGCTAAACAGCGACGGACAACTGGAGGAATTCTGATGAGCTTAAATGGGAATTTAAATAAGTCACAATTCATGGAAGAACTGCAGCAAAAGGTAGAGCATATAAATAATGTGCTTGAGAAGTTTCTTCCCGCTGAGGAGGGACAGCAGAGGATTATTTTTGAGGCCATGAACTATAGTGTGAGAGCCGGTGGAAAGAGGCTTCGCCCTATCCTCATGGAAGAGACTTACCATATGTTTGGCGGAAGCAGTGCAGTGATTGAGCCATTTATGGCGGCAATCGAGATGATACACACCTACTCGCTGGTGCATGATGACCTGCCTGCCATGGACAATGATGAGTACAGGCGTGGAAAGAAGACCACACATGCTGTGTACGGTGAGGCTATGGGCATTCTTGCAGGTGATGCACTATTAAACCTGGCATATGAGACCGCAGCAAAGGCTTTTGACATGGAAGTGGCTGATACGCGTGTGGCAAGGGCATTTGCGGTGCTTGCAAAAAAGCAGGCGTGTATGGCATGGTCGGAGGACAGGTGGTTGATGTAGAAAGCGAGAAATCCGATGACTGTTCTATCACAAGGGAAAAGCTTGACTTTATCTACAGGCTTAAGACAGGCGCACTTATAGAGAGCTCGATGATGATAGGAGCAATCCTTGCAGGGGCGTCGTCTGATGAGGTATCACGCGTTGAGCAGATAGCGGCAAAGCTGGGGCTTGCGTTTCAGATACAGGATGATGTGCTTGATGTCACAAGTACACTTGAGGTGCTTGGAAAGCCGGTAGGCAGTGACGAGAAAAATAATAAAGCGACATATGTCACATTTGAGGGATTGGATAAAGCAGTTTCTGATGTGGAGCGCATCTCCAAGGAGGCAGAGGAGCAGCTTGATGATTTGGGATACGACGATGCATTTCTTAAGGAGTTATTTGAATATCTGATTCATCGGGAGAAATAGGATGGTTTTAGAAAAGATACAAAAGGAAAATGATATAAAAAATTGACACCTGAGGAGCTTAAGCTGTTAAAAGATGAAATCAGGCAGTTTCTTATAGAGAGCATATCGGTGACAGGAGGTCATCTGGCATCAAACCTCGGAGTTGTGGAGCTTACCATGGCGCTGCATCTGTGCTTTAATCTGCCGAAGGATAAGATAGTGTGGGATGTAGGGCATCAGTCGTACACACACAAGATACTCACCGGCAGAAAGGATGGATTTTCATCGCTCAGACAGTATGGAGGCATGACCGGTTTCCCAAAGGCGGATGAGAGCGACTGTGACTGCTTTAATACAGGACACAGCTCCACATCCATATCAGCAGGGCTTGGGCTTGCGACAGCCAGACAGGTGACCGGAGATGACTACCATGTGGTTTCAGTCATCGGAGACGGCGCGCTGACCGGAGGCATGGCATATGAGGCGCTCAACAACGCTTCAAGCGTTAAAGGCAATTTTATTATAGTGCTAAACGACAACAATATGTCGATTTCAGAGAACGTCGGGGGCATCAGCCAGTATCTTTCAGGCTTTCGCACAGCGGATGCATACAGGGATTTTAAGAATAATGTCATGAATTCCCTAAACCATATACCAATATACGGAGAGCGTATGGTAAAGCATATCAGGAATACAAAGAGCAGCATAAAGCAGCTTTTTATTCCGGGTATGTTCTTTGAGGAGATGGGCATCATCTATTTGGGACCTGTGGATGGCAGTGATATAAAGGAAATGTGCCGTGTGTTTGATGAGGCAAAGCGAGTGGATGGCCCGGTGCTTGTGCATGTGCTCACGAAAAAGGGAGCAGGCTATGGACCGGCTGAGCGTTATCCTTCCAGATTTCATGGTGCAGAGCCGTTTGTCATAGAGACAGGACTTCCAAAGAATAAGCGCACGAAGGCCAATTACACAGATGTCTTCTCAACAGTCATGAAGAAGCTGGGCGAGAGAAATCAAAGGTAGTTGCGATAACGGCTGCCATGGCAGATGGAACAGGGCTTCGCAGATTCCACCGCAATTTCCCGGATAGATTTTTTGATGTGGGAATAGCCGAGGCACATGCCACGACCTTTGCGGCAGGGCTTGCAAAAGCAGGACTTATCCCGGTATTTGCGGTGTACTCGTCATTTTTACAAAGGGCGTTTGACCAGATACTTCACGATGTGTGCATACAGAATCTGCATGTCATCTTTGCAATCGACAGGGCAGGGCTTGTAGGCAGTGACGGAGAGACACATCAGGGAATATTTGACATATCATATCTGTCGGTCATCCCGAATATGACAATCATGGCTCCGAAGAATAAGTGGGAGCTGTCTGATATGATGAAGTTTGCAGTGGCATATGACGGTCCGATTGCACTCAGATATCCAAGAGGGGCAGCCTATGACGGCCTTAAGGAAATCAGACAGCCGATAGAGCTTGCAAAGAGTGAGCTAATCAGAAAAGGAAGCACGGTGGCTATCATGGCACTCGGCAGTATGGTAAAGACTGCCGTTGATGTAGTAAAGCTGCTTGAGGCAGATGGAATCTCTGCTACACTTATCAATGCGCGTTTTGCAATGCCTTTTGATAAGGAAGCAATTAAGGAACTGCCGGCTGAACACAGCCTGCTTGTGACTATGGAGGAAAACGTGCAAAGCGGCGGTTTTGGTGAGCATGTGACGGAGTATGTCAAGACTAACGGCATAGCTCTTGAGGTGTTGACAGTTGCACTTCCTGACTGCTATGTGGAGCATGGCAATGTCGAGGTGCTCAAAAAGGAGCTGCATGTGGATGCCGAATCGGTGGCTAATCGTATAATAGCAGCATTATAGATAGAGGTAACATACAGTATGAAAGAAAGAGTAGACGTATTACTTTAAACAGAGGCCTTGCACCATCACGGGAAAAAAGCAAAGACCATGATTATGGAGGGCAATGTTTTTGTAAATAACAACCGTGAGGATAAGGCGGGAAGCACATTTCCTGATGACTGCAATATTGAGATTCATGGAAAGACACTGCAGTATGTGAGCCGTGGAGGGCTAAAGCTTGAAAAGGCTATGAAGCACTTTGATATCACGATGGATGGCAAGGTGTGCATGGATATAGGTGCTTCAACAGGCGGTTTTACAGACTGTATGCTTCAAAATGGTGCTAAAAAGGTGTATGCCGTGGATGTCGGATATAGCCAGTTTGCATGGAAGCTGCGTCAGGACGAGCGCGTGGTGTGCATGGAAAAGACCAATATCAGGTATGTGACGCCAAATGACATAGATGATGAGCTGGATTTTGCATCGGTTGATGTGTCATTCATATCACTTACCAAGGTGTTAGGTCCTGCAAGAGCACTGTTAAAGGACGGTGGCGAGATGGTTTGTCTTATCAAGCCACAGTTTGAGGCAGGTAGGGAAAAGGTAGGCAAAAAGGGCGTGGTCCGTGACAAGAGCGTGCATGAGGAGGTAGTGAACAATATCATATCCTTTGCACTTTCAAATGGATTTAGTGTGTTAGACCTTGAGTATTCGCCAATCAAGGGACCGGAGGGCAATATAGAGTACCTCGTACATATCAAAAAGACAGATGATCCTATAAAGGAGGAATCAGTGGATATTCATAGTGTGGTCGAGGCCGCGCATGGAGAGCTGGACAGGAAATAGACTATGAAACATTTTGTTGTGATAGCAAATGCCTATAAGGACAGGGATTTTGCACTTACAAATAAAATAGTGGCATACATAGAGCAAAAAGGGCGGCACGGCAAAGGGTCTTATGAGCAATGTCGAGGCTATATCCGATAACGAGTTTGAGCTTGAGGATATACCACAGGATACGCAGTGTATTCTTGTGCTCGGCGGAGATGGTACACTGATTCGTGCAGCCACAAGGGTGGAGACACTTGAGATTCCGCTTATGGGAGTGAATCTCGGCACACTCGGCTATCTGTGTGAGGTGGAGGAAGCTACGGTATTTGACGCTATTGATTCGCTCATGGCTGATAAATACATGACAGAGGATCGTATTATGCTCACAGGGCATAAAAGAGGCAGTGAGACTTCGAGAGTTGCATTAAATGATATAGTCATCCATAGAAAGGGCAATTTGCAGATATTAAGCCTCAATGTGTATGTAAACGGTGAGTTTTTAAACAATTACCATGCAGATGGCATCATTGTTGCGACTCCAACGGGTTCTACAGGCTACAGTATGTCGGCGGGAGGTCCGATTGTGGATCCGAAGGGCGATATGATACTGCTTACACCGAACAATGCTCACAATCTTACGTCAAAGAGCATTGTGCTTTCAGGCGATGATGAGATAGAGATAGAGATTCTAAGCCGCAGGGAGCAAAACGATGAGATGGCGTGTGTCAGCTATGATGGCGACACTACGGCAGAGCTGGCTGTGGGAGACCGTTTTGTTATTTCAAAGGCAGCCAATCATACAAAGATTTGCAAGCTTCACCAGAGAAGCTTTTTGGAGATACTCCGCAAAAAGATGGGAAATTATTCATAACACAGATAAGGATTGTTATAATGAATAGTTACAAATAATATTTATGAGGTGGCAGGACATGAAAACAAACAGACAATCCAAGATAATTGAGATAATCCAAAAGAATGAGGTAGAGACGCAGGATGAGCTGTCTGCGCTTCTTGAAAAAGATGGTTTTCGCGTGACTCAGGCCACAGTATCCAGGGATATCAGGGAGCTTAAGCTCACAAAGATTCCTACCGCAGGCGGCAGACAGAAGTACGCTGTGATAACGGATGCACCTGAGAACCTTTCCAAAAAATACGAAAGAGTACTCAGAGAGGGCTTTTTGTCAATGGATATGGCACAGAATATCCTCGTTATAAAGACTGTATCGGGAATGGCAAGCGCTGTCTGTGCTGCAATAGATGCCATGAAGATGAGAGAAATCGTCGGTTCGATTGCAGGAGATGACACAATCATGTGTGCAATCCGGACTGTTGATGATACATATGCGGTGATGAAAAAAAATCCGCAGAATTGTGGAATAATGTTACATGAATATCAGATTATAGCTGAACTGTAACAGAAAATAACATATATCGTCATGCCTGGGAGAGGAAGGAGAAAATATGTTACAAAATCTACATGTAAAGAATCTGGCACTCATAGATGAGTGTGAGGTTGAGTTTTCCGACGGACTAAATATACTGTCGGGAGAGACCGGAGCCGGAAAATCAATCATCATAGGCTCTATCAATCTGGCGCTTGGTGAAAAAGTGCAAAAGGAGATGCTAAGAGACAATGAAAAGCCTGCTTTTGTGGAGCTTATTTTTTCAGTTGAGGACCCAAAGATTATAGAGGCTTTAAGGGAGCTTGATGTGGAGGTCGAGGACGGATGCGTGATTTTAAGCCGTAAAATCACACAGTCGCGCGCAGTCGGCAGGGTAAACGGTGAAGCCGTGTCTGTTTCGCGAATGAAGGAAATAGCCTCATATCTCATAGATATCCACGGTCAGCATGAGCACCAGTCACTTTTATCAAAGAAAAAACACCTTGATATACTTGATGAGTACGCAAAGCAGCCGCTTGGAGATAAAAAGCAGCAGCTTTCAGTCACATATAAAGCATATAGGGCGCTTAAGGATGAGTATGAAAAGTCAAATATCGACAATGAAGAAAGAAGCCGTGAGCTGTCATTCCTTGAGTACGAGGTGAAGGAGATAGAAGAAGCTTCCCTGGTGTCTGGTGAGGATGAGGAGCTTGAGGCGCAGTTTAGGAAGTTTTCAAACGGAAAGAAAATCATGGAGGGCGTAAATGCTGCATATTCTGCCACAGGAGGCGAGATGGAGAGTGCCTCAGAGCTTATTGGCAGGGCGGTAAGAGAGCTGTCACTGGTATCAGGTTATGATGAGGATGTGGAAGCTCTGGAGAGTCAGCTGTCAGAGATAGACAGTCTGCTTTCTGATTTTAATCACGAGATATCAGGATATATATCACAGGCTGAGTTTGACGAGGAGACCTTCTATGAGACACAAAAAGCGTCTGGATGAGATAAATCATCTAAAGAGCAAATACGGCAACTCAATTGATGATATACTGATAGCACTCAATGAAAAGAGGGAGCGTATCAGTGTCCTGAACGATTATGATTCTTATTTACAGAAATTAGAGCAGCAGCTTGCGAAAAAGGAAAAGGAGCTGGCACAGATATCGGATGAGGTATCAGAAATCAGACAAAAGAGTGCTGTAAAGCTTGTGTCAGAAATTAAATCAGCACTTAATGATTTGAATTTCCTTGATGTACAGTTTGATATGCAGTTTGACAGATTGCCGGACTATACGGCAAACGGCATCGATGCGCCGGAGTTTCTCATATCAACGAACCCCGGAGAGCCGCTTAAGCCGCTCGGCAAGGTAGCATCGGGAGGAGAGCTGTCGCGTATTATGCTTGGCATCAAGACAATCATGGCAGAAAATGACCACATTGAGTCGCTTATTTTCGATGAGATTGATTCTGGAATCAGTGGACGTACAGCTCAGATGGTCTCTGAGAAGATGAATGAGCTTGGCCGCAACCATCAGATTATATGTATCACACATCTGCCACAGATAGCAGCTATGGCAGATGCACATTTCCTTATTGAAAAAGCAGTCGAGAACAAATCCACGGTTTCAAGGATTCGAAGACTAACTGACAATGACAGCGTGGCTGAACTTGCCAGAATGCTCGGCGGTGCAAAAATCACAGATACCGTGATGGAGAGCGCACGCGAGATGAAAGCACTTGCCATGGAGAAAAAAATCTGACATTATCAGTTTACGGCGCGGTTGATTACCAGTATATCACCGGTGGTCAGTCGTACGTTTCCGTTTGGGATGATTACCTGTCCGTTTCTTTGTATCATCATATTATAATCTCATTGTGTTTTTTTGATATTTCAGACAGCAGTTTATTATTATATCTGCTGTCTTTTTTCTATTATTTTTTCCACCAGCTTTATACCATGCACTTCATCAGGTGTGATGGCACTAAGCACAAGCACATCATTTTGCAGAATTATTGTTTCACCGTCCGGTATTATATTCTGTTCACCTCTTCGTATGAGCACAATCAGTGTCTCAGGAGGCAGCGTCAGGTCCTTTAGCTTATGGCCGCACCACAGATGATTTTCCGGTATGGTAAGCTGTATGAACTGGATATCTGCTTCCTCGGAGTAATCATTGAAGGTCTTCATTACATCGGCTGTTTTATCAAGCATGTCAAGCTTTCGTGATATCCATGGAAGCATTGAGCCTTGAAGCAGTATTGAAAAAAGTACTATCATAAATATTATGTGGAAGGTGTCGAGAGCATCATTGGTGGCGGTATATGCCATGATGGAAAATACTATGGATGCGGCTCCTCTTAAGCCGGACCATGAGACAAGCAGCTGCTGTTTTATTTTGCTGCGAAATGGTGTGAGCACAAGTGCGACAGAAAGAGGTCTTGCCACGAAGGTCAGCCATATGAATATTAAAAGTGCCGGTACTATGACGTGTGGCAGCTTTGATGGGAAAGAAAGCAGACCAAGCAGGAAGAAAATAAGCATCTGCATGAGTCCAGTTATGCCATCAAAGAAATTCACCAGATTCTTTTTATTTTTTCTATTTCAGTGTTACCAAGTATAATGCCGACTATATAGGCACTTAAGAAGCCGTTTCCGTCAAAGTAAGCAGGCAGGGCATACGATATCAGAGCAATTCCCACCATGAAAATCGCATCAAACCCCGCGCTTTTGAAGCGTATATATCGAAGGAGCATGATGGAAAGCTTTGCAATCAGGACGCCGAAGATTATGCCGAAGGCAAGCTGCTTTACTATGAGTATGGCAATGTTTCCCGGGCTTGCGCTGCCCTGGGATACGGCTATAAAAGCAACTGTGAGCATATAGGCACATGGGTCATTACTACCGCTTTCCACTTCAAGAAGAGAGGCAGTATTGTATTTCAGATTCAGCTTTTTCGAACGCAGTATGGAGAAAACGCTCGCCGCATCAGTTGATGAAATCAGCGCACCGAGGAGAAAAGCTTATTTCCCAGCTCATATTAAGGGCAAAGTGACAGAACAGCCCTGTGATAAAGCATGTGATAATAACACCGATGGTGGACAAAAGCACAGACTTAACGGCAACAGCCTTTGCACGCTGCCAGTTGGTGCCAAAGCCGCCATAGAACATGATAAAAATCAGCGCGGTAGAGCATATCTGTTCAGCGAACGCGTAATTGTCGAAATCTATCTTCATTATTCCGTCAGAGCCAAAAAGCATGCCTAGCACGATAAAGGCTAAAAGTGCCGGAATGCCTATGCGGTTGGAGACACGATTTAGCAGGATACATAAGAAGATTACTATAGATGTGATGAGCAGGTATGTATTCATGGAATCCCTCCTTTATTAAATGGTGATTTAAGAATTATAAAGCTATTACAGTATTTATTTGTAACGGACAACGTGGGAATTATATGTGAAATTTATAATAAACATATAAATATATCGAAATTATATAGGAAAACACCTAAACTGTCAAACTATACCGGCTTTTGCTCAAAATAATTTGGAATAGTTAAAATGAGATAATAAGATATTAAAAGAATAAAAGAAAAATGACAGGAGCATACTAATCCAAATGGAGGTAATAGTATGCGGAAGTTTTTTGGAAAATTTTGTGAGTGTCACGCTGGCTGCAGCAGTGATAGCTATGTTTGCACTAAGCAGTGATGATAAGTGGTGCAGCAGGGTAGATAAGGCATTTGATGAAAGTGTATTAGGAAGTTTTTAAATGAATCAAAGGCCGGATATGGAAGATATGCGACAGGGCTTCCGGGACAGGCGGCCAGTGTATTGGCTGATTCGGGCGAGAATGGTGAAAATGTGAAAACGGCGGAAACGGTGAAAACAGCGGAAACGGTGGAAACGGCGGAACCGAACAAGACATAGGACAGACAGCAGATACAGCATCAACTCACAGAGCTACTGACAGAGATTATGAAGAGACAGATAAAATAAGTGATGGAATAAGTGTTGAGGGCGTATATGCCTGTGGCAGGCTGACCGGTATATATGAGCAGACAGAGGGAGTGCTTGTAGTGAATACGACGGAGGTGACAGACGAGGATGGCAAAAAAGTCAATCCTGCAGATAAAAAGGTGCAGTGCGGGGATTATATCCTATCTGTCAATGGGCGCACTGTTGCAGACAAGGAGGAGCTTTCTGAAGCTGTGAATGATATCATGAAGGAATATGATGAAAGGCATGAAGATGAAAGTAATGAAGATAAAAGTACCGTAAACATTAAATTTCTTCGAGGCGGTGAGAAAATGTCAGCGGATATCACGCCTGTCAGGATGGATGATGGCAGATACTATATGGTATGGGTGAAGGACGATCTGGCAGGAATCGGTACTATCACTTATTATACAAAGGACGGCCGTTTTGGAGCGCTGGGGCATGGAATAGGAGACGGAACGCAAAGCGGAAATCTCTTGTATGCAAACAGTGGTGATTTGTACAGCATGAAGCTTACCAAAATCAAAAGGGAAAAGCCGGCGCGCCGGGCGAGATAGGCGGAGTGGTATATTTTGGCAAAAAAAAAGCCATATAGGCACACTTGACTGCAATAGTAATCTGGGAATTTACGGACAGCTTGACAGCGATGAATTGTCGGAATATGCCGCAGAGGATACGTATTATCCGGTTGCCGGCAAGGATGAGATACACACAGGCAGTGCACAGATGATATCGGAAATATCAGGAAAACTTGAAAAATATAATCTGGAAATAACAAATATAGATAAAAAAGCGACAGATACAAACAAGGGAATGGAGCTTAAGGTGACAGACGACAGGCTGATAGAGCTCTCCGGTGGCATAGTGCAGGGCACATCCGGAAGCCCTATCATACAGGATGGTAAAATAATAGGAGCAGTCACCCATGTGTTTGTCGATGATCCGACCGGAGGCTACGGCATCTGCATTGATGAGATGCTGTAATTACTGCTCCATCCTGCGAAGCTCCGGCAGCACAGTGCCAAGCATGGTTACAAAGCAGATGCTTCCGCCAATCACGTTTGATACAGGCTCTGCCATAAATACACCGTCGGTTCCCATACCAAAGGAGTAAGGCAGAATATATGTCAGCGGTACAACGATGAACACCTTGCGAAGCAGGGAGAAAAATATAGCCCGCTTCTTTTTGTTCAGTGATTTAAAGGTAGTCTGTCCGATGTACTGCAGATCCATGAAAATAAATGCGGCAAAGTAGATATTTAAAGCCTTCACCGCATCATCCATGAGGGTGGCATCGGAGCTGAAAATTGCAATCAGGGCATGAGGGGCAAGTATAATCACACTCCACATGACAGCTGTATATAGAAGCACGAGCAGTCCCATCGTGAAAATAGATTTTTTAACACGAGCCGGCCTTTTGGCGCCATAGTTGTAGCTTAAAACAGGAGATGAACCCTCCACAATTGCATAAATTGGAGTCTCGACCATCTGCCTGATGCTTGATACGATGGTCATTACCGATATGTACAAATCGCCACCGGTCACTGAAAGCACATTGTTGCAGAAAATGGATACCAGACTGTTCGTGAGCTGCATGACACAGCCTGAGGTTCCAAGGCTTATGATGTCCTTTGCATAGCGCGTGTTTTCACCAAATTCAGAGAGTGTCATAAGGCGCACCTTAAGCTCAGCCTTTTTCCTAAGAAAGTGAAGCACATAGAGAGCAGACAGTATTTGTGAGATGACCGTAGCAATAGCTGCTCCTTTGATGCCAAAATTAAATCCAAATATAAAAAGCGGGTCTAAAACCAGATTGGCAACGGCTCCGATTGCCACAGACAGCATGCCGGTAGTGGAGTAGCCCTGAGCGTTGATAAAGGGATTCATGCCGGTTGAAATCATGGATGGGAGTGTTCCTATCAAATAAATGAGCAGGTATGGCAGAGCGTATTTGAGAGCATTTTCAGATGCGCCAAACACGATTAAAAGAGGCTTTGCAAAAATCATGCACAAAGCTGTAAAAACAACTGCGAATGTGCAGACCATTGTAAAGCTCGTATTCATTATAGTATTGGCGGCTCTGTCATCACTCATGCCTCTTTTTATTGAAAAAAGCGGAGCACCACCGCTTCCAAAGAGATTGGAGAAAGCGATTGTCAGCATTATAATAGGAAAGCAAAGCCCCACAGCACCGAGTGCAGTGGTTCCCATATCCGGTATGCGGGCAATGTATATGCGGTCTACTATATTGTACAACAGGCTTAGAATCTGGGCTGCCAGCATGGGCAGAGCAGCCTGCAATATATTTTTTTCTTTATTGAATCATTATCAAAATCTATTTTTTTCATTGTGAAACCTCTTTTTTGATTTGCTTCGTTCATTATATCACCACATATAAAAAAAAAATCAAATGCTCAGCCAGTTTTGATATAGATTTTATTTATGACAAACTAAAAGAAAAAATATATTTTACAATGACAAAAAACTACAGTAATATATGGACTATAAAAATTACGAATTCTTAAATAACCATATATACCGGAGGATAACATGAAGATTACACAGATACATACAAACAAACCACAGTCGCTCTCCTTTGAGATATTTCCACCAAAGAAAGAGGAGGACTTCAAAAATATAGACGAGATGCTTGAGATACTCTGTGATTGTCATCCTGAGTACATCAGCGTGACATTTGGCGCAGGCGGCAGCTCAAACAATAACAAGACTATCGAGATTGCGAAGAAAATCAAGAACCAGTACAATGTGGAGCCGGTCGTACACCTTACATGTCTGTGCTATAACAAGGCTGAGATAGATGAGTTCACCAGACAGCTTTCATATGAGGGCATCGAGAATATCCTCGCTTTAAGAGGAGACAGAAATCCAAATGTGCCTGCAAAGGAGGATTTTCTCCATGCAAGCGACCTTATTAAGTATATAAAGGACACCACAGGTGATCAGTTCTGTATCGCAGGTGCGTGCTACCCGGACATCCATCCGGAGGCAGCTGATAAGGTAGATGATATTAAGAATCTTAAGAAAAAGGTTGATGCAGGAGCAGAGCTTCTTTTATCACAGCTTTTCTTTTGACAATGATACCTTCTTCAATTTTGCTGAGGATTGCAGGCTTGCAGGTATCAATGTGCCTGTTATCCCAGGCATCATGCCTTGTATCAATGCGGCTCAGATTCAGAGAATGGTCACAATGTGCGGAGCAAAGTTCCCGGAGAAGTTCCAGAAGATTGTGCACAGATACGGAGACAACAAGGCGGCACTTTTTGATGCCGGAATGTCTTACTGCGAGAGTCAGATAATTGAGCTTTTAGCTAATGATGTGGAGGGAATTCATCTTTACACTATGAACAATGTGAGAGTTGCAAAGCGTTTAACAGAAGGCATTAAAAACCTTATTTAGGACGTTTATATAATAGTACGGAACGCAAGCCCCGGTACCACGGGCGCACACGTACTCCTCCGTCGCTACGCTGCGTGGCTAAGATACTGTACGAAATTATGCTTGATGGGTTTCTATGCTTGACGAAACCGTCGAAACGCGCCGTCCGTGGCGCGGTTCTCCTCGCCCCTGCGTCCATGCAGGGGCGTTTCTGCGTCTTGTGGGCATAATTTCTACAGTATCTAAGCCACTTCGCTATGCGCTCCGGCGGGAGTACGTGTGCGCCCGCGGTACCCGGGGCTTACGTTCCTTACGCTGTGACAGAATTCTTACAGTATCTTGACAGTATAGCGTAGCACTCACGACACCTGCCATGTGCCACCACACGTACTGCAAATGCGAATAAAAAATATCAACCGTTGCAAAAAGTACTCTAGATGATTATAATAGGTATATTAGATTTGTAAATGGAAACAATGTCCATATTAAATCGAAATTAAATTATATAATATATTAAGGAGACAGTAGAAAATGAAAGAAAAATCAAGAAGCACTTTTTCCGGCAACATTGGGTTCGTTCTTGCGGCAGCCGGCAGTGCGGTAGGACTTGGAAATATATGGAGGTTTCCGTATCTGGCAGCAAAGGACGGAGGAGGACTTTTTCTGCTGGTGTATCTGATACTTGTTCTGACCTTTGGCTTTGCATTGCTTACCACTGAGATTGCAATAGGACGTAAGACCGGACAGGGACCGCTCACCGCGTATGGTCTTATCAATCCAAAGGGCAAGTTTATCGGTGTGCTTGCGTGTATAGTACCGGCTATTATTCTGCCTTACTACTGTACTATAGGTGGATGGGTTTTAAAATACTTTACACTTTTCATTACAGGAAGTGGTAAAAATGCGGTTGCGGATGGATATTTCACAGGCTTTATCACAGGCCAGTGGGCACCAATCATATTTGAGTGGTTTATCTGCTTATAACAGCAGCAGTTGTCATTGGCGGAGTCAATAAAGGTATCGAGCGCTTCAGCAAGGTGCTCATGCCTATCCTTGTTGTGCTTATTTTTGCAATCGGTATTTTCTCACTGACGCTCAATTATAAGGATGCATCAGGCGCAGCAAGAAGTGGTCTTGAGGGTCTTAATATATATGTGGTTCCTGACTTCAAGGGGCTTACAATGCAAAAGCTTGTCACAGTATTTGTTGATGCGCTCGGTCAGCTGTTTTACTCAATCAGTGTGGCTATGGGAATCATGGTTGCATATGGTTCGTATGTCAAGAAGGAATCAAAGCTCATGGGCTCAATCAACCAGATCGAGATTTTTGATACTCTTGTTGCATTCCTTGCAGGTCTTATGATTATTCCGGCAGTATATGTATTTATGGGCAGAGACGGCATGTCAGCAGGACCGGGTCTTATGTTTATATCACTGCCAAAGGTATTTAATGAAATGGGAATAGCAGGAGATATCGTTGGACTGATATTCTTCATGATAGTTGCATTCGCAGCAGTCACATCGTCTGTATCAATTATGGAGGCTATTGTATCGAGCCTTATAGACAGATTTCACTGGAGCCGCAGAAAAAGCGCAATTTTAGTCACGGTATACGGTCTGATTGCAGAGATAATAGTCTGCCTTGGCTACAATAAGCTCTATATGGAGGTTAAGCTTCCAAACGGCACAGTCGGACAGATACTTGATATCATGGATTATGTAAGCAACAACGTGCTCATGCCAATCGTTGCACTTGCCACATGTATCCTCGTTGGCTGGATAGTAAGTCCAAAGGTAATAATAGATGAGGTGACACGTGGAGGCAGCAAATTCACCAGAAAAGGACTTTATATAATCATGGTTAAATTTATTGCACCGGCATTCCTGCTTATACTGTTGCTGCAGGCACTCGGAATCGTTACTTTTTAGCATTGAAATAAATTTATTGTATATTTTATATAAATACCCTTGAAATACAGCCATCATAATGGTAGTATTTTACTAAATGATGAAAGAGGGGGAGCCACTATGGCTTTTAGACGAGAGAAAAAGCGTATCGGTGATATGCTTATAAATGAAAATGTAATTACTCAGGAGCAGCTGGAAAAGGCTCTGCCTATAGCCAAAGAAAAGCATAAGAAGATAGGAGAAACACTCATTGAGCTTGGGATCACCAATGAGCTTGAGATAGCAAAGGCATTGTCACAGCAGCTGGGACTGGAGCTTGTTAATGTGAGCGCAATCACCCTACCTGAGGAGGTGCAAAACCTTGTCAGTGAGACAGTGCTTAGAAAACATGTTATGATACCATATGCATTTGACAAGAATAATGCCAATATAGTGCATGTGGCCATGGCTGATCCTATGGATATGGTTGCGCTTGATGATTTTTCAATTGTTACCAATCTACAGGTTGAGCCTGCGGTAGCGACAGGCAGAGACATACTTTTGACGCTTGACAAATATTACGGTGATACAGAGGCTATGAAAGCGGCTCAGGAGTATGCGAGGGAGAGAAAAGAGCGTGAGCAGAAAAATGCCGAGGCTGAGGAAGCTACCAGCAAGGATGTCAACAATTCGCCGGTAGTTTTACTTGTCAACTCTATCATTGAGCAGGCAGCCAGACTCAGGGCCTCAGATATACATATAGAGGCACTGGAAAATAAAGTCAGGGTGCGATACAGAATAGATGGTGCGCTTTATGAGAAGGCAGCATATAGTATACATCTGCTTTCTGCAATTATTACACGACTTAAAATTATAGGTGGTATGGATATTTCCGAGAAACGTAAGCCGCAGGACGGCCGTATCACTATGGAGATAGACAAGATAGAGTATGATATCCGAGTATCAATCCTTCCGACAGTATTCGGTGAGAAATGCGTTATGCGACTTGCACAGAAAAAGGCACTTACAAGAGATAAAAAGGAGCTGGGATTTTCAGACGAAGAGCTTAAGGCCTTTGATCATATACTGATGAATACAAACGGTATCATCCTTGTTACAGGACCTACAGGAAGTGGTAAGTCAACCACACTTTACACGGCACTTTCCGAGCTCAACAGGGAGGATGTAAATATCATCACAGTTGAGGATCCGGTCGAGGCCAATATAGACGGAATAAACCAGGTACAGGTAAATAATAAAGCTGACCTGACATTTGCATCAGCACTTCGTTCCATTCTGCGACAGGATCCGGACATCATTATGATTGGTGAGATTCGAGATCAGGAGACAGCACAGATTGCAGTACAGGCGTCAATCACAGGACATCTTGTGGTCAGCACACTGCATACCAACAGCTCGGCAAGTACTATTTCACGACTGGAGGACATGGGAGTTGAAAGTTATCTGCTTGCGGATTCGGTAAAGGGAATCATTGCACAGCGACTTGTAAGAAGACTTTGTCCGGCATGTAAGAGAGAGCATCTGCTGACAGAGGAGGAAAAGGCCTTTATGAATATACCGGCATTCCGTCCGGTAAAGATTTATGAGCCATGTGGCTGTGAAAAATGTGCCAATACAGGCTACAAGGGACGAATCGGTATATATGAGATAATGACCATAACACCAAAGATAAAGTCACTTATTTCAAAAGGTGTTGATATAGAGGATATAAACAAGGCTGCATGTGATGAGGGCATGCATACACTTAGACAGAGTGCAGAGAAGCTTGTACTCAGAAGGAGTTACTTCATTCCAGGAAATGTTAAAGACCACGTTTGAAAACTAAGGGGGAAAAGAAAATGCAGATAGTAGACATTTTAAAAGCAGCGCAGCAACAGAACTCATCGGATATACATATCGTACCGGGAAATCCGGTTATGCTTAGAATTGACGGAAAGCTTGTACCGCAGGGAAATCAGGTTCTTACCAATGTTGAGACGGACAACCTGCTTTCTCCAATTGTTCCGCAGGAGCTTAAAGATGAGCTAAAGGAGAAGGGAGAGCTTGATTTTGCTTTTTCGGTGGAGGGCTTTTCAAGAGTCAGAGCCAATGTGTTCAGGCAGAGAGGTTCATATGCAGCAGCACTTCGTATTCTCTCATATGATGTGCCTACACCGCAGCAGCTTGGCATACCACAGTCGGTTGTCAATCTTACCACAAAGATGAGAGGACTTGTCCTCGTGACAGGAGCTACAGGAAGTGGTAAGTCGACCACATTGGCAAGTCTTATAGATGTCATTGCATCAAGAGATTCCAAAAATATAATCACGCTTGAAGATCCTATTGAGTACCTGCACTCAAGGCGCCGCTCTATAGTGGAACAGCGAGAGGTTGGAAAGGATACACTCTCATATGCTGCAGCCCTGAGAGCTGCACTGCGACAGGATCCGGATGTAATACTTGTAGGAGAGATGCGAGATCTTGAAACTATATCTACAGCTATTACAGCGGCGGAGACAGGACATCTTGTATTTTCTACACTGCATACTAACAGTTCATCAGATGCAATTGACCGTATGATTGACGTTTTTCCACCACACCAGCAGCAACAGATACGAGTGCAGCTCTCAGGAGTTTTAGAGGGAATTGTTGCACAGCATCTGCTTCCAATGGTAAATGGCGGACGAATTGCAGCATTTGAGGTGCTCCTTGCAAACAATGCCATCAGAAACTTAATTCGTGAGGCAAAAGCATTTCAGATTCCATCTATCATACAGACATCAAAGAGAGAGGGTATGATGATGATGGATGACTGTATTTTACAGTATTACAGCCAGGGCCTTATAGCGCCGGAGACTGCAGTTGCATATGCACATGATCCGGTAAGCATGGCTAGCCGTGTACACCTTTACTATTGATGGTATAATCGTATGTATTTTACTGTTATGGTATAATGTTGTGAAGCCTTAATAAATTATGATTTAATTTATCTGGAGGTTGCACAGAATAGGGATAAGGAGGAGAAGAAAGTGGCTGACTGGACATATCAGATTATAGACCAGAGCGGAAAAGAAAGAAAAGGAAATATAGTAGCCGAGTCAGAAGCAGAGGCAAAAAATAAGCTTAAGATGGATGGCAACATGGTCATAAGCCTCACCAAGGCAACAGCACTGACCAAGGAAATCTCATTCAGTGTAGGAGGAAAGGTAAAGCCGAGAGATCTATCGGTATTCTGCCGCCAGTTCACCAGTATGGTCAATGCCGGTGTTACGATTCTTGATACGCTGGATATGTTATCCGATCAGACTGAGAACAAGGTTATGGCGAAAGCTATCAGAGGTGTTCATGCCGAGATTCAAAAAGGTGAGACTCTCTCGGATGGTCTAAAAAAATACCCGAATGTTTTCCCTGACATCATGGTGAGCATGGTTGCGGCAGGAGAAGCATCCGGCAAGATTGATGTAGCTTTTGACAGAATGTCTGCACACTTCGAAAAATCAGCAAAGCTTAACGGCATGATAAAAAAGCGGCAGTTTATCCGATTATCGTTGTGATTGTAGCTATTGCGGTTGTTATTGTACTTGTAAAGGTCATCCCAAGCTACTCGGAGATGTTCAATGACCTGGGAACAGAGCTTCCGGGCATCACAAAGGCAGTTGTTGCGATGAGTGATTTTGTCACTGGATACTGGTATATTGTGATTGCTGTCATAGCAGCAATTGTTATAGCCATCAAGCTTTATAAGCAGACTGACAGCGGCCAGATGTTCTTTGGTAATCTCGCAAGAAAGATTCCGGTTTTCGGAAAGCTAAACATCAAGACAGCAGCCAGTAACTATGCGCGTACACTTTCCACACTTGTGTACTCAGGACTTCCGATGATTGAAGCCCTTGGTATCACTGCTGACACCATGAAGAATGCGCTTTACAAAAAAGCCCTGAAAAATGCGAGGGAAGAAGTAAGTAAGGGTGTTCCACTGTCTGAGCCAATCACTGCGTGTGGATTGTTTCCACCTATGGTTTCACACATGACGCGAATCGGTGAGGAGACCGGTGACTTGGAAGGCATGCTTACCCGACTGGCAGACTACTATGATGAGGAAGTTGAGTTGGCTACCCAGACAGTTATGGCAGCTATTGAGCCTATGATTATCCTTGTTCTGGCACTTATTGTTGGTGTGCTTGTGGCAGCCGTTATGGCACCTATGCTTACCATGTATCAGGCTATGGACAGTTTATAAAATGAAAAAAGCAGGCTTTGAGTGTGAAGCTCAGAGGCTGCTTTTTTGGTGCAGAGACATTGGCAGTAGGACGGGGCTTCATCCCACGAGCCCTGGCTGGTGCACACTCTCTTGCGTGAGCTACGCTACACTGCCAAGATACTGTAGGAATTATGTTTTATAGGGTATCTATGCTTGACGAAACCGTCGAAACGCGCCGTCCATGGCGCGGTTCTCCTTGAACTGCCATCCGTGGCAGTTCATTTCTGTGTATCGTGTGCATAATTCAACAGTATCTAAGCAGCTTCGCTATTCGCTCACGCAAGAGAGTGTGCACCAGCCAGGGCTCGTGGGATGAAGCCCTTACGCTGTGGCAGAATCGAATTTGGGATGAAATCCAGCCTGATTTATGGTAAAATAAAGAAAATACCACAGATTGACAAATTAAATGGTGCACTGATAAATGTCCGGACGAGAGCAACAAAAATAAAAAAGCAGTCTAAGAATAAACTCATAGGAATGCTGGAAGAGCTGTTCTCAAAGTCAGAGTTTATCGAGAAAAAGAAGATACTTGAAGAAGATTATGGACTTAAAATGAGCATGGAACTCAGAAGGAAGGATGAGCGAGATGTGTAATGTGAGTGATTACTGGGAAGAGGTTGCAACAGAAGAGGGTAAGGAAATCGGAGAACGACAAAAGATAATCTCACAGGTTGTAAAAAAGCTGCAAAAGGACAAGAGCGTGGCAGAAATAGCAGATGACCTGGAAGAAAAAAAAGAGGAGGTTATCGCTCCAATTTACGAAGCAGCATTGTCCATGAAGCCGGATTATGACGTTGAGAAAATCTATGAGCTTCTCGAGAAAAATAAGAAGCTGGCATAGCAGCTGTAGTTGAAAAAAGATCGATAGGAGGCAGTCTTTGAGCGAAAGCGCGGAGGCTGCTTCCTCTTTGTCTGAGGGGACTGACAGTAGGGCGGGGCTTCATCCCATGAGAACGGCTGGTGCACACTCTCTCGCTTGAGCTACGCTGCACTGCCAAGATACTGTAGGAATTATGCTTTATAGGTTTACTATGCTTGACGAAACTGTCGAAACGCGCCGTCCGTGGCGCGGTTCTCCTGAGCATTACTGCTCACACCACAGTGTGACCAGTAACGATTACAGCCCATTAAAAGTGCCTCTACGAGGCAGGGACTGTAATCTGACAATAGTTGACTTATTGGCGCATAGCTTGACAGCGTGGTGTCAAGCTTGCGTTTGAACAGCAATGATATATATTACATCCCGGTGGCAGCTCATTTCTGTGTATCGTTTGCATAATTCGACAGTATCTTGGCAGCTCCGCTATTCGCTCACGAGAGAGCATGCCCCAGCCGGTCTCACGTGATAAAGCCCCTTGCACTGTGGCAGAATGCAGGCTGATAGGCGTGCAGTGCAGAAACAGTATGAAAAAATATAAATATGGAAAAAGAAAAATTATGATGACAAAGAACTGCCGCTATGCTACAATCAACTCAAAGCATTATATTTCTGTAAGCGGCACCACATAACAATTTTTTACAGGTGCATACCACTTTGAAGAGGGCAGACCACTTCGCATCATTCTACAAAGGACATGGAAGTTTTCAATGCTTTAATTACCCATTAACAGCAGGAAAATTGAAATGCCGTATGTAGACAGAATACAGAAAGTGCAGCCAGAGGGCAGTTAGAAGTCCGATAATGTAGTCAGAAGACAGATGAACTGTATACAGTGTGATAATCATAATGTAAACATATAGAAAACATAAAGAAGGACAGCACATGTATACCTTGTAAACTGTACCACTGTACCCTCATTGGCACCAAATTTTCCTGCTCACACAAGAGAACAGGAGGAGAAGGATTGAGCGCAAAAGACTCAATGGCAAAGGAATACTTTGCTGACAATGCCAGGTTTGCTGATCTGTGCAACAATATACTGTATGGAGGAAGAGAGGTCATCCTGCCGGAAAACCTTAAGGAAAGGGACACCACGGAGGTTCTGACCGCACTGGGACTTGACAAAAAGACCATAGCGATGCAGAAGCTGAGGGATATCTTTTAAAAATGCCAGCATCAAATATACCGGCAAATCATATGTGGTACTGATAGGAGTAGAAAATCAGTCCGATATACACTATGCCATTCCGGTAAAAAACATGTTTTATGATGTCATGGCATATGGAAATCAGGTAAAGGAAACAGCAAAAAAAAAGCACCGAAAAGAAAAGGATACAGCAACATCAGATGAATTTCTCTCGGGATTTACGAAAGAGGATAAGCTGATACCGGTGATTACGATTACAGTATATCTCGGAACAAAGGAATGGGATGGTCCAAGGAGATAACAGACTTTACCGGATTCAGGACATCAATCAGGCAGCTTTTCGAGGTACTGAAGAATGCATATGATAAAGAAAAAAGATGCAGGAAGTGCTGCAGAATGATGAAAAAATTTAGCAAGGTGGACAGAGAGACAGTTGAGGCAATCAACCTGTTTGCAGGAACGGATATAGACATAGATGGGAAAGAAGAGGTGATTGATATGTGTAAGGCATGGGAAGATCAGAAAAATGAGGGCAGAGAATTAGGCAGAGAAGAGGGCAGAGAAGAAGGTCGAGAATTAGGAGAAAGACAAAAGATAATTTCTCAGATTGTAAAAAAGCTGCAAAAGGACAAGAGTGTGGCAGAGATAGCAGATGACCTGGAAGAAAAAGAGGAGGTTATCGCTCCAATTTACGAAGCGGCATTGTCCATGAGCCGGATTATGACGTTGAGAAAATCTATGAGCTTCTTGAGAAAAATAAGAAGCTGGCATAGCAGCTGTAGGTACTGGCAGTAGGACGGGGCTTCATCCCATGAGCCATGGCTTGTGCACACTCTCTCACGTGAGCTACGCTACGCAGCCAAGATACTGTAGGAATTATGCCTTAAAGATTTACGATACTCGACGAAACCGTCGAAACGCGCCGTCCGTGGCGCGGTTCTCCTTGAGCTCCCATCCGTGGGAGCTCATTTCTGTGTATAGTGTGCATAATTCAACAGTATCTAGGCAGCTCCGCTATTCGCTCACGAGAGAGAGCGTGTCGTAGCCGGTCTCAGGGGATGAAGCCCCTTGCGCTGTGACAAAAAATATAATGACAAAGCATCATAGCTCTGCTACAATCTGTTTAAAGAGACAATTTACGAAAGAGGATAAGCTGATTCCGGTAATTACAATTACAGTATATCTTGGCACCGAAGGAGATAACAGAGACTTTACAGGATTTAGGACATCAATCAGGCAGCTTTTCGAGGTATTACAGAATGCTTATGATAAGGAAAAAATGCAGGAAGTGCTGCAGAATGACGAGAAGAATTTAGCAAGGTGGACAGAGAGACAGTCGAGGCAATCAACCTGTTTGCAGGAACGGATATAGACATAGATGAGAAAGAAGAGGTGATTGATATGTGTAAGGCGTGGGAAGATCAGAAAAATGAAGGCAGAGAAGAAGGCAGAGAAGAAGGCAGAATTCGTCAGGCAAAAGTAACGGCTTTAAAACTTCAGAAAAAAGGTCACTCAATAGAAGATATAGCTGAATGTGTGGATTTTGATGAGGAAACTGTAAAAAAATGGCTTGTGAGCTAATATTGTAGTGAAATGTAAATTAGAGGAAGCAATCTTTGGGCGAGAACTCGGAGGTTGCTTCCTCTTTTACTGACAGTAGGATGGGGCTTCATTCTCTACGAACGAGCGAAGCTGCTTAGATACTGTTGAATTATGCGCATGAAACACAGAAATGAACTGCCACTGGGATGTAATATATCGTTGCTGTTCAAACGCAAGCTTGACACCACGCTGTCAAGCTATGCGCCAATAAATCAACTATTGTCAGATTACAGCCCCCTGCCTCGTAGAGGCACTTTTAATGGGCTGTAATCGTTACTGGTCACACTGATGTTGTGAGCAGTAATGGGCAGAGAACCGCGCCACGGACGGCGCGGTTCGACGGTTTCGTCAAGCATAGAAAATCTTAAAGCATAATTCCTACAGTATCTTGGCAGTGTAGCGTAGCTCTCACGAGAGTGTATGCGTTAGCCGGTCACATGGGATGAAGCCCCTTATGCTGTGGCGGAGTATAGCTCTGGAAAAAATTTTTATTGAAAAATATGATATAAATGCAATAAAACGGATGAAATTTGGTTAAAATTGCTAAAAAAGGCGAAAAAAAAATTATACAGCAATGATACTATTGTACTAGAAAATAACTTGCAATATGCTTTGATTTATGGTACAATGAGCGCATACAAACCAAAGAGATGCTGATAGGGCACAGCTCTTTGCACAAAAACCATGTTATAATGAAAAGGAGAAAAGAACTATGGTAAAGAATGTATTTAAAAAGTTAGGAAAGAAACAGAAGAACAACAAAGGTTTCTCTCTCGTAGAGCTTATTGTTGTAATCGCCATCATGGCAGTGCTTGTAGGTGTACTTGCTCCACAGTTTATCAAGTATGTTGAGAAGTCTAGACAGTCAACAGATATGCAGAGTGTACAGCAACTTAAGTCTTCGGTAGAAACTGATATTTCAGATAATGAGAATGTTACTTCTGTAACTATTGCAATTAGTGACAAAAAAGCAACTACTACAATTAATGCAAGCTCAGGTACGGTCACACCATCTACTTCAAGTGCTGCATTAAAGTCTAGTGGATGGCCAACAATAACATATACATTAGATCCGGGAACAGGCGCGTGGTCAACAACTGCTACTGAAACTACAAATACAAAAAATCCTAAGAAGGATATGAATGAAGTATTTTCAATAAGTAAATAAAAAGATATAGCTGAATAATTACTAAAAGGACCACCAACCATGACCACAGAACTGATACCTATCTACATCTTAATATTTGCATTCGGTATAGTTATAGGCAGCTTTCTAAATGTCTGTATTTACCGTATACCGCAGCATGAGACAGTGGTGACCGAAAGGTCCCACTGCATGAGATGTGGGTATCAGCTCGCGTGGTACGATATGGTGCCGGTTTTCAGTTGGCTGTTTCTTCGTGGCAGATGCCGCAAGTGCAAAGAACCGATATCACCTCAATACCCTATTATTGAGGCACTAAACGGTATATTATACATAGTAGTTTTTGCAGTAAATGGACTTGAGCTTACGAGTATCATCTACTGCTTTCTTACATCTGCACTCATAGTTTTGAGTGTGATAGACTGGAGAACATATGAAATTCCATTAGGAATCAATATATTTATACTGGTGCTTGGAATCCTGCATGTTTTTAGACCATGATAACTGGTCTGAATATGTGATAGGATTCTTTTGTGTCAGTTTATTTCTTGAAATCCTTCTTCTTGTAAGTGGAGGAAGAGCCATAGGTGGCGGAGACGTCAAGCTCATGGCATGTGCAGGCCTTGCGATAGGCTGGCAGAATATTACATTAGCATTTTTCTTAGGATGCATCATCGGTTCTGTGATACATCTGATTCGTATGAAAGTAACAAACGCAGGCAACAGGCTTGCGATGGGACCGTACTTGGCAGCCGGAATATTTATTTCGATGCTATGGGGTGAGAAAATGATATCGGCATATTTGACACTCGCAGGCTTTTGAAAAACGTGTTATAATATAGCGTACTTAGTATAAAACAGGTAGTACGACAAGCAGTGAGACAAAAGCAGAGAAAACACAGATATGCCGAAATATATATATAGAATGTTTGTAACTGAACAGTTACGAATGTTTTACAGATGTATACAGTGTAAAACAAAGATAAACACGGAGGACTAGGTTATGGCAAATAGGGTACTCGGTATTGAAATAGGGGAGAACCTTACCAGAGTAGTTGAGATTGATTACAAAGCAAAAAATCCCAAGATTTACAATATGTTCGGCTTTCCGACACCACCGGGGATGATTGATGATGGAGTGGTACAGCCGGATGGGATGTTTCGTTCTATCTTATACAGTAAGCTGAAGGAAAAGAAGATTGCCACCAAAAAAGCTGTTTTTGTTTTAAATTCAGCGCGTATAGCAAGCAGAGATATTGAGCTTCCGCTTGTTAAGGAAAAACAGCTTAAGGAAATGATTGCAATGAATGCATCGGATTATTTTCCGGTGGATTTGAGCCAGTACAAGCTGGTACATCAGATTATAGAGAAGATTGACAGACCGGAAGAAAAGAAATTACGTCTTTCGGTTATTGCTGTGCCTAATGATCTTATTTTGTCGTATGGTGCTCTTGCAGCTGATTGCAGGCTGCAGCTTGTAGCACTTGACTATAGTGGAAATGCCATCAAGCAGCTCATGAGAAGAGAGATTCCCGGAGATGTGAAGGTGACTGTCAAGGTGGATGAGGTTTCTACCACACTGACTGTAATGGATGGAAGCATGGTAAAGCTGCAGCGCAATGTCAACCATGGACTTGCTGATGCTATTGAGGCGATTCAGGATAGTGAGCTTTTTGGAGAGTATCTGTCATTTACCGATGCAGTTGATGTGGCACGCAGAAAGACCTGCCTTGCAATAAGGCCTGATGGCACAGTACCTGATGAGCCGGCGGGCGGCGGCATGGATCCTATGGGGCATGAGATTGATTCTGAGCGCTTTAAGAAGCTTCGCCTGAATGTATCATATTCACTTTCCAATCTGATAAGCAGTCTCGGACGAGTTATAGACTATTATCAGTCGAGAAACTCAGATACTCCTATCGAGAGAATTTTCCTCATTGGCTTAGGTGCTGATTTCAGCGGACTCTCAAAGCTTTTGACCAATGAGCTGAATGTCAAGGTGGTTCCGCTTCAGCAGTTTGACGGTATACATGTGGCAAAGAGCATAAACCTCGCAGAGGCAAAGCTGGCAGAGTATTTCAACTGTGTCGGATGTTCACTGAGCCCGCTTGATATACTTGACAGTAAGAAAAACAAGGGAATCGGTGCTCCGCTTATGGCAGGAACAGCTGCAGGTGCCATGCCATCCGGCGGCGCACAGGCAGGGATGCAGGGAAAACCACCTGTTGGTCCTGATGGAAAGCCTCTTCCCGTACCGGCAGGGGAGGAAGCCGAAAAGCCTGTTTCTTTTGCAGTGCAGCTTCTCATTTTTGGCTTGTGTGTGGTAGTTGCAGTTGGTATCACGGCATACAGTATTTTTTCAAATCTTGTTTTAACTTCAGACAATATGACGCTTAAAGCTCGTGTTTCTGATTTGTCATATGCACAGAATATATATGATGTGTATAACCAGACCAAGAAGGACTATGACTGGACCAAGCTTCTTGAGAGCGCCTCATCCAACAAGAATGATGAGATAACGGGCTTCGTGGATGAGCTGGAGCAGAAGCTTCCGTCAGAGGCAAAGCTTGTGAATATGTCTGTTACGACTGATGGTGTTTCGATGACCATCAAGACAGGCAGCAAGGATATAGCGGCTGATGTAATTGCACAGCTTCGTACATTTGAGAGTATCATGGTATCAATGTGTCAACCATCACGGAGGAGGTTGATGAGACCGGTGCTTCAAAGGTTCAGTTCACAGTAGATTGCACATATGTAAAGGCTGATGACAGTGCTGCTTCTGAATCGGCAGATGGCACAGGCAGTGAGCCGGCTGATACATCAGGGGACACGTCCTCACAGGCACAGACGGATAGCAATTCATCATCAGATACAGACAGTACAAATCAGTAGGGGGTGTTAGGATGTCAACGAGAGATAAAAAGTTACTTATTATATTAGCGGGTGTTGCCATTTTAGCACTGACATATTTTTTGATTTTTATTCCACAGTCCAATAAGAGGGATTCACTCAAGAGCGAAAATATGAATCTGAAATCACAGTACAATCAGCTTTCAGCACTTGCGGCAAAGGCGGATGACTACACAGAGAAGACAAAGGATATGTCTGATGCCATGCAGCAGGTATATGACAATTTCCCTTCATATTTACAGATAGAAAACGGCATCATGGATGCGGTTGCTATCGAGAAATCTACCAATACAAATATTACAGAGCTTACAGTCGGCTCACCGACAGCTATTGATGTGAATAATCCGACCGGTGAAGCCGGTACAGATTCTTCGTCAGGAAGCAGTTCAGACAGCAGTACCACGGATAGCAGTAATGCAGACAGTTCGCAGAGCTCTCAGACCGCTGATGGCAACAGCTCTCAGTCACAGACAGGCGACGGCAGTGCAGCTGATGGCAGTACATCAACAGGCTCTGCAAAGTCTACGGTTACAGGTTATCAGCTTTATGATGTCAGCACAGTTATGGCATTCAAGACAGAGTATCATGGGCTTAAGGCTATGCTTGGAGAGGTGATTGGTTCATCACAGAAGAAAACTATCAGCACGCTCAACGTGAGCTTTGATGATTCGACAGGCAAGCTGACAGGTGAGATGCTTGTGGATTCATATTTCCTGTATGGACTTGATAAGCCATATGAGGCACCATACATACCTGCAGTACCACATGGTACAAATAATCTGTTTGGTACAACAAACTAACTGATTATTATAATATTAGGTTATTAGATTAGCGGGTTATTGAGACCGTAAGTGATAAATATCAAATGTTAGATTATTGAGTTATGAGATAACAAAATACAAGAGGGGAGGAAGCAGATTTGAGAAAGCTAAAAAACGATGATCGAGGAGTAACACTTGTGGAGATTATTGTGTCGATTGCTATTCTCGCAATAATCGTGCTTCCTTTTTTGAATGCATTTGTCACAGCTACAAAGACCAATGTAAAGGCTAAAAACGAGATGAATGCTACACATCTGGCGACAAACATTATGGAGGGTATTGAAAAGAACTCCATGAAGACACTGGCATATCAGTTTAACTATCCGTCGGAGGGCTTTGATGTGGCGGACGGTTTTAATATATCAGATGGAAGCAGTGCATGTGAGCTTCTTAAGAAGTCGGGTAAGTTTGATAATGTAAAGAGGCTTGAGGATATCAGTGCTGAGATTGTAAACAAGGACGATGTCATCACTAGCTGTATCCACAAGACTGATGCATCAGCCAAAATAAGCGATACATCGCTTTGGAATTTCAGGGAGTCGGATGCGCACAAGTATTATTTCTATATGTCTGGTGTGCAGTCAGGCACAAAGAAATACAATGCTCTTGTGACAGTGGATGCAAAATCGGACGCAGAGTCGGACAATAAGGTTAAAAAGTACAACATGGACGAGGTAGCGGATATGTCGGCCATGGATGCAAATTTTGACTGCATGAGTGCAGACAAGTATTCTGCTACAAATATTATATATGCATTTAATAATATGCCTGGTGTAGGCGGCATCACTCAGCAGGATATCAAAAGAACTATCACCATAGATATAGAAAAGTATGGAGCTTCGAGTAATAAGGCTACCAAGGTTACGGTGTCGTATTCATATTCTATCAATAAGAATGGAGTAAGAAAGACTTTTCCGGATCCGAATAGTGCACTGAAGGATGATTATACCATGGTGATTTATGATAATTCTTCAGATACTGTGAACCATAATCTAAGGAATGTCTATCTGTTTTACAATCCATGGTACACATCTACAGGAACACTTTACAATACCTGCAACGATGTCATTATAATCAATAATAAGGACAAGCTGGACTGCACGGTAAACATTGTAAAGCAAAAGACTATATCGGATCAGTCAGAGTTGAGCACGAAGGAGAGTACATATAAGGCATATGTGAAGGTAAGTGAGCCGGGAAATCGTACAGGTCATGCTTATACTCATATAGCCACCAATCTGAATGTAAATATGGAGCACCGGATAATCCACTACAGCCCGATCAAGCTATATATGGCTTTAATAACAATGTAATTCAGAATGATGTAAAGGCAATTGTCGATATAAAGAATCTGACAAAAAGCAATGCATCTGAAAGGCTGTATGATGTGAAGGTGGCTGTATACGAGAGCAAGGCTTCACTGGATGATATATTTAAGGATAAAGACCCGGTTGTTACGATGACCGGAAGCATGGGGTATTAATTATGAAGCGTAACGATAACCGTGGTGCTTCCTTTGTGATGGTTGTAGTTGCAATGGCTATAGTGGCTGTTTTAGCTGTGACTGTGCTGTGGATAGCGCTTATGAACCTCCAGATGAAGGTGACGGACGAAAAAAATACAGATAACTTTTACTCGGCAGAGGGAGTGCTGGATCAGATATGTACCGGTCTGCAGGGAGATATTTCCAAGGCTTACTCAGCAGGATATACAAAGGTTATGGAGAATTACTCTGACAGCAGCATAAATGAGGCCGGCAGACAGAGTATATTTGCGCAGGAGTATTTAAAGAGCTTAAAGGGAAGTCTTGAGTCTGACAATACCGGTATGCACTATAAAACTGAAAAGCTTAAAGACTATGTGGATAGTAAGCTCACAGACGAAAACTCAAAGCCACACGCTGTGGTCAAGGCGGTAAATGCCGATGAAAATGGAAATGGACTGCTCAAGGTATACAACAGCCGCGCAGTCATTAATGGCATCAGGGTAGAGTATACCGATGAAAAGGGATTTAAATCAATAATAGAGACAGACATTTCTCTGGGAGTTCCATCCATGAGCTTTACAGCATCGGGAGGAGTTCCGGAGCTTTTTACATATTCTCTTGTTGGAAATGAAGGACTGGATATTATATCAGGACTTAATAAAGTAAATCTATCCGGTAATCTCTACGCTGGCTGTGAAAATGCGGCAGGTACAGGAACTTCTACTACGAGTGTTACCATTCCAAACAATGCTACACTTGATGTAAAGGATACCAGCTATATGATTGCAGAGGGCGATATAGAGGTGGGAGACTTTGCCGGAAAAGATACTGCTACGATAAAAAGAACATGGCGGGTGTACACAATAACAGTACACTTTCTGTTGATTCACAGTGTCAGCTGTGGACAAGCAATATAAATGTAAATGGTGCAACAGTCAATTTAGATGGCATGACATATGTGGCAGATGACATGACCTTAAAGGGTACAGGCTCAAATGTCACACTTGGAAAGAATAATAAGAATAACAATGCGAAGTACGTCGGCTTTGGCAATGGAGGCGCTGACAAGGAAAATCCTGTCGCAGGCGATAGCTCTGCTATTATCATAAACGGCAGGAAGGCATCTCTTGATATGTCAAATATCAGGGAGCTTATGTTGGCAGGAACCGCATATATCAATACACAGGCTATTGTAAACTCAAGTAGTGTGGGTACACAAAACAGCAATGTGGCCATGGGTGAGTCAATCTCTGTAAAGGGTGACCAGATAGCATATCTTGTGCCGCCTGAGTGCATAGGCACAAGTGGAGATGGTGCGGATGCCAAATCGCTTTACAACAAGAATCCACTCTCCTATAAGGAGTACAAGGATATCACGGCAACAGGACAGGATCAGACAAAGTATACTGAAGTTAATGCTAATGTGGTCAGCACAAAGACCGGCAAGGCTCTCTCGGCATATCTGCCGGAGTCAAAGACAATTGACAAGTGTATAAAGAAGGTTTTTGTTCCTTCTACTGATAATAGTGATGATGGACTTGTATACTATTATGTCAATCTGCCAACGAACAAGGCTGCTGAGTATTACAGTGACTATTTTGGCGCAGACAGTGATAAGCTCAATAGATATACTAAGTTCTATACTGACAGCATACAGGTAAATGAGGCTGCAAGCATCTATACTGCCGGCAATTACAGCATCTACGATGGCAGCAATTTAAGCCTTTTGAAGGGCATAGCTGATGGTGTGGACATGGATGCACAGTCGGATGCTTTACAGCGCACGTATACTGCACTAAACTCAAAGCTTTTGACAAATTATGCGGATTTACCGACAAATGCAGCAAGTGTTTCGCTTTTTACAAATATAGTTAACAATATCAATTTGTTGAAAATAGTGCCAAATTCCGGTAATAAACATATATTTGAGACTGAGTATCAGGGGAAAAAATACCAGGCAATTGTCAAAAACGGTAACTACACCTATGATGCAAATGACAAATCACATAATGTGGATATAATTGTTGCTACGGGAGATGTGACACTGAATGCTGACTTTACAGGTACCATAGTTGCAAAGGGCAGGATAATTGTAAACAAAGACCAATGCGAGATTGATAATGGTACTCAGGAGGTATTTAAGGCATTGCTTCTTGAAAAGGTAAGTGATGCAGACGATGCACTGCACCTGTATGATGTGTTCATGGACGGTGCCAACTATATGGGTAATGTTTCTTCTTTTTCAAATAAGAAAGAGGCGGACACAAAAATAGATTATGCTACGCTCATTACATACCAGAACTGGACCAAGGAGTAGAAAACAAGCGGCTTTTAAGGCGCAAAACAGCTGCGAAATATTTATATTTGGCAAATTTTGACGATATATACAATGGAGGAATCCAATATGTCTGTAACAGAAAAAAAAAAATAATGGCGGTTTCTCTCTGGTAGAGCTTATAGTAGTGATAGCGATATCTGTCGTACTTATAGGTGCGGCAACCATATCCATTCGTTCGGTCATGGGTGTTGAGGTGAAGCAGTGTGCCAGAAATATTGAATCGATAATTAACAAAACAAGAGTTACCACGATGGGAAAGGACAGCGCAGTTCTTGAGATATATAAGGATGCATCAGATGGTGCCTACTATTATAAGACAACCATAAATGGTACAGTATCTGCTCCGAGCAAAATCGGAAAGAGCAGGATTGATGTATATTATTCCATGAAGGATGATTATAGTGATAAGACACAATTGAACAGTTCAGGCAGTATAATGCTTCAGTTTGACAGAAGCTCAGGTGCGCAGAAGCCTGATGCCAATGGTAAGTGCTGCAGCCGTATCTGGATTCAAAAAACAGCACAGAGAAGGTTATCACGATATACAAGGAGACCGGCAAGGTGGTATGTGAGTAATTTACATAGTTTAATGATGAATATTTTATTTTGACGCAAGGCTGTTATAAGGTTGTATGATGAAATCGGAGAGGAAGATGAACCATGAAACTTTTAAGGCGCATGAACAAATCAAATAATATGAAAAACAGTGGCTTTACACTTGTTGAGCTTGTCATTGTCATGGCGATAATGGGAATACTGGGTCTGGCTGTTGTGGGCTTTATCGGTACGAGCACGAAGCAGTATAAATACGCTTCAAAGGACGTAGATTTACAGTATGAGGCACAGCTTACGATGAATCAGATAGGAGACCTGATAATTGATGCGCAAAAGGGTGTCAAGTATGAGCCTGCTACAGTGGCAGCGCCGGTGGAGGTGGCATCAGCAGCCCCTGAGGCCGGTTATGTTGCAACTGCATCAGCGGAAGAAGCGTCATCCGAAGAAGCATCATCTGAGGAAACATCATCCGACAGCAAGCTGATTATCTACAACAAGGATTGTACATACAATATCATATACAGACCATCAGAGCACAAAATCTATCTGCGAAAGGATACACTGGATCCTGCAACAGGTGCGGTGAAGGCAGATGGTCAGGGCAAGGAATCGCTTATGGCAGAAAATGTCACAGGCTTTACACCTGATTTAAGCGAGGCAGAAAGCAAGAACTCTGTCGGACTTGTCGTGGACTTTAAAGCAGGGGACAAGAAGTATACATCAAAGCAGAACTTCACTATGCGAAATAAGGTACCGACCGGGGCAGATGTGGAGTATGTGGCACCGGCAGAGCCTGAAGGAATAAGGATATATTATAAAGGCAAGGATGTAACCAACGGAACGGTATACTATGAAATGAAGAAAAATCAGAAATAAATTAGAGTTTACTGATAAGATTCTGGGTGGAAAGTATGATTCAAAAAATGTAACGTGGGATCATTCTGGAACAAAAAATGGTGGAAACTTTAATGCTAATGGTGATGTATATAATGTAGAACTTATGGATAATGAAACTACAGATCAATTTGTTATCACAGTAACATCCAAAGACGATACGTCATTGACAGCAAAGGTAACTGTAAACGTAGCACATCCAATCAATATTCTGCATTGTGATGCAGATAAGCATTTCAATTTAGGACAGACGCATCAATTGTTTATTGATGAATGGGAGTTAAAAAATTCTTCATTAAATGGTAAATATCAGGTTAAGGATTTTGTATGGCATATGGAGGTAGAAAGTGTCAGCTCAACAGGTGCAACCGAGCACAAGGGAGATATATCCTTTAGAATGGGCGATGATGGCAAGCTGATTTATGGACCGGAGGGCAATGGTGAGCCTGATGGAATATTTAAGTTTAGTTCAAATGAGATTGCAGGAGAAACCGGAGCAGAAGGTCATGAAGATGATCCTAAATATAGGAACTATCTTAATTATCATATTGTAGATGGTAATCAAAATGAAAAAATGCATATCACTCTCGGAAAAAATTTTTTTGTCGGAGAAAAATTAAATATCAGCGTCTGGCTTGGACTTGAGGAAGAGTCGGGATTTAAGTCAAATACAATTACGTTTTACACATATTATTAAACAAAGTAGTTTTTTACAAAGGAGCAATCGCAATGAGCAAATTAAGAAAAAAAAATAGTGGTTCCAATATCGCTCACACTTACAGGATGTCTCGTTGTGGCAGCTTTTGTGCTGAATGACAGCCTAACAAAGGTCGATGCAAATGTAGCGTTCAATGGAATATCTGATATAGTCAGCTCACATGGCAAGGACAAGCCCTTCAATATAGTGGAGGTGGTGCCTGACAAGAAAATGGCATCCATTGGCTATCTGATTGATGGTCAGGAGCCTGACAATTGGTTTGGACACTGTCAAAGATGTCTGACACAGAGGGAAAAGGTGCAACGAATAGGGCTGCTTATATGAAAAGCCTGAAAGAAAAGCTTGCGCCTATTACTACAGAGGAAAAGGACAACACAAAGCCCCTTTATTATGAGCCGTATGAGGAAAGTTATGTCAATCAGGGCAATGACTGGAGTGAGCTTGCCCTTGTGGATATGGATAAAATAAATCAGGGCACCGAAGGCTACAAGATGACAAAGCAGGAGAAGGGTGACTACAAGTTCAACACTGATTACCAGCTTGCTGTAAATGAAGATGGACTGCCTACAGGTCATTACAGACAGAATGTTGACCATTATGTTTTCATGCAGGGCGAGGATGAGACAGAAGATGGCTCTGAATCTGTGGATACAGGTAGTACCGGTAATACAGGCAGTACAGGAAGTACCGCAGATGGCTCTAATACAGAGACTGAAAATGGCAATCAAATTAAGGCACCCGGAAAAAGAGGCTACTACAGTGTTGCATTTACTGCAGTCGAATTGCCGGATGGCATGACAAATACCAAGTATCTGGTAGAGACTGATAATTCACAGAAAGCTGATGGAAATACAGACAGCGGTACAGATGGTAATATCGATAGCAGCACAGACAATACGACAGATACAGGCACAGCAGATGACACATCAGACAAGCATGTGGTTTATTCTATAAAGAGCGCATATGCCATTGGTTCTGCTGAGGGCATGCAAAACATAGCAAAATATGACCCAAAGGCATATATTTACAGAAAAGACAATTCAGATATCACATCACCATATGAATTTGTTGCAAGAGCTGACCGGATGGCAAGTCTGCCTGATGGCAGTAAGCCGGATTATGAGAAGTATACATACTGCACGGTTGAGATGGAGTATGTGCCTGCAGGTAAAATCACTGATGACGAGACCTACTACGAGGTGGATACTAAGGTACCTATTGAGTTTAATTACGATGAGACCGGCGAGTATGGAGCAGTGCTTGACTCACAGAATCCATACGAGAAGATAGATGATGGCACACCGGACAATCAGCCGGCAGGTAACACAGGAAAGGTAATCCTCACAGATACAGATGGATATTTTGATATAGTTAAGGACAGCCAGACATACACCTATGTGGGTAAGGGAAATGGTGACTATATTATGGTGGCTGATAAAGACGGCTCGCTTGATTATCCTGTAAATACTACACACATATATTATAAGGGTGGTTTCAAGAACAATAACTGGTTCAGAACAGGTGTATTTAACCAGGAGGGCAAGACAGGCGATGATGATAAGACTGCCAATATGACCTTCAAGGTAAAAACGGTCACACCCAAGGAGCTTGAGCAGATAGATGTGTCAACAATTGATTTACTCTATCTTTCCGGCTCAAAGTCCGTCCTTTCAAATGATTTAAGAAACGATGCTGCAACATATAATACTGATAATGACATTTCATGGGACAAGGTAAAGCAGATAGTCCAGCGTGTACACCAGAGTGGTATCATGATGCCTGTTATAGTGGATAATGGTATTGTGTGGCCTGATTCGAATGCAGATTATTCCAGCAACATTAAAAAGCTTGCAGGTCTTTTGAGCTGTAACAATTTCAGCTCCTTGAATTTTACTAAGGACTCAGCTGATAATTTTATTAACTGGAAAGATAACAAGGTCATAACGTATTACAAAGTTGACAGTTCAACTCATACACATGGCTATGTAATTGGCAACGAATATGTCATTCCGCGAAACTATAGTCCTAAGACGGATGTGCCATTTGTTTTAAGAGATGATTTTGCTTCTGCATTTATTGCAAATGAAGATGAAACACAATTTGTCAATGATGCTAAAAATGAGAATTTTGATGAGATAGCAGAGTATATCAACTCAGAGAATACAAGCAGGAAAAAAGAAAATAGTACTCTTGGAAAGGACGAGTATGCGTATTATGACAAGAAGATTTCAAAGGCGATAGTTTTAAGCTATATCATATCGTATGCTGATAAAAGAGACATTATAAATCCGACAGATAGTCTGAACATACTGGATATAGAGCCCGGAACTGTAAAAAATGAGTCTGACGCTTTAAATTATGATAAGCTAAAAAATTGGCTTGGATCAAGATGCCCGGAGAAAAAAAAAGGTTACAATAACAAGGGTTACGAGTGCAGAATTTATTGGAAGAATAGAGGACCTTAATAACTATGACATGATATATATGGGACTCGTAGCCGATAATCTGAATTATAGAGATGGTCATACAGTATATAATGATTGGAAGATGGATGGGCTTAAATACTCAAATGTTGGTGATATTGTTGTTATAAATCCGAAAGATGTGGTAAATTATTGGGGATATGATATGCTCAAGAATGGTCATGCTGGATTGCTGGATACTGATTATATAAACAATGGAACGGCGCTTAATACTAACCTTACATTAAGAAAAAATGAAAATAATGCTGATTATTTAACTGCTCCAAACACATATAGAGGTTCAGGCAATGATATTACTAAGCAGAAGGTTTCAGAATTGGAGGATTATATAAAGGCGGGCTTTCCTGTCGTCTTTTCAGATGGCTTTTTCAGCAATGATAGCAAGTATGAAAGTGGAATTAATGAGGATTACATTGATAACTGTTCAAATGTTTTTACTCTTTTATGTTATGCAAAAGATAAAGACAATGTTCTTAAAGTGGACAGCAAGGGAGCTTTAAGAAAACAGTCAAATGAGACAGCTGAGCTTGTTACCTACCTGACTACTGAAAAACCTGAAATATTATTACTCAAGGAGCAGGAAAAAGTTAAAGATACAGATTATGTTGAGATTAGTAATAATCAGGTTACATTGGAATTTTCAATAAACAATGCAGGCGGTGCTGATTCCAAAGCAAGTTTTAATGCACAGCTGTTTTTGGATTCGAATTCCGATGGTAAGTTTTCGACAACCAATGAAGGAATAGATGCAAATAAGATAAAAATATATTGTGATGGCACTATTGTGAATCCGGTAATGGGTGATAATGGTAAATATATGTATAGTCTGAATGCAGGCAATTATAATTATAAACTGGTCTATGATTTGCCGAATGGCTATGTAGGAGTTATGCCTTGGCAGCTTCGTGTAAGTCAGGCTACAAATAGCTACAGATATGATCAGAAATCCGGATATGTGTATGTCAAAAATTCAAAAGGCAGTCCTACAAAAGTCAAGATTCTTCAGATTAATTCAAAGTTGGAGCATAATGAGGGCTTTAGGGGAAATTTTGATATGCAGGCGCAGAAGAATGATAGCAATACAAAGTTTAATAAATTACTTAGTCAAGTGAAGGATTTTGATCTGGATATAGAAACAGTTCGTTATGACGACGTACCTAAAATGGATGAGGTATGTGATAAGCTGCAGACATACGATATGCTTGTGATTGGATTTGGTGATTGTTATGATATTGATAATACAAATAATCATCTCGATAAAATAAAAGCATATATCCAGTCAGGAAAACCGGTATTGTTTGCTCATGATACAACGTCATTTTGTAATAATAAAAATGATAATAAATATAATAATGTCTGGGGATATAAGTTTAACTCTATAATTCGCGATACTGTCGGACTGGACAGGTATGGAATACTGTCAAATGAGTATTTAAAGAAGGGCAATACATTAAAGAGTACTGATTCGGATTTTACAAAAGCTGTAGAGACCGCTGAAAAGAATAACACTGATATTGCATATGAGCCAAAATCTGGTAATACAGTTATTGTCAGACAGAATCAGGGATTTACTTATGCGGATTTAAATCAGTATCAGTGGAAAGATAATGGTAGTGATCATGGCGAGTACAGGCTGTATTCAGGGCTTGATAATTATGATGTTGAAGCTAAGACTAATAAGGCAGTCAAGGTTAATTCAGGACAGATTACCACATATCCTTTTAAGATTGCTGACGAAATAAATATAGCTACCACTCATAAGCAGTACTACCAGCTGGATATGAATCAGGATGCTGATGGTGATGGTGAGAGTGATATTGTTGTATGGTATACCTTGTCAAACCAGGGAATTTATGAGCAGTCTCCAAAGGATGTAAGAAATAATTATTATATTTACACAATGGGAAATGTAACATACTCAGGTGTAGGACACTCCGATTTCTCAAATAATGAGGATGAATTGAAACTTTATATAAACACTATGATTGCTGCATATAGTGCAGCGGTTCATGAGCCGTCAATTTATCTTAAGGAGAATGCTGATACCGATTCAAATGACATATCTACATTATATGCAACTATTGATGATGCCATTGAAGAAGAAGCAGCTAATAAAGCGGATGCCAGACTAGATGGTGCAGACAGTACGCAGGATGTTTATTTTACGGTAAAGGATTCAAACCTCGTACGTAATCAGATTGATGATAAAACTGTTGTTTATATGGACTTTTATATCGAGGATCCGCAAAAAAATCCAAAAGATGAAACGATTGGCACCGGAGATGATAAGATTTACTTAAAGAAGGTGGACTGGGATATCTATTCACTGAATAATGACGGAACTGAAAATGAACTGATAAATAACAGTAAAGAAAACAGTGAATTAAAAAAAGATCCAAGGAACTTCTTTGAAAATAACAAGACATATAAGGTAAAGGTACCATTGAGTGTTTTACCGGAGGAAGCTAATTCTATAAAGATTTATGCCGTAGGATATAGTAAGATTTATCAGTCACTGGCGAGTGGTGGGGATAAAGAGACCACAACAGCCAAGGCATACAAGACCTTCCAGATACAGCGTGTAGGTCTTGCAGACCTGGATTAGTGTATATAATATATTTCTATATAGCAAGGATCATATGAGCTGAGAATCAGCTCGTATGGTCCTTGTTTTTTTACTGTTTCTTTATACTTTCTTTATTGAATTATCCACGCTTATTGATAAAATAAATAGTATGCGCACGATTGCGGATATTTTTTTGCATTCGTGGATGGGGGATAAATTAACCGGAAAGAAAGGAAACGTTTATGAGTAAAATTTTCAAAAACCTGATTCCATACTGGCGATGGATCATATTAATTTTTGTTTTTCTCATTGCTCAGGCTTACTGTGATCTGGCTTTGCCTGCGTACACATCTGACATCATTGATGTTGGTATCCAGGATCATGGCATTGAGCATATCCTGCCAAAGGAGATTACATCGGAGGATTATCAGATGGCACAGACATTTATGCTGTCTGACGAGAAAGAAAAATTTACGGACTGTTATGAGGCAGAGGATGCTTCAAAATCTGATGACGGTGTGGCAAAATACAAGCTGACAGCTGATTCGGACACACTTGATAAGCTGGATGAGGAGCTTTTGGTTCCTCTTGTCATGGCATATCAGGCTTTTCAGTCGGGTGAGCAGATGGATGTGGATGCATCGGATATCCCGCAGGGAGTAGCGCTCGATGATAACATGATAAAGCAGATAAGAAGCAAGGTGCAGGAAAAAATCGATGCGGTGGGTTCAGCTACTTTAAAGTCCATGGGTGTAACTTTTGCGACAAAGTGTGATGAGAATGCAGGAATCGACGTGGATGCCAATCAGGTTGCTTATCTGTGGAAGGCAGGCGCCAAGATGGCAGCCTTTGCAGCTATTATGCTTATAGCAGCATGTGTTGTAGGTTTTGCGGCTTCAAAGGTCGGTGCCGCTGTCGGCAGGGATTTGAGGGAGAAGACCTTTTCAAAGGTTGTAGGTTTTTCAAATGCCGAGATTAACAAATTCTCTACGGCATCACTGATTACTAGAAGCACGAATGATATACAGCAGATTCAGATGGTTACTACTATGATGCTTCGTATGGTGCTTTACGCGCCAATCGTTGGTATCGGTGGTATCATCAAGGTGGCACAGACCAAATCCGGCATGGAGTGGGTGATTGCCATTGCGGTTGCTGCCATCATGGTTTTTATTTTCACACTGGTTGGCATTGCGATGCCAAAGTTCAAGATTATGCAGAGTCTTGTAGACAAGGTAAACCTTGTTTCTCGTGAGATTCTTACAGGTCTTTCCGTTATCAGGGCTTTCGGCCGTGAGAAGGAGGAGGAAAAGAGGTTTGATGAGGCTAACCGTGAGCTTACACGCACACAGCTGTTTACAAACCGTGTCATGACCTTTATGATGCCGGGTATGTCCATGATCATGTACTGCATCACACTTGGTATCGTGTGGGTTGCAGCAGGCAGAATAGACAATGGCTCCATGCAGGTAGGTACCATGACTGCGTTTATTACATATGCCATGATGATTGTTATGTCATTCCTTATGCTTTCAGCCATGTCCATCATGCTTCCGAGAGCAGGTGTTGCGGCAGAGCGTATCGATGAGGTTATAAAGACAAACAGCACTGTAAATGATCCAAAAGAGCCTGTTACTGAGGCTGAGCACAGAGGTGTTATCCGTTTCAACCATGTGGATTTCCGATATCCGGGAGCAAAGGAGGATGTGCTTTCAGACATTGATTTTGTGGCGGAGCCGGGCAAAATCACAGCTATCATTGGAAGCACCGGCTGTGGAAAGTCTACACTTGTAAACCTGATTCCGCGTTTCTATGACGTGACGGGAGGCTCAATAGAGCTTGATGGACACGATATCAGAGACTACACACTAAGAGAGCTTCGCGAGTCAATAGGCTTTGTTCCGCAGAAGGGTATTCTTTTCTCGGGAACCATCGCCTCAAACCTGCGCTTTGGTAAAGCAGACGCGAGTGATGAGCAGATAAAAAGGCTGCGGATATCGCACAGGCTTCTGAGTTTATCGAGACAAAGAATGACAGGTATGAAAGCTCAATCGCACAGGGCGGCTCAAACGTGTCAGGAGGCCAGAAGCAGAGGCTTGCCATAGCAAGAGCTATCGCAAAGGACCCTCATATCTATGTGTTTGATGACAGCTTTTCAGCACTCGATATGAAGACTGATGCGCGTCTGCGTGCAGCCTTAGCAGAGGTTACAGAGAATGCTTCCGTCATTATCGTGGCACAGCGTATCAGCACGATTATTCATGCTGACCAGATTCTCGTGCTCGATGACGGTAAAATCGTAGGAAAAGGCACCCACGAGGAGCTTCTTAAAAATTGCGATGTATATATGCAGATTGCACAGTCACAGCTTTCAGCCAAGGAACTTGGAATTGATGATAACAAAAAGGAGGGCATGTAAGATGAGTGAGAATAATAACGAACAGTTTAAGATGCCTCCTAAGAGGCCAAGAGGGCCAATGGGACGTGGCCCCGGAATGGTCACAGAAAAGGCCAGGGATTTCAAGGGCTCTACAAAGAAACTCATAAAGTATCTCGGTAGATACTGGGCTGCCATCATTGCAGTTATGATATTTGCAGCAGTTTCGACTGTCTTCTCCGTTGCAGGACCGAAGGTCATGGGTAAAGCCACCACTGCGCTTGCCGATGGACTTATGAACAAGATTGCAGGAACAGGCGGCATAGATTTTGATTATATGCAAAGGTTCTTTTGTTTACGCTGGCTTTATATGTGGTGAGTGCCATCTTTATGTTTGCCCAGGGACTTATCATGACAGGCATCACGCAGAAGACCTGCTACAGGATGCGTAAGGACATCACGAGCAAAATCAACCGTATGCCGATGAAGTATTTCGAGTCAAGGACATATGGTGAGGTACTTTCGCGTATCACAAACGATGTGGACACACTCGGACAGAGCTTGAACCAGAGTATCACACAGATTATTACATCTGTTGCCACTTTGGTCGGTACACTGGTCATGATGCTGTCTATTTCACCGCTCATGACGCTGATTTCACTCGTTATCCTGCCAGTTTCGATGATACTTATTTCGTTTGTCATAAAGCATTCACAGAAATACTTCAGACAGCAGCAGGAGTATCTGGGACACATAAACGGACAGGTCGAGGAGGTGTACGGAGGCCACCTCGTCATAAAGGCATATAATAAAGAGGCAGAGACTGTAAAGACCTTTAGGAGGCCAACAATGTGCTCTACAAATCCGCATGGAAATCACAGTTCCTTTCAGGACTTATGATGCCTATCATGCAGTTTGTAGGAAACTTAGGATACGCGGGAGTTGCCATCTCAGGAGGTATACTTGCCATAAAGAATGTCATCACAATCGGTGATATCCAGGCCTTTATACAATATGTGAAGAATTTCACACAGCCAATCCAGCAGATAGCGCAGGTGGCAAACCAGCTTCAGTCGATGGCGGCTGCATCTGAGCGTGTATTTGAGTTCCTCGAGGAGGAGGAAGAGGATATAACAGTGGAAAATCCTGTAAAGCCAGACCATATCGAGGGAAGTGTAGAGTTTTCGCATGTACACTTTGGTTATAATCCTGACCAGATCATCATCAATGATTTTTCTGCAAAGGTAAAGCCGGGACAGCAGGTTGCTATCGTTGGACCGACAGGAGCGGGAAAGACTACCATGGTCAAGCTTCTTATGAGATTTTATGATGTAAGCTCAGGTGCCATTCTTGTAGACGGACATGATATCAGGGATTATAACAGAGCCGATCTGCGAGATGCATTCGGCATGGTGTTGCAGGACACATGGCTGTTTGAGGGGACCATCGCCGACAACATCCGCTACGGCCGTCTGGACGCCACCGACGAGGAGGTTATCGCGGCAGCAAAGGCAGCACATGCGCATCACTTTATCCAGACATTGCCGGGTGGCTACGATATGGAGCTCAACGAGGATGCTTCCAATGTGTCACAGGGACAAAAGCAGCTTTTGACAATAGCAAGAGCCATTCTTGCAGACAATCCTATCCTGATCCTTGATGAGGCCACATCCTCTGTCGATACACGTACAGAAATCCGTATCCAGAAGGCACTCGACAATCTGATGAGGGGCAGAACAAGCTTTGTCATCGCCCACAGGCTGTCTACTATCAAGAATGCAGATATGATTCTTGTCATGAAGGACGGAGATATTATCGAACAGGGTACACACGATGAGCTTCTTGCAAAGAACGGATTTTACGCAGAGCTTTATAACTCTCAGTTTGAAGAATAGAGAAAGCACGGGTATCGTGCGGTTTTGCGAATATGCGTGGGCTGAATGGTTACATAAAATTTTAAAAAAATACGCTCTCGACAAAATTCGACAAAATGTGTTATCATAAAAGCATACAATTTGTTTTGACATGACAGTAATTGGCGGCATAGGAGAGTTTGATGAGCACTTTAAATGTCGCAGTAGCAGACGAAAAGAAAAACATGCAGAGTTTATTAAAGGGCATGGAGTTTTTAGGAACAGCAAGAAGTAGTGATGAAGCATACAGCATGATAAACGGTAATGCCGGTTCTGATGTGGTACTTGTGTATGTAAAGAGAGCATCCGGTGACACTGAGCCACTTGATGATACATATATGGAGAAAAAATCCCTTGAGACACAGGTGACGGATATCATTCATGAGATAGGTGTTCCGGCTCATATAAAGGGATATCAGTATCTTAGGACTGCGATAGTGATGTGCGTTGAGGATATGGAAATGCTTAGCTCTATCACAAAGCTTTTGTATCCCACTATTGCAAAGAAGTACAAGACTACCTCAAGCAGGGTGGAGAGAGCCATAAGGCATGCTATCGAGGTGGCATGGAGCAGAGGCAGGATGGATACGATAGACTCCATGTTTGGATACACTGTAAACTATGGTAAGGGCAAGCCTACCAATTCGGAGTTTATTGCCCTGATTACAGACAAAATACGTCTAGGGATGTAAAAATCGTCATTATAGACAAATAAAACCACGTTTTGATAAATTTACTAGGCAAAATGTACTCCCGCGTGATATAATATAGTATACATTCTATTGGTTTCAGGATGTATACTATATTTTTATCAGATTAATCGTTGTTTAAATAACTGTAATCTGGGGAGGTTTCAGCATGGACAAAATGAAAATATTAATGGCCGCATCAGAGGCAATACCTTATATGAAGACAGGTGGACTAGCTGACGTAGTGGGATCTTTACCGAAATATTTTGACAAGGACAGATATGACGTGAGAGTTATACTTCCGAAGTACAAATGTATGGATGATAAATTACTGCCACAGCTTAAGTTCGTCTGTCATTTTTATGTCAATCTCAACTGGCGCAGGCAGTATGTGGGGATTTTTACATCGCAGTATGATGGTGTGACATATTATTTTGTCGACAATGAGTTTTACTTTGCAGGAGATAAGCCATACAACAATATATACGAGGATGTGGAGAAGTTTGCTTTCTTTTCAAAGGCGGTGCTTGAGGCTTTGCCGGTTATAGATTTTGCCCCGGATGTGATACATTGTAATGACTGGCAGACAGGACTCTTGCCGGTTTTTCTAAAGACAGTATACGGCTCAGACAATTTCTATGCCGGTATCAAGACAGTCTTTACCATTCACAATATGAAGTTTCAAGGGCGTTGGAAGATTAAAGAGGTGGCTGATGTTACAGGACTTCCGGAGCATATTTTTAATTCGGGGGAGCTGGAGTTCTATGGTGAGGCTAATTATTTAAAGGGCGGCATAGTATATGCAGATGTGATTACGACTGTCAGTCCGACATATGCAGATGAAATCTGTACACCTGAGGGCGGAGAGGGCCTGGATGGCCTGATGCTTGAGCGGCGCAGGCATTTGAGAGGCATTGTAAACGGTATAGATTATGATGTCTTTAATCCTATGAAGGATACATATCTGGATAAGCATTTTTCTGTAAGGGAATTGAGTGGAAAGGTCGTTAATAAGCGTCAGCTGCAGGAGAAGTATGGTCTGGCTGTGGATAAGGATGTCATGCTGATTGGAATAGTTTCGCGTCTGACAAAGCAGAAGGGCTTTGATCTGGTGGCATATGTGATGGAGGAGATGCTTTCCACCATGAATGTACAGTTTATAGTGCAGGGCACAGGAGAGCAGCAGTACGAGGAGATGTTTAATTATTTCCATGGCAGGTATCCGCAGAAGCTTGGAGTATATATCGGTTACTCAGAGGAAAATGCACATGAGATATATGCAGGCTGTGACGCATTTCTCATGCCGTCTCTTTTTGAGCCGTGCGGCTTGAGCCAGCTCATGTCTATGCGATATGGTACGCTGCCTATAGTCAGGGAGACCGGTGGTCTTAAGGACACTGTAGTGCCGTACAATGAGTACGAGAATACGGGCGATGGCTTTTCCTTTGCCAATTATAATGCGCATGATATGCTGCATGTCATCAAATATGCTCTTGATGTGTTTGAAAACCATAAGGACAGATGGCAGGAGATGATGCAGCGCGCCATGAGGCATGACTTCTCATGGAAGGCATCTGCGAAAGAGTATGAGAAGCTTTACGACATGCTGCTTGGCAACTAGTACATCGTTCTGCAAATAACAGGCCAATAATTTTCATGAATTTCCAAATATGTTCTTAGAAAGTAAAATACCGGATACATATCTATGATATGATATCCGGTATTTTGTGTTATCGGGTTATATGATTATCAGTAGACAGTGTCTGTTTTACTATCGTATATGTAGTACCTCTCGCCGAGTACTTCCTCGTCGCGTACCTCTGTAGAGTTTACCTCACAGATGAATTCGCTTAGGTTGCAGACATCTATATCGCTATCCAGCGGCATTACCAGAAATTCATGGATACTGCTTGGTATGAGCAGCATATTGCCGCCGAGCTTTTTTGCCAGCGAGCTTAGCACACCCGGGTAGAGTATGGCGGATGCGCCGTTTGTCTGCCTGCTGTTTGTAAGGATATACATAGGCAGGCTGTCAAAATCACAGACTGCGCGCATCTGATTGGCATAGCCCGGACATTTTTGGCAAGAAACTCTGCCATGTTGATTATTGAGCATGGAAGTATCCTTGGTGTATTTTGCATTGAGGCGCGGATTAGTGTTTCTGTATCTATGCCCCAGCGTGACAGAAGCGCATCTGTGACTGTAATGGTGCCAAATTCAGGCAGTTGCGCTCCTACATATACTTCAAATATGATGGCAAAATCCAGATATTTGATATAGGGCACGTCCTTTAGCTGCTTTTGGTTTTTGTCGTAGCTTATGAGCTGGAAAATTATTTTCTCCTTTACCTTGGAAAAATCATCACAGAAGCTTATGTCAAAATCTTCAGTTGGCTTGAAATCATTGTAGGTGGATAAAATTGCATCGAGAATAGAATCAATGGATACACCATCAAGATACCAATGGTAGTAAGGATTGAGATAAATAGTCGGTGCTATATTGAATTTGGGATTGATAATCACCAATCCGTCGTAGATCATCCGTTGTTCTTTTTGACAGGATGGATGGTAAGCTTGAAATTATTGTCAAGTCTTTCGGTTATTTCTGTTTCTATAGTATGTAAAAACTCCGTGTATTTCATGAATCTCCTTGCGGAGCATAAAAATATCGGATCTCGTGGAAAAGTAAAACCCACGAAGCAGGGCGCTTCGTGGGTTTTACTCTATCATTGTTTGTTGAAGTTTGCAATATGTATTTTTGTACAATTTTTAGACTTCATTTTTGTGATATCATACAAAATACAGCTGCGCAATCCATTTTTAATCTGATTTGAGCCTCTGCCACAGTGTGTTGTAAAGTGTTGCGTCATCATCATTTAAAGCTCTGTATACTTCACAGTTTTTGAGCATATCGGAAGGAGGATTAATCGCCTCATTTTCCTTCGTTTCTGCATCCTGGTTTTCGATGACAGACTGGATAGGTGATGCATAGTATACATATTCAAAGTTGAGCTGTGCCGGCTCATCACTGCAGATATAGTTCAAAAATTCCTGTGCGCCCTCTTTATTCTTGCATGTCTTTGGAATAAACCATGAGTCAATCCAGAGGTTTGAGCCCTCCTTTGGCACGATATAGTCCAGGTTATCATTTTCAGCCATGGCTGCAGCTGCCTCACCGGAGTAGCACACTGCGATTGCCGCATTTTCAGCAATCATCTCATCACAGGTTTCATCCACGTAGTATGCGAGCACATCACTGCTTTGTTTGTTCAGTATATCAAATGCTTCATCGAGCTTTGCTGTATCTGTCTCGTTTATCGAGTAGCCAAGTGTGCGAAGGGCGGGAGTAAAGGCATCACGGACAGAATTAATCATAATCATGTTGTCCTTGTATTTGCCGTTCCACAGGCAGTCCCAGGTATTTAGGTCTGATGCATCAGCCATCTTTTTATTGTATAGTATACCGAGTGTGCCGTAGAAATAAGGCACAGTGTATTCATGTGTCGGGTCAAAGGATGCGGACATGTCGATTATATCCTGATTTACATTTTGATAGTTTGGCATTGAGCTGTAGTCTATCTTGTTGACCTCACCCTCACTTATGAGCTTCTCGATGATGTAGTCAGAGGTGCAGATGACATCGTAATCGATGGCACCGGACTTGTACTTTGTGTACATCTCCTCAGGCTCCTCGTATTCCTCGTATTTAATGGTGATTCCGGTTTCCTGCTCAGCTGTCGATTACTGATTCATCGATGTATTTACCGTAGTTTAGCACTGTTATGGCATTGTCATTGTTCGTGCTTCCGGCGCTTATGGTAAATACCGAAAAGCAACCGATTACGAGTACTGCAACAATTGCGATGCTCACACTACGCTTTACGATGCGCAGCTTTTTAGCCCTTGCAGGCTTCTTTGAGGCGCTGACAGGTATCTGGTTTGAGTTGATGTTTACCACAACCAAAAGCAACAGCACTGTGAAGAAAAAGTATGGTTGACAGAGCATACAGCTCCGGCTTTACACCCTTTTTCAGCTCTGTGTAGAGCATGGTTGAGAGTGTGTTTACTCCGGCACCCTTCGTAAAGTAGGTGATGGAGAAGTCATCGAGTGACATTGTGACCGCCATCATAAAGCCGGAGAACACTCCGGGGCTTATTTCAGGCCAGGTGACCTTGAAAAATGCATATAGAGGTGATGCGCCCAGGTCAAGTGCGGCCTCATAGGTGTGTTTGTTGGTCTGCTTGAGCTTTGGAAGCACATTGAGTATCACATAAGGGATATTGAACGTGATGTGTGCGATAAGCACTGTCACAAAGCCCAGATTCATGAATTTTACAAACAAAAGCATCATTGAGATACCGGTCACGATATCTGCATTGAGCATCGGGATGTTTGTAGCGCCCAGATAGATTGTCTGGTTACGTTTCTTCATGGCGCTTATACCCATGGCTGCGAGAGTTCCTATTATTGTAGAAATCACAGCTGCAAGCAGCGTAATCTGCAGTGTTGTAGAAAATGCCGACATAATCCGCTCACTCTGAAAGCACTTTATGTACCAGTCGAGCGTGAAGCCTCCCCATTTAACCTTGGATTTGGAGTTGTTGAAGGAGAGTACTATTAATACAACGATAGGTAGATACAGAAACAAAAAAAATCAGTCCCATATATACCCTTGATGCTATTTTTTTTTTACCATAATGCGCTCTGGTCTCCTTCCTTATCAAACAGAACGAGTGCCATACTGATTAATACGAATACCATGAGCACGAGTGAGAGACCGCTTCCTGCGCCCCACTGCGAGCCATGGACGAAATCCTGTTCTATGATATTTCCGATGAGCAGGACCTTGCCGCCACCGAGTATCTGTGAGATGGCAAAGGATGTGAGTGATGGCACGAAAACCATTACTATTCCGCTTATGACACCGGAAATTGTAAGTGGCAGTATAATCTTGAAAAATATTGTGACTTTGTTTGCACCGAGGTCAAGAGCCGCCTCAATCCAGTCGTTTTTGATTCTGGTCATGGAGTTGTATATAGGCAGCAGCATGAATGGCAGAAAGTCATAGACCATGCCAAGCACGACTGCTCCGGAGGTATTCATGATGTTGAAGCCCGGCAGTCCGAGAGTGGTGAGTATCGAGTTGATGACACCGTTTTTGGACAAAAGCTGCTTCCATGCGAGTATTCGAAGCATAAAGTTCATCCACATAGGAAGCATGAAAAAACAAATACCACAAAGCTTTGGTTTTTAATCTTTAAGCCGTTTAAAATCATCGCAAGCGGATAGGACAGCACCAGGCATATTATGGTGCATATGATTCCAAGCCGTAGGGATAAAAGCAGTGCCTTGATATTGGTGTGCTGTGCTATTGCAGCCACATATTCAAATGTGAAGCCTCCGTCAGAGCCCTTAAATGCATAGTACACAATCATGAAAAGCGGAAGTATGATAAATCCGATAATCCATATGAGGTACGGCCCTGCGAGCAGCTGTTTCTTTATTTTAGACATCTATCTCCACCGCCTTTTCATCTGAGGACTCAGGCTTGTGCATTACCTGGATATTAAATGGAATCACCTTGATACCCACATGACTGCCGACCTCTACATATTTGGTGGTGTGTACCATCCAGTCGTAGCCGTTTGCCTTTACCTCAAGCTCATAGTGCACTCCCTTGAAGATATTTGACACGACATCGCCCTGCATGTAGCCGTCCTCCGCAGGCACCAGCTCCACATCCTCCGGGCGGATGACTATATCGACAGGCGTGTTCTCACCAAAGCCCTCGTCCACACAAGGCATCTTTACACCGAGTATCTCGACAAGCTTATCCTTTATCATAACACCGTCGATTATATTACTGTGCCCGATAAAATCAGCGACAAAGGCATTTTCAGGCTCATTGTAAATGTCCTCTGGTGTGCCAATCTGCTGGATATAGCCCTGATTCATGACTACGATGGTGTCAGACATGGTAAGCGCCTCCTCCTGGTCGTGTGTGACGTAGACGAAGGTGATACCGAGCTCATTTTTGAAGCGGATAAGTTCATACTGCATGCTCTGGCGCAGCTTTAAGTCGAGAGCGCCAAGCGGCTCGTCTAACAGCAGTACCTTAGGCTCGTTTACAATAGCTCTTGCAATAGCGATACGCTGCTGCTGGCCTCCGCTAAGAGAATCCACAGAGCGGTTTTCAAAGCCGTCGAGATTGACGAGCTTTAATGCATACTTTATTTTGTCATCAATGTAAGCCTTGCTTTTTTTCTTTATTTTAAGACCAAACGCGATGTTTTCAGCTATTGTCATATGAGGGAAAAGAGAGTATTTCTGGAAAACAGTGTTCAGATTTCTCTCGTTTGCAGGCACATTTGTGATGTCCTTTGAATCAAACATGATTTTTCCCTTGTCCGATGTCTCAAAGCCACCGAGCATGCAGAAGTGTGGTGGTCTTTCCGCAGCCTGATGGCCCAAGCAGCGTCAGAAACTCATTCTCCCTGATGTATAGATTTAAATCGTCGAGTACAACATTCCCGTTGTATGACTTTGTGATATCGATAAAATCAATTAATTTCTTTCCCATGGTGTAAACCTTTCTCATGTAATTATAGTACTGGTAGGAACTGTATGTTTATAATTTGCTGCTGTACACACTAAAAATGTGGCCGGCAGTAATTACAGCCCTATAAAAAGAGCTTCTGCAGTGGAAGCGTCAGAAGCTTGGAGGATTGCTGACCCATATGAGCATGGCATCCTTTGAAGACTTATTTTCAATAAAATGTTTCTTACCGGCTTTAAAATAAAAGGACTCACCGGCCTTTACGGTGTGCACCTTGCCACCATAGCAAAGCTTCACTGTGCCCTTTATCACATATCCAAATTCCTCACACTCCTGAGGCAGATATATTTCAGAACTGCCGCCTGGATGAAGAGTGAGCCTGACAGGCTCCATGGAGCGGGTCTGTGCGTTTGGAATGATCCATTCCACCTTGCTGTTTTTTTTCCTCGTCAATTTTCTCGAAATAGTCGTTTGCCTTGTATACAATCTGCTCAGGTTCCGAATCGGTAAAAAACTCCGCCGGTGTCATACCCAGGCACTGGATGATATCAAGCAGGGTGCCGACTGACGGTGAATTCTGATTTCGCTCGAGCTGGGAGATAAATCCCTTCGTCAGCTCAGCCCTGTCAGCAAGCTCCTGCTGGGTAAGTCCGTACTGGATACGAAGCTCCTTCATACGATGTCCGATATCCATGTTTACTTCCTTTTCTAATACATTTTATGTTATATTTACTGTAGGTTTAATAATAGATTTTTTGTTTACTAAAAATAAACCAACGAGATAATTTTAATATATTTTTTATAAATGTCAAGGGGATTTTTTGTAATAAAAAAACACCTCATTCAGTTTTGAATGAGGTGTTTTTTATGTATGAAGCCGATAACCGGGATCGAACCGGTGGCCTACGCATTACGAGTGCGTCGCTCTACCTACTGAGCCATATCGGCAAGCTATATTATAGTATCAGATATAAGAGTGTATGTCAAATCAAAATTTTGAGGTGAAATTTTTAGAGAGATAATTATAGAAAGGTATTGACATTAAAATGTATATAGTGTATATATAACACATAAACAGTTAATAAATACAGTACGGAGGTAGCATATGAAGCTGATGCAAAATTCAGGAGTGCCCATCTATCAGCAGATAGCGGACAGCTTCAAGACAGATATTTTGGCCGGCAGGTATGAGCAGGGGGAGTTCCTTCCGTCTATAAGAGGGCTGGCAAAGGACCTGAAAATCAGCGTGATAACCACGATGAAGGCTTATGAGCAGCTTGCAGATGAGGGACTCATCACAGCGGCGCAGGGCAAGGGCTTTTATGTCAATGCACAGGACAGTGAGATGATAAAGGAACAGCACCTGCGTAAGGTTGAGGCGTCGCTGACAGACGCGATAGCCGCGGCTGATGTAGCAGGAATCTCAAACGACGAGCTTAAGGGAATGCTTGAGGCGTTGCTTGAGGTGGATAAATAAAGATATGAAAATGAATAAGGAGAAATGAAGATGACAACAAAGAATGCAATTGAGGCAGCAAAAATCACAAAGAAGCTTAAAAACTTCACACTGGATGTGGAGAATTTCGCAATACCACAGGGCTTTGCCACAGCCTTAATCGGAGAAAATGGAGCAGGAAAGACAACACTTTTAAATATATTAGCAGGAATCAGGCTTGACTATAAAGGTGAAATCACTTATTTCGGACAGTATTCTGATAAACAGAAGGAAAACTCGGGAGATATTAAAAACCGCATAGGCTACACAGGACCGGGCAAATATTATCTGCCACAGTGGACAGTTAAGGATATTGAGGAAATCAGCAAGCTGATGTTTGATGATTTTTCCGCAGAGGATTTTCACAGATATTGTGAGGAGCTTGCAATATTTTCACATGGCAGCATTGATATGAAGAAAGCCAACAGCTCATTTTCGGATGGTATGAAGACGGTAAGGTGCTTTATTAAATGACCAAAAACCCGTATGGCTTCGAGGGCATATGCTTGGCGGAAAATATAGATAAGCTCGCAGGACTTAATGTGACAAAGGAGATTCCGACACTTTACCAGATAAGCGTTGCGGTTATGAAAAATAACACAAAGATTGTGATGCGCTAGTGCGAGGTAAGGTGTTATGGAAAATAAGTCAGGAAGTATGAATGAAAAAATGTTTTGACAGGAACATGATACTGAAAGAACAATTAATAAAAAAGATAACAAAGCAAAGAATGAAGTTCTAACATACATCAGGGATTACCGTGTTATGACTAATCTCAAGTATCGGCTTATAACAAATATACTGATTCCGTTTTTAGCAATTTTTACATCAATGCTAATTGCCTGTTCGAAAACAATCTGGGCATGGATTGGAGTTATAGTAATTGTTTATGATTTTTATATGATGTGCGAGGTGGTGCAGGACTATTTCTGCTTCGGCTGTATGTGCAAGAAGAATGCATTTGGCATGCATTTTTTTAAAGACAGGTTTTAACGGAGTAAGATACTTTGAGAATGCAGTTCTTGTGGATATACTTATAAGACCGCTGCGTATTGGAATTACAATACTCATTGCTTCAATACCATTTATTAAATTTGGAGTTAATATCTGGCCGATATTTGACATTATTATGATATCTTCAATTGTTTCGGTTGGCTCATTAAATATATTCAGATACATGGATATGGGAATGTATATTTATCTGCTGGCGCTTATAGTTATCTTCCCGGCAATTGCAGGTAGTATAGCTGTTTTGATCTATGGCGGGAGAATGTGGTTTATCGCACCTGTGTTAGCAGTGGTGCTTGTAGGCGTGATAGCAGCGACATATTATCATATGATGGTGCGTATCCGCAGATCATATTTTGATGTGTAGAGGTATTTTAAATTGGAAATATATTTGAAAAGGAGAAATATTATGCTGAAAGATATTAAATTAGGATTTAAATTGTTGAGATACGGCTACAAACTGAAGTTGAATGTGCTCATGCTTGTGTTCCTTGCAGTAGTCGGAATTGCATCCGATATAATGAGCAAAGGAACTACAATCATAGGTGGTGTATACTTTATGATGTGCGGGATGTTCACATTTCAGCTCATTATGTCGATGGATGTGTCAGAGCTTATCCAGTCCACATCACTGAAAAAGAAGCTGCAGATATACATTCCGGTGATGTCAAGCACGGTAATCAATCTTGTTGTTTTCACATTTTTGGTAATAGAAAGAGTCATTCTGATACAGAATTCCGTAGCAGATAAGAAACAGCTTATCTTCACACTTTTTACGCTCGATGTTGTGCTGTTGACAGTATATCTGTACACAAGCATATGCTATAAGTATTATGTGCTTGGCTTTATCATATTCATGGTTTTGTTTATGGGCGTTTTTACTGTGTTTTCAGGAGTGGCGTTTGTGCCGGTTTTTAATGCTGTTTTTAAGCTTGGACTCCCGGTGGTGGCATTGCTAGGCTATATTGCTATTTTGGCAGGTGGGGCGTTTGAGATATTGATAGGAGAGCTGCTTTACAAGAAGCCTTTGTCAGAATTCGCATTCAGGGGATTTTTCCGTGATGCAAAGTAGTGATGTTACTGTTCCCGCATAACAGTGTGACAAACAACATAGTGATTTCAAAAAATAAGAAAAATTTGTGTAAAAATATTGAAAAAATGATTGCTTTGTAGTATGTTATCATTGTCGGTGCAAAGCCGGCAATGAGACTAATTAACATATTATTCAGGAGAAAAATATATTAAATGGATAGTGACAGTTATAGTAAACAACAGTTAGACGACTTGTTTATGGATATGATTGCCTACTATGATGGCGATCCAAAGAGAATCCAGCATTTCACCAAGGTGCACAGCTATGCAAGGCTTATCGGTATAGGAGAGGAGCTTGATGATGCCTCGCTCTTTATACTTGAGGCAGCGGCTTACACACACGATATTGGCATACGTGTGGCGGAGGAGAAGTATGGCAGGTGCGATGGAAAGCTTCAGGAGCAGGAGGGACCGATAATCGCTCAGAAGATGCTCTCACAGCTTGGCTTTGAGAATTACATAGTTGAAAGAATTTGTTTTCTCATAGGTCACCATCACACATATGACAATATAGATGGTCTTGATTATCAGATACTCGTTGAGGCTGATTTCCTCGTAAATCTGTATGAGGATGATGCGGGAAACCGTGCAATCGACAAGGCATACAAGCACATATTCAAGACTGAAACAGGAAAAAAGATTTTTAGACTAATGTTCGGATATGAAGAAGAGGATTAGTATGAGCCGGGCCGGGAGGAGACTTCCGGCCCTTGTTCGTATTATGCGGCTTATATCAGAAATAGTAATTAATCAGAATAGTAAATATGCAGAATAGTTACATGAAATAATATTTGGGGATATGTCAAAAATTTTTGAATTTTGAGAAAGAAATAATATAATATGGCAAACAAAATAAATTATCAAAAATTAATGGAAGATTTAATAAAAGAAAATTGCATGGACAATAACTGCACTCCACGTCTTTTTGCTTCATAGCTGCTGTGGGCCGTGCAGCACATACTGCATACAGACGCTCTCGGAGTATTTTAAGGTGACGGTATTTTATTACAATCCAAACATTTATCCGCCAGAGGAATATCACATGAGAGCACAGGAACAGAAGCGCTTTATAGATGAGTTTCCGGTGAAAAATCCGGTTCACTTTGTGGAGGGTGTGTACGACACCAGGCGCTTTTACGATATGGCACGCGGCATGGAGGCTGTGCCTGAGGGCGGGGAGAGGTGCTTTAAGTGCTACAGGCTGCGTCTTGAGGAGAGTGCACAGTATGCAAGGGAGCATGGCTTTGATTTTTTTTACTACGACACTTTCCATCAGCCCGTTGAAGAATGCCGAAAAGCTCAATGAGATAGGAAAAGACTTAGAGAGCCAATATGGAGTGCGATATCTTTTCTCTGATTTTAAGAAGAAAGAGGGCTATAAAAAGTCCACGGAAATATCAAAGCAGTATGATATGTATAGGCAGTACTACTGCGGTTGTGTATTTTCCAAGGAGCAGCGTGACAGAGAGATTGCAGCACGTGGGTGAAAATGTGGTTGCGTGACAGCAAAAATTATTATATAATTTAGCACAGTAAAGCGGCTGTTTAGAGCAGGCGGCGGTATCACATCTTATTTTCATATAATACATTGTGATACATGAAAATAAATCATCATTTAATAATCAAGGAGGAATCTCATGGCACAGTTATGGGGAGGACGTTTCACAAAGGAGACAGATCAGCTCGTTTACAATTTCAATGCGTCCATTTCATTTGATCAGAAGTTTTATAAAGAGGATATAGAGGGCAGCATCGCACATGTCACGATGCTTGGAAAGCAGGGCATCATCTCACAGGCAGAGAGCAATGATATAGTGGCTTGCCTAAAGCAGATACTTAAGGAGGTAGAGTCAGGGGAGCTTGAAATCAGCTCAAAGTATGAGGATATCCACAGCTTCGTTGAGGCTACACTCATAGACAGGCTTGGTGACACAGGAAAGAAGCTTCACACAGGCCGAAGCAGAAACGACCAGGTAGCTCTTGACATGCGTCTTTTCACCAGAAAGACTGTGAAGGAGACTGATAATGAGCTTAAGGAGCTTTTAGCTGTTATCCTTAAGATTATGAAGGAAAACACACACAGACTATCATGCCGGGCTTTACACATCTGCAGAAGGCCCAGCCAATCACTCTGGCTCACCATATGGGCGCATATTTTGAGATGTTTAAGAGAGACAGATCAAGACTGTGCGATATATATAAGAGAATGAACTATTGTCCGCTTGGCTCAGGAGCACTCGCAGGCACTACATATCCGCTTGATAGGGACTATACAGCACAGCTTCTGGATTTTTACGGACCGACACTTAACAGTATGGATGGTGTGTCAGACAGGGATTATCTGATTGAGTTTTTATCGGCTCTTTCAACTATCATGATGCATCTGTCACGTTTTTCTGAGGAAATTATCATATGGAACTCAAACGAGTACCAGTTTGTTGAGATTGACGATGCGTACAGCACAGGAAGCTCAATCATGCCACAGAAGAAAAATCCTGATATAGCAGAGCTTATCAGAGGAAAGACAGGCCGTGTATACGGTGCGCTCATGTCGCTTCTCACCACCATGAAGGGTATTCCGCTTGCATATAACAAGGATATGCAGGAAGATAAGGAGCTGGCATTTGATGCATTCGACACTGCAAAGGGATGTATCGCACTTTTTACAGGAATGATTGATACAATGAAGTTTAACAAGGACGTGATGAGAAAGAGTGCAAAGAACGGCTTTACAAATGCCACAGATGCAGCTGATTATCTCGTTAAAAAGGGTGTACCGTTTAGAGATGCACATGGCATTGTAGGAAGAATAGTGCTTTACTGCATCGACAAGGGCATTGCAATCGACGATATGAGCATCGACGAGCTCAAGGCTATCTCTCCGGTATTTGAGGAGGATGTATTTGATGCCATTTCAATGGAGACCTGTGTCAGCACAAGGTGTACAGTTGGAGCACCATCAAAGACATCAATGGACAAGGTAATTGCCGTTTACGACGAGTATATGAAGTCAAATTGGCAGGATGAAGTGTAGTTTTTGTGCATATTTTATAAAAAACAGGGGAAAAATTATTAATTTAATATAGTTTTTTCCTTGTTTTTCATTAGAGTTTCAAGTAATATATTTCCTATAAAGACAGTTGTACGCGACGGACGGACATGGCCTGGTTTTAATGTCAAAGTATAGTGTATGACATGGTCGAAGAAAATCTAGAAGATAGGGAGATTAGAGTAATGAGTGAAAAGCTTAAAGTAGGTATCCTCGGTGGAACAGGAATGGTAGGACAGAGATTTATTTCTCTTTTAGAGAATCATCCATGGTTCGAGGTAACAACAATTGCAGCCAGCCCAAGAAGTGCAGGCAAGACATACGAGGACGCCGTTGGTGATAGATGGAAAATGGACACACCAATGCCTGAGGCAGTTAAGAAAATCATCGTAAAGAACGTCAATGAGGTGGAAGAGGTTGCTTCACAGGTTGACTTCGTATTCTCAGCCGTTGATATGTCAAAGGACGAGATCAAGAAGATCGAGGAGGACTACGCAAAGACAGAGACTCCTGTAGTTTCAAACAATAGTGCCCACAGATGGACACCTGATGTGCCAATGGTTGTACCTGAAATCAACCCACAGCACATGGAGGTTATCAAATATCAGAAGGAGCGTCTCGGTACAAAGAGAGGCTTCGTAGCAGTAAAGCCAAACTGCTCAATCCAGTCATATGCTCCGGTTCTTACAGCATGGAAAGAGTTTGAGCCATATGAGGTTGTTGCTACAACATATCAGGCAATCTCAGGTGCCGGAAAGACATTCAAGGATTGGCCTGAGATGGTTGGAAACATCATTCCATTCATCGGTGGAGATGAAGAAAAATCCGAGAAAGAGCCACTTCGTCTCTGGGGATATGTGGATGATGAGAAGAAACAGATTGTTCCTGCAGAGTCACCGGTTATCACATGCCAGTGTATCCGTGTTCCTGTATTAAACGGTCATACAGCAGCTGTATTTGTCAAGTTCAAAAAGAACCCTACAAAGGAGCAGCTCATCGAGGCACTCGAGAAGTTCAGCGGAGTACCACAGGAGCTTGGACTTCCAAGCGCACCAAAGCAGTTCATCAGATACTGTGAAGAGGATAATCGTCCTCAGGTTGCACTTGATGTGGATTATGAGCATGGTATGGGAATCAATGTCGGACGTCTCAGAGAGGATACAGTCTATGACTGGAAATTTATCGGACTTTCCCACAACACAGTACGTGGTGCAGCAGGTGGAGCAGTGCTTTGTGCAGAGCTTCTTAAGGCACAGGGTTACATCACAAAGAAGTAGAGTTGGCAAAAAATTCAATTTTTATTAAGGAGGTCGGATTTTCCGTTTGTGGGCTGTGAGCACCGGTGTAGCACACAGTAGTATTCCTCAGATAAAATATGAAGTCAGCCACGGGATTATTTACGGATAGGCTATGGCAGATTGCAGGTCTAAACTGTCATTTGACCTATTGGAAACCCGTGGCAGTTCATATTTTTTCTTCAGGAACATACTGTGTACTCTCCGGTGAAGGTAGTGTATTAAACGGAAAATCCTCACTCTGTGATTTTAATTTGCAAAAGTCGAGTCCCTTAAAAGGGACTCTCTTTTTTGTTACGCTTGAATTTATATTTTATCGTGGTAAAATAGATAATCTGAGTAGAATATATTTAAGAGGTAGATATAAGTGAAGAATAATAAGTATGAAATTGATATGGTGAACGGTTCAATAATGGATAAGCTTATTTCATTTGCGTTGCCGCTTATGATTTCGGGTATTTTACAGCTGGCATTCAATGCGGTGGATATTATTGTCGTGGGACAGTTTAGTGGCAGCAAATCACTTGCGGCTGTTGGCTCGACTACGGCACTTATCAATGTGTTTGTCAATTTGTTTATGGGTATATCGCTTGGTGCGAATGTGCTCGCTGCCAGATTTTATGCGGCAGGCAAGGATGAGGAGATGTCTAAGACGGTGCACACCTCTATTATGATTGCACTCATAAGTGGTATTGTGATGGGTGTGGTCGGTGTCATTTTTGCAAGGGGTGCGCTGGAAATCATGGGTACACCGGATGATGTCATAGGTCTTTCTACTATTTATATGAGGATTTATTTTTGCGGTATGCCGTTTTTTATGCTTTATAACTATGGTGCGGCAATTTTGCGTGCTGTCGGCGATACAAAGAGACCTCTTATCTTTTTGATTATTTCAGGCTGTATCAATGCACTGCTCAATCTGTTTTTTGTGATAGTGTGCAAACTGGGTGTTGCGGGTGTTGCAATCGGTACAATTGTTTCGCAGTTTGTATCCTGTGTGCTTGTATTATACTGTCTGAGCAAAGCAGATACCAGCTATAAGCTCTGTTTTAATAAGCTTGCGATTGATAAGGAATATATGCTTCAGATATTTCAGGTGGGAATTCCGGCCGGCATACAGAGCACAGTCATAAATATCTCAAATGCCATGCTTCAGTCATCAGTCAATTCCTTTGGCTCAATAGCCATGGCTGGATATACGGCGGCAAACAATATACTTGGCTTTTTGTATGTATCTGTCAACTCAATCACACAGGCCTGCATGAGCTTCACGAGCCAGAACTATGCGGTAGGAAAACAAAAGAGAATGGACAGGGTACTGATAGACTGTCTGTTCCTCACGACAGCGGTAGCACTTGTGATGGGAAGTGCTTCATACATATTTGGAACACAGATACTTGGCATATATACAAGTAATAGCGAGGTAATTAAATCAGGACTTGAGATTATTTCGATTACAACAATCCCATATTTCCTGTGTGGAATCATGGACCTTTTTCCGGGAGCACTAAGAGGAATGGGATACTCAACTGTACCTATGATACTTTCTATAATAGGAACAGTCGGAGTCAGAATCATCTGGATATATGGTCTGTTTCAAGCCACAGGTCGCTGTTTTTCCTGTTTATATCATATCCCGGTTCATGGATAGCGACAATCATCATGCAGGCTATCTGCTATATGTTTGTCAGAAATAAAGTGAAAGCTACAATAGGAGCTCGGAAATAATGCTAACTTGAAAAAGTAAATTCCAGTGCAGAAGTAAATTCCACACTCATTTAAAAGTTCTTGATTTTCTAAGAGTTTTATAAGCTCAAAACGCTTATTTCTGTTATAATAGGAGTAACTTCTTGGAAAAAACTGATTTGATGGTATGACAAACGGACCACTGGAAGGTAGTGTGCGAGACTAAATTCCACCGGTCATGTGAGGAAAATGTGAAAGTTTAATTTCCAGTCCGACAGCAGATTTCTAAGTGGTTGTTAATGGTTGAAGCGAATCAGCTTAGGCGTTAGATTGACCAAATCAGGGTCAATGCGCTTAAGCTGAAATGCGTTTAGGGTTTCTTTTTCCGAGTGTCTCTAATGCGGCGTCATAAGGCGTGCTTCCATTAAGACTTTCCCTTGGAGTGGAGTTGATGTGATTCACGATTAGATTCACATCCCATTGTGTCAAAAATTCAAAACTAGTTCCTTTGGGAAGCACCATGCAGAAGCATGGTGTGAGCCTGCTCAAGACCTCTTTTGTCCGCTACGCATGGGATCACAATAGTAGATGCTGGTACGCTGAATTTCATCCAGTCCTGTTTCAAGAGCGACAGGATCTCCGAATTCTGAACCTCTGTCTGTCAAGATATATTCAAAGACAGATAAGAACTCATAGGTGCCCATACGTTTTTCTAAACGGTCAAAAATAAGCCGGACAGCGCCTTTAGTACAACGATTCAGGAGAAAGGCAAGGAACAGCTTTTCCTTAGTGAAGAAAAAAGGTCAGTAACGTCTTGTTGGATTCTCTGGATGAGTGTACCGTATCCATTTCTACAAAAGAGGATAACTGCAGCTCACTAAAATCACTGAATAACCTTTTCTCGAAGACGGTTCTGTTTGTAATCTGTGTTTTATGGCACTTTCGTGGCTTGAAGCCGGGCTTACGTTTTAAATCAATGTTTCTGGCTGTAAACAGACCTTGATCCAGATAGGTGTACAAGGAACGGACTGACATATCCAGTTCTGGATGATTATGATTTGATATGGAGATTGTCCCTGCTCGATTAAAGGAGAAACAATGCCATCCTTTTTGCGTAATTCATGTTTTGTCATGTTTATACCGGCTCTGGAACCGGAAAGCTTTTCACGGTATTTTCTATCAGCAAAACGTGCATCGTATCTGTATTTCTGGGCGATGGTGCAATGATTTATCTTTTTGTGCAGCCATTACAGACATAGGGCGCCTTATCCAGTCTTTTGCACTGTTCCTTCACAAAATCCTTGCAAGTTTGATTACAGGTGGGGCAGGAAGTGCATTTTACATCGCAGAGAATGATTTTTCCGCAGACATTGGTTTTCCGGCAATGGAAGCGATGAATACAAAAGTTATGGGCATTATAGAAAGTACCTTTGTGATACCAGTCGGATAGACGGTGAGCCCTTACTTCTTTGGAAATGGTTGTTGGATCCTTGCAAAGAAAGCGGGCAATGTTCTTAAAGGTTTCTCCCTTGTTCAGTTCGTTTTCGATATAGATACGGTCTTCAAGGGAAAGGTGCTTCTGGTTTCCTGGAATATATTTACTCATGGATATCCTTCTTTCTACTGCTGTCAGAAAGAAAGATAACCTTACCATTTTTATATGAAAGAGTAAACCTTTACTGTGCGGGAGTAAATTCCACCACCAAATGTGGTGGTGGAATTTAAAATTGCATTTTTGGGCTCGGAAATAATAATTAAAATCTATTTGTATATGTGTTAAATTGTGATATAATATTTCCAGTTGATTATTTTGGAGGAATATTTATGAAAGCAAAACACACAGATTTAGAGAAACTTGAGCAGCTCTATAAAGAGTCGGGTAACCAACTCGTAGTGCTCTACGGAAGGAGAGGCTGTCAAAAGGAGGAGCTCATAAAGGAATTTTGTGACGGAAAAAAATTCTTTTTACTACAGATGCAGACAGGCATCGCCAGAGCATCAGCTTGAGATGATGGGGGAGGAGATAAGCCGTCAGTACAAGGTGAGCCTGAGCAGACAGACATATGAGGAGTACTTCGCGAGAATCAAATCAGGAGACCCTTCCAAGCTTGTCGTGATAATCGATGAGGCACAGTTTGTGGCAAAGAGGGATGCATCATTTATGGAAGCAGTTGCAAAGCTTAAAAAGCACAAGCTGTATCCGGGACCTGTGCTTATAATACTTGCCACATCATCTACAGTCTGGGCCACACAAGAGGCAGCAGAGCAGTTTAAGGGAGCCAAAATGAAGATTGAATCGCTCACTTTCCTTGAGGTTGTAAGACATTTTGAAAGTCTTCCGGTTGCGGAAATCGTGAGAATTTACGGAGCAATCGGTGGAGTTCCGGCATATCTGGATAAGTGGGATGCAGCTAAATCCTTTAAGGATAACATATGCAGGCTTGTATTGACACCATCGGGAGCACTGTATGGTGAGGCGGATGCTGTTATATCCTCAGAGCTTCGAGAGCTTTCTGCATATAGCACAATACTTGCAGCAATCGCAAGAGGTGAGAACAAGCTCAATGATATTTTCCATGCGACAGGATTTTCACGTGCCAAAATCAGCGTATATTTAAAGAATCTTGCCGCCTTCAATATCGTGGAAAAAAGTAGTTTCATTTGAGACCGGCGGATGGGAAAATGCAAAGAAGGGCGTATATCAGATAAAAGACACATTTGTTAATTTCTGGTTTAAGTTTGTCTATCCGAATATGTCTAATCTGTATCTGCTTTCACCGGAAGAGTTTTATGATACATATATAGAAAAAAAGAGCTTGATGCGTATCTTGAGAGATATTTCAGGGAGGTCTGCACAGAGTATCTGCTTATATTAAATCAGATGGGACAGCTTCCGTTTACCATAAAGCGTGTGGGTACATGGATTGGAAAGACAGGCCGCATAGACATCGTGGCTCAGAGTGAGGATAGAAGGAGTATCATCGGCTTCTGCAACTGGGACAAGCCAATGATGACCATGGATATGTGCGAGAATATGGCTATGGCTATGGAGCAGGCAAGGCTTACATCTGATGACTATTATCTGTTTTCGGCAACGGATTTTGAGCCTGCACTGCAAAGCTATGTGGTCAGAGACCCTAGATTCAAGCTCATCAACATGAATGAATTATAGAGGAGCTTATGGGAAAATCACTGATATATGTGTAGCTCAACATAAATTGCATTTTTATGAGTCATAGAATATGTTGAGTTGTTGTCGTTTTTTGCTTGTTTCATATTTTTTTGGATTCCTTTCTTAACATAATTTAATTTATACGTTGTACTTATGGAGGTTAATATGGCTAAATATGCATATCGAGTTCCGAATGGAACTGAAAATGACAGAGTAGATGCATCTGACCTGCCATTACATGGTAATGGAACATTTTATTGCACAACACCTGATTGTCGAGCCAGAATGTATGTGCTCTCCGCAAAAGCCAAGTGCGTGTTTTGTGAGTTATAATATATCAGAACACACAGGAGGAATTCTTTGTCATATTAAGGATTTGTTTAAACCAGATGATTACTGTGAAAATCTCTTTTCTTTGGACAACTTTTTTACAAACTTATTAACTAAGCAAAATCGAGATTCTTCTCCACATCATGGAAGCGGCGGAAAAGGTAGTAATAGCAAAATTGCCATAAATACTTTAAAAATGCTTTATCTGATGTGTGTTCAGTATCGTGAAGGTGGCAGTTATAACAAATATCCAATAGATGATATTCTCGTTGACAAGTATAATTTTGATAAATACCGAGAAAATGGTATTATCGGTAATCGAATCGTTGCATGCACTTTTTGGAAATATGAACCTGATACAAATTGTATTTTTATGAACTGCCCCGATGAAAGATTATATTTGCCGAGGGAAGAACATAAAATTCTTAAAATACATGTAACGGATGATAAAATGTTCGAAAAGTGTGCGAACAAACTAAAAAGATAAAACGCATTTGCATATATCAGTAATAGGTGCAAATTGGATACCGTCAAATGATGATAATTGTCTGGCTGAGTGTGAAGTTGTATCTGTGGGAAAACAAATATGCAAAGGGGACTAATACGGTTTTTGCATAATTAAAAAATTATCCCTTTTTAAAATTTTTGCAATTTCAAGTGCTTGTTCCTCGGAGTAGCCATATCCTTCGAATTCTTCCATTAACGCCTCTGTATCTATCTCACGGCTTTCATATCCTAATATATAATGTAGGATACGGAGTTGAGCAGTGGTTAGAGAATTTAATTTATTTTTTACAAGCATAGGTATCCATTCGAGCAGTTCTTTTCGTTCTGTTTTCTCGTTTACTAAGTCAATTGATTTATTTTTCATCACTTATTCCTTTCTGCGGGTGATACTCCATCACCCGCGAAAACTGTTTTAGATTAAAGTTCAGAGCCACTCCATCAATCCCTCATCATCATTCCATTGCGGCATCGCCGGAGTGTCCTTAATAGGATTTGCTTTTTCGAGAGCTTCTCGTTTGAGCGTTGTATCTGCTCTCGCATATATTTCTGTTGTAGTGACACTACTGTGTCCAAGCAAATCACGAATATAGACTAAATTCACATTTGCTTGTAATAGATGCATTGCTTTTGAATGTCTGATGCAGTGAGGCGAAAGTCTTTCGGGAATAAGTTCAGGATGAACTTTCCTCGCTTTATCTGCGTATTTTGTTAAAATATAGCTGATTCCAAAACGTGAAAGATGTTGACCGTTTCTATTTTGAAATAGGTATGCATCATTTCCGCCTGCATCAATTTTAAAATCTTTAATATATTGCTTTAATATATCCTCAGTTCTGGAAAGAAGTGGAACAACGCGTGTTTTATCTCCTTTTCCGGTTATTCTTATTGTTGCAGGTGCGCTAAAACGAATATGAACTATCTTAATATCTGCGATTTCTTGAACTCTGGCACCTGTGTCGTACATAAGACTGAGAATAGCCAGATCCCGGCGACCGTATTTGGTTTTTATATCTGGTTGTTCAAGAAGTAATTTTATGCCGTCAATAGTAAGATATTTTAACCCAGGTTCTGATTGCTTCATTGGCCGTATGGCTAAATATTCCTGACATTGCAGGGCACGGTCTGGTAGTGCGAATTGCAGATACCTGAAAAATGATTTTAATGCGCCTAATCGTTGATTGCAGGTACTTGCACCACAATTTCTTTCTTTTTTTTTGAGCCATAGCATAAAATCTTCAATGCCTTGAACATCAAGCATATCTAATGTTAGCAAATTAGGTTTTATATGTTTTTCCGTATCGTAAAACAAAAGCAGTAACCGAAATGTGTCACGATACGTAGCTATTGAATTAGGACTTAGATTTCGTTGTATCGGCAAGTATTCTGTGAAAAATTTAGTCATGTGATATGCAAAATCAGGTATTTTATTCTTCATACACCACACCTCCGACTTCTGGAAATACATGCCCGGTTAGCTCGTCCATTTGTTCTAGCACATCTGGAAAAGCTTCAGCGGTTAATTTTAAATAATACTGTGTCGAAGCAATGCTGTATGTCCAACGTATTTAGACAAAATAGGAAGCATCGCAGTAAGATCAACACCTTCTTTAGCCCATTGGTTTAATCTATGACATATAAATGTGTGACGTAGATCATGCACCCGTGGTCCCAGTTCTTTGCCAAGATATGGGATTCCTGCTAGCCATAGTTGTTCGCGAAAATGTCGTTCTATATTACTTACACAATATCCGGTTCCGTCTTTTTTGAAGAAGAATGGAAAGTCTTCTTCATGATCACTGTGAAAAGATTCTGTATATGTTCTGCATCGAGCTGCTAGTGTTGCTGCCATTGGAACGAGTCGTTCATTTCCGTTTTTGGAATCATGGATATGAATAATCCAACGTTCGATATCAACATCGCCAACTGTAAGATTAAGAAGCTCCGATATGCGGAAACCGCATCCATAAAGCATCCGGTATAAAAGCGGAAACGAGAGATGGCGGTATGGAGAATTTGGAGTATATTCCATTTGATCTAAAGAAATAAATAGTTTCTTAATCTCTGCTTTGGTGAATACATATGCCGTATGTTGTGAAAAATGATATTTTTGCGGTGGGGCTATATAGCCAGAGTAGCCTTGGCTGTTTAAAAATATAGCAAAGTGTTGAAGATACATAATCCTCGCTGATCTTGTAGTATCATTTTCGTTCAGCCGTTTTTGTGCCCAAGCCAGAACAATTTCTTTCGACAATTCGTAATTTTTCACTTCATATCGTTTGCTGAATGTATCAAATACATGTAATGCGTTATATCCACCCACATATTCATATCCTAGTGCCTGCTTTTGTTTTACAAACAAATCCAACATGGGAGCAAATGGTCCATCAAAAGATCCAACTGTTCTTTTCTTCATAAGTCCACCTCCAATCCACACAGGGCAAGTTGCTTTATACTGATTCTCAAGTAAACTTCTGTGCTTGAGATATCTGCATGTCCAAGTGTTTGCGATATAACAGGGAGAGAAACATCATTTTCAAGCATTCTGGGCCAAACCGTGTCGAAAAGCATGCATTCCAGTACGTTTGTTAGCGGGAGTATTGATGCCCGCTGTTCGCATTTGTCGTGGAATAACATTACCAAGAGAATGCAATTCTCCATAAGGATACATATGAGACACAAAAATGTTTTTAACATTAGTTTCTGGACGCCCATTTTTTAAGTAATCTATGATAGCCCAGCCTACGTCATCTGGTAGTGGCAAAGAAAGTACGTGTCTGGTTTTTTGCTGACAAAACGAAATGATTTTATTATCCCAGTTAATATTGGAAAATGTCAAAGCTCGGATGTCGCTACTTCTAATCCCTAGTCTCGCTGCAATCAGGAAAATAGCATAATTTCGTTTGCCAATAGGGTTTGAACGGTCTACAGAATTGAGTATTTTTTCAATCTCCGTATCTGTAAATGTGCTTGGTATTTTCTGTTGGCGGATATTTTTTACATGTGGAACGAAATCTGAAAGTGGAGTTTCAATAAAGCAATTTTCGTATCCAAAAGTTAACATCCTGCGAATTTCGCGTAGTGATTCAGAGACATAAGTTGTAGAATATCTTGCAAGTGATAAAATATAAGTGTTTATAATAGAGCCTGTTACAGACTTAAAATCTCGAATCCCAATATCATAAAGATAATCATGAAATCGCATAAGCCTTCCACGTAGATTTTTCATTGTACCTTCGGAAAAATGTCTATGTTCTTCAGCTTTTAAGAATTCTGAAAAAATTTCATGTAACTCTTCCGAAAAATCTGTCTTTGGTGTACAATATTGACGGAAGATAACGTGAAACTGTGTAAAATCAGAAAGCATGTTTATTGCTCGTGTAATGCGATACATAGAATCGCGCTTTTCTAAGGCTTCGGCACATACATCCTGAAGGAATTGTTGACGAAAATCTTCTGTGAATTCTCGATTGGGCTGAATTGAAGCGTAAGACAGTATTGATTGCCATGTTTTATCATAGGTTTGTACTTGACAATCACTATACCCCTTTTGGTGCATCACCTCCTTTAATTCGGAAACATAGGTTTGTAACTCTGATGTAAAAACCTTATTTATTCCTTCCATTATCTTTCTCCTTTCTTGATATAGATGGTTAATTACACTAATCATGTTATCAAAAAGGAAAGAAAATGTTGAGTAATTTGTCGTTGCAAAACTAATAAAGAAAGGAAAGAGTCATCTGACTTAACATAATATATGACTCATAAAAAACTGATAATAACAGAGAAGCCATCCGTGGCACAGGAATTTGCGAAGGTGCTGCGGGTGAGCGGACGCAATGACGGTTATATAGAAAATGGAGAATATGTGATTTCATGGTGCGTGGGACATCTGGTCGGGCTGGTCTACCCTGAGTCCTACGACATGAAATATAAGAAATGGCGTCTTGAGGATCTGCCGTTTCTGCCAAAGGAATACAAATATGATGTGATAGACAGCGTGCGCAAGCAGTACAATATTGTGCACGCTCTTTTGCAGAGAGACATTGACAGAGTTTACTGGGCAGGTGATGCCGGAAAAGAAGGACAGACCATCGAGGAGAATATCAGAAACTTTGGTGGTGTCAGGGAAGGCATGGAGGAGCTTCGAGTCTGGATAGATTCGCAGACCGAGGAGGAAATCCTAAGAGGCATAAAGAGGCAAAGCCGATGAGTGCGTATGCAAACCTCGGAAAGAGCGGCATCATGCGTACCATCGAGGACTATGCGATGGGCATTAACTTTTCGCGTGTCATGTCGGTCAAATACGGCAATCTGCTAAACGATGCAGCGGGTACACGCTCGTACACGGCAATCGCGGTCGGACGAGTGATGACATGTGTGCTTGGAATGGTAGTAATCCGTGAGCGCGAAATCAGAAACTTTAAGGAAACTCCGTTTTACAGGGTAATCGGCAGGTTTACGGATGCCGGTGTAGAGGCAGAGTGGAAGGCTGTAGAAGGCTCAAGGTACTTTGAATCACCGCTTTTATACAAGGAAAACGGCTTCAAAGAGGAAAAAGATGCACTTGCTTTAATTGAAGAATTAAACGGCAAACAGGCGAAAGTTAAATCTATAGTTAAGAATATTGCTAAAAAAAGAGCACCGCTTCTTTTCAACCTGGCGGAGCTGCAGGCAGAGTGCTCAAAGAAGTTTAAAATCAGCCCTGATGAGACATTACAGGTGGCTCAGGATCTGTATGAAAAAAAAGCTCACCACCTATCCTAGAACAGATGCCAGGGTGCTCTCAAGCGCTGTGGCAAAGGAGATTGGAAAAAATATAAGCAGGCTTAAAGGTTTTGAACCGACAGCAGACTTTGTGGAGCATATTATGCAAAAGAGGCTATATGCCAACATAGCTGATACGCAGTACACGGATGACAGCAAGGTAACAGACCACTATGCTATCATTCCGACAGGTCAGCTTACAGAGCTTTCGGGGCTTACATCGCTTCAAAGAGCAGTATTTGAGCTGATTGTCAGGCGTTTCCTTAGTATTTTTTATCCACCGGCAGAGTATGAGAATGTGAAGCTTGTCGTAGATGTGGATAAGGAAAGTTTTTTTGCATCATCAAAGGTACTAAAGAGCGAGGGCTATTTACAGGTGGCGAATCCGCCGAAAAAGAAGTCGTTTGAGGAATCAAACGCACGAATACTTGGTAAAAACAGTGAAACTGCAGATAGTACAGATGAAAACAGCACAGTAAACGGTAGCAATGATGAGATAGTCGTAAATCCCAAGGTGATGCTTGAGCTTGCCGATAAGCTAAAGGCGGGGATGAGATAGCATGCCAAGGCTATAATATCAAGTTTGGTAAGACATCTCCGCCAAAGCGATATACATCAGGCTCCATGGTGCTTGCCATGGAAAATGCAGGACAGCTTATCGAGGACGAGGAGCTTCGTGAGCAGATAAAGGGCTCAGGAATAGGCACCTCAGCAACGAGAGCGGAGATAATCCAGAAGCTTGTCCGTATAGGATATCTGAATCTGAACAAAAAGACACAGATACTCACACCAGAAAGCCTTGGCGAGATGGTATTTGAGGTCGTATACATGACAGTTCCGGCACTTCTTAATCCAAAGATGACAGCCAACTGGGAAAAGGGACTGGACGGAATTACAAGGGGCACGGTGGATTTCTGGGAATACAGGGGAAAGCTTGAGAGCTTTATCCGCAAAGAGACAGAAAAGATGATTGAGCAGAATCTGCGCCCTGAGATTGCAGACCGTATCAGCAGCTTTGCAGGCAAAAATGCCAGAGGTGCGGCGGCCAGACGAAAGATAGGTGTCAAGTGCCCTGTTTGCGGCGGCGAGATAGTGACCACACCGTTTGGTTATGGCTGCGCCAATTACAAAAATGATAAATCAGGATGTAATTTTAATATCGGACAGGTGGCAGGACTGGATATTCCGGAGGAACAGGTCAAAAAGCTGATTGAAGAAGGAATCACCGACACAATCCGTGGGTTTAAGTCGAAGAGCGGCAAACGCTTTGATGCATGCTTAAAGCTCAACAAGGATGAACAGACGAACAAGGTATCAGCCACCTTTGATTTTGAAAATGTAAAGCCGCAAAGGTCGAAGGCATTGTATGCCCGGACTGTGGAGGCGATATATATGTGTCGCCATACGGCTACCGATGTGCAAACTATAACAGACAGACAGAGGATGGCTGCCATTTCTTCGTTGGAAGGATAGCAGACAAGCAGCTGTCACAGGTACAGTTTTTTAGAGCTCATGGCAAACGGCAGAACAGAGACGATAAAGGGCTTTAAATCAAAATCGGGAAAGCGCTTCAACGCATGCCTCGTTTTAAAGAAGGAGCCGGTCACAGAGGGAAGTGAGAAAATGCACACCATCGTAGCATTTGACTTTGACAATGTGGAGGACGAAATCATAAAGGATGTCGTCTGTCCGCTTTGTGGTGGTCAGATAAAAAAGACATCGTTTGGCTATGGCTGTGTGAACTACAAGGGTGATGAGCCGGGAAGCTGCCGCTTTTCGGTGGGACAGATTGCGGGAAAGACAATCACAGCCGCAAACTTAAAGCAGCTTCTTAATGATAAAAAGACCGAGACCATACGAGGCTTTAAATCCAAAAGCGGGAAACGCTTCGATGCGTGCCTGGTGCTTAAGGAGGATGAAAACAAAAAGCTTTCTGTCCAGTTTGATTTTGACCATGTAGAGCCAAAGACAGTGAAGGATGTAGTATGTCCGAAGTGCGGAGGCAAAATCCAGGTGGCACCGTTTGGCTTTGTATGCGAGAACAACAGGCGTGATGATCCTGAGAGCTGCCGCTTTATGGTGGGCAAGGTCGCAAGCGTCAAAATAAAGGAATCAGTCCTTAAGGAGCTTCTGACAAAGAAAAAAAAGACAGAAGTTATATCAGGATTTGTCTCAAAGACAGGCATGAAGTTTGACGCGCCGCTAAAGCTCACAGAAGACGGAGATATAGCCTTTGATTTCCCCGAAAAACCAAAGCCAATCGAGACCAATGTACTCTGTCCAAAGTGTGGCAGACCTCTCAAAAAGACACAGTGGAAATATGAGTGTGAGTGCGGCTTCAATGTTTGGCATACTGTGGCAAAGGTGGAGCTTTCAGAGGAAATTCTCACGGAGCTGTTTACCACAGGAAAGACCAAAAAAAGAAGGTCACAGGCTTCACCTCCAAGGCGGGAAATGTATTTGATACATGCCTTAAGTTTGAAAATGACCAGATATCATTTGATTTCGATAACCCGGGTGAGGAAGAAGTGCAGAGCAAGGCAGATGATGCGCCGGATGAGACAACCATGAATAATACAACCATGGATGAGATGGGAATCCCAGAGGAATTTCTGGCTGGTCTTGATATGGCAGCAGAGGGCGCACAGGCAGATGATGTGTCGGAGGCGGCACTTGCGGCCGCGAATGAGCTGTTCGGCGAGTAGCTCTGCTTATAATTAATTATTAAATCTATAATTAATATGAATTTTAATATTTATGTTTAATGCTTATATTTAAGTTTAAATATTAAAATGACAGTTAAAACAATAGTCAATAATTTTCGCATAATTAAAAGAAAGGACATAGAAAAATGGAAAACGCAAAAATAACAAACCTCTATAATCTGGATGAAACAATCGCAAAGGAGTATTTATCACAGTTCACTTATCCATGGGAGGCACTTGCCGGAATAAGTGATTTCATCAAGGAGATAGGACCAACACTCGACCCTGAAATATATGAGAAAAGAGGAGAGGATATCTGGGTGGCAAAGAGCGCAACAGTATTTGACAGCGCATATCTGCACGGTCCGCTCATCATCTGCGAGGACGCAGAAATCAGACAGTGTGCCTTTATCCGTGGCAGCGCAATCGTAGGAAAGGGCTCAGTAGTAGGTAACTCCACAGAGCTTAAAAATGTAATCATCTTTAATTCAGTACAGGTGCCACACTACAACTATGTAGGAGATTCAATCCTGGGCTACAAATCACATATGGGCGCAGGCTCTATTACATCAAATGTAAAGAGCGACAAGACTCTTGTAGTCGTAAAGGATGTTTACGATACAAAAGAGGAGATTGAAACCGGTCGCAAGAAATTCGGCGCTATGCTCGGTGATCATGTGGAGGTGGGCTGCAACTCAGTGCTCAATCCGGGAACAGTAATAGGAAGAAATTCAAACATTTATCCGCTTTCAAGAGTACGCGGAGTCATCCCTGCAATCCACATTTTTAAGGACAAGGACAACGTAGTTCTAAAAAATAGTAATGTTGTTTGAAAAAATATTGTATTTTTGTTGTTTTTTTGTCGATGATACTCTAGACTTATGACAAAAAATATGAGAGAATAAATCGGGTATGTTAAAACCATAACGAAAGGAGTCTTAAGATGATTTACACTAAGGAAGTTGAAAACATGTGTCCTGTAGCTAAGGGCGCAAAACATGAGCCAGCTCCTATCCCAGAAGAAGGAAAATGGGTTCATTCTAAGAAAATTGAGGACATTTCAGGATTTACACACGGTGTAGGCTGGTGTGCACCACAGCAGGGTGCCTGCAAGCTCTCACTCAATGTAAAGAATGGAGTAATTGAAGAGGCATTAGTTGAGACTATCGGATGTTCAGGAATGACACATTCCGCAGCTATGGCGGCAGAAATCTTACAGGGTAAGACAATTCTTGAGGCATTAAACACAGACTTAGTTTGTGATGCAATCAATACAGCAATGAGAGAGTTATTCCTTCAGATCGTATACGGACGTACACAGAGTGCATTTTCTGATGATGGACTTGCAGTTGGTGCCGGACTTGAGGATCTTGGAAAGGGTCTTCGTTCACAGGTTGGTACAATGTACGCAACAAAGGCAAAGGGTGTTCGTTACCTTGAGATGGCAGAGGGTTATGTAACCGGTATCGCACTTGACAGGAATGACGAAGTTATCGGATACCAGTTCGTTTCTCTTGGAAAGATGACTGACTTCATCAAAAAAGGTGATGACCCTAACACAGCATGGGAAAAAGCTTCAGGATCATACGGTCGTGTAACTCCAGAGCAGGGTGCTGTTAAGATCATCGATCCAAGACAGGAATAAGAGGAAAGGAGAACGACAATGGCATTATTTGAATCATATGAGAGAAGAATCGACAAGATCAATGCTGTACTTAACAGCTATGGTATCAGCTCCATCGAAGAAGCTGAGAAAATTACAAAAGATGCTGGACTTGACGTATACGATCAGGTAAAGAAAATCCAGCCGATCTGTTTTGAGAATGCTTGCTGGGCTTACACCGTTGGTGCAGCAATCGCAATCAAAAAAGGATGCAAGACAGCAGCAGAAGCAGCAGCAGCTATCGGTGAAGGACTTCAGGCTTTCTGTATTCCTGGATCCGTTGCTGATACGAGAAAAGTAGGTCTTGGACATGGTAACTTAGGAAAGATGCTCCTCGAGGAAGAGACCGACTGCTTCTGTTTCCTGGCCGGACACGAGTCCTTTGCCGCCGCTGAGGGTGCTATCGGAATCGCTGAGAAAGCAAACAAGGTTCGTCAGAAACCACTGCGTGTTATCCTTAACGGACTTGGAAAAGATGCTGCTCAGATCATCTCTCGTATCAACGGATTTACATTCGTTGAGACACAGTATGACTACAAGGCAGCTAAGCTCAACATCGTATCTGAGCATGCATACTCAGACGGACTCCGTGCAACAGTTAAGTGTTACGGTGCAGATGATGTTCAGGAAGGTGTTGCAATCATGCATCACGAGAACGTTGGTGTTTCTATCACAGGAAACTCTACAAACCCAACTCGTTTCCAGCATCCTGTTGCAGGAACATATAAGAAAGAATGTCTTGAAAAAGGCAAGAAGTATTTCTCCGTTGCATCTGGCGGTGGTACAGGACGTACACTTCACCCGGATAACATGGCAGCCGGTCCTGCTTCTTACGGTATGACAGATACAATGGGACGTATGCACTCAGATGCACAGTTTGCAGGATCTTCATCTGTTCCGGCTCATGTAGGATGATGGGACTTATCGGAATGGGTAATAACCCAATGGTTGGTGCTACAGTAGCAGTTGCCGTTTCTGTTCAGCAGGCTTCTGATGCAGGTAAATTCTAAATAAAAACCTTTATTTTATAAGGGCTTACAGGCTTCCGTTTTCAAAAGAGCGGGAGCCTTTTTTTCTCTTAATAAGTACAATATATAGGCGTTGCGTAAAATGACAGACCGAGTTGTGCGTGAAATGATGGGATTGTAATGCAAAATTTTCTGTATATATTGATTTTGGTTGTAAGAAATGAGTATAATGTAGGCAGAATAATACTATCTAATATACTAGGAGGATTTGTTATGAATATTCGTCCATCCGCAGCAATCCGCCAGAATTATAACGAGATTGCCGATATGCGTAGAAAGACCGCAGAGCCGCTTTCCCTTACCAAGAACGGCGAGGGAGATTTAGTCGTTATGGATATTGAAACTTATAACCGCAGGAAAAAAAAATGCTGAAGCTGCGTGAGGAACTTTTGGCAATAGAGGAAGATAGAATGGCAGGCAGAGCTGGCTGTACGCTTGATGAACTGGACGCTTACCTTGATGATGTGATTGCAGAGGTGTAGCATATGACAGAGAGCAAGAACAGCGTTTTCCATTTTTTGAAGAACCTTATATCACGCCCAATAAATATCACAAGATGTTCATTGAGAAGTGGTATCTTGTCCTTTATCAAATACAAGATAATACGGTGTATGTGGAGTATATTATAGATTGCCGTAAGGATTATAGCTGGATCAATGCAAAATAGGAGAGTTGTAGCCTTTTATAAGGGTCACTCCAGACAGCAAAAAGCATGACTGCTTGATTGAAAAGCACGAGAAAGAATAACACCCTTGCCCGCTGGTGCATTATGTAGCTCCGACATGGTATAATTAGACCATATAGACGAGGAGGTATTTATTATGCCACAAATAATTCCAATTAAAGATTTGAAAAATACATCAGAGATTTCTGATATGTGCAACAAGACAGAGGAGCCGATTTATGTAACAAAAAATGGCTATGGCTATATGGTTATCATGAGCATGGAGATTTATGAGTCAACAATGAAACAAATCGCTATGTACAGAGATATTGAGATATCTGAAAAGCAGATAGAGGCAGGACAGGTAAAGGATGCAAGAACAGCACTAAAGGAAACGAGGGCAAAGTATGGCTTATAAATTGAACGTTACTGAGCATGCCGATGAACTGCTTGATAATCTTGTATATCATCTAGTTAATTGCTTAAAGAATTATCAGAGCAAATTATAATATGTTTTGGGGTAGACCAGAGTTAGTCGAAAGGCCGGCTCTAATTTTTTGCACTTTTTAACAGACTGGTGAATAACTGAACAGTTCATGCAACTTTTTAAGAAAGATTCCAAGACATTATTTACAGAGATTGAGGCGAGAGCTAACATAGCACAAACCCATGATTGGGTTCAAAAATCATACGATGGAGGATTTTTATATGCTATTATGGAATAAAAAAGATTTAAAATATAAATAATGGGATTAAAAAATAGATAATAATAAAAAATATAATTAATTGCTTGACAATTTAGTCTAAACGATTTAGACTAAAATAAAAAACAGTAGGGTGATTACAATGAAAAAATATTTGACAAATGCTGAATTAAAATTAATGGAATTGATTTGGGATAAAGGAGAAATATCGTCCAATAGTCTTGTTAAGGAATGTATGGATTGTTTTGACTGGAAAAAATCAACAACATACACAAATTTAAAAAACTAGTTGAAAAAAAAAAATGGTTTGCAATTTAGATGCGATTGTTAGAGTGTTAGTATCAAGAGAAGAATATGAAAATAGACAAAGGAAAGATATAATTAAGCAATATTTTTCGAATTCATTACCAAAATTCGTATTAACATTTATAAAAGAAGAAAATTTAACAAAAAAAGATATTATTGAGTTAGAGAAAATGATTGAACAATACGAGGAGAATATGGATGATTGATATATTTGATTTCTATAGCAGTTCTTTTTGGGGAACAATAATAATTATAATTTGCTTTTTAGCAGTGAGATTTATAATAGCAAAACAATCGAATTATATCAAGATGATGTTATGGATGTTTTTGTTAGTAAGATTACTTTTCCCGTTTTCCATACATACAGACTTTGGGGTTCTAAATTCTGATGCAGTGACTGATGGGGGGTATGGTATTTTGACAAATAATATATCTAATATAAGGCAAAAAGCAGGATATGAAGATTACAAAAATATATTACATCAAAAACCGATGATATATACAAATTTGAATAATATATTTATGATTATATGGTATGTTGGTATAGCATTTTTTGTAATATATTATTTAATTCAGAAAATTTTATTTTATATAATGACAAGACAAGCAAAAAAAAAAATATCGTTGAATGAGGAAATTTATGAATGGAATAAAAATGGGGCATGTGTAATTGGGGTTATTAAACCTCGGATATATTTGCCTGATGATTTAGATGCGATACAACAGAAATTTGTTTTGATGCATGAGAAAACTCATATAAAACGTAATGATTATTTAGTTATGATGTTATATTATATAGCGCTTGCTTTAAATTGGTATAATCCATTGTGTTGGGTGAGTTATCTGATCGTAAAACAAGATATAGAAATGGCTTGTGATGAACAAGTTTTACAATATTCTGCTAAAATAGAAAGACAGGTATATGCAAAAACATTACTTCAATTATGTTGTAAAAAGGAAAAATATCTGTTGTTTATGCAATCATTTGGAGGAGGAAAACGTTCATTGAGAAAAAAGAATCAAAAATATTGGGAGTAAATATATACAAAAGAAATCTGTGTATGTCACTGTAGCCGGGCTATTATTCTGCATATTATTTATAGGATTTTTTTGTATTCAGATAAAGAGTTACAAAATATTAGCTATAAGGAAATTAATAGGATTATAAATAAAAACAAAACTATGGAATTTGATGATACATTACCACAAATAGGATATGTCGATAAAAACAAGTTGATTATTTATGATAACCATGGAATATATATATATAATTTGCAATTATCAAAAATGGAAGATTATATTGATTTTAAGGCTCATAATTTTGATGGAATACAAGGCGATAATGCAACATTTGTCAATGTGTCAAATGATGGTATGTGCATAGAAATAAATAATAATAGTATTTTTTTTGCAATATCATACCAAAACAAAACAAATAGATAATAAAAAAAATGAGGTTAATATTTGGAATCCCAAGATAGAGTGGGAGAGTATAGATAACTCGGATTATTACAGCGTTAGTGATATATATGAAATAGAAAAAGGAGAGAAGTGTTTTTTGGCCCTCAAGAAAAATGTTATTCCGAACTATGGGGCACTTATATTTGTAACATCCAACAAAGAGTCTGAGAAGAGGTATTCTTTATTTGACATATAATCATGTTAAAAGCTGGGATAAACAGACATATCATATGAAGGGGGGAGAATATAGATAAGAAAAGAACATTAAACTATTTATAGACGGATGTTGTAGATGATTTTTCGCGAAAGGAGAAGCGTATGATAAAGAAGATGGTTATGTTTGCATTGATTTTGGGCCTTTTTATTACTAATTCTATAGTTGTTTTAGCTAGCAGTGAGATTGCAAATGAAACACTGGATGAGAAAAAAATAAAATATGTTGTGGAAGCATTCTTTGATAAATACGAAAATATAAGTTATGATAATGAACAAACAAAATTGATTGAGGATATAATAGAATTATCATCAACGGAAGTTACGCATAAAATGGAAGATAGACAAGTTTATTCATATGCTAGAAGCTATTTGGAATTGGTTGATATGATGTTACAAAGACGAAAGTGTATTAAAGAATTGTCTGATATAGATTTAACAGAGTATAATAAAAAAGCTCAGTTTTTCTTACAATAAGATAGATATAAATGAAAAAAAGGCAGAAGTTCAAGTTGAAGTTATGAAAAGCTGGAATTATATATTTTCTCCAGATATTATTTCTTCTGCAACTGATGATTATGTGTTTTGTTTGGATAAAGAATCAGAAAATTGGAAGATTACTTTGGTAAAAGGAATTACGGATACTATAGAAGATGATAATATTAATAATATGGATGATGAAATATCACCATATCAAAAAAGAACAATATATTAATCAATTAAAAAAACAGTATAGTACATTAAGAAAACGAAATAATAATAATAAAATTGGGTGGATGTTATCACCGTATTCATACGATGAAAAACCAGGGGCTCTAGTGGAAATTACAATGGTGGGAATGCATCAAGATATGCTTTAGATCATGCACTAAATCCGAGTTCTGATTATACTTATTTTTCAAAAGATTGTACAAATTTTATTTCACAGTGTTTATATGCAGGAGGAATAAAGCAACATGTTGGAACAGTGTATTCCGATACTTGCTGGTTTTATAAGACCAGTACAAATAGATCGTCATCATGGACCGGTGCTAATGAATTTTATAGATATGTTAACTCTGGAGTTTCAAAGATAAATAAGTCTAACGCGAGTTGGGAAAGTGCTCAAATAGGGGATATTATACAGATGATGTCAAGTGGAAAAGCATATCATTCTTTAATTGTTTCGGGGGTTGCATATAGTTCGTATGGTAGAAGTGATTTATTAGTCTGTGCACATACGAATAATAGAAGACATGTTTCATTAAATGAATATTATTCTGGAAGTAAAGTATATCATCACATTATCGGAAATAAATAGGGATAGGGGGGATTAATTATGAAAAAGAAAATTTTTAATGTAATGATAATATTGTGTATAGTAGTTGCTTCTGTTGTTAATAATACAATTTGTGATATATATGCTGCGGACGATAAGATAAATCCAGATGATATGGTGGAAATTTTAAATGAAATTACAATAGCTGGACAAGCATGGGAGAGTATTGGATTTGATTCTGAAGATATAGCTGAAATTATGCAATTTCCCAGAAAAGATACAACATATTTTCATGCTATAAAAGATAAGATTGATACATTATCTACTGAAACAGAGGCAACGATTGCATTAGAAAATACTTTGGAAGAACAGGATGGAATTAGTCTGTATGCACAAGATGGCAATCCTCCTGAAACACCACAGGAACAAAATGAAAGAATAAAATATATTACACAAATTGCTTTGAATAGATATGGAAATACATATAATACAGATGATTTTAATAAATATATTTTATACTTATATATGTCGCATTATATTGATAATCCTAATTACACTAAAGATAATCCTGGATTCGATGATATATATGCGTATGTGATTACTTCGGATGATATAAGAGTATATAAAAATTTTATTGAACAAAGTAAATTTTCAATGTTTTCTACAAATTTAGTGAATTTTGTGAATGAGCTTAAATCAGCAGGAGAAAATATTACTGAGTTGAAAAGGAATGTTGGTGAAGGCAAAACTATGTCTGCTAATGTTGCGAATTCTGTTTATGGATTGAGTACATTTAATCCTTTGGATACGACTAGGCGTGCAGATTTAATAGTAACATCTTTTAAAAATCATTATGAAAGTACAAAATCAGTTGAAGAATTGTTGGATGCTATTTATGTTGATTTGGAACCTGAAAATGTAGGAAAACAATACATTGATGTGTGTGTGACAGGAATTTTAGGTATGTTGGCAGAAACTATGACAGTTTTTGGATTTGGAATGTCAATATCTATATGTTACTATAATGTATACATGAATCTATATGATAAGGCGAGATTAACAGCACTGCATTATTCTTTATCAGGAAGGATTGCAATAAGGTTAGATGCATTGCTATTGGAGTGATTTTGAAGCATGTATAGTTGAAATATATTTACACTGCTTGTAAAATGGGGGACTTATGGTTAAAGCAATTATTGCATTTATGTTAGCAGATGCATGTCTAGCACTAATATCTATTAAAGTACCATTATTTAGGCGAAATTCCAGGAAGTGGGAAATGGAGTCAAATGTGCAGAGATTTTGCAATTGCTTTTTTTACCATTAGTTATTTTTATACTTTGTATTATTGTGAATTGGTATAAAGATACAATGCTTCCAAGTACTATGGAAAGAAAATTGGAAAGTAAAGAAATAGAATATACATTAGTAACTGATATTGATGAAATTGGAGATTCAGATCTTGTTTATGAGATAAGAAAAGAAAGCAGTGAAGATCAAATCCGTATAACTATACTAGATATATGTAAAGAACTATATGAAAATAATAATAATATTAATGTTATTTATGAAGCCAATGGTTATACTATTGCAGAAAATAAGATAATTATTGGATACGTGGTTGTTCGCGAAAAGAAAATATGGATTGTTGTTAAAATTCAGATGGGTGGATGGATACCAACCATCTGAATTTTAAATCATAAGTGAGAATTATATGGAATTGAAGGCAAAAAGAAATACATGGTAAAAACTATTTATAGACGGATGTTGTAGATGATTTTTCGCGAAAGCCTCCTGTGTTACAATGAGAAAGGTATCGCAAGCTAGGACGAAAGAGAAAGCTATGAAGGGAGTGATGAATATGCCATTCGTAGAAATCAATGTAAAAACGAAATTGAAAAGCAAAGACAAACGGATCCAGAATTTAGTCAAGCATGGGATGAATCTCGTGCCGAGTATAAATTAATTGGTGAAATGATTAGCTTACGGAAACACTCGATGCTCTTGGATATGAGTTGCAAATCGTAAAAAAGAAATTAGTATAATTAAATAAAAGGTGTAGTGTTATATAGCATCTAACGGAAACGAAAATATGTTAGGTGCTTTTTTTAAAAGATGGTTTGCCAGTGGAAAAATTGTTGAATTGGCTCAAAATGAATGATATAGTATAGTCAGAGTTTGTGGAAAACTAAAAAAGAGGAGGATTAAAATAATGATTAAAAAATTGCTATTATACCATATGTAACTAATGGAAGAAATTCGCAGGTTGGATGTGACGGACATTTTAATATTTTTAAAAAAAAGAGAAGTACTGTATTAAAAGAAAATTTGCAGTCCGCACTTGCATCAAAAAACCAGGAAGTGGAAGTTGTTATTGATGTTAATCATGGAGATTTACAATTTCTAAAACGTGGAGGAGTAAACTTGTTTTTGATTCCAGAAGATATTGCAAGTTATATGGACTATAGCGGTATTAATATGGAAGAATGTTTTCAGTTAACACACGATGAATATGAAAACGGAAATGTAGATAGAATCGTGAAATATATAGAGAAAAATTGAAAAATGGTCGTTTCTGAAATAATTAATTTATTCAATAAGGAATATTTCAGAAACGCCTTTTTTTTGATTTTATTTCAAATTATTAAATTTAGTTAAAAAATCTTTTTAACATGTGATTAGTGAAAGGATAGCAGAAATCTTAAAAAACCCCTTTTTGCACCTTGTAAATTACATTACTTGTCCAAAGTGATACCTGCCATTGAGTGGGTATTTTCCCCACATTGTCAGAGAAAACGCTGAGAAAGGAAACTTGGAGTAGGAACGGACTTGGAAAAAGAAATAAAATTTGGAGGAAAAGGAGCAATATTGGCAAAGAGCCTTACAATTACAAGTCCTAGTGGTTAAACACATACAGTTAGTTGGGGAAAAGGAAATGTAACGACAACCAACTTGTTCATTGCAGAAAAAAGCAGCAGGTACATGGTCTGTGTATATGACGGGAACTAATATTGCGTCGCCAAATCTTGGCTCGGCATTTATTGGAGGTACAAAATATTCATCTGTAAAAATGAAAGTATCTTATATTTTAGAAGATTAAAATTATACAGTGCATTGGATATTTATAAGTTGCTTATGGAGAATACCAAATAATGTAAAAATATTGGATTCCAGAATATGTTTGACATTGTGACAGGGAGATTAGGAGTTGTTCTGATTTTCCTGTTATTTTATGTTTTGCTGAGAAATTGTAATAAAAAATTCGTTGAAATTATATGGTATAATTTGTATAAAGGTATAGATAGCTTATTTAAATGTTATATAGAAAGAGAGGAAAGTAGTTATGTTAAAAAGTGCAATATATTGTAATGTTTTTATATTGTTAATAATGTCAATATTTTTTTTTAACAAGAATTTTTATGAAGAATAGTGATTTAAAGAAATTAAGAAAAGTCATAATTATATATATAATATTTAATTTCATTAGTTTTTATTTATGTGTTAGTGAAATAGTAGATATAGGTTGGGACTTTATATTTTTATTTCCAATTTCTATAATATCATTTATCATTCATATAGTAAGTATTTGTTGTATAAATAGAAAAATAAAAAAATCAAATAATACTGATTATAATATTTTAAGTATCAAAAAATATATCATTTTAAGTATAATTCCTGTTATTGTTTTTATAATTCCTTATGTGTATGAATTATATGTAATAAATAACTGTAATTATTTATTAAAATACAACTATCAAACTGGAATTATACAATCTGATGATACCTATTGCTATTATAAATAATAAACCTGTAACGATAACTTTACAGAAAAATTTATTTAATAGAAAAGGATTTTCTGCTAAAAAATTAAATTATAATATTATATATACTAATGGTGTTGAAATATCAACAAGAGATTCAAGCTATAATAAAATAATTGTAGAGAACGAAGATATAAAAAAAAAAATAGCATTAGATGTAAAAGAAAGATGTCCTTCTGCCAGAGGAGCTTTCATAGACTACTTTTCAGAAGGAAATTATGCTATTATTGTACTTACGTTAGAAGAAACTTATGGCAGCCAATTAGGAGAATACTTTTATTATGATAATACGTATATCCAAAGTATAAATACTCATGGCAGTTTAGAATCTATAACTTATTATAAATAATTGTATCAAAGAGCAAAAACAGCGGATTTATTTATAGCATTAATTTATTATGGAACAAGTTTATTGTTTATTGTTATAGGAAATTACCTGCCAAAGATTAAGCAGAACAATACGATAGGAATCAGGATCGTATTGATATTGCAGGATGAAGAAAACTGGAATGCAGCTCATAGCTTTAGTGTAAGGATATGGGGGACATCAGGTATTTTATGTATGCTATGCACATTACATTTGATAAAATCTGTGAGTAAAGAAGCTTGCATAAAAGCTAAGTAAGTTATTAATAAAATTGTGTAATTTATTTCTCATGGAAATTCATCTCCTTTCTGTTTACGATGTCATTATAGAATACGAAAAGAATTATTACTTGCCAAAATAACAGAATATATAGTCAAAAGTTGCTTAATACAGTGATAGGTTAAAATATCCTGCAATACTGTCATTGGTCAGTTTATTTATACAATTTAATATTGGAATATTTTACAACTATGACACAAGTATGCAACATAATAAACGAATGCTTCTGATAGAGTAATGATACACAATATCAGTTACAAAGAAGCAGGAGGATAGAAAGTGGACATGACACAAAACAAATGTTGCAGACGTGGGGCAAATTTACGTCGAAGGAGACGCAGGCGCAGAAAAATACTGCGTTCTATCATATTTTCCTGTAGTATAATAGCTGTGGCTGTATTTGTGGCTGTTGGAAGCAGTATGATAAGATCAGGTGATGGCAGGACAAATAGATATGATGTTGAAGCCGGAAATAATACATATGATAATGCTGTTATAGAAAATAGCAAAATCTCTGAAAAGAATAAGATACAAAATAATCAGTCGATGCTTGATGATATAATGAACAGTACCCAATATCCAAAACAGCTAAAGGACCTTGCTTTGAAGAATGAAGAGGCACTCGAGTTTGTGTATGATTATCCGGCGGAACATGTGAAGGAACACACAATTGATTTGACAGAAGAAGCGTCTATGGATAGTGTTCCGTTATTTGTGCAGTGGGATAAACGCTGGGGCTACGAAAAATATAGCGGCAATTTCTTTGCAGCAAGCGGATGCGGTCCCACTACACTTTCGATGGTAGTGGTATATCTGACGCACAATAGGGAGGCATCACCTATTGCAGTAGCAAAGTATTCAAAGGAAGCCGGTTACAGTGTGGATGGATCGGGAAGTTCATGGACGCTTATAAGTGAAGGCTGCAGGCACTACGGCGTAAAAAGCAAAGACAGTGGCGCTGGATGAGAGCAGAATGAAAGCAGAGCTTGATGAAGGACATCCTATTGTGGTAAATGTAGGACCGGGAGATTTTACCGATACAGGACATTTTATGGTTATAACAGGCTACGATGATGAAGGATTTTCAATAAATGATCCAAACAGCATTGAAAAAAGTGGCAAAAGGTGGTTATTCAGAAATATATCATCTCAGATTAGAGCTGTCTGGAGTATGTATGTGTGAGAATATATTTGTATAAGTGCCGGTAAAACATCCTATTATTGAGTTAAATAACAGGGTGTTTTTTACAACTATGACACATCTTTATGCTATAATAATTCTATCATAATCATAGAAGAGGAGCAGCTTATGACCAGTATTCTCATAGTGGAAGATGACAACGACATAAATAATTTAATATGCAACACCCTGAAGGCAGAGGGATATCAATGCGAAAGAGCGTTTGATGGCAAGGAAGGGGCGGACAAAATTGAACAGAACAGATATGATCTGCTGCTGCTTGATATTATGCTTCCTGAGATAAATGGTTATGAATTGCTTGACTATGTCAGGAGAATTGGGGATACTCCGGTCATAATAATATCTGCTATGGGACAGGTGGATGAAAGGATACGCGGGCTTCGTATGGGCGCGGATGATTACATATGCAAACCATTTCAGATAGGGGAGCTGCTTGCGAGAGTGGAAACCGTATTAAGGCGCACTCAGCGCATGGCAGAGCGTCTGGAAATAGAGGATGTAGCTATAGATCCTAAATCACGTACAGTGACAAAGGCAGGTGAGCAGGTAGAGCTCACAGTAAAGGAATTTGACCTGTTGTATGAGCTTATGAAGAATAAGAATGTTGCACTCAGCAGGCGCAGGCTTTATGAGCTTGTATGGCAGGAGGAGTATACCGGGGAGACAAGGACACTGGACTCACATGTACAAAGACTAAGAAAAAAGCTTGACTGGAATGAAAAGATTGTCACAGTTTTCAGGATTGGCTATCGTCTGGAGGTTCGCGGATGAAATTTTTCTATAAAATGTTTCTTGGAATGACAGTGATACTGGCTGTTGCCCTTGGAATGATAGAATATGTGACTCTATCATATTCGCTGGAGCATGCAGTGAAAAGGGAGCAGGACAGTGCACTTTCACAGCATCAGATGATAAAATACTCGATTGAAACTGTCATACTTAATATGAAGAGTGAAGATGTGGATAAGGAGCTTACAGATATGATGTCGCAGTCGGCAAAATCCATTGTTGGAGATGAAGGAGGAATGTATCTTGCTGATGATGATGGAAAAAGGATATATGCCAATTCATGTAATTATGAGCAAAAGGATATAAAGGTAAAGGATGGTACGCTTACATACAGTATAGTGTCAAAAGAAAATACTAAGGATACCGGTGAAAAGCAAAGCAGCAGATATATCCATGTCAAAAGCAGCTTTAAACTGAATGATAACAGGTATATTCTGATAACGGAAAGTGATATTACACCGGTTTTCGATGAGTCAAAGGAGCTTAGGTATAGATGCAGCGTGTACTACATTGTTATACTTGCTGTTGGTATGATGGTCATATTGATACTTTCTTGGATGATTACAAAGCCTCTTGCCGGATTAACAGCCACCACCAAAAAATTTGCAGATGGTGATTACACGGCAAGAAGTGATGTGAAGACAAAGGATGAAATAGGTGAGCTTGCGAGGGCTTTCAACGAGCTTGCGAAAAACCTTGAAAGCAAAGTTTATGAACTTCAGATGGCGGCAAAGAAGCAGGAGAATTTTACTGCAAACTTCGCACATGAGCTCAAAACCCCAATGACATCAATTATAGGATATGCCGATACACTGTATCAGAAAAAAATGTCCGAGGATGAGGTGCACAGTGCTGCCGGAGTCATACTGAATGAGGGCATGAGGCTTGAAGCATTATCATTTAAGCTGCTGGAGCTTATCACTCTTGATAAAAATGATTTCAGGCTTGAAGAGACAAGAATATCTGAGATTATAGCAGATTGTGTGGAAACCGCACATGAAGCGGCAAGAAAGCATAATACAGAGATTGTGTACAGTGCGGATGAGGCATGGGTGTGGCTGGAATATGATCTGTTTAAGACCATGCTTCTTAATCTGATAGACAATGCAGTGAAATCAGGAGGCAGCAAGGTAGATGTATCAGGCAGACTTATTTCGCACAGTATTTATCGTATTGCAGTTTCGGACAATGGAAGAGGAATACCGCCTGAGGATATAGAGCGCATTACAGAGGCTTTTTATATGGTTGACAAGTCGCGATCAAGAAGTGAGCATGGAGCAGGGCTTGGGCTTGCACTTGTATCAAGGATTGCTAAGCTGCATGATACAAAAATTCATTATGAGAGTGAGTCAGGTAAAGGAACCAAGGTGTATTTTGACATGAAAGCGGAGGCATTGGATGAGAAGTAAGCATTTATCAGTGCGCAAATGTATTGATAAAAAACCGGATAAAATCAAGGGAATAGTGTGTATATGCATTATTCTGGCAGTTGTATGTGCGGGAAATATGATACCGAATTATCTGATTTCACTTAAAGCAGCAAAAATTGCCAAAACGAGTACTACGATAAGCAACGCAGATATAAGCCCCTACAGCCACTCTATTTCAGCTGAAGAGAGGCTTACAAAGATGATGTCTCTGATGCAGGACAATGTAAATGAGCTGTGGAATGGGAAATATAGTGAGAAAAGGGAACCGTTGGATACTGAGATTCCGGTGGGACAGGCTTATACGGCTATTCAGACTTTTCTGAAGGGTGCTTGTGAGCTGCAGAAGCAGTCAGGTATTATGCAGATGCTCGGTGAAGACGATATAGTTATGCTCCAAAGCCTTGAAAGTAACTATTCAAAGGATACAGACAGCGAAACAGAACAGACATATGAAGCAGCTCCTTGGCAATATGGTGCAGCAGTTGCTTTGGATGATGGTATTGACAACACAATATCAGATTATTTTGTAACATCGGATATAAGCAAGGAATTATCGGCGTGGATATTTATAATATCATTTGAAGATACGAGAATGCTGGCCGCTGTTGATGCGGTGCTTGGAGTACCGTTTTATATTACATATTATTGTGCAGATGTGGATAGCCCCAAGGCACAGGCTGCAGTGATGAGAGATTTATATGCAAAGACATATGGCAGTGATTATTCTATGGGTGATCCAAAAGAGTCTGAATCAAAAATAGATTCTTCCTTTGAGACAAATATAATAGAGAATTTTTATTATGGGAATAATTATACGCAAGGGGATGATGAATATACCGGTTTTGAACCTTGTGTATACTCTTGTTCATCGGACAAGCTGCAGATGGAATATCAGGTTATTACAAGAATCCAAAGATTTGAAAAAAAAAAGGAAAGCAAGTGTCATCATATAATTCGCGTGTTAATATATGTCTATACTAACCGGACTAAAAAGCTCTCTGTGCAATGCACAGGAGCTTTTTATATGTAGACCTATATTAATTTGTGCTGTCTGCATCAATTACAGACTGAAAGAAGCAGGAGAAAATTTTGACACTCATTTCATAATAATTATAACAGTATCATTTAGTGCATGATTTGTATAATTTATTACATTGCTCTTTGCAAGGGTTTTGTTATATCTTATATGTAGCAAAGCAGTTATTGTTCTTGGTTTTATATATCAATAATAGGAAAGTGAGGAAAAAGATGAACGCTGATATGAAATGGCTTGATAATCCGGAAGTGTTTAAGGTAAATCAATTGGAACCACATAGTGATCATTGCTATTATCTGGATTATTCAGACATGAAAAAAGAAAAAAAATCCGTTATTACAGTCATTAAATGGTCAATGGGAGTTTGCTTACAGCAAAAATGTGATGGAAAGACCTGTTGATTTTTATAAGGAAACATTTGATGCATCCGGATTCGATAAAATTATGGTTCCCGGACATATTGAACTGGCTGGATATGATAAAATACGTTACATCAACACTATGTATCCGTGGGAAGGAAAAGAGTACCACAGAGGAGCCTATAGTATGGAGGCAACAGAAGCAGAAGAAGGAATGTTCTCAGAAGCACAGTACAATCCGGTAGGCTCTTATATCAAATACTTTGATTTGGATAAGAACATGTGTGGAAAAAAAGAATACATATCTGCTTCAGAAGGTGTAGAAGAAGCTATGTATCTGTGGCTTAATGGTCAGTTTATAGGTTATGCAGAGGACAGCTTCACACCTTCTGAGTTTGATCTGACACCATATATTAAGGAAAAGGGAAATGTTCTGGCAGTGCAGGTTCATAAGATGAGCACAGCGGCATTTTTAGAGGATCAGGACTTTTTCAGATTTTTTGGAATTTTCAGAAATGTTACTTTGAAGGCAATTCCGGATGTTCATCTGGAGGATGTATGGTTCAAACCTGTGTTAAATCAAGATAATGAAAGCGGAAGCGTATCTGTCAGCATGAAGGTATCTGCTACTGACAGTCAGAATGTAACTGCTGGCTTTATTTTAAAAGACAGAGAAGAAAATATATTAGTTGAGAAGTCATTACAGTTAAATAAAGAAAACGACCATTTGGAAGGCACGGTTTGTGTTGACTTGGAAAGTGTCAGGCTGTGGGATAATCATAATCCATATTTATACCATGCTTATGTTGAGCTTAAAGCAGAGGATGGTTCACTGGCCGAGGTAATTCCTTATGATATCGGTTTCAGAAGAATAGAGATTATAGATAAAGTAGTCTATTTGAATGGAAAACGTCTTGTTATCACGGGAGTAAACCGTCATGAGTGGAATGCAAGAACAGGAAGATGCATTGGTATAGAAGACATGAAGGCAGATATATCATGTATGTTAAGAAACAATATTAATTCTGTGCGTACCTGTCACTATCCTGACCAGATACCATGGTACTATATGTGCGACGATGCAGGTATTTATGTGATGGCAGAAACGAATCTGGAGAGCCATGGCTCATTCCAAAAACTAGGGGCAATCGAACCGTCATGCAATGTACCGGGATCTATTCCACAGTGGAGAGATGCAGTGCTTGAGCGTGCAAAAACAATTTCGAAACTTTTAAAACCATACATCCATCCTTTTCTGGTCGTTAGGAAATGAATCCTATGCAGGAGACGACATTGAGGCAATGAACGTTTATTTTGCCGAAAAGAAGGATGGAAGATTAGTTCATTATGAAAGCTCTTATTATAATAGGGCATATGAGGATACTATTTCTGATTTTGAGACCAGAATGTATGCAAAACCGGAGGATGTAGAGGAATACTTGAATAATAGTCCGAAAAAACCGTATATTTTATGCGAATTCATGCATGATATGGGAAATTCAATGGGTGGACTTGGCTCTTATATGAAGCTGATTGACAAATACGATATGTATCATGGCGGATTTATATGGGATTTTATTGACCAGGCAATTATGGTAAAAGATTCCGTTACAGGAAAAGATGTTTTACGCTATGGCGGAGATTTTGATGATAAACCGGCAGACTATGAATTCTCAGCAAATGGAATTGTATTTGCTGACAGGAAAGAAAAAAACCGGCAATGCAGGAAGTGAGGTATTACTATGGCTTATACAGATAAATTAAGAGTGGTCTATGGTGACTATACATTAGGTGTACATGGTGAAGGCTTTGATTATATTTTCTCTTATGCACAGGGTGGACTGGAATCTATCGTTAAAAATGGATATGAGTGGCTGTATCGTTGCCCAAAGCCTACTTTCTGGAGAGCGTTGACAGATAATGACAGGGGAAGCAAGTTCCATATTAAAAGCGGAAGCTGGCTTTCAGCAGATATGTTTATTGACTGTAAGGGAATACAGGTGATCATGGATGGCAAGGAGCAAAAAAACAATATGCACCTGATAATAACAGCTATGGCGGTGATATTTATGCTGATGAAATTATTGTAAAATATACATACGAGACCATAACAACTCCGGCGACAACTGTTCTTGTGAGCTATAGCGTTGATGCGTCCGGAAAGATTCGCGTGGATGTACATTATAATGGAGTACAGGGGCTCCCTGAATTTCCTGTATTTGGAATGAGATTTATTATGCCAACATTGGCTGACAAATATTTATATAAGGGACTCTCCGGGGAAACATATCCTGACAGAAAAGCAGGTGCACAAGAAGGCGTCTATGAGATCGGTGATCTGAGTCTTACACAATATCTTGTTCCGCAGGAATGTGGTATGAGAATGGATACAGAGTGGCTTGAAATTACAAGACATACGGCTCTTGATAACAGCAGGACAGATAGCTCGTCACAGACACTGCGCATTGAAAAGAATGATGAAAAATTTGCATTTTCTTGTCTGCCTTATACCGCATCTGAGATTGAAAACGCTCTTCACCATGAAGAACTGCCACCGGCAAGAAGAACTGTTTTATGCATATATGGCGCAGTAAGAGGTGTTGGAGGTATCGACAGCTGGGGAACTGATGTGGAAGAGGATTATCGTATCAGTGCGGAGACTGATAAGGATTATTCTTTTACAATCTGTTAGTCATTCATTAAAAAAGATAAGTATAGGAAAAAATTGGCATTATAATATTGCTTTTGTCTTTTTATTATGTATTTCTGGCTCTGTATTCAGAAGGAGAACATCCTTTTTGTTTATGGAACAATCGACTGAAGTATAGTGGATTATTGTATCCGACAATGCCTGCAATCTCGTTTATAGAGTAGGATGTCGTTTCAAGCAGCACCTGAGCATTTGTCATCCTGAGTGATGTGATAAATTGTATTGGTGTGCTACCTGTGTATTTTTTAAAGCTTCGAATAAACCAGCTTATGCTCATACCAATTGATGAAGCATATTCCTCCACGTTAATAGCGCGGTTGTAGTTTGTATTGAAATATGTAATGGCTGTATCCATCTGGCTGTCAAGGAATTCATTTCTGATTACATGCTCAGTTGTTATTTTACGGTTAAATATAATCAAAAGGTGTCGTAGCAAAAAAGCATGAGCATTTCCTCATAATTGTCCTGACATCTTTGAAGCTCTGTAATAATCCTTTTGAAAACCTGTTCATATTCAAGAGACGTTCCAACATTAAAGACTCTTTTTATTGTCTGTAAATCCGTATTTTCTTAAAGTGTTTTTTACGTCGCTTCCGGTAAAGTGAAGCCAATATATCTGAGTCTTATCCTTACCATAAAATTCATATTTTTGAAGCTCTTTTGGGCGAAATAACACTATATGTCCGGCTGGAATGATTGTCTCATTTTCAGGATTGTCAAAGTGGAAATGAACAAGACCGGATGATATGTATATAATCTGGTAATCCAGTCTTCCTCTGGGCCTGTATGTAGGCATCTTAGGATGCTGTGACAGGCGATAGGTTCCGCAGCTTCCTACAATCAGAGGGCGGCTTTTATCTTTAAAATCTTTATGTGAATGATTTAAATATCCCGTGTTGATATACATTATACACCTCCGCTTGTATTGTAGCATTTTATGCATGCTTTGTCTATTTGCATTTATGGACAAAATGTTTAGAGCATGATATTGTGTATTGATTACGTTTCAAATGGAATTGAGTCAAATAGCTGTGAAACTGTAGTGTTTGAAAAGTATCATTTTGTGCATATTACAGCCTATTATGTTTATAGACAAAATTTGCACAAATATCTAAAATTAGTATAGCTGTTAAAGATAAAAGAAAGTAATTAATTGGAGGTTTTTCATGGAAGAAAAGACGTACTTAAAGTGGTACAACAAAATTGGTTATGGTTCCGGTGATATTGCAGGAAATGTAGTATATGCATTCCTGACATCCTTTGTTATGGTATATCTTACAGATACTATAGGACTTGCATCGGGAATCGTTGGAACATTAATCGCAGCATCTAAATTATTTGATGGTTTTACAGATGTTTTCTTTGGGTCACTTATTGATAAAACACATACAAAGCTCGGAAAAGCAAGACCTTGGATGATTTATGGCTATATAGGTTGTGCTTTGACACTTGTAGCAGTTTTTGCAATTCCTACAAGCTGGGGCAGGACTGCTCAGTATGCATGGTTCTTTATAGCATATACATTATTGAATGGTGTATTTTATACAGCAAATAATATTGCATATTCTGCACTTACTTCGCTGGTAACAAAGAACAGCAAAGAGCGTGTACAGATGGGCTCTTACCGTTTTATTTTTGCCTTTTCAACCAGTCTTATAATTCAGTCTATAACAGTTGCATTTGTTGATGTATGCGGTGGAGGTGCTGCTGCATGGAGATTTGTAGCTATTATTTATGCTTTGATAGGCCTTGTAGTAAATACAATTTCAGGATTGTCGGTTAAGGAGCTTCCGGAAGAGGAGCTTAACTCCGGAATAGAGAACGATGAAGAAAAAAAAGTATGGTCTTGTTCAGGCATTTAAGCTGCTTGTTAAGAATAAGTACTATATGATGATTTGTGGAACTTATATTTTGCAGCAGTTATACAGTGCTATGATTGGTGCAGGTATTTATTATTGTACATGGGTTCTTAAGAATAAAAATCTGTTTGGTGTATTTGCATGGGCTGTAAATATTCCTCTTATAATAGCACTTATTTTCACACCAACTCTTGTTGGAAAGTGGAAGGGAATGTATAAGCTTAATAAACGTGGATATATTCTGGCTACGATAGCAAGAGCACTTGTGATTGTAGCAGGATACATGGGAAGCGTTCCACTGATGATGCTGTTTACTGCAGTTGCAGCATTAGGACAGGGACCTTGGCAGGGAGACATGAATGCAGTAATTGCCGAGTGCTCTGAGTATACTTACCTGACTCAGGGAAAGAGAGTAGATGGAACTATGTATTCATGCACATCACTTGGAATCAAAATTGGTGGTGGAATTGGAACAGCTATTGTAGGATGGCTGCTTGAAATCAGTGGTTATGTAGGTACAAATGCGACTCAGCCGGCATCTGCAATTACTATGCTTCAGGTAATGTATTTATGGTTACCATTTGTATTTGAGATTCTTATTACAATTCTTCTTTCAAAGATGAATGTAGAAGCTGCAAATGAAAAGCTTAGAAGAGAAAAAAAGGAATTGAATAATTATCGTATAATATAGGAGAGATGATCTGAGTGCATTTAACGTATGAAAATACAAATGAAGAGATTATTGCAGTAAAGCGGAAGCCACGGCACCAGCCACCACATCTGCATAATGCAATGGAAATTGTATGCGTTACGAAAGGAACATTAGAGCTTGGTGTAGGACAGGAGCTGTATCACATGGAAACAGGTGATATAGGAGTGGTATTTCCTGATGTTATACATCATTATCAGGTGTTTTCATCAGAAGTCAATGAGGCGGTTTTTTTAATGCTCCACAAATGATTTTTGGTAGATTTGAAAATGTACTGCGGAATAATGCTCCACAATATCCTGTTGTAAAAAGTGATGTTATTCCGGATGAAGTGTACAGAGCAGTGGAATCCATAATAGATACCTGGCAGAATGATATATGGATTGTTCAAGCTTATTTGCAGATTATACTTGCAAGATGTATTCCGATGATGAAATTGGTGGAAAAAGAGAGCAAAATTGGCAGTGATGATATAATATACCGTACCGTATCATATATTTCTGCCAATTTTAATAAGAGTATATCGCTTGATGGAATGGCACATGCCCTTGGCGTAAGCAAATTTTCATTATCCAGATTGTTTTCAAAGACATTTCACAGCAGTTTTAATCAATATGTGAATGAGGCGCGTCTGGGGTATGCCTGTCAGAGAATTGAAACTACAGATGATACCCTGACAGAAATCTCGATGGACAGTGGTTTTGGAAGTCTTAGAACCTTTAATCGTGTTTTTAAAGAAAAATATAGATTGACACCAAGCGAGTATAGAAATAAATTACAAATTTGACTAAAAAGCTCTCTGTGCAATGCACAGGAGCTTTTTTATATGTAGACCTCTATTTATTTGTGCTGTCTGCATCAATTACAGACTGAATCTGCTTCATAAGGGCATCATAGTTGTCCTGGTTATCGATTCCGCCGAGCATAGGTTCGCCTACAATATTGCCATTTCTGTCAACAAGTATAGTTGTTGGAAACGCCATGATTTCTGAGGCATATTTACCGGCAGCGCTAGAGGAGTCAATTGACAGATTACGATATTTGACACCCTGGCTTTCAAGAACAGAGGCAGCCTCTTTGATCGCTGTTTTATTGCCATCGAAGGTCTCAGTGTTGATGCCAACAACTTCTCCGCCCATTGATTTGATAGCATCATTTAATTCGTTAAGCTTGGATAATTCAGCCACACATGGTTTGCAGCCGGTAAACCAGAAATTGACGACTGTTACTGCATTACCGGAAAACAGGCTGTCATCAACCTTATTGCCATCAAAATCCTCACCGGAAAAATCACTGAATACAGATGAGGCTTTAGAGCTGTCCTTCTTGTTATCGTCTGATGATGTATTTTTGTTTTCAAGCTCTGCTATCTGTTCCTCGATTTTTCGTATGGTTTCAATATCCTCATTAAGTGTTTTAAGCTCATCGTCTGTGAATGAACCCTTGTTTGATTCTACGGTACCGGCAAGATAATCAGCATAATTTCCGTTTGGATCGGCGTCACTTTTGTTCATCATGCCAAATGCCTTGTTCCACACATCAGCGTGATCTGCAAAAAGCTGATTTTCCTGCTGATATAAATCATTAAGCCTGGAATCTGATTTGCCGGATGCTTCTGAGCCGGCTTCAGTCTGAGTGTTCTTAGAATCTGTTGTGGAAGGTTGCTTTACACCACAGGCTGTAAGTGATAATGCTATGCAGAGTGTAAAAATAGAAATAAATGATAATTTGTTTTTCATGAGTAATTTCTCCTTTAAAATAATAGTAAAATGTTTAATAGCTATCTGTTGTCATTTTTTTGACATGATTTTCCCATAAACCGGTAGCAGATGGCGTTCTTCGGACAGGCCTTTATGCAGGCACCGCAGCGTATGCACTCGGGGTGATCCGGTGTCTTACACACATCCACATCCATCTTACATGCCTTTGAGCATTGACCGCATCCGACACATTTGCTGCTATCAACGGTGATTTTGAGCAGGCTGACCTTATTAAATAATGAGTAGATTGCTCCAAGCGGACAAATCCATTTACAGAAGGGCCTGTAAAATAAGATACTTAGTACAATCACTGCAATTAAAATCATACACTTGAAAGAAAAAAAAAGCTTTCCCAGCGCAGAACGGATAGCAGCATTTCCAATAGATAACGGTATAGCACCCTCTAAAACACCCTGAGGACAGATATATTTGCAGAAGAACGGGTCTCCCATTCCTATAGAGTTCGTTACAAGCATCGGAAGAAGTATAACGAAAACAATAAGAATGACATATTTTAGGTACCTAAGAGGCTTTAGTTTGGCTGTGGATAATTTCTTTCCGGGGATTTTATGAAGTAAATCCTGAAACCATCCAAATGGGCACAAAAACCACATATAAATCTGCCGAGAGTTACACCGAGTAAAATAAAAAATCCGGTTATGTAGTATGAAAACTTAAATTTTGATGATCCGACAACTGCCTGAAATGCCCCTATTGGACAGGCTCCTGTGGCGGCAGGGCAGGAGTAGCAGTTTAATCCGGGTACGCATACTGTTTTTGCATTGCCCTGATATATTTTACCCTTAAATAAATTTGGAATATGAATATTGGTCAGCAGCGTTGCTGCGGCCTGTATCCAGCCACGTATTTTTGCCATTTTTCTTGATAGTAATTTCTTTTCCTTATCCAATTCCGACACACTCCAGACATAGTTTTATTGCTTTACCAAGCACTGTAGCCGCCTCACCTCTGACTGCACCATAGCTTATCATGGATACACCAAGGATAAGCAGAATGATTTGACATGTTTTTTGGTATTTCAACATAATGTTGCTCCTTTTTGTTATTTTGTTGACCAACTGACTTTGGTATTATACAATATAGGTTGTAAAATTATTGTTAAGAAACAGGAGAACATTTTGAGATTATTAATTGTTGAGGATGAGAAACAAATATGTGATATGGTTGCAAAGAGTCTGTATGCTGCCGGTTATGAGGTGGATACCTGTTATGATGGGAAAGAGGCTCTTGAATGTATACTGTCGGAGAATTATGATCTGATAGTTTTGGATTTGAATCTGCCGGGGATGGATGGCATGGAGCTTCTTAAGGAACTTAGAAAATACAATGATGAAACTAAGGTTTTGATATTATCTGCAAGAGGTCAGATTGCTGATAAGGTAGAGGGACTGGATGCAGGAGCAAATGATTACATGGAAAAACCATTCCATCTGCAGGAGCTTGAGGCACGCATATCAGAAGCCTGACAAGAAGGAAATTTGTACAGAATGATATATGTCTTAAATGCGGAGAAATAAAGTTTGATACGATTAAACGCGAGGCATATGCAAAGGAAGAGCCGGTTCCACTGACAAGAAAAGAGAATGGTATTTTGGAATATTTACTTATCAATACAGGCAGACCGGTGAGTCAGGAGGAGCTGATAGAGCATGTGTGGGATGCCACGGCAGACAGCTTTAGCGGAGCAATCAGGGTACATATGTCTTCACTTAGAAAAAAAAGCTTAAGGCGAAGCTGGGATATGATCCCATTCAGAACAAGGTAGGTGAAGGCTATAAAATACGGGAGGAGTCTGACAGATGAAAAGGATGTCGCTACAGTGGAGACTTACGTGCATTACTACATTATGTATTGCGATCATATGTGGCTGCCTGACTATGTTTGTCTATAAAAATGGTGTGCATTACATCGATTCCCTGCAAGATGCGGTAGAGTCACAGGGGGATGAAAAGAAACAAATCAGATGAAATATATATCAGCATACCGGACGATAAGTGGGATGAGTTTGCGGATGAATTTTCAGTTCAGGTGTACAATAATAAGGCCGACTATAAAAGAAACAGTCTGATAATCACGATTTTGCTGGCGCTTTTGGGAGGTGTCGTCACTTATTTTATAAGCGGGCATGCACTCAGACCAATCAGGGAGTTTTCAGATAAAATTGAAGAGGTACAGGCTCAGAATCTGTCTGATTCAAGAATAGATGAAAACAATGTTAAGGAACTGAACCAGCTGGGTATTTCTTATAATAAGATGCTTGAGCGTCTGTCGGAAGCATTTGAGATACAGAGACAGTTTTCTGCAAATGCAGCACATGAGCTGCGTACTCCATTAGCGTTAATGCAGGTACAGCTTGATTTATATAATTCTGCCTCTCACCCGGGAAATGATGCAGACACTTTGCAGACCATAAAAATGGTTACGGAACAAAATGATAAATTAAAAAGGATGGTAAAGACTCTTCTTGACATGAGTGAGCTTCAGACGGTGGGAAGGGATGATAAAATTATATTGGATGCTATTGTTGAAGAGGTTTTGGCAGACCTTGAGCCTCTTGCCGTGGAAAAGAATATAAAGCTGATTGGAAAATGTGAGGATGCCACTATGATAGGCAGTGATATCCTTATTTACAGGCTTGTATACAATCTGGTTGAGAATGCCATCAAATATAATCATCCGCTCGGACAGGTTACAGTAACCGCATATCAGAGAAACAAGCATATTTATCTGTCTGTAGAAGATACGGGAAGCGGAATACCAAAGGAGCTTAGGGAGAGAGTGTTCGAGCCATTCTTCCGTGTGGATAAATCCAGAAGCCGGGAGCTGGGTGGCGTAGGGCTAGGTCTTGCTTTTGTCCGTGAAATCGTTAGAGTACATGATGGCAGTATTTGTATCAAATCAGGCAAGACCGGGGGAACGATTTTCGAGGTGACTTTTGCACAGCATTCAATGTAGCGTTCCATTTTACACATTTGTCAACGCTATTAAAACAGATTTCTTGTATCCCGCAATATATGAAACAGCCGCTTGACAGTCCGGCTTTCTGACTTGAGAAATAGATTTTTAACGGCAAAAATATAATAATTTAGATTAAAATATACTGATGTTTTTTGCCGATAATGTGGTATACTATGTAATAGATTAACGTAGTTTTTTGATAGATTTTATGGCGGAGGATCATAGATGCGATATCTTTCAGTTACTGAGATAGCGAAAAAGTGGGATGTATCCGAGCGCAGTGTTAGAAATTACTGCGCCCATGGTCGTGTGGAAGGTGCGTTTCTTACAGGTAAGACTTGGAACATTCCAGAAAATGCGGAAAAACCAGAGCGTACCAATAAGAGGAAAGAAGGACCAATTACTCTGGTGGATATTCTGAAAGAGCAGAAGGTAAGTAAATATTCCGGTGGGATCTATCATAAAACGCAGATTGATTTAACATACAATCCATATGGAAGGCAGTCGCTTGACCCACGAACAGACCAGATATATTTTCGAGACGAATACCATCGGTATAGAAAACGAAGTTCTTAACGTGGATGATGTGATCGAAACAGCAAACCACTTTCGTTGTATCGACATGATTATTGATCATGCAAAAGCAGCTCTAACGGAGAAGTTCATCAAAGAACTTCATTTGTTTTTGAAGAACGGCACTAGTGATTCTAGAAAAGAATGGTTTGCTGTTGGCGATTATAAGAAATTTCCGAATGAAGTCGTCGGCAGGGATACAGCCCTTCCAGAAGAAGTTGCCGATAAAATGAAGGCCTTGCTGACAGAATATAGCGCTAAGGAAGAAAAGACCTTTGAAGATATTCTGGACTTCCATGTGAAGTTTGAGCGGATCCATCCGTTCCAGGACGGAAACGGTCGTGTGGGCAGATTGACTATGTTTAAAGAGTGTCTAAAATACAATATTGTTCCGTTTATCATTGAGGATAATTTGAAAATGTTTTATTATCGTGGATTGAAGGAGTGGGACAATGAAAAGGGCTATCTGACAGATACTTGCCTGACCGTACAGGACCGATATAAGGCGTATTTGGATTATTTTAGGATTAAGTATTAATAAATGCTTTTAAAGAATGCTTATATGGATTTTGAAAAAATTGAATATTCACAAAAAATCTGGCTGAAGGATACAGGATGAGGAACATTTTGCAACTATGGCACAAGTTTTATTTTCATCGAAATCCTATATTGCTTCGGTGTCATATGATAATGTTCTTTGAAGCACTTATAAAAATGTGTTGTATTCGTAAAATGCAGTTCATCCATAATTTCAGATATAGAAGCGGTCGTTTCAAGAAGGAGAGCAGCCGCTCTTTTCATACAGAAAGTCTGACTGTAATCGAATAGGCATGAATTTGTATATTTCTTAACTATAGAGTTTAAATAATTTCCACTGTAATTTAATAATTGTTCAAGCCCTGAACGTGTAATGCGTCCATTGGTGTCCTCTAAAATGTGACTTATGTGTGTGAAAAGAAGAAAATCATTATCTGCTTCTACATGGACGGGCGTGAAATGAAAGTGTTCTGGATTGGACAGATAATCAAACAATTCTAAAAGCATTCCTTTTATGACATAAGTAGAACCAAGCTTTGGATACATAATGGCACGAAGTATATTGTCAGTTATGGCGTGGAGAGTATGGTGCCAGTCTTTGTTGTTTAGCGATGGCATAAAATCAAGATATTCCTTTGTGTCAGGATTATCGAGATTATCTGAAAGAAATCTAAGAATAGGGTTATGGCCGGGTCTTTCTATATCCGGAAAATAAACTTTTGGTTCATCTTCTGAAAGCTGTTGGACAAGCTCTTTTGACATTCCGATAAACAAAAGAGTTGCATCGGAAGAAAAAATTTCTTTGTGTACTATATTGTGGTTCATAAGACAACAGCTTCCACTGTGGAACACAAAATCAGTCTTTTCAATCAGCTGATGGATTTCGCCATCCAATACAATAAGAAGCTCGTAAAAATCATGAATATGTGGAGGTCTCATATTAAAATGATTGATTTCCTTTTCTGTTTTAAAGCTGTAAAATGTATTTTCACGTGGTGAAGTCATCAAAAAATTTAGATATTTGTCATCGTTAGCTCTGTTACATGTTTCGAGTGTGAACTGTATTGGTGTAAGTATTTTGATGTATGAATTGATTGTACTGTTTATATTATCCTGTTCTATGATGTTTTTGACAGTATATGATGAGGTCATAATGGTATATTTTTCTCCTTATCCACGAATATGATAAAAACTAACTGATATTTTATCACATATGTTATAGAATTGTAAGCAATAATTTATTAAAGTAACAGTATACAAAACATAAGCGTTTATGAAAAATACAATACAAACTATTATTGTTAACAGGAAAAAGGAGGTTGCATTTATTATGCAGGAAACGGAAAAGAAATACCTGAAATGGTATCAGAAGATAGCGTATGGAGCAGGAGACCTGGCTTCAAATACCAGCTATGGACTTGTATCAAGCTTTGTACTTTTATATTTATCTGATACAATGGGGCTTAACACAGGAATTATTGGAACTTTAATGTTGGTATCGAAATTTCTTGATGGAATTTCAGATGTGATATTTGGAAATTTAATCGATCGCACTAAGTCAAAGCTTGGAAAGGCAAGACCATGGATGCTGTATGCACAGATAGGCGTATCACTTTGTCTGGTGCTGTTGTTTTCAATTCCGGGTGGAATGAGTGAAACTGCACAATATGCGTATTTCTTCGCATTTTATACAGCACTCAATGCTATCTTTTATACAGCAAACGGAATAGCATATTCAGCATTATCAGCCCTTATTACTAGAAACAAGAATGAAAGGGTTCAGTTGGGATCAATACGTTTCATGTTTGCAGTTGCTACAAATATTGTAATGGGATTTGCAGTAACAGGTGCAGTTGATGCCTTTGGCGGTGGAGCTGCAGGATGGCGTATGGTTGCTGTTATATGTGGTGTAATCGGACTTGTTGTCAACACAATAAGCTGCCTGTGTGTTAAGGAGTTACCGGAAGAAGGTAGTGCAGCAGTTGAGGATACACAAAAACTGAAGGATGACAAAATAGGTTTTGTTGAGTCTTTGAAGTTACTTATAAGTAACAAATACTATATTTTAATTGTAGCAATTTATATTGTTTATTATTTCATGAGTAATCTTACAACAGGTTCAGCTATTTACTTTATGAAACATGTACTTAGAAATGGTTCATTACTTGGATTGTTCTCAATGATGAAGATGTTCCCTGTAATAATTGCACTTATTTTTACTCCAATTCTTGTAAAGAAGACTGGAAGCATGCAAAAGGTTAATTTCTGGGGATATGTAATCAGTGATATCTTAGGAATATTTCTAATTATTTTTGCGATGCAGAAGAATTTACCGATGATGTTACTTTTTATGTTCCTTAAGGGTACATTTGCCGGAACAATGTCAGGAACATTAAATGCTCTTATTGCTGAAATCAGCGGATATACCTATCGTACGAAAGGGGTACATATTGATGGAATGATGTTTAGCTGTTCATCACTTGGAGTAAAAGTTGGTGGTGGAATTGGTACTGCGGCTGTAGGCTGGCTATTGCATGCAGCAGGATATGCCGGAAAAGCTGCAACTCAGACCGCAGCAGCTACAAATATGATTTTCAGTATGTATATCACAATCCCTGTAATTCTTGGCGTCGTAATTACTATTCTTCTTGGTTTAATGAAGGTGGAAAAGGAAAATAAGAGAATTGACATGGAAAGAGCAGAACAAGCAGACTAACAGATTGAAAGAGGAATGAAGTATGCAGTGTCATAATTTTAATGAGGACTGGACATTTGAAAAAAGCTGATCAGGCTGACAGATTAAAAAGCTTTTTATGGGAACAGTAATGCAGTTGCTGTTACACTCCCTCACGATGCAATGATTCGTGAAAAAAGAGATAAGGACTGTCCTTCAGGAGCACAGAGTGGATTTTATCCAGGAGGTGTGTATACATATGAAAAAAAATTTATGGCTCAAAATGAGTGGAAAAAGCAGGATGTATTTCTGGAATTTGAAGGAATTTATGGAATTGCAAGAGTCTGGATTAATGGATCGCTAGCGGCAGTGAATCGTAATGGATATATGGGTTTTTCGGTTGACTTAAAACCATGGATAAGCTATGAGCATGAGAATATTATAAGAATAGATGTCGATAACAGTAAACAGCCTAACAGCAGATGGTATTCAGGCTCAGGAATTTACAGAGATGTCAATCTGTGGACCGGAAAAGATGTATATATTTCACATGATAAGCTGCGTATTACAACATTGTCAGTGAATGATGACATGGCGGTTATAGAGGTGTGTGCGCAGTTGAAAAACATTCTTGGACATGGATTAGAGGCAGAATGTCTGATTGAAATAAAAAAGATGGGCAGAAAACTGCATCGGATACACAGAGTAGTATTTCGTTCAGAGCAAATGCAGGCAGTGCGTGTACAAATACCGATTGAACATTCGAAGAAATGGAGTCCAAAACAGCCGGCGTTATATGAGTGTCATATAACGACAAAGTTTGATGATAAAATATGTGATGAAGCAGTTTCTAATTTTGGAATACGTGTATTGGCGCTAGATCCTGTACATGGATTGCAGATAAATGGTGAGACAGTTAAGCTGCGAGGAACCTGTATACATCATGATAATGGCGTGATAGGTGCTGAGACATTTAAGGAGGCAGAATGGTACCGTTGCAAGAGATTGAAGGAAGCGGGCTTTAATGCTATAAGAAGTGCACATCACCCAATGAGCAGAGCAATGCTTGATGCGTGTGATCATATTGGAATTCTGGTTATGGACGAGCTGACGGATATGTGGGACAAGGAAAAAAATACATATGATTTCTCCGATATTTTTGAAGATGAATATAATCAGTGGATTAATCATATGGTTGAAAAAGACTATAATCATCCATCGGTTATTATTTATTCAGTTGGAAATGAGATACAGGAAGCAGGAACTAAGCAGGGAGCCTGGATAAACAGAATGCTATGCAATAAATTCCATGAGCTCGATAATACCAGATATACAACGAATGCATTGAATGGATTAAACTGTGCAGGCAGGCGTCTTGGCTTTATTATGAGGGATGTTGCAGAAAAATTTGGAATGGATTCACATGGAAGTGGAAGCGGAGGAGGAAGCAATGCATTAAACAGTTTTATGAGTCTGATGTCAGGTGAAAAAGGAGAGTTTTTTGCAAAGCATCCGCTTGTTTCAGAAGCACTTGAAGAATGTTCGCAAAGCTGCGATATAACAGGACTCAACTATTTAAGTGGAAGATATGAGCTGGAGCATGAACTACATCCTGCTAAAACGGTCCTCGGTACGGAAACATATCCGGCTGACATAGAAAATCTCTGGAAGCTTGTTGAAACTTATCCACACGTAATTGGACTTTACATGGACCGGTTACGACTATATAGGCGAGGCTGGTGTAGGAATATTCCATTATGATGGAAATGCAAATTTCACAAGTATTTATCCTGAGAGACTGGGATATATCGGGGATATTGATTTGATTGGAAATCGAAGACCAATCAGCTATTTTAGGGAAATAGTGTATGGTCTGACAGATAAACCATATATTGCGGTCGAGAGACTTGAACATGCAGGACAGACAGCTGGTAAAACTGCATGGATGTTTAAGGATAACATCAGTAGCTGGACATGGAAGGGATTTGAAGGGACAACGGCAAATGTGGATGTTTATTCATCAGGTGATGAAGTAGAGCTTTTTCTGAATGATAAATCGCTTGGAAGAAAACCGGCAGGAAGAGAAAATCATTTTACAGCATCTTATGAAGTGCCATATGAACCGGGAACTTTAAAGGCAGTTGCATATCAGAAAGATAGGAAACTGGGTGAATATGAGCTTTCTACAGCAAAATCAGTAACAAAGCTAAAAGTGTGTCGTGTAACTGAGAATGAGAGGAATATAGCATATATCAAGATATGGCTTGTAGATGATAATGGCACAATTAATTCACAGGAAGCTGAAAAAAAGACTGCTTCATGCTAGTGTTGTAGGAAATGGTGTGCTGGAAGGATTTGGTACAGCTAATCCTTCTAGTGAGGAGGACTATTTTTCTGATTCAGTAACAACATTTGATGGAAGCGCTCTGGCAGTAGTTCGATGGAAGAATGTCAAATCGAAAGAGCCGGCTGTTCTTAAAGTATGGACGGATGATGGTTGTCAGGTGATGATAAATATAGAAAATAATTAAATATTAATGGTGTATGTTATACTTAGTGAGTATGGCATACACCATTTTTATTGAAGTCAAATAAATGTATCAGGGCTTCCTAAAAAGTTATTGACAAAATAAAATGAACAGTGTATATTTTCAACATGAACAATGTTCATTTAACAAAATAACTAATGCCACTATATTGAAGAGGAGTGAATTCGTGAACCATCTTGCAACTTCAAAAGAAGACATATTAGCTGCAAGCAGAGAGCTAATCAAAGAAAACGGATGGACTGCTGTAAGCATACGAGCTGTTGCATCCCGATGTTCTGTTTCGGCGGGGACAATCTACAATTACTATGAATCCAAGGCCGATTTGCTTGGGGATACAATTGAGAGTATTTGGCGTGAAATCTTTTTTAACCCTGAAGATGAGCAGGTTTTTAAAGATGTTGCTGCTTGTATCTCATGGATTTATAAAAGACTGCAATATGGAAATGAGCAATTTCCGGGCTTCTTTTCACTGCATTCGTTTGGATTTATGAAGGATGAAAAAACGGATGGAAAGAAGAAAAATGCTGCAGACATGGGGGCATATTCTTAATGGATTGTGTGATATATTAAAGAATGATCCTAAGATTCGTCCAGATGTATTTGATGAACAATTCACGGAAAAACAGTTTGCAGATATATTATTTTCTTTTTAATATTGGTATCAATGATTCGTCAGGATTATAATCCGTCTTCGATTTTGATGTTGATTAACAAAACATTATATTAAAATTCTCCCACATTAGAGTGTGGGAAAATTTTTAAGACAAAATGAACAATGTTCACCTAAGCGTTTAAAGATGTATCGTAAGAAAGGAATTTTATTATGCAGGCAATTGTAGAAACTTTATTTGATACCGTATATTTGTTTTCGGTAATCACAATCGGAATTTTAATGATCCGAAAAAGCAAAGGAAACCGTCAGTTTACCATGTTTGGAATTATGGCAGTTATTTTAGGAAGTGGAGATGCATTTCATCTGGTTCCTCGTGCAACAGCGCTTTGTACAACAGGTCTTGAGAACTTTACCGTACAGCTTGGGTTAGGAAAGTGGATTACCTCTGTCACTATGACTATTTTTTATGTCGTTCTCTATCATATATGGCGTGAGCGTTATCAGATTAAAGGCTATAAAGCAGCTACAGCAGCTATTTATGGTCTTGCAGGATTAAGAATTGTTCTGTGTATGATGCCTCAGAATGCCTGGCTCAGTGCAGATGCTCCGCTTTCATGGGGAATTTACCGAAATATTCCGTTTGCACTGATGGGATTAATTATCATAGTTTTATTCTATAAAAGTGCAAAAGAAAATAACGATAGCTCTTTTCGTTGGATGTGGCTGACAATTGTCCTGAGCTTTGCATTCTATATTCCGGTTGTACTGCTGGCTGATGTAATTCCGATGATCGGCATGCTGATGATTCCAAAAACCTGTGCATATGTTTGGACAGTATTAATTGGCTACAAGGCAATGAAAAAAAGAAATAGCTTAAGATAATCATATGATGGGAAACGAATTATGTAAATGGAGTATTTAAGAGAGTATAGGAAGAACGCAGATGAAAGATAAATTTTGTGTAAAGAAAAAACGTTGCTGCTGATTGCCGGCATTTTTTTATTCCGGGCTGGGTCTGGCACTGGCATCAGCGGGAATTTTTACAAGAAATTATTTATTTTACAGGCAGTTGATTGAGAAGAGAGAGGGACAATGACCCTCTCTTCCTTTTGATTTAAATTCCATGAACAAGTCTATAATTCCTTGATTTTTTCATTCATTTTTCTGACATCATTGCGATAGTGAAGCATGAAGCCTCCCCAAATTATAAATGCCAAAGCTATTTGAAATATGGCTGCAATAATTCCGTGAAGGATAGAACTTGTTCCTCCTATCCATCCGACAGTATATGCGACGATTGTATAAATAATACAGCCTGTTCCCATGTGAATAATTATTTTAAAAGGCATTGGAAGATTGTCTTTGTGATAAATCATTGTCGGAAGTCCAAAACCCAGACCTACAATTATGCATCCGATAACCATTTTGGAAAATTGGTAATTATCTAAACTGAAATTACCGTCATAGGCGATGTCAAATACCATTCCCGTAACGCAGAAAACGGTTAATGCTATACCAATGCTGGTTATAGTGTTTTTAATCAAATTTTTCATAGTTTCTCTCATTTTTGTCCTCCTATAATCCCAGATATTTTTTAAACTCAGGCAGATATTTTCTTGATACGTAATCCTTACATCCGTTTTTTAGTTTCAAAAGAAGAGTGCCGCTAAAACCAGCCTCGACATTGTTCATATAAGACAGATTGACCAAAGTTGATTTTGAAATTTGCATAAATCCGGCACCAAGCTGCTGTTGCATTTCGTACAGTCTTTTTTTCGGGAACTGTAGCGGTGTTCTTTGCCATAAATAATAGTATCCTTGTTTTCTACCCTTACCATGTATATTTCTTTTGGCTGTAAAATAACAATATCATTTTCGTTTTTAAAAGCTGTAATGGGGCTTTCATTTGAACCGAATATATCAAGGGTACGCTGGATGCTGTCAGTGATTTTATCTGCATATATTATGGCATATGGTTCGCTGTATTCAGGGGAAAGTTCTATACTTACCTTCATGTAAAATCCTCCTTTCTTTTTTTGGTGAGTTAATCATACAATATTTCATATATAATGTCTCGCATTTGGATGTAAGTGGCGAAAAAACATGTGTAAGAGGCGTTAAAGGAGGATAATCCTGACGAGTTCTTCCATCGGAAGATGTAAGTCTACACACCGGACGGCACTATCAACATTTGACATGTGTGAAGTTTTAGTGATTAATATTTCTTTAATTTTATCAGCATACTATTTACATAGTACAAATAGTAATGTACTTTAAAAAAAAGTACAGGACAGTACAAATAATCAGAAAGAGATATGATAACCATGAAGAAGAAATTAATTGCAATAATAGTTGGAATGATGCTTTGTGCAGAGCTGTTGGGCGGTTGTGGTAATAAAAATATAAACAAGGATAATATTACCACGGATACTGCCGAGGAGTCGAAACAGCAGGATTCGAATAAAAAACAGGAGCTGCCAACTGCAACATATATGGGTGGAAGCAATACCATTACTGAGGTGTGCGATGAGCTTGGTTCAGCCGGGGCATCGCATGTAGATACCTTTAAAGAATGGGTGACCGATTTTGCGGATTCTGCCGGGAAGAATGCAAAGCTGAAGGATACCTGGTCAGATGCATATAAAATGAAAGCAGATACTGTTAAATGTATGGATGGCTGGGAGAAAAAGCATGACTATTCAGATGCAGATTGCAGAATGACAGCTTTTCTTTTGCTGGATGGACTGCTTCACGCACAGTCAACGGAAGATAGCTATAGTGGCACATATTTAATGTTTGATACGGAAGCAATAGATAATGTAGACAGGTATGAAATCATAAGGCAGAATAAAGACATGTTTACTACATTATACGGAGAAAAGAGCATTACGGATGATAAACATCCTGAAAAAACATTCTCTGACAACTGGAAAAAGTATGGATTTCAAATAGACAGTAATCGTATTTCACTTATTAGTATAGCAATATATGATCCGGATTCTGATGCTATGTTCGTGGGACATACAGGTGTATTGATAAAGTACAATGACTATTATTTGTTTGTAGAAAAAATAGCATTTGAGCAGCCATATCAGGCAACAAAGGTGAATAATATGGATGAACTATTAAGTATTCTTTCACTAAGACCTGAGTATTTCGGAGAAGAGAAAGAGGCTGGACCATTTGTATATAATAATGGAGACTATGTTGGAACATTAGAATTGCAAGGATAAATCGGAAAATGAAGTTAAAGAATAAAAAAAAAGTAAAAATATAATAGGTATTATACAAAGCTGTCTCATCTTTGCATTGGTTATTCTTGTTATTTTTATGATGATACAGATTAACCGGCTGCAAGGAACGGCAAGGGTAATAAATTATGCAGGTCTGGTACGTGGAGCTACACAGCGTGAAGTAAAATTGGAAATTACAGGAAACCAAAATGATGAATTAATTAAATATTTGGATGATATTTTAAGCGGATTAAAATATCAGGATGGAAATTATGATCTGATAAAGCTTCAGGACAAGGAATATCAGGATAAATTGCAGGTCCAGATTGATTATTGGAATAAAATAAAAAAAAGAAATTGAAGCTGTAAGAAGTAACGGATATGAAAATACAGATATTGTCAATATGAGTGAGACTTATTTTAAGCTTGCTGATTATACTGTGTCTGCAGCGGAAAATTATTCAGAAAAAGATTGCTACAAAGATCCGCACGATAGAGCTTTTGTCAGCACTTGATATGCTGTGTCTTGTGATATTGATTATTGTACAGACCATAATGGCAATGAAGATGGCAAGGCAAAATAAACTGTTAGAGCAAAGAGCATATACTGATGCCCGTACAGGATTGCCTAATAGAAGTGCCTGTAAAGAACTTCTGAACAATAATGAGATAATCAGTTCACCTACGGCATGCATTGTTTTTGACTTAAATAATTTGAAGTTTATTAATGATACAATGGGGCATTCGGCAGGAGACCGGCTGATAGTAAAGTTTGCCGGACTTTTGCGCAGCGTATTTCCTGAAAAAGATTTTGTGGGAAGATATGGCGGCGATGAATTTATGGTAGTCATTTATGACACAGATAAAGCGGAGGTTGATGAAATCCTGAAATGCTTATGTCTGGAAAAAGATAAATTAAACAACACCGGAAATGAACTGCAAATTGATTACGCTTGCGGATGGGCGATATCGGAGGATTATAAGGAGAGTACATTACAAATATTATTTGATAGTGCTGATTCTTATATGTATGAAAATAAACAGTTATGTAAGAAGCAAAATCAATGAGTAAAAGCAGATACCATAATTACCGCTGATGCAGTATACTTATCCTTACCGGTCCGTTATTGTGCTTTATCAGGTGTCTGTATATCACAATCCCTGCGATTATGAAGCAACCAATCTGGATTGAGGCTGTTTTTATAGTCAAAAGGACATTGAATGCAAAAAAAACCAAATGTCAGAATAGATCTGAGCGAATGTGGATTTATTATTACTACAACTGAAAAGAATATAAAGAAAAATGAAATAGACAGCCGGATGCAATTCCGGAAACAGACCCAAAAGGACTCCGAAGGAGGCGGTAATAGCTTTACCGCCTTTTTGTTTTTGTAAAAAAGGAAATGCATGTCCAAAGACAGGTGCAACTAAAACAGGTACAAACAGAAGTGAGTTTATATCTAAGCATTTCTGACCAATATACACCGGGATAAATCCTTTTGCAAGCTCACATATGAGTGAGAGTATTCCGCATAAAAAGCCACCATACATAAATGCGTTGCTCACACCCGGATTGTGGTCATCGGGAAGTGTGCAGATGTCAATGTTTTTTAATAGTTTTGGTATCCAGTAAGCAAAGAGAGTGCTTCCGAGTACGAAGCCTAAGAGTGTAAATAAAAAATATAGCATGATAATTTCCTTATAGTTTTATAGTTACATGGTTTTATAGTCAGTCAGTTGTATCAGTGTGAGTCAGTTCTTCAAGCAGACCAACAATCTGTATGGCAGCATAGGGCTTTCGCTCACGGCGCTGTGCACGTATCATTTCTGCATTTAGCTCTTTATTTTCTATCATTATTTTCCCAAGCTCAATCTGCTTTGACAGACGCTTTGATGAGACAGACAGATGACGTTTTTTGAAAAATGCAACATTTGCCGCCTCGCATCCGGGGATTGGAGCAGTGTGTACAATCGGTATATTTTTTACAAGTGCCTCAGTTGATGTGAGGCCGCCTGGCTTTGTATAGATTACATCACAGGCATCCATGAAAAGTGAAACCTGATTGGTGTAGCCTATTACGTGTACACGTTTGTTGAACTTAAACTCATTTTGCAGTATGCGTTTTATTTTAGTATTGTTGCCGCAAATGATTACAATATGCTCATTATTATGGCATCTTATTGCAAGCTCTGCGGCAAAGACAGCAAGCTTGCCAAAACCCATGCTGCCACTCATCACAAGAAAGATAGGCACATCGGATGGCAGATGTAATCTTGTTCTTGCATCAGCTTTAGCAGTTCTTGTACAGAAGGCCTGTCGTACCGGGATGCCTAATGGCAGCAGCTTGTTTTTAGGAATACCACGTTTTGCAAATTCATCGGTCAGATCATCGTGTGGAATAACATAATAATCCATATTTGTCTCTTCCCAGAATGGGATACATGTGTAGTCGGTTCCCACAGCGACGGCAGGGATATGAAGCAGATTTTTTCGCTTCATGCAGCTCAGGGTCTCAGCAGGGTACAGATGAGGTGTGACGACAGCATCAAAGCCGTTTGATTCAATGTATGTTGATAGCTTTTTACAAAGCAGGGCATTGGCAAAATAGACAGGGGATTTACGTTTATCACTCGATATCAGCATGCCAACCTTATAGAGTAGTCCGAAGAAAAAAAACGGAATATGCTTTACAATGCCTATATATGCTCCTGATACTGCGTGCGATGTTCCTTTACCCGATAAGAGAAACATATCTATCATTGTCACAGAATGTCCTTTATGCTCTGCCGCTTCTTTTATATAGCTACCGGCACTGTTGTGTCCCTCGCCGGTGTCACAGGATAAAATAAGAATTTTCAAACCGTTTAATTCCTTCCTAAATAAAATATGTGATAAGTGTACCATAATTTTTTAAAATAATCTACAGTGCAATAAAAGGTTGACATATCTCAGTTCAAAGCTTATTGTGGTAGCTGGAATGTACAAAATAGTATAATTATAAACTACAGATTACTGATATGACGGAGGCTTAATTTGAGATGGAAAATTTAATGTTTTGTCTAAATGCCACAGGACCTATTTTTCTGATGATGGTGTTTGGACTTTTTCTTCGCAAGGTGGGGATTTTGGACGAAGACTTTGCAAACAGGATGAATAAGTTTGTGTTTAAGATACCTTTACCTTTTTTACTGTTTAGTGATCTTGCGTCAGTTGATTTTTCAAGGGTTTGGAACATTAAATTTATAGTATTCTGCTTTGTGGTTACGTTGATAAGCATCACAATCTCAACGCTCATATCATGTCTGTGGAGGGATAAATCCATACGGGGCGAGTTTATACAGGCCTCATACAGAAGCAGTGCGGCACTGCTTGGAATAGCTTTTATCCAGAACATTTATGGAAACGCAGGCATGGCACCAGTCATGATTATAGGAAGCGTACCGCTTTACAACGTGATGGCTGTTATAGTGCTTTCATTTTTTAAGCCGGGGCAAAATGGCATAGACAAGGCAGTGCTCAAAAAAGACATTTAAGGGAATAGTGACCAATCCTATTATTTTAGGAATTGTTGCAGGACTTCTGTGGTCAGCTATTGGTCTGCCGTTTGCGGGAATACCGGCAAAGTCAGTGACAAGCATTGGCAATATGGCAACGCCTATGGGACTTATGGCCATGGGTGCCACCTTTGATTTGAAAAAAGCATCAGCAAAGGCGAAGCCTGCATTTGCAGCCACATTTATCAAGCTTGTAGGCTTTGTGGCAGTATTTCTTCCTATTGCGGTAGCCTTCGGGTTCAGGGACAGTGAGCTTATTGCAATTCTTGTGATGCTTGGCTCAGCTACTACAGTAAGCTGTTTTGTCATGGCAAGAAATATGGGGCATGAGGGCGTTATCTCATCGACCACGATAATGCTCACGACACTGCTCAGTGCGTTTACGCTGACTCTCTGGCTTTATATAATTAAAAGTCTGGGGCTTGTATAAAATGGAAGAACATAACTGTTGATTTGGTGGATAATTCCTCTTTACTTTAGCGTGATAATTTGCTAATATGTTAAAAGGTTGTAGTTATTGGATGATTTTGAATAATTACAATGATTATTTAACATATGGAGGAAATGAGCATGAGAAGAGGATTAGCACTTCTTTTGACAGCAACTTTAGCACTTTCAATGACTGCCTGTGGTGGCAGCAAGGGTGCGGGAACACAAAAAAGCGAAAAGGGCGACGGCATGACCTACGCAGTTGAGGCAGGCTCAGCAGGAGAGGCTGTGGCAAAGGAAAAGGGCTTTAATTACAATTCGGTTTCATCACAGGCTGATGCGCTTATGGAGGTTAAATCAGGTACATCTGATGCGGCAATCATAGACCTTTTAATGGCAGGAGCCATGATTGGAGAGGGCACAAGCTACCCTGATTTAGTACATACAACAGAGCTTACATCAGAGAAGTATGGTGTTGGATGCCGTAAGGGTTCTGATCTTGCTTCATATATCAACAGTGTATTCGCAGAATCATATGCTGACGGCAGCGCGCAGGAGATTGCAAAGAAATACGGAGTACAGGATTCACTTCTTGAGCAGGAGCCTTGCGAGTTCAAGCAGTCTGACAGCGACAGTGATGTGGATTATATCAAGTCACAGGGCAAGATGATTGTCGGTATCACAGAGTTTGAGCCTATGGATTACAAGGATAAGGATGACAAATGGATTGGCTTTGATGCTGATATGGCAAGACTTGTCGGTGAGAAGCTCGGTGTGGATGTTGAATTTGTAGTTATCGACTGGGACAACAAGGTTATGGAACTTGATTCAAAGAAGATTGACGTTGTCTGGAATGGTATGACACTCACAGATGAGGTTACAAAGTCTATGGAATGCACAAATGCATACTGTAACAATGCACAGGTAGTTGTTGAGCGGGAGAAATAAAATGTTCTGGACTGTTACGCAAGCACTTATGAGTGGTCTGTGGACCACCTTTGAAATATTTATACTGACACTTATATTTTCACTGCCACTGGGGCTTATATTTGCATTTGGGCTTTTGAGCAGGTTTAAGCCTGTCAAGGCTGTCATGAATGTGTTTGTATGGGTTATCCGCGGCACACCGCTTATGCTTCAGCTTATCATTATATTCTACGGACCGGGTTTGTGGCTTCATCAGGCTATATGGAGTGGTGACGAGACCGGACGTATTACAGCAACGGTTGTAGCGTTTGTCATCAACTATGCATGTTATTTCTCTGTTATATTCAGAGGTGGCATAGAGGGTGTTCCGGCCGGTCAGAGAGAGGCAGGACAGGTGTTAGGCATGACAAAGCAGCAGATTTTCTTTAAAATCACTCTGCTTCAGATGATCAAGCGTGTTGTTCCGCCTATGTCAAATGAGATAATCACTCTTGTAAAGGATACTTCTCTTGCCAGAATTATTGCGGCATACGAGCTTACCTTTGCGGGAGCGGCGTTTATGAAATCTGACGGACTTACATGGCCGCTGTTTTATACAGGTGTATTTTATCTCGTATTTGTCGGAATCCTTACACTTTTATTTAATTATATCGAGAAAAAGCTGGATTATTTCAGGTAGGAGGAAGACATGGCAATTTTAGAGGTTAGAAATATAGAAAAACACTTTGGAAGGACTAATGTACTTAAGGATGTCAGTTTTTCCATGGAGGAGGGCAATGCTCTTGCCATAATCGGTTCATCAGGCTCAGGAAAGACTACGCTGTTACGGTGCCTTAACTTCCTTGAGAGACCTGACAGTGGCCAGATTATTGCAAATGGTGAGACTCTTTTTTGATGCTTCCGAAGCGAGCAAGGATAAAGACGCAGAGCTTCGCAAAAAGAGACTGCATTTTGGTATGGTGTTTCAGCAGTTTAATCTTTTTCCACAGTACACAGCGCTTGAGAATGTCACTTTGGCAGAGCGCCTTCTGGCACAGGAGACACCTGAGTTTAAAAAGGATAAAAAAGCAATCCTTACACGTATTGATGAGCATGGAAAGGAGCTTCTGGACAGAATGGGGCTTGCTGAGAGGATGAACCATTATCCGCATCAGCTCTCGGGTGGACAGCAGCAGCGTGTAGCTATAGCAAGGGCACTGGCACTTAAGCCTGATATACTCTGCTTTGATGAGCCTACTTCAGCTCTTGACCCGGAGCTTACCGGAGAGGTGCTTAAGGTCATCCGTTCCCTTGCGCAGCAGAATACCACAATGATTATTGTCACGCATGAGATGGCCTTTGCGCGTGATGTTGCGGATCAGGTGATCTTCATGGACGGTGGTGTGATTGTTGAGCATGGCGACCCACATGAGGTGATTGACCATCCGAAGGAGGAGCGTACCAGGCAGTTTCTCACCAGATATGCGAACAGCTGATGTGTGGGAAATATATTATACATGTCGAAAAAGTGTGAAATAAGTGTAAATTGAAAAGTAGATATTGATTTTTTTTTAACAAACATATATACTAACAAAAGAAATGGATGTAAATCCATAATTTATAGAAAAGAGGTTTATTCAAATGGCAAATGTTGATTTAACAAAGTATGGCATTACCGGAACAACAGAGATCGTTCACAATCCTTCTTACGAGACATTATTCGAGGAAGAGACAAAAAAGCCGGCCTTGAGGGTTACGAGGTTGGTAAGGAGACAGAGCTTGGTGCAGTTAACGTTATGACAGGTATCTACACTGGACGTTCTCCTAAAGATAAATATATCGTTATGGACGAGAATTCTAAGGACACAGTATGGTGGAATACACCTGAGTATCCAAACGACAACCATCCAATGAAAGAGGATGTTTGGGCAACAGTTAAGGATCTTGCTAAGAAAGAGCTCTGCAACAAGAAGCTTTTCGTAGTAGATGCATTCTGCGGAGCAAACAAGGATACACGTATGGCTGTTCGTTTTATCGTTGAGGTTGCTTGGCAGGCTCATTTCGTAACAAACATGTTCATCCAGCCATCAGCAGAGGAGCTTGAGAACTTCGAGCCTGATTTCGTAGTATACAATGCTTCAAAGGCTAAGGTTGAGAACTACAAGGAGTTAGGTCTTAACTCAGAGACATGTGTTGCATTCAACATCACATCAAAAGAGCAGGTTATCATCAATACATGGTATGGTGGAGAGATGAAGAAGGGTATGTTCTCTATGATGAACTACTACCTTCCATTAAAGGGTATTGCTTCAATGCACTGTTCAGCAAACGCTGACATGAACGGAGAGAACACAGCAATCTTCTTCGGTCTTTCAGGAACAGGTAAGACAACACTTTCTACAGATCCTAAGCGTCTTCTTATCGGAGATGACGAGCACGGCTGGGATGACAACGGCGTATTCAACTTCGAGGGTGGATGCTACGCTAAGGTTATCGGTCTTGACAAAGAGTCTGAGCCTGATATCTACAACGCAATCAGAAGAGATGCTCTTCTTGAGAACGTTACAGTTGCTGATGATGGAAAGATTGATTTCGAGGACAAGAGTGTAACAGAGAATACACGTGTATCTTACCCAATCAACCACATCACAAATATTGTTAAGCCAGTATCTTCAGCTCCTGCTGCTAAGAACGTTATCTTCCTTTCAGCTGATGCTTTCGGTGTACTGCCTCCAGTATCTATCCTGACACCGGAACAGACACAGTACTACTTTCTTTCAGGATTTACTACAAAGCTTGCAGGAACAGAGCGTGGAATTACTGAGCCAACACCTACATTCTCAGCTTGCTTCGGACAGGCATTCCTTGAGCTCCATCCTACAAAATACGCTGCAGAGCTGGTTAAGAAGATGGAGAAGTCAGGAGCAAAGGCATACCTGGTAAATACAGGATGGAACGGAACCGGAAAGAGAATCACAATCAAGGATACAAGAGGAATCATCGACGCTATCCTTTCTGGTGATATCCTTAATGCTCCAACAAAGAAGATCCCTATGTTCGATTTCGAGGTTCCTACAGAGCTTCCGGGAGTTGATTCAGGTATTCTTGATCCGCGCGATACTTATGCAGATGCTTCTGAGTGGGAGGCAAAGGCTAAAGATCTTGCAGAGAGATTCAACAAGAACTTTGTTAAGTACACAACAAATGAGGCTGGTAAAGCACTTGTTGCAGCAGGACCACAGTTATAATATATTACAGCAGAATTATATTAGATAATTCTAAAGCCGGGCGGTTGTATGTCGCCCGGCTTTTTTTGAAGATACTGTATAAAACGTTATAAAACAGGCATTTATCGAGGTTATGGATGTATAAATATTGTTATTGATAATATGAATTTAAGTTATATTAACGATATTGCTTGACAAATACAGATTATAGTAATATTATCATCATGTGAACAGAAATAATAGAAATTGTGAGGAAGGTTTTTCGATGAGAAGACAGGCATTATCTCTTTTAGTTGAGAACAATCCCGGAGTGACCAGTCGTATTTCAGGACTGTTCAGTCGCAGGGGATTTAATATTGATAGTTTCTCTTCAGGGGTTACAGCAGATCCGCGCTACACACGTATCACAATTGTTGCAAGCGGTGATGAGCAGGTGCTTGAGCAGATAGAGAAGCAGTTGGCGAAGCTTGAGGATGTACTTGATATCAAGAAGCTTGAGCCGGGACTCTCAGTGTGCAGGGAGCTTATTATGATAAAGATAAGAGCACTCGATACACAAAGACAGGCAGTTATGAATGTGACTGAGATCTTCCACGGCAAGATAGTTGATGTCACTCATGACTCTATGATTATTGAGCTCATAGGTACACAGGACAAGCTTGATAAGTTCATAGACTTACTTAGCGGCTATGAGATATTAGAGCTCGCAAGAACGGGAATCACAGGTCTTACCAGAGGTTCCGATGATGTAGTTATGTTGGATTAGTCACAGGACAATCCTTACATATAAATAGTTTACTTAAATTAACAGGAGGAAAACAAAATGTCAGAACCAAGATTATTTTATCAGGATGATTGTAACCTTTCATTATTAGAGGGCAAGACAATTGCCATTATCGGTTACGGCAGCCAGGGACATGCACATGCACTTAACTTAAAGGATTCAGGATGCAATGTCATCATCGGTCTTTATGAAGGCAGCAAATCCTGGAAGAGAGCTGAAGAGCAGGGCTTTAAGGTATATACAGCAGCTGAAGCAGCTAAACAGGCAGATATCATCATGATTCTTATCAATGATGAGTTACAGGCAGATATGTACAAGAAGGACATCGAGCCAAACCTGGAGCCGGGAAATATGCTTATGTTTGCTCATGGTTTCAACATTCACTTTGGATGCATTAAGCCACCAAAGGATGTAGATGTAGCTATGATCGCACCTAAGGCTCCGGGACATACAGTACGTTCAGAGTATCAGGCTGGAAAAGGAACACCTTGTCTTATCGCTGTAGAGCAGGATTACACAGGAAAAGCTCAGGATCTTGCACTGGCATATGGTCTTGGAATCGGCGGAGCAAGAGCCGGACTTCTTGAGACAACATTCCGTACAGAGACAGAGACAGACCTCTTCGGTGAGCAGGCTGTACTTTGCGGTGGTGTTTGCGCACTTATGCAGGCTGGTTTCGAAACACTTGTTGAAGCTGGTTATGATCCAAGAAATGCATACTTTGAATGTATTCATGAAATGAAGCTCATCGTAGACCTTATCTACCAGTCAGGCTTCGCAGGAATGAGATATTCTATATCTAACACAGCTGAGTATGGCGATTACATCACAGGTCCTAAGATTATTACAGAAGAGACGAAGAAAACAATGAAGAAGATTCTTAAAGACATTCAGGATGGTACATTTGCTAAGGAGTTCTTACTTGATATGTCACCGGCAGGACGTCAGGTACACTTCAAGGCTATGAGAAAGCTTGCTGCTGAGCATCCTTCAGAGAAGGTTGGCGAAGAGATTCGTAAGCTTTACAGCTGGAATGGTGAGAGCGATAAGCTCATTAACAACTAATCTGTCAGATATATATGACAATAAGACCCGGGGCAGTGATGCACCGGGTTTTTTATATAGCAAAACTTGACAAAATATAGTGTGATGTGTAAAATTATGAATGTTAATCAGACGGATTAAAAATACGCCTTCGTCTCTTTGAGAGGCGGAGCGTTTTTGATATAAGGAGGCAAGTATGTCAGAACCATACAATCACAAGGCCATAGAGAAAAAATGGCAGGAATACTGGAAAGAACACGAGACTTTCAAGACAGATGTTTGGGATTTTTCAAAGCCTAAATACTATGCACTTGATATGTTCCCTTACCCTTCAGGAGTAGGCCTTCACGCTGGACATCCGGAGGGCATACAGCTACAGATATCATGTCGCGTATGAAGAGAATGCAGGGCTACAATGTACTTCATCCGATGGGATATGATTCATTCGGTTTACCGGCAGAGCAGTATGCTGTAAACACAGGTCATCATCCAAACGGTTTCACTCAGAAGAATATAGAGACCTTTTCAAAGCAGTTAAGAGAGCTTGGTTTTGATTATGACTGGTCAAAGATGATTTCTACAAGTGACCCTGAGTTTTACAAGTGGACACAGTGGATTTTCAAGAAGCTTTATGAGGCCGGATATGCAAAGCATATTGATATGCCTGTAAACTGGTGCGAGGAGCTTGGAACAGTTCTCTCAAACGATGAGGTTATAGATGGCAAGTCAGAGCGTGGCGGCTATCCTGTAGTCCGCAAGAACATGAAACAGTGGGTTATTGACCAGCCGGCATTTGCAGAAAAGCTCCTTGAGGGGCTTGATGAGATAGACTGGCCTGAGTCTACCAAGGAAATGCAGAGAAACTGGATTGGCAAGAGTACAGGTGTCGAGGTCAAATTCCAGATTGTAGGCGGTGGAGAGTTCTCTATCTTTACTACATGTATCGAGACAATATATGGTATCACATTTATGGTGCTTGCTCCGGACGGAGATATAGTAAAGGGTCTCATGGACAGAGTCGAGAACAAAGAAGAGGTTCAGGCTTACATAGATGAGACTGTAAAGAAGAGCGATATGGACAGAACTGAGCTTAACAAGACAAAGTCAGGCTGTGAGCTTAAGGGACTTCATTGTATCAACCCTGTAAACGGCAAGGAAGTGCGAATGTTCATCGGTGATTTCGTACTGGCAAGCTATGGTACAGGTGCTGTTATGGCAGTTCCTACTCATGATCAGCGAGATTTCGAGTATGCACAGGCTCATGATATTGAGATGATTCAGGTAATTGATGGTGCAGATGTATCAGAGCATGCATTTGAGAAGCATGATTATCTTGGAAAGGGCTGCAAGCTCATCAACTCAGAGGAGTTTACCGGAATGGTAGTTGAGGATGCTAAGGAAGCTATCACAGCCAAGCTTGAGAAGATGGGCGTGGCAAAGAGAACTGTAAACTACAAGTTCCGTGAGTGGATTTTTGCACGTCAGAGATACTGGGGAGAGCCTGTTCCATGTGTATACAAGGAGGATGGTTCAATCTATTTCCTTCCTGATGATGAGCTTCCACTTGTCCTTCCTGAGCTTGAGGATTACAAGGGCAAGAATGGCAAGGCACCTCTTGAGAACGCTACAGAGTGGAAGCAGTATGACAGAAACGGCGTAAAGGGTACTCGTGAGACATCCACCATGCCTGGCTCGGCAGGATCCTCATGGTATTATATGAGATATATCGATCCACACAATGATAAGGAATTTGCAAATCAGGAGCTCTTAAAGCACTGGATGCCTGTAGATCTCTATGTTGGTGGACCGGAGCATGCGGTAGGACACCTCATGTATTCAAGAATCTGGAACAGATTCCTCTTTGATCAGGGCTTATCCCCTGTAAAGGAGCCTTTTAAGAAGCTCGTACATCAGGGAATGATCCTTGGATCAAACGGTATCAAGATGGGCAAGAGATTCCCGGAGTTCGTAGTAAATCCTAGTGATGTAGTCGAGGAGTACGGCGCTGACACACTTCGTCTCTACGAGATGTTCATGGGACCACTTGAGGTTTCAAAGCCTTGGAACGACAGCAACGTACAGGGAGCAAAGAGATTCATCACACGTGTATGGAATTTCTTTACAGAGCCTGAGAATATTATCGAAGAGGATGACGGAAAGCTCACAAGAATCTACCATCAGACAGTAAAGAAGGTCACAAACGACTTCGAGGCACTTGGCTACAATACAGCTATCAGCCAGATGATGATTTTTGTCAATGAAGTATACAAGGCAGGCAGATGTCCTAGAGAGTTTGCAGAGGGACTTATCAAGATGCTTTCTTGTGTATGTCCACATGTTGGTGAGGAAATCTGGCAGAGAATGGGACATGACGATACAATCGCATTTGAGCCATGGCCGGTATACGATGAAGCAAAGACTGTTGAGGATACAGTAGAGATTGCTGTACAGATCAACGGAAAGACTAAGGGCACTCTTGCAATCGGAAAACAGGATCCTAAGGATGAGGTTATCGCAAAAGCAAAGGATGTTATTGCAGATAAGCTTACAGGAAATATCGTAAAAGAGATTTATGTTCCGGGACGTATTGTAAACATCGTAATGAAATAAAAATTACCCGGTATTTTGCACAGCCATTAGATGGCCGGCAGAATACCGGGTGATTTTATTTTTTGAGAACATGTGGTGGAAGAGATGGATCACTTCCGCGAAGCTTCTGCATACCGCGCTGGATCGCATCCTTGGAATTTTTCCAGTCGGCATCTTTATTTTTATAATCATATTTTTCGATGAACCATGCAACATCTTCATATATGCGGTTCATGTTGTCGTGCATTAGAGGGAGCACGATATCGTAAAATTTTTGCGCTTATCACCTTTTAAATAAGTGTCAGCTCCTTCCAGAACCACTTTCAGGTGATCGAGACAAAATCCTTTTGTGTTCTTTAATTTTTCTTTTAGTTCAGGATCCTTTTCATACATGGTGAAGAAGGTCTTCATGTATGCATTAAAGGTCTTGTTTACGCTGTCACATATAAAGCAGGTTGATTCACGTTTGTTAATCCAGTCCACGATGGAATTGGAGGAGGCGTTTGCTTTTTTGAAAAGACCGCTCCTTTGCACTGAATCAGGCTTAAAGTTCTTAAATTCTTTGTCCATCTCCTCAATATGGCGCATGTACATGGTTTTTAGTATCCAGGCGTTTCCGAGTGAATTGCCATAGTCAAACATTTTTTTGAAATGTGCACGGCAGAAGCCCTCCTTATCGGTCATATCGCGTATGTCAGCCTCCATGTAAGAGGCACCATGACCAAGTACAAAATCCATGACGTGATCCTCGGTGCGTTTTTCTATATAGCAGAAGGGGCATTCGCCGGCATTGTCAAAGGCGTCTGATATGGGGATAGTGTGTATTTGTACTTTCAAGGTAATACCTCCGGGGTCATATTTTGTTATTTAAAAATCCTCTGGTGTGTAGCTCTCATAAAACTTGATAAAGGTCTGCAGAGAGGTGGAAAGCTTTGAAGACTCCTTGTAAGCAAAGCCAACCTCACGCTTGTGGATTGGTATGCCGAGAGGAATTTCAATCAGGGTACCGTCAGCAAGCTCCTTTGAAACTATGCTTTTTTTATGACGCAGGCCACACCTACGCCTATTTTGGCAAAGTCGATGAGCAGGTCCATATTTGATATATCTATAGAGTCCTTTACGTGTATCTGGTTCTCCTGCAGATAATCATCAATATATTTACGTGTCATATTGCCTTTATCGAGAAGCATGAGAGTAGAGTTTTGCAAAATCTCGCTCTTTTTTGACACCACGGGCGCTTAAGTTGCGCAGATAGTCCTTTGTAGTGACAAATATATCCTCGATGTTGTCCAGATAATAGAAATTGAAAGTCTTAAGGGATGCTGGTTTTCCAATCAGACCTATATCTATTTTGTCATCATCGAGGAGCTTTAAGGTCTCATTGGTGGACTGACATTCGATTGAGATGCTTATATGAGGATTTCTGTGTATGAATTCCTTGAGATATGGCAAAAGCATATATTTGCAGAGGGTTGAGCTGACACCAATTTTAAGCTGGCCGACACCGAGCTCTATTGAGCGCTTCAGCTTTTCCTCACCCTCATTTAATGCCTCAAAGGCCTCGCTTACATGATCATACAGAAGCCTGCCCTCATCGGTCAAGACGACACCTCTGGAGCTTCTGGAAAAAAGCTTGCATTCCAGTCCGTCCTCGAGCTTTTGAATTGACTTGCTGATGGCAGGCTGGCTGATATAGAGCTCCTTGGCTGCCTTTGATATATTGCCGGCATTGGCGACAGTATAGAAAATCCAGTAAGATGAGAGATTCTGGTTCATTTGTACCTCCTGTGGTTTGTACTTTTAATGGGCTGTAATCGTTGCTTGTCACAAAAATGTGTGAACATCAACAAATCTGTGTTTATTATACCATGAGATTTAGTTATGGTAAATATGTTTATTATGTATTTTTATTATGGTAAATCATATGTTATGATGTCTTAAGTAAACTTGATTCAGATACAATCATAATACAATATTTTTATATGCTAGGAGGAATATAAGCATGGGAATGACAATGACACAGAAGATTCTTGCTGCACACGCAGGCCTTGACTCTGTTAGTGCAGGACAGCTCATTGAGGCTGATTTAGATCTTGTGCTTGAAACGACATTACCTCACCTGTAGCGATTCATGAGATCAACAAGATGAAGGTAGAGGGAGTGTTTAATAAAGATAAAATTGCACTCGTTATGGATCACTTTGCACCAAACAAGGACATCAAGTCAGCAGAACACTGTAAATGTGTTCGCGAGTTTGCCTGCAAAAACGAGATTACAAATTACTTTGATGTAGGAAAAATGGGCATCGAGCATGCACTTTTACCTGAGCAGGGACTGACTGTAGCAGGTGATGTGATTATAGGAGCTGATTCTCATACATGTACATACGGAGCTTTAGGAGCATTCTCTACAGGTGTGGGAAGCACTGATATGGCAGCAGGAATGGCTACAGGCAAGGCCTGGTTTAAGGTACCTTCTGCTATCAAGTTCAATATCGTCGGAAAACCGGCTGAGTGGATTAGCGGCAAGGACGTCATCCTGCACATCATCGGGATGATCGGCGTGGACGGCGCGCTTTATAAATCGATGGAGTTTGTCGGAGATGGACTTAAATATCTTTCTATGGACGACAGATTTACTATCGCCAATATGGCAATCGAGGCCGGCGGCAAGAATGGTATCTTCCCTGTAGATGATCTCACAAGAGAGTACATGAAGGAGCATTCAAAGCGTCCGTTCACAGAGTATGAGGCTGATAGTGATGCAGAGTATGATGAGGAGTATACAATCGACCTTAGCATACTTAAGTCTACAGTTTCATTCCCACATCTGCCTGACAATACACGTACCATCGATGAGGTGGGTGATGTAAAGATTGACCAGGTAGTAATCGGTTCATGTACCAACGGCCGTATGGATGATCTGCGTATTGCAGCAAAGATTCTTGAGGGTAAAAAGGTTGCGGATGGTATCAGGGTTATCGTGATTCCTGCCACACAAAAAAGATTTATCTTCAGGCTATGGAAGAGGGCCTTCTTAAGACATTTATCGAGGCAGGTGCCATTGTGAGCACACCTACCTGCGGACCATGTCTTGGCGGATACATGGGAGTGCTCGCTGAGGGCGAGAGATGCGTATCTACCACAAACCGTAACTTTGTCGGACGTATGGGTCATGTGGATTCTGAGGTTTATCTGGCAAGCCCTGCTGTTGCAGCTGCAAGTGCCATTACAGGTAAGATTTCAGGACCAAAGGATGTTATGTAAAGATTGGAGGAATCACAATGAAAGCAGCACACGGTCGTGTATTTAAATATGGAGACAATGTCGATACAGATGTAATCATTCCTGCAAGATATCTGAATTCTTCTGATCCTAAGGAGCTTGCAACACACTGCATGGAGGATATCGATAAGGATTTTGTAAATAATGTAAAGGCCGGGGATATCATGGTAGCCAACAAGAACTTCGGCTGTGGTTCATCAAGAGAGCATGCACCGATTGCCATCAAGGCTGCCGGCGTAAGCTGTGTTATCGCAGAGACATTTGCAAGAATTTTCTACAGAAATGCAATCAATATAGGTCTTCCTATTATTGAGTGCCCTGAGGCAGCAAAGGCAATAAAAGCCGGTGATGAGGTTACTGTAGACTTTGATTCCGGTATCATCACAGATGAGACAACAGGAGAGAAGTTTAAGGGACAGGCCTTCCCACCGTTCATGCAGAAGATTATCGACTGCGAGGGACTTGTAAACTATATAAATCAGAAGTAATTAAAAATTCCCGAGGTTATATAACCGCGGGAGTTTTTAGTACAATATTAAAAATAATGGTAATATGCAAACTGTGGGATATGCGTTCTATAAATCAAATTGCTGCAGATACTGCAAATATTTATTGAAACTGTCACAGAAGTGTAAATATCCGCGTATTCCTTGCCTGATATACTTTCGATATAGTTTTCGGGATAGTTTTTTTCTATGCCATGTGCATGAGCCATATCGACAGCTTTATTGTATGCAATAGCGGCCTTTTCGATTGTGTTGTAGGTTCCTATGACAAAATTACCGTTTATGTGTATGCGAGCTTTATATTTGTCGAGCCCTGCAGTTTTGATAATCTCTACACCATGGTATGGATTTAACAGCTTGATGTTTTCGTAGCGCATGTCGGTTGAATCGTTGTTTACAAATACATAGTCCCGTCCGCAAACAGCATGAGGCTGTATGCCATAGCGGCTAAGCAGGGTGACCTGCATGCCGTAGTCGTTGACGACAGATGTCCCTGGCGTTTTAATATGCGATGCTCAGAGTAGTAAAACAAATCGTCTATATCGAATTTCAGCTCATGTGATATATCCAGATAGTAGCTGAAATAGTTTTTGCGCAGATATATGGGCGTCTTTATGTACATTCCGTTATCACGGAAATTAATAAGAGTTACAATTTTATCAAATGTAAGCGCATGGGTGTGAAAGTAAGAGTCCTCTATGCTGTTTGTTTCTTTTAATAAAATTGTCGATGCAGTGGCATAGGCGCGGCTTGCAGAAAGCTCACTGTCAAAGCTTCCGAGACTGATGTGTTTGCTTTTGTAGGTGATGTTGGACCTGTAGTAAATGGTGCCGTCTTTTCTGACAGCGGTGTAAACTCCCTGGAGCATAGATATAATTTGTGTTCCTTTCACATATATTTTTAATCATATATATATTATTGTAGCATTTTTGTTATTGATTTGATATATGAAATTTATTATACTATAAAGGATAATAATTGTCTGCATATAGATGCAGCAATATGGATTTAGATAAGATAAAAAGAGAAATGAGGTAAAAAATGGATTTATTATATTCAAGTACAAGAAACAGTGAAAAGAAAATAACAGCTTCACAGGCTATCCTTAAGGGCCTTGCCGATGACGGAGGATTATTTGTACCTGAGAGCATTCCGGCACTTGATGTTTCTGTTGAGGAGCTTTCTAAGATGTCATACCAGCAGGTAGCATATGAGGTTATGAAGCTTTTCCTTACGGATTTCACAGAGGAAGAGCTTAAAAATTGTATCAACAGGGCATACGACAGCAAGTTTGATACTACTGAGATTGCACCGCTTAAGTTTGCTGACGGGGCTTACTACCTTGAGTTGTTCCATGGCTCTACAATAGCCTTCAAGGATATGGCATTATCCATTCTGCCTCATTTACTTATCACATCCGCAAAGAAAAAATGTTGTTAAAAACGAGATTGTCATCCTGACAGCCACATCAGGAGACACAGGAAAGGCAGCTATGGCAGGTTTTGCTGATGTTGAGGGGACACAGATTATCGTTTTCTATCCAAAGAATGGTGTCAGCCCGATTCAGGAAAAGCAGATGCTTACACAAAAGGGTGCCAATACTCATGTAGTGGGTATTCACGGCAACTTTGACCAGGCACAGTCAGCAGTAAAGGCTATGTTCAATGATAAGGCTCTTGCAGAGACGATGGATGCCGCAGGCTATCAGTTCTCATCCGCCAACTCAATCAATATAGGTCGCCTTGTACCACAGATTGTGTACTATGTATATGCTTACTCAAAGCTTTTTGCACAGGGAGCTGTCGCAAAGGATGAGAAGATAAATATCGTAGTTCCTACGGGAAACTTTGGAAATATACTTGCAGCGTTTTATGCAAAGAACATGGGACTTCCCGTTGCAAAGCTTATCTGCGCTTCAAACGAGAACAAGGTGCTTTACGATTTCTTCACAACAGGAGAGTATGATAAAAACAGAGAGTTTATCCTCACAAATTCACCATCCATGGATATTCTCATCTCTTCAAACCTTGGGGGACTCATTTACCGTATCGCAGGAAATGATGCAAATAAGAATGCTCAGCTTATGGCTTCACTTGCTAAGGATGGCAAATATACTGTAACACCTGAGATGAAGGAAAAAAAGCTTTCTGACTTCTATGGAAATTACACAAGTGAGAAGGAAACCGCTGAGGTTATCAAAAAAGCTTTACGAGGATACAGGATACATTATTGATACTCATACAGCAGTTGCAGCAGGTGTATATAGCAAGTATAAGGAGGCTACAGGTGATACAGCCACAAAGACTGTTATTGCATCTACAGCAAGTCCATTCAAATTCACAAGAAGTGTGATGGATGCAATTGATCCTAAGTACGATTCAATGACAGACTTTGAGCTTGTAGATGAGCTATCAAAGCTTGGCAACGTTAAGGTACCAAATGCCATCGAGGAAATCAGGGATGCAAAGATTCTCCACAACACAGTCTGTGATGTGGATCAGATGGAAAACACTGTTAAGAAAATGCTCGGTGTGCAGTAATAATATAATGTTACCTTTTGCCCATTTAATCATATAATTTGTTTGATATATAATTATATATAGCGCAACATAAAAAAGAACATCTGCTGATTGCAGATGTTCTTTTTTGTGCTCTAATTATAGAGTAAATAATTATCAGATTACTGAAACTGCCTTGCAGAGATATTAGAATTCAATAATAAAGTGAATGGCTCCGAAAGGGTATAACAGCTTGAGCTTGCAGGCTTTATTGAAGCTGCGTGTCTGTCCATCAAAATGCTCAGGTGCAGTGAGAGTAAGCTCAAGTGCCTGATCATTTGAACAGTTGACCAGAAACAGTCCATTGTTCAGGTTCAGGAAATCATCGAGAGATGCCTGTACATACTCGTCGTATACTGAAAATGATTCATTTACATAGCGTGATGCAAAATTGATGGCTGTTGTCTGACTCATGCCTATGTATGTAGATATGGCATAGCTGCCCTCGATGTCCTGACGTACCATGCAGTCCGCACTAAAGCTGTCACATATCTCGGCAGAGAGCGGAGTGTAGTCATCATCGACAAATCGGATAAAGCTGTTAAACAAAAGCTCAAGATACATAATGTCAATGGCAGAAGGATCTATGCCTGTATTGGCAAAAAAATGACCTATCAGATGATTTATACTGTCCTTATCCTCGAGTACCATGTCAAGATCGGAAATAGCATTCTCACTGCGGTAATCATGTATACTCTTTTCGAGAGTGGTATTGTCAATTATGCCTTTGTCTAAAAGAATCTGTCCTAAAAGAAGAAAGTCAGGGCTTTGGATGTTTAAGAGATCCTTTACCTGCTCGTCTGTCAGATAGCCCATTTCTATTGTAAGCTCACCAAACTTCTTGTCCTGATGGGTCTGCTCGACTATTACTGAATCAACCTCGGCAGCTGTCATAAGCCCTGAGTGGATGGCAAGAGTACCGAGCTTTGCGTGCTTTTGTGCTTTTTCTTTGAGTGCGTCAAAAAGCTGCTCATTAGTGATATACCCCTTTGATAGGAGAAAATTGCCAAAAAATTGAGTATACATATTAATTTCCTCCTATGTGCTTCTTAATCAGACTTATGACCTGATCCTTGTCGATTGGTTTCTGAATGAAGTCACATGCTCCGGCAGCAAGAGCCTTTTTAAGCTCGGACTGTGTGCCGACAGATGATGCAACGAAGATGGTAGCACTGCTGTCATATTCCATAATTTCTGAGATAGCGGCATTTCCGTCCTTTACCGGCATTACAATGTCTATAAATGTGAGATTTGGCTTATGCTCCTTGTACATATCAATGGCGAGCTGTCCGTTTGCCGCCTCAATGATAGTTGGTGAACCAATGGAATTGATTATGTCCTTCATCTGTTTTCTTGCGAGAATCGAATCATCGCATATAAGTATTTTTAAATCGTCAAGCTGCATTTTAAAAACTCCTTCCCCTTGAAAATATAAATATATTCTACTACATTAATAATAAAAATTCAAGAAATAGTTGGGACTTATTTACCATTTATTTTTTCCTTACATGAGGTTATACTAATTTTGGTGATTTTACATATTTTTTGTATATATAAGATACGTGATAACTATTTAGGAATAATAAATAAAAATACAGGAGAAAGAAGCATGAACTATTTTATTATAATAGATGCGGTCACGCTGATACTAGGAATTTACATAATATTTGTGTCACTACGAATGAAGAAAAGCGGCAAAATTGAAAGTACCTTTGTGGCTGAGGATGAGATGAAAAAAAAAAGGATACGGCCGGATATATAGCTTATATTTATCCAAAGTCACTTGTATTCGGCATTGTGATTTTTGTTATCAGTATAGTTGCGATAGTTTCGGATTGCCTCAAAAAGATACCGTACTGGTCATATGTGGAGATGATTATATTCGTCGCAGTAATTATCTGGTTTTCAAATATGTTACGAAATGCCAGAGAAAAATTTGTTAAATTCTAACATGAATTTTGCATTGCAACATGAGACATAATAAAGTATAATGAATTTACAAAGATACCTGAGATGTTCGACAACCCTGTGTATTTAGAACCTACATTTACTTTAAACGGGATTCCTATATGAGCTGTTGGATGTCAGGCCGTCATTATGCAGCGGAAGGCAGAAGGCAGACTGCGGTTACCCACCTAGCAAGAGCGCTAGGAGTCTAAATTACAGGACCGGCATTTTGGGTTCTTACAAAAGAATAATAATGTACAAAAGAACTCCGGATGCACAAAAGATTTATGAGATACAAAAGATTTTTAAAGCACAAAGGATTCTTAAGTACAGATGATAAAGGGAGCTGTTTTTGCAGCTCCCATTTTTTGAGCAGTAACCACTATTTGGGTGTTAAGGAGAACAAGAAATTTGGCAAATAGAAGACGAAGACGGCAAAAGCCGAATCAGATGGTCTGGATAATGCTTGCGATAACCGTGGTATGCGTGGTTATTGTTTTTGCAATTGTTATGGCGCAAAAGGAAAAGGGGGCACTTGTAAAAACAGGCGAGGGCCGTGACGAAGGATATGGTGTATGAGAATGCATATATTGTGTCAAATGACGATGGAAGGCTGATTTTCATATGTGATGGAGATCTATACAGGGCAAAGGGTACCATGGAAGAGAACTTTACAGGTGTCTGTGATATTGAAATCAGTGGCTCTAAGGTCAAAAAAGATACAGATAAAGCCGGATGATATATCAGGTGTGATGCTGTCGTACGGAGACGGTACCATGCAGATTGCAGGGCAGGGTGACATTCCAATGCAATCAAGCGAGCTGCCTGTGTATGATGAGACAGGAGCAGCGCCTAAGGAAATAGCGGTTTCTGACCTGATAATAGGAAGTGAAACACTTTCTTACATACTTGATTCCGGCAGGATATGTGCCATTGTCAGAAGACAGGTACCTGACCTTACATACATAAGAGTGCTTATAAAAAACGATGGAAAGGATGCATTTCCAACAATTGCGGCAGCTGCCGCAGCTAACCTTTATGTGGATGATGCTGACTGTGGAAGCAATGCTATTGACGATGTGGGTGCATATATGGCAAATGTACAGAAAAGTAAGATAAAGGTGAGCTCAGCGGACAATTATGTCAGCATAAACGGTAAGAGCTATCCGGGCTCATTTGAGTTTATCGGGACAGAAGAAGGTATTGTGGCGGTGAATACAGTCGATGTGGAGACATATGTGCGCTATGTGCTGCCGTCGGAGATGCCGTCTACATTTGATGCAGAGGCGCTTAAGGCTCAGGCTGTTTGCGCAAGAACCTTTGTATATTCACAGATGAAAAATACACAGTATGCGCTATACGGAGCAAATATTGACAATACAACGGCTTTTCAGGTCTATAACGCTTCAGAAGCAAAGCAGTCGACCGATGAGGCTGTAAAAGCTACAGCAGGACAGGTTGTCTCATGTGGAGGAAGCTTAATAACATGTTATTATTTTTCTACGTCTGCCGGAAAAACCGAGGATATGGAGGTATGGTCTTCGAGTACACCGGATTTCATACACAAGGTGGAGTCAGTGGATGACAATTCGCCATACTACAGATGGACATCGGAGCTTGATTTATCGGCATACAATGATCCTCAGTACGGCACAGCAACAGGTATTTCTGTCGATAAGACGTCGGATGCCGGTTATGTACTTTCGCTCACAATAAATTATGGAAACAAATCGCAGACCTTTACGGCGGAGAATGATATAAGAAAGGCGTTAGGGCATTATCAGAAAAAAAGTTACATTAAACGATGGCTCTGTGAGGGAGAGTATGTCGATGATACCAAGCGCCTGCTTTAGTGTGAGTGCCGGTGCAAATGGTCACTATACACTGTCCGGAGGAGGCTTCGGCCATGGAATAGGCTTCAGCCAGTATGGGGCAGACAAGCTGGCAAAGGCAGGAAGCGGCTATAAGGATATAATCGGATATTATTATAAGGATGTGACAGTGGTGGATATAAGCAGTGTACGCAGTGAGCAGTGATATGTCTCAATTATTATAACTTTCGGGATTTTATTATATTTAACAGCCACTATAGCCGATTTAAAGGTGAATTTTTACGTTAAAAAAAAAAATTGATAGCATGGATAGTAGAAATGTGGTAATATCGAAGTGCTTAGATACATGACTATGTGTGTGATAGTAAGATACATTGTAATTATTTCGTAAGAAAACAAGAGGATTTGACAATGAATTTACCGATAGAGTTTGAAAAAAAAAGATGAAGGCCTTTCTGGGTGATGAGTGGGATGATTTCTTATACAGCTATGACAATAACAGGTTTCAGGCACTCAGATTTAATACATTAAAGGTACAAAGCCCGGAAGAAAGAATGCGGATATTGAAAACACTTAAAATATCCTCAGATAAAAAGGTTTCGTGGGCAGATGAGGCATATTACTTTGATGAGAATGTGCGTCCGGGAAAGCATCCGTATCATGAGATGGGGCTTTACTACATACAGGAGCCAAGTGCCATGTCGGCGGCTGCACTTTTAGCTCCAAAGCCGGGGATGAGAGTGCTTGACCTGTGTGCGGCACCCGGTGGAAAGAGCACACAGCTTGCCACATATTTAGGAGACAGCGGACTTTTGGTATCAAATGAGATTAACACACAAAGAAGCCGGATTTTGTCGCAGAATATAGAGCGTATGGGAATCAAAAATGCGATTGTGACAAATGAGGACAGCTTTGTGCTTGCTTCACATTTCCCAGGCTTTTTAATGCTATACAGGTGGATGCACCTTGCTCAGGAGAGGGAATGTTTCGAAAGCTGCCTGAGGCAATAGAGCAGTGGAGCATGGAAAATGTGGCAATCTGTGCGGCAAGGCAGAAGGAAATACTGGATAATGCTGCGGTGATGCTTAAGCCGGGAGGTACGATAGTGTACAGCACCTGCACCTTCTCGAAGGAAGAAAATGAGGATGTAATTGAGTATTTTTGGAGAGACATCCTGATTTTACACTTGAAGAAATGGAGCGCTTCTGGCCGCATAAGGTGGACGGAGAGGGACATTTTGTGGCAAAGCTTAGAGAAGAGGCTGTGTGGACACAGACCTTAAAGCTGACAGGAAAACCAAAAAGAACAAAAATAGTAAGAACAGGAAAAATGAAACAAAGCCGGCTCTCAAAAAGAAAATATGAAGCTTCTCTCAGAGTTTCTTGATGAGACCATATCAGAGGATATGGCAGCATGGATAAAAAACTCAAGGCTTGTCATGTTTGGGGAGCAGCTCTACAGGCTGCCTGATATGGAAGTTGATATTAAAGGGCTTAAGGTGCAGCGAGCAGGGCTTCATATAGGAGAGTTTAAAAACAGCGCTTTGAGCCGTCGCATTCGCTGGCACTTGCACTTAAGCTAAATGATGCTAAAAACGTAGTAAAGCTTACATGTGACAATCCGCAGACTATCGGCTTTTTCAATGGTCAGTCAGTTATGTTATCTGATGAGCAGGCGGATGAATGCAAAAAGGGCTGGGCACTTGTATGTGTAGATGGATATCCGGCCGGCTGGGGCAAGGTGAATGGTGCACAGGTTAAAAACCATTATCCTAAGGGGCTTAGAAATAAAATATAAATCAAATATAAAAATTTTCTACTTGCAAAATATAGAGATTGTGCTAAAATGACTTATGTGTTATTAAGAGATAAGCATTTGCGATATATATGTCGCAGCTATATATAATAAAAAGCAATGAAGGTGCATAGTAGATTATAGTACTTTGACCAGAGAGAGATTGTCATCGGCTGAAAGCAGTCTTACAAAAAGGCTATTGATTGAAGTTCACACTGAAGCTGCATGGATGAAGCACAGTAGTTCATGACGTGTTATGTACGTTACACATATCAATGAGAGTCCATTGGATATTTCTTCAATGGAAATCAGGGTGGTATCGCGGAATTTTCGTCCCTGCATGGTTTAATAGCCATGCAGGGGCGTTTTTTTATCGCATAAACGGCGAATTCAAGCTTGGATTTACGAGTTTATGCAAATTAAGAAAAAAAATATTATGAGGTGAAATTCGATGAGAGACAAAATTCAACAGATCAGAGAAAAAGCACTTGCTGAAATTGATAAGGCTGACGGTCTTGAAAAATTAAATGATGTGCGTGCTGCAATTCTTGGAAAGAAGGGTGAGCTCACAGCAGTCTTAAAGGGCATGAAGGATGTTGCTCCGGAGGACAGACCAAAGGTGGGTCAGTGGGTTAACGAGACTCGTGAGGCTGTAGAGAAGCTCCTTGATGAAAGAGTTAAAAGATTTGAGGCAGAGGCACTTAAGCACAAGTATGAGAGCGAGAAAATAGATGTCACTATGCCTGCAAAGAGAAGCAAAAGGGTAATCTTCATCCTGTAACACAGGTAAAGGACCAGCTCTCAGAGATTTTCACATCTATGGGCTTTGAGGTTTACGAGGGAACAGAAATCGAGAATGATTACTATAATTTTACAGCTTTAAATACTCCAAAGGATCATCCGGCCCGTGATATGCAGGATACATTCTACTTATCACCTGAGTTCTTACTTCGTACACAGACCTCAGCAGGACAGATTCATGTAATGGAAGCAAAGAAGCCACCTATCAAGGTTGTTTCACCGGGTAAGGTTTTCCGTTCGGATGATGATGCGACACATTCTCCTATGTTCACACAGATGGAGGGACTTGTGGTAGATAAGGGCATCACACTCTGCGATTTAAAGGGTATGCTTGACCAGCTTGTAAAGAAGATGTTCGGAAAGAATGTCACAACACGTCTTCGTCCTTCATACTTCCCATTTACAGAGCCGTCTGTAGAGGTTGATGTAAGCTGCTTCCAGTGCCACGGCAAGGGCTGCTCTTTATGCAAGGGCACAGGCTGGATTGAGGTGCTTGGTGCAGGTGTAGTAAATAAAAAGGTGCTTGAGGGCTGTGGCATAGACACAAATGAGTATAGTGGTTTTGCATTTGGTATCGGTCTTGAGCGTATTGCAATGCTCAAATACGGAATTAACAACATCAAGCTTTTATTCGAGTCAGACCTTAGGGTATTAGACCAGATTGATGACAAATAGATTCATTTTTCTTCAATATATAATAGGAGGCTAAAATTATGTTAACAACACTTAGCTGGTTAAAAGATTATGTAGATATAGATGTAACACCAAAGGAGTTAGAGGAAAAATTATTTTCATGTGGTTTCGAGGTTGAGGAATCATATGAGGTGGGAAAGGATATCTCAAACGTAGTAGTCGGCCTTGTAGAAAAATGTGAGCCGATTCCTGAGACACACCTGAGCCTGTGTCAGGTAAATGCCGGATCACATGGCACATTCCAGATCTGCTGTGGAGCGGACAATGTAAAGGCAGGGGGCAAATATCCTCTTGCACTTATCGGCGCAACAGTATATGCCACAGCAAAGGATCACGTTACAATAGAGGGCGTGATGGAGATAAAGCAGGGCAAGCTGCGTGGATATGATTCATATGGAATGTTATGCTCAGGCGTAGAGCTTGGCTTAAATGAGGACCTCTATCCGGGTGCAGGCTACAACGGACTTTTGGTTTTACCTGAGGATGCTAAGGCGGGAGATGATGTAAAACCTATCCTCGGCCTTGATGACTGGATTTTTGATATTGCAATCACAGCAAACAGACCTGACTGCCAGTGTATATATGGCATGGCAAGAGAGGTTGCTGCTGTTTTGGGAAAAAGATCTTAAGGAGCCTGCACTTGACTATACTGCTGATGATGTGAAGAAGGAAAATTTCAAGGTTTCGGTTCTTGCACAGGACATCTGCCCTCGCTACACAGCTCACTATGTACATGATGTAAAAATCTCTGAGTCACCGGCATGGATGAGAAAGCGTCTTGCACTTGTTGGAATAGGCTCTATATCAAATGTGGTAGACATCACTAACTTTGTTTTAAAAGAGCTCGGACAGCCAATGCATGCTTTTGATTACTCATACCTTGAGGGAGATGAGATTGTAGTAAGACGTGCAAACGATGGAGAGAAAATTGTCACACTTGATGAGAAGGAATTTGAGTTAAACAGCAATAACCTCGTTATCTGTGATGGAAAGAAGGCAGTTGCGCTCGCCGGTATCATGGGCGGCTTAAACTCTGAGATTAACGACGGAACCACAGAGGTGATGTTTGAGTCTGCAAAATTTGCAAGAGACAATATCAGAAAGAGCTCACGTGCGTTGGGACAGTCATCTGATTCGAGTGCACTTTACTCAAAGGGTGTAAACGAGTACACAACAGCCATGGCTATGAAGAGAGCACTTCACCTGATGGAGGAGCTTGGCTGTGGTAAGGTTTCTTCAACTCACGTTGAGGTGACTACAGGAAATTCGCTTGAGCCAAAAGAGATGAAGGTTTCTATTGCAAAGGTAAACGGTGTGCTTGGAATAGAGGTTCCTACAGAGGATATCGTGAAATACTCACAAATTTAGGCTTTGCACCGGTTGTAAGCGGCGATGAGCTGACACTTATGATTCCTGCATACCGTGAGGATATGGAGGATTATCCGGATGTGGCCGAGGAGGTTATCCGTATGTATGGCTATGACCATGTCATCCCTGCATTCATGCCTACAGCACAGGTTACACTCGGAGGACTCAACCTTAGACAGCAGACAGAGCGCAAGATAAAAGAGGTGCTCTGTGCAGCAGGCGCGTATGAGGGAATACATTACTCATTCTTCTCACCTGCTGATCTTGATTTGCTCAGATTCCCGGAGGATGCACCTGAAAGACATGCTATCAGGCTTATAAACCCAATCAATGTTGACCTCTCGCTTATGAGAACAACACTTGCTTCTGAGATGCTTTATGCCATAGCAAGAAATCAGAAGAAGGGTATCCTGGAGGGAAGAATCTTTGAGCTGGGAAATATCTTTATCGCAAAGGAGCTTCCGCTTACAGAGTATCCGGATGAGAGAGAGACACTTTGCGCAGGCGTATTCGGTGAGGATGAATCATTCTTTACTATAAAGGGACTGGCTGAGACTGTAGCATATGCGCTTGATGTGAAGTTTACATACAAGCCGGCTCAAAAGCCATTCCTTCATCCATATCAGACCGCAGAGGTATTCTGTGACGGACAAAAAATCGGATATCTCGGTCAGGTAAGATATGAGATATGCGATGAGCTTGATATGAGAGTACCGGCATATGTAATGGAGCTTGACTTAAGAGTTCTTTCACAGTGGTATGGAAAGGACAGAGTATTTACTCAATTTCAAAATTTGATGATGAGAAGAGAGATTTTGCTTTTGTTGTGGACAAGGATATCACATGTGAGCAGATTGAAAACGGTATCAGGGAAGCCTGTGATTATGTCTCAGATGTTACACTGTTTGATGTTTACGAGGGTGTACAGCTTCCTCCGAATAAGAAGAGCATGGCGTACAGTGTAGTATTTACACCAAAGGATGAGGAGCTTAAGACTAAGAAGGTCGAGGGCTTTGTAAAGGATATACTTGCTCATCTTAAAGAGACTGCAGGTATCACACTTCGTGGTTAGACGTTAGTATAGTGTTAGGAATAGGAAAATTATGGACGTAAAAGATTTTGATTATGATCTTCCGGAGGAGCTAATAGCACAGGATCCTCTGGAGGACCGCTCCAGCTCAAGACTCATGGTGCTTGACAAGAAGACAGGAGAAGTCAGCCATCATGTGTTCAAGGAGATTGTTAAATATTTAAGACCGGGTGACTGCCTTGTGCTCAATAATACAAAGGTCATTCCTGCACGTCTGTTTGGCGTGAAGGAAGGAACTATGGCAAAGATAGAGATACTTCTTCTAAAGCGCAGACAAAATGACGTATGGGAGACTCTTGTAAAGCCGGGTAAAAAGGCAAAGGCGGGCACGAAAATTATATTCGGTGACGGACTTTTAACCGGTGAAGTAATAGATGTGGTTGATGATGGAAACAGGCTGATTCAGTTTAGCTATGAGGGTATTTTTGAGGAGATACTTGATAAGCTCGGACAGATGCCATTGCCGCCATACATCACACATCAGCTAAAGGACAAGAACCGCTACCAGACAGTATATGCAAAGTATGACGGCTCGGCCGCTGCGCCTACGGCAGGACTGCATTTCACAAAGGAGCTTTTACAGCAGGTAAAAGATAAGGGGGTAGATATTGCAGAGGTGACTTTACATGTGGGGCTTGGTACGTTTAGACCGGTAAAGGTGGATAATGTGCTTGATCACCATATGCATTCTGAGTTTTACATGGTGTCACAGGAGGCTGCAGACAAGATTAATAATGCAAAGAAAAATGGCGGCAGAATAATATCTGTCGGCACTACAAGCACTCGTACCTTAGAGGCAGCATCCGATGAAAACGGCATGCTAAAAGAGTGCAGCGGATGGACGGATATCTTTATTTATCCGGGATACAGCTTTAAGGTGATTGACTGTCTGATTACAAATTTCCATCTGCCGCAGTCTACACTTGTCATGCTTGTGTCAGCATTAGCAGGCAGAGAGCATGTCCTCAATGCATACAAAGAGGCTGTAGAGGAAAGATACAGGTTTTTCAGCTTTGGTGATGCGATGTTTATAACGAACGATATGCATATGGACGATGATGCAGCTGAATAAATTTTACTTGTAAAAATCAGTCATATATACTAATATGTTGTTTGGGGGTAATTTGTTCCCTTAGTCAATAATATAATAGATGGGGTAAAGTGAATGGAAGAAAAGAGAAGACATAAAAGACTTGACATTGATGTATCGGTACAGTTAGAGCGGCTGGATGAGGACGGAGTGACAACACTTAAGTATTGTCATGTGGATGTCACAGATATTTCCAGAAGCGGTATAGGATTTAATGCAAAGGTACCTCTTGATATACATACATATTATGACACCAAGATCCAAATTTGGACCAAGGAGGTTGTGGATGCGGTTGTCGAGATTGTACGAAGAACAGACAGTGAAGAAGGAGTATATCACTATGGTGCTGTGTTTATTGGTATGACAGACACTGATGCACTCAAGATTGATATTTATCAGATTTTCAATGATTTATAAAGTAAAAAAAGTAAATCATCCACATGATATAGTAACCAGTGTACCTGGCTCAAAGAGTATCACAAACAGGGCCCTTTTAATCGCTGCACTCGCAAGCGGGCGCAGCGTTTTAAAAGGGTGTCTTTTTAGTGATGATTCGAGACATTTTATAGATGCACTGATTCGTCTGGGATTTCCGGTTTTGGTGGATGAGGATAAAAGAAAAATAACAATAACAGGCTTTGGAGGCAGGATACCAAAGAATGAAGCTGAGATAGATGTGGGAAGTGCAGGTACCGCTGCACGTTTTCTTACAGCTCTTCTTGGACTGTCAAAGGGCAGATACCATATAGTGTCCTCTGAGCAGATGAAGAAACGTCCTATGAAGGATCTGCTTGTATCGCTTGAAAAGCTGGGTGCCCATATTGAGTATGATGAGAACGAATATCATTTTCCTTTTACCATCGGAAATACAGGGGAGTATGCTGATACTGTTGATATAAACGTAGACAAGAGCAGCCAGTTTTTGAGTGCCCTTCTTATCTCGGCTATAGTGATGGAAAAGAACTTTACTATTAATGTCACAGGAACGCATGGTATGGCATATGTTGAGATGACGCGTCTTATGATGAAGCAGTTTGGGCTCGATGTGATGCAGGACAAAAGAATAACAGCTTTATTATCCCTAAGAAAGCGGCGTATGAAAGCTTAGACTATGATATAGAGCCGGATGTGTCGGCTGCATGCTATTTTTATGCAATGAGCCCGCTTTTACATGTTAAGTCAAAGGTGATGGGGGTGCACCAAAACAGCTTGCAGGGAGATGTGGCATTTCTTGATGTGCTTGCGGATATGGGCTGCACAATTTCCGACGAGGCAGACGGCATAGTGTGTATGCCACCAAAGAATGCTCATATACATGGCGGAAGCTGGGATTTGTCAACATTCTCAGACCAGGCGCTGACACTTGCTGCGATTGCACCGTTTGCAAATGCACCTGTAGGGATAGAAGGCATTTCGCATATTCGTCTGCAGGAGTGTGACAGGATAAACGCCATCGAGGAAAACCTGACGGAATTAGGTGTGAGGGTTGAAGAAATTGAAAATGGCTTAAAGATTTATCCGGCAGAGCGTATTAAGCCTTGTAAAATTAAAACGTATGACGATCATCGCGTAGCCATGTCATTTACTTTGCCGGGGCTTAAGGCAGAGGGTGTTGAGATAATAGACCCTTATTGCTGCCGCAAGACCTTTGAGAATTTCTATGAGGTACTTGAGGAGAGCGTATATTAATAAAGTGTTATTGGTTTCTTGTTTATCTGTAAACAGTGCTGCATTGGACGGTATAAAAGAGCCGTAAAACGAATCAAATTCGTTTTACGGCTCTTTGTTTTTGGGATTAAAACCATATAACAGGATAAATCATCTGCGGTGAATAGTATAGTTTCTTTCTTTTAGTACGCTGATAGCCGATTCAAGAGAATCTTCGTCATAGAACTCTATGCGCAGTACACCCTCCTCAAATTCACGGTTGTGGATGATGCCGATATTCTTGATGCTGATGCCGTTGAAGGCTAAAAGGCTTGCAAGCACTGCAATACCGCCTGCCTCGTCGGCAATATCGACAAATACCTCGTGGAAATCCTTGCGGATTTTGGCACCGGGAAGTGTGAGTGAATCCCTGTAATTCTTTGAATCCTGGAAATAATCAATCATCTTTTGAGAACTGCCCTCTGCAATTATTTCGCGAAGCTTATGGAAATTGGCTTCATACTGGTCCATGAGTGAGAGCAGCTGTGTTTTGTTGGACTCACATATGTTTTCCCACATGACGGGGGAGCTTGCAGCGATACGTGTCACATCGCGGAAGCCACCGGCAGCGATAGTTTTCATGGTCTCTTTTTCGGAATCAATATGCTCAATTAGATTAACAAGAGAGTATGCAATCATATGTGGCAGGTGGCTGATGGCTGCGGTAGCATGATCGTGCTCTCTGTAGTCTAAAATGAGAGCTATCGAGCCAAGTGAAAGTACAAACTGTCTGAAATCATTCTGATTTTCTTCACTAGTTGCTGCAGTAGGAGTGATAATATAGTAGGCGTTCTCCAAAAGCTGCTTGTCTGAATTGAGTATGCCTGTTTTTTTCAGAGCCGGTCATAGGATGCCCGCCGATAAAATTGTGCTCAAGGCCAAGCTCTATAACCTTTTCGTGAATCTGGGTTTTGGTGCTGCCTACATCTGTGATGATACAGTCATCCTTTATGATATCCTTAAGTTGTGTGAGATATTCGATATTTTTGTTTACCGGTGCACACAGAAAGATTACGTCGCAGTCTTTAAAAGAGTTAAGCTCTAAAAGCTCATTATTATCTATCAGGCCAAGCCCAAAGGCATCATCTATGGTCTGTGATGCCCGGCTGTTGCGATAATTGAGACCTTTGGATTATTTTCTTTCATTTTTCTGGCTATCGAGCCGCCAATCAGACCGAGCCCTATAAAGCCAACTTTATCAAAATGCATTTATGTGTATCTCCTAATTCTTTATTGTAACTATTCAGAATCACCACACGCACATTCTCAAAATCGCACTATAGTGGTTTTGAATATTTACAATATATTATATCCAATTTAACACTATAAAGCAATAAATTATTGGCATATTTATTCCAATATAACAATAAAAAAATAATCGTCAGATTGCATAAAAGTGTTGTAAATTATATAAAATATTAGTACAATGTTTACATACTATAATAATGTCAGGGAGGTACTTGAAATGAATGTTTACACTACTGAGAAGATTCGAAACGTCGTGCTTTTAGGCCATAGCGGCTGTGGCAAGACATCACTCGTGGAAGCTATGGCATATCTGGCAGGACAGACTACCAGAATGGGCACTGTAGCGGATGGCAGCACTATCAGCGATTTTGACAAAGAAGAGATAAAGCGTCAGTTCTCTATACATACATCGGTTGTACCGATAGAGTGGGATAATGTCAAAATAAATATTCTCGATACTCCTGGTTTTTTTTGATTTTGTGGGAGAGGTTGAAGAAGCTGTATCGGCTGCAGATGCTGCAATCATCGTGGTTTCAGGCAAGGCAGGCATACAGACAGGCACAAAAAAGAGCATGGGAGATATGCGAGAAATACAAGCTGCCGAGGATGATTTTCGTGACGGACATGGATATCGACAATGCAAGCTTCAAGGATGTGGTGCTAAAGCTGCAGGAGCTTTACGGCAAGAAAATAGCTCCATTCCATCTGCCAATCAGAGAGAATGAGAAGTTTGTGGGCTATGTCAATGTCATCCAGCAGAGGGCAAAGAGATGGAATGAAAGCGGAGGCGTGGATAAGTTTGATGTGCCTGAGTACTCAAAGGAGAACCTGGGAATATGTCGTGAGGCCCTAGTTGAAGCTGTAGCTGAGACAAGTGAGGAGTTCATGGACAGATATTTCGGCGGAGAGGAGTTTTCTGATGATGAAATCAGGGCTGCGCTTCGTGCAAACGTGTTTGAGGGCTCTATTGTACCGGTGCTCATGGGCTCAAATATTCTCGCAAGAGGCATGTATACACTTATGGCTGATATTGTGAAATACCTGCCAAGTCCTGAGAAGAGAAGCTGTACCGGTATTAACACCAAGACAAATGAGGTGTATAATGCTGATTATGATTTTGCAAAATCAAAGAGCGCTTATGTGTTCAAGTCTATAGTTGACCCGTACATCGGTAAGTATTCACTGATCAAGGTTAATTCGGGCGTACTAAAGACAGATGATGTACTTTACAATTATCACAGGGACTGCGATGAAAAAATCGGAAAGCTCTATGTGATGAGAGGCAGTAAGGTGGAGGAAGTAAAGGAGCTTCATGCAGGTGATATAGGAGCGCTTGCAAAGCTTACAAAGACTCTTACGACAGATTCGCTTTCCACCAGAAATATGCCTGTTACATATCTTAGAACAAGTATATCAAAGCCGTATGTGGCAATGCGCTACAAGGCAAAGAAAAAGGGCGATGAGGACAAGATTTCCCAGTCTTTACAGAAACTGTTAATGGAGGATCTGACACTAAACAGTGTAAATGACAGTGAAAATGGACAGACTGTACTATATGGTATCGGTGATATGCAGCTTGAGGTAGTGGCAAGTGAGCTTCTTGAAAAGTACAAGGTGGAGATAGAGCTTATGCGTCCAAAGGTAGCCTTTAAGGAGACTATCAGGAAAAAAATCTGACGTAGAGTATAAGTACAAGAAGCAGTCGGGCGGACACGGACAGTACGGACATGTCAAGATGACCTTTGAGCCGTCAGGTGATATGGATACGCCATATGTATTTGAGCAGACGGTCGTAGGAGGAGCTGTACCGAAGAACTTCTTCCCTGCTGTTGAAAAGGGTATTGCAGAGTCCGTGAAAAAGGGACCTCTTGCAGCCTATCCTGTGACAGGTATAAAGGCTGTGCTGTATGACGGCTCTTATCATCCGGTTGATTCATCTGAGATGGCCTTTAAGGTGGCAACACAGCAGGCCTTTAAAAAGGGCATTATGGAGGCAAAGCCGGTGCTTCTTGAGCCGATTGCCACTCTTAAGGTAGTGGTGCCTGAGGGCTATACAGGTGATGTGATGGGTGAGCTTAACAAGAGACGTGCGCGAGTGATGGGCATGAACCCGACAGACAATGGATATCAGGAGATAGTTGCGGATATTCCTTATCTGGAGCTTTATGGATACAATGCCACACTTCGCTCAATGACGAGTGGAAGCGGCACATTCTCGTATGAGTTTGCCAGATATGAGCAGGCACCGGATGATGTGGCTGCAAAACAGATAGAAGAAAGGGCAAACAAGCTTGTTGAAGTTGAAGAGTAGAATAGCATTAATTATATTACTTACATTGATTTTACCAATACTCATGTGTTTGCATCGGAGATAAAAAGAGGCAGAAGCTGCCTCTTTTTTGCTTCCGGGCCATCACTAAATACACTGGTTGACAATATGTCAGAAAGTGATGGTGTTTCATATATTTACTATAATCTGGGCGGTGCGGCAAATAATATCAATAATTATGGATACATCACACCAAAGCAGAAATTCATGGGACTAAGAGAACCACACAAATACGGTTATAAATTTGATGGCTGGTATCTGGATGAGCATTTTTCAAAAAAGGCGGATGTTCTGACCTACGAAAAAGCAAATGGATATGTGGTATATGCCAAATGGGTCAGGACGATTAACAATGAATACAGCGTAGAGCATTACAATTACAGGAGTAATAAAAAGCGCATACACTGGCGCTTAAGGATTGCGATTACGATTTTATAGATGAAATAGATATTCCGGGCATGCCGGAGACGAAGGAAAATGATTTTCTCAATAATTATATTTTCAGTGAGGCACAGTGTCCTCAGGGAATTTGTATCACGGATGAATACGTGCTTATTACGAGCTATTCTGATGACAAGGGCTCACTCGGGGAGCTTATGGTATTTGACAGGGAGGACGGAGAGTACCTTGTGACACTTGGCATGGATGCAAACAGTCACCTGGGAGGAATTGCCTTTGACGGGGAAAATGTATGGGTGTGCAATTCCTACGACACAACTGTGGAGCGCATCTCGTATGATTTTATCTCTCTAATGGCCACTGCGAATTCCAAGCAGGTCATTGATGCGACAGGTGTGGTAGATGTGTTTGATGTGGGAAACAAGCCGTCATGCATCACATTCTATGGAGGCAGGTTGTGGATAGCCACTCATAATATACTTTTTAAGTCAAAGATGGTAGCATATTATTATGACAAAAAGGACGACAGGCTCACAAGCCTGAGCACATATACGATACCTGCCAGAGTGCAGGGCGTTACATTTGATGCCTAAGGAAAGGTATATCTGAGCACCTCCATGGCAGGAATGAGTCATCGTATATCAAGTGCTACAAATCACTCATAGCTCTGTCGTCAAGGCCAAACAGCCCTGACATCACAATAGAGATGCCGCCGGGCTCAGAGGAGCTTGACAGTGTGGATAAAAGATTGTATGTCATTTTTGAATCTGCGGGGGAGAAGTACCTTGAGGGCACGGATGGCAAGGGAAACTCGCCTGCACCGATAGACAAGATACTTCGCATAAATACAGATTCGTTTAAAAATTAACTATAGCATTTTTAAAAGCTTTTCAACCTGCCTGCGGTTTTTCTCAGGCAGGTTTTTGCTTAGCTCAGTGCACATGGAATAGACCTCTTCTTTGGTAAATTCTATGCCGTTACGCTTTGCTTCCTTAATACTTTCCATGAGAAACGGCATGGCGCTCGTTGTATCTTTCGGTTTTTCCTTTTGTACAAAATTATTTAAAAATTCCTGCTTTGTCATAAATCTCCCTATTGTCCAAAACTGAAAAAATATTTAATAGATTGTCTATCGTATCCTGTTCACTTTTACTGCAGTATTTCTTTAAGGCATTGAGCATGGAAAGCCTTCTGTCTGACATACTTTCAGTCTCCGCAACAGACAGTGCCGGTGCACAATCTATCATTCTCATTGAATTCATAAGTGATATGTAGTGAACCATAAGAGTCATCTGCTTTTGTGAGTCATGCGGCATATATGGGATTATGGTTTTAAGCATCTGAAGCTCCCTTGTCTGGGTTATTTCATCGAATGGTGTAAACAGGCTGTTCTCGTCCATAAAAATCCTTTAAAATATATTTCTATATAATATGTCACCTGATTCACATTATGCATGTTTACAGCATATATTATTAAAAAAAAATATATGCTTATCATAGATGGTCACGACGTATACGAGATAGATGAAGAATGCATCAAAAAGCACAGGGTGAAGGGCGAATGTAAAGTCCTTGAAAAGCTCAAAGAAAAAAAGAGCAGCGCAGGCAAAAAAGAATACTGAAAAATCGTAAAAAGCTGCGGGCCGAAAAGACCCGCAGTAAAAATGTAAATCAGCAGCCGCAGCCACATCCGCATCCGTTATTGCTGCTTCCACAGCCAAAGCCACCACAGCAGAAAAGTAAGATGATAGCCCAGATACAGCTGTTATTGCCGCTTCCACAGTCGTTTCCTCCGAAGAAAGAGCCTCCGTTACCATTTCCACAACAGCAGCACAGTAACAGGATAATCCATAAAATCGAAGAACATCCGCATCCGTTATCTGTATTGCTGCATGAACAGTTTGTTGCTGCTAAATCACTCATAAGTGACCTCCAATAAAATTTATTTACACTCTAGGTTATGATAGACATAACAAAGTGTTACACTAAGATTTAAATTTTTTTATTGACACAAAAAGTATAATTGTATACAATTATTCAAAAGATAAAACTAAGCACAGGAGATGTGAAGATGAGAGAAGTTTTGATGAACGAAAAAACAAATTTACTGCAGCTTGAAGAGCATTTTTACCAGCTCGTGGATGTAGATGAGCCGAATACTTTTAGAAATCTCTTTCCTTATTCAGAAGTTCCTAAGATAGCATTCAATGACAGAATAGTGCCTCACAATATGCCGGAGGACATTTGGATTACAGATACTACATTCAGAGACGGTCAGCAGTCGAGAGCTCCTTATACAACGGAGCAGATTGTTACCATTTATGATTATTTACATAAGCTTGGTGGCCCTAAGGGAATAATCAGACAGAGCGAGTTTTTCCTCTACAGCAAAAAAGGACAGGGACGCTGTTTACAAGTGTCTCGAGAGAGGATATAAGTTCCCGGAGGTTACATCGTGGATTCGTGCCAGCAAAAAGGACTTTGAGCTTGTAAAGGATATAGGACTCAAGGAAACCGGTATTCTGGTAAGCTGCTCGGATTATCATATTTTTTATAAGATGAAGATGACCAGACGGGAGGTCATGAATCTGTATCTGTCAGTCATCAGGGAGTGCCTTGAGACAGGAATAAGCCCTAGGTGCCATCTGGAGGATATCACACGTTCTGATATATATGGTTTTGTCATTCCGTTCTGTGTGGAGCTGATGAAGCTGATGGATGAGTACAAGATCCCGATTAAGGTGCGTGCCTGTGATACAATGGGATATGGAGTAAACTTCCCGGGAGCAGTTATACCTCAGAAGCGTGCCGGGGATCATATACGGACTTAACACACATGCAGGTGTGCCTTCATCACAGATTGAGTGGCATGGACACAATGACTTTTACAAGGCAGTAAACAATTCGACTACGGCATGGCTTTACGGCGCAAGCGGCGTCAACTGCTCCCTGTTCGGTATCGGAGAGCGCACCGGAAATACACCGCTTGAGGCGATGGTCTTTGAGTATGCACAGCTTAAAGGCACACTCGATGGAATGGATACAACGGTTATCACAGAGTTGTCAGAGTACTTTGAGAAGGAGCTGCGATATGTGCAGCCGAGCCGTACACCTTTGTCGGAAGCAACTTCAATGTGACGAGAGCGGGAATTCACGCGGACGGACTGCTCAAGAACGAAGAGATTTACAACATTTTTGATACGGGGAAATTCTTAAACAGACCACCTCTTGTAGCTGTGTCCAATACATCAGGACTTGCAGGAATAGCGCTGTGGATAAACACTTACTACCGCCTGCCGGATGACAGAAAAGTAGATAAGAATTCAAAGCTTGTGACCATGATAAAGAAATGGGTAGATGAGCAGTACGACGAGGGCCGTGTGACTACCATCACAGATAATGAGCTTGTAGTTCAAATTACTGATTGCTGTAAAAAGCTTAATATAGTATTATAGTGAGGTGGATTATTACATGTCACATGATAATTACAGCCTGAGTGCCAGAGTATACAATCATATCAGGGATGGTATACTTGCAGGAACATTTGCAAAGGGCGATGAGCTTAAGGAAAAGAATATCGGTGATGAGCTTGGGTGAGCAGGACTCCCGTGAGAGGCACTGCGTCAGCTTGAGCTTGAGGGACTTGTGTCTATCATCCCCAATAAGGGAGCGTTCGTGGAGGGTGTTTCCACGGACGATATCAGGGATATATACGAGATAAGGGCTCTGCTTGAGGGACTTTGTGCCAGATGGGCTGCAACGAGGATATCGGACGAGCTCATGGCGGCCATGGAGGAGAATATTTATCTCACGGAGTTTCATGAGAAAAAGGGGCAATGCAAAGAAGCTTCTTGAGCTGGACAATAGGTTTCATGAACTGCTGTATGAGGCCGGCGGAAGCAAGGAACTTATGAGGGTATTAAAGGACTATCATGAGTATGTCGGCAGAGTGAGAAAGGTGACACTCGGCGAGACAAAAAAGAGCCAAAAACTCCACTCACGAGCATAAACAGATATGCGAGGCAATTAAGAATCATGACGCACTGCTGGCAGAAAAATGCGCCAGAGAGCATATAAACAATTCAAAGAAAAATATGGAACACCTTGGTTGGGGAGAACCTTATTAAGTAAAGGAGATTTAAGAATGAGCAAGATTACGATGACAACACCCCTTGTAGAGATGGACGGAGACGAGATGACCAGAATCCTCTGGCAGATGATAAAGGATGAGCTTTTAATACCTTTTATCGATTTAAAGACAGAGTATTATGATCTGGGCTTAGAGGAGCGAAATCGTACAGATGATCAGGTGACCGTTGAATCAGCAAAGGCAACCATGAAATACGGTGTCGCAGTAAAATGTGCGACAATCACACCAAACGCAGCCAGAATGACAGAGTACAATTTAAAGGAGATGTGGAAGAGCCCTAACGGCACAATAAGAGCCATGCTTGACGGAACAGTGTTCAGAGCACCAATCGTTGTAAAGGGTATAGAGCCAAACGTAAAGACATGGGTTAAACCAATTACAATCGCTCGTCATGCATATGGTGATGTATACAAGGCAACAGAGATGAAGGTAGCCGGTCCCGGAAAGGCTGAGCTTGTATTTACAGCAGAAGACGGAACTGAGACCAGAGAATTAATACATGAGTTTAAGGGCGCAGGAGTTATTCAGGGACAGCATAACCTGGATGATTCAATCGAGAGCTTTTTGCACATAGCTGCTTTAAGTATGCACTTGATACAAAGCAGGATTTATGGTTTGCTACAAAGGATACCATCTCAAAGAAATATGACCACACCTTCAAGGATATCTTCCAGGAAATCTTTGATGCACAGTATAAGGATGCTTATGAGAAGGCTGGAATTACATATTTCTACACACTTCTTGATGATGCAGTTGCCAGAGTAATGAAATCTGAGGGTGGATTTATCTGGGCATGCAAGAACTACGACGGAGATGTAATGAGTGACATGATCTCATCTGCATTCGGCTCACTTGCCATGATGACATCAGTGCTTGTATCCCCTCACGGATACTATGAGTATGAGGCAGCACACGGAACAGTACAGAGACACTATTACAAGCACTTAAAGGGTGAGGAGACATCAACAAACTCTGTAGCTACTATTTTTGCATGGACAGGAGCACTCAGAAAAAGAGGAGAGCTTGACAAGATTCCGGCACTTTCTGAGTTTGCAGACAAGCTTGAGGCAGCCTGCATAAAGACTATTGAGAGCGGAAAGATGACAAAGGATCTCGCACTCATCACAACAATTGAAAATCCTACTGTTTTAAACAGCGAAGGCTTCATCAAGGCAATCAGAGAGGAACTTGAGAAGACAATTTAATCTGAAATTTGGTTTTTAGCCTTAGAATAAGATATAACCCGGGGATAATTATGAATTTTTTGAATGTTAAATTCTTAACACATTGACAGATGACCTTCAAAAAATTATAATTAATCTTGGGTTTTTGTCTTTAAAAGAGAAATGATATCCTGATGATTGGAGGAATAAGACTTGAGTAAAGAAATATCACAGGCAGTTATCAGAAGACTGCCACGATACTATAGATATCTCGGAGAGCTTTTGGATGAGGGAGTGGAGCGTATTTCATCAAACGATCTGAGTCACAGAATGAAAGTGACAGCTTCACAAATCAGACAGGATCTCAATAATTTCGGTGGCTTTGGACAGCAGGGATACGGATACAATGTTCAGTTTCTCTACGAGGAAATCGGAAAGATAATGGGACTTAACACAGAGCATAGAATAATTATCATCGGTGCAGGCAATCTGGGCCAGGCACTCGCCAATTACGTGAAGTTTGAAAAGCTTGGCTTTGTCATAACAGCGCTTTTTGACGTAAATCCTGAGCTTTCAGGAAAGAGTGTGCGAGGTATTCCAATCCTTATGCTAAGTGAGCTGGATGAGTATTGCAGAACACACAGGGTGGATATTGCGGCGCTCACCATGCCAAAGTCAAAGGCTGACTCTATTGCGTCAAAGCTTGTGGATTTAGGAATAAGGGCTATATGGAATTTTGCACATGTGGATCTTGAAATTCCAAATAAAGATGTGGTTGTGGAGAGTGTTCATCTGTCTGACAGCCTTATGCAGCTCAGCTATAATATTGTTAAAAACTCCAAAAATAAATAGAAGGTGAGTCTTATGAATGATAAAAAAGATTTTGAGGCTGCATTAAAAGGAAAAAAAGGTGCCTTTACTGGTTTTAGACCAGAAGTGGCACAGACTTTTTGCCATTCATGGTAAGACTGACGAAATATCAGCCACGGAAAAAGAACTGGATGAGCTGTTAAAGCAGCAGGGAAAGTACAACAATGAGCTTAAGAATTTAAAAAAGCTTAAGTCGAAAATTATGTCTAATATTGTTGCCAACATGGGAGATGACGGCGATGAAAATCGTGACAAGGATAAGCAGCTTATAGATGAGATAAATGAGAAAGCTGACAACATTGAGGGAGAGCTTATTGAAATCCAGAAGAATATAAAAGCTGTAAATGACAGGCTGATGCTTTTATCGATGGATTATTTCAGTGAAAAGATCGAGAAAAATAAACTGGAATCAAAAAGAAATTGACGACTGGATTGCAAATATAAGAGTTGAACTTAAGAAAAATGTAATCAGAAAACAGAACAGAGATATTAACAACAGGGAGATTTATTCGTATCTTCATGATATTTTTGGCGCTGAGGTTTTAGATCTTTTTGATATTGAATATGACGATCCTATGGTTTTCAATGCCAATAATGCAAATACTGATAATGCAAACAATGAGAATAAGGGGAATTGATATTGGAATATATTGTTACAGGTAATGAAATGAAGCTTCTGGACGATACAACATCACAGGTCTTTTTGGTTCCTTCGGTGGTGCTGATGGAGCAGGCTGCGGCCGGTGTTGTCCGGGAGCTTGTTGCATGTTTTGATAAATCAAAGGAGTTTGCCGTGATATGTGGCAGAGGCAATAATGCAGGAGACGGTATCGCGATAGCAAGACTTTTAAATCAGGCCGGATACAGATGCATGGTGTACTATGCTTTTGGCACAGATGAGGCAGGAAGCGAGCTCTTTGAGCTGCAGAAAATATATACGCAAGGTATGGCTTTAAGGTAGTCTCTGATATTGAGTGTGTGTGTAAAAGTGACGTAATAATAGATGCACTGTTTGGCACAGGGCTTAAGCGAGCCATAGAAGGCTCTTTTTAGCAGATGTGATTTCATACGTTAACAAGACAGATGCTTACAGGGTGGCGGTCGACGTGCCGTCGGGAGTGGATTCTGATAAAGGACATGTGATGGGATGCACTTTTAAAAAGATTTCACATATACTTTTTCTTATAAGAAGACGGGCCTTCTCCTGTGGCCGGGCTGTGATTATTGCGGTCTGGTTAAGGTGGTGCCTATAGGCATAGATGACCACAGCTTTTGTGGTAATCTGCCATCAGTAAGGGCTCTTGATGAGTCTGATTTAAAGAAGCTTGATAACAGACCGGCACACTCCAACAAGGGAACTTTCGGAAAACTGTTAGTTATAGCAGGAAGCCGCAATATGGCCGGTGCCGCGGTGCTTTCGGCAAAGGCTGCATACAAAAGCGGAGCAGGGCTTGTGAAAATTATAACGCCGGAGTGCAACCGCTCAATAATCCAATGTGCTTTGCCGGAAGCACTGCTTTGTACTGATATCGCGTCAGCTAAAGCGCTTGAGACAGAGCTTGAGTGGGCAGATGCAGTGGTGATAGGTCCAGGTCTTTCAAAGTCTGATAATGCCAAAATGTTAGTTGAAACAGTACTAAAAACAGCAGAGATACCTCTTGTGATTGATGCGGATGCGCTTAATATCATATCAGACAACATGACTTTACTTAATGAGCATAAAATGCCTGTCATCGTGACTCCGCACCTGGGCGAGATGTCCAGACTTATGAAAAAGAGCATTGCTAATATACAGGAGGATATCATCGGTGTGGCAGGAGAGTTTGCAAGCTTGTACAATGTGACTTGTGTACTTAAGGATTTTCGTACGATTATCGCAGCGGCTGATGGCGAAAAGTTTATCAATCTGTCCGGCAACTGCGGTATGGCAACAGCCGGAAGCGGAGATGTGCTAAGCGGTATCGTGGGAGGTCTTCTGGTACAGTGGCGTGACACGAAAAAGGCCGCGGCATACGGTGCATTTATTCATGGGCTTGCCGGTGATATGGTATTTGACAATACCGGCTCTTATGGTATGATAGCAAGTGATATTATTGATGGATTAGATAAAGTTTGGATTAAGGTGGAAAAAAATGGCAATTAACAGAATCAGAGCAGATATAGATCTGGATGCAATTTTATATAATATGGAGTCGATGCATAATAAGCTAAAGCCGGGGACAATGATGGCAGCAGTCGTAAAGGCTGATGGTTACGGTCATGGCGCTGAGGCTGTTTCAGAGGTACTGGAGCCGCTTCCGTATCTGTGGGGCTATGCCGTTGCTACAAGCAACGAGGCAATGCAGCTTATTGCGGCAGGCAGGAAAAAAGCCGATACTTATTTTAGGACTCAGCTTCCCGGAGCAGTTTGAGGAGATAGTGGACAATGATGTGCGCCCGGCGGTATGTACATATGAGACAGCTAAGGAGCTATCGCGTATCGCTGTCGCTAAGAATAAAACCTGTAAGATACATATCAAGATAGATACCGGCATGTGCCGTATAGGCTTTCAGGTGACAGAGGAAAGTGCAGATATTATTGCACAGATTGCTAAGCTGCCGAATATTATGATAGAGGGAATATTCACTCACTTTGCAAGGGCAGATGAGCTGTCAAAGGAGCCTGCCTTTGAGCAGTTTGATCTTTTTAAGAGAATGATAGCTCTTGTTGAGGCAAGAGGAGTCGAGATTCCAATCAAGCACTGCTCAAACAGTGCGGGAATAGTAGAAATCCCTGAGTGCAATATGGATATGGTAAGAGCAGGCATCACACTCTATGGTCTGTGGCCGTCAGAGGAGGTAGACAAGAGTAAAATCTCCCTAAAGCCTGTCATGTCACTGCACAGCAGGGTTGCTTATGTAAAGGAGCTTGAGCCGGGCAGGCATATAAGCTGGCGGCACATTTACGGTAGAGCATCATATGAGGATAGCAACTGTCCCGGTGGGATATGGTGATGGATATTCAAGAGGACTTTCAAACAAGGGCTGGGTTCTCATAAAAGGAAAAAAAAGCACCTATATGCGGCAGAGTCTGTATGGATCAGTTTATGGTTGATGTGACAGACATACCTGACGTGAAAATAGGCGATGCAGTTACTCTGCTCGGTAAAGATGGGGATGAGACAATCACTATGGAGCAGTTAGGTGAGCTTTCAGGCAGATTCAACTATGAGTTTGCATGTCTTATCACACCGCGTGTTCCAAGAATCTACCACAAAAACTAAAAAAGTGTAACTTTTAAGAATACACTCGAAAAATCTGGAGATACTTTTTGTATACCATAATATGGAGTGTATTCGTGTATGATTATTCAAAGAGGAGATATTTATTACGCTGATTTAAGGCCTGTTGTAGGCTCAGAGCAGGGCGGGATAAGACCTGTCCTTATAATACAAAATGATGTCGGAAACAGACACAGCCCGACGGTAATCTGCGCAGCAATAACCTCGCAGATGCATAAAGCAAAGCTGCCCACACATGTGGAGCTTGCCTGCAAGGAGTATGCGCTTGCAAAGGATTCGGTTGTGCTTTTAGAACAGCTTCGCACAATCGACAAAAAAAGGCTTAAGGATAAGGTGTGCCATCTTGATGAGGACACATTGCTTAAAATAGACAGGGCGCTTGAAATCAGCTTAGAACTTATTACATAGGATAATAAAACATTATGTTATATGCAATTATAATTTTATCAATACTTGTAGTGATACTTCTTTTTGTGTATTGGAGTATTGCTTTATGGAATGAAAAACAACAAAAAGACTCTCGATGGAATACTTGGAAATGATGATGTCACAGAGGAAGAAATTATTTCCATGGTCAGGGAGGGGCATGAGCAGGGAACAATCCTTGCATCTGAGGCAGAGCTGATACACAATGTGTTTGAGTTTGATGATAAGGAAGTAAAAGATATCATGACTCACCGCAAAAATATCGTAAGCCTTGACGGCAGTATGTCCTTTATTGATGCAATCGAATTTATCATAGATACCGGCAAATCTCGCTTTCCGGTCTATGAGAATGATGTTGACAGTATCATCGGAGTCTTACATATCAAGGATGCTTTTACATTTTTTGAAAAAATGAGGTTTACCGCAGCAGTATCAAGGACATAGACGGGCTTATCAGGCCGGTGGACTTCATACCCGAGACGGTAAACATCAATGATCTGTTTAAAAAGATGCAGTCTAAAAAGAGTCATCTTGCGATGGTTGTGGATGAGTACGGACAGATATCGGGACTTATCGCGATGGAGGATATACTCGAGGAGCTTGTCGGAAATATCGAGGATGAGCACGATGAGGAAGAAAACTACATCAGAAAGAATGATGACGAGACATTTATAATGGACGGCATGACTGAGTTTTCTGATGTGAAGGAGGCGCTGTCACTGCCTGTTGATGATGATGCCTACGAGACGCTTAACGGTTTTATCATATCGCTTTCGGATAAGATTCCGGAGGAGGGGGATAAGACTGTGATTAGCGCATATGGCTACAGATTTTCTGTTATGAGCGTCGAGGATAAGGTGATTAAGCAGGTAATGATTAAGAAACTTGCGCCGGAAGAGAAAAAAAATGATATTATAAGGTATGGATTATTTTTAAAAGTAGAAAAGAGGATACAAATTATGTCAGGACATTCTAAATTTGCGAATATCAAGCACAAGAAAGAAAAAAATGATGCGGCAAAGGGAAAGATTTTTACCATTATCGGAAGAGAGATTGCTGTTGCAGTAAAAGAGGGCGGTCCTGACCCTGCCAATAACTTCAAGCTTGCACAGGTAGTTGCCAAGGCAAAGGCCAACAATATGCCAAACGATACAATCGAAAGAGGTATCAAAAAAGGCGGCAGGAGACGGCAACAGTGTAAACTATGAGACAGCTACATATGGGGCTATGGACCATCAGGCACAGCTATTATCGTAAAGTGCCTGACGGACAATAAGAACCGTACGGCTGCGAATGTGCGCAACGCGTTTACAAAGGGACACGGCAGTATCGGAACTCAGGGATGTGTATCTTACATGTTTGACGAGAAGGGTCAGATCATCATCGACAAGGAAGAGTGCGATATGGATGCAGATGACCTTATGATGCAGGCACTCGATGCAGGTGCTGAGGATTTTGCCGATGAGGATGACAGCTACGAGATCACAACTGCACCTGCTGATTTTGATGCAGTCAGGACTGCTCTTGAGGAGGCAGGTATCACAATGGCTTCAGCAGAGGTGACAATGATTCCACAGACATATGTCACACTGACAGATGAAGCTGATATCACGAATATCGGCCGCATCTTAGACCTTCTTGATGATGATGACGACGTCCAGGAAGTATACCACAATTGGGAAGAGTAAACTAAATATTATATATCATGGGTTTTAGCGGGAGGAGAATATGAAAAAGATTCTATTTGTAGCTTCAGAGTGTGTACCATTTATAAAAACAGGAGGTCTTGCAGATGTGTGCGGTGCACTTCCTAAAGAGTTTGACAAGAACTATTGGGATGTAAGGGTTGTAATACCGGATTATAGCTGTATACCGGAGCAGTATCGCAATAATTTTGAGTATGTTACCCATTTTTACATGAGCTCAGGTCCATATGTGCAGGACAAGTATGTCGGAGTGCTCAAATATGAGCAGGACGGCATTACATATTACTTTATTGACAATCAGGAGTTTTTTACAGGATTTTCTCCATATACTTCTGACACTAAGTTTGAGATTGAGAAGTATACATTCTTTGACAAGGCTGTACTTTCAATGCTCCCGCTTATTGATTTTAAGCCGGATATTATACACTGTCATGACTGGCAGACAGGTCTTCTGCCTGTATACTTAAAGAATGAGTTTGCCGCAAATCCATTCTTCTGGGGTATCAAGACAATTATCACTATCCACAATCTTAAGTTCCAGGGAATATGGGACAGGGAGTGGGTACAGGGTGTTTCTGGTCTTACAGACAATCTGTTCACACCGGACAAGCTTGAGTTCAAGAAGGACGCAAATATGCTTAAGGGTGGTCTTGTATATGCTGACTATATCACCACTGTCAGTGATACATATGCAAACGAGATTCAGACGGAGTACTATGGTGAGGGATTAAACGGACTCTTAAGTGCCAGACATTTTGACATGCAGGGTATCGTAAACGGTATTGATTACAATGCTTATGACCCACAGACTGATGGCAGAATCTATTGCAATTACAATGCTTCCGATTTCAGAAAGAAGAAGTTCAACAACAAGACAAAGCTTCAGCAGGATCTTGGCCTTGCGGTTGACAAGAAGAAGTATATGATAGGTCTTATTTCAAGACTTACAGACCAGAAAGGTCTTGACCTCATCAATCATGTGATTGAGGGGATCGTGGACGATTTCACACAGCTTGTTGTTATCGGTACAGGAGATCCTCAGTACGAGAATATGTTCAGACACTATGCATGGAAATACCCTGACAGAGTTTCGGCAAATATATGTTACTCTGATGATCTGGCTCACAAGCTCTATGCGGCTGCTGATGCATTCTTGATGCCATCCAGATTTGAGCCTTGCGCTCTGACACAGCTTATCTCATTCCGCTACGGTACAGTTCCGATTGTTCGTGAGACAGGAGGCCTCAAGGATACGGTTAAGCCTTATAATGAGTATGAGAATTCAGGAGATGGTTTCTCGTTCTCAAACTACAATGCCGATGAGATGCTTGCAGTCATCAATTATTCTAAGCACATCTTCTTTGATAAGAAGCGTGAGTGGAACCAGATTGTGGACAGGGGCATGGCCAATGATTTCTCTTGGAATGCTTCCAAGTTCAAATATGAGGGATTATACAATTACCTTATTGGTGAATAAAATATTTTGGTGAAATTGTGGTTTTTGCATAACATTTGCCCCGCCATTCATGGCGGGGTATTTTTTACCTCATTTATGATTAATCAGATTACTACATGTTACGCATTCCCGTAATCTGACTCCACCTCGAAATCCGCTAATTTGCTACGTTCCCGCAGCAAATTGCTACTTTCTCGGTGTAGTGCGGGTCAATAAGGTATACATCGAATTGCATTCAAGCATGCATCGATGATACCTTTTGACCCTTTAATCACAAAATCGAAAAATTACTTTAGAAAATTTACACAGAACAGAAGAAATATGTTATTATATACTCTGTAAATCAAAACACGGAGGTTAGTTACATGGCAACGAGGAAGAAATCCTCAGCAAAAAGACAGACAAAAAAGGAGAGAATGGCTCAGATAGAGAGGCAGCAGGCCTTTAAAAAGGAAATATTTCTCTGGATAGTAGTAGCTGTTTCAATCCTTTTATTTATAAGCAATTTTGGAATAGGCGGTCATTTGGGAAACGCAGTAAGCGGTTTCCTTTTTGGTGTATTTGGAATGGTGGCATATATTTTTCCGCTTGTGCTTCTGGTGGGCAGCTTTTTTGCTGTGTCCAATAAGGGCAATTCATATGCTATCATGAAGCTTGTTATGACCATAGTTTTCATATGGTTTATATGTGTGTTTATGTACCTGGCAGTGTATGGTGAATTCGCGGTTTCGCCGGTGCAGTCATACATTGACAGTGTTGAAAGGCATTCAGGTGGTGGATTTATAGGTGCTCTTATAGGCTGCATTTTAGTTCCGGCGGTAGGAATTATAGGTGCATACGTGGTGACAATAGTTGTGATGATTATCTGTCTTGTGCTCATTACCGGTAAATCATTTATGAAGGGTATGAGAAACGGCGGACGAAAGGTATACGAGTCAGCGCGTGAGAATAATGAGAGATATCAGGAGTATCGGCAGTATAAGTCAAGAGAGCGTCAGACAAGAGAGGGTTTAGCTTCAGATGATACAGACAGTGACATAAAGGAGGCTGCAAAAGGTGGCAGAAGGAGTAAGCGTGCCGGCCGAAGGATGGACAATAAGATAACAGGCGTGTCACTTGATACAAAAATTGATGGCAGTGAAAACGTGCTGGATTCAGGCATGGCAGGTAGTGATACAGCGCATGTGGGGATATTTGGACAAGGTGCAGCTGCTACAGATGCGCTTGGTGAGATAACTATAGAGAATTATCCGAGTTCACCTGCAATAAAGGAGAAAAAAAGACGACAAGCCTTACATCAGGGGATGCAGGGGAAATAGTGCAGACACCGGACTTTGGTGTGGCATCGGAGCCTGTTTCGGTTTTGGGTGGAACAGCCGATAGTGATAGTACAGATGAGCTTGGCAGAAAGACCCTGCAGCAGATTAATGGAATGAAACCGGACGGCTCGGGCGCAGCAGCTGCAAGCCATGTGTCGCAGATACCTATATCGGGCTGCGTGGAGCCTGATATATCTGATGATTTTGGCATACAAAAAGATAATGAGCTGCAATCAAATTATCAGCTCCGGCTGCAGATGCGGTAATGACAAAACCACCTGCAGCAGAGCCAGGTAAGAAAAAATGTCAAATCGGACAAAGATGAGCTTTCCAAAGAGGTTGAAAAAGTCAGCGAGCAGATAGCGGTAAATGACGCAGAAAATGCAGTCCAGCAGAAGCCGTATGTATTTCCGACTGTTGATCTGCTTAAGGCTCCTGACAGGGGTAAAACCGGTGATTCGCAGGCTCATCTGCGTGAGACGGCGGCAAAGCTTGAACAGACTCTTAATGTGTTTGGGGTGAATGCGAAGGTGAATAATATAAGCTGCGGTCCTGCTGTTACAAGGTTTGAAATCACACCGGAGCTTGGAGTGAAGGTATCAAAGATTGTGAATCTGGCAGATGATATAAAGCTTAATCTGGCAGCCGCGGATATACGAATCGAGGCTCCTATTCCGGGAAAAGCCGCTGTGGGCATCGAAGTGCCAAACAGCCAGAGTGTTGCTGTTTCCTTCAGGGAGCTTGTGGAGTCTGAAGAATTTAAAAATGCCAAATCAAAGATTACCTTTGCAGTGGGAAAAGATATTGCAGGCAAGGTTAAGGTTACGGATATCGCAAAAATGCCACATCTTTTAATTGCAGGTGCTACCGGCTCAGGTAAGTCAGTTTGTATCAATACAATTATCATGAGTATACTATACAAGGCAAAGCCGGATGAGGTAAAGCTGATTATGATTGACCCGAAGGTGGTTGAGCTTAGTGTATACAATGGCATACCTCATCTGATGATTCCGGTTGTTACAGATCCTAAAAAAGCTGCAGGAGCATTAAACTGGGCGGTTTCAGAGATGACAGACCGATACGAGAAGTTTGCAAACAGCGGTGTCAGGGAAATAAACGGTTACAATGCCATGATTGATGCAATGGATGGCAAGGATACAGAAAAACCGCCAAAGATGCCACAGATTGTCATTATAGTGGACGAGCTTGCAGATCTTATGATGGTTGCATCAAAGGATGTAGAGGAGGCAATATGCAGGCTGGCACAGCTTGCGAGAGCAGCCGGTATACATCTGATTATAGCTACACAGAGGCCTTCTGTTAATGTTATTACAGGTCTCATCAAGGCGAATATGCCAAGCCGTATCGCATTTGCGGTTACAAGCGGTGTTGACAGTCGTACCATACTTGATATGAATGGTGCGGAAAAGCTCCTTGGAAAGGGAGATATGTTATTTGACCCACAGGGTGTTCCGAAGCCCCTTCGAGTACAGGGCGCATTCGTTTCAGATAAAGAAGTTTCCGATATTGTGAAATTTATTATTGAAAATAATGAGAATGCACAGTACAGTAATGATGTGGCACAAAAGATGGAGAGCCTGTCGAATGATACGACAAATACAACCGTTACCATTTCAGATGTGGAAAACACGGATGATGGCAGGGACTCTTACTTTGCGGAGGCAGCGTCAATTATCACAGATAAGGAACGGGCTTCAATTGGAATGCTTCAAAGATACCTTAAAATTGGCTTCAACAGGGCGGCCCGCATCATGGATCAGCTCGAAGAGGCCGGTGTAGTGGGACCTGAGGAGGGGACAAAGCCCCGCAAGGTTCTGGTGACTAAAGAGGAATTAGATACTATATTAGAGAATAATTAACACAAAGGAGCAAAGAAAAATGAAAACAGATATTCAGATTGCACAGGAAGCAACAATGCTTCCAATTAAAGATGTAGCAGCATCTATAGGGATTGAAGAGGATGACTTAGAGCTTTATGGAAAGTATAAGGCAAAGATTTCTGATGAGCTTATCAATCGCACAAAGAAAAATCCTGACGGAAAGCTCATACTTGTTACAGCTATAAACCCGACTCCTGCAGGAGAGGGAAAGACAACCACAAGCGTAGGTCTTGGAGAGGCATTTGGACGCCTGGGAAAGAAAGCACTTATCGCACTTCGTGAGCCGTCCCTTGGACCGTGTTTTGGAATCAAGGGAGGTGCAGCCGGCGGCGGATACGCGCAGGTTGTGCCAATGGAGGATTTAAATCTTCATTTTACAGGAGATTTTCATGCAATTACATCTGCGAACAATCTGCTTGCGGCACTTCTTGACAATCATATCCAGCAGGGAAACGAGCTTGGTATCGACCCACGCCAGATTGTATGGAAGAGATGTATGGATATGAATGACCGTGTCCTTAGAAATATCGTTGTTGGTCTGGGAAGCAAGATGGACGGAATGGTAAGAGAAGATCATTTTGTCATCACTGTAGCATCTGAAATTATGGCAATACTCTGTCTGGCCGATGATATGGCAGATTTAAAGAAGCGCCTTGGCAGAATTATCGTGGCATACACCTTTGACGGAAAGCCTGTCACAGCCGATGATCTTCAGGCTACAGGCTCTATGGCAGCTCTCTTAAAGGATGCCTTAAAGCCGAACCTTATCCAGACACTTGAGCATACACCGGCAATAGTTCACGGTGGACCATTTGCAAATATTGCACATGGCTGTAATAGTGTCCGTGCCACAAAGACAGCATTAAAGCTTGCAGACTATGTTATCACTGAGGCAGGCTTTGGCGCAGACCTTGGCGCAGAGAAGTTCTTTGATATCAAGTGCCGTATGGCAGGACTTAAGCCGGATGCAGTTGTACTTGTTGCAACAATCAGAGCATTAAAATATAATGGCGGCGTGCCGAAGGATGAGCTTTCATCAGAGAATCTTGATGCACTTAAGGCTGGAATCGTAAATCTTGAGAAGCATATTGAGAATCTTCACAAGTTTGGTGTGCCTGTAGTTGTCACATTAAATTCATTTGTCACAGACACCAAGGCTGAGACTGATTTTGTAGAGCAGTTCTGTAAGGAAAGAGGCTGTGAATTTGCACTTTCCGAGGTCTGGGAAAAGGGCGGTGAAGGCGGAATTGACCTTGCCAACAAGGTACTTGAAACAATCGAGCACAAGGAAAGCAATTTTAAGGTGCTCTATGATGATAGCCTGTCACTTAAGGAAAAGATTGAAACTGTTGCAAAAGAAATATATGGAGCAGATGGTGTTACATATTCTCCGGCAGCAGAGAGAGAACTTAAGAGAATTACAGACCTTGGAATGGGAGATTTCCCTGTATGTATGGCAAAGACACAGTATTCTCTTTCGGATGATGCTAAGAAGCTTGGCAGACCGAGCGGCTTTAAAATCAACGTACGTGAGGTTTATGCGTCAGCAGGTGCAGGCTTTGTTGTAGCAGTAAACGGTTCTATTATGACTATGCCGGGACTTTCAAAGAAGCCGGCTGCATACGGCATTGATGTGGATGACAATGGTGTGATCACAGGATTATTCTAGGAGGAAATATGGCTAATCTAATAGACGGAAAATTAATTTCAACACAGATTAAGGATGAGCTTAAGGAAGAAGTGACAGAGCTTAAGAAAAAAGGTATCGAGGGCTGCCTTGCGGTGATTCAGGTCGGAAATGACCCTGCATCATCAGTGTATGTTCGCAACAAGAAAAAAGGCGTGTGAGTATGTCGGAATCAAATCGCTTTCGTATGAACTTGCAGAGGAGACTACGGAGGATGAGATATTAAAACTTATCGAAAAGCTCAATGCTGATGCTTCTGTAAATGGTATTCTCTGTCAGCTTCCACTGCCAAAGCATATCGATGAGGACAAGGTTATTGATGCTATTGATCCCAAAAAGGATGTTGATGGCTTCAGTCCACAGAGTGTTGGAGCGATGGTTATAGGAAAGCCTGGTTTTTTGCCGTGTACTCCGGCCGGTATCATTCAGCTTTTAAAGAGAAGCAATATAGATATTGATGGTAAAAGCTGTGTTGTGGTTGGCAGAAGCAATATAGTCGGCAAGCCTATGTCACTTCTCATGCTTAGGGAGAATGCAACTGTTACGGTATGTCATTCACATACAAAGGATTTAAAAGATGTATGTAAAAATGCTGATATACTTATAGTGGCAATAGGAAAGCCTAAGTTTATAGATGCTTCATATGTGAAGGATGGTGCGGTTGTCATTGATGTTGGAATCCACAGAAATGCTGAAAATAAGCTGTGTGGTGATGTGGATTTTGATTCTGTTGTGTCTAAAGCGTCACATATCACACCTGTACCGGGCGGTGTAGGTCCTATGACAATTGCGATGCTCATGAGCAATTGTGTTGAGGCTATGAAGAGATAATTAGACAATTAGACAATAAGTAAGAGGATTAGATGTATGAGATGTGCCAATTGTGGTAATGAATTGAAGGCGGGCAGTCTGTACTGTGATGTCTGTGGGCATCCGGTTCAGATAGTGCCTGATTACAACGAATTTGATGATTATCTTGATAATCTGGTTGGAAATGATGACAGGCGAACTGATGGACAAAAGACTGTAAAGCCTGTGTCTGATAGGACAATCAGGTTTGATGAGCCGGTGAGGGAACAGCTTCATAGTGCCGGTCAGTGGAACGGACAAAAACCGGACAGAATGTCACAGTCTGTAAAGCAGCAAGTGAGACAGGCTCAGACAGGCAAGCAGCAGTCTCAGACGAAACAACCGTGTGAGAAGCCGCAGTCTGACGGACAGAGGGCAAAGAGAGCGCAGCAGAAGAAGATAATTATTATCTCAGCTGTAGTGTGCGCTGTAGCAATTGTAATACTTATTGCAGCTATTACACGTAATGTAAGCAGATCACATGACAATTCATTTGATTATCAGGTGAAGCAGGCAAAGGCAGCTTATTCGGCGGGGAATATAAATTCCGCGGTTTCTTATTATGAGAAGGCTTTGTCGATTGATTCGGATAATACAGATGTCAGATTTGCTTTGGCTGATATATATATGTCGAAGAAGGATTATGATGCCGCTCTTGTGCTGTATCAGGAAATTATCAATATTGATCCAAAGAGCAAAGAGGCTTATAAGCAGCTTATCTCGATTTATGAATCAAAAAAGGATTATGATGCAATTGTTGCGCTGCGTGAGAGTGCTAAGGATGCATCTGTTTTAAAGCTTTTTGCGGATTATACTGTATCTAAACCGCAGTTTAGCAAGAGCAGTGGCAAGTATGGAGAGACTATTGAGCTTTCTATAGATGCAGACAGCGATACCAAAATATACTATTCATATGATTCGGATGATCCTTTGACCAGAGGAGAAAGATATTATAGCCCGATCACCCTGGACAAGGAAGGCACATATGAGATAACAGCTGTTGCGGTTGATGACAGAGGAATCAAAAGCGAGGTGGCATCTGCCAAGTATGAAATCGAGTTTGAGGCACCGGATGCACCGGAGATAGACCCTGACGGAGGTACATTTGGTGCACAGACAGACATTACAATCACAGTACCTGAAAATTGCAAGGTATACTATACCTGGGATTCGTCAGATCCGAGTGCTGCATCAACAGAGTATACAGCTCCAATACCTGTTCCTGAGGGAAATAATGTGCTTTCTGTTATTGCGATAGACCAGAATACCGAAAAGTGCAGTGATATATACAGATCAGATTTGAATTTTATATGAATTAATAAAAAACACGCATGAGTTGATTAATCATGCGTGTTCTTTTTTAATGAAATTATCTGTTATGGCTGTAAAGCCTTTATTGTATCCGGATTCTGTGTGGATGTACAGTACTCTTTGTTCGAGACAAAATCTGTGAAATACACATACTGTGATGTTACGTTTATGTTGCAAAACTCACCCTTAGCAAGCTCTTTAAAGCCGGTGCCGTCATTTTTTACAACACACAGTGCCGGATTATCACCACCGCGCTGATAGAATATCAGACTGCCATATACATTGTAATGCTCAATATTGGCCTCCGTTAAAACTACAGGATTTGGATTGTTGATATTGACATGGACAATCGCATTGTCACGATTTACATCCATGTAGTATACATTTGTGTCATCCAGCACAACCGGCTTGTAGCAGTTGCAGTCGTAGAATAAGGCTTCACTCTGTGAAGCAGTGTCATATCTGTATAGCTGTCCGTTTTTTGGATTATTATAATAAAAATACCGGTCTGATGTGTTGCAGGTGAACAGATAGTGACTTTTTATTTTCTTTTTTTTTTTCTTCTCCATCTATTCTGATACGGTATAGAGAGGTAGCTGTTTGTGTGTCATAGTGCAGATAATATATGTAGTTGCCTATCAGGGATGCATAGATGCATGGGTCAGGATCCAGCACGGTGGAGCCGTGGCCATTTCTTTTTATGCGGCAGAGGCTGTTCCTGTCATATGAAAAGAAGGTCTGACTTGTGATTTTCTGATTGTTGTTTCTTACGTAATAGACATAGTTTTTATCTGCGTTTATGTACATGGCGGTGTCATTGCTCAGTTTATGTATATTGCTGCCGTCAATATTCATGGCATACAGCCTGCCGTTGTCGTTTGTATTTGAGAAAAATACTTCACCGTCACTTTCACAGAAGAGCCCGGCATTGTACAGATTACCTGCAGTATTACCATTTACATAGGATGAATTAAGCTTTACCTTTGATACAAAATGGTATATAACAAGGCCTGTGATGCATATTAAAATTAGTGGAATAATTATTTTTAGATATTTTTTCATGTAATTCTCCCGAGGGTATTTGATATTTATGCTTAGATATTAACTAAATTATATCTATATATGATAAATCTTTCAAGGATTACTTGCCTTTCTATAAAATTTGTAATAATATTTTATTATATCTTTTTAGGAGACAATAATGGAAGATTTAATGAAATTGAGAGAGTCTATCGATGAGATAGACAGTGAAATAGTCAGATTATATAAGGAAAGAATGGATATCTCAAAGCACGTTGCCGAGTATAAGATAACCACCGGCAAAAAGGTCTTTGACAAGACGAGAGAGGATGAAAAGCTTGAGAAATTATCGTCTCTTGCAGATGATGAGTTTTTGAAGCATGGTATAGTTGAGCTTTTTGAACAGATTATGTCGACCAGTAGAAAGAAGCAGTATCAGCTTATGACTGAGCATGGCATAGTGGAGAAGGAAAACTTTACTGAGGTAGACAGCCTGGATTTTTCCAATGCACGGATTGTGTTTCAGGGAGTTGAGGGTGCATATTCACAGCTTGCCATGAAGACATACTTTGGCGAGAACTGTAATGGCTACAACGTGGATTCCTGGAAGGATGCCATGGAGGATATCAAATGCGGAAAGGCTGATTATGCAGTGCTTCCGATAGAGAATTCTTCAGCCGGTATTGTATCTGAAAACTATGATCTGCTTGTTGAATACGACAATTATATAGTTGGGGAGCAGATTATACGCATCGACCACAGTCTGATGGGACTTCCGGGTGCAAAGATTTCTGATATAAGGACTGTGTATTCACATCCACAGGCGCTTATGCAGTGCTCAGATTTTTTTGATGAGCATAAGGATATTAACCAGGTGGCTGTCAGGAATACAGCTTTTTCTGCAAAGAAGGTAAAGGATGACGGAGATATCACACAGGCTGGCATAGCTAGCCATATCTCGGCTGATATATACGGGCTTCAGGTGCTTGAGAGCCGCATACAGAACAATAAAAACAATGCAACAAGGTTTATAATTGTGTCGGCTAAAAGGGTATGCCGCAGAGATGCGGACAGGATAAGCATATGCTTTGAGACACCTCACAAGAGTGGTGCACTATATCATATGCTGGCACACTTTATATACAATGGAATCAATATGTTAAATATCCAGTCTCGTCCGATATCTGATAAGGCGTGGGAGTACAGGTTCTTTGTTGATTTTGAAGGACGTTTTACGGATACAGCGGTGCAGAATGCGTTAAGAGGCATAAGGGAAGAGGCAATTGCCCTTAAGATTCTTGGTACATATTAGATGATAGAAATTTAGATAAAAGTGTTGACAAAAGAAATTGTCTGTGCTATATTCTAGTAGTTGTATGAAAACAAAGTAGAGTATCCACTCTCACCTAAGCGCAATGGCGCGACTTAGCGTTAATATTTTCAAACATTTGTGTTGAAGATTGTATAGTGGATAGTCTGCCTATCCACTATTTTTTTATGGAGGTACAAGACCATTAGCGAATTAATGATTAATGAACAGATCAGAGACAGAGAAGTTCGACTGATTGGAGCGGATGGAGAGCAGTTAGGAATTGTTTCTTCAAGAGAAGCTCAAAAGATTGCAGACGAGGCAGGACTTGATTTAGTAAAGATAGCACCAAATGCAAAGCCACCTGTATGTAAGGTGATTGATTATGGTAAGTATCGTTATGAGCAGGCCCGTAAGGAAAAGGATGCAAAGAAAAAGCAGAAGACCGTTGAATTGAAAGAGATTCGTCTCTCACCTAACATTGAGGCTAACGACTTGAATACCAAGATGAATGCTGCAAAGAAATTTCTTGCAAAAGGAAATAAGGTAAAGATCACACTCAGATTCAGAGGACGTGAGATGGCTCATATGAATGCAAGCAAACATATCCTTGATGATATAGCGGAGAATCTTTCAGATGTAGCGGTAGTGGAGAAAGCACCAAAGGTTGAAGGAAGAAGCATCGGTATGGTGCTGGCAGAAAAGAGATAACAATTTAAGGAGGAACACACAATGCCAAAAATGAAAACAAGCAGAGCAGCTGCAAAACGTTTCAAAGTTACAGGAACCGGCAAGTTGAAAAGAATGAAAGCTTATAAGAGCCATATCTTAACCAAGAAATCTCAGAAGAGAAAGAGAAATCTCAGAAAAGCAACAATGACAGATGAGACAAATGTTAAGAATATGAAGAAGATTTTACCATACATGTAATCGGTAGTATTAGTTAAGGAGGAATCAACAAATGGCAAGAGTTAAAGGCGGTTTAGGCGCTAAGAAAAGACATAACAGAACATTAAAGTTAGCAAAGGGTTATAGAGGCGCTAGATCTAAGCAGTATAGAGTAGCAAAGCAGTCAGTTATGAGAGCACTTACAAGCTCATACGCTGGACGTAAAGAGAGAAAGAGACAGTTCCGGCAGTTATGGATTGCTCGTATCAACAGCAGCTCGTCTCAACGGACTTTCATATAGCCAGTTCATGCACGGCTTAAAGTTAGCAAACGTTGACCTTAACCGTAAGGTATTAGCTGATATGGCTGTTACAGATGCAGCAGGATTTGCTAAATTAGTAGAGGTTGCTAAATCTAAGCTTGCTTAGTTTAGCATAAAGAGATATATGAAAAAAAAGCTGCCGGGCTTCATGTGAAGCCCGGCAGCTTTTTTTTTTATTCTTGAGCTTTTTGTATTTACTGCGATACTCCTTAGGCGAAAGGCCTTTTATTTTATGAAAGGTCTTTGAAAAATAAAGGCTGTTATCAAACCCTATAGAGCCTGCAATTGCTGTGATGGACAATGAGGAGTGTTTAAGCAGATAGCATGCCTGTTTGATTCTGAAATCGGTCAGATATTCCTTTGGAGATACACCGAGGATGCTCTGGAATGAACGGAACAGGTGACTTCGGCTTAAGCCTATATATGATGCAATGTCCTCAACGGTGATAGGGTATGAATAGTTGGCGGAGATGTATTCGATGCCCTTTTGTACATAGGAGTTTGCACTGTTTTGCGGTGGCTTTGATGTGGCGGAACTGACAAAAAGAGCGAGGGTGGTGTAGAGTCGCCCGGTCATTTCGAGTGCATTTTCAAATTCTGTGCCTCTGGCGTCGTATATATGCATGAGCTGTCTTTTGATTTCGTTTCCGTTTGATACACTGTGTATGTATGGATGCGCTTTTGTGAAATCAGTGGCTCTTAAAATGGTTGCAGCATCGCTGCCGGTAAAGCCTACCCAGGTATATTCCCAAGGATCTTCTGCATCAGCCTGATAAATCACTTCGGTATTTGGATATACGAGAAACGCATCACCGGGAGTTAATGTGTGAACACTGCCATTTACAGTGTAGCGGCCTTTACCGCTTATGATATAGTGAATCAGATAATGGTCTCTGATACCGGGGCCCCACTGATACAGGCTATCACAGCTCTGGAAGCCTACGTTATATACGGACAGGGATACAAGCTCTTTTTCTTTTACGATATAGGAATTTTTGTATTTATTATTCATATTGCCTACCTTTACAACATTTTTACATATTTCTTCTACATTTTATTCTATACAAAAATGAGCAAATGCGCTACAATAAATTTAACAAAAATGAAAAGGAGATATTTATTATGGCAATTTTAGTTACTGGTGGAGCCGGATATATTGGAAGCCACACATGTGTGGAGCTTCTTGATGCAGGCTACGATGTTGTAGTACTTGACAATCTTTCAAATTCATCTGAGAAGTCACTTGACAGAGTTAAGGCTCTTACAGGCAAAGAAGTAAAGTTCTATAAGGGAGATATCCTTGACAGAGACATCTTAAATAAGATTTTTAAGGAAGAAAAGATAGATAGCTGTATTCACTTTGCAGGACTCAAAGCAGTAGGAGAGTCTGTGGCAAAGCCTTGTGAGTACTATAAAAATAATATTGCAGGAACACTTACACTTGTTGATGTGATGAGACAGAATGGCTGCAAGAGCATCATTTTCTCTTCATCAGCTACAGTATACGGAGATCCTGCACAGATTCCTATCACAGAGGAGTGTCCAAAGGGACAGTGTACAAACCCATATGGCTGGACAAAGTCTATGCTTGAGCAGATACTTATGGACATCTATAAGGCAGATAATGAGTGGAACGTTATTCTTCTTCGTTACTTCAATCCAATCGGAGCTCATAAGAGTGGTACAATGGGTGAGAATCCAAACGGTATTCCAAACAACCTCATGCCTTATATCACACAGGTGGCAGTAGGCAAGCTCAAAGAGCTTGGAGTATTCGGAGATGACTATGATACTCCTGACGGAACAGGTGTGAGAGATTACATCCATGTAGTTGACCTTGCGGTTGGACATGTCAAGGCTTTAAAGAAAATTGAGGAGAACGCAGGTCTTTGCATCTACAATCTTGGAACAGGACACGGCTACAGCGTGCTTGATATCGTAAAGAATTTCGAGGCTGCAACAGGTGTTAAGATTCCTTATACAATAAAGCCTAGAAGACCTGGCGATATTGCTACATGCTACTGTGACCCATCAAAGGCCAAGAGAGAGCTCGGTTGGGAAGCACAGTATGGTATTAAGGAGATGTGTGCTGACTCATGGAGATGGCAGAAGAACAATCCTAACGGATACGATGATTAATTATGATTAATTTTTAATTCAGGCTTATACTTAAATTATTTATGCCTTGGAGTATTTTGTGGTAAACAGAATATTTCAAGGCATTTTCTTGTTAGGTAGAATTATTTTATCAAAGCGTGGATAGACGCCGGACGCACCCGCAGCAGTAAAATACACCTTGCATGCGTGACTAGCGAAGCTGTTTAGATACTGTAGAATTATGCCTATGAAACACAGAAATGACTTGCCATGGAAGGCAAGTCAAGGAGAACCGCGCCACGGATGGCGCGTTTCGACGGTTTCGTCAAGCAGAGGAAGCCTAAAAAGCATAATTCGTACAGTATCTTGACAGCGTAGCGTTAGCGCATGCAAGGTGTATTTTACTGCTGCGGGTGCGTCCGGCGTCAGCAACAATCTAACAATAAAAAAACATCGCATAAATGCGATGCTTTCGGGTTGGGCTGTATTTAATTAAATAAATATCAGTGAGCAGTCCGTACGGGAATCGAACCCGTGTTTCCGCCGTGAGAGGGCGGCGTCTTAACCGCTTGACCAACGAACCGTGTATTATACTATCATGGAGTTTAAAAAAAAAAGCAAGTACTTTTTTAAAAAAACTGATTTTTTTTCTGATAGTGCTATTATACCTATGATAACAACGTTGACTAGATTGAGAGAGGGCAAAAGTCCTCTCTCAATTCACGTTTATAAACATCAGGCAGCTATTCACAGCAATTGTGAATAGTTACAGCCATATAATCAAAAGAGAGGTGATAAAATGTCAAAGGCAAGTGTATATGAGGCAAAGACAGAGGGCTTTATACAACCAATTCTTGACAGCATGAATTTTGAGCTTGTTGATGTCGAGTATGTTAAGGAAGGCGGTATGAACTACCTGAGAGCATATATCGATAAGGAGGGTGGCATAACTGTTGATGACTGTGAAGTGGTTGCAAGGCAGATGAATGAGATTCTCGACAGAGAGGACTATATTCCTGATTCGTACACCTTCGAGGTCAGCTCGCCGGGGCTTGGAAGACCTCTCAAGAAGGAAAAGGACTATGTGCGCAATATGAATAAGGAGATAGAGATTCGCACATACAGGGCTATCAACAAATCAAAGGAATTTTATGGTCTGCTTAAAGCCTATGATAAGGATACAGTGACAATAACCGATGAAGACGGCAATGAGACTACATTCAATAAGAGTGACATTGCGCTTATACGTCAGGCATTGGATTTTTAATTAAAGCGCACGATAACACAAATAGGAGGAAAAAATAATGAGCAATGAGTTATTAGAAGCGTTAAATATATTAGAGCAGGAAAAACATCAGTAAAGAAACTTTACTTGAGGCAATTGAGAACTCTCTTGTGACTGCCTGCAAGAACCATTTTGGTAAATCAGACAATGTAAAGGTAGAAATAGATCCTGAGACATGTGCTTTCTCATGCTACCAGGAGAAGACGGTTGTAGATACGGTTGAGGATCCGGTTGAGGAGATTTCCTTAGCAGATGCGCACAAGGTAAACGGTAACTATCAGCTTGGAGATATCGTGAGAGTTGAGGTTAAGTCTAAGGAATTCGGACGTATTGCTACACAGAACGCAAAGAATGTTATCCTTCAGAAAATCCGCGAGGAGGAGAGAAAGGTAATATTTGACGAGTACAACAGCAAGGAAAAGGATGTTGTGACAGGTGTTGTTCAAAGATACATCGGAAAGAATGTCAGCATCAACTTAGGTAAGGCAGATGCACTTCTGACTGAGAGTGAGCAGATAAAGGGTGAGGTATTCAAGCCTACAGAGCGTATCAAGGTATATATCCTTGAGGTTAAGTCCACATCAAAGGGACCAAAGATTCTTGTTTCAAGAACACATCCTGAGCTTGTGAAGAGACTTTTCGAGTCAGAGGTTACAGAGGTTAAAGAGGGCATAGTTGAGATAAAGGCTATTTCACGTGAGGCCGGAAGCAGAACAAAGATTGCAGTATGGTCAACTGATCCAAACGTAGACCCTGTAGGAGCATGTGTAGGTATGAATGGTGCCAGAGTAAATGCTATCGTAAATGAGCTTCGCGGTGAGAAAATCGATATCATCACATGGGATGAGAATCCGGCAATACTTATCCAGAACGCACTTAGCCCTGCAAAGGTTATCTCTGTTATCGCAGATGCAGATGAGAAATCAGCAAAGGTTGTTGTTCCGGATTATCAGCTTTCGCTTGCAATCGGAAAAGAAGGACAGAATGCAAGACTTGCTGCAAGACTGACCGGATTCAAGATTGATATCAAGAGTGAGACGCAGGCAAGAGAAGCCGGTGACTTCATCGATTACGAGAATGACTATGAAGAGGATGATTATGATGACGATTATGATTATTCGGATGAGGAGCTTGCTGAGAACGAGAGATTAGCTGATACAGAACAGGCAGAGGCTTTTGATACAGAGGCTGACGAGAATGAAGCAGCAGGTACAGAAAATGATGCGGCAGATAGTGGTGATGAGCAGTAATGGCAAATAAAAAGATTCCAATGCGCAAATGCGTAGGATGTCAGGAGATGAAGGAAAAAAAAAAAGTCACTTATTCGCGTGGTAAAGACTGCGGAGGGTGACATAATTCTCGATGACACCGGCAAGAAAAAAACGGCAGGGGAGCTTATATATGTAAGAGCCTTGAATGCTTTAAAAAGGCTAAAAAGACAAAGGCACTTGAGCGTTCCCTTGGTGTTAGTGTATCAGAACAGGTATATGAGGAGCTTGAAAAGGAGATGAACCAAATTGACAGATAGAGTACTTTCTATGCTGGGATTAGCAGCAAAGTCAGATGTGGTTAGCGGAGAGTTTTCTACAGAGAACGCTGTAAAGACAGGAAAGGCATTTTTAGTGATAGTTGCAGATGATTCATCAGACAACACAAAGAAGCATTTTTCGGATATGACTGCTTTCTATGAGGTTCCGATTTATTTTTATAGTGACAAGGTGGGGTTAGGGAATGCAATAGGCAAAGAGTTTCGCGCTTCCCTTGCTGTAACGGATGAAAACCTTGCAAATGCAGTGATAAAAAGCTGCAGTCGAATAAAACTGAATAATGGAGGAAAATAGATATATGGCAAAAATGAGAGTTCATGAACTTGCAAAAGAATTAAATATAAAGTCGCAGGAAGCCATAGACACATTAAACGGCACACAGTTTGCTGTCAAAAATGTGCAGAGCGGTCTTGAGGATGAGGCACAGCAAATTGTACGAAAGAAGTACGCAAAAACAGAAGCAAAAAAAGATGCACCTAAGAAGGAAGAACCTAAAAAGGATGAGGCTAAGGCAGCCGACAGACCAAAGAAAAAAAGGCAAGCATCACAGCAGTTTTCAATGCCCAGTACAGTAAGCAGGGTAGGAAAACAAATGGTGGAAACGGCAGCGGAAATAATGGAAATAACAGTTCGCAGCGCAGGAATGGCAATGGAAGACGCGATAATCAGTCATCACGTCCTGAGCAGCACAGCATTATTAAGCCAAGACCTGTCGGAGAGAGAGCTATGCGCCCTATAAGTGAGCGTACAGCGGATCCGTATGCAGATATGAAAGCAGCCAATTCGCGTCCGGCACGTCAGGCTGACGCTGATAGAAGAAGCGACAGACGTCAGGACAATGGCGACAGAATCAACAACAGAAACACTGACAGAAATGCCGACAGAAGCAGAAATACGGACAGAAACAGCGATAGAAGAACAATCAATCGCGACAACAATAACCGAGATAACAGCAGAGACAATAACAGAGGCTTCAGAAATGACTCCAGACGTCCTGCAGAGGGTGGCAGAAGCTTTGACAAAAATAATGACAGAAGCAGAAGCAATGACAGAAGCAGGAGCAATGACAGAAATAACGATAGAACAGGCAGCAGAGGTGATGACAGAAATCGTTTCAGAAAAGAAACAGTTGCAGTTGCAGCTCCTGATGATGTAAGAGGAAAGGAGAGCCGCGACAGAGGCAACGATAGAAAGAATAAGCATAATCACAATCAGAGCCAGAAGCAGGATAAGCTCGGAAAGAAGCAGGAGAATTACATCAATCTCGAGAAGCACGGCGGAAAGAAAAAAAGCCACAGCAGCCTAAGGCACAGCCAAAAGAGGATGAGAACGAGATTAAGACAATTTCTCTTCCGGAGAAGATTACAATCAGAGATTTAGCTGACAAGATGAAGGTTCAGCCTTCAGCCATCGTAAAGAAGCTTTTCATGAAGGGCGAGATGGTAACAGTTAACTCTGAGGTTGATTTTGCAGCCGCAGAGGAGATTGCTTTAGAGTTCAATTTCATCTGTGAGGAAGAGGAGAAAGTCGATGTGATTGCAGAGCTTCTCAAGGAGGATGAAGAGGATGAGAGCAAGATGGTTCCTCGTCCACCTGTAGTCTGTGTAATGGGTCACGTAGATCATGGTAAGACATCACTGCTTGATGCCATCAGACAGACACGTGTTACAGACCGTGAGGCAGGTGGTATCACACAGCACATCGGTGCATCTGTTGTATCAATCAATGACCAGAACATCACATTCCTTGATACTCCTGGACATGAGGCGTTCACAGCAATGCGTATGCGTGGTGCACAGAGTACAGATATCGCTATCCTTGTTGTAGCTGCCGATGATGGTGTAATGCCACAGACAGTTGAGGCTATAAACCATGCAAAGGCTGCCGGAATAGAGATCATCGTAGCGATCAACAAGATCGATAAGGAAAGTGCCAATATAGAGAGAGTTAAGCAGGAGCTTACAGAGTATGAGCTTATCCCGGAGGATTGGGGCGGAAGCACAATATTCTGTCCTGTATCTGCACATACTAAGGAGGGTATCGACAATCTCCTTGAGATGATTCTTCTCACAGCAGAGGTGCTCGAGCTCAAGGCTAATCCTGATAGAAACGCAAGAGGTCTCGTAATTGAAGCACAGCTTGATAAAGGCCGTGGTGCGGTTGCCACAGTGCTTGTACAAAAAGGAACACTCCATGTCGGAGATCCTATCGCATGCGGAAGCAGCTATGGTAAGGTAAGAGCCATGATTGATGACAAGGGCCGCAGAGTAAAGGAGGCTAAGCCTTCTACACCTGTAGAGATACTTGGTCTTAACAGTGTGCCATCAGCAGGTGAGACATTTGTGGCATGTGATTCAGAGAAGGAGGCAAAGGCATTCTCTGACACATATATTTCAGAGGAAAAGAATAAGCTCATCGAGGATACAAAGGCAAAGATGTCACTTGATGATCTGTTCTCACAGATTCAGTCTGGCAATATGAAGGAGCTTGATATCATCGTAAAGGCAGATGTACAGGGTTCAGTTGAAGCTGTTAAGCAGAGTCTTGTCAAGCTTTCAAATGAGGAGGTTGTGGTCAAGGTCATCCATGGCGGCGTTGGTGCCATCAACGAGTCAGATGTTATCCTTGCATCAGCATCAAATGCAATCATCATTGGCTTTAACGTCAGACCGGATCCTGTTGCCAAGGCTACAGCAGACCGTGAGGGCGGAGATATCAGACTTTACAAGGTCATCTACAATGCAATCGAAGATGTAGAAGCAGCTATGAAGGGTATGCTTGATCCTGTATTTGAGGAGAAGGTTATCGGACATGCGGAAATCAGACCGATTTTCAAGGCTTCAGGCGTTGGAAACATTGCAGGTTCATATGTGCTTGACGGATTTATGGAGAGAGGCTGCCGTGTCAGAATCAGCAGAGAGGGTGAGCAGATATTCGAGGGAGACCTTGCTTCACTCAAGAGATTCAAGGATGACGTCAAGGAGGTCAAGACAGGCTATGAGTGTGGTCTTGTATGACGGATTTAATGATATTCAGGAATTCGATATAGTTGAAGCTTACAAGATGGTAGAGGTTCCGAGATAATCATATATTGTTTATCTTGAATTAATGTAGCTATTCGGATAGTTACGGTTTAATATAAAAAAAAGCGGGATTATATGAGAAAGAACAGCATAAAAAATATTCGTATCAACGAAGAGGTAATGCGTGAACTGTCAAATATCATACGCGGTGAGATAAAGGATCCGCGTATCAATCCCATGACAAGTGTTGTTGCTGTCGAGGTGGCACCTGATTTAAAGACAGCAAAGGCTTATATCAGTGTGCTTGGTGACAAGAAATCACAGGCTGATACGCTTGCAGGACTTAAGTCAGCGGAGGGATATATACGCAGAACTCTCGCAAAGAACATCAATTTAAGGAATACACCTGCCATTACATTTATCATAGACCAGTCTATAGAGTATGGTGTTGAGATGTCTAAAAAGATTGATGAAGTAACAAAAAATCTCAAAGAGGATTAACAAAGAGGATTGATTATGACAGAGATTGATTCTATTTTAAAGGATGCACAATCAGTTGCCGTTTCCGGTCATGTGAGACCGGACGGCGACTGTGTCGGCTCAACACTTGCTGTATACAACTACATAAAGGATTATTATCCTGATATAAAGGCAAGGATTTATTTAGAGCCAAGCCCAAACATCTTTAAGTTTATGCAAAGAGCAGATGAGATTGACAGCAGCTATGCGGATGATACAGTATACGATCTGTTCATAGCATGTGACTGCAGTGACACAGGCAGACTGGGAAGTGCAGCTAAGTATTTTGATTCTGCAAAAAGGACACTTTGTATAGATCATCATGTTACAAACGGGGCCTTTGCAGACGCAAATTACATCTTTCCGGATGCGAGCTCAACCTGTGAGCTTGTGTTTGAACTTCTGCCGAAGGAGCGCATCACAATACAGATAGCAGAGTGTATTTACACAGGCATGGTGCATGATACAGGCGTGTTCCAGTATTCATGCACTTCAAAAAAAGACTATGGATATAGCAGGCTCCCTGATGGAGATGGGCATTGATTATTCAAGGATAATCGATGATACATTTTATACAAAGACATTTGCTCAGAACAAGATTATGGGGCAGGCGCTTTTGAATGCTGCTTTGTATCTGAATGGTGATGTTATATTGTCTGCAGTATCGCGCGCTGAGATGGAGAAGTACGATGTGCTTCCAAAGCATCTCGACGGTATTGTAAATCAGCTGCGCGTGACAAAGGATATAAAGGTTGCTGTATTTCTCTACGAAAATGAGGATGGTACCTACAAGGGCAGCCTGCGTGTAAACGGTGATTATGATGTGGCAAAGGTTGCGTCGGTATTTGGCGGCGGTGGACATGTAAAGGCCGCCGGATTTACGATTGACGGACCGCTTGAGGTGGCAACAGACCGCATCCTTACGGCAATTAAGGACAATATTTAGGGAGAGATTCTTGGGCAGATGGTTAATGGAATAATCAATGTATACAAGGAAAAGGGCTATACAAGCTTTGACGTTGTGGCAAAGCTTCGAGGCATATTCCACCAGAAGAAGATTGGTCATACGGGTACACTTGATCCTGATGCGCAAGGCGTCCTTCCTGTCTGCCTTGGAAAAGCAACCAGAGTGTGTGACCTTTTGACAGATAAGGACAAGGTCTATAAAGCTGTGCTGCTTTTTAGGACAGGAGACAGATACACAGGATATTTCAGGGCAGGTCTTAAATCAGGCTGAGGTCAATGTGACTGAGCAGGCGGTGTATGATGCAATATCACAGTTTATTGGCAGACAAAAGCAGGTGCCGCCAATGTATTCGGCTCTAAAGGTCAATGGGAAAAAGCTCTATGAGCTTGCCAGGGAGGGCAAGGTTATAGAGAGAAAAGCCCGGGATATCGAGGTGTTTGATATCAAGGTTGAAAGCATTGATTTGCCTGAGGTTACGATGACGGTGCACTGTTCAAAGGGCACATATATCAGGACGCTGTGCAATGACATCGGAGAGAGGCTGGGCTGCCATGGCTGCATGAAGTCACTGCTTAGAGTAAGGGTAGCAGGCTTTGACTTAGAGCATGCACTTACACTTTCGCAGATTCAGTCAAAGGTGGATGAAGGCTGCTTTGATATGGTGATGCCTGTTGACGGAGTATTCGAAAATCTGCCGGCAGTGCATACTGCTTCAGATGCTGATAAGCTTGTCAGAAATGGAAATAAAATTCCGGCAGTGCTTACGGATTATTTAAAACACAGTGCTGACTCTGATATAAGATACAGAGTATACAATCATGAGGGCATATTTGTCGGTGTGTATTCGTATCTTGATGAGACCGGTGAGTTTAAGCCGGTTAAGATTTTTATGGAATAGAATAGTATACAGATATTATGGAATATATAAGCAAAACTCTGGATTTTCATGTCAAGGAGCCGTCCGTCATCTCGTTTGGAAAGTTTGACGGGCTTCACCGAGGACATGAATTTCTGATGGAAAAGCAAATTGAACAGAGCAATCTGCATGGCTACAAGCGCATCATATTTACGTTTGACATTCCTCCCAAATCGGAGGTACTTGGCGTTGAGTCAAAGGTTATAATCACAAACGATGAAAAAGAGTATGTGTTTGAAAAATCAGGTATTGACTATCTGATAGAGTGTCCGTTTGTGCCACAGGTGATGACGATGGAGGCGGATGCGTTTGTCAGATGGATAGTTAAAAGTCTTAATGTCAAGTGTATCATTGTCGGAGATGATTTCCGTTTCGGGCACAACAGGGCAGGAGACCATCGGCTGCTTTCTGCGATGGCAGGAGAGCTTGGATACGAGCTTATTGTGGTGGACAAGATAAAGGATGGAGACAGGGATATAAGCAGTACCTATATCCGCGAGGAGATTGCGGCAGGACATATTAAAAAGGCGAATGAACTGCTGGGATATCCCTTTTTCATAAAAGGAAGAGTAGTGCATGGCAGAGCACTGGGCAGGACTATTGGCATTCCGACAGTCAACCTTTCAGTGCCGCACGATAAGCTGCTTCCACCAAAGGGAGTGTATATGTCAAGAGTTCTTGTCAGGGACAACTGGTACCTTGGTGTAACCAATATAGGATGCAAGCCTACTATAGAGGGCAAAAATCCAATCGGTGCAGAGACATATATCATAGATTTTGGGCAGGATGTTTACGGACAGGATATCATGGTAGAGCTTCATAAGTTTGTAAGACCTGAGATGAAGTTTGATTCAATAGAAGCGTTAAAGAGCCAGATGAGTGCAGATATCAATTATACAATCAATTATGCAGGCAGTCACACATTCTAGTGTGGCTGTTTTTTTTGCGAAATTACCCAAAATAACGAAAAAATGACAAATATTACGGAAATATTACGGAGAAATATTGACATTTTAACAATTTGTGATATACTCGTAAACATGGGATTATGGATAGCATGAACTGGAGGCTATATGAAAAATAAATTAAAATTAGGACAGGCAGCAGGCGTTGTAGCGTTTGCTATTATTATAGGTGCTGTATCTATGAGTTCAAGCAGCACAGTAGATGCCAGAGCATCATTAAAGGAAAACAGAACAGTCAATGCGGGGGTTGCCCTTGGTCTGACAGAGGCGGCAGATGCTACGGAGCTTCTTACAGCAGGAGCGACATCTGCTCTCACATACTACGGAGCTGAGCTTACTGTTGCGCAAAATGACAGCAATGTTGTAACAGCATCTGCACAGGGTGCACCGCAGACAGATGATGCTTCACAGGAGTCTGAGCAGGCAAATGAGGCAGCTCAGACACCGACAGCCGCACAGACCTGTGGTTATACAAATCTTGGTATGTCGGTTATCAGCAGCGGAAACTTAAATATCAGACAGGAGGCTTCGACAGACAGCGAGGTAATAGGAATACTTACCAATCACAATGCCTGTGAGCTTCTTGAGGATGCCGGAGAATGGTACAAGGTCACATCAGGCAAGGTGACAGGATATGTAAACAAGCAGTATCTTGTGACAGGAGATGAGGCAGAGGCTATTGCAGAACAGGAGATTAAGACGGTTGCCACAGTAAATACGGAAACACTGAATGTGCGTGCAGAGAAGTCAACAGAGGCTGCGGTGCTTTCGCAGGTTGGAAATTCAGAGGCATTCACGGTTAATTCTGTCGCTGACGGCTGGGTTGAGATAAGTGTGGATGATTCGGTAGGATATATATCACAGGATTATGTGACACTGGCACAGGCACTTCCTACAGCAAAGACAATAGAGCAGGTGAAGTATGGTGACGGCGTATCAGATGTAAGGGCATCTGTTGTATCGTATGCGTTACAGTTTGTCGGAAACAGATATGTGTGGGGTGGTACAAGCCTTGAGAAGGGAGTTGACTGCTCAGGCTTCACAATGAGAATTCTTGGAAAGTATGGAATCTCATTACCGCATTCATCAAGAGCACAGCCTTCATACGGCACCAAAATCAGTGCATCTGAAGCAAAGCCGGGAGATTTATTCTTCTACGGAAGTGGAAGGAGTATCTCACATGTTGCAATTTATATCGGAAACGGACAGATTGTACATGCCAGCAACAAGCGTGATGGAATCAAGGTTTCAAATGCATATTACAGAAATCCGATTTGTGTCGTAAGATATTTGCCGGATTAATAAAAAACAGTTTACAACAAATGCTTACTATGCTATACTGCATAAGTATGGTTTTGCCCATGTTCGGTAGTTGGACACTCCGACCTATTGCTGAGCATCATACAGTTATCAGGGCGCATTATAATATAAGGAGGATCAACAATGATCGCAAAGGAAAAGAAACAGGCTATTATCGCAGAGTACGGTAGAACACCAAATGACACAGGTTCACCAGAGGTTCAGATTGCAATTCTTTCAGCAAGAATCGCAGAGTTAACTGAGCATTTCAAACAGAACCCAAAGGATCATCACTCAAGAAGAGGAATGTTAAAGATGATCGGTCAGAGACGTGGATTACTTGCATACCTTAAGGAGATTGATATCGAGAGATATCGTTCACTTATCGAGCGTTTAGGACTCAGAAAATAGTATTTTCTTTAGAGCGGAGTAATTATTATTCCGCTCTATTATTGTTTTTATTATTGTTTTTTGAAAAGCAGAAGTAAGCCGAGACCACTAAAGAGTGCATGAGCGTGCATGTATTGTTTAGTAGTTTCGGAAGAGGAATACACTTCTGCAAAAGAATTTTAAGGAGAATTAATATGTACAAAAGTTATTCAATGGAACTTGCCGGCAGGACTCTTACTGTAGATATCGGAAGAGTAGCAGCTCAGGCAAACGGAGCTGTTTTTATCAAGTATGGTGATACAACAGTTCTTTCAACAGCTACAGCATCTGACAAGCCACGTGACGGTGTGGATTTCTTCCCACTCAGTGTTGAGTTCGAGGAGAAGATGTACTCTGTAGGAAAAATTCCGGGTGGTTTTAACAAGCGTGAGGGAAAGGCATCTGAGAACGCCATCCTTACAGATCGTGTAATTGACCGTCCTATGAGACCTCTTTTCCCAAAGGATTACAGAAATGATGTTACATTAAACAACCTTGTTATGTCAGTGGATCCTGAGTGCCGTCCTGAGATAGTTGCAATGATCGGTACAGCTCTTGCTGTTCATATATCAGATATTCCGTTTGACGGACCATGTGCCATGACACAGATGGGACTTGTTGATGGAGAGTTTATCGTAAACCCTTCACAGAAGCAGTGGGATGAGGGCGATTTACAGCTCACGGTTGCTTCTACAAAGGAAAAGGTCATCATGATTGAAGCAGGAGCCAATGAGATTCCTGAGGATCAGATGATTGAGGCAATCTACAAGTGCCACGATATCAACCAGACAGTTATCGCATTCATGGATCAGATTCGTGATGAGATTGGCAAGCCAAAGCATGAGTATGAGAGCTGTGCTATTCCTGAGCAGATGTTCGAGGATATCAAGAAAATTGTTACTCCTGAGCAGATGGAGGAGGCAGTATTCACAGATGAGAAGCAGAAGCGTGAGGAAAATATAAGAGCTATCACAGAGCAGTTAGAGGAAGCCTTCGCTGACAATGAGGAGTACCTTGCAGTACTTGGTGAGGCTATTTACCAGTATCAGAAGAAGACAGTCAGAAAGATGATTTTAAAGGATCATAAGCGTCCGGACGGCCGTGCAATCAACCAGATCAGACCACTCGCAGCAGAGGTTGATTTGATTCCTAGAGTTCACGGCTCTGCAATGTTTACCCGTGGACAGACACAGATTTGTGATGTTGTAACACTTGCTCCTTTATCAGAGATTCAGAAAATCGACGGACTTGATGCAAATATCACAACAAAGAGATATATGCATCACTATAACTTCCCTGCATATTCTGTAGGAGAGACAAAGGTATCACGTGGACCGGGACGTCGTGAGATTGGACACGGAGCTCTTGCTGAGAAGGCACTTGTTCCTGTACTTCCAAGCATTGAGGAGTTCCCATATACTATCCGTGCCGTATCTGAGACATTTGAGTCAAACGGCTCTACATCAATGGCTTCAACATGTGCATCATGTATGTCACTTATGGCTGCAGGTGTTCCAATTAAAGCTATGGTTGCAGGTATCTCATGCGGACTCGTGACCGGAGATACAGATGATGATTATCTGGTACTTACTGATATTCAGGGCCTTGAAGATTTCTTCGGAGATATGGATTTCAAGGTAACAGGTACACATAAGGGTATTACAGCTATCCAGATGGATATCAAGATTCACGGACTTACAAGACCTATCGTTGAGGAGGCAATCGCAAGAACACGTGAGGCACGTCTCTACATCATGGATGAGGTCATGAGCAAGGCAATCGCTGAGCCTAGAAAAGAAGTAAATGAGTGGGCTCCAAAGATTGAGCAGATTACAATCGATCCATCAAAGATTGGTGATGTTGTCGGACAGAAGGGTAAGACAATCAACGAGATTATCGACAGAACCGGTGTAAAGATTGATATCACAGATGATGGCGCTGTTTCAGTTTGCGGAACAGATAAAGAGATGATTGCAAAGGCAATCGACATGATTAAGATTATCACAACTGATTTTGAGCAGGGACAGATCCTTGAGGGAACAGTTGTAAGCATCAAGGAGTTCGGTGCTTTCATCGAATTTGCTCCTGGCAAAGAGGGAATGGTTCACATTTCTAAGATTGCAAAAGAGAGAATCAACAGAGTAGAGGATGTACTCACACTTGGAGACAAGGTAAAGGTTGTTTGCCTTGGCAAGGACAAGATGGGAAGAATCAGCTTCTCTATGAAGGATGTAAAAGAGGATTAATTAATATACGTTAAAGTATAACAATAATATCCAGGTAAAGGGCTGCACGCAGGTGCAGTCCTTTAATATATGAAATTATAGTAAGGTGATATGATGTAAGGCAAAACAGGTGCGTCTGTGTCATATTGTGAAAACGAATCATATACTAAAATAAAAAATAAAATAATAATGAAAAATGCGAAATATAGTATAAATGCAAATCTGGTATATAAAAATGGATATAGTGGTAAAAATGTCAATATAGCAGTGCTTGATACGGGTGTGTTTAAACACAAACAGCTTGATGGGTGTATAAAGCACTTTATGGATTTTGTGGGTGGAAAGGAGACATGTTATGACGATAACGGGCATGGTACACATGTGTGCGGTATATTATCGGCTGCAGATATAGGCATGGCTCCGGGGGCAGGACTATATGTGTTTAAGGTGCTTGATTATCTTGGCATGGGGCAGACAGCGGATTCAATTCGTGCACTTAAGTATATAAAAAGAAAACTGCGTCAGACTTAATATAAAAATACTCAACTTCTCTGTAGGATATCTGCCATGTTCTGATACAGCAGAGCGTATTAAGATATTGAAGCTGATAGATGAATTGTGGGATATGGGAGTGGTAGTTGTTGCAGCAGCGGGCAACTACGGCCCGGCACCGTTTTCTGTAACTGTGCCGGGAATTTCAAGAAAAATAATAACAGTCGGAAGCTTTGATGATATAAGAAGTGGCAAAGGTCCGACCGATTGCTGTATTGTAAAGCCTGAGATTCTGGCTCCCGGGCATGATATCATAAGCCTTGGAACGAGGGATGGCACATATGTAAGAAAAAAACAGGTACTTCAATGGCTACACCGATTGTGTCAGGTGCCATAGCACTTCTATTGGAAAAAAATCCAAATATTAGACCGGAGGCGGTTAAGCTAGCCCTGTATAATACATGTGACAGGGCAGGGGATAGTCACAAAGGCTCGTGGGGGATTATAAATGTTGATAAATTGGTGGGAATATTATAATATGTATTAGAGATTTATTATAGATAATATAGGAAATATTAGGTTGTATAATTGTAATTTCATGGTAGGGCTTAAATGAGAAAAAAATATTACAAAGACTGCTTTCAAAGCTTTTTATAGTTTCGACAATAATAATCATACAGATGATATGGTGGTTCTTTTTGTTTTATACGGCATCTGTTGCCAGCAGGGTGTTTCAGGATCTGCTGTATGTGGCAGCCATATTGCTTTCGCTTTATATTGTCAACAGGCGGATGAAAATGTATATAAAAAATGTCATGGATATTTTTGATACTGAGTGTTCCAATCGTTGGTATTCCGTGCTATTTCTTTTTCGGAAGACCGGAGCTTACGTCGAAGACACAGAAAAGAATGGCGAGAATTGTGGAAGCATATGCGCCGCTTCGGCCTGAAAACGAGCTGCTAAATGAGACACTCAGACAGACAGATATGGATGCATACAGACAAAGCAGGCTTATCACTCAAAATCAGAAATATCCACTGTATGCGGAGGACTGCACAGAGTACTTTAAATCAGGTGAGGAGGCTTTTGAGAGCATTTTAAAAGATTTAAGGTCAGCTGAAAAGTTTATCTTTATGGAGTATTTCATAATCGGCAGTGGCGTTATGCTTGATCAGATACTTGATATACTCAAAGAAAAGGTAAAGCATGGAGTTGTGGTGAGAATCATATATGATGATTTTGGCAGCATAAATGCCATTCCGCCACACTTTATAAAGGAGATGGAGAGCATCGGAATACAGACCAGACGCTTCAATCCATATAAGCCCATGCTTTCAGTAATTATGAATGACAGGGATCATAGGAAGATACTGGTGATAGACGGACGTGTGGCACATACCGGTGGTTACAATATAGCAGATGAGTATATCAACAAAAAAATCAGGTTTGGTTACTGGAAGGATGCCGGTATCCGTGTGGAGGGAGAGTGTGTAAACAGTTTCACAACGATGTTCCTTGAGATGTGGAATTATATCAATAAGGACAATGCAGTACATGATGAATTTCTGAATCCACACAATACCTTCAGCCAGTCAGAGGAAAGCGGTTTTGTCCAGCCGTTTTGCGATTCTCCACTTGAGCATGATGATGTAGGAGAGAATCTTTATGTGAGTATCATCTCAAGAGCTAAAAAATATGTTTATATTTTTACACCATATCTGATACTTGGAACGGAGCTGTCACATGCTATGATATCGGCAGCCAGGTCAGGTGTTGATGTGCGTATTGTTGTACCTGAGATTCCCGATAAAAAGCTCATTTATCTGCAGACAAAAGCCAATTTCAGACCTCTTATCGAGGCGGGGGTAAGGATATATCTATACACACCCGGCTTTATACATTCAAAGTGTATAGTGGCAGATGATGATACTGCGATAGTTGGCACATGCAATCTGGATTTCAGGAGCATGTACTGGAATTTTGAGGATTTTGTATACATGTACAGGACTCAGTGCATCGGAAAAATAAAAGAGGATGCGATAGAGACGTTTGCGGTTTCAGAGGAGGTGTATGAGGAAAGCACAAATGATATCTCATTTGCAGGCAGGCTGCTGCAGAGTATTTTGCAGCTTTTTGCACCGCTTTTTTGTAAATGTGACTGTAAAGCGTCTGATAAAAAAACTGTTGAATAATGTTACAAGTTGTAATATAATAATCAAGCGATTGCGTAAGCAACGCACGAAGAAACTGAATATGTAGCATAAAGGTGTCGGAGCAGACAAGCATTTGAATCTGATTTATGACAGGCGATGTGAAGCTGGCTGCGGTGAAAAGGGAAACAGGTGCAAATCCTGTACGAACTCGTCACCGTAATTAGGGGGTGACGGCCGATAGGTCACTGGGCAACCGGGAAGACGGCCGAAGCAATGATATATAAGCCGGGAGACCTGCCTTTGTGTTGTACGGAAACAATAGTGTTTCAAGCCACGAGTAACTGGCTGTACGTGATGAAATAATTATAATTACAGACAAGGTTATGATAGCCGTATAGTCTGTGTTAGAAGGATTTTGACATGTATAGCTCTTTGACATAATAGTACAAAGAGCTTTTATTTTTGACGCTTTAAATGTTTTCGTCTTACATATTTAAAACATGTGCAGCTTAATAGCTGCAAGGAGAATGAAAAGGAGAAAACATGAAAAAGAAATTAGTAGTAGTACTGATGGCAGCAGTTATGGCTATGACAGCAGTGACCGGCTGTGGCAGCAAGGCAGATGATGCAAAGAATGATACACAGGCATCTAAGACTTCAGAGAGTGAGACAAGCGCAAACGCGGATCAGGAGGCAGCAATGCATGTGGCAGATTTAATCGATGCAATCTACGTGCAGGAGAGAACAGATGATACAGACAAGCAGTGCAAGGAGGCTAAGGAGGCCTGGGACAAGCTCACAGACGCACAGAAGGAGCTTGTAGAGGGAGAAAATGCTGATCCTGACTATTTCGGCAGAGATACAGGCGATGCTTCAAAGGATGATCCGAGAAACCAGGATGATATCGGCGAGAACGAGATTCTTGTAGTAAGCTTTGGTACATCCTTCAACGACAGCCGTGTGGCTGATATCAAGGGTGTGGAGGATGCAATAGCAGCTGCAAATCCTGACTGGTCAGTCAGAAGAGCCTTCACAGCACAGATTATCATCAATCATGTACAGGCAAGAGATGACGAGAAGATTGACAATATGGATCAGGCACTTGAGCGTGCAGTCAAAAATGGTGTAAAGAATCTTGTGGTACAGCCTACACACCTGATGCATGGCGCAGAGTATGATGAGCTTTCAGAGGCTGTAGAGAAGTATAAGGATAAATTTGAGTCTGTAAAGATTGCAGAGCCACTCCTCGGTGAGGTTGGAAGTGATGCAACAGTTGTAAATGAGGATAAAAAGGCCGTTGCAGAAATTCTTACAGAGGAAGCAGTGGAAAAGGCAGGCTATGACAGCCTTGATGCTGCAAAGGAAGAGGGCACAGCATTTGTATTTATGGGACATGGAACAAGCCATACAGCAAAGATTTCATACAGCCAGATGCAGAGCCAGATGACAGCTTTGGGTTATGAGAACGTATTTATCGGAACTGTAGAGGGTGAGCCGGAGGATACATCATGTGAGTCTGTCATTGAGAAGGTGTCAGCCGCTGGCTACAAGAACGTCATTCTTCGTCCGCTTATGGTTGTTGCAGGAGACCATGCCAACAATGATATGGCGGGAAGTGATGATGATTCATGGCTTTCACAGTTTAAGGCATCAGGAAAGTTCGATAAAATCGATACACAGATTAACGGACTTGGTGAGATTGAGGGTATCCAGAAGCTTTATGTTGAGCATACAGCGGCTGCTATGAGCAAGTAGCAGTTACTTAAATGTATAGTGGGGAAGCTATAAAATAACAGGAGCAGTATATCAGACATGAGAAAATTATTCAGAAACAAGTTTACTTATATCGTTGCAATGACACTGGTTTGTGCCATGAGCCTGGCAGCCTGCGGTAATAAGAATGCAAAAGCTGAAACAGAAAGCAAAAAAGCAGTGCAGGACGCGACAGAGAGCACAAAAAGGCTGAAAAAACAGAAAAGATAGCACTTTCAGATGGTACATATACAGCAGAGTTTACTACAGACAGCTCAATGTTTCATGTGAATGATGCATATGACAACAAAGGTACACTCACCGTGAAGGATGGCAAGGCAACAATACATGTTGCTCTTACATCCACACACATTGTAAATCTCTTTTTGGGAACAGCAAAGGATGCCTCAAAGGACAAGGCTGAGCTTTTGGAGCCAACTGTTGAGACTGTCGATTATGGCGATGGCACAACTGAGGAGGTCAATGCGTTTGATATACCGGTTCCTGTTTTGGATGAGGAATTTGACCTTGCACTTATCGGTACAAAGGGCAAATGGTATGACCACAAGGTAAAGGTCTCAAATGCCACACCTGCGGACGCAGATGCAAGCGTATCTGAGAGTGCAGGAAAAGAGCTTCCTGACGGAACATACAATATCAATCTCGATTTCGAGGGCGGAAGCGGTAAGGCGAGCATTGCATCACCGGCTGAGGTGACTATAAGCGGTGGAGCCGCTACTGCAACAGTGCAGTGGAGCAGTCCAAACTATGACTATATGATAGTTGACGGACAGAAATACATGCCTGTAAATACAGACGGCAATTCTGTATTTGAAATTCCGGTTAAGCTTGATACACCTATGCAGGTTATCGGAGATACAGTTGCTATGAGCAAGCCGCACGAGGTTGAGTACACACTCACCTTCCATTCAGATTCTGCTACAGAGGTGCTTGGTGAGGATGGAGAATAATTAAGCTATGCATGGAAGAAAAAAGATAATTATATATATATTGATATCAATTATAGGACTGTTCTGGCTGTCAGGCTGTGACAGTCCTTCTTCCGATTCAGGGAATACCGAATCGAAGGCTGAGGCAGAGGCACAAAACGGTCTTATATATAAGAGCAGTATGAAGCTTTTATATGCAAAGAATTTTTCCGTTGACTATTATGAGGGTGGATACAAGATACTTACTACAAAGGATGGTACCAAAATACTTACCGTGCCAAAGGGCAGAAAGACTCCAAAGGATATTGACAAGGATATCATTGTGAAGGAGCCTGTAAGTGATTTGTATCTGGTCGCATCAGGGGTGATGGATATGTTTGACAAGCTTGATGCAGTGGACACTATTAAATTTTCGGGGCTTGACAGTGATGGCTGGTACATTGACAGTGCAAGAAAGGCTCTTGAAAGTGGCAGAATGCTATATGCCGGCAAATATTCAAAGCCCGATTATGAGCTTTTGGTGTCAGAAAACTGTTCTCTTGCCATAGAAAATACTATGATTACCCATTCGCCGCAGGTAACTGAAAAGCTTAAAAGCTTTGATATCCCTTCAATAATCGAGTACTCAAGCTATGAAGAGGAGCCGCTTGGAAGAGTGGAGTGGGTGAAGTTTTTCGGAGCACTCACAGACCGGGATGAAAAGGCCGATGAGCTCTTTAATGAGCAGGTGGATATTGTAAATCGCATCGCAAAGACAGATGGTACCGATACGGATGATGCCACAAAAAGTGATACAGTTGCATTTTTCTATATCACATCCAATGGACAGGTTCAGGTGCGCAAAAGCACAGATTATGTGCCAAAGATGATTTCACTTGCCGGTGGAAAATATATTTTTGATGCATCAAATGACGACGATACAGGCAGGTCAACCATGAATATGCAGCTAGAGGATTTCTACAATGGAGCAATAGATGCTGACTATCTGATATATAACAGTGCGATAGACGGCGGTGTGAAGAATCTGAATGAGCTTTTGGACAAGTGCCCGGTGCTTGCTGATTTTAGGGCAGTCAAAGACGGCAATGTATTTTGCACCACGAACGATATGTATCAGCAGTCTATGTCCATCGGATATATGATTGATGATATGCATTCGATGATTACAGGTGCATCCGACAGCGGCATGAAATATCTGTTTAAGCTCAACAGGAAAATCAATAGCACAAAAAGATAAAAATCGGAGCTACAACATGGAAAAAACCAGAAAAATAAGGTGTTTTACAACATTTATTATTCTTATAATCTTAATTATTATATTGCTTATCATGAATGTGTGCATAGGAACTGTACACATATCATTTAAGGCTGCATTTGCGACACTTTATGACCACTCAGACAGGGTAGGACGTATTGTGTGGGATATCCGCATGCCAAGAGCTATCGCAGCGATGATACTGGGCGGGGCATTAGCGCTTGCAGGCTATCTTTTGCAGACTTTTTTTCATAATCCAATCGCGGGACCTTTTGTACTTGGCATATCATCGGGAGCCAAAATGGTCGTGGCACTTGTTATGGTATTTTTGCTTGGAAATGCCATACGTGTGAGCTCACTGGCCATGATTGCAGCAGCGTTTTTGGGAGCAATGCTTTCAATGGGCTTTGTGCTTATCATTTCAAGAAAAGTAAGCAGCATGTCAATGCTTGTGGTGAGCGGTGTCATGATTGGCTACATATGCTCTGCGGTGACTGAGTTTGTGGTGACATTTGCAGATGATTCCGACATAGTAAATCTGCATAACTGGTCAAGGGGAAGCTTTTCGGGTATGACATGGGACAGCGTCGGGGTGATGAGCATTGTGGTGGGAATCACATTTGTTTTTGTTTTTCTCATGTCAAAGCCTCTTATGGCATATCAGCTCGGAGAGTCATATGCCGTAAATCTGGGTGTAAACATAAAGCGTATCCGGGTGCTTCTGGTATTGCTTTCAAGTCTGCTTTCCGCATGTATAGTGGCGTTTGCGGGACCGATATCGTTTGTCGGAATAGCCGTGCCACACATAGTAAAAAGCATGCTAAAGAGCACAAGGCCCATATATATGATACCGGCCTGCTTCCTTGGGGGAGCGGTGTTCTGCCTGTTTTGTGATTTGCTTGCGAGGATGATGTTTGCGCCTACGGAGCTTAGTATCAGCACGGTTACGGCAGTATTTGGTGCACCGGTAGTGCTGTTTATCATGATAAGACGCAGCAAGGCGAAGAAAATGTCTGATGGGAGATTATTTTACTGCTCAGAAGCTGGCCGTTGGATATGATAACAGGCCGCTTATTGGAAATATTGATTTTTCCCCTGAAAAGGGGAGAGATTCTCACATTAATCGGGCCAAACGGTGCCGGTAAATCGACTATTTTAAAAAGTATTGCAAGACAGCTTTCGCTTGTGAGCGGTACGATATATCTTGATAAAAGTGATGTAGTGACGATGAATGGCAATGAATTTGCAAAGAAAATGGCTGTTGTGCTCACCGATAAGCTAAAGACGGAGCTTATGAGCTGCTATGATGTGGTTTCAACCGGCAGATATCCATACACAGGCCGGTTTGGAGTACTTTCGGATGAGGACAAAAAGGCTGTGGATGAGGCGATGGAGCTGGTCAATGTATCACAGATAAAAGATAAGGATTTTACAAAGATAAGCGATGGACAAAGACAGCGCGTCATGCTGTCACGGGCTATATGTCAGCAGCCGGAGATTATAGTGTTAGACGAGCCTACCTCATATCTTGATATAAAGTACAAGCTTGAGTTTTTATCAATACTCCAAAGGCTTAAAAGACAGAAGAATCTTACGGTTATCATGTCGCTCCATGAGCTTGATATGGCAAAGCGTGTGTCAGACCATATTTTGTGTATAGATGGCAGATATGTGGACAGATACGGAACTCCCGAGGAGGTATTTACTGACCAATATGTTTCAGGGCTTTTTGGAATTACGGCAGGAAGCTTTGACGAAACAGGAGAGGATTTAGAGCTGGAAAAACCGGATGGAATGGCGAGGGTATTTGTCATAGCAGGAGGGGGCTTGGGCAGAAAAAGCTTTAGGAGCTTACAGCGAAAGGGTATCCCGTTTGCGACAGGAATCATCTATGAAAATGATCTGGATTATCCTGCGGCAAAGGCGCTTTCTGCTGAGATTGTCAGCGCAAGAAGCTTTGAGCCTGTAGACGATGCCCTTATTGAAAAGGCAAAGGAGCTTATTGATGCATGCGAGGGCGTTATATGTGACAGAACAGAGTTTGGCACATATGAGCAGTTTAACAGCAGACTTTATGAGTATGCAGCCTCTACAGGAAAAATTATTAAAATTCCATTTCATGACGAATAATTGGCACAGCTTTAAGGAAGTTACTGTTCACATTCCAGTTTAATTTTCATGATAAAGCAACAGACTACCACATAAATTCAGACAGCAGGTATAGATATGGCAAAGGTAATTATGGTACAGGGTACAATGTCCAATTCAGGCAAGAGCTTTCTTGTCGCGGGCTTGTGCCGTATTTTCAGACAGGACGGATACAGAGTGGCACCGTTTAAATCACAGAACATGGCGCTCAACTCTTATATAACAGACGAAGGACTTGAGATGGGACGGGCTCAGGTGATGCAGGCTGAGGCAGCAGGCATTAAGCCTATGGTGTGCATGAATCCTATTCTTTTAAAAGCCCACAAATAACACAGGCTCACAGGTGATTGTAAACGGAAGGGTGCTTAAGAATATGCCGGCGAGAGAGTATTTTGCATACAAGAAAAACTCTCATACCGGATATAAAAAAGGCATTTAAAAAGCTTGAGGAGTATGCTGATATCATAGTGATTGAGGGCGCCGGAAGCCCGGCGGAGATAAATCTGAAGGAAAATGATATTGTAAACATGGGGCTTGCGCATATGGTGGATGCACCGGTGCTGCTCGTGGGTGATATCGACAGAGGTGGCGTTTTTGCGCAGCTGCTTGGTACACTTATGCTTTTAACCGATGAGGAAAAGAATCGTGTCTGCGGGCTTATTATCAATAAATTCCGTGGAGACAAGACGATCCTTGACCCGGGGATACAGATGCTTGAGGAGAGAGGCGGGGTGCCTGTCACCGGAGTGGTGCCATATATGGATGTACAGCTTGAGGATGAGGACAGCCTGACAGAGCGCTTTGACAAAAAAAGACAGATGGGCTTATTGATATAGCGGTCATCAGATATCCGAGAGTATCAAATTTCACGGATTTCAATGTTTTTGAGCAGATGTCCGAGGTAACAGTGCGGTATGTGTCAACAGTAAATGAGCTGCGCCATCCGGATATAGTATTTTTGCCGGGAAGCAAGAATACGATGGGGGATCTTTTGTGGATGAGACAAAACGGACTTGAGGCCGCCGTCAAAAAAGCTCTCATGTGAGATACCTGTTTTTGGAATATGCGGAGGCTATCAGATGCTTGGGGCTTCAATAGCCGACCCCGACGGTGTCGAGGAGGGAGGCTTTATGCGTGGCATGGAGCTTCTTCCTATAGATACCGTTTTAAAAGACAGCAAGACACGGCTTCAGACAAGCGGTGAAATAGCACATGTAGATGGTGTATTGAGCAGGCTTTCAGGCTGTCACTTTCTGGGCTATGAGATACATATGGGTAAGAGCGCATATAGCGCAGCTTCAGATGAGCAGGGGGCTTGTGCTGACAGGAAAAATGAGTTAAATAATGTCATATCTGATGGCAGAAATGTGTATGGCTCGTATATCCACGGCATTTTTGATACTGCAGAGGCAGCCAGGGTGATAGTGGATTATATTGCCGATAAAAAGGGCATTGATGTGAATGACAGCGCTATTTTAAGCTATAAGAGCTTCAAGGAAAAACAGTATGACAGGCTTGCGGATACACTGAGAGAGTATCTGGATATGGATGCAGTGTACGGCATGCTTCGTGAGGCAAGACATGATTGAAAATAATATTATTTCTGACCATTTTACAGTTGAAGAATTGAAAAAATTAAAAATAACTCCACCTGATGCAAAAATCTACAAAAAATCCGTTCAAATTGGGATTCGGTGGCAAAGCCGCTCGACGGCATGGGTGATTTTGAGCTTTTAACGGCTAAAATCGGTGCTATTTTGGGAGATGAAAATATAGATATCTCAAAAAAGGCGGTCATAATGATGTGTGCGGATAATGGTGTGGTTGCTGAGGGCATCAGCCAGTCCGGACAGGATGTGACACTTGCAGTTGCAAAATCCATGGCAAGGAAGGCTTCATCTGTCGGACGCATGGCAATGACTGCAGGGGTTGATACAATTCCTGTGGATATAGGAGTAAACAGTGACGAGAGTGTTAAAGGGCTGCTTCAAAGAAAGGTGCGCATGGGCACGAGAAACTTTGCAAAAGAGCCTGCCATGACAAGGGCTGAGACACTTGAAGCGATTGCAGCAGGTATAGAAATAGTGCGTGGGTGTAAGGCAGACGGCTGCAGAATTATTGCAACCGGTGAGATGGGTATAGGAAACACCACCACAAGCGCGGCAATGGCAGCCGCCATGCTAAGGTGCAATGTGGCCACAGTGACAGGAAGAGGAGCAGGCATAAACGACAGTGGGCTTGAGAGAAAAAATCCGTGTAATTGAGAGCGCAATAGAAAAGTATGATTTATATAATAAGGACACCTTTGAGATACTTATGACAGTCGGAGGACTTGATATTGCAGGACTTGTCGGAGTGTGTATAGGCGGTGCATTATACCATATTCCTGTTGTGCTCGACGGAGTGATAAGCATGGTTTCTGCGTTGGCAGCAGGAAGGCTTCTTTCCGGAGTTACTGATTTTATCATTCCATCCCATGAGGGCAGGGAGCCTGCCGTGGCGCTTTTGTGTGAGGCACTTTCCGTAAGGCCGGTCATAAGAGCATCTCTTGCGCTTGGAGAGGGAACAGGTGCCGTGATGATGTTTGCGCTTTTGGATATGGCACTTAGCGTATACAAAGGACGGACAACCTTCGACGATATCTCGGTATCACAGTATGAGAGGTACGTATAGATGATTACACTTATAACAGGCGGCAGCGGCAGCGGCAAATCAGCATATGCAGAAAAGTATATTTGTCGCGTGTCAAATGAAAATGGATACAAAGAAAAATATTACATTGCCACCATGCAGGTATTTGATGATGAGGGGCAGCGGAAGATAGACAGGCACAGAAGACTTCGTGCCGGAAAAGGCTTTATTACCATCGAGCAGCCTCGGGATATCCAAAATGCTGTTTCTAAGCTGCAATCAGAAAGCAGTTTAAAAACCGGGCGGTCAGCACTGCTTGAGTGTATGTCAAACCTTGTTGCAAATGAGATGTTTCCACCTGTAGATGCTTCCGGTATGCAGGCTGCCGAAGCTGAAAAAGAGGCTTTGGATGCCCTTGAAAATATGAAGGATTATGAGACTGCTCAAATCAGCCATGTGAGTAAAAAGGTGTTAAAAGAGGTAAGTATCTTAAGTGAAAATGTTGCGGAGCTTGTAATTGTGACAAACAATGTATTTGAAGACGGAGTCTGCTATGATCAATCAACGATGAATTACATAAAGGCAATGGGTATTGTAAACAGAGGGCTTGCTGCGATGGCAGAGCATGTTGTTGAGGTGGTTGCAGGCATTCCTGTTGTGGTTAAGTGAAGCAGTGTGGAGGTTAAGTGTATTATGAAGTTAATAAGGTCGTGCATAGTATCTTTTTCCATGTATTCAAAGATACCTATGCCACAATTTAAATGGAATGATGATGACATGAAGTACATGCTGGTATTCTTTCCGTGGATAGGAGCTGTGATTGGACTGCTTCTTATGCTTTGGAAATATATATACTCTCATTTTGGAGTGGCGGATATCTGCTATGTATGCATAGGCGCACTCATTCCGATGGCGGTTACGGGAGGATTTCACATAGATGGTTTTATGGATACAATGGATGCGTTTCATTCATACAAACCGCGGGAGGAAAAGCTTGCAATACTTAAGGATTCACATATAGGAGCATTTGCCGTTATAATGCTTGCAGCCTACGGATTATTATTTATGGGAGCTTTTTCTCAGATAATGGATGATAAAGCATTTATTGTTTTTTGTGCAGGCTTTTTCATCTCAAGGTGCTTAAGCGGAATAGCTGTTGTGTCATTTAAATCGGCAAAAAGCGATGGACTGTTATTTATGTTTGCGGACACTGCACACAGAACGATCGTGAGGGCAGTACTATACATCCAGCTTGCACTGTGTATGGCTGTTTTATTTATTGTGTCACTGCCTTATGCGGTGGCTATGATCATTGCGGCAGCACTTAGCTTTTGGTATTATTATGTGAAAACAAAAAAGGAGCTTGGCGGCATCACAGGCGATACGGCAGGGTATTTTGTGTGTATATGTGAGTGCGCCATGACAGTGGCTCTGGGTGGTGTCTCTTTTATTATTTAGTATATCTGTTTTGAATATAGGAATGGTACGGATAAGAATTTTGATAAAAGTTGTACTATGAATTTTAAACTTTGGAATTGGAGAAAATATGAAGCTTGTGATAGGCGGAGTGGCACAGGGAAAGCTTGATTATGTGCTCGAAAATATGATAGAAAAAACAGAAAAATATGATGTGTATGACTGCTTTTTTCTAAAAGATAATGATTGCAAGGATAAGGGTTGAAACATGGAATGGCCATGGGATTTTGACGTCGATGATGAGAGTATACTTATAATAGATAAATTCCATTATTTTATCAGGGCTGTGCTTGAGAAAAATCTTCCGCTGCAGGAATATATTTTGAAATTTATGCAATTTGCAGAGGAAAATAAGGATACAATAGTCATTGCTGATGAGATTGGAAACGGCATAGTGCCTCTTGATGCGTTTGAGAGAGAGTACAGGGAGCAGACAGGCAGAGCAGAGATACTGCTTGCAAAAAAAAAGCAGACGAGGTAGTTCGCGTAATATGTGGAATCGGTCAGAAAATAAAATAAACTGTATTTTTATAAGACACGGCTGCACTGTCTCAAACAGAGAGCACAGATATCTGGGCAGGACAGATGAGCCACTCGATGAAGCCGGAGTTTTTGAGCTTAAAAATGCACTAAATAATGGTGTATACAAGGCTTTGGAGGAAAATAGCTTAAAGGAGCAGATAATTATTACCAGCCCAATGAGGCGTTGCAAACAGACGGCAGAGATTATTTTGCCGGTTTCACAGCACCATAAAATTCATACCGTAAAAGAGCTTGCAGAGCTGGATTTCGGTGAATGGGAGCTAAAAAGCTATAAGGAACTTAGCACAGATATCCGTTTCAGGGACTCATATCAGGCGTGGATTGACAGTGGTGGAACACTTGCCTTTCCAAACGGAGAGAGCAAAAAAGAGTTTTGCAAAAAAGAAGTATATGTGGCTTTGAGAGGGCACTCACACAGGCATTAGAGCTTAAGAGGGCTATGCCTGATAAAGAGATACAAATAGTATTTTTTGTGCATGGAGGGACTATCATGGCGATAATGAGCCATTACTGTGATATGGATTACTATGATTACCAGGTGAAAAACGGCTGTGGCTACTCGTGTGAGGTGGCGGTTGAGGACAATGAGATTGTGTTTAATGAAATAGTGCCCATATCGCTATGATTTATTTAAGAAGGACTAACATATGTGTTATCATATTTTTGCATTTATAGCAGGCTTTGTGCTTGATTTATTAATAGGAGATCCGCATTTTATACCGCATCCGGTCAGGCTTATCGGCTCACTAATTTCTTTTTGCGATAAGAGACTTAATTGTGATGCCGGATATAATATCTCTGAAAAAAAATTAAATCTAATAAAATATAAAAGAGGCATGCTTCTTGTTTTTACTGTAATTTTTGCAACTTTTGCAATATCGGTAATTATTATTGTGGCAGCATACAGTATAAATTTATATGCCGGGGTAATAGCAGAGGCTGTCATGACGTGGCAGATTCTTGCCACAAAGTGTCTTCGTGTAGAGAGCATGAGGGTGTACGATGCGCTAAGGACAGATGGAGTTGATGCAGGAAGAAGAGCTGTTTCCATGATTGTTGGCAGAGATACATCTGTGCTTGATGCGGTAGGTGTCACAAGGGCGGCAGTTGAGACGATAGCTGAAAATACATCTGACGGAGTGATTGCACCTATGCTTTACACTGCAATCGGCGGGCCGGTGCTTGGCTTTGTATACAAGGCTGTGAATACGATGGATTCGATGCTTGGCTACAAAAATGATAAATATATGTATTTTGGCAGATTTGCGGCAAGGCTTGATGATGTGGTCAATTTCATACCGGCAAGAATCAGTGCATATCTGATGATTGCTGCGGCATTTATTGGTGGCAGGCAGTTTGATGGCAAAAATGCATACCGTATCTTTAAAAGAGATCGTTTCAATCACGCAAGCCCCAACTCAGCCCAGACAGAGTCCGTATGTGCGGGAGCTTTAAGGGTGCAGCTTGCGGGTGATGCAGTGTATTTTGGGAAGCTTGTGAAGAAAAAAAATACATAGGAGACGGTCTGCGTGAGATAGAATACGAGGATATAAAGCGTGCAAACAGGCTGATGTATATTACTGCGTTTTTGTGTGAGCTTTTATCTGTGGCGGTTATGAGTCTTGTTTTAATATTGCTTTGAATATGAAAAATTGATGTAAGAATTGATGGAGGACTTGAATGAAAAGCATCCATGGCGGTGACATATACAACAATAAAGTAAATATGGATTTTTCGGTAAATATCAATCCTCTTGGCATACCGCATTCTGTTAAAGAGGCTATGAGTGATGCACTTTCGTATGCAGACAGATATCCCGACATGACATGCAGTGGCCTTAAAAAAGCGATATCAGAGTATTTCACACAGCAAGGCTGCAGCATACAAAGCGAGGATGTAATTCCCGGAAACGGAGCCTCAGAGCTTTTTATGGCGATAGCTCATGCCATAAAGCCTAAAAAAAGCAGTTCTTCCGGCCCCGGGCTTTTTCGGTTATGAGCATGTGCTTCGTGCAGTCGGCTGTGATATCGGATATTTCCTGCTGGATGAGCAGAGTGATTTTTCTCCTGCTGCACGGCTGGATGCTTTAATGGATATGCTTACAGATGATACAGATATATTTTTTATCGCAAATCCAAACAATCCGACAGGATATCTTGCAGACAGCACTTTCATGAAGCAAATAATAGGGCATTGCAAAGAAAAGCATATTTATGTGGTGGCAGATGAATGCTTCATGGGCTTTTGTGAAAAAAAAAAATTATTCTGTTTTGTCACTTTTATGTGACTATGACAATCTGATTGTTGTAAGAGCCTTTACCAAGCTTTTTGCCATTCCGGGAGTAAGGCTTGGATATATGCTCAGTAAAAATGAGGCAGTAAGACAAAAGGTTCAAAGAAATCTGCCGGAGTGGAACGTGTCTGTCCTGGCACAGATGGCAGGAGAGGCATGCATTATGGAATCAGAGTATATTAAAGAAACGGCATCGTATGTGAGCAGACAAAGAAGGCTGCTGTCAGATGGACTAAAAAAGCTTGGCTTTAAGGTATATAAAAGTGATGCTGATTTCATACTGTTTTACAGCAAGCTTCCATTATATGATATACTGATTAATAAGGGAATACTGATACGGGACTGCTCCAACTATGTGGGGCTTTCACAAGGGTATTTTCGTGTGGCAGTAAAGACTTATGATGAAAATGTAAGATTATTGAAAGTGATAGGTGAGTGTATTGAAAAAAATTAAACAGTTAGAGCCGATGGAGATTGAAAAGAGGAGCTTTGAGATAATTTCACATGAGCTGTCTGAAATGCAGATTACGCTGCCTGCTGATCAGGAGATGATAACAAAAAAAGAGTCATACACACGAGTGCTGATTTTGATTATATACAGACGCTTAAATACTCTAAGGACGCCGTTGCTATTGCAAAAAGGCTGATATCAGAGGGCGCTGATATAGTGACTGATACCAATATGGCTCTTTCAGGCATAAATAAAAAATATCTGGCAAAATTCGGCGGACAGGCGCACTGCTTTATGGCTGATGATGAGGTCGCTCTTATTGCAAAGGAGAAAAAGACAACGCGCGCGGCAGTAAGCATGGAGTTTGCATCAAGGATAGATAAGCCTGTGATTTTTGCGGTAGGAAATGCACCGACAGCGCTTATAGAGTTGTACGATATGATAGAAAAAGGAATATATAAGCCTGCATTTGTAATCGGTGTGCCGGTGGGCTTTGTCAATGTGGAAGCAGCCAAGGAGCTAATTATGGAGACCGGAGTGCCATACATAGTAAATGTCGGACGAAAGGGTGGAAGCAATATTGCAGCTGCCATATGCAATGCGCTGATTTACAGTCTGGTTGATAGAGGCTGATGCATGAGGAAATTTAGTGATTATGAGATACGGATTTACCACAGGAAGCTGTGCTGCGGCGGCATCAAAGGCAGCGGCATATATGCTTTTAACCGGAAAGGCTAAAAACAAAATAACGATTCAGACACCTAAGGGAATAGCGTACACGGCTGATATCACCGACATAAAAAGAAGTGAAAACGAGGTAAGCTGTGCTGTGATAAAGGATGGAGGGGATGACCCGGATGTGACCACCGGAGCCTATATATATGCTTCTGTACGGATTTTGCATTCCGATACATCTGCTTTATGCAAAAAAAAGCAGGATTTGGTTATCATAAATATTGACGGTGGTGACGGAGTGGGAAGAGTCACCAAACCCGGATTAGACCAGCCTGTCGGAAACGCGGCTATCAATCATGTGCCGCGTGAGATGATTGAAAAAAAGAGGTAAGGGAGGTCTGTGAGCTTTTGGATTTTAAGGGGACACTTGACATCACAATCTCGGTTCCAAAGGGAAAGGAGCTTGCAGAAAAGACCTTTAATCCAAGGCTTGGGATAGTTGGTGGTATATCAATTCTCGGCACAAGCGGTATTGTTGAGCCCATGAGCTCACAGGCTCTTATTGATACGATAAGGGTGGAGCTTAAGCAGAGATATTCGTTTGGGTATGATTATGTGGCGGTTGCTCCGGGAAATTACGGTCTTGACTTTATGAAGGAAAGCTATGGCTATGATCTGGACAGGAGTGTCAAATGCTCCAACTTTATCGGTGAAACAATTGATATGGCTGCAGATATGGGCTTTAAGAGGATGTTTTTGACAGGACATATAGGAAAGCTCATAAAGGTAGCAGGAGGCATCATGAACACTCATTCGAGGGAAGCAGACTGCAGGATAGAGCTTTTGACGGCATTTGCGTTTAAGTGCGGTGTAGCGCCCGAATACATAAAGCGCATTATGGACAGCCTTACGACAGAGGAGGCCCTGGCGGCACTTAAGGAAAGCGGCAGGCTGTATGAGGTGATGGATTATGCAATGGAGCGCATATGCTTTTATCTGGATAAGAGGGCAAAGGGCAGACTTGAGATAGACTGTATCATGTATTCAAACGAATTTGGTGAGCTTGCAAAAAGCAGAAAGGCAGAAAAATGGTTTACTTTGTTGGCGCAGGAACAGGCGCAGCAGATTTAATAACAGTACGCGGAATGCGTCTTTTACAAAAGGCAGATGTGATAATTTATGCAGGCTCGCTTGTTAATCCAGAGCTTTTGGACTATGCAGGGGAGAGCTGTGAAATATATAACAGTGCAAAAATGACACTGGATGAGGTCATCGCAGTCATGAAAGCTGCTGAGGCTGACGGAAAAATTACTGTGCGCCTGCACACGGGAGAGCCAAGCATATACGGCGCAGTGCGCGAGCAGATGGATGAGCTTGATTCTCTTTTAATACCATATGAGAGTTGTCCGGGCGTGAGCGCGTGCTTTGGCGCTGCTGCATCGCTCAACATTGAGTACACGCTCCCCGGTATTTCCCAGTCGCTCATCATCACACGCATGGAGGGGCGCACGAAGGTGCCGCCTAAGGAGAGCATAGCAAGCTTTGCCTCACACCACGCTTCCATGGCGATTTACTTAAGCACCGGGCTTTTAGAGAAGCTTACGGAAAGCCTTATTGAGGGAGGATACGCGGCAGATACACCTGCTGCAATTGTATACAAGGCAACCTGGCCACAGGAGGAGGCATACGTGTGCACTGTCGCTACACTGGAGCAGACTGCGAGGAAGCACAATATCACAAAGACAGCGATTGTGCTTGTGGGGGATGTCATAGCTCACCGGCATTACGAGAAATCAAGACTTTACGCACCGGATTTTTCGACAGAGTATCGCAAGGCTTCAGTAGAGTCAAAGGATAACGATTGAAAAAAGGCGTGAATATATAAATATGGGAAATATATGGGAACTGAAAATATGAAAATTTGCATTGTAAGCTTCACAAAAAAGGGCTATGAGCTGTCATGTGACATAGCTTATAAGCTTGAAAAAAGTGAATATGAGGTGGAGATTTTTACCAAGTGCTCGAGATTATCGGATGAGAATATTAAAAATTCCACCGATGAAAATTATAGAAATACCGGCTACATATCACAAAATATATCAGACTGGACAGCTGCACAGATGAGTGAAAAAAAGTCTCTGATTTTTATCGGAGCATGCGGTATTGCAGTGAGGGCTATAGCTTCTTCTGTAAATAACAAGCTTAAAGACAGTCCTGTTATTGTGATAGATGAGCTGGGGAAGTTTGTTATTCCGATTCTTTCAGGGCATGTGGGAGGTGCCAATGAGCTTGCTGTATTATTAGCAGCACTGATGAATGCCACACCTGTTATAACAACCGCTACTGATATCAATAATAAATTTGCAGTTGATGTTTTTGCAAAGAAATGCAGGCTTGCAATAGTCAATAAAGATGGCATCGCCAGAGTATCATCAAAGGTATTGGCGGGGGAAGTGGTTACTATGTCGGTCGACTGGGAGAACATCCCGGCTAAGCACAGAAGCCTTATAAAGGCATTTTTCGATGAAGTTGATATGAGTGCTGATGCAATAAAAACAGTGGATTTCCCACCTGTTTACGGAGTTGATATTGTAGTATCATGCGAAAAAAGCAAAGGACCCTAAAAATGGCAGTATTTACTTAAAACCCACACAATTTGTACTTGGTATTGGGTGCAGAAGAAATACAGCATTTGAAAATATTGACAGGGCAATCAGACAAAGTCTTTTAAATCTGCAAATAGATATTTCGGATATAGACATGATTGCATCAATAGATGTGAAAAAAGATGAACCGGGAATAAAGGAATTTTGCGAAAGAAACAGGATAGATTTTGTCACTTATACCGCGGATGAGCTCATGGCGGTGCAGGGAGAATTCAGTGCCTCGCAGTTTGTCAGGGAGCATGTTGGAGTGGACAACGTGTGCGAGCGTGCAGCAGTGCTTGCATGCAGCAGGGAATGCAATAAAGCAGGAGAACTTATCTATAAAAAACATAAATATGACAGTGTAACGGTTGCGGCAGCAAGGTATCCTGATTAATCATAAATGAGGGGTAAAATACCTTTTGACCCTCATATCATTAAAAAATTGCAAATAGCTGCATGGTTATATAAAATTAGTAGAGATGGAGATTAACATGAATAAAATTTACATAGTAGGTATGGGGCCGGGCTTTGAAAGCATGATGACAAAGCAGGCGATTGACGCCCTGGAAGCGAGTGATGTCATAGTGGGATACACCGTATATATAAAGCTGCTTGGAGAAAAATTCCAGACGAAAGAGCTTTTGACCACTCCGATGCGTCAGGAAAAAAAAAAGATGTCATCTGTGCTTTAAAAAGGCACTTGAGGGCAAAACAGTCTCCCTTGTATGTAGTGGCGATGCCGGAATATACGGACTGGCCTCTCTTATGTATGAGATTGGGCAGGAATACGATAACGTAGAGCTTTCGGTAATACCCGGCATTACAGCGGCAAACAGTGGTGCGGCAGTGCTTGGAGCACCATTAAATCATGATTTTTGTACCATCAGCTTAAGTGACCTGCTCACGCCGTGGGATAAGATTGAAAAGCGCCTTGTGGCTGCTGCAGAGGGTGATTTTGTCATAGCACTGTACAATCCGTCAAGCCACAAGAGAAAGGACTATCTGATGAGAGCCTGTGATATTCTGCTTCGTGCGATAGAGCCGGAACGACCATGCGGCTATGTCGAAAATATCGGACGTGAGGGAACAAGCTATACGGTCTGTACTCTCGGTGAGCTTCGCAGTGCACAGGTCAACATGTTTACGACAGTATTTATCGGCAATGAGGGTACACAAATAATTGACGGAAAGCTTGTCACAAGGAGGATATCAGATTGAGTAAAATACTGATTTTTGCAGGAACAACAGAGGGGCGTAAGCTTTCAGAGCATCTGTGTGAAAGAGGCATAGAGCATACGGTTTGCGTGGCAACAGAATACGGTGAAATTGTGCTGCAGCAAAATCCACTCGCGCATGTTCATATGGGGCGTATGGACAGCGAAGGCATGAGAAGCTTCTTTGCGGAACAAAAATGTAAGCTCATAGTGGATGCAACCCATCCGTATGCAGCCGTAGTTACCGAAAATATAAAGCAGGCAGTTTATGCGTTTAACGAGGCACATGCTGTTACAGACAATCAGGCGGATAGCAGCATATCAGAAAATATCGAATATGTGCGTCTTAAAAGAGATACGGATATATCAGCAGATTATGATAATATCCGTTATTTTGAGGACAATGAAGCATGTGCAAAGGCACTTAACAATACAGACGGAAATATACTGCTCACAACAGGAAGCAAGGAGCTGTCAGTGTATTGTAAAACCTCAGCTGTCAGGGAAAGATTGTATGTGCGCGTGCTTCCGGGGCTTGAGAGCATAAGCTTGTGCATGCACAATGATATTACAGGAAAGCACATTCTGGCATTGCAGGGACCGTTTAGCACACAGCTTAATGAGGCGTTTATTGACCAGTATGATATCAGATGTCTGGTCACCAAAAAAAAGCGGTGCGGCCGGGGGCTTTATTGAGAAAATAGCTGCCGCAAAAAATAAAAATATTCCGGTCTATATTGTGGGACAAAGCGTGCAGGATGATGGAATGTCATTTGAAGCTGTTTGTGAATATATTGATAGGAAATATAACAAGCTTCATATCATGCTTGCCGGCATTGGAATGGGAAATGATGCTTGCATAACAAAAGCTGTTTCAAATGCAATAGAAAGCGCTGATATTATACTTGGCGCAAGCCGCATGATAGAAAAATACAGTGCGAAGATAGACAAAAAAAGCCGTATTATCTTGCAGAACAGATTATTCCTTATCTGCATGAAATTTGTGCAGATGCTGCAAAAATCAGTAATGTTCTTATATTATTCTCTGGAGATACGGGTTTTTACAGTGGAAGTAAAAAGCTGTATCTGGCGATAAAAAATGAAATATCTGAAGGAAAATTAAATGCGGATGTGTCAATCCTTCCTGGAATTTCATCTGTGTCATATATGGCGGCAGCAGTCGGTGAAAACTACAGCGATGCATATATATGCAGCATCCACGGAGTAAAGCTTTCTAATATCACATCACGGATTAGCCATCATGCAAAAACATTTATGCTGATGTCAGGTGTAAAGGATGTGAATATGCTTGGACACCTATTAAGCAGTGACGAAAGGGATGGTTTACAAAAATGCTCGGTAACTGTGGGATACCAGCTATCATATCCGGATGAAACTATATCGCTGCTTTCGCCACAGGAGTGCACAAAGCTTAAAAGGGAGGGACTGTATATCTGCATGATAAAAAATCCCAATCCGGTTGCAAAAAATGTTACACCGCAGCTAAGTGATGCCGCATTTATCCGTGAAAAGGTTCCGATGACCAAAGAGGAAATAAGGCATGTAAGTATTTGCAAGCTTCATTTGAAATCGGATTCAGTGCTTTATGATGTGGGAAGCGGAACCGGCTCCATAGCGGTAGAGGCCGCATCACTTTCCGATGATGTGGAGGTCTATGCCATCGAGCAGAAGGAAAATGCCGTGCAGCTTATCACACAAAATAAAAAAAAAAGCATGGACTTGAAAATATCCATGTTATAAATGCAAAGGCTCCTGACGGGATGGACAATCTTCCGGTGCCGACACATGCATTTATCGGAGGCAGCGGTGGCAATCTAAAGGAGATAATAGAGGCTCTTAAAGCAAAAAATCCACATATCCGTATAGTGATAAATGCAATTTCCATGGAAACAATTTGTGAGATAAAAGAAATATTGTCGGCATATGATGTGAAAAATGAGGATATTGTGCAGCTGCAGGTCAGCCGCTCAAAGCAGATAGGACATTACCATCTGATGCAGGCAGAAAATCCGGTGTGGATATGTTCATTTGAATTTTAACCTGGGCTTTTATGCTACAACCCGTAATAAATCATCGGAGGCTGATATTTTAAGGTATATGATGAAATAAAGGATGAACACATGAAAATAAAACGTTTTATGATAGCCGCGCCCAAAAGCGGCAGTGGAAAAACAATGATAACCTGCGCTTTACTGCAGCTTTTAAAGGACAACGGAAAAAACGTATCATCATATAAGTGCGGACCGGATTATATCGACCCGATGTTTCACAAAAAGGTGCTTGGTGTACCTTCAAAAAATCTTGATACGTTTTTTACGGATGAAAAGACAACAGTGCAGCTTTTCTTAGATAAAAGGGCTGATGGGGATTTTGCAGTGCTTGAGGGCGTGTGATGGGATTATATGACGGGCTTGGCGGAATATATGAGCAGGGTTCGTCATACCATCTGGCAAAGGTGACGCAGACTCCGATAATACTCGTGGTGGACGCAAAGGGCATGGGAAAATCAGTGCTTGCTCTTATAGCCGGTTTTTTGCAGTATGATACGCAGCACTTGATTAAGGGGTTCTGTTCAATCGGATGTCGAAGGGATATTATGACATCATAAAGCCTCTGATAGAGAAGGAGCTTTCCGTAAAAGTAGTCGGATATTTCCCGGAACAGAAGGATATCGGGCTTTCAAGCAGACATCTGGGGCTTGTCATGCCGGATGAGCTTTCAGATATAAAAAAACAGCTTAATGAAACTGCCGACAGACTAAAAAAGACAATAGATATGGATTTGTTTATAGATATAGCAGAAGCGGCAGATGAAATCGGTGACAGCGGAAATGCAGATAAAGATAAGCGTCAAACCTTAAAAATGCAGAGCCTATGAGGCCTCAAGACCAAAATAATACCGTAAACATAGCCGTTGCCATGGACGAAGCCTTTTGTTTTTACTATGATGATAACCTAAGAATGCTCGAAAAATGCGGAGCACAATTACAGTATTTTTCACCGATTCACGATACCAAGCTTCCAAAGGATTGTGATGCAATGCTGCTTGGAGGCGGTTATCCGGAGCTGTATGCAAGGGAACTGAGTAAAAACGTATCTATGCTGAATGCCGTAAAAAAAGCTTTTAGAGCCGGAATGCCGACGGTTGCAGAGTGTGGAGGATTTATGTATCTTCACACATATATCCGTAACATCTGTGATGATAATGATGAAAAAAACAATGCTGACACACAAAATAATATTGATATACAAAATGATATGAATAAGTCTAAGCTTGTGGGGGCACTGGATGGTGGGTGTCATTTTAAGGGAAAGCTTGTCAGGTTCGGATATATTGAGCTTGCGGAAAAGCATAGCAATTTTCTACCGCCAAATGAAAAAATAAAGGCGCATGAATTTCATTATTACGACAGCACCGATAACGGAGCTGATTGTATTGCGACCAAGCCGGCCACAGGCAGAAGCTACGACTGCGTGATAAGCCATGATAATTACTGGCTTGGATTTCCGCACCTGTATTATCCGTCAAATACGCATTTTGCAGAGAGCTTTGTGAGAAAAGCATATGAATATAGAAGGAATAAAAATGGAAAACTCTTATAAATACTTTAAAAACAAAGATTGCAAATATTTTCCGTGTCACAAGGAACTTTCGGATGACTTTAATTGTCTGTTTTGTTATTGTCCTATGTATAGTATGCCAAACTGTCCCGGAAGTAAGACCTACATAGAGAAGAATGGCAAAAAAATCAAGGTATGCACAGACTGTACGTTTCCACACAGACCGGAAAATTATGATAAAATCATACAGATTTTGATTAGGAATAATAATAACTGATTTATGGATTTCAGCCGTTCAGATGTGGATGTTTTGAAAGCCTTTATGATCTATTGAACAATATTTTATGTGAAACTAGTATTGCTATTGTGCGGACATTTGCATATAATAAAGACAGATAAAATACTGCTCACGAAAGGAGATGTTTTATATGGCTACAAAATCAGCAAATTTATATGCAAGGATTGAACCGGATGTCAAAGAGAAGGCAGAAAATATTCTGGCTACACTTGGTATCCCTGCTTCCAATGCTATTAATATGTTTTATAAGCAGATTATCTTACAGAGAGGTCTTCCGTTTGAAGTAAAAATACCATCTGCCAGACCTGTTGATATCAGCGCATTATCAGAGGTAGAGATGAATGCAGAACTAGAGAAAGGATATGCGGATATGCAGGCTGGACGGACAAAAAATGCTAAGAAAGCCTTTTCTGATATTCGCAAAGATTATGGCTTATGATATATGAAATAGAAGTATCAGAACAGGCTGACAGTGATTTGAGAGGAATTTTTGAATATATTGCTTTTGAATTACAATCACCGGAAAACGCAAGCGGACAGCTCGATCGTTTGGAGGAACAGATATTAAGCCTGGATAAAATGCCGGAGCGTTATCGAAAATATGAAAAAGAACCATGGAAAAGCCGTGGACTTCGTGTATTGCCGGTAGATAATTATCTTGTTCTTTATATTCCGGATAATGATAAAAAGGTTGTAACAATACTTAGAGTAATGTATGCAGGACGGGATATAGACAATCAGCTAAATATACACACAAAGCAATAAGAAGCATGGGGATTATTCTGTCCTTGCAGATTCTGAAAATCCTGAAACAGTTCAGGGCTTTTTGAACAAGCAAAACAGAAAAATCGTTATGAATCCGAATTATCCGCAATGTTATTGTAATGCGATACTTAATTTTATTGGACAGAATAAATATAAAGAAGCTCAGGATAAAGTGAAAGGAATTGAGGTACTTCAAAGACTAAAGCAATTACATGATTCGGATGTAGAGGAATTTGAGATAATGAGAGCAGGTGTAGAATCAGAAAAAGCTCATTAGATAAGGTGGTTTTCTATTCGTATGGTGAGCCGCCAAAGAAATTGCCATTGACTAGACCATATGAATTTGCAGATATATAAGCAGTTATGGAAGTCATTGGATGCGAATCAGCCACAATATAATTGTGGTAGAAAATATCCGTCTACTTTTTATTTGATTTTAATAGATAATTTTCAAAATTATCGTAAAAGGAGGGCTTGCATATGATAACGGATGAAAGAATCAAAAATTCCAGTGAGCTGGAGTTTGCTGTATTTTGTATTGAAAATGTAGCAGCAAAGCTGGGTGTGGATGCAGAGCGTGTCTATCAGGCATTTACCGAACAAAGCGATATTCTGAACGGTTATATCGTGCCGGAATATGAAGTGTTGCATACCCAGAGCAGGGAATATATTGTTAATGATCTCCTTGATGTGATGAAAGAAAGGGGCGTAGAAGTATGATTCTCTATCATGGTTCTTTTTTAGAGATTGCTAAGCCAGATTTGGTTCATTCCCGCCCTAACGTAGACTTCGGGCGTGGCTTTTATGCCACACCGCTATATGAACAGGCAGCAAAGTGGTGCGGCAAGTTCAAATGTCGTGGGAAAGACGGTATTATTTCCCGGTATGAATACGATGAAAGCCGGGAATCTGAACTGAAAATGCTGAAATTCGATTCTTATTCCGAAGAATGGCTGGATTTTATTTTGAACTGTCGCAGCGGAAAAGATTCGACGGATTATGACTTTGTTGTGGGTGGTGTTGCCAACGATAAGGTGTTCAATACTGTGGAGCTGTTCTTTGACGGGCTGATTGATAAGACGGAAGCTATCAACCGCCTGCGTTATGAAAAGCCGAATCTGCAAATAAGTTTCCGCACAGAAAAAGCATTGTCTTTATTGCATTTTGAAGGGAGTGAAACATTATGACAGCGAATCCGATTTTGCTTCAGAAAAAATATAGCCGTGTTATTGAATGCTTTGCTAAACAGCAGGGACTTTCACTGGATGTGGCATTAGATTTCTTTTATCATTCCCAGGTCTATCAGCTGATCCGTGATGGTGTTTCTGATATGCACTGCATGAGCGATGCGTATTTGGCAGAGGAATTGAAACAGGAATATGAGGAGAAAGTGCCTGAAAAAAAGCGGTAGTAAAGGAGAAAATAAAGTGAGACATAATATTTTTGATTCAATACCATCAAATATAGTTTCTGGAAAAGATAATGTATTTGCAAATTTTTTTGCAAACAGCTGGGCTTTATAAGTCAATGAAAATAGATGAAGACAATATTGAAGATTTAATTCTTTTACTTGATGGAAAAGTTCGAATAAGTGCTTATTGCAAAGAATGTAAAGAAGAGCGTGTTTTTACAATGAAGCCTTATATATATATTCAAGATAAGGATAATAAATGCTATTCAAAAAAACTTTCAGAAGAAGTTTGGAGAATTCAGCAGTTGTATATTCTTAAAAATACACCGACGGTTGGAGGACACATAGAAGAACAAAATACGGTATGGAAGTGGAAAGAATCACAAATTGAAGAAGTGTCAAGGATTTTGGTATTCAAATTTATTTGTAGCATGAATGAGGAACATCATCTTGATTATATTGTTCTAACAACAGATAAGTCAATGATGAAAATTGGACAGTATCCATCTGTTGCAGATATGACATTCCCAGAATTAGATGCATATAAACATGTAATTTCGAAGGAAGATCGTAAGGAACTTGGAACCGCAATAGGACTTTTTGCAAATGGTGTTGGTGCTGGTTCATATGTTTATTTGAGACGAATTCTTGAAAGACTTGTTTACAAAGCAAAAGAAGCTGCGGCTGATGTGATTGATAATGAGATGTTTGAACAGGCGAGAGTTGCTGAAAGAATTAAGATGTTGGAAGGATATCTTCCAGATGTACTGGTCAAAAATACAACTATTTATGGAATTTTGAGCAAGGGAATTCATGAGTTAAGCGAAGAAGAATGCCGAGAGTATTTTCCTGTTGTGAAAGAATGTATTTATCAGATACTTGGTATGTGGGAAAGTGAGAGAAAAAAACAGGCTGATGAAGATGCTTTAAACAAAGCACTGAGTTCAATTTCTTCATCAATCAAGTAAAAATATGGCAGTAAAGGCTACCAAAGAGAGCGAGGTGTTATGATGACCATAGAAGAAATTCTTGCAGGGGAATCAAAGAATGTGGAGTTTAAAGAGAACCTGCCGGAGAAAAGCGTTCGTGAGTTGATTATCAACGCAATGGTACATCGTAGTTATCTGGATCACGGTACGATACAGGTTGCGGTATATGACAACCGCCTGGAAATTACTTCTCCTGGAAAGCTGCCAATGGGACAAACGATGGAGCGTATGAAAGAAGGCTATTCCAAAATCAGAAATGAAGCCCTTGCCCATGCGTTTGCTTACATGAATCTGATCGAGCATTGGGGAAGCGGTATTCCGAGAATTATTGATAAAGTGAAAGCTGCCGGACTTCGGGAGCCGGAGTTTATTGGTGGCGAAGTGGATTTGCGTATCAATATTTATCGAGGTCAGGTTGCTACCAATAACACCATGATTAACGCCAATGGCACCAAAAATGGCGCTAATGGCGTTAAATGTGGCGACGATGATGGCACTAATAGCGCTGAAGTGCCGCTTAATAAGGAACAGACGCAGATAGAAAAATTGTTGCAGATTATAGAGAAGAATCCGTCTGCAACACAGGCATATTATGCGGAAAAAAATGGGTATATCGAAAAGAACGGTTTCTCGAATGTTTGTTTCTTTACAGGAAAGATGTAATTGGAAGTGACTGCATTGCTATTAAGTTAGATGGAAAAGCAGGCACAGTTTATATCAAGGAATTATCCGCACCAGCAGGATATAAAGTGGATAAAACTGTATATTCCTTAAAGGTTGAAGCTGGAAAGACAGCAACCTTGAAAGTATCTGATACACCAAAAGTAACGGACACTTTGATTGAGCTTTTCAAGATTGATATGGAAACACAGAAAGACAATCCGCAAGGGAACGCTTCTCTAGCCGGTGCGGAATTTACATGGAAGTATTATGCAGGCTGGCGATAAGTCCGAACAGATTAAGGGCTTATATGTAACACAGATTACCGAGGACGGCGACCTTGCCGTATTGACTGGAAGTAACCAGTTTTCCGTGCGTGATGTGTTCTTACAGAATGAGGACGGGACACCGAGTACCCAGCTTAAAAAGCGTATCTATGATTTGAAGTGCAGTCTGCATGGTGGCATTATCCCCGTATCTGTACCGCCAGAAGTACCGTTAAGAGAATTGCCGTACAATGCAGTTGTGGAACTTGTCAATCCCGTAGCCGATACGGTATCACGAAAGACCTATACGGGTGCAGATGTGGACTGGTATGTAAAGGCAGAGGATATTGTGTTGAAGAATAAAGGCAATCAGAACGCAGGCAGTCCACAGTCCCCTACACCGCAGGGATAGCCGAAAAAATAAAAATTCTTCTCATAGGTTAGAAAAATAGCGGTACTCTCCCGTTAGTAGATTGCCTACCTTATCGTAAATGGTTAAAATAACGATAGGAGGTGGCACAAATGTATAATCAACAATGAAAAATTCGGACACTTTTTAGCCGAAGTGCGAAAAGAAAAAACAAATGACACAAAAAAGGACTTAGCAGATAAGTTGTTTGTGTCGGATAAAACAGTTAGTAAATGGGAACGTGGAAACAGTATGCCAAATGTTACATTACTTATCCCTATTGCTGATGTACTTGATATTACAGTAACAGAACTTTTACAAGGAGAAAAATTAAAAGAGAACAAGACATTAAATAGTGATGTGGTAGAAACTCTTGTTGTAAACTCGTTAGACTTGTCGTTGTGTGATACAATTCGTCAACGAAAAAAGAACTGGATATTTGCATTTCTTATCTCAATCGGTGTGGTAGTTATAGAAGCAATATTATTAACTGTTTCTGGAATTTCCATAGAACAAATGGGAGATAGTTTGTATATATCTTTGTTAATGCTTTTGTTTGCAAGTTGGCTTTGCATTTTTGCAAAAGAATTATTACCGACATATTATGATACAAATAAAGTTAATTTTGTATCACAAGGAATTTTCAGAATACACATGGCAGGGCTATCTTTTAATAATGCAAACTGGGGATATGTATTAACAGTATTTAGAGTATTTACATTAGGAACTGCTATTCTATATCCTATTATTTGCTATATCAGTTTTTTAGTTGGTGGCATTTCATTATGGAATACTGTAAAATATCCAGCTATAATTATTTTGCTGATAGGAATGTTAGTAACAACCTATATTGTTGGGAAAAAATACGAATAATGATATAAGCAGTTAGTCTTAGGATTGACTGCTTTTTTCATACCCAGAAAGGAGTGATTGATTTATGAGAATGATTTTAAACAAAGGACACCGTATCAGAGCCAGCGATAAGAACCTTGTCTATCGCTTTTCAATGGGGACACTCCTGTTTGTGTTCGTAGCGGTTATCCTGCTATTAAATACAAAACAGCTCATGCGTACCGACTGGGAACATTTCAGCTTATTAGACAATGGCTTTACGCTTTCCCTTACAACTTCATAACCATGCTGATAGCGACTGGTGTTTGTGCATTGGTCGCTTTTCTATATTACCGCTTCTGTTACGACAGTTTCAAGAAGCTCCTGCACCGTCAAAAGCTGGCACGAATGATACTGGAAAATAAGTGGTATGAAGCCGATACCGTGCAAGACAGCGGTTTTTTTTTTACTGACCTGCAAAGCAGATCAAGGGAAAAAATAGTCTGGTTTCCAAAGATTTATTATCAAATGGAAAAGGGACTGCTTCATATCCGCTGTGAAATTACGCTGGGGAAATATCAAGACCAGCTTTTACGGTTAGAGGATAAATTGGAAAGTGGCTTGTATTGTGAACTGACCGACAAGACCTTGCATGACGGCCATGGTTTTTATCAAACGCACAGAGCTTGGTGCTTATGGCAATCGTGGTTATCGGTATCTACTTAGGGTTCAAGCGTGAGTTTTCAAAGCTCATTGGCTTCTTAGTAGTTGCCTTGATTGCTGTCGGCTTGGTATTCAATGCTGGCGGTGTGAAAGATGTACTGTTAGAGCTGTTCAATAAGATTATCGGTGCGTAGGATTTAGATTATATTATCAATTATGAATGTTAGAACAGAAATTAAAAAATGAAAATTGAAAAATTGCTTTAAATGCTTTAAAGCTTTAAATCATAATTCTATATGTACTCTTGTGTTGACAAAATGTAATGAGTACATTACAATAAAAGTAATCACTACATTACATTTTGGAGAGGAGCGATAACTTTGATATGGAACAGAATTAAAGTTTTACGTGCTGAAAGGGACTGGACACAAGCAGATTTAGCTGAAAAAGTTGGAATTTCACGACAAGCGGTTATATCAATAGAAAAATATAAATATACTCCGTCATTAGAATTGGCATTTAAAATTGCAGAAGTATTTGGTGTTTCTATTGATGAAGTTTTCGAGCATAGGGAGGACAAATAGTATGAATGAGCAAATTATTATCTTGATTTTTCTTGTTTTTGCATTAGGAGCAACGTTGTAGCTTTATATATTGAAAGCAAAAAAGCAAGTTGAATATAAGGGTGCTGAACGCTGGTTGACGATACAGCTAAAAGCAAATCGGTCTGCTAATATAGCAAATTGGACATTGATTATATTATTAGCGATTGCAACATCAGTACCATTATTTATAGATATTCAAATTATGTTTACACTTGACCGAGTAATTCTTTTTGGAGAACTTTTTATTGGTTTGCGTAATTTGCTTGAATTGATTGCAATTATGTATTTTGATAAACAGTTATAAATCATTAGGAAAATATGATAATTTTATACACCTATACACAAAATTTCAGATTGGAGTGATGAAATGAGCGATATTTTTAAGGATATGCAGGGTAAACGCTCCATAGTGAGTATCCACTAAATTCTACAGCCACCATCATGGCGACTGTGGGATACCCCTCTATTTTCTGATATGTTTCGGAAGTTTATCAGACCACGGAAGCAATTCTTTCAAAAAACTTCTGTCTGTATCTTCCATATGCTTTGGTATCTACTCCAGAAGATGCTCAAAGTAATCATAAGGTTTTAGGTTATTAGCTTTTGCTGTTTCTGCGATGCTGTATATCATAGCTGAAGTCTTGGTTCCATTAATGGTATCTATCATATGCCAATTCTTCTTGCCTACACAAAAAGCCTCTTATTGCTCTTTCACTTGCATTGTTATTGATGGGAACTTCTCCATCTTCAAGGAATACTTTTAAATATTTTTCCTGATTTAGTGCATATGTGAAAGCGTCATGAAGCTTTCCTGAACCAGAAACTTCTGTCTGATTTTGTTTAAGGTACACGAAAAAAAAAGCATCCACAAGCGGTTTAATTAAATCCGTTCCACTTTCCAGTCCAAAGGCAAGTCCGGCAAGCACCTCACAGGCACGGTCATTTACGGCTATCTCTGGAACGAAGCAAGAGACCAATGGTTGGTTGACCCCGAAGCCGCTGATGTGGTCAAGCGCATCTTTGCCATGACGATTGACGGCTACGGTCCGTATCAGATCGCCAGCAAACTGAAAGAAGAAAAAAAGTCCTCATTCCGTCTGCTTACCTTGCCAGGCACGGCGAGGGCGTGAACAAAAATAAGACCTTCAAAGATGTGTACGGCTGGGGTTCTTCCACCATCTGCAACATTCTTGAAAAGCGTGAGTATCTGGGACACACCATCAACTTCAAGACTCGAAAGCACTTCAAGGACAAGAAAAGCCATTATGTCCCGGAGGACGAATGGACAATTTTTGAGAATACGCACGAGCCATTATTGACCAGCAGACCTTTGACCTTGTGCAGAAAATCCGTGGGAATGTCAGACGCTACCCGGACGGCTGGGGCGAAGCAGCTCCCCTCACAGGCTTGCTTTATTGTGCCGATTGCGGCGGCAAGATGTATGTCCACCGTACCAACAACGGCAAGCGTATTTCTCAATATACCTGTTCCCAATACAGCAAAGTCCCAGTTGGAAAGCTCTGCACGACACAGCACCGTATCAATGAAGATGTGGTACTGTCCCTTGTTTCCGAAATGCTCAAAGCTATTGCCGAGTATGCGAAGCATGACAGAGCCGAGTTTGTCCGAGTGGTGCAGGAAGCGCAGTCCAGCCAGCAGACGGCAGAGGTTAAGAAACAGCGGACACGCCTTGCCACCGCAAAGCAGAGAGTGTCCGAGCTGGAAGTCCTGCTCTGTAAAATCTATGAGGACAACATTTTAGGAAAGCTGTCTGACAGCAGATATGCCACTCTGGACGCTCAATACGAAAAGGAACAGTCCGAGCTTACCGCTGAAATCTCTGCTCTGGAAAAGGCTATCAAGAGCTACGAGAAGCACGAAAAGGACGCTGATCGTTTTATCGCTCTGATTGACAAGTACGAGAACTTCGACAAGCTGACCATTGCTATGCTCAACGAGTTTATCGAGAAAATCCTTGTGCATGAGCGTGACCGCAAGGGCAGTATACAGACCACACAGGAGGTCGAGATTTACTTCAATTTTGTCGGGCGATTCGTTCCCCCGGCGTTTGGAGAAGCGGAGCTGACCCCGGAGGAATTAGAGGAAATCCGCAAGCGTGAGGAACGCAAGGACAGGCTTCATCAGAACTACTTGAAGCGGAAAGCCAGCGGAGCACAGAAGCGATACGAGGACAAAATCAAGGGCGAAAAAAGGCAGAAATCGAAGCCAAGAAAGCCGCCATTCGTGCGGAGGATATTGCAAAGGGAGTGTTCGTCCCTGTCAGCAGTTTACCGCAGAGAGAGCCGATGAAAGGAGTACAAACAGCATGAATATCACTTATACACAGAACGGAGATTATCTTATCCCGAACATCGTTATCCGCAAGACCAAGCCCCTCGGACACTACGGCAGACTTCGCAAGGCGTATCTGGAAATGCACCGCCCGATACTGTTCAATGAGCTGGTGCTATCCGACAAGCTCTTTGAGCATTGCGCCGAGATTGACGAAGCGGCACGAAGCCGCATGGAACTGATCGTGCGGTCACTGGCAGAGCAAAACGGCGTGACCGAGCAACTGAAAGCTGAAAACCAAATGGAATGGGTGCGGCAGATGAACGCTTGCAAGGCGCAGGCAGAGGAAGCGAGGAAGTCCGGGCAGAGCACCGAAATGACAGAGCTGATGGAATACATCTTTTCTCTGTCCGAAGTCCAGCGAGCCGTCCGTCACATGGCGATTACTCATACCAGCCAAGCGAACAGAGAAAAAAGGAGTTGAAAGCCGATGGCACTATTTCATCTGAGCGTCACGCAGACTAAGCGAAGCGCAGGACAGTCCGCTATTGCTTCTGCCGCCTACCGAGCCGGGGAGCGACTGTATAGCGAGTATTACGGCGAATACAGCGACTACACCCGCAAGGGCGGCGTGATCTGCTCTGACATTCTCCTGCCGTCCCATGCACCCCCGGAATACGCAGACCGCCAGACCCTATGGAACGCCGTGGAAAAAGCCGAGCGTGGGAAGAATGCCCAGCTTGCATACAGCTTTGACATTGCCTTGCAGAATGAATTTTCCCTTGAGGAAAACATCGCTCTTGCAAGGCAATTTTTATTGGAGAACTTTGTGAGCCGTGGCATGGTGGTTGACTTCGCCGTACACCAGCCAGACCGGGAGGACGGCGGCATACCAAACCCGCACTTCCATGTGCTTTGCCCTATCCGCCCCATCGAGCAGGACGGCAAATGGGGGCTAAAGCAACGCCGGGTGTACGAGCTGGACGAGGACGGCAACCGTATCCGAGACCAGAACGGCGAGTATGTTTTCAATGCCGTTCCCACTACCGACTGGGGCAGTCCCGAAACGCTGGAACATTGGCGTGCAGCATGGGCGGAGCTATGCAATGCCAAGTTTGCGGAAAAAGGTATTGATGTTCGTATCGACCACCGCAGCTATGAGCGGCAAGGCGTGGAGCTTCTTCCCACTATCCACGAGGGCGCAACCGTCCGGAGAAGAAAGGTATCCGCACCGAGAAGGGCGAGTTCAACCGCTGGATCAGGGCAACCAACGCCGTGATCCGGGACATCAAGAAGAAAATCACTTCGCTTATGGGCTGGATAGCGGATATAAAAGCGGAGCTTGCCAAGCCGCAGGCACCCGACCTTGTTTCGCTGCTGAACGCCTATTACACCAAGCGCAGAGCCGGGGCATATTCGCAGAAAGGCAAGGTCAGCAACCTAAAGGAGATGAACGAGACTTTCAATTATCTCCGGGCAAACGGCAAGTTCTACGCCGCCAGACGCAAGCTGACCGGGGAGTTCCCGGACGGCAAGGTGGATATGA